>Ga0209345_10000002_pt1 | contig 795574 bp, 623 predicted proteins | sample Cruoilmetagenom7_FD_187294 | JGI IMG/M metagenome (GOLD analysis project Ga0209345, IMG submission 187294) | Oil polluted marine microbial communities from Coal Oil Point, Santa Barbara, California, USA - Sample 7 (SPAdes) (version 2) | ecosystem: Environmental > Aquatic > Marine > Oil seeps ... | reverse complement strand
TATGGCCTACAATTTCAAAGTAATCCAATACGCCTTCCGGTAACAAATACCGCGCTAATTCAATATCCAAGATCTAATCTCTTTTTTGTCAAAGATAAAGTTTCTCCCCAAGTTTTACGGTTGACCCCTTCTTTTTTGTTCAATAAAAAAGTTTCTTTGCATTTTTCATAACTCCCTAAGTCTTTTGCCGATGATTCGGGATGACTATAAAGATGAGAATCGGCTTTTTTATTGGGAACATGAAGGAAGCAAGGCGGTTAGGCAGGGTAATTGGAAATTGGTCTCCCTATATCAAAAACCGTGTGAGCTATATAATATTTTGGAAGATTCTTGCGAAATGAACGATTTGTTTAAAAGTTATTCTGAAATAGTAGATAATCTGACGTTAAAATATAAAAAATGGACAAGTGAACATGGTGTGCAACCGTGGCCTTTAATTAATAAATAAACTGTTCTATGAGCTTAAAAAAAATTATTTCGACCCTATTGCCTTTATTCTTAATTAATTTATTTTTTTGCGGACAAAATATTTATTCCCAAGAAATACAATATCCACCTTATGTAAACCAATTAGGTTATAACTTAGGGGAGTCTAAAAGATTCGTTTGTTACGGTGCCAAAGATGGTACTCCTTTTCAAATTATTGATAATCAAACTAGAAAGGTGGCCTACGAAGGGAAAATACTAAATAACGAAGGATGGTTTACAGACTTCAATCCCTATACTAAAAATGAATACCAAATTAAGGTAGATGGTCACGGGGAGTCCGTTCCTTTTTCGATAGCCGATCACCTTATGGAGACGGCATCCTCCAAATTGGCCTACGATTTTTTTGTGGACGCAAGGGGATTTACAGAATTGAAAAATTATGAAATGAACGAAGTCTACGGAGGTGGACCAACACGTGACGGCGGTGCTTATGGACTTGAGACTATTTTTGAAATATTGCAATATGCCAGCAATCCCGCACTTTTCGATAATTGGAAAACTGAGATGGGCGATAAAAAGGTAGCAGATCTAATAGATTTGATACTGTGGCATGCAGAGTTTGCTTATAAATATGTAGATTATAATGGCCCGGTAAAGAATCGTCATGGTTCCTTGGGTTATCAGTCGGAACCTAGAATGACCTATGATTATTGGAACACCTTAGACCAGTTAGCGGCTGTTTGCGCCGCTTACCATTCTTTTTTGAAACCTTACCTGCCGGAAGAAACCTATCAAAAATATAGGAAGGTCTGTTTGGATAATTGGGAAAAATATGACCGACACAAAGTAGTCCGATTTTGGACCTACAGTACCAAATGGGTAGATCAAGGCTTTCAAGAATTTAATGAAATGGGCAATGCTTACGGGCAGTCGGTTTTTCGTAATTTGTTTATGTATTGGAGCGAAAATAATGAAAAGGACGGTACACCAGCGAAGTTCTTGGAATGGGCGCAATCTGGAGCAGAAGACATTATTGCCAACTGGGATTTTAACAATCCACGTCATATGTGGTGGATTCGCAATGCAGAGCACATTACACCTCAAGCCTTAGCCTATTTTATGATGTTGGTGCCTGATAAAGCTCCAGTCGCCACGAAGGATAAATTGGAGGCTTGGGCACTTCATATGAAACAAAGGACCAACAATTTTTGGAAATATCGAAAGCATAGTGAAACGGAATGGGCCCATCCTGAAACTAAGGAATTGGGTGGATCTCCAGCCTTGGGTGGCTCCATGTTCGCAATTGCCCACCTGTTAAACGATCCTGAGTTAAGGGCCATTGGATGGGCGCAGACCGATTTTGTTTTTGGGGTTAATCCTGTAGGAGCGCATTTAAGTAATAAAAGCGAAGACAGGTTAAGTATTAACGGCTATTGGAAAGGCGTAGAAAATGGTTGGCCCCAATCCCACCCTGATGGATACGGAAAGTTAGGCAAAGTTAGGGGAACCTTGGATGGCTCACCTTTGGATACACAGTTTCCCATAGCCGAAAGGATAGAGATTATAGAGGGTAAAAATGAAGGCCGTGATATTGGAAAGAATGCCTATGCTACTGAGGGATGGGGTATTTCCAACCGTGGTTGGCAGGCAACCCTGACTTTCTCAACATTAGGTAGTCACCAACTAAGTGTGTTGGGGGTAGACAGAGGGAACCAATTAAAACACGTACGACCTGGGGAGACTGTATTGGTACAACTTAAGGCTGCTTTAAATCTAAACCCGGATAAAAGGGACGAAGGTTGGGTGCTGGTCAAGGAAGGTAATGGATTCGAAAAGATTGATGTCTTGGAGACAGAGGTCAATTCTGGAATTTTTACAGCTACCTATAAAATTCCCAAAAACGCTCATCTTCCTTCTATAGAGTTTTCCTACGGTTATTTAGGATTTGAAAAATCCGTTCGATTGAATATATTAAATTAAATAAAACACCATTTTGGGAAGTGAACTTCTTTCGGATTGGTTCGGGGTCCTATTGTTAGGCGATTTATGAAGTAGGTACCTTTTCTGGCCGGGTGCTGTTTGTGGTAAATATTAATTTCAAGGATCAAGCCTAATTTCTGGGTATTTGAATATTTATGCAAATAGTTGGGTTAACCTAAATAGAAAGAATTCTGTATTTCTAACACCTCTGAACTGGGTCCTAAAAGCTTTGATCTTGGCGTTAAATGATTCTGCCGCAGCGTTGGTACTCCTGTTTATAAAATAGTTCAGGATCGATCTATAATTGAGCGATATTGTATTTGCAATGGTATTGAAGGCCCTAAAGCCCGTGTTTTCTACGTCTTTGTACCAATGTGCCAGCTTTGTATATGCTGTTTGTATAGAAGTAGCCGTATTGAATATGTTCCTGAGCCCCTATACTAGGTCGAAGGCGACCTTTATATCGGGATATTGAGTGAACAATATCCTGTTTCTCTCGGATTGGTTTTCTGTCCAGTTGGAGGGGGCTTTGTACAATAGGTACCTGCTCCTGGCCAATAGCTGTTTTCTGGTGTCCCCGTTGCTGAATTCTTTTGGGGCGAATGTCCCGTGCTTTGCCCTTGCCTGTTTTATTTGTTCGTTCTCCCGGTCTATGGCGTCCCACCTGTGTTTGATCCGGATGTCCTGAAGGGCTTCCAGAGCCAGTTTTTGTACGTGGAACCTGTCTGTCTCCTGTACCGCTTTTGGGAAGCATTGTTTGGCGATGGTCTTCATGGAGTTGGCCATATCCAGGGTAATTTCCTTGACCTTGGCCCTTTCCTTAGACCCTTCTTCGCTAGGTGGTCCATAAAACCTAAAAATAAACAGTAAATGTGTATCACATAGGATCGATTTTCAGCAACTAGTTTTGCTCTTCTTACTTTATCATGCCCAGTTTACATTAATCCCTTTTTTTTCAGATATTCTTATGTTTTACTGTATATGTGCCTTCCGCCAATAATGGTTTCCTGGATTTGGATATTTTGATCAAAAATAACGATGTCGGCATCTTTTCCAACAGTTAGGCTTCCCTTTTTTTGGTCGATACCCATGATACGTGCAGGAGTATTGGTCATCATCAAAATGGCATCAAGCAGGGGGACATCCGCCATTCCGATCATATTTCTAACCAAACGGTCGGCCGTGGCAACACTGCCGGCAAACGCGCTGCGATCGGGAAGTTTGGCTACACCATCTTCCACAATTACCTTTAAACCATGCTGTGTATGACCTAGAACACTTTCCCCTGGTGGTCGTCCAGCAGCCCGCATTGCATCCGTAATCAAGGCTATTTTATGAGGTCCCTTTACTTTGTAGATCAATTTTAATAAAGGAGAGGGTAGATGTATTCCGTCGGCAATTATTTCTACATCCAATTCATCCATCAACAGGGAACTCTCTATTACCCCAGCAAATCGGAAGGCATTTTTTCGACTTACGCCAGACATGCCTGAATAGAGGTGGGTAGACAAGGAATATCCATTCTCTACAGCCTCAACTACCTCTTCGTAAATAGCATCCGTATGGGCGATGGCAGCCAGCACCTTGTTTTTCTTGAGATAGCGTCCAAATTCCAATGCCCCCTTTAGTTCAGGTGCGGCGCTCCAACGTGTAATATGGTTGGATCTTCGTAGTATTTCCTTATATTCTGTCGGATTAGGATCTCGGATGTACCTAGGGTCCTGTGCACCCCTTTGGTTCATGGCAAAATACGGTCCTTCTAGGTGCAAACCTAAAAATTGGGCGCCATTTTTATTTGTTTTATGGGCCCGTTCATAAACTTCCAGTGTATTTAGTAAATGTTCCTTGTCTCCCGTTAAGGTGGTTGGAAGCATAGCCGTGGTACCATATCTGGCATGAAGTTCCGATATTTTGAGAAAACCTTCTATATTCCCATCCATAAAATCATGCCCTCCGCCTCCATGAACATGGATGTCGATAAATCCAGGGGAGATGTACATATTTTTGGCATCGATGACAATGGCATTATCTACTTTGGCTTCACCCTCATATATAGCGGTGATTTTGTTTCCAATTACCTCTATGGTTCCATTAGGGATTATTCTGAAGGGTGTAATTACCTTTCCGTTATGTATTACGAGCTTTTGCATAATGTTTTTTATATATCCGCTATTGCAGTACCTAAATCTTTTACTTCCTGGGAAACGGGTTCCTTTAGGGTCCATCCGAGTATACAATAGACTAACATACTTACTATTACCGGCATGCCCACTTCCAGTGCCATACTTTCTATAGGTATTATTTTTGTTATAATGAAGGCGCTCAATCCTGCCAAAACTGAGGAAATGGCAGCCACTGGGCCACAGGATCTAAACATTGGAATCAATCCAAACAATAATGGTACGGCGATAGGCCCTAATAGAGCTCCAAACCAAGTAACTATGAGGCCTAATACTCCTCCAAAATATTCATATTGAAACGCGACTACAATGGTTAGTGAGGTAAATATAAACGTAGTTATCCTGGCGGTAAACAATGAAGTAGCTTTATTGTTAAATTTATCGGACAATACGGGAAGTATATCCCGGGTGATAACGGCAGAAATGGTATTTACATCGGATGAGGTCATGGACATGGTGTTGGCAAACAAAGAAGCGATGACCAGACCGATCAGGCCATTAGGTAACAGTGTTTGTATTAGGAGGCCATAGGATTCGGAAGGGTCTTCTATTTCAGGTAAAATAAGTGGGGCTGCCCACATAGGAAAAAAGAGGATCAGTGGCCATATTAAATAGAGGATGCCTGAGAGATAGGCAGCTTTTGAGGCTTCACCTTCGGTATTGGACGAAATGTACCTTGTAGCAAGGGGCCAACTGCCCCCATTATAGCTCAGGAAGTTTATAAATAGGAAAACCAGAGCAAAACCTACGGTATAGGGGTCGTTAAATAATTGACTGTTTTCCGATGGGAGCTTGTCCCATATCCCAAAAATCGAATCCCAACCTCCAAAACGGCTTACGACCACTATGAACATGGAGATACCGGCTACCAGTTGTACTAAGAATTGGGCCAGATCGGTCAAGATTACGGCCCAAAGTCCTCCAATGGTTATATATATCAAGGAGACACCTCCTGATATCAATATCCCATGGGTAAAGGAAATTCCGGTAGTAACGTTAAGAAGTATGGCTATGGCCGCCCATTTGGCACCAACATCGAAAAGTTTGAGGGTTACACCGACCCAAGCTATCAGCTGTTGTGTTAAGACATTATAACGAATGGCCAAATATTCCAATGGGGACTGGATTTTAAATTTTTTACGCAAACGGACCCAATAGACGGGAAATATTTTTGCGGTCGCGATTACTGCCGTTCCTATTGTAAATGCCCACCACACATAAAGTGAAAATCCATAAGTATATGCAAGGGCTGCATAGGCGACAAAAACAGCGCCACTATATCCTGAAACATGATGCGAAATGCCGGACAGCCACCAAGGCAAATGGCCGCCTGCAACAAAAAAATCTTCGGAGCTCTTGTTCTTAAAATAGGCATAGACGCCAATTAGAATCATTGATAAAAAGAAAAGGCCTATTACTAAATAATCGATATAGTTTAATTCCATTGTTGTTTTATTGTGGTTATTGTCCTGTTTACTTTAAATTATTGGTATTTATTTTAATTCGATAACTTTTTTTTCTTTGGAAGATCTATAAATGGCTGAAATTAGTTCCAAGGATTTAATGGCGGCTTCACCATTTACCAACGGTTCCCGATCATTGCGGACTGCGAGGACCATGTCCTCGATTTGGGCCATGTGCAAACGATAATCTACGGACATGGGGTCCGAAGAGCCACTAGAGGAAATATTAGGGAAGCCTTTGGTTGTGTTTCCTTCCTCCTTCAAATTCCAGCTAACTATTTCGCCACCTTCATAGACAACACTCCCTTTTTCCCCATAGATTTCCAGACGTTCCTTGTATCCTGGATATAGTGATGTACCTCCTTCAATGGTTCCAATTGCTCCATTTTTAAATTCCAACATGGCCGCACCAATATCTTCCCCTTCAATGTCGTGTACCATTGTTTTTACTTTACCGAAGACACTCTCTACATCCTGCATAATGTCCAATAGAAGATCGATGGTATGGATACCTTGGTTTATTAGGGCAGCACCCCCATCTCCCGTTAGGGTGCCTTTCCAATCACTGCTTTTATAATATTCCTTGTCCCTATACCATTTGATATAGGCATTCCCTAAAATTAACTTGCCCAAAGCATCTTGGTTTACAGCTTGTTTCAATTGTAGGTATGCTGGGTTGAACCTATTTTGAAAAATAACACCCAATTTTACGCTCTGTGATCTGCAAACGGATATAATGCGATTGGCCCGTTCCAAACTCACTTCCAACGGTTTTTCGGTTATAATATGTTTGCCGGCCATGGCTGCCGCAATTATGGGCTCCATATGATTGCCACTTTGCGTACAGACAGAGACTATGTTCATGTCATCCCTTTGTAGGAATTCATCCAAATTGGAATAGGCCTGTACACCAAATTTTTTAGCGGCCATTTTTGCTCTTTCCTCTGTAGAGCTGCAAACTGCAACTAATTTACAGTCCTTAAGTTCTTGGATGCTTCTAGCGTGGTGAGATGCAATGGCACCTGTTCCAATAATTCCAAATCCGATTTTTGTTCTACCCATAATTTGTCAGTAAATATTTGTTCTTTCTTAAGTATCGTGCCAATTTCTATCTTCCAATGTTCATTCTGAACCCTATCCCGACCTAGACTTCGCCATACATTAAAGGTTTTGCCATCGACCAGTAGTTTCCATCCTTCTCTTATTTCGGTGATAGACAAGGTGTTATCCTTACCTTTGACCGGTTCGGGATTTTTTTATTGCACTGACTTACAGCTCAATAAAAATAGAGAGGGCATTAAAATCACTAAAATAAATTTGTTCATTTTTTTTTATTTTAAGACTTTCATTTAAGTTCTATAAGTTTACCATAAATAATCCTTTGATTGATTACAATGCCTATTGTACGCTGTTTAATCCAGCATTTTTTACTTTTAATTTGGTGCCACGGTTTTATCTACCTGCAACGGCTACAGCTTCTTGGAACTTAATGTAATAATCTACGTTTTCCTTGATAATGATATCAAGGGGTATATGCTGAATTTTTGCAGGGAATTTCTTTTGGACAAAGAAATCAAAAAGTGTCTTAACGGCCATTGCGCTTTGGGAAATTGGCCTCTGGGAAATAAGAAAATCAATATTGCCTTTCTTCATTTCACGTATGTTGGCTTGCAGCATATCAAATCCTATTAATTTAATGGGGAGTTCGTGCATAGCGTGAAACTTTGCAATGATATGGGCTCTGGAATTGGTAGTGAACACACCTTTGGTTCCTGGATTCTTAATATAGTATTTTGTTAATTCCCGGGTTATATCGGCTTCTTCAATTGAGGGAACTGTAACAGAACTTATCTTTCCCTTGCTCTGTTCCTTTGAAGAATTTAAAAATTCGCGAAAGCCCTTCTCGATCATATTAATATGGCTATTTTCAAGACCCTTGACAAAATTCAGTATAAGGATGTCGTCGAAATCGTTTAAAATGGAGCTCATTAGCTTGCCCGCCACATGGCCACTTCCATAAAGATCAGGTCCTATATAGGAAAGGTTCTTTTGATTCGGGATAATACCGTCAATAAAGACATATGGAATCTTTCTGTCATCCAACTTTTTAATGAACAAACGACTTTCCTTTTCAAAAAGAGGAGCCAAAATCACGCCATTGGGATTTAAATCGATGATCGCATCCGCACTTTTGACAAAACTCGATTCGTCAAAAAGGCTGAATTCCACAGAATGGCACTCAATGCCATAATCCCTGTAATCAGCAACTGCCTCCTCAATGCCTTGTTTGGGTAGGCTCCAATAACTACCTTGGTGGTTCGCTTGTGGAAATAGACTGCAAATAACGAACTGTTGTCCCAGGGCCAAAGTTCTTGCCAAGAGGTTGGGGTTAAAATCAAGGTTTTTGATTGCCTCTTCAACTTTTTTCTGTTTAAGTGAGGAGACCTTTCCCCTTTTATGAATCACTCGGTCAACGGTTCCAATGGAAACATTTGCGTATTTGGCAAGATCTTGAATCGTTGTTTTTCTTTTCGTAGTCACTTTTTTTGAATAAAGGGTGATATGTTGAAGATTATGTGCTCGCACACAAATATATATATTTTATAACGAATCTGGAAAATTAATTGACTAATATGAAGCATTTTGTTGATTGGTAACGTTATATCGTTGCAAATATGTGTGCGGACACATTATTTCAATTTTTCCTTGTTTATAGGGGATAATTTGTTAATTTCGAGATTCAATATTTAATTGTTCCATTTTTTTAAAATGGATGCAAATGGTTTTTCATGGTCTTTTTAATTGAAATTGCAGCGACCAAGGAAATTAATGAGGTCAGGGGTCGTGCATACACAAGCCTTGTTTTACAAGCAGGTGTTGACATCGATTATAATTTGGACGAATATATGCAGGAATTCTATTTTGAGGAATGGAGAATCTTTACCCTTATACGACAAACAAGTTGATGGAATATACCATGATATTCTTATGTTTTCAGGGGCCAATATTCAAGTTTATTATAATTTGATTCCAATACCTCCAAGTGAAATTAATTTAAATATGGAATAGTAATTAAGACAAAAGCCTGATTAAAATTAATAATCATTTAAATATTGTAATAACCTTATTAATATTGGATACAATGTGTAAATCAAAAATTGAAAAATAATGGGAAATAATCGCCGTAATTTTATAAAATCAACAACATTGGCCGGAATAGGGTTAGGTCTCGCCGGCAACATTTCTTTGTACGCAAATGGTAAGAGTAGCCCAATAGGAAGGATAGGGATCATTGGATTGGATACTTCCCATGTCACAGCTTTTACTAAGTCGATCAATGATACCGAAAGAGCGGAATTTAAAGGGTTTACAGTTGTTGCTGCTTATCCCACCAAAGGGAGCCCCGATATGCCAGGGAGTACTGATCGGTTGGATAAGTTTACTGAGGATATCAGGGCTATGGGGGTTGAAATAGTCAGTTCTATTGAAGAGCTCTTAACTAAGGTAGATTTTATTTTGTTGGAATCGGTTGATGGAAGAAGACATCTTAAAGAAGCAATGCCGGTGTTAAAATCAGGTAAACGAATGTTTGTAGATAAGCCAATTTCAAACTCATTGGAAGGAGCATTAACGCTTTTTGAAGCATCAAAAAAATATAATGCACCTATGTTTTCGGCTTCCAGTACTAGATTTGCTCCAGAATCCGTAGCTATAATAAAAGGAAATGAAACGGTAGGAAAGGTCTTGGGTGCCCATACTTATGGCCCTGCGAAAAAGCAGCTTGGACACCTGGATATGGCATATTATGGCATTCATGGGATTGAGGCACTTTTTACTTTAATGGGGACAGGTTGTAAAGAGGTGACAAGATTTGATACCTTCATCTCCACTGTAATTACAGGAGTATGGAACGATGGTAGGATAGGGGTCTTTACAGCAACTCCTGAAGGGGGGAAAGCTTCATTTGGAGGAATGGTCCACGGAAGCAACGGGGTGGCTGAAAAGGTTAAAATCTTGGATGGCTATGATCCGTTGGTCGTGGAAATCATTAATTTTTTCAAGACTGGGGTAGTTCCAGTGAGTATTGAAGAAACTTTGGAAATTTTCGCCTTTATGGCAGCGGCGGATGAAAGTAAGCTAAGGGGAGGGAAACCGGTTGTAATGGAGGAAATAATGCGTAAAGCGGAAATGCAGTTACAGAAAATGTAACAGCCCAAGGCAATAAAAGTAGGGATATGTAGATGTCCGATTTTATATAGCGTATAAAACCAGTAGTGTTTTAGCGTGTTTTGGAATATACAGTCCATTATGTATTTATACTGAACTATGGGGGTTAGAATTAAATTATTTTTTTTGTCGATGCTATTATTTAATAGTGCAATGGCGCAAAACCTGCATAAACCGTGGTCAAGTGCTGTCGAGGTATTTTCTGATGAAGAAGGGTGCCTGTTGGTTCCTGATGGGGTAGGAGAACGGCCGGCGGTCATCACTGTTTTTTATGAGGCAGAAACAGCCATGGGCTATTCTGATAAACCGTATCGCGATTTTGCCTATCAACCGGCAAGGTGGGGGGTTGTTACCTTATCGATCGTGACTACAGTAGCTACTAAAAATAAGACCTTCTCATTATATTACCATAATAATAATAATAACCATGCACAAGTCCAGCCGTTATCCATGCTTGGATACGCGGCAGCGAATGCATGGGAGGTGCTTTCCAAAGTAGAGGGGGTAGATTCCGCTCGGATTGGTGCTGTAGGGCATTCATTTGGAGGTAAATGGGCAATGTTCGGTGCTAGTTTATATGAAAAGTTTGCTGCATCGGTCTGGTCGGATCCTGGAATTGTCTTTGATGAGTCACGGGAATCCGTGGATTATTGGGATTCTTGGTATTTGGGGAATCATTCTAAATCCTGGCAAAAAAGAAGACTAATTACCAAGGAAAATCCGGCAAGGGGGGTATATCCAAAACTAAATAGGGAAGGTTGTGACATTACAGTACTACATGCTCTTAGGGCCCCAAGGCCATTTTGGTTTCTGGGGGGCGAAGACCCAGTGGGTCGTAGGAAAGGTATGAATCATACCATTGCGGTTGATAAACTATTGGGGTACGAGCATCGTGTGGTTGTTACCAATAGACCAGAGCATTCCCCAAACCAGGAATCCAACGAACAGGTATATCTGTTTTTAGAATATTTTTTAATGTAGGGTGCCGATCACCCAAAATAAAATACATGTATTTTAGAAATGACAAGGGACAATAGTATCAAATGATTTTGAGCGTCAAATATTAAAAAGGTGCCTCATTGTAACAAAAAAAAGGATCATTTATTAAAAAAACGGGAATTGGTGCATCTGTGGTCGCCATAGGGGGTATATTGTCAGGGTTTAGTGCCAGGAGTTATGGTAATATAATAAGGGCCAATTCCTATAAAGTTTTCGATTTAAACAATATATTGATAAAAGAAGTAAGCGCAAGCAAGAAATTGGTTTGTGAATATAAAAATCACTTAATATTTTTATGAAGAATAATACATACGATGCTATTGTTATTGGGTCTGGCATTACAGGAGGATGGGCCGCAAAGGAGTTAACGGAAAAGGGGCTCGAGACCCTTGTCTTGGAAAGGGGAAAGGAAGTGCAACATCCTGAGGATTATACAAATACGTATAAGGCCCCATGGGACTTTAAAAACTTTGGGGCGGTTTCACTTGAGGATAAAAAGGCCTACCATGTCCAAAGTAAGAAGTACAATTTTAATGCCGCGAGCAAGCCCTTTTTCGTAAATGATCTTGAACATCCTTATGCTCACCCTGAAGATAAACCTTACAGATGGTTTAGAGGATATCAAACAGGTGGGCGCTCGTTGATTTGGGGGCGGGGTGCCTATCGCTTTAGTGATCTTGATTTTGAAGCCAACCTACAAGATGGGGTGGGAGTGGACTGGCCTTTAAGATACAGGGATCTGGCTCCCTGGTATGATTATGTGGAACGTTTTATAGGGGTCTGCGGGTCAAAGGAAAATATTCATCATTTTCCAGATGGACAATTCCTTCCTCCTTTTGAAATGAACCGAGCTGAAAAGGTGATAAAACAAAGACTGGAATCGCATTATAAGAACCGTAAACTAATACCGAATAGGGCTGCTCACCTTACTCAAGTAGATCCTGGCCAGTTTAAGGGGAGATCGCAATGTATGACTCGTAATATGTGCCATACTGGATGTCCCTTCGGCGCGTATTTTAGCAGTAATAGTTCTACCCTCCCTGCTGCACGTGATACAGGTAAAATGACGCTGAAATCCAATTCAATTGTTGTTTCCTTGATATATGACGAAGGGAATAATCGAGTTTCCGGTGTACGGGTCATGGATGCGACAACCAAGAAGGAAACCGAATATTTTTCAAGGGTGGTATTCCTATGTGCGTCTACCATTGCTTCTACAGGACTCTTGCTAAATTCCAAATCGGAAAGTTTTCCTAATGGTTTGGGGAATTCAAGTGGTGTTTTGGGTCATTATCTAATGGATCATCATAAGAATATCTCTTCTTCGGGAATCCTTGAAGGCCATTTGGATAGCATATATAAGGGGCATAGGCCTGCCTCAGTAGCATTTCCGAGATTTAGAAACGTTGACGGTAATAAAATGGATTTTCTAAGGGGATATGGTATGTGGGGTTCCGCCCAAAGAGAAGGGGTTAATGGAAGTAAAGAAGGAGTTGGAGTGGATTTTAAAAATTCATTGGGCCTTCCGGGACATTGGAAGATGTCCCTATCAGCATATGGGGAATGTTTGCCGTATTACGAGAATAGGGTGGAATTGGACAAGGATTTAACCGATAAATGGGGGCTTCCCTTGATAAGAATATCGGCCGAATTTGGTGATAATGAAATGAAAATGCGGGAGGATATGAAAGAACAGGCGAAGGAGGTATTGGAAGTAGCGGGACTTAAAGACGTTATTGTTAAAGAAGGACGTAGTATACACGGTGATTCTGTGCATGAAATGGGAACTGCTAGAATGGGGCGGGATCCTAAAACTTCATTTCTTAATGCATATAACCAGAGTCACGATGTTCCAAATCTTTTCGTGACAGATGGTTCTTGTATGAGCTCTTCCAGTTATATGAGTCCATCCTTAACTTATATGGCCTTAACAGCAAGGGCTTGCGATTATGCAGTAAAGCAAATGAAAGACAATTTAATTTAAAGATAACTTAATGAGAAATCTTTGTTTTTGGCTATTTAGGACAGATATAATAATGAAAGAATTATAAGTTTATGGAAAGAAGGGAAGCGGTTATTAAAATATCATGGATTTTGAAATCAGTTTATTTGGCACCATCTATTTTTACGGGATTTATTAGCTGTAAAAGCCAGGTTTCTGATTCTAATCTTTATGTATTTAATAAGGAGCAGAACAAATTGGTAATTGCCATTGCGGATATGATTCTTCCTAGAACGGAAACGCCCAGTGCCTCTGATGTAAAGGTGAATCTATATTTGGATCAAATGCTAAATGAAGTGTTTGAAGATGCATATAAGAATAGTTTTCTAAACGGACTGGATGAGTTTAACGAGAATTGTAAGGCCTTTACAGGTAATAATTTCCTTAAGCTTAACGAAACGGAAAAACAGGATTATCTCCATATTTTGGACAAAGAAGCATATGCTGTAGAAAATGCTGATTTGGAGCCTTTTTTTAGCCGGTTTAAAGAGCTTGTAGTTAAGATATACTTTTCAACCGAAGAAGGGGTAAAACAAAATTTAGATTATGCCCCACTTCCGGGGCCATATATAGGAGATGTTGAATTAACGAAAGGATCAAAAATCATGATTGGGAATTGAACCAATTAAATTCCTTTGATTGTTATGGGGATTATTTTAAAACGAAATATGCTCAAAAATATCATGCAGGAGATTAGAAGGATTGGCTGAGAACATATTTCTGTTTTTAGTTTAAAGGGAAGAATAATCTTAGGAATAATCAGATCTTTTAGTTTAAGTCATATGAACTAAAATTGGCGAACTTTCAATGATTACTTTATTTAGTTATACCTCCGTTTTGCTAGTATATCCCTATTTCCATTCAATTCTTCTAATATAATCATTAGTTTCTCGCGAGCTCCGAATGTAAATTTGTGATAGACACATACAAATTTGAATTGTACCCCTTATGGACCAATTGCGGTATTTTATATTTATATAAAGGAAAGAGGAGTAGTTCTTGCATGAAGCCTTTCGTGTTATTACTAGTTACTTTGTACAGGTTCAAGGCGTTGATTTCGAAATCGATCTAGGAGCCGTTCTCAATTTCCGCTTTCTTTTAGCAAACAGATCTTTTACATTCATTATCCTGGCGACCCTGGGTCTTGAAATGCAATATCCCCATTTTTAGAGCTCCGTTTACATCCTTGGAGCACTGTATCTCCCACCTATCCTTGAAAATATAATGTATAGCCAATGAGATCTCTTGGTTTTCGGTCCATCTTTTGGATGGTTTCCTGTTCAGCCAAACACAATATCCACATTTACTCACCCTGAACGTTTTGCATATCTTCCAGACTGGAAATTTAAATTTATAGTGTTTTATGAACTTATATTTCTCCTGCCGCTCTAGGGGAACCTGCCCGTCCAGTCTAGGCAGGGATGGCTATCGCTTTTTTTAGGATATTACGTTCCAGTTCGGCATCCCATAACGTTTTCTTTTTATCAGTGATTTTAGGTTGCTCGTCAGTAAGTTACGGGTTTCCCTTGCTCGGGAAACTGTTCCTTCCATAGGCATCCGATTCCCTCCAAATCTTGACAACGCTACCACATGCGTAACTAAGTTCTACAGTTTTTTCCTTAAACACTGCATTGTGTTTTCTTTGTTCTTTAGACATATTTAAAAGTTAATTTTAATAACTAAAAACGCTCTTAACTATATGTCCGGTTAAATAAATTAAATTCACAATTATTTTAGTTTATTTAAATAGAGGTTTAAAACCTGATTTTATGGGAACTGGGTACTGAAATTAGTAGAAATAAGAGCGAATCAGGAATGTTTTTCCTGATTCGCTTTAGGGCTCGACTTATGTGACTCTCTACTGTATTTTCGGAAATATCTAAAATTTTTGAAATTTCCTTATAGGTTAATCCCCTTTTCTTATTCATTACAAATATCTCCTTGGATTTGGGCGGCAATGCATTAATTTCTTTGTCTATCCATTCTAGCTTCCTTTTGATTGAATGTTCCTCTTCCTTAATTGATTGTTGCAATACCTCATAATGTATTTTTTCAAGAACGGTGTCATTTCGCAGTTCCTTTCTATAGTCGTTGATAAATAAATTATAGACGGATTTATAAAGATAGCTTTTAATGGAGGAGCGAATTTCTAAGGTATCTCTTTTTGTCCAAAGGTTTATAAAAATATTTTGTACCAAGTCTTCCGCCTTTGTTTCATTTTTGGTTAGACTGGTGGCATACAAAATAAGAACCTTGTAGTAATTCTCAAAAAGTAACCGAAATGTTTGTTTATCGCCTACCCGGATCTTATCTAGCATTACATCCTCATCATAAATTATCTGATCTAACTCTCCGTGCATAATCGAAATTAAAAAAACATTAAAAAAACATTAAAAAAAATGCATGGTATTGCATTTCTTGATTGTCATAAGTTAAATTAGATAGGCTAAAGTGAATAAAAACATAAAGATAATAATAAGACAATATCTTCAAAATACAATTTCTGAAGAGGATTTAGACCATCTTAAGGATTGGATTTCCAATGAAGATAATCAAAAGTATTTTAGAGAATATATATACTCTCATTATAATAATAAGGGGTATGATACAAAGAAGGCTTTTAAATTATTCGAAGATGCAACATTTGATAAAGTAGATGTAATCCAGTTTAAGAGTCCGCGAAACATTATTTTGAAGTATGCGGCAGTATTTATTGGTTTAATTGCATTGAGTTATTCTATATTCTATTTTAACCAAGATACGGCTATTGAACTACCCGCAAATCAAGTAACATTGGAAGTAGAGGGTGCGGGGGTAAAAATCCTTAATACTACTGTTACAAAAGACCTTACTGGCAAGGGCGGTGAGGTTTTGGCAAAGCAAAATAGAAACACCTTGGACTATCAAGGATTGGGTAGTGAAGACGGTGAAATTGTATATAATATTCTTCGCGTACCATATGGCAAAACTTTTCAAGTATTGCTGCCAGATCAAACCCACGTTTATTTAAATGCTGGTTCTAGTTTAAAATATCCTACTAAATTTCAAAAAGGAAACATAAGAGAGGTTTTTTTAGAGGGAGAAGGATATTTTAAGGTCAGCAAGAACAAAAGCTCCCCCTTTGTTGTAAGGGCCAATGGGATGACAACAAAAGTTTATGGAACAGAATTTAATATATCCTCGTATACGGATGATTCATATACTGCTGTGGTGCTGATTGAAGGAAGTGTTGGTGTAACTGATAATTCAGAGAAGCAATCTGATTTTAAACCCAATTTAATGTTAAAGCCCAATGAAATGGCATCAAAAACCAATGGTGATGAAATTTCCATTGAACAGGTGGATATAGCAGAACATGTTTCATGGATAAATGGAACACTCTTTTTCAAAAACGAAAGTTTTGGGTCAATAGTTAAGAAGTTACAGCGGCATTATAATGTTGTGGTTACTAATAATAACAAAGCATTGGAGGAGAAAAAATTTACTGGCCGTTTTGATATAGAATCAGTAGAACAAATCTTAAGAACCTTTCAAAAGACAAATAATTTTAGTTATACCATCACTAAGAATAATATTGTTATTAATCCTTAAAGCCGTAATAAAATATGAAGTAAACTATCAGAAATAAGAAAAATCGGGAAATGGTACCAACATCCCCCGATTCGCAATTCAATTAAAAAAAGCTACTAAAAAACCTTTTAATCAAAACAAAAATATGAAAAATGCAGGAAAGCATTACATCTTTGGTGTATTCAAATTTGATTTAAAAATGAAACTAACGACACTGCTATTATTTGCATGCTTGTTTCAAATCAATGCCAGTACTTATTCCCAGAATACCAAAATAACACTAGATATTGAAAATGAAAGTATTGAATCGATACTATTTAAAAAAATAGAACACGAAACCGATTTCAAATTCTTTTATGAAAATTCTGCTTTGGACTTGGGTAAAAAAATAACGTTCAAATTAAAAAAGAAACGCATTGATGAAGTCTTAAAAATAATGTTCAAGGACACGAACATTGACTTCGATATTATTGACAAGCAAATTATTCTTACTAAAAAGAAAATTCTTCCAATTAAAATATTGGAGCCATCTACGTCTATCCAATCAGGACCGTTAAAATGGCAGAAGGCGATCAATGGTACCGTAAAGGACCCGAATGGCGATTACTTATCGGGGGCAAACATTCTAGAAAAAGGCACCACTAATGGAACACAGGCAGATTTTGATGGGAATTTTTCAATTTATGTGGCAGATGAAGATGCAACTTTAGTAGTATCATATATTGGTTTTGCGACTAAAGAAGTGCCACTTAATGGACAGTCCAGTATCGATATTGTTTTAGAGGAGAGGGCTGCAGGATTGGAAGAAGTTGTGGTGATTGGTTATGGCACCGTAAAAAAGAGTGACTTAACAGGTTCTGTCTCTAAAATTAGTTCGGAAAATGTAAATGCTTTTCCCTCAGCGAATGTAATGCAGTCTTTGCAGGGAAGGGCAGCGGGAATTCAAGTTTATCAAAGTACAGGTGCTCCAGGAGCTGATGTAAGTATAAGGATTAGAGGTTCAAATTCGGTTCAAGGGGATAATGAGCCACTCTATGTCATAGATGGATTTCCTTACTCAGGAAGCCCAACTAATTTGAATAATTCGGACATAGAAAGTATTGAGATATTAAAAGATGCCTCAGCCACTGCAATATATGGCTCACGTGGTGCAAATGGCGTAGTAATGATAACTACAAAACAAGGGAAAAAGGGCGTAACAAAAATAAATTTTGAATCTAGTTACAGTGTACAGAAATTAAGGTCGAAACTCGACTTACTTAATGGCACCGAGTATGCGACATTGGCAAATCTACAAGCCCAAAATGATAATCTTGATCCGTACTTCAGTCAAGATGAGGTTAATTCTTTTGGAGAAGGTTTTGACTGGCAGGATTTTGTATTTAAAGAGGCTCCAATTAAATCAAATTCCATTAGCGTTAGTGGAGGTAATGAAAAAACTAAATTTTCTATTGGTGGAAGTACGTACAATCAAGAAGGCATTATAGAGGGAAGTACTTATGACAGGTATTCCTTTCGGATTAATTTACAACATGAAATTAGTGAAAAAGTAAGCGTAAACTGGACCAACTCCTTATCTTATTTAAATACCGGGAGAAAGGATAGTGGTGGAGGAAGTAGAGGAACTTCCCTTATTGGGGCCGCTATCTCGGCCGCTCCCATTTCAGCACCTTATAATGACGATGGAAGCTATCGTGTTCTGGCCAACGAGTACCCATTCGTAGCACCTGATCTTATCAATCCGATTAATTACATCAATGAACAATCTACAGAGATAAAGTCAAATGTGGTACTAAGTAACTTAGCCGTTATATATAACCCTATACCTGATTTGACCCTTAAAATATCTGGGGGTATAGAAAATCACAACGATAGGTCTGATTCATATACCAGTACAGAGTTTTATAATTCCAATGGTAGGGCAAGTGTGTCGACCGATCAGACGAGAAGCCTGTTGAGCGAGAGTACGATCAACTACACGAAAACATTTGATGATAAACATCGTATCTCTATGTTGGCGGGTTATACTTATCAAGATTTCACTAACACTTCTTTATCCGCTAGTGGAAGTGGATTTTTAAGTGATGTCTTCGAAACATATCAATTGGAGTCGGCAGAAACCCAAGGAATTACGTCTACTGGATATTCAAAATCTGTTTTAACATCATATCTTGGTAGATTAAATTATTCCTTCAATGATAAATACTTGTTTACAGCAAGTATGCGTACTGATGGTTCATCCAGATATAGTGAGGGGAACAAATGGGGTAATTTCCCTTCCGCGGCCTTTGCCTGGAAAGCAAATAGGGAAAGTTTTATTGAAAATCTCGAAGTGTTCTCAGATTTAAAATTTAGGGCTAGTTGGGGGTTGACCGGTAGTCAGGCCATTAGTCCCTATACCACACTTAACCTTCTGTCTCCCGGGGTTACGGTTTTTGATGACCAATTATATAATTCTTTTGCTCCAGGGACAAGACTTCCTGGCGACTTAAAATGGGAAACTACCGAACAATTTGATGTAGGGCTCGATTTAGGCTTTTTTCGAAATCGATTATCCTTGACCGCCGATTATTATTCTAAAAATACTACAGATCTTTTAAATACCGTCAACTTGCCGAGTTCCACAGGTTTTATTTCAACAATTAGAAATGTTGGAGAAATCCAGAATAAAGGATTTGAAATTGGAGTCACAGGGAAATTATTTACTGGTGAATTCAAATGGGATTTAGCAGCTAATATTTCAATCAACCGCAATAATGTAGTAAAACTTTATAATGGACAGGATATTCTAAGTACTTATATTTCGGTTCTAGTGGTGCAAGACAATCTTTCCATCCTAAGGGAGGGTAGACCGCTTGGCCAATTTTGGGGTTTTGTTGAAGATGGGTATGATGAAAATGGGCAAATAAAAATTAAGGATTTGGATGGAGATGGATCAATTTCATCTGAAGACAAAACCTATATTGGAGACCCCAATCCAGACTTTATCTACGGAATAAATTCTAGTATGAGTTATAGGAATTTCGATCTAAGCTTTTTCATACAAGGTTCGCAAGGCAATGATATTTTTAATGTGAGCGCAATTCCCGTTACGATGGATTATGGGCAAGGGTTAAATACTTTGCGAGAAGTCTACCTAGACAACTGGAGTACTAATAATGTGGATGCTAAATACCCTTTAATTAGTAGGAACACTTCTGCTTACGCCTCTGACAGGTGGGTAGAAGATGGTTCATATGCACGCCTTAAAAACATAGAACTGGCTTATTCTATTCCGTTCAAGAAAGGTCTGATTGATAAGGCACAGATTTATATAAGTGGACAGAACTTAATTACGCTGACAAAATATTCTTGGTGGGATCCTGAAGTTAATTCTGAAGGAGGAAATTCTCCTGGGATTGACTTTTTGTCTTACCCCGTTGCTAAAAGTTTTACTCTGGGATTAAGAATCGACTTATAATTAGGTTTGGTTTTCAATGACTACTAATAAAAAGACAATAATTAAAAAAATAAGAACATGAAATATTTACGAACTTTAATAAATTCTAGGGGGAATGCCCAATTCTTTGGCTTGAGGGAAGTTGGCTTGCTTTTGCTCCTGAATATTTTTGTAGGATGCAGTAACGATATTTTGGAAGAAGAGCCAAAAACCGTGGCGGCCGAACTTTTTTATAGCACTGCTGAGGAGATAGAAGCTGCCGTTAATGCCGTTTATTCGCCTATCAGGTCTATTTATGCCGAACAAATCGCCATTTTGGATACTCATACCGATTGGGGATATGGGAGAGGTAGTAGGGCTGACTACAATAGTTTTCAAGGATTCAATTCCGGCAACATTAATAATGCAGGTACACGGTGGAACGCGTTTTATCAAAGTATAAGAAATTCGAACTTTGTTATCGGGAACGCGCAATCGGGCACTGATGTAAGCCAATCCGATATTGACCTTTTTGTTGGAGAGGCTAAATTTATGCGTGCCTTAAATTACTTTAATTTAGTTAGAAATTGGAGCGGGGTTCCACTGCGTACCGAATTAAATATGGATGAAATTGATGTAAGTAAAAGTAATCAGGAAGATGTCTATAAATTCATTTTAGAGGATTTGAAGGATGCGGAAACCAAACTTCCAGAAGTCCCTAGAAATATAGGGAGGCCAACAAGGTTTGCGGTAAAAAGTTTAATGGCAGATGTCTATTTAACTTTAGGAAATTATGAAGATGCAGCATCAAAGGCCTTAGAAGTAATTCAATCAAATAAATTTGCCCTAGTTGAAGCAACTTCTATTGAGGACTTTCAGTATAACCTTTTTGGACCGGACATATTGAATTCAACAGAAGAGATATTTTATTTCAAATATACGCATGAACTTGATCAGGGAAATTGGTTGCTATTTATTTTGAATCATCCAAGTACTGGATTGTATAATTTTGGGGGTGCTTATGCGCATTACAGTGATGCGGCAAACCCTTTTTATATAAACTGGGAAGATAACGATTTAAGAAAAGACCTTTGGGATCAAATAGATTTTGGATTAGGGGCAACTACACTTGTATCCAAGAAATATATTGATCAACAAGCAGTTAATAGTGATGGTGCAGGGAACGATCTTCCTGTATACCGATATGCAGAAATATTGTTGATCTATGCCGAGGCGTCCAGTAGGGTAGAGGGCAATCCCACAGCGGACGGAATGGAAGCCCTAAATAAGGTGCATCGAAGAGCGTATGGACAAGATATTAACTCCGTATCACCATTTGATTTTAATATTGAGGATTATAACCTGGATTCCTTTATTGACCTAGTATTGCAAGAAAGAGCCTATGAGTTTATTTTTGAAGGTAAACGATGGTATGACCTTAAACGCACCGGTACGGCCGCGGAAAAAATACTTGAGATAAAAGGTATAACCATTGCTGATAAACATTATTTATGGCCAATCCCCATTTCTGAATTGGATTTTAACAATGATATGGGTCCAGAGGATCAAAATCCGGGGTATTAGTAGTTTATAAAGGGGAGATGCGTTTGATTTTTATGTGTTTCAAAGCAGTGTTAGCCTGTTTTATATAATGATATAGATAAAATTTATTCGTGTTGTTAATTCAATTAAAATTGGGGTTTAAATGGAAAAAATAGAAAGAAGAAAAATACTAAAAAGTATAGGTCTTGCTTCGGTAGCGGCAATTACACCTAATTTATTAAAAGGTGAAACATTGAAGGCACCCTATGAAATAGACGAGCAGTCAATTAATACGGATATTCTTATAATAGGTGGTGGCACAGCTGGTGCCATTGCCGCAATTCAGGCCGGAAGGGCAGGTGCGCGAACAATTTTAGTAGAAAGCGGTAGCCAGTTGGGGGGGACTACGACAACAGGTGGGGTAACCTTTCCAGGCATTTTCCATGCATGGGGAAAACAGATTATAGGAGGAATTGGCTGGGAAATTCTCACGGATTGTGTAAAACTTAATGGAGATAAGCTGCCTGATTTTTCAATTCCTCCAGACAGCCATTGGAAACATCAAGTTTCGGTAAATGGATTTTTATATACCTTATTGGCCGAAGAAAAATGTATTGAGGCTGGTGTAAATATTCGGTACTATGAAACACCGACCAGTGTTAAGTTTAATAATGGGAAATGGGTAGTTCAAACTATAGGTAAAGGAAGTTCTACCCAAATAACCTGCAATCAGATTATTGATTGTACCGGCAATGCCCTGATTGCCTCTATGGCAGGTTTGGATGTTTTAAAGGAAACAGAAACTCAACCGGGGTCATTGATATTTCAGATTGGAGGCTATGATTACGATTCTTTGGATCTTACAAAGATTCCAAAAAAATACCATAGAATTCTGCGGAATAACATGATGTTTAGTAAGAAATCAATTGGTGCCGAGAATACATTTGTGCCCTATGACTATGTGTATGTTCCCGGAGCCGATTCTACCACTTCAGAATCTCATACTGTGGCTAATAATACAGGAAGGTCGGCACTACTAAAGTTAATACGCACATTAAGGACATTTCCAGGATGCGAAGATATAAAGCTCCTTGATTTAAAAACGGAAACTGCAATACGGGAAACCTACAGGATTGACGGTTTGTATAAAATGACCAAAGACGATTATTTAGAAGGAAAAGTTTTTGAAGATTCCATTACCAATTCATTTTATCCTATTGATCTTCATAGGGATGGAAAAACCATTTATCAAGAATTTTTAAAGCCAGACGTGGTAGCTAGTATTCCATTAAGGGCCCTTATTCCTAAGAACAGTAAAAAGTTTCTTGTGGCAGGACGTTGTGTAAGTAGTGACAGGATGGCTAACTCTGCACTTAGGGTGCAAGCATCGTCTATGGGTATGGGGCAGGCGGCTGCGGCTGCGGCTGTTTTGGCAAATAATCTGAAGATTTCACCTCAGGACGTACCCATTGAGGAATTAAAGAAGTTACTAATGGATCACGGTGGAATATTACCGTCAAGGACTTAAATATATGCTCGGTAAGATTAGAAGAAAGATTTTATTTAATAGGGTTACACACAATTACAACAATGTGAAAATCGCTATTATATTTTTTGGGCTTACCTTAGTAAATAGTGATGGGATAAAGTATTTTCAACAACAGACTATTTTGTTGGAACCACATAGCACGCAAGCATTAGAAGTGGTTATTAATGATTCGATCCCGGAAAATAATTTATTGTTCAAAGTTTTATCAAAAGAGGGTGTACCAATTTTTTATTATAGAGAAATATTCACCCCTGTTTGCTTTGAAAATAAATGTCGCCCATTAACTGTTAATTTATATTGGAATATAACGGGCCGCTATCTTGGTTTTGAACTTCTGGACGGGGAGTTTTTAAGTAAGACCGACCATGAACCTTTTACGGTTCAGGAGTATGAAAAATTAAATCAAATATTGGCCAATGAAAGTACTCCATTGGCCAATATGGATTATAATCAACTAACTGTTGAACCCAACAGTCATGGCTTAGGAGATATAGACGCTATTTCTTCCGCAACACCGCAAAATTTAACGCCGTACGTCATTCAAGGAGCAGCATATACCACCTATAAACTATGGCATTTGATACACGGTATTACAAAAAAGGAAGTTCAAAATTTCACTATTGATGAAATTTCACCAGAGTTAATAATTAAAATATTACAAAGTGCCAATCAAGTGGATAAAATATGGGCATTGGAACATATCAACGGATATGTGGAACTTACACCCAATCTAATACATCGTTTGTTCGAACTAATAAAGGGAGATGATTATATAGTTGCAGAGAAAGCACTGAATGCCATTAACAAAAGCCAACTTGGTTCATGCCGTGTTCAGCAATTGTTAATGCAGGCCCTAAAAGAGGAAAATTATAACGTACAGACTCTTGTCATTGACAAAATGAAAGATTGTAATCTTTTAGAGGAATCCATTACTATGGCAATGGTGGATAATTTGACTGTTTTTAATGGTCAGGTTTTTAAAAAGGTATTGGAAGTATTGGGGAAGCAACAACTAAGTGCTGAAATGTATGTTAAAATAGCTCAATTGCTAGGGTCGCGTAATAATTACATTTCAAATAGCATTGCACGTTTTTTGAAAAATAAAGATGTAAAAGACCCGGAAGTAATAGTACTATTAAAAAAATATAAAAATTAAATCAATTGGGCTCGTTTGGAAAGTAATCTTACTTAAGTGGAATTTCAAAAAGTCTCATCCGTAGTCAAGGGGATGGATACCCATTGGCTTACGTACATATCTAAAAGAAATGGGATTATATTTAATTAATTTCTGAACGTCGCGTCTTGGCCATATATTTTGATATTTAGTTAAAAAGTCGAGTTAAGTTAGTTTAGTTGCAAAAGGAGCAATGGGAAACAATTGTTCCTTTTCTGTTTCAAAGTATATTCTCAAACTATCTATCGCTGTTTTGGTACTCGTATTAGTGACCTTCGGGTTATGAGTTTGGTCCGAAGCCCTTAAATCAGGGTGGTCAAGGTAAGAGAAATTGCTTTTTAAGTCAAAAAGCTGTAAAACCGTGTACCGAATCGTGTACTCTGATTAAACAATTTTTATGGCCGAATAGAATTTGTAGATTTTTGCTTCTATTTCAATTTTGTAATTCTTCCTTTCTATTCTTATTTACAAGGGTAATTTAGAGAGGGAATACCACTTTGTTTTTATGTCTAGTGCAAATAGTAAAATATGAATAGTTTTTTCTAAATAGGCCCCAAAATTGACGTGACATTGAGTAAATTGGTAGTATCGGTAGTATTGAAATGGTTTTTTAATTTATTGATATTGGCCTCAATTGATCTTACGCTATTTAGGGAAATTCCAACCTTTTTGAGCAATCTGCTATTTTTGTTGTGCTTAAAACTTATGGCCAATAATGACAGTAATTTTGGATTATAGCCATTTAATACAAAGGAGTGACACTTAACATTCCAATAGGCCAAATGAAATCTAATCTGCCTGCTTACCTGGATAGCAACAATCTGTCGTGAGACCAATAAGAAGGTCTAATATAAAATACACTCTAAAAAAAAAGGCGCAGGACCCATATATTGGACTGCGCCTACCAACTCAAATAATTATTTTTATGCCGATATCTTACGGTTAAATTGTATTTCTATGGAATACTTATTTATGATGGGATAGAAAGTCCCTGTTTTAGGTAATAAAAGCTAAACTTTTGTGGCGGAGCCTTTGTCTAAAAATAATTTGGTGTCTTCATGCCGCCTTAAAATAGTTGCAGGGCATTCCGTACTTATTTCGTGGTACAGGGTGTTAAATACCGCTTCTGCCTTTCGTTCATCGGGAACCACGCAACTAATGGCCTTACAGTTCAATATGGCGGTAATGGTCAGGGTGAGCGCCTGTTTGGGCACATCATCAAATGTCGGAAACCATCCTTCGCCCAATTGTTGGTTTCTGCAGGCCTCGTCCAATGTAGCCAACTTTACTAGTTTGGGATCGCTGAAATCTGCGACCGATGGATCATTGAAGGCGATATGTCCGTTTTCACCTATGCCGATGCAGGCGATATCGATTGGGTGTTTTCTTAAGGCCTCTGAGTATTGGTTCAATTCAGTTTCTATATCTTCTACATCCCCGTTCAGGAAATGGATTTTTCTAGGTTTCACGTCATCGAGTATTCTATCTTTAAGATACTTTCGGAAACTTGCGGGATGCGTATCCGAAATGTCCTTGTACTCGTCTAAATGGAACACAGTGATTTTCTGCCAATCAATATCTTTTTCCTTTAAGGCTTCTAGGAATTTAAATTGTGAGGCACCTGTGGCCAGGATCAAATTGGCACTTCCTCTATTGGCAATGGCCTCGGTCAGTTTTTTTTGTACAAAATCTGCCGCTGCCTTGCCCATGGCGATGGGCTCTTCGTAAACGGTGACTTCCAAATTATCTACTTTCATTGTCTTTGTCATTGCTTTCTAAGTTATTGGTTATTATGTTAATGAATTGTGATTTATAGATGTAATTAATATTATCTTAAATAGGACTTTTATGAATGGTTCAAACAAACTCCGCAATTGCGAACCAGGTTGTCAGCAACGAAAACAGTATGACCGCTATGATAGCGATATTCCATTTTGTTTTGGCTGTATATTGGTGCATGAGTTTTTTCTTATTGATAAGAACAAATATAGGGATGGCCACCGCAGGCAGGATGCAAGCCTGAAAGGCCTGTGAGAATACCATGAGTGCAGGTGGGCGTTCCTCTAAAAATACCGTACCGAAGGTGAACAAAAGGGCTATGAAAATGAGGAGCCGCGATGATGTGGAATGTATATTCCTCGGCGTACCCCGGTAATCGGCAATTAACCAAGGCGCAATCAGTACAATCGGGAATATGGTTGATAGTCCTGCCCCGGCAATGCCAATTATCAATATAAAAGCAGCGACCTTTCCGCCGATCGGTTCAAATAGACCGATCATCTCCACGGTGTCTTCAAGGGTCTGACCAGAAACATATAATGTACCTGCTGCGACGGCCATGATGGCGCCACTCAATAACAACATCATAGAGGCTGAAACGCCTGCATCTTTTTTCTCCTCTTTTAAGTTTTTTATGCCCCAACCTTTTTCGGCGACTACGGTGCTACGCATAATAAATACGGCTGCGGAACATGTGGTGCCCGTTATGGCGGCGATGAGCCCGAGCGAACCAGGTGTATCGGGAATACTGGGTACGATACCCGAGATCAATGTGGAGAAACTTGGTTTTACCATAAAGAAAACGACCAAAAATGAAAGCCCCATTAATACCACCAAAACCGTCAGAATTACTTCGAATGTCTGATAGCGTCCATACCAAAGAAGAACGAATAGAATGATTACAAAAAACAGGATGATCCAAAAAGTGTTGACGATTTCACCGTCAAAGGCAATCCGGATACCTTCCTGGACCAGATCGGCGACAATGCCCATCACGCCGATCAGGGCGAGAATTTCGCCGATGATAAGAGCGGTTATAATATATAGTGATAGTGCCCACCCATATTTGAATTCCGACTTAAAATTGAATAAGGCGGTTCTACCGGTCACCAAGGTTACTTTGCCATAGGCCACCATTAGGATATAGGTAAATATACACGAAAGAATTAGTGCCCAAAACAATCCCATACCATGCTCGGCCCCAGTTTTTGCCATGGTGGTCACGCTGCCAGTTCCAATGTTATATCCGATAAGGAAAAGTCCGGGACCTACTGCACTAAGAGCTAAAAGCAATTTTTTTCGAATTGATTTGTTTTTCATACGTTATTTTCCTTTATAAACCGATTGGCTCGAGATAATGTTTGTTTGATGTTAAATTCGTTGATTCCCGTTGTTAATAGGATCAAATCCATACCCTGAGACTTTCAAGAGAATATGCCCTTTTGGTTATCTGAACCATCTGCATTGTCCCAATATTTCTTTCATTAAGCTTTTTTATTGCGACTAATCTTGCACTAAATTGGCGGTCCCGGGTTCTTTAAAATTTATGTAATAATCTAAGTTTTGATCAATGATAATATCAAGAGGTACATACTGTATTTTTGGTGGAATTTTTTTATAAACAAAGTAATGGAACAGTGTTTTTACCGCCATGGCACCTTGAAAAAAAGGTCTTTGAGAAATAAGAAAGTCAATATTTCCATTCTTCATTTCGAGGATATTGTCTTGCAACATGTCAAACCCTATAATCTTTACCGGTAGTTCATGAAGTGCGTGGTACTGAGCAATCAAAGAGGCTCTGGAATTAGTAACAAATACACCTTTTGTCCCTGGATTCTTTATATGATACTTTGTTAACTCGATAGTGATATCCTCTGGCTTGATAGAAGGTATGGTAATAGAATTTATTTTTCTGGTTCCTTTGTTGTCGGTGGAGTCAAAAAACTCCCGAAAGCCCTTCTCAATTATTCCCAGATGGCTGTTTTCTAGACCTTTTACAAGATTTAGAATAAGAATGTCGTCTTGACTATTCATAATCGAACTCATCAGTTTTCCTGCCACATAACCGCCCCCTTTTAAATCGGGCCCGATATAGCTGAGGTTTTTTTGGTTTGGGATGAAGGCATCAATAAAAATATAAGGGATCTCTTTCTCTTCAAGCTTTTTAATGAATAAAAGGCTCTCTTCTTCAAAAAGAGGGGCTAAAATTACTCCGTCCGGTTGCTTTTCAAGAACAGCTAACGTTTTGTTGGAGTAACTCGATTCTTCGAACGGATCATAGTCAAACGAATGGTGTGTGATACCGAAATCCTTATAATCAGCTGCAGTTTGCTCAATGCCATCTTTAGGAAGTGTCCAGTATCCTTGTGTGGACGAAGGTCGAGGCATAAGGCTGCAAATGCGGTACTGTTTTCCCAATGCCAAGGTGCTTGCCAAAAAATTCGGATTAAAATCAAGAATTTCAATCGCCTCCATGATTTTTTTTCTTTTAGCTGGCGAAACATGCCCCCTGTTGTGGATTACTCTGTCAACGGTTCCAACGGAAACATTTACATAGTTGGCAATGTCTTGAATAGTAGTTTTTTTTGTTTTCACCACGGATTTTATTTTAATGCTAAATGAATATAAATATGTGTGGGCACACAAAAGTATTATATTTATCAATATAAAGGGTTGTAAATCTTAATAAATTCAAAATATTGGATTTTGATTAAAAAATTTGTGTGCCCACACATATTTTTTGTATGTTTGGGCAATCGATGGTATGTACTGTAGAATATGGAGTGTGGGTTAGTTATACTAATGTTCTAAATATTTATAAAAATGAAAAATCCATTCACTAAGAGTTGTATCAGTAATAATGGCGATGTAGTACAGAGGTAATCTTGTTTTTGCCGCAGAGTGATATTGCCTTGAGTATATAAATTACATTGACAATTATATGAAAGTTGGATTGCCAAGTTTAATGGTTGTCCATCTAATAATATCTCTTAATTACTTTAATTGATTTATGATTTTGCTTGAAAGGACCAAAGGCTATGCATAGTGCTTGTAGAATGCAGAAAAAAAACTAATTCAATATTTCAATTACAATAACCTATGAATAGAAAGCAGTTACAAATTAATAAACATACAAGTTTCGTTAAAGTGATTTTAACGGTTGCATTGGCCATATTGCTTGCAGGTAGTGAAGTGAGGGCGCAGGACGATCTTGATTTGTTCCAAAATAATAATTGGATTCATTTCAGTGATGCCCCCAATTCATTATATCATCATATTGCAGGGCAGGCCTACAGTCTTCTTGATAAGCGAGCCGGAAAAGTAGCCGGAATACGGTCATTGGCCGATAGGCGGCAAAGGCTAAGTGAAACTCTGACTGATGTTGTGGGGCCTTTCCCGGAAAGAACCCCTTTAAATGCGAAAGTTGTAAGGAGTATTAATAAAGATGATTATAGGGTTGAGCATATTGTTTATGAGTCACAGCCCGGATTTTATGTTACCTCCTCCATGTTTATACCTGATGGCTTAAAGGGAAAGGCACCGGTTGTGATCTACGCCAGTGGTCATACACATGACGGTTATAGAAGACCAAAATACCAACATATAATCCTGAATCTGGTTAAAAAAGGATTTATCGTGTTTGCGTTTGATCCTGTTGGCCAGGGTGAGCGTTTTGAGTATTATGATTCTGAAACAGGCAAGTCTTCTGGGGGCGACCCTTCAAAGGAACATTCTTATTCTGGGGCTCAGGCTTTTATTACAGGAAGCTCCCAAGCACGTTATATGATTTGGGATGGAATCAGGGCGGTGGATTACCTTATTACCAGACCAGAGGTGGATCCTGCCAAAATAGGGATAACAGGCCGTTCGGGCGGAGGAACACAATCTGCTTATATCGCTGCATTTGACGAACGTATTTATGCTGTTGCTCCCGGTAATTATATTACGAATTTCACCAGGTTAATTCAGTCGGTAGGACCTCAGGATGCTGAGCAGAACCTACCCGATGCAATCGCACGTGGGATAGATCATGCTGATTTGTTGGTTGTCCGGGCGCCGAAACCTGCCTTGGTGTTGGCCACTACCAATGACTATTTCAGCATTCAAGGGGCCAGAGAGACGGCAAAAGAGGTGTCAACCATATATAGAGCCTACGGTAAGGAGGGGAATTTTAGCATGGTTGAGAGTGATGCAGGACATGCGTCAACACAGGGAAACCGGGAAGCCATGTATGCCTTTTTCCAAACGCATTTGGATAATCCCGGAGACTCCAAGGATCAAGAAGTTGAAATTTTAAGCGAAAAGGAGATACGGGTAACCAAAACCGGACAGGTTTCAACATCCATTGAAGGGGAAACAGTTTTCAGTTTGAACCGTAATTATGCAAAAGAACTGGTGAATAAATTGCAAACTTCAAGAAAGGACCTTTCCAGTCATATTCCCGCAGCATTGAGGTCGGCCAAAGAGCTTTCTGGATACCATGAGCCCACAGTAACCGATGAGTCCATATTTATCGGACGCATTCAGAGGGATGGTTATGTAATAGAGAAATATATTGTGCCCGGTGAGGGCGATTATATTATTCCATATTTATTGATGGTGCCGGATAAGCCCAACAGTAAAGGCCTTATCTACTTGAATCCCCTAGGGAAGGTAGCCCAAGCTTCTGTAGGAGGCGAGATGGAATGGTTTGTTCGACAGGGTTTTACTGTGATGGCCCCGGATATGATCGGAGTAGGTGAAATGGGGCCGGGTGATTTTCATGGAGACTCCTATATAGAAGGGAACTCCTATAATGTCTGGTATGCTTCCATGCTTATTGGAAGAAGCATTGTTGGTATACGAGCCGGGGATGTGGTTAGGCTTACTCGTCTGCTAGAGAAAAATACTGAGATAAGCGAGGTGTATGGTTTTGCTAGGAAGGAAATGGCACCAGTGCTATTACATGCGGCAGCTTTTGATTCGGCCATTGCCCGAATAGCCCTTATAGAGCCTTACTCTTCTTATCGATCTATTGTGATGAACCGTTTCTATAATCCTGACTTTATTCACGGTACCGTTCCTGGATCTCTTGAAGCTTATGATCTTCCTGACTTGGCCGCCAGCTTGGCACCAAGAAAGCTGATGATGACTGGAATTACAGATGGTCTGGGCAATACCATTGATTCAGGAAATATCATGGATGACTTAACCATTATTAAAGCTGCTTATCAAGAGAAAAACGTCGGACAGAAATTGAATATTAAAACTGGGAAATTACCTAAAAAGCAGATGTATGATCTTTTTATGGAATGGATGAAATAGTAAAAATGTATATAATTCAGAAGGTTACTACTAAGTAGTAGTGTGTAATAAGTTTAATGTAATAGAAGTAAATATATATTCATAAAAATAATTTAAAAATTATGCAAAAATTAAATGATTCAAGAAGGAATTTTATTAAGAAATCTTCTTTGGGTGCAGCTGGGGTTACCATTGGAGCTATGGGATTTCCTGCCAGTAGTTATGCCCGAATTATTGGTTCCAACGATCGGATCAATATCGGATTTCTAGGGTGTGGTACTCGAAGTGGGGGCCATCAATTTATGGTAAAGGAGTCGGCAAAAAAAAAGAACCTCAATGTAGTTTCCGTTTGCGATATTTGGAAGCTCAATAAAGAAAAAGCAGCTGCCAACTGTAAAAAGTTGTTTGGAACCGATGTGAAGCAGTTTAAATATTCCGAAGATATGCTTGAGATGTCCGATCTTGACGCAGTAATGATCGGTACTGGAGATCATCAACATGCAAAATTGTTGGCGGAAGTTGTTAAGGCGGGTAAAGATTGTTATTGTGAAAAACCTATGGCCACAGATGTGGAAGATGCCAAGCTTGCAAGAAATGCTGTTTTGTCCACCACACAGGTTGTACAGCTGGGTTCGCAATGGCTGAGCGACCCTATGCAGCTAAAGGTGCGCGATATTATTCGTTCCGGGAGATTGGGCGAGATTACAAAAATTGAACAGGTATGGAATGACAATGATCACCGTTGGCATGTTCCAAATGATCCCGATGTTGCTGCTATTAGAGAAGAGGACACGGACTGGAACAGATGGCTTTTAGGTAAACCTTATGTTCCCTTTGATGCACGGAAATACTTTGAATTTAGGATATTCCGTGAGTATTCAGGTGGAATTACCTCACAATGGATGAGTCATGGGGCTGGATTGGTTTCTTTCTATACCGATACGGATATTCCCGATACAATGGTTGCCAATGGTGGGATATTCGGTTGGCCAGACATCCGTCAAAATCCGGATACCTTTCAGGCACTTTCAACATATGACGACGAGAGATTTTCTTATTCTTACGCTTCTAATTATGCGAACAAGTTTGGTGATCACAGTTGTATACGGGGAAAAGAGGGAACTTTATTTGCAGCTGGTGGAGAAGGAAGTCCGCGCTGGTTTTTTATACCTGAACACCAAAATTTACCAGGGGGATTTGACTTTTATGAAGGGATGAAAGAGGCAGTGAAAAAAGGAAAAGCGGAAATTGTGACAACGGAAGAATACGATATGAAGGTTGGCCCCGTCTATTTAAGCGATAATATGCCTTTTCACTTAGATAATTGGGTTGATTGTATGAGGAATAGGGATCTTGTACCCAATGGTCATATTCATACAGGTTTTTGGCATTCGATTTCCAGTATAATGGCTACACAAGCTTACCGTGAAGGCAAAAAGCTTTATTGGGATCGTGAGAAGGAAGAGATAGTAGATCATCGCTAATTGTTTTAATGATTCTACAATTCTCTAACTAATTTAAAATTAGCCCTTAGTCTAGTTACTAATATCCATGTAGCTCAACTAAATATTTAATTGGGCCCTTGTTATGGTTGATAATGGCCATCCAAATTAACATAGAAAAGTAGAATTTAATATATCCCATAAAGTGTGTAAATTGAAAAAAGCTGGGGAATGCCCCGGCTTTTTTTGTTTAGGCATAAATATTTAAGCATTATAGTGTAAGGGTTACAGTAAGTTGGTGTATATTTTTGATTTTGAAAGATTCAGAATAACCTACTTTGGTCTACACCCAGGTTTCAGTCAGCAGAATCAGCCAAATAGAAAACGCCTGTGAAAGTCTTGGACGGCAAATCACGTTTAATATAGATTATTAAACGATCAGGGGTGTGTGATAAAAATTAAGATTACCACTAAAAATGCTAGATTTAAATAAGAAGGTATTATTTGTAAAATCGACAAAGTATAATGAGAAACAGACGTTTAAAATTAACAACGATTATCCTTATTTTAATATTTGGGGTAGCCATAGGTATTTTTATTAGACATAATAAGTCGACTTGGTCTTCGGTTACAGTACCATTTAGTGAGACTTATATCAAGTTTGACGATACACGGCAGTTGGAATGGGGCAAAGAATTTGAAATCGTTGAAATTGAATCTAGTAAGGACAATAATTTACAGAAATCATATTTCTATAAATCAAAGTCACCAGAGCCAAAACCATTAATAGTAAGTTTACATACTTGGAGTGGTGATTATACACAAAAAGACGACCTGGCGGAATTATGTAAACAGAAAGGTTTGAATTATATCCATCCAAATTTTCGCGGGGCAAATAAAACAGTAAGTGCTTGCTGCAGTGAATTAGCATTATCGGACATTGATGATGCAATAACCTATGCAATTAGCAATTCCAATGTTGACATAAATAGAATTTATGTCATTGGTGTAAGTGGTGGTGGATATGCCACACTAAGTACTTTTATGAAATCTAAGCATAAAATTAAAAAGTTTTCAGCATGGGCGTCAATAACAGACTTGATTGCTTGGCATAATGAAAGTAAATTAAGGAAAAACAATTACGCAACGAATATCCTTGATTGCACAGGTTCTGAAAATGTATTAAATACTGCAAATGCAAAACTGAAATCACCGCTTTATTGGAATTCCCCAACAGAAAAATTAGAAAGTTCAAAACTTCATATTTATGCCGGTATTTATGATGGCATACAAGGTAGTGTTCCGATAACCCATTCCATAAATTTTTACAATAAATTATTGACCGATATGTCGGTATCCGACACCTTAAAATATGTATCGACTTCGGAGAAATTAGAGTTGTTGGAAAAACGTGAACCATTAGGAGAATTCGGGAAAATTGCTGATAGAAAAATTTGTTTAAAAAAGGAATCTGGAAATTTAAGTTTATCAATATTTGAAGGGGATCACGAAATGTTAACAGAATTTGCATTAGATGAACTGCTTGAAGAATAACAATAGACTGTCAACATCATAACCTACAAAAACACTATTACTATCCCGCAAAGCGGTGTAAATTGGATATAAAAGGGGTTCGACTTTTTTCTTAAGTCGGACCTTTTTTTTCGTCCCCGCGTAGCCCAACAACGCTGTAAATGGTCTTGTTGACCTCACACTTTGAAGGCGATGCTGCCTATTTAAACAATTAAGGTAGATGTATCTTGTCACTGGCTAACTTGATCGTTGTGGCTCATTCTCTTTGTATAGCGCAATACGATCGCGTTCTTGGGGCCGTTGGGTATATGGTCATGTTTGGGTACTATTAAGCAATTAAAGGTGCTTTACGGTCCCTGGGAAGGAATATTTCTGATGGAGGTTACGCCCCTTAATGGCAAAATAACCGTTATCCATGTTGGAATCAAACAATCGGCTATGTTTTCCGTAATCCAATTGAGTATCACGCTCACTCCCGATTTGAACTGCTTTAGAAATTCATCGGTGAACGATTTTTTAGATGGTGTAATTAGTTAGGATTAAAAATAAAAATAGCTGGGGCTTTCCCCAGCTATTTTCTATTTATTCACCATATAAGATAGTCCTTTTACAGATCTTTTAGCGATTGCAAGATTTCCAATTCGGTACTGGTCAGCTTAAGTTTCTCAGCTAGTTCCTTGGTAGCCTGTAAATCTCCTTTGAAAATTGACAATGCTATTTGTGTCAGTGCGTTAGTGGCAGATGTTGTTTTTAATTGGTTTTCAACCAAATTAGTGTTCTGTCCTAATGTTTTAGCAGCCAGTAAACCCGCTAGGTGATTAGTGGTATTTAATGAATAATGTTCTTTTGTATAGGTAACAATAGCCTGCATTACTTCTTTGCTCTCTTTGTTTTTATTCAATTTATCAAGTGTAAAAGCTATTAAATAATCGCATATTCTTTCATCCGGGGTATATGGCTTACCAACACCGATATTCTCTGGCCATTTTTTAGCTTTTTCTAAAACAGATAGTGCGTTGCTGTAATTTTCTTTTTCAATTTCCTGGACAGCCATGGCGATGTATGCCGTTTCGTATATTTTTCTGCTTTCGTTTGCATGTTCGTAAGGCAAAACCTGTATGTCTTCAAGTACTTTTGAAACTTTATGGAAGTGTTCAAGGTTTAAAAGAGACTTGGCATGTGCTAAACCTATATTGTAGTTTTCAGGGAATTTCTTATAGGCTTTCCTTGAGAGTGAATAAGCATTATTATCTTCCCCAAGTAATTGGTTCAACAGAATGTTTTCTTCCCACACCTTCCAATCCTTGGGTTGTAAGTCCAAAGCTTTTTGTAGATCTTCAAGGGCAGACTTAGAAGAGTAAGTATCCAAATCAGCTAAATATAGCTTGGCCCTAAAGCGGTAAAATACAGGTGAATCCGGTTCATTCGCCAATTCCTTTAAAATATTGATTCCATTGGTCTTTAGGCCTACCGCAATATAATTTTGTGCCAAGTAATATTTTAGTTTCCAGTTCGTATTTTTTTCCGAAGCCCATTCCAAAACAGGAATCGTTTCTCTACGGTAAGGAAAAATAAAATCTACTGGCTCGGATAACACACTGTTCAAAAGTACGCCACTGGCATTCGCATTTGAGTCTTTTTGCAAGTAAGCGCTCCAAAGCTGGTTTTTAGGACTTTTTATGCTTGCGGATAAGGTTGCGATCGCTTCAGATTCAAAACTGAGTTCGTTGTACCGCAATGCTTGGGTCAATAAGGTTTCTTCTTTAAATTCGTTTTGAATATTTAAATCAACTTTGAAATCGTCTGAGTTGTTCTTAAGGCGAGCAGTTTCAATAGTCGTTAAATAGTTTAATGGGTCAATTGAGAGGATACGTTCCTTTTCGAGATTAAACGCCTCTTGGAGATTGTTGGTCCTATGAATTAGAAGTAAAACTTCTCTGGCATTAATCCCGTAAGTATTAAAATCGAGGGATTTATTGGCATAAGTCTCAGCACGCGTATAATTTTTATCGGCCAAATAAATTTCGGCCATTTGGGCATATGCAACAGCTCTATATTTCATATCACGTGCTGCCCAACCAAAGGATTCCAATGAATTGATAGCATCGTCCTTGGCCCTATAAATGATACCTGCCATGTAGTTGGCACTAGAATTATAGGTGTCCATTCGTAGTACGGTGTTGGCATATTCCAGTGCAAGGTCATAATTGGTTTTACGGTACTCCAATTCAGCTAATTTGACCAATGCCGCAGTGTTTGACGGGTCAATTTTAAGGAGTTTGGACAGGTATTGATGGGCTTTTTCAAATTCACGGGATTCTAGAAGTTCAATCCCCATAAAAAGTAGTTTTTCACTTTCGGAGATATCCAAGTCCTTATCGGAATGAAAAGGCCTTTTTAAATTATTTGCCTTAGAAGTGCTGTGATAAGATAACTCCGTGCCATCTATATACACCTCTATCTCTTCTGTGCCATCAAGAGTTATTTTTTTCGAAAAAACATCCATAGGTTTTAGGTCAATTGCCTCGGAAAGGGTTTTTTGCCCCACGACCATATGAATTTCCGATTTTAAATCTTGTAATGCGTTTAAGCTGATCACCGCTTCTCCATCAACGGTCTCAACATTCAGAACACCTTTTGGTGAAGCATCTACCATACCTCCAATTTTTTTGAAAGGAAACCAGATTTCACTCCATCTGTCCATTACATAGGGGTCGAAACCTACTTGGCTAATTGGGTTTGCAGCCTCTGTTAGTTTGTATTGGTCAAAAAGTCTTCCTGCTTGAAACTCTATATATTGGCCATCAGTGTCTGTGAGTAGATCTTCCCAAATACCTCCAAACCTAGATTGCGACCAAAGCCATAATTTTTGGCCGGGCATTTCCTCATAAAGAGACCATTGGCCAAAACCGAATTCTTTATCATGATAATAACCACCAAAAAAGTCGTTAAATTCACCTACTATATGGTATGACTTATCCGGACCAAAATTATTATTTTTATACATTAAAAGGTTTCGGTTTTTATCATCTATTGGCCAAGAATGGGCATCTCCATTATGCTTTAAATAAGCATTTCCAGGAATGAAAAATTCTAAATCGTTACTAGTTCTAGCAGCACCGGTCATCCAATTGTAATACGATTCCGTAAGGGGAGAGGCGTTGTACCAAGATGCATTTGTTTCAAAGTAAGCTTTGTCTTTTTCTAATCTAATTTCAACGGTCCATTTGGTGTTTGAAGGCAAGTCTAAGTTACTGACAAAACAACTGACACTGCCATCTGCATTGGTGCGTAAAAGGTAATCTACAGGTGTTGCGGTTGACGGGTGATGACCAATGATTCCAAAGTTGAATTCAATTCCTCCAGAGGTCCATGGGCCTCTCATGGCAATATTCCGAAACTTTATAACCTCATTTTTATATAGGAATTCTTCTCCAGTACTCTTTTCAATAGCTCCCCATACTTTTCCGCCTATTTCGGGCAATACCATTACTTTTATATAATCGTTTTCCAAGGTTACAACCTTCCAATCTTTTTTCCTTGATTCTTGTTGATAGCCTTCAAACTTGAAATACGGGTAGATTTCTGCATTTTCAGTCAATAAAGGCACAGGGTTAGGATCTCCAAAATCATAGGTGTCTATTGATTTTAGTTCTTCTTTTATGGATATAGATTGTGCATGGGCATTAAAATACAGGCCAATAGCCAAAAGCGCTAAGGTTACTCGTAATTGTTTTGACATTAGAAATTAGTTTTATATGTGTTAAGTACTTGATAGTTGCTATAGAGAATTTATAAGCTAATGAAATTGCTTTAATATACCGGACCTCTCGGTAGACGTCCAGTCCGTTTTTATAGAGCCCCGTAAGATGCTTAATAATATATTCGGTTATTTGGCTGTTATGCTAACTTCACCCATAGAATACCAGCCTTCGTCAGTAACTCCTTCTATAGCTAATTTTACGCGAGACTCGTACGTTACGGGATCAACAATAGCTACTTCAATTTGATAATCTCCTAATGGCATATCATAAGGTATGTATAGCTTATCTTCGATATAGGCATCTCCGGGCAACCAATTTCTAATATCTACATCAACAGAAAATATCTTTGTGGTTGTTTTATTCTTCAATCGAACTGCAAATTTATAGTCTTTATAAATTGGAGCTACCCCCTTATTTTCTAGCCAGCCTTCAATTAATAATTGACCTTGACGCTTTACTTTGGAGGGATAAGAAAATTTTCTTAAAACAAAACGATACCCCATTTTTTTTAACCAAGCATCAACCAAAGGACTCCATTTTTCAGGAACGGGGGAACTCTTGGCGTTAAAGGAAGATACATGCCATTTTAGTGCCTGTTCAAAAATATAATTAACATCCTTTTCATCATATTTTTCCTTTTGCAACCATCTCAAAAAGGTCCCGCATATTTCCATTGTAATGGGTGCTTTTTTCCATGCATCGTTCATTCCACTTCTAATAATATCCTGAGGATATATATCACCCATATGACTAAATGTGGGCTTATAACCTAAATCGCCTAAACAATCTATTCGCCATCCCAAATTTCTCATGTTTGAACCCACTCCGTTATTAGTGCCATCTGGCCAGAATGCAGCTATATCAGTGCCTTTTACCAAAAGTTCTGGATGGGGAGCGTCACCGTTTAAAGGCTGAAAAATTAAATGTGTTTTCTTGAAGTTATCTAAATAGGAATTAATAAGAGCTAGTTTTGTTTTAGCTGTTAGTAAATGAGTGCCTGACCCTTCCCCATAAAATCCTACAATAGAAACATCAACAGCTTCTAGGTCTGGATGCCCGTCATATCTTTGCCCAAGAGCAGCGATCATACCGCCAAAATAACGGACATACTCAGGGCTTTCAGGGTCAACTCTCCAGTATTTTATTTTAAGGTTTTCCTCTCCAACAATTTCTTTATACCAAATGGGGGCATCTCTGTCACCTTCATTATAATAGGGAGCAATACGAAGCATTAAGGTTTGTCCTCTTTCAGCTGCCGTCTTTAGCGCTTTATCGATAAGATCCCAATTGTAGATTCCTGGCTCTGTTTCAAGGAAGCTCCACGCAACGCGATAGTATGCTATATTTGTTTCTGGGTGGTTTTTATTAGTTAGGTCCCCATCAAATTCCTGATATTCAATAGGAAACCCTTCTGTCCATCCATCGCCGGAATTTAATTCATCACCATTAAATCGTTGAAATGTCGTAAAACCGATTCCTGGATTTTGTAAAACGTCATCAATTTCTTTAGGATATACTTTTACTTTTGTAGCAGTACTTTGTCCGAAAAGTGAAATTCCGTTTACTATAGAAACCAGCAAACAAAAAATTGGTAAAATCTTATATCCATTCATTTTTAAAATCATAGTAGTTATCTTGAATTAATTTAATAGGTAAGGTTTTAGCTTTAACAAGGATAAACTGAGTCCCTAGCCGGCTTATGAACATATTGTATTATGTGTGGGCACACAAAAATATTATTTTTATCGATATAAAAGATTATAAACTGCAATAAAATTCAAATTTAATTGATTTTATTGATAAAATTTGTGTGCCCACACAAATTTATAGCTGTCTAGAAAATAGACGGAATCTCCTTTATAGGATGGAATGTTGGTTGAAGAGATTAAATAGTTTCAATATTATAAATATGGAAAACCCATTTCCCAACAATGGTATCAGGAATATTGATGATATAGTGCTTAAATAATCTGGTTTTTGCCACAGAGGAATAATGCGTTATGTATATACAAATTAATAGACATAAAGTTTCATTGAATTAGGGGCATATTTACGGTATCATTGCTCATATTTGTTTAGGGCGCAGGGTAAATTTGAATTGTATTGGAATAATGAAATAATTGGATTTATTTCAGTTCTAGCTTTTGACCCGGGATAAATTGAGCTCGGTAGGGTGGGATATTGGAGTCTAATGTCCATAATAAAACCCCCTCGTTATTGACTAAGGCGCTGATGTGTCTTTTGGAACAGCATACTAGTATTGTTTCATCATCAATCATGTAGGCACTACCCATTCTTTCGTTGTAAATGTCTAGTGGCAATTTAATCTGTGCCTTTAAGTGGGAAGTCTTCTCCTTGTCATCTATGTCCATCCTAAAAACGGAGGACTGTTTAACTTCAACCCCATTATCGAAAAACATTAATTCTCCTTTTTGGTTAATATGAGCTGCATGTGCTTGGGAAAAGTTGGAATCGGAAGACATCTTTAATGTTCCTCCCTTACCTAATTTCCAAATTACTTTCCCGGATTTGGAATCTACCTTCCATATTTGTCCATTATTATAGAATGAAATAATAAAGTTACCATCGGTATCGTAATTTAAGCTATTGGCGTGTACCCAATCATCTTTAGTCTTAAGGAGCGATTTATCTTTTAAAGGGTCTTCAGTATCAAAAACACTCCACTTCCAGAGTTCTTTTCCGTTTTTGTCCAGGATTAGAATCCCATCCCCCACAATAGTATCATTTTTTTTGCCTCCTATTGATCGTAGATCCATTACTTTTTCATCGACAAAAATAGTCACCAATTCATTGGTTGATTTTTTAATTATTTCATGATGAATTGTATATTTAAAGTCTTCTTGGCCTTTTTTTAGATGGGTCAAGGTATCTCCTTCAATATTAATTTCTAATATTTCACTACCATAACTGGTGGGCTCATCGTTCTTGCCCAAAATAGAAAGAATGCTTTGTTCATCAGTAAAGCGGGAAACTTTATAGCCTACGCCGTCTACCGAATGATACCAACGTATATTTCCTTTATAATCTATAATATAGGCTACCCCAGGGGTCTCCCTTTTATTTAAAAGTATGTAACCTTCTTTAAATTTGTCCGGTAATAGTTCTGGTTGAGTGTAATTGGCTTTAAATTGATTTTGTAGCCAACTGGGTAGTTGCTCTGATGTAAAGTGGTAAGGCTTGCTCGTTTTTTGTGATACATTATCACTGGTAACAACTTGAAAAGTGTAATTTGTCAATGGTACAATATTGCTCAATACCAGCATGTGTTTCAATCCATTTGTTGAAATTGGTGTAACAATTTTATGTTGTTCTCCTTTGTCTTCAGGCCAATATTCCACAAAAACAGAGGCTTCCTCATGGGTGGCAATGTCAATTTGAATTTTTAGCCGGTTGTTGGCATAGAGTCCGATATTAATGGTATCTATAATGTTAGCATTTTTTTTGCCACAGCCCATGAAAAATACCATGGAAAAAATTAAGCACCAATAAATTGCAGTTTTATAGTCCATCCTAATATAATCTTAATAATTAATAGCCTTGCTTTAGGGTGTAATCCAAGGCAATTACTTTACGTATACCTAAAAAATCAAGAATTGGTGGGCTGAAAAGCAGCCCACCATATTCTTGATGTCATTTTGAAATTACCCCATATTACCTATCGGCATTACTCAAATTTGGATTGAGGTCTACTTGACTTTGTGGGTAGGGGAAATATTTGTTCTTGGGCATGGAAATATTGGAAGGTTGCCCTATTTTATTTAGGTGAGCATTTACCAAAACTTCATATTTGTTCATACGAATTAAATCTGCCCTACGCTTACCTTCGTAGAAAAACTCCCAACCCCGTTCCTGTAGAATAGCATCTCTTAAGGTTTCTTTGGTTAAGCCAGATAGCGCCAATAGATTGGCTTTAGACCTACCTTTTACTTCGTTGATCAGGTTAATGGCTTCCGTAGTTGGACCGCTAAGTTCATTTATTGCTTCCGCTCTGCTCAAGAGAACATCTGCATAACGCAATATACTTACACTATGACTATCATAATAGGATTGTGATTCTGGATCCGCATATTTACTTGTTGGAACATTCTGCATATAAAACTCACCTTCTGGAGGAACGGCGCCAAAACTTGGTGGTTGTGTGTACAACAAACCATCTATACCTACATATTCGGGATAAAAACTTTGTTTACGCTCATCTTCATCTCCAAAAGTATCGTAAAAATCCCATGCCACGCCATAATAATGCCATCTGTTCTTAATTACCGGATGATTCATTGGGCCAAAATGGTTCAATAACTCCATACCGTTCGTTTGCGAATCTCCCATGACAGAAAAAATATTTTCCTCACACCATTGGTTGGCTTCTTTGAACAAACCGGGGTATGTAGGGTAAAGCTCGTACTGATTTAGTTCCATAATTTCCTCGGAAAGGTCTACCACTTTTTGCCAATCCAAGCTACGTAAATGTAATTTCATCAATAAAGTAAGAGCTGAGCCCTTGGAAGCCCTACCTACATCATTACTGCCATAAATGGCATTATCTACATAATTTAATGGTAATACTTCAGCAGCAGCTGTTAAATCGCTTATCAACAAAGCGTCGATTTCCTCTACTGAAGAGGGTTCTTTGGGATTGTTGTAATCTGCATCGGTAAAATCGTCCTCGGTCAAAAGAACTACGGGCCCAAATGAATCGGTCAGATCCATATAGGATACTGCTCTCAAAAATTTGATTTCCGCCAAGAATTGCGCTTTTTCAGTATCGGTAATCGCGGTCATCCCTTCAATACTATTAATAGCACTGTTGGCATTGGCAATTAATTTATAGGGGTATTGATAATCTTGACTGATCAATCCGTTTGCAGCATCCCATAACCCTATAGCTAACTGTCTTGGGTCTCCACTAGCTCGGGTATGTCCCAAATCTGTGGGCACATCCGTCAAAGCAAAGTGGCGAGTGGCCCAATAGGTACTATTACCTCCTACCCAGGGGCCTTTTAATTTGGCGTAAACCGCATTGACTGCAGAAACAGCGTCTGATTTAGATTGAAAAGCATTTTCGCTAGTTAAAGAGCTATACACTTTAGGGTCAAGATCCTCGTTGCAAGAAAATTGTATCCCTGCCACCAGTATTAGGAAAATAATTAAATATTTTTTCATTGTATATATTTTTTTTTATTAACAAATAACAAATTAGTGAAGAGTAACTTTTAACCCTACTACAAACGTTCTAAACGCTGGGAATGAGTTAAAGTCGATGCCTCCTCCGATATTACTTTCAGTTGCATCTTTATCATGTCCATTTACCTCGGGGTCATTTCCTGAATATTTGGTGATTGTGATCAAATTTTGGCCAGATGCATATAATCTCACGGCATCAATGAACTTTACTTGTTTTAAGGCAGATTGTGGAATATTGTAGCCTAGGGATACATTCTTTAAACGAACATAGGAGGCATCTTCCACAAATTTAGAATTTACATAGCTTCCATAAACCGAAGAATAGTAACCATCTCTTGGAATGTCCGTATCCTCATTGACATTGGCTACCCAGCGGTTTAATACATCGGTGCCTGTAGTAGATTCGGCAACCATACTTCTCATATTGTATAGGTAATAATCAAATGCGCCTTGGAAAAAGATGTTTAAGTCAAAATTACCATATGTAATATCGTTCCCGAAACCTGCAATGAACTTGGGTATTGTATTACCTAAATAGGTACGATCTCCTTCTGGGGTTATTTCCCCATCTCCATTAATATCCACATATTTAGGGTCACCGGGTTGGGAGGAGGGCTGAGGTGCATAAGTCTCTCCAGATTTGATGACTCCGGCATATTGATAACCATAAAGCTCTCCCATGGCCTTTCCTGGCTCCAAACGGGTAAACTCTTGCGACGTAACCAATCCACTGGGGTTGGCAGTTTTATAGGAAATTAAAGGCACCCCATCGGAGAGGGATAGTACCTTTTGCTTGTTAAAGGCTATATTGAAGGCCGAGCTCCATGTAAAGTTATCTTTTAATATGTTTACACTGTTGATGGCCAATTCCAAACCTTCGTTCTGAATTTTTCCGGCATTGGTAGTAACGCTACTAAATCCCCATTCATATCCGATAGGGCGATCCAAAAGCACATCGTCCGTAGTTTTTCTATACAAATCTATGGTTGCAGTAATTCTTCCGTTTAAGAATCCCATATCCAAACCAATGTTTGTCTGCGTAGTCTCTTCCCATTTTAAATTGGGATTGGCCAAGATATCGGGCTCCGTTCCACCTACAAAGACTCCTGGGCTCAAGACCGTTCCGTAGGGTCTGTACGTAGCCAGATATTTTAAGTTCCCAATCCTATCGTTTCCGGTAACACCCCAGCTGGCCCTGAATTTTAAATTGGAAAATAAATTCGAATTTTCCATAAAGGATTCGTTGGATAGTCTCCATCCTAGGGCTGCCGAAGGAAAGGTACCGTATCTAAAGTTAGGGCCAAATCGGTTGGATCCATCCCTTCTTAAGGTAAAAGTTGCCAAATATTTGTCTCCATACACATAGTTTAACCTTCCGAAGTATGATTTTAGTTTCGTTTCCTGTTTTTCGGAGTACGGTTTGCCTGCAATGTCACCGCTATCAAGAGAGTTAGAGGTTAAGATATCATTTGCAAAACCGGTGGCGCTTGCCTGTAAAAACTCTGAATAATCCTTTTGATTGGAGGTACCTAATAATGCTGTTAGATCATGTTCTCCCAATGTTAGGTTGTAGGTTAAATATTGATCTGTAATCCACTTTTGATTGGAGGTGACAGACTGAGTAGCCTCTCCGTTTAAAGCCTCTCCAGCGACAATCGTTCGAGGTGTATAAAAGTCCTGTGTGGTAGATGTATACTCCACACCAGCGCCAAAATGGTAGGTAAGGTTTTTTAAAATTTTATAATCCACATACATGTTGCCGTTGGCATACCTGGCTTTTTCTGTATCGGTAGGCTCCAGTAATAAAGCAAGAGCATTGTCCTTCCCGTTATATCTGTAATAGGATCCGTCCTCATTATATACCGGAATGCTTGGTGGAGCGTCCATTAAACGGAATAGGGGAGATGTGATATTGGCAGTGTAATCACTATTGTTCGCATCTGCAATGGAACCATAGAAATTGAATCCAACCGTAGTTTTATCACTGAATTTTTTCTCCGCTCCCATTCTAGCAGAATATTTTAAATAGTCGGTATTGCGCAATACCCCTTCTTGACTTAAGTAATTTAAGGACATGAAGATTTTGGACGATTCATCGCTTCCGCTAAAATTGATCGACCTGTTTTTTACATGTGCTTGCCGTGTGGCCAAACCAAACCAATCAGTATTGGATATTGGAAAGCTTGACGGAAATATGGGTGAAAGATTGTTTTCTGCCGCAATTGCGTTTTGGGTATCTGCATATTGTTGTCCATTTATTACAGAAGGAACACTAATGATGCTCTGAATACCATCTGATATATCGGCTTCAATTTGCATTTTACCCTTTTTTCCTTTCTTGGTAGTAATGAGCACTACCCCATTTCCACCACGAGATCCATAAATAGCGGTCGCGGAGGCATCTTTTAAAATTTGAATATTTTCTATATCATTAGGGTTTATATTTTTACCCTCATCCAATATAAATCCATCAACCACATATAATGGTTCATTGGTGGTGTTGATCGAATTACTTCCTCTGATAACTATGGAAGGGCTGGATCCCGGAGCAGAACTGTTCTGCTGTACCTGCACACCCGAAGCGCGACCTTGTAAAGCATTGCCTACATTGGTAGTAGTGCCCCCCAAGTTAAGACTCTCACTCCCTACGGAGCTAACAGAACCGGTTACATCGGTTTTCTTTTGGGTTCCGTAACCCACTACTATTATTTCTTCAAGCGCAGCGGCATCTTCTTGAAGTACTATAGTAGGTGTTTTGTTCCCTTTTACAGCCACCTCTTTGGTGGTAAATCCAAGATAGGAAATCACGAGGATGGAGTTTTCGTCAGTTATAGTTAGGACAAAATTTCCATCAAAATCAGATTGGGTACCGTTGTCGGTTTCTTTCTCTAGAATGTTAGCGCCTGGCAAAGGTTGTCCATTGCCATCGAAAATGGTTCCCGAAATCTGGATACCTTGTATTTCCTCTCTGGGAATATTAGTAGGGCGGATAGGAGTTGATCTTTCTCTAATGAATATGATGCCATTATCCGATAACTCGTAGTTTAAATTACTATTATCTAAACTTTTTTCTAATAATTCGGCTACCATAATCTCACCCTTTCTCAATTGTATTTTTGAGGCGCCCTTAAATAGTTTCTTTGGGTAGAGAAAATTATAATTGGTTTGTTTGCGAATAATTTTAAACACATGATCAACTGTAACTAGTTGGTCTTGGTCTATAATTACCTTCTCCTGGGAAAATGTGTTCTCCACATTAAAACCAAAAACAGTAGTGCAAAATAAAAGGATAAACGTTTTCATTAGAAGGACCAGCAGGCGCTCTCTGAAATAAGTTCGGGCCTTGGTCTTAGTTAATTTAATTTTCATAAATTTGTTTTGTGTTAGTTAAACATTTAATTGATACACTTATTAGGGGCCGAGGTTCTGCACACCGCTAAATGTCAAAAACCTCGCGCCCTTTTTTTAAATTTCTTCTATATTTTTATTTCAAAATAACTGTATTATCTATTATTTCGTAGTCTTTAATGATTTCAAAGTTTTTAATGGTATATAAGATGTCCTCTATTTTTTGATTTTTACTTAATATTCCCACAAACTCTTCATTTTCGGTAGCCTTATTTAAGAAAACAACCTCTATATCATACCACCGAGATAAGACCTTCATAATTTCCTTGAGAGTCAAACCATCAAAACTAAAAACACCATCTTTCCAAGAGATCACATTATTAACATCTACAGAGTCTACCCTAAAAGTCTTGGTGATTGTGTCCAAAATGGATTGTTGATTGGGTAATAAGTTTTCAGTAACACCATCAAGTGAAACAGCCACTTTCCCTTCTACAAGAGTGGTGAAAATATTAGCTTCATCCTTGTAGGCCTTAACGTTAAATTCTGTGCCCAGTACCTTAATATTCTGCATGGAATTGCTTACTGAAAAACTAGCTCCTTGGTAATCTTCACTAGAGGTTACATCAAAGTAGGCCTCACCATAAATTAGCTCAACCTTACGATCCTTACCTTCTTTAAAAGTTATGGGATACTTAAGTTGAGATTCGGAATTTAACCAAACCTTTGTCCCATCCGATAATTTTAAAAAAAAATGGCCACCCCTAGGAATGGTCAAATAATTATAGGCAACTTCGGACTTTTTGCTTTCCTTGGTGTTATAAACAATTTGTTCCCCATTGCTGGATGCCGTTTTAGTTTTAAATGAGTCGCCTTTTTCCAAGGTAATATTGGAGCCGTCTTCCAATGTTAAAATTGCCTTATTTTTGCCAATTTCAACTGTGCTTGAAATGACAGCCGGCGATACTACCGGCGAAGATTTGGACAAGCTAGTCTTAATATAATAACCGGACACTAAGGCAACTACCAAAACAGCTGCTGCTGGGTACGTCCAATTGCGTTTCTTTGTTGGTAACACTATTTTATTCTTGATAGTGTTCCAGTCTGCCTTAGTATCAATTTTATTAATAAGATCAAGGCGTTCCTTAATTGAGGAATGCTCAGTAAGGTTTCTTATAATAGAAGTTTTATCCTCATCACTAAACAACTCGGATTGCTCCAATTTAACAGCTTGCTTTTCCTTTAAAAGTGAGGATGCAATCTGTTTGGATAAGTGAATAAGTTTATGAAATACGGGCATAAATTAATATTGTTATAGTGTTAGGACGAAAAAAATGTAGGGAAGGGTGAAAAAAACGTTAAAAAATAAAAAAAAAAGTATTTGGGATAGTTAATGGGAAACAATACCGAATATAAAAGCGGTTATGGCTAAGGACTCCTTTAATAATGGCTTTAGTTTTTTGTAGGCTATTTTCTTCTGGGTTTTTACTGTATTTAAGGAGATTCCCAATTCCATGGCAATTTCAATATTGCTAAGATTATTAAAACTCAATCTAATTATGTTGGCGCATTTATTTGGAAGTGTATTAATGGCCCTTTCGATAATGATTGAAGTTTCTATAATAACCACTTCCCGCGAAAAAAATGCTTCCGATTCAAGTTTCGCCATGTATTGTGTGGATAAACGATCTTTCAATTTGTACTGTTTCGTTTGCAGGTAATCGATAGATTTGTTTTTTACTGAGGTATAGAGGTATGATTTTATCTTCTTTTCGTTACGAAATTCAATTTTATCCTCCCATATTTTTATAAATACATCTTGGACTATATCTTTTGAGGTATCGAGATCCTCAATATATTTAAACGAAAACAAACATAAAGGGGTATAAAGTGAATTAAAAATTGCCTTATACTGCTTTAAGGATAACGTGTGTTTTGCTTCGTTTTTCACTTATTTTTTTTTGGGAGAATCCAAATCTAAATAAAACAAAATCAAATTGAAAGGTTAAGAATTATTTTTAATTGATAACTTTCTATTTTTAAGCAGGTTGCATTTTTTATGCGGAAATAAAATTTATTTATTACTTTTCCCCGTAATTATTATTAAATATTGTACTCAATTTTACTATGAATAATCTTTTGCGAATTGCCATTGATGCTACTATAAAAGCAGGTGCTAAAATTGAGGACATCTATAATAGCCATGATTTTGAATTAAAAATAAAACCGGATTCTAGCCCTTTAACTAAGGCGGATATAGCTGCAAACAATATTATCAATTCTTTCTTAAGCACCACATCTATTCCTATTATAAGTGAAGAAAATAAAGAAATTGATTTTGAAATAAGAAAACATTGGGATATGTGTTGGATTGTAGATCCGTTAGATGGCACTAAGGAGTTTTTACGGAAAAACGGAGAATTTACGGTCAATATTGCATTGGTTTTGCATGGAAAACCTATATTGGGAGTTGTTTTTTGTCCTATTTCCAAAGAACTTTTTTATGGAAATGTCCCTGATAAGAAGGCATATAAATTAATTGTTTGTGAAGAATCTCTCCAAAGAGAAAATTGGTTTGAGGACATTTATAGAATGATTCCAAAAAAAAGGGATGCTGCAGTGGTTAAATTGGTTGGAAGTAGGTCTCATATGAACGATTCCACACTAGGTTTTATGACAGCATTAAGAACTCAGTACCCTTCAGTAAAAATATTGTCAAAAGGAAGTTCTCTTAAATTTTGTTTAATCGCGGAAGGGAATGCCGATATTTACCCGAGATTTGCACCTACTATGGAATGGGATACGGCTGCAGGTCAAGCAATTTGTGAGGCTGTTGGATTTCATGTGCTTTCAAAAACTACCCTTCTGGACCTAACCTATAATAAACCCAATTTATTAAATAGTGATTTTATAGTAGTTAATAATACCATTACATTGGACAAAAAATGGATGAGAATTTAAGTGATAGTGACTATTCAATAATTAAGAAAGATTGCTCAACAGACAATTGGCAAAGTTCCTTCCTTATTTTGATTACGGGATTATCCGGGGCGGGTAAATCTACCATTGCGAAGGCTTTAGAGCCATTTCTTTTTAATAAAAACATTAAATCCTGTACCCTGGATGGAGATTATATTAGAAATGGTATTAATAAAGATCTTGGTTTTAGTCCGGAGGACAGATCGGAAAGCAACAGAAGGGTAGGGGAAATATCAAAATTATTTATGGATGAGGGTATAATTGTAATAGCCGCAATAATAGCGCCTTATGAAAAAGATAGAGAGGTGATTAAACATATTGTTTCGCCCAAAAATTATGTAGAAGTATTTGTAAATACTAGTTTGGAAACCTGTGAAAAAAGAGATAATAAGGGGCTCTATAAAAAAGCTAGGGCTGGTGAGATAGAAAACATGACCGGAATTTCCTCTCCTTATGAGATTCCTATAAATCCAGATATAGAAATTACAGAGAATTTGTCTGTAGATGAGTCCGTGGAATTGATTTTTAAGGTGATGGAGTCTAAATTCACAAAACGATCAGGTTGTGTTTAGACAGCTATTAAAAATGCAAAAGTCTTAGAGTTTCTGCCTAAATCGAATAACCGATATCCTGTAAAGTTATTTAGCCGTAATTAAATTTGCGTAAAACGCTAATTATAGCTGGTTTAACTCTTCCAATAGTGCTTTTCTTTGGACACGACCTTCTATATCCACTTTTAAATGACTGGAAATTAAGGCATCTTTTTTTAGTTTTAAATTCAAGGTATCAAATTTTTGAATCTCCTCCTTTGAAAATTCTTTTTTAAGTGGAACAGAACATAATTCATATTTATTCTCTTTGAGTATATCTCCTGCAACACGTTCAAATATCTCAATTTCATCTTTATCTAGGGCATCTAAGAATTTCCTAGTATTGTTTGCAATAATGGGCATTGTAAGATTGCTCCACATGAATCCCGCAGCGGCTGTTACTTTAGATTCATTGGAATGAAAATAACTCAGGGCTGATTCATCTAAATCCAAATTTAAAAAAGCATTAAGTTGCCCTAATACTTGCATTGGGTCGGAAATAAGGGTTTCATATTTAATAGTTAAACATCTTGTAGGGTCCACATTTCGAAAGACTTCTTGGGCTTTTAGAAAGTTTTTCTTCCATATATTCGCTAAGTGATAAACGTGTTTCTCCCCTACTAAGGTTTTTTTAAAGGAAGAGGCTACATCCCTACCATCACGTATTAAATGAATATAAAACGGCTTCATTCCGTTGCTTTCTATGTCTTTGTAAAAGTTCATATTGGCCATACTTTTACATCCCCAATAAATTGCCCCGTCCTTTTCTGCCATCATTTCGTAAACCACCTTGAATATTTCAATTAAGGTACGCTGATTACAACTTTCAAATACTTGGTTGCGTTTTAAATCCAAATCCCATCTTACGGGATTGGTTTCAATCAACCTACATACATCACTTATTAATTTTATAAAATTATCATCCCTTTCCAAATTCCCGTATTTATTTAGAATGGGATAAAATACAGTTAAAATATGAGGCGGGTGATGTGCCGATATTTTAGGGGACTGATTTAATATTAAGCGAAGTAAATTTGAACCAGATCTTTGGGTTCCGATAATTTGAATAGGCGTTAGCCCTTCTTTGGAATTTATCATATAAAACTAAATAATAGTGTTGCTAAAATAACAAATGCAGGATGAGTTTTGGTAAACATAAATAACAAAAGTGATACTATAAAAATTATCCATGGTAAAGGGCTTAGGTCAAAATGGGTTGCCCCAATGGCATAAGCGCCACTAAAAATTAGACCTATAACTACAGACCGCATTCCTTTCATAATAGCATCAATATAGCTGAGATGCTTTATTTGTTGTTGGAAGCGTGATAATATGAGCATAAGAATTGAAGAAGGCATAAATATGGATAATGTAGCTACTATAGCACCAGTTACACCGGCCATTTTATAACCAATAAAGGTAACACTGGTCATTATGGGACCAGGTGTTATTTGACTTATGCTTATGGCCGCATTAAATTCTTGAACCGATACCCAATGAAGGCCACTCACTACGGCCTGTTCTATTATAGGTATAATGACATATCCACCTCCAAAAAGGGTTAGGCTCATACCCGAAAAGACTGATGCAAGTTGCAGGGCAATGTTAAGCTGATTGGTGAAAAATGCAAGGGACAATACCAATAAGGCAACGCCTATCAAGGTAATCAACCCTATTTTTAATTCACTCCTATTTGAAAAAGAAGTTGTTCTTTGAGTTTCTTCCGATTTAACGGCTGATTTTTTATATAAAAAATAACCAGTAATTCCACCTAGAATAATAATTATAATTAAAGTGAAAACATTTGAAGCATTAATCGCAATTATAAATGTGACCAATGCAATACAGGCTTGACTTATAAATTTAATCTGCTTCTTAGCCATATTGTAACCAACACTGGCAATTACAGCAACTACTGCGGGGATTACAAATGAAATGTGAAAGTCAACATTGGCCTCTGCTCCAATAGAAAAATAATAAACCGAAAATCCATACACCAATAAAAAGGTTGGGAGCAAAATCCCTAAAAAGCCAGCCATAGCCCCTTTTATCCCTTTTAAAATAAAACCATAATAAACTACCGCATTAACAGCTACAGGACCAGGTAAAATAGAGGCCAAGGATATTCCGTCCAAAATTTGTTCATCCGTAAGTACTTTTTTCTTTTCAACTAACTCCTTTCGCACAATTGATATTAGTGCCATATAACCTCCAAAAGAATAACTCCCAATCAAAAAGAAATTCAAAAATAAATTTTTATTGGTAATCTGTGTTTTGTTCTCTTCCAGCATTTTATTGAGAGGTATAATTAAAGGTAGTTAAGGTAGTACTTTAGATATGTGGAAAGCCGGTACTAGAAAATTCCTTCTTAGGTTTTTCGGTTACGAAAATAGAATTATTGAACAGAAGTTCGCTTATTTACCTTAAGTTTTTTTGGCAAGGTGGGTAGGTATTTAGATATTGGAATATAACGCATCAAAGAACAGCAGTTTATTTAAAAGACGCAGTGAAAATTTAGCATATTCATTTAACAGTTACCACTTGTGGATGATTATTTACCACCAATGAAAGGGGTAAACTAAAGAATCATCAAGCTCAAAGGTCTCATCCAAAAGATGGTTAGTAAAGCTTTTCAAATAAATTTCGATTGTCCTTAAGGATTTATGTCTCAATCCTTCACTAATTATTTCTGTTGATATTCCCATAAACTTGACGATTGTGTACCCAGCATGAGGGATGCAGTAGGTCTTGAATTCGCCTTCTATTTCCGCATCGTTGGCGATGATCTTAAGACGTTCGTTCATTCGCCTTCTTTGGGATTTGTACTTTTGAAAATGTTAGGAGCTGCCGTAATAGTTTGTGGGAAGCAAATAGTCCTCGGGTTGTTACCCCTTAAGGGAGAATTCCAAGATGTTGCCCGGAATGTTCAATGCCCGTTTTCTTTTTATAAGTACACTTTACCATTGGGATAGTGAAATATTATTTTCAACCTTCTTTTTTATCTCAAAATGCTGTTCGATATCCCATTTGCCCTTAATATGGTCCAGAAGGAGGACGACTTCCAACTGGTCGATACTATATCGCCAAGTTCGGCGCTTATCTTTTCGCTATCCAGCCCATTGCTTGCGGCTGAAGATTTACCAAGAAGATGGTTTCTACCGTTCCAGCCTGCAGGGGAGTTGTAAAGGTAGAGGAATATCTTGAAGACTATAGGATATAGGCCAGTAGTCTAACTTATGAATTTCTTTCTAGTGTCGAGTATCAAAATTACCTCGGCCATAGCAATTGGAATATTCAAAGTAAAAAGGTAGGAAATTAAAATGCTCACTTTAAGTACACTTTACCTGGGTGTCAAATGGCTGCAAATTAAGTTAAAGCGACTTAAAATATTAATTTTAAATCAATACAATGTGTTTTGGAGTGCTTTTAATACCGATCTAATAGCTTTCACGCAGGGGGTTGCGGGTTCGAGTCCCGTCCGGACCGCTAGAAGCCTTGATAACATTATGATTTCAAGGCTTTTTTTATTTTGAGGGAGGTATGGGGAGGTTATTGTCTTATCTTTGCCAGGAATTAATTTGCCCCAAATATGTCCGAATTTTCCAAAAGAAGAGTAAAACTTGTCTTTACTCTTTCAATAGTGACCACGATGATAACTATAATTTGGTTTTTTATCGCTAGAGGCTTGGGTATACAGGAATTGAGTAATTATATTGGAGGAACAGCCCCTCTTTTTATCCTCTCCGCTATTATCTCCAAAAAGGGAAACCTCACCTGGGCCCGCTTTATTTATATGATCGCCTTCAACTTAAGTGTTACCCTAACAGCTTCATTTATTGGAAAGGCAGGTAGTGTAGAATTTATATTAATGTTTGCCATGGCATTACCGTTCGTATTGTTTTCTTTTAGACGGGAGAAGCTCTTTATCGGAATCTTCTCCGGTTTGTCCATGATATTTTGGTTTCTATTATATTTTACGGATTTTAATCTCTTTACAGATACGCATATGGATGCCGTACAGGCAGGAAAGTATATTTATCCGATTTCCATTGTTACTACCATTTTTTTGGTGACCTATCAATTGATCTATTTTTCTTTTATAAATGCCCAATTTTATTCTAAAATACACAATCAACGGGAGGAGGCTATTGAGGCATCAAATGCCAAGTCTAGATTCTTAAGCATGATGAGCCATGAGATTAGGACTCCCCTTAACGCGATCACCGGTCTCTCACATATTTTAGGTGATACACATCCACGGGAGGATCAAAAACAGAATATAGAAGCCTTGAACTACTCGGGGAAAATACTGTTGAATCTGCTGAACAATGTATTGGATTTCAGTAAAATGGAATCTACAAAAATTGAACTTGACCCCATTCCCACTGACATTATGGCTGCAGTGAAACAGATAAAAAAGATTCACGAGCCCAGTTGTTTGCGTAAGGGAATTACCTTTGAATTGGAAATTGACGAAAAACTTCCTATTGTCTGGTTGGATATTGTCCGTTTCAATCAAGTAATTAATAATCTCGTTACCAACGCCATTAAGTTTACCGAGAAAGGGAGTGTGACCTTGAAAATTGTAAAGCAGGACGAAACTGAGGGCAACGTGATTATCCGTACGGAAATCATAGATTCAGGCATTGGTATTGGTGAGGAACAACAGCAAAGGATATGGCAGGCATTTACTCAAGCCTCTAGTAGCACAAATCGATTATATGGCGGGACCGGACTTGGCCTGCCAATTGTTAAAAGTATAGTGGAAACCATGGGGTCCACGGTACAGGTAGAAAGTGAAATGGGAGTAGGGAGTCGCTTTTATTTCAATCTTGATTTGAAGTTGGCCTCTAGTAAAGAGTTGAATCAAATCACACAGAAAAAAGTGCACGACCTAAAGGGGAAAAAAGTATTATTGGTGGAAGATAATCAAATCAATGTTATGGTTGGAAGGCAGATATTGGAGAAGGCCAATTTAGTAGTAGATGTGGCTTATGATGGTCTTATTGCTGTAAATAAAGTGCGTGAAAATAAGTATGATGCCCTTTTGATGGATATTCAGATGCCTGTAATGGATGGATATACCGCTTCCAGGGAAATCCGAAAATTTAACAGCACTGTGCCCATCCTTGCCTTATCGGCCTCGGTATTTCAAGAGGTGAAAGACAAAATGCTTGAAAGTGGTATGGACGGCTTTATTTTTAAACCTTTTGACCCAGTGGACCTGCTCAACAAAATAGAGGAAATTGTGGTTAAATAGTATCCGATACTTAAAAAAAGGTCTAACGAAGGCTTAAGGGGCTTTTATTTTGTGTCTTTGAACAAGTTGTAATAATAGGTGGCGGCGGCCAGGTCCTCCAATGCATGTCCTACCGACTTAAACATGGTAATTTCTCCATCGTTCTTCCTGCCAGTTGCCTTATGGGTAGCTAGTTCAAACAAATCGGCTTTTATGTCCATTTCCTTCAAAACGCCACTTTTTAACGGAATAACTATGTCGCCACTTTCTTTTAGGCCGCCCTGATATGTATCAACGTACACCTCTGCTTTTTTAACCGTTTCATCATCGGCCTCTCGCATATCTACTTTGTAGGCTCCTACTAAATCTATATGTTGCCCAGGTTGTAGATATTTTCCCAATACAAGTGGTGTCTTGGACAAGGTAGCAGAGGATATAATATCGACTTCTGAAATTTTATCCTCGATCGCTTTTATGGGGAGGATGTCGAACGGTGCATTCCTTAATGCTTCGCAAATACCTATCGCTTTGGAATAATCCCTACCCCAAACATAGACAGTTTTCAATGGACGTACAGCGGCATGGGCCTGAATTAAATTGGAAGACAGGGCTCCGGTGCCAATCATTAATAGGGAGCTGGAATTTTTCTTTGATAAATATTCCGATGCCAGGGCAGATGCCGCAGCAGTTCTTTTTACAGTTAAGCTTTTGGCTTCTAAAACTCCGAGGATTCCACCCTTTAATGCATCCAAATAGATATATGTACCCTGTATGGCCGGTAAGTTAAACTGGCCGTTTTTAGGGCTCACGGTTGCGATTTTAACCCCCGCCTGTTTTCCGGGTTTCCAGGCAGGCATCAATAATAAGGTTGAGTCCTCCTTGACTTCGGGATTGGGGAAATCGTGATGATGTCTCATGGGTACCATGGTGTCCTGGTCATAAAATGCGGCCTTTAGTACATTGATAAGCGCTGAAAAATTGGTGTTTTGCTCTATAAAACTGGCCGGAATTTGAGTTATATTATCCATGCCGCCAAAGTTATAAAAATAAAGGAGAGTTTATGCCCGTTTGCCGATACTAAGAGACGTGCCGGGAATTTTTGAAAATAATACCGTGGATGCACAGGGGGCAACCTACCTTCACTATTGCTACAATTCCTAGGGTCGGGAAAATTACATTAATAGTTCCTGAAATTTGTTAAACACCGGGGTCATATAAAGACCGTGCCCCCTAAATTGGATAGTTCCCCCGAATACCTTTTCGGGAAGCTGGTCAGTAGGCTTTTTATTTGGAATTAATTCAATACCATTGGGGCATTCCAACTTTGGTAATGGGTGGCCCATCTGGTATTTGTTTTGTAAACCTACCTATATAAATAGATATTCCATTACGGTTTTCCGCAAGGAATTGAAATTTGTTCTAGGGCTACATTTGTTTAGTCCAGGTCTTGGCTGTTTACCTGGAAAGGTTTTAAAGACAGCTACTTTTGCTCCTATATTATATTAAAATTATGCAATATATTGGAACCATGACAAGTGGGAGGATATTATAGACCTCATTATATTAAAAAGGCATACTCTTTTTGCATCTTGTTATTAGAAGTTTGGAAAGAAGTTGAGTGTAACTTTCTGGATGTATGTGCAATCTCCCATAACGGCCCTGCTTTCTTTGAAAGACGCTGACCAGGTCTTCTGTGCGGCGGTATAAAATCTAGAAGAAATAAAATTGGAAAGGAACAACTTTGGTCTAAGTAGTATTAATACGTTTAAAATATGCAACAGAACTTCTTAAATAAAGTTCAGACTTTGGTACTGCCCCTGTTTTTTTACGGCCATAGCCACAATATTGGGAGCTATTATGTTCCTTCGATTTGGCTTTGCAGTAGGGCAGGTGGGATTTCTGGGTGCCATTCCATAATTTTATTTGGCCATGCAGTAACCATACCCACCATTCTGGCTATTGCAGAAACACAACAATTAAGCATGATCCATTGTATAATCTCATTTGCTTGTATTAAGATTTATATGAATCTTCGGGGAAATACGGATGAGCGCTAGATGGCTACTAAGTATTTGTGGACAAAAAAACAGGCAGGCCTTAATTAGATTAAGGTTAGGTTGTTTCTAAATTAAGAATGCTAATTCAAATAAAATCAACGTCACATGTACCCCTATAAATTTTAAAGGTGGTTGACCTGCCTGTAAGCTATATTTTTTATTTAAGATAACTACCGCTTTATCCCGTGGTCTTAGTAGTTTGGTTAAGTTTGCAGATTCACACTCAATTATTCTGATGAAGTGTGGGCGGGCCGTTGAAACAGGACTCCAATGGGATGGTCGTTTATTAATTAGAGGCATGTAATAAACTGGATAAATTTTATTTTAGATTAAACAATTAAGCTACTAAGCTAGATGGAAATTTGGTTATTGTCTTGTATAGATGCGACATAATTGTCTATACCATAGAAAATTGGGAAAAGTTGAGGACTTTGATTTTAATCTATTGCTTTTATTGATGGCCTTGTGCCAATTTATGGCTAAAATGGTTGTTGCCTAAGAGGTGAAATGGATTCTATTTTGTATTCGGGTAAAAAATAGTGTTCTATCATTATTTGTATTATCGTCTTAACAGGTAATTAATGAAATCCATATCCAGTTCTACCATGCTATTGGGGGAAACCTTTAAATATTCTTTTACATATCTTGACATGTGCGATTGGTCATAATATCCGGCTTGATCTGCCAGTTGAGACCATGTAATTTGAGGCTGCGTCTGTAAAATATTAATCAAACATTTAAATTGATATATTTGAGTGTATACTTTTGGGGATAATCCTATCATCTTTTTGAAATGCCTTTCCAATGTTTTTCGATGGCAATGGCAATTTTGCTCAATTTCCTTTATGGAGATGCCCCCCTGATTGATATCGATATATTCCAATACCCTTTTAATGTTATCTATATCTTTCCTTATCGTGTTTAGACCTAGAAAAAAATCATTCAGTACTTGAATTTGATGCTCACTGTTTTGATCTTCCTTTATTTTTGACAACAGCTTATCAGCTTTTCTTTTGCCTAGAAAGTCAACCAGGGTCATAGATTTGTTCTTTAAGGTCCCCATATTTGTTCCGAACAGTTGATACATTCCTAGGGGCCGGAAAAATACCATAATCGTTTTTACATGACCAATGAGCTGGCCATAAACAGGATAGGTAACCTGCCCGGTTACTACAGCATTTTCTGTGAAGAAATCCTCTCCCTCTAATTTTGATACCACTTTATTATGGGTGTTGATAGATTCTATAATAAATCCGCTTAGACCTAAGGGAGGGGAAAAATAGGGCTCGCTGACCCCTTCTGGAATTTCTAAAATGCCATAGCTGGCTATGTAGTCCTGAAGTTTAGGTGGAGGAAGGTAAGTGGTTGGTTGTGTCATTAATACTTTTAAGATAGTTAAAGCGCGGACAGAAAAGCATTGTTATTAATAGATTCCTATAGTTCAAGGCTAAAATAACACTTTAATACAGTAGATTTTAAAGTACTTATTGCAAAAATAGCATGGGAAAGAGGGGTTTTACTTCTTTAGTAATGGTCTATCACAGGAAAAAGAACCGGTATATTGGCTTTTGCCCTATTGGATGGGCCGCTATTTAAATTTGTAACGACCAAATAAGCCAAGTTTAAACTTATGATAAACCTTCCCTCAGTTTGGGGATTTTATTTTAACAATTTCCGAAATAGGAGCTAATCTACAGCCACCTTTTTGATGGCCTCTTGTTCAAAAACCGCATCGTACTCTGGGTTTTTTAATGTTGGCAGAGGAGCATTTGTTTTTGTTCTCCAAACCCTGAGTTTCTTTAGTAGTTCTTGTGCTTTATCGGGGTTTAGTACTGCTAGATTATTTTTTTCCCCAGGATCGGATGTTAGGTCATAGAGTTCTAGTCGGTTATCTTCAAAATATTCGTGCAATTTCCAATTGCCGGAAATAATCACCGAACCCGGTCTTGTCCTAAAAAGTGGGTCGCTGCCCTGATCTTGGACTTTACTATAGTCCTGTAGATAAATGGGGAAATGAAAGAAGAGATCTCTCTCTATTGGGGTTTTGGCTTCCAAAATGGGATTCAGGTCTATACCGTCCAGAACCTGAGCCTTTTTCTTGGGCTTGGCAATTTGTTGCAAGGTTGGGAAAAAGTCCATTGTGCTCACTCGGGCCATCGAGCTCGAATTAGCTTTTATCTTTCCTGGCCATTTGATGACCAGTGGTACTCGGATTCCTCCTTCGTAATAGGATCCTTTACCGGCACGTAAGGGGTTTTGTTCAGAAATTGCCCTAATACCTCCATTGTCCGAGGTAAATATGACTATGGTATTTTTTTCCAAACCGGTTTTTCTGAGTGTAGTAAGTAATTTGCCTACATTTTCATCCATGGAAGCTACCATTGCGGCATAATCAGGCCTGTTTTGTCCATCGGAACCTAACTTGTCCTGGAATCTTTTTATTTGCTCCTCCTTTCCCATAATAGGGGTATGTACCGTATAAAAGGGGAGATAAAGAAAAAAGGTAGTGTCCTTATATTGCTCCATAAATGAAATAGCCTCGTTGGTAATGCGGTCCGTTAAATATTCACCATCGGGACCATTGGTGATATGATCAATTTTGTAGGGGGAGAAGTAGCCTCCTTTTCCAGGGTTCCCTAGGGAGCTACCTCCAATATTAACATCTATACCCTGTTTGGCGGGCTCGTTCCCCACATGCCATTTGCCAAAACTTCCAGTGATATATCCTGCCGATTTCAACATTTTCGGTAAGGTGTAAACGGAGTCATTGAGGTGATCTGTATTTTTTATGGGTATGAGTTTTCGTGTCTTAGGGTTTCCTCTGTCCGAAGGGCTCACCGTATAAACACCGTGTCTGGGCGTATTAAGTCCAGACAGCATGCAAGCCCTGCTCGGGGCGCAATTGGCAGCCCCGGAATAGGCATTGTAAAAAACCATTCCTTCTTGGGACAAAGTATCCAAATTGGGTGTCTCATAATATTCACTGCCCATAAATCCAAGATCTTTCCAACCTAGATCGTCTACATTTATAAGTACAATATTGGGCACTACCTTAGGCTTGTCCCCGGAAGATTTACAGGATAGAAAGGCATTTGCGAAAATCAAGGCAATAATAAGGTGGTAATGGCGTATATACTTCATCTAAATGTGGAATCGAGCTAGGTTAATGGATAGCCGGTCAAATTTATCCCTTGGCAATCGGTTAATATTGGGTAATGGCTCCAAAATAGTGCTAAAATGTCAAGCAGTGTCAAAATTGTTTTCATAATGCAGTTTTTTTTAACCTAGGTAGTTTTTTCTTCTTTCCCGGTAGAAAATTGTTTTGCGTATTCGGTCGGACTTTTTCCGTACTCTTTACTAAAGCATTTACTAAAATATTTTTGATCGTTAAAGCCGGTCATATAGGCCACTTCAGAAATGTACATCTTGTTTTTCTTTAATAATTGGGCGGCTCTTTTTAAGCGTATTTGTTTAATGAAGTTGACCGGGGTATCATCGACGATAGCCTGCAGTTTACGGTATAGGTTGGCCCTGCTCATCCCAACTTCCGAGGCAAGGAACTCTACACTCAGTAAATTATCATCCATGGAATCTTCTATAATTTGGATAAGCTTTTTTATAAACTTTTCTTCGTTGGAATCCACTTCAATATCCGAGGGTTCCGTAGTAATTATTTTGCTGTATTTCTCTTTGAGTTCTTGCCTGGTAACCAATGTGTTTTTTACTTTCCACTTTACAAATTCCAGACTAAATGGTTTTTCTATATAATCCTCGGCACCGGAACTCAGACATTCAATTTTTGTTTCTTCAGAATTTTTTGCGGTCAACATAAAAATCGGAATGGTGTTTATGTCGTTATTCTTTTTAACCCTTTTAAGCATAGAAATACCGTCTTCGATGGGCATCAGTATATCGCAGATAATCAATTGGGGTTTTTCTTCTATTATGATGTCGTAGCCCTCTTGACCATTGGGGGCTTCCAGTACGTGAAATTCATTTTTTAATTCCTCTTTTAACATGAATCTTAGGTCATCATTGTCCTCTACCAGTAAAATCTTTGGCTTGCCTAATTTTATGGATTGTGATTTTTCTTCAAACTCAGTGGAAACTTCCTCGATTACCTGAAATTCCGAATTATGAATGAAACTTCTTGTCAGAGGCTTGCCCGTATTAATTCTTTCTTTTTTATCGAAGGCATTTTTATTGATCGGGAGGAAAAATGTAAACTTTGTAAATACACCTTCCTCACTTTCGACCCTAATAGATCCGTGATGTTTTTCAACAAGTTTTTGGACCAGTTCCATGCCAATTCCTGTGCCTGGGATTTGATTGCTATAGGCCTTTGTTGCCTGATAGTATCGGTCAAATATATGGGGTAAATCTTTTTTAGGGATGCCAATGCCGTTATCCCGCACACTGCATTTAATGTAAGGTCCTTTTTTGCTGTCCCTAGTTAAAAATTCCGAATCATTATTGAAAGCTAATTCTAAGCTAACATTGATCTCACCTTTTTTTAGGGTATATTTAAATGCATTTGAAAGGAGGTTGAATAGTATTTTTTCTAAAATTTCCACATCGTACCAACCTCTAATCTCTTCTTTTTCGCAGATAAAATCATATTCTATCTCATATATCCTGGCAAAATCGTTAAAGGCATTTTTGATGGTGTTGATATCCTTTACAATATCATTTTTGGAGATATTTAAATTGAGTTTGCCTTCGTCAAATTTTCTGATGTCCATTATTTGATTGATCAGCCTGTGCATTCTCAGGGTGTTGTTGTAAATGCGTTGGGAGGTGCGCGGACTAAGGGTAAACTTCTTTTCTTTCACTACCTTTTCAATGGTTCCGAGAATTAGTGCCAGTGGTGTGCGCAGTTCATGTGAAATATCAGTAAAAAAGACCATTTTCATCCGGTTCATCTCATTGTCCTTTTCCCTGCTAATGGTTTCGGCTACTAAATTTTTCTTTAAGGTGTACCATCGTTGCACAAGTAGAAAGGCAATATAAATACAGAGGGATATAAATAAAGTGTAAATGAAATAGGCCATATTACTTTTGTAATAGGGGGGGGCAATAACAAAACTTAGTTCTGTGGGTTCCGTATTCCAAACACCGTCACTATTGGAGCTTTTTACTTTAAAGGTATATTTTCCTGGTGGTAGGTCATTGTAATTGGCATTTCGGTTAGAAGCTTTTGTATAGTGCCAAAAATCATTAATGCCCTCTAGTTTATAGGCGTATTCATTTTTGTTGGGGGAGGTAAGGTCCAAGGCAGCGAATTCAATGGCTATATTGTTGTTGTTGAAAGGTAGTTCCAATTTTTTGTCAATGCCCTTGGAGGATACTGTAGAGAGGATATGGTCTAACTTAGATTCTTCCGCTTTATTGCTAAGAATGTTGAATTTGGTGATAATGGTATTGGGCAGAAGGTTGGATTTTTGGTAATTCTTTGTGTGAACACTATAAAATCCGCCGGGACAGCCGAAGTATAGGGTTCCATTTTCGTCCTTGGTATGGGAATTAAAAACAAAATGGCTTTCGGCCAATCCGTCTTCTATTCCAAAATTCACGAATTTTTTTTCCTCGATATTGAATCGGGAAATTCCCCTATGTGTACTTAACCACAAATTACCGCTAGTATCCATTTCAATACTGGATATAGTTGCGGATAATAACCCATTTTTTTTACCAAAAGATTTTATAGTCTGGTCTTTGGGATTGTAAAAATTTAATCCACCTCCTCGGGTACCGATCCATAAGTTCCCTTGTTCCGTTTCCAGTATGCTAAGAATAGCATTGGACGAAAGGCCATCTTTGATAGAGGGATGGAATATTCTTATGTCTTCTTTTATTAAATCTATCTTGTAAAGTCCGTCTCCTCTTGTGCCGATCCATAGGTTTTGCAGTTGGTCCAAATGCATTACCGAAACATTCTTTCCCAAAAGAAGGGAAATTGTTTTTTGTTTAAATTTGGAAATGCTGGCTTGGGTATTCACAATGTCTATTCCTCCACCCCATAGGCCTACCCATATTTCTTTCTTATTTAAGGGAATAATGTCTTTTATACCTTTTGCGAACTGCTGCAAGGTATCTACTTCCAAGTTTTGATCTTTTTGGTTGTAATTGTTGGATTTTAAAAGAAATCTGCCAAAACCGATCAAAAGTTCCTGGTTTTCAAAATCTTTTTTTACTACAGTATTGTTTTCCCTGGTTCCTAGAATTAGTTTATTGGAATTGGATGCTTTATGGTATCGGTAAAGTCCTTTTCTATTTATGGTCAGCAGAAATTCCTGATTATTTTCCTTGTGCAAGGATTGAGGGAAGAAATTGTTTAAATTTTCTCCTATACCGGTATATTCGAAGATGGAAGTTCTTCCTATATATTTATTTACGCCCTTATTGGTGGCTATCCAGAGGTTGTTATACCTGTCAAGTGCCAGATCATTGATTCGGTTTTCTGGAGGGGCGTTTTGTTTATAGGAGTTATTGGTGGTTTTAAAAGTGTATTCATTGTTCTCTAGCGTTCCCTTTATTAAGCCAGAATGGGTGCCGATCCAAAGGATTGAATTGTCTTTTTCCTGTACCAAGGAGGTAAATTCTGGAAGATTGGATTCGGTGCCAGGGAAATCGGTATAGGTTTCCAATATTTCTAATTGATAATTGTCCCTGCCGTAGCCAAGGACAAATATACCTTCATCGGTAGAGGCAATAATAGTATTGTTTTTTGAATTGATAAGGGATGTGGTGTTCTTTAAAAATCCAGACTCAATTAATTTATTTTCCTCATCCAACACAAGGATGCCACTGGGTGTGGCAAACCAGGTTCTACCGATACTGTCTTCAGTAAAATGATTTATCAATTTTTCAGAAGACCAAATGCTACTTTCTTGATTGTAATTGAAATCCGTTTGAAAATCAATGCTTTCCAGATTTTCATTGGGAATTATTTTAACGATTCCGGTGTTCCGTAAATTTGCCCAAATAGTTCCATCCGAAGATTTCCCTAAAATCCTGCTGGTGTTGTTCTTGTAATACCCCTTAAATTTATTTGTTTGTCTGTCGTAGAATATTAAGTAGCTTTCACTTCCTATCCATATATTTCCATAGTCATCCTCAAGTATGGAGTTAATAGAATTGTTGGGAATTGAATGCTCGTCAAAAACATCGTATTGATTTTCTATTAGCGTATGCCCGTCATATCTATACAGGCCACTATCAGTACCAAGCCATAGAAACCCAAGATGATCCTCGAAGACAACATTGGTCTTTCTGTTGAACGGAATACCATCAATGTTTAATTTATGGAGGTAGGTATTTTTCTCTTGTGCCCAACAGCCAAACAGGAAAAGAAGTGCAAATAAGTTAATTATTATGGTTTTCATGTATTTTAAATTGAGCCTTAAATAATTGAGTGGCCACCTGGGATAATTCTTCTAGTTGTTAACTAGGGCAACCTTAACGTATCCATAACTTATAGGTGAGATAATAAATGTACGGATATAAAGAGGGGTCCGAAGTGATATCGTGTCAAAATTTAAGGGTAATAATGTTGCAAATTAAGCCATTTAAGCCTTTAACGCAAGGGCATGCAACATATTTACACCCAATTGGGATGTATAGTCTCCTATCTCATTATACATTTACCTCAGGCCGATTGTTGAGGAATAATCGCAATTAGTATTAATCAACATTATACCAACATGAAATTAAAAAGAATTTTATTGCTATTACTGTTTTTAAGTATTGTGTCGCTTCAGGCCCAGCAAATTATAAGCGGGACTGTTGTGGATGAAACGGGTCAACCTCTACCCGGGGTCAATGTATTGGTTCAGGGAACTGTAACTGGTACTGTTGCCGATTTTGATGGAAATTATTCTATTAATGCGGAAGAAGGCGCTGTTTTAGAATATAGGTATTTAGGTTTTATATCTAAAAGTATCCAGGTAGGAATAGCCACTACTATTGATGTAGTGCTTGAGGAAGATGTTTCGCTTTTAGATGAGGTAGTGGTTATTGGGTATGGCACTTCTTCCAAAAAAGATTTAGTTTCTTCAGTGTCAAGTATAAAATCGGAGGTCTTGGAGAACCAGCCGGTAGCTAGATTAGATCAGGCCTTGCAAGGTAGGGCTGCCGGTGTGGAGGTTACTTCCAACAATGGTGCTCCTGGAACTGGTTCTACTATTCGTGTCAGGGGAGCTAGTTCCATAAATGGAAATAATGACCCACTTTATGTAGTAGATGGTTTTATTGTAGGAACAGGATTTAACTTAAACAATATTAATGTAAACGATGTTGAGTCCATAGATGTTCTTAAAGATGCTACGGCACTTGCTATTTACGGAACAAGGGGGGCCTCTGGAGTAATATTGATAACTACAAAAAGCGGTAAGGGTATTGCTCCTGGTAAACCTACTTTTAGCGTTAATTCTTATGTGAGCACAGACGTTATGGCTAATAAGATCGATATATTGGGAGGCAGTGATTACGTAGATTATATCAACGAAGCAGGTCAGTTTGTTTCAGGTCCCAATACGGATTTTAACGGTGTTCAAATCCCTTTGGGTTTAACGGATTCTTCATTGCCTTTACGATATGATAACCCTGGTGCAGTACCAACAACAGATTGGATCGATGTAATATCGCAATTGGGAACTATTTATAATACTGACGTTTCAGTAACTGGTAGAACTGAAAATACCAACTACTACAGTTCCCTGTCCTATTTTAAACAAAATGGGGTAATAAAAAATTCTGGACTTGAGAGGGTTGTATTTAGAAATAATTTTGATCTGGACCTGTCCGATCGTTTTAAGATGGGGATGCGTCTTAACGTGAGTAGTTTAAGACAGGAGAACAATAAGGTAAATTTTGGGCAAATTGTCTCAAGTGTATTGCCTATTAGAACCATTTATGATGATGAAGGCAATTATACGGGGACTAACCCAATAAGTGGAACTTTACAACGGAATCCACAGGCCGATATCGATTTAAGGGTAGATCACAATTTGGTTACCAACCTAATCGCCAATGCTTATTTTGAATACGAAGTTTTCAATGACTTTAAGCTAAAAACCTCTATTGGCGCTACATTAAATTACTACAAGGGTAATGATTACCAACCTGGGTTATTGCCAGAACGAATTTTAAATGATAATATTGGTGGTTATGCCGAGGTGTCTACCACTCAGTCCAAAGATATTTTAAGTGAAACCACATTTACCTATGATAAGGATTTTGGCAAACACTCCTTTAAACTTTTGGGAGGTTTTACAGCACAAAAAATAACATCAGAAAGTAACAGTGCCTCGGCGCAAGGATTTCCAAATGATGTGGTTAGTTTTAATAATCTGTCATTGGGATCCGACCCGGATACTTATCAGGTAGGATCAGGCTATGATCAAAGAACATTGGCCTCTTTATTAGGGCGTTTAACCTACGGGTATGATAGTCGCTATATTTTAACCTTGGTAGGAAGGCGTGATGGTTCATCCGTTTTTGAGGCGGGAAAGAAGTATGCGTTTTTCCCTTCGGCAGGTGCGGCTTGGAATGTAGATGAGGAAAGCTTTATGGAAGATGTCTATTCCATTAATACGCTAAAATTTAGAGGAAGTTATGGGGTAGTTGGAGAACAGGGGGTTGATGCCTATAATTCATTTGATTTGTTCAATCCACAATTCAATTATTTTAACGAAACTCTTGTTCCTGCAGTTATTTTGGAGGCCCCGGGATCTGATGGGTTGAAATGGGAAACCACAAAACAATTGGATCTAGGTTTTGAATTGGGAATGTTCCAAAACAGGCTTACTTTGGAAGCGGCCTATTACAAGAAAACCACAGAGGATTTACTTCTTTTTAGGGACCTTCCCAATACGGCCGGTAACCGTATCTTGGAGAATGTAGGAAGTGTTGAGAACCAAGGCTTCGAATTTATGTTGAATACCGTGAACATTTCCACCAACGATTTTAATTGGAATACTACCCTTACCGTTTCTACCAATCAAAGTAAAGTTTTGGATTTGGGTGATGAACCTTTTATCAATATTCAATCTACTGGGAATCAGGGTGGGCCTTCTGCGCGCTTGATCGTGGGGGAAGCAATGCCTGTATTTTTTGGTGCTGAATATTTGGGAACTTATAAAGACCCACAAGAGATTATTGATGATAATGCCGTAGGTAGAGCTTTTCTGGGAAGTCCAAGATATAAGGATGTAAATGGAGATGGCGCTATTAACGAACAGGATTACAGTGTTATAGGAAGTCCACAACCCGATTTTTATGGCGGTTTCAGAAATAATTTCTCTTATAAAGGTTTGAATTTGGATGTTTTCTTTCAATATTCATATGGTGCCGATATCTTTAACATAGTGACCCAGAAATCTCTTTTTGGAAGAGGTGATGAAAATGTAGACCCTCGAGTTTTGGATAGATATATGGAAGGAATAAATGAAACATCAGATATTCCAAGGGCAGGCACTTCTACCAGTTTGTTCAATCCAAACAGTACTGCAAATGTGGAGGACGGTTCATTTGTTAGATTGCGTTCCGTATCCTTGTCCTATGATATTCCTTTGGCAAAAACAAAATTGGACAAGGTGTTCAAATCCATGAACATTTATGTTACGGGTAAAAACCTTCTATTGTTCTCCGATTTTAAATTAGGAGATCCTGAAGTAAATAATTTCTCGGCAGGAAGTGGTTTTGGCTCGGTTTCCCAGGGTTTTGCAAGTGGGCAATACCCTTATGCAAGAAGTATAGTAACTGGAGTTAAATTTGAATTTTAAAAATCAACATCATGAAAAATATACTTAAAAAAACAGGTCTTTTGTGCATGGCTTTTGTTCTTCTTTGGAGCTGTGATGAATTCTTGGAGGAAGACCTTAGAGATCAAATAGCAACAGATAATTTCTTTAACAATGACCAAGAAGCCTTATTGGCATCAAATGGTCTGTATCGGATACTTCATCGTGGTAGCCTATATAAAACCCGTGGTTTGGATAATTATTATGTGAACGGGGCCGATGAAGTAGGGCCTAGCAGAAATGTAAATGGGCAAATCTATAACTATTTAATAGCCGAGGGTGTTGCCGATGGTAATGATACTTGGGGGGCTTTATATGAATTAATCAGAAATGCCTCACTTAATATTGCCAATGTAGAAGAGAATGAAAATTTATCGGATGAGGTTAGGGACCAAGTTTTGGGAGAGAGCCTATTTATTCGCGCTTTGGCTTATTTTCATTTAACCAATCTATGGGGAGATGTTCCTTACTTCACGGAATTATTACCGCTTGATGAATTGGGGTCATTAGAAAGATTTTCAAAAGAGCAGATAAGAACAGATATGAAAAATGATTTGGCTACGGCTTTTGAACTTTTGCCAAATTCATATTCTGGAGGAGATTTGGGAAGAGCCAGCAAGTGGGCCGCTGCTGCTTTAAAGGCAAAATTTCATTTATTTGATGAAGAATGGCTATTGGCCAAAGCCGAATGTGACGAGATAATAGATAATTCGCCCCATAGGCTATTAGAAGATTTTGCTTCGGTTTTTGATCAAACCAATCCTGCAAGCCAGTACAATGATGAGCAGATTTTCGCAATCGACTTTACCACTGATGGTATTTATGGGGATGCCGCTACCCAGAGAACGGATGATTATAACCCTAGATTAAGTGATGAGCCAAAAGATAGAAATACCCGTCCCGGTGGACCTGGGACTCCTACTAATTGGCAACTGCTACAGGCAGACCTTCAAGAGATGGAACAGGACATGAGTGGGTATGGCTGGGCCGTACCTCTGCCCGAAATTGCGGATAGGACCAATTGGGATGCTGATGACCTAAGGTATGATGCAACCATCGTAACGGAATATTTGGGTTATGAATTATCGTTTCCTTATTTTAGGAAGAATTGGAACTTGAATAACTCTTCCCCAAGAGCAAATCATAATGAGAATTATATTGTTTTTCGTTTGGCGGATATTTGGTTGATGGCCGCCGAGGCAGAGAACGAACTTAATGGGCCCGAAAATGCATATTACTATGTGAACAAAGTCCGTGAACGTGCTTTTGAACCAAATAAACCCTGGTCCGGCATGTCCCAATCACAATTTAGGGAAGCCATGTATGATGAACGGAAGTATGAGTTGTGTACCGAAGGCTATAGAAGAATGGATTTGATCAGATGGGGCATTTTATTGGATGTAGTACGCAATGTAGAACATAGGTCTTTTAATAACCCAGCAGATAATATAAAGCCTAATCACGTGTTGTTGCCAATTCCACAAGACGAGATCGTATTAAATCCAAATCTTTTAAATTCTGACCCAACCAATAATGGGTACAGGTAATACCACATATTAAACTTCTACCATGGGACCAATATGTCCCATGGTATATTTATTTCAATCCAATGATGAGACAAACCGCTTATTTAATTTTACCATTACTATTGGTTTTTGGGCTGTATTCTTGTAAAAACAAGGGGCAAACAGCAAGTATATCCAAAAGTGATAGTGGTCAAGAAATCGGGGCCAAACCCAATATTATATATATATTGGCCGATGATCTGGGGTATGGTGACCTAAGTGCCTATGGGCAACAAAAATTTTCAACTCCCAACATAGACAAGTTGGCAAGGGAAGGAATGCTCTTTACACAACATTATTCCGGTAGTACGGTTTGTGCCCCATCCAGATCGGCATTGTTGACGGGGATGCATACCGGTCACACCTTTGTACGGGGCAATAAGGAAATACAACCAGAAGGTCAATATCCTATTCCGGACAATACCTTTACCATGGCTGAAGCTATGAAAAAAGCGGGCTATACCACCGGAGCCTTTGGTAAATGGGGGCTGGGGTATCCTGGTTCGGAAGGCGACCCTTTAAACCAAGGTTTTGATACTTTCTTTGGGTATAACTGTCAGCGGTTGGGGCATAATTACTACCCTCGTCATTTATGGGCCAATAGTGATTCCCTAGTTCTAGAGGAAAATTCAGGACAGAACAAGGGGGTATATGCACCAGCATTAATTCATCAAAAGACGTTGGATTTTATAGAGTTCAATAAGGAAAATCCATTTTTTCTTTACGTAGCTTCCATAATACCCCATGCGGAGTTGGCAGCCCCGGAAGAAATTATGAAAAAATTTAGAGGAAAATTTCCTCCTGAAAAAGCGTATAAGGGTGTGGATGATGGACCAGAGTACAGAAATGGTCCTTATGAATCACAGAAGGAAACCCATGCCGCCTTTGTGTCCATGATTCATATTTTGGACAATCAGGTAGGGGAAATTATGGCCAAATTGGAAACATTGGGCATTGCGGACAATACTATTGTAATGTTTACATCGGACAATGGTCCTCACACCGAAGGAGGTGCCGACCCTGATTATTTTAATAGCAATGGTCCTTTTAAGGGCACCAAAAGGGATCTTTATGAGGGAGGTATACGCGTGCCCCTAATTGTGAAATGGCCTGGCCACATAGAGCCAAATACCAGAACCGATCACGTTTCTGCATTTTGGGACGTATTGCCCACTTTTTCAAATATTGTGGATATGGAAGTGCCGCCTTCATTGGACGGCGTTTCTTTCCTGCCAACGCTGTTGGGTCAAGAAAAGGACCAAATAGCACATGAGTATCTGTATTGGGAGTTTCATGAAAAAGGCGGGCGACAAGCAATTCGAAAAGGTAATTGGAAAGCGGTGAAGTACAATGTATTCGACCCGTCCGATTCACCAATAGAGCTTTATGACCTTGATGCCGACCTGGGTGAAGATAATGATCTTGCAAAAGATTACCCCAAAGTAGTAGAGGAGATGAAAAATATTTTTAAAGAAGCTAGAACGCCTTCCGAAGTATTTACTTTTGATCAAGGCACCTATCTCAATGCAGAATAAAAATAGTTAATAGTTAAGTTAGTTAGTTTTTTGTTGCAAAAAGGGGCTTCTTTGGTTGGGAGTCCCTTTGTGTTTATAAGCAACTGCGGCTTGCTAGTGTCTGCCAGTTTTATTGCTGGACGGCGCATGTGAAGTTTGGTATTGGAAAATGGAAATTAGAGTTAAATAAACAGGCAATAAGAATTACAATGACACTGATTACAAAGTTTTGTGTAAATGCTATGATTGTTTTGTTCCTTATTACGGGAATGAGGCCCGCCGCCTTTGGCCAGGACCATGAAAGGCCCAATGTTTTATTTTTGGTAATAGAAGATACTTCCCCTTATCTTTTTCCTGCCTATGGAAACTCGAGCATTAAGACCCCAAATTTGGATTGGTTAGCGCAAAACGGTGTGGTTTTCGATAATGCCTTTGCCAATGCACCCTATTGTTCACCCGCCAGGTCTACCTTGATCAGCGGCACCCAAGCTACCGTATACGGCAATGATATCCATAGGGAGGGCCATATTCAGAAGGAACCTTATTTCTTGGTGAAAAAATTGACAGATGCCGATTATTTTACAGTAAACAAGGGCAAAACAGATTACAACATTACGGGCAAGAAAACCAATGAAATTTTAGAGTCGGTATGGAGCATGAATGGAGGTAATGCTACTTACAATGACTCCGCAAGAGGTGAAAAGCCATTCTTTGCCCAGTTTAACAACCTATCTACGCACATGAGCCGGATGACAACAGTGACCGTTGATCGCCGGATAAAATGTGAAGTTGACCCTGATATCGTTGATTTACCGCCCTATGTACCCGACCTTCCGGACATGCGTGCCGATTATGCGCTTCATTTGGAAGGAGTTCAGAATATAGATGAATGGGTAGGTATATTTTTGGATGATTTAAGAGAACGCAGGCTTATGGAAAATACCATCATTTTCTTTTTTTCAGATCATGGTGGCTGCTTGCCCAGGGGAAAGGCATTTCCATATGTTACGGGACATAAGGTGCCTTTAATCGTCTATGCACCTGAAAGGTTTAAAGATCAATTGCCCGTGGCAGCGGGGGAACGAACGAATAGAATGGTAAGTTTTGATGATTTTGTTCCAACTGTTTTAAGTCTGGCAGGAGTAAAAAAACCGGCCTATGTAACAGGTAAGCCTTTTATGGGGAATTTTGTCGAGGAACCAAGGGAATATGTATATACCTTTCGGACCAATACCGAAATGCATTTTGATCCCTCCCGTGGCGTATTCGATGGTAGGTACCACTACACTAGAAACTATACGCCACATAAGATCCATGCCCTTACCCAAAGTTTTCAATGGCAAATGCCAGCGCAATTGGCCTGGGATAAACACTATTTGGCAGGTAGAACATCAGTGGTGCACAGTACGTATTATCAGCCTCATCCCACAGAAACCCTATTCGATTTGAGAAGTGATCCATGGGAGCAGAACAACCTCGCGGCCCAGCCGGCATATCTGGCCAAATTGGAAGAGTTGAGGGCTGCAAATAATGGGTATGTGCGAGAGATAAAGGACTTGGGGTTTTTGTCTTGGGAGGAGCGTTCGGCAGTAACGAAGCAAGAAAAGGATTTCTATAGCTGGGTAAGGGACACTAATTATCCTTTGGACGAATTAATTTCTTTGGCAGAAAAGGCATCCGATGGCCACGAAGAGGATTTGCCTATATTTTTGGACCACCTGAAAAATGATTTATCTTCCTTTCGATTTTGGGGTATTTCGGGAGTGGCCCATTTGGCACAAACGGGTAAATTAAAATCTATTCCAAAAGAGATCTTGCCATTGATGAACCCGAATGAGGATGAGGACATTTCAGTTATTGTGGCCGAAATATTGGTTAGGCAGGGGGAGGAAGAAAAAGGTTTGGATTTTTTAATGTCCAAGTTTAAGCCTATGGGTTATGCCCTATCTTCCTTAGAGAACTTATGGGATAAAACTGGTCCTTTAGAAAGTGAGCTCTTTGATCTTGCTACGGAAAGTGAGAATGAAAAATTAAGGCTTTTTGCCAGAAGTTTACTTATAAAACAGGGTAAAATGGATATGGGGGAACTCTATGAGCAGAAACAAATAGATAATAATTACAAAACCTATCTCAATAGGGTAAATAACTACCTTCAAAACCTGCCCAATATTGGTGTCCAGGAAAATGGGGACTAGTTATTGGCCTATACATCTTTAATAATAAATTTTTAATGAACAAATTGGATTTCGGTATGAGACGTCATAAAAGCATCAGAAATAAAGCATTATCCCTAATTCTAGTCCCATTGTTGACTTTTGTAGGGAATGCGCAGAACATGGGTGACACGGTTGTAAATAAGCAAAAGCCCAATATTATTTACATCCTGGCGGATGATTTGGGGTATGGCGATTTAAGTTGTTTTGGCCAAGAGAAATTTTCTACACCCAATATTGATAAATTAGCCCAACAAGGTATGATCTTTACCCAACATTATTCTGGGTCTACGGTATGTGCCCCTTCCCGATCGGCCTTAATGACCGGACAGCATACGGGACATACTCCTATAAGGGGGAATAAGCCGGTACCCTTGCCTTCCGAAAGTGTTACCGTGGCAAAGGTCTTACAGGAAGAGGGCTATACTACGGGAGCCTTTGGCAAGTGGGGAATGGGGTCAGTTGGGTCGGAAGGAGATCCTTTAAACCAAGGTTTTGATCACTTTTATGGGTTTAACAATCAGGCATTGGCCCACCATTACTACCCCTACTTTTTATGGGAAGATGGGCGGAAAATTATTTTGAATGGCAACAAGGGCAAGGCAACGGGTGAATACGCCCCTAATTTGATACATAAAAAAGCGCTGGACTTTATTGATGAAAACAAGGATGGCCCCTTTTTTCTTTATTATCCTTCCATATTGCCGCATGCGGAACTGGTGGCACCTAGTAAGTATATGGAGAAATATAAGGGTACTCTGGAACCAGAAAGCCCATATAAGGGAGTTGATGATGGTCCTAAATATAGAAAAGGTCCCTATGGGTCCCAAGAGTTTCCACATGCGGCCTTTGTAGCCATGATAAATGTATTGGACGATCAAGTGGGGGAGATTATGCAGAAGGTAGCGCAGCTTGGATTGTCCGAAAATACCATTATCATATTTACATCGGATAATGGACCGCATATGGAAGGTGGTGCCGATCCCGATTACTTTGACAGCAATGGCATATACCGAGGTTACAAACGCGATCTATATGAGGGCGGAATTCGTGTTCCCATGATTGCCAGTTGGCCCAATAAAATTGAAAAAAATACTGAATCGGATCATATTTCCGCCTTTTGGGATATCCTGCCAACCGTTGCGGAGCTTTTGGATATAAAAGTGGGTGGAGATGTAGACGGAATATCTTTTTTACCAACATTACTGGGTAAAAATAATCAAAAACAACACGATCATTTGTATTGGGAATTTCATGAACGTGGAGGAAGACAGGCCCTGCGGTCAGGAAATTGGAAATTAATCAGGTACAACGTAAATGATGCGGGTGATTATGAGCTTTATAATATTGAGGAAGACCCCAGTGAAACAACCAATGTTATTAATGACCACCCTAAAAGGGCCAAAAAACTTATAAAGACATTAAACAAAAGCAGAACATTTTCCGCGGATTTTAAATTTAAATAATTGATGAGAAGTATGATAAAGAAAAGTAAAATCTTATGGAATACATCGTCCCCTAAATATTTTAAATTTAATATACTTTTTGTGGGTATTCTGCTCGTAAGTCATTGTGCTTTTTCGCAGAAGAAGGAGACGGTCAAGGTAAATATTTCTATGGATAGGGAAAATCAGACTATTCACAATTTTGCGGCTTCCGATGCGTGGGCGGCACAATTCACAGGGGTATGGCCAGATGATAAAAAGAACCAAATGGCCGATTGGCTGTTTAGTCTTGAAAACAATAAGGATGGGTCGCCGAAGGGCATTGGGTTGTCTGCCTGGCGTTTTAATATCGGAGCCGGGAGTGTAGCTCAAGGGAATGAAAGTGGGATAAAAGACCCTTGGAGAAGGGCAGAAGGTTTTTTACAGGACAATGGAAGCTATAACTGGCAGAAGCAAAAAGGGCAACAATGGTTTTTGCATGCGGCAAAAGAACGGGGGGTAGCACAATTTGTAGCATTTGTAAATAGTCCGCCCATACAATTGACCACTAACAACAAGGCACATTCCAATGATGGGCTGGCAGCTAATTTATCCAGGGACAAATATGTGGATTATGCGACATTCTTGGCAGATTTCCTTCAGCATTTCAAAGATAGTCTCTCCATAGATTTTGATTTTATAAGTCCATTTAACGAGCCTCAGTGGGAGTGGAAAGGCGGGCAGGAAGGGTCGCCTTGGAACAATGATGAATTGGCCGCAGCTACTCGAGTAATAGATTCGGTTTTTGTAAATCAAAAAATAGATTCCAAAATAGAACTTACGGAGGCCGGAGCTATAGACTATTTAACAGGGGAAAAAGAAAAGCACACGAACAGGAGCAACCAAATTGAATCCTTTTATGGTCCCGGAAGTCCACATTACCTAGCTAATTTAGAATCGGTAGCTCCAAAGGTAGCGGCACATAGTTACTTTACTACCTGGGATATTAATAAACTGAAAAAAGAAAGACAGCGTATTGCCGAAAAATTAACCAAATATCCTGCATTGGAATATTGGATGAGCGAATACTGTATTTTGGAAAACAATGAGGAGATAAAGGGAAAAGGACGGGATTTAGGCATGCAGACGGCACTTTATGTGGCCCGTCTTATTCATGCCGACCTTACTATTGCAAATGCCAGTGCTTGGCATTGGTGGTTGGCAATGAGTCCATACGATTTTAAGGATGGACTTATTTACATTGATAAGGAAACAGCCGATGGCAATTTTTACGAATCCAAATTGCTTTGGGCCTTGGGGAATTACGCTAGGTTTATTAGGCCGGGGGCAAAAAGGGTATCTGCAGACTACGATGGTAATAATTCAGAGGATAATTTAAAAAATGGGGTGTTGGTATCGGCCTATAAAAATAAGGACAATAGCCTAGTGGTCGTGGTCGTAAACCAACGAGAGCAGGCTATCGGTTTAGAGTTGAATACATCCTTGCCTACAGGAACACGAATTAAAAGTTACGTAACAAATGAGTCTTATAACCTGCATAAGGTCCTTGATGGCCAATTAGGCAATAAAAAAATAAAGGTCTTGGGTAAATCGGTGACTACTTTGGTTTTGGGCAAAATGGAGTAAAAAATAGGTGAGATGGGAGCGTTAAAATAGATTGCTTTTTACCAATTCATAATAGCTGGCACTTACAGGTATGGCCACCTTGTTGATGAAAAGATCTCTTCCTTTCAGAGCACTCACTTTTTTCTTATTTACGATATAGGATCGGTGTACCCTCATGAATAATTCAGCTGGTAGTTTTTTTTCCAAAGCTGTCAGGCTCTGATTGCTCATGATTTTGCCATCTGTGGTGTGATAAATGACGTATTCGCTATCGCTCTCAATGTATAAAATGGAATCATATTTCAACTTGTGGAGGTCGTAACCTGATTTAACGACAATGGAATCTGCGGATGCCTCCTGTTCCGTATGTGCCTTTAGTTTGTTTACCGCCTTAAGAAATCGTTCAAAAGTAATTGGTTTTAAAAGGTAATCCAGGGCATTTAGTTCATAACCATCCAAAGCGTATTCTGAGTAGGCCGTGGTAAAGATAATCTGTGTGCTGTCCTGGATCATTTTGGCGAAATCGGTACCCTTAATTTCGGGCATTTGAATGTCCAGAAAAAGGAGGTCTATTTTTTGTTCTTTTAAAACTTTAATGGCGTCCAGTGGGTTTTCAAAATCTGCCACCAACTCCAAAAAGTTCACTTTTCCAATATAAGTTTTGAGGAGGCTTCGTGCCAACTCCTCGTCGTCTACGATTAAACATTTAATTGTTTCCATCCAGATCTATATGTAGTTGAACATTAAAAGCTAATAATTCTTTTTTGATTTTTAAGCTATGCTTTTTGGGATAAAGTATCTCCAATCTTTTTTTTACATTTTCCAGGCCAATCCCTCCAACCTTATCTTTGCTCAATGCTTCCTTCGGAATGCTGTTTACTATTTCAAAATTGATGTTTTTGTCGTCGGAAAAGATACTGATTTTTAAAAAGGCATCGGTAATCTTTTCTAAATTACCATGCTTAAGGGCATTCTCAACAAAGGGAATAAAGAGCATTGGCGCTACCAGTACGGCGTCGTTATTAATTTGAAATTCGGTGTGTATGGGATAGGTTTTGCTGCTTTTAAGGACGTACATGGCCAAATAGTCCTTTATGTAATCGACCTCTTTTCCAAGGGGTACAAAAGCTTGTTCGCATTCGTACAAAACATAACGTAACATATTGGACAAGGTACTAATTCCTTGTTGGGTCTTCTCCGAATTGGTAACGGATAGGGCGTAGATATTATTTAGGGAGTTAAATAAAAAATGAGGATTGATCTGCGATTTTAGCAGTTTTAGTTCGGTCTGCAGATTTTCATTTTTATTGAGAATGGTTTCTTCTTCCTTCTTTTGGGCAAACAAAAATGTTTCCACAAAGGTGGCTAGCACATAGGCAATGGACAGCACCAAAAAATGAATCAAAAATTGAGGTGGTGCTTTGGGCCGTAGTCCAGATGGTGGACCTACTTCATGGGTTGGTGGCTCCCCCAGTATTCCCATAAGAGTTAGGGATGCCAGGGCTGAACAAAGAACAATTACTGTTAAGGAAACGATTGCAAAAAGAACATACTTTTTTTTAAATAAAAGAGCTGGTGCTGTATAATAGATCAATACGGAAACAACTACAATTTGCAATATAAAAGGTAGCGTGTTTCGTTGAAGAAAGAGTACATCATCGGTCATGAGCAACCAAGCCATGAGCCATACGCTAAGCCATAGTAAGATGTGAAAGAGAAATCGTTTTGTTCGGTTCATGATACAAATAAACGGAAATATTTTTCACGCCAGTGTGAAAATGATACTTGTATGCCCACCTAAATGTAACGTTCACAGTTGTTAATTCGGCATTGACTTAAAAATTCCGTTGGTTCGCTGAATGGATGCTTTTAGCGCTCAACCATTGCCCATCTTTGTAGTCCAAATAGTGAATTCTAAAAACAATAATAATGAAAAAAATGATAGTAAAATCAGCAGTATTAACAGCCATGATAGCCGTATTTTTTAGCACTAACCTTAGTGCACAATCCCAAGGGGGTAAAGGACAAAAGGAACCACCATCCATAGAACAAATTTTTAAGGAAATGGACAAGGATGAGGACGGAAAATTATCCAAAGACGAATTAAAAGGTCCCCTCAAAGAAGATTTCGACACTATAGATACAGATGAGGATGGCTATATCACCAAAGGGGAATTGGAGAAAGCACCAAAACCTAAAGGACGTAAACGTGAATAGGAAGAGAATCCAATAGTAAATCTTAAAAACGAAACAATGAAGAATATATTTCCAGTTTTATGTTTAAGCACCATACTGTTTATTTCATGTAATAGTTGTAGTAGTGATAGTGTAGAGGGTGCCGATGACAGTGAAACCATAGAGGATTCTTCGGTGGTAAATGTTGATGCTTCCCTTTTCCTAACTAATGATGGATCCGTCACTATTACAACGGTCCCCTGTACACTTTCTGATGGTACCTCTACCGACTGTTATCAGATTGTGGCTACCAGCACACCGGCAGATCATGAGATGGGACCATGGTGTCCAGACAATATATCTGATGATGCATCGGCAGGTGGAATTTGGCTGGAAAATGGAGAAGTGTATGATGTAGATGGTGCCTTTATTGAAAACATGGCTAATTTTTATAACGATAGCACATGGAAAATGTATGACGCCCATGGGGATATATATACCACTGAAACTGAAGATGATTGTGCCAATGCAGCCAACCCTAATGTAGGGGAAGAGTACGAAAATTTTTGTGTGGAATGTTTACCCTCCTATGTTACAGATTTAACACAGACGTATTTAATTCCTATTACGCCTGTTAAACAATCTACTTCTACGGATTTTGGTGGATTTGGCCCTCCAGGGATGGGGGGAAACGGACCTTCCCAAAGGGGTGTAGCTTTTAATGGGGTTGTTTTTGATGCTCCGGCACCAACAGACGCTATTTTGGGAGCCTATACTTTAGCCCCTTTTGACGATGCCGGAGGGCATATAAATCTAAATGCAGGGTATCATTATCACGCAGCTACGGGAGTATCTACCCAATTAGCACAGGATGATGGGCATTCGGCCATGATCGGTTATGCCATGGATGGCTTTGGCCTTTATGCACAATTGGACGCCAATGGGGAAGCACCTACGGATTTGGATGATTGTAGGGGACATACGGATGAGACAAGAGGGTATCACTATCATGTAGCGGCACCCGGAACAAATAGCTTTATTAATTGTTTGAACGGAGCGTACGCTAATTAATATTAATTGAGAAGGATAAAGTCTAGGCATAATAACTTAGGCTTGATCCTTTATCTAAAAGTTAGGATTATGTATAGAAGAATTCTCTTCATTTGTTTCCTTTTTATGGTGTTGACGGTTAAGGCACATCAGGCAGATGTATCCACCACCATGCTCGTGGAAAAACAAAACAACAGTTGGGTTTTGCAGATTAGTGCTTCTTTAACTGCTTTTCAACAAGAAATTCGCACCCATTTTGCCGATACACCTTATCAAACTCCAGAAGAGTTTCGGCAAATGGTATTGGAACATATCAAAAACAATCTCCATATTAGTTTCAATGGAGTTGGGAATATTTCTTTAAGTAATGGGGTGGCTTTACTAGGTCATGAAACTAAAGTGGTCTTCGAAGTCTTCGGAATACCTTCAGAAATAAATTCGGTATTGGTTAAAAATAGTGCCTTTAAGGATATTCATAAAAACCAGAGTGCCCTACTTCTATTTAAGGAAGGATTTAGCAAGGACCAATTTATTTTAAATGAGGCCAATAACCACACCCTGGCGTTAGAGGTTAGCGGAAATGAGTTTGTGGAAGCAGGACGTAATGAAGCAAGTCTATTTTCGTCTAGTACAGCATTTGTTTTATTGGGCATGTCAGCTATAGTGCTTCTAGGAGTAAGTGTTTTAGGGATAGGATATTTGTTCAAAAAATTCAAAAGTCGTAAAGAAATTCCTTTAACTACAGTTCGCTGATTTCTTTTCACGGAACGAAACCGGTCATTCGCTTAAAGACTGTGGCCGTACATTGATTTGGAGATTTTGATGTTTCCTTTTAAACGAGGTTTGTCCTTGTATATGTGCAGAATAAACAGAAGTTGAACTAAAATCATTTTAAATTAATTGACATGAAAAAAGAAGTAAAAGTGAATAAAAGTATCATGGCAATAGCAATAGGTGTGGCTTTGCTTTTAACAACCCTAATTGCCTGTAGTGCCGATAGTGCTTCTGATGAAGATACTGAAGAAACTGTTGTGACCGAACTGCATGCTGCATTTTCAGCATTCAATTCCGATGCCACCACTATTTATTTGGAAGGGTCCAATGTAGTAATTGAAACGACTGGTTTGCCCAACCATGAGTCGGTTTATTGGGGAGAAGGCAATTCCCTATATAAGGATGAACCAAATGTGGCAACCACACCAAGTATTATGTCCAGTAATAATAATGCCGTCACAATTACAGTGGATGCAACTCCCAATTTAACAGGAAGTACGGTTTCTACACAGCTGAACACAATCGGGATTGCTGTAAGTGGCTCATCTATATTTAATGATCAGGAGGGAAATGGGGCATTAGACCAAGCTGCTGCCAGTTTGGATTGGACTGGGGCTCATATTGGCCCTGGTGTTTATCATTACCATTTGGAACCAAAGGCTTTTACAGATGATGACGAGAATCTAGTAGGAATCCTCTTGGATGGAGTATTCCTTTACGGAAGGCAATGTAGTTCTACAGGAACATATCCTACAGATTTGGATTCTTCCGGAGGCCATACTACTGCAACACAATATACAGATGGTGTAGAAGAATATCACTATCATATCATTAATGAAGTATATTCTACTACAGGATCTTATTTAGCTTTTGCTGGTCCATATCAGGGATACTAATAAAAAGAATTATGCGATCATTACTTTTATTAATTGTTACGGCCTTATCCCTTATAAACTGTAAAGACGCCACTGATATTAAAAGCGAGGAGGGGAAGGCTATTGTAATCTCCAATGTTGAGGTATCCAAACAGGATTTGATTCTTAACCAAATTGAAGGGAAATGGTATTATAAAAACCAGCCTTACAATGGGTATTCGGTGAAATTTCATGCCAATGATACCTTGGGCGAAAGACTGGGGTTTCTAAATGGTAAAAGGGAAGGAATGGCAAGAAGATGGTCGGAAAATGGAGTGCTTAGGGTAGAATCTACCTATCATCAAAACAAATTGGTTGGGATTTATAAAAGCTGGTGGGAAAATGGGGTGTTGGCAGAAGAATCCCATTACGTTAATGGCCTAAAGCAGGGGGAGGAAAAACAATGGTATGCTACAGGGCAATTGTCCAAAGTTAGACAATTGGTAGAAGGGAAAGAAGAAGGGTTGCAAAAGGCCTGGCTGCCCAACGGTAAGTTATATGTTAATTATGAGGCCAAAAACGGACGTATTTTTGGAATGCTAAGAGCAAATTCATGTTATAAGTTAGAAAATGAGGTGGTTATTAGAGATTAAATGGGTACAATATACTTTGATTTGTTTGTTGGCGATTTTAACAGCTTGTAAAAATCAAACTAAAAAAGAGAATATTAAGGTGGAAGAAACAAGTAGGGTAGACTATTTGCCTTACTATAGCGATGAGTCCTTTACTCCATATTGGATAACACCCCATAGTATTGATGAAGAGAATTTTCATAAGATTACTGATTTTAAATTGATAAATCAACTAGGGGATACCATTTCCCAGAAGATTTTTGACGGCAAAATCTATATAGCAGATTTCTTCTTTACCACCTGTCCAGGTATATGCCTAAAAATGACGGGTAATATGGTAAAGGTACAGGAAGCATTTAAGGACGACCCTGAAATTTTATTGCTGTCACACTCGGTAACTCCTTCTATAGATTCTGTCCCGGTGCTTAAAAATTATGCCGAAAAAAATGGCGTTTTGGATAATAAATGGCATTTGGTTACGGGAGACAGGAGCGAAATTTATGACCTGGGACGAAATCAATATTTTGTAGAGAACGATTTGGGGGTTCCCAAGGACATAAACGATTTTTTGCATACCGAAAATTTTCTGCTCATCGATAAAAACAAGCATATTAGAGGAATCTATAATGGGTTGAACCGGGCATCTGTCGCCCAGTTGATTACGGATATCAAAGCCTTAAAATTGGAGTAATAGATATGCGCCTATTTGCTAAAATTAGACGAACATTAATAATCTGGTAAACTTAAAAGCTATCTATTATACGCCTTAGGAGAGATATTGCTGATCGCTATAGGTATCTTGATCGCATGGAAAATCAATGATTTAAATGAAATTAGGAAGAATAGGGTGGTAGAATTAAAAATCTACGATAGCCTACATGAAGAACTGAATGCAAATTTGAAAATACTTAACGGGGCCATTGTTCATTATACTGAAAATATGCAGCGCTTGGAAGCTACCTTAAATTACATTGGCCTGGTTCCCGAACAAATTACCCCAGGAGCAAAGGACACGATCGTGCATATGAATTACGGTCAAGTAAACTTGCTGGATGGAGCTTTGAATTCTGTAATCAATACCACTAAATTCGAAATTATTGAAAGCGATTCGCTTAAAAGCCTTATCACCAATTACCCGACTGAAATTGCCGAATTTAAGTTGATCAACTCAAAGATCAAAGAGATAGTGGTTAACCGTATTCAACCGGAGATAGAAAAACACCTATCCCTTGTGGATATACTTCCCAGGGAAAATCCAAAATTTAGTAGGGTGATAAATTTTGGGGAAAGGTCAAATTATTTTAAATTATTGCAGGACAAGGAATATCAAAATGGAATTGTAGATAGATACCTGCAAACGGAGAGTCTTTTAACGCGAGCCAAAAAATTAAGGAATAGGACGCAGGTAATGGCTTTACAACTAAAACGGGAACTTGGTTATTCTACCGAAAATTACTAGTTCGTATCTCTTCGTTACCCATAGTATGGTAGCTGTTGTTTGGGCCTGTCTTAATTAGGGGGCATTTAGTTCTCTGAGGTTTAAATTAGTTCGTCAATTGAATCTTAATATATTATTACTAATGTGTTAAAATTTAATCGCTAAATAAATTCATCTGTTCATAATCATTTTGATTTGATTTGATTTGATTTGATTTCGGTTCGGTGAGCAACTCCTGCAAAGGAGTCTTGTCTATGGCGGAGATACCTAATATTTGGATTATCTCATAAATGGACAGCTCGGTTTTTAAGGAATGTTTTACGTGCCACTACCAAATAAGTGCAGATCGCTGCCCAGATATGGATGTTGATGGCATTTTCCGATTGCCCCCAAAGTTTCTTTATGGCCAGGTTCTGCTTAATCCATTTGAAGAAGGTCTCTATCTGCCATTTGTTGCAGTAGAGTTTGGCGACTTCGAGAGCGGACACTTCCATGTTGTTGGTCAGGAAAAGGAGATCGACATCGCTTTCCTGGTCATGGTATTCCACGAGCCTAAGGGGTCCGGGGTAGAGCTTTTTCGACCTATGCCCATTAAGAGTCACGGTTCTATCTGTTCTCAGTCCTGACGCCGGATCGATGTTGAAGTTCTGTTCCACAACGCTGTAGTCCATGTTGGACTCCCCCCTTGAGCCGAAAAAGGCCCCGGCCGTATCCATTCGGTAAAGCGCCTCGAAGTCGACGTAGGCCTTGTCCAATAGATAGACTGCACCGGGTACGGGCACTAATAAGTCGAGAACGTTGCTTTCGTGGCACTTTCCATCGCTTACCAGTATAAAGGACAGGATGTTCTCCCTCAGGTCCAACGGCGCATGGACCTTAACGGCTCCCCTAGAATATTTCCCGGGAGCCCATAGGAACAGTGCAAGGCTAAGGGAAATCGAGGTGGAATCCAATGCGAAGACCGTGCATAGCCGAGGTTGTATAGAGAGCAATCCTTTTCAACAAGGTTGGTTTGTTCCCCAAGATATTGACGGACTCAAGACATTGATGGGGGGAAGAGGCCTATAGGAACGAGCCGATATCCTTCTTTGAGAATGGCCCGGCTGATTTTCTGTGGAACAACTACGACAATCACCCCAACGAAACGGTGCACCATGTGTCCTTTATACTCAATACAGCAGGGGCACAAAAGGGACACGAAAAATATGTAAGGATGCCTACGGTCTTTGTGGTAATGAAGATGTGGGACAAATGTCGGCCGAAAATGGAAATGATATTGTGGTGACGACCCTTGCTGCCTATTATTTTGACTACCTAAACCTGGGTAACAAGCTCGATAAAATTTACGAATATGAACCGGTGCCGGTAAATTTTACCCCGGTAAAATCAGTACATATCTTAGGGATACAGGCCAACCTTTGGTCCGAGTGGATCCCCAATTTTAAGAGATTGCAATATCAGGCCTTTCCCAGAATGTTTGCGGTATCGGCAACGAGATGGGTAGCCAAAGGGGACAAGGATTTTGAAGCTTTTAATAAACGTGTAGAAAAGCAGTACGATTGCTTGGAGGCATTGAATGTGTATTATTACATACCTGCTGTTGAAGGCCTGGAGAGGGATATCGCTTTTGTGGATATGGAGAGTATAATGGTAAATTTAAGTCTTGCCTATTCATTGGAAGGAGTAGAGATATACTATACTTTAGAAGGTAGTGTTCCAAGCAGAAATTCATTAAAATACAATGCGCCCTTTGTAGTGAAGGATACGCGGGAAATTAAAGCACGCGCCTATAGAGGGCCGATTTTCAACGATTTAAAAACGGCTAGGATAATACAGAAAAAATATACAGATTCTGTTGCGGTAATTCCCCAAAATGGTGGATTAAAGAGGTGGATAACCAAGGGGAAATTTAATAGGGTTGAAGATATTATATCCCCTAGTGGTAACGATTGGTTCAAGGTAGCTATCATTGAGCTGGGAAAATTTAAAGGTCATTCAGATTTTTCCATGATTTACCAAGGGTATTTTAAAGCGGAAGCGGACGCCATCTACGAGTTTCAAACCCAGTCGGACGGGGGTGGCCTATTGTATATTGGAAGGGATTTGGTGGTGGACAATGGCGGTTATCACGGACCGCGAAAACCTTACGGAAAACTGGCCCTAAAAAAAGGCTGGCATCCTATTTTGGTACATTATAAGCCTAGTAGCAACCCGCAGATGATAAACGTTCACTACGCAATGCAGGGAGAACCATTTGGACCCGTGGATAGTAAAGTTATTAGCTTTTAATTCGTATCAGTTTTTAAAGAATGCTCCTTAGATTCTGTAGACAAAGGGTGATTATAAGCCCAAAAAGGATAAGAATTGGGTCTTATGGCTTTCTCCGATGGGAATACGTGTATCGTTGATCACAATTCGGTTTCGTTGAATGGTCTTGATCACATTGACGTTGACAACGAAAGATTTATGTACCCTTATAAATTGGTTTTGAGGTAGTTTTCCTAAAAGGTCCTTAAAACTCAATAGGGTCAAAATTGTTTTGTTGGTGCCCATGATGTGGATTTTTAAATAATCCTTAAGTCCCTGAATGTATTCGATTTCATCTAGGTTTATTTTAATATTTTCGTGTTCGGATTTTACGAAAATAAATTTTTGGGTATCATTGCTACTTCCATAGGAAGGGAAAATATTTGTCATTTCAGGTTTTACTTTTTGTGCCATAATTTCCTTAGTCCTAGAAATAGCTTTTATAAATCTATGGTATGGGATTGGCTTCACTAAATAATCAACGGCGTTCAGTTCAAATCCCTCCACCGCATAATGGGCATAAGCGGTGGTAAATACGAACAATGGTCTGTTTTCTAGTGCGCTTATAAATTCTAGCCCGCTTATTTGGGGCATTTCAATATCGCAAAAAATGAGGTCAACTTTTTTGTCCTTAATAACTGTAATGGCATCCAAAGGATTGGTGAAAGTACCTACTACCTGGGTAAAGTCTATTTTTTTACAATAGTCTGTCAAAACATCTATGGCCAAAGGCTCATCATCAATGATTATGCAATTCATAGTTTTTTAGATTTAGCATTAAATTTACCTCATAGGTCTTTCCGTCATCTTTTATAAGTAATTCATGGGAATGTGGATACAAATAGTTCAACCTGTTTTTAACGTTCTCCAGACCTACGCCACTACTTTCCGACTTCGCTTTAAATGTCCCTATGATGTTCATTAGGTGTAGGTGTATAGACTCATGATTTATGGAAAGGTTTATTTTAACAAAGGTTTTTCCATTATAATCGGTGCCGTATTTAAATGCGTTTTCAATGAAGGAAATAAACAGTAGGGGAGGTACAAATTTCCCTTTTTCCTCCCCAGATATTTTGAGGGTCACATTCTCACTATTGGCCAGTCGGAGCCGTTGCAATGCCACATAACTTTTTATGTATTCCAACTCCTTACCTAGAGGCACAAGTTTTTTGTCTGCCTCGTAGAGCATGTACCTCATTAGTTCGGACAGATTGATAACCGCTTCGGAGGTGTCCGGGGACTGTTTTACCGAAAGCGAATAGATAGTATTCAAGGAATTAAAAAGGAAATGGGGGTTTAATTGGGTCTTCAAAAATTGAAGTTCTGATTGTATTTTTTCTTTTTCCACTAATTTCCGAAGGTCTTCGTTTTTCTGCCATTCCGTATAGACCTTTAGCATTGTTCCGAAAATATAGGGAACGGCGAAGATAATGGTAGTCATAAAAAAAAACCTATATGCGCCGGGACCACCCTCCCCATGTAGTCGCATACGTGCTGCCCGTCTTGGAAGGTCGTCTGGTGGTGATGCAGGGAAAGCAATATTTGCAAAAAAGCCTGCCGCCATAAGCAGTAAAACCGAAAGTACAATATAGTTCCAGATTCGGTCTTTCAGCAATAATTTCTGTACTAGATAATAATAGTTAAGATAAAAAAGTGCCATGGCCAAAAGTAATTTTGCCAATAGACTATAGGGTAGGGGCCCGGAACCCGTCAAAAAAGGATAAGATAGCAGGCCGTATAGCGTGAACCATAAAAGGGTGTGAACAAGCCATTGCGGAATATTTTTCTTATCAAGAACCATGCACTTTTTTTTCTAGTATAGGTTAAATTCAGGAATCTGTAATTCCTTCAGTTCGGAAATTGTCAAAATAGGGCTCTCTTTTTTTAATAATTTGGTGATAACCTTATTGGCGGTGCGCTTTGCATCCTCGGCGGTTGTAAATGGCTGTTTTCCTTCTAAGATAGGGATATATTCTTGTTTTATCAATACTCTATCCTTTAGTTCTATTTGATATCCGTAGCCATCACCTATCTTGAATATTTCGGAATTCAACGGGGTTTTGCTTTTTGTGGTGCTAAAGGAGTAATCTGTGAACCTCAAAAACAAAAACCCGGTTACGACCGCTATTAAAATATATGCTAATACTATTCTTTTCATTTATTTATAATCTTAAAAGAGCTATGCCAAATAGCATAGCTCTTTTCACTTATTAATAAGTAAACATAATCAAAATCATTAATCTTCGTCGTCATACTCGTCATAAGGGAAAAATTGCTCCAAATCATCCAGATACAGGCTTCCTGTGCGGCCTAGGCCAATAAATGCCTTTACGTTATTGGAGAATACCACCGCATCCTGTCTGGATGTTCTTTCAAAACTTGTTTTGGATTCCCAAGTATCTGTACTAGGATGATATTCCCAAATAGATTGTAAGGTGCCGCCATAGGTTCCAGTGGCTATATATCCATAATCGTTTAAGGTGAAACCTACGGCATTGCTTCGTACAATGGAGTAATCATCTTCTTCGTCAAGATCCAATTTCTGGGTCCAACTTTCTGTGGCCGGATCAAAAGCCCAAAAGTCATCCAAATAAATACCATTGGATACACCGGTTCCCATATATACATAATCCCCTATGGTAAAGGTGGTTGCAGCCCTTCTTTTGTCACCGCCAAAGCCAACCAACTCGTGCCAGCTATCGGTAGTGGGATCGTATTTCCAAAAATCCTTCCTGTCGTTGTCACCGTCAAAGCCGGTACCGAAATAACCATAGCCATTAATTCCAAAGGCCACGGCACTATGCCTTGGGGTAGATGGGAATGTTGCAATTGCTGTCCATGCATTGGTAGTAGGGTCATAAGAATAAAAATCCCCCAGTTCATCCAAGCCATCATAACCAGAACCTATATACCCCTTGTCATTGATTGTAAAACCTACAGCGGCATTCCTTGCTGTTCCCGGGAAATCTGCCTTTTGGGACCAATAATCATCATCCATATTATAGGACCAAAAGGAAGTTAGATAATCATCCCCGTCATAACCTACTCCACTGTATCCTATATTTCCAATGGTGAAATAGGCGCTGCTACTACGTGGACTACCATCAAATACAGATTGGTCTATCCAGTTTCCCAAATCTTCATCTTCATCGTTAGAGCAACTAGCCATTAGGCAAAGTGTTACGCTGGCCATCGTTAACATTTTAATGTGGTTTACCCTTCCCTTCATGTTATTAATGTATTTCATTAGTTATTTTTTTTTCAAAATTAGATGGCGGACACGGTGTTTGAAACTTAAATAGATAAAGTCACCTTTTTAACATATGAAAACGGATATTTTATCTACCAATAGTAGACCTTTTTTAATAGCCAAAATTCCCCATTTGGTCTTATAAGTTAGTGGATTGGTCTATTGAGGTTTCCGGGCTAAGGAAACGCATTTACTTTTGGTATCAAATAATGAACGAATGAGAAAACTCCTTGGACTTATAGCTTTGTTGATATTAATGGTTTCATGTAGCGATGATACTATTAATGATTCCGATTTTGTGGCTGGCGGGACATTTACAAACAGTAATATACGGGTGGTACAAATAGATACTATGAACGTGGAGACTTACACCATGAAGTTTGATAGTCTTGTAACTTCACAAGCCACTCGCATGCTGATAGGGAAATATATGGACCCCGTTTTTGGGGCCGTAAAAAGTTCGAGTTATGCGGAATTGTTGCCCAATAGCTATTTAATCGATTCCGAAGCGGAATATGACAGCATCGGTTTCTTACTGAAATACGACAATTACTATTATAACGACACCCTTAAAAACAATACCATCCATATTAAGGAATTAAGTGAACTTTTAAAGCCGGCAGATGGGAGCGATTTTTACAATACCAGCAAGGTAGGGTTTTTGGAGGATGATTTAGGGTCAATAACCTATTTTCCGCGACCTGTGGGAACAGATTCCGTATATATTAAATTGAGCGACTCCTTGGGGCTTAGTCTTTTTGATCAGTTACAACAAAAGGATATTACAAACACAGAGGAATTTAAGGATTACTTTCATGGGATTACCTTTCAACCGGGCCAAGACGACGATGGGTCCATTGTAGGTTTTGATTTATCTACCAGTGTAATGAGAATGTATTATAGTATTTCCGGAGATGAAAGTCGGATACAATTTACTACAGATTTTACAATAAACACGACCAGTAGTCCAATTCCATTCTTTAACCAGATGTCCGTTGTCGAGACCAACCCCTATTTGCAAACAATAACAGAGCAAGAAGTAGCTCTCAATAGTTCCGAATCGGATAACCAAAGTTTTGTACAATCCGGTATTGGATACACCACCAAAGTAGATTTTTTGAATCTTAAAACACTGTTCGATATTCCGGGCCAGGGAACCTTGTTGAATGCTGTTCTTAAAATTAAACCAGTTTTGGGATCTTATAATGATGAACTTGAACTGAGAGACAATCTATCTCTTTTTATTGTGGATCAAAACAACGATTTAGCGGAGCAATTGGTGGGAACGGATAATTCAGCGGTACAAGCTACTTTAAATCGTGATGGTCAAGAATTCAATGATATTTATTATGAAATACCCCTGACTGCCTATATGGAAGGAATATTATCTACGGAAAGGGATGCCGACTATGCAATTATTCTTTTGCCTGAGAATTACAACAGCACTGTAGACCGTTTTGTTTTAATGGGAAAAGAGGGCACTGACCAAGGTGTAAAATTGGAACTTACCTATGCAATATATGATGAAGATGAATAAATTACCTTTATTTACGCTATTTCTAACACTTTTATCAGTAATTCCTGTTTTGGGCCAATCCGAGGGGCTCACAAGTTCCCCTTATTCCCTATATGGTCTCGGTGCAATAAATCAGACCAGTATAGGGCGGACCAATGGGATGGGGTATTCTGGGATAGCATTGAAATCGGACACAGAAATAAACAATTTAAATCCAGCCAATTTTGCCTTGACACCCCAAAATTCATTTTTTTATGATGTAGGTATAAGGGGGAAATACAACGATTATAGCAACAGGATAAACAACGAATCCAAAACCACCTTCAACTTTTCCAATTTGGCCCTTGCCTTCCGGATAGCCGAAAGACTGGGAGCAGGTATTGCCCTTGTTCCATATACCGATGTTGGGTATACCCTGGTAGGGGTAAAAACCAATATTGAGGGATCTGAAGAGTACTTTCAAAGTAATGTCAGTGGTATTGGAGGATTAAGCGATCTTAAGTTCAACTTGGGGTATGGAATAACTGATAATTTGAGATTTGGAGCCAGTTTTTCCATATTATTTGGAAAAATTGAGGAGGAAGAATCTTTTCAGGTTTACAGTAGTGCCCTAATCTCCACGGAGGATACCAATTACAATGGTGTCCGTGTTGGTCTTGGATTGCAATATGACCTTACAAAGAATATTACACTTGGGAGTACTATGCAATTCCCTACCAGTCTAAAGGGTAGTGTAAGGCGCTCTGTAACAAAAAGTCTTGAAGGGGTTCAAATAGAGGTGGAAGAGGATGAAAGTGATACTGTTTCCGATTTTAATATGCCATTGGAGCTGGGTGTCGGGCTAAGCACGAACTTTCTAAAATCCTTTACCCTAAATGCCGATTATAAAAAGAATTACTGGAGTGATACCGGACAGACCGAGAATATAGGAACATACGTTGATCAGGATATTTATGCGGTTGGTTTGGAATTCGTAAGAAATGCTGCCAGTTATAAATTTAACCAGCGTATTCGCTATAGAACTGGTTTCAACTACGACACTGGGTATTTGTCCATTAATGACGAAAAAATAGAGGGTTATAATTTTACTGCCGGTATTGGTTTGCCTATTGGCCGGGGTAATAATTCCATGCTCAATTTATCCTATTCCTATGGGTCCACAGGATTAATAGCAAACATACTCGTCAAGGAAAATTACCACGTACTTACCCTCAATTTAAGCTTGGAGGACTTGTGGTTTAGAAAACGTAAGACCGACTAACACCAAGTCACAATGAAGTTTTAACAAGGCATATATTTAAATACAATAGCCGAACGAACCCCGCTTTTTGGCGGGGTTTCTGTTTTATACCGTGGTCCTAAGTTTGGTTTCATCAAAGGGCCTAGGGCCAAACCCGAACCTAAATGTTATTCTTTGTGAAACTTGGAAGTGGGATTACATCTGTAAGGATTTCAAAGTAAAAAAATCAATCCAAGCTATTTTTGGCAATGTAATCCAAAAAATCAGGTTTATAGTTTTCTGAAACCGTAATGCGTTGCTTCCCGATTATGATCTGACTGCGTTCTATTACATCGATGGCTTGTAAGGAAACTATAAAGGAGCGATGTATGCGCATAAATTTATCTTTTGGAAGTTCCTCTTCCAAGCTTTTGAGATTCATTAAGGTTAAGATGGCCTTAGGCTGACCTTTAAGCCAAATTTTGATATAGTCCTTCAAACCTTCAAAATATAGCACCTCATCAAGATTGATCTTAAGTTGTTTGTATTCCGATTTCACAAAAAGAAATTCTTTCTCTTCCGACACTTTAGTCTTGGACTTTCCTTTTACCAATGAAAACCAATTGCTGGCTTTGTTTGCTGCCGCCAAAAATTCGGCATAATCGAAAGGTTTTAGCAAATAATCCAAAGCTTCAACTTTAAATCCTTCCAGCGCATATTGGTCGAACGCTGTAGTGAAAATAACCCGTGTTTCTTTTGGCAACATTTTGGAAAATTCAATTCCAGTTAAATCAGGCATTTGGATATCTAAAAACAGTAAATCTACAGGTTCGGTTTTTATGAATTCCATTGCTTCAATGGCACTACTGCATTTCTCTTTGAGTACTAAAAAAGGTGTTTTTTTAACATAGGTTTCCACTAAATTCAAGGCCATTGGCTCATCATCGACAATAACACAAGTGATTTTTAAGTTGCTCATAAATTAAGCGGTTTCTATTTTTAAATGTACAGAAAAACGATTATCCTTTACAATTGTATTAAAACTGTGTTTATTAGGATATAGTAATTTCAAACGTTTAGTTAAATTTTGTAGCCCGATTCCTGACCCACTTTTATCTTCTGTATTTTTAGGGTGGTTATCGTTTTGAATTTTAAACAAAACTGTTTTTTCATCACACATCATAGAAATGTTAATATGACTTTCTTTACTTGCAGCAACACCGTGTTTAAATGCGTTTTCAATTAATGAAATAAATAACAATGGTGCAATTTGAATGCCTGTTTCTTCCGTTGCAAAATTATAACTGACTTCTGTTTTATCCGATACTCTTAACTTCATTAAGTCGATATATTTTTTCATAAAATCGATTTCTTTTGAAAGTGGAACCAAATCCATATTAGTTTCATATAGCATATAACGCATCAATTTGCTTAAGCTATGAATAGATTTTTTTGCTTGGTCTGGCGAAATATCTACCATCGAATAAATATTATTGAGCGAATTAAAAAAGAAATGCGGTTGCAGTTGATAATGTAAATGTTGTAATTCTGATTGTAATTTGAAATTCGCAGCTTCTTTGCGTTCAGCCTCTGTTTTTGCCCATCGTTTGGTGGTTTTTATTGCTATTGAAAAAATTAAAGGTACTATATAGGAAAGTATTTGTACATAGACAAGCATTTTTAAAGGTGGACCTGTGACATTACTATCATTCTCTCGTTTTCTAATGATATTTTGAAAGAAACTGTCCTCTATTTGTAATTTCACGAATAAGAAAACTGAAATAATGAATACATTTATAATGATAAATTGTAGCGTTTTATTTGCAAATAAAAATTGGTCAATAAGTATCACATAATTGAGATAAAATATAATGGCATAAAACGCGATCGGAATCCAAAAACGGAAAATAATCCGATCAATATCTTGCTCTTGACCATAGGACAGCACATAAGGAATGCTGAAAAGCGCCATCCAAACAAGTAAATGAGAAAAGATTGTTATTTTTTTATTTTTATCTATCATTATTTTATTCATAACGCAACGCTGTAATAGGATCCAAAGCCGATGCTTTCCTTGCAGGATACCATCCGAAAAATATACCTGTAATAGCACAAACCGCAAAGGAAATAACAATAGAATACATCGCAACACTCGTAGGCCAATTTAAGAATGTTTCAATGAATACCGTAGAACTTAGACCTAATAGTACGCCTAAAGCACCACCTGTTATACTTATCAAAATGGCTTCTATTAAAAATTGCATCAAAATATCCGAACCTTTGCCACCTACAGCCATTCTTAAACCAATTTCTTTCGTACGTTCTTTTACAGAAACATACATAATGTTCATAATACCAATACCACCAATTAGTAGCGAAATACTTGCTACAGCCACTAAAAGAAGGGTCAACATTTCGCTGGTAGAACTAAATGTAGATATGAGTTCTTCCATAGAGCGTACACTAAAATCGTCTTCATTTGGATTCGATATTTGATGTTGTACTCTCATAATTTCTAAAACTTCAGTAACCGCATTTGGTGCATCGTCTTCACTTACTGCCGATGCCATAATTTGATTTATATAATCAATGGCCAAGATACGTTTTTGTACCGTTGTATAAGGAGCAATAACAACATCATCCTGATCTTGTCCAAAGGTGTTTTCCCCTTTTACTTCTAGCACACCAATCACTTTAAATGGAATATTATTGAATCGAATCATTTGCCCAACAGGGTCTTGCCCATCTGGAAACACATTATTAACAACCGTTTGTCCAATAAGAGCCACTTTAGAAGCTGATTTTACTTCGGCATCTGTAAACATACTGCCGCTTTGTAAATCCACTACTTTAATTTTCAGATAGTCCGGATTTACGCCATATATGCTTGATGGCCAGTTGTTAGAGCCGTTTATAATTTGTCCTTTCCCAGTGACCAATGGTGTTGTATAGCTTAACAAGGTGGCTTGCGCTTTGATAGCTTCATAATCTTTAAGAGTAAGCGTTTGCATCTCATCTGCACTGGCACGAACGCCTCCAGAACTGGTTGATTCTGGTCTGATGGTAATGATATTTGATCCCATACTTGAAATGCTAGAGCGAATGCTTTCTTTTGAGCCTTCTCCAATGGCGAGCATCGCGATTACCGATGCCACACCTATAATAATCCCTAACATTGTTAATAAGGTTCTCATTTTATTGAGAACAATGGCTTTAAAAGCGATTTTAAATAAATTTAATAGCCTCATAATTAATGGTCTTCTTTAGGTAATTTTGCTAAATGTTCTTCTGCCGATTGTATGTTATGGTTTTTATAATCCTGAATTATATTTCCATCTTTCAATACAATGGTTCTATTGCTAAATGTTGCAATATCCTGTTCGTGCGTTACGAAAGTTATGGTAATTCCTTGTTTATTCAAATCTTGAAATAAGGACATAATTTCGTAAGAGGTTCGTGTATCCAAGTTTCCCGTGGCCTCATCGGCAAGAATCATAACAGGATTATTAACCAATGACCTTGCAATGGCAACACGCTGTTGTTGACCTCCCGAAAGTTGCGACGGTGTATGGTCCAATCTGTCACCCAACCCAACTTTTTGTAAGGCGTCAATGGCGCGTTTTCTTCGTTCATCGGTGGATACTTTACTATTATATAAAAGCGGTAATTCTACATTCTCAATAGCAGATGTTCTTGCCAACAAATTATAGGATTGAAAAATAAATCCAATTTTTTCATTACGTATCGTTGCCAATTGATTTTTATTAAGGTCTTTTACCTTAACACCATCAATTTCATAAACTCCCGATGTAGGTTGGTCTAAACAGCCCAAAATATTTAACATCGTACTTTTTCCAGACCCTGATGAACCCATAATGGTAACAAATTCGCCCTCTTTTATGTCAAACGAAATACCTTTTAAAGCGTGAACGGTTTCGTTTCCCATCGTAAACTCACGTTTTAAGTCTTCTATTTTTATGATTTCTTTGCTCATCTTACTATCTTTTTCCTCCACCGCCTCGTTGTGGCATAAATGGACTTTCACTTTTATCTGCTGTTTTCGCTTCTGATTTACTTACGCCTTCTAAACTGTACACTAATTTTTCTCCTTCATAAAGTCCCTCTAAAATTTGAACGTTTACACCATCGCTTGCACCCAAAGTGACTTTTTGAGGTTTTATTTCGCCATTGCTACCGTAAACCCAAACAACGCTACCATTACCTCTGTCTGCTGTTCTGTCTTTTGACGGTTCAGCCGTGAAGTTATTTTGATCGTTATAGGCGGCTAACTCTGGACGTGTTGGTTTAAAATTAATGGCTTTGGCTTCGGCAGTTAATACATCTTTTAATTCCATGGTGTAAATTGAAATGGTCGCTGTCAATCCTGGCTTTAATTTTAAATCTGGATTATCTGCTTTAATCACTACCGTATAGGTTACCACATTTGAAGTTACCGTCGGGTTCAATCGTACTTGTGTAACAACTCCGTCAAATTCTTCTCCTAAATAAGCATCAACGGTAAAGCTAACACGTTGTCCTTCTTTTACTTGCCCTATATCTGCTTCGTCAACATCAGCTTCTACCTGCATTTCTTTTAAATCTTTTGCAATGGTAAAAAGCGTTGGTGTACTGAAACTCGCTGCAACAGTTTGTCCTTCGTCTATGGCTCTCGACAATACAACACCATCAATCGGGGAATAAATATCGGCATAACTTAAATTGGTTTTCGCCTTTTGTAAATCTGATAAACGCTGGGTTACTGTTCCCTTTGCAGTTTCATAATTGTAACTGGCATCATCAAAATCAGACTTGCTTATAACCTGACTGTCATACAAGATTTTTTGACGGTCGTAAATAGTTTTGGTGTAATTTCTTTGATTGACTGCATTATCATAGGTAGATTGAGTCTGCGCTAATGTAGCCATTAGATTAGTTTTATCCAATTCGGCAATCAATTGCCCTTCTTTGACTTCACTGTTGTAGTCCACAAATATTTTTTCGACCACACCAGAGACTTGCGTACCAACTTCCACTTGAGTAATAGGTTCTATGGTACCTGTTGCCGTAACCATTGTGGTAACGTTACCTTTTTTGGCTGCAATGGTCTTGGCTTCTATCACAGCACTGTTATCGTCTGTTATAAAGCTGTATACTAGAATAGCTAGTATTACTGATGCAAGACTGCCTAATATGATTCTTTTTTTATTTTTCATTAGATTAGATTTTAATGTTGTTTCCCTGATAAAATTGAAGTAATTGATTGTATAGCAGGCTAAGGTATTTGGCCTGGATATAATTTTGTTCCGTATTGGTATAGGTGTTCTGGCTTAAGATGAGGTCCGTAGTACTCAGAGCGCCCAATTCATATTGTTTCTGTGCCAGCCTGAAGGATTCTTTTGCTGCATTTCTGGCGATATCTGCCGCTTCCATTTCACTTTGGGAAGTAATGGCATTCTGCCAGGCTGTTTCTATTTTTTTGTATAGGTCCTTTTCTTCCTGAGCCAGTTCTAATTTGGCTTTGTCAATATTGATTTTGGCCGTTTGCACCTGAGATTTGGTCTTGTTTCTATTAAAAATGGGCACATTTAGGGATAATCCCAATCTTTGGTTGAAATTCAAATCTAATTGATCGGTAAAATTGAATTCCTGGGTGGAGGTGTAGCCAGATCCCAGACTTCCCGTTAAGGATAGAGTGGGCAGGTAGCCTCCTTTGGCAATGTCCAAGTCTTTTTCGGAAAGAGTAACATTAATCTTGCCTGCATTTATTTCCGGAAGATTTTCCAGGGCTTCGGAATAGACTTCATTTAGGTCGGGGACAATGTCCAGAATAATTTCATCAGCATCCGCAATCTCAAAATTAGTGTTGGGGGGCAATTCCAATTGTTGTTTTAACGATAAAAGCTGTAGGGCATAATTGTTTTTTGTATTTATAAGAAGGTACTGGTTTGTGGCGGTTTGCGATTGGGCATCGGTATACTCCTTTATGGCAATGGAACCGGCATCCAACCTGGCCTTGGATCTCTCTTCTTCCTTTTGCGATACCTTAAGATTGTTTTCGGCAATTAGTATATTCTCTTTGGCAAATAGTAATTGAATATAACTTTCTGTAATGCTCAGAGTTATATTGTTCTTGGCCTCTTCTTCATAAAGTGTAAATTGGTCAATAAGCAGCTTTCCCTGTTTTATCTGATTGTTGATCTGGTTCCCCTGGAAAAGGGTTAGTTGGGTGTTCAATCCTAGACTGGTGGAATTGATTTGTTGGGAAACAAAATCGCTCGTAATGGGGTCTATGGAATTCCCGTTCGTGAAATTCTGGGAGGCATTGCCATTTAAGTTGGGCAATCTTAATGATTTTGTTGCCAGATAGCTGGCTTCTGTAATGTTCTTGGACAGCTCGGCTTGTTTTACACTTATATTGTTTTCTAGAGCGTAGTTAATACACTCCTCCAAGGTCCAAATTTTCTGGATGGAATCAATAGATGTTTGGCCTTGGGCAAACTCAAGGGTAAAAAGAATTGTTAAAAGGATATATTTTTTCATGGACTTTAATCTTTCAAATCAAAATTTATATCAAATATCCACGTAAGGTCCGGCGCTGTGAAGTGAAATAGATGGTTTAAGGAATTCTCTATACCAATCCCTTTATTTTATCGACGGAATTTTTCCAACTATGAAGATTTGCCATATAATTTATGGGGCCATGGCTTTGTTCCAAGGTGGGTTTTTAGAATATACTTTATCTTGTTTTATATGAATTTGAGTAGGCGAGTTGGGCTTCTATTGATAAGAATAATTGTTTTTAGAATGTTACCTGGAGCATAAGTCATTAAATCTATCGGAAGTACTATGGATAAATTTTGGGAGTAGAACCGTGCTTCGTTTTCCCGCGGTTCTTTATTGTTGGGACTTGATATAATGGCAACATTCGGATTTATGATTACGATAAAGCTTATGTTGCTCTCCCATTTTAATTAAGAACTAGATTCATAATTGATTAATTTTGACCACAATTAAGACGGTGTTTCTAATAGTATTGAAAATGAAAGTAATTGTATTTGGCCTTGCCCTATTCCTATGTGTTCATAAATTGGAGGCCCAATCCCATATAAAGGATACGGTAACCACATGGGAAATACTGGCCTATGATGGGGCAAGTGTCTTTGGAGGGGTCAAATACGCTTACTCTAGGCCTTTTCATTGGAAAAAAGATGATTTTTTAACGATGGGGGCAATCATATTGGGAACCGGGGCACTATATGCGTTTGACGAAGACAGTTCAGAGTGGTTTCGGAAACAGGAAGAAGATGTTCCTGGGATATTGAAGGAGACTGGTTATTATCTAGGAAAACCCCTTTACAATTATTCTATAAATGGTGGGGTTTATTTATTGGGATTATTTACAAAAAATGATAAAATAAGAAAAACAGGGGTTCTTCTAGTCTCTTCCTCTTTAGCTGTGGGAATGATCCAAACTGTCAGTAAAACCTTAGTAGGTCGTGCGAGGCCCATAGCGGATGTGGGAAAAGGGAGTTTTAAACCATTTAGTGAAGAAGCCGCGTATCACAGTTTTCCTTCGGGACATACCATTTTGGCATTTACAACTGCCTACGCCATAGGCAAGCAGTTTAAAAATCCTTGGGTCAAAGGCGGAATTTACACCCTTGGGTTAATTTCTCCTGTTTCTAGATTGTGGGATGGGGCACATTGGCTTACAGATGTGGCATTGAGTATAGCGGTAAGTGTGGTGGTGGTAGATTCCATCGATAAGTATCTTGACAAGGAAAGATACCCCACGAAAATTGGTAGGGACAAGATAAGTTGGAGCCTACAAATTGGACCAGGAAGCGTGGGTCTAAGGGGGGCTTTTTAATTTTCTTTAAAGTACCATATTTTATGGATATAGGAGATGGGCTTAGAAGCATTCATCCCCTATATGATTCTTAAATTGACCTTTTTTTTATTATTTTGTAGGTAATAAGGACTATGGCTATAAGCAGACAAAGCACTATTGAGACCAATGGATTATTGTCAATAAGGTTTACAATGGGGGCAACTATTTCCATACTATTTAATGATTTCAGATTATCCAATACATTAGATCAACTTTAAACGATCTTTTGCATTAGATATTTTAAGTGGACAAAGGTTGCTTTAAAACTTGATAAATTAATGGTAAAACAATTCAAAATTTTGTTAAAAATCTACTAGGTATTTAGTGGAGGGGTCTTCAAATTATTTTTTATTAGATTTAAGTGCTCTTCGCTTGTCTGTCCACTGTTTTAAAGAGCAGGAATTAGCTTTAACATAGTGCGCGCGGACCTTGTAAATAGGGAATGTTTCACAAAAATTAAGTATTATTAATTGGGCAATATACTGACATAAAGTGGGCTTGCCAGCCGTTGCGATATCCAGAAATGACAATAGGCGGAATTCGTCAAATTTTCCCTGGTTTCCCGGCGCCAATGCCCATATAGATTTTTAGGAGACTAATTAGTAGAAGGAAGGTTAGGGAATAGGTCCAACTGCCATTAAGATCAAATAAGCTGGCGAATATTATAGGACCTGTTGCTGCTACAAGGTAGCCTATAGATTGTGCCATACCCGATAGCTCTGTGGCGGAGTCGGAATCTGTGGATCTAAGTACTATAAATAGAAGTGCCAAGCCAAAACTTCCCCCTAATACGAAACCTATTATGATGACCCAGAGCCAAATAAGTCCGAATTGAGGGAGCAGAAGTCCTATGATTCCTACTATTTCCATACAGATCAAAACCATAACAATATTTCGCTGATCATTTTTTTTACCTGCCCATATCGGAACAACTATAGATCCTAAAATTCCTGTCGCTTGGGATAAGGAAAGCATCCAACCTGAGAAGTTGGCATCGAAGCCCCTACTTTGTATTATGGCAGGCAGCCAGGCAAGTATGATATAAAAAGTCATAGATTGTAAGCCCATAAAGAGTGCTATTTTCCAGGCCAATGTTGATTTTCCCAAGGCGGTCATAGCTTTAAAATAACTGCGTTTTGAATCTGATTTTTTTAAACGGAATAATTGTGGAAGCCAAATTACAAATGCAATCAATGCCAAAATTGCCCAGACTCCCAATGAACCCTGCCAGCCCAATTGAAACCGGTCTGCCAATGGTACGCTGATTCCAGCAGCTAAGGATGCTCCAATGGCCATAACGCTGGAATACATACTTGTTATAAAGCCTGAGTTTGAGGAAAAATTACGTTTGGTTAAACTGGGCAGTAAGACATTTCCAAAAGCAATGGCTATGCCCAGAAGTAGAGTTCCTGAAAAAAGGTAGAACATTCCATCCAAGGTCCTAATCCCTATGCCAATGACAAGAAGTAGCATAGCCCCTAGCAAGGTGCCCCCGATACCAAAACGTCGCGTAAAAATGGTGGTTAAGGAGGAAACTATCCCGAAGGCGATCAAAGGAAGTGTAGTTAATAACCCCAGCATGGAATTCGACAGGCCAGTTGACGCCTTAATATGGCCTACCAAAGGCCCTAGACTTGCCAGTGCCGGCCTTAAATTAATGGCTATACATAAAATGCCGGTGATTAATAAAATATTGTTCCATTTGGATGGGTTTTCCTTGGATTGCGCTTTAGCTATAGGCATGAAGTTTTGTTAAGTGCTATTAATGCAAGAACGAAAATACGTAATCTTTAAGGACAAAAGAGATGAATTTTTGACAACCAAAATTTAGTAAATATTTTAAAACTTTTACCTAATGAAGTTTTGGGTGGTCGTTCATGTAGTTCAATTTGGATTGGAGGTGTGTAAAAACCTGAATTTTAATGTAATAAACGCGAATTCTTGTCTTTTTTCATCACCTTGGACATGAGCTTGAAAAGTCGTGTCTTTACTTCCCTATAGGCAACTGAATATCTTTCTATTTCAGAATTTAATTCCCAATGTGTTTCGGTATAGGCCTTTTCCAGTTTTAACTGGTCTACTTTATCCAGCATTACCTCCAATTGGTTCTCATGGGACTGTATTTTCTTCAGGAGTACAATTACGTTCTTTTCGGCAATTGTTATAGCCCCTATAATTTCCTTAACTTCTGTAAACACTGCCGAATCCGTTAATAGTAAAGTATATGATTTTACCAAATTGTTTAGGAATAACTGCTCGTCCCGAATAAATTTTAATTCGGACATCCATTTTATGCTTGCCCCGTGCATTTCGTTGGGGTCCAGCCATTGGGTCATCCTGTTTTTGTTACTGACGGCACTCATATACTTAGGTTTTAAAGTGGTGCAATTTCCTGCTGGTAATTTCTATTTCCAACATCCAATATTGTAATCTTAATTATTACAAAGGGTAAATAATCAGGAGTGTTGAGATACACTATTTCGTATATATAAAGTTAGGAAAATATAAAGCTGTCTAAAATGACCTTGGTCATTTTAGACAGCTTATATAGTAGGTGTATATTGCTGACTGCCGAGTTTTTTATTTTCCAATTAACAGAAGTGTTTAGTACTATTTTTACGAATTTTGAACTAATAAAATATAGGATTACTTAAATAAAAACTCTAAAATTTTCGAATGGTTTGTTTGATTAATTAATTGAAAATCATTAAATTATGTATTGTTTTGGGGTTGTTAAGAAATTCTTATATTTTAAATTTTATGGTCCAGCGTAAGTGTTTTTAATTTTGACGAACAAATGGAATTAAATACCAATACAATGAAAATAATTAGACGGATTTTAGTAGTGTCTGTAATGTTGGTTTCTTTTATATCAACATCACAGTCAAGCAAGGATATAAAAATTCTAAATGATGCAGTCAAGGCCAAAGAAACCTTGATAAAGGCAGAGGCAGGTCTTCAAAACTTCTTCAATGAGTCGGCAGGATATGTAATTTTTCCAAATGTTGGAAAGGGCGGATTTGTAATAGGAGGAGCTTCTGGGAATGGTGCTGTTTATGAAAATGGAAACGTTATTGGCGTAGCCGGACTTAAAAAGTTGAATATTGGTCTACAAGCTGGAGGACAGGCGATAATTGAGGTGATTTTTTTCGAAGATGATGCAGCACTTAGTGAATTTAAACAGGGTAATTTTAGCTTTGCAGCAGAGGTTTCGGCGGTAGCACTTAAGTCTGGTATTGCTTTTAATGCCAAATACAAGGATGGCGTAGCGGTTTTTGTTTTGCCTAAAGCAGGTCTTATGGCAGATGCTTCGGTAGGGGGACAGAAATTTAGTTTTAAAAGTTTTTAATATCATGCCATTACGCCTATTTAATGGTAAGGGTTTCTTAATAGTAGAACTTAAGTCAAATCAGAATGAAATACTTTTCAAGAGTTAAATTTCTGCCCTTTTATGCGGTTTCCGTACTACCAATGGGGGTACTTTATGTTATCTCCGATATGATGTTTTTTCTAGTATACCGGGTAGTAGGATATCGGAAAAAGGTGGTGTTCAGTAACCTTAGAAACTCATTTCCTTACAAGAGTGAAAAGGAAATAGGGCAGATTGCCAAGGATTTTTATTGTCATTTCTGTGATATCGTTTTAGAATCGTTTAAAAGGTTGACGATAGGGGAGAAAGAAATAAAAAAACGTTTGCTCATTAAGAATCCTGAGCTGATTCAAGATTATGTAAATGACCAGCGGAGTATCCTCATGTACACTGGTCATCAAGGCAATTGGGAATGGTTGGTGTTTTTGCCCGTGATGTTTCCCTATAGTTCAAATACATTTTACAAACCTATCAAAAACAAATATTTTGAGGAATTGTTCAAAAATATGCGGGAAAGGTTTGGCGTAAATTGTGTGAAATCGGATAAGGGATTTAGGACCATTTTGGACAATCATCAAAAGAAAGTACTTACGTTGAATTGTATGATAGGGGATCAAAGTCCCACTAAAAAGAGTTCTAAATACTGGTATAATTTTCTAAATCAGGAAACTGCCTTTTTTGTAGGTGCCGATAAGATTGCCAAAAAAACAAATCAGGTTGTCCTATTTCCGTTCTTCAAAAAATTAAAAAGAGGGTATTACGAATTGGAATTTCGGATTATAGAAGATCACCCACAAATAGGAAACAATTTTGAGATATTGGAAAAGTATGCCGAACAATTGGAACAGGCCATTGTTAGTGCTCCGGAATTGTGGTTGTGGAGCCATAGACGATGGAAGTTAAAGAAGGAAAATGAAGCGGCTTTACAGGGATTGGAACATGTTACTAAATAAGGAAGATGTCCAGACCTTGGAGAGACCTCCTAATTACAAAGTGAAGTTTTATTAAAAAACTATTGTTATTCGTACATATCATCTAAATCGGCATGGTGCAGCTCAACAAAAAAATCTGCAATGCCATCTGTCACTGCTTTAAAGAAGTTGGCTCCATTAACCGGGTTGGCCATTTTTGGGTTTCCAACTCCGGTATCCGTTGTTACCTCGGTCCATTTGCGTTGAGCGGATACCCACCCTTCCTTTAATCCACTTATTTTGAAAGTTTTGGCGTTTCCATCTCCAGCTTGGTCCAAAGGCAACACCAAATTAGGGGTTAAGTGCATTACAACGGCTGTTTCCAATTCCCCGGCATGATCGCCTGGTTCATCAAAATAGTCGAACGCCTTGGCAGCCTGCCACCAATTTAGGGAGCAAACAAAGACTGTGGGATATGTTATGCTCAGTTCTCTAATAATTTGCTTGAAATTATTACCTCCATGTCCGTTTACGATAACCAATTTGTGAATACTATTGGCTTCCAGGACCTGAGCCAAATCTTTTAATACTGCCATTTGAGTACTGGGATTCATGTTTATACACAGATCAACATCCATTTGTCCAGTATTGACCCCAAAAGGAATATTGGGCAGGACTATTACCTTCGCCTCTTTGGACCAGGCCTTTTTAGCAGCTTCAATGGCAGCATTTTCAGCAAGGATATTATCGGTTCCATAAGGCAAATGGTAGTTGTGGGCCTCGGTAGCACCCCATGGCAATATGGCCACAGTATATTCCTCTGCCTTTACATTTTTCCAATTGGTTTCGGCAAGTACGTAGGGTCTTGGATCAGACTTCATATTAAGGTTACTTAAGGTTTGATGAGTATTTTAACATTATACATATTGCTTCATTTTCCAGCATATAGTTTTGGAAAGAACTTACCTTCCATTTTATTGCCTTTGGGTACTCTGGGAACTCCTGCCAAAAGTTCATCGTCCGTATTGCTAACCGTACCATCGGCAAAGACATTAAGTACGAACGCCCGCCTACTTCTGTCCGAATTGTTTTTGTAGGAGCCGTGTACCATAAGTGGATGATGAAAGGTTGCATAGCCTTTTTTTAATTCGATAGGGGTGGGCTTAAATTGCTCTTTTTGTTCCGGGGTTAGATATTTCATTAGTCCGTCCATATTACCTGCCAATGAAGGCGCATCCAAAAGACCCCATTTATGGCTTTTGGGGATATAGTGAAGGCAGCCATTTTCTGTGGTGGCATCATCCAATCCCGTCCAGCAGCTAAGGTGTTGCATGGCTATTGTTCTGGTCCAATAGGAGTAGTCTTGGTGCCAAGCTACTACGCCGCCATGAAGAGCAGGTTTACAGAATAATTGGTCGTGCCAAAACCTAACGGATTTATTTTCCAATAATTGATGTGCGGCCATAGTAAACGCAGGATTCCACAATACATCATGAAACCCGGGGGTTATACGCCAATGTCCCAAGGAATGGAATAAAACTGAGTTTGGGTCTTGTGATTCATTACTGTGAAATTCATAAAATAAATCATGGGCAGGATGATTTGGGTCCATTATTTCTGCCAATTCCCGGTTTAACAAATCTACCTGCCATTCCTCCAAAAGTTTTATGCCGGAAACATAGCCGAACTCGTGAAAGTGGGCCAGCTGTTCATCGGATAATTTGTATTGTTCCCATTCCTTAGTTGTTTTGGGCTGTTGAAACATATCCGAGATAGGACCAAGTATGTCTGCTAAATCTTTTATTACTGACATCATTACGGGAGTTAAATGTTATTTTTTAGGTTTTTTGTACGTGTCTTTTCCATCCGTCAACCAATTCAAAGAAAAGTTTACAAAAGCATTTTCGGTATGGTCGTCCTTTTCAAAAAACAGACCAATATCCCCATTGTCCAAAATGGTCATAGAAGAATACGCGGATTCGCCCTCATAAATTGTTTTACCTTCAGACCAGGTTTTGCCCTCGTCATAACTTATTCTAACCGTCATGTTAACACGATCTTTATCACTTTTGGCATTGGAGAACAGCAATCTATTTTTGTTGTAACCATCTGCCCTGGCAGTAAAGCGGATAATACTGGCATTGCATCCGGGATCCATTAAAAGAGGTTCCTCAATTGTTTTCCAAGAGTTGCCTTCGTCCTGGGACATGTGGATATGGCGAATACCAGTGTTGTTAGACCTTGAATTTACCATCCAGCTGCCATCAGCAAGTTCCACTATTTTGGATTCATCTGCAGGGAAAAGTGGGGTATCTTTGAAAAACCAAGTTTTACCATGGTCATTACTTCCAAAAACACGTAGCCCGTTATTTAGATTTACCATGCAGTGAAGAAGGGCGCCAGATCTCGTCTGTATGCCACGACCGGAGGTGATAAACTTAAAATCGTTGCGCCATTCCTGTTTCGTAATTTGAGAGGTAATATCTTCCGGCCGGCTCCAGGTCTTTCCGTTGTCCTTACTTTTTATAACATGTAAGTAATATACGTCTTTCTCATTGTTCAAATCCATAAAATTATAAAACAGAAATATTTCCTTGGTGATATTGTCCACGATCATAGAGGGGTCGGAAGCTGATTTTCCTAGTGGGAAATCCACTATTTTTTCTATTTCCGACCAGGATTTGCCGTTATCGGAACTTCTTCGAATCACAATATTGATATCCTTGCTCCATTTTAAATCGCCACAGGATGGTACCCGTTCATCAATGGCCGCAATCAGGTCGCCATTGGGTGCAGTGACCATAGCTGGGATGCGATAGCAGGAGACGTCCAGGTTCATGGAGGTGTTGAACAAGTCCTGATGGGTTATTACTCCATCGGCAATTTGGAAGTTTTTGTTCTGCCCAAATAAAGTGGTGACCAGGAGGAGATATATAATAGTGGATGTTTTTTTCATGCGTGGAAGCACCTATTATAGGCAATTTAAAACGGATTAGTAATTGATTATTTAAAGATATTTGGAAAATATCACATTTGCTAATTAGGTTGTCGCATATTCGATGTTACAAGTTCTAGCTTAACAGTTCTTCAATGGGTCCGCACATTTGGGTCTTAAAAAAAATCAGTTTCCCCACAACCTTTTTTGCTGGTTTTACAACAAAAATATGGTCTGGTTTAAGGAAGACCTTAGATTTATACCAACCAACAAAAACCAACATTTATGAAAAAAGTACTTGCAACCTTTGTTTTGGCACTTTTAAGTTTGGGCTTGTATGCCCAACAAGGAATGAAACTAGGTATCCATGGCGGTCTGCCCTTGGATGAATTCCAGGATCAACTTAGTCTTGTTGCGGGAGTGGACCTTGGGTATCGCTGGGGTCTAAGCGAAATTGTAGACCTAGGGGTAATGGTAGGTTTCGTAAATGGATTTCCGGAAAAATATGATAGGGACCTCTTTGCAGAGGATCTGCCCAACATCCAATTTGTGCCCCTTGCCGCTTCTGTTAGATTTTGGGCATCCAATTCTTTCTCTATTGGGGGAGATGTTGGTCAGGCTATAGGAATTAATGAGGGTAATGACGGTGGATTGTATTACAGGCCGACCATAGGTTACTTAATGGGGCCCCAGACAGAAGTGAATCTTTCTTATACCGGGATAGCATTGGACGGTGTTACTTGGACGACCCTTACCCTTGGGGTGCTCTATACTTTCGATTTTTAAAGGCTTGTGTTTATAGATACCTCAAGGGGGGTACATATTCTTTGAGAAAACCTTATTGGTTATCCACTAGGGGTGTTTTTTGGCCCTTATACTAAACAGAGTTATTCCCCAATTGCTCCCACTCAATTGGTTTGAGCCACTTTGTATATCACCAATATAGTTTGGCAAGCTACTTCAATGTTAAGTTATGTTTACCGGACCTAAAAAATGGGAACTGGGCACCGCACCAGGATTGCAACTAACCTGCTTCTTTGGAAAATGTCACTATAAGTACAATAGAATGAGTTGCATAGGGGTAAAAATTTATAATTTATGGCCGTATCTACTATGTAGATTTATTTCTTACGGACACCTATATATGTTGGTTTTAAAATTGTTCGTTAAACAAAACCAGGCCGTTGTTATTAAAATGTAAAACCAAGGTAAAATCATAAAACAGTTTCATTTTCGTATTTGCATTTATATAGTTTTGCCCCGAATAACCAAATTACAATAATTAATCGGTAAAGAATTTTTAGGTCTGTGGAAATTGACTATGGCGAATATTTTACCTAAGTTGAGAAGAACCAAGATAGTTTGTTGCTTGTCTTATACCTAGTTGCTAGCCTTGTATGGGTTGAGGTACAGGTCTGGAAATTTAACTTGAACAAGGGCAATTGTCTCTGTAGGAAATTTCTTCCCCAATTGGATTTATGCAAACCTTTGCATTGTTTTTTAAGACCTATAAAATTCGAATATCCTTAATTTTATGTTAAATTGGTTACAGTAAAACTAATTTAAACTATGAAAATATGAAGAAACTTAAATTTTTGATGTTTGTCTTTGCGATAAGCACAGCCATGTCATCATGGGCACAGACCACTATTAGTGGTACGGTGTCCGATGAAAATAATATTCCACTACCAGGGGCTACAGTTGTTGAAAAAGGAACGTTAAACGGTACAACTGCAGATTTTGATGGGAATTTCACCATTCAAGTATCGGGTGAGAACCCCATCCTTGCTTTTTCGTTTTTAGGGTATGCTACTAAGGAAATGCCTCTTAACGGACAAACCAATGTGAGTGTTGAACTTCAAGAAGACTCATCTCTATTGGACGAGGTGGTCGTTGTAGGTTATGGAACGCAAAAAAAATCCGATGTAACCGGTTCCATTGCCTCGATTAAAAGTGAGGATTTCAACCAAGGGGTCGTAGCTAATCCTGGCCAACTATTGCAAGGTAAATTGGCAGGTGTTAATGTTTCTAATGTGAGTGGAGAACCCGGCGCTTCTCAAAATATCATAATTAGAGGAGTAGGTAGTTTACGTTCTGGTACAACACCACTTTTTGTAGTAGACGGTTTTGTTATCGACAATGCCAGTACCGGCTTAGACTCTAATCCGCTGAATTTTATTAATCCACAGGATATTGCATCAATGGATGTTTTAAAAGATGCGTCTGCAACTGCTATTTATGGGGCGCGTGCCGCGAATGGTGTTATTGTAATAACAACCAAAAAAGGAAAAGCTGGAAAGACAGAAATGAACCTAAACGTTTCTACAGCCTTCGCCACTATTGCAAATCCGATGGATGTGTTTACCGCAAATGAATTTAGACAGCAGGTGGCCTCCGTTGGTGGTAACTTGTTAGATCGTGGCGCAAATACGGACTGGCAAGATGAACTTACTAGAACGGGTGTTACCAAAAACGTCAACTTTTCAATGAGTGGTGGTGCTGCTGACAAGTTTTCCTATTTTGTTTCTACTGGTTTGGATGATCAACAAGGTACTTTTGAAAACAGTTCTTTAAAACGCTATTCTGGCCGTGTAAACCTTACCCAAAAAGCACTTCAAGGTCGATTTAATGTAGATTTGAATTTAACCGCATCAAGAACTGTAAACGAAAGACCTGATGCTGAGGAAACGGTAGTTGACATGCTATCACTAAATCCAACATTCTCACCATTGACAAACGGTGAGCCAAGCTTTTTTGACGAACGTATCAATCCTCTGGTACGGAATAGAATATATACAGATGAAGCGGTAAGTAACCGTATTTTAGCGAATATTCTTCCTTCTTTTGAAATTGTGACTGGTTTAACTTATAAAATGAACCTGGGTATAGATTACATCTCTACAAACAGAGATGATCAACGAACGCCTTTTAACCTTATTGAAGGTTTTGAAAACGGTTATTTGAATACAGCAGCCACCGTTAATAGTAATACTTTAATTGAAAACACTTTAACTTACATTTTTGAAAAAGGAGACCATAATGTTATACTACTTGGTGGACATTCTTATCAAGAAACTACATTTGAACGAAAACGATTGGAACTTGAAGGCTTCGCTGATAATGGAATTGAACCCAGATATCAAGACCAGATCAGTACAGATGTGTTTCCAACTACATTAATTTCAGAGGCTTACATAAATGAGCAACAATCCTACTTTGGGCGTATAAATTATGGGTATGCCAGTAAATACTTGATTACGGCAACTATGAGAGCCGACGGTTCTTCTAAATTTGGAGACAACAATAAATACGGATACTTCCCTTCTGTGGCCCTTGGCTGGAATATTGACAAAGAAAATTTCATGGCGGATAATGCTATATTCAATGTTTTAAAATTACGAGCCAGTTGGGGACAAACGGGTAATCAAGATGGTATTCCCAGTAAGGTTAGTTTGGCAAGTTATATAGACAGTAAGGCGGATAATGACACCTATCCCATATCTGGAAACGAATCTTCCTTAGCGGACTATCCTTTTGGAACCGTACCGGTAAGAACGGCTTTCCCAGATTTGAAATGGGAAGTTGCTACGCAGGCCAATATTGGTTTAGATTTTGGGATGTTCCTAAACAAACTTTCAGGTACCTTGGATTACTTTAGTAAGGTTACCAGTGATGTAGTCAATTTTTCTAATAGGACAGACCCCATTCAACCCACAGAAAAGATTTGGACTAACCTCGAGGGTATGGAAATAAAGAACACGGGGTTCGAAATTGCATTGGATTATAGAGGTAGTTTCACGGAGGACTTCACTTATAACATAGGTGGTAACTTTACTTATACCGCTAATAAGGTAGAAAATTCGCCATTTGCAGTTATCACCACAGGTGCGGCATCAGGTGCCGGCCAAACGGGAGCTACCATAAACGGCTACATAAATAATGAACCCATTGGATCCTTCTTTATGAAAGAGTTCATTGGTATAGGTGCCGATGGTAAAAATTTATTTACAGACGTGGTACCTGATGGCGAATCTTTGGACAATGACAGAATCGTTGCCGGTAGTGCGCTTCCAGACGTTTTATATGCCTTTTATTTAAAGTTCGATTATAAAGATTTTGATTTTGGGGTTAACTTCAACGGCGTATCTGGCAATAAAATTTTCAACCATACGGCAATGACCTTATTCTCTAGAGGGCAATTGGCACGAAGCCTTAATACAACTGATTTCGCAGTCCAATTCCCAAATGAGGTTGATACGAATTCCAATGAGGTTTCTACCAGATATTTAGAAGATGGTAGTTTCCTAAGGCTGAATAACGCCACATTAGGTTATACGCTTAACTCATCTAAAATTGGTATGGGTGATTGGATTAGTAATATGAGGCTGACCTTAACTGGACAAAACTTATTTGTAATAAGCGATTACTCTGGTTTTGATCCGGAAGTTAATACAGGAAGTGCAACGGATGGAATTCAAACATTTGGTATCGATCGTTTTACCTATCCGTCACCTAGAACATTATTAGTAGGTTTAAATGTATCATTTTAATCAAAAAAAATCGCTTAACATGAAAAATAGAATAGTAATTATAACACTTGCTTTCGGATTCTTGCTGCAATGGAGCTGTACCGACTTACAAGAAGAGCGTTTGGATGAAGCAGAATTTGGTAGCCAAGCAGAAGTCATTAGCGGAGCCATTGCACCGGCATACGGGTATATATCCCAGACCTGGCGGCATACCAATTATTATGGGCTACAACTACTTCCCTCAGATGAGGCTATACTGCCCTATCGGGGAGGAGAAGATTGGTTTGATGGTGGGAAATTTATTGCTACACACCAGCACAGTTTTACACCGACAAATGATTTGATTGGTGATGCTTGGAACGAGCTAACCACGAATATCTCAAGAACCCTATCAGCAATAGAAGTCTTAAGACCTCTGGCTGAAGAAGGTGATACAACAGCTGCTTCGGCATTGTCAGAAATGATTGCGCTACGCGCTTATTTAAATATGTTGATGTTAGATAGTTGGGGACTGGCTCTTAAGAAAGAAATTTCTAGTGAACTTTCTGAGGTAGTACGTGGGCAGGAAGCTATTGATTATATTCAAAGTGAATTTCTTTCCGTAGTTGATATTATCAATACAGATAAGGGACCAGGGAGAATTACCCAAGCTGCTGTTTGGGGCTTTTTGGCAAGGTTACACCTCAATGCAGCCGTGTATAGAGATCCTTATGGCACGCCAAACTTTACTCAAGAAGATATGGACGCAGTAATTGGGTATACTGATAATATTATAAACACAGGAAATTTTACCATATCTCCCGAGTATTTTGAACTTTTTAATGATGAGAATAATAGCAATCCAGAATTAATTTTTGCCTTGGATCAAAGAGGCCAATTGAAAGAAGAACACAGTAGGTGGGCTTATTGGTCTGTGTCTGGCGATATGTTTCCTAGACCTGAATTCCCTAGTGCCGATGGTACGGATGGGCCGGCTTTTACACCGGACTTTTATCAATATTGGGTAGATGCCTATGGTGCTGTGGATCCTGCCGAGGCCGATGCAAGGTTCTTCCAGGAAAATACAATTGTTCCGGAAGAATTAAAGGATTTAACAGGACTATCGCCTTTAAATGATCAAGATCATTATTACTGTGAAGTTCCTGTAGAGTTTGAAATGGACAGAGGCGTAATTCGGGGTATTCCATGGGGGCCCAGAAAGGGAGAAGATGGAAAATTCTTTACCTGTGACGGTGGCGTACGTATTTACCCGCTACAGCTAAGGACAGGAAATAGTCCCGCTCGCGATGTTGGTTACATAGACCATACCTTGGAAATCGATTTTACCACAGAAGGTTCCTACCACAATACGGGATATCGCTGCGCGAAGTATCAATTTAGCCGTACGTCAAACAATGGAAATCATTTTAGCAGTGTTGACCTTGTCTTAATGCGACTTGGCGAGATTTATTTGATGCGGGCCGAGGCCAAATTAAGAAATGGGGATTCCGGTGGCGCACTGACCGATGTGAATTTTTTACGCGCTGCAAGAACTGCTAGGCCAGATCAGACACCCCCAGCACTATCGTCTATGGATCTTGATATCTTACTCAGAGAACGTGGTTTTGAATTGTATTGGGAAGGATTTAGAAGAGGTGACCAAATTCGCTTTGGTACTTACGAAGATTCTTGGACCGAGAAGAATGATTCAGACCCTAATAAACGATTATTCCCCATTCCACAGAGTGCCGTTGACGCAGCTTCGGGAATTGATGGATTCTTAGTGCAGAATCAAGGGTATTGATTATTAATTTAAGTTAATTTTTGATAAAAGCAGGCAAATTATTTGCCTGCTTTTATCTTTAAATTCGATTTTAAGGTTTGTTCTGGGCCAAAACCAATAATAATTTACCTTCTGCCTAACGAGATGGTTTTTCCATATTTTTCGACGATGTCATTTACACATGAACGATTAAATATTATTAGGAAATTTTGTTGTATTTTGTCTTGAATGTTCAATTCCATAATTTGTACTTATAATTGTAATTAATGTAGGTGGAGTCAACAGGGGCTGTATTTTATTGTCAATGTGAATATGATAGGACAAGTAGGGATTAAAAAAGGGACTTATTATGAAGAAGGGTCGCGTTACCATTAAAGATATTGCACAAGAACTCAATATTGCTCCTTCTACCGTTTCCAGGGCCCTAAACGATCATCCGGCCATAAAAAAGGAAACCAAGGAGGCCGTAAAAGCCCTGGCTGAAAAATTGGACTATCAACCCAATCTTTTGGCACTAAATCTACTACAGAGAAAATCCAACACCATTGGGGTAATCGTACCCGAAATAACGGGCCATTTTTTTTCAGCAATTATTACCGGAATTCAGGACGTAATCGTTAATTCCGAATACAATATTATGATTTGCCTGTCCAATGAATCCTACGAGGAAGAGTTGACCATTGTAAAGAGGTTGTCCAAAATCCAGATAGATGGGGTCTTGGTGTCCCCTTCATCGGAAACCAAAAATTTTGATCACTTTAAAAAACTTCAAAAAAGTGGTATTCCCATTGTGGTATTTGACCGGGATTGTCCGGGATTGGAGGCCGATAAGGTATTGGTAGATGATTATTTTGGGGCCTTTCAGGCGGTGGAATACTTAATCGGTATAGGTTGTAACCGTATAGCCCATTTAGGAGGTCCCTTAAATTTAAGTACAACTGAGCACAGGCTGCAGGGTTATTTGGATGCTCTTCATAAAAACAAGGTGGCAGTGAATGACCAATACATTGTTCACGTTTCCGGGTATTCCCATGAAGATGTAGAACAGGCCAGTAAAGAACTCTTGGACAACAATGAGCTGCCAGATGCAATTTTTGCGTATAGCGATAATATTGCCATATCAGCAATGCACACTGCTAAAAAGTTGGGATTGCAAATTCCAGAGCAAATCTCCATTGTTGGATTTGACGATGAACCGCACTCCGCTTTTATTACCCCCGCCTTATCTACGGTTTGGCAACCAGTTTATAGTATGGGAATGCTTTCGGCAAGGATTTTATTAAGCCATTTAAAAAATCCGAATACCTCATTGGAATATAGAAAAGAGGTTTTTAAACCAGAATTGGTAATAAGGGCATCTTCCAAAGAGAATAAATTGGTGTCGGAGGACTAAGAAAGTCTTTTGGCAATGCAAACCTTTGCATGCACTTTTAATGCGAAATTCTTCAAAACACCAATTATTTATTGTTATTTGTGTAAAATATTAAGGCTATTTATAGTTATATTAAAATTTTACATGCAAATTTCACCTAAAATATTATTTCAACACTGTTATGGTAAATATGCCATTGCAGCCGTTAATGTTTTTACCATGGAACAGGTTCTTGGACTCTTTAGTGCGGGAGAAAGGGCCAATGCGCCATTTCTGGTGCAAATTACACCGGCAGCACGGAATTACGCCCATCCTGAAATGCTTATAGCCATGATCAACGCGGCCGCCAAGATATATCCCAAAGCGGTCTATTCCGTTCATATGGACCACGGGAACGAGGAGCATGCCTTTGACGCTATTTTGTCCAATGATTATAACTCTATTATGATAGACGCCTCCCATGACAATTTTGCGGATAACGTAAAAAGAACCAAGGATGTTGTAAAGGAGGCTCATAAAAAGGGAATCGTTGTTGAAGCAGAATTGGGGGTGCTCAGTGGAGTGGAAGACGATATATCCATAGATGAAAAATTGGCAAAATATACCCAGCTTTCAGAAGTAGAGGAATTTGTGGAACTAACGGGGTGCGATAGTTTGGCAGTGGCGGTAGGTACTAGTCACGGAGCCTATAAATTTTCTGGCGGAGAAGGTATACAGTTTCAGATTTTGGAAGAAATTCAACGCAGATTGCCCCAATACCCCATTGTACTGCATGGGGGTTCTGCTGTAAATGAGCAAGAAATAAAAAGGATCAATAAGGCAGGTGGCGCTTTACGCGAAGGGGCTTCGGGCGTTTCTCCGGACGAAATTGTAAAATCCATTGCTTATGGGGTGTGTAAGATCAATATAGCCACAGATACCAGACTATTGTGGACCAGAGTGCACAGGGAGTTTTTTAGGGATACTCCAGAGTTGTTCGATCCTGTAATTCCGGGAAAGACCTATATAAGGGAGTACGAAAAATTTATGCTGGAAAAGTTCGATCTCTTGGGCGCTACTGGGAAAGTAAGCGACATGAAATTTTAAAATTAAAAATTATGGAACATAATTCACATTTGCAGATAAAACCAAAATCCAAGACAGGGATATATCATCAAATTACACCTACATCGGCCAATTGGGAATACCTCAATTTTGAGGCAAGATTAATGACCAAAGGCGAAACCTGGGAACACGATACCCAGGATAACGAAATGGTCATAGTGCTATTAAGTGGCAATTTTAAGGTGGAAAGCGATAAGGGAAACTGGGAAACAAAAAATGGCAGAAAGGATGTTTTTAGTGGGGTGGCCCATACCCTTTATCTGTCGCGAAATAGCAAATTCACTTTAACGGCAATGAGCGATACCTTGGATATTGGATACGGTTGGTGCAAGGTAACGGAAGATTTCCCAGCAAAATTCGTGACTCCAGAGGATACACCCGTGGTTATTTTTGGTGGTGATAATGCTACCCGACAGTTTAACGATCTGGTGCCACCAGGTTTTGGCTGTAGTAAAATAGTTGTGCGGGAAGTCTATACGCCTTCTGGGAATTGGAGTTCATTTCCGGCCCATAAGCATGATGAACGCATAGTAGATGAAAAAGGTACGGTTTTGGAACCTATACAGGAAGAGACCTATTTCTACAAATTTCAAAAGCCTGGAGCCTACGCCATTCAACAAGTCTATACCAAGGACAGGTCTTTGGATGAAATTGCCAGGCCCAAACATAACGATGTAGTACTTATCCCTAAAGGTTTCCACCCTGTAGTGGCCGAACACGGATTTCATTGCTACTATCTCAATTTTCTGGCCGGAACGGACCAATGCTTGGCCAATACCACAGATCCGGATCACGAATGGATCTATGATTCATGGACCTCAAAGGATGCAAGATTACCGTTGGTAACGGCCGAAATGAACAAACAATAATATCATGGACGAAAAAAAGTTTGATGTAATCACCTTTGGAAGATCATCAATAGATCTTTATTCCCAAAATGTAGGATCGCCCTTTAATGACATCCAAGGGTTTGATGCCTTTGTTGGCGGGTCTCCCCTAAATATAGCTGTTGGCTGTGCCAGATTGGGTGTTAATGCCAGTTTGTTGACCGCCGTTGGCAACGATAAGGTGGGAGAGTTCATCCTAAATTTTTTAAATAGGGAAGGGGTAAACACAAATAGTATTCCAGTAAAGAATGACAGTAGGAGCAGCGCAGTTGTCCTAGGGATAGAACCTCCTGATAAATTTCCCTTGGTTTATTATAGGGATAATGCCGCCGACAGTCAAGTAGATATTGATGATGTGGACAATGCCAATATCGCGGACTATAAGATTTTATTGATCAACGGTACCGCGCTAAATGTAGAACCTACTAGAAGCGGCACTTTTTATGCCACGGAAATTGCCAATAGAAATAATGTTGATGTGGTTCTGGATTTGGATTTTAGGGCAGACCAATGGCATGATTATAGGGCCTTTGGTTTAACCGTCAGGGCCATTTTGCCCAGGGTGAAAATAGCCATTGGGACCGAAGAGGAAATTTTGGCGGCCACTCTTATAGATGCTTCCCAAGTGACTATAAAGGAACAACAGATTTCCGCTCCTGAAATTAAGGGTGATATAGAAGAATCCATTAAACAACTTCTTTCTTCCGGCATAGAAATACTGATCGTAAAGCGTGGTGAAAAAGGCGCCAGTATTTATCAAAAGGACGGTTCCAGGGAAGATGTTCCCGGATTCCCGGTATCGGTTTTGAATGTGCTGGGTGCCGGTGATGCCTTTGCCAGCGGGTTCCTATATGGAATACTACAAGGTTGGGATTTAAAAAAAGCATGCCGAATGGGGAATGCCAGTGGAGCACAGGTGGTGACTAAAAAGGGTTGTGCCAACTTTATGCCAACCCTAGAGGAATCTTTAAAATTTATTGACGAAAAGGGCGGATTTTAAATATAAAACCATGAAGACAAAAAGACTTACGGTGGCCCAGGCTACCATTGAATATTTAAAAAATCAATCTGTAGAGCGCGATGGGGTGGAAAACAAATTTTTTGCTGGCTGTCTTGGAATTTTAGGCCACGGAAATGTGGCAGGTATAGGGCAGGCCTTACATCAGCATATGGACTTCCCATACTATGTAGCCAGAAATGAACAGGGCATGGTTCACACGGCAGCAGCCTTCGCAAAAGTAAAGAACAGGTTGCAAACCTTTGTGTGTACATCGTCTATAGGTCCGGGAGCTACCAATATGCTTACCGCTGCCGCGGCGGCAACTATCAATAGGATCCCAGTCCTTTTAATTCCAGGTGATATCTTTGCTACAAGGCAAGTTGCTCCAGTATTGCAGCAATTGGAATCAAACCTTAGTCAAGATATTTCCGTCAACGATTGCTTTAAGCCGGTTTCCAAATACTGGGATAGGATCAATAGGCCAGAACAGCTGATAACCTCCTTGCCGGAAGTAATGAGGGTACTTACCTCACAGGCCGAAACCGGGACGGTTACCCTGTCCATACCTCAGGACGTGCAGGCCGAGGCATATGATTTTCCTGCAGAAATGTTTGTAAAACGAGTATGGCATATAGGCAGGACCATGCCCGATAAAACACTTTTGTCCAGGGCCATTTCGCAGATCAAGGAAAGCAAAAAACCCATGATCATCGCCGGAGGAGGGGCTATTTACAGTGGTGCATCGGCTGTATTGAAAAAAATTGTCAATAGGAGCGGTATTCCCGTTGCCGAAACCTTTGCAGGCAAAGGGACATTGGATTACAATGAACCACAGAATCTGGGTGCTGCCGGTGTAACAGGAACACCAGGGGCCATAGCGGTTGCCAAGGAGGCCGATCTGGTCATTGGAATTGGAACAAGATATAGTGATTTTACCACCATTTCCAAGTCTGCTTTTCAGGACCCCAATGTGCGCTTTATCAATATTAATATTACGGAATTCGATTCCTTTAAACACGGAGCACTTCCTTTGGTAGGCGATGCCAAGGCCATTTTGGAAGTCTTGGACAAGGAACTGACCGAGTTTGAAGTTAGTAAGGGGTACCGTGAAAAAGTGGAAAATTACAATAAAAGCTGGGACCAATTTGTATCCGATATTTATGTCGAAAAAAATGACACGCCCGCATTTCAGGGAGAGGTCATTGGAGCTGTTAATTCCTTTTCCAACCCAGAAGATATAGTACTTTGTGCTGCCGGGAGTCTACCGGGAGACCTTCATAAATTATGGCGTACCCGAAACCCTAAAGGCTTCCATCTGGAATATGGTTATTCCTGCATGGGCTATGAGATTGCCGGTGGCCTGGGTGCAAAAATGGCCCGTCCGGACAGCGAGATATATGTAATGGTTGGCGATGGGAGTTACTTAATGATGTCGCAAGAGATAGTTACTTCCATACAGGAAAAACGCAAACTGACCATTGTATTGCTCAACAACGATGGCTATTCCAGTATTGGTAGCTTGTCCAGCTCTTTGGGGAGTGAAGGTTTTGGGACTTATTACAGGTACCGAAACGAAGAGACCCAGCAATTGGATGGAGGTTTGTTGCCCATAGATTATGCCGCCAACGCGGCAAGTATGGGGGCACATGTAATCAAAGCAGCCAATGTACAAGAATTGAACGCCGCACTGAAAAAGGCAAAGACCATAGATAAGACTACTGTAATCTATATAGAGGTAGACCGTAAGAAGGCAGTGCCGGGATTTGCATGGTGGGACGTGGCTGTTGCCGAAGTATCGGAAAAAAGCGCAGTAAAGGAATCTTTGGAAACCTATAGGGAAAACAAGAAGACACAAAGATATTATCTATAGACCCTAACCAAGCCAATACTATGAATACCAATTTGATCATAATACTAACTTCTTTTGTCCTGTTTACCGGAGGGGTCGCTTTTTTTACATGGTATAGTCTGCGAAAGACCAATTTAGCCTCTACCGATGGTTATTTTTTAGGAGGTAGAAGTTTATCGGGAATGGTCATCGCCGGCTCCATGTTATTGACCAATATTTCTTCGGAACATCTTATTGGAATGAACGGTAACTCCTATGTCAATGGTTTTATTGTCATTGCCTGGGAGGTTACCTCCTCTATCGCCTTGGTCATTGCGGCCATTTTCTTTGTGCCCAAATACCTAAAAATGGGGCTTACTACCATACCCCAATTTTTAGAAAATAGGTTTGATGGGGTTACCAGGACAATGGTGGCGGGCATACTAATATTTTCCTTTGTAGTGACCCTGCTTCCCATTGTGCTATATTCTGGAGCAATAGGTATAGAAAGTCTTTTTGGGGTTTCGGAAATCCTAGGGGTAGATAAGACCGAAGGCCTGTGGGTAACCGTAGTCATTATAGGGACCATTGGATCTATTTATGCCATTTTTGGGGGGTTAAAAGCAGTGGCATTGTCCGATACTATTAATGGTTTTGGACTTTTGCTGGGAGGGTTGTTGATACCTATACTGGCCTTGATGGCCATAGGGGACAACAATATTGTAGACGGACTGGTAAAAGTATATAACTATGCTCCAGAGAAATTCAATGTGGTAGGGGCAAGGGATTCCGTATTGCCCATAGAGGTTCTCTTTACAGGTTTGATAATCAATCAACTTTATTTCTGGGGAATGAACCAGACCATAATCCAACGCGCCTTGGGGGCAAAAAACCTTAAGGAAGCGCAAAAGGGATTATTGATAACGGGCCTGTTTAAAATATTGATACCCTTGGTGATTGTACTCCCGGGTGTTATCTGCTACTATTATTTTCAGGACACTTATTTTGATCAGCAAGACACGGTATATCCCCAACTGGTAAAGAAAGTACTACCGGTGTGGTTGATCGGTTTTTTTGCCGCCGTGATCATGGGGGCCGTTCTGAGTACTTTTAATTCTGTGCTTAATTCGGTGGCCACCTTGTTTAGTGTAGATATCTATAAAAAGCATATAGCTAAAAATGTTAGCGATATGAAACTGGTAAGAATAGGGAAGGTAACCTCTGCCATTCTTGCAGTAACGGCCATTTTTGCGGCCCCGATGGTGGCGAATGCCTCAGATGGGTTGTATCAATTGCTGCAAGAGCTCAATGGGATATTTTTTATTCCCATAGCCTCTATTCTATTGGCAGGGTTTTTTATGAAAAAAGTCTCTGCCATGGGTGCCAAGGTAGCCCTCATATTTGGACTTTGTTTCTATGTTTTTATGACATGGGGCTATACCAGTCACGGGATTCATTTTGTGCATTTATGGGGAATAGAGTTTTTGCTAAACGTGGCCATAATGTATTCGGTCTCCTATTTCTATCCCAATCAGAATAAGTATGAAATTACCGATGTGGGTGCCGTTAATCTCAAATCATGGAAATACACCATTCCAATGTCTATTGGATTGTGTGCTGTTACCATAATAATTTATGCCTTGTTATGGAACAATAACTAACATGGCAATAAGGAACAATAACATTTAATACTATACAAAATGGAATTATTAAAAAATTATATCGATGGTGTTTGGACCTCTAGTGTTGCTAAAGAGTCCATAGATGTTGTAAACCCTGCTACTCAGGAGGTTTTGGCAAAGGTGCCTTATGGTAATGAAACCCAAAAGGATGTAGATAAGGCCGTGGATGCGGCTTCTAAGGCTTATAAGGAATGGCGCAATGTTCCCGTATTAAAAAGGGTGCAGGTATTGTACCGATTAAAAACTTTGATGGAAACCAATAGGGAGGAATTGGCCGAGATTATTACCAACGAATCCGGAAAAACCTATGGAGAGTCGGTTGGGGAAATTCAAAGAGCCATAGAAAACATAGAAGTGGCCTGTGGGACACCCATGCTAATGGGGGGTGATGTAATTGAGGATATTGCTTCGGGCATTGATGAAATGATGATCAGGCAGCCAGTAGGGGTTGCGGCCTGTATTACCCCGTTCAATTTTCCCAGTATGATTGTTTTTTGGTTTTTGCCCTATGCCCTAGCAACCGGGAATGCCTTTGTGGTGAAGCCGTCCGAGAAAGTTCCAATGACCATGATGAAGATTTTTGAGTTTTTGGATCAATTGGATATGCCCAAAGGATTGGTGAGCTTGGTACACGGTGGCAAAGATACGGTAGATGCTATTTTAGAGCACCCGGAAATCAAGGCTATTAGCTTTGTAGGGAGTACTCCGGTTGCCAGGTATATTTATTCCAAAGGCACTGCAAACGGTAAGCGGGTGCAGGCCCAGGGAGGGGCTAAAAACCCTGTGGTGGTACTGCCCGATGCCGATATAGAAATGTCGACAAAAATAATAGCCGATTCTGTATACGGCTGTGCTGGTCAGCGTTGTCTGGCAGCCTCTACCATTATTACAGTGGATGATCAAAAAAGACAGATTAAAGATGCGCTGTATGAGACCGTCAAGGCTCGGACTACTGGATATGGCTTGGATAAGAGCGTAAATATGGGGCCAGTAATTACTCCTGAAAGCAAATCTAGGATTACGGGACTCATTCAAAAAGGCGTTGACGAAGGGGCTAAAGTACTTTTGGACGGCCGGAATGCCTCCATTTCAGGGTATGAGAAAGGAAACTTTCTAAACCCAACCATATTGGAAGACGTGGCCTTGGATAAGGAACTTATTGGGACCGAGATTTTTGGTCCTGTTATGAGCATGATATCCATGAAGAATATAGACGAGGCCTTAAAATTTGTCAATAGTGGCAATTATGGCAATATGGCCTGTTTGTTCACAGGTAGTGGTGCTAATGCCAGAAGGTTTAGAAACGAGGCCGATGCAGGGAACATAGGAATTAATATAGGGGTGGCCGCACCAATGGCACAATTCCCGTTCAGCGGATGGAAGGATAGCTTTTTTGGAGATCTCCACGGACAGGGAAAACACGCTATCGAATTTTTTACGCAGACCAAAGTAGTCATAGAAAGATGGCCTAACATATGGTCCAGAAAATTTTAATCGGTATAGCATGATGAAAATCGCAAATGCCCCATGCTCTTGGGGTGCCTTGGAATTTGACCTGGCAGAAAAACCGGAAGAAATTGGTTTTGAACAGGTGTTGGATGAAATCAGGGAAACGGGATATATAGGAACAGAATTGGGAGATTGGGGCTATATGCCTACCACTCCTGAGCTACTGAAAGCTGAACTAGACAAGAGAGAGCTGGCCTTATTGGGTGCCTTTGTGCCTGTTGCCTTGGCCAATGCCGACAATCATAAAGCTGGAGTAAATTCAGCCCTTAAAATAGCAGAACTTATGTACAAAGCTGGGTATAAGGATGCATTTATTGTATTGGCAGATGACAACGGTAGCATTACGGAACGTACAAAAAATGCTGGGAGGATTACGGCTAGCATGGGCCTTTCGGATAAACAGTGGCAAGTGTACGCCGCAGCTGCCGAAAAAATTGCCAAGGCTGTTAAGGAGGCTTATGGCCTGCGTACGGTTTTCCACCATCATTGTGCTGGCTATGTGGAAACCCCAGCGGAGATAGATAAACTAATGGCCTTGACCAACCCCCAGTTATTGGGATTGTGTTTGGATATGGGGCACTATGCCTTTGGTGGTGGAGACCCATTGGAAGCCCTGAAAAAGTACGGGGATAGAATATGGCATGTTCACTTCAAAGATTATAGCCCCCAGGCTGCCAAGGCATCGCACGAGGCCAATGGGGATTACTTTGACGCTCTTAAGCAGGGAGTGTTCTGCGAATTGGGAAAGGGTACTGTTAATTTTCAGGGCGTAGTAAAACTGCTGGAGCAAATGGGATATGAGGATTGGATCGTAGTGGAACAGGACATATTGCCAGGGATGGGCAATCCTAAAGTATGTGCACAGGCCAATAGGGATTATATAAAATCCCTGGGGCTTTAGTTAATAAGACTATCAGGAAACGATTTTAAAGAAATATAGAACAATGACAAAAGTTAAATTCGCCGTAGCAGGTTTGGGAAGGATAGGAAAGATTCACCTTAATAACCTTCTTCAAATGGACCAAGTGGAAGTGGTTGCTGTAATGGATCCCATGGAAGATTGTCAGGAGTATGCAAGGGAAAGAAATATACCCTATATCACCAGTACCTACGAGGAACTGCTGAATAGTACCGAATTCGATTCTGTTGTGATCTGCTCCCCTACCAACACCCATGCCGATTATGTGGAAATGGCCGCAAAGGCCGGAAAGCATGTTTTTTGTGAAAAACCGTTGGATCTGTCCATGCAACGGGTGGTGGAGGTTTTAAAAGTGGTTGAGGAAACCAATACAAAGCTTATGTTGGGGTTCAATCGCAGGTTCGATAAAGAATTTAAAAAAGTACGGGACCTTGTTGGGGAGGGGGCCATAGGGAAGCCGCATTTGGTTAAAATTACCAGTCGCGACCCCGGGGCTCCACCAATTAGTTATATAGAAAAGTCCGGGGGACTGTTTTTGGATATGACCATTCACGATTTTGACATGGCCCGCTTTGTGGTGGGCAAGGAAGTAGAGGAGGTCTATGCCAAGGGGGCAGTGCTGGTAGATGAGGCCATAGGGAAGGCAGGGGACATAGATACCGCAGTGGTAACCCTTACCTATACCGATGGAACCATGGCTATAATAGACAATAGTAGGGAAGCGGCCTATGGGTATGACCAAAGAATAGAAGTTTTTGGCTCCAAGGGCATGGCGCAGGCAGATAATAACTACTCGGATTCCCACCGGCTATATAACGGCCAGGGAATACACGGAGCATTGCCTTTGCATTTTTTCTTGGAAAGATATGCTGAAGCGTATAAAACAGAAATGGCGGACTATGTACGGAGTCTGGTAAATGAAGAAGCTGTGCCCGTTGATGGTAACGATGGGCTTTACTCCCTGCAAATAGGATTGGCGGCCATAAAGTCATTAAAGGAAAAAAGACCGATATGTATTGATGAGATTAAGTTGTGAACCCCCTATTATTTAAGGTTGAAAACATACCTTTTTTAGGAATTTTTTAGTCTATACGGTCTATCATTATTAAAACCATAGAAAAGGTAATTTTCTATGGTTTTTTGATTAAATATATGGAATATATGTTCGGTTTTCTAGGGTGTATTTTTTTCAATTCATTGTATATTAGTCAACAACATAGTCCAACCAAAAACCAACATAACCGATATGAGCAAAGGCGTGAAGTACAAGAAAATGGATAAATCCTATTTTGAATCCAGGGAACTTAAACGCCATGCCGGGGTATGGTCCTTATGGGCCTTGGGGGTTGGAGCTGTTATATCAGGGCATTTTTCCGGATGGAACCTAGGCTTGGCCTCTGGGGGTTGGGGCGGTATGTTCGTTGCTACCTGTATTGTTGCCATTATGTATGTTGGGCTTACCCAGAGTGTTGCAGAAATGTCACCCGCTTTGCCACATACCGGTGGTGCTTATTCCTTTGCCCGGTCGGCCATGGGACCCTGGGGCGGATTTTTTACGGGGCTGGTAGAGAACTTGGAGTTTATTCTTACCCCTGCCGTTATTGTGTTTTTTCTTAGTAACTATATGCAGGGCATTTTTGGTACCTCACCGGAGGCGTTGCCTTTATGGTGGTTTGGTTTTTATACCATTTTTACCTTATTGAATATTGTGGGAGTGGAACTCTCCTTTCGTTTTACCGTTACACTTACTTTTTTGGCCTTGGGATGTTTGGGTATTTTTTGGGTCTCCTCTATAGGGAATACAGATTTTACCACCTTTGCCTTGGATATTAAAGCCGGAGCCGATGGCAAGGCAGAATACCTGAACGGTGGTGGAGGTTCGCTATTTCCAATGGGTTGGGAAGGAGCCCTCAAGGCTATGCCCTTTGCCGTATGGCTGTTCTTGGCCATAGAACAATTGCCCTTGGCCGCCGAGGAATCGGTAGATCCTAAAAATGATATGCCCAAGGGATTGACCTATGGTATAATTACCTTGATTATATCGGCATTTTTAATTCTATGGCTTAACGCCTCCATACCTTTGGGGTCCTATGCGTTATCGCAGTCCGGGGAACCATTGCTGGATGGGTATAAGGTACTGTTTGGGGATAATATTGCCAAGCTTCTGGCTTTGGTAGCTTCCATTGGGTTGCTGGCCTCCTTTCATACTATCATTTTTGCCTTTGGTAGACAAATATATTCCCTGTCCAGGGCTGGGTATTTTCCAGTAATACTGTCCCTGACCCATAGCAAGCGAAAAACCCCCTATACAGCTCTTATCCTAGGCTCGGTAATTGGTTTTGCCGTGTTAATGGTCACAAAATTCCTGGCTGGCGAGGAGAGTGAGGTCTTTGTGGGGGGAGCCTTATTGAACATTGCCGTTTTTAGTGCCATGCTGTCTTATATTTTGCAGTGTGGATCTTTTTTAATGCTGAGGAAGGATAAGCCGGAATTGGAGAGGCCCTATGTTAGCCCACTTGGGAAATTTGGAGCTTGGACTACCATATTTCTGGCCAGTGTTATCATTTATTTCCAACTGCAGGACCAGTCGTACAGAACGGCAGTATTTATATCCATAGGCTATTTGATCATTGGTTTGATCTACTTTGGCCTAAAGGGAAGACATAGATTGATCCTTTCTCCGGAAGAGGAATTTGCCCTAGAGCATGAAGCAGAAAAAGCGCGAGTAAAAAACTGAAAATAATGCTGCTTGGTCCTTATGAAGCATTATTTTTATGGAAGCTGTTTTAAAAGGCAGGGGATATAACTTTTTTGTCAAATTATATATAAGACCAATAACCAATAAAAATTAAACCACAAATAATGGAAGAAACAAAATGGAACGTCAACTCGGTTACAGAATATATTAAGGAACATCAAATTGAAAATATAAAGTTGGCCGTGGTTGATATTGATGGTGTTCTTCGCGGTAAATATGTAAATGCCAAAAAGTTCCTTTCTGCCTTGGACAAGGGGTTTGGATTTTGCAATGTGATATTTGGTTGGGATTCCAATGATGTGTTATATGATAAAGATTCTTTTACCGGTTGGGCCGATGGTTTTACCGATGCCGATGCTGCCATAGATGCGAGTAGTATGAGGTTATTGCCCACAGAGGATTATAAATCGGTTATTTTTCTGGTCGATTTTTCCAAGAGTGATGCGGCTGCCGTATGCCCTAGATCCCTGCTTAAAAAGACCTTGAACAGGTTAGGGAACCTTGGATATGATGCTACTGCAGCCTTCGAATTTGAGTTTTTTCTTTTTAACGAAACCCCTAAATCTATACGGGATAAGAATTATAACCAATTGGAAGCCATGACCCCTGGGAATTTTGGATATTCTATATTGCGTAATTCTACCCATGCCAATTATTACCATGAGATAATGGGACTGGCCAGGGAAATGGATATGCCCTTGGAGGGACTGCATACAGAAACTGGAGCGGGGGTGCTGGAAGGTGCCTTGGAATATTCAGAGGCACTTAGGGCGGCCGATAATGGAGCCCTATTTAAAAATTTCATTAAAGTCTGGGCGCAACAACGCAATTTAATGGCGAGTTTTATGGCCAAATGGTCTGCAGACTACCCCGGGCAGTCTGGACATATTCATATCTCCTTGCAAAATAAGGACGGTTCCTCTGCCTTTTATGATGGGGACAAAAAGGATGGGATGTCCAATATCATGAGATGGTTTATTGGTGGGCAACAAAAATTAATGCCAGAACTATTGGCAATGGTTGCTTCAACCTGCAATAGTTATACCCGACTCATCCCAGGGTTCTGGGCGCCAACCGATGCTTCTTGGGGAGTGGATAATAGGACTTGTGCGCTACGGGCCATTCCGGGCTCCCAAAAGTCGCAAAGAGTGGAATATAGGGTGTCAGCGGCCGATATTAACCCATATTTGGCTTTGTCGGCAGCCATAGGTTCCGGAATATGGGGGATAGAAAACAAAATAGAACCTACCAAGGATGTAGTGGGGAATGCCTATGATATAGATTTTCCTGAAGAGCTTCAGCTGCCCAGGACGCTGACCCAAGCGGCGGAAAAGTTAAAAAAATCGGATATCGCCAGGGATCTGTTCGGAGATAAATTTGTTGATCACTATGCCTATACCCGAATTTGGGAAGACCAACAACAACTAGCAGCGATTACCGATTGGCAATTAAAACGTTATTTTGAAATAATATAGACAATGATAAATACCATTTCACCAATAGACGGTTCCATTTATTACAGTGCAGAGGAACATGGTCCCAAGGACATAGATCAAGCTTTAATAAGGGCAAAGTCCGCCTTTACCGCTTGGTCTGCCCTAACCATAAAGGAACGCGCTAAAAATATCACCTCCTTTGTGGATGCCGTGGTAGAGGATAAGGAGGGGATTGCCCAAGAGATTACCTGGCAAATGGGTAGACCATTGAGTCAGTCTCCGGGAGAGATTGCGGGTTTTGCAGACCGTGCCCATTATATGATCGGCATAGCCGAAGAAGCCCTCAAGGGCCAAAGTGTAGCCAATGAAAGCCATGATAAGAGGTGGGTAGAACGTGTGCCCATTGGAGTTGTAGGTGTGTTAAGCCCTTGGAACTACCCCTTTTTAACATCGGTAAATGCCATTGTTCCTGCATTAATGGCGGGAAATGTGGTGATATTAAAACATTCTTTTCAGACGCCCTTGGTTGCAGAACGCTATGCCAAGGCTGCTGCTAAGGCCGGGTTGCCGCAGGGAGTGTTTCAAATATTGCACCTGAATCATAAAAATACAGCCCAATTGATATCCGATACCCGCATGGACGGTATATTCTTTACTGGGTCGGTACAAGGCGGAATTGCAGTTCAAAATTCATTGACCAATAAATTTATACCATGTGGCTTGGAATTGGGAGGAAAAGATCCGGCCTACGTAATGGCCAACGCCAATTTGGAAATGAGTATAGAGAGTTTGGTGGATGGGGCCTTCTTTAACAGCGGTCAATCCTGTTGTGGCATTGAAAGAATCTATGTGCACGAATCCTTATATGATAAGTTTGTAGATGGATTTGTGGCTTTAACAAAGCAATACCAATTAGGAAACCCCCTGGATGCAGGGACCAATTTAGGTCCTATGGTGAAAACCGATGCGGCCAATTATGTTAGAAATCAAATACAGCAGGCGGTTGCTAAAGGTGCAAGATCCTTGGTTGAGGAAAACTTGTTCAAGGCTTCCAAAAAAGGAACGCCCTATCTGTCGCCCCACGTATTGGTAGACGTAGACCACAACATGGAAGTTATGACACAGGAGAGTTTTGGACCTGTTGTGGGGATTATGAAGGTGGCGAACGATGAGGAGGCCATTGCTTTGATGAACGACTCACAGTATGGGCTAACCGCTTCCCTATGGTCTTCTGATATGGACAAGGCCACTGAGTTGGCAAGGCAGATTGAAACGGGAACCGTATTTATGAATCGCTGTGACTACTTGGATCCCGCCCTGGCATGGACGGGGGTCAAGAATTCCGGAAAGGGTGTTACCCTGTCCAAAATAGGTTACGAACATGTGAGCAGGGTAAAGTCCTTTAATTTTAGAAAAGGGGAATAGGAAGTTATAAATAGATTTACTGAATTTAAAAAAAAGAACTAATGCTATTGGCAAATACAAATTGGAATTATCCAACCGCGGTCTGGTTTGGAAATGGTAGAATTAACGAATTGGTACAGGCATGTAAGGAATTGGGGATTAAGAACCCGCTATTTGTAACCGATGAAGGTCTAGTGAAGTTGGATATTGTTGAAAAAACCTTAAATGTTTTAAGGAAAGACCAACTTAGTTTTACGGTTTATAGCGATGTACAGGGGAACCCTACTGGAGACAATGTAGAAAACGGAGTAAAGCATTTTAACGAAAACAAACACGATGGGGTAATAGCCTTTGGAGGGGGGTCTGCTATTGATGCCGCCAAGACTATTGCCTTTATGTCCGGACAAAGCAAGTCGCTTTGGGATTTTGAAGATGTGGGAGACAATTGGAAGCATGCCAACCTAGACGGAATTGCACCTATAATCGCGATCCCTACAACAGCCGGTACGGGGTCTGAGGTAGGTAGGGCCTCGGTGATATTGGATGAAAATCTTCATAGTAAAAAAATCATTTTTCACCCTAAAATGCTACCGGGTATAGTAATTTTGGACCCTGAACTGACCATAGGATTGCCCCCAAATATTACGGCATGGACCGGGGTCGATGCCATGGTACACGCCATTGAGGCATACTGTGCCCCAGGGTATCACCCCATGGCCGAAGGTATAGCCATTGAAGCCATCCGCATTATCGCCAAATACCTACCTGTTGCAGTGAAGGATGGAAAAAATTTAGAAGCAAGGGGGCAGATGTTGGTAGCTGCCGCCATGGGAGCCACGGCCTTTCAAAAGGGGCTGGGATCCGTGCATTCCGTTGCCCATCAATTGGGAGCCATTTATAACAAACAGCACGGATTGTTGAATGCCATTATTCTGCCCTACGCCTTACATCAAAATAAATCCGCCATTGAAGAAAGAATGGTGCATTTAAGTACGGTATTGGGGCTTAAAGATCAAGGAACGGATGCTGTGATAGCCTATATCTTGGCCTTGCGAAAGGAACTGGCTATACCTCATACCCTTAAGGAGATTGGTGTCACGGAAGACAATGCTGCCGAAATTGGCAAAATGGCCTATAAGGACCCCTCAACTCCATCCAATGCCAAACCAGTAAATGCCACGGATTTGGAACAACTTTTTAGAGCTGCGGTGAATGGAGATATAAAAGAACTGTAAGCGTGAGGTTATTAATCGTAGAAGGCAATAATGAACAAACGCGTCAGCTAAGGGGTGGTTTTGGCATAAAACCCTATCACTTGATGTTTCAGGAAATGATTAAAGGTATGGTTCCAGAGGCAGAAACGGCGTTTGCCTTTCCTGCAGATGGGACTAGCGGGTTGCCAACAGTTGCCCAATTAAAACAGTACGATGGGATTTTATGGACAGGCAGTTCCCTTAGTGTTACCGATGATATTCCAGATGTAAATAGACAGCTGCAATTCGCAGATGAAGTTTTTAAAAGTGGAGTGCCATTCTATGGCAGCTGTTGGGGAATGCAGGTAGCTACGGTAGTGGCAGGGGGAAAGGTGGCCCTTAGTAATAACGGTTTGGAATTTGGAACCTCCAAACCAATTGAACTCACAGAATTGGGAAAGGAAAGCCCGTTGACTTGCCACCGAAAAACGGCCTTTACTGCCTTGTGTATTCATTATGACGAGGTAGTAGAAACACCGGAAAATGCGAATGTTTTGGCCAGTAATGCACATTCCAATGTACAGGCCATGACATTCAATTATAAAAACGCATCCTTTTTTGGGGTACAATACCACCCAGAGTTCAATCCCTCCAATATGGCGTTGATCGGTTCGTTTTTATCCGAAAATTTGGTCAACAACGGTGCTTTTAAATCTTTGGAAGAGGTGAAGGAGTTCACCTTATCATTAAAAGAGCATAAAGGGATTCCGCCCGAGATTAGCAATTACCAACTCCATACCCAGGAAATAATGGCTTGGTTGAAGTTGTTGTTAGGAGGATAGGAGGCTAGATTTTTTCGTCCTGGCCAGATGTCATCTGGCAGAAACTAAAAAGAGCCTTGCCGGTAGGGCAAAGCTCTTTTACGAGAACACTATATGAAAATGAAAAAAAATTACTTTTTTATTATTACAATGTAAATGTACCCATTAGCTTCCCGTTGGGAAAATTATTGTTGTGAAGTGAATTGATTCTGAGGTGTCTCCAATAAATTTTGATGTTTGGGCCGCAATTCCTGCTTCAAATCTAAAAATATACCGATATTTAATGTCTGAAATCCATGTTCCTACTTTTAGAGGAGTGTGATTATGTAGAATGTAATTAAAGATGTATGCTTCAATCAGAAAGATTAGATGAGTTTAAAAAATCGGTGCAGAACAAGTTCAATATTTATAATAGCTTGTTTCTTAATTTACCGTACCAAAATATTGAGAATGTAGGGATGCTCATTCCCCTATTACTTCATCAGTCAGAAAAAGGACTGAAATCAGGGAAAAATCCCCAAGAGATTTTGGATACTTTCTTTGATAACTATGCAAATATTGATTCGGAAAAGGACAGAATAGATTTTATGTTCCGGATTATCCAATATGTGGAAAGACAGGTGGTGTTGTATGATAGTGTCGAGGATACGGCCTTTCCAAAACTTCAGAGACACAGTAGTTCTTTGACTATTGGTGATTATTTTCAGCTGGTGGACAAAAATAAAAGCTGGGACCAGATATCGGAAAAATTGTCAACATTTAGTGCGCGTATCGTTTTAACGGCACACCCTACACAGTTTTATACTCCCGCCGTCTTGGATATCATAAGCAATTTAAGGAGCCTAATTTTAGAAAATAAGATTAATGACATTGATCTGGTGCTCCAACAGTTGGGGCTAACCTCCTTGATCAATGCCAAAAAGCCTACCCCCTTGGATGAGGCAAAAAACATAATTTATATTCTAAGGAATGTATATTATGATGCTGTTGGAGAACTTTATGCCTATATAAAAGATAATATTGGTAATATGGATTTCAACAATCACAATATCATGAAATTGGGATTTTGGCCAGGAGGGGATAGGGATGGGAACCCTTTCGTGACATCTAATATTACCAAGGATGTTGCCGATGAGTTGCGCATTACCCTAATGAAATGTTATTATCACGATGTAAAAAATTTACAGCAAAAATTGACCTTTAGGGATCTCCAAGATGTAATTTCCAATTTAAGGGGGCGATTGTACAATACTATGTTCGATGCTAGCAAAGTACTGCGCTACGACGAAATTATTGAACCCCTTCTTGAAATAAGGTCGGTACTCATTGAGAAATATCATAAGCTCTACCTGAAGGATTTGGATAAACTTATTGATAAGGTGAAAATTTTCAAGACGCATTTTGCCACCTTGGATATTAGGCAAGATCATAGTGTACATACACAAGTGGTTGAAGCTATTCTAAAGGAGAATGGATATATTTCAGAGAATATCGGGGAATTGGATAAGCGGGAATTGATAGATATTCTACTTCATACGGATATCAATTTACAAGCGCAGAACTATGATGAGGATATTGTAAAAGAAACCATACAGAATATTCTACAATTAAGGGGTATTCAGGATAAAAATGGCGAGGAGGGCTGTAACCGTTATGTCATTAGTAATTCAGAGAATATTTTTTCTGTACTTTTTGTGTATGGACTTTTTAGATGGTGCGGTTGGGAATCGGATAAGATTACCTTCGATATTATTCCGTTGTTCGAAACCATGAAGGGAATGGAAAGCTCTGAAAATACCATGAATGAATTGTTTGATCTTCAGGAGTATAAAAAACATCTAGCCCAACGACACGATAAGCAAACTATAATGCTTGGATTTTCTGATGGAACCAAGGATGGCGGTTATGTGAAAGCAAATTGGGAAATTTTCAAAACCAAGGAGAAATTGTCCGCTGTTTGCGATAAAAATAATATAAAGGCTATATTTTTTGACGGGCGTGGTGGACCACCGGCCCGTGGAGGCGGAAAAACCCATAGGTTTTATGCTGCACAGACGAAGGATATTGCCAATAATGAAATTCAATTAACCATTCAGGGACAGACCATAACCAGTACTTATGGTACTAAAGAGCAGTTTATCCATAATTCTGAGCAATTATTGACAGCGGGACTTTCCAATAATTTGTTTGGAAAAGAAAATATTATTTCAAAGGAATCAAGACAATTATTGGAGGCCTTGTCGGATCTTAGTTTCGAGAAATACGATGCCTTAAAGAATCATGATAAGTTTATAGCGTATTTGGAAAACAAGAGTACCTTAAAATACTACCAAAAGGCAAATATTGGGAGTAGGCCGGGAAAAAGGGGGCATAAGAAAAAATTGGAACTCACAGATTTGAGGGCCATTTCCTTTGTAGGTTCATGGAGTCAGCTTAAACAGAATGTTCCGGGTTATTTTGGTATTGGAACTGCTATTAAGATTTTAAAAGATCAAGGGAAATTGGATGAGCTGAAAAAACTATTCAAAGAAGTTCCCCTGTTTAAGGCGCTGATGCTCAATAGCATGATGTCCCTGGCCAAATGTTATTTTGAATTGACCAGCTATATGAAGGATGATGAGGAATTTGGTGATTTCTGGAACATCCTATATGAAGAATATTTGCTTTCCAAAGAAATGTTATTGCTTATTTCAGATTCTAAGATTTTGATGGAGAAAGAGTCGGTCTCAAGGGAATCGGTAAAAATCAGGGAAAATATAGTTTTGCCATTATTGGTTATCCAACAATTTGCCCTTCAGCAAATGAGTACGGACACCCAATATAAAGATTTGTATGAGAAAATAGTAATCAGGTCATTATACGGAAATATAAACGCAAGTCGAAATTCTGCTTAGTGGTAGTGAAATAAAATATAGGAAAACTTAAAAGACTATAAAAGGGTCAGGTAATCTCGACAGAATTTTTGTAGATATGTAATAGGTTACCCAACCCTTTTATAAGTCCTTTTTATTGGTTTTTATTTGTTGTAGACGAGAATTTAGTGAGTTGTTTTAAATAAAAATCTGAGACAAATTTGATTTGTCAATTTTAAAACCAATTGGTTGTTAATACTTTACTGCTTAACTTTGAGTATTTACCGATTGTTGTAATATTATTTTAGGTCATAAAGAATTTATGTATATTGTTATGGCTACAAGGTATTCCCCCCTCTCCTTTTAAGAATTAATTTAATGTGAATTAAATGTTGGCCACAAAAGGCAACGTAGATTTTGTTCCCATGAGGACGAAATTACAGCCTTGGACTAACGTACTATAGGGTCTATGTGGTAATAGGAGGTATAGGAAAAAATGTTCATTTATAATAGGGAGGGGCTTATGCCAAAAAACAATAATACTGTATTGCAAAACGGATTTGTCGATTTAGTGAATCTAGAAGCAGATTTTTTTAGTCCTACAAAAGAAAGTTTTACGGATGGCTTATGGTGTTGGAATCTTAAAAGTCCGGAAAGGGGAGGTATAAGTCATAAGCTATGCCAACTCCTAGGGTATAAATCCTCCATAAATGATGTGGTACAGGTCAATTTTTTATCCTTGGTATATGAGGAGGATATAGAGGCTCTACAGAAAATCGTTCAAGAACTTATCGCCCATAAGGCGGAAACAGCAATAAATCTAGATGTGCGTTTGATCCATTTTGAAGGGCATCCCTTATGGTTCAATCTAAGGGGTGAATTGATTATGGACAACTCCGCTGACACGCATGTCCTTTTTGGGGCCGCTTTCTGTATAGAAAAGTACAAGGAGCAGGAAAAGGATTTGAGAATCCGGAAACAACATTTTAAAAATGTAGTAAAAGGGGCCAATTTAGGGATATGGGAAGGTAATTTAACAAGTGGGAAGGTAGTTTGTAATGAGAGATGGGCCAATATGTTCGGGTACACATTGTCCGAGTTGGAGCCATTGGATTATAATACCTTTTTAGAGAGGGTTCCTCAAGAGGATGTTAAATTGATAGAAGCTACCTTCGAAAATCATGTTACCGAAAATGGTATTTATGAGGTGGAGTTTAGAATGCATCATAAAAAAGGGCATTGGGTTTGGATATTGAGTCGTGGAGAGATTACTAAATACACTCAGGATGGCCTTCCTGAAATCGTTTCTGGCATTCATTATGATATAACAGTCCGCAAGACGAATGAAATCTTGATGAAAAAGTACAAAGATCTATTTGAGCGGTCCGGAGAGGTTGCAAAAATTGGCTATTGGGAACTTGATCAACAGGAAAATACTATTTTTTGGAGTAAGGTCAACAAACGTATACATGAGGTGTCAGAGGATTATATTCCAACTTTGGATGCCGGTTTGAATTTTTATTTGGAAGGAGAAAACCGTGATCGGATTAAAAAAGTTATTTCCCAATCCCTTTTAAGGCCTTTGGAGTTTGATGAGCAATTGCAAATAAAAACGCAGCGGGGAAATGTGAAATGGGTAAGGTTGATAGGCGTTTCCGAACATAAAGACAATAGGTGCGTAAAGTTGTACGGTCTCATTCAGGAAATTGATGAAATAAAAAAAGTTCAATTGGAAATTAGGATTAGAGAGGAGCAGTTTAGGCAAACCTTTAACCATTCCTCAATTGGAATGGCTTTGATAAATGGAAAAAATAAAGTGATAAAAGCCAATAAAAGCTTTTGTCAGTTTCTGGGCTATACCGAGGACGAATTACAACAAATGGATCTTGAAAATATTGCCTATCCCGAGGACCTGAAAATAAACCGATCTTATATAGAAAAATTATTCCGTGGGAAACATAAAAATATAAAGTTAGAGCACAGGTTTATACATAGGGACAAATCAATTATATGGGCAAATATAACCATGTCCGCCATACATAATGACCTGGGGGAGATTATTCATTTTGTATCACAGGTACAGGATATAACAACTCGTAAACAAAATGAACTTTTACTGGCCCATAATACGAACATTATGAACCGTATAAATGAGGCAGCGAATATTGGTATTTGGGAGCTGAATTTTGTAACGAATACCGTTTATTGGAGCCCTACAATAAAACAAATGGTTTCGGTGCCCGAAGACTATGTCCCTACTTTGGAAGAGGTATATACATTTTTTTTAGAAGGGGAGCACCGGGAAACCTTGAGAAAGGCTATAGAAATAGCCATTGAAGAGGGGAAGGGGTTTGATCTGGAGCTACAGGTGATTACAGGGGAGCATAGGCTGTTTTGGTCCAGAACAATTGGGGTTCCGGAAATGGAGAACGGAGTCTGTGTTAGATTGTATGGTTTTTTTCAGGATATCGATGAAAAGGCAAGGGCCACCAGGGAATTGGCCGTTAAGGAGGAGGAATTTAGGAGGTCTTTTAAACATGCCGCTATTGGTATGCTGATTATAGATTTAGAAGGAAGACTGCGCAAAGCTAATCCTAGGATTTGTGAAATACTGGGTTATAGTGAGACCGAAATTTTAAAAAAAACAATTTTTGATTTAGCTGATCCAAAAGATCTGGACAGTCTAAAGAATATGATGGTGGATATACAAAGAGCGGAAAAAGGAACCTTTAAGTTGGAGAAACGTTGTGTGCATAAGAATGGGGGCTATGTTTGGGTAAATGCGGCCATAGCAGCAGTTAAAAACGATGCTGGTGAATGTACCCATTTGGTAGCTCAGGTTCAGGATATCTCGGACAAGAAACAATTGACAGAAAACCTAACCGAACATAACAACCGGCTAATCAATTTTGCACATATAGTATCCCATAATTTAAGATCGCACACCAGTAATATTTCAATGCTTTTGGATTTGGCAATTCAAGACGATTCCAATGTGATTAAAAATGAATACTTCCACAATATTAAGGTCGTTTCGGATAATATGAACGAGACCATATACCAGCTTAATGAGATAGTTGAAATTAATTCTAAGGTAAGCTCAACCTTGACTTCCCAGAATTTATTGAAAAATGTTCGGAAGGCTATAAGGGCAGTTGATCCCTTGGTTAAGAAAAGCAATGCACAAATAGAACTGGAGGTAGATGAAAGAATTAATGTTTTGGCCGTGCATGCCTATCTGGAAAGCATTATTCTTAATTTAATTACCAACGCCTTGAAATATAAATCTCCTGATAGGCCTGCCATTTTGCAAATTAAAAGTGGAAGTGAAGGGGAATATGCTTTTTTGAGTGTTGCCGATAATGGACTTGGAATTGATTTAAACCGACATGGGGCCAAACTTTTTGGAATGTATAAAACATTTCATAGTCACCCAGAGGCTCGTGGCATTGGACTTTTTATTAGTAAAAATCAGATTGAAGCTATGGGTGGTAAAATTACGGTGGAAAGTGAAGTGGATAAGGGGACAAAGTTCACGACATTTTTTAGAATTATTTAATTGGATATAAACGAGCTTGGCATTTCTTTGGAAATATGTAAAAGGATTTGATTTGAAGATATTATCTTATCAAATATTCCATGTCCAAATAATATAAAATTACTACTATTATAAACCAATTGGCGCTATGGAGTAATTTGGTTAAAGGATATAAATATAAATTAATATATAAGTGAATGGGAAGTAATACTACATGGATTATCGATGACGACCCTATTTTTGTTTTTGGATCAAAAGTACTTTTGAGAAATAATGGTTTCGCTTCAAATATAATTGTCTGTCAAAATGGAAAAGAAGCACTGGACAAAATCGTTTCTATGCTTGAATTGGAAGAAGGGTTGCCCGATGTTATATTTTTAGACCTTAACATGCCTGTAATGGATGGCTGGGAATTTTTGGATGAATTCAGCAATATTTCCTATAAGCATAACATAAGAGTCTATATTTTAAGTTCATCTATAAATTCTATAGACATTAAGCGCGCCAAAGAATATAGTGTAGTGAGGGATTATATAACCAAACCTTTAACAGACACCAAAATTATTGAATTGTTCAAAGAAATGGAAGAGTAGTGTTTTTAAAACCTATAATTTCCAAATAATTGTTTTTCTAAATTATAGGATAACTTTCAAAATTGAGTCTTACCTCAAGATTGGACTATAGGCTAGTGGTAACCTTAAAAAATAGCTGCATTTTATAGATGAGTATCCTGTTTGGTACTAATTTGCCAAATATATATCAAACCATTAGTATTTTAATTGCCTCTGTATTAATTTAGTCATCTTTTGGTCTTTTCATGTTTACATGAATACAAAATACGTAATTAATGAGATTGTTTTTTTGTTTCTTCCTTTTACTTTCACTGGTCATTTTTTCTTGTAAACCTTCGTACGATGAGCCTCAAATCTCATTGGAGGATTATTCTATAGCAGAAGGTTTTGAGTTGGATGTGGTGGCCTCTGAACCCCTCTTGACCGCTCCGGTAGCTATAGATTTTGATTCTAAGGGGCGTATTTGGGTAGCTGAAATGACTGGTTTTATGGAAAATCTGGAAGGCGATGGAGAGGAATTGCCCAGTGGCTCCATTAAAATCTTAGAGGATCTTGATCAAGATGGAACAATGGATCATGCCAAAACGTTTTTGGATAGTCTGGTAATGCCAAGGGCCTTGGCACTGGTATACGGGGGGCTTTTATACGCTGAATCCCCAAACCTTTGGTTTGTAGAAATTGAGAATGATAGACCAGTAAACAAGGTGTTGGTAGATTCACTATATGCTACCGTCGGAAACCCAGAACATCAACCCAATGGCTTAATGATGAATTTGGATAATTGGATCTACAATGCAAAATCCAACTTTAGGTATCAGCGCAAGAATGGGCTATGGGTAAAGGAACCTACTACCCAGCGGGGTCAGTGGGGTATTTCACATGACAATTTTGGTAGGCTTTATTATAATAATAATTCCACTCAATTATTGGGCGATCATATACTGCCGAATAGGTTGGTACGGAACAAATATTTTGTTCCAAAAAAGGGAGTAGATGAAGCCTTGACCAATGATCAACGCGTTTATCCTTTGCACGCAGCATCTGTAAACCGGGGGTATCAAGAAGGGGTTCTGAACCAGGACAGTATTTTGGTGAATGTAACCGCTGCCTGTGGACCACTGGTGTATAGAGGGGGAATGTTTCCCAATGATTATGACCAAAACGTTTTTGTTTGCGTTCCAGAAGCGAATTTGATAAAAAGAAACACCCTCTCCTTTTATGGAGATCGTGTTGAAGCCGAACAGGCATGGCAGGGACAGGAGTTTATTGCTTCTACGGATGAAGGTTTCCGCCCGGTAAATCTATCCAATGGGCCTGATGGGAATATGTATGTGGTAGATATGCACCGGGGTGTAATTCAACATTATGCATTTTTGAGTCCCTATTTAAAGAAAGTATCGCATGAAAAAAAATTAGATACCATTCAAGATTATGGAAGAATATTAAGGGTTAGAAGCAAAGACAGACCTGCCAGGGATATTCCCGATTTGGAAACTTATTCCTCCTCCCAATTGGTGGAGGCGTTAAAGGATTCCAACGGGTGGGTCCGTGATCGTGCACAGCAATATTTGATATTCCAAAATAATGACAAGTCTTCGCCGAAACTAAAAAAAATGGCATTGAATAATAAGATTCCTTTGGCACAACTACACGCCCTGTACGTGCTAAAGGGGCTAAATTCCCTATCATTTGATTTCTTGTCGAACCTAATCCAAAATGGAGGACCGGAAGTGACATCCCATGCAATTGTGCTATTGGAAGATTTTGCTTCAGACATTAATGTGTCAAAGGCCAAGGGTCTTTTTACTGAGGTAATAAGTAGAAAAGAGCCTATGCTAGACCTATATCTTTCTACCACACTGGGAACTTGGGCCAAATATAATCAGGAAGCATTTTTACCGATGATGTACGGTTTAGCTCAAAAATATAGCGATAAGAAAATTTATCAGGAAGCTATTGTTAGTGGGGCCGAAGAGATTCTGCCAGTTTTGAAAATGCAGCTAGATCAGATGGATTACTTTGAAAACTCGGACCTAAGTGCATTAGCGGCAGAAAGTTTGAACCGGCAACAGAATAATAAGCCTAATTATATATATTCACCTAAAGTTGCGAGATCAGATTCCAGAACAAATGGAGCCATGCTTTTTAGACAAATATGTGCCTCCTGCCATTCGTCCAGCGGTGAGGGTATCCAAGGATTGGCACCTCCGCTTGTGGGGTCCGAATATATTTCGACTCACTTGGAACAATTGGGGCTAATTATTCTTCATGGCCTAAAAGGGCCACTGCAGATTAATGGGGAGTTGTATGATTACAACCAGCAAATGCCGGGCCTTAAGTATAATAAGGACCTATCTGATAAGGATATCTCGGATATAATATCCTATATGACAAATGCATTTTCTGCTAAGCCCAAAAGTTTGAGGCCTGAGAAAATAAAGGAACTTCGGGATATGAACTCAAAAGGCGGTATGGAGTATACTGAAGAGGAATTATATGAGCTAATTGGAAAATAGCTTAGAAAGTAGAATTGTATTCAAGGATATAGTTGATAGATTGGAATTATAATTAAACCGTTAAGAAATGAAAACTTTTATAAATGATGATTTTCTATTGCAAAGTGATTTTGCTAAAAATTTATACCACCATTACGCAAAGGAGTTGCCTATAATAGATTACCACAATCACCTTCCTCCCCAAGAAATTGAAGGGAACAGGGTTTTTGAAAATATAAGCCAGGCCTGGTTGGCCGGTGATCATTATAAGTGGCGTGCCATGCGGGCTTTTGGGGTAGATGAAAACTATATTACGGGTAATGCTAGCGATAAGGAAAAGTTTCTAAAATGGGCGGAAACAGTACCTTATACGGTAAGAAACCCATTATATCATTGGACGCATCTTGAATTGCAGCGTTATTTTGGCATTACAGAGTTACTTGGGCCGGATAATGCAGAGGAGATATATGAGAAAGCGTCTGCCATTCTAAACCAATCTTCCCATAGCACTATTGGACTTTTGCAGCAGCAAAAGGTGGAATCTTTATGTACCACGGACGAGCCCATAGACTCTTTGCAGTTTCATACTAGTATTAGGCAAAAAGGAATTTCCCCAAAAGTGTTTCCAACTTTTCGTCCAGACAAGGCGTTCGCTATTGATCAAGGTGGGACATATGTAGACTATATGGAGAAATTGGGTGAAGCATCCGATATCACCATAACGTCTTTTGATGACTTGTTGGTTGCCTTGGAAAATCGTATAGACTATTTTCACGAGCAGGGTTGTAGGTTGGCCGACCATGGTTTGGAACAATTGTACTTTTTCAAAGAAGGCATCTATAATGTCGACAATTTATTCGCCAAAGCCATGGATGGGAAGGTCCTTTCGGAGGAGGAGATCCAATATTTTAAGGCGCAGGTATTGCTGTTCTTAGGAAGGAGTTATCATAAAAAAGGATGGGTACAACAATTCCATATTGGAGCTATCCGTGACAATAATAAAAGATTGTTGTCCAAATTAGGTCCGGATACCGGGTTCGATTCTATAGGTGATTTTTCACAGGCGCGTGCTTTGAGCGGTTTCTTAAATGAATTGGATGGGACAGATCAACTGGCAAAAACCATTATTTACAACCTTAACCCAGCCGATAATGAAGTAATAGCCACTATGGTGGGTAATTTTAATGACGGCAGTGTTAAGGGTAAGGTGCAGTTTGGCTCCGGATGGTGGTTTTTGGATCAAAAGGACGGGATGGAAAAACAAATGAATGCCTTGTCGAATATGGGGCTTTTAAGTTGCTTTGTAGGCATGCTTACCGACTCTAGAAGTTTTTTATCCTTTCCAAGACACGAATATTTTAGAAGAATCTTATGTAATTTAATTGGGAATGATGTCGTAAATGGAGAGTTGCCCGCGGATGAAAAATTGTTGGGAAAAATTGTGTCCGATATTTCCTATTACAACGCCAAAAACTTTTTCGATTTTAATAAATAAGGCCACTTCAAATTGATTGGTCCAGGGAATGAACAAAAATGCGCACCAAAGAAGGATGCGCATTTTTTTATGGACTGTATTAGGGGTAAAGGAATTATTTATGGTCTCCCAATTGGGCTGTCGTCGCATTTTAGATCGCCTACAACGTATTGCATTCCGTCCAGGAAAAACTGAAGCAATTCCGGATTATCCATGCTCTGGGCATTGTGCGACGGAGAACTGTAAAAGACCCTGCCCTTGCCATGTCGTTTGATCCAGGACACATAGATGGTGTTGTCACTGACTTCTTTTTTCACACCTTCCAATTTATCAGCCTCCATATATAAAAGAGGTCTGAAATTGTAGTCAGAATACGCATTTTTAAAAAAATAGGGCTCGTCTACGTGGGTTAGGCCCTTTCCTTTGAAAGCCTGTACCATGGGATGGTTGGCGTTCACCTCTTTTACATGTATTTTTTGTTGTTTAGGGTGGTAATCAAAGCTTCCTCCGGTCATTTTACTGAATTTGGTAGAGTTGTTTTGAACCGTAATTCCTCCATGCATAATCATTAGGCCACCGCCCTTGGCGACATAATCCATCAGGGTATCTTCGTATTCTGCCGATAACTTGGCAATGGTGTCGTCATCCAAACTGCTTTTCTTCTTTAGTAGATCCCAGAACAGGTCGCGTTTGGGGCCTGCTGGATTGGAATTGTTTAAAATTACGGCATCGTATTGTTTTAAGTTTTTTTTATTGAAACTATCTATGTCGTGGGCAATAGTAACTTCAAAGGCACCTGATTTTCTAGCTAAAATTTTTAACATTTCGTCGTTATGGGGAATAGCCCAATGATAGAATCCGGTGTGTTGTGAAAAAACCAATATTTTTTTAGTATTGGTCTTGATCCTAGGTGCTGAAGGAGCTAAAGATTCTATTTTGGCAAGCCATTGTTCGGTTATTGGAAATTTTTCGAGACCTTGGGCGAATATCGTTCCAACAAAAAGAAATGTCATAAGGGTGTAAACTTTTTTATACATGGCAAATAATTATTTAAGTGTAGATTCTCTTGCAATTAAGTGATGTTTGAAGGTGATGGAATTGGCTGGTTGATGGTCAATAGTCCCATTTAACGGGATTATGACACTCTGTCCTGCCAAAATATCCATATCATAACCTGAGTAATTAATTGTACTAAGGCTGGGAGGGCTGGAACTTTTAATGTGCGCAATGGTTTTCTTTACACTATTTATACCTAGATCGGATTCGAGTAGCTTGGAATTGTCAAATTCTAAATAGTGTTTATTCATTGCTTCCTTAAACCCTTTTAGTCTATGGGTATATACATTGCGCTTTAGGTTTCCGCTCATAATTAGCAGATTTTTACAACCCCGGGTTATCAAGTGCTCAGTTGCTTTGAAACCAGCCAATTGGTTGTCTATGAATATGGTGTAACAATTGGGTAGATGGTGTACCTTGTCGATAAATATAAGTGATATTTTGTTTTTAATGTAATTTGTAAAATAATCAAAATCGGAGGTGTTATACGCCAAGGATGCCAAATGGTCATCCACTCCACTATCGAATGACGCCCTAGCATTTAATTTTTCTTTGTCCATGGCCTCTAGGGATAGACCGCCAATCAATTTGTAGCCTGTTTGGTTAGCTATTGTCTCGGTTCCAGCTGGAAGGGAGGGTGTAAAAATAGCATTGAGTTTTGGGACAATTACGGTAGAGGTAATGAATCTCTGTTTAGTGAGATTCCCCACAAACTTAATGGTTTTATAGCCTAGTTCATTGACTTTTGTAATTACTCTTTTTTTTGTTTTTTCGCTTATGGATATATGATTATTGAGGCTGCGACTTACGGGGCCTGACGAAACTCCTAGTGTTTTGGCTAAATCGTAAATAGTTACTCTCTTATCCATAGGAATTATTGTTGCACAAACGGAAGCAACAATAATACAAATAAATAGAATTATTATAGCCATAATTGGGCATATCAATGAATTATGTTCCATAAGTGATCAAATAATAATATTATTAGAATAAAACATACACACCTAGTTATGCCATCGGTGGCATGATAAATTGTAGTTATTTGGATTTGTGAGGTAGTTAGTGGTGGCATGTGTGTCCTTGTTGTTGCTGAACTATAAAAACAGTCGATTTATAAACTGTTGTTTTTGAATGTCTTATGTAGTAATTTAGGTTGCGATGTTTTTAAGAGAAAAGTGTGTCGTAGCCTTTTTTTGAAGGCCGGAAGTTAATGCCTTTTCGCGCTAACCAGCTAGGTAGGTAAGGAGTGTTTGGAATTGGGGGTAGAGCACTATACGGCCTGTCTCTTAAAATAATGGGCCGTAGTTTTAGAGTGTCATCTTGGCCCTTAAATGGCGGAAACTTATTGGAGGTGTTTAGAAGTGGGCTCTAAAATTGTAAAACAATAAACCAGAGTAAGGAGGCAGATTTACTATTTTTTATTCAAGGAATAAATGAATTAAATCAACAAAAAGATGAAAAGAAGAAAATTTATTAATAACTCCCTGTTGACCACTGCAGCAGTAGTTGGATTTCCAACAATAGTTCCTGCCAGTGTATTGGGGAAAAACGCCCCTAGCAATAAAATTAATATTGGTCAAATAGGTTGTGGGCGTATTGCCCGTGATCATGATATCCATGATACCATCAGATTTGACCAATCTCGTTATGTCGCAGTTTGTGATTTGGACACTAATAGGGCTGCCGATGCAAAGCAGATGGTAGATGATTTCTACAAAGAGAAAACAAGGAAGGGTAAATATATGAACACCAAAATATACGATGATTATCGCGAAATGTTACTCAATACGGACATTGATGCGGTAGTAATCAGTACTCCTGACCACTGGCATTCCCAGCCTGCCATGGAGGCTGCCTTGGCAGGAAAGGATATATACCTTCAGAAACCAACATCGCTTACAATAAGGGAAGGCCAACAATTGCGTGAAGCTGTCCAAAGATCAGGTGTTATACTTCAAGTGGGAACCCAACAAAGGGCCATGTCACAATTTCGCGTGGCTGCCGAATTGGTGAGAAATGGCCGCATTGGTCAATTACATACGGTTAAGATCGGACTGCCAGGAGATCCTGCTGGACCGGATGCTCTTACAATGCCGGTGCCCGCTAATTTAAATTTTGATATGTGGCTGGGGTCAACACCAGAGGTGCCATATACGGAAATAGGGGTGCACCCTCAGCAGGGTTATGGTAGACCTGGCTGGCTTCGTCTCAGAACCTATGGGGCAGGTATGATTACCGGTTGGGGACAACACCATTATGATTCAGCTGCGTGGGGAATGAATACGGAGTTTATCGGTCCAAGATCGGTAGAGGCATTGGCCGAATTCCCAAAATCGGGACTTTGGAACGTCCATGGTGATTTTTTTGTAAAACACGAATATGATAACGGAGTCACGGTCTATACCAGTGGAGGCTATACCAATGGCATACGTTATGAAGGTACGGACGGATGGATCTTTGTGTCCCGTGGGTCCTACCAAGCCTCTGCTTCAGATCCTGTGGGTAGGGAAGAGAGTAGTAAGGCCCTTAATGCCTCAGATCCCAAAATATTGGAATCGGTAATAGGAGGGAACGAGATCCATCTGGAGAAGATTGATGATCAGCATGGGAACTGGTTGGATTGCATTAAAACAAGAAAAGCACCAATTTCTCCTATAGAAAAAGGACACAAGGCTTGTGTAACTTGTTTGATCAGTGATATCGCCATGCAATTTGATAGAAAATTGGAATGGGACAACGAGAAGGAAAGGTTTATCAATGACGATGATGCCAATGCCATGTTGCAGAGGGAGCAAAGAAAACCATATGGGACAGGCCATGTAAAGATGTAGGAAACATGTTGTATATTGACTGACCTAAAAATAAGTCCTCTTTTGATTAAAGTAGGTTGAATTAAAAAGGAGCTGGTCATTTTTATAAAAAATCCAATAAATGAAATATTGTTTATCAACCCTGCTTATAGTCCTGTGTCTTAGTTGTGGTCAAAAAAATAAAGAGGTGAAAGCAACTGACGATAGTGCCCCGAAAAAGGTAAAAATAATGACCTTGGATCCAGGGCATTTTCATGCTGCCTTGGTTCAAAAATCAATGTATAAAGAGGTAGATTCCACCATCTATGTTTTTGCACCTGAAGGACCAGAGGTAAAGGACTTTTTAAATAAGATCGATTTGTATAATGCACGATCCAAAAGTCCCACCCACTGGAAGATAAATAGTTATTTTGGGGATGATTATTTAGAAAAAATGATTGCTACAAAACCTGGAAATGTCATGGTAGTTGCAGGTAAGAATTCCAAAAAGATAGATTATATTTTGGCAGCTGTACAGGCTGGGTTAAACGTATTTGCGGACAAACCATTGGTGATAAATCCAGAGGGATTCCAGAAATTGGAGGAGGCCTTCAAAATTGCAGAGGAAAAAGGGGTTGTAATCTACGATATTATGACCGAGCGATTTGAGGTTACCACGGCAATGCAAAAGCAGTTTTCCATGTTACCGGATGTATTTGGGCAAGTGCTTGAAGGGAGCCCGGACGAACCCGCTATTATAAAGGAAAGCGTGCATCACTTTTTTAAGTATGTTTCGGGGCAGCCCTTGGTGAGACCGGCATGGTTTTTTGACGTGAATGAAGAAGGTGAGGGAATTGTGGATGTAACTACCCACTTGGTAGATTTGGTGCAATGGGAACTTTTTCCAGACGAGATTATGGACCGTACGGACATAGAAATGGTAGAAGCAAAGCGTTGGCCCACGATATTGACTTTGGAGCAATTTACCAGAGTGACCGGACTGGATAGTTTTCCCGATTATTTAAAAAAGGATTTGGATGGCGATAAACTTAAGGTGTATAGTAATGGGGAGATGTTGTATAAAATCAAAGGAAAATATGCCAAGGTGTCTGTGATATGGAATTATGAAGCGCCCGAAGGAACAGGGGATACCCATTATAGTATTATGAGGGGGACTAAAAGTGACCTTATTATTAAACAGGGGGCAGATGAAAATTATAAGCCTACCTTATATGTTAAATCCAAGGATGGGGAAAATTTTGATAATATCATAGCCGAGGCAATAGAACTGCATATAATCTCGAAATTTTCGGGGACTAAAGCTGAAAAAGTGTCGGAAGATATGTGGAAAATCAATATTCCCGATGAATTTAAAATTGGTCACGAGGCACATTTTGCCCAAGTCACCCAAAATTATTTACGGTATTTGGAAGAGGGTAAATTGCCCAACTGGGAGGTGTCCAATATGATTACCAAGTATTACACCACAATAGAAGGTTATAAAATGGCTAAAAAACAGAAAGAAAAATAAAGGGAATGATTTCTAATCCTTATTGCCTTACGTAAGCAGCATTTTTTTTAGCTTAATGTTAATGGAATATAAATGGCCATAATTATTTCCTTGTGTTATATTTGGGTCAAGTTGAATTAAAATTTAAAAATTTAGAAGTAATGAGTGAACTTTTTTCTATTGAAAACAAAATATATGCCTTATCTGGTGCAACGGGGACTTTAGGAGGCTCAATTGCCGAGTATCTAGTGACCAACGGAGCCAAGGTATTGCTCTTGGGGCGATCATTGGGTAAGCTTGAGGAGAAGTGCAAGGAATTAAACGCTATTGGTCCCAACAGTGCACATTTATTTGTTTTGGATGTAATGGACCAGAAGCAATTGACAGAGCTAAAGGATACGATAATCAGTAAGTTTGAGAGATTGGACGGATTGGTTAATTTGGCGGGTGGAAACATACCGGGGGCCACGCTAAAACCAGATCAGACCATCTATGATATTGAGATTGGAGATACCCAGAAAGTAGTGGATATAAATTTGTTCGGCACCGTAATTCCTACCATTGTATTGAGTGAAATTATGGCAAAACAAGGCTTTGGCTCTATCGTAAATATATCTTCTATGGCTGCCAAACAGACCATTTCCAGAGTGTTGGGCTATTCTTTGGCGAAGGCCGGTGTAGATATTTTTACCAAGTGGATGGCCAATGAACTGGCTTCTAAGTTTAACGATAAGGTTAGAGTGAATGCCATTGCCCCTGGTTTTTTTATCGGAAATCAGAATAGAAGACTTTTGACCAATGAAGACGGTTCCTTTACCGATAGAGGGGATAAGATTATCGCCAATACCCCCATGGGGCGCTTTGGGGATGCATCCGAGCTTAACGGTATGGTGCACTATTTACTAAGTGATGCCTCTTCATTTGTTACTGGAAGTATTTATGAAATCGACGGCGGATTTAGTTCTTTTTCGGGAGTATAATCCATGCAGTATTTAAAGAAAACACTGCGATGGTTCGGTCCTAGTTTTGGGGTGTCCCTAAAGGATATCAAGGAGCTTGGTGTTTTTGGCGTTGTAACGGCTTGCCATCAAGTGCCCATTGGTGAGGTTTGGTCATCACAGATTATAGGTGAACTAAAAATAAATTGAGTCCAACGGCTTGGAATGGTCCGTAGTGGAAAGTGTTAATATCCATAAGGCCATTAAATACGGTTTGCCCGAAAGAGATATCTATATTCGGAATTATATTGAAACTCTTAAGAATTTGGCAGAGAACAATATTAAGGTGGTCTGCTATAATTTTATGCAATTGATCGATTGGACCCGTACCAGTTTAAATTATGAGCTTCCAACAGAGGCCATAAGTTTATTGTATGATCCCGTTGCCATTGCAGCTTTTGATTTGTTTGTTCTTAAAAGGGACCGGGCGGCAGAAGTTTATGGAGAACCTATGGTTCAAAAGGCAGAACAGTATTGTAATACAATAGATCAGCAAAAACGCGAACTACTAAAAAGTGCTATCTTGGCCGGGATGCCCGGTTCTAAGGTGGTCATTGCCCTGGCTGATTTTAGGTCGCCCCTTGAGGAAGTCAGTAAAAGTAAAAAACCGGTACTTAGGGAGAATCTGGCTTATTTTTTTAAAGGCCGTTATTCCAGAAGTGGAAAGGCTGGGAATAAAAATGGCATTACATCCAGATGACCCACCATTTTCAGTCTTTGGTATCCCCGTATTGCATCGACCCACGAAGATTTAAAATATATTCTAGATTGTGTTCCATCTCCCAGCAATGGATTAACCTTTTGCTCAGGATCTTTGGGGGCTGTTGGTACCAATGACCTTGTTAAGATTATTAAGGATTTTGGACCACATATTCATTTTTTACATCTAAGAAATGTATCTAGGGAGGAAGATGGAAGGTTTTACGAAGCGGCACATTTAGATGGCTCCATACCCATGCCCAATTTAATAGAGGCCATTGTTCAGGAGCAACTAAGAAGGCAAAATAGTGGTTTTGGGGAGGTGACAATACCTATCAGGCCAGATCATGGCCATGTTTTGTTGGAGGATAAAAAAAGGAAAGATGAGTTCTACTCTGGCTACTCCCTTATGGGTGGGGCCATCGGTATGGCGGAGCTTTATGGTTTGGAAAAAGGCATTAGGGGGATGCTTCTTAAACTGGATTCGTAAATATGTAGAATAGCGGGTTGAATATTGCGGAGTATACAGGTAATTGGCTATAATTATTGTAAAATTTCAAAAAAAGACTATATTTAAAGTTTTTTGAAAATAAAATCTATAGTTTATTGGCGTTAACGTTAACGCCGTTATAAAAAAATGTATATGCAAGGTTATAAAACCCTAGAAAGAAAATTGATTGTAACCATTGGGATATTGGCGTGTTTTGGGCTGTCCTCTTGTAAGGATATAACCAATCATAAAACGATATTCTTTGCCCATTCCTTACCTATTACCCATCCCGTACATAAAGGTATATTGGCTATGCAAGAGGCCCTCAATGAAAAATCAGGAGGAAAGTTGCAGATTAAAATATTTCCAGATGGACAGTTGGGCACTGAAAGGGAGGTATTGGAATTGCTGCAGATAGGTAGTGTGGCCATGACAAAGGTAAGTGCGGCCGCAATGTCCAGTTTTGCACCTGAATATAGGGTTTTGGGAGTGCCTTATTTGTTTAGGGACAGCGAACATATGTTCCAGGTGTTGGAGGGGAAAATAGGACAGGAGCTTTTGGAAGGGGGCAGCGAATATTTGCTGCGTGGCCTTTGTTTTTACGATGCCGGTAGTAGGAGCTTTTATACCTTGGACGGTTTTATAAAAACTCCAGAAGATTTAAAGGGAAAAAAAATTAGGGTTATGAATGATCAAATGGCCGTTAATATGGTAAATGATTTAGGGGGGTCCGCTACACCTATGGCCTATGGTGAGCTCTACACCGCTCTTCAACAACGGGTGGTAGATGGTGCGGAAAACAATGTGCCTTCCTTTGTAACCTCAAATCACTACGAGGTTTGTAAATTCTACACCCTGGACGAGCATAGTATGGTGCCGGACGTGGTGGTGGTAGGTACTGAGTTTTGGGATACCTTAAGCGATACAGAAAAGGGATGGTTGCAGGATGCAGCTGACGAAAGTGTGAAAAAACAAAAAGTATATTGGCAAGAAAACGTTGAGGAGGGTTTGAAAATTTTAGAAGAGGCCAATGTGCAAATCTATAATCCTGATAAAAGTCCCTTTGTGGAAAAGACCAAGCCTATTTTAGAGAAATTAATGGAAGATCCAAAGATGAAAAGTATAATCGAAGAAATTAACAAACAATAATGCAGACGACGTATAAAATATTGAATAAGGCCATCGAAGGGTTGTTAGTACTTATTTTTAGTTTGTTGGTGCTGGATGTGGTATGGCAGGTAGTTTCCAGATACCTAGTTGGTCAATCCAGCTCCTATACGGAGGAATTCGCTAGATTTTCCTTGATTTGGTTAACGGTATTGGGAGCAGCGTATATCAACGGGCAAAGGGAAGGCCATCTTTCCATGGATTTTTTATTGTCAAAACTCCCAAAGGATAAACAAAAAAGGAGACATAGAATTATACAGGTAATTATGGCTGTTTTCGCTTTGATAATTATGGTTATTGGCGGAGGCAATTTGGTATATACCACGCTAAAGTTGGGGCAATTGTCCCCTGCTTTATTGTTGCCACTCGGCTATGTTTACTCCATAGTACCAATTTGTGGTCTCATTATTATTTTCTTTTCTGTTTATCATATTAGAATAACCTTTAACGCCAACACCAATGAGTATTGAAACCATTAGTATTATAGTATTGTTTATTAGCTTTATGGGTCTGTTGGCCTACGGCGTACCTGTTGCTTATTCCATTGGAATCTCAACAACGATTACGCTGTTGATCAATATAGCTTACATGCCTGCCACTACTACCGTTAGTCAGAGAATGACCACGGGGATAGACAATTTTGCATTACTGGCCATTCCCTTCTTTATATTGGCCGGGGAAATTATGAACCGGGGCGGAATAGCGAACCGTTTAATCGACTTTGCAAAGTCACTTATTGGGAGTTTGCCAGGTGGATTGGCCTATGTGAATATTATTTCAGCCATGTTGTTCGGGGCCATATCGGGTTCTGCCATAGCAGCGGCATCTGCCATTGGAAGTACTTTGACCGAAAAAATGGCCAAGGATGGTTACCCAAAGGAGTTTAGTGCAGCTGTAAATATAAGTTCATCAACTACAGGGCTCTTGATTCCGCCTAGTAATGTATTAATAATTTTCGCCCTTGCCAGTGGAGGTACTGCTTCTGTGGCGGCCTTGTTTGTTGCGGGATATATACCAGGTTTATTGGTAGGGTTGGCCATTATGCTAATGGTCTATATATATGCCAGAAAAAAAGGTTTGCCCAAAGAAGAGCGGGTAAGCTTTAAAAAGCTGTTCCATGATTTTAAAAATGCTATTTTAAGCCTAACTTTATTGGTAATCGTTGTCGGCGGTATTGTTGCCGGAATATTTACGGCTACCGAGGCTGCGGCCATTGCCGTAGTTTATGCCGTTTTGTTGGGCTTCATAAATAGAGAGCTTAAGTTTTCCGATTTTAGGCCTATACTTCTTCGAAGTGCCAAAACAACAGCTATTGTAATGTTCTTAATTTCAACTTCTATGGCCATGTCGTGGTTGTTCTCTTTTGAGTCCATTCCTCAGTCATTAACAGGATTTCTTTTAGAATCTGTTAAAAATCCTTTATTGGTGCTATTGTTTATTAATATTACACTACTTGTTGTGGGAACGTTTATGGACATGACCCCGGCAGTACTCATTTTTACACCGATATTTTTGCCGGTGGTGATGGCGATGGGGATGCATCCGGTTCAATTTGGAATGATAATCGTTCTTAATTTATGTATTGGGATATGTACACCTCCGGTGGGAACCTTATTGTTTGTTGGAAGTGGTGTCGCCAAAGTGCCCGTCACTAAGGTGATAAAGCCGTTATTGCCATTGTTGGCAGCAATGACTGCCGTTTTATTGATTTTGACCTATATTCCAGAACTTTCCCTATGGCTGCCTAGAGTTTTTGGGCTGATCGATTAAAAATTACAACTTTCTAATTTTAGAACAAGTGCCTATTGCTTTTATATAATAGGCACTTTTTTTGGCTTTTGGAATTACTATTGTTTAAAGTTCAATAATAACACTATTATTGTAAGTTCTTTAATAGCAAAGGTGAAAGGTGTACTATATGGATAATATGCTTTTAATGTTGATGGTTAATTTAAATTGGACCGTCAGAAAAGAGATTTGGCCTTATAGCAAGTGGCGAGGAAAAACGGTGTAGTACTGACTTATTATTAAACTTGAAAATTTATCACGTGCACTGAATATCTCTATCCTATCTGTTTTCACGCCTATCTGTTTTCACGGTTTAGGGGATAACTTTAATCATGCTCAAAAAAATGATAATAGTTACATCTCAAATTTAGTTGCTTGCCTGTAAAGGTTTTTTATGATTGCCAGTTTAGGATGCTGATGATTATAGTGCTGCTTTTCCTTATTTGACAGTATTTTGTCAGGTTTTCAAATTGCTCATTCCATGATAATTGGCCAAAACCTATAATTTTTTCATTTTCACTAAAACTTTCAATCCTAGGTATAGTATGGGCTGGCGCCAAAGTATAGATTTTATCTATAGCAAAGCGGAATCAACAGTTAAACTCTATAATTCTAATAGGGTAATCGCATGGTTATTGTACTAATAGGGCTGTAAATAAAGTATAATTTAAAAACAATACATGAAAGTATTAGTAATCGGGGCAGGGAACATGGGATTGACCTATGCGGAATCAATGTCAAAATCAAAACTTCTAAAGAAAAGGAACTTAATGATTTTGGATAGTTCTCAAGAGAAAATCTTGTCCTTGAAAAAGATTTTACATTTTGAAGTGCATGAAAATTTAGAAGATTGTGTGCCTAAGGCAGATTTGATTTTTATTGCTGTGAAACCTTACCATAGTGATGATTTATTTCAAAAGATGAAAAGCCTAGTTAATGAGGGGCAAATTGTTATCTCAATTATGGCTGGAGTAACTATAAAATCGATGCAAGAAGGCCTTGGAATCCACAAAATAGTTAGAGCAATGCCGAATTTACCAGCTCAAATTGGCAAAGGGGTAACCTCATATACAGCATCCGATGAGGTTTCTAGAATTGAATTATTGACCATAGAAAATTTATTGGATACTACGGGAAAATCTATTTTAGTGAGTTCCGAGAAATTTATAGACGCCTCCACCGGAATTTCCGGAAGTGGGCCTGCATACGTTTTTTACTTTATGCAAAGTATGATGGAAGCTGCCTTAAAAATGGGCTTTTCTGCTAATGATAGCAAGGTACTGGTAAGTCAGACCTTTGAAGGTGCCGTGGATCTATTCAATCAATCCGATCTTTCTCCCAATTCATGGATGGAAAGAGTAGCTTCAAAAGGAGGGACCACTAGGGCCGCATTGGATTCCATGGAAGACAATAACGTAAAGGAACTTATAAAGGAAGCAGCCTATTCAGCGTTTAATCGCGCAGTGGAACTAGGTAAAGATAAATAAGATATGTATAAACAAAGAGTAGTTATAAAAGTAGGTACTAATGTAATGACCAATAAGGACAATAGGATAGTAAAGCCTGTTTTGGATCATTTGGTACAACAGATTGCAGAGTTATACGAACGCAATATAATGTCGGTTTTGGTTTCGTCGGGATCGGTTATTGCAGGAATGGAAGTGATGGGGGAGAGCCAGATTACGGACAAGGCCACAAGGCGACAGGTGTATTCGGCTATTGGCCAACCAAGAATGATGCGCCATTACTACAATATCTTTCAGGATTACGGAATGAAGTGTGCACAGGTCTTGGCCACTAAGAGGGATTTTAATCCCGGAAGCCATCGTGACAATATGGTCAATTGTTATGAAGGTTTACTATCGGCAGGTGTAGTGCCAATAGCCAATGAGGATGATGCCGTTTCTTTGACGAATTCTATGTTCTCCGACAACGATGAGTTGGCTAGTTTAGTAGCGGAACTTACAAATGCTGATAAGTTGATCATACTTACGGATACGGACGGACTATTTACCGGGCATCCGGATGACAAGGATACCGAGGTTATAAAGAATGTGAGCGTAGACCAGAATGTAGAACAATATATTAAAAGTATAGACAAAGGAGAAGCAGAAGGTAGAGGGGGCATGGGCTCCAAGCTAAGCATAGCGAAGCAGACCGCTTCCAAGAATATTCCCACATTTATAGCCAATGGTAAAAGAAAGCGGGTTATTCTTGATATCGTGGAAGGGAAGAGCGTGGGAACCAAGATTACGGTTTAACATAATCTAACGAAAAATAAAAAGAATGAAATTATTAAATACAGATATTAAAAATAAAGTTTTGCAATCCATGATGCGGATCCTGGATGGTAAAAGAAAAGAAATAATAGCCGCCAATCAAAAAGATTTAGACCTTTTTGATAAAGGCGACAGGGCGATGTATGATCGACTCATTGTAGATGAAAAGAAGGTGGACGGAATGATTTCGGCCATTGACGAGGTCCTTCAACAGGAGGATCCGGTTGGGAAAACGAAGTCGGAACAATCGCTTGAAAATGGACTTAAAATTGAAAATAAAACAGCTCCGTTCGGTACCATAATGATTATCTACGAATCCAGGCCGGATGTGACCATAGAAGCAGCAGTTTTGGCATTCAAGGCCAATAATAAAATATTGTTGAAAGGTGGTAAGGAAGCCGTTAATAGTAATATTGTCCTCGAGAAATGCTGGCATCAGGCTTTGGAAGAAAATGGTTTGGATACAGATTGGATCCAACTTCTTCATATGAATAGGCAGGAAACCCAAGAGTTCTTGAGGAACCCAACTGAAAAATTGGATTTGATCGTTCCCCGTGGAGGAGAGCGTTTAATTGCTTTTGTCAAGGAGCATGCCAAATGCGCCGTCTTGGTCAGTGGCAGGGGGAATAATTTCCTATATGTGGATAAGGAGGCCGATTGGGCACAAAGTTTGGAAGTAATCCTTAACGCCAAGACCCATAAGATTTCCGCCTGTAATGCACTCGATAAGATTTTGGTAGATGTGAATATTGATGATTACTCCGATAAAATTAAGGAATTAGAAACAATTCTTAAGAACCAAGGCGTGTCTGTTTTAGTGGATGAAAAAGTGGCTAAGGTACTAACGGATTCAACTGTCATTGATGATGAATCCATCTGGTACGAGGAATTCTTGGCAATGAAATGTGTTGTTGGAGCTGCAGAAGATTTGGATGGGGCCATTCAAATAATTAATAAATATTCAGGAGGTCACTCGGCTACCATTATGACCAAAAATAGTGATCAGGCGGTAGAATTTATGAATCAGGTAGACAGTGCTGCCGTGTATCATAATGCCTCCACGAGGTTTACGGATGGTGGACAAATGGGAGTTGGTGCGGAATTGGCCATCAGTACGGACAAATTGCACCATAGGGGACCGTTGGGATTGGAACAATTGGTTACCAATAAATATTATGTATATGGAAATGGACAGGTAAGAATGTCCTAGTTGAACTATAGCCCAAATTTGGGTTCCAAATATCGGTACGGCAGTCCTTTAGCAATATTTTGCTTATAAAAGGGGCTGCCGTTTTTGTGTTACTGTCACTAAAGTGGAAAAATGTCTTAGGAATATGCTAAGAATTTAATTTTGTCAAGACCTCTAAAAAAAGCCTCCTTCCGTCTAGTGGAAACTTCAAAATAAGTCCCATCGATCATGGTGATATAGCCACCTTTGCCCTTCATGTACTTGCTAATGCATTCAAGGTTGATTAAGTGGGAATTGTATTCTAAAAAAAATTTCATTGGAAAAGCAAGGCTTCAAAAGACTTTAGGGTTTTTGGATATCGTAATTTTTTTTCCGTTCAAAAAGATGTTGGTATAGTTAACGTCTGATGGGCACCGAACAAATTCCGAAACTGCTATAAAAATGAGTCCTTTGGAAGTTGGGATGCTTGTTCTTTTATGCAAGTCCTTCTTCTGTGAATTACTGAGTAAGGTCTCTAATTTATTAGTAAAATAATTCTTTTCCAGTTTTTCATTTACCCTTTCAAGGGCCTATGTCAAATCATCAACATCTATCGGTTTTAAAAGGCAATCCACAGCACTTAATTTAAAAGCCTGAACGGCGTATGTATCAAAGGCCGTCGTAAAAATCACTTCAAAACCCATTTTTACAATCTTTTTTAAAAGATCTGAATCCTATTTTAAAAATGTATCGAAATTGTGGGATGGGCTTTGGTTTTGTACCTTATCTTTGAATAGACAGTTTGTTCACGATTAATAAATCTAAGGTGATTGGTTTGGACAAAGGCATTTCAACGGCAAGGAAATTTAAGCAATATATTAGGTAGACATATGGAAAGGAATGAATTGTACCCAATTTTTTTAAAAGTATCAGAGCTCAACATACTCATTGTAGGCGGAGGCAATGTTGGTTTGGAAAAATTGACTTTTATGCTTAAATCCAGCCCCCATGCACAAGTAGAGATGGTGGCTCCTGAATTCTTGGAAGAAACCTTGACACTAGCCCAGAAGCATCAGGTAAAAATAACCAAGGATGTATATAATAAAAGTTACTTGGACGGCCGACATATGGTTATTGCCACGACAGATAAGGTTGAGGTTAATGAACAAGTTTATCACGATTGTAGGGAAAGGAATATTTTAGTCAATGTAGCGGATAACCCACCTTTTTGTGATTTTTATATGGGGGGTATAGTCACCAAGGGGAATGTAAAAGTAGCCATTTCCACCAATGGCAAATCACCAACGACCGCCAAACGCCTCCGACAATTTTTTGAGGACGTAATCCCAGAAAATATTGATGATATGGTTAAAAATTTAAATGAATTCCGAAAGACTATAAAGGGCGACTTTGAAGAAAAAGTGGATACTTTGAATGAGTTTACCAAAGGCTTGGTAAGCAAGAAGAAGAAATAATACCAATCCAATCTTTTGTGTTTGGATGTCCTAACTTCAATGTTTAGTGTCTAATACTTTCCTTAAACCCCAAATTCTACGAAAGCGTTTTCGAAAAGTTGTGTTTAATCTCTAAAAACATATAACTATCTAATATGTAGATTGTTGAGATGTAAATTGTCAATACATTTCTTAATTTGAACATCGTGGCTTTTGTGGTCATTATTGGGCAGAATGCAGGCGATGATATAGATTTTAATATATTTGATTGGATCTTCATGAATTTCCATATTGGGAATTTATCCTCTAAAATATTGAGACATATGTATTATTTAGGATTAGATATTGGCAGCTCTTCAATTAAAGTGGCCTTGGTAGAGGTGGTTACTGGAAAAAGTGTTGGGGTGGTACAGGAACCGGAAACGGAAATGGAAATGTTGGCCTTGAAAAATGGTTGGGCCGAACAAGATCCCAATGAATGGTGGGAATATGTCTGTAAGGGAATTAAAAAACTAAAGCAGAAGTACGCTGTAGAAAAAGATCAAATAAAGGGAATCGGCATTGCCTATCAAATGCATGGTTTGGTTTTGGTGGACCAACAGGGAGAGCCGGTACGTAAATCCATTATTTGGTGCGATAGTCGTGCCGTGGAAATAGGTCGGAAGGCTTATAACGACATTGGGGAGGATATCTGTAAGGCCAATTTATTGAATTCCCCGGCAAACTTTACGGCTTCTAAATTAAAATGGGTAAAGGAAAACGAACCAGAACTTTATAAGGCGGCAGACAAGCTAATGCTTCCGGGAGATTATATTGCCTTTCGTTTTTCCAATATTATCAATACCACTATTTCAGGCTTGTCCGAGGGAATTCTTTGGGACTTCAAGGAAGATTCGGTAGCAGATCTGCTCTTAGATCATTACAGTATTCCCGAGTCCTTTGTTCCGGATATGGTAGATACTTTTGGACTTCAATCCAAAGTGGATGCCAAGGGGGGGCAAGAAAGCGGCTTGGCAGTTGGCACGCCCATACTATACAGGGCGGGTGATCAACCCAATAATGCCTTGGCCCTTAATGTGTTCAATCCCGGAGAAGTTGCTGCTACGGGAGGTACCTCTGGGGTAGTCTATGCGGTTACTGATAGTTTATCGGGCAAAGAAAGTACTAGGGTAAATAATTTTGCCCACGTCAATTACAGTAAACAAACTCCAAGAATAGGTAAGTTGTTAAACATTAATGGTGCCGGAATTCAATACCGCTGGCTTTTAAACAATTTGGACGTGGATTCCTATGAGGAAATGAACTCCTTGGCTGCAAATATTCCAGTGGGTTCGGACGGAGTATGTCTAATTCCGTTTGGAAACGGCGCAGAGCGAATGTTGAACAATAAGGATATTGGAACCAGACTGGTCAACATCAACCTTAATAATCATACCAAGGCACATGTTTGTAGGGCGGCTTTAGAGGGAATAGCCTTTTCCTTTGTTTATGGCATGGAAATCCTGAAATCGGACGGCATACTCATTGAAGTAATGCGTGCAGGGAACGATAATCTGTTTAGGGCGGAAATTTTTTCCAATACTATTGCTACCCTGGTGTCGCAGGACATTGAAATTTACAATACCACTGGAGCTATTGGTGCTGCCAGAGCAGCTGGAATCCAAGAAGGAGGGTTTGAAAAATTTGGAACTTATATAACCAATAACGACCATGTGAAGACATTTAAACCTTTGAAGGGAAAAGGTGCATATCAAAAGGCGTATGAAAATTGGAAAAAAGAATTGGAACTAATCATTAAATAATAAAAACAAAGAGATGGCAATAATAGGAAACAAAGAATACTTTAAGGGTATCGGAGACATTAAATTTGAAGGCAAGGAATCTGATAATCCAATGGCATTCAAATATTACAACCCAGACCAAGTGGTTGCGGGGAAACCTATGCGCGAACATTTTAAGTTTGCCATTGCCTATTGGCATACCTTCTGCGGACAGGGAGCAGATCCGTTTGGACCTGGGACCCAAAATTTTGCTTGGGATCAAGCATCGGATCCAGTACGGGCAGCAAAAGATAAGGCCGATGCCGCTTTTGAATTTATCAGCAAAATGGGCTTTGATTATTTTTGTTTCCATGATTTTGATCTTATACAGGAAGGAGCCACATTTGCGGAATCTGAGAAAAGATTGTCAATAATTACCGATTATCTGAAGGAAAAAAAGGCCGACTCAGGAATCAAATTATTGTGGGGAACCGCCAATTGTTTCTCCAATCCACGTTATATGAACGGGGCAGCTACCAACCCAGATTTTAATGTTGTGGCAAGAGCAGGGGGGCAGATAAAATTGGCCTTGGATGCAACCATAGCCTTAGGGGGCGAGAATTATGTTTTCTGGGGAGGAAGGGAAGGTTATATGTCCCTTTTGAATACCGATATGGGACGCGAATTGGATCATATGGCCCAATTCTTAGGGATGGCCAGGGATTATGCCAGGGCCCAAGGTTTTAAAGGAACCTTTTTTATAGAACCCAAGCCTATGGAGCCTTCCAAGCACCAATACGATTTTGATACGGCCACTGCCATAGGATTCCTTCGTGAATATGGCTTGGAAAAGGATTTTAAAATAAACATAGAGGTAAATCATGCTACTTTGGCGCAGCACACTTTTCAACACGAATTGGCGGTAGCTGCCAAGGCGGGAATGTTGGGCAGTATAGATGCCAATAGGGGGGATTACCAAAATGGATGGGATACCGATCAGTTCCCAAACAATATTCAAGAAACTACCGAGGCTATGTTGGTATTCCTTAAAGCCGGGGGGCTTCAAGGCGGGGGAGTAAATTTTGATGCCAAAATAAGAAGGAATTCAACGGATTTGGATGATGTCTTCCATGCACATATTGGGGGTGCCGACACTTTTGCCCGAGCATTGCTTACGGCGGACAGGATTATTTCTTCCTCTGCCTACGAGAAGATGCTTGCGGAAAGATATAGTTCTTTCGATTCAGGAAAAGGGAAGGACTTTGAGAATGGTAAACTGAATCTGGAAGCCCTATACAAAATTGCCCAGGAAAATGGGGAATTGAAGTTGCAGAGTGGGAAACAAGAGTTGTTTGAGAATATCATCAATCAATACATATAACAGCCATAAACAGTATTAAGAAATTGGGCAATTGACCTAGGGTAATCTAAATATTTTTTCAAAAAATCTTTTAAAAATATTATAAACGGAGTTATTTTACCGAAATTCGGGATAAGATGATTCTATGAAAAAAATAACCCTAAAGGAGATTGCCCAATATTTTGATGTTTCCATTTCAACAGTTTCCAAGGCCATCAATGATAGTCATGAAATTAGCCGAGAGCTAAAGGTTAAGATTCAAACTTACGCCAAGGAACATAGATATAGGCCCAATAAGGTAGCCTTAAGTTTACTTCAAAAGAAGACCAAAACCATTGGGGTGGTGGTACCCAATATTCTAAACTATTTTTTCACACAGGTTTTTTCCGGGATAGAAAAAGTAGCAAACGAACATGGATATATCTTACTTAGCTGCATCAGTGATGAGTCCTACGAAAAGGAGGTGGCAACCTTGGAATTTCTTGGAGGAGGTACCGTTGATGGGTTAATTGTTTCTATGGCGGAGGAAACACAATTTAAAAATAAACTCGACCATTTTAAAAACATACAGGATGAACAAATTCCCTTGGTCATGTTCGATAGAGTTTCGGACGAAATCTTTTGTGACAAGGTGGTAGTGGACGATTTTGAGGCCGGTTATAAAACTACCAAATATTTTTTGAATCTCGGCTGTAGAACGGTTGCATTGGTGAGCGCTATAGACCATTCCAGCGTTGGTATATTACGGGTGGAAGGATATAAAAAAGCCTTGGAAGAGGCGGGTATTCCCTTTGATGACAAATTAATACTTAGGATGGGCAAGGAAGATGATCTGGAGGTCCAGCTGTCTTTGTTATTAAATTATAAGCCCATTGATGGTATTATGGCTTTGGATGAAATGACGGCCGTAGAGGTCTTGAGATTGATTAAGGCTAGGGGGTATAGCGTGCCGGAAGACATTTCCGTTATTGGGTTTACCAATGGTATCTTATCACATTATGTAAGCCCGGCACTTACTGCGGTAAGTCAGCACGGTACTTATATTGGAGAAACGGCGGCAAAGGTCCTTATTGAAAGGATTGAGAGCAAGGAATTTATGGATTGTGCCACCAAGGTGATTAAAACCAGCCTGATCGTTAGGGATTCGACCAGGAGGGTTTAATTCTAGTCCACTCTCAAAAATTAAAGTTTGGGTGTTAACCCTTTCGTTACTACTTGGGTCATATACCCTATTTCTTGAAGTGCTTTATTGGTGAAATCGAACAAGCTTAAACAACGGTCCAAATTCTGATTTTCGTAGGAAACCTTATAATATATATTGTCGTTCAAATAGTCTGTAAGGGCTCTTAGGCCATGGATGAAGGGCATAAATACCGCTCCCCAAGGCAGTAGGTCTATTTCCTCTTTGTATAAAAAGGGGCCGTTCCTCTCCAAGCCCTTGACGAAAGACTCGAACAAGGGTCTTTCAAAAGTAATTTTGCTATGATCTTGTTCGTCTTCGGCAGCTGTATTGGCAACTGTTCTTATAGCATCGCCAAAATCAAAGTAAAAATACCCTTTCATAATAGTGTCCAGATCTATAAGACAAAGAGCCTTATTTCCTTCCTTGGAGAAAAGGATATTGTTTAATTTGGTGTCATTGTGACAAACCCTCAGTGGTAACTGGGAATTGTCCAATATTTTGAGTTTTTCCAATGTCTCCTTAGCAAAAGCTATGGCCGCTCTGGAAGTTTCCAGTTTTTCTTTTTTTGCAGATAAAAGCGATGCCTCAAATTGATTTTGCCTTAGCGAAAGATCATGGAATTGGGGGATGGTATCCACATAGTTATCCAATGGGGCATCTGCCAAGAGTTGATGGAATTTCCCGACCACCTTACCGGCCTCGAAAGCAATCGCCGTATCGGTGGCATTGTCATAGGCAGTAGTGTTGTTGATGTAGGTCATTAACCTCCAAAACCCTGTTTCTTCATGTTTAAAATAAGAACTGGTCGATTCTGTTTTTAATAGTTCAATGGCCGTGTAATCTTCATCCTGTAAATGTTGAAAAGCATTTGCAATATTACCCATTAGACCATGTACGTCTTTAAAGACATTGTGGTTTACCCTTTGAAGAATATACATTGGGTGTTGGTTGTCCAAAACCAAATAGGTGTCATTGATATAGCCTTGATTTATCCCTTGAAACTCATAGGTTTTTCTGTCTATGGAGAAATTTTCCAAAAGCTTATTCAGCTCAATAATTTTATCTTTAATCATGTATTAGCCGTTCTATGCATTGTCCCAAAGAGGGGAGGTATAGCCATTATCATCTGTCATGCGCTGTAATTCCGAAACTGCCATTTCCTTGTCACTGGCATAGGTTACTCCAAACCATTGACTTGCGGAAGGAATTACATCCACATCTATCAAATTTTGAGCAATCATTTCTTTTATAGCGAACGGAAGGTATATTTCTCCTTTGGCGTGGTTATCCTTATTTTTAATAAACTCTTTGAGGTACTCCGTGGTAAATTCGAAAATGGATGGTTGGCATACCCAAAAGTTCATACTTACCAATTCTTCCCCGGAAAATTTGGTATCCGAATCTGTATCTATTATCACATTTTCTTGAGCCTCTATTTTAGTGTGTTCATTAATGGAGGTTAATTTTCCGTCCTTTGATTTGCACACGCCCCTAGAAACCGAGCCGTGCTCGGATAAGGTGTTTTTTAGGATATAGGCAATAAGACCAAAGGTTTCTTTGCTGCCATTTTTCTTTATAAAGTTGGCGGCACTTTCAAAGGCATTTTTTCCATAGTAATCGTCCGCATTAATGATGGCAAAAGGTTTGTCAATTACATTTCTTGCCGTCCAAACTGCATGGGCGGTGCCCCATGGCTTGGTTCTTTCACCCGTATATTTTACCCCTTCTGGCAAATCGTTTACTTCCTGAGCCAGAACGTCCAGTTTTATATTTTTTGGCAATCGGCTGGACAAGTGATCCTTTAAGAAATCTACGTTTTCTTTTTTTGTAATAGCAACGATGTGGTCAAAACCATTTTTTAGTGCATCATATAAACTAAATTCCATTAAGAATTCGTCTTTTGGACCCAGGTCATCAAATTGCTTAAGCTTGCCATATCGGCTACCATTACCGGCTGCCATTAAAAGTAACGTCATAATTGGTTTTTTTTTTAGTTTACAAAAATATAGTTTTTATCATAAAGGGGCTTCTAGAACGAATTATTTAAACAATTAGTTTTCAATTGTATGTTTTTTAACGAAATTTTGGTTTCCAAACGTTGCTGGTGCTCGAAGAGGGAATTTATTAGGGATTTAAATGGTTCAGAACTCGATCGGAATATGTTTGGTGGTTTCTGAAACCTGATAAGTGTCATATTTTTATAGGATGGATCGTAATATTTTTGAACCCACTGCAAACACTATACTGCTTATGACCAATTTAGTTCAAAAATACAATATCCCCGGTCCCAGATATACCAGCTACCCTACGGTTCCCTATTGGGATTTGGAATCTTTTTCTGGATGGCAATGGCGAAATACATTGGTTAAAAACTTCAATGAGAGTAATGGGGAAGAAGGTATAAGTCTATATATTCATCTGCCTTTTTGTGAAAACCTTTGTACTTTTTGTGGTTGTCATAAAAGAATTACCAAGCGGCATGAAGTTGAAAACCCATATATCAGTGACGTTTTAAAGGAATGGGAACTTTATTGTAATCTGTTTGAATCAAAACCAAGAATAAAGGAGCTTCATCTTGGAGGGGGAACTCCTACTTTTTTTTCCCCGGAAAATCTAACACGCCTCGTCACTGGTATTTTTAGGTATGCGTCTCGTACGGAGGAGTATGAATTCAGTTTTGAGGGACACCCTAACAATACCACCAAAGAACACCTGCAAGCACTTTATGATGTAGGGTTTAGAAGAGTAAGTTATGGGGTTCAGGATTATAACAAGAAGGTTCAGCTTGCCATTCATAGGCTGCAACCCTTTGAAAATGTAAAGAATGTTACCCAATGGGCCAGGGAAATAGGATATACTTCCGTAGGCCATGATATTATTTTTGGCTTGCCCTTCCAAACGAAGGATGATGTTGCCGAGACAATTTTAAGGACCAAGGAATTAATGCCAGATCGATTGGCTTTCTATAGTTATGCACATGTTCCCTGGTTAAAAGGCAATGGACAGAGAGGGTATAAGGATTCTGATTTGCCAAGGGCGGAAGAGAAGCGGGAGCAGTATGAGATGGGCAAGACATTGTTGGCCGAAGTGGGCTATTCAGAAATAGGAATGGATCATTTTTCACTAAAGACAGATTCGCTTTTTAGGGCTATGGGGAATGGAACCTTACATAGGAATTTTATGGGATATACTGCCTCTAAAACACGGGTAATGGTTGGTCTGGGCGTCTCTAGCATAAGCGATAGTTGGGAGGGCTTTGCCCAAAATGTTAAAAGTCTCGAAGAGTACCGACATCTAGTGGAAAGTGATATAATTCCTATTTATAGAGGACACATTTTAAGCGAAGAAGACAAGGTGATTCGCAAGCATATCTTAAATTTAATGTGTAAATTTAAGACTACTTGGGAGAATAATAATCAAAGGTTTGATGCATTGGGTGAGGTTAAGGACAAACTAAACGAAATGGCTATTGATGGTTTGGTGGAAATAGTTTCAAATGGTATTTCTGTCACAGAAAAAGGAAGGCCTTTTGTGCGCAATGTATGTATGGCGTTCGATTTGTTTCTGCATCGCAAGGCACGGGATATTAGATTGTTTTCTATGACTATTTAGTCCTTTTAGGCTTACTTGGAATATCCAGGTGTTGCCTGTTTTTTAATTTTTTGGTAATAAAATCAATAAAAATAAACGTATGAAAAAAATTATTGTACCCGTCGATTTTTCAGAACAATCGGAAATCGCATTAAAGACAGCAGCGTCCATTGCTATAAAATATGGCTCTGAGATTTTAGTTCTACATATGTTGGAATTATCGGCGGCCCTTATTTCCTCTAATGAACAGGCACATTATGAACAAGCCGTCTTTTTGATAAAATTAGCAGAAAAAAGGTTCGAGACTTTTTTGGAAAAACCATACTTAAAGGGGATTAAAATAACACCAATTGTTAAACACCATAAGGTATTTAGCGAAGTTAATGTTGTTGCCGAAAAGCACAATGCGGATTTGATTGTTATGGGGTCTCACGGAACCGATGGAATCAAGGAGATTTTTGTAGGCTCCAATGCAGAGAAAATGGTAAGGAATAGTGATATTCCAGTTTTGGTTATTAAAGACTATATTGAAGGTTTTGAGGTGAAGCGATTTGTTTTTGCCTGTGATTTTTCGGAGGAAAATCTAGATGCTTTTCAAAGGGCAAAAAAGTTGGCGGATAAACTGGCTGCAGAATTAATTTTAGTAAATATAAATACTCCAGGGGATAATTTTTTGAGCACCAAGGATGCTTTTAAGAAAATTAACAGGTTTTTACATCTGGCAAAAGCCAGTTTGGAGGTAGAGATCTATAATGACTATAGCGTAGAAAGGGGAATACTTAGTTTTAGTGAAAGCAGGAATGCGGATTTAATAGGTTTGCCTACTCATGGAAGAAAAGGGCTCACCCACTTTCTCATGGGTAGTATAGGGGAGGACGTCGCCAATCATTCCAAAATACCTGTTATTACATTTAAAATATAGGTACATAAGAAAACAATAACGATTACGGTAACCCAGACCCCAGCAAAAATTATTTTATAAGCATGGGGAAAAGTGTTTTGATTTCCTCAATGGTAGGTTGTTTGCCGTACTCACATATTTCAAAACCCTCTATATGCTTGGCGGTGGAAGCTTCAGATCCATACCATTTTTCCGCACATTTCCGGAGCGCATCAGTGGGAGGTTGTGAACGCCAATTGGCCAGCATTTCCAATCTGTCTTTATCATCTCCCGGTACTTTGTCCAAATTGCCGGTTGTCCAGGGAAGCCATTCAAAGAATTGTGATTTGTGTGCCGACATGGCGTATATTTTTTGATCATAAACAGAATCGATTATCACAGCAATATCGGGTTCGAAAGGACTTGGTTTTTGAAACCCATCTTCTGAATAAAGGAAAACGGGATTTTTTTGGAGTGCGGGTGTTTCCGGGGCAACATTGGGTACAATTACCATATAGGCGGCGTCCTGTACCAAAACCCCTGTATACCTATGATCCGGATGATAGTCATTGGGTCTAGGGGCAATGACCACATCGGCATTCCATTTTCTAATTTCACGTATCACCTTTAGTCGATTTTCCAAAGTAGGCATTAATTCCCCATCATGGTTGTCCAAAACTGTATAGGCTACCCCAAACCTTTTACCCGCTTCTTTGGCTTCGGCAATTCTTATTTTGGCAAGTTCCCCACCGCCCATAGCGTAATGGCCGGCATCGCCATTGGTCAAGGAAACAAATTTTACATTATGACCCATCTTTGCGAGTAAAATGGCCGTACCTCCTGTGTCAATGTCACAATCATCTGGATGTGCGCCAAAAACGATGACGTTTATTTTTTCGTACTGTGAAAATAATACCGTCCAATTTAAAAGGAGATAACATAGAAGTATGATTTTCTTCATTGGAGTATGTTTGTCGTTGGGTGAATATGCACTTTGCAAAAAATAAATGAGGCATGCTTATGAAAGCTAAATCCCTATGTACATGAAATTTACATTATTTTTAGCTACACTACAAGTTTAAAAAGCGGGCGTAATTGAAAATTAACGGCACTCCAAGGTGCTGTCTACCACCTCCATGACAGGTTCGGGCGAAATATAGGGAATGCCAAGTCCCATTCCCCTTAATATAAATAGCAACCCTACGAGAATCACAAAAACCGGGATCAATCGCTGAACCGATTTTTTTGCCGAGCCTTTTAACATACTACCAAAATAGACGGCGGTAGTCATTAAGGGAATGGTACCTAGTCCAAAAAGGGCCATAAACAATGCGCCAAGCCAGGGGTTGGCAGTGGCAATACTGCCAAAAAGGGCCATATAAACAAGTCCGCAGGGCAAAAAACCATTAAGGAGACCAATAGTCAGGAAAGTGTCTGGACTCTTTTTTTGTAATTCCTTTCCGAGTTGGTTTTTAATTTTGGACAAGACAGCATATATGGGCTTGGAGAAATTGTATTTGTTAAATGTTTTATAGGGAATAAGGATTGCCGTAATCATCAGGATTCCTATAATGATGGAAAGTCTTTGCTGTAGGCCAAAGACATAAAGTCCTTTGCCCAAAAAACCAAAAACAAGCCCTAAAAGACTGTAGGAAGTAAGCCTGCCCAAATGGTAAAGAAAAACCTGCAATAATTTTTTGGACGGTTTGTTATGATCTACCGGTAACATAAAGGCAATAGGGCCGCACATTCCAACACAGTGGAAGCTTCCCATTAGACCCAAAATTACGGCAGATAACAACATAGTTATAGGTATTGACCTTTATAGTGTTTACACACTTTATTTATCTTGGCTATAGGTTATTTTCTTCTTAAACATATAGACTTCACCATTATATTCCCATGATACTTTAATGTCCCATCGGCCATCCAACAAACGATTGTCAGGTATGAGCAAATAGTCTTGGAATAGACTTATAGGTAAGTCAAAATCCAAGTGCTTGTTAGATGGCCTGTATAGGGACACTGTACCTTTGATATTTTCTATACTCAAGTTGTTTGGGAAGACCAATTTTATACCTTTATCGGTTGTTTCCAATGATAGGTCTACTTCTTTGGTACGCGAATTATTTTCTGCATCAATTTCATTCTGATATCCCAATTCCGCTCCATAGTAATTCTCTGTTACCAAATCGTGATTGGCCTTATTATCCATGCTCATACTGACTACAAAAAAAAGTATAAAACTTATAAACCCTATAAAGGCTAGTACAATTCCGGTTCCCCAATTAATTTTCATGGCTTTTTTATTTTATTTTGATTTCCGCTGTATTGGGAAATCTATTCGTTTTTTAGGTGTTTAGCTTATCTTCTTTAATTTACTTATAGCTTCTAGGTCCTAAAAATCTGGCCGTAGCAGTTTCAATTAATTTATCCCCACTATAGACCCCAATACTCAATTTGTTCTTGTCACCTTCCAGAGCCGAATTGTTTATTTCTACAAATAGGGTGCCTTCCGCCAATCCTTGTGCAGGTACCGTAAAAAGTTCATGTCTAACCAGGTTAATGGTCCCTTTGTGCGATATCAGTTTAAAGCTTATGTCCGGAATTTCCTTGGTGGTTTTGTTAACCAATTTATACGTATAAACATTGCTAATGATATTGTTTTCCTTATGTTCGTACAGTTGTCCCGGTAGCCTTAAGACATTTGCTTCCACTTCATTTCTTAAAAATAGCATTCCGATCAATATTCCCGTAAGAATCACAAGTACTGCAGTATATCCTTTTAGTCTGGGTGTAAACTTAAATTTCGACTTTTTTTCAATATTGTCTTCGCTGGCATAACGGATAAGTCCCTTGGGCAGGTTTACCTTTTCCATTATGGTATCGCATTCATCAATACAAGCGGTACAGTTAACACATTCCAATTGAGTCCCATTTCTTATATCTATACCGGTTGGGCAGACGTTTACACATTGGAAACAATCTATACAATCGCCATGTGCAAGGGCTTCCCTGTCCTCCCCTTTTCTAAACTTTTTTCTTCCGTTTTCAGCTTCCCCGCGTTTATGGTCGTAAGCCACAACAATAGATTTATTGTCCAGCAATACGCCCTGCATCCTTCCATAGGGGCAAGCGATGATACATACTTGTTCCCTAAACCATGCGAACACAAAATAAAATACCCCAGTAAAAATCAAAAGGGATACCAGTGTACTTACATGTTGTAAGGGGCCATCGGTGATATATTCTATCAATCGGTCACTTCCAATTAAGTAAGCCAAAAAGACATTGGCTATCAAAAAGGAAATAATGAAAAATACAATCAGTTTAAGGCTGCGTTTCCTTATTTTTTCCGCATTCCAAGGTTGTTTGCTAAGGCGTATTTGGGCGCCACGGTCACCATCGATCCAGAATTCGATCCTTCTAAAGACCATTTCCATAAATATGGTCTGGGGGCACATCCATCCGCAGAAAATACGACCAAAAGCTACGGTGAACAAGGCAATAAAAATTACGCCAATAATCATCGAAATTACAAAAAGATGAAAATCCTGTGGCCAAAAAGGAAATCCGAAAATGTTGAAACGCCTTTCCAGTACGTTGAACATTAGGAATTGGTTGCCGTTCACTTTTACGAAGGGAGCTAGAAAAAGAAAAGCCAAAAGGACATAGCTTACGTACTTGCGGTATTCATAAAACTTGCCACTTGGTTTTTTTGGGAATATCCATGCCCGTTTCCCCTCTTCGTTAATAGTTCCTATGGAGTCCCTAAAATTGTCTTGGTCCTGTGCCATTTCTTTATGCTACTTTTTTTGAAATTACGGATGGGCTTTAATTGCTCTCCAATTCAGAATTTTAGGCTTTATTCCCCAGTCCAGATTTCTCCTTCGGCAACCTTAGGGTTAGCAGGGACCTTGCCATTTATTTCAGAGATAATAAAACTGGCAACCTGAGCCATTTCGGCCGGTTTAAGGGTCTGCTTCCAGGCAATCATGCCTTTGCCGTCCCTACCGCCTTCGGAAATGGTATGGAAAATGTTTTTGATCCCACCTCCCAAGATCCAATATTCGTCAGTAAGATTTGGGCCTATGCCTCCACCGCCATCTGGCATATGACAGGCCACACAATGTGAATTGTAAATAGCTCCACCTGCTTTAAGATCGGAGGCCTCTGTCAATAACTCCACGGTGTTGGCATCCACCAAGCCTTTGGCTGTTTTTTTATAGGCTTCAATGGCTATCTGGGCCTCGGCCACTTCCTGGTCATATTCCATATTCTGGGTATACCCATCAAATACATGAAAACGGGCGAGGTATACTAGGCCAAATACAATAGTGGCATAGAACATATATACCCACCAAGGGGGAAGATTATTGTCCAATTCACGGATTCCATCGTAATTGTGATCCAGGATTATTTCCTTTTCCTCCTCTATAGGTTTGTTTCCGGTAATTTTTTTCCAGAATTCTTTACCCCATTTCCACTCCCATGGGGCGGATTTGGCCTCTAAATAGCGCTTTTGTGCTTCTGGGGATAATGTTTGGAACATGACGTTCTCTACTGATTTTAGAATCAATTCAATTCCTATCAATATAAACAACACCATCAGCAAAAAAAGAAGGGTAATAGGATATTCTATAAAAGCAGGTTTGTCCCCAGAATCAATAAAATACTCCATCAATCCGAAGATTAGGAAAAAGATTAAGGGCACTCTTATCCACCAAGGTGATATATTTCTCATAATAATTCTTCTTTAGGTTGGTTTTCTGTTTCCAATGGTATTTGGCTAACTTCTGTAATATGTTCTTTGGAGGCTGTAAAAACCCACCAGAAAAGAATGGTAAAAAACAAAAAGAAGATTAGCAATGATATCATGGGATAGGTGGCAACACCCTCTATACTTTCCATATAACCTTTTACAAATTTTAGCATAACTTATTTGTTTTGTGAAATTATTTCGTCCGTTTCCTTTATTTTTATATCTGTGCCCAGACGTTGTAGGTAAGCTATCATAGCGACTATTTCCCTGTCCTTCATCTCTATAAATTCTTCCCCGTTTTCTGCGGCATATTTTTTGTCCTCTTCATACCCTTTTGCAAAATCCGGATCCGAGTATAGATTTTTTTCTATTTTGGTAGCTTGCTCATTCATTAATCCCTCGGCATTTGCAATCTCTTCATCGGAATAGGGTACTCCCAAGGTAACCATGACCTCCATTTTGGTTTGAATATCACTTCTATCGTGCCTATTGCGCACCAACCATGAGTAAGACGGCATAATTGATCCGGAGGAAGTGCTCTGTGGATCGTACATATGGTTCAAGTGCCAGTTGTCCGAATATTTTCCGCCTACCCTAAGAAGATCTGGTCCGGTACGCTTGCTTCCCCAAAGGAATGGGTGGTCATAGACATACTCCCCAGCTTTGGAGTACTCCCCATAGCGCTCCACTTCACTTCTGAAAGGCCTTACCATTTGGGAGTGACAGCCAACACAGCCTTCACGTATATAAAGATCCCTTCCCTCCAATTCTAACGGTGTATAGGGTTTAACACTGGTAATAGTAGGAATGTTCGATTTTACCAGGATGGTAGGTACGATCTGGATTACTCCCCCGATCAAAATAGCAATGGTAGCCAAAATGGTCAATTGAATAGGCTTACGCTCCAGCCAAGTATGGAAAGTTTCTCCAACTGTTCTTTTCTTGGATACGGTAGTTAATGCAGCGGCCTCGGCCAATTCATCCTCTACTGGGGTTCCTTGCTTAATAGTTACAACAACGTTATATATCATAACTATGGCACCGATAATGTACATGGTGCCACCTATGGCACGCATCCAATACATGGGGATAATCTCATTTACGGTTTCCAAGAAGTTACCATAGGCCAAGGTTCCGTCCGGGTTAAATTCCTTCCACATTAAGGCTTGTGTAAAGCCGGCAACATACATTGGAAGAGTATAAAGTATAATTCCCAAAGTACCGATCCAGAAATGGAAATTGGCCATAGGTATGGAGTGCAATCTAGTTTTGAACATTTTTGGGACCATCCAATAGATCATACCGAAAGTCAGGAATCCATTCCATGCCAAAGCCCCTACATGCACGTGCGCAATGATCCAATCACTAAAGTGCGCTATGGCATTTACATTTTTAAGCGAAAGCATTGGGCCTTCAAAGGTGGCCATGCCGTATCCTGTAATAGCAACTACCATAAACTTCAAAACAGGGTCTGTTCTTACCTTGTCCCATGCTCCGCGCAATGTTAATAGTCCGTTGATCATACCTCCCCAAGATGGGGCGATCAGCATTATAGAGAAAGCCACACCTAGATTTTGTGCCCATTCTGGTAAAGTAGAATATAGCAAATGGTGCGGTCCGGCCCAGATATAGATGAAAATAAGGGACCAGAAATGTACGATGGATAATCTATAGGAGTATACAGGCCTATTGGCCGCTTTAGGTACAAAGTAGTACATTAATCCCAAGAAAGGTGTTGTAAGGAAGAATGCCACGGCGTTATGCCCGTACCACCATTGCACCAAGGCATCCTGTACACCCGCGTAGACCGAATAACTTTTAAAAGCACTAACAGGAAGGGATAGACTATTAAAAATGTGAAGTACAGCAACGGTTACAAATGTTGCCAGATAAAACCAAATGGCCACATATAAATGACGCTGCCTTCTTTTGAACATAGTACCAATGAGATTCCAGCCAAAGGCTACCCAGACCACGGCTATGGCCAAATCTATGGGCCATTCCAGCTCTGCATATTCCTTGGAAGAAGTATAGCCCAAAGGCAAGGTAATTGCTGCTGCAACTATGATGGCCTGCCATCCCCAGAAGTTAAAATTACTAAGGGCATCGCTGAACATCCTAGCCTTTAACAAGCGTTGGGTAGAATAATATACACCGGCAAAAATGGCATTTCCTACAAAGGCAAAAATAACCGCATTAGTGTGTAATGGCCTAAGACGACCAAAACTCAACCAAGAAATCCCATCGGTTAAATTTGGAAAAAGAAACATAAAGGCAAGCAGTAAACCTACCGACATTCCCACAATTCCCCAAAACATAGTTGCGTAAAGGAATTTTTTTACGATTTTGTTATCGTAATAAAACTGTTGTACTTCCATAATTACAATTTTTGACTTTCACTTTTTTGGTTAGATATTTTTTCGGTGTCCGCAGGTGAAGTTTTCACTAGTTCATCTTCAAAAAGCATACGGACAGATGGGGTATAGGAATCATCAAATTGACCATTTTTGGTAGCAATAATAAAAGCCGCAAAAAAGATTACGGCTACAACAATACTTAATGTCAGCAATAAATAAATTACACTCATACCTACCTGAATTTTGATGTAAAACTAAGCATGGCGGTTATGGCAAAATATGACATTTGTCAGCTTTTGAACATTTACAGTAAGTTCCTTTCGCAAGTGGTATTTATTTGCTGTCCATCCTAATAATCAATTTTTTTGTATTGATATACTTTACGCAATTTTGTGCGTAAGAGGGATAAAGTTGGGTTTTGGAAGTAAGACAATCTAGGGGGTAGTCAAAAATATTATGATATAATCCTTAATAAACCAATTTAAGCAAGGATTTATGATAAAGATTTTTAGTTTTGCCCAGATTTATTAAAAATTCGGCAATCATTACCCGAACTTTTTTGATTTAGAGTGTAATTACAAATTTTAATTTAAAACAATATGTTTAAAAAGGCAGTATTTATTTTATTTTCAAGTTTGAGTATTTTAAGTTGTAAACACGAAGGGGTTCTTTGTACTGCAAGCACTGAGGTAATAAATTATCCGTCCTCGGACTCTTTGTCCCAAGTTTTAAAGTGGCCAGCTGATTTAAATATAACCGGATTTTCCGGTCCTGACCTAACTCCAAGTCCTGCTTGTATGGCAGTAGCTGCCACAGGGGAGGTCTTTGTTGGGGTAGATATGATGGGTTCCTTGGGTAAGGATATGAACAAGGGGTTTATTAAGCGTTTGGTAGATTGTAATCATGATGGCATTATGGATTCCCATACGGAGTTTGCCCAAGTGGATAATCCACGTGGTATTTTGCCCATAGGGGATCAAGTTTTTGTGCTACACACTACTTTCTCTCCTGAAACTGGGAAAGCCGATAATATGGACTTGGTAGTGTTTGAAGATATGGACAAAGATGGTGTGGCCGATGGGCCTGCCAAAGTTCTGATAAAGAACCTTAGCAATTCCAAATACCTACAAGAGAGAGGAACGGACCATGCTACTAACGGCATTCAAATGGGTATTGATGGTTGGATATATATTGCTGTGGGCGATTTTGGATTCCACAATGCAACAGATAGAGACGGAACACAACTGACCATGTTGGGCGGCGGTGTAGTCCGTGTTCGTCCGGACGGAACCGAAATGGAAGTTTATACCCATGGGTTACGAAATATTTATGACCTCGCAATTGATCCTTTCATGAATATCTTCACCAGGGGCAACACCAATGATGGAGGAGGATGGAACATAAGATTTATACATCAGATACAGTCAGGGGAATATGGATACCCTGTGCTGTTCAAGCATTTTACGGAGGAGGTCCTCCCAGCTTTGGTAGATGTGGGAGGCGGATCGGGTACAGGAGCCCTGTATATGAACGATAATCGTTGGCCGGATAAATACAACAATGTTCCCATGATGGCAGATTGGGGCAGAAGTTATCTGTATTTTCATAGGCTTACCAAGAATAAGGCCAGTTTTATTCAGGATGAGGAAGAGTTTATACAACTTCCTCAAATTACGGATGTTGATGTGGATGCGGCCGGAGCGATGTATCTATCAGCTTGGGACGGAGCCGGTTATTCTGGGAGTCCGGATAAGGGTTATGTGGTACGGGTAACCCCAGAGAATTTTAATTATGAACCATTCCCCAATTTGGGAGACTTTTTCTGGACTACTAGTTTGGTAGATTTGTTAAAGGCAGATAATGCCAAGACACGATTAAGTGCCCAATATGAATTGATAAAACGAGGAAAAGGGGAAGGTAAAGTGTGGAAATTAGTAGAAGACAGTTCTTTGCCGTTGGAAGTACGTGCTGCTGCCATATTTACTTTTGCCCAATTAACCGGGGAGGCAGGAATAGACCGTTTGGTGTCCTTGACCAATGATCCACAAGTTCAGGAATTTGCCTTAAGGGCTTTGTCGGACCGCTTGGGAACCCTTGAAAATGTGCCAACAGAACCGTTTTTATATGCATTAAACTCAGATTCTGAAAGGGTAAAGGCGGCTGCAATTATTGGTTTGGGGAGATTGGGAAAAAAGGATGTGGCCAATGTATTATTGGGAATTCCTGTTCCAAATTCTTTTCAGGCACCTGAAGCAGGTACAGAGGGTCCCCATGCCCAACCTAATGCCGAAATTATTGTTCCACATTTAGCCGTCAAGGCTCTAGTGAAATTAAATGCAGTGGAGGCCTGTGTCAAGGCTTTAGATACCGATCAAAGGGATATGGCACTCTGGGCGATGCGATATATGCATAGTCCTGAGGCTGTGGATGGAATGATAAAAGCTTATGGCAATACGGAAGATGTCGTATTTAAAAATAATATTATCAATACCCTTGCACGTATATATCATCAAGAAGCACCTTATGATACCTCATGGTGGTGGAGCACTCGTCCAGATACCCACGGTCCGTACTACAAGACCGTAGAATGGGATTATACACCGGTAATCCGGTCCTTTTTAAAAGAGGAATGGGGAAAAGCTTCAAAGCAGGAAAAGGAACTATATGCGGAGCTGAACAGTAAGTATCGCCTGGCAATAGATGATTTTGGGACAATAGAAATAACCACTCCTAAAGAAGATATGCCGGCCGTAGACCTTGAAAAGATAAAGAATAAAAAAGGGCAGATCGGGGAGGCTTCCATTGAGGATATCATGATCGCTTTGAAAAAAATTAAAGGTAATCCAGAAAAAGGTAAGGAAATATATAAGACACAGGCGTGTTTTACTTGCCATAGTGTAGCTGCAGGTGAAGTAATGAAAGGTCCTTTTATGGGGCAAATAGGTTCTATTATGAACAGGGAGCAGATTGCCGAGTCTATATTAAAACCAAATGCCTCTATTTCACAAGGGTTTTCAACGGTACAGATACAGACCAAAGATGGTGGTAATTATGTTGGGTTTGTAACTGAAGAATCTGCCACGGACCTGACCATAAGAAATATTGCTGGAATTGCGTCCCAACTAAAGAAATCCGATATCGCTGAAAGAAAGGAGTTGGAGACCTCTATGATGCCATCCGGTTTGGTGAATGCCTTGAGTTATGAGGAAATGGCTTCTTTGGTAGCGTATTTGGAGCAACAGAAATAGGGGAGGTATCTTTCTTTGACTTACATTGGTTATTACCTAAATAAAAGGCAACTATTGCAAAACGGTTGCCTTTTTTAATTATTAAGATATTTCTATCCATAAAAGCAATTCTTCGTATAACTATATTTTCGTTAGTTTTCTCCCTAGAAGGTTTGTTGCTACGGTAGTGAATATAACAATGCTGATAGAACTTAAAGGCATTAGGATGGCCGCAACAACTGGCTGTAATTGTCCGGTTACCGCAAAGTAAAGTCCCACTATATTGTACAATAAGGAAAGCGCAAAACTTAGTTTTATAATTTTAATGGCCTTCCTTGAAGCTAACATATATTGGTACAGGAATTTAAAATTTTTTGCATCCAAAATACCATCACAGGCGGGGGAGAAGACATTTACGTTTTCCGAAATGGCTATGCCTACATTACTTTGTGCCAGAGCTCCGGCATCATTTAGTCCGTCTCCTACCATCATTACCTTTTTGTTTTGATCCTGGAGGGCCTTTATAAATTGGAGCTTGTTGTCCGGTTTTTGATTAAAATATAGTGGTGTTCCCTCAGGCAATAACTTGGTAAGATTAGCTCTTTCCCCTGCGTTATCTCCTGATAAGATTGCCAATTTTAGGTCGCGCGACATTGTTTTAAAGGTTTCTCCGACTCCGTCCCGGTATTGGTTCTGAAAAATAAAACAGCCCTTGTATTCGTCGTTGGAGCTTAGGTGGACAGAGGTACTGTCCTTATTGTTTATGTTGGTGTTGCCAACAAAAGAGGCAGAGCCAATCTTAACACTGTCCGTAATGGTTGAACCTTTAATTCCCTGTCCCACATATTCTTCATATTCTTCTAGGGGCACAATGTTTTGTTCCGCCAACATATCATATAGTTTTCTGCTTAATGGGTGATTGGAGGAACGTAAGGTGTTTTTTAACAAGGATGCTTCTTCGCTGGTCAATTCTAGGCCCTCATAGTAGACTTGTCCTTTTTCGGCTGTAGTGATAGTTCCTGTTTTATCAAAAATAGCGGTATCTATCTGTGCCAACTTTTCAATGGTCTGGGTGTCCCTTAAATAAAACTTATGGCGACCAAAAATGCGTAACATATTGCCCAAGGTAAAAGGGGCGGCCAAGGCAATGGCGCAGGGACAGGCAATTATAAGCACCGCGGTAAAGACATTTATTGTTTTACTGGGGTCTATTATTAACCATATTATGGCAGAGACGAAAGCGATGGTCAGGACGGCAATGGTAAACCTTTTGCCAATACTATCCGTTAAGGTTTGAAAGCTTCCCGATTTGTCTTGTTGGAAGACGGCGTTGCTCCAAAGTTGTGTAAGATAGCTTTGGGAAACAGATTTGATGGCTTCAATTTCTATCGCACTACTTATTTGTCTTCCACCGGCATACACTTTGTCTCCTGAACTCTTGTCCACTGGTTCCGATTCGCCTGTCACAAAACTGTAATCGATTTTGGCATTTCCGTTGATCAGAATTGCATCCACAGGAATTAATTCCCCATTTCTTATGAGGAGCCTATCTCCGGCTTTAATATCGTATACCTGAGTGTTCTCTTCCGTATTTTTACTTGTTATTCTGGTAACAGCAATAGGAAAATAGGATTTATAATCCCGTTCAAAAGAAAGGTAGGAGTATGTTTTTTGTTGAAAGAATTTGCCTAAAAGTAAAAAGAACACCAATCCTGTAAGGCTGTCAAAAAAACCTGAACCCCAATCGAATATTATTTCGATAGTGCTTCTTAGGAATAAAACCAAAATTCCTAGAGCAATAGGGATATCGATATTTAAAAACTTAGATCTTATGCTCTTGTAGGCGGAAATAAAATATCCTTGAGCTGCATAGAAAACCACTGGAAGGGAGAATCCGAACATTAGCCATCTAAAAACCCCTTTAAATTGCTCCAGCCAAAATTCCCCTACCTCAAAATATTCGGGAAAGGAAAGAAACATAACATTTCCAAAGGCAAAACCGGCAACGCCAAGTTTGTAGGATAAACTACGGTCTATCCCCTTTTTCTTTTTGTCATAATCTTCCAGGGAAATATAGGGCTCGTACCCAATTTTGGACATTAGTAGTACCAAGGCTTTCAGTGAAACCTTATTGGAATTAAAGGTAATCCTTACCGTCTTTTTAGGAAAGTCTACCTGGGAGCTGCTTATGCCAGTGTTTAGCTTGTTTAGATTTTCCAAAATCCAAATACATGAACTACAATGAATATGCGGTATATACAGATTTACAATCTGGGTTCCATTATCGCTAAATTCGATCAGTTTTTCTACAATATTTTGTGATTCAAGAAAGTCATATTTGCCCTCTACTTCTTTGGGCGATGCACCTGCTGCGGACTGAAGGTCATAATAATAGGATAGGTTGTTATTGGCAAATATCTCGTAGACAGTTTTGCAGCCAGTACAACAGAAGTTTTTGTCATTATGATTTATGGGCGTCTTCCCGCAATCGTCACCACAATGGTAGCACTTTGCCTTATCCATATATTATAAGCTTAATATCTGCTTGCAAAAGTGGACAAGATTACCATTTTAAAACATGACAATTGTCAGTTTTTACCGATGCCAAATCCATTAAATTTGTCACTTCAGGTAATTACGGGCATATGAGCAGATGTGAAAATTGTATTATTCGTCAATTCAATTCCTTACGGGCAATGAACAAGGAAGAGTTAAAGAGGGTTTCTGATTCTAAAACTACCAAAACTTTAAAAAAGGGCGAAACCATTTTTGGGGAAGAAGATAAACTAAACGGAGTATATTGTGTTAGGGACGGAGTTTCTAAACTGTCCAAATTAAGCCCCAATGGTAAGGATCAAATTGTAAAACTGGCAACAAAAGGGGCACTCTTAGGGCAGCGCTCTGTAATCACGGAAGAAGTGACCAACCTAAGTGCAATTGCCGTTAGTGATATGGAGCTGTGTTTTATTCCCAAGGATGCCATTGTAGATACCTTAAATACCAACCCCAACTTTGCTGTGGAAGTTCTAAGGCACATGGCTCACGACTTAAAGGAGGCAGATGATGTTATTGTGAATATGTCCCAAAAAACCGTGAAACAAAGGATAGCGGAAGCTTTTATCTATTTGGAGGAAAATTTTGGAGAGGATAAATATGGTTATTTGGCCTTAACATTGTCACGGGAGGATATGGCCAATGTTGTTGGCACTGCCACAGAATCTGCCATTCGGATTATTTCAGATTTTAAAAAATTGGGGTTGATAAAAACATCTTCAAAAAAAGTGGCCATAGAAGACAGAAATGCTCTTAAAGAAGTGGCAAAGGGGGATTGAAGCCAGTGATTCCGTTTCTTTTTGATTCTACAATAGCCTACATTGCCCGGTTCCCTGGCTCCCATAGTTATGAGTTCTATTTCTTCATTGTTATGCTGCTAATTGATAATAATTACCTTCTGGATTCGGCTACTGCCAAAGTTTTTTCGCGCTAGAATATCAACCCTAAAAGCTGATAAATATCATAGTTCAGGTTTATAACTTCCTATAATTTTACGCTGTGGTTTTAACCTCTGACGAGGGTTATAATAAAATATAAAATAGTTTGAAAAAGATATTATTACCTACAGATTTTTCTCCCAATGCTTGGAATGCAACCAAATATGCAATTTCCCTTTATAAGCATGAAGAGTGCGAGTTTTATATTTTAAATACATATACTCCTACCATTGCCCATAGCAGGTTTATGGCAACAGGCGCCGGCGGCAAGGCATGTGAGGATGTGGTAAAGAGTAATTCCGAAAAGGGGTTGGACCAACTTTTGAAGCAGATCCAGGAAAAGTACCATAATCCCAAGCATAAGTTTATTACCATTTCTTCCTTTAGTCTATTGGTAGATGAAATAAAGAACATCATAGAAACCCATCAAATTGGTTTAGTGATTACGGGTACAAAAGGTGCATCCGGTTTGGAGGAAGTGTTTATGGGGAGCAATACCGTTAGAATAATAAAATCTATAAAGAACTGCCCGGTACTGGCCATTCCCCAACAATTTAAATTTAGGACTCCTTCCGAAATAGCTTTTGCAACAGATTTTAATAGGTTTTACACGACTTCTGAACTGAGGCCCCTATTGGAAATGGCAAAATCCTTTAAGGCAGCTATTAGGATAGTACATGTGCAATACCAGATTAAATCGCTTACCGAAGTCCAGCAATTCAACCTGAATATGTTAAGGAAGTATATAGGTGAGGTAGCGCATTATGTACATACGGTTTCAGAATTGAATTCGGTTTCCCAGACTTTGGAGGTTTTTGCAAACGAATTGGACATTCATCTGTTGGCCATGCTCAATTATCAGCACAGCTATATGGAGAAAATGACGCGGGAACCTGTAATTAAACGCTTGGCCTTTCACACCCAAATACCCTTATTGGTAATACCGGAATTGGGCATGGGAACTCCACCTAGCAACAAAAGGGGGAAGGAAGTATTAAGGACTAATTAAATCCACCCTTTGTAGGGTAATCCTCATAGAAATCCTTAAAATTTTTGTCTGTGGTATAGTTGTCCGTAAGCACTCTGAAAACCATATATACGAGCATTATTTGACCTAGCACAGTCGTGTAGAAAACCCAATTAAAGGGAAAGTTTATAGCGGCCATTATGGTCAAGGAGATTAGGACCAAGGTTGTAGCAGCTATCCAAAACATAGCGGTATTTTTCATATTACAAGTTATTTATAATTTGGGAGATCTACTGTTAAATGTCTCCCAAAGGTATGCCCAACATGCCATCTCCGATTATTTAAATGAGCGATCATTTTTTGCGATACTTGATTCTGGAAATGAGTTAAAATTTTAAGCATAGGTTTAGGATTTTAAATAGGGGCTATGAGCGATTTGAAATTTATTTTTGATATTTTAGTGAATTATAGATGAAATGAAGGCATTGGAGAATAGTCGGACTTATTATGCGCAGCCTAAAATACTTGTGGCAACAGATTGTATTGTTTTTGGTTTTGACGAGGGTATACTAAAGCTTCTGGTTTTCAGGAGAAGAATAGACCCTTTTAAGGGAGAATGGTCGTTGATCGGTAGTTTTGTAAATGAGGAGGAAAGTGTTTCCGATGCCGCTAGACGGGTGTTACTCCAGTTTACAGGTTTGGAAAATATATTTTTGGAAGAGCTTAGGGTGTATAGTGATGTAGATAGGGATTCCGGGGCAAGGTGCATTTCTATAGGGCAATATGCCTTGATCAGAATTAATGACTATGATAGGGAACAGGTAGAGTTGCACGGTGCCAAATGGTTTGCCTTGAAAGATATTCCCAATTTAGTGCTTGATCATGATGTTATGATAGCAGATGCTCTGGAACGTCTAAGGCAGAAAACTACGCTAAGGCCTATTGGCTTTGAACTCCTTCCTGAAAAATTTACCATTCCACAACTTCAATCACTTTATGAGGCCATTTACCAGACCAACTTGGACAGTCGTAATTTTAGAAAGAAACTATTGTCCTTCGACCTGCTAATAAAATTGAACGAAAAGGATAAATCTACCTCAAAAAAAGGGGCTTTTTTGTATAGGTTCGATTATGATAAGTACAAAAAACTGGAAGAGACAGGTTTTAATTTTGTGCTTTAACCAAATGAAATTGGGATGCAAAAGGATGGACCAAATAAGATGGTCCAAATAACGAAAATCTAAAAACCTTTTTTATCTTTGCCTAGTTGTGTTGTGTCTCAATGCAAATTGAGGCAAGGTTGTATTTGTCGATTTATCTGGATGAGAATTTGGAGCGACAAAAACCGATGAAAGGCTTTCCATTTTGGGAGGCTTTTTTTGTTTGTGGTGCATCGATATGGCTGTTTTAATAGTTTTAACCAATGCACACTAATCTTCTACCAAGGATGTTAGAAAACAGGCCATGGATTTAATAACTACAAAAATCTAATTCTTACATCAGTATTAATTGAACTTTAATATTTCTGATACTCCTTATTTTATCGTATTTTTAAAAAGGAATCATTTATAACGCTATAGTTATGCCCTTGTATCATAAATTAGGTAAAATTCCCCCCAAAAGACATACTATTTTTAAAAAAAAGGATGGGAGCCTTCATTATGAACAATTGGTCGGAACCATTGGTTTTGAAGGTATGTCATCGCTTATGTACCACTTGCATAGGCCTACAATGGTAAAGGAAGTGGGTAAATCCTTTGATGTTTCCCCTAAAGCCATGGTGTCTCATAATATTAAATCCAGATTGCTCAAAGGTTTTGAAGTGAAACCCATGAACGACTTTTTGGAAAGTAGAACGGTGATGTTATTCAATTCCGATGTCCATATCTCGCTTGCGGCACCTAAAAAATCAATGAACGACTATTTTTATAAAAATTCGGATGCGGACGAATTATTGTTTGTCCACAAAGGTACGGGGGTTTTAAAAACGATGTTGGGTGAAATAAGGTTTGAGTTTGGGGATTATCTAATAATTCCACGTGGAATGATCTACCAGATAAATTTTGATCAGGAAGATAACAGGTTGTTGATTGCGGAATCGTATCGTCCTATTTATACACCAAAGCGATATAGAAATTGGTTTGGACAGCATTTGGAACATTCTCCATTTTGCGAGCGCGATTTTAAGCTACCACAGAATTTACAAACGCATAATGAAAAGGGCGATTTTTTAATCAAGGTAAAGAAACAAGGGCAATTGCATCATTTGGTATATGCTTCCCACCCTTTTGATGTTGTAGGTTGGGACGGTTACAATTATCCATACGGGTTTTCTATACATAATTTTGAGCCTATTACGGGGCGTGTTCATCAGCCACCTCCAGTGCATCAAACATTTGAAACTTCGGCCTTTGTAGTTTGCTCCTTTGTACCCCGTTTGTACGATTATCACCCTCAATCTATACCCGCTCCCTACAATCATTCCAACATTGATTCCGATGAGGTGTTATATTATGTAGATGGCGACTTTATGAGCAGAAAAAATATAGATAAGGGATATATTTCATTGCATCCTGCGGGGATTCCCCATGGTCCCCACCCGGGTACCTATGAGGCCAGTATAGGAAAATCCAAAACTGAGGAGTTGGCGGTAATGATAGATACTTTTAGGCCTTTGAAACTTACCAAGGCAGCTTTGGATATTGATGATGGAAAATATTACCAATCCTGGTTGGAATAAAAGTGCGCTTTGCTAAATACAGCTAACGGCTAAATTACTAACTGAATTGGGGACTTTAACAAAGTCTTTGGTACAGTAATAATTTACAATATTATTGTTAATATTCTCTTAAGAAAAAATAGGTTATTTTTATCAAAAAGGACCTTATGTATAGTTTAAAAGAAAGCAAGCTCTCATTAGTGAGAGCGGATAGTTTAGAATTAAACTATAGTTTTGAAGTTCTGCATGAAAAACCTATAAGATTTAAGAGAGAATCATTAGAAGAGTCTTCTCACAGAACACACGTATCTATAAAATTACAATTTGTTTTTCTTGATAACAAGTTAGATTTTAATTTAAATGACGAATTGATTGAATCAATCATAAAAAAAAATGACTGGTATGATTATTATAAGGTGAGCATAACACTATCAATCAAAGCTAAAAACACGGTGTTTCAAAACATCACAATACAACGTGAAAGAGCAAAAGGTCATAAAGGCGTCACAATGTTTTTGAATTTGCAATTAGATAATTGCAAGTTTAACTTTCTAAAGATGGCGGTTGATTCAAGAAAAATCACTTTGGTTAATGTGAAATGCAATGATTTATTAATTGATGGGAATCCTAAGGAATTTGAAGCAGTTGGAATTAAAGCAAAAAACTTTAGATTAAGTTCTTGTAGTGAACCAATAGTAAGTAATTTTATTTTTGAAACACTAGCAGTTGGAGATTGGATTAAAAAAATTAAACTTAGCCAGGGAGTTATTAAGAAAGAAATTAGAATTTTAGAAAATACAAATGATTCGACCGAAAAAAATATTGATTTCAATATCTCTTTTGTTAACCTTAAAAATGCTACAGACTCCAAAATAAGTGTTATTAGAATGATTAAAAAGCAACTTGAATTGAGAGGCAACAATTATGACTATCTTAACACTTTAGCTTGTGAATACAAAATAACAAAAAGTAAGCTTAATTTTTGGGAAAGTCCTACCGATTATATTCAATTACTCTTGAATGAAATGTCAAATAACTTTGGAACAAGTTGGTTTAAAGGAGTTTATTTCACTTTTGCAATTAACTTTATAGGCTCATGGGCATTATATTGTTCAATATTACATGACACAGCAATTGAGGTTTGCCAGATAAGTCTTGAAACAGATGTAAAATCTATATTTTTCAATAATTTTTCGCCGATTTATAGAAATGATTTGTTGGAGAGACTTTCAGCAACTTCACTGCTTTCATACAGTATTCTTTTTTTTACTAAGATTTTTGTTTTTTATGGTATTTATCAAACTGTTTTTGCTTTCAGAAAGTATAAAAAATAGGATTTGTTCATACCTTATTACGCGAAAATTACATCTTCAGATTGCGAATAATTTAAGATTATACTTACAAATAAATATATTACATATATTCTCGATACTAGACAATAATTCTGTTATCCATATTACCTGTAAGAATAATATTTAAACCAAATTAGCCACATTATGATCTTCTATGTTATTAACTTTGGTGAATCACGAAATGAACAAGGGAAGCGGCCAATTTTGCCGTTTGATGGTCTATGTCATGACTAGGGTTCATTTCAGCAATATCGAAGCTGATCATTTTTTTTGATGCAATTATAATTCGCAAACATTCCAGGACAATTTCGGGGGAGAAACCCATTGGGGAAGCGGCACTTACACCAGGGGCGAAGGCCGAAGAAAATCCATCCAAATCTACAGTGGTGTAGATATAATCCACCTCCTTAGTAAATTGCGCTATTTTATCCTTTATTTTATGGAAATGTAAGAGGTTGAAGTGTTTTTTTTCAACATAGCGGACATCCAGGTCATTGGCTGTTTCAAATAGGGTTTGACTATTGGCATCTTCTCGAATTCCAAGACACATGTATCTGAATTTAGATTGGTCCAATTTGCACTCTTGGGAAATTTGATAAAATGGAGTTCCGGAATTATTATTGGTTTGGTTACTTCGTAAATCAAAATGTGCGTCAAAATTGATGATGCCAATAGATTTATTATTGCCTACCGTGGCCAGATATTTTTTTATTCCCTTATAATGGCCATAGGCTATGTCATGCCCTCCTCCCAAGAGTATGGGGAAAGCGTTTTGATTAAGCAGTTGGGTGACGGTACGGGACAAAACGGTTTGTGTTTTTTTTAAATCGCCATCCTTACAATCAACGGTTCCTGTATCCAACAATAAAGTGTTTTCCGTTAAGTGGTTTGGGAGTTTGGCAAGTTGCATGCGGATAGCATCGGGACCCAATGCTGCACCAATTCTTCCTTCGTTCCTTTTAACGCCCTCATCGCAGGCATATCCCAATATAGCCCAAGACCATTCATTTTTTCGGGGGACCTCCTCGGTATTAAGATCAATGCAAATCACCTTTTCATGAAGATAAAGTTGTTGGCCAGACTTGCGTCCTGTCCAAATTAAAGGGTCTGTTTTGGAATAGGTATGCATTTTAATTGAATTTTTTTAGGCTGATGGTCTTGTTGACCAATTCATCGATGCTCTATGAACTTTGAATAAAATAGTTGAATAACTTATTCGCCATCCTAGAAAATATCCTTATCAATATTAGTGTTTTTCTCTTGGACAGGAGCAACTGTTACACAATATTTATAACTAAATTTAACACCCTTAGTGCGCTCTAGGGGCATTTATTATGATGTATTGGATGGCCTGAAGGAAAAGGTTATAACCATTTTTTGGTAACTAGTAACTAAAGCATTCTGAGCCGCAACTAGAATCAAGTGCTGTTTTGTTTCCCGAATGTTTGTATGAAGCTTAAGCTTGTTTTAAGTCTACTCTAAAAGTGATAATCTATCAATGTGTTTTCGTATGCAAGTAGGAAATGCTGCTACAGCGATTTTATAATTGTTTGGAAGTATTGAAAACTTCGTTAAAGTTTTACTTGTTTTTTGTTGATCAAAATGTCTTTATTTTCATATTATTAAGGCATGATATGTTTTTAAAGAATTTGTTGGTTTGTAGGATAATACGTAAACATATCTGAACTAGATTATCAGATCAACTCCAAATCATTTTTAATTTAATCTAGTAATTTTAGTTGAACAAACTATTGATTATATCATCTTCTACCAAATGTGGCAAGGTAACCTTTAATTGCGGTGTTCGGGCCATTTCCCGTTTTATGGCGAATAATGCTTCTTTGTTTCTAGCCCAACTTCTTCTAGATATCCCATTATTTACATCATAAAAGAGCATATTTTTTAAACGCCTTGCGGCCTCGTCCGAACCGTCCAGGACCAAACCGAAACCACCGTTGATGACTTCTCCCCAACCTACGCCACCTCCGTTGTGAATGGATACCCAAGTGGCGCCCCTAAAACTATCGCCAATGACGTTGTGGATGGCCATATCTGCGGTAAATTTACTGCCGTCATAAATATTGCTAGTTTCCCTAAAAGGGGAATCCGTTCCCCCCACGTCATGGTGGTCCCGCCCTAAAACTACAGCTGCACTGATCTCTCCAGAGTTTATAGCAGCGTTGAAGGCCATGGCAATTTTAGCCCTTCCTTCTGCATCTGCATATAAGATGCGGGCCTGAGACCCTACTACCAATTTATTGGATGAAGCTTCCCGGATCCATTTTATATTGTCCTGTATTTGCTGTTGGATCTCGGAGGGCGCGTTGGTTCTAATTTCTTCCAAAATTTGAAGCGCAAGATTATCGGTTGTTTGTAAATCCTTGGGGTCTCCCGAAGTGCATACCCACCTAAAGGGTCCAAAGCCGTAATCGAAACACAAGGGGCCTAAAATATCCTGTACATAGGAGGGGTATCTAAAGTTGATGCCATTATTTGCCATTATATCTGCCCCAGCCCTGGATGCTTCCAATAAAAAAGCATTGCCATAATCAAAGAAATAGGTGCCCTTGGCCGTATGTCTGTTAATGGCCGATACTTGTCTTCTTAACGAAGCTTGCACTTTTTGCTTAAAAACTTCGGGATTACTGCGCATCAAATTATTGGACTCTTCAAAAGTAAGGCCAGCGGGATAATACCCCCCTGACCATGGATTATGAAGGGAGGTCTGATCAGATCCCAAATGAATAAATATATTTTCCTGGTCAAACCTTTCCCATACGTCAACAATGTTGCCAATGTAGGCCAAGGAAACTACTTCCTCTTTTTTAATGGCCAGTCTGGCTCGTTCTACCAATTGGTCTAAGTCTTCCAATAGCTCATCTACCCAAGCTTGCTGGTATCTTTTTTGTGCGGCGACTTCGTTTACCTCAGCACATATGGTGATGCAGCCGGCAATATTTCCCGCTTTGGGCTGGGCCCCGCTCATCCCCCCTAAACCGGAGGTGAGAAATATTTTTCCATTGGCGGATTCCCCTTTTTGCAAGACTTTCCTAAAGGCGTTCAGGACGGTAATGGTGGTGCCATGAACTATTCCTTGTGGCCCAATATACATATAGGATCCGGCCGTCATTTGTCCGTATTGGGTAACTCCCAGGGCATTATATTTCTCCCAGTCATCCTGTTTGGAGTAGTTGGGGATCATCATCCCATTGGTGACTACCACTCTCGGAGCTTCTTTGGAGGAGGGAAATAGCCCCATGGGATGCCCGGAATAAATGTGCAGGGTTTGTTCGTTGGTCATATTCGCCAAGTACTGCATGGTCAAAAGATACTGGGCCCAATTCTGAAAAACGGCACCGTTTCCCCCATAGGTTATTAGTTCTTCAGGATGTTGTGCCACTTTCGGATCTAAATTATTTTGGATCATTAGCATAATACTGGCGGCTTCTACGGTTTTTGCAGGATAGTCATCAATTGGTCTTGCATATAGCGGATAATCTGGCTTAAAGCGATACATATATATTCTACCCAGGGTATTCAATTCTTGGGCAAATTCTTTTCCAAGGATCTCGTGCCAATCCGAAGGAAAATAGCGCAAGGCATTGCGTATGGCCAATTTCTTCTCCTCTAATGATAATATATCCTTACGTTTGGGAGCCCTATTGGCATTCTTGGGATAGACTTTGTTCTTAGGCATTTCCTTTGGTATGCCTTGGAGTATTTTAGCTTTAAAATTCTCTTCCGTCATCGTTCGCGTCTTTTTGAGTTATATATCGACTAACAATTTTCCTTTTTTGCAGACAAGGGAAGGGGGCATCATTCCCTGCTGGTAAAGAATTTCCCTGTAATCGTTGGTTGGAAATGCAACGAGATCCGCCAATAATCCCGGTTTTAATGTACCCCGGTCCTGTAGTTTTAAAGCCGCCGCTGCCCTATAAGTAATCCCGGCCAATACCTCAGTATTGGAGAGTTTTTCAAAGGCGCCCAGAACGGCTGCCTGTACCAACAAATTACCCATTGGGGCGGAACCTGGATTCCAATCACTAGCGATGGCCAAGGCAGCTCCTGCATCCAATAAACGGCGGGCAGGGGTATAGTTACAGCCCAATCCCATAGAGGCGCCGGGTAAGGCGGTGGCCACTACATTGCTTTTGGCCAAAAGCTGAATTTCTTTATCTGTACTGGCTTCCAGATGATCGGCACTTACTGCCTTATATTTAACAGCAACTCCACTACCTCCTGTGGAAAATTGTTCAGCGTGTACGGTGATATCGAATCCCATGGCCTTGGCCTTGTCAAAATATGCCGCAATTGAAGCAGGGGTAAAGGCCCCTTCTTCCACAAAGGCATCGATCCTATTGGTTAATTTTTCCTTTTCTAGAATTGGAAATAGTGAAGTGCTTATTTCCAAAAGATAATCAGCTGGACTCCCTTGGTAATCTTTGGGGACCATATGTGCCGCCAAACAGGTAGGAATCAGGTCGGACAGGCATTGTTCATTGGCTGATGAAATGGCCCTTAGCATTTTTAGTTCCCCTTGTACCGAAAGTCCGTAGCCACTTTTTACTTCTATAGTAGTCACTCCATGGGTCAAATGTCTGTTGGCTCTTTTTTTAATACCCTCTATTAGGGAGGAAGTTGCGGCTTTTCTTGTCTCAGTTACCGTATCCCAAATTCCACCGCCAGCTTTGGCAATTTCGAGGTAGGTTTTGCCGGAATTTCGGAGGGCATAGTCCTTGGCCCTGCTTCCGCCAAAACAAATATGGGTATGGGCATCTATTAAGCCGGGAAGGCATACCATATTGGATTGGATATGTATATTTTGGGCATTTAGGTGGTTCGCTTCGGTCTGAATTTCAGAATAAGATCCTATGGCGTGAATTTTTTCATCTTCCATAATAATACCCCCATTTTCTAGGATTGGCAATTGCTCGTCCGATAAGGGGGCTTTTAGCGGTAGACCTGTCATGGTCAAGATTTGCTTAAAGGGGCCTATAAGGGTATAGTTTTTCATATTGGTATAATGTCTGAATTGTGTAGATAGCTTGTTAAATTTTTACAGTAGCTTAATATTTTTCAAATTCCTCTTCGTATGGACTTTCCATTTTCAGATTGTTGCGCTTCATAGTTTTTTGTACCGAATGTATTATGGTGCGGTCCTTGATCATTTTGATTCCTTTTTCAATATCATCGGAAAATACCCTGTCTTTATCGGCAAAGGCCACTTTTTTGCGAATAGTTTTATGGACTTCATCCAGCAATACGCCAGATTTCATCGGTTTTCTAAACTCACAGGCCTGTGCTGCAGTGAGGAGTTCAATGGATAATATTTTCTCTACATTTTCCAGGACCTGCAGGGCCTTTCTCCCGCTGATTGATCCCATACTTACGTGGTCTTCCTGCCCCAGGGAAGTAGGGATGCTATCCGCACTGGCCGGGAAACACAAGCCTTTATTTTCACTGGCTAACGCCGCAGTGGTGTATTGTAGGATCATATAGCCCGAATTGATGCCGGTATCTTTCATCAACAATTTGGGTACCCCGGGACTATTGCCTTCCAGGGCCAAATAAATACGGCGGTCAGAGATGTTTCCAAGCTCTGATACGGCCAAACATGCATAGTCCAGCGCCATTGCCAACGGTTGTCCATGAAAATTGCCCCCACTAATCGTTAATTCCTCATTTATGATTATAGGGTTGTCCGTGACCGAGTTTAATTCTATCTCCAACAATTCCTTCAAATGCAACCAGGCGTTTCTGGAGGCCCCATGTACTTGGGGAATACATCGTAGGGAATAAGGGTCCTGAACCCGTTCACAATCAATGTGGTCCTGCATAATTTCAGAATCTTCCAATAGGAAACGGATTCTTGAAGCTACATGGCTATTGCCTTTAAAGGGCCGAAGTTCATGTAACTCTTTATAAAATGGTTTTACGCTACCCTGTAATCCCTCGATCATCATGGCCCCAATGATGTCGGCATGGGTAAGGCAAGCGTACATTTTGTCTATCACCATTACGGTATGGGCAGCAATAAATTGGGTGCCATTAATTAGCGCTAGTCCCTCTTTGGGTCCCAATTCCAAGGGTTCAAGGCCATAAATTCTATGGAGTTGAGCTGTGGAAATTAATTTTTTTATATACCGAACCTTTCCCAATCCTATTAGCGGTAAAAATAAATGGGATAAGGGGGCAAGGTCACCGGAAGCTCCTACTGAACCCTGGGAGGGTACTATTGGAATTGCATCATTATCTATGTGCCATATTATTCGGTCCAGTGTGGCTTCTGCAATACCGGAAAAACCTTTGGCAAGGGAATGGGCCTTTAGTACGAGCATTAATTTGGCTATTTCGGTTTCTATGGGCTGTCCAACCCCTACACTATGGCTTTGAAGTATATTGTTTTGTAATATTTTGGTTTCGGACTTGGAGATCTTGGTGGTGCACAGGGGGCCAAATCCCGTATTGATTCCATAAACAGGGTTGCCCTTTTCCACAATACGTGCCACAACATTATAACTGGCGCGAATTTTTTTTCTTGCTTTTTCTGAGATTTGTCCTTGGATCGTTCCCCTAGTAAGTCCCAGGGCTAGACCTGCCGTTAGATGATCTTCCCCGAAAAAAAAGGTTTTTTTTGAAGTAGTCATAGGATTATTGTTTATCAATATAAAATTATTGATTATGTTTGATAATCACCAATACTATTATTATACATACTTAATAACTATGGGTTATCAATTGGAGCTCCGACATTTCAAATATTTCTTAGCAGTAGCAGAAGAGTTACATTACAGAAAGGCTGCTGAAAAATTGTGTATTTCCCAACCAGGCTTAAGTCGACAGATAAAACAAATGGAAGAGATTTTGGAGGTGAAGCTATTTGTTCGGACCAAGAAGAAGGTAAGCCTTACGGCTGCGGGAGAATATCTCAAAAGTGAAATAGAGTTTATCCTAAACCATTTGGAAGTTACCAAAAAGCAATTGAGACATATTCGGGATGGTAATTTTGGGGAGGTCCGGATAGGGTTTTTGGGCTCAGCCATGCAAGAGGTGATACCCAATCTCCTAATCAAGTTAAAGGACAAATTTCCTGGAATCCAGACCAATTTGGAGGAATTGTCCAACAATGCCCAGGTCAATGCCATTTTAAAGGATAAGTTGGATATGGGCTTTGTTCGAACGGCCAGAGTACCTGAAGGGCTAAACATTCAGCCGGTCTATACTGATACTTTTTCCGTGGTTTTGCCGGAATTGTATCCTTTACTGACCAGAGAATTTACGGATGTAGGGCAATTGGCGGCAGAGAATTTTATTTTGTTCGCCCAAGATTATAGTCCGTTGTACTTTGATACGGTCATGAGTATTTGTGAGGATGCTGGTTTTACCCCCAAGGTGTCTCATAAATCGGTTCATGCCCAGACCATTTTTAAGCTGGTGGAGAATAATTTGGGCATCGCCATAATACCAACTTCTTTGCAATATGGCTTTCAGATGAAAGTCAAATTTATTGAGCTTAAGAATATTCCTCAAAAGGCAGTGCTATCAGTTTGTTGGAAGGAGGACAATAGAAACCCTGTGCTGCGACATTGTATTAATTTATTGTTAAACCAGTCGCGGAAGGGGATTTAAAACTTTAGTTTGTAATATTTAAATAGAGAGATTATGATTTTTGATATAATTAAAAGGCGTAGGTCTATTTTTCCTGCCCAGTATAATGATAAACCTATAAGTAAGGAGAACATTGAAAGGGTGTTGGAGGCCGCCAACTTTGCGCCTACCCATAAGAAAACGGAACCTTGGCGTTTTAAAGTGCTACAAGGGGAAGCTAAGGAGAAGTTAGGGTTGTTCCTGTCGTTAAAATACATGGAAACGGACCCCAAGCCTAAACAGTTCAAGGTGGAAAAATTGATACAAAATCCTAAAAGTGCCGGAGCCGTAATAGCCATTTGCATGCAACGAGATCCCCAAGAGAGTTTACCTGAATGGGAAGAGGTAGCTGCAACGGCCATGGCAGTACAAAATATGTGGCTCTGTTGTACAGAGTTGGGCATAGGTAGCTATTGGAGCTCTCCAGGCCTGATAAAATATATGGGCGATTTTTTTGAGTTGAATATGGGCGAAGTATGTCTGGGCTTTTTCTATATGGGGTATACTGATGAAGAAATTCCAGAGGTCAGTAAAGGCCCGTGGCAGGAAAAAGTTACCTGGATGTAGAAATCCCGGTTAATTAAAGAAGGGAAATAAGTCCGATTTATATTCCCAGGCTTTATGTATAAATAGGCCTAAATAGATTATAGTGACCATAAATTTTAGGAAGGTACCGGTTAAAAAGCCTAAAAAAGAACCAAAGGCGGCCTTTACGGCCGTTTTTTGATCGGCCTTATTGATCAGTTCCCCTACCAAAGCCCCTAAAAATGGCCATATAATGATACCTATAAAGCCAAGGATGGGAAAGAATAGGGCTACCAAAAGACCTATTGTGGTACCGACCATTCCCCATCTGCTTCCCCCAAATTTTTTAGTCCCCCAAACTGGGATGATGTAGTCCAGGGCAAAGACCAATAAGGCGACGGCCAGGGTAATGCCCAAAAAGGTCCAATCGTCCGGAACCGCTCTGGTAAGATAGAGTAGGAGTAGGCCTACCCAGCTAATTGGAGTTCCTGGCAGTACTGGTAGAAAACTTCCCAATACTCCAACAAACATTAAAAGTAGTCCAACAATCAACAATACAATATCCATACTAATCTTTTGAATTCCGACGGGAATACGTTCTCTGTTTGACGAAGATAGGGAGGAATTGTTACATGTATGGGAAAGGACTGGGGTAGTCCCTTGGACATGAGTTGCTTTTTCCCAATGATTGAAAGTTGCACATGCTTGGTTTTGGCCAGTTTATATTTCAAATTTTGGTTGAAGTTAAGCACACAATTCAAATTTAGGTTGAGCATCTAGTGCGATTTCTCACCTTCGTTCGAAATGACTGTAGTAGTTACTTCGACAGAGTCCTTTTTCAGGACGACGAGAAGTCGCACATACAATGGTTTTAATCAATGCGCATTTTTTGTAGTTCAATGCTAAAAATTTACACACACAATTGATGTTTTGGTTCAGTTACAAGTGAGATTTTTCGTCGCTATCGCTCTGTCGAAATGACTGTGGTTGTCACTTCGACATGAGTTGCTTTTTTTTGCAACGATTGAGAAGTCGCACAAGCTTGGTTTTGACTAGGGTATATCTCGAATTATGTTTGAAGTTGATTGCATAATTGATGTTTAGGCTAAGCTATTTGTGTGATTTAGCTCATGAGCTGTTTATTTTACGGGTATTCGTGAACCTTCGGTTTCTCACATACGCTCGAAATGACTGTAGTAGTCACTTCGACAGAGTTCTTTTTCAGGACGACGAGAAGTCACACATATTGGTTTTGGGTGGTATTAATGGGTAATTAGAAGTTGCGTGCAAATTTTAAGTGCACCCTTAGCCTGCTTGTGTGATTTAGCTCATGACATTTTATTTAAGGGGTATTCGTGAACCTTCGGTTTCTTCTCCCGACCGGCCGTTCGAAATGACTGGGGTGATTATTTTGTCATGAGGTGCTTTTCAATACTTATAAATAATGAACTAAATTTGGGTAACACCAATACGAGCTTTTAATTGTTCTACAATCATTTTGTATATATAATCACAAACGAACACCGTACAACTCTTTATGTAGGAGTAACTAATAATATACAGCGTAGGTTGTCACAACACTATTTTGATAGTCAAAATGAAAAAAAATCCTTCGCGGGAAAATATAGCTGTATTTATTTGGTGTATTACGAAGGCTTTGAAAACCCAAAAGATGCCATTGCCCGGGAAAAGGAAATTAAAAAGTGGCGAAGGGAAAAGAAGAATAGTCTCGTTTCTTCCTTTAATCCTAAGTGGGAAACCTTGAACAATCAGATTATTTAATTGGATTACAATAATGAATCTGAAGTTTATCATTGCAATCAAGTATTCTAAATGACCTAATAGTCACTTCGACATGAGTTGCTTTTTGGCAACGATTGAGAAGTCGCACATATTGGTTTTGGGTGGTATTAGTGGGTAATTAGAAGTTGTGTGCAAATTTTAAGTGCACCCTTAGCTGCTTGTGTAATTTAGCTCATGAGCTGTTTATTTTACGGGTATTCGTGAACCTTCGGTTTTTCCTTATCAGTCGAAATGACTGGAGTGGTCACTTCGACAGAGTCCTTTTTCAGGACGACGAGATGTGGTACATATACTGGTATTGATCAATGGACATTTTTTTTCTTGTTCATGGCTGAAATATTATTTAGATATTTGATGTTTTCGTTCAGCTACCTGTGTGATTTCTCACATTCGTTCGAAATGACTGGAGTTGTCACTTCGGCATGAGGTGTTTTTACATCGATTGAGAAGTCGCAGAAATAATGGTTTTGGTCTTTGTACTTTTTTTCTTGTTCATATCTGAAAAATTATTCGCATAATTGATGTTTTGGTTTAGCTACTTGTGTGATTTCTCCTTAACCGTTGAAATGACTTGGGGGCAGTCACTTCGACAGAGTCCCATTTTGGGGACGACGAGAAGTCGCACTCGTTGGGTTTTTAATTTTGTTATCCTGATTATATTTCACAAGTAGGAAGTTACATCCCGGATAACTTTCAAAACCTTGTTGACTTATTAGTGTGATTTCTCCTCCCTTTCGGTCCCCTTGCTGGCGCAAGCGTCACGCCTGCCTGGCGGCGAGACAGGCTCGTGCCTACTCAGAAAATCTTAACGATTGGCTACAAGGGATTGCCTACTACTGTGCTTATCGTTACGGATCAATAGAAATGCCATATTACCAATAAGTAAACACTACTATTTCTTTCTAAGAGGTGGTTATTGTACTACGGCAAAGGATATTTCATAAAAATTGTAGCCCATAGGATAAGACTATATAGGAGGAAATTGACGGTTACATCCCTTAAATTGATCAAAAAATTGTAATTTTCGCCCAGAATCTGGCATACATGAGGAAAGTTGCGGTTTTGGCTTGTTTTTGTCTTTTTACCTCTTGCGACTGGTTTACTTCCAACGAAGTAAAAACCCAAGAATTGGTAAATGAGGAAATGCGCAATATAAATTTTAATGAGGTGGATCGTTATCCCTTATTTGAGGATTGTGATGAAATGATGGATAAATCGGGGCAATTGGATTGTTTTCAAAATACGCTATTGACACAGTATTCAGAAGCCTTGAAGGATTTTGAGTTTCAATTTGTGTCTGACATCAATACCTCCATATATGTGGATTTTTTGGTGGACTACGAAGGGGAAATATCCGTCCTGGAAGTACAGCGCAACGAGGATATTGAAAATCAGATTCCGGAATTTCGCAGTATTATTACCCGAAGTTTAAAAGGATTACCACCCTTGTCGCCTGCCTTAAAACGAGGGGTGCCCGTTTCCTCCAAATTTAGGATTCCCATTATTGTGAATTCCAATTGAAATATTAATCTAGCATCTAAACAATTCCTTCCTTGGCAAATGAAAAGATAATATTGGGTATTGATCCTGGAACCACCATTATGGGCTTTGGCTTAATAAAGGTGGTGAACAAGAAAATGGAGTTTCTTCAGATGAATGAACTTCTGCTTCAAAAATACTCGGACCCCTATACCAAGCTTAAACTTATTTTTGAACGCACCATAGAACTGATCGATACTTATCACCCAGACGAAATTGCTATTGAGGCTCCTTTTTTTGGCAAGAACGTTCAATCTATGCTCAAGCTGGGCAGGGCCCAAGGGGTGGCTATGGCCGCAGGCCTATCGCGTCAAATCCCTATTACCGAGTACCTGCCTAAAAAGATTAAAATGGCCATTACGGGAAATGGTAACGCCAGTAAGGAACAGGTGGCCAGAATGCTGCAAAGTGTGTTGGGATTAAAGTCGCTTCCTAAAAACCTGGACAGTACAGATGGCCTTGCCGCAGCCGTATGTCATTTTTATAACGAAGGCCGAATAGAAGTAGGCAAAAGCTATAGTGGCTGGGACGCTTTTGTAAAACAAAATGTTGGTAGGGTGAAAAAGTGAAGATTGACGGATTTAGTGAACAGTAATCAGTAAACAGTAGGGTAATAGCGAACCGTGAAAATTTTGGTCGGATCTCTTTGCTGATTATTTCGAAGATTTATTTTTGATGTATTGAACAGTAATCAGTAGTTATGAGGTTTCAGGACTTATTGGCGTATAAAAAATCTTTTGCTTTGGTGATGAAGATTTTTGAAATTTCAAAAACATTTCCGAGAGAAGAAAGATATTCCTTGACCGATCAAATAAGAAGATCTTCCAGAAGTGTTTCGGCAAATATTGCCGAAGCTTATGCAAAGCGACTTTATCCAAAATATTTTATCAATAAACTAACAGACAGCGATACTGAGAATTTAGAAACCCAAGTATGGATGGAATATGCAATGGAATGCCAATATATAAATAAGGAAATATTTGATGAGATGGTAAGTGAAAGTCAAGAAATAGGGAGACTAATCTATTTTATGATTAATAACCCTGAGAAGTTTGGTTCCAAATAGTTTAATTTTACTGACCACTGACCACTGACCACTGACCACTGACCACTGAAAAAATGAGCGGCATTTACATCCATATCCCATTCTGCAAACAGGCTTGTCACTATTGTGATTTTCATTTTTCCACTAATATGGGGAAGAAGGAGGCTATGGTGTCTGCCTTGGTGAAGGAGTTGGAACTTAGGCAGGGGGAGTTTAAGGACGAGGTGGTTAATACTATTTATTTTGGGGGTGGAACACCTTCGGTATTGGATACTTTCGAAATAGATCGGATTATAGGCGCTGTTAAGGCTAATTATGCCATAGTGGCCGATCCCGAGATTACTTTGGAGGCCAATCCCGATGATCTGTCCAAGGAGAAAATAGAAGAATTGGTCAATTCTTCCATCAATAGGCTGAGTATTGGAATCCAATCTTTTTTTGAGGAAGATTTAAAGATGATGAACAGGGCACATAACGCAGCGGAAGCTTCAGCATGTATTGTGCTGGCCAAGAACTATTTTGATAATATTTCAATCGACCTTATTTATGGCATTCCCGGAATGACCAATGAACGGTGGGTTGCCAATATAGAAAAGGCCTTGGCTTTTGGAATTCCTCATATTTCCAGTTATGCCCTTACCGTAGAGCCTAAGACGGCTTTAAAATCTTTTATAGACAAAGGACTCATTCCTCCCGTGGATGATGAATTGGCCGAAGCCCATTTTCACATCTTGGTACAAAAATTGGAAACGGCCGGATTTATAAGTTATGAAATTTCCAATTTTGGAAAACCGGGTTACTTTTCTAGGAACAACACGGCCTATTGGCAAGGAAAAAAATACGTGGGTATTGGTCCTTCCGCCCATTCCTATGACGGTACTCGAAGAGGGTGGAACATCAATAATAACACCAAATATATAAAGGCTATTGTGCAAAACGAACTCCCCATGGAAATTGAGGTATTGTCCAAAGCCGATCGCTATAACGAATATATTATGACCGGTTTACGGACTATTTGGGGAGTTTCCTTGGAACGGATTAAAACCGAATTTGGTTTGGAGTGCCATTCGTATCTGATGCAACAGGCTAACAACAAAATAGAAGATGGACTATTGTACATAGAGGATGACCGTTTGTTGGTCTCTTCCAAAGGTAAATTTTTAAGCGATGGAATTGCTTCCGATTTATTTTTGGTTAACTTGTCCTGAGCTTGTTGTAGCCTCATAATTACTCTAAAGGAAAGGGATGATTTTGTGGTTAAATCAATAAAATTAATCAAGAACCGTAAAACAAAAAGAATCTATTTGAATTGGTGCTGAAACAAGTTCAGTTTAAAGAAAGTTAAATATACAATGAAAACAATAATAAAGCACAATACTAAAAATTATACTATTAATCTTTCCAAGCCATTGGATATATCTATTCCTATCACCGGTAAAAGCTCCAATGTAAATGCCTGGTATGTGGGTCCTCCAAAAATTGAGCCCCATAGGGAAGGTGAGTTTACAGGGAAGGTATCTGAAGGTGCCTCTGCCAATTTCAACGATGTTTATTTTAATCCACATGCCCATGGCACCCATACCGAATGTGTGGGCCATATCACTGAGGAGTTTTATTCCGTTAACAAAAGCCTTTCTAAATATTTCTTTATGGCCGAGGTAATTACCATAGCCCCGGAAAAAATTAATGGCGATTTTGTAATCTCCAAAAAGCAATTGCAGTATGCACTGGGCAATAAAAACAGGGAAGCTGTAATCATTAGGACCATTCCTAACCTAAAGGAAAAAATGACTAGACAGTATGCTCATGCAAATCCCCCATATTTATTGGAATCAGCTGCCCAATTGTTGGTAGACAAGGGAGTTGAACATTTACTAGTAGATCTTCCTTCCGTAGATAAGGAAAAGGATGAGGGTTCTCTATTGGTGCATAAGACCTTTTGGAATTACCATGGGAAAAGGCGTTTACAGGCTACTATAACCGAGTTTGTCTTTGTTGCGAATTCCATAAAGGACGGAAAATATTTTTTAAACCTCCAATTGGCTGCCTTTGAAAATGATGCTACCCCCAGCAGACCTGTTTTATATTTAATAGAGGAATAATGCAGAATGGTATGGGATTACTTCTAAAAATGGAAGAATTATTTATGTTACTTCTGGGTGCGTACCTTTTTAGCTTGTTGGATTACAGTTGGTGGTGGTTTTTAGGATTACTATTGGCACCGGATATTGGGATGCTTGGCTATCTTATAGGGAATAAGGTAGGTGCCATTGGGTATAATTTATTCCATCACAGGGGCTTGGCCATCACTATTTATTTTATCGGGATTTATCTTTCCTTACCTTTGTGTCAGTTATTGGGGCTTATCCTATTTTCCCATGCTTCTATGGATAGGATATTTGGATATGGACTTAAATATAACAAGGGGTTTAAATACACTCATTTAGGAGAAATAGGTAAGGCAAATGGATAATATATTCGAACTTTTTTTGGGTCTAATTCTTGGGGCCATTGCCATGTACTGGGTGTTTTCTTTTTTTCGAAAAAAGAGGAGTAAGGAACTTACGGAGCATCAATCCACCATTTTGTTGGATAAGATAAAAAGCGTTTGTAAATTAATCACCGTAGAGGGCGACTTTGCAGAAATATACCAGTATGAAAACACTAAGGAACGTTTCCTGAGTTTGGTAAGCAGTAAGAAGAAGGCCTTGATCATTATCAACGCCAAGGCGCATATTGGCTTTGATCTTAAGAAATTACAGATGTATGCCGATAACGATAAGAAAAAAATTATCCTTACCAATTTTCCGCAGCCTGAAATTTTATCGATTTCCCCAGAACTGCAATTTTACGATATACAAAACGGACTTTTCAATTCCTTTACACCTAAAGACCTAACCTCTTTAAATATGGAGGCAAAACAACATATAAAAGATAAGATTCCACAAAGTGGTTTAATGGATACGGCCAATAAAGAAGCTTTGGAGGCTGTGCTTTTGATTGAGAAAATTGTGGAAACTATTGGTTGGAAATTGGATTATACGGCCTTGGAAGTGAACAATCGCGAAAAACAGTTTTTGGATAATTAATTTCCTGTTGTTCCCAAGCCGCTTATTGCCTAATTGTTGTTTATTTTAGCGTCAGTAAGATAAATTTTGAGAAAGTAAGTTTAGTGAAGGTATTAAAAACAAGCCAAGAAATGAAAAGGATATTTTATACAGTAATATTTTTAACAATGACCGTTTACAGCTATGGTCAAAACAAAGAAGAAATGAAGAACTTTGATTCCAATTTTGTACACACCGTTTATTTTTGGTTGAAGAACCCGGATAGTGTGGAGGATAGAAAGGCTTTTGAAGCATCGATCTTAAAATTTATGAGTGATTCTAAATACGCCAAGACCAATTTTGTGGGAGTGCCCCCAAAAGCTACGCGCGATGTGGTGGATGGCTCCTTTACCTATTCCTTAGTGGTTTCCTTTGAATCCGCCGAAGCACAGAAAAAGTATCAGACCGAAGAAGCCCACAACTTATTTGTTGCGGAATCCAGCAATTTATGGACGAAGGTCATCGTGTACGATTCCCAAGGGATCTAGACTTATGTGATGGTGACTTAAAGGCAAGCCAAGGTCAGGGATTATTTGGAAATCGCCAACTGGTACCTAGAAAGTTGGCATTAAAATTACAGAGGTAATTTTAGTGATCATTTTTTGGATGCTGAGGCGGCGGGTGAGAGAGAAGGTGTCTGGGAAAATAGGTTGAATAATCCAATGCCAAATCAATTTTGCTGGGTAGTGAGAAGGAAGGGGAATCTATGGTTTTACCTGAGCCTTTCTTGAGGATGATGCCCAATACGGTACTTTATTGGACAATTTACACGTATAGGGAACGGCCAAAGGAAAAGCAATTGGCAGGCATTTGTTGAAGTTGGTGGCCCAGAAGATGACTAGGAATAATCTAAATGCCACAATGTACTTGTAGGAGCTGTTGGATTCTATAAGCGTTTGGCAGGATTTAATGTAGAAACAGTGTTGGGCAATGATATAGGCCATAAGGAAGTTATCAAATGTAGATTGTGTGGAAAAGCCTAAATGTTTTGGTCTAGGTGTACTTGTTTAAAGCTTGATTATGAACATAGAGGAATTTAGGGAGTGTTGTATTATTAAAAAGGGCGTTACGGAAGAATTTCCTTTTGATGCAGCCACTTTGGTGTTCAAGGTGATGGGGAAAATGTTCGCCCTGGTGCCTTTGGAGAGGATTCCGTTCCGAGTCAATTTAAAATGCGACCCAGAGAGAGCGATAGAACTGCGAGAAACCTACGATGGTAAAATTGTCCCGGGATACCATATGAGCAAAGTGCATTGGAATACCCTTTATCTGGAGGGTTTGTCGCCAAACATGGTGCGGGAATTGTTAGACCACTCCTATGAATTGGTTGTTGCCGGATTAACCAAGAAGTTACAGGCCCAACTTAAGGCTTTAGATTAAAAAATTTGTAACTATATACATCTCAAATTCCTAATGGATAGTTTAAAAGAATTTTATAAGAACAGAATTGAAGCTCATCAGGAGTTCCTGGGTAAGATTAAAAAACAGCTGATTATATCGAGCTTAATCAGGTTGCTGGTCTTTGCCCTAGCGGCTGTCTTAACCTATGCTTTTTTTGGTGACACCCAATTGGTACTTGGTGTGATTATTGGGGCGATCGTTATATTTCTGTTTCTGGTTTCCAAACACACCGATTTACTTTATAGGCGCGATAAATTGTTGGCGCTGATCAAAATAAATGAAACCGAGATTCAGGTACTGGAACGTAATTTTCATCATCTTCCCGATGGTTCGGAATATAAGAATCCTTCCCACTTTTTTGCTCAGGATATTGATCTGTTTGGGAAAGGTTCGATTTATCAATACAGCAACCGCACCGCTTTGCTTCAAGGGAGTGATATGTTGGTAGAAATGCTCCTGTCCAATAATATCGATAATATTGCGTCCAAGCAAAAGGCGGTAGAGGAACTTTCCAAAAAGCCCGATTGGAGGCAGCAGTTCTCAGCTATCGCCACCTTGGTAAAAACGGAAACTACTACAAAGACCATAGTTTCGTGGCTCAAGGGATATAAGACCTATGTGCCAAAGGCAATGCGCATTCTGCCAAATGTATTTACGCTGGTTTCAGTGTTGCTTATTGGAGGCTATTTGTTAGGGGTCCTCCCCGGTTATCCTATTTTTATTATCCTTTTGGTAGGTTTGTTGATCAGTGGGTTTTACTTGAAGAACACCTCGAAATTGGCAGCCGAAGCCAATAAAGTGCAAAGCACTTTTCAACAATATCAAAAGTTGATTTTAAAAATAGAGGAGGAGACGTTTACGTCCGATCTTTTAAAGGAAAAAAAGAATACTGTAGTCTCTAAAGAGCAATTGGCATCAAAGGTTTTAAAGGAGTTTTCTGAAATACTGAGCGCCTTGGATCAACGGAACAATATGTTTTTCGCCCTGCTCGGAAATGGATTTTTTCTTTGGGATTTACGTCAGGCATACAGGATAGAGCTATGGATAAACAAACATGGGTCAAAAGTAGAAAATTGGTTTGAGGCCATTGCTTTTTTTGATGCCTATAACAGTTTGGGGAATTTTGCACATAACCATCCCAGCTATGTATATCCTAGGCTTGTGGAAAACCAAATAGTGCTAAATTCGATCAATGCCTCCCACCCCTTGTTGGATCCCAAAAAGGCAGTGCCTAATAATATCAATATCCTTAAAGAGCATTTCTTTATCGTTACTGGAGCCAATATGGCGGGAAAAAGCACCTTTTTAAGAACGGTATCCCTTCAGATTGTAATGGCCAATATTGGACTACCCGTATGTGCCTCGTCTGCGGAGTACTCCCCGATAAAACTGATAACAAGTATGCGAACAACGGATTCGCTTACAGATGATGAATCTTATTTCTTTTCAGAATTGAAACGGTTGAAGTTTATTGTGGATGAAATTCAAAAGGACCAATATTTTATTGTTTTGGATGAAATCTTAAAAGGAACCAACAGTATGGATAAGGCTATAGGCTCCCGTAAGTTTGTGGAAAAACTAGTGGCTTCAAAGTCTACCGGAATTATTGCTACGCACGACCTCAGTTTGTGCGAGGCTTCAGAAGTACTGCCACAGATCAAAAATTATTATTTTGATGCCGAAATTATAAACAATGAACTTCATTTTGATTATACCTTCAAAACTGGGGTCTGTAAGAATATGAACGCCTCTTTCTTGCTTAGGAAGATGGAAATAGTGGAATAAACCCTTATAATAGAAGGTTGCGATGGGAGTATTTACACCCCCTCCTATGAATTGATATGAATAGATAATAGCAATGGATTCCCTAACACAGATAGTATTGGGTGCCGCGGTTGGAGAAGCGGTTTTAGGAAAGAAAGTCGGTAATAAGGCAATGTTTTACGGGGCCATAGCAGGAACCATTCCAGACCTTGATATATTAGCCAATTATTTTACGGATACGGTAACAGCTATAGAATGGCACAGGGGCTTTAGTCACTCCATTTTCTTTTCTATAATATTTGCCCCAATCTTCGGGTGGTTGATTTTTAAATTAGAACGAAAAGGGACCGGTTCATGGAAGGATTGGTCTTGGTTAATGTTTTGGGGACTCTTCACGCACCCAATTTTGGATGCTTTTACGACCTGGGGAACCCGGCTTTTCTGGCCTTTTGATCTTAGGTTGGCTTTTCAGAATATTTTCGTTATTGACCCCTTGTATACCTTGCCGTTTTTAATGTTTCTTATTTTGGCGCTACAACAAAAGCGCGACTCCCCAAAACGTGGACGTTATAATGCCTTGGGGTTGATCATTAGTAGTGCCTATTTGGTACTTAGTTTGGTGCTGAAAGGAATTGCTTTTAAAAAAATTACGGAAAGCTTGGAGGCACAGGAAATCGGATATCTGGAGATGGATATCAGGCCTTCGCCATTTAATACGGTATTATGGTCTGCCAATGTGGATGCTGGTGATGCTTATCTAATTGGGAATTATTCCTTTTTTGATAATCAGCCAGTAGAATTTAGTAGATACCCAAAAAACCATGAGTTGTTGGGGAGTTTGGTTGGAAATGATAAAATACAGCGACTAAAAAAAATTACTGAAGGTTGGTATACAATAAACGAGGTAAACGGACAGTTGTTTTTTAATGATCTGAGATTTGGTTTAATGAGTTTGGACCCCGGAGAGACGCAATTTGCTTTTAATTATAAGTTGGTACTTCAGGATGACAATCTGTTGATAGAAGAAACCCCAAAGTTAAAACGGGATGCAAAGAGACTCCTTACGGCCCTGTGGGGAAGGATGTGGGGAATATAAAATGTTAATATCAATTCTGGAATGGTTGGAAAGTTGGATATAATAAAATGCAGCACTTTTTGGTCAGGTATAAGCGGGGTGATATTTTTTGAAGGAGCCACGGTAATTGGAGGTCTGCTTTTGGAGGTCTGCTTTTGGAGGATTACAGTCATGTGCAGCAATTATAAAGTGAAACCTACGCCACTGGAACCAAGTAAGGAATGGCTCTTAGATGGGGTGCTATAATCCCTAGCGGGATCCTTATTTTCGGTTTTGCCTTTCTGTCTCCCATGGCCTTGTCGATAGGTAATCTTGTCAAACTCGGATTTTGGGGGGCATATTTTATGGCCTTGGCCACTATATTAATGGGTATTTTTCCTTGCGATGCGGCCTGTAACCCTGAACTTATAAATCCTTCCGCTTCCCAGGTCATTCATAATCTTTTTGCCGGGCTTACTTATTTAATGGTGCCCTTGTGCATTCTTTTGGTGGGTGTGAAAAGTTATTTGCGGGTTTTTTCCTTAATTTAAGGACTGCTGTCCTTCAGTTTTACTTGGATGCCATTAGGTAATGCGAATAGTTCTTACCTAGGACTTATCCAGCGATTGCTGGAAGGGTCTATATTGCTCTGGATAGGGTATGTTTCCGTTTTTATCAAAAAAATATTTTTTTTTTCATTAAAGACTTTTACTTGTGTTTTTGTAATTACCCAATTGCGAAACGCTGACCTTGCCCTTCTCATTATCTGTAACAAGACGCTTTCTAAATTCTTCCGAATATTTACGCTGTTTGTGGGTGCTCCGTCCGTTTACTTATTGGTTTTCCTCTTTTTAAGTGATTAATCTATAGCAGGGAGGTAAAACAAATACTATTGTTCAGTGCTGCCTGCAATCGCGTTAGCAATTGCAGCGGCATCCTTTTTTGGCCCGGCCCCTGGACGATTTTGCTTCTAATCCAGAAAGGTTCCTCAAACCTTGTAGGTGTTCATCTCCGTGTCCTGCAAGGTTTTTTTTGAACATTGAAGGTCCTCATCGCCCGTGTATTGTAGTGTTTTGCTTCTAATCCAGCAAGGTTTCCAAAACCTTGTAGGTATGTTGCAAGGGCATGATTGCTTGTCTTATTTTCTGGTTAGGCTGGGGCTTAAGTCTAAGTTCAGCAAGGTTTCCAAAACCTTGCCGGACTGCTGGATAGGGGCCAAAAAAGATACAGCGGAAAGAGCGACCCGCTAGGGAAACGCCAAAAAAAAACCCGCTCTAAGAAGAACGGATATTAATTATTCTATTTTGACAACTCTGCGTAGTATTGATAGAAATAGGGGATGGTTTCGATTCCCTTTAGATAGTTCCAAACGCCAAAATGCTCGTTGGGCGAATGTATGGCGTCACTGTCCAAGCCAAAGCCCATTAGGATGGTCTTGCTTTTTAATTCTTTTTCAAAAAGGGAAACAATGGGAATACTGCCACCACTGCGCTGAGGTATAGGGGTCTTTCCGAAGGTAGTTTCGTAAGCTTTTGAAGCAGCTTTGTAGCCATTATTGTCAATGGGAGTCACATATCCTTGTCCGCCGTGATGCGGGGTAACTTTAACGGTCACTCCCTCTGGGGCAATGCTTTCAAAATGCCTTTTGAACAACTCGGTTATTTCCTTCCAATCTTGATTAGGCACTAAACGCATGGAGATTTTGGCATAGGCTTTACTAGCGATAACGGTTTTTGCACCCGCCCCAATATATCCGCCCCAAATTCCGTTAACATCCAAGGTGGGTCTTATAGAGTTGCGTTCATTGGTAGAATATCCTTTTTCTCCAAAAACTTCTTTTATATCCAAGGCTTTTTTGTAATTCTCCAGGCTAAAAGGAGCCTTGGCCATTTCGGCACGTTCTTCCTTGGAAAGTTCCTCTACTTTATCATAGAATCCAGGGATGGTTATGTGATTGTTTTCATCGTGAAGTGCGGCAATCATCTTTGTCAATACATTGATTGGATTGGCAACAGCTCCACCGTACAAGCCTGAATGTAGGTCCCTATTGGGCCCCGTTACCTCTACTTCCACATAGCTAAGTCCACGTAGTCCGGTAGTTATGGACGGTACATTGTTGGCAATCATACCGGTATCCGAAATTAGGATGATGTCGTTGGCCAATTTTTCTTTGTTTTGGGCAACAAAAGTGCCCAAATTTTCACTTCCCACTTCCTCTTCCCCTTCAATCATAAATTTTACATTGCAGGGCAATCGGTTGGTTTTTACCATAAACTCCAAGGCCTTTACGTGCATATACATTTGTCCCTTGTCATCACAGGCACCTCTTGCAAAAATGGCGCCTTCGGGGTGATTTTCGGTGGTTTTAATGATTGGTTCGAAAGGAGGGGAGTTCCAAAGGTCGATCGGATCTGCCGGTTGGACGTCATAATGGCCATAAACCAACACGGTGGGTAATTCTGGATTTATTATTTTTTCTGCATATACAATAGGGTAACCACTGGTGTCGCAAATTTCTGCAGTGTCGCAACCAGCTTCCAAAAGAGCAGTTTTAACTGCTTCGGAGGCATTTATAACGTCTTGAGAATAAGCGGGATCAGCGCTCACCGATGGTATTTTTAGGAGTTGGATTAACTCATTGATAAAACGATCTTTGTTCTTGTCCAGGTATTCTGAAATCTCTTGCATAAAATGGTTTAAATAATAGCTAAATTTACAAAAAAGAACTTTTTAATGCCTAAGTATTTTTAATTTGAAAAATTACTTTATATTTGCATCCCGATAATAATCGGAGTCAATGCAACCAGGGCGAAATTGGTAGACCTGTCTGCCGACAGGCAGGCACGCTAGACAGCTTATCGCTTAGTTTTTGACAGTAATTATGTTCTTATATTAGTATAATTTTTTTGCAGGCGTGGTGAAATTGGTAGACCCGCCCGAACGTACTGCTCGGTACGGGCGGGCACGCTAGAAAGTCTAGCGTGATAAAGGGTAAACATTGAATTAGGTTTGTAATTTTATTGAAGTTTATGCAGGCGTGGTGGAATTGGTAGACACGCTAGACTTAGGATCTAGTGCCGCAAGGTGTGAGAGTTCGAGTCTCTCCGCCTGTACAATAAAGAAAAGCCGACTTTTAGGAGTCGGCTTTTTTGGTTTTGGTAAAACAATGGTTAAAGTTGGCGAGCGTATTTATTTCTATGACTTCTCGTCCGTAAAATCAAGAAGGTGCTTATGAACATATTTTTCATTCCTAATGGTATCGGTCAGAACGTTCTTAAGCTTAATATTTTCAACAGGTAATTCTTCCTGACCTAACACTCTGGAGATAAATTTAACATCCGTTGCTTTTATATTTTCTAGATATATATTCTTTATGGGAGTTAATCGTTTTTCATAGGTTGGCACCAAATCTCGCCATTGGTATAGTACATCTGTTTCAATGCCAAGAATGCCTTCGTCAATTTTACCGGCTTGGATGTTATTTACATGAATGTTTTTAACGAAACCGCCCCGGCGTTCATTCGTTTTAATATAAACCAAATGGTTCAGTTTTGCGCCCTCTTCTACTTCACAGTTATTCATGAAAACATTTTCTACTCCGCCGGATAGTTCACTTCCAATGGCTAATAACTGGTGTCCATTTTTCACGACACAGTTTTTGATCACTAAGTTTTTGGACGGTGTATTTAAACGCCACGCATCTTGATTACGCCCTGATTTTATAGCAATTGCATCATCACCTTGGTCAAAAACGCAGTTTTCAATTAGTATGTTCTGACTCATTTCCGGGTCAACACCATCTGTATTATGCCCATGTGCCACAACCTTCACATTTCGTATCACAATATCCTTTGACAAATAAGGGTGAATGACCCAAAATGGACTATTAGTAATGCTAATTCCCTCTAATAAAATATTTTCACTCCTGTTAAATTGAATAAATTGAGGTCGCAAATGCGAGCCTCCATTGACCATTTGTCTTTCTTCTACCGGGACACCTTTGGCAGCTAAATGATATAAACGCTTTAGATTGTTCATGTGGGAAGGAGGACGTTCAAACCATACTTCCCACACATCCATTTTGGCCTTTATTTCCCCTTCACCGGTAATGGCAATATTTTTACATTTATACGCGTAAATTAATGGAGAATAGTTGTAGCACTCCATACCTTCCCATGTTGAATGAACAGGAGGTAAATAATCCTCAGGATTTTCGGAGAAGAGAAGAACAGCGCCTTTGTTTAAATGGAGATTAACATTGCTTTTTAGATGAACTTTCCCTGTTGTCCACTCTCCTTCAGGAATAATTACGACGCCTCCGCCAATTTTATTGGCTTCATTAATGGCTAATTCTATAGCCCTCGATGTTTTTTCTTTATCACCTTGTTCCGCACCAAAATCCACTATTGACATTGTTTTACATTGACTAAAATCCGGAATTTTAATATTTGGCATGTCAAAAGGTGCCTCAGTACTAATTTCTTGGATTTTTACCTTGGAATTTTCTGTTTTACAAGCGTAAAAAATGCTGAAACAGATTAGAATTAAAAGTGTACTCGGTTTATTCATTTGTAATTAGTTTATTATTATACCTTCTATTTAAATAATTGATTGGACGGCTATTAAACCTCACAAAAGGTGAGCTGTATGGTTTAGGGACTCCCCTTTGGCAAGTCTACTGGATTTTCTGCATTTCATGGCAGGCACTGCTGCGCCCCTTTTATTTAATCTCTATAATTTAACGCTGGTTTTCTATCCCCTAGCAATGCCTTGTATTGGTAGTCCCCCTTTTTTTGTTTAAATTCTTCCTTCACTTTGGTTATTAACGATGGGTTTGTAAATAAATCAATAGCGGTAAACGCCATTGTTTTGGAAGCTACGATCATTCCTTTTATTCCTATGTCCGTACCTCCGCTGGCAACCGCCTGCCAGCTATGTGCGCTTGTGCCAGGTACCCATGTTGCTGTTTCTACCCCAACGGTTGGTACAACATAACTTACGTCGCCGACATCTGTAGAGTATTGAGCCTTTTCAATATGTAGCGGTGTTATTGCACTTGCATTGTCAATTGAAGGAGGTGTATCCAAAAAACTTTCTTGGATTTTTTTAGCGAAACTATTTTCTTCCGCCGTATACGTCACTCCACCAACCTTCTCTAAATTGGTTTGCATAGTTGTTGCAAGTGTTTTATTAATAAGCATGTCATGTGTGCCCCCAATTATTTCGAATTCCATTTTTGTTCCTGTACCAAGGGCTGCACCTTCCGCGGCCTTTAAAATCCTATCAAAAATGGATACTGTAATGGTTTTATCTGGGTGCCTTACATAATAATAGACTTCGGCAAATTCAGGAACTACATTGGGGGCTTCGCCACCATTGGTAATCACATAATGAATACGGGTATCTTGTGGAACATGTTCCCTCATCATATTCGCCATATTGTTCATAGCCTCCACTGCGTCTAATGCAGAACGCCCTTTTTCGGGCGAGACAGCAGCATGTGAGGCAATACCATAAAACCTGAACTTGGCAGATTTATTAGCCAATACACTGGAATTGAGCACTAAATTTTTATCCCATGGATGCCAATGTAGTGCAATATCTACATGATTAAACAACCCCTCTCTGACCATATATACTTTTCCGCTTCCACCTTCCTCGGCAGGGCAACCAAATACTTTAATGGTTCCATTTATCTTGCCTGCTTCCAATTGTTTTTTTATGGCAATACCGGTGGCTACGGAACCAGTGCCAAATAGGTGGTGCCCGCAACCATGCCCATTGTTTTTATTGGGAATGGGGGTTTTTGTTGAAGAATTGTCTTGCGATAAGCCTGGTAATGCATCATACTCCGCCAAAATGCCAATTACGGGGAAACCACTGCCATAGGAGGCTACAAAGGCCGTAGGCATTCCAGCTACACTTGCTTCAACAACAAAGCCATTGTCCCTTAAGGTATGCTGCAACAACGTAGAACTATTATTTTCTTTATATCCTAATTCTGCATAATCCCAAATTCTCAAAGCAATATCTTTATAGGTATTGTGCTCTGATTGAATGTGTATTGCCGCTTCATTTTTTAATGCTGCAATTGATTTGTTGTTGCTTTGGGTTAAGCCATCGAATCCGATAGTTAGCGAAAAAATGGATAGAAGAAGTACTTTCATAGGGGTTTTTTAGTTTAATTTCCTAAAATATCGTTGTGCAGATTATACTGTCGTTTAAATTTTGAAATTCAATCACTCCTACCCGTGATGGATTTACTACTAGTGTTACAAATATCATTGTCCTAGAAAGTGGCCTTCCCTTTTTCTCTTTCTTTATTTAAGGTCATTTCCAAACCACATAAATGTAGCTCCATGCTTTGCTATTGCGGATTACTTTCTTTTAAATCACCCTTATTGTATGCAATAACATTTGGGTCAAGGCTATTTTATTTCACTATACATAGGTGCTCTTTCCTTCCATTTACCTTTTGTAAAATCGGGAAATTCTTTAGGCCTACTCCCATCTGCCACAGAGGCTTCGGAAACAGGGGAGATTGCACTGCTGGTAACCGAATCATATGTGTCCCAATCTGGTTGTAAATTTTCACGAAGAGCCGTAATTAATCGGGTCCATTTTTGCGGTGTTGCGCTCATCTGCTCCCCATGACCTTGTATTTTTCCAACTCTTTTAGGGGCATGATAATTTTTGACCAACGCTGGCTCAAACTCTTTCAAATATTTATCCGCAGGTTCCCATTGATGTGATTCCGGACTTCTTCCTTCAATGTATATTCTATTATTGTTCTTATCTCTTGAGTAAACCCCACTGGTTCCTTGAATTCTGAAATTTCCCCGAGGATGGGGCGTATGGGTGTCGTGATTTAGTGTAATCATTTTACCGTTAACCGTTCTTATAAGCGTAGCATTATAGTCCCCAAGAGCCATTTTCATATTGGCATAGGTAGAATTATCCCCGTATTCTAAGGCTGCATATTTGTTGAGCATTACTGATTTAGAGCTCATTGAAACAAGGTAGTCAAACCTGTCTCCATGGTTAATGTCCAATGCGGGTATCATATTTCTCATAGGGTGGTCGGGGTACAGGTTTCCATTTCTGTCTACCGCGTGTTGTAATCGCCAAGGCTCCTCTTCCGGTGTGAATTTCACTCTTCTTAAATCATGAATATATCCGCTTTCTACATGAATAATATCACCTAAAAGCTTTTTGCGAACCATGTTTAATAGGGTCATGTCTCCAAAACCGCCCAATACAATACTTGCCCATTTGCCAGTCTTTTCATAAGTTTCGACCAATTCCCATGCCTCGTCTAGGGTTTGCATTAAAGGGACTTCAGATACGGCATGCTTATTATTGTTCATTGATGCCAGGCAAACAGGTGCATGCCATTCCCAAGAGGTACAGACAATAACGGCGTCCAGTTCCTCATCTTCACACAGTCGCTTAAATGCAGTTGGTCCATCACCGTATAACTTCGGTGATGGCTGGCCAGATTCTTCTATCCACCTCTTTGCCCTGTATAAAGCTACAGGGTCAATATCACATATTGCAGGAACCTCAACGCCTTCAATGCCCAATGCTACAGATAAGTGCCAGGAACCCCGACCGCCTATCCCCACAAAGCCAAGTCGTATTTTTTTTGTAGTGTTTTTAAACTCTCCTGCCATAGCATCAAGGGGTAGTCCCATTCCCGCCAAAGCTAATCCGCCCATAGCTGTAGTTGAATGCGTTAAGAATTTTCTACGGTTATAATTGTTCTTGCTCATGATTTTTGTATTTCTTTAATTAACTCTTATGATTCTGAATACTTTTTCAAATCGGGATGCTTTTTAAGCATAGCATCTCTAAACGTACCTGATTTTCGCAAGAAGCATACTTCAATCAGCGTAACTTATAGTCTTCTGATTGCAAACATATTTCCCATGACTAAGGGTGCGTTCATTGAACGAAAGACAGCTGTCCCTAAACTCTCCATAATGGGTGATGACCAAGAGGTTCTTCTTAATTAAAACAACCCAATGTCCTATCCAATTTTGAATCAACATCCCTAACAAATTCCTTGTGTTCATCCCACAAACTAAGTATAACATTTTTCCAAATCTCGATTGTCCGTGCACCTTTGGATAATACGTTCTATAAATTAGTAATATTCCGTTCAACCCTACCATGCTAGTACCATTTACCTGCTAAAAAGGGAGTTATAGGTGTCAATAAATAACTGCACCCCGTAAATAGTGAAAAATAATTTCCAACCAACGCCTTATAGGTAACCCAATGTGCGATTATTGACTGGTATTATAAATGGGAAAATGAATTTAATGATTTGTGACTGTTCCATTAAAAAGCATCGCCAAGGTAAGCCTATTAAAAACTCAGAAAGTTGAATATATTTAGTGCGTTCATAATTGTTTGTTAATTAGATACCCCTTTGAACATACCTAATATTTTAAGGGCATTTTTGTTATATATTTTTTCTAAGACGTCATCTGGCAGATGAATCCCATAAATCATCCATCTTCCTTGAAAATGATGGCTTTTGCGAGAGTCAAAATATTCATCATCGGTCTCCAAAAATCTATAGTAGACTTGGTAAGATTCAGCATCTGGGGCAGTATCCGTTCCGAATAGAACCCTGTCCTGGTATTTAATCATAAACTTCCGGGCCGTATAGGGTTGGCGGCCCAGTTCACTTATTCTTGCATCAATGTCAACGTACATATTGGGGTATTGCTCCAGCCATCCTGCTACACGTCCCAAATCTCCAGCCAAATTCCCCATATGGGTTGATATAAAAGTAGTGTTGGGATGCTTCGCTATAACGCTGTATAATTGGCTCAGGAGTTCTTCCTTAGTATAGGTGCTGCCATACCATGACCAATCAGGATGAGCTCCCAATTCATCGTAACGCTCGTTGTATTTATCGGTAGGGGTATGAAATGCTACAGGATCGGAAACGTGTATGAGCACTGGAATTCCTAATTCTCCACATTTGGCCCAAATGGGGTCTAGGCGAGGATCGTCTACAGGAATAATCTTGCCATATTTATCTTTAGCCTTTAATCCTAAAGATTTGAAAATCTTTACCCCACGAACCCCTAATTTTACGGCTTCTTCAATTTTTTTTGCCTCTCTGGCACCATAGTCTTTTTCGTCTATTCCATCATAATCCGGGCTGAAAAACACTAAAATTCTATCTTTAGAAACCTTTTGCATGGCTTTCAAATGTTCTTTATAGACATTGTTTTTGGAATAACCATCAAGGCTTACCACTTTCCAGACCCTGGCCTTGTCCATCTCCTCTAGGTATTTGTTCGCATCCCCACGGCCCAAATGATTATGGATATCAATTACGGGGTATTTAGGAGTTAGAACTTTAGTCTCTTTGACAACCATCTGACTCTTTGGTTCCCAATCAAGTAATTTAAGATCTCCTATTTGGGAAAATAAATGTGTCGAGAAACTAAAGAAAGTGAAAAAGGCCAGCGCGATACGTTTATCCATATTAAATATTTTCATGATTTTATGTTTAATATTTTTTGGCAAGCTTCTGAGATATCCTAATGTCACTGCCACTGGATAATTATAAAAGTAAGTGTTGCCTCGCTAAGGTACTATGTGTTACATGAATAAACAAAATAATAAGTAATTTTTTAAACATAAATTACTTTCGATACCTTGTGTAATTATAATTATTGATGCCATTTTAAGCAAAAATTATATAAAATGGCTTATTCGTAATGAAAACATTAATATATAAACAACTATTTAAGGTGTAAAAAAACGAATTACTTTGTAATCTTTATATATATATGATAGTATAGGGTGAATAATTGAGAAATTAATAATTTAACTGTAGTAGTGAAAAATTAATTAACGAAATGAAATGAAATGTTATTTGTTTCATAATATTTTTTTTAAATTTGAAGCAAGTTAAACTGAGCTACATGAGAATAGTCTTTAGTTGTGAAGGAAAAAAAGACATAGTAGCTTCAAAAACGATGAATCTTGAATGGTGATAAATCCTATTAAAAGACCTGATTGGCGCACTAATACGAAAAGTAAAGAACAATCCAAACTTTGGGGCCAGAATAGAAGTGTTTTTGTTTTAGCAGAAGTTTGTCTGAAGATTGCAGAAGAGTCATTATCTCCGTTCATTGTAAATGTTGGTAAATTAAGTGTTGGGGTATTGGGTACGCAAGTCAATATTTCCGCTTATCCCCAGGATGGTATTGTTGAGGCCGTTCAACTTGTAGACACAGTTAGTCTTACGAGTGACTTGAATAATAGCGATAGTCAAAATAACCACATACGGCAACCTATATTTAAAGGTCATTTTAATCAAGTAGTTGGTAAAATAACAGAAAATGAAGTCGTCACAGATGTGTACACTTCTTGGGTGAAGGACGAGTGGACATTTAGGGGTGTGTCTTTGAAAATATAATCAAGTAATTTGAAAGGAAGTATGATGTTTCAATCCTCAATAATAATACCGTTTTATCGGCCAAGAAATTCAATGCTAATTTTGGGGACGAACCAATTGAAAAGGAACTAATAGAAGGGCTTAAGCTTAACTAAGGGGGTAATTTGGAAATTAATAATAATCCCCAAATCGAAATTATAATAATTAAACCAAATGTGAACCAATAAAATAGAGGCCAGTGAGATAGAAATTAAATACAAAAAGAAAGATTAGAAAGTGATTGCTACTTGTAATTTGAATTGACAGATAAAAAAAATCGGAAAATGCTGGAACATTTCCCGATTAGAAAGTAGTGATTAAAATAAAAATAACCACGATTTAACAATACTAAAGTATGAAAAAACTTCTTACAGACATGGGATGGCCTTTGGTGTCCCATAATATAAAATTGAAATTAAGTACATTTTATATATTAATTACTTTTTTTAGTTTACAGGCCAATAATAACGATACGCCGCGTAAAGAAATTACCTTGACCTTACATAATGCTACTGTTGGTCATCTTTTGGGTGACAATGAACAGCAACTTACTATAACCGGTACGGTAACCGATGAAATGGGCGATCCTTTGCCGGGAACCAGTATCGTTGAAAAGGGTACTTCCAACGGGGTTACTACAGATTTTGACGGTAATTTTTTATTGAATGTTGCCAGTGGTAATAGCATCCTTGTTGTTTCGTATTTGGGATATTCTACCCAAGAAGTACCTTTAAATGGGCAAACCAATGTTTCCGTAAGTTTAAAGGAAAGCGCTGAAAGTTTGGATGAAATGGTAGTTGTAGGATACGCCACAAAAAAGAAATCCGAGCTATCATCTTCGGTGTCCATTGTGTCAGAAGAGGAAATCAATCAATCGGTAAGCTCTACGAGTTTAGGGGATATATTTCAGGGAAGGATTCCTGGAATGCAAGTATCCGGTAGTAGTGGTGAACCTGGGCAAAGTGCATCCATGGTCATACAAGGTATGGGGTCGTTGGAGGCAGGAAGCGCCCCTTTAATTGTAGTTGACGGGATAATTGGCGGACAATATGATCCGAAAGATATCAAATCGATTACCGTTCTAAGGGATGCTGCAGCCACTGGACTTTATGGTTCAAGGGCAGCCAACGGAGTAATTGTAGTTACCACAAAAGAAGGAAAAGCCGGTGAATTTAAGGTCTCCGTAAATAGCACATTTGGTCCATCTTATAACTGGGACGACAGAGTGAAGGTGTATGATGCCCAAGGTTTATATGGGCAATGGTCTTCAGCTATGGAAAACCTATATAACAATAGGGTAGCTGACGGTGATCCTGATTTTGTAAACAAAAGTTTTGCAGAATATAGAGATAATGTAATTCCTTCCAGTATTTTGGATAATACCACTAACTGGAACGATTTACTCTTACAATCAGGATTTTTAAATCAAACTCAGATTTCTATGTCAGGGGGGTCGGACAGGACTACATTTTATATTAGTGGTTCTTTAAACGAAGAAAAAGGTACAGCCCTTGATATGTACAATAACCAATATAACTTTAGGGGAAACCTGAGTCATAAAATTTCTGATAAACTAAGGACTAATATTAGAATGACCGCCAATTATGGGGAGAAGTCAGAATTTAATTGGCCGAGTCCTTATACTCAGGCATATCAAAATGTGCCTCTTGATGCAGCTTATTTGCCAGATGGCATTACCCCCACTCCAGTTATGGATCTAGCGGCAACGCCCTTATGGTTTTATTATGCAAGAGTAAATTACATGTTGGAAAGAGAAGAATCTGCCAATAGCAAAAAGTCTTGGGGAACTACCATAATGACGGAATTGGATTGGGATATTACTGATTGGGCAAGATTCAATACTTCTAACAGGGTGGCCTTAAACGGTGCCGATCATTCACAATCAATTTCCAATTTGACTTGGGCGGGTTATGCCCGAGATGGGTTTATTGATTGGAATTATAGTTATGACCTTGGATTTATAACCTCTAATACCTTACATCTTCATAAAAGCTTTGGTGATCACAACTTGAGCGGTATTTTGGGGCAAGAATATAATTACGATCAAACCCGTTTTGTAAATGCCATAGGAACCGGTATAGTAGGGGATATGACCGCACTTAGTTCGGCAGGTAGCCCAAATACCGTGGGCGGAGATATGTACGAGACCGGTTTTCTGTCGTATTTCACACAGGTGGATTATGACTACAAGAATAAATACTATTTAGTAGGGTCTTTACGACGCGATGCCTCTTCTCGATTTGGAGAAAATGAACGCTGGGGTAGTTTCTATTCCCTTGGTAGCAGCTGGATGATTAGTAGGGAAGATTTTATGGGCAATACAAGTTCTTGGCTCGATCTTTTAAAGCTTAGGTTGAGTTATGGTACCACAGGAAATGCAAATATTGAATCCTATTTGGCTATGGGTACCTACTCGTTTACAACATCATCTAGTTACGGTGGTGATGCAGGGGCGTGGCCTTCACGTTTGCCCAATCCGGATTTAACTTGGGAGGTTGCGCGCAAATTTAATTTAGGCCTTGATGTTAGTGTATTTGATCGGGCTTCATTAGAGGTCAACTTATACCACCGTATAAATGATGACTTATTGCAATCTGTGCCGCTGGAGGCTACTACCGGTTTTACCAGTCAGGTGCGTAATATTGGTTCTATACGTAACCAGGGAATTGATCTGTCACTGACGACAAAGAATATTGAAGGTGAATTCTCTTGGACATCCAATCTTAATTTCAATATAAATAAAAATGAGGTATTGGAACTGGAAGGTGGAGAAGATATTATTGATAATGGAATGATTATAAGGGAAGGTCATTCACTTCGAAGTTTTTATCTTCCAGAATATCAAGGTGTAGATGCTCAAACAGGGAGACCGGTTTATACGAGATGGGAAGATGCCGATGGAAATAAACTAAATGGAAACGATACCGATAGTCCGGCATTGATTACTACTACTAATTACCAATCGGAGGCTAGCTATATGCCAATGGCTTCTGCCTATCCCAATATTACGGGTGGCTTTGCCAATTACTTTAAATATAAGAATTTTCACTTAAATGTACTTACGAATTTTGCGCTGGGGCAAAAGGTGTATAATTATGTGAATTGGGCAGTGAGTGACTTTACGTCAAACCGGTTTGAAAACACCAAATGGCAAGACCTTACTCAGTGGGAAACCCCGGGAACAGTCGGTGCGGACCTTCCGCAATTAATTTATGGAGATCCATATAATTTTAGCGGTACTTCCTCTTTTTATTTGGAGGATGCAAGTTATCTGAAAATTCAGAAAGTAAGCTTAGGCTATACTTTTCCTAATGATGTCTTGGGTGTATTTAAGAACCTGAGCATTAATGCCTCGGTAGAGAATTTGGCAATTTTCACCAATTATTCATTCGGAGATTCTGACGTTAGTTTTGAGAATCCTCAAACCGATGCATCTAGATTTCGACCTGTCAGGAGAGTTTTACTTAACCTAAATTTTAATTTCTGATTTAATAAATAAAAATTATTCTCATGAAAAATATTAAAATATTTATAATCGGTGTGTCTGCCTTGTTTTTGGGCGGATGTACAGAAGATTCCATAGATTTTCAACCTATTAATCAACTAACGACAGAACAAGTTACCGGTTCATTAGAGCTGCTTGAAAATGCCGTTATTGGTAACTATGCTTTTTTAAGTTTGGCGGAAGGTAAATATGGCTATGACCGAACTCGGTATGATGTTACCGAATATATGAGTGATGACCTTATTATGAATAAATGGAGTGGCAACCACTTCTCGTACTCTTTAACGTATCAGCCAACCTCGGCATCGGAAAGGTCTCAGGATTTTTGGCAGTATTCATATCGTGCCATCTATTCCATAAACGTGGTAAACGAAGGTCTTGATGCCCTAACGGATTTGTCTACGGAACAAATTGAAAAAAGAGATCAGCTAAAAGGGGAGAATCTTTTCCTTCGGGCTATGTTTTATTTTGATTTGGTACGCGTTTATGGAAGGCCTTATTCCCACGACAATCCGGAAACCAATTTAGGGGTTCCTTTGAGTGCAACTTCTACGGATAATGAAGGTCTTTCAAGAGCATCTGTAAAAGACACCTATGAGTTTATAGAAAAAGATCTACTAGAATCATTAGAGCTAATGAATGAGAACAAGGGTAATATATATGTTTCTAAAGAAGTGGCTATGGCAGCTTTGGCCAGATTGTATCTTTTTATGGAAAAAAACGGTTTGGCAATTGACTATGCGGATGATGTAATTTCTTCTAGTCGATATCAACTGCTCGATTCTCAGGCTTTTCCTAGATACAATCGCCTTGCACCCGAAGGAAACACGGAAACTATATTTGCGGTCAAGAGGTTGGAATCTGAAAATGTAGGAAGATATATGATGGGTGGAATGATGCACGGTGATGGAGGTTACGGTGAAATTATGGTTTCTTCTACCTATATGGATCTATTGTTCAAAAACCCGGAAGATTTAAGAATTAACTTTATTGACCCGCAGTTTGAGCTTGATGGCGAGGGTAATAAAATTCCTGATCCCGAAAACCCGTACTATGGGTATAAGGTAACTGAAAGTTTAGGTGTGCCGCAATATTGGACACAAAAACTAACTTATCAAAATGATGTTCCAATGTTGCATTCCCCCATATATTTTAGATTGGCGGAAATGTACTTAATAAAAGCCGAAGCTTATGCAAAAAACGGTATGGACGAGGAGGCATTGGATATGGTAAATGTAATAAGGGAAAGAGCCGGATTGACAGGTAATCAATTGTTTCGATTGGACAATCTTCAGGGATATAATTCTGTGCTGGATATAGTACTGGATGAAGCACGTTTGGAGTTTGCCCATGAGATGCATCGTACACATGACGTATTTAGGAATAAGAAAACAATGGACAGAAGTTATATGTCATGGCAGGGATGGTCAGGTCCAAGTTCTATACCATATACTTCCAATCGTATCCTTCATCAGATTCCTGAAGTGGAAATGTTGAAAAATGACAACCTTGTACAAAATCCATCATTTTCTAATTAGTGATTTTGTGAAGGTCTGTTGCTAAAATATACCTTCTAATGGGAACTATTAATTGTTGGGGTTGGAAATCTGCTTAGGTTTCCGGCTCCAACAATTTTTAAATTAAATGCTTTCATACGGTTGCTAATGCTGAATGTTTGTCTCATGAAGTGAAAATAAAAATCAACCCTATTGGTGTGCTGCCGCACCGTTGGGCCCTTAATGACGAGCGACATTTTGCCTTATCATATACGGGTAAGCTAACTTGTAATGAGGTTAAATACTACTTCCGCATTAGGAGAAAATTAGCTCAATGTAAATAAAGACCTAATCGAGTTAGGTTCATTTTTAGTATTATTTGAATGTTCAATCAGTGTTAAAAAAAATTATAAATAGATTCTTTGTTTCATCACATTTTTACGTAGTTTAGGAATTCTGTATACAACTATGAGGATTCCATTTACTATGACAATAGATATATTTGTTCTTGTCACCATTCAGTATCTAAATGATTAAAAAACTTCGGGCTAAAAAATTAAAAGTGTCTCTAATTAGGAGAGTATTGCCAATAATTACATTTTTATTACTATCCGTACAAGTGTTTTAGCGTGGTGATTTATTACAACGCATAGCAAAAAAACACAAGAGATATTAAAGAGCCCTAACAGCTTTGAACTTTATTATGAAAGAGGTTTTTATACCATCAGCATGAAGAATGCAACGGAGCCCTTAGGGATTGTTTTAAATCCGAATCTTTGGGAAATACAAAGAAAGTTTTACTGTGTCGAATTGCTGCGGTCAGTTATTTGGCTGAAGACCATGTTGATGCCTTAAATAGCATAGCTTCTTCTCTAGAAGTAGACAGTATAGACGTTAAGACTAAAAAAACTTGAGGCTCAAATAGTATTCAAACTGAAATCAAATAATAAACCCATAAACACTTATTTATCGTTATGATATTGACAATATGAGGGATATCCAACCTGAGGATATATTGGAACACACCAACATTATACTGGCAAAAAACAGGAAAAATCATGAAGGTTCTTTAGATGCGATTTAGTCTGGCTTAAAACAACTTGGACCAAACATATTGTCCCTTCAACTTAAAAATTAGACTATCCAGGGGATTCTGATCAAGTTGAAAAAGCGTTAAATCAATACGATTATTTTATTCTTGGATGCAAATGAAAAGAGTTCCGGAATTATATAAAAGCGGAGTATTTGACAAAAATAAATGGACCACAAGAAGCAAACATATCATTAAAACTGACGACTAACACTATCGGGCTATTGGATCCCAGGTTTAAGAATATGAACTTCATAAATAAATTAAAAGAACAAATAAAAAGTTAGGAAAGATTAAACAACGAAAAATTATGATTAAAGCAAGTGCTCTTATTTTATTGATGCTGTGTACGGTGTCTTCATTTTCACAAACCTCAACAGTAGATATTTCCAATGTAAGCACTACTGCCGTCTCTAAAAATGGGGGGATTACACAGAATTCTCCTTCCGTACTTGTAGAAAGAGGTCCTTATTTGCAAAGCGGTACGCCAACTAGTGTTATTGTAAGATGGAGAACAGATAAGGCAACCGAATCTGTTGTTAATTACGGGACCTCCTTAGAATCATTAACTATGAGAGAATCCAGTGCTAATTTAACAACGGAACATGAAGTTACTGTATTTGGGCTAACTCCAGACACAAAATATTATTTCAATATAGGCAATCAGACAGAAGTGCTATCCGAAAGTGTTACCGGAGAGATGTATGTAATAACGGCACCTATCGTAGGAACAAAACCATTTGTTCGTGCATGGATTTTGGGTGACCCCGGTATGACAGGCACCAATCAAAGGGATGTACGGGATGCGTATTATAAGTATGTTGCTACGGCTCCCATTAAAACTGATATAACGGATATGATGTTGTTTTTGGGGGATAATGCATATCACACTGGTACAGATGCAGAATATCAAAATGCCTTTTTTGACGTTTACCACGATATGTTCAAAAAATCTGTAGCATGGTCCTGCCTGGGAAACCATGATGGCGATACTGCGGATTCTGCAACCCAATCCGGCCCGTATTATGATATTTTCACTTTCCCTACCGCTGCCCAAGCGGGAGGAATTGCATCGGGAACTGAGGCCTATTATTCCTTTGATTACGCCAATATTCACTTTATAATTCTAGATTCCCATCATACAAGCCGCGCCATTGGAGATGCTATGTACAATTGGGCACATACCGATATTCAAAACACAACACAGGATTGGATCGTAACCTTGTTTCATCATCCAGCATACTCGAAAGGGTCCCATGACTCAGATACTGAAGATCGACTCATTGAAATGCGGGAGAATTTTATGCCCATGATGGAGGCTAACGGAGTCGACCTTATTTTAAATGGTCATAGCCACTCGTATGAGCGCTCTTATTTCTTAAACGGGCATCAAGGATTTTCAAATACTTTTGACTCAGCAGAAACTACGAAAGGTGGACATACCGTGGGGGCAACAGGAAATGGAGATGGGAAAGCAGATAGTGATGGTGCTTATCAAAAATCTAGCGTAGCTACAGAAGGAGCAGTTTATATAACTACAGGGTCTGCCGGCCAAATATCGGGCGGAGGCTTAAACCACCAAGCTATGTCAGTGTCGTTGAACAAACTAGGATCTTGTGTTATGGAAATAGAAGATGATGGAAGGGGCGGACAAAACCTAAACGTGAAATTTATACGTGAAACTGGTGTGGTCGATGATTATTTCACCATCAACAAATCAGGTATAACACTTAAAGAAAATGCAAACAAAGCTGAAGCAAAAAGTAAAGCGCTTATATATAATTCCGAAAATGACTTGGTTAAGGTCAACGTAAATACTAATGAACGGCTAAAGAAAGTTAAGCTCTATAATAACATTGGGAAATTAGTAAAGAAAAGTAGAAAAGAAACGTTCAGTGTTAGTAAGTTGCCAAAAGGCTTATATGTTGTGGAGATAATAACAAATAGAAAAACGTATAACGAATCTGTTATGATAGAATAATTTGGACTAATTAATTATTTCTAATATGACCATTGGGTGGTATCCTTTTTAAAGAATTCCCTTAAAAGAGAAAAGAAAGTCTTGGATGTAATAAAAAGCCATAATATGGTATAGAGCTCTTGTTTTAGGTGAAAAGACAAGCATTCCATATAAATCTGATACTATTCTGAAAAAAGTAGCAGCCTTATATGTCGGCAATTTTCACAAATACCAAAATGACGTTAATGTATTAGTCGCTCTAGCCTATAATTCAACTTTTGCGGACGAATTGAAGTTGAAAAAACTAGATTTGCTTATATCAGTGAGTAAATTTTTATAATTATGTAACCACATACTATGGTACTTGTGAACACCCCCTTTTTTGGAGCAAGCAACAGAAGCTAATATTTTTTAAGGCAATAACCCCAGTCCTTAAAATAAGACTTATATTCATCCTGGGTAACAAAAATTAAATGATAAACAAAATGAGAATAGTACTTTTAATTTCAATCATCTTAACAACTGTTTTTAACGCATCTTCCCAAAATAAAGACAAAGTTGAGATAACAATATTATCAGGGGAATACTGGTGGGGCGGACTTAGTGCTATTGGTCACAACACCCCTTATGATTCAAAAACTATAGAAAGTCATGACCTTTGGGGAGATAACAAAGGAAATCAAGCGCAACCTTTACTACTATCCAGTAAAGGAAGGTATGTTTGGAGTGAATCTCCCATCAAGTATTCTTTTGATAAAGGAAAGATAATGGTCACCACCAGAAAAGGGGAAATCGAATCTGGAAGTGCCGGTAAAAATTTACGGGATGCTTATAATTTTGCGGTTGCAAACTTTTTCCCCTCGAATGGAAAAACGCCTGATGAACTTTTGTTTACCAAGCCTCAATACAATACATGGATAGAGCTTACCTATAACCAAAATGAGGATGATATTTTAAAATATGCCCAAGCAATAATTGATAAAGGTTACCCACCAGGGGTGTTAATGATAGATGATAATTGGCAGGAAAGTTACGGCACTTGGGAATTTTCGCCGCGTAGATTCAAAGACCCCAAAGGAATGATTAAAAAGTTGCATGCCATGGGTTTCAAGGTAATGCTATGGGTGTGTCCTTTTGTTAGCGCTGACACAGAAATCTTTAGACATTTGGCCAAAGAAGGGATGCTGCTACTGGATGCCGATAAAACACAAGAGATACTATGGGCCAATACAGAAAATAAAGCAGCAATTATAAGATGGTGGAATGGGGCAAGTGCCTGCTTAGACTTAAGTAATCCTAAGACCCAAACCTGGTTTGAGCTAAGGCTTAAATATTTAATGGATGAATATGGAGTGGATGGTTTTAAATTTGACGCAGGCGATGCTGATTTCTATACGGATGATATTGCATCTTTTGTACCTGAAACTAACCCTAATGATCATACAACATACTTTGCAAAATTAGGATTACAATTTCCTTTGAATGAATATCGAGCGTCATGGAAAATGGCAGGTTTGCCTTTGGCGCAGCGATTGAGGGACAAAAACCATAATTGGAGTGATCTCGAAAAGCTTATTCCTGATTTGATGTCTCAAAGCTTAATGGGGTATGCCTATACTTGTCCTGATATGATTGGAGGTGGAGAATACCAGTCTTTTGAAAATTCTACAACTATTGACGAAGAGTTGGTGGTGCGATCGGCTCAAGTTCACGCTTTAATGCCAATGATGCAATTCTCTGTGGCACCTTGGCGCGTACTATCCGAAGATAACAATCAATTATGTCTGGAAGCCGCCTTACTACATACTAAAATGGGAAACCTGTTTTTAGATTTAGCGGAGGAAGCCTCAAGAACAGGAGAGCCTATAGTGAAACCAATGAGCCTAGCATATCCAAATGATGGGTATGAAACCATTAAAGACCAATTTATGCTTGGAGACCAAATATTGGTTGCCCCTGTAATCAAAAAAGGGATGAGAAAACGGGAAGTAGTTTTGCCAAAAGGGAAATGGAAAGCGGATAACGGTGAAACCTTTAGAGGAGGTCGTACCATTGAGATTGAAGTTCCATTAAGGCGTTTACCCTATTTCACTAAAAGATAATAAATTCTAAATTTAGGCTGCAATTACTTTATCAAATGTTAAGTGACAGTAATGATTGTAACTTAAAGTATATAGTGCGTAGTTATGGGGATACCAATAATAGAAAATTCAAGGATATGACCAAGGGTGTCAAATACTATATTCTTGTTCTCTAGGGGTGTGTGTAAAGCGTGTATATAGGTGTTTGGATTAGTTGATAATGGCGTTTAAGGTAGCTCTATTTTACACGGTAACTAATATTGTATAAAATGGATAGCAGAAGCTCAAAAAACTAACTCGCTCGCTGCTAGGGAGCGATAGGATGGTGTCTCCTTATTGTGTGAGGGATGTTCTTTTTGTGCTTATTCTGGAAGAAATGGAGAAACTGGGTCCAGCGAAAACGTTTACCGTTGTATTTGAAGAAGCATCTAAGTAGTCAATAGTTTAAAATATAATTGTTTTGATGGGTGTGATCAGGGCTTTTAAGAGCAGTAAAGTTTCGGCGTTCTCCATCTTCTGAGGCTATTGCGCTAACGATTTCCCCTTGGTTTATAACCTTGGAGACATTCTTAATTGGTACATGCATCTAGTATTTGTGGTTGTTCGTCTTTCATAGTAGCTTGGTAATATTTACCTAATAGGGCTGCTGAGTCAACTTGTTCACTTAGTGTTCACTAATTCGGTAGTGACATATAGGCTTGAAGGTGCTGCTATTACTTTTTATATTTTATTTTTTTGGAGAAAAGAACAATGGTTCTTAAAAAAGTTTGTTGTGGGCCTGATACGTAGTGTGTTTTGAGAAAAGGAATACTTAAACGGGAGTATGAAAGGTTGTGAAATGTTTTATGGTCTGATTATATTTTTTTTAATTTGTGATCAACCTGTTTTTGGTTTTTTTAGAGAAAATTACGCATTTTATAATATAAAAATTTGATTATGATTCTTACAGTCTGTCCCAACCCATCCATTGATACTTATGCTTGGTTACAAATGTTTAAAACGGGCGAGGTAAATCGAATAGGCAGCATGGAAGAATTTCCTGGAGGAAAGGGTATACATGTGGCTATGGCTCTAAAGGAGTTAAAAAGCAGCGTTGCTCTATTAGGTAATTGGGCCGGAACTAATGGGGAATGGATAAAAAAAAGTCCTCAATTGGCGGAAATAGCCATTACCGGAACGGAACTTTTGGGGAATAATAGGAAATGTTATACGTTTAGGTCCAGCCTCGATAAAAAATTCGATAATACAGAATTGTTAGAACCAGGGCCGGAAATGACAAAGGAAGATTGGAGCTTATTTGTTGGCCAATTTAGATTGGCTTTAAAAGGGTGTAATTTGGTGTGCCTTTCAGGGTCATGGCCAAAGGGCGCTCCGGAGGACGCGTATTGGCAGTTGTTGCAAATATGTGAAAAGGAAGATAAAAAAGCCATTTTAGATTGTGCGGGAATACAGTTAAAGAACGCTTTAAAAGGCACCTTTTTTGGGTTGCATATTAATGAACATGAGGCGAATAGTAATTTCGGCACCGAGAATCACCTTGAAATTAAGAATTGTTTAAAGGATAAAGTTGCCATGCTTGCGATTACAAAAGGGAAGGAAGGCCTGTTTCTTCACATGGACGACCGTTATGTGCATGCCAATGTAGTAATTAATGATGTTAAGAGTACGGTGGGAAGTGGTGATTGCTTAACAGCAGGAATAACCTATGCTGTTGCAAATGAACTGCCCTTTGAGCAGATAGCGGCCTATGGCGTCGCGTGTGGTGCAGCTAACTGTGTGAATGAAGATTTGGGTATGCTTCGCTTAGAAGATGTAACTAAACTCTTGGGAGAGGTTCAGCTAGAAGCCTGAGTATTACCGTAAAAAAAAGGCAGGTGCGCTAGTTTTATAAAAGTAGCGCACCTGTCTTTGACTGTAGTAAAGTTTAAGGAATTAACGGGGAATTTTTCTAGTAAATAGTAACACCTTTTACAACCCTGGAAATAGCGCCACTTAAAGATGGAGAATCCGGGTGTAACCCCAGGTTTAAGGATTTGTAGAACCCTAATAACTGTCCCACAAGAATGGTGCACACAGGGAGATAAACCTCGTCTATAGTTTTGTTATCTTCTGAAAGGACTATTGACTTGTCTAACGCGAGATCAGATAAACATGTTTCGAATATGCCCAATTGAAATAAAGGTTTTTTCCCTTCACCCATGGCTTCCACTAAATCCTTTTCATAAAGAAAGGCATCCTTTCTGTTAGAGAAATAGTACACCAGTAATGTCTTTTCGTTGACAACCGCTTTTGGGCCGTGTCTAAAGCCTAGATAGGAATCGTTTTTACATATTACTTGTCCGTCACTAAGCTCTTGCAGTTTTAAATGCGATTCCAGGGCTGTGCCGTACTGAGGTCCAGAACCTAGAAACACCGTTCTTTCAAACGGTAAAGAGGCTATTTCTTGAATGGATTTTAAGTGTTTTGTAAGTATTGAAGTACCATATTGACATAGCTTGTCAATCGTGTCCTTTTTAGAATCGATTTGGTCAATATCGTTCATGAGCAATGCGGACAATAACATGCCCGAGTAACTTCCTGTCATTGCTAAACTGCGGTCATTGGCCTCATCAGGTAGAACAAAGACATAACTGCTATTGTTAAAACGATGCTTTGCAAGACTACCATCAGAATTACAAGTTATGATCAAATGAAAGCAATTCTTGCAATGTTTGTCTGCCAGGTCTACCGCGGCAACGCTCTCCGGGCTATTGCCTGATCTGGCAAAAGATACCATTAAAGTGGGTACATTGGCGGCAAAGTAGTCCTGGGGATGTGAGACAAGGTGCGTGGTGGATATAGAAAGGGTGGTGATTTCTTTTTTTCGTTGAAAAGCCCCTTCCAAAGAATGGCCAATAAAGGCACTTGTTCCTGCTCCTGTAAGAATTATCTTTTCTACATCTTTTAAAACCTCATCAAGAAAACCATTTATATCCAAGCGCTCTAAAAGTACTTGATTGTAAATAGTAGCCCAAAGATCTGGTTGTCCATTAATTTCCCGCGCTGTATCAATAGCTTTTGATTTCATTAATACAGTTTCATCAATAGTAAGATATTCCATAGATTGAATAGTCGTTAATAATTACATTTAACTTTCATAACATTACGTGCAAATCTATAAAACTTATTTATAGTTTCAAACTATAATATTTTTTTGTATAAAACATTATTGTGTATGATTACGAGAAATACTTTCTTATATTTATAAATATCTCATTAATTAATAACTTGAGTGATACAATATGAGTAAAAGTGAAACAAAACGGACTACCGTTGAAAGACGCAAAAGCATACTGAATCTTTTAAATGAAAACGGTCAGGTGTTCGTGCATGAACTTAGTGAAAAGTTTAAAGTAAGTGAAGTCACAATACGAAATGATCTTGAGCTTTTTGAGTCAAAAAAACTACTAATACGTGCGCGGGGCGGTGCCATGAAATATGAAAATTCCGTAAGCACTGATTATCAGCTTTCTGCAAAAGATAAGATTCATTATGCGGAAAAGATAAAGATAGGCAAGAAAGCTGCGTCTTTGGTTAGCGACGGCGAAACTATTATTTTGGATTCGGGGACGACTACCATGGAGGTGGCACGACATTTAGATGTGAAAGGTTCCATTAATGTCATAACCAATGCATTTAATATAGCCAATCAGCTAATCAATGCCCAGAATATTAATATCATTGTTCCTGGCGGAACTTTGAGGAAAAATTCTCATTCTTTGGTAGGGCCTTTGGCTGAGAAAAATCTTAGAAACTTTTATGTTGATAAGGTGTTTTTAGGGGTGGACGGTTTTGATAGTGCACAAGGTGCATTTACGCCTAACATTGAGGAAGCTTCCCTGAACCAAATAATGATAGAGATTGCAAAAGATGTTATTTTGGTGGCGGATTCTAGTAAGTTCAACCGCCGTAGTCTTGCATTTATTTGTCCTACGGATAAAATAAACACAATTGTTACGGATAATAATATCAGTATGGAAAACTTAAAAGAACTGGAAAATTTGGGGGTAAAGGTTATTATTGCCAAGTAGTTAAAACAGGAATTCTATCTTTTCTATAAAAAAAACAAGCCTACTATTTCTGTCAGGTTATATTTCCCTTGATTGAAATACTAGGCTTGAATATTTACTTTTAGCCAGCTGCTATTTGTTTTTATGGGATTCGTCTACCTCCTCTTTTGCGGCATCTCCGGGGTCAAATGCCAGGAAGAAGGCGGCTAAAACAGCCAAGACAATTCCTGCTATCTTAAAAGGTCCGGGAACAAAACCTAAAATAATCATTGAGATAATTGCCGTAATTAAAGGTGCTCCGGCATTAGTCATGGGAGAGACCACCATGGCTTTTCCATAACGGAAGGCGTATACCAAACAAAGAGCTCCAATAGAATTTAAAACCTGTATTCCCGCAGTTAACAAAGGGCCATCTGTGTCATAATTGATGTCTTGAGAGAAATCTGTCATTAAAAGTGCAATTGGGATTATGGCCAAGCCTGTGACAGCCATGTAAAAGAAGATGCTTTCTGCATTCATTGATTCGTTTGCAAATTTCATGAAATAGGCTTGTAGGCCCCAAGCCAGCAAAATAATAACGGAAAGTATAAACCATAAATACCCATAATCTGTGGTGTCACTGCCATCAGAATAATCAAACAAGGGTAGTGCTAGTAATGCCAATACAATGCCTATCGATCCTAGAATACCTGTTCGCTCTTTCAGGAACACATACGATAGGATTATAGTTACCATCGGGGATAAGGAGATTATAGGGAAGATAAGATAGCTAGGACCTGTGGTAACCGCATGGAACAAGACCATTTGTCCCCCAGCTCCTAAAATACCAATCAGGCAACCATATAGTATAGATTTTTTGTCATACTGCAGTTCCCAGTTAACCAATTTTAAAGCAATGATTGCTGGTGGAACCATGGTGAGGGCCCAAACACAATATACGAGTGTTTCGGGAAATCCATTTTCAATCGGTACGCCCGTAAATGCGCCCCAAAAACCCCAAAAAATTGTAGTTATAATTGCAAAAACAAGCCATAATTTGGATTTCATCAATATTTAATTTTTAATGTTATTTCTAATTATTTTTATTAATCTGTACTTAAGCTTAAGGTGTCATTTCATATGACCCTATATTGGTGATTTCAGTTTTTAATGTATAGTTCAATTGTACTACCTTATGTGCCGTCCTTGTCTGAAACCTAATCTCAAACATTACTTTGAGGCCTTTTCGGTGTGCCAAATAGGTACATGTGCTTTTCGGAATAATTACTAACATTATTAAAATGAAATTCTTACATATTAACGGTAAGACTTTATAACTGGATATTCATTTTTAGGCCTACGTTCCGTCTCTAATCCAATTACGGTAGTGGGTTTATGGTTATCGGTCCCGTCTAATATTTCCTGAAATAAAATAACCTCTAAGGCTTGTCGTTACATGAATTCGCGAACAGCCTTAATATGCGTTCCACTCCAATAATCTCTTTTAAATAAAAACAAGCTTATCCTGTTAATTGAGATAAAGGTAAAAAAGTTTTTGTAATATCATAACTTTTAAAAGAAAGGTTTTAAAACTTTATAGTATTATTTTATCCTTGCATATCCCTTAATTGAAATGTTTTTGTCAATTGATTTTAGAATTTTAATGGTAGCTAGAATACTTATCTTATAATAAAGCTTAGGACAAAAATTGAAGCAATACCGACCTAAGTTCAAAATGCTGCTTTTAAGATTTGTCACTCATAGGAATACTTAGGGATGTACAGGGGAGTTGCCGAGTGCACCGGTCGTTATAAAGCCATGTTGTTGACTCGCTTTAATTCCATAAGGGTTAGGGAACTTACCCTGAATGCAGCGGAACTATATAATAAGCTAAGCTTAATAGGGCAGCGGAGCAAATAAACTTGGATAGTGGGAGGTGCCAGTTTAAATTCTGATTGGTTTACCGCAACTAATGGGTAAAGGGCATTCAATTTGGTCGATACCTAAAGTCTTTTAATGAATAATACAGTACATAATAAGCTATGATAGAACTTGGTTTTAAAGGTAGTGGAACTTGATGTGGTTATGGTATATGGCTAATGTACATGGATTTATAGGGGGTGGAGATGACATCTAAAAGAACAGGATTGGTGTCAACGAAAATTGTTCTACGGATTACCCTTAGTTAGAATTTTAGGATATAATAAGGTTAGATTTATTTAGCCCATGTATTTTATTGTGCTAATGGTTTTATTCCAGTTATGAATCCTGTATTTCGGTATTTTTTCTCATTTTTTTTTGTGGTATTTAATCTGATCAAGTAACTTCGGCCGTTGGATTTGATATCCATAAACATGACCATGAAACAATTTATTCCATTGTTGGTACTCGTGATGCTTCTAAAGCCATTTTGGCCATTGGTGGAATATATGTTCAACTATGACTACATTGTAGAAAACCTTTGTGAGAACAGGGATAGACCAATGCTCAATTGTGATGGAAAGTGTTATTTGGCAAAAAAATTAGTTGAGGAGTCAAAAGAGAATAGCGAAAATCCCTTTAAAAGTGAACTCACCAAATTTGAGCTACCTATTATCAATTGGGTGGCTGAGCAGAACATGCTATTGACCTATTTTGATTTCCTAATTATTGATCACCAATGGTATTCAAGATTTACTTCCAGTTTGTTTGCTACCGATATTTTACATCCACCCCAAGCCACTTAAATAGATATTTTTTAGTACAATCCACATTTTCTATGATGTGTTAAATCTTTCCGTCAAATATTATTTTTGCGAAGATGTAAATGAATAGGTCATTATTTGCCTATGTTCATTGGTGTTCTAAAATGGTAAAAAATGTATTTAACGAGCAAATGACTTATGCTTAAATGGATCGGCCAAAATATCCAATACTAGAATTCTAGAATTAGGTATATGTTGGGGCTAGATTATCACTAAGGCATACGTCTTATTGGTCCAAACCTAATTTTATATGAATATTTTTGGCATGTGCATGGGGCGTAATACCCCAGACACATCACTTTTAAAAACCAGGGCAATGTTATTGCTACTGAGTTTAGTTCTTTCCAAGGTAAATGCAACTGAACTTGAAACCGAAACCTCAATCATTCAGCAAATTACCATAAATGGCACCATACAGAGCGATACAGGAGAACCACTGGCAGGAGCCAATATAATAGAAAAAGGAGCATCAAATGGGAGCTTAACGGATTTTGACGGTAATTTCACATTAACGGTTGCTCCTAATGCGATCTTGAGAGTTTCTTACTTGGGGTTTACTACCAAAGAAGTCCCGGTAAACGAACAAAGTACCTTCATAATCACATTATTGGAAGATACGACAGGATTGGACGAAGTTGTGGTAACTGCCTACGGAACCTCCAATAAAAGAAGTTTCACTGGATCTGCAACTAAAGTGGCCAACGAAACCCTATCAAGGACCGCCTCAGCTAGTTTTGAAACTGCATTGCAGGGTAACGTTTCTGGAGTTAATGTATTTACTACAGGTCAGCCTGGCGGTAGTTCCAATGTGCAGATTAGAGGTGTTGGGTCCATAAACGGATTAACGCAGCCTTTATATGTTTTGGATGGAGTAGTGATCAACTCAGATAATAATTCTAGAATCGGAGGTAATGGTGCTGTTACGAATGTAAACCCGCTATCTTCCATGAACTCGGCCGATATTGAGAATATCACAGTGCTAAAAGATGCTGCGGCAGCCTCATTATACGGGTCTAGAGCGGCTAACGGAGTTGTCGTTATCACCACTAAGAAAGGAAAAAATGGCGAAACAGAACTAACGTTTAATACCGAATTCGGTCTTACGCGTAATTTGACTGAAGAAAAGACCATAACAAATACACAGTTTAAGGAACTGTGGCAGGAAGGTCAGCTCCATCAATATATTCAGAACAATGACAATGGGGAGTTCACAAGGGTTTATGGTGACAGCAGTTTATATGCCGATTACCAAAACTTGGCGCAAAGCGATTATGAGTCCATTTATGGAACTACGGATGTCAACTCAGATTGGATAGACGCTATTTATCGCAATGGATCCATTCAAAAATACGGACTTTCGGCACGGGGAGGTAGCGATAAAACAAAGTTCTATATCTCCGGTGATTATTTGGATCAGGAGGGTACAATTATCGAGTCGGATTACAGACGGTATTCTGGTAGGATAAATTTAGAAAACAAAGCCAAAGATTGGCTCACCTTGGGAGCTAATCTATCGGTGGCCAAATCTGAACGTAATACTGGGCAATATGATGGTTCTTATGCTGGGGGCTTAAATCCATTGTATATGGCGCGTGTTTTGCCTCAGGCCGCGCCCATCTATGACCCCAACGGCTATGGTGGTTTTGCGGATCTGCCTAACGGAATTGAAAAAAATGCAAACCCGATAGGGGTAATTGAAGTAGGACAGTATATAAACAATGAGTTTAGGGTGAGGGGAGATGTTTTTGCTCAATTTGCCCTACTTCAAGGTTTGCAGTTTAAAACTACCCTTGGTATCGACCATCAAACCAATGAAGAATCATTGTACGACAATAAGGAGTTTGGCGCCGGAGGCGGGGTCTGGAATGGTGTTCTTTATGTCTCCCAAGGTGAGGTTCTTCAAAACACATCGTCCAACTTGCTTACCTATAACAAGCAGGTTGGTAAACACGGTTTTGGGGTATTATTGGGTTTTGAATCGCAACTGTCAAAAATGAAATCTATGAATAATTCGGGCTATGATATTCTGGATAGTGATCTCTTATCGTCAAGTAGTATAGGGGCCTTATGGTCATGGACAGGCTATTCGGAGAATTATTCTTTACTTTCTTATTTCTCCAGATTTGATTACAGTTATGATCAGAAATATTATCTATCTGCCAGTTATAGGCGAGATGGTTCCTCCCGGTTCGGGAATGATACCCGCTGGGGCGACTTTTGGTCGGTTTCGGGAGGTTGGATCGCAACGGAAGAAAATTTTATTGATTTGGAGGCTTTGAATTATTTAAAACTAAGAACTAGCTACGGAACCAATGGAAACTTGCCGCCGGAATATTATGCGGCCCTGGCATTTTTTAATACCGATGGTAAGGGTTATGGAGGTGATTCAGGGCTGTCTTATGGACAATTGGCGAACCCAAATCTGTCGTGGGAGTTGAGTAATAATTTCAATATAGGGTTTGATGCTGTCTTTTTTGATACGTTAAATTTAACCTTGGAATACTTCTCAAAAAACACACAGGATTTATTATTGAACATTCCTGTTTCAGCAACTACCGGATTCAGTAGTCAACTTCAAAATTTCGGTGAAATGAAGAATACAGGATGGGAGATCGATTTGGGTTATACCCTAAGTTCTACCCCTCAATTTTCTTGGAGTACGAAGATAAATCTTACTATGCTCTCGAATGAAATAACCAAATTAAAGGGAGATTTAGTGCCTAGCTATAGCTCCCAATATGGTCAGCATCCCACGATTGTGAAAGTTGGGGAAAGCTTAAATTCCTTTTATCTACGAGATTATGCGGGGGTGAATAGTGCCAATGGTTTGGCCGAATATTATGTGATGGAAAATGGAGAACGCACAGGGGATCTTACTACCGATGCAAATGCTGCCGGATTCGGTATTTTTGGCAATGCACTTCAGGATGTGCAGGGTGGTTTTTATAATCAATTTAGCTGCCAGGATTTTAGTTTGGACTTCCTGTTTACCTTTGGGGCGGGCGGCAAAGCATATGATCGGACGGCGTTTAAAAGGGATGACGACGGGTTTGCTCCGCAATATACGAATACTACTGCTCAATTGAACCCTTGGAACCCAAACAACAGGGATTCTGACGTACCTATAAGGATTAATGGGAACACTAGTTTTTCCAACGATGTTTCTACAAGACACCTTTATAGTGCGGATTACCTAAAATTGAGGAACGTGAAGCTCAGTTATAACTTGCCCCAGTACAAATTAATTCAAGGAGGGGCTATTTATATTCAAGGAGACAACCTTTTATTGTTTACCGAATTGGACGATTACGATCCGGAGGCCATTGCCAACGGAATCAACTTTTTTCAAACTCCCACTGCTACTAGTTTAATTTTGGGGTTACAATTAAAATTTTAAACAGATTTAAAATGAAGTATTTAAAATATCTAAAAATGATGGTCTTGACCATGGCCATACTCGTACAACAGGCCTGTAGCAAAGATTGGCTTACACAGACCCCTGATCACGTTATTTCAGAAGGATTGGTGATTAACTCTGTGGATAAATTGCAAAACTTACTGAACGGGGCGTACAATGAAATTTCTAGGGGTTCCTATTTAGGGCGAATTCTATATAAACGTGCCGCCGTTAAGGGTACTGATTTCAGGTTTGTAAAAACTATTTATAACCCTAGGGATTATGAGCAAACAGAATACAGGTATGAAGAAAGTAGCAATAATAACGGAAGTGCAGAAGATCTCTGGTTACAATGTTATAAGGCCATTGGGAATCTTAACCTGATACTGGATAATATAGACTCGGCCGAGGGTGATGAAAGTGATAGACAACAAATAAAGGCCCAGGCGTTGGCACTTAGGAGTATGGTGTATTTTGACTTAACACGGACATTTGCTTTTCCATGGATAAAGGATGGGGGTAACTCCCAAGGGGTGCCCTTGAAATTGACTTCATCAGAGATTATAGTGGACCGCAGTAATTTGCAAGAAACGTATGACCAGATAATAACAGATTTAAAATCTGGTTTGGATATTATTAAGGAAGATACTTGGGAGCAAGGAAGTACCAAATATATTACCAAGACGGGTATTAGGGCTTTATTGTCCAGGGTTTATCTCTACAAGCAGGATTGGGAAAATGCGCTGTTTTATGCAAAGGCGGTGCTAGCTGTAAAGGGGGAATCCGACCTTATGGGTTTAGATTCGTATGTTTTCAACGATTATACTGCCGAATCACTTTTTGAAATAAGTATTGACAGTGAAAATTCTGTAGGGAGTAATGGATTGGGGGCGCAGTTTGATTTTCGTGAAGGCGGGCAAGGGGATGTTATCGCTACCCAGACTTTTGTTGACTTATTGAGGACTTATGAAGGTGATCCAAGAGCTGCGCTACTCATAGAGGATAAGGAAGGTACAACGGCGGCTTTTGTCAAATATATCAATAGGGATGGTGGTTCGGGTTTAAGTATCCATAATGTGCCTGTTATACGCCTTTCCGAAATATATTTAATAGCAGCGGAAGCATGTGCTAATGGAGCCGAAGGTGGTGATTTAGAAGCAATAGGGTATCTAAATATTTTAATTGACAAACGAACTACGGATTTTGAAACTCACAAAGCAACAGAACTTGGTAATGAACTTAAAGCACGTATTGCCCAAGAGAGGAGGCGCGAACTTGCTTTAGAGGGACATGGGGTTTACGATTACATCCGAACGGGTACCGATATTCAGAGACCTGAAGCTGACCATATAAATACAGGGGTTAACATTAATAACCTAAACATACTGGCAACTTCTCCCAAAATAATTTATCCAATTCCTGCGAGTGAAATCCTAGCATCCGGAATGGATCAAACTGAAGGGTATTAGTCTTAATGATTTATATAAAAAAATAGCGGGGTAACCCTCCGCTATTTTTTTTTAATTCCCATTTTCAGCTATGGGATGTTAAAAATTTTCTAAGGGGACATAAGCCGTTTTAATGCTGGATACCTCACTTTCAAGGGAGGTCCATGCAAAAAACATCTTGTCGCCAACTCGCTCCATTTGAGGAAATCCGGCTTTTCGGGACCCATCCATTTCACTAATGGTAATTAAGGTAGATTTAGTTCCCGTTTTATTTACTTTCATTGCTTTTAAATACGTTAATTTTTCTACATTTTCCATCCAGCTAATGATGGCATTGTCTTTATCGATTAATACAATATCTACCCTTCCCAGGGCTTCCTTGTTAGCTATTACTACCGGTACTGTAAAATCAGCACCACTATTTTCAGAAAAGCTTACTTTAACTTTAGGTTTTCCCTGTGCTGCAGTGAACCAAGCAACAGCAATATTATTGGATATGGCATCGACTTTCGGACCATTGACGGGACAACCTTTAATTTTCCAACCATCATCAAATATAGATGTGGGAGTGGTCCACTTACCGTTTACTTGTCTTGTAATGGCAATATCCCTAATCTCTTCGTCCGTTTTGTCGCGATATAAAACAATAGGGCCATTGTTCGTAATAGCTGCTGTGGTCTGACAACATGTGCATGTTTTTTCATCTATAACCACGTCATTACTTATAGTGCCATCAATAGCGATTTCCGCTGCTCTAAGGGCCATCTCACCACCATGACCTAGGTGTTCATGACCATTGCCTGACGCCATATTTCTTCCATCTAACCATGTAATGAAAAATGAATCTTCTTTATAGGGTAACATGGTAACAAAGCCATGCTCGGTTTTTGTGCCATCGGTATGTAAGTTACTCTCAGTCTGCCAATGCGGCGAACCTTTTGGTAATATGTTTAGTTTGATGTCGTAGGCAAAAGTTTCCTGTGATGACTTTTTAAGAAAATGTGCCAGAACGTTTCCGTTATTTTCGACAATCGATGGAAAATCAGCCCAGTTTACAAACCAATCTTGCCCCGTAATAATTTCTTTGGGCTCTTCCCATTTATCGTCAATTAAATACGAATAATTGAATTGGGTAGTGGAATCGTTTATTTTTTTGACCCAAGATAGTATAGTAACGTCCTGGTTGGAGAATAAATAAGGCAAGGAAGTTTTAGTGCCTCCTGAAAAAGGAATATGTTGGACAATTTCGGCTATTTTTACCTCGGCTAGTTGCTGTTTTTTATTGGAATTACATGAAACTAATAGAGTGATCAATACTACCGTGTAATAGTGTTTCATTTATTTAATGTTTTTCAGTTTATGTATCATTTCTGGAGAATCCCAATCTGATGCTCCAATTATTTCATCAACCTTCTCTCCTTGTTCATTGTAGATGAAAGTGGTAGGGAGGGCGTATATGTTTAATTGTGAAAATGTTCCGGTGTAGCTTAGAAAATTAAGCCTATAATTGGTTTTGGCTATAAAGGGCTTAATTTCTTTTATGGTTTGGTCCGTGGCTAAAAGCATTACATAGTTTTCCTTCTCCAGAAATGGCTTGGAACGTTCCAAGTACGGCATTTCCTCCACACATGGCCTGCACCATGTGGCCCAAAAATTGAGTAGTATTTTTTTTCCTTTGTAGTCGGATAGGAAAACAGTATTGCCGTCTAAGTCTAAATAGGGGGTTTTGGCGGCTTGGAATTCACTCGAATTAACAGTGGCTGCATGGGATTCTACAGTGTTTTTTTCTGAGTTTTTACATGAACATAAACATGACAACAGTATAATAATAGAACTTAAATGTTTATTCATAATCTACAGCTAACCATGTATGGCAAAAATAGGAATATTTGGTATTTTATGTATAATAGAACATAGTCTTAAAAAAGGATTTTCATATATATTTAGTTATTTCTTATTAACGATACGCCTCATTTAAGCCCTATCCAATATTTGTTCTTATTGGAACTAAAAATCCGAAGTAAGATAATTGCTTGATGAACTGGGAATTTAAGATGCCCGTAATTCCCGCTCTACGGCCAAATAATGGGTAAGGTTTTTTTCTGGGTCAAATAAGGGTATTATCTTGATCTGGCACAAGTACTCTTCCCCGTTTTTTCTGTAATTGAGTATTGATTCCGTAAAACTATCCTTTAATGCCAGTCGCTCCCTTATATTTCGTTTGGTAAGGTTCGATGTTTGTGGTCCTTGTAAAAAACGGGGGCTTTTACCTATAGCATATGATTTTGAATAACCGGTCATTTCCCGAAAACCGCGGCTTACCCAAATAATTTTCTGAGAGATATCGGTAACTACCAATGCATCGTATGCCTCTTCATTAATTTTATCGATCACGCCCAATTCCGGTGTCGTTTTTAGAATCACACCCAATTGCTTAAGGTCAAAATCGACTTTTGCCTTTTGTTGATATCTGTGGTAGTATTCTGAGTAAATATCCCAACAGGCCAGTGGTGATAAATATCCTTTTTTATTTTTTGTCATAACTATAGGTGTAAAAAATCAATAAGGGAAAATTTATAAAAGAGTAGCGGAGAAATTATCTATACCGGCCCTTATAATTCAATAAACCAATTTAAATTCATCCAAAAACTATGTTCCGTATTGTTGTTCAAAAAAGAGTTTATTCTATAATCCAACCCCATCTCAATTTTATTATTATTTATAAGGTTATATCCCAATAGAGGAACAAGGCGTATTTCAAGGTCATAGACCGAGTCTTGCCAGGCGTTAAGATATTCATTGTTGAATTTAAAATAAAATTCCCCAGGATCAACGGATGCTCCATTTAACGCCACTTCAGAAGTTATGCGATATCTTAACCTAAATGAGGGATTTTCTTCGGAGGAGAATGTTTGGTCGCTTGAGAAGCGATGTGCCAACCTAAAGGCTTCTAATCGTTGCACCATTGTATATTGTTGAATAAATCGATGAAATAACTTTTCCTTTTCAAACCTTATAAGATAACCGCCTGTGACCCGCGAGTTTAAACCAACTTTTTTGGCAGCAATCATTGAAAGGTCGGTGAGCAGGTAGTCAAACTCCTTCTCCGTATTGCCCTTGAACACTCCTGTCTGTAATAGTTGGCGCGATTCTACCTTTGTGTTTAAAGACCAATCATTTTCTAATTTAGAATTTAAATTTATAGAAGGTAACATTCCAAACTTATAAGTGCTTTGGGATGATGCACAATTTATAAATAGAATATAAACAATAAAAAGAACGTGATGTAACTTGTTAATATTCAAGATGATTACTGGATTTAAATAGTATTCGAGAAGCAAGAATTAATTGTCCTTTATCAGTAAAAAGATATTCAAATAGATCTGTGTTCTTTTTAGAACGGCACCTCACTTTTATTTCATATTTAACGGTTAAAATTTCAGTAGGTTGTCCGGATAATAATTTTAATAATAAGGAACTTTGATTTCCAGTATATTGTATTTGGGTTTTGATAATTTTATATTTTTCGCAGTCTTCTTTTAGACTTGTGGATATTGAATTTTTAGTTGACGCCTGTATATCTTCCCATTCCATTTCAATTTCAACATCTTCAATAGTTCCAAGCGTATCAAATTCAACGCTGTGTCTTTTTCCGTTTCTTATAAATTTAGCCTCTACACTTTTTCTTTCGATACCTTCTTCCAAATACCATTTAACCTTATTTTTCAAACTTAAAGAATCAATAAATTTGAAGGCATTGGGTGGAACATCGCTTTGTTTTATGCGACTTTCTTTTTCATACTTTTCCTGGGCTAGGATATCATTGGAATAACTTACAATAATTAAAAATGATAGGGTGACTATAATATATTTGACCATTTACTTTTTACTTTCTTTTTTCTGACATTTCTTATAAAAGGTTTCTGGGTATGGCTCTTTACTTCCCATACTGTATTGTTAAGGAAAATTAAAATATATCGATATCCTTATTCTTCCCTTAATGTGCCAACCATATTTTCTAAAACTCATTATATCTTCTGATTTTTTTAGTTGAACAAAGAAAATAAGATTAGAAAGTACTACTATTGGACAAACATGGCGAACCCAAATATAGAAACTACCGATTTGATAAATACAACTGCATGTTAAATAATTTTTAACTGTGTGTTACTCATCGTTTTTTATTTTATAAAGAATTGAACTTTTGGGGCAAATCTATTTCGTGTCAATTATAGCTATTACCAAGAACCGGATGTAGTTACCCTGCGAAAACAGGAAATAGTTATATTAATAATTCTGAATTTAAGGATAAGCGTTTGTTTATTGTAAACCTAACTACATTCTTAAATAACGGTACATAATGTTCAGTTTTATTAAGAAAAATACTTTTTAGAAATGAGAAGTCTTTTTTTGGAAATATACCATTAATACGTAAAATGCGCTGTTAATCGGATTTTTTTGACAGTTCGAAGTGTTTTGTTAACGTTTTTAACATTTATTGTTTACCTTCTTATACTCGAGTATACATTGCGCTTCGCTTTTTTTAATTTGTTTTTTGTTCAGCTTTTAAGGTAGTACAATACCTCTTTTAATAATTAATTTCTTCCCCCCTACAATTAGATTCCGATAGGCCCCACATCTATCAGGATTACTATATGCTCTGGCAAATAACCAATTGCCATCCGAGTATGGGAAAACACTATCTAATATTTTCGTTTTTAGACCGCCACCAAATACAAAGTGGTCAATTTTTGCTAAGAGCCATTATGGTATGTGGCTCACCTACCTATGTGGTGGCTGCACAAACTAGACTTACCATTAGAGGTATTACTGCCAGCTGCAGGATGCCTTCTTCCAGCACCAATCACACTATTAAACAACCCACAAACACTTTGCCATTATGAAAAAATCATTACTCTTTATTGTCACAGCACTATTTTGTGTTTTTATTTCTAAAACTTATGGGCAGGATGAATTTATTACCACTTGGAAGACGGATAACCCTGGCATTAACGGTAATAATACTATTGTAATCCCTACCTACCACTCTGAAATCTATAACTTTACGGTAGACTGGGGTGATGGCAGTACAGATACTACTGTTCAGGGCGACATCTTCCATACTTACGCGGCCCCTGGAACTTATACTGTCAAAATTACAGGGGTCTTCCCCAGAATTTATTTTTACAATACTGGGGATGAAGAGAAATTAATGACCGTAGAACAGTGGGGCAACAACCCTTGGACTTCTATGGAACGTGCCTTTTATGGGTGCAGTAATCTGGATGTAACGGCAATTGATACACCTGATCTGACCCATGTAAGTGCCTTAAACGGAATGTTCGAACGTTGTTCTTCTCTCGTGGGCAATACAAACTTTAATGGTTGGGATGTCTCCAATGTGACCAATATGAACAGCATGTTTGCTTTTGCGCCCATCTTTAACCAAGATATAGGAGGTTGGGACGTCTCAAACGTAACCGATATGAGCGCCATGTTTTCTTATGCGAGTTCCTTTAACCAAAATATAGGTAATTGGAATGTTGCCAGCGTGATCGATATGACCGCCATGTTTCAAAGAGCAAGTGCTATTGATCAGAACATAAGTGGATGGGATGTATCCAACGTGACTAGTATGATATATATGTTCGCAGGCGCAACCACATTTAACCAAAACATCGGAGTTTGGAATGTCACTAACGTTACGGATATGACCGCCATGTTCCAGGAAGCAAGTGCCTTTAATCAAAATATTGGAGGTTGGGATGTCAGTAATGTTACAGATATGACTAATATGTTCATAGACGCGAGCAATTTTAACCAGAATATAGGTGGCTGGAATGTCTCAAATGTCACTGATATGTCATTTATGTTCATTAATGTTTCCCTCTCTACAGTCAATTATGATGCTCTTTTAAACGGTTGGGCGGGACAAACGGTAAAGCCCAATGTGAACTTTGATGGGGGCAACAGCCAGTACGCGGATGCAACCATTGCCCGTCAAAGCCTGATTGACGATTTTGGTTGGACAATCACTGATGGAGGGCAGGGCATTGTTGGTCCACAGGTCGTAAGCATATTCCCTGTTGATGGGGCAACTGGGGTACCTTTAGACACACCCATTACGGTCACTTTTGATCGTAACATTGTTCCGGGCGAAGGGGAAAGTTTACTTTCTACCGACACCAACTTCATAAGTTTTGCGTTGAGTCTGGACCTTAATAATGTAATAATACAGGACAATACAGTCACTTTTATACCAGATGACACGGGTTTGGACCTTGATCCGAACTCGGTAACTACCTTAAATATTCCAAATAATGCATTTAAAGATGAAGCAGGAAATTTGTTTGAAGGTACCTCCTGGAGTTTCTCTATGGTGACCACGTCGGACACCGATTTGCCTGTGGGCATACTTACACCGCCAACGGGAACTTCTGAGATTTTGAGTAATCAAATATTCCAAATTGAATTTAATGAGGAAGTAGTAAATAAATCAGGTACCATTGCCTTAACGGATATAGATGGAAACCAACTTGCAGTGTTCGATGAAAACAAGTTTGACCTTCAGTTTAACGGCACCAATTCAATTTTAACGTTTCAATTGACCCCGGATATTATTCAATTACAAACTAATACCGGCTATAGGATTAATGTTCCCCCATATAGCTTTGAAGATGTAACAGGTAATGACTATCCGGGTACGAGTGTAGCATCTGATAACTCAATTGAACCAGGATTAAACTGGCAGTTCACTACAGGCACAATAATGGAAGATACAGAAGCACCAACCATTACCTGTCCAGGGCCTTTATCTAAAGATGCCGGGCCAAAATGCTCTACCACTATAGTTTTAACAGAACCCACCGCAAGCGATAATGTTTCAAGCAGCTTTAACTATGAAGGAAGTAGAAGTGACGGGGCGGCGTTGACCGATCCCTTTTATGTCGGAGCGACCACTATTAGCTGGACAGCAACCGATGAGGCCGGCAATGTCTCCGACGCGTGTGAGCAGATAATTACTATCTCAAGTAGTGGAAACTGCTGGGAAAAAGTAGGTGGAGATTTAATTTCCGATGGTGATGCGAACAATCTAGATTTCGCAAAAGGCAGTAATGGTCAATTGTATATAGCATACCGCGACGTTGCCAATGGCAATCAACTTGCCGTGAAATTCTTAAACAATGGTTCGTGGGAAACAGTAGGCCAGGTAGGTTATGCCAACGAAAATTATTTCATACCTAGTATAGCATTGGATAATGGTAATATACCTTATGTTGCTTTTTATGATTGGAGTTTAAGCAGACACATTATTAAGCGATTTATAAATAATGCATGGGAAAATTTTGGAGGTACAGTTGGTGGTGTTGGTCTAGAACTTGGCACTCCCATAATAAAATTTAGCCCACAGGGAGAGTTACATATTGTTTATCTATCCTTAGAGAATAAATTGACCATGAAAAAATGGAATGGTGCTTCATGGGCAACCTTGGGGACAGAATTATTTTCTAATGCCACCTTGAGTTATGACTTTGAATTTGACACGGCGGGTGTGCCCTATGTGGCCTATCAAGAGCTTGATCAAGTTCAGCGGCTTACAGTGCAGCGTTTTATACAAAATGGATGGCAGTTTGTAGGGCCTGAGCGTTTCTCACAAGGTACGTCGGGCAGCTTAACAATCGGTATTGATCCATTTGATGTTCCTTATGTTGTCTATTATGATTCTGGCGGTACTAATATTGTTTTAGTTCAAGCTTTCAATGGTTCAGATTGGATAACAATAGGTGACTCACCTAATCTAGGACTAGCTGAAACTATTTCTATAGATTTTGATTCTTTTGGAACCGCTTATATAGGTTTTAAGGGGGGACTTGGTCAAAGAGTGGTAAAAAAATTAGAAAATAACCATTGGGTACCCGTGGGAGGAAGTAGTTCAATAGTGGCAGCTAATGCATTTGAGTTTGCGGAGAATATGCTTATCTGTATGGATAATAGTGATGTGAATAACCCTGTTTTGTATACAGCGATAGCTAGGGAAGGTATTCTTGTTAGGAATATTCTACCCGGTTTACTGGATACCACAGCCCCAGTAGTCATATGCCCTCAAGACATTATTGAGGTAGTCATGTCGGCAACACCAGTCGTTGTTTCGCTCACCGACCCCACTGCTTCGGACAATGAATCTACGACCTTCACATTTACAGGTATACGTAGCGATGGTCTTCCTTTAGCAGATCCATACCCGCTAACTGAGACCACCATAACATGGACGGCCACAGATGAGGCAGGGAATACTTCTGACCCTTGCGAACAGGTGGTAACGGTTTTACAGGCGGAAACCGAAGCGGTACTTGAGCCTGATGGCTCGCTGTCCATCGTAGATAGCAATGGAGGGAATACGGATGATGGTTTTACCCTTTCGCTAAATGGAGCAAACTTAGTTATTAGCAGTACTTCAACTATTTCTATCACCGGGGGAAATAGTGTACAGATCGATGCAAATACCGTAGAAATACCATTGTCGGATATTACTGGTGGACTTACCATAGACGGGGCCGGCGGAAATAATACCGTGGATATTGTCGCTCCTTTGGCACTTTTGGGGCCTGACAATGGATTGACCCTGAACAATGTTAATACTCAGATTACAGGTACTGGTACCGTACAACTTAACAATCTCAATGTTTCCAATGGCGATTATGACTTGAACGGGCTTACCACGGAAGTAGCTACTATAGCCAACTTCTATGATGGGGCCACGCTTGGCGGAAATGGTAATATTGTTGGAGCGTTGAATATGAATGCAGGGTCGTTCATAGCGCCGGGAACCAGCCCTGGTATTGTGGGTTCAGGTGATTTGATTTTAGAAAATGGTGCTACCTTTGATGCTGAGGTCAATGGCCCCACACCAGGCACTGATTACGATCAAGTGGAGGTTACGGGTGCGGTGACCATCAATGATGCCACCTTAAATCTTATTGGGGGCTATGCCAATGAAGTAGGCGATGAAATTATATTGATATCCAATGATGATACAGACCCTATCACGGGTACCTTTACCGGTTTAATTGAAGGTGCTTCAGTGAATTTTGGAGACTATAATGGCACAATAAGTTATGTTGGTGGCGATGGTAATGATGTTGTTTTGGAGGGAATGGTTCTCCCTAACGGACCCATCATAAATGTATGGTATGGCGACATCCAGGAATTCGGTAATAACGGGGTACCACAGCCATGGTGCAATATATCAGGAAATATCACCGATGATGGTTCGATCAGTTCCATTACTTACAGTCTTAACGGGGGCACTGCCATTAATCTATCGATAGGTCCCGATAACCGGCGCTTGGAAAATTCGGGTGATTTTAATATCGACATTGATGTTGCAAATTTGTTGCCAGGTACCAATACTGTTGTTATCTCGGCAATGGACAACGACAATAATACGAGCACTAATACAGTAACCGTCAACTACACCGATGGTACTGTCTGGCCGATACCCTATAATGTAGATTGGAGCTCCCTAAATAATGATATAACTAAGGTTAACGAAGTCGCCCATGTTGTCGACGGTATTTTTTCGCTTACTCCCGATGGCATAAGAACTGCCGAACCCGGGTACGATCGCTTGATTGCCATGGGCGATATTACGTCGACCAATTACGAGGTATTGGTGCCAGTGACCATTCATAATATGCCCAGTGATGGCGGGGTGGGCGTATTGCTTCGCTGGAAGGGCCATACAGACACCCCGGTTGTTTGTCCACAGCCTAAATGTGGCTATTTGCCCTTAGGTGCAATTTCCTGGTTTCGGTCCAGCAGACTGGAGTTCTACCAAGGAAACAATGTCAACTTTACTCCCTCAATTGATGTCACCTATATGCTACGAACTTCTGTAGAGACCGATGCCGCCACAGGTAATACGCTCTATCGATTAAAAGTTTGGGAACAGGGCACTGCAGAGCCGGTAGCTTGGAATTTGGAACAAACAAATGGCACCTCGGACGAGCAAGAAGGGTCATTAATGTTGATTGCCCATAAGGCGGACGTTACCTTTGGAAATGTAACAGTAACCTCTGGGTCATTGTCGATTAGCAATATACAAGCTCAACTGTCAAATAATAATACTGAAGCTACGGTTACTTGGAACACCAATCAACCAACTACCAGTCGGGTTGATTATGGTCCTACAACTGCCTATGAAGATGGCTTTGTAGACGATTCAAACTTGGTAACTTCACATTCCATTACATTGACAGGTTTGACGCCTGAATCTATATATCAATACAAAATCTCGGGAGAAAATAGTGGCACGGAAGCCATCGAAAGAACGGATCTGATCTTATCGACCTTTACGTCGGGAATAAAATCCGATGATTTCTGTGGGAATACACTTGACCCTGTTTGGAATTTTGACAATCCGCTAAACGATGGCAGTTTTGCACTTACCGGCTCAGGAACAAATGATGCGTTTTTAGAAATATCGGTCCCTGCAGGTCCTGAGCACCAAATATTTACTTCCGGTATCAATGCACCCAATCTGATGCAGACGATCAATAATAGCGATTTTGAAGTTGAAGTGAAATTCGAATCCGGGGTTGATGCGCCTCAATACCAAGAACAGGGTATACTGGTCAAGGAAAGTGCCACAAGATTCCTCCGGTTCGAATTTTTTAGTTCTAATGCTGATGGAACTAAACTGTATGCACAAGCTTACGAATTGCCAACGGCAATTGCAGCCTTTGTCAACGTTAAAATTGCCGCCAATGCTAGGGCACCCCTCTATATGAGGGTCAAACGGGAAGGAAATGAATGGACACAGAGCTACTCGTTCGATGGCACCAATTTTACAGTAGGCACCACATTTACCTATGCCATGGTACCTACCGAAATCGGCCCATATGCAGGTAACGGTACAGGCAACAATGCCCCGGGCCACACCGCAAAAATTGATTATTTTCATAACCTTGCTGAGCCCATTACCTCGGAAGATGGTTGCGATACGCTACAACCTCCTGTCTTAGCGTCTATCGGAAACCTGTCGGTGGAAGAGGACGGTAACCTATCGCTGACGTTGACGGCCACAGATGCAGATGGAAATGATGTGGATATCGATTTTAGCGAGACTGGTCTGCCCAGTTTTGCCCAATTGACCGACAATGGCGATGGTAGTGCTTTGCTTACTATTACTCCTGCCTTAGGTAATCTGGGATCCTACCCTATAACGATTACGGTTACGGATTCTGATGGATTGACCGATGAAGAAATTTTGGATATTGTTGTCATCGAGCCAGGTTCAGGGGGCATGAACATTGTTTCTGATGATTTCTGCGACAACGTACTTGATCCAGTCTGGACCTTCAACGACCCCTTGGGAGATGGGAGTTATCTTCTTGCAGGTTCAGGTACTAGCGATGCCCTTCTCGAAATAGCAGTTCCTAGTGGTGTTGCACATCAATTATGGGTAGACGGAATCCAATCACCTCATATCATTCAAACGGCTAATGATACCGATTTTGAGTTGGAGGTAAAAATAGAATCGCCTGTTGGTGCCCCACAATATCAAGAACAAGGTATTCTGGTACGACAGGATGATTATCATTTCCTTCGTTTCGAGATCTACAGTACCAATACGGACACCAAAGCATTATCGGCTATTTTAGAGTCGGCTACAAATTCGTTTCCACTTGGCAGTAACATTCCAGTGAATACCAACATTGGCCCCCTCGACACGGCCCCGATCTATATGAGGGTGAAACGTGAGGGAAATCAATGGACACAGTCCTATTCCTTAGATGGTCAAAATTGGACTGTGGCAGGAACTTTTAGCCATAGTATGGTAGTGAGTGGAGTTGGTCTGTATGGTGGTAACGGACTCGATTCAAATGCTCCGGCCCATACTGCAAAATTCGATTATTTTCAAAGTTTGAATGACGCCATAGTCACTGAGGATGGTTGCAATGTTCAGCAACGGCCTGTTTTGGCTTCTATTGGCAATTTGTCAGTAGAGGAAGACGGCAACTTATCACTGACATTGACGGCCACAGATGCCGATGGAAATGATGTGGATATCGATTTTACCGAGACAGGCCTGCCTAGTTTTGCCCAGTTGACCGACAATGGAGATGGTAGTGCTTTGTTTACAATCGCTCCTGCCATAGGCGATATGGGAACCTACCCTATAACGATTACGGTTACGGATTCCAATGGATTGACCGATGAAGAAATTTTGGATATTGTTGTCTTGGAGCAGGGGGCAGGAGTCAATAATATTGTTTCGGATGATTTCTGTAACAATGAGCTGAGTCAGGTATGGACCTTCAATAATCCTTTAACAGATGGAAGCTTTACCTTTTCTGGGTCTGGAACTGAAGATGCCTTTTTAGAAATATCGGTACCTGCGGGTCCAGAACATCAAATGTGGATAAATGGTATTCAAGCACCGCATATCATACAAGCGTCAAATAACACCGATTTTGAGTTGGAGGTTAAAATGGAATCAGCGCTCAATGCGCCACGGTACCAAGAACAGGGTATTCTGATACGACAGGACGATTATCATTTCCTTCGATTCGAGTTCTATAGCAATACTTCGAACACTTTTATGATAGCGGCCATTCTGGAGTCCACAACAAATTCGCTTCCTCTCGACAGCAACATTCCTGTGAATACAGACATTGGGCCCCTCAACACAGCACCGATGTTCATGAGGGTAAAACGGGAAGGTGATCAATGGACGCAATCCTACTCTTTCGACGGACAAAATTGGGTCTTGGGCGGAAGCTTTAGCTTTAGCATGACGGTAAGCGGTGTTGGTCTATACGGGGGTAATGGTACTGGCGCAACTGCACCGGCGCATACTGCACAATTTGATTATTTTAAAAATTTAGAAGACCCAATAACTGATGAAGATGGGTGTGGAGTTGATGTTGCCCCTTCTCTGGTTTCTTTAGACCCTATGGATGAAGCCACCGACGTAATCTTAGATGCGGTGCTCATAGCCACTTTTGACGAACCTGTACAGTGGGCTAGTGCAGGTGCTATTGTTATTCAGGATCTTACAGATGCTGTTCTTTTTGAGACGTTTAACAGTCTTAGCACAGCACTTACCTTTAGCGGTAATACATTAAATATTGACCCTGAACTCAATTTTATGCCCGGACATGAATACGAGGTTCAAATTTCAGGGTCCGCTTTGGAAGATTTAGCCGGAAATGCCTTTACTGGTATAGCCCCATTGGGATGGACACTAACAGCAGTGACAGAACCCCCTGTGGGTGAATTCTCCTTGAGGATAAACACTGGCGGATCCCAGGCTACCTATGGCGGCGAGGTTTTTGCTGCCGACACCTATTTTGATACAGGCTCAACTTTGGACAGGCCGCAGACCGGTCTTCCGGAACCTTTCCAGAGCTTCAGGTACAGTCCCTCCAAACAATTGGGCTACGATATACCGATCCCAGATGGGGAGTATACGGTTAACCTCTATTTTGCGGAGCTTTGGTTCGGTGCCACCGGCGGTGGGTCCGGGGGAGTGGGCAGCCGTGTCTTCGATGTAAGATTGGAAGGCCAGTTGGTAGAGGATAATTTGGATGTTTTTGCTCAGGTAGGGGCGCAGACGATGTTGGTAAGGAGCCATACGGTCCAGGTAACCGGGGGCGTTCTGGATATCGACCTCAATTCAAACGATGCTGTTGGGGGCGCTCGCCACCCTGTAATCAATGCAATTGAAATATTAGGAGAAACGACCAGTACAGTAGATCCTAGTATATCGGAATTAACATTGAACCTTGGCCCCAATCCCGATGCTATAAATTTAACTGGAGGCAGAGTAATGTATTCAGGTTGTACAACATGTAATGGCCGGTTTGTGGCCGGTGTTAATGAAGGAGTTGGTAGCGTTCACTTCGTTTTAAATGGGCCTATAAGTTTTGAAGAAACGACTAATGATATTTTAGGAGGTCCTCAGTTGTTTTTGGAAGGGAGTGATCATATATTGCCGCCAGGCGCTTACACTTTGACTGCAACTCCTTATTCCGCTGCCAACAAGGGAGGAGAAATGGGCCCAGCAATATCCACAAGTTTTAACGCACAAGATGGTTTTTTCACTGTTTTAGGAATAACGGATGCAACAAGTTGTACTTCGGCCGATGGAGGTGCTATTATATCAACGGGTGGAGGAATACCAAACGGTTCAACATGGAGCCATGACCCACTTTTGGATGGATCGGCCTTTTCAAATGATATGTCTCCTGGAGACTATCGTGTAACTATTCATTGGGGTGGTAGTGCTGGTGATGTCGTTTTTGATTATGAAATTAAATCATTGGCAGGAGAGGATTGTCCTGGCCCTGATGATTTTGCCTTGCGCATCAACACTGGCGGTTCCGAGGCCACCTATAGCGGAGAGGTTTTTGCTGCCGACACCTATTTTGATACAGGCTCAACTTTGGACAGGCCGCAGACCGGTCTTCCGGAACCTTTCCAGAGCTTCAGGTACAGTCCCTCCAAACAATTGGGCTACGATATACCGATCCCAGATGGGGAGTATACGGTTAACCTCTATTTTGCGGAGCTTTGGTTCGGTGCCACCGGCGGTGGGTCCGGGGGAGTGGGCAGCCGTGTCTTCGATGTAAGATTGGAAGGCCAGTTGGTAGAGGATAATTTGGATGTTTTTGCTCAGGTAGGGGCGCAGACGATGTTGGTAAGGAGCCATACGGTCCAGGTAACCGGGGGCGTTCTGGATATCGACCTCAATTCAAACGATGCTGTTGGCGGCGTACGCCATCCGGTAATCAATGCTATAGAGGTGATAGGTGCTAGTACCCTCGTATTAAAGGGGTCTACAGGTTCTGATCTGAAAACAAACGCGATGACCCTCTACCCGAACGAAGCTATTACAGTTGCGACAGTAGGTTTTGAGAAGCCAACGAAGGTCAGCCAAATAATGATCTTCGATATGTCGGGTAGACTGATAGAATCCTATAATCCTCAACAGATTAAAAATGGCGATTCTTATATCCTTAACGTGAATTTTTATCAGGAGGGAACTTATATTGTCAAAATGATAGACAGTAATGGAATGTCTTTCCAAAAGCAAATGCTCGTAAAGCGCCAGTGAGAATTTAGTGATCCGTCAATGAAAAGAGGCTCTATAAATGGAGCCTCTGACGGTTTTCCGTTTCATAAATCAAAAATAGTGAATGCCCGAGGGCTTTTGGTCCGGTATACTTTGGAGCCTATAGGTTCAATAAGGCGAAGTATGTTAAGTTCGATACCTGAATTCATTATTACGATCTATATCCAAATTACTATGTGCTATTTAATCAATCTTAATTTTTTTTGGGCCACCCCTAATATTGGGCATTATTTATATTTATGAAGTAGGAATAAAATCTAACCCAATTTAATTTTAAAATGAAGGATGGATATGTCAATAATATTTGCATGTCACACTGCAATCTAAAACGGTCGATCGGCAAATTGAAGGCAAAAAAAGTGTATTAAGCCAATAAGTCTTTTGTTTTAAATCTTTGCTGTTGGAAATAGCCTTTGTATGATATAAAAAAGTTACCCGCTCCATATAAAGTTTGTTGCAAGGGTAATCTACATTTAATCCAAGGTTTTTAAGCGTTGAACGGTGATATTTTTTTATTTAGTCATTCCAGACTAACTTTAGAATAAGAATGATGTTATTGAAAAAGCACATTTAAAATTTAAACCTAGGAATAACCCAATCAAATTATTAGGCTTTCAGACCTTAGGGCGATGGATGGCTGAGAAAAACAAATCATATTGAAGTAATGAAAAGGAAATTTATTTTTATTGACCTTGTGTTGACTTTTAGCGGAGCCTTTGCAGTTATTATATTACTTATGATAATATCCAAGTTTATATAATGTAACAGGTATTTTAGGAGTTTGGTTCGTAAAATATTTCTATAAAACAATCTATAACTACTGTTTTTACGTAAATATAGTAGTGTGTCCTATGAATTATTTTATTGTTTTAATCTAAATTCACAATAATGTCTAAAACAACCGCACGGTGGTTATTGGTACTGGGAATTATCTTAGTTGGCTTTGGAGTCGGTATTTATCTACAGGACTTAAAACATCAGGAAAGTACCGAAGCTGCTTGGAAAGCCAATAGGTTTAACGTGGCTAGATTTAACAAGATAATGAGGTACGCCGGTGATATGAATTCCCAAAATTGGTCTTCAATGAGGGACAGTATTGGGGGGCAATTGGATAGTCTCATGATATTGAGGTTTAGAAAGGAAGTTGATAGTATGGCAAAAACGAAAAAATAAAACGCCCTAATTCAAGTGGCGCTAGATATATTTAGTATGGAGTCATAAGTCATGGTTCAGGGAATAGAAAATCTATAAAGGCAACCCAAACGGGTTGCTTTTTTTGTGCCCTAATTTTGCTAGTTACCGGAATATGCTTGCGTATTAAAGGACGTTCTAATTGCCATTTGTAGGCAAAAGTAGGTGGAATTAACCAAGCGGGTGATTGTTAGCTAGGGCTGATGAAAATTGTATGTCGCTATATTTGATAATGTTAGCATGCAAAAAAAGCATTAAATTGCAGTTATGGATAGCAATTCGTGGGATTGGATACTTCAGTTATTGGGACGCCTTCACCCAATGGTGGTACATTTTCCCATAGGCCTGTTAGTGGTTGCTGTTTTTTTGGAATTTTTGGCTCTTGGAGGAAAAAGACAAGGTCTTAGGGAAGGAATTAATTGGATGGTTTATGTGGGGGCTGCCTTTGCTGTGCTGGCCGCAGCCCTAGGTTGGTTGCTTCGGACCCATGAGGATTATGTTGGAGATTTGGTTGAGTTTCATCAGAATGCCGGCATTGCTACGGCCGTTTTGGCCTGTATAACAGCGGTCTTGTTGCGAAATACCTTGAGTGGAAAGCTGGCCAATTATAGGTATTATAGGTTTGGATTATGCGCAACGGTCGTGTTGTTGGTGGTTGCGGGCCATTTGGGGTCAAGTTTAACCCATGGGGAAGATTATTTAACCAGTGTCTTACCGCATAATCAAGATTCCTATGACGATGATAGGGCTACAGTAATTTTGGCTAAATTAAAGGGGGTGGACTCACTATCCGAAGCGCAACATGAAGATCTCAATCTGGGGGTAAGGGCAATCATAGCACATAATTGTTATCAATGCCACAGTGAAAATAAACAAAAAGGGCAACTGGTACTGGACAATAAACGTGGAGTTTACCAAGGAGGGAAGTCGGGTCCAATTATTGTTGAAGGTAGGCCAGAGGAGAGTGAGATGTTCCGAAGAATAAGTCTTCCGCCAGATCATGAAGAAGTAATGCCGAAAAAAGGAAAGGTGTTGAAGGATGATGAAATTAGGTTGATCGAATTGTGGATCAAAAATGGGGCAAAATGGTCCGATGGAGCGCTTAAGATTTTTCCTGAAGCCGAGTTGGCCCTTTCACAACCCGAGTTACCAAAGGGCAGCATGGAAAGTCACCCCATAGATAAATTAATGGACTCTTATTTTAATGAAAAGAGATTGAAATGGCCTGAGGTGGTGGATGACAGGACATTTATTAGACGTGCCTATTTGGATATTAAGGGGCTGCTTCCAGAACCTCGGGAAATAGATGAGTTTGTTAATAATGCGGGTGTTGGCAAGAGGTCCAAGCTGATTGATGAGTTATTGGACGATAAGCATAATTACACCCAGAATTGGTTGAGTTTTTGGAATGATATACTTAGGAACGATTATAGCGGTCCCGGATTTATTACTGGTGGGCGTAAGCAGATTACAGATTGGCTCTACAAGTCTCTCATGGAGAACAAGCCTTATGACCTTATGGTCAAGGAATTGATAAATCCCAATGAAGAATCCGAGGGTTTTATTAAAGGAATTAAATGGCGTGGCCTAGTCAATGCCAGCCAAAGAACCGAAATGCAAGCTGCCCAAAATATAGGTCAGTCATTATTGGGGGTAAATGTAAAATGCGCCTCTTGCCATAACAGTTTTGTAAGTAATCTAACCTTGGAGCAATCCTATGGGTTTGCCTCGATTTTTGCAGATTCCATAATGGAGCTGAATCGATGTGATATGCCTATTGGGAAATTGGCAGAAGTAAATTTTCTGTATCCGGAATTGGGCTCGGTGGAGGCAGAAAGTGTAAAGGAAAGATTGTTGTTACTTTCAGAGGTCATGGTAAAACCGGAGAACGGTAGGCTATACCGTACTATTACCAATAGGTTTTGGAGGCGTTTTATGGGAAGGGGAATCGTAGAACCCGTAGACGAAATGGACAATGAACCGTGGAATGCCGATCTATTGGATTGGTTGGCCGCCGATTTTGTAGAGTCCGGTTATGATATTAAACGTCTAATGAAAATGATTATGACATCAAAATCCTACCAATTGGAATCCACCCGCTTGGAAGATCAAGAAGATTTAAAAAAAGGATATGTGTTTAATGGGCCTACCCTAAGACGGTTAAGTGCAGAGCAGTTTTCTGATGCGGTTAGCCAAGTAGTTTCTCCCATGTATTATGCGGCGGCTTACGACCCGGATAATGAGGGTTTACCCTATAATAGGATCTGGCACCGGGAAGTTAAGTTTGATCGTGATGTTTTGCCAGAGCCAGGGAAAAGGTATTTTCGTCATAGTTTCAATTTGACTGATAAAAAAATTCTGACGGCAAAAACTTTGGTTTCTGTGGATCATTCTTATATGCTATACCTCAATGGTGAAAAAATCTCGGAGGGTAAGGACTGGAGAAAAGTAGACGGATTAGAGGTGGCAGATAAGCTTTTTCAAGGCGATAATATATTGGCTTTAGAGGGAATTAACGAGGGGAGCATTGCCAATCCGGCAGGGATTCTATTCGCACTGAAAATCCAATACGAAGATGGGACGGAAAGGTTGATCGCCTCCAATGATCAATGGAAAAGTACTGATAAATTGCCTGAAGAAGGATGGATAAGCTCACAATTTGACGATGGCAGTTGGCAAGGGGTGCGTAATTACGGATCTAGTAACTGGGACAAATTGGTGAACTTTACCTTTGAAAATCCTGAAAGGGAATTTGCAAGGGCCAGTCTGGTAAAGCAGCATCCATTTTTGAAGGTTATGGGCAGACCCACTAGGGAAAATGTGGCTACGACGAGAGATGAACAAGCTACTTTGTTGCAGGCGCTGGAATTGACCAATGGGGAGTATTTTAATGGCGTACTCAAGGAAGGTGCAGCCGAATGGCTCAAGAAGTATGGCGATCGGCATGAGGCAATAGTTATTGATCTATATCAAAAAACCTTGGGAAGAAATCCAACAGATAAAGAAAGAGAGATAATGCTCAGTGCCTTGCGGACGGATGAGGAAGAAGAGGCGTTGCAGGATTTATTTTGGTCCATGTTTCTTTCGCCCGAATTTCAATTTATATACTAGGTCATATTTATGAAAAAGGAATTACATAGCAATGCGCGAAGGGATTTTGTAAAAAAGATGGGAGCGGCTAGTCTTGCAGCAGCCTCTACCAGTATTCCAATTGCCAGTTTTTTAAGTTCCTGTAATTCGGCGCCGGCAATAACCTCCAAAGCGGATACCGTTATTTTACTGTGGATGGCCGGGGGCATGGCCCATACCGAAACATTTGACCCCAAGGCATTCGTGCCATACACCAAGGGAGTGGAGAGCAAAAGGGTTCTAAGTACGTTCCCCAAGGTGCCCACTTTAGTAGATGGTCTCCATTTTTCACAGGGATTGGAATCTATAGGAGGTGTAATGGACAAAGGTGCCATCATCCGTTCCTATAAATCGGCCGATCTTGGTCATATCCTTCATACAAGACATCAGTATCATTGGCATACCTGTTATGAACCGCCACAGTCTGTGCTTGCTCCCCATATCGGAGCTTGGATTGCCAAGGAGTTGGGGCCGGTGAACCCGGTAATCCCTCCGTTTATAGCTATGGGGCAGCGTTTTACGGTTGGAGAAGCCGAGGAGTTGAAGGCATTTCACTCTGCTGGATTTTTGGGTAGTGAATACGGTCCGTTTCTAATACCGGATCCTTCCACGGGTTTGGATAGCGTAAGGCCGCCTCAAGGGATGTCGCTAAAAAGATTTGAAGCCCGCTATAAATTGTATAGGGAGTTGGCAAATAAGAGCAAGATTATGGAAGGCGGAAGCGATTATCAAAGGGAGTCATTAATGCATTCTATGGAGCAATCATACAGGTTGTTGAATTCTCCTGAAGCCAAGGTGTTCGATTTATCTCAAGAACCCAAGGAGGTATATGACGCCTATAATACGGGTAGGTTTGGACTGGGGTGTCTTCTGGCCAAAAGACTGGCCATGAACGGCGGTAGGTTTATAAGTGTTTCTACAGAATATGAACCTTTTCTAGGATGGGATACCCATGAAAACGGGCATACCCGTGCTGCGAAAATGAAAGAATTAATTGATAGGCCCATAGCTCAACTCATTAAGGACCTGGATGAATCTGGACACCTGGATAGAACGCTTATTATATTGGCCAGTGAGTTTAGTAGGGATGCCATTATGGAAGGGAGGCCAGGAGTACCTGTACAGGACCAAGTGGATCAGCCAGATATTATCGAGAATGAAAAATTCTATGGTATGCATAGGCACTTTACGGATGGAAGCTCTATTCTTATGTGGGGCGGGGGAATTAAAAAAGGTTTGGTCTATGGTAAAACAGCGGATGTACGGCCCTGCTCTTCCATTGAAAATCCCGTAGTTATCGATCAGGTACATCAATCCATATATCACGCCTTGGGTATGGACCCGGAAACCAATTACACTATAGAAGGAAGGCCCTTTTACACCACTCCCGATGGACAAGGCAAACCTATATTAGACTTGTTCGGGGAGCCAATAGTCACTTAAATGGCATAGAAACCTTAGTTCATTTTGGACATACTTGCCAAATGGAACCAAACCGCATTTTAATAAAAATAAGAATCGGTCATATTGGGGAGAAGAATACAACCTGAATTTGTTTTGGTCTTGTAGAGGGGATTAATTACAATTAAAAGAATCCAAAAGCTGCCAAAATTAAACAGACTATCACAGCCAAAAGAATGGCGACCAATACTACGACCATAAGACTAAGGAACCCATTGAGAACCCTAGTGCCAAAAGCAACATCTTCCATGATATTAAGATTTTAAAACAATTTAATGAATTATCCTCAAATTATCACGTGTTTTAGAGTCAAATCCGTTAAATGACTTCAAAATAGTATACTTATCGGGTGTACTGTAGATATTTTCGATAAAATACTGATAATCAGTAAGTGGTGTTTTTAGTCTTGCTCAGTTTTTTACTAAGTTCCTCCAGGCTTATTCCTTTGGTCTCTGGCATCATGAAGATTACGAATAGCAATTGCAATACCATCATAAAAGCGAAGAAACCAAAGACAGGTCCCGGGCCTACCCAGGCAAAAAGTGCGGGGATAGAGGAGGGTATAAGCCAGGCCAGTACCCAATGTACCGAACTGCCAAAGGCCTGACCCGAGCCTCTTAAGTGATTTGGAAATACCTCGGATATAAAGACCCAAATAACGGCTCCTTGACCAATAGCATGGGATGCAATAAATAAGAATAGAAAAATTGGAACTGCCAAGCCTTCCCAGTTTAAAATAAAAGCAGCAGCTACCAGTGATAATGAAATTATATAACCTATAGAGCCAAAATACATTAATTGCTTACGACCTAGACGGTCAATCAGAAATATACCCAAAAGGGTAAAGATGAGGTTGGTGATACCGATGCCTATACTGCTCAGCAGCGCTGTACTTTCACCTAATCCCGCAGCTTCAAATATTCTGGGAGCATAGTATAAAAAAGCGTTGATTCCAGAGAATTGATTGAAAAATGCGATTAGAAAAGCCAATGTCAAGGGAAAACGATATTTCTTCATAAAAATATTTTCGGAGGCTGCAGCACTTTCTTCCCCGTAAGCAATTTCAGCTTCCAATTCTTCCAATGACAGATCTGGGTTTATGGAATACAGTATTTTTTTGGCCTCTTCGGTCCTGTTTTTGGTCAAAAGCCATCTTGGGCTTTTAGGGACTGTAAGCACAAATAAAGTATAAATTATAGCTGGAAATGCTTCAACGCCCACCATCCAGCGCCAATCGTTTTCGCCCACATTGCTCAGGGCGTAATTGGACATAAAGGCCACAAGGATTCCAAAAACAAGCATAAACTGGTAAAGTCCAACCAATCTTCCCCTATCTTTTGCCGGAGCAATTTCCGAAATATAGGCCGGAGCCGCCACTGTTGATGCGCCAACGCCCAAACCACCAATAAACCTGAATATTCCGAAGGTGACGGGATCATTGGCAAAGGCAGATCCTATGGCGGAGACAGAATAAAGAATCCCGATCCAAATAAGGGTGTTCTTTCTACCTATTTTATTGGTGGGTATTCCGCCTAGAATTGCCCCAATAACGGTCCCGAACAAAGCCATGCCTATAACTACCGTTCCGTGAAAAGCTTCCGAAGAGTTCCATAAAAGTTGTAATTTTTTTTCGGCACCAGAAATAACTACGGTGTCGAAGCCAAATAAAAATCCAGCCAAAGCGGCAATAAGGGAAATGCGTAGAATTTTGGAATTCATAATTTGGATTGTTGATTTTTGTAAAGCTAACAAAAAAAGTAAACCAAATATATAGACTATTTAATATAGGGCAATTTTTGGGCGAAGGGTGTCCTTAGTTTTGGACTTTTGACCATTTTTGGATTTGGTAGGTTTGATGTCCCTTTGAGGTATAACTTTTTCTGGTGCCTTCTTTTTTACATCTTTCTTTGTAGAGGATGGGACGACATTTTCAGGAGGTGTAGTGCCTTGTTGTTCTCCCATGGGTTCCCTACATGAAAGGCAGAATAGGGCAAAAGTGGCCAGGGAAACCAGGTATATAATTCGGGAGTTTTGCATAGTCGTACATAGGTGTTCATAGTAATGTACGTATATATGCCATGATTTGGATGCTTGCTCCCTTATTTTCAGAGACATAAGTGCTGTTGATTTCCCCCGTTCTTTTGAGGTGTTGCTCGTTGTTTAGTAAGTCATTGACCAAGGTGAAGAATTCTTTTGGCGAATTAACAACCAATACCCCGCCTTTGATTACCAAATCTTCGGCTTCCTTAAATCCTTTATGATTTGGGCCAATAATTACGGGAATACCATAAACAGCAGGTTCTAATGTGTTGTGCAGTCCGGTGGCAAAACCACCGCCTACATAAGATATGTCCGCATAACTATAAATTTTGGTCAATAAGCCAATGGTGTCTACAATAAGTACTTCGTAGTTGGATAAATCTTTGTTCTCCATTTCTGAATACAGTACTGTTTTTTTATTGATAGAGGACTTTATTTTGATGATATGTTCCGGTTTAATATTGTGTGGTGCAAGAACAAATTTCAACTTGGATTCACTAGCATTTATATAGGGCACCAATACCTCCTCGTCTTCTGGCCATGTACTTCCGGCTACTAGTGTCTGCGTCTCATTTTTAAATTCCTCCATGAAGGCCAGGCTATTGTCCCGTTCTAGAATTTCCATTACCCTGTCAAATCTGGTATCTCCGCTAATTTCAGTATTCTTGATTCCGATTCCACTCAATAACTCAATAGATTTCGAATCCTGAACAAAAATATGGGTAAAATTGTGGAGGGAATTTCGCATAAAGCCTCCGTAGCTTTTAAAGTAAACTTGATTGTCCTTAAAAAGGGCGGAGATCAATAGAGCGGGGATTTTCCTTTGGGATAAGGCTCTCAAATAATTGGGCCAAATTTCATACTTGACAAAAATAACCAACTTGGGATTGACTAGGTCAAGGAATTTTTTAGTGTTTTTACGGGTGTCCATTGGCAAGTAGCTGACCATATGGGCCGCAGCGGTGCTTTTTTTTACCTCATAGCCCGAAGGGGAAAAGAACGTAACCAATATTCGATATGCGGGATAATTATTTTTTAATTGTTCTATGATGGGAAGGCCCTGTTCAAATTCGCCCAAAGAGGCCGTGTGCACCCAAATAATTTGATCGCCCTGGGAAATATTTTTTTGTAAATAGGGCATTACTTCCTTTCGTCCATCTACGAAAAGCTTAATTTTTGGTTGGAACATAGCTATCAGTTGCAGGAAAAATACGGATAGCTGTACGGCAAAATTATATATAACAAACACTGAATCTTCGTTTGTGGCTAAAATACGCTTCTTTATATAAATTCCATTGGCTGCCAAACCTTATTTTTGTAATATTGTTCACGCCAAACCATGTTTGGAATCTAAGTTTTATTCAATGAGGAAAATTCAAATGGTCGACCTAAAGGGTCAATATGAAGTCATAAAGGAAGAGGTAAACGCCTCTATCTCCAATGTGCTGGAAACATCAGCATTTATTAATGGCCCGGAGGTTCATGGTTTTCAAAAAGAACTGGAGGATTATTTAGGGGTTAAGCATGTAATTCCCTGTGCCAATGGTACAGATGCACTTCAAATTGCAATGATGGGCTTGGGTTTAAAACCAGGTGACGAGGTGATAACGGCCGATTTTACTTTTGCAGCTACCGTAGAAGTAATTGCTCTTTTACAGCTTACTCCGGTCTTGGTAGACGTAGAGCCGGATAGTTTTAATATAGATCCCGTGGCCCTTGAAAAAGCGATTACCTCAAAAACCAAGGCGATTGTTCCAGTTCATCTATTTGGACAATGTGCCAATATGGATGCAGTTCTTGAAATTGCGGAAAAGCACAAGCTTTTCGTTATTGAAGACAATGCCCAGGCCATTGGGGCAGACTACACCTTTAAAAATGGTAAAAAACAGAAGGCCGGTACCATGGGTCATGTTGCGGCTACTTCATTTTTTCCATCCAAAAATTTAGGTTGTTATGGCGATGGAGGGGCTATTTTTACCAATGATGATGAATTGGCACATACTCTTAGGGGCGTTGTAAATCATGGGATGTACGAACGTTATCATCATGATGTAGTTGGTGTCAACTCTAGATTGGACTCCATTCAGGCGGCAGTTTTGCGATCTAAGTTGTCGCGATTGGATGATTATAATGCCAGAAGGAGGTCTGCGGCAAAAAAATATTCCAAAGCTTTTGAAGGGAATAAAAATATTATTGTTCCACAAATGGCAAATGGCTGTAAGGAAATATGTGATAGCTGTGATTGTCATGTGTTCCATCAATATACCTTGAGGATTTTAAACGGACAACGAGACGCTCTAGTGGGGCATTTGGCGGATAAACAAATACCATGTGGTGTATACTACCCCATACCATTGCATAGGCAGAAAGCATATTCGGATGAACGTTATCAGGAGGGAGATTTTCCGATAACCAATCAATTGGTCAAGGAAGTTATCTCCTTACCTATGCACACCGAGCTGGACGATGAGCAGATTACTTTTATTACTAGCACCATTATCCAATTTATAGGTAAATAATTAAAAATAATTTAGGACTTCTATTTTTGCAGACTAGATGAATAAAAATATCAAATAAATATTATTATATAGATGAAAATACTCGTAACGGGAGGTTTGGGATTTATAGGTTCCCATACCACGGTAGAATTACAGAACAAAGGATATGAAGTAATTATTATTGATGATTTGTCCAATTCAACCGAAAAGGTCTTGGATGGTATTGTTGCCATTACTGGGAAAAGACCAGCTTTTGAGAAAATGGACCTAAAGGAAAAATCAAAGGTGGAGGATTTTTTTAAAAGACATCAGGATATTGCCGGAGTTATTCATTTTGCAGCCTCTAAAGCTGTGGGTGAAAGTGTAGAAAAACCATTGTTGTATTACGAAAACAATATAGGTACTTTGGTATACTTGTTAAAGGAACTTTCGCAAAAAAATAAATCTAGTTTTATCTTTAGTTCCTCCTGCACCGTCTACGGACAAGCGGATAAAATGCCGATTACCGAGAGTGCGCCCGTAAAAACTGCGGAGTCGCCCTACGGGAATACCAAGCAAATGGGGGAGGAGATAATCCGTGACACCTGTATGGTGACACCGGAGATAAATGCCATTGCGCTGAGGTACTTTAACCCAATGGGAGCACACGTAAGTGCGGAAATAGGGGAGTTGCCAATTGGTGTTCCACAGAATTTAGTGCCATTTATAACCCAAACAGGTGTTGGTCTTAGGGAGCAACTTTCAGTTTTTGGCGGGGATTACCCTACGTTAGACGGCACATGTATTAGGGACTATATCCACGTAGTGGATTTAGCCAAGGCTCACGTTGTGGCGTTGGAGAGATTGCTAAGTGACAAGAATGAAGAGAATTATGAGGTGTTCAATGTAGGTACGGGAAAAGGCAGTACTGTTTTGGAAGTCATTGAAAGTTTCGAAAAAGTGTCCGGTAAAAAATTAAACTATAAAATTGTAGATAGACGACCAGGGGATATTACCTCTGCTTATGCCGATACCACCAAGGCCAACAATGTGTTGGGTTGGAAGGCAGAATCTACACTGGACGAGGCTATGAGGTCCGCTTGGCTTTGGGAACAAAAAATAAGGAAGTAGTTCCCCAGAACCTACTTATCTATTTTAACAATATGTAGAAGGGATATTTAGGCAATCGTTTCCTATATGTTTGTGGATTACTCGATGGTTTGGATAAATTAGCCTTTAGGAAAGCAACCCATCCGAATCCTGTGCATCCTAGGAATAAAAAGGGTTTATGAAATTATTTGTTGGTTTATTATTGGTTTTACTAACTTTAAATTGCAGTGACAACGGTACGGAGGATGCCCCTAACTGTTTGGATGTAATCTGTACACGAGAATATAGGACCATTACGATAAATATTAAAGATAAGGATGGAGTTGCTGTGGCCTTGGACTACTTTAAGGTGATTGTTCTTTCCAATGGAGTCGATATTACTCTTGAACCCTCAAGTAGTGAATATGACTACATGGCAAATAATGGGACCTATCCTTTGTTCAGCGATAAATATGTTGCAAAATACAGTAATAGGGAACTTGAAATAAATTTTAAGGGATATGTTGATGATGAGCTATTGGTTGATTCTGATTATGTTGTAGGTGCAGATTGCTGTCATGTTCTACTTATTGAGGGAGAGAAGGAAGTGCGGGTCAATGATCTTTGATCCTTTCACGGAATTCTATGGTGATGTTTTTGGATATGTTATAAGAGATGGGTTCTTTTGATGGACTATTGGTTATTTATGGTGCAATCTTTTAGAGCAAGAATGAAGATTAATTAAAAATAGTGTTTTATATCATTTCAGGTAAACCATTTAAAGTAAAATTCCGTAGATAGTATATGGTTGTAAATTTTCCCAATATTTCTGCACTTTTAAAACATGCGGAGAACAAAAGTCTATATAGAGAGTTAGTATTGCAGTTACAAAAGGATTTTGTGTTTGCCAATGTCTTTATAGACATACCTGTCAAGATTTTACCTGAGGATTTAAAAACTTTGGTGCATGAGAAAGTCTATTACTTGATTATGGAGAAATTTACGGACTATTTAAACTTGCTTTATATTATTGATGTGTCCGAGAAAGCTGTTAAGGCTATTGAAGCTACGGATGTGGTCGAAATTTCGGAACAGGTAACCTTTGAGATACTTAAAAGGGAATGGCAAAAAGTATGGTTTAGAACCGAGTACGGGTCTTAGTCTAAAAATAAACCCGGACAAAGGGCATAAAGGCATCTGCATAAATACTTTTCTGTTGGTCGTGCAGAACATTGTAGCGTATTCCTACAGTTACATTCCTATTGCCGTACCCTATTCCCAGAAACAAGGCGGGTGACCAATAATTTTCTTCCCGGTTGCCTCCATCAAGTTCAAGTATGCGGTTTACTCTAAGCTCTTCCAGCTCTGCCGACAGTTGCAATGCTTGAATTGGATTGAATAGGGATATTACATTTCCGCCATAAGCAAAAAGCTTTGCATTATTAAATTTGGCGTAATTAACATTGAGTCCTGCCCCCAACCTCAGATGTTCGGAGGTTTGGTAAATGGCACTGGGTGCGATCGATGCGTTAAAGGAGTTATTGCCAAATCCAAGGCCAAAATTACCCCCAAATTGGACCCTGTTCCAAAAATCAGGATTCCTAGGGGTTAGTTGTGAGTTAGCTACGCCCCATAAAACCGTGAAAAATGCACATAAAATCAATCTTTTTTTTAAGGAACAACGATTTATCATAATTATTTTAAAATTTTCCCAATATTCCTGACTAAGATATGATTAGATATGCTAAATGTTGTATTTTTGAATAAATTTTGTTCAAAAGACAGAGAGATTTTTCATGGATAAATATTCCTTTTTAAACACTGCGCATACTTCTTATTTCGCAGAATTATACGACAAGTACTTAATAAATCCAGACAGTGTAGAGCCTAGTTGGAGAGCTTTTTTTCAAGGTTTCGACTTTGGCGCGGAAAATTCCTCGGAGGTGGTCGATGATTTGCAAATGGCAACTTTGTCCGTTGCTGGTGGGCAAGAGGTAGAGGTGCCGGAGACACTTCAAAAAGAATTTCAAGTAGTTCGTTTGATCGATGGATATAGGACTAGAGGTCATTTATTTACAAAAACAAACCCTGTAAGAGAAAGAAGGCGGTATTTCCCAACTTTGGCCTTAGAGAATTTTGGTTTGGGTGAGGTAGATTTGGATACACTATTTACCGCAGGAGAGATATTAGGCATAGGTCCCAGTACCTTGCGGCAGATAATCAGTCATCTCACCAGTATATATTGTGACGCCATTGGTGTGGAATATATGTATATCCGAAACCCAGAACGGGTGGAGTGGATTCAAAACTGGTTGAATGTCAATGATAATCACCCAAAATTTGATGCCGATAGGAAAAAGCATATCCTTAAGAAATTAAATGAGGCTGTTTCCTTTGAAGGTTTTTTGCACACTAAATATGTGGGGCAAAAGAGGTTTTCTTTGGAAGGAAATGAATCGTTGATCCCCGCATTGGACGCTGTAGTGGAAAAGGCTGCAGAAATGGGAGTGGAGCAATTTGTTATGGGAATGGCCCATAGGGGGAGATTAAATGTGTTGACCAATATTTTTGGTAAGAAGGCAAAAGATATCTTTAGTGAGTTTGATGGGAAAGATTATGAGCAGGAAATTTTTGACGGTGACGTAAAATACCATTTGGGATGGACCTCCGAGCGTAAGACAACAAATGGCAGGAAGATTAACATGAACCTTGCGCCAAATCCGTCCCACTTGGAGACAGTTGGAGCTGTTGTTGAGGGAATAGCCAGAGCTAAACAGGATACCCACTTTGCAGAAGATTTTTCCAAAGTCTTGCCTATTGTAGTGCATGGAGATGCGGCAATTGCAGGGCAGGGATTGGTTTATGAATTGGTGCAAATGGCAAATTTGGACGGTTATAAGACCAACGGAACTATACATATTGTCGTAAATAATCAAATTGGGTTTACTACCAACTATTTGGATGCACGTAGTTCTACTTACTGTACAGATGTGGCAAAAGTAACCCTAAGTCCTGTATTGCACGTTAATTCCGATGATCCGGAAGCCGTGGTACATGCGTCGCTTTTTGCTTTGGAATTCCGTATGCGTTTTCAAAGAGACGTATTTTTAGATTTATTGGGCTATAGGAAATACGGACATAATGAAGGGGACGAACCGCGTTTTACCCAGCCTAAATTATACAAAGCGATTGCCAAACATAAAAATCCCAGGGATATTTATGCGGAAACACTTTTAAAGGAGGGTATTATAGATGATTCTTATGTTCGGGGATTTGAGGAGCAATATAAGGCTTCGCTGGAAGAGGAGTTGGAAGATTCTAGAAAAGAGGATAAAACTGTAATTACCCCGTTTATGGCTGATGAATGGAGTGGGTTTACCCCTGTTCGTGAATGGGAAATGTTGGATCCGGTTGATACTAGTTATGATAAAAAGAAACTGGCCCGCATTGCTAAAGTATTAACGGAGTTGCCTAAGAATAAAAAATTCTTGCGTAAAGTTGAGAAATTGGTGAAGGATCGTAAGGCCATGTTTTTTGAAAAAGGTACTTTGGACTGGGCCATGGGAGAACTATTGGCTTATGGTACCCTTTTGGAAGAAGGTTATGGCGTGCGTATGTCCGGTCAGGATGTAGAAAGAGGTACTTTTTCGCATCGTCATGCGGTAATGAAAGTGGAGGAAAGTGAGGAAGAAGTAATGCTTCTGAACCATATTTCTGATAAACAGGGCAAATTTCAAATATATAATTCCCTATTGTCGGAATATGGGGTAGTTGGTTTCGATTATGGGTATGCCATGGCTAGTCCTAATACGTTGACCATTTGGGAGGCACAATTTGGGGATTTTAGTAATGGTGCCCAAATTATGATCGATCAGTACATATCTGCCGCCGAGGATAAATGGAAACTGCAAAATGGGTTGGTAATGCTCTTGCCACACGGTTACGAAGGTCAGGGAGCTGAGCATTCGTCTGCCCGTATGGAGCGTTATTTGCAATTGTGCGCTAGGGATAATATGTATATCGCCGATGTGACTACCCCGGCAAATATGTTTCATTTGTTAAGAAGACAAATGAAGGTGGATTTCAGGAAGCCCTTAATCGTTTTTACGCCCAAAAGTTTGTTGAGGCATCCCCGAGCGGTATCAACGATTGAAGAATTTGCCAACGGTGGGTTCCAGGAAGTGATAGATGATCCAACAGCAGAGGTGGCCAAAATAAAGAGCATGGTATTCTGTACCGGTAAATTCTATTATGATCTGTTGGCCTATAAGGAAGAAAATGATAGGAATGATGTTGCTTTGGTAAGGGTGGAACAATTGTTTCCAATGCCAATAGAGCAAATGAGGGGGATAATGGATAAATACAAAAATGCCGAAGATAAGGTTTGGGCACAGGAGGAACCTAGGAATATGGGTGCTTGGGGCCATTTAACCATGCACTTTAGCGAGGCTCATAAATTAAGGGTGGCCTCAAGAAGATTTTATGCTTCCCCTGCCGCGGGTAGCGCGGTGAGATCCAAGCGCCGTCATCAACAGGTAATTGATTACGTTTTTGATATAAACAAGAATAACATGGGAAGAAACCCGGAGGCTGTTGATAAGTAGTAGTCCTTCTTATGGGGGCTAATAGGTGAAATCGGTCAAATATATCAGGGGGTATCCTATAACGATTAATTGTAAAACAAGTTCAGACAAAACAAATATTAAAATTATAAAACATGATTTTAGAAATGAAAGTCCCTTCTCCAGGGGAGTCCATTACGGAAGTTGAGATAGCGGAATGGTTGGTAAGTGATGGCGATTATGTGGAGAAAGATCAGGCAATTGCAGAAGTGGATTCTGATAAGGCTACGCTTGAGTTGCCGGCTGAGGAGAGTGGAATTATCACTTTAAAAGCAGAAGTTGGAGATGCCGTGGCGGTAGGTGCCGTTGTGTGTTTAATAGATACTGGTGCTGCCAAACCTGAAGGGGCTGCCAAAGGTGAGGAGAAACCAGCAGAGAAAAAACCAGAAGAAAAAGAAGTGCCTGTTAAGAAAACGGAGGCTGAACCAGAAAAAACTTCCTATGCTTCTGGATCCGCATCCCCGGCTGCCAAGAAAATTCTTGCAGAGAAGGATATGGACCCGGCTGCCATAAAAGGTACGGGCAAGGACGGAAGGATTACGAAAGAGGATGCGGTAAAAGCGGTTCCGTCTATGGGTACGCCTACAGGGGGGTCTAGAGGGGAAAGTCGTACAAAACTATCCATGTTGCGCCGTAAGGTTGCAGAGAGGTTAGTGTCGGCCAAGAATGAGACAGCCATGTTGACCACCTTTAACGAAGTGGATATGTCGGCAATTTTTAAATTGAGAAATGAATATAAGGAAGACTTTAAGAACAAGCACAATGTGGGCTTAGGGTTTATGTCCTTTTTTACTAAAGCGGTTATAAGGGCATTGCAAATGTATCCTTCCGTGAATTCCATGATAGATGGTAAGGAAATGATTTCCTTTGATTTTTGTGATATCAGTATCGCGGTTTCAGGACCAAAGGGGCTTATGGTTCCTGTGATACGCAATGCGGAAAATTTAACGTTCCGAGGTATTGAATCAGAGGTCAAAAGGTTGGCCATTAGGGCTCGAGATGGTGAAATTACGGTAGATGAGATGACTGGCGGTACCTTTACCATTACCAATGGAGGGGTGTTTGGTTCCATGTTGTCCACTCCTATAATTAATCCGCCGCAAAGTGCAATCTTGGGAATGCACAATATCGTGGAAAGACCTATTGCTCGTAATGGGGCCATTGCTATTGCGCCTATAATGTATGTTGCACTGTCTTATGATCACAGGATTATAGATGGTAAGGAGTCTGTTGGATTCCTAGTAGCGGTAAAAGAAGCCTTGGAGAGTCCGGAGGAATTGTTGATGGATGGCAATCTTAAAAAAGCTTTGGAGCTTTAATAAATAATCTGGGCGTATAACGCCCATGTAATGGATTAGGCCTGCCAAGTTTCAAAACCTGGCAGGCCTTATTATTTCATGACTAGTAGGTTTATTGTTTTAGGTAGAGTCGGTTTTTTTGGTAGTCTATAATGGCCCTGCCTTTTTTAAGGATATCCGCACCTATAATACCGTCTACGGGCATGGCCTGGTGAGAGGTTAAAGCTTCGTTTACATGTACAAGGTCGAAAAGTACAATTTTATGTTTTTTCTTTGACCAAGTTCCTATTTTTATCTTATTTTTTGTGGAAAGCTTGGTGAACATTTCTGTTGCTCCGGCGCCTGCTGCCATTATCTTGGAATCTTTGGAGTTTAAGATGAATTGATCAATTTTATCTAAACCTATACAAGTATTAGATGCTCCCGTGTCCAAAATAAATCTGCCTTTCACTCCATTGATAGTGGCGGTTACTTCAAAATGATTTGTTGCCGTTAGGACCAAAGGAATAGCAATATATTTTTTTTTACCGAGAAAGGCTTTAAGACTTGACATATGTAATTTTTTGTCAAAGATAATCCTATTTTTGTTCTATGATTTTAACAGATACACATACCCATTTATATAGTGAGGCTTTTAATGACGATCGTGATTTGGTCATAGAGCGGGCTATTGGTTTGGGGGTTAGCCGTTTTTTTATTCCGGCTATTGACTCCACTTATACCCAGGCTATGCTGGATTTGGAAAGATCCTATCCGGAAAACATATTTCTAATGACAGGATTGCATCCAGCACACGTCAAGGAAAACTACTTGGAGGAACTGGCACATGTTGAGGAATTGTTGGCTACAAGGAAATTTTATGCAGTAGGGGAGACGGGGATTGACTTGTATTGGGATAAAACATTTCTTAAAGAACAGCAGATTGCCTTTAAGCAGCAGATACAATGGGCTAAAAAATACGCCTATCCAATTGTAATTCATTGCAGGGATGGTTTTGATGAGGTATTCGAAATTTTAGAAGAAGAAAAGGGTGGGGGTTTATTTGGTATTTTTCATTGTTTTACAGGTACTTTGGAGCAGGCGCAGAAGGCTATTTCCTATAATATGAAACTAGGAATTGGTGGGGTGGCCACCTTTAAAAATGGAAGAATAGATACTTTTTTAAAGGAGATAAATTTAAAACATGTGGTATTGGAAACAGATTCTCCGTATTTGGCGCCGGTTCCGTATCGTGGAAAACGTAACGAGAGTGCCTATTTGATGAACATCTTGGAAAGGTTGTCGCAAATATATCTGGTGGATAAGGAGGAAATAGCATTGATTACTACTTCCAATTCCCAAGAGGTTTTTGGAATCTAAAGTAAGGTCTGGGTCAATGGCTGGTATATGGGAATGGGGTTCATTCTTCCAATAAATCCTGTAATAAAATATACTTAAAATGGATAATAGCGCTTCGATTGTCAAGAATACAAAGGTCCTTTTGATTTATACGGGTGGGACCATAGGTATGGTTAAAGATTATGGGTCCGGGGCCTTAAAGGCATTTAATTTTAAAAAATTGCTTAAAAATATCCCGGAACTCAATCAATTGGACTGCCGTATAGATAGTGTTTCGTTTAATGTTCCAATAGATTCATCCAATATGAATGTGGGACATTGGGTAGCTATTGCCTCAATTATCGAAGATCATTATAGTACCCATGATGGTTTTGTGGTGCTTCATGGGAGCGATACTATGAGTTATACCGCATCGGCTTTGAGTTATATGCTGGAAAATTTGCGGAAACCGGTCATATTTACCGGTTCCCAATTGCCTATTGGTGATTTGAGGACAGATGCCAAGGAGAACCTGATTACATCCATTCAGATAGCTGCATTACGAGAAGATGAAAATCCTGTAGTCCAGGAAGTAGGTCTCTACTTTGAATATAAACTGTATAGGGGGAATAGGACAACCAAGGTCAATGCAGAACATTTTGAAGCTTTTGCTTCCTTAAATTATCCAGCTTTAATAGAGTCTGGGGTTCATTTAAAGATTAATCGGAAGTATTTATTACGTCCAACGGGAACAAAGAAGCTAAAAGTCCATAAAACAATGGATCAAAATGTCGTTATTTTAAAATTATTTCCTGGTTTTAATCAAAATATGTTGCATACTGTCTTAAATTCAGCGAACTTAAAGGCGGTAGTTTTGGAAACATACGGCTCAGGAAATGCTCCTACGGACGAATGGTTTACTCTGGAGCTAAAAAAAGCTATGGACAGAAAAATTTTTATTATCAATGTAACACAGTGCTCAGGGGGTAGTGTGCTTATGGGGCGCTATGAAACCAGTAAGCATCTTGAGGAACTACAAGTTATTAATGGTAAGGATATTACAACAGAGGCGGCTATAACCAAGTTAATGTATTTACTCGGAAATAATATTTCTCCTAAGTTGTTCAAAACCATATATGAAACATCTCTTAGGGGTGAAATGCAATAAAAATAACATTCTAAATTTCTTTAACTAATATTTTTTTTGTTATTTGGCTGCCCGATAACTAGTACTAGAGAGGTGGCCGAGTGGTCGAAGGCGCACGCCTGGAAAGTGTGTATACCCCACAAGGGTATCGAGGGTTCGAATCCCTTCCTCTCTGCTATTAAGTTTTAATTTTTATATTGCGAAATTTTTTTATCTTTAACCCTATTAACTAACTAAATTTAAGTTTAAAAGAAATGAAAAGATTATTCTCTATCCTGGCAACGGCTGGGTTATTTGTGGCAGGTACAAATACAGTAAGTGCAAAAGTTGTTGCGGCGGCAGCTATTTTGCAAGATGCAGCTCCAGAAGCGGAAAAAGGTTTTACCCAGGTGCTTAAAGAGCAATTTATACAGGGTGGTGCCGGATTTATGGGTATTGTTCTTTTATGTTTGATTCTTGGTCTTGCAGTAGCGATAGAAAGGATTATTTATTTAAACCTTGCTACTACCAATACGACTAAACTAAAGCAACAAGTAGAAGATGCTTTGGCTTCAGGTGGTGTTGAAGCGGCCAAAGAAGTTTGTAGAAATACAAAAGGTCCAGTTGCTTCTATCTACTATCAAGGATTGGAAAGAGCTGGGGAAAGTGTTGAATCTGCTGAAAAAGCAGTTGTTGCCTACGGTGGTGTGCAAATGGGTCAATTGGAGAAAAATGTTTCTTGGTTGTCTTTGTTCATTGCAGTAGCTCCGATGCTTGGGTTCATGGGTACGGTAATCGGTATGATTCAGGCCTTCCAGAAGATTGCAGCAGTGGGTAACTTAAGTGCCTCACTTATCGCAGGTGATATTCAAGTGGCGTTGTTAACAACGGTATTTGGTCTTATTACGGCGATTATCCTTCAAATCTTCTACAATTATATTATAGCAAAGATCGACAGTATTGTTAATGATATGGAAGATTCGTCAATCACCTTGATTGATATGTTGACAGATCACAAAAAATAAGTCGGACACTAAATACTTAAAGTATCATGCATAAAATTATTAAAATAATATTAGTTGTACTCGGAGTGATTGGGGCCATACTGTGGTTTCAGCTTCCAAGTTCAGACGTTCCTGCAACGGAGGCCATAAATAATGGGTCTATGAACTTTATGTTCATTATTACCTATGTTTTGTTGGGGATTGCGATAGCGGCTTCTGTTCTTTTTGGATTGATTAATTTGTTCACATCCAAAGGAGCCTTAAAGAAAGCCTTGTTTGCGATTGTTGGGCTTTTGGTAGTAGTTGTTGTATCTTATGCCCTAGCCAATGGAACCGACGTAAATTTGGATGAAATGGCTAGTAAAGGAGTTCCAACTACAGAGGGTACGGTTAAAACTATTGGAATGGGATTAAATGTATTTTTTATCCTAACCATAATAGCTGTAGGTGCCATGTTGTGGTCTGGAGTTAAGAAAATGATTAGTAAATAAATAAATAAAATATTATGCCAAAAAGAGGAGCACCACCAGAGGTTAATGCGGGTTCTATGGCAGACATAGCGTTCTTATTGCTTATCTTTTTCCTAGTGACTACCACTATTGAAACAGATGCAGGTTTAGATCGTATGTTGCCACCTATTGAGCCGCCGGATACTGATGTAATCATTAAGGAAAAGAATATTTTTCAGGTCAATATTAATCGTGATGGACAATTATTGGCCGATGATGAATTAACAAATATTCAGGATTTAAGGGCTAAGGCCGTTGCTTTTCTGGACAATGGCGGTGCGCCATCAGGGTCTGCGGACTATTGCACTTATTGCAAGGGAACAAGAGATCCTTCTTCATCCGATAGTCCTGCCAAGGCTATCATATCGCTTAAAAATGATAGAGAGACCAAATACGGCACCTATATAACCGTTCAGAACGAATTGGTTGGTGCTTATAATGATCTTAGGAATAGGGAGGCACAGAGGTTGTTTAAAAGTGACTTTACGGATATGGAAGCTGAATACCTTAATCCTGAAACTCCAGACGACGTTCGTGAGGAATTAAAGGAAAAAGTAAAGAGGATTCAAGATTTGTTTCCACAGAAACTTTCAGAGGCTGAAACATCCTCAACATCCTCAAACTAAATTTAGAAGTTAAAAACAAATTACTATGTCAAAATTTAATAAGAAAAAAGATGCGGCTTTACCTGCGGTGAATACAGCGTCCTTGCCAGATATCGTTTTTATGCTTTTGTTCTTCTTTATGACGGTTACGGTAATGAAAGATAGTACGCTTAAGGTTGAAAATGTTCTGCCTAATGCTACGGAAATTAAAAAACTGGAGAAAAAGGATAGGGTTATTTATATTTATGTTGGTAAGCCGACCCGTGAGTATGAGAAGGTTTTTGGAACGGAATCCAAAATTCAGTTGAACGATAAATTTGCGGCCGCCTCTGAAGTAGGAGATTATATTTTAATGGAAAGAGCTAAAAAGCCACAAGAACTACAAAATGTGTTGACAACTGCACTAAAAGTGGACAAGGAGGCCAATATGGGTATTATTTCCGATATTAAACAAGAACTTAGAAAGGTAAATGCCTTGAAGGTCAATTATACCACCTATGAAGGTGATGCTTTCAGGAATTTGCAATAGTTAGTAAAAGGTTAAGAGAATCAAAGCGCTTCAAATGATTATATTTGAAGCGCTTTTTTTATGTTTAAATTATTATCTTTAGTAGGCTATGAGATGTTCCTTAATGTTAGTGTTGCTTTCCTTTTGCTGTACATTGGTGACTGGTCAAACATTGGATACCGGTCCAAATGAAGACCGAAAGTATTTAGAGGATCAGTTTTATCTTGGGCTTACCTATAATTTTGTTACAAACCTTCCTAATGAGGTTGCCCAGAGAAATTTATCCTTTGGATTGCAAGGCGGATTTATAAAGGATATTCCGCTTAGTTATGATAGGACAATTGGTCTTGGGATAGGTTTGGGTTATGGCATAAATTCCTATTATACCAATTTATTGGCTACACAGCTGGAAACAGGTGTTGAATACACGGTATTGGATAGCGACGCGGATTTTAAGAGAAATAAAATAGCTACCCATGTACTGGAGGTGCCTTTTCAGTTTAGATGGCGTAATTCTACGGCTGAGGAATATAAGTTTTGGCGCATTTATACAGGGGTTAAAATGGCCTATGTTTTTGACGGGAGGTCCAAGTTTGTTTCAAGTGCCGAGAAAATTGTTTTTGATAACCGGGATATTAGGGATTTACAATACGGGCTTACTTTAAATGTAGGGTATAATACCTTTAATATCCATATTTATTACGCCATAAGTTCCTTGTTTAAAGACGGAATTATAGTTCAAAACGGTGAGACAATTGAGCTGAAGCCACTTAAGGTGGGGCTTATATTCTATATTCTATAACCAGAACTTAATGGTAAATAATTGGGTAAATAGGCCTATGGCGAAACCAATGATGACTTCTGCTTTTGTATGGGCTTTTAAATAAAGTCGGGAGGTGGCTGCTAAGCCACAAAGTAGGGTTACTATACTTATGGCAAGAGTAACATTGATTTCAAAGTGGATACTAAGGTTTATCAAGAACATTAGTAGGCTGGCCATACCCAAAAGGTGCATACTGCATTTTACGTTCAGGAAAAGTAAGATAAGGGCGGTAAACAAGCCTGCTATTAGGCCTAAAAAGTAGTAATGAAGTTCTATGGTAAAGCTGTTGGGTATAACTTTGAACAGGACCATCAAAAGTAATCCTAAACTAATATATAACGGATACTTCCTTTCTTGTAGATTAGGCATAAATATGGAAGTCACTATACCCATATTCCTTAAGATTAAGAAGAAAATAATAGGAATAATAATGGTCAGTATAAATATGGGCAATATGTTGCCGCTCTGCACCTCTAGTGGACTGTATTTCGGTGTGATCAGGAAATAGGTTATGGTGCCGGCAAATGGAATAAAAAGCGGGTGAAGAATATAGGATATGATCCTTAAGAATTGTCTCATTAAATCTGTTTTCTCAACCTAGCTACCGGGATGTCCAATTGCTCCCTGTACTTTGCTACCGTTCGTCTGGCAATAGGGTAACCTTTTTCTTTGAGAATTGCCGCTAATTTGTCATCTGTGAGGGGTTTCTTTTTGGTTTCTTCCCCGATAACGGTTTCTAAAATCTTTTTTATTTCTTTGGTAGATACGTCTTCTCCTTGATCATTTTTCATGGATTCAGAGAAGTAGTCCTTTATTAATTTTGTGCCATATGGAGTGTCTACGTATTTACTATTGGCTACCCTGGAGACTGTAGAAACATCCATCCCAATACCATCGGCTATATCTTTGAGTATCATGGGGCGAAGTTGGCGTTCGTCACCGGTCAGGAAGTACTCTTTTTGATATTCCATGATTTCGTTCATGGTAATGTAGAGCGTCTGTTGCCTTTGTCTTATGGCATCAATGAACCATTTTGCAGCGTCCAATTTTTGTTTAATGAACATCACGGTGTCTTTCTGGGACTTGGATTTTTCCTTGGAGTTCTTATACCCTTCCAGCATGTTGTTATATTCTCTTGAAACATGGAGTTCAGGTGCATTTCTTCCGTTTAGGGTAAGCTCCAGTTCACCGTCTACTATTCGAATGGAAAAATCGGGGACTACGTGTTCTACAATTCTATTATTCCCGGAATAGGAACCTCCTGGTTTAGGATTTAAGCGTTCAATTTCGGTGATGGCATCCTTAAGTTGCGCTTCGGTAATATTATGTTTTTGAATAAGTTTTTGATAGTGCTTTTTGGTAAACTGCTCAAATGATTTCTCCAATAATAAAATGGCCAATTCCAAACTTGGGGTCAGTTCCTTTCTTTTTAACTGTATAAGTAGGCACTCTTCCAAAGTTCTGGCCGCCACACCTGCCGGGTCAAGATTCTGAACAATGTGCAATACCTTTTCTATGGTCTTTTCCTCCGTGTAGATATTTTGAGTAAAAGCCAAATCGTCCATGATGTCCGAGAGTGGTCTTCTAATATATCCGCTCTCATCTACACTGCCTACCAAGAATTCGGCAATAGACCACTCCTCATCACTTAAATAAATAGTATTTAGTTGATTTATTAGATATTGATTAAAAGATATTCCGGCGGCATAGGGCACACTTTTCTCCTCGTCATCCGCACTGTAGTTATTGGCTTGTGTACGGTAATCCGGGACCTCGTCATCGCTTAGATAGTCGTCTATGTTTATATCCTCGGCACTAATGCTTTCGCTGTCGGTTTCGTTGTCATATAGGTCATCAAATTCATCCTGTTGACTTTCACCTTCTTCTTTTCCAGTTTCCAGGGCAGGGTTTTCCTCCAGCTCTTGTTTAAGTCGTTGTTCAAAGGCTTGCGTAGGCAATTGAATCAACTTCATCAACTGTATTTGTTGTGGAGATAGTTTCTGCGATAATTTAAACTGTAGGTGTTGTTTCAGCATAAAAAATGATAATCTTTCCTATAAATTTAATTAATAATGATTAGAAATCGGCATTTTGGGGTGTTCTTGGAAAGGGTATTACATCCCTTATATTGCCCATTCCTGTTGCAAACAATACCAATCTTTCAAAGCCTAGGCCAAAACCACTATGCACGGCAGATCCAAATTTTCTTAAATCTAAATACCACCACAGTTCTTCTTCATCAATGCCTAGTGCCTTAATTTTCTCCAGTAAGACATCCAAACGCTCTTCACGTTGTGATCCCCCTACTATTTCCCCTATTCCCGGGAATAATATGTCCATGGCTCTAACCGTCTTGCCATCCTCATTTAAACGCATATAAAAGGCCTTTATTTTAGCAGGATAATCAAATAGTATTACGGGACATTTAAAGTGTTTTTCTACCAAGAAGCGTTCGTGCTCACTTTGAAGGTCGGCTCCCCATTCATTAATAAGATATTTAAACTTCTTCTTTTTATTGGGTTTACAGTTTCTAAGAATGTCTATGGCCTCTGTATAGGTAACGCGCTTAAACGTATTGTCCGAAACAAATTTTAGCTTTTCGATCAATGGCATTTCACTGCGCTCGGCTTGAGGTTTGCTTTTTTCTTCATCCAATAATCGTTGCTCCAAAAATTGCAGGTCCTCCATACAGTTTTCCAAAGCATAATTAATAACGTTCTTAATAAAGTCTTCTGCCAAATCCATGTTGGCATCCAGGTCATTAAAAGCTACCTCTGGCTCGATCATCCAAAATTCTGCCAGGTGTCGTGATGTATTGGAGTTTTCAGCCCTGAAGGTAGGGCCAAAGGTGTAAACCTTTCCCAGTCCCATGGCGTAGGTTTCCGCTTCTAATTGACCAGAGACCGTTAAATTGGTTTCTTTTCCAAAAAAATCTTCCTTATAATTTATTTCCCCCTCATCGGTCAAAGGTGGTTTTTTGCTGTCCAAGGTAGAAACCTTGAACATCTCTCCGGCTCCTTCGGCATCCGATCCAGTAATAATAGGCGTGTGGACATAGAAAAATCCATTCTTTTGAAAATATTGATGGACAGCAAAAGATAGTGCTGACCGTACCCTCATAATGGCGGCAAAGGTATTGGTTCGTACTCGAATGTGCGCCTTCTCCCTTAAAAACTCCAAAGAGTGCTTTTTAGGTTGTATAGGGTAGGTTTCCGGGTCTGCTTCCCCGTGCACTTTAATACTCTTAACCTGTATTTCCAGGGATTGTCCCTTGCCTTGGCTTTCTACCAAAGTGCCACTTATTCCAAGTGCCGCACCTGTGTTTATCTGCTTTAATAAATTTTCATCAAATTCTTCAAAATTTACTACGCATTGTATGTTGTTTATGGTAGACCCATCGTTCAAAGCAATAAATCTATTGCTTCTATAGGTTTTTACCCAACCATTTACTTTGACCTCGTGGTGTAATTGATCGGCAGATAATAGCTCTTTTACGCTAAATGTGTTCATTTGAATTTCTTCTAAATTAAGTGGCAAAGATAGCCTTTTTGTAAAAATATAAATGGGGTATATACCTCTATATGCTCGGTAAAAAAAATAAGAAACGGATTATTCTTCTTTATCGTTGTTATTTAATTCGTCCTTGGGTAGAATGTCTATTTGTGGTTTTTTAAGCACCTGTTTGTTGGCGATACTTCTTTCTAGCGAAAGCAATAATGAGGGCAATAATATTAAGTTGGCAAGCATGGCGAATAAAAGGGTAGCGGATACTAGAGCGCCTAATGCCACTGTTCCTCCAAAACTAGAAATTGTAAATACCGAAAAACCAAAAAACAGGACAATGGAGGTATAAAACATACTAACCCCGGTCTCCCTTAAGGCGGCATACACTGATTTTTTAATTCTCCAATGGTTAGCCGTCAGTTCCTGTCGGTATTTGGCTAAAAAGTGAATGGTGTCATCCACAGAAATCCCGAAGGCGATACTAAATACCAATATTGTGGATGGTTTTATGGGTACGCCTACAAAGCCCATGACACCGGCGGTAACCAAAAGTGGTAAGAGGTTAGGGATTAGGGAAACGACGATCATTCTAAAGGATCTAAACAGATAGGCCATAAAGAGAGCGATAAGTCCAATGGCCAAAGCTAAGGACATAATCAGGTTTTTTACCAAATATTTTGTTCCTTTTAAAAATAGGAGGGCACTACCGGTCATGGTGACCTGGTACCTATCTGAGGGGAAGATTTTGTCAATATTTTCCCTTAATTTGAACTCGATATCTTCCATGCGGGACGTTTTTACATCCTCCATATAAGTAGTCATGCGGGCTACTTGTCCTGTGCTATCCACAAAGCTACTTAGTAAATCACCGTTGTCAGCAGATTTTCTGGCCACATCCATAATAAAGGTATTCTCTTGGGATGTTGGGAGCTGATAATATTTTGGGATGCCATTGTAAAAGGCTTGTTTGGAGTATTTAACGAGATCTACGACAGAAACCGGTCTGGAAAGTTCAGGTATGTCATGGATCACCGTGCCCAATTCATCCATTTTTTTTAATGTAGAGGGTTTTAAAACTCCTTTAGGCCTTTTGGTATCCACTACAATTTCCACAGGCATTATTCCGTCAAACTCTTGCTCAAAAAATCGTATGTCCTGAAAAAATTCTGCCTTTTTTGGCATATCCTCAATAGGACTTCCGGAAATATCTATTTGATAAATGCCAATAATACTAGCGACCATAAGGGCAATGGAAACAATATAGACCGTTATCCTTCTGTCTCTTACAATGCGCTCCATCCAGCTAACAAAAGTATCTATCCACTTGGTATTTAAGTGTTTCAAATGCTTGTGTTTTGGAAGTGACATAAAGCTGTAGATAATCGGAATGATCAATAGGGACAGCACAAATATTCCAATAATATTTATAGAGGCGACAATACCGAATTCTTTGAGTAATTTACTGTCGGTAATTATAAATGTGGCAAAACCCGACGCGGTAGTAACATTGGTCATTAGGGTGGCATTGCCAATTTTGGAGATGACACGCTGCAATGAAAGGGCTTGGTTGCCGTGCTTTTTTACCTCCTGTTGATATTTGTTTATAAGGAAGATACAATTGGGAATACCGATAACAATGATTAAAGGAGGAATAAGGGCTGTTAGCACGGTAATTTCATATTGTAGTAGGCCCAAGATCCCAAAAGCCCACATAACGCCAATAATTACCACGAACATTGAAATAATCGTAGCTCTGAAACTTCTAAAAAAGAAAAAGAAAATTAAGGAGGTGACCCCAAGTGCGGCAAGAATAAATTTACCGATCTCATCAATGATATTTTGGGAGTTCATAGTGCGTATGTACGGCATCCCGGAAACATGCACATCCATTTGGGTTTCTTTCTCAAAATTTTTGACCAATGTGGAAAGGTCTTCCAAAATAAAATCTTTACGAACTGAGGTGTTGACAATATCTTTGTCCAAATAAATTACACTTCTAATAGTGTGTGTTTTTTTGTTGTAGATAAGGTTGTCATAAAATGGTAGCTCATTAAAAAGGTGATTGGTTAAACTATCTACTTCCTTTTTGGTTTTTGGGGGCCACTTTATAAAAGGGCGCATCACAAATTCTTGTTTTACAGTATCTTTTATGAGCTCTTGTAGGTTATCTGTAGATAAAACAAAATCAACCTCAGGGAATGCTCCCAATTGTTTGCTGAGCTTGTTCCAGCGATTAAATTTTTCAGGTGTGAAAAGCGTACTGTCCTTAACTGCCAAAACAACGACATTGCCTTCTTCTCCAAATTGTTTTAAAAAAGAGAGGTATTCCAGGTTTACCGGATGGTTGTCTGGAAGGAGGTTGGCCTGTGAATTGGAAAACCTCATTTTGTCCCACTGCATGGACATGAAAATGGTCATAATGGCTAAGAGGATAAGAATTATAATTCTATTCCTGAGTATTATTCTTGCTATTTTTGCCCAAAACCCTCGCGTTAACCTTGCAACCATCTAGTGAAACGTCTTATTTTAATATGCCTTTTTGGGCACGCAAACCATTAAATCCAATAAGCTTTCGCAATTGTAAAGTTGCGCAGCGAATTCTAAAATTATTCGAGCGCAAAGGTAAAGAATGATTGTTATTGTTCCTAGAAAGCTTGCGGTAAATAGTTGGGTATAAGGGAGTGATTCAGGTGGGGCCATAAATCCGTCATACAATTTGGTGAGATATGGTGTTTTCATTGGGTAGGAGGGGTAGATTTTAAAAGAGCGACCACTTGGTCGCTCTTTTAAAATCCTTAGGTATGAAGGTTTAAACCTTCATTATTTCGGCTTCCTTAATTTCTAGGAAGGCATCTATTTTCTTTATGTATTTGTCCGTAAGAACCTGCACATCGCCTTCTGCATTCTTTTGCAAGTCTTCGGATACCTCCAGTCCCCTAATCTCCTTGTTGGCTTCCTGTCTTGCGTTACGAACACCTATTTTGGCATCTTCAGCTTCAGCTTTGGCTTGTTTTGCCAAGTCCTTCCGGCGTTCTTCCGTTAGGGGTGGAACGTTGATAATTACAAAATCGCCATTATTCATAGGGTTAAATCCAAGATTGGCGTTCATAATAGCTTTTTCAATTTCATGAAGCATATTTTTTTCCCAAGGTTGAACGGACAAGGTTCGGGCGTCAGGTGTATTTACATTTGCAACTTGAGACAATGGAGTGGGCGAACCGTAATAGTCGACCATTACACTTGAAAGCATAACAGGGCTTGCTTTTCCCGCCCTAATTTTCAGGAACATTTTTTCCAAATGAGCTATGGCGCTATCCATTCCTTCCTTGGTAGTGTCCAATACAAATTTAATATCTTCGTTCATATGCTGTTTTTTTAAATTGGTTTTACATAAATAGTGCCAAAACTATAAATTAACGACAGTGCCTATATTTTCTCCCGAAACCAATTTCATTAGGTTTCCCTTTTTGTTCATATCAAAAACAACAATCGGCAATTCGTTTTCTTGGCTTAAGGTAAAAGCCGTAGTGTCCATAACTTTGAGCCCCTTTGTTAATACGTCTTTAAAGGTAATCGTATCAAACTTTGTGGCTGTTTTGTCTTTTTCGGGGTCCGAGGTGTAGATTCCGTCTACCCTAGTGCCTTTTAAAATTACATCGGCCTCAATTTCTATAGCCCTTAGAACAGCGGCAGAATCGGTTGTGAAATAGGGGTTTCCGGTACCACCTCCAAATATGACTACCCTGCCTTTTTCCAAATGTCGCATAGCCCGTCTTCTGATAAAAGGTTCTGCTACCTCGTTTATTTTTATGGCAGATTGTAACCTGGTCTGTACTCCCTGTAATTCCAAAGCACTTTGGAGCGCTAAGCCGTTTATTACTGTGGCCAACATACCCATGTGGTCAGCTTGTACCCGGTCCATACCGTTGCTGGCTCCTGCCAAGCCTCTAAAAATATTACCACCTCCAATAACAATGGCAACTTGAATTCCCTTGTTGACCACTTCTTTTATCTCCTCGGCATATTCGGATAAACGTTGTCCGTCTATACCGTACTGCTTTGTTCCCATTAGGGCCTCCCCGCTGAGTTTTAAAAGTATTCTTTTGTATTGCATTTTGATGTGGATTAATTTGAAGCAAAAATAATCAAAAATATTTATGAACCATCTTGAGTGGTGCGATTCATGTATCCTTAATTATTTCCTAATGACCATGGGATGGTAGATTTATTTTTATAATCTTGTGTTGAATAGTGGGGGTTCCATTAATCTATGTGGTCTAAAGAACTACAGGTGAACAGGTCTAGGTATAGGTGGGCGCTTTTTGTTTTTAATAATTGCAATAAATAAAAGTAATTTAAAATGATAAACAGATTAAGAGGATTATTGAATTTATCCTTATTAGGGCTTGTAATTTTGGTTCTCCAAGGGTGTGGTTCATCCAAGGCATTGGTGACAGGGGATACATCTTCCATTATGGCTAAAATTGATTTGGTCCAGGTGGTTGGGGATAAGGTGATGGTAGAGGTGGATCCAGGTATTTTTACTGCTGAGGAGATATCTTTTTTTATTCCAAAAACTGTTCCTGGTACCTATAGTACTGATGACTATGGGAAATATGTAGAGCAATTCAAAGCGCTCGATTACAAAGGTGGAGAACTTGCTTATGAGAAAATAGATGAGAACACTTGGAAAATTGCTAATGCCATGGAATTGGATAAGGTAACATATTGGGTAAATGACACCTATGATACCGAAACCGAGGTTGATGAGAAAGTTTTTTCGCCAGCGGGTACCAATATTCTAAAAGGAAAGAATTTTATGTTGAATCTTCATGGTTTTGTGGGGTATTTTGACGGATTGGAGGAATCGAAGTATACTTTGAAGATTGCCGCTCCAGAAGGTTTGGAGCCGGCTACTTCACTGAGGAAAGGTATTCAGGATGTTAGTGCGCCGGATACTGATATTTTTGTAGCCAGTCGGTACTTTGAATTGATAGACAATCCTATTATGTACTCCCGGCCTAGTATAGAGACATTTCTGGTAAATGATATTTCGGTTACTTTAAGTGTGTACTCCCCAAACGGTGTTTATACTGCTGCAAGTTTAAAGGGAAGTATGGAGAAAATGATGCGGGCTCAAAAGGCATTTTTAGGGGACATAAATAGCACAGATCAATATACCATTATCCTGTATCTCTCCGATATGGAAGAGGATGCTACAGGTTTTGGAGCTTTGGAGCATCATACTTCTACCGTTGTGGTAATGCCGGAACAGATACCTAAGGATCGTTTGGAAGAGGCCATGGTAGATGTTGTATCCCATGAGTTTTTTCATATTGTTACACCGTTGACGGTTCATTCCAAGGAGATTCATTATTTTGACTTTAATGACCCAAAGATGTCCATGCACTTATGGATGTATGAAGGAACTACTGAATATTTTGCCAATCTCTTTCAAATTCAACAGGGGTTGATTGCTGAAGAAGATTTTTATGAACGGCTTACGGATAAGGTGGGGAATGCTAGTTCTTACGACGATGCTATGTCCTTTACGGTGATGAGCAAAAATATTTTGACCGACCCTTACAAAGAAAATTATGCCAATGTTTACGAGAAGGGAGCCTTGATAAATATGGCTTTGGATATTAGGCTTAGGGAGCTTAGCGGAGGAGAAAAGGGTGTTTTGTGGTTGATGAAGGAGCTTTCTAAAAAGTACGGAGATTCCACTCCTTTTGAGGATGACAGCTTGGTCGATGAAATCGTTGCTTTGACGTTTCCTGAAATTAAGGAATTCTTTACTGTCCATGTCATTGGTGAAACACCCCTAAACTATGAGGAATATTGGCAAAAAGTTGGATTGGTGAATCAATCCCAGGAGGAAGCTACTGGTTGTTTTTTTAACGGAGACATACCCTTTATCGATATTGATCCAGCGAATGATAATGCAATTTTTATTAGAAAGGGAATTACGTTGAACAGCTTTTTTAAGGATTTGGGGGCTCAAGCTGGTGATATTATTAAGAGTGTAAACGGTAGGAAGATCAATTTGGTAAATATTCGTCTGCTGATAGGGGAGAGTTTAAATTGGTCGCCTGATAGGGAGATTACCATGGTAGTGCAAAGGGCCGATAAAGAGCTTAAGCTTACTGGCAAGGTTGGCGTTCCTGTTGTAAAGGTGGAAAGACTTGCACCTATAGAGGGAGCATCCGAAAAGCAGATGATGTTGCGGCAAGCATGGTTGAAAAAATGATGTTTTTGGTAAAAAGTATAGGCTTTTGTTGTAGAAGGGCTTAATGTAATCTAATGACGTGCCTGGTTGGGGAATTTTAGGATAAGTTTTCTTGGTTTATGGCTATCCTGTGAATTTTAAGGTTGACAATAGGAAACAAAAAAAACGCCTTCACATTGTAAAGGCGTTTTTTTGAATTTTAGTGCTTTTGGATTATCCTAAAGCAACCCTTTTAAATCCGATTACTTCCAAATTGGAATCAACAGATTTTACATATTGGGCTACGCTTTGTTTGCTGTCCTTGATAAAATCTTGGTTTACCAAAGTGTTGTCCTTAAAGAAACGATTTAGTTTTCCTTTAGCGATGTTGTCCAACATAGCTTCTGGCTTTCCTTCTTGACGTAGTTGATCTTTGGCAATTTCGATTTCTTTATCGATAACAGACTGGTCAACCCCTTCTTGGTTTAGTGCTACTGGATTCATTGCGGCAGCTTGCATGGCAACGTCTTTTGCGGCAACGTCAGCGCCATCAACAGCAGCGGAAAGTGCAACCAATGTAGCGATTTTATTTCCTGCGTGTATGTATGACCCAACAAATGGAGCAGAAAGTCTGCTAAATCCGCCTATTTCAATTTTCTCACCAATTACACCGGTTTGTTCCGTAAGTTTATCCTGTACAGAGCTTCCTTTGTAATCGGCATTCAAGAAATCTTCCTTTGAGTCATAGTTTAAAGCAAGGTCCGCCAAGTCGTTGGCCAAAGCAACAAAAGTATCATTCTTGGCAACAAAATCGGTTTCACAGTTCAAAGAAATGATAACTCCTGAATTGTTTTCTGCGTTTACCTTGGCAATTGCAGCTCCTTCAGAAGAATCCCTATCGGCTCTTTTGGCGGCAACTTTTTGTCCTTTTTTACGAAGAATTTCAATTGCTTTTTCAAAATTTCCTTCAGCTTCTACCAATGCATTTTTGCAATCCATCATGCCTGCACCAGTTGTTTGTCTTAATTTGTTTACCTCTGCGGCGGTAATTTTAGCCATTTTATTTTGTTTTAATTTTCACCTGGATAGGGATGGGTATACAGCCCTGATCTAGGTGAATGTTAAATTTATATTCTGTTTGTAAAAAGCGGACTATTCTATTCCGCCTTTAACTTTATCTTGCCATTCCTGTAATTCGTCCCATTTACCGTCAGTAGCCATTTGAGCTTGCTTAGGCCATGAAGCTGGATTTTTGGAAGCATAACTTGGGCCGGATTCAGTAAGGATGTCCTTTAGGTTATCCTCGGATTTATCGGCTAAATCAGCAAAAGTCTTAATACCTGCTTCTTGAAAAATTTCAGCAATTTTTGGACCAATGCCTTCTATTTTGGTAAGGTCGTCAGCAGCTGGAGTAGCTTTTTCTGCTGTTTCAGGAGCCTTAACTTCCGCTTTAGGAGCTTTTTCCTCTGTTTTAGGAGCTTTCTCTTCTGTAGCTACCTTTGCTTTTTTTGCCTTCGGCTTGGCTTCATCTGCGCCTTCCTTGTCACTTTGCTTTTCAGATTTACGCTCTGTTAATCCTTCGGCAATAGCTCCGGTTACAGAGGCCATAATAACCTCGATAGATTTGGAGGCATCATCGTTGGATGGAACTATGAAATCTATTGGACGTGGATCGGAATTGGTATCTACCATTGCAAAAATTGGAATGTTCAATTTTTGTGCTTCTTTAACAGCGATGTGCTCACGCATGGTATCAACTATGAACAAAGCAGCTGGTAGACGTGTCATTTCAGAAATAGAACCTAAGTTCTTTTCCAACTTGGCGCGCAAACGATCAACTTGTAAACGTTCTTTTTTGGAGAGTGTGTTAAAGGTACCGTCTTTCTTCATTCTATCTATAGTAGCCATTTTCTTAACAGCTTTACGGATAGTAACAAAGTTAGTCAACATACCACCTGGCCATCTTTCAGTGATGTAGGGCATATTAACATTTCCTGCTTTTTCAGCAACAATATCTTTTGCTTGTTTTTTGGTAGCTACGAAAAGTATTTTTCTACCTGATGCTGCAATTTTTTTAAGAGCCTCATTGGTCTCATCTAGTTTTGCAACAGTTTTATAAAGATTGATAACGTGAATTCCGTTACGCTCCATGTAGATATAGGGAGCCATGTTCGGATTCCATTTTCTGGTAAGGTGACCAAAATGTACACCTGCCTCTAAAAGGTCTTTTACTTCAACTTTGTTTGCCATTTTTATTTTTTAGTTTACGTTCCTTTGAATTAGCAATATTAAAGTGGTGCACTCTGGCAGCCTTTAATATTTAGATGCTAAACTAATCTATCCAAAATATCCACCTTTTGTACTTTCCGTTTAAGGAGAGTCAGTGGCTTAAATCTAGGATTATTACTTACCCTATGACAAGGGTTTTCAATGAACAATTAAAAATCATACCGAAGTTGCAAATTTGTCCCTGATAGAAATCAGGAGCATTGCTGTGTTTCGGTATTTGTTTTGTTAATACAGTATTAACGTTTAGAGAACTGGAATTTCTTACGAGCTTTCTTCTGACCGAATTTCTTACGTTCAACCATTCTTGGATCTCTAGTTAAAAGACCTTCTGGCTTAAGAACCAATCTGTTTTCGGCATCCAATTCGCATAAAGCTCTGGATAGCGCCAAACGAACGGCTTCCGCTTGTCCTGTAATACCGCCACCAAATACATTAACTCTAACATCAAAGTTATCTTCGTTGTTGGTCAAGGCAAATGGTTGCTTTACTTTGTACTGTAATGTTGCTGTAGGAAAATAGCTGCTCAGGTCTCTCTTGTTAATAGTAATGTTACCATTTCCTTCAGTAACATAAACTCTGGCAACTGCAGTCTTTCTTCTACCAATTTTATGAATCATTTCCATTACTTAAAATCGTTTAAGTTAATTGCTGTTGGTTTTTGTGCTTCTTGGTTGTGGGCTGTGCCAGCATATACTTTAAGATTACGGAAAAGCTCAGCACCCAATTTATTCTTGGGCAACATACCTTTTATCGATTTCTCTACTATACGCGCTGGATCTTTAGCCAACATTTCATTAGCCGTTGTAAACCTCTGGCCTCCTGGATAACCGGTGTGTCGAATGTAGGTTTTTGAATTCCATTTCTTTCCGGTTAGGTTGATTTTTTCTGCATTGATAATAACAACATTATCCCCACAATCAACATGTGGTGTAAAATTAGGCTTGCGCTTCCCTCTAAGTAACAACGCTACTTTAGAAGCAAGACGGCCCAATGTTTCTCCTTCAGCATCAACTAGTAACCATTGTTTGTCAACGGTCGCCTTATTGGCCGAAATCGTCTTGTAGCTTAATGTATCCACACTAATATATTTATTGATTAAACACTTCAATCCCGTTTAACGGGCTGCAAATGTACAATTATTAAGTTGAATTCCAAATGGTTGTTTCTTATTATTTTGTAGTTTTTTTCAATTTGATCATATCGAAGCGAACTTTGCAAATCGTTTTAATCCATTTGGGGACTTTTTGTTTGTAAGCGGACAACATGTTTGCTTCAAATCCAAATATTGAAAATATAATGTGATGATACTATTTTGGATGATACCGCGTTAGCTATTAAAGCAACATAAATTTTAAAAATCATGAAATTTAAATTTTTATTAATTTTATTAGTTAGCGTACTTATTTCGTCGTGTTCTACTGATAGTAAGGATGATAGTGTCAATGAAGAATCAATCGTAGGAATTTGGCAGGCATATGAGTTAAAGGTGAATAATGATACTGCTAGTGATGAGGAAAAAATGGCTAGGGATATATTGGATTCTTTAACGGATAAAGACTGCTATTTGTTGAGCTTTAATTTTAAACAAGATTTAACGGCAATCATTGAAAGTTCGGTTCAGTACCTCGAATTCAATTTAAATGCGGAGGGGAATGGTATTGAGATTCCATGTCCGACCGAAAAGGATACCGAAGCTACAGTTTATGTCTATAAAAATGGTACACTTACCTATACGGATGACAACCTACAAGCGGTGGCTCTTGATGTTGTCATAGAGGGCGATGTGATGACCATTGATGCTGCTGACCTTGATGTCTCAAACTTAAATGCGGGCGGACAGCTTGTTTTTAAAAGGAAGTAAGATTCAGAAAATAAAGGGATAAAAAAATAAAAAGCGGATTGCAATTAGGTTAACCCCTTGGCATTCCGCTTTTTGATTTATAAGGCGTTAGCTTAATGGGCTTCCAGCCAGTTATTCCCAACTCCTAGTTCCACATCCAAAGGCACGGATAATTTATAGGCATTTTCCATCTCCGATTTGATCATGGTCTTTAATTCCTCCAATTCGGGCTTATATACATCAAAGACCAGTTCATCGTGTACTTGTAGGAGCATTTTACTCTTGTATTTTCCTTCTTCGAGTTTTTTATGAATATTGATCATGGCAATTTTTATGATATCAGCGGCACTACCTTGTATGGGGGCGTTTACAGCATTGCGTTCCGCGGCTCCGCGAACAATGGCATTGCTGCCGTTTATATCCTTAAGGTACCTGCGCCTGCCCAATACGGTTTGGACATATCCGTTCTCACGGGCGAATTCTATTTGTTCGCTTATATAATGGCGTAACTTGGGGTAGGTCTTATAATAGGTATCTATAAGTTCTTTGGATTCGGCACGGGATAGGTCCGTTTGGTTGCTCAGACCAAATGCCGAAACACCATATATAATTCCGAAATTGACGGTCTTTGCATTGCTTCGCTGTTCTCTAGTGACCTCTTCCAGCGGAATGTTGAAAACCTTGGACGCGGTAGAGGCGTGGATATCCTCTCCGTTTTTAAAGGCCTCTATCATAGTCGTCTCCTCACTAAGGGCTGCGATGATACGTAATTCAATTTGGGAGTAATCTGCCGCCAATAAGGTGTAGTTTTCGTTTCTTGGGACAAATGCCTTTCTAACTTGCCTACCTCTTTCGGTACGTATGGGGATGTTTTGAAGATTGGGGTTGTTGCTGCTCAATCTGCCCGTGGCCGCTACGGTTTGCATATAATCCGTATGTACTCTTCCGGTACTTTCCTCTATTTGTTCCGGTAGGGCATCCACATAGGTGCTCTTAAGCTTGCTTAGTCCGCGAAAATCCAATACGCTTTGGATAATTTCATGATCTTTCGCTAGATAGGAAAGTACGTCTTCGGCTGTGGAATATTGGCCTGTTTTTGTCTTTTTGGGTTTATCGACCAGTTTTAACTTGTTGAATAATATATCCCCAAGTTGTTTGGGGGAGGCTATATTGAATTCTTCCCCGGCTTCCCTATAAATCTTTGATTCCAAATTTTTGATATCGTTATTCAGATCCTTGGCAAGCGAATTCAAGAATGCCTTGTCGAGATTGATGCCTTCCTGTTCCATATCTGCCAGGACATGTAAAAGGGGGATTTCTATCTTGTTAAATAATTCTTCTGTGTTTGCTTCCTTGAGTTCGGGTCGAAACAGTTGTGCCAATTGAAAAGTGATATCGGCATCCTCAACAGCATATTCGGTTTGCTGATCCAAGGGAACATCTCTCATGGATAACTGGTTTTTTCCTTTTTTGCCTATGAGTTCCGTTATGGAAATTGGGGTGTAGTTTAAGTATGTTTCGGCCAGTACATCCATGTTGTGGCGCATGTCCGGGTTAATAAGGTAATGGGCAAGCATAGTGTCGAAACATTTGCCTTTTATGGAAATATTGTATTTGTGCAGTACTTTGATGTCGTATTTCAAATTTTGCCCAATTTTTTCAATAGTTTCCGCTTCAAAGAAAGGTCGTAATTGTTCAATGATTTTTTGAGCTTCTTTTTTGTTTTCTGGAAATGGCACATAAAATCCTTTTCCGGTCTCCCAGCTAAAGGCTATTCCTACCAATTCTGCTGTAAGGGGGTTTAATCCCGTTGTTTCTGTGTCGAAACAAACCGAGGATTGTTTCATTAAATTTTGGATAAAGAGTTTCGTGCCCATGCCGGGACTAATACTTTGGTATATGTGTGAAGCCTCAGAGATGTTTTTTCTGCTGGAGACTTCTTTAATCGTGCCCCCTGTAGGCTGTCCGTCACCTCCAAATAAGGAAAATTGACCACCGCCTGCCTCGAGAGGATTCTTTTTTGAAGCAGGGCCGCCATCCTGTTTTTTGTCATTTGCGCTATCCGCGTCGGAATCTGTAGAAAAGAGTTTTAGGAACTGGTCTTTGAGTCTTCGGAATTCCAATTCTTCAAAAATTACCTGAACTTTATCGCCATCGGGCATGGAGAGTTCATAATCCTTTGCATTAAAGGTTACATCGCAATCCACAAATATGGTGGCAAGTTTTTTGGATAGGATTCCGAGTTCCGCATTTTCTTGGACTTTTTCCTTCATTTTGCCTTTGAGCTTATCGGTATTGGCTAGCAAATTTTCCATAGATCCAAATTGCTCGATGAACTTTTTAGCTGTTTTGTCGCCTACCCCGGGTAATCCCGGAATGTTGTCACTGGCATCTCCCATCATACCCAGATAATCAATTACCTGTTCCGGACGATCAACGCCAAAACGTTTTTGAACTTCTGGGATGCCCCAAATTTCAATGCCGTTGCCCAATCTGGCCGGTCGGTACATAAATATGTTTTCAGATACCAACTGTCCAAAATCTTTGTCGGGGGTAACCATGAAAACCTTGTAGTCTTCTTTTTCAGCTTGCTTGGCCAAGGTGCCAATAATATCGTCTGCTTCCATTCCTTCCAATTCCACTACAGGAATATGCATGGCCTTTAAGATGTTCTGGATATACGGTACTGCTATTTTTATGGCATCCGGAGTGGCGTCCCTATTGGCTTTGTATTCCGCGAACATTTCCGTGCGGTCCGCACTACCTCCCTTGTCAAAACAAACTGCCAAATGATCAGGTTTTTCCCTTCTTATAACGTCCAATAAGGAATTCATGAATCCCATAATGGCAGAAGTGTCCATTCCTTTGGAGTTTATTCTTGGGTTTTTGATCAGCGCATAGTATCCTCTAAAAATAAGTGCATATGCATCAAGTAAAAAAAGTCTTTTTTGTTCAGCCATTGTGTTTAATTCTTATTAAGATTTGGATTTTGAGAAATACTACTTAGGATTTCAAAAAAGTCTCCGTGGTATTGTTGTTTTGCCCTGCCTCTGAATAACTGCTATAGCTAAATCCGGGATGAATGCAGTAACCTCCTGTTTCCCCATTTTTGTTGATGGCAATAAACCCAATTTGGAAATCCCTTCTGTCCTTGTTCTTTTCCATAATCCGCCTAACGCCTTCCTCGCACGCCTTTTGTGGCGATTTCCCTTGTCTCATTAGTTCTACGATCAAGAAACTGCCAACGGTTCTTACTACTTCTTCCCCGACCCCTGTTGCCGTTGCCCCGCCAACCTCATTGTCTACAAATAATCCAGCCCCTATAATTGGGGAGTCGCCAACACGACCGGCCATTTTGTACCCGATGCCACTAGTGGTGCAGGCCCCGGCTATATCGCCATTTTTATCAATGGCCAGCATGCCTATGGTATCGTGGTTTTCTATATTGATAATGGTTTCGTATTTGGATTTCTTCTTCCACTCCATCCAGTCATTTTTCGCTTTATCAGTGAGTAGATTGGTTTTTGGAAAGCCTTTTTCATAAGCAAATTGTTCAGCACCTTTACCGGCCAACATAACATGTGGTGTTTCTTCCATTACTTTTCTGGCAACTGAAATGGGGTGGGCTATATTCTCCATACATAATACGGCACCGCAGTTTCCGTCTTTGTCCATAATACAGGCGTCCAAAGTAACATGGCCATCTCTATCCGGTCTGCCGCCATTGCCAACGGTTTCATTACTAAGATCTGCTTCCTCTACCATTACGCCAAGTTCCACTGCATCCAAGGAAGAGCCTCCTGCTTCTAAAACTTCCCAAGCCTTTGCAGTGGCGTTCTTAAAATTCCAAGTACAGATGACAATCGGTTTTACAGACATTGGGGTGTTGATGATAGGTAGTGACTCTTTTTTTGTTTCATGACAAGATGCCAAAAGTGGAGCTGATATTATTCCGGCAGTACTTAAGGTAGAATTTTTAAGGAAATTTCTTCTTTTCATAAGATAGTGTTACCTAATTTTAAGGTTCTAAATATAAGAAATATGATTGTAGAAGTATGTGCCAATTCTTTAGAATCTGCGGTGAATGCCCAAAAAGCTGGTGCTGACCGAATTGAGTTGTGTACAGAGCTCGGGGTAGGCGGGGTAACCCCTTCTTTTGGTATGTTGAAATTGATAAGAGAACATATTTCTATTCCGGTAAATGTTTTGATAAGGCCTAGAAGTGGCGAATTCACTTATTCTGATTTAGAATTTGAGATTATGAAAACGGATATTGGCCTCTGCAAGGAGTTAGGTTTTAACGGTATTGTTTCAGGAGTGTTGATGAGGGACTTTACCTTGGATGTTGAAAGAACAAAAGAATTGATCAAGTTATCCGGACAAATGCAATTTACCTTCCATAGGGCTTTTGATTGGGTAAAAGACCCCTTGGCTACATTGGACCAATTGGAGGCGTTGGGAGTGGATACAATTTTGAGCTCTGGCCAACAAAATTCTTCTGTCACCGGAATCCACTTATTGTCCGAAATGCTAAAAAAATCTAAGGGGTTAGTTGTTATGCCGGGCGGTGGCATAAAGGATACCAATGTATTGGAATTTAAGGAGAAAGGTTTTGGAGCTATTCATCTTTCTGGTATAGAATTTCATAAAACCCTTGATAGTAAACCGGAAGTTGCTATTAGTACGCCCAGTTTTCTTCGAGACGATGAATTAGCAATCAGTAATTTGGCCATCTTAAAGGAAGTAGTTCGCATAGTTAAAGCATAGTAAAAAAAGAACCAAATGGTTTTGAAACCAATATCTTTACTAAAAAAATAAGGGATGCTTCGTTGGATTGTTTTTATTGTTATTTACATTACGCTTGGGATTTATACTTTACAAGCGCTAAAGGCAGCAACCCGTTACCCATGGGTGTATTATGCCTATATGGCATTATCCCTTTTTGTCTTGGGGAATTTTATATATCAATTCACTATGGGTGATGCCCCGGGCAGGGTGTTGAGTGTTCCCAAAAGTTACGCCTTTGGTTTGTTGCTGGCCATGTTGACTTTTAAGTTGATTACGATTTTTTTTCTATTCTCTGAGGATATTTTTAGACTTCTTACCGCAGCCTATCACAAAGGATTTGGAGGGACCAAGAAATTTAGCCTTCCACAGCGCAGGCGCTTTCTAAGTACGGTAGCCATGGGTATTGCGGCTTTGCCGTTCTCGGCCTTGTTGTACGGCATGGTGAAAGGGAAGTACAACTTTAAAGTGCTTAAATACAATTTGGAATTTGATGATTTGCCCAGCAGTTTCGATGGATATCAAATTACCCAAATATCGGATGTGCACAGTGGTAGTTTTGACGATAGGGAGAAAATAGAATACGCAATAAACTTAATAAATAAGCAAAAAAGTGATGTGTTGCTTTTTACCGGGGATATGGTGAATAATATGGCAGAAGAAATGTTGCCATGGAAAGACCTTTTTTCAACCTTATATGCCAAGGATGGTAAGTTTTCGGTTTTGGGGAATCACGATTATGGGGATTATGTAGAATGGGAGACGGATAAAGCTAAGAGCAACAACCTTATCGACCTTAAAAATTTACAAAAAGAAATGGGTTTTGATCTTCTGCTCAACGATAGTAGGTATTTGCAAAAAGGGGAGGATAGAATAGCCTTGATCGGAGTTGAAAATTGGGGTAGGGGAGGATTTAAGAAGGCAGGAGACCTCAAAAAGGCCGTATCCAAAATTGGCAAGGAGGATTTTAAAATTCTAATGAGTCATGATCCATCGCATTGGGAGGATCAGGTCTTAAAAGATGATTATCATTATCATTTAACTTTAAGCGGTCATACACATGGCATGCAATTTGGAATAGAGATTCCTGGATGGGTCAAATGGAGTCCGGCCAAATGGAGGTATAAGTATTGGGCAGGGATTTACGAGGAATTGGGGCAAACTATTAATGTAAACCGTGGATTTGGGTTTTTGGGCTACCCTGGAAGAGTAGGTATATGGCCGGAAATTACGGTAATAACCTTAAAAAAGAGGTCTTTAACGTGATTTTAACAACTCCCTACAGTACAAATACGGTAGCACTAGTTGTATTTTAACATTTTTTCTTATTTTTGATTAATAACCCAACATATAGTATATGTCTAAATTTGGTGAATTAATTGATATAAATGTTCCCGTGCTATTGGATTTTTACGCAGAGTGGAACGAACAGTCAACAGCCATGCACCCTGTACTCAGGGATGTAGCTGCTGCCTTGGGCGATAAGGGTAAAGTTATAAAGATAGATGTAGATAAGAATAAAGAGCTTTCCCAGGCCTTACGGGTAAAGGGTTTGCCTACCTTGATGATATATAAGAAAGGTGAAATGGTATGGAGACAGAGTGGGGAACAAGATGCAAATACGCTAATTGGTATCCTTAATGAATATCTCTAAGTAATTAAAAAAAGGAATAAAAAAACCGAGAACTAAGTCTCGGTTTTTTTTGTGCCTTTTATTCGGGAACAGGTATACTGTCCAATGGTTCTTCTAGTATAGCGTCTATTACTGTAGTGTCCGAAGATTTCATATCTGGGTTTGGAGCTTGTATGCTTTCCATCGGGTCGTTGCGATAGAATCGTTCAAACTTCGCGATATATTCGTTGAAGACAAGAGTTTCCTTTTCGGCGACTTCTTTATCCTGATTAGTAATTAGGATATCGATATTTCTACTGTAGGCCTCGAGATCCGGAATAATTTCGTCTAGGAACATGCGCTGTTCTTCAAAGGGCAAATTGGCGTAATAATCCAATTTTTCTTGATATATATTTCTGAGTTTTTGAAATAGATTCCTGGCCTTTTCGGTTTCCCCAACTTTATAATATCCATCTATAAAGGGCTCCACAAAAGCGTAATAACCAAAATATTCCACGGGCATGTTATCCATAGTGATATTGATTACATCCTTCGCTTTCTCTATCTTGTTCTCGTTGATCAAAGTTTCGGTAAGTCGGGCTAAATTACCTCTAAAAGAAAGAGACTGAATACGCGTTTGGGGATCGTGATAAATATCCGGGCTTCCCGCATTGCCCCAATCCCATTTTTTGACGATGTCATACATAAGGTCGGCATCTACCCGGCCCATCTCATAGGAGCTTCTGTTTGTTGTTTTGATAGGGACCAGTTTGTAAACGAGGCCATCCAATTGAAGGTAGTCCTTCATCCAGATATATTCCGCAGGGTCAAAACTACCGCCAGAAAAATATATGGGACGTTTCCAATCGTTGTTGGCAATAATGTCCAACATCAAAATGCGGTTTTTTGGTAAGGCACTTTTAGGAAGGTCAATATCTATATAGTCGACTATTAGCGCTGAATCTTTTTCTTTGACCAACCCGCTTTCCAGAACGTTTTTCTTGTTTACAGGGACTCTGATTTTATTAGTAGGATAGAAAACAACGTCTAAATTGCTTTCAGAATACTGGCTCAGATCCGCCCCCTTCTTTTGTAGGATGCTCCTGAATTTAGTTTGTTCCTTATCACTGCCTACCCAGTTCATAAAGTCCTTAATGTCCCATCTGCTTTCCGTAAGTTCGTTGAAGTAAATGGCGTCCCTAGAACCCCAGCGATAAAGCTCATGGGTAAGCTGTGAAGGTATGGGTTCGCTTTCGTATGCCCTCATTTTCATTTGGTCTATATACCAATCAGTGGCAAAAAGGCTAGTATTTACCACGCGCACATCTGTCCGGAATCCTTCAATCTCTTGAGCATACCAAAGTGGAAAGGTGTCGTTATCACCAATGGTAAATAAAATGGCACCGGCATCTTCCTTTGTGGATTGCAAATATGCTTTTGCGGTTGACTTGGTCGTAAATCTGTCAGATCGATCATGATCGTCCCAATTTTGGAAAGCCATAACTCCGGGCACGGCTAAAAGACATAGGATGGTAACGGCCGGAGCCAATATTTTAGGATTGAATAATTTTCGGAATTCGTCAAAAAGGCCATAGACACCCAGGCCTATCCATATGCCGAAGACATAAAACGAGCCTACTAGGGAATAATCGCGCTCCCTAGGTTGAAAAATGGCTGGGTTGGTATAAAACTGAATGGCAAGACCCGTAAACATGAAAAAGACGAACAATGCCCAAAATTGTTTGGGATTCTTGCTTATTTGGAATATAAGACCAATAATACCCAAAAGCAGGGGTAGGAAGAAATAGGTGTTTCTTCCCTTATTGTTCTTAATATCACTAGGGAGGTTTTCCTGACTGCCTAACCGGGCACTATCAATAAAATTGATGCCACTTAGCCAGTTACCGTGATTGTCATACCTTCCTTGGACGTCATCTTGCTTGCCAACAAAATTCCACATAAAGTAACGCCAGTACATGTAACCAAATTGGAATTGGAACATATATTTAATGTTTTGCATCACTGTTGGAGGTTCAACCTCTATATACTCTCCAAACTCTCGGAGAAATCTAATGTATTGTGAGGTGTCTATTTCTCCCTTGGCATAACCGTCCTTAAATTGGTTTACGGCCTCCCTTAATTCGTTGTTTCCGAGATAATCCGATTTGATCTTAAAGGTTAGGGGGTCAAAAAATTTCATATAGTTCTCGGCATTTTGTTCGCTCCACATACGGGGAAGAAAACCTACATGTTTTAGGTTGGGTCCCTGTAAAGCATCTTCATAATGATTGACTATGATGTATTTTCCTGTCTTTAAGTCCTTTTCGTATTTAGGTTCTTCGTCCATATCTTCTCCGGCAGGGGCAAAAGTATCGGAGTAATAAGCGCCATAAACTGGGCTATCTACCCCAGGGTACTGTTCCCTGTTGTAATATGCCAATAAAGATCGGGCATCCGAGGGGTCGTTTTCATTGATAACAACATCGGCATTTGCCCTAATGGGAAGCATTATCCAAGAAGAGAACCCTAAAAATAAGAACATTAAACAGAGGACAATAGTATTAGCTGTAGTATAGTTGTTATTGCGCGTATATCGTAATCCCCAATAAAAAATGGCCACAAAAACAAGCCCCATTATTATGGTGCCCGAGTTAAATGGTAGGCCTATGGTATTGATGAAGAATACCTCGCTCCAACCGAAAAACTTTAAGACATAGGTCAGTGAAAACTTATAGACCAGTAGCAAAATGGCCACTACAATGATATTGGCCAAAAGGAAGTTTTTAATGGTAGTGGTTTTGTAGGTTTTGAAATAGTACAATAGGCCAATGGTCGGAATGGCCAAGAAACCCATAAACTGGATTCCAAAGGTAAGTCCGACCACAAAGGAAATAAGTACGATCCATTTATTGCCACGTGGATTCTCTAGGTCGTCCACCCATTTTAAGCCAAGCCATAGTAAAAGGGCCATAATTAAACTGGCCATGGCATACACTTCAGTTTCTGTTGCGTTAAACCAAAAACTGTCGGAAAAGGTAAAAGCTAAAGATCCTACAACTCCACTGCCTAAAATAGCCAAGGCTTGACTATTAGAGATATTTTCCTTCTTTGAGATAAGTTTTTTGGTAAGGTTGGTAATGGTCCAGAACATAAAAAGTATGGTGAAGGCACTTGAGACCCCTGAAACTAAGTTAACCATCTTGGCAACCTGTGTGGGTTCAAGGGCAAACATGGCCATAAATGCACCGATCATTTGGAGTAAAGGTGCTCCGGGAGGGTGTCCTACCTGCAGCTTGGCTGCTGTTGAAATATATTCACCGGCATCCCAAAAGCTACTGGTGGGTTCAACGGTTATTCCATAAGTTACTAAGGCTATAAAGAAAACAAACCATCCTGTGATGGTGTCCCATTTCTTAAAGTTTTTTGAAAACATGCGGTTTTTCGTTTATGCGAAGGGCGAATTTAGTAATTTAAAAACATAATGGGATATATATTTTATAAACCTTTAACATCATTTTCTGGTTAAAACATCCTTTATTTTTATAGAATGTGCATTGTTCTTTATGGATGTCATTTTGGGGGAGAATATTTTAAGTAGCGCTGAAGCCCAGTAATAAGGGCTTGTTAAGGGGTGTTGATTTATTTTTTTACAATATGACTAAAAAATATTTGTGCATATAAAACTTTGTTCTAAATTTGCACGCTCAAACGAGGTAGTGGCCTATGGTGTAATTGGCAACACAGCTGGTTTTGGTCCAGTCGTTCTAGGTTCGAGTCCTAGTAGGCCAACAAGTAAATTCAAGAAACCCTTTAAACTTATTAGTTTAAAGGGTTTTCTTTTTTTTAGGAACCTTATGTATACTCTTAATGGGCGGTAATGCCTAATTGGGATCAAGACCAATCGTTTTGTTTATGCAAATATTGTGTTTTATCTATACGCGAAGAATGGTTTGACGGAACAAAGGAATGGCCTATTTTTATTTTAGTAGTAAATCAAGTGGTTTTCACGTCGGGTGTAGTTAGACGTCCATTGAGCATTTCACCTTAGTGAAAGCGGCCTGGACGCTGAGGCCGTTAAGTTACCTTGCCTTGGACATGTGTCATCAAACTGGCCTTGGCTGCGGCTGGCTCCTGCTAACCAAGGTGCGCTGTACCTTGGTTGTTCGGCCCTGTTCGTTTTTTTGGCGATGCAAAAAAATGAACAGAACACGAACTCTGGGGTAGTTTATCCTAATCTTTATCCAATTCAAACACAACTTTTGGGATTGATTCGTAAGAAGCATGTTGGTCAGGTCCTTTATTTGTAATATTAAAGGAAATAGTGTAATTGGATGACAGCGATTTTAGGTATCTTTTTTAGAATAAATAACTTAGATTATTGTAAGATCTAAAAAATATGTATATTTGCGGTGCTGAAGGAATCTAAAGTATTCATGAGGGGACATTTTGTCCCCTCTTTTATTACTATACTTTATTTATACGGTACGGTAAAAGAACGGCTTTAAGTTATGTCTGAGGCATGTCGGTATCAGATTTAAAAGCGGTGTTTAATAAAACCGAATTATATGTTGAAGGAAAAAGTTACTGCACTTTTAGAGGAAGCGTTAAAGGAGAATCAATCACTTTTTTTATTGGATTTTTCGATGTCCGCAGATAATAAGATATTGATAACCTTGGATGGGGACCAGGGCGTTACTTTGCAGGATTGTATGAACGTTAGTCGTGCCATAGAGCATAATTTGGACAGGGAAGAAGAAGATTTTTCCTTGGAAGTGGCTTCTGCCGGAGCGGCTTCCCCTATTAAATTGCCGAGGCAATATGCAAAAAATTTAGGAAGAAAGCTTGAGGTTAAAACCCAAGAGAAAGAGTTCGAGGGCAAATTGACAGAGGCATCAGAAGATAGTATTACCTTAGAGTGGAAAGATAGGGAACCCAAACCCATAGGAAAAGGGAAAATTACGGTTCAGAAAAAGCAGCAAATTGCAATTTCTGATATTAAAGAAGCTAAAGTTGTATTAAAATTTTAATTGTAGTTCAAAAATGGAAAATATTGCGCTAATCGAATCTTTCTCAGAATTTAAAGATGATAAATTCATAGATAGGGTAACGCTAATGGCGATTTTGGAGGATGTTTTTAGGAATGCGTTAAAGAAGAAGTTTGGTTCTGATGACAATTTCGATATCATTATAAACCCTGATAAAGGGGATTTGGAGATTTGGAGGAATAGAATCGTTGTGGAGGATGGAGAGGTTGAGGATCCAAACGAAGAGATATCACTTTCGGCGGCTAGAAAAATAGAGCCCGATTTTGAAGTTGGTGAAGATGTGTCGGAAGAAGTGAAATTAATAGATTTGGGAAGAAGAGCTATTTTGGCTTTAAGACAAAATCTTATTTCCAAAATTCACGAGCACGATAATACTACAATCTACAAGCAGTTTAAGGATCTGGAAGGTGAGATATATACGGCTGAGGTGCATCATATTAGACATAAGGCCATTATTCTTTTGGATGATGAAGGAAATGAGATAATTTTGCCTAAGGATAAGCAGATACCTTCTGATTTCTTTAGGAAAGGGGATAATGTTCGCGGAATTATTGAAAGCGTAGAGCTGAAAGGGAACAAGCCAACGATAATCATGTCCAGAAGTTCTCCTTTGTTTTTGGAACAATTGTTCTTTCAGGAAATCCCTGAGGTTTTTGATGGCTTGATTACTATTAAAAAAGCAGTTAGAATACCTGGTGAGAAAGCCAAGGTGGCGGTAGATTCTTATGATGACCGCATAGATCCAGTAGGTGCCTGTGTAGGGATGAAAGGGTCTAGGATCCATGGGATTGTCCGTGAATTGGGCAATGAAAATATCGATGTTATCAATTGGACCAGTAATCCTCAGTTGTTGGTAACAAGGGCTTTAAGTCCAGCTAGGGTTTCATCTGTGAAGTTGAACGATGAAAAAATGACAGCTCAAGTGTATCTTAGGCCGGAGGAGGTTTCCAAGGCTATAGGTAGGGGAGGTCATAATATTCGATTGGCAGGGCAATTAACTGGTTATGAGATAGATGTATTCCGTGAGGGTGTGGAGGAAGATGTAGAGCTTACGGAGTTCTCTGATGAAATAGAAGCTTGGATCATTGAGGAGTTCAAGAAAATAGGTATGGATACGGCCAGAAGTGTTTTGGAACAAGATGTAGATGATTTGGTTAAAAGAACCGATTTGGAAGAGGAAACAATTTTGGAAGTTGTGCGAATTCTTAAGGAAGAATTAGAAGATTAAACTATATATTAGCAGTAAATTACAAGAATAGGAATTTTTTTTTATGGCGGATAATGCAACGATAAGGCTTAATAAAGTCCTAAGAGAACTTAATATTTCATTGGACCGTGCGGTAGACTATCTCGGTTCCAAAGGGCATGATATAGATGCACGGCCTACCACTAAAATATCTAATGAGGTATATCAAGTGCTATTGGATGAGTTCCAAACGGACATGAGCAAGAAAGTTGCGTCCAAAGAGGTGGGTGAGGAAAAGCGCAAGGAAAAGGAAGCTATAAGGTTACAATTGGAACAAGAGCAGGAGGAGAGAAAACTTGCTAGGGAAAAGAGAGCTGAAAGGGAGAATGTTATAAAGGGCCGTGTGGAACTTGCGGGACCAAAAACTGTCGGGAAGATAGATTTGGATGCTGGTAAAAAAACTGCTCCCGCTGCACCGGTTAATAAAGAAGAGGTAGTGCCGGAGAAGGAGCCGGAAAAAACTCCTGTGGCAGCTGAAAAAACTCCTGAGAAAGAGGAGGAAAAAATACCGGAAGAAGTTGTTTCTAAAGAAACTGAGAAACCCAAGGAAGAGGTGACCGCCGAAATTTCAGAAAAAACTGAAACACCTAAAGTTAAGGAAGCGGTTGCTCCCAAGGAGGAAGTGGTTCCGAAGGTAGAAGATGTGAAACCTGAAATAGAAGAGGCTGCCAAAGAGGTTAAGTCTAAAGAGGTTAAGGAAGACAATGCCAAAGAGGTTGAGGAGGACAATACTAAAGAGGTTAGTAAGGAAGAGGTTCCTGCTGCTGAAGAATCTACTGGTGAGAATGAGGTTATAGCTACGAAGTATCAAAAACTTAGTGGCCCGAAGATAATGGGGGACAAGATTGATCTCACGAAATTCGAAAAGCCTAAAAAGAAAAAGGAGGCTCCAAAAGCTGGAGACGCTGGAGATAGGAAAAAGAGACGGAAGCGAATTGTTACTAAAGCTGGTGACAATACTACTGCAAGGCCACCTGCGGCCAAAGGAAGAGGACCTGTAGTTAGAAGAGCTCCCGGACAACGTTTTGTGTCCAATGCCAAGGTAGAGCCTACCGAAGAAGATGTACAAAAACAGGTTAGGGAAACCTTGGAAAAACTTCAAGGAAAATCCAAAAAAGGAAAAGGAGCCAAGTATAGGAGGGATAAGAGAGATCAGCACCGTCAGCAAACGGAAAAGGATCTTGAGCAACAAGAACTTGAAAGTAAAATATTAAAGGTAACGGAATTTGTGACTGCCAGTGAGGTGGCAACCATGATGGACGTACCAACTACCAAAATTATTTCGGCATGTATGTCACTAGGTATCATGGTTACCATGAACCAGCGTTTGGATGCAGAAACTTTATCTATTGTAGCTGATGAATTTGGTTATGAAGTAGAGTTTGTAACAGCCGATTTGGAAGAAAGCATGGTAGAGGAGGTTGATGCTCCGGAAGATTTGTTGCCAAGGGCGCCTATTGTTACGGTAATGGGACACGTGGATCACGGAAAAACTTCTTTGCTGGATTATATAAGAAAGGAAAATGTTATTGCTGGGGAAAGCGGAGGCATCACACAGCACATTGGTGCCTATGGAGTTACCCTTGAAAACGGTCAAATGATTTCGTTTTTGGATACTCCTGGTCACGAGGCCTTTACGGCAATGCGTGCTCGTGGAGCCCAAGTAACGGATATCGCAATTATTGTAGTAGCGGCCGATGATGATATAATGCCTCAGACGAAAGAGGCAATAAGCCATGCACAGGCGGCTGGAGTGCCTATAATTTTTGCAATCAATAAAATTGATAAGCCTACGTCCAATCCTGAGAAAATTAAAGATGGTTTAGCGCAAATGAATCTGTTGGTAGAAGATTGGGGTGGAAAAATTCAGTCTCACGATATTTCGGCAAAGACCGGTCTTGGTGTTAAGGAATTATTGGAAAAGGTATTGTTGGAAGCGGAGTTGTTGGAACTGACTGCCAATCCTAATAAGTTGGCTTCAGGTACTGTAGTAGAGGCCTTTTTGGATAAGGGAAGAGGATATGTCTCCACAATTCTGGTGCAGGCAGGAACTTTGAAAATAGGCGATTATGTTCTAGCGGGTACCTGCAGTGGAAAGGTTAAGGCTATGCAGGATGAGCGTGGTAATAGTATTAAGGCTGTAGGTCCATCGCGACCAATATCTATATTAGGATTGGATGGCGCGCCACAGGCAGGGGATAAATTTAATGTGTTGGAAGATGAGCGTGAGGCCAAACAGATTGCGACCAAACGTTCTCAGTTACTGAGGGAACAATCGGTTAGGACCCAACGCCACATTACCTTGGATGAAATTGGAAGACGAATTGCACTTGGAGACTTTAAGGAGCTTAACATTATTCTTAAAGGGGATGTTGATGGTTCCGTGGAAGCGTTGACGGATTCTTTCCAGAAATTGTCTACAGATGAAATACAGGTTAATATTATACATAAAGCGGTTGGCCCAATTACAGAATCCGACGTCTTGTTGGCTTCTGCCTCCGATGCGGTTATTATAGGATTTAATGTAAGGCCTATGGGTAATGCCAGACAAGTTGCTGAAAAAGAAGAAATAGATATTAGAATGTATTCTATTATTTATGACGCGATCAACGATCTTAAGGATGCTATGGAGGGTATGTTGTCTCCTGTAATGAAAGAGGAGATTACAGGTACCGCTGAAATCCGTGAAACCTTTAAAATATCTAAAGTGGGTACCATTGCAGGTTGTATGGTGACCAGTGGTAAGATCTTTAGGAATTCAAATATTAGATTAATTAGGGATGGTGTCGTAATCTACACCGGAGAGTTTTCTTCACTTAAGAGATTTAAGGATGATGTTAAAGAGGTTGCTAAAGGGTATGATTGTGGGGTGCAGATTAAAAATTACAACGATATACAGGAATTAGATATCATAGAAGCATTCCAAGAGGTAGCTGTTAAAAAGAAATTGAAATAGAACCGGGGATACTTTTGTAAGAGGTTCTTTTAAAAACGGCTATCTCATAGAAGGTGTAAAATAGAAAATAGCGGGGGCATGCCCCCGCTATTTTTTTTGTTTAATTTTCAATATTTACACATTATCAAAAAAGTAGAACTGTTCAATAATTATGGAGTTTTGAAAGGGTTCAAGTAGGGTAAAAGGACCCTTTTTTACTACGTGTCCTTTAAAATATTCGGATTTTATAGACAGATCCCATGCTTTAAATTATTTCCAAGGCGCGAATATTTCTTTACAGCCATGACATCCCTACTACGGGAGCAGACGCCCCTATCAAGGGGCTTCCGGGAAAATGTAGAAGGGTGTACTATAATCGTTAATGATCGCTAGACACTATGAAGGTTGACGGAACAAAAGAGGGGCCTATTTTCAATTTCGTCTTGAATCAAGTGGTTTCTGCTTTGGCTGGGGGAAGCCCTGTCTTCCGCCAGGTAGGCGTCCATAGGGCATTTCGCCCAAGTGAAAGCAAGTTGGTCTTGGTTGCGACTGGCTCCTCTCACTAAGGTGCGCCGTGCCTTGGTTGTTCGGCTCTGGTCTTTTTTTGGGCGATGCAAAAAATGAACACAACACGAATTTTAGAATAGTCTATTCTGTTTTTTTTTTTTTTTTTTTTTTTTTTTTTTTTTTTTTTCTAATTTAAACCCAGGTTTTGTTCTTGATTCGAAATAGGGCAACAGTTAAATTGTGGAGCAGATATGTAGGGTCTATAATCTTTAGGTCTGCTTTTTTGTTATAACCCATCTCAATGATAAGGTTTCCAATGATATCTTTGTATGGCAGAAGCCTCTTTTGTAGCCTGTCTATGTGATTGTTTAAATGGATAGGATTGTCTATTGGGTCGGGAAGAATCCAAAGGTGTTGAAAAGGACTGTTTATGTGGCTGTAGGCCTTTGGTTGGGTAAGTGTGAATCGGTTGCTTTTGGAGGTCCGTATTGTATGTGCGTTGTGCAATACAGTGGATTTGTCGTTTGGAATAGCTAAGCTAAGGGCAGTTGTCACGGGTATGAAACAATTCTTCAGTACCCCTAACCAGAACGCAACAAGGCCGCCCTGGATGTTTTTGCAGGACAATGGGAATCCATTTTGTTATGTGGTAAAGAGCTTGCGGGACAACTGGGAGGATATGATGATATTCTTGAAGGTTCTGTTGGGGATAAGGATGATCATCTATACGATCTACCCTATCGAGAGCCTAAATGGGAATTTATGAAAGTATTCCAAGAAGAAACTTTTCTGCCCGATCAGCCTTGCGGTGATGAAATCTGTATATGTGGCATCAAGTTGGGCTGCTGAAAAGTAGGAGATTCCCCCGATGGTAACGGGGGCATAGTGTTAAATATGTTCCGTATAATGCATAAAAAAAGGGTTTGACTTTAAATAAATGTCAAACCCCTGTAATTTCAGATTACACAGTGTGTGGGATGGTGTCAAAGGACCTAATTGGTCTCTTTTTCTGGTTTTAAAAGCATTGCACTAGGGTATTTCTGCCTTACTTCTATAAGTTTTCTCTCCCCTTCCAATTGGGTTTTGAATTTACCTATCCTTACGCGATAACTTGGTGATTCAAAATCTATCTTAGTGGGCCAGGTAGGGTAATCCTTGTCTACATTGGCTTTTAGGGTTTCTGCTTCTTGGAAGGAGCCAAAACCCACCTGGATTCTATAATGGCTGCTACTTTCATTTGCGGATTTATAGATTTCTAAAAGGTGCTTTATTTTTTGGTCCTGTTGAATGTTAATGTTGCCCTGTTGTGCACTGCAGTAAAAAGCGGAACAAGCTAAAAAAAAGGAAAAATAAACGATTTTCATTGGGTATTTGTGTTATGAAATTTAGAAAGTACAAATGTAAATTATTAAGAATCAATCAAAAGTTTTTATTCTTATTTAGAATAGGTATAAATTAGGAATTATCGATACCTCAACATTCCCCAAATAAAGTCTAATGTGTATTTTTGCCATCAATTTGAGCATGGTTATTCTAAAGGTTATTTTGAATAAGTAAATATCATGCCAAACTTTTGATAGAAATATTTTTAATATGAAAAAGGTTCCAAACCGCAATCTAATTTCTAAAGTTTTAGGTGTCAGTCTGGTAGTAGTATTACTGCTTTCAAATTCCCTTCTTGCTCAAGAAACTGAGGCCGCATCATCGAGTGAAAGTGATGCTGTTAAAGGTAAACAGCTGTTTAATCAGAATTGTGCTGCTTGTCATTCTTTGAACAAGAAAATGACCGGCCCGGCATTGGCCGGTGTTTCGGAGAAACATGACAAGGAGTGGCTGTATCAGTGGATAAAGAACAGTTCGGCTATGATAAAGGCCGGGGATGCTGAGGCAGTTAAAATTTACAACGAGTACAATCAGGCGGCCATGACGGCCTTTCCGATGTTGTCCAATCAGGATATTGACGATATCCTAGCTTATACAGATGCGCCTCCGGTTACGGCTGCGGCGCCTGTTGCGGTCAGTGGTGGTTCTCAAGGAGGGGGAGATTCCTCTGGTATTTCGAATGAAATAATATTGGGTGCTTTGGCATTGGTCTTTGCTATGTTGGTAATGATGCTTGTCTTGGTCAATAAGACATTAAGGAGAATTGCCGAGGCTAATGGTGTGGTGTTGGAAAAGAAGTTGACCGAGAAAAGGACGCCAATTTGGAAAGCTTTCGCGCAGAATCAGTTCTTGGTACTTGTGTTTTCTATTTTTCTATTGTTGGGTAGTGCTTATTTTGCTTATGGTTGGATGATGCAGGTTGGTGTGGATCAGGGGTACGCTCCTATTCAGCCTATTCATTATTCCCATAAAATACATGCTGGTGATAATGCTATAGAGTGTAAATATTGTCATTCTTCTGCTAGGGTTTCCAAGACTTCAGGGATACCTTCTTTGAATGTTTGTATGAATTGTCATAAGTCTATTTATGAATACAAGGGAAGTGCTGATGGTCCTAGTCAAGAGGATTTGGCAAATGGATATACCAATGAGTTTTATACAGGGGAAATCAAGAAGTTATATAAAGCTGTAGGTTGGGACGAAGAAAATCAGAAATATACAGGGGAGTCAAAGCCGGTAGAGTGGGTAAGAATTCATAATCTTCCGGACTTCGCCTACTTTAATCACTCGCAGCATGTATCTGTTGCAGGTGTTGAGTGTCAGACATGTCATGGTCCAGTTGAGGAAATGGAAATTATGTATCAATATTCTCCTTTAACTATGGGGTGGTGTATTGATTGTCATCGTGAGACCAATGTAAAGGTGGAGGGTAATGAGTATTATGAAAAGATTCATGCTGAACTTTCCCAGAAATATGGGGTTGAAAAACTTACGGCCGCTCAGATGGGTGGATTGGAATGTGGTAAGTGTCACTATTAATCAAACTAACTAGAAGATAATTTCAGATTTATAATATGTCATCAAACAAAAAATACTGGAAAAGCGAGGCGGAATTAAATCCCAACGATTCCATTGTTGAGACGCTAAGACAAAATGAATTTGTTCAAGAGATTCCTGTAGATGGTTTCTTGGGTGATAAGGAGACCTTGGCGGCATCATCAACGAACAGAAGGGATTTTCTTAAGTACGTCGGATTTAGTACTGCGGCAGCGTCGTTGGCTGCATGTGAGGGCCCGGTGATCAAATCTATTCCGTATGTGGTAAAGCCGGACAATATAATTCCGGGGGTTGCGAATTTCTATGCCACTACTATAGCCAATGGTTTTGATTTTGCCAGTATTTTGGTAAAAACGCGCGAAGGAAGGCCTATTAAAATTGAAAACAATAGTGATTCAAAGATAGGGGGCAGTGCCAATGCACGTGTCCATGCTTCGGTTTTATCTTTGTATGACAGTACTCGCTTGCAAGGGCCGACCTTTAATGGTGAGGCAATTGATTGGAGCGATTTGGATGCAGCGGTAAAATCCAAACTCTCTTCTTTAAAGGGTTCAAGTAAAAAAATTGCAATACTTACACAGACATATGCAAGTCCATCTACTTCCAGGTTGATTTCTGAATTTAAGGAAGTCTATGGAAATGTGGATCATATTACTTATGATGCTATTTCGGAGGAAGCGGCGCTTTCTGCCTTTGAGGCCAAATATGGTGAAAGGGCTTTGGTGGATTATAATTTTGCTGAGGCGGATATTATTGTTTCATTCGGTGCGGATTTCTTAGGGGATTGGCAAGGTGGTGGTTATGATGGAGGATATTCTAAAGGAAAGATTCCTAAAAATGGAAAAATGTCCAAGCATGTTCAAATAGAGGCCAATATGTCCTTGACCGGAGCTAATGCAGACAAAAGGGTCTCGTTAACTCCTTCTGAGCAGAAAGTAGCTTTGGCTTATTTCTACAGCAAGCTTAATGGTACTTCGGGTGGTGGTAATCTTCCTGAGGCTGCTAAAGCTACATTGGATACTGTTGCTGCCCAGGTTTTGAAGAATAAATCTAATGCCGTTGTTGTAACGGGTATAGATGATGTTAATGCCCAGGCGGTTGTTTTGGCTATTAATGAAATGTTGGGAAGCAAGGCATTTGATGCTGCGGCTCCTAAATATGTAAGACAGGGTAGTGTTGAAGCTGTGAACGGGTTGTTGGCCGATATGAAGTCTGGTAAGATTGGTGCATTGTTAATGGATGGGGTAAACCCTGTATATTCGCTACCTAATGCTACAGATTTTGCAGAAGGAATTGCGAAAGTAGATTTAACAGTGGCATTCTCTACCAATAGAAATGAAACTACGGAATTGGTTCAGTATGTTGGTGCTTCAAACCATTATTTGGAATCTTGGGGTGATGCCCAGATAAAGAAGGGGCATTATAGTTTAATGCAGCCTACTATAAAAGAATTGTTTGATACGAGACAAATCCAAAGCGGTATGCTGCAATGGATGGAAAGTGAAAAATCATATTACGATTATATAAAAGAAACTTGGAGCTCAGGAATTTTGGGAGGTAGTGACTGGAATCAGGCATTGCACGATGGTATTTTTGTGGCAGCTCCAATGATGACAGAAGATGGTGTTACTGCTGCTGCTGCTGTAGAAAGTGAAGAGATATCGGTAACAGCTGTTCCTTTGGCTTCGGCTATTGGTAGTTTGTCCGGTGCTGTTGCAGATGGTATGGAGCTGACCTTGTATTCCAAGGTGGGTATGGGAGACGGGCAGCAGGCAAGCAATCCTTGGTTGCAAGAGTTTCCTGATCCTATTACCAGAGTTTCTTGGGATAACTATGTTACCGTATCCAAGGTTGATGCTGAGAAATTAGGGTTGATCAATGAGAATGTTGCCGATGGCGGCTTAAACGGTAGTTATGTTAAGCTAACGGTAGGTGGTGTTGCTCTTGATGGTGTGCCGGTTATTGTGCAACCAGGTCAAGCTCCAGGCTCAATAGGGCTTTCTTTTGGGTATGGTAAAACAGTTGGAATGAAGACTGAAATGCAAACTGGTGTCAATGCTTATACTTTGTACAGTAATTTTGCCAGTACACAACCTGTAACTATAGAGAAATCTTCTGGAATGCATGAATTTGCATGTGTTCAATTGCATAAGACTTTGATGGGTAGGGGTGATATTATTAAGGAAACTACCTTGGAGGTCTTTAATACAAAGGATGCTAAGGAGTGGAATGTTGTGCCTGTGGTATCTTTGGATCACCAGGAAGTTCCTGCTAACACGGTTGATTTATGGGATAGCTTTGATCGTTCTATTGGTCATCATTTTAATTTGTCCATAGACTTGAACGCCTGTACAGGTTGTGGGGCTTGTGTTATAGCCTGTCATGCCGAGAATAATGTACCTGTAGTGGGTAAGGAAGAGGTTAGGAAATCTAGGGATATGCACTGGTTGCGTATTGATAGGTACTACTCTTCGGAAGATACTTTTGAGCAAGATGATACGAAAAAAGAGGAATTTGACGGATTGTTCGGTGATAAAGGTTCTTTAGGTGGTTTTGTTGAAATGGAAGATCCTTCTGCCAATCCACAAGTGGTATTCCAGCCGGTAATGTGTCAGCATTGTAACCACGCACCTTGTGAAACGGTTTGTCCGGTTGCGGCAACTTCGCACGGACGTCAGGGTCAAAACCACATGGCCTATAACAGATGTGTAGGTACTAGGTACTGTGCAAATAACTGTCCTTATAAAGTGCGACGATTTAATTGGTTCTTGTATAATGAAAACGATGAGTTTGATTATCATATGAACAATGACTTAGGGAAAATGGTCATCAATCCAGATGTAACCGTTAGGTCTAGGGGGGTTATGGAGAAGTGTTCAATGTGCATTCAGAAAACACAGAAAACAATTCTTGATGCTAAACGAGATGGTCGTGTGGTTGAGGATGGTGAGTTTCAAACAGCCTGTTCCGCTGCATGTGGCAATGGAGCAATGAAGTTTGGGGACATTAATGATGCCGAGAGTGAAATTGTGAAATTAAAAGATAGTAACCGCATGTATCATTTGTTGGAGCATGTAGGGACCAAACCAAATGTTTTCTATCATGTAAAAGTGAGGAATACGAACGAAGCTTAATCAAATTAGAGGAACACGTAACTATATATTAAACTATGGCGTCGCATTACGAAGCACCTATACGAAAACCCTTAGTTCTTGGAGATAAAGGATACCACGATGTAACAGTGGACATTGCAGCTCCGGTTGAAGGGAAGGCCAATAAGCATTGGTGGATTGTATTTTCCATTGCATTAGCGGCATTCCTGTGGGGTGTTGGCTGTATAATTTACACGGTATCTACGGGTATCGGTACTTGGGGATTGAATAAAACAGTAGGCTGGGCCTGGGATATTACCAACTTTGTTTGGTGGGTAGGTATTGGTCATGCAGGAACCTTGATTTCTGCGGTATTATTGCTGTTTAGACAGAAATGGAGAATGGCTATAAACCGCTCTGCTGAGGCAATGACAATATTCTCGGTGGTTCAGGCGGGTTTATTCCCTATTATCCACATGGGTCGCCCTTGGTTGGCTTATTGGGTATTGCCTATACCAAACCAGTTTGGTTCTCTTTGGGTGAACTTTAACTCTCCTCTACTTTGGGATGTATTTGCGATATCAACTTACCTTTCGGTTTCCCTGGTTTTCTGGTGGACTGGATTGTTGCCGGATTTTGCTATGATACGTGATAGGGCAGTAAGACCTTTTCAAAAGAAAATATACAGTCTTATAAGTTTTGGATGGACGGGGCGAGCAAAGGATTGGCAGCGATTTGAGGAAGTTTCCTTGGTCTTGGCAGGTTTGGCAACTCCATTGGTGCTTTCTGTGCATACTATTGTATCTTTTGACTTTGCTACTTCAGTAATACCTGGATGGCATACCACAATATTTCCACCCTACTTTGTTGCTGGGGCTATCTTCTCTGGTTTCGCAATGGTGAATACCTTGTTGATCATCATGAGAAAAGTGTGTCATTTGGAGGCATATATTACTATACAGCATATAGAATTGATGAACATCGTTATTATGTTGACAGGTTCTATTGTGGGTTGTGCTTATATTACGGAGTTGTTTATGGCTTGGTATTCCGGTGTTGAATATGAGCAGTACGCCTTCTTGAACAGGGCAACAGGACCTTACTGGTGGGCCTATTGGGCAATGATGACATGTAATGTGTTCTCTCCACAATTTATGTGGTTCAAAAAACTTAGAACTAGTATCATGTTTTCTTTCTTTATCTCTATTGTTGTAAATATCGGGATGTGGTTTGAGCGATTTGTTATTATTGTAACTTCATTGCACCGTGATTACCTACCGTCATCATGGACAATGTTCTCTCCAACTTTTGTGGATATAGGTATTTTTATAGGGACTATAGGATTCTTTTTTGTATTATTTTTATTGTATGCAAGAACCTTCCCGGTAATTGCCCAGGCGGAGGTGAAGTCAATTTTGAAATCTTCTGGAGAGAAGTATAAGAAGTTAAGGGATGCAGGTAAACCTTTATATGAAATTTCCGATATCAAAACTGTGGTTACTGTAAAAGAACCTATCACCGATGACGTTTTGATGGGGGAGGTTGTTCCGGCAACGGGTGATAAGGTTGGAGTTTCTGAACTTTTGGGTACAATTGGATCTTTTGACCCGTTAACCCAAGAGGCGGACGATTTGAAAAAGATAAAAGGTATTGGACCTCAAATGGAAGCTACCTTGAATGAAATTGGGATATATTCATTCGCACAGGTGAGTCGTATGACGGATAAGGAGTACGATTTATTGGATTCTATTACGGAATCGTTCCCAGGTAGGGCACAAAGAGATGATTGGGCAGGACAAGCAAAGATTTTAAATAATAAGAAATAATTATGGCGTCTAAAGTTATACATGCATTTTATGATGATGACGATGTTCTAATGCTTGCCGTTAAAAAGGTAAAAGCGGCAAAACATCATATAGAAGAGGTTTATTGTCCTTTTCCGGTTCATGGTTTGGACAAGGCAATGGGACTTGCGCCTACAAGGCTTGCCATTACATCCTTTTTATATGGGTGTGTAGGTCTTACGGTGGCCATAGTAATGATGAATTTTATTATGATTGAGGATTGGCCACAAGATATTGGTGGTAAGCCCAGTTTTAGTTACTTGGAGAACATGCCGGCTTTTGTTCCCATTATGTTCGAGCTGACCGTATTTTTTGCGGCCCACTTAATGGTAATCACTTTTTATTTGAGAAGTAGGTTGTGGCCGTTTAAAGAGGCGGAAAACCCAGATGTAAGGACAACGGATGATCATTTTCTAATGGAAATTGAAATTCATAATAACGAACAGGAATTAAGGGATTTGTTGTCGGAAACAGGTGCGGTCGAAATTAATATTACAGAAAAGTAGTCTTAGATATTATGAACAGTTTTAGCAAAATAGGATTCTTATTTGGTTTGGTATTGTTGGTTGTTTCTTGCGGAAACAAAAATAGCAGGAACTACCAGTATATGCCAAATATGTATGAGTCCGTAGGTTATGAAACCTATCAGAAAGTAGACTTTTTGCCAAATGGGATGGAAGCTGGTTTGCCGGCAGAAAATACCGTTGCCAGAGGTTGGATTCCTTATGGAATCGAAAATACAATCGAGGGCAAAGAATTGGCAAGGACCAATCCAAGTCCTTTGGATTCCTTAAATCAGGAGGCCAATATGGCTGTGGGCAAAGAATTGTATACCATATATTGCGCATTGTGCCATGGGGATAAAGGTGATGGTCAGGGCAACCTGGTAAAGCGTGAAAAGATACTTGGTGTTCCTAGTTATGCCGATGTGGCTAGAAATGTAACTGTTGGTACTACCTACCATACCATTTATTATGGTTTGAATTCTATGGGGTCCTATGCAGGGCAATTGGATACAGAAGAACGTTGGAAGGTTTCTGAGTACGTGATGAAATTGAAACAAGATTTAACAAAATAAGACCTAGATAATAGCAATATGTACACTTTTTCAAATAGATTAAAAATTGCTTCCTTCATTTTAATGGCAGTGGGCGTTTTGGGAATTGGTATTGGTTTTATGACTGCACCAAGCACTGTAGAAGAGGCTAAAGCCATGGTTGCCGGTCACGATGACGGACATGGGGATGCCCATGCAGTGGTAGAAGGGCATGGTGAGGTTCATGATTCATCGCATGATGAGCATTTATTGCACCAGTTGCAAAATAAACCTTGGGCGGCCCTATATGTTGCGGCCTTTTTCTTCTTTATGATTGCTCTTGGTGTATTGGCATTTTACGCTATACAGCGGGCTGCGCAAGCGGGTTGGTCGCCATTGCTCTTTAGGGTAATGGAGGGAATTACCGCTTATTTAGTGCCGGGAGGTATCGTGGTATTTGCAATATTGGCCATGTCGGTAGCTCATATGAACCATTTATTTGTTTGGATGGATCCAGAGGTGGTTGCCAATGACAAGTTGTTACTTGGTAAAGCTGGATTTCTTAATGGTACGTTCTTCTTGATTAGAGCTGCTATATTCTTGGGTGGTTGGATTTTGTATAGGGAGTACTCGCGAAAATTATCTATAGCTCAGGATGAATCTAACGATGACTCTAATTTTAAATTGAATTTTAGGATTTCTGCGGCCTTTTTGGTATTCTACTTAATATCTGAGTCCATGATGTCTTGGGATTGGATTATGAGTGTTGATCCGCATTGGTTTAGTACCTTGTTTGGGTGGTATATTTTTGCCAGTATGTTTGTATCTGGTATTACGGTGATAGCTTTGGTAACTATTTATTTGAAATCCAGAGGGTATTTGCCTGATGTTAATAATAGTCATATTCACGATTTGGCCAAATTTATGTTCGGTATTAGTATTTTCTGGACCTATTTATGGTTCTCTCAATTTATGTTGATATGGTATTCCAATATTCCAGAAGAGGTTACTTATTACGTTACCAGAATAGCGGATTACAATTTACCGTTCTTTGGTATGGTTGCAATGAATTTCTTATTCCCAGTACTATTGCTGATGAACAGTGATTTTAAAAGGGTCAATTGGTTTGTTGTAATGACGGGAATCGTAATTTTGGCAGGGCACTACATGGATATTTTTAATGCTATTATGCCAGCTACGGTAGGTGATCAATGGTTTATTGGTATCCCGGAAATAGGCTCTATTTTATTCTTTGCTGGATTTTTTATATTTTTTGTTTTCAGGGCTTTGACAAAAGCACCTTTACAGCCAAAACGCAATCCGTTTATTGAAGAGAGTAAGCATTTTCATTATTAGTTTTTAGTATATAAGTATAATTTCAAATCATACGATGACTCCATTATTGACCATAGTTGTTTTAGTATTAGTGGCAATTGCAATCTGGCAAATGACCAAGATTTTCGAATTGTCGCAAATTAGAACCTCAAATTCCGAAGTAGCAAGTGAAACGGATAATAAGTACAATGGGTACTTGATGTTCGCTTTCTTAATTTTCATTTACGGGCTTACCATTTTCAGTTTTTGGAAATACACCAGAGTTCTTTTGCCTGAAGCTGCTTCTGAGCATGGAGGGGAATACGATGCTTTGATGGTGCTTTCCTTTGTGATCATTTTTATAGTACAGACCCTTACCCAATTTTTATTGCATTACTTCGCCTTTAAATATAGGGGGGAACCAGGTAAAAAGGCCTTGTTCTATGCAGACAATGATAGGTTGGAATTTATATGGACTATTATTCCGGTTATAGTATTGGCGGGATTGATATTGTGGGGACTTTACGCTTGGACAAATATCATGGATATCAATGATGAAGACGATCCCTTGACCATTGAATTATATGCGCAGCAGTTCAATTGGACGGCTAGATATGCTGGTGACGACAACGTTCTTGGTGACGCAAATGTTAGAATGATCGATATTGATAAGGCTAATATTCTAGGTCTGGACAGCTCTGATCCAAATGCTGCCGATGATATAATTGTGAAGGAACTGCATTTGCCTGTGGGTAGAAAAGTTAATTTTAAAATGCGCTCCCAAGATGTACTTCATTCGGCCTATATGCCTCATTTTAGGGCTCAGATGAACTGTGTGCCTGGTATGATTACCCAGTTTTCGTTCACTCCTACCATTACTACGGCGGAGATGAGACAGAATCCTGATGTTGTGGAGAAAGTAAAGAATATAAACGGTATTAGGGCAGAAAAAGCGGCCAAAGGCATAGAAAATAATGATCCTTGGGAATTTGATTACATATTGTTATGTAACAAGATATGTGGAAAATCGCATTACAATATGCAAATGAAAATTATTGTAGAGACGGAGGAGGAATATAATGAATGGATAGCAAGTCAACAGACTTTTGGAAAGTCCATGGCATCACAACAATAATTTATTCTAAAATTTAATAATTAAAATATTTAATAATACAACTATGTCTGTAACAGCTAACGCACACGTTGAAGACCATTCAGATGATCACGGACATCATCACAAAGAAACCTTTGTGACGAAGTATATTTTTACTCAAGATCATAAGATGATCTCCAAGCAGTATCTAATCACCGGATTGTTCATGGGGACAATAGGGATTTTGATGTCTATATTGTTTAGAATGCAATTGGCTTGGCCAGGTGAATCCTTTCCTATTTTTGAAGCTATCTTGGGTAAATGGGCCCCAGGTGGAGTTATGGATGCGGATGTGTATTTGGCTTTGGTAACCATACATGGTACCATAATGGTATTCTTTGTGCTTACGGCCGGATTGAGTGGAACATTTAGTAATTTGTTGATACCACTTCAAATAGGGGCTAGAGATATGGCTTCTGGATTTTTGAACATGGTTTCTTATTGGATCTTTTTCGTTTCCAGTGTTATTATGTTGATTTCCCTTTTTGTGGAATCAGGACCGGCAGCAGGTGGTTGGACGGTATATCCACCTCTTAGTGCCTTACCAATGGCGCAGCCAGGATCAGGTCTGGGTATGACGTTATGGTTGGTGTCCATGGCACTTTTTATCGCCCAATCCTTATTGGGGTCATTGAATTATATTGTTACGGTAATTAACTTGAGGACTAAGGGAATGTCCATGACAAGATTGCCTTTGACCATATGGGCACTTTTTGTAACAGCTATAATCGGGGTGGTTTCTTTCCCTGTTCTGTTGTCTGCAGCCCTACTGTTGATTATGGATAGAAGTTTTGGGACTTCGTTTTTTCTTTCGGATATCTTTATTCAAGGAGAAGTACTACATTTCCAAGGTGGGTCGCCAGTACTTTACGAACATTTGTTCTGGTTCTTGGGCCACCCTGAAGTGTATATCGTAATTTTACCTGCCATGGGAATGGTTTCAGAAATTATGGCGGTTAATGCACGTAAACCTATTTTCGGTTATCGGGCTATGATTGCCTCCATTTTAGCAATTGCCTTTTTATCTACGATTGTTTGGGGTCACCATATGTTTATTTCTGGTATGAATCCTTTCTTGGGATCAGTATTTACATTTACAACCCTATTGATTGCGATTCCATCTGCGGTTAAGGCATTTAACTGGATTACAACCTTGTGGAAAGGTAACCTTCAATTAAACCCAGGAATGCTATTTTCTATAGGAATGGTGTCTACCTTTATATCCGGTGGATTAACGGGAATAATATTAGGAGATAGTACTTTGGATATTAATGTTCATGATACCTATTTCGTTGTTGCCCACTTCCACCTGGTGATGGGGATATCGGCACTTTATGGAATGTTTGCAGGTATTTACCATTGGTTCCCAAAAATGTTCGGTAGAATGATGAACAAGAATTTGGGGTATGTCCACTTCTGGATTACAGCGGTCTGTTCCTACGGTATCTTTTTCCCAATGCATTTTGTTGGAATGGCCGGGGTACCTCGTAGGTATTATGAGAACACGGCTTTCCCGATGTTTGATGATTTAGCCGACATTCAGGTACTAATGACTGTTTTCGCTATTGTAGCGGCGCTTACACAATTGATTTTTGCCTATAACTTTATAAGAAGTATGTTCTATGGCAAAAAAGCGGAAATGAACCCATGGAATGCTACCAGTTTGGAGTGGACTACTCCTGTGGAGCATATTCACGGTAACTGGCCAGGTGCAATACCTGAGGTTCATCGTTGGGCCTATGATTATAGCAAAACGGATGAGAATGGGGAGTATATTATTCCAGGGCAGGATTTTGTAGCCCAAACAGTGCCTTTGCTTGACGGGGAGGAAGAAATGCAACATTGATCATCTTAAAATAACAAAATATAAAAGTCCGTTCTTAAGACGGACTTTTTTTGTACCTTCCATTTTAGGTATGCTAAGGGAGTTGATTCGGGTATAGTACTAATGCTTTGGTGTAGGTTGTGGACCTTGGGTGAATGTTTTTTTTCCTCATGGTTTGTATAGGATGTTTAATAAGGTTTAAATTTTTAATAGTGAGGCTAATAGTGTTTTTTTTGTTATTTATGGTTGGCTGTACGGTTTATGCCCAGCGAACGCCCAAAATAAAGGGAAATAGAAATGTTATAGAAGTACGGGAAACATTGCCGCCCTTTAACGCTATAGAATTGAACGATGACCTGGATATCCACTTGCAGGCCACAGGAACAGAGGAATATATAATAGAGGCTGACGATAACCTAATAGATGTTTTAAAATTTAGGGTAGAGAATGAAACCCTAATTATTAGTTCCTATTATAGAATTACCTCCAAAAGGAAACTTGATATTACCATAAACTTTGCGCAATTAAACCATATCACGGCCAAAGCTGGTAATATTCTAGGTGAAAAACAATTTTCTACCTCCTACCTTGAGGTCAATACATTAGGTTCAGGTAGGGTAGATTTAGATGTGGATGCCGATGATTTGAGTTTGAATATGCAAGGAAACAGTAAGGGGTATTTTAAGGTGGATAGTGATACCTTAAATTTGGTCCTGTTGGACAAATCCGATCTAAAGCTTTATGGAGTTATGGAAAAGACCATATTGGAGATGAGGCTAAGTGCCAAAGCCGATCTGGAAGGATTTACCAATGAATTGGCGTTTAACTTATCGGGCAGCTCCGAGCTAAAAGCCAGTCGACTGGAAGCTAATAGGCTTCAAGCGGAAATGGAGGGTCGCACTTCTGCTGAAATTTTGTCCATGAAAACGGTTGATCTTATATCCAAAGGTGATGCAAAGACTTATGTTTTTGGAGAAGGGAAAATTAATCTTCTGGAATTCTTGGATGCTTCGGAACTGTATAGGCGCAAGAATTAATGGTTTATCGGGGTTTTGGAGATATATTCCGGAATGCCATAACCATCTACTAAAGCTTCTATATGTGGCCTAAATTCGGTGCTCAACCGTTCTACCCGCTGGCGTATGGCTTTTGATTTGTTTCCGCCTAAATAACCTTGTTCTAAAAACCATGTAGCATCTGCACGAATTTCGGACAAGGCAAATAGGCAACCTATTTTTTCTAAAAGCTGTCTGTTCTTATTGTTTTCCAAAGTTTCCGTAAATTCTAAAAATGTGTTATAGGCCAGCTCGCAACTGTAGGCCTTTCCCAAAGCCAATAAATGGGTCTGTACTTTCAGGAAGGCCTGGTACGAAGGAACTCCTTTTTTAATATAATCCCGTAATCGCATGGCTACGGAATAGGTTAGTCTACGGGTCCTATAATCAAAAGCATGTTTATGGAATTTAGGGTTGTATAGATGATCTTTATCCACCTTATTGGCATAGATGGGGTTTATTGTGACCAATTTGTCACTAATTTGGCTGCCCAGTAGTTTTAGTACGGCGGAAAAGCCAGAACCGTTCAATTCTGAATTAAAATCGGATAGAATGCCTTTGGCGGCCAATTGCAAAAGCACAGTATTATCCCCTTCAAAGGTGGTAAATATATCCACATCCGCTTTAAGATCTGCAATTCTGTTCTCCAAGAGGTATCCCTTTCCTCCACAGGCTTCCCTGCACTCCTGAATGGTATCGTTGGCGAACCAGGTAATAACAGCCTTTATACCCGCTACTTGGGTTTCAATTTTCCGTTTGTCCACTAGAGTGTCATCACTGTATGTTTTCATTAATGAGTCCAGAGTAATTTGATAAACATAAGTTTTGGCAATAGAAGGAGTTAATCTTAGCTGATGGGATGGGTAATCCATGATCAAATCCTCTTGTATTTTCACATTGTCGTTGAACTGTCTTCTGCGCAAGGCGTATTTTACAGCAATGGCAAGAGCCATTTTGGCTCCGCTCAAAGCTCCTTTGGCCACACATATTCTTCCGCCGACCAAGGTTCCCAACATGGTAAAAAAACGCTTGTTCGGGTTTTTTATGTCGGAATAATAGGAGCCATCAGCCTTAATATCACCATACTTATTTAAAAGATTCTCTCGTGGCACCTGAACTTGGTTGAACCATATTTTACCATTATCAACACCATTAAGCCCAAGCTTGTGGCCATTGTCTTCAATATGCACCCCTGGCATTAGTCGATGTTCGCTATCCCTTAAGGGGACCAATACGGCATGTACCCCATGGTTTACCCCATTTACGATCAATTGGGCAAATACTGTAGCCATGGTGCCATGTAGTGCATTTCCAATATATTCCTTGTTGTCATTTTTGCCAGGGGTATGTATGGTAAGGTTGTCCTGCTCCAAATTGTAGGTCGCCGTTGTTTTTATGCCCCTTACATTAGATCCATGGCCAGTCTCCGTCATGGCGAAACAACCCAACAATTTAGCATCCCCGATATCCTTCAAATAACGGTCGTGGTGTTTTTTGGTGCCCAACTTTTCAACACTACCTCCAAAAAGTCCAAATTGCACCCCGAATTTTACGGTGAGACTCCCGTCAACGTACATTAAGTTTTCAAAAATGTTGGCATATAATAACATATTGTTTCTGCCTCCATAGGCTTCGGGATAGGCTATGGCCCCATACCCGTCCTTGGCCAAATATTGTACTTGGGACAACACTTTTTCCCTAAAGATGTCCTTGTCCCTAATTACCTTCCAGGAGAAAATTGGATTCTTTAAGGTATTTCTAAATGCATCAATTTCATGACTGAATTCGCCATTTATTAATTTATCCAGATCACTGGGGTCATATAAATCAGATGTTTTTTCCTGAACCACTTCCACCTTAAATAAATGATGATAATGATTGGGTTGAATTCCTAGGTTTATTTCAATATTCGACAAATGCTCATTAAATAAATGGGCAGAGCCATTTTGAGTTATAAGCTTCCGGCTGAAGGAAGTTAAAGGGTGGTTGTCGCTCTCGACCAATTTAATGCCAGAATTGGAAACGGTACGCTGCCACGATTTTATTTCCATCGGCTTGGGCGGTTTTGCAGTATTAAGCCAATTGTCCAGGATTTCCCTATCCACCTTAGAGAGGTGCTTGTCTTCTTTAATTATTTTTTTAACTACGGCAATTTCTGAAGCGGTCAATAGATCATCTGACCAGATTACAAAAAAGAATGGAATATATTGTAGTATGCTCGGTGGATAGGTAGAATTTATCATAGGATGAATTTACATTTTTTTTTATTACTGAGACCCGCATTTCATAAACCGTAGGTTTGTGAAATGCAATGGTCGAACTAACCCCGCCTTTTTGGCGGGGTCACCGTTATGCTTATGGCCGTAGGTTTGTGAAATACGATCCACTTACTAACCTCCGCCTATATGGTAGGGTCTCTAGTTCAATATTTCTACACTTGCTCAAATATATTCACTCCATTTTGTTATATCTTGATAGGATTATGAAAAATTTAGGAAACTTTTTTATAGACTGGAATACCTCTGTCCTTATCTATGGATTGATTGGAAAACTATCCCATTTTCCACTATCTTTGTTGGAGTATGAATGAGAACCTAGATCCCACAGCAAGTAATTTTTCCAACGAAGAGTTTGATATTGAAAGGGCGTTACGTCCTATTTCCTTTAGCGATTTTACAGGTCAGGAGCAAGTACTGGAAAATCTTAAAATATTTGTTCAGGCTGCCAATTTGAGAGGGGAAGCCCTGGATCACACCTTGTTCCACGGACCTCCAGGCTTAGGAAAGACAACATTGGCCCATATCCTGGCCAATGAATTGGGGGTAGGAATAAAAATGACTTCCGGACCTGTATTGGATAAACCGGGGGATCTTGCTGGATTACTGACCAACTTGGAGGAGAGGGACGTCTTGTTTATTGATGAAATTCATAGGTTGAGCCCTATTGTGGAGGAGTATTTATATTCGGCCATGGAGGATTATAAGATTGATATTATGATCGAATCTGGGCCCAACGCAAGATCCGTACAGATTAATTTAAACCCGTTTACCTTGATTGGTGCTACAACACGGTCAGGTCTTTTGACAGCGCCCATGAGGGCTCGATTTGGAATACAAAGTAGATTGCAATATTATTCCACGGAGCTACTTTCAACAATTGTGGAACGTAGTGCAGAAATCTTGAAAACGCCTATAACGCAACAAGCTGCCATAGAAATTGCCGGTAGAAGCAGGGGGACCCCCAGAATATGTAATGCCTTGCTAAGACGCGTCCGTGATTTTGCTCAAATTAAAGGGAATGGGAAGATCGACATGGAAATTTCCCAATATGGTCTCAAGGCGCTAAATGTTGATGCCCATGGACTGGATGACATGGACAATAAAATTTTGACTACTATAATAGATAAATTTAAAGGAGGCCCTGTAGGAATAACTACTTTGGCCACTGCCGTTTCTGAGAGTGCAGAAACCATAGAGGAGGTGTATGAACCATTTTTAATTCAGCAAGGGTTTATAATGCGAACTCCCAGAGGTAGAGAGGTAACGGAATTGGCCTACAGGCACTTGGGGAGAATTAAAGGTAATATCCAAGGCGGACTTTTTTGATATTGGTCCCTGCGGTCAAACCCGTTCTAAATGAGGAATTTAAAGGTGGTATCCAGGTTTCAGGTCTTAAAAAATGCAAGGAGAATCTTAAAGAACCCTTTGCCTTTTCATCATGAGAATTTTGAGGCCCATGGGAATAGTTTTAAAGTACGGTTAAGTACAAAGGAAATTATTCTTTTCACGAGAAGTCCTGGTTTAATAAAGTACATACTTCAAAAACAGCACAAAAATTTTCAAAAATCTCCGCTACAGACAGTGGATTTGGCCAAGTATATCGGCCATGGTATTTTGACTTCCAATGGAGAGCATTGGCGGACCCATAGACGAATGGTACAACCCGCCTTTCATAAGCATAAACTCCATAATTTAATGGGAGTCATTAGAGAGGCTATATGCTCCGAACTTGAACGTATAAATTGCCAAAGGGAAGAGGATATTTTTCCGCTTATGGGTGATATTGCATTTCAGGTGGTGGCAAAGGCACTTTTTAGTAATGAGGACATTAGGGAAAGAATGTCCAGACTAAAAGAGATTACTGAAGCCAATCAACGTATGTTGATCAAAGAAATGCGACAGCCTTATCTAAAATGGTGGTTTAAACTTAATGGTGATATAGACCGACACTTAAAACTTTCCAAAGAAGCTACGAGGTTGCTTTTGGAAATTATTGAAAACCGTAGGTCATCCGGATCGGATAAAGATGATCTCTTGGATATGCTTCTGAAAGCGAAATATGAAGATGGATCCTCTATGGCCGATGATCAATTGTTGGATGAAGTATTGATTCTTTTTACGGCGGGTCATGAAACAACAGCCAACGCACTTAGTTTTACCTTGTATTTATTAGCCAAGCATCCGCCAATTCAGGAGCAGGTGTATGAGGAGGTTTCCAAGGTGGATCTGGGTGATAAGAATGTTGATCTTATGCAAGAGGTGATGAAGCTCCAATTTGTTAAACAATGTGTGGAGGAAGCCTTAAGGTTGTATCCACCGGTCTATGTAATCGATAGGATTGCCACGGAAGCCGAGTCTTTTGAAGGAATTGAACTTCCCAAGAATAGCATGGTGTTGATGTCTATTTATGAATTACATAGAAATGCCGATTTTTGGGAAAAGCCGTCGGCGTTTCTTCCCAGTCGTTTCAGTGGAAAGGACAAAAAGGAGTATAGTGACTATTATTACCCATTTGGTGCCGGTCCAAGAATGTGTGTGGGGAATAATTTTGCCATGTTTGAAATGATTATCGCCATTGCAGAAATAGTAGGGAAATATCAACTTTTTAGCTCCTTGAAGAGCCTAGAGGTCAATCCCTTAATTTCTCTAAAGCCAAAGTGTGTACCTTTGCTATTTAAAGAACGATGATTTTTGAATAACAATTTTAAGCATACCCAGCTCATTAAAGCCGAAGCCAAACGCCTCGGTTTTTTGTCGTGCGGTATTTCCAAAGCTGAATTTTTGGAAGAGGAAGCTCCGAGGTTGGAAAATTGGCTCAATGAGAACATGAATGGGGAAATGGGCTATATGGAAAACCATTTTGATAAACGATTGGACCCCACTAAATTAGTGGAAGGGTCTAAATCCGTGATTTCCCTTCTTTTAAATTATTTTCCAGAGGATACCCAGAAGGAAGGAACCTATAAGCTGTCCAAATATGCCTATGGACATGACTATCATCATATCATTAAATCCAAATTGAAGGAGTTACAAGAATTCATTACCCAAGAGATAGGAGAGGTGCACGGTAGGGCTTTTGTGGATTCAGCCCCAGTATTGGACAAGGCATGGGCCGCAAAAAGTGGCCTGGGCTGGATAGGGAAACACAGTAACTTGCTGACACAGCAGGTGGGGTCTTTTTATTTTATTGCTGAGTTGATTTTGGATTTGGAACTGGAGTATGACCATAAGGTGACAGATCATTGTGGTACCTGCACGGCCTGTATAGATGCTTGTCCCACACAGGCTATAGTAGCGCCTTATGTGGTGGACGGCAGCAAATGTATTTCATACCTGACCATTGAATTAAAAAACGAGATACCAACAGATTTTAAAGATAAAATGGATGATTGGATGTTTGGATGTGATGTGTGCCAGGATGTGTGCCCATGGAACCGCTTCTCCAAACCCCATCGCGAACCTTTGTTCGATCCACATCCCGAATTACTTTCTATGACAAAAAAGGATTGGGAAGAGATTACGGACGATGTTTTTAAGAAGGTGTTCCAGAAATCCGCCGTAAAACGAACTAAATTTTCAGGCTTAAAACGGAACATTGAATTTTTGAAGTAGAATTTTTCTACTTTGAATCCTTCATAGCACTGTATTCGCATGATTTCTGTAGTTGAATGTCTAAATGCTATTGCGGTATCCGTTTTGGTAAGTAGGCTGTTCTAATGGATGTATTTTCAAAACTATAGACCAAGACGAACCATGTAACAGTGGTAGATTACTTTTTTTAATCCTATTATTTTAAAGAATACTGTTAACTTTGTTTTATAAAACTACACTATATGAGCAAGCAAAAGACTAGAAGGGAAGCCTTAGTATATCATGCCAAGCCTCAGCCGGGCAAAATAAAAATAGTGCCTACCAAGCCTTATGCTACCCAACGCGACTTAGGTCTTGCCTATTCACCTGGTGTGGCGGAGCCATGTCTGGAAATTGCAAAGAATAAGGAAAACGTATATAAATATACAGCCAAGGGAAATATAGTGGCGGTAATATCCAATGGAACCGCAGTCTTAGGATTGGGTAATATTGGTCCTGAAGCCTCCAAGCCGGTGATGGAAGGAAAATGCCTTTTGTTCAAGATTTTTGCGGATATTGATGGAATTGATATTGAATTGGATACCACAGATGTTGAAAAATTTATAGAAACCGTTAAGATTATAGCACCAACCTTTGGAGGTATAAACCTGGAAGATATAAAGGCTCCTGAAGCATTTGAAATAGAAAGACGGTTAAAAGAGGAATTGGATATTCCGGTAATGCACGACGATCAACATGGGACTGCTATTATTTCGGCTGCTGCCCTTTTGAACGCTTTGGTGATTACCAATAAAAAAATTAGTGATGTCCGTATCGTGGTGAGCGGAGCAGGAGCAGCTGCCGTGTCATGTACCCGTCTTTACAAAGCATTTGGGGCAAGTGACAAAAATATAGTAATGTTGGATAGTAAAGGTGTGATACGTAAGGATCGTGAAAATCTTTCCACAGAAAAATTGGAGTTCGCTACGGATAGGAAAATAGACACCTTGGAAGAAGCCATTATAGATGCCGATGTTTTTATTGGCCTTTCTGTGAAAGATATCGTTTCTGCAGAAATGTTGCTGTCCATGGCCAAAGACCCAATAGTGTTTGCAATGGCCAATCCGGATCCGGAAATAGATTACAATCTGGCCGTAAAGACTAGAAAGGATATCATAATGGCCACAGGTAGATCCGATCACCCTAATCAGGTAAACAATGTTTTGGGGTTTCCGTTTATTTTTAGAGGGGCACTGGATGTTAGGGCCACCAAAATAAATGAGGCTATGAAAATGGCCGCAGTAATGGCATTGGCAGAACTTACCAAGGAGCCCGTTCCAGAGCAGGTGAATATAGCCTATGGGCAAACAAGGTTGACCTTTGGAAGGGATTATATAATTCCAAAACCCTTTGATCCCCGTTTAATTTCTGAGATTCCACCAGCAGTTGCAAAAGCTGCTATGGAAAGTGGGGTAGCTAAAATGCCAATTGAGGATTGGGGTAAATATAGAGAGGAGCTGCTGCAGCGTTCTGGTAACGATAACAAGATAGTTCGTTTGCTTCATGATCGTGCCAGAATGAACCCCAAAAAAATTGTTTATGCCGAGGCTGATCATTTGGATGTCCTTAAAGCGGCCCAAATAGCCTATGAAGAAGGAATCGCGACCCCAATATTATTGGGAAATAAAGTGGTCATTGCCGAATTGATGAAAGAACTCGAGTTTGATGCCGATATTCTTATCATAGATTCCCATGCCGATGAAGCCAATGATAAAAGAAATCATTATGCAACCAAGTATTTTGAAAACAGGCAGCGTAGTGGGGTAAGTTTGTTCGGGGCCCGTGCAAAGATGAAGGAACGGAACTATTTTGCCGCAATGATGGTATTGGAAGGAGATGCGGATGGAATGATTTCCGGATATTCCCGAGCATATCCTACTGTGGTAAAACCGGTATTTGAAGTAATAGGAAGAGCTGCCAATGTTAAAAAAGTGTCTACCGTAAACATTATGATTACAGAAAGAGGACCATTATTTTTGGCAGACACCTCGATCAACATAGATCCCAATGCCGAGGAAATTGCCGAAATCGCCAAGATGACTGCAAATGTGGCTACCACTTTTGGGTTTAGCCCTGTTATGGCGTTATTATCCTATGCCAATTTTGGGTCTTCTAGTCATCCCCGTGCTACCAAAGTAAAGGAGGCGGTAAAAATATTACATGCCACCAATCCGGAATTGGTGGTGGATGGAGAATTACAGATCGATTTTGCCTTGAACAAAGATTTGCACCAAGGAAAATTTCCTTTTTCCAAATTGTCCGGCAAAAAAGTAAATACCCTAATTTTTCCAAATTTGGAGTCGGCCAACATTACCTATAAGCTGCTAAAAGAATTGAACCAAGCAGATTCCATAGGTCCGATTATGGTAGGTTTAAGGCGGTCCGTGCATATTCTTCAATTGGGGGCCAGTGTGGACGAAATGGTTAATATGACAGCCGTTGCCGTTATTGACGCCCAAGAAAGGGAGAAAAGAAAGATGGCAAAATCCCGAAAGTAGTTATATTGAAAAGCCGTAATTTTTTAAGAAGTTTTGATACCCGAACCTGAAACAAAAATGTAAATAATGATTACCCATTTAAAAGGAAAACTTGTTGAAAAAAATCCAACTTATGTTGTAATCGAATGTTCAGGTGTGGGGTATTTTGTAAATATTTCGTTGCACACATTTTCCAAGTTGGGGGATACGGAAAATATACAGCTCTACACGCATCTTCAGGTAAAAGAGGATTCCCACACACTTTTTGGTTTCTCGGAGAAGTCCGAGCGTGAAATCTTTAGGCTTTTATTGTCTGTTTCTGGAATAGGTTCCAGTACGGCAAGGACTATGTTGTCCTCACTGTCCCCGGCACAAATAAGGGATGCCATTGCAACAGGTGATGTGCCTACGATCCAGGGGATAAAAGGTATTGGAGCCAAAACAGCACAGCGTGTAATTTTGGACCTTAAAGAAAAAGTTTTAAAAGTCTACGATATTGATGAACTTTCCGCCCCGTCAAACAATACAAATAAAGATGAAGCGTTATCTGCATTAGAGGTTCTTGGATTTGTCCGCAAACAAGCTGAAAAAGTTGTGGACAAGGTAATTGGCCAAGACCCTGGACTAAGCGTAGAGGACATTATAAAATTTGCGCTTAAAAATTTATAGCAAGTTTGAAAAAAGGGGCAAAATTTTATCTTAAATCATTATTTAAGCTTACCATCCTATTCTTTATTTTCTTGGGCACAACGGAATCTTCCTTGGCACAGGAAACAGAGGAAGGAGATGCTAACGAGCAGGAAGTGGACAGTCTGCAAACAGGTGTTGCCTTGGGAGAATTGAAATTGGAAAACCCAGACAGCATCGTTTCCAAATACACCTATGACCCCAATCTGGACAGATATATTTATTCTGTAAGTGTGGGGGATTTTGATATTAGTTATCCTGTTATACTTACGCCTGAGCAGTACTTGGAGCTTGTTCGTCGTGAAGGTATGAAATCCTATTTTAAAGAAAAAATTGATGCCTTTTCGGGAAAAAAGGAGGGCAGTGAAGCGGCTCGTAAAAATTTACTGCCCAATTTTTATGTGAACAATAGTTTTTTTGAAAGTGTTTTTGGAGGTAATACCATCGAGGTAATACCCCAAGGTTCCGTAGCCATGGATTTAGGTGTCATATGGCAAAAGAATGACAACCCGTCCCTATCTCCTAGAAATCGAACGAATCTTTCTTTTGATTTTGATCAACGCATAAGTTTAAGCATGTTAGGTAAAATAGGGGAGCGGCTACAAGTCACTGCTAACTATGATACCGAGGCGACCTTCGATTTTCAGAATTTGGTGAAATTGGACTATGCGCCTTCGGAGGATGATATTCTTCAGAAAATTGAAGTGGGTAATGTTAGTATGCCCTTAAATAGTTCACTGATTACCGGGGCCCAGAGCCTATTTGGGGTGAAAACGGAACTGCAATTTGGGAAGACCAGGGTCACGGCTGTTTTTTCGGAACAGAGATCACAGAGCAATACAGTTGTTGCCCAAGGCGGGGGTACGGTAAATGATTTTGAACTTAGGGCCCAAGATTACGATGAGGACAAACACTTTTTTTTAGCGCATTACTTTAGGGATAATTATGACGAGGCCCTTGTAAATTACCCTTACATAAGGAGCCAGGTGCAAATTACCAGATTGGAAGTGTGGATAACCAATAGAAGTCAACAAACTTTAAATGTTAGAAATATAGTTGCCATCCAGGATTTGGGAGAGGTGCAGCCAGAAAAGACAAGAATAGGACAGAATAACGGGGATCCGGCCGGATTCTTTAATAATGCAACCGCTGGCAATTTACCTAGAAACGCCGCAAACGATTACGATCCCTTACAAATGGGGTCGGGAGGAGCGCTTACAAAAAATATTCGCGATATAGCAACCGTTCAGACGGGCTTTAATGTGCCTGGATATACTGTAAATCAAGGATTTGATTATGCAATTCTAGAAAATGCAAGAAAACTGGAACAAGGGCGCGATTTTACCTTTAATACTCAATTGGGGTATATTTCCTTAAACCAAAGATTGAGCAATGATGAGGTTTTGGGGGTTGCATTTCAATACACCTATAATGGCGAGGTCTATCAGGTGGGGGAATTTGCCAATGGTAGCGTAGACGCTACAACGGTATCGGCAGGATCGGAAATTCCGGTGAACAATAATACTTTGGTGCTTAAATTATTGAAAAGTAATATTACCAACGTCGTTGATCCAATATGGGATTTGATGATGAAGAATATTTACGCCACCGGAGCCTACCAGTTAAGTCAGGAAGATTTTAAGCTGAACATTTTATATGCGGAAACCACTCCTAGAAATTATATTACACCGGTTGAGTCGGGTGTGGGGTCCGGATGGCCAGCAACACCAAAACCTTTGGAGGATAGGATATTGTTGGATGTCTTTAATCTGGATAGGTTAAATACGTATAATGACATTCAAAGTGGGGGCGATGGTTTTTTTGATTATGTGGAGGGTATTACCATAGACTCGCAAACAGGAAGTATTATTTTTACCAAGGTGGAACCATTTGGGGAATACTTGTTTGACCTCCTTGGAGGCGGTACCTATGATGTAGACAATGATCAGGGGTATAACGCAAATCAAAAGAAGTACGTATTTAGGAATATGTATGCCTTACCTACGGCAGCAGCACAGCAGGATGCAGAAAAAAATAAATTCATTTTAAAGGGAACTTATAAGTCGCAGGGAACCAATGGCATTCCAATTGGGGCGTTTAATGTTCCTCAAGGATCGGTAAGGGTTACGGCCGGTGGCCGACAGCTACAGGAAGGGATTGATTATACTGTGAATTATCAGTCGGGCACGGTGCAGATTTTGGACCCTAGCTTGGAGGCTTCCAATACCCCTATCAATATTTCCGTGGAGAACAATGCCGTTTTTGGACAGCAAACTAGGAGATTTACCGGGGTTAATGTGGAACATCAATTTAATGAGAATTTTGTGCTGGGCGGCACCTTGTTAAACCTGAATGAAAAGCCCTTGACCCAGAAATCCAATTATGGCATAGAGCCGGTGAACAATACTATTTTGGGCCTAAACAGTAATTTTTCTACCGAAGTTCCTTTTTTGACCAGATTGGTGAATAAATTGCCCAATATTGATACGGACGTTCCTTCTAATTTATCAGTTCGTGGCGAAATTGCCTTTTTGAGTCCCGGTTCCCCTAAGAATGCGGATTTTGAGGGAGAAACCACTACTTATTTGGACGATTTTGAGGGAGCACAATCACTGATCGATATTCGGTCCTTTCTTGGATGGTCCATGGCGAGTCCACCGGTCGAATTTGTTACTACGGCCAATAGTGTGGAGTCTGGGTTTGGAAGGGCAAAAATGGCCTGGTATACCGTAGACCCAATTTTTTATTCCAATCAGCGACCTTCAGCTTTGAGTGATGACGATATTTCCACCAACGAGACTAGAAGGATCTATATACAGGATGTTTTTAATCAAGATGTTGCCCAGGGGCAGACCTTGGCGCAGAACACTTTGGATATTGCCTATTATCCAGAGCTTAAAGGACCCTATAATGCAAATCCGGATTTTACTGCGGAACAGCCACAGGAAAAATGGGGAGGAATAATGCGGGCTTTGAGCAGTACCAATTTTGAACAGTCCAATGTGGAATATGTTCAATTCTGGGTATTGGACCCTTATGTGGATGGGGTGGCAACAAGCGCTGGTGATTTAGTGATTAACCTGGGAAATATTTCAGAAGATATACTGCCCGATGGTAGAAAGCAATATGAGAATGGTTTGCCCGTTAGTCTGGCTACCAATGATCTTACTTATAAAACCACATGGGGCAAGGTTCCTGCGACCCAATCCCTAGTGTACGCCTTTGATGCCGATCAAAATAATAGAGGGCTTCAGGATGTTGGTTTTGATGGTTTAACCGATGCCGAAGAGGCTAGCTATACATTTGAGGGGGGAATTACATATAATGGCCCCGCGGAGGATCCTGCACTGGATAATTATGAGTATTTTCTGAACAGGGAGGGAGGTATTTTGGAGCGATATTTAAATTATAATAACCCGGATGGCAATTCGCCGGTGCAAGTGAGCGATTCTAACCGAGGGTCCACAACCCTGCCGGATGTAGAGGATATAGATAGGGATGGAACCATGAATACGGTAAACAGTTATTATGAATACCGTATTAATATAAAACCTGGGACTTCTATTAATGATAAGTATGTTACGGATATAAAAGAGGGGGTTACTCGGTCCTTGCCAAACGGGAATACTTTGAACGAACGTTGGATTCAGTATAAAATACCTTTATCGGATTTTACAGATGCCATTGGAGGAATAACGGATTTTAGGTCCATTAGCTTTATGAGAATGTACCTTACCGGTTTTTCCAGTAATGTGGTAATGCGGTTTGCTACTTTGGACCTTGTGCGTGGGGATTGGCGTACTTATACCAATTCTTTACAGCCCGATGTGGACAATGATCCAACGGATGATGGTACTTTGGTGGATGTGAACGCGGTTAATATCGAAGAAAACGCAGGCCGTACTCCAATACCCTATGTATTGCCTCCTGGTGTAGAGCAAGAAAAACTGAACAACAACAATACCATTATTAGACAAAATGAACAGTCTTTGTCTTTTGTAGTAGAGAATTTGGAACCTCTGGACTCAAGGGGGGTATTTAAAAACCTAAATATAGATATTAGGCAGTATAAACGTATAAAAATGTTTCTGCATGCGGAGGAAATCATAGAATCGGATTATGCCAACGAGGAGACTCCCTTGGTGGGGTTTCTAAGGATTGGTTCGGATTTTACTCAGAATTTTTATCAGGTAGAACTGCCCTTGCAGTTTACGCCCTTCGGTTCTAGCTCAGAAAGTGAAATATGGCCAGATGTAAATCAACTAGACCTTGCTCTGGATGATTTGTCCAAGGTGAAATCTGCCGGAATTGCTGCACAAACCCTGAACACCATTAATTATTATGAAATAGACAATGGGGAAGTGATCCAAGTCAATGAATTTGACCCCAGGACACTGGGGAAATTGCGTATCGGTATTCGTGGAAACCCTTCCTTAGGGAATATTCGGAGTATGATGGTCGGAGTTAAGAACGATGATGACCTTCCGGCAAGGGGGGAGGTCTGGTTTAATGAACTTCGTCTTTCGGGATTGGATAATAACGGGGGGTGGGCCGCTATTGCAGCTATGGATATGAATATGGCAGATTTTGCCAGTGTGTCCGCAACAGGAAGTAAGAGTACTTCCGGTTTTGGGGCTATTGATCAAATGCCAAATGAAAGGGCCCGTGAAGACGCTATTTCCTATGACGTGGTAACCAATGTGAATATTGGTCAATTGTTCCCTAAAAAGTGGGGCTTACAACTGCCGTTCAATTTCGGTATTTCAGAGCAGATGATTACCCCGGAATTTGACCCTGTATATGATGATTTAAAATTGGATGATCGCATAGCAGCTGCTGAAACTGCGGAAGATGCCGAGGCCATTCGGCAGCAGGGGGAAGATTATACAAAAAGAACCAGTGTTAATTTTATTGGTGTTCGGAAGGATAGGGGAGAAGAAGCAGAAGCAAATTTTTACGATATTGAAAACTTCACATTTAATTATTCCTATAATGAAGTGAATCATAGGGATTTTGAAATTGATGAATTAAAAGATCAAAATGTGGTGACCGGTTTTGTGTACAACCATAATTTTAAACCTGCACCGATCGAGCCTTTCGCTAAGAAGGATTCCCTGTTTACCGGAAAGTATTGGCAATGGTTGAAAGATTTAAATTTAAATGTTTTGCCTGCCAGTGTTTCCCTTCAGTCCAATATAAACCGATCTTATAACCAGCAGAAATTCAGGGATGTGTTTGAGCCTGGTGTGGAAAAATTGGATTTGCCATTTTTACAACAAAGGAATTATCTTTTTAATTGGCAGTATGCTATCAATTATAGCCTTACAAAATCATTGCGGCTAAATCTTACAGCTTCAAATAATAACATAGTACGGAATTATTTTACAGAGGATGGGGATACGAATTCGGAAATAAATCAGGCGCTTGGATTGTGGGACGGATTTTTTGACCTAGGCGAACCCAATAGGCATTCCCAAGAAATGCAATTGAATTACGAATTGCCATTTGATAAAATTCCTGCTTTCAATTTTGTCAATGCCCAATACACCTATACCAGTAATTTTGATTGGCAAAGGGGGGGAGATGCTTTAACTGAAGTTGCAGGAGAGGATATCAATACGGTGCAGAATGCCAGTACACATAATTTAACGGCCTCCCTGACCATGCAGAGATTTTATGATTTTCTTGGGCTGGGAAGAAGGGATACTAAAGTAGCCGCTCAAAAACCGGTTCGATTGGATAAAGCGGGAAACCCGCCATCCAGTGATGATAAAGATTCCAAAAAGGCGACGGGTACAGGATATAATGCCGTTATAGATGTGTTGACAATGGTGAAGAGGGTTAATGTTACCTATAGCCAAAATAATGGTAAGGTGTTACCGGGCTACACCAGGTCTGTTGGTTTTATAGGTACGGCGAAACCAACCATAGGATTTGTTTTTGGAAGTCAGGCGGATGTTAGGTTTGAAGCGGCAAGGAATGGATGGTTGACCACTTTTCCCGAGTTTAGCCAACAATATATAGAAAATACCAATAAACAGCTGAATATTTCGGCAACGGCACAACCCACACGGGATCTTACCATTGATCTTGTTGCGGACAGGCAATCTTCCGAAAGTTATCAGGAGACTTTTAATGTCGAGGAATTGGGCAATAGCGCATTTGAATATATGAATCTGTTGGGAAATAACTATGGTAACTTTAGTATTTCTACTTTAATGATAGGTACAGTTTTTAGTCAAGGGGATGAATTTAATTCCACTAATTTTGAAACCTTTAAACAAAATAGGATTACCATAGCAAATAGAATTGTTTCGGAAAGAAACCATGATACCGGTGAGTTCGATGAGGACGGTTTTCCTGAGCGATATGGTAAGACAAGTCAGGATGTGCTCTTGCCTGCTTTTTTTGCTGCCTATACAGGGAAGGATCCAAATAAGGTAAGTTTAGATGCATTTAGGAATATTCCAATTCCTAACTGGAATATTAAGTATACAGGATTGATGCGCAACCCTTGGTTCAAGAAAAAATTTAAGCGATTTTCACTAAGCCACGGGTATAGGTCGGCCTATAGTATAAATTCTTATCAGACCAATTTGGCGCGCACCCAATTGGTAAATGAGGGAATGGAGCCTATAAATCAAGAGACACAAGACTTCTTACCACTAAACATTATGAACAATGTGGTGCTGACAGATCAGTTTAATCCTTTGGTGAAGGTCGATTTTGAAATGCAAAATTCGCTAAGTATTCTTGCCGAGATTAGAACGGATAGGACGATGTCTTTGAGTTTTGATAATAATTTGATGACAGAGATCAATGGTAAGGAATATACGGTGGGACTAGGTTATCGTTTAAAGGATGTACAATTTGTTACCAATATAGGTGGGGAAAAGCAACGGTTAAAGGGAGATTTAAATCTTAAAGCTGACATAACCCTAAGGGATAATATTACGATTATTCGGAATTTGGATATTGACAACAATCAAATTACTTCGGGACAGAATTTAGTTTCCGTTAAATTTGTGGCAGATTATGCCTTAAGCAAAAGTTTAAATGCCCTGTTCTTCTATGATCATTCATTTTCAAAATTTGCAGTTTCAACGGCATTCCCCCAAACTTCTATAAATACCGGATTTACTTTAAGATATAATTTTGGAAACTAAAGTATATCGAGAGCAGTATGGGGTCTAAATCAGAATAAGTTTTTAAGGAGATAAAAAAGTTTAAATGAGTTTTTTGATTAACAACGGATAATCTTTTACATTTGCTCCCTTAATATAATGAGATAATGAATATACCTTCAGATTTAAAGTACACAAAAGACCACGAATGGGTGAGAATAGAGGGCGACACTGCTGTTGTTGGGATTACGGATTTTGCCCAAGGAGAACTTGGTGATATTGTTTATGTGGAAGTAGAGACCTTAGATGAAACCTTGGATAAGGATGAGGTTTTTGGAACCGTAGAGGCTGTTAAGACCGTATCTGATCTTTTTATTCCATTAAGTGGGGAAATAGTGGCCTTCAATGAGGCGCTGGAAGATGAGCCCGAAAAAGTAAATACAGACCCTTATGGCGAAGGTTGGATTATTAAAATTAAAATAAGTGATTCGTCCGAGTTAACAGGTTTGCTTAATGATGCGGATTACAAAGAATTGGTAGGTGCTTAAAAAATATTTCTTTACAATATTGTTTATAAGCTGGGTGGTGTTCATTACATTTCTCAGCTTATTTTCCTTTAGGGGGGTGAATGTTCCTTCTATTGAAGTTCCCCATATGGACAAGCTTGTACATTTCTCCTTTTATTTTGGATTTATTATTTTGGCTTGTTTGTCTTTTAGGGAATTGGGTATTAAAAATATCGCCCTTGGGAAAGTGTTGGGAAAGATAATTATATTTACTATTGCTTTTGGTATAGTTATTGAAGTGTTGCAAGGTGTGGCAACAACCAATAGGAATCCCGATTTGCTGGATGTTTTTGCGAATAGTTTTGGGGCTTTATGTGGAAGTTTTGTAGTGAAGTGCCTCTTCTCTGGAAAAACTTCTTTAAAGTGGTTGAGATAATATTTTTTTAAGTAATTTGGGGGGTGTTCCAATTTAATTGGTGCAACTTTCTGGTTTTTAAGCAAGTGTAATATCTGGTGTGGAAAGCGGCACTGTTGTTGTTTTAGGGGTAATTGGGGCGACGATTTGGAACCTAATGCCCAGTTTAAATTTATTTGTACTTTTTTAACAAAAAGTTTTAAACAGATAAAATAAATATATAAATTAGCGAACATTAAAAATTTAGAATTATGGAACTTAAAAAGAATCCTAAAGCAGATTTGACAAGGAATAGCGGGCTTTATTTCGTTATTGGCCTTGTTGTGGTTATGCTATTGACGTATATAGCTTTTGAATGGAAGACCTATGACGATGATAACAATTTTGATTACACCATGAATGTGGAGGATACTTTGGATGAAGAAGTTCCTATGACCGAGCAAATTAAGACACCACCGCCACCGCCGCCACCAGCTGCTCCTGAAATCATTGAGGTTGTTGAGGATGAGGAGGAAGTGGAAGAAACGGTTATCGAATCCACTGAAACTAGTCAAGAGGAAGAAGTAATCGAAGTTGCCGATGTTGAGGTAGAAGAGGTTGAAGAAGATATTGATGTGCCATTTGCGGTTATCGAAGATGTTCCTGTTTTTCCAGGTTGTGAAAACGAACCAAAAAGTAAGTTGAGGGATTGTTTTAACTCAATGATGCAAAAGCATATTAGTAAAAACTTCCGTTATCCAGAAATTGCCCAGGAAATGGGGGTTCAAGGAAGGGTTAGTGTAATGTTCGTTATTCAAAAAGATGGAAGTATCGGGAACGTGAGGATGAGAGGTCCTGATAAGAACTTGGAAGAAGAGGCTGCTAGGATTATAGGTAAATTGCCTAAGATGACTCCTGGAAAGCAAAGAGGGAGGCCTGTTCGTGTACCATTTAGTATTCCAATTACCTTTAGATTGCAATAGTCGGATACAATCCGAAACATATATGAAATCCTGGGCTTTGGTCCGGGATTTTTTTTGTCCTATAAATTAAGGGAGTTTGTTATAGGGTGTGTGGTGGTAATGCTTTAGTCGCTTATTTTTAAATGGGGTCAATTTGGCCTTGATGTTAATTTGGATAAACATGACTATTTGGTTGCAAAAAATTCTTATGAGGTGTATCTTTGCGATCCATTTAAAAAATATAAATGAAAACGGCGATCGGTTCAGTGAAAAATCCCTCATTTGCGGTATGTTTTGCTGATTTTAAGGAAATTACCAAAGCAAGGCTTGCTATAAGTGTAGTTTTTTCTTCTATAGCAGGGTATTTTCTTGGGGCTGTTGAAATTAATTTTTTGTCGGTACTTCTTTTGGCTTTTGGAGGGTATTGTATGGTAGGTGCTTCCAATGCCTATAACCAAGTTATAGAAAAAGACTTGGATGCCTTGATGAGTCGCACCAAAAATAGGCCCATACCGGCAGGAAGAATGTCGGTTGCAACCGCTATGACCATAGCCGTTGCAATGACAATTTTGGGAATAGTGGCATTGTATTTCCTGAACCCCAAGACGGCTATGTTCGGCGCTATCTCAATCTTTTTGTATACGAGTGTCTACACCCCGTTAAAAACTAAAACCCCCTTAGCGGTCTTTGTTGGTGCATTTCCTGGTGCAATCCCTTTTATGTTGGGATGGGTGGCTGCCACGGATAATTTTGGAATAGAACCTGGGACATTGTTTATGATACAGTTCTTTTGGCAGTTTCCGCATTTCTGGGCCTTGGGCTGGATGTTGGATGAGGATTATAAAAAGGGGGGGTTTAAAATGCTTCCTACAGGCAAAAAGGATAAAGGGACTGCACTGCAGATAATTATGTACACCATATGGATGATTATCATTTCTATTATTCCAGTGTTTGGTTTTACGGGAAGATTGCAGTTGTCTATTGTGGGGGCGGTTATCGTCTTTTTAATGGGACTGGTAATGTTGTTCTTCGCTTTTAGGTTATTTGAAAAAAGGGATAATGCATCCGCTAGAAAATTGATGTTGGCTAGTGTAAGTTATATTACACTTATGCAAGTGGTATACGTAATGGATAAATTTATTTAATAAGGATGGACTTAACACAGGGGACGAGAAAGGAAAAGAATGATAGGGCAAAGAAAATGATGCTCTGGTTCGGGATTGTTAGTTTGCTTATGGGGTTTGCCGGTTGGACCAGTGCTTATATAGTAAGTAGTGCACGGGAAGATTGGGTGCGGGATCTGGCTTTGCCATCGTCATTTTTGGTGAGTACCATGGTCATCATTATAAGTAGTATAACTTATTTTATGGCCAAAAGAGCTATAAAGCACGATCAGGTTAAGCAATGTACTAATTGGTTGCTGTTGACCTTGGGTCTTGGTATTGCTTTTGTGATATTGCAATTTAACGGCTTTTCGCAGATGGTGGCTCAAGGATATTACTTTACGGGACCTACGAGTAATATTAAAATGTCCTACGTTTTTTTAATAGCTGCAGTGCATATTGTTCATGTTGTAGCTGGCATCATCTCTCTTTTAGTGGTCCTTGTCAATCAACTACGGAATAAATATTCTTCTAAGGAAATGCTTGGGTTGGAACTAGGGGCTACATTTTGGCATTTTCTGGATATTCTTTGGGTGTATTTAATTCTATTCATGTATTTCGTAAATTAAATAGAGCTTATTTATCTGGTTATTAGAAGCTAATATAGATGGGCTTATTTAGAATGGGTTTTTTTTGCCATTTTTAAAAGGCAAAAACATTGTTTAGCCGAAAAAAATGTAAATTTGTGAAAATTTTATTAACGCTATAATTTTTATATGGATTCTACGGTTACTACGGATACAGAAGAAAACGTTTGGGGTGGTGGAAACCAGCCATTAGGTGCCAGTTATGGTAAAATGATGATGTGGTTTTTTATTGTCTCCGATGCTTTGACATTTTCTGGCTTTCTTGCTGCTTACGGTTTTTCAAGATTTAAATTTATTGAAACATGGCCAATTGCCGATGAGGTGTTTACGCACGTTCCATTTTTTCATGGCAATTATCCTATGTACTACGTGGCATTCATGACATTTGTACTGATTATGTCTTCGGTAACCATGGTGCTTGCTGTTGATGCGGGACATAAATTACAAAAGACAAAGGTAATCTGGTATATGTTCCTTACCATAATTGGAGGGGCCATATTTGTTGGTTCACAAGCATGGGAATGGGCAACCTTTATAAAAGGGGATTACGGTGCTTTGGAAACCAAAGGTGGTAGGATATTACAATTTGTAAGTGCTGATTCCGGGGAGCGATTGGCGCTAAGGGATTTCTCTGAAACCATACCTGATGATAGAGTGGATCATGAAAAGAAGAACGGTGTCTGGTATTATCAGGGAGAATCTTTGCCCAGTTACTCTTTAAACGAGGTTCTGGAAGGAGTTAAATCCAATTCCAATGTGTTGATACGTACCGAGTATTTGAAAGACGGACATAAGACGGTCTTGACACGGGAAGAGACCTTGGAAAAATTGAACGATGCGTCTATGGTAGTGGAAGGTGCCAATCTAGTCCAAAATGAATACGGAAGTAGGTTGTTTGCAGATTTCTTTTTCTTTATTACAGGATTTCATGGATTTCACGTTTTTTCAGGAGTAGTTATTAACTGTATCATCTTTTTTAATGTTATTCTTGGTACTTATGAGAGAAGAGGGCATTATGAAATGGTAGAAAAGGTTGGGTTGTACTGGCACTTTGTAGATTTAGTGTGGGTATTTGTATTTACTTTTTTCTATTTGGTGTAACGGCTCAGGGCTTACTGTATTCTAAAAATAAAACGTATAAAAAATATATTTAAAAATGGCACACGAACATAAACTCGCAATATTCAGAGGACGGTTGAAGTTTAAGTCCAATATCCAAAAGATATGGGGTGTATTGATTTTTCTAACTTTGATTACTATAGTTGAAGTAGTTCTGGGGATTGTGAAACCGACTTCTTTGACCCATTCCTATTTTTTGGGTATGAAGGTTTTAAACTGGATTTTTATTATCTTAACTGTGGTGAAGGCCTATTATATTGCGTGGGATTTTATGCATCTTAGGGATGAGAACAGTTCGCTAAGACGATCTATAGTGTGGACTCCTATTTTCCTGGTCGCTTATCTTATATTTATTCTTCTTTTTGAAGCGGATTATATTTACCAAGTGTATAGAGATGGTTTTGTAACCTGGAACTTCTAACGAATAATTAACAACTTAAAAAGACGGTTTAACAACCGTCTTTTTTATTTTTGTAGCAGTTGGACTACTGGATATTTTTTTAGGCGAGCACGCTTTATTTTTAATTGTTAAAGTAGCGGTTCAAACCCATATAAAGATGAAGAAAACAATAGTACTGGTTACTTTATTTATCCTGCCCATTGTAATATATCTATTCTTTGCTTCGGGGGTTACTAATTTTGGTAAATTGGCCATGTTGACCCCTAATGTTTCTGAACTGGATTTTGGAACTGGCACGGTGTCCCTAGAAGGGAAGATCACCATTTTGGGATTTCTTGGCACTGACGTGAAAGCTAAGGAAGGCAATGCCTTTAATTTAAACCAAAAAATTTATAAACGGTTTAACGAATTCAAGGATTTTCAATTTGTTATGGTGATGCCGAAAGGTACGGAGCAAAGGGCTGGGGAATTGAAAAAGGAGCTGGGGCATTTGATGGATGTGGACAAATGGAATTTTGTTTTTGGTGATGAAAAGGAAATAAGGGAAATTTATGGTAGTCTTAAAACAAACATCGACCTTGGGCCTGATTTAGGGACTCCCTATGTCTTTATAATAGATAAGAATAGAATACTCAGGGGTAGGGATGATGACGCAGATGATGGTATTAAATACGGCTATAATACCGCTTCCGTTGCTGATTTAAACAATAAAATGGAGGATGATGTAAAGATTATACTGGCGGAGTATCGTTTGGCTCTCAAGAAAAATAACGCTGATAGACCAAAATAATGCAAAAGAACAACTACACCTACATTTGGGTTTCATTGGTAATCTTGATTTTCGGAATAATCTTTATTCCAAGAATCGTGGATCGTGTGAAAAGTGGTAGCGTGGTGCAAAACGATAGGCTGAACCAAAAAGGGGCTAATGAGAAATTGGCATTTGTGGAAATGAACGGAGAAAAACGAATGGTACCTCCTTTTGCCTTTATTGATCAAGATAGCCTCATGATTACCAATGACGATTACAAGGGTAAGGTGTATTTGGTGGAATTCTTTTTTACTACATGTCCTACCATCTGCCCAATAATGAATAAGAATTTGGTGCAGATTCAAAATGAATTTGAAGGTTTCGATAATTTTGGGGTGGCTTCGTTTACCATAAATCCAGAATATGATACACCGCAGATTTTGAAAAAGTATGCCGAGGATTATGGGATAACCAATATGGACTGGCATTTGTTAACAGGAAATCTAAATGATATTTATACCCTCGCCAATAACGGATTTAATATTTTTGCTGCTGAAGTTCCATCCGCCGAGGGTGGCTTTGAGCATGCGGGTCTTTTTGCCTTGATAGATAAAAATGGTTATATACGGTCTAGGGTAGACCAGTTTGGTAATCCAATAGTGTACTATAGAGGAGCCATTGCGGAGGAAGATGGTGAGAATGACCATGGGGAAAAGGAGCAGATATCCATTCTTAAAGAGGATATTAAAAAATTATTGGAAGAATAATGGAAGTAGAAGCGCTAAAGGAAAAAAAAATCAATAAGTTAATAAACGTGGTTTCCATTGTAATACCGCTGGTTGTGGCCGTATTGTTTGGGGTAAAATTGCCGAACGTGGAACCCTTGGGATTTTTGCCTCCTATTTATGCCTCTGTTAATGGGCTAACCGCCGTATTGTTGGTTATGGCCGTTGTTGCGGTTAAAAAAGGGAAGTTGGAACTGCACCAAAAGTTGATGACCAGCTGCATTATATTGTCCCTGGCATTTCTTATAATGTATGTTGCTTATCATATGACCTCGGATTCTACCTCATATGGAGGGGTAGGAATTGTTCAGTATTTCTATTATTTTATTTTGATTACCCATATTATACTATCCATAGTAATTATACCTCTTGTCTTACGCACTTATGCAAAGGCCTATCTTAAGAACTATGAAGCGCATAGGAAATTAGCTAAAATTACTTTTCCCCTGTGGCTGTATGTTGCTGTTACAGGTGTTGTGGTCTATTTAATGATATCTCCTTATTATGTACACTAAATCAACTTCCCGTTTTCCAATACCCGCAAATTTCAGGAAACAATACCTGGTATTGATTTTAACTTCGTGCCTGTTGTTTTTTCCGAACTTTTCGGAGGCACAATGTGCTATGTGTAGGGCGGTTTTGGAGAGTGAAGGGAATCAAGCAACTGCGAAAGGTATTAATAATGGCATTGTTTACCTTATGGCAATTCCATACGTGTTGGTGGCAGGGTTATTTTTCTTTATCTACAGAAGAATGAAGTCTTAAGAGGGTCAATTGTCCTATCTTGCTTCGAAGTAGGGGCAGTATTATTTTCAATTACAATGGAGGTGTCAAATTTTAAGACGGCCCATCTTTAACATAATTTTCACACTTGCAGTTGTAACATTCAGGTAGGAAGTTGGTCATATACTCGTATTTGAAGGAATACCTACCTAATTCAACTAAACATGATTGAAATAAAAGATCTTCATAAATCCTATAAGATGGGGAACAATTCCCTACACGTTTTAAAAGGTATTAATTTTTCGGTGGAAGAAGGTGAGCTTGTGGCTATTATGGGGTCATCCGGATCAGGGAAGTCTACCCTGCTAAATATTCTTGGTATGCTGGATGTGCTTGACGAGGGTTCCTACACCTTGGACGGTGTGCCTATTAAAAATCTTAATGAGACCAAGGCTGCCAATTATAGGAACAAGTTTCTGGGTTTTGTTTTTCAATCCTTTAATTTGATCAATTATAAAAGTGCCATGGAAAACGTAGCACTCCCTTTATATTATCAGAAAGTTGGCAGGAAGGAGAGGCAGGAAAAGGCCTTAAAATATTTAGGGCAGGTTGGTTTAAAAGAGTGGTCGAATCATTTGCCCAGTGAGTTATCTGGTGGACAAAAGCAAAGGGTGGCCATAGCAAGGGCTATGGCGGCAGAACCCAAAGTATTGTTGGCAGATGAGCCAACAGGTGCCCTTGACAGTGCCACTTCTTACGAGGTTATGGATCTTATTCAAAAAATAAACGATGCGGGCAATACCATTCTTATCGTTACACATGAACCGGATATAGCGGACATGTGCAAGAGGATAGTGCACCTTAAGGATGGGGTAATTGTCGAGGATAAGAAAATAACCCAAGTTAGAGCTTCACAGTATGTTTAGTAGGGATAATTGGAAGGAAATTCTTCAAACGATTCAAAAGAACAAGCTCAGGACATTCCTGTCCGGTTTTACGGTTGCTTTGGGTATTCTAATCTTTGTGGTGCTGTTTGGAATGGGAAACGGCCTGGTTAATACCTTCAATGAGTTTTTTGGGGATGATGCCACCAATGTGCTTTATGTATTTCCTGGGAAAACCACAGTCCCTTACAAGGGGTATAAGTCCAATAGAGTCATAGAGTTTGATAATAGTGATTTGGAAGATATCAATAAAAATCTTGGGATGTTTGTAGCGTATACCACGCCTAGAATTTCCAGGGGCGGATTGGTAAAATATAAGGCCAAATCTAATAATTACACCACAAGAGCCGTAGGGCCTGCACATCAATATGCAGAAAAGACCATAATGATGAAAGGGCGTTTTATAAATGAGGAGGATATAAAAAATAAAACCAAATATGTGGTCATTGGAAGAATGGTAGAAAATGACCTGTTCGGAAATGAAAATTCTCTCGGCGAATATATAGATGTGGCAGGAAGTGCTTTTAAGGTCATTGGAGTGTTTCAGGATGACGGTGGGGATAATGAGGAACGTTTGATATATATGCCCTATACGACCCGGCAACTCATTGAGAAAAATACGGACAAAATAGATCAAATGATAGTAGCCTTTAAACCTGAGATAGGTTACGCAGGGGCTATGGCTTTGGATCGTAGTTTAGATCGATTCTTTAAGGAGAAAAAGTACATTAGTCCAGATGACCAGAACGGCGTCTTTATTAGGAATGTTGCGGACCAGTTGAAGCAAAATCAACAATTTGCGAGAGTTTTACAAATCATAGTAGCCTTTGTTGCCTTTGGTACCATAATAGCGGGCATAATAGGGATCAGTAATATTATGGTGTTCGTAGTCAAGGAACGTACGAAGGAATTAGGCATAAGAAAAGCATTGGGGGCTACGCCTAAGTCGGTCATTGGTTCGATCCTATTGGAATCTGTTTTTATAACTACTATTTCAGGATTCTTGGGTATGGTTCTTGGAGTTTTTATTTTGAATTCCTTGGGCGAAAAATTAAAGGACTACTTTATCACAAATCCCTATATAGATATATCAATGGCTATAAGTGCTACCGTAGTTTTAATATTTTTTGGAGCCATTGCAGGGTATATTCCGGCAAAAAGAGCTGCGGGAATAAAACCGATTGAAGCCTTAAGAGACGAATAATATGCGATTTTTATTTGATAGTAATACCTGGCAAGAGATTTTTGGTTCTATTGGAAAGAATAGGACCAGAACGATTATTACTGTGGTAGGCGTGCTTTGGGGAATTTTTATTTACATAGTGTTGTCAGGAGCCGCTAAAGGACTGGACAATGGGTTTGAGAAGCAATTTCAAAATGTAGCCATGAACAGTATGTTTACGTGGGCGCAAAGTACCAGTATGCCCTATAAGGGATTTAAAACGGGAAGACAGATTCAGCTTAAATTAGGGGATGTTACTATATTAAAAAACAGGATTCCCGAGATACAGTATATAGCGCCCAGAAATGTAAAGGGTGTTTTTGGGGGTAGTCCAGCCCAAATCATTAGGAACGGAAAATCTGGAAATTTTGCGGTATATGGGGATTACCCGATTTCTACAAAAATTGCCACAAAGAAAATATTCGATGGGGGTAGATTTATCAATGATGAGGATATTGAAGAGGCAAGAAAGGTATGCGTTATTGGGGAGCGTACCCAAAAGGAGTTGTTTGAAAATGAAGAGGATCCCATAGGGGAATATATTAGGGTAGATAATGTGTTTTTTCAAGTGGTCGGGATACATAAGTTTACGCCCGGAGGTGGATTTGAAAGTGATTCCGATATTTATATACCCTTTACTACCTTTAAAAAATTATATAATATGGGGGAAAATGTGGGTTGGTTCGCCATAGCTGCTTATGATGATGCGGATGTGATTAAGGTGGAGGAAAATGTGAAGGCGGTTCTTAAGAATATTCACAACGTAAACCCAAAAGATGAGCGGGCCATTGGGTCTTTTAACCTTGGAGAAATTTTTAATAGAATTGTTGGCTTTGCCAAAGGTTTAACCTTTATGTCCCTTGTAGTGGGGATAGCCACCATATTGGCGGGGGTTATAGGTATCGGAAATATTTTACTGATTTCGGTCAAGGAAAGAACCAAAGAATTAGGGGTAAGACGGGCTCTTGGTGCCACTCCTAAGGAAGTGCGATCGCTTATTATCTTGGAGTCGGTCTTCTTGACCATGATAGCCGGGGTTATGGGAATAATATTGGGGGCTGGCGTGTTAAGTCTAATTAATAAATTGACTCAGGATCTGGATTTTCCCTATGCCAATCCAACCGTACCCATACCCTATGTTTTAGGGGCTTTGGTGATTATGGTTGTTCTAGGTACTTTGATCGGGTTAATACCTGCCCAACGCGCCGTAAGTATAAAACCAATAGATGCTTTAAGAGAAGAATAAACAAACCAATACAAATAAATACAGTAAGATGAATAAGATAGTAAAATATGTGTTGATCGGAATTTTGGTGCTTGGGGCCCTTTGGGCAGCTGCCTTTTTTATTAAGTCCAACAGTAAATCAGCTATTACCTATGAGACAAAAAATCCTTTTACTACCAATATACAAAAGAAATCCGTGGCAACGGGTAAGGTAGTCCCGGAGGATGAAGTGGAGATTAAACCACAGATATCGGGTATCATTGATGAAATATTGATGAAAGAAGGTGCCAAGGTAGAGGCAGGCGACCTTATTGCTAAAATAAAGGTAGTTCCAAATGAACAATCCATGAACCAGGCAAGAGGTCGTGTTAAAAATGCTGAAATAGCTTTGGAGAATACCAAGATTGAATACGATCGGAATAAGACCATATTTGATAAGGGTGTAATATCATCCCAAGATTTTAACACCCAACAATTGAGGTATGATCAAGCAAAATTAGAACTACAGAACGCCCAATCGGATTACCAGATTATCCGTGACGGTTCTGCTGGTGGCAGTGCTATGGCCAACACCAACATTCGGGCAACAGTTTCCGGGACTATCCTAGAAATTCCGGTGAAAGAAGGAGATCAAGTAATTCAGAGCAATAACTTTAATGATGGTACTACCATTGCCACTATTGCGGATTTGAGTGTTATGATTTTTGAAGGAAAGGTTGATGAAGGCGAGGTAGGAAAATTGGAATTGGGAATGCCACTGGAAATTAGTTTGGGAGCCATCAATGATAAGAAGTTTGATGCCAAACTGAGGTTTATTGCACCAAAGGGAATAGAAGAGTCCGGTGCAGTCCAATTTAAGATAGAGGGAGATGTTACTGTTGATGATAATTTTTTGATTCGAGCGGGATACAGTGCCAACGCTTCCTTAGTACTTGAAAAGAAGGATAGTGTAATGGCAATTCCCGAAGCCCTTTTACAGTTTGATAAAATTACGGACAAGCCCTTTGTTGAAATTGCTATTGGAACCGTTGAAGAGCAAAAATTTGAAAGAAAGGATGTGGAGATAGGGATTTCAGATGGTGTGAACGTGGAAATTATTTCTGGAATCGCCAAAGATGACAAGGTGAAGGTCTGGAATAAAACGGAACCTATAAAGAAGGGTGACGAAGAAGAAGATGAAACAGCAGCGACAAAATAGAGTGGAAAATTAATCCAAAAACAATCTAAACATGAAAATTACGATTACTATAGGCTTGTTTATTTTCTGCTGCGGTGTTATTAAGGCCCAAGAAAAGAAATGGACCTTGGAAGAATGCGTTTACTATGCCGTTGAAAATAACTTGACCATAGCGCAATACGAACTTGATCTTGAGAATGCGAAAATAGATAAATCGGATGCCGTAGGGGATATGTTGCCCAATTTTAATGCAAATGCAAGTATTTCCGGTAATTCGGGACTCGTTTTGGACCAATCCAGGAACGAGCAGGTTACGGGGACGGTAACAACGGCTTCAGGAGGTTTTAGTTCCTCGGTCAATATTTTTGATGGCCTCAGGAGTATCCATAGGTTGAACAGGGCTAAACTTAACGCCTTGGCCAATCAATATAGATTGGATAATTTAAAGGATGATATTATGCTTGCAGTGGCCAATTCTTACCTTCAGGTTTTGTCCAACAAGGAGTCGCTAAAGGTTTTTAGGGCGCAATATGCCGTAACGGAGCAAGATTTGGTAAGGACCAAGGAATTAGTGGATGCAGGTGTTGTCCCCAAGGGTGATTTATTGGAAATAGAAGCTACTGCAGCCACACAGGAGCAACAAATCGTCAACGGGGAGAATCAAGTGCTGATATCAAGGATCGGTCTGGCGCAACTGCTTCAAATCACCGACTATGAAAATTTCGACATTGCCGAGGAGGAGTTTAATGTACCGCCATCGGATATATTAAATAACTCCCCGAAAGCCATATTCGATAAGGCACTTACTTTTAGGAACGATATTAGATTCTCCATGTCCAACGTGGAATTGGCGTTGAAGGATTTGGATATCGCGAAGGGTGCTGTCTATCCAACCTTGGGGGCTTTCTTTAATTATGGTACCCGATATTCAAGTGAATTTAGAAATCCATTGACTTTTGATAGAATCTCTTTTACCGATCAATTGTATTTAACAGATGGTATTGCCTATGGATTACAGTTAAATATCCCGGTATTTAATGGGTTTAGCGTTAAAAACAATATCAAACGTGCCAAGATCGGAGTGGAAAAGACACGATTGCAGTTACAACAGGATAAATTAGACCTGGAAACCAATATAAATCAGGCATACGTAGATGTCAAGAGCCTTTCCAAAGCTTACGAGGCAGCTCAGAAAACCTTGAAGGCACGGAGTTTGGCTTATGAGTATTCCAGGGAAAAGTTTAATGTTGGTTTAATGAACGCCTTTGATTTTAGCCAATCACAATCCAGAGTGGATAATGCAGAGGCAGAATTGATACGAACAAAATATGACTACATATTTAGGGTAAAGGTATTGGAATTTTATTTTGGGTTACCTATAACATTGGATTAATCTATATTTGCAGTCTATTATGGCTATGATTTTAAATTTAGAGACTGCTACTACGAATTGTTCTGTGAGTATTGCCAGAAACGGGGAGATAATTGCGTTAAGGGAGGATAACAGCCCTACTTATTCGCATTCGGAACAATTGCATATTTTTATTGGGGAAGCTTTGAAAGAGGCTTCTTTATCTTTTAAGGATATATCCGCTATTGCCGTGAGCAAGGGGCCTGGGTCTTATACGGGTCTTCGCATAGGGGTGTCTGCGGCCAAAGGGCTTTGTTTTTCCTTAGATCTGCCGCTTATATCCGTTGCTACTTTGGAAAGCTTGGCCAGACAGGGTTATGGCAATTACGATTTTATTATTCCCCTCTTGGACGCTAGGAGAATGGAGGTATATTCTACTGTTTTTGATGCCGATGGAAAGAATATAAGGGAAACCATGGCCGAGATAATTCAAAAGGAGAGTTTTTTGGAATATGCACAAAAAGGCCGTGTTTTATTGATAGGAGACGGAGCAGAAAAATGTAGGGAAATCTTGGGCCATCCCAATTTTAGTTTTAAATCCGCATTGCCGACAGCAGTGGAAATGGGAGAAATATCCTTTAAAAAGTTCAAAGTAAACAACTTTGAAAATGTAGCTTACTTTGAACCCTATTATCTAAAGGATTTTATGCTGCCAACCAAAAAACCTTAGGCCTGAGGTTGGTGTATAACCCTTTGTGGGAAAGGAATTTCTATTCCTGCAGTGTCTAACCTATTTTTTAGCTCTTCCATAACATGAAAGTGGGCTGCCCAAAATACATCATTTTTGGCCCAAAAGCGCAAGGAAAGATTCACGGAGCTATCACCCAATTCAGCCACATATACTTCTGGGGCCGGATCTTTTAGGATATCCTTGTTCTCTGCGCAAATCTGTAGTAATATATCTTTTGCCTCCTTAATATTGGAGTTGTATCCTATGCCTACCTCTATTTTATCCCTACGGGTGTTTTGGGCATTGTAGTTGATGATATTGTTGTTGGATAATTGGCCATTGGGAACAATGGCAATTTGATTTCCAAAGGTGCTTATTTTTGTGGTAAAAATGGTAATTTCCTTAACCGTGCCATCTACCCCTTGGGCCGAGATAAAATCACCTAACTTGAATGGTTTGAATACTAAGATTAGTACCCCACCCGCAAAATTGGCAAGGGAACCTTGTAAGGCCAGGCCAATGGCCAGACCTGCGGCACCAATAATGGCTACCAGCGAGGAGGACTGTACGCCCAATTGGGTAATTACCAGTACGAATAACATTAATTTTAAGGCAATACTTATAAAACTTTGAAGGAACGATTCCAAAGAAGGGTCATAATCCTTCTTCTTGAAGAATTTTTTGACCATCCTATTGACCAGTCTAATGACCCATAGGCCCACTAACAAAATTAGCGCGGAGGTGACTATTGAAGTGACTAATCCGGGTAGGATTTCCCATGCCCATTCTTGAACTTTAGTTAAATTATCCTCGTATTCGTTAAACATATTCATGTAATTTTAATTTTTTGCAAAACAATAAATAATCCAATTCCCTGTCAAATTCCAAACCCTAAACAATTGTTAATCTTGTTGACAATTTCTATTGGTATCAACAGTTTTGATAATAGTTAGAAAAATATACTACAAAAAAAGCGCCTTTTATTGGCGCTTATTAATCGAAATGCGAATAAAATTAATTCACTTCAAAAGTGATTTTAACGTTTACACGATAATCGTCCAGTTCTCCGTTCTTAACCGTAGCACTTTGTTCTTTAATGTAGACCGAACGTATATTTTTTACCGATTTGGAAGCTTGTTCTACAGCTTTTTTAGCAGCATCCTCCCATCCTTTGTTTGAATTTGCAAGTACTTCGATAACTTTTAAGATAGCCATAATGTTTAGTTTTAGATTCTCTTAAAGTTAATAAATAAAACCTAAATTAAAGATTAAAAGCCGTCAAAATCAACCATTTAGGGCCACTACTTCCTGAATCTTGTCGCCCATCATATCTTTTAACATGGTTTCAATACCGTTTTTCAAAGTATAGGTAGACGAAGGGCAACCGCTGCAAGCCCCTTGTAAAATTACGTTTACAGTTTTTGTGTTTTCATCGTATGATTTAAAAAGTATATTACCGCCGTCACTTGCAACCGCAGGTTTTACATATTCTTCCAGAATATCAATAATCTGTTTGGAGGTGTCATCTAAATTAATGTCCTCTAATTTAGATTGTGGGGCAGCTGTTTTTTGCTGTTGAAGACTTGTAGCCGATACCACCTCCTGGCCTTTCGCAATAAAATCCCTGATTTTTTCTCGTAATTCTGAGGTGATATCATCCCATTCTGCCACCTCATACTTACTTATGGAGACATAATTTTCATCAAAAAACACCTCTTTTACGAAGGGAAACATAAACAGTTCCTTGGCCAATTGGGATTCTTTAGCTTCATCAATGTTCTTGAATTCAAAAGTAGTGGGAACAATTTTTTTGTTGGTGACAAACTTCATCACTGATGGATTCGGGGTCACTTCGGCATAGACTGTAACCGCCACTTTTTTCTGTTGCTCATCTTCGGTAACTACGGGTTCCCCTTCATTAAGATAATCAACCAATTGCTGCGCCACGCTATCTTTTACATCGTCCCATTCTACAATATCATATCGTTCCAGGCCAATAAAATTACCAGAAATGTATACGGTTTTAATAAATGGAAGATAAAATAATTGTTGGGCCAAAGGCGAAATTTTAGCCTCATCTATGTTCTTAAATTCGTAATTGTTGTTTTTAGTAATGAAATGATTAGTTTCAAATTTTAGTATCGCTGGATTCTTCGTGGGTACCACGGTAACTATAAACTCCTTCATTGTAAAATTTTTTACAAAAGTACAAAGGATTTCTAAGTAATGGCATATATAATAATGTAGTATTTCAGCCGTTATATTTTATATTTGGAGGATGTTATTAATTGACCCCTAGCCTTAAATGAAACAATATTTATTGATTTTACTTTGGTTTTTTGCGTTTGGTTATCAATCCAATGCACAAGAAGGCATTCCGGTTTACTTTGATTATTTGGCAGATAACTACTATCTGGTCTACCCATCAATGGCCGGTATAGGTGAAGGAGGTAAAATTAGGGCCACGATTAGAAAGCAATGGTTTAATGCAGATGAAGCTCCCAATATGCAAACCTTAAATGCTCATGCCAGGATGGGTGAAAGCAGTGGGTTTGGTGCAATACTTTTTAATGATGCCAATGGCTATCATTCCCAAACGGGTTTAAAACTTACATACGCCCATCACCTGCAATTGGGCGGCGGGGACTACAGGAGCCTTAATCAGCTTTCTTTTGGGCTAAGCGCCGGGATTCAACAAAGCAATTTGGATGAGTCGGAGTTTGTTTCGGTTATACCTGATCCTATTATTACAGGTTCCAGGAACAGTGTTAGCTATTTTAATATGGATTTGGGAATGTCCTATAATTTTATGGAGTTCTATACCCACGCTGCGGTCCACAACTTAATGGGACGAGGTAGGGATTTGTATTCTGCGGTTGAGTCTAATAATTTAAGGAAATACCTGTTGTCCACTGGTTATGTTTTTGGAAGGAGCGAATGGCAGGTGGAGCCTTCCTTATTATTTCAGTATACCGAGTTTACCAGCGAGAAGGCTATTGATATTAATGCAAAGGTCTACAAGAGTGTAGATTTTGGAACGGTTTGGGGTGGTATTTCTTACAGAAGAAGTTTTGATGGTGCGCAGTATCAGACCACTTCCAATTTTGGAGAACAACGTTTACAGCTTATTACTCCTATAGTTGGCGTAAACTATAAAAATTTTCTAGTATCCTATAACTATTCCTATCAATCAGGGGATGTTAGATTTGATAATGGCGGATTTCATCAAATTACCTTGGGATACGATTTTGGACAATCTGAAAAGAGATATGATTGTAAATGTCCAGCAGTTAATTACTAATTCCGGAAGCCCATTGTGCAACTTGGGACGCTTGCAGGTCAATTGCCTTAATAAGGTGTACTCCATTTAAGATAAATATACATTGCCGATTACCGGATAGCTTAAGTTTATGTTTCTGTCTCTTCGCTCCTGCTTCTCTGTAGATAGGCGTAGTTGAGAGGTTTGGGTATTAATATCTTAAAAAAGAGGTCTCGACTGCGCCGGGACAACAGTCCGCTAAATACCTCATTGATACTTATGGATTACTTGAGCTTACGCTAATAAATCGGCCTTGGTCTAGGTTTATAAATACTAAATGTTCAACAGATCTACCAAGATCTATTGAACATTTGCTTTAATATGTTACTTAATTTCACCGGCAATTCCTTTATTTATAAGGAATACTTTTTTGTCCAAGCGGCTATTCCCAGTTATAATTTTTCTTGGCCGCTTGTTTTTTAATCGCGGTAAACATGGCATTTTCCAATTCCCCGTTCTGACTGTCCTTTTCCTGTGAGCTAATATAGGCCTTCCTTTTACGGTTCAGTTCTTGAATTTCTTTTTGGATATCGCTACGTTCTTTTTTCTTTTCCTCTATGTAGGATGCAATTTCGGCTTTGGACTTCTTCTGTAATTCCATTGGTAATTGACTCTTATTAATTTTGGTTATGTTAAAATCTTTGTTCTTGGAGGCATCCACTAGGTCCCATGAGGAATTGGTATAGAGTCGGGAAGACTTGCTTACCGCTCGTTTTACGGCAACAGCTTCTTCCATTTCCATGGCATTTTCATCCTGGGTACTTTGCTGCTGCATTTTGACCGACCCCAGAGCGCCATATGATATATACGTTTTATTTAAATTGGAATTCAACCTAATGATAACCTCATCATAGGGAGTGGTTATATGTGCCACTTCTCGGTTGTGGTCAATGGCCATGTATTCTCCTCCAGATAGTGTGGCCCCATTCTTCCAATCGGTGTTCATGCCGTGTGCGTAGGCACCACAATAAATGGTATTGATAACCACATCTTTTTCCTTGGCGTTGGCCATGGCGTCCCTATAATCTAGTTTTCCCTGGGTAAAAGGTTCATTGCCGGCAATAAAGATCATCTTTAAATGGTCGGGATTCTTTCCCCAGTCCAGTTGGTTCAAAGAAGTTTGTATTACCTGACCACAATACTCTTCCCCTCCATTGGTGGATAAAGAGAACAATTTTTCGGAAATCTCATCCAGATCACTGCTAAAGGCCAGCACCTGTTGAATATACCCTTCCTTAGAGGATAGATTATTGTTTCCATATTGGTATAGCGCAATTTGCAACTGGGGCCCGCCGTCGTTACCGCACTTAGCATGCGTAAATTTGTTCACGATATCCCATAATTGTGCTTTTGCCTGATTAATTAGTCCGTCCATACTATTACTGGTGTCGAGCAACAGTGCAATCTTGACCATATTATTGGTTGTTTTGGGTTCTTTTGTGGTTGCTTCAGTGGCGATAGGGTCTTTGGGGTTGTTCCTTTGATTAAGGTAGGAACCATAGGTCTGTCCTGCACTGAGGATAATTGCGCTCACTATTAGGATTTGTTTTGCATTTTTCATCTCTATTTTGTTTTAGTTAAACATTTCTACTGATATACTTTTACGGGTGGGATTGTTATAAGTACTACTATTGGCCTTTGTTTAAGCCACCGGAGTTTTCTATAATTGGATTTTAATGGGTGATATTACATGTTAAAAGTATACTCAACATAGTTTTAAAAAAATCGGTAATGAGTGAACTGTTATTTTGGTTGAGGCAATAGGTATTTGGGATTAGGGAAGCCTCTTTTGTGTTGAAGAATGGTGTGGCCAATTGGAATAAGGCATTTTTTAGTATGGTTTAAATCGATTAAGTTTATCCTATATTATTTTGTAAGGCAATGACTAAAAGTTTGCACATATGTTTATTTCTGTTGCTAAGCAGTGCAGTTGGGTTTTCCCAAATAATGCAGGGAGGAGAAGAGTTTGGAGTTCAGGGCGTGGTCAAGGAAAGAGAAAGTAATCAAGGTGTTTCCGGAGTGGCAGTGTCAACGGAAACAGGGGGGTATACGCTGACCAATGCTAGGGGAGAATTCAAAATAAAGGTTTTAATGGGCCAAGAACTGGTATTTGAAAGTCCAGTAATGCAAACTGTTCGCTATCAGGTTAATAGTAAGGATAAGATAGTTATTTCTGTGGTGATCGTTGCTAAGGATAATCTTGGATTAAGCAGGAGTAGTAAAGATGGGGTGCCTACTTCTTTGCATGGAGATTATGTAGATTCTGCAGTTTTTTACAAAAAGAAGGATATTCGAAAAAGCATCGATTTTATAACCCGATCCATTTCCCAATTAGGGGGGAGTAACAATAAGGAAGAGTTGGCTATTTCCTATACAGCTCTGGGCGAGGTTTATGAATATCATAAGCAATATGATTTGGCCATTTCCAGTTATAAGGATGCTCTTTTGGCCAATAAAACCCATAAAACTTCATTGTTGTTGGGTAGGGCCTATATTATGAACAAGGAATATGAAGCAGCGGGTAAAATTTTATCTCCCTTGGTCGAAATAGCTAGGATGATACCGTATCAAAGGGTGGAATTATACGAATCCCTAGGGGATGCCTATGTTGGTCTTGGAGAGGTAGATAAGGCTATAGCGTATTATAATGAGGGGCTTGTAGTGGCCGAAAAGAATCAGATTTCACCTAAAACTATCGATTTAAACTCCAAAATAGCAGGGGCTTATTCCAAGGAAAATAGGTTGCGGGAGGCAGATGCATATTTTAATAATTCTTTGGAACTGGCATCCAAACAAGCGCCTCAGCGCTCGGTCCAGGAAAAAGAGAAGGTGGCCGACTTTTACAATCAAAAAAATCAATTTGGTCAAGAAATCGCTTTGCGGAAAAAGAGCTTGGAGGAACTAAAAAAAATACCCAAGACCAGCGCAACGGTAACCGGACCGTTAATTCAAAAGGATTCTATTACGGCCCAAAGAATAAATTATAAGATAGCCAACGCCTATATTGCCCAAGATAAATATGACGAAGCCATACCTTACCTGGAAGAAAGTATTAAAGATGCGGATGTTGAGGATGATTTATTCGTTCAGAAAGACGCCACGAGAAAATTATCGGAAGTTTATAGGTATAAGGGTGATTTCACAAAAGCTTTGGAAACCTATCAGCAATATGTAATGGTGGTAGATACCTTATATGTCAGAAAAGAACAGGAGATAGCTACAGCTGCCCGTTTTAATAGGGAAATTGCATTGAGGCAAAGTAGAATTTCCGGTTTGGAACAGGAGCGGGAGCTTTCGCAAAGTAAATACAATCTAGCGCTTACCGAGCAACAATTGGTGGAAGAAAGTATTAAACGTCAAAATTGGATCATCTATTCCTTGATTTTTGGAATGCTCTTGATGGGATTGGCCGCCTACTTTTTTTATAGAAGTAATGGACAACAAAAATTGGCCAATAATTTATTGGCCTTGAAATCGCTGAGGTCACAAATGAACCCTCATTTCATTTTTAATGCCTTAAATTCTGTAAATAATTTTATAGCCAAAAACGATGAAAGAAGTGCTAATAGGTATTTAAGCGATTTTTCGACACTAATGCGGGCGGTATTGGAAAATTCTGATGAAGATTTTATTCCCTTGTCCAAAGAATTGGAATTGTTGGAATTGTATACGAAATTGGAGCATTCCCGCTTTTTGGATAAATTTGATTATAACATTGAAATCGATTCAAATATTGATATTGAAGCTTTTCAGATCCCACCCATGCTGTTGCAACCTTATATTGAAAATGCCATATGGCATGGGTTGCGCTATAGGGAAGATAAGGGGTATTTGAAGGTAGAACTGAAGCGGAAGGGCAAGGGTACTTTGGAGATTTCCATAACCGACAATGGTATAGGTAGAAAGAATTCAGAGGCCTTAAAGACCCAAAATCAGAAAAAACAAAAATCGAAGGGTATGGGCAATATTAAAAAAAGAATAGAAATATTAAACGATATGTATAAAGATAAAGTGGATGTGGCTATTTCTGACCTGGAGAAAAATGGAACAGGAACCAAGGTGCTATTTACGGTTAAAAAGGATTGAGAGTGAATGAAAATGTTGAGGTTTTGAGTTAATTAGGCTTTATCATGGAGGTACATTGAATTTTAATAAGAAAAAATGAAGCTAAATGCGATAATTGTAGAAGACGAGGTAAATAGCAGGGAAATTCTACGTAATTATTTAATCAAATATTGTCCCATGGTCAGTCTGTTGGGTGAAGCGGCAACCATTAAGGAAGGGCTGGATCTAATTAATACAAAAGAACTGGATCTAGTGTTTTTAGATGTGGAAATGCCATTTGGGAATGCTTTCGATTTATTGGATCAGTTACCGAATCGTAATTTTGAGACAGTTTTTGTCACTGCCTATAATCAGTATGCACTAGATGCCCTGAATGCCCATGCGGCGTATTATTTAATGAAACCCATTAGTATTGATGAACTTATAAAGGCAGTGGTCTATGTGTCCGAAATAAGGGAAAAGGAAAAAACGATAGGGGACCGGATACTTACGCCGAAATTAAATAAGGTGGACGGAAAGATAAGCTTGCCACAGCAAGATGGTTTTCAAGTGTTAAATGTGTCCGATATTTTGTATTGTAAGGCCGATGACAATTACACGGAATTGTATTTGGAGAAAAAAAAGATTTTGGTCAGCAAGACGCTGAAATATTTTGAGGACGCCCTGTCGGAGTACACCTTTGCGAGAATTCATAAGTCTTACCTGGTAAATGTGAACGAAGTGGTGCAATATAAACGGGGAAAAGGAGGGAGTGTGGTAATTTCCAATGGTAAGGAAATAATGGTTTCTGCCTCTAAAAAGAAGGATTTGTTGTCGTATTTTGAATAGATTTGTCCAAAGTTATACGTGCTGCCTTCAGTCTATAGCTTAAAGATATACTGTGGTTTTAATAAAACGAAATCTGGCAATTAAATTAAGAACAACAAAATGATCAAGACCATAAACGGTAAATCGCCTCAGATAGGGGAGGATTGTTATATAGCGGAGAATTCCACAATTGTAGGGGATGTAACTATGGGCAACCAATGCAGCATTTGGTTCAATGCCGTGCTTCGCGGCGATGTGCACTTTATAAAAATGGGGGATAAGGTAAATGTGCAGGACGGTGCGGTGATACATTGCACCTATCTAAAATCACCTACCACTATTGGCAACAATGTATCCATAGGCCACAATGCCATTGTTCACGGTTGTACCATTCATGATAATGTGTTAATAGGAATGGGGAGTATAGTCATGGACGATTGTGTTGTGGAAAGCAATAGTATCATTGCGGCTGGTGCTGTGGTAACTAAGGGGACACATGTGCCGGCAGGTACCGTTTTTGCAGGTATGCCCGCAAAAAAAATAAAGGATATCAGTACTGAGTTAAGTGAGGGTGAGGTAGTGCGAATTGCTAATAATTACGTAAAGTATTCCAGTTGGTTCAAGGAGTAATTTTTTTTGGATTAACGGGTTGATAATCATTTCAAAGTTGAGACTTGAAGTGTAGAACGGATTAAAGGAGAAACCTTAAGAAAAACTAATTCTTATGATTCAAGGCAAACACCTAATCAAATAATCTTATTTTTGTCCCAACATTAAACAGTATAACAATAAACATATGAACGCATATATTTTTCCTGGTCAAGGAGCGCAATTCGTAGGAATGGGATTGGATCTTTATGAAAACTATCCCTTGGCACAAAAAATGTTCGAAAGGGCCAATGAAATTTTGGAATTTTCTATAACCGATCTTATGTTCGAAGGTACTCCGGAAGATTTAAAGGAGACCAAGGTAACCCAACCGGCGATTTTTTTACATTCTGTAATCATGAGCCAAGTTTTGGGTGAGAGTTTTAAACCAGATATGGTGGCGGGGCATTCCCTTGGGGAGTTTTCAGCTTTGGTGGCCAATGGAGCGCTGAATTTTGAGGATGGACTGCAGTTAGTGTTTAAAAGGGCTATGGCCATGCAAAAAGCATGTGAGGTACAACCGAGTACTATGGCAGCTGTTTTGGGTTTGGATGATGCTATTGTAGAGAAAATATGTGCAGAAATTACCGGTATTGTTGTTCCTGCCAATTATAACTGCCCTGGGCAGTTGGTCATCTCTGGAGAGGTCGAGGCCATTAATATTGCCTGTGAAAAATTAAAGGAAGCCGGTGCCCGTAGAGCCTTGGTGCTGCCAGTGGGTGGAGCCTTTCATTCACCTTTAATGGAGCCTGCTAGGGAAGAATTGGCTGCTGCCATAGAGAACACTATTTTTAAAACTCCAAGTTGTGCCATCTACCAGAATGTGCCTACTACTGCAGTAAAAGATCCTGAGCTTATAAAAGCAAATTTGATTGCGCAGTTAACGGCTCCGGTAAAATGGACCCAAAGCGTACAGCAAATGGTAGCCGATGGGGCAACAACATTTACGGAAGTTGGACCTGGAAAGGTACTTCAAGGCTTGGTTAGAAAGATTCATTCTGCGGCGGAAACCCAGTCTGCAGTTCTGGAATAAATTACATCTTAGTGGAATTTCGATTGAGGTCATTTTTTAATTGAATTGTCACTTCTTGATATTCTTTATGTGTATTATTGATTCCTCTTATTTTTCAATGACTTATACCATGCTGTTGGTTCAACAATCCTATCCTACAGATGGTAAATGAAAATATTCGAGAATAATAATGCATTGTATCCATTAAGATGGAAGCTATGGCTTTTAATCCCACTGTTCCTATTTTTTCACTAGTAATTATGAAATCTCAGCCTTTACATTTATTAAAGGTGTAGGTGCTTATAAATCTACAAAAGGGTATCCTGATGATGTTGCTCATGCTGAATGGGCGTCTTTGCCGTTTCAGGAAAGAGCTGGTATAACCGTAAGTTCTATTAGCAGAAATACCAGTGAATCCGGACAAACAGCATTTTTTACGATAGTTCTTAATTCCCGGCCAAAGAATGGGCTAAAAATCGATTTAAGAAGTAGTGATGAGTCCGAGGGAACTGTTGATTATAGCATAGTTGTAGGGGAGATAGATTCCAAGGATGATGATTATGAAGAGGTACGCAACAAGGCTGTTATCGTGATTAATAGGGATGATGACCTTAGTTGTCCAGCGGGAGATGTCGCACTCGTGAAAAATCCAGATGTAGCCACTGTATTTTGTGAGTCGTTTAGTCAAAATTTAAACGAATACAATGGTAGTAATATGCCTTCTGGCGTAGTTTTGATCTGGAGCAGTAGTCCCGTTTTAGCAATGCAGGTGCCCGCTTGCAAAGTTCTATAGTGAATACGCCAGCATCTTATTATGGTTTCTTTTACCATGCAGGAGCTAATTGTAACAGTCCTCCTTTAGAAGTAAATGTAGTCCAAAGTGAATTTCCTCAGGTGCTGACAACGGTACCTGCTACAATCTGTGGGTCAGGAACTGCTAGGTGAAGTGTAACGGTAAGTGAATGTATTTTGGATACCGATAATGATGGGGTAGTGGACCAAAAAGACCCTGCCAATGACCCCCATGTATCCCCCAATGCCACTGCTGAATGTGGGATTGATTTAGTGCTGGAGTTCGAGGTAGGTAATCCTAATCCCATAGTAGGGGAGTAGGTAAAATTCACAATTATCCTTTGCAATTTATCCGTTTTGGAAGCTGTGGATGTACGAATAAAGGAATTTATAGAGGCTTCATGGGGTTTCAATATATTTCGCACACAGTGGATGTTGGACTCTATGACCCGGACAGCGGTGTTTGGCTGCTTCCTGAAGTAGAAAAGGAAGCAATTTATACCCTGAAAATAAACGTGCGTGTTTTACAGAAAGGTACATTTTTGAACACAGTTGCATTGGTCTCCTCCCAGCCGGAAGATGTTAATAGGGCGAATGGTATTACTTCAGTCTCGGTCGGGGTTTCCGGCAGGTCATCGGAGACCTGCGGGTATGTATTCAACTAGCTTTCTCCAAATGGCGATGGGGTCAATGATCGTCTCCTGGTAAATTGCATAGAGCAATTCTCAAATAATTTTTTGGAGATATTTGATCGGTACGGTAATAGGGTTCACTCCGTGCAGGGGTATGACAATTCCTGGGAGGGAATGGGTAGGTCTGGTTTATTGCCCAAAGGCACCTATTTTTATGTGTTGGATTTGGGTGATGGTAGGGGAATTATAAAAGGATGGATCAGATTGTCGGCTAAAGAGACCGGTAGTTGTTATGTGTAAATAGTTGGTTTTGGGTTCATAGGGCATATTACCTAGCATGCTTTTTATGTCTATTTATGGTCAGAAACAATTGTATTAAACAACTGTAAACATCTCCACAATGCCTTGGGGAGGGTTTAATTTAAAACCGCCGACCTTTTTAAGTTTGCTTTTCATCTGATAAATTCATATTTAAGCTGTATTCTTAGGCTTATGGGGTATTTTTTCTTAATATTGATTCCCTATTTTTGGGGAACGGTCTAGCTGTTACCCATTTAAATCTTAGTATGAAAGAACCGGTTATGAAAATAAATACCCTATATAATATATTTTCAAAGCTTTCGGTATCTTATAAACGGAAGTTCGTATTGTCTGTGAGTGCTATACTTTTGTTTAGTGCTGGGGTTAATGCACAAATTATATCAATCGAAGCTAATGATGATACAGCCTCTGAGGCAGGTATAGTTCCGGGGCAATTCAGGGTTTTTACTAATTTAGTGTCATTTTCGGGTTCTATTGACGTAACTTATACCGTGGCTGGATCTGCAACGCCAACCACAGATTATACGGCCCTTACGGAAACGGCTACTTTGCCTCCTGGTTTTCTTGGTAGTGAGGTGTATATTGATGTAAGTGGTATTATAGATGATAATCTTGTTGAAGGTGATGAAACTGTAATTGTAACTTTGACTGCGTCCACAAGTGGTACGATTGGAACGCAAAATCAGGCCACAGTAACGATTCAAGACAATGATATTTCAGTTGAATTTTCAACCGCCAGTAGTTCAGCTATGGAGGATGTTGGGGATAATCTACCGACATTAATAGTTAATGGTAGAGTAGACGACGGTGCTACAGCGGTTGTTTTGGGGATTGGCGGTACTGCAACCGCCGCGGATTATACCTTGGCAAGTACAACCGTGAATATTCCTCCTGGATTATATAATAATGATCCAGTTGCCTTGGGTCTTGCAATAACCCCAGAGGCTATAGTGGAACCTGATGAAACAATTGACTTGACAATTGACGCCATAAATGGTGATATTGTTGAGGTGGGAGCTATAGCTGCAGTGACCTACACGATATTGAACGATGACAGTGTTACGGTGGAGTTTTCCTCGGCCACGGGATCAGGTCCTGAGAATACCGGGGCCAACCTCCCAACGCTTTTTGTTACTGGTACGGTTACGGCTACTACCAGTGTAACTGTGACCAACTCCGGCACAGGTTCTGCTTCGAGCGGGATAGATTATATATTTACCAGTCCCCAGGTGGTGAACATCCCTGCGGGAATATATGATGGTACGGCCGCCACCAATATATCTATACCGACCTTGGCTGTAACCAACGAAGGGGTCGTAGAGTCAGATGAGACAATAGTCTTGGGTCTTGGTACGCCTACCGGTGATGCCTCCTTAGGTCCCATTACTTCTACAACTTATACAATATTGAATGACGATAGTGTTACAGTTTCCTTTTCTTCGGCCACAGGTTCGGGTCCTGAGAATACCGGGGCCAACCTCCCAACACTTTTTGTTACGGGTACTGTAACTTCTCCAACCAATGTAACTGTGACCAATACAGGTACTGGGACAGCTTCGAGCGGGGTGGATTATATATTTACCAGTCCCCAGTTGGTGAACATCCCTGCGGGAATATATGATGGTACGGCCGCCACCGATATACCCATACCGACCTTGGCTGTGACCAACGATATGGTTGTAGAGTCGGACGAGACAATAGTTTTGGGTCTTGGTACGCCTACCGGTGATGCCTCCTTAGGTCCTATTACTTCCACAACTTATACAATATTGAACGATGATAGTGTTACGGTTTCCTTTTCTTCGGCCACTGGTTCGGGTCCCGAGAATACCGGGGCCAACCTCCCGACACTTTTCGTTACGGGTACAGTAGCTTCTCCTACCAGTGTAACTGTGACTAATACGGGTACTGGGACAGCAACTAGCGGTACGGACTATATATTTACTAGTCCCCAGGTGGTGAACATCCCTGCGGGAATATATGATGGTACGGCCGCCACCGATATACCCATACCGACCTTGGCTATAACCAACGATGTGGACGTAGAGTTGGACGAGACAATAGTTTTGGGTCTTGGTACGCCTACCGGTGATGCCTCCTTGGGTCCCATTACTTCTACAACTTATACGATAATCAACGATGACGGAGCGGCGACAGTTGCCTTTTCATCGGCCTCTGGCTCGGGCGCCGAGAACGCTGGGGCTGGTATCCCAACCTTGTTGGTGAACGGGACGGTTGTTGATGCGAGCTCGGTGACGCTGACCCCTGGCGGTACGGCCACTGGTGGTGGTGCGGACTATACCTTGGCTAGTACCACAATAAACATTCCGGCTGGAGTCTATTCAAATACAGTAATATCACTTGGGCTAACAATAACGGCGGATGCCGTGGTAGAGATGGATGAGACTGTCGTCCTTGGTCTAGGTGGGGCCACCGGAGATTTGACGGTTGTTGCCCCGGCCTCGACGACTTATACGATAATCAACGACGACGGAGCGGCGACAGTCGCCTTTTCGTCTACCACTAGTTCGGGTGCTGAGAACGCTGGGACTGGTATCCCAACCTTGTTGGTGAACGGGACGGTTGTTGATGCGAGCTCGGTGACGCTGACCCCTGGCGGTACGGCCACTGGTGGTGGTGTGGACTATACCTTGGCTAGTACCACGATAAACATCCCGGCTGGAGTCTATTCAAATACACCAATACCCCTTGGGCTTACCATAACGGGGGATGCCGTTGTAGAGGTGGATGAGACTGTCGTCCTCGGTCTAGGCGGGGCCACTGGGGATTTGACTGTTGTTGCGCCGGCCTCGACCACCTATACGATATTGAACGATGACGGAGCAGCTACAATTGCCTTTTCCTCAGCCACTGGCTCTGGCGCTGAGAACGCTGGGACTGGTATCCCAACCTTATTGGTGAGCGGTACGGTTGTTACCGCGAGCTCAGTGGTGCTGACCCCCGGTGGTACGGCCACTGGTGGTGGTGCGGACTATACCTTGGCTAATACCACCATAAACATCGCGGCTGGAGTCTATTCAAATACACCTATATCCCTTGGGCTTTCCATAACGGGGGATGCCGTAGTAGAGTTGGACGAGACTGTTGTCCTCGGTCTAGGTGGGGCTACTGGCGATTTGACTGTTGTTGCACCGTCCTCGACAACCTATACGATATTGAACGACGACAGTTATATTGCGAGCATCACCGCGAACGATGCCACTGCCTCGGAGACTGACAATGCCACGGGCCAGTTCACAGTAAATCTTGGAGCAGCCAACATCACAGGTAGTCCCATAGTAGTGAACTATGCCATCGCTACAGGAGGGTCCAATGCGACCAATACCGATGATTATACAACCATTGGCACAAGCGTGTCCATAGCTGATGGTGATCAAACGGCAGTTGTTACCATTATTCCTGTGGACGACGGATTGGCCGAGGGTTCAGAGACGGTTATATTGACCTTGGCCGCTGGTGTGGGATATGATGTTGCCACTGCACCTAATAATACGGCTACGGTAGTTATCGCAGATAATGACAATTGTATTGAAGCTCCCCTGATCAATAGTACGCCCACCATTTTTTGTGAGGATTTTTCTCAAGACTTAGACGAGTATACCGATACCACCATTCCATCCGGCTTTGAATTAATTTGGAGAAGTAGTAGTGATTTTAATTCAGGTGCAGTATATGACATTGTTACTGATCCGGCCACTTATTATGGATTTTTGCACAATGAGGATACCGGTTGCACTAGTCCGCCCTTGGAGGTAACCTTGGTGCGTAATGAACCACCCACAATAACAGTTCCTACTTCATCATATACCATTTGTAGATCAGGTATCGCAACTATAAGTGCTACGGCTTCAGACGGTGGTAGTGTGTTTTGGTACAACTCGGAATTTGGAGGGGAGGCAGTAGGTGAAGGCAGTAACTTCGAAACACCTAGTATTGATGTCACCACCACTTATTGGGTGGAGGCTTCTGCTAATGGGTGTGTATCGGATAGGAAGGAGGTTACAGTTACCGTTGCGGATCCGGTGGAGACTGGGACAACTTCGGATACTGCGGCTTGTAGTGTTGCAGGGGAAAGTCCCAATACTATTGATTTGGAGGAGACTCGAAGTGGGGGGGATACCGGAGTTTGGAGTGTGGTAGGGACTCCCCCGGGAAGCATTTCCATTGATGGGGATAATAAGGTAAACTTCGTGGGAGCGCCCGATGGTGATTACGTTTTTAGATTTACCACTAATACTGCTGTTTCCCCTTGTGTAAACGAAAGTGTTGAGGTTACTATTAGTGTAACCAATTGTACCGTGGATAGTGATGGAGATGGAATTTTGGACCGCGATGAAATAGCTTTAGGTTTAGATCCCCAAAATGATGATACAGACGGGGACGGCATTAATGATGGGCAGGAAGTGGGCCCCGATATTAATAATCCTATCGACACGGATGGTGACGGAATTATAGATGCGCTTGAGTCCAATATTTTGGATTCGGACAATGATGGTGTGGTGGATCAACTAGACCCCGCAAATGAGAACCCTTGTATCCCTAATATTTCGGAGGCCTGTCAGATAGACCTTGGTATTGAGAAGGTAGTGGATAGGGAAAGTATATTGGTTGGGGGAGAGGTTGCCTTTACCATCACCCTGACCAATTTAAGCCAGATCATGGTGACCAATGTTGCAGTCAACGACCTTATTAATCCTGCATTGGGCTTTGAGTACGTAAGTAGTACTGCAACTAAAGGTGAATATGATCCAGCGACTGGAGTATGGCAATTGGAAGAAGTTTTGGCCGATGAGGTGGTTACCTTGACCATTATGGTAGATGTTCCGGAAGAAGGTACGTTTCAAAATACTGCTGTTATTGTGGACTCCTTTCCGGAAGATTTAGATGCTGCCAACAATACCGCTTCTGCTACGGTAACGGTCACCTCACGTTCTTCGGACGAATGTGGATTTCTCTTTAATATGATATCTCCTGATGGGGATGGCACTAACGATACGTTATATATTAACTGTATTGAAGAGTATCCCGATAATACCCTTCAGATTTATGACCGTTACGGCAATGAGGTCTTTACGGCCAACGGGTATGACAATTCTTGGATGGGAACGGGTAAGAATGGCGATTTGCCAAAGGGAACCTACTTTTATATATTGGATCTTGGCGATGGCACGGAAGTGCGAAAAGGTTGGATCCAAATCATAAGATAAAATAGACTATGAATTTTAGAATATACAGACTAGGGTATAGCGTTCCTTTATGGATCGCCCTTATGTTGTTTTTTATTGTCTTTAAAACCTTTGCACAAAAGGAACCACAGTATACCCAGTATATGTACAATATAGGTAGTTTTAATCCGGCTTACGTGGGTACGGTGGAGACTCCGGATATTACAGGTCTTTATCGCGCTCAATGGACTGGAATTCCAGGAGCGCCAAAAACCATGCGTTTCGGAGTAAACCTACCTTTTACCAATGAAAAAAACGGGTTGGGGTTTAATGTGGTCAGCGATCAATTAGGGCCAACTTCCCAGACGTACATAGATGTAGCTTATTCGTTCCAAGTGAAGCTGTCAGACGACACTAGGCTGTCTTTTGGTGTGGATGCAGGTGGCTCCTTACTTGATGTAGATTATACCAAAGGAGATTTTGAGGATCCCAATGAGCCTTTGTTGAACAATGCGGATACCTTTAATAAATTCTATCCCACTGTAGGAGCCGGTTTGTTTGTGTACCAAGAAACCTGGTATGTGGGATTATCGGTGCCCAATTTTTTGACCTCTGGAATATATGCCGATGAAGTAGCCAATATTGTGGAGGATAAAGTACAGTTTAATTTTATAGGAGGCTATGTTTTTGACCTTTCCGATGGTCTTAAGTTTAAACCGGCTTTCTTGATGAACTATTTAAACGGTTCCCCTTTAAATATAAATGTGTCCACTAATTTTTTAATTAGCGATCTAGTAACTTTAGGGGCTTCCTATAGATGGGATAATGCTATTAGTGGTTTGGCCGGATTACAGGTTTCCAATAGTCTATTCCTAGGGTATTCCTACGATTACAATACCAATGGGCTGGGAGAGTATAGTCAGGGTTCCCATGAAATGATATTAAAGTTTTATTTGGGTAAAGCTAGCGGGAAGAGTAAGGCCACTAAAAATCGAGACCAAAAAGGCCAGCCTAAACAGATAGATAGCCCTAGGTTTTTCTAAAATAGATAAAGACATGAGGTTTAAGTTAGTAGTTATATTTTTTATCCTTTTATGGTCCTTTGGATTTGCTCAGCAAAAAAAATCCAAAGGGGATATTTTGTTTTTTGAGTATTCCTACAATGAGGCTATTATAGCGTATCAAAAAGAAATGCGGGAAGCGAAGCTTTCCAATTCGCAATATTTAAACTTGGCAGATTCCTATATGAAAATAGGAAGCTTTAAAAAGGCTTCGAATATATATGTAGATGTTTTTGAGAAAGATACCACTATGTCCAAGTATCACTTTAATAAAATGCTACAGTCTTTGGCCAAAACCTCGGAGGTAGATAAGCTTAAGGTTTACCTGGCCAATAAAGAAGATGAACTGTCAAAGGAATTGGTAGAGAACGCGAGTTTTAATTATGAATTAATTGCAGCCAATAAGAGTGAGAATCTGGATTTTGAGATATTCAATATAAGTGGCAATAGTTCAAAAGCTGACTTTTCCCCCTCTTTTTATAACGATAGTTTATTGTTTTCAAGCGACCGCCCTGATGGATCCAATAAAATTTATGGGCCTTCGGGAGAATCATATTTGAATATTTACGGATCAAAAATAGATCTTCAGGGCAATGTAAAAAACCCGAAGCCGTTCAAGGGTGTTTTGGACAGTAAATTCCATAAAGCTACACCCTATTACTCCAAGGATTTAAATACTTTATTTTATGTGCTGTCCAATTCGGACGGTGAAAACTTACAATTCAGCGACAATGGTAAAAATGCCCTCTCCATAGGAATGATTACCGCTGATGGCTCATTTGAGTTTATTTTAAGGGATCCAAATACATCATTTTATTATCCATTTTATGAGGCAGCTACAGGTCGATTGTTTTTTGCCGCAGATTTTGGGGATGGTTATGGTGGTACGGATATATATTATGTATATACCAATGATGGATTGATCATGTCAGCACCCATAAATTTAGGGCCTAGAATTAATACTCCCGGGAATGAAATAGCCCCGTATATATTTGAGAATAATCTATACTTTTCTTCCGATATATTTTATGGATTGGGGGGGATGGATATTTATAAATCTACCATTCATCCAGATAACTCCTTTAGTATTCCGGTAAATTTAGGGGAGGGTATAAATTCTTCAAAGGACGATTTTGGGTTTGTTATTAAGAATAATGATACCAATGGGCTGTTGGGCTATTTTTCATCCAATAGGGAAGGCGGTAAAGGGAATGATGATATATATGGGTTTAACGTTAAGGAAAAACCTGGTTTAAAAACCTTGTCGCTAAAAGGAAAAGTGGTTGATCTTACCTCCAATACTGGGGTCTCTAAAGCCCAGGTTAGGTTGTTGGATAAAGATGGTAATTCCGTAAAAGAAGTTTTTACCGACGAGAATGGCGATTACAGTGTTGAAATTCCTTTTCAAAATATCATTACCATTGAGGCTACCAAAGAAAAGTATTCCATATTTTCAGTGAGCTATCAGGACAGCGAGTTGGAAGGAATAGAGGGGGAAGCCTTTAATATGGGAATTAAGTTTTTGGAGGATTTGGTGGAGGAACAAGAGGATCAAATAGTAATTAAATTAAAAAAGTTTCTTTTTGATAGGGGACAGAGTGCCATAACTCCCAGTATTGCCTTAGAATTGGACAAGGTGGTAGATGCTGTAAAAAGATTTCCCCAATTACAACTTAGGGTGGAGTCGCATACGGATAGTAGAGGAGGGGCTAGTACCAATTTCACATTGTCACAAAAGAGGTCAGATGCTATAAAAAAGTATCTTTTACAAGAAGGGGTGCCGTCAAGTAGTATCCTTTATTCCATTGGTTATGGTGAAGAAAAACTCCTGAACGGGTGTAAGAATGGTGTTTTTTGTTTGGAAATGTTACATAACAAAAACGAACGTTCGCTAATAGTAGTCCTGAACTATAACCTATTGTACTAAAGGTCTAGGCCAGCTACGGTAAGCTCTATTTTGTTATAGTGGGAAGTTGTCCTTTACTTGCTCAAAATGCATCTACTACAATCCTTTACCTCCCCGTAGTACGTTTCCCGGTATTTGTGGAGTGTGCTAATGGGAATGCCCAATAGGGCTTTTTTTATGTAGGTTACCTTAGTATATAAAATCCCCATTTTGGAATTATAACGTTTTTCTTTTCTGGTATTTCTCTTGATGCTAATCAATTTCATCAACTTATCTTTTGCATTCTTTCAGGGGATTATAATAAATATCTTGATCAAATACAAATTTATGGGGTAAAAAAAGGTTGTAATAATCGCATATTGTAGTCTGGATCGGGCCAATACATGGACATAAAATGTTGTTCTGTAAACGTCAATTTTTAAGCAGAACCATCCAACAATAATATATGGAAAAGAGGGTTAGGAATAGAATTCCTATATAGGTCAGTATTTGGAGTTTTTTATTGGGTTTGTTTATTTCGGGTATTTCGTTGCTTATTACATTCTTTAAATTCATATACCCTATGATAGGGGCTACTACAAAAGAAACAAACGTTGCTAATGCCACAAGTAGGCCCATATTGCCCGAGAAAGTGTCTATAACGGTATAATTAATAATCGCAAGGATTATTATGGCAATGGGAAAACCTCTTCTCTTTAAATTGCCTTTTTTAGGGAAAAGCAAAGTAAGGATATCAATACTTACCCTTGCAATGGCGTCATGGGCCGTTATACAGGTGCTGAACATGGTAGCAAAAGCGGCAATGGCTATTGCTATATAGGCCCAAGCCCCAATATTGGACGTAAATAATTGGACCAATTGATCAGCAAAAACCACAGCACTAGTGCTCAGCTCTGTATTGGTGCCGTATAGGGTAAGCCAACCAATAGTCATAAAGAAGATAGCCAATAATGCTGTGGTGAAATATCCAAATTTAAACTCTTGAAGCGCCTCCTGAAGTGAAGGTTTGTGATGGGAGTTTTTAAATTTTTCAATACTCCATAGGCTTATCCAGCTCGAGGCTTCTACGGTGGTGGGCATCCAGCCCATTAGGCCTATTAGAAAAAGGACCCCTGCTTCATTAAAAATTTGGGGTGCTTTAAAGTTCTCGACCTCTGTTACCTGACCATTCCTTATGACTAGAATGGTAGTTACCAGAAGGGCTAGGAATAACAGGGAGATTACATATTTCAAAGATATCTCCAAAAATTTATAGCGGCCAACGATTAGAAGTATACAAATGAGTAGAAAAAGGCCTCCTGCTACAACATTTACCGGTGTGTGGGTAAGCTGAAAGAGGTTGATCAGCAAGCCCGAGGTGACTACGTATAGTGCAGCCAGAATGGTAAAGGTGCTAAATAAAGTAATAATGGCATAAAAAATTAAATAGCCTTTGCCGCGATTATGATAGCCTTCAATGAGGGTTTTATCGGTGATATTGGTATATCGTATTCCAAATTCAAAAAAAGGATATTTAAGTATATTCGCCAAAATAATGGGAATTACCATCATCCATCCATATCGGGCTCCCGCCGTGGTGGATAGCACCAAATGAGAAGTGCCTATAGCTGTACTTGCAAAAAGTAAGCCTGGGCCAAGGTTTTTGATCAGATTTCTAAAACTGCTTAATGTGGGCATGTCGAGGATAAGTATAGCTAGAACTAATTGATTTCAATTTTCTCCCCATAAAATTTGGGTTGTACATTAAAAGTAAGGTCGATAAAGACTTTAACCCGTGCAAAATACTCCCTTATCCGTACTTTTAGGCCATTTTTTAAGGGGATATCTTTAGCATTAAATCCAATGGCGTCCAGTCCCTTTTCTTGAGCTAGATAAATGGCCCTCTCATTATGGAATTTCTGCGAAATAATGGTAACATTGTCCAATCCGAAGATAGCCTTGGCTCGAAACATGGAATCCAAAGTACGAAAACCAGCGTAATCCAGAAAAATTTTTTCGGTGGGTATGCCTCCTTTTACAAGGTCTTTTTTGAATACTGTAGGTTCGTTGTAATATTGGGAACTATTATCCCCACTTACCAATACATAATCAATCTTCCCTGCCTTATACAATTCGAGAGTCGCTTTAATTCGATTGATGTAATACGGGTTGGGTCCGCCACCGATTAATTTGCTGGAGGTTCCCAACACCAACCCCACCTTGTTTTTGGGAATGGTAACCGTACTCCAAAATGTTCTATTTTCGGTGTCCTTAACAATGATATGATTGCAAGAGATGAGGAGGATGTACGTAAATAGTATCCCTAAAAAAAAGACTATACCAATTTTCTTTATCATCCGTTGCTAATAGTAGTTTTGTAAATGGTCGGCGACATGGTTAAACTAAATGGTGGTTACAAAATACCTTGCTCGTTCACTGCTATTTGTTGCCAAAGTAGTAATAAAAATCAATTAAGCAGATAAAATATACCCCGACCTATTGGATCTTGGGATGGAATATTTTGATAAAAGTGAATTAGCTTGGTTCGGATGCTTACCTATATATCTTTGGTGCTGGTAAATGCTAGTAGATATTTAACCAGAAGTACCTATAATTGACATACTTATCCAGTATGTCAATTAGTCAATTTAGACTCGGTGTAGGGTAGTTCTGGTCTAAAGAAATGATTCATTTGTTTGTTAGAAAAGGAACCGTAACATCAATATTCAATAGCCATCATAAGTATGGATTAGACCAAACAAACTCGTTCCGGAGTAAATGAAAGCCAATGAATGGGGTAAAGTTAAATCAGGATCCCCAAATTAAGATTTCTTGGACTTCTTATCACGTTTGGCCGCCTTTTTTTCTTTAGCAGATAATAGGGGTTCTTTTTTTACATTCTTCTTTGCGTCCTGACTCTTTGCCATAGCGGATGTTTTTTTATCAAAGATAATGAATATTCAATCTGGTCCTAAGTGGTAATTAAAATTTATACTGTATTGATAGCCAAGGGGGCTGAGGTTAAAATAACATACATTGATTTATCGTTGCGTAAAGAAATTTACGGGTATAAATGCTATTATTGTATGGCAACGCGTTTTTTGGCCATTAATTTTGCAATTACTTTTTTCAGTTTCTTTGGTTTATCGGCATACTTTTCTAAATCGACAATTTCCACTTTCCTAAAATCAACAGGATGACTTTCACTTTGTAGGGATATGCTTCCTTTTTTTAGAAGTTCTCCTTCCGTAGCTCCATTCACAGGGTCTAGTTGTGGCTTCGAGTATCGCATTACCTCTTCGCCGTTTACAAAATGAACTATTAAGGAGTCCTTTATTACTAGAACTTCAACCCTTGTCCACTGGTCTCCATGATATGTTTTCGATGAGGAATTGGCACAATGTTGTTTTATGGTCTTACCATCTTTTACATATTGGGTGCCAGGTGTGCATAGGTTGGCTGTAGATCGTTCATCCTTGCCATTGCCTCCCAACAACTGTACCTCAATGGAATTTGGGAAATCCTGATCAAGGGTCATATTGGCCGGATCCTGTCCGTGAATCATAATACCGCTATTCCTATAGGCCCAGCCGGGACCTCCCTTAACTTGATCTCCAACAAACCGGTATTCGACCCCGATTAAATAGGAAGAAAACTGTTTATTATAAAATAAATGGCCAAATTGCTCGTCAAATTTGGAATATTGATCATATCTTACCTGAATGTGTCCGTCATTAACCTGAAAAGTGTTGGCGTAATTCTCGTTGAGTTTGTGGTGTCTTATTTTTATTTGCCAGTCATTTAAGTCTTTTCCATTGAACAAGGGGTTCCACTTTATATTTTTTTGAGCTGTACATTCACTGGTGATGAAACCTAGACCAAGTATAAAGAAAATGGTAAGAAGTGTATTATTTGATTTGATTGTCATAAATTCAAATTTAGTTTGAGAGGCCTAAAATAGCATTTTAATTTAAATGGTATTGGACAATGCTCTTAAACCTGATTTTATTAGAAAGAGTGCTAAAGATTTTATTTTTAACATGAGCTTCTTTGACTTTTGAGTGTATTCTAGGAATTGTTATTTTTGAACCTTGCTTGATTTTTACCTTTGGTACTACATTGGAGTCCTGTATTTTGGAGGAAGGAATGTGTTGTTCGAAAATTATTTGGTTGTTGTAATAGTAGATATTATATTTTTTTGCTTAAACCAACCCTTGTACTTTGAATTATTGCCATAGCAGCATTTTATTAAAATGCCTATATAGGACGTTTGTGTTTATGAATATACTTCCCTAAAAGAAAAATTACACCTTATTCGGCATTCTCCTCTTCTGGAATGGTGCCGTTGCAGAGTTCAGTAAATCTAATTACATCACTATCGTCAATAAAATTATCGGTATTGTATTCAGTAAATTCCTGAACCTCAAGAATTGTGGAATTATTATAGGAAGTAATCCGCATTAGCTCGAAATCCTTTAAGATGGGAGTAGAAACTATTCCTTGGTAAAAATCTGAATTATCATATACCCTCATTCCGTCAATATCTATGACTATCCTAGTAACGCAAACTTCATCTACCTCATGAACCAAAGGAATTGCATAGTACAATGTCTGCAGTTCCTTTATGTTAAATCCGCTTAAATTACCGTTCAAATTATCTAGGGGCCCGGTATAACACATTAGATCGCCATTTATAAGTGTTTCTTGGTCGGGGGTTATCTCTATATCAAAAGGAGTTGTCAGGTTTGTGAAAGCCCCAAAATTAAATCCAGGGGCATTTTCATCGGGCATTTTATGTGTAGGCATATTGCCTGAGGCAAATAAGGAAATATCATAAACACTATATTTACCTACTGGTATCTCTATAAGATCGGAAGATATAATGTTATTATTGTTGTCAATTGTTATTTCCGATATAGCATATCTTGTAAACCCCTGTACTCCCGTCATATATATTCTAATCTTAGTAGGTGTCTCATTGGAACATTCGGGTATTTCACCTTTACCGACGCTATTATTTCCTTTTATATATCCCCCTTTAAAAGTAATGGTTCCAGATTTTTCCAAACCTTGAATATCTTCTGTAGAACATGAAAATAATAAAATTGAGAATATGGTAAGTGCCGCTTTAAACATGACATTTTATTAGGATACTTAATAAGGTATTACTTATATGATGTGTATTCTTTTTTTTAGTCAGTATTTCGAGGAAAAACAGTTTCACGCTGTCCAAAGACCACAAAGTATTCTTGGAACTATTTTAATTTCATCAGTTCTCTTGATTCCTAATCTTGGGGCAGTGAATAAATTTTGTTTGGACTGGGGTTATTTCAAAGAAATCGGTGTGGGTATAAATCGCGTTGAGGAAGATCTAGATTTACATTAAACTGCGCTTATATTTTCCTGTTTGTCATCAAACAAAAAGCTTTAGAGCTACAAGACCGAATTGACTTAACTTATAATGAAATTGATACTATAGTGTTTAGGTTATATGAATTAACTCAGGATGAAATTGCTATCGTAGAGAGGAATTGAATACTGACTTTTTCGTAAGGCGTTGTGTAATAAAGTATTAAGAAGATATTTTTTAAGAGAAAATGAAGGGCGTAAAGGCTAAATAATACGAATCAACTACTTCAGCTTATAAAAGTAATTGTTACTATTTTGTTACTGAATAAAACAAAAAACCCTTGAAAATCAGTTGATTAACAAGGGTCTTTGTACTCGAGATGGGACTTGAACCCATACGGACTAATGTCCATTGGATTTTAAGTCCAACGTGTCTACCAATTCCACCACTCGAGCCTAACTGCTCAGGGCAGAAAAGATTTTACAATGGAGCGAAAAACGGGATTCGAACCCGCGACCTCCACCTTGGCAAGGTGGCGCTCTACCAACTGAGCTATTTTCGCAATTTTAATAATGAACGTTGCATCCTTTTAAGATGCGGGAGCAAATTTAATACAATTCTGTAAAAAGCAAAGAACTTTTTGCTAAAAAGAATCAAAATATTTGTAAGGTGCCCAAGGAGAGTATTTTAGGTGGTAATTATAGGCTTTGTCCCTATCCGGTAGACCGCTTAGGCATTCTTCTTTTTGGTGAGCAAGCGCTTAATTTCATTCAGCTTCATCAAGGCTTCCACGGGGGTTAACGTATTGATGTCCAAATGGGTAATCTCCTCTTTTATTTGTTCCAATAATGGGTCGTCCAAATTGAAAAAGCTTAATTGCATTTCGTTTTGGACCAATTGTAATTTATCGGAAAGCTCTTCGCTGGAATGTGATTTTTCGAGCTTTTTAAGAATTTTGTTGGCTTTGTGGATGACTTGTTGGGGCATACCGGCCATTTTGGCCACGTGTATGCCAAAACTATGTTCACTGCCACCAGGAGTTAGTTTTCGTAAAAAGAGTACATTGTCCTTAAGTTCCTTTACTGATACATTGAAATTTTTAATGCGGGTAAAGGTGGACGTCATTTCATTGAGCTCGTGGTAATGGGTTGCAAATAAGGTTTTTGCCCGTGCAGGATGTTCATGTAGGTATTCTGAAATGGCCCAGGCAATGGAAATACCGTCGTAGGTGCTGGTGCCTCTGCCTATCTCGTCCAATAATACCAAGCTTCTTTCCGATAAGTTGTTTAGAATAGAGGCGGTTTCGTTCATTTCTACCATAAAGGTAGATTCTCCCATAGAAATATTGTCACTGGCGCCTACCCGGGTAAATATTTTATCCACAAAACCAATTTTGGCAACTTCGGCCGGAACAAAACTACCCATTTGAGCCAAGAGAACAATTAGGGCTGTTTGCCGTAATATGGCCGATTTACCACTCATGTTGGGTCCAGTAATCATTATGATTTGTTGCTCATCCCTATTTAAGGTAACATCATTGGCAATATAGGCCTCACCTAAGGGTAATTGTTTTTCGATCACAGGGTGTCTACCACCAATAATGGACAATTCGGTGGAGTCGTCCATGTCCGGGGAAACATAATTGTTTTCCTTGGCTAATTGTGTAAAGCCGCAAAGGCAATCCAATTGTGCTATTTGGAAGGCATTATTTTGTACAGGGGCAATATATTCCTGCATCCAAACTACCAATTGGGAGAATAATTGTTGTTCCAGACTTAGAATGCGCTCTTCCGCACCCAATATTTTAGCTTCGTATTCCTTAAGCTCTTCGGTAATATAGCGTTCGGCATTGACTAAGGTCTGTTTTCGAATCCAATCCTCAGGTACTTTATCCTTATGGGTGTTACGTACCTCTATATAATAACCAAAGACATTGTTGGAGGCTATTTTCAGTGAGCCAATACCTGTGCGCTCAGTTTCCCTTTCCAGCATTTTATCCAGATAGTCCTTGCCGGAAAAAGCCAGTCCTCTTAGCTCGTCCAGTTCTGCGGAATAACCCTTTGCAATGGTGCTCCCCTTCAGCATGTTTACAGGAGCTTCCTCACTGATCATTTCTTTGATCTTGGTTCTCAGCATATCACAGCTATGCAATTGATCGCCTATGAGATTTAGTGCTTCATCTTTACTTTTAGTCGTAATTTGTTTAATGGGTACAATGGCCTCCAAGGAATTTTTAAGCTGAACAACTTCCTTTGGATTTATTTTTCCTGTGGCCACCTTGGAAATTAATCGTTCCAAATCTCCAATTAGTTTAATTCCGCCCTGCAATTTTTGGTGGGCAAGCTCGTTTTTGCTCAAATGGGTTATAACCTGATGTCTTCTTCGGATTTTTTCGATATTCTTCAAAGGAAGTGCCAACCATCTTTTTAGCATTCTTCCACCCATGGGGGAAATGGTTTTATCTATGACATCTAGGAGTGTAACGGCATTTTGATTATTGGAATGGTACAGTTCCAAGTTTCTTATGGTAAACCTATCCATCCAGATATGTTCCTCTTCCGCAATGCGTTGAAGGGTGTTGATATGCTGTAATTGCCTATGTTGTGTATCGGAAAGGTAGTGCAGTACAACGCCTGCTGCTACTATGCCGTGAGCTAAATGATCTACTCCAAAACCTTTTAAATTTTTGGTTTTAAAATGATTGGTGAGCGTTTCTACGGCATAATCATCCTGAAAAATCCAGTCTTCTGTAAAAAAGGTGTGAAAATTTTTGCCAAATACCTCTACGAATTCCTTTTTGTTGGCTTTGGATACCAATACCTCATTGGGAGAGAAATTTTGAAGTAACTTGTCTATTTGTTCTTCATTGCCTTCCGAAGTCAGAAATTCACCTGTGGATATATCTACAAAGGAGATTCCCAATCTTTTTCGTCCAAAATGAACCGCGCATAAAAAATTGTTGGTCTTGGCCGAGAGAATATCGTCGTTCATGGCCACTCCGGGGGTGACCAATTCGGTAACGCCCCTTTTTACTATGGTCTTGGTCAGCTTTGGGTCTTCCAGCTGATCACATATGGCTACACGTTGCCCCGCTTTCACCAATTTTGGCAAATAGGTGTTTAGGGAATGGTGTGGAAAACCAGCCAGCTCCGTTCTGTCCCCCCCGTTGTTCCGGTGGGTAAGAATAATCCCCAGTATTTTTGAAGCTTTAACGGCATCTTCCCCAAAAGTCTCATAAAAATCCCCAACACGGAACAATAATAGGGCATCAGGATATTTCACCTTAATGGTATTGTACTGTTTCATTAAAGGGGTTACCTTTTTTGTTTTTCCCGAGTCTGCCAAAAGCGATTTTATTAACTTATTTTTGCATTCCTTTCCTGAACAACGAATGTAAGGTTTATCTGCCGGAATGCACCATATTGTTGATATTTTGGGGATAACTTTATGGCGTTTTGGCCTAGCGAATGTTCTTGGTAAAGTTGGGAAAACAGTAAAAATTAAAATTGGATTAGATGCGTAAATTGGAGAATAGCGAATTAGACCGACTAAATGTTGACGAGTTTAAACAGGTAGAAAAGACACCGATTTGTATTGTACTGGATAATGTGAGGAGCTTGAACAATATTGGATCGGTATTTAGGACGGCAGATGCCTTTTTAATTGAGAAAATTTACCTCTGTGGTATTACTGCAACCCCACCGCATAAGGATATTCACAAGACGGCCCTTGGTGCTACGGACAGTGTTGCGTGGGAATATAGGGAAAACACACTGGAATTGTTGGAAGAATTAAAACATGCGGATTATAGTGTCCAATCTGTTGAGCAGGCAGAGAATGCTATGATGTTGAACGATTTTAAAGCGGATAAAGATCAAAAATATGCCCTGATTTTTGGTAACGAGGTTAAGGGGGTTTCCCAAGAGGTAGTTTCGAGCAGCAATGGCGTATTGGAAATTCCCCAATACGGTACCAAACACTCCTTAAATATTTCGGTAAGTGTGGGTGTGGTAGTGTGGGACCTTTGGGCAAAGTTAAATGCCTAATTTTTAAAGGTGAGCTCGATTTAAACAGTAACGTATATCACTGAATATTTACTGATAAAATTATTTTTTTGTGTCTCCTCATTCCTTTTCGCCTCTCGCTAGATAGGCCTTTCTCTTGGTAAACTGTCGTAGGCGAGAGGTTTTGGACAATTGGATTTTAAAAATAAGGGCTCTCCCGATACCTTTTTTGGATGAGCTCTAACGCACAACGTTTAACTCAACAACTCTTTGATAATAGAAAATAAAAGGGGCTCTCTTTATTAACTACCAATAAAAAACCGCTCATTGCCTGCTAAAAGCAATAAGTGAGACTTCTTGTCGTCCCGAAAAGGGACTCTGTTGAAGTGGACTTTCTGTCATTTAGAATGAGCGCTAGCCAGTTGGGACCGCAGGTTTGCGAATAGCCCTTAACTAGAAGAGACATGAGCTAAAGCACACATCAGGCTCAAACATAGGATTCATTTCGATCAAAATGGCATATAACGCTGCTCAATAATGGTGAAAAAGAATGCATCTACGAACCATTGCAATACATCTGGATACCAAATAAAACGCTTCTTGTGCGACTTCTTAACTGATGCAAAAAAGTATCTCCTGTCGCAATGACTGAAACCAGTCGTTGTGCGTAGCATTGGGAACGAGTCAATCTCATACTTCCAAGCAAAGATTTGCGCTTCCCGCACCTTCTGGTCTCTCATTTGTCGAGTCCACATTCCCTTTAACAGGGGAGGCATTTTTTATGTTTCTAGATTTAGAAATGAAACCGTTAGTTTTATAATTGATTTCTTCCGCTGGCCCTGATCGTGTGCTGGTTTTAGTTAATTATGTCCGTGCAAAGCCCAAGAAAATTAGAAAAAGGGAAATTCTATAAAACCAAAAACCCAACCGGGTGGTTGGGTAGGCACTATATAGTTTGAGTTAGTTAGTTTAAAACCTTAAAGTCTCTCTGGCGTATTTTTTTGAGGTGATATACAACTCAAAACGACTTTATTGTAGACGCAAGTAAACAAAATGATTTGGTCTGTGCAAATAATATGTGAAAATTATCTTAAAATGAGAGTTTCACCGCAAATTTTTGAATTTGACCCAAAATTACTTCATAATCATCTTGGTTTTCCACAAAATCCAGCTCGCTAATATCTAAAATTAGATTGTTTTGCTCTGGAAAACTTTTTAGAAAATCGAAATACCCCCTGTTCAACTTCTCCAAATATTCAGGCGCTATATTTTGTTCGTAATTTCTTCCCCTTTGCTTTATGTTTTGTAGTAACCGCTCCGTGTTTTGGTACAGATAAATATATATTTTAGGCTTTTTTATCTCCTTGTACATGAGGTTAAAGAGCTTTCGGTATAGTTTAAATTCCTCCTCTTGAAGTGTGACCTTGGCAAAAATTAGGGATTTGTTAATGTCGTAATCACTTACCATAAAATTCTTGAAAAGATCAAACTGGGACGTATCGTCCATAAATTGTTGGTAGCGATCCGCTAGAAAAGACATTTCCAAAGGAAAGGCAAACCTGCTCTGATCTTCATAGAACTTAGGCAAGAAGGGGTTGTCCGCAAACCGTTCCAGTACCAGTTTTGCATTAAAATCATGTCCGATTTTATGGGCCAATGTGGTTTTTCCAGCGCCAATATTTCCCTCAATGGCAATATATTCCATTTGGGAAAAAAGCTGTGATCTACTCGTATATAACTTATGTTGGGTTCTGGTAATAATGCTCTTGTCCTTGCATTCCTGTAATAGGTTTCGGGTATCCTTGTTTAGGATAGGGTGATAAAACTGTGGGGCAATGTCGGCCAAGGGCTTGAGGACAAATCTTCTGAGCGGCAGGTTGGGGTGGGGTATAGTCAGCGCATCGGTATTTATTGTATTCTTATCGTAATATATTATATCGATATCTACGGTCCTAGAAGCATACCCTGTTCCTTGGTTCCGCTCCCTGCCCAACTTGGTTTCAATTTCCAACAATCGTTCTAAAAGTGCATAAGGAGTAAGTAGGGTTTCTACAGCAATACAGGCATTATAAAAATCTTCACCTTCAAAGCCCCATGCTGGGGTTTCGTATATAGGGGATGTTTTTACAACTTCGCCTATACTGGATTGGATTAAAAATACCACCTCCTGTAGGTGATTTAATTTGTCCCCCAGATTACTTCCAAGCGAAAGGTATGTTGTTGCTGTCTTGTTCATATAAAGTGGGCAAAGTAAACAAAAGAAATTTACTTCATAAAGGGAAAGGGCAAAAACAGGACCAATTTTTAACAGCCTTGATCGAGTGCCTATCAAAAGCGATGGGTCTATAATATTCTTCAATTATAATGGTGTAGAACCCACATTGGTTATCTTTGCACGTTATTGCAATAATTAATAGAAATGAACTTTTTAAGAAATTTATTAGCGGCAATCATAGGTTGTCTCATTGCTTTCGGAATCATGTTTGTCATGTTTCTTGTTTTGGCCGCCCTTATCGGGCAAGGAGAAGATACGGTAATGGTCAGGGATAATTCCGTTTTGGAAATTCAATTGCAAACTCCGATCAATGATTATGTGGGGATGGACGATTCCAACCCCTTTGCCGGTCTCTTTAATTTAAATCAGGGATTGGACGATATTTTGCATGCTATCCGTGTGGCCAAGGAAGACCATAAAATTAAAGGCATCAGCCTAAATAATAATGTTCTTATGGCTGGCTTGTCACAAACCCAGGCGATTAGGAATGCATTAATGGAATTTGAAACAAGTGGGAAGTTTATTTATGCCTTTGGGGATTTTTATACGCAAAAGGATTATTATTTGGCCAGTGTTGCCAACGAAGTATCCCTTAATCCTGTAGGTGCATTGGATTTTAAGGGGCTATCCACAGAGGTTCTTTTTTTTAAGGATTTGCAGGAAAAGACCGGTGTTAAAATGGAGGTAATTCGCCATGGGAAGTATAAAAGTGCTGTAGAGCCTTTTTTGGCCAATGAAATGAGCGATGCCAATAGGACCCAGATCAAAGAGTTACTGGACGCATTATGGGGTTCTATGCTTATCCATATTTCTGATAGCAGGCAAATCTCTATTGAAAATCTCAACCAAATAGCGGATACCTTAGGGACTAGGACTTCGGAATATGCCGCTTTATCAGGGCTGATTGATGATGTGGTGTTTTTTGATGAATATGAAGCAAAGATCAAGAAGACACTGGAGATACATGAAGATGAGGATATTAATTATATCCCCTTATCGGATTATATTAAAACTGCCAGCAAGAAAAAAATCAACAAGGGTAAAGATAAGATCGCAATTATTTACGCCCAAGGGGAAATATGGTACGGTGAGGGTGGTTCGGACGTGATTGGGCAAGGGATTATTAATGATGCACTTAAAGAGGCTAGGGAAGATGATGATGTTAAGGCGATAGTGCTGAGGATAAATTCTCCCGGAGGAAGTGCGTTGGCCTCCGATATAATTTGGCGTGAAATTGAAATTACAAAGGGGTTCAAGCCAGTAGTAGTCTCCATGGGCGATGTTGCTGCTTCTGGTGGATACTATATTGCCGCCGGGGCCGATAAGATTTTTGCGGAACCTACAACTATTACCGGGTCTATAGGTGTTTTTGGTACTGTTCCCAATATAAGTGAACTTGCTGAAAATATAGGGGTGAATGCGGAGCAAGTTGGAACCAACAAAAACTCGGTGGAGTATTCCTTGTTTGAGCCAATGAACGATAGTTTTAGAAGTAATGTGCTGGAGGGAATAGAAACAACCTACGAAACATTTTTGGACAGAGTGGCTCAAGGTAGGGGTATGTCCATGGATCAGGCTGATAGTGTGGCACAAGGCCGTGTATGGAGTGGGGTAGATGCTAAGCGTTTGGGGCTGGTAGATAAATTGGGAGGATTGGATGATGCTATTGCCGAGGCGGCCCAATTGGTAGGTCTGGACAATTATGGAATAAAGAGGCTTCCTAAATATAAATCGGATTTTGAGAAGTTAATGGAAGATTTTGGAGGAGCCAGTACCAAGAGCAAACAGAAAATTATTCAACAGGAAATTGGGGCCGAAGCCTATGCAATTTTAAAAGAAATAAAATTGGCCCTCGAAAACAAAGGAGTACAGGCCAGAATGCCCTTTACGTTGAATATCAAATAAAGGTTTATTTATCAAAAGATATTAAAAAAAACAGGCTGTCTAAACGTTTTTAGACAGCCTGTTTCAATTATATTTAATTTAGAAGTTAGTTTTTCACTAGGTTTATTTCTACACGCCTGTTTTCTGCGCGGCCGTCTTTGTACATATTGGTGGCAATTGGTTTGCTTTCTCCGTACCCTATCGATGTTAATCTAGAGCTGTCAATTCCTTTTTCAACTAGGAAAGTCTCAACGGAATGAGCCCTTTCTTCGGAAAGTTTTTGGTTGCTCGTTTCACTTCCAATACTATCTGTATGTCCCTCGACCGTAAACTTGGCATTCGGATATTCGTTAAGAATCTTTATGATGTCCACTAGGACATTGGTGGATTCTATTTTAATCGTAGCCTTCCCGGAATTGAATAAGATCGTCTTGGCATACTCGTTCAAAGTTTTTTGAACCTCCTCGGTAACCTCTGGACAGCCATTGTTAGCGACGGTTCCAACTACATCAGGGCAATTGTCATCTTTGTCCAGCACACCATCACCGTCCGTGTCGGGCCAGGGACATCCGTTATTTTCTATAACACCGGCTTCTTTCGGACAGTTGTCGTCCTTGTCCAGTACACCGTCATTATCGCTGTCCTTCCATGGGCAACCTTTGTTTTCTATGATTCCGGCTACCTCTGGACATTCGTCATCTTTGTCCAATACTTCGTCACCATCGGTATCGACCCAAGGACAGCCATTGTTTTCTATTGGTCCAGGAACTTCTGGACACCCGTCCACCTTATCCAAGACCCCATCGTCGTCCTTGTCTTTTGGCCTGGACTGATAAACAGGAATTTTTAAACCGGCATAAACATCCGCCCCCTTGGATTGGTCACTCGTCAATACAGTTAAGATAGACCCAGAACCAATGTACAGTGGACCTGCTCTTAGTCCAGCTCCCCATTGTACTCCTAAGTTCTCTATATAGCTAATAGGGGAGTAAAAACTAAACCATTTGCTTTCAAACCTTGGGGTAAGCGAAACAATATTGGCTACGCTATTGGTGTTGATATTGCTTTTTGAAGTTATAGATAAGTCGGTATTTAAATTCATATAAAAGTGATTGTTAATATTCCAATCAGCATTTAAATGCAAGGCTGTAGGTAAAACTGCTTTTGAGGCGTTACCCGATCTGATCTGGGTGTACAGGTTGTTCAGCTTATCTTCAAACCCTTCTTCGTTGTCAAAATCATCCTCACTTATAGAATTGGTAATATCATAGGCTTCTTCAGATCCTTTATAGCTAAGGCTACCTAGGTCCGTTAAGGATAATCCAAATTTCAATTTGTATTTATTGATGTTTTTTGGGGCATAGGGATTGCCATCTTTGTCCGTTACGGTATAGTCTGCAAAATTAGGGCGCCATTCGTAAATAAAACCTAAATCTACCCCAAAACCGTCAGCTATCTTCTCAAATTCGTAATCTTCAAAATCGTTCATTATGTTGCTGCTATTACCATAGGAAATTTCCCCTTGGGAATCAATACTTCCCGTGGTTCCAGAACCGTCCGCATCATAATCTATAGTGATATTCTTTCCACTGGAATAGGCGTTGCCAAATCCCATTAAGTATTTTAAGGAGATACCACCCTTAAGAAAATGTTGTTCTTGGTTCATAAGCACTCTTGCATAGGTGATTCCGGTTTCGGCCCATGCGTTCGCGCTCATCTGATAATCGCCTTCATTTACATTGAAATCCTCATTTTCATCAAACTCATTGGAGATGTTATCATAGGTATCTCCATTTATGTCATTGATGTTGAAAAATACTCTTCCTCTGGTAAAAACGGCTAGTGAGTTTTTTGAATTGATGTTGAACATGAAAGATGGTCCCAAAATATCAACATTGCCGTAAGCATTATTTGCATTTTTTGGGGATTTTATTCCGTCCTCATCAAAATCGAAACTATCTTTAAAAACATCGCTGAAATTTGCACTGTAATAGTCGTTTCCGATTAAGCCACTAACGCCTATTAGGTTAATGTCTGTCTTAAGCCTGGAGTCCACTATATTGGCCGGATTGGAGATTACACCGTGAACCCCATTATAATTATCGGTTCCAAGCCCAATGTAGGATTGACCCTGTACCGTCGCAGCAATTAGAATTATAAATGCCGCCAAAATACTTTTTTTCATGCTTAAAATTTTAGTTTAATTTATTTTTATTCGATTCGTGTTCGCGTAAATTTGCCCCTTTTAAAGTAGGCGTTTAAGAAACGGCTAAATTGCAATTAAATTATAAAATGTTAAAATTTTTAAGTCTTTTATGGTCTACAAGTTGTTAAAGGAGGAGGATAAGAAGCTTGCTTTTAAGATTTATCTTTACTTGGGAGCTTTGTTTATTACCTCCTTGGTGGTATCCAATCTTATTTTTCAGAAGTTTTTTTATTGGCGGCCTTTTGGGGACATTACGGTCTTTGGAGCTTCCTTATTTGAAATTTCTGTGGGTATTTTGCCTTACCCCCTTACTTTTTTGATTACGGACCTTATTTCAGAAATTTATGGGAGAAAAAAGGCGAACCAAATTGTAACTGCCGGAATTTTTGCTTCGTTTTTTTCAATGGGTATTATATTGCTTGCCAATTGGGTGCCGGCGTTGCCGAATTCTCCGGTCCAGGATGAGGTGTTTAACCATGTTTTTGCACTTTCTCCAATTGCCGTATTTGCCTCTATGTTGGCTTATCTTTTTGCGCAATATGTTGATATTGGTATATATCATTTCTGGAAAAAGCTGACCAATGGAAAGCATCTTTGGTTGCGTAATAACTTCTCTACTTATCTTTCTCAGTTTATTGATACTTTTACCGTCGTGGGCCTATTGTGTATATTTAAAGTGTTACCATGGTCCATGTTCTATGGCCTGGTAGTTAGTGGGTTTATTTTTAAGGTAATTGTTGCATTTCTAGATACCCCATTCCTGTATTTTTTCGTATATCTCTTTAGAAGGCGGTTTAATTTGAAATTAAATGAGGAAATTGATCTTGAAGCATAATAATATTTGCTTTTTCCTGTTCTTTACGAAGAGTTTAATTTTTTAATTAGACTAATGGGTTTACTATGTACTGGCCCTACCCTCTAATGTTTAAGGTTGCTGTGTTAAATTTTGTTTAAACTGAATTGGAATTTGAATTTTTCGTGCCAATTTATTGTAGAATTGCGTCAATATTAAAATGCATCTGTTTAAGCATATAGCTATGTTTTAATTAATATTGGCCTTTGAGGTGTATTGGAAGTCACGTATAGATTAAGGATTGGGAGGTGCAAATAGGAAATTGTAGTTCCAAAGCAGTGTCTAAACAGGCATATACAAAATGGAATAATTAAAGGGGTACAAAATTGGGCTCATATAAGCTAAAGGTCCTAGATCCTATTAAGCCTGTCTGTCCAAAACATTTCTGGCAGAGGGTAAATGTATAAATGATAACAAATGAAAAAGAAAGTTTTAAAGATTGTTGGTAGTGTATTTTTAGTAATTGTTTTGCTTCTTATTGCTGCCCCGTTTTTCTTAAAGGGGAAAATTTCCGGTATAATAAAGAATAAGGTGAATAGTAGTATTAATGCCACCTTCGATTTTTCCGATGCAGATTTAAGTCTTTTTAAAAGCTTTCCAAATGCCACGGTTACCTTAAATAACATTTCATTGATCAATAAGGCCCCTTTTGAGGGCGATACCCTATTTGCATCGGATATGGTAACCTTGGATATGTCTATAAAGGAACTGTTCAAAGATGAAAGTGAGCCAATTGCCATTAAAAGTTTAATATTAGACCGTCCGTTAATAAATGTGAAAGTGGACAAGGATCAAAATGCCAATTACGATATTGGCATTGACGATAACACATCCAATGAGGCGGCCACAGATGCCGCTGCTTCTGGAGGAGATTTTAGCTTGTCCTTGGAATCCTATGGAATTAATAATGCAAACATAAAGTATGATGACCTATCCAGTGGGATGTCTTTTGGGATTTTTGAAATGAACCACAGGGGTAATGGTGATTTTTCTTTGGACAATTCGGAATTGGATACGGAGACTAGTGGTTTGGTGTCCTTTGTAATGGACAGTACACAATATTTGAATAGAAATCCAGTGCAGTTAAAAGCCTTAATAGGGGTGGATTTAAAAGAAAATAAATATTCCTTTTTAAAGAATGAGGCGATGGTCAATCAATTGGCCTTGGTTTTTGAAGGTTTTGTAAAATTAAATGAGGATAACCAAGAGGTGGATATTAGCTTTAAAACTCCTTCGTCCGACTTTAAAAACTTTTTAGCGGTAATCCCTGCGGAGTATTCCAAAAATATCGAGCAGGTGACTACAACAGGAAATTTTACTGTTGCCGGAGAATTTAAGGGAGTTGTGGATGAAGATCACATTCCCCGGTTCAAAATCGATATAAATTCTGATAATGCATCCTTTAAATACCCCGATTTGCCAAAATCGGTGCGAAATGTTTTTATAGATACCGAAATTTCCAATAACACAGGAATCGTCGAAGATACCTATGTTGATATCCGTAAGTTATCTTTTATGATAGATGAGGATAAGTTTAATATGGTGGCCAAGGTAAATGACCTTATGGGGAATACAAAGGTAAATGCCAAAGTAGATGGTAAAATGAATCTCGCCAATATTTCCAAAGCTTACCCGGTACCGGCTGATTTGGATTTAAAGGGAATTTTAATTGCGGATATTTCTACTGCCTTTGATATGGCCTCCATAGAAAATAAGAGGTATGAAAATACCAAAACCAATGGGACTTTAAACTTAAGTGACTTTGAGTATAAGTCCGAAGAATTTCCCAATCCCATTATTTTAAAAAGTACTTCTGTGGCATTTAATCCCACTACGGTTACGCTTAACAAATTGGAAGGAGCCACGGGCAAAACCGATTTTGACGCTTCGGGGACCATTAACAACCTGCTGGGATTTATGTTCAATAATGAAAGTGTTGAAGGTAACTTCAACCTTAGGTCCAATACTTTTGCCATTAATGATTTTATGGTAGCTGAAACTGCTGCAGGGAGCAGCGAAGCAGAGGAAGAGCCCCAGAATACGATCACTGAAGAAAAAATAAAGATTCCTTCCTTTTTGGATTGTACCATAAACGCCAGTGCCAATACTGTGATTTATGATAATCTTACTTTGAAGGATGTTAAGGGAAGTCTTCGTATTAAGGATGAAAAAGCAACACTAATCAATATGACGTCCTCTATCTTTGATGGTAAACTGGCTTTAAACGGCGAAGTGTCTACCAAGGACGCCACCCCTACCTTCTCAATGAAATTGGGAATGGAAAGTTTTAAGATTGCGGAGACTTTCAAATCTTTGGAAATGTTTAGGGTCCTGGCGCCTATAGCTACGATTCTTCAAGGAACATTAAATTCGGATGTCCAGATATCAGGAAGTTTAAAAGATGATTTTACACCCAATTTAAATACGGTTTCTGGAAATATTTTGGCCGAGTTGCTGACCAACCAAATTGATGCGCAAAGTGCACCTTTACTTACTGCCTTGGACAGTAAATTGAATTTTTTAAATCTTGAAAAATTGAATCTTAAGGATTTGAAAACAGCATTGTCTTTTGAGGACGGTGTTGTTAAGGTGAATCCGTTCACCATTAAATATCAGGATTTTGCCATTAATGTGGCAGGTAGTCATACTTTTGACCAAAAATTGAACTATGCGGCTACCATTGAAGTGCCGGCCAAATATTTGGGAAATGATATTAATGCCCTTATCGCCAAAATTGATGAAAAATCATTGGAGAATTTAACGGTTCCTGTAACAGCCAATATAGGAGGTGGTTATACGAGTCCTACCGTGACTACCGACCTTACTTCGGGTATTAAAAATTTAACTTCCCAACTCATAGAGATTGAAAAACAAAAATTGATCAATAAGGGAACGGATAAGGCCAAAGACTTTATAGGGGATCTTATCTCTAAAAATCAGAAAGCTACAGATTCTACTAAAAAGGAAAATCAAGATAAAACAAAGGATGTAATTGGAGGTCTATTGGGAAGCACCACAAAAAACGCAGATTCTACAGCTAAAACGGATACCACAACCACTATTAAAAAGGAGGCTCAAAAGGAAGTGGCCAAAAAAATATTGAGTGGACTTTTTGGTAACAAGAATGAGGAAGCCGAAGAGCAAAAAGATAGCGTTCAATAAATAATTTACTGGACCACAGGGACGTTGTCCTAAGAATGGAAGAATTCTGTATTCTGCCAGGAAAGAATTAGTTAACACGTGCATGCAAGCTGTATGCACGTTTTCTATTTTAATCAGGATGGTGCAATAGGGCGTTTTATTAAGTAGCTTAGAATACCTCCTCCATGACGGTAATTAGGTCCTTAGGACCTTCTAAGAAGGTTATCATATTATTATTTACTCCACGATCAAAATTACCTGGATTTCCGGAGAATAGAAGGGGAGTATTGGCCTCGGAGGATATTTTGAATGCCTTTTCTTGAACTGCATAAGGTGTGGTGGTAATGAAGAAAGTTAACAGGTAGTTCGGTTTTACCAGCTTTGCCATGGTTTTAATATTGTCATGTGGTACATTTTGTCCTAGATAGTAAACCCTCCACCCTAATTGTTTTGCTATAAAGTTGGCCAATAGTAATCCAATTTCATGGTTTTCCCCTTCGGATAAGAATAGGATTATCTTGGGGGCGTTTTTTGGTGCAATGGGCAATAGGTCTATTGCGGAACATATTTTTTGCCTAATTAGGTTGGATACAAAATGTTCCTGGGCCGGCATAATCTTATTGATGCCCCAAAGAACCCCAACCTTATGTAGAAATGGATAAATTACCTCGGTGAAGGTGGTTAAAATGCCATTTTTTATTATTTGGGATTTAATGATTTTATCAAATTCTTGTTCGTCCAAATTAATCATGCTCAATACCAATGCCTTCACTTCGGATTCTTGGTTGGATTCTATTAAAGATTCTGTAACCTTCTTTTCAATTTCTTCATCGGACATTTTACCAATTGCGGAAAGTTTCACTCCCTGGTTTCTTAAAATACTTATGTTTAAAAGTTTTTTTAATTGTTCGTCGGTGTAAAACCTAATATTGGTTTCCGTTCTTTCTGGAACTAGAAAATCATATCTACTCTCCCATTTTCTTAAGGTATGGGAATTAATGCCAGTTAGGGAAACAATTTGCGCCATGGAATATTTACTCATAGGAATGTCTAATCTATTATGATGTAAAGTTAAACATAAATTATAGATATATAGAGTTGTTTGCTTGTCTTGTCTAACAATTAGTGTAGAAAAGTTGTACAAAATGAAATTAGTTGTATATTTGTATAAGTTTATACCTAAAATAATTAGACATGAGAAAAATTAGCATTTATTTTTTAGCATTATTCAGTTCTCTGTTGCTTGGCGTGTCATGTAGTAATGATGACGACAATAACATAATTGAAGAGCCCACTTTGAAGACTATTGTGGAAACAGCTCAGGACACAGACATTTTAAGTAGCTTGGTAGCTTCTTTGGTTAAGGCGGATGAAAACGCCGACTCAGATTTAATTGGAGCATTAAGTGGCAATGGACCCTTTACCGTTTTTGCACCGACCAATGCCGCCTTTACTGCCCTTTTGGCCAGTTTGGACGGATTTGATAGTTTAAGCGACTTTGATACTCCAGAAAAGAGGGAAATTCTAGCTGCTATCCTAAAATACCATGTGGTTGTAGGAGCGGCCGCCCAATCCAGTTCTCTTTCCAATGGTCAAGAATTTACCACCTTTCAAGGTGAAACAATTACTGTAAGAATAGACGGGAATGTCTATATTCAGGATGCGACCGATACAGATGCCAAAGTGGGGCCTGCAGATGTTGTAGCGTCCAACGGTATAGTACATGTTATAGATAAAGTTTTGATTCCACAGGAAGTATTGGACGCCCTTAATCCAGAGCCTATGCCAAACATAGTAGAATTGGCAATGGATACAGACTTTTTATCAATTTTGGTAGGAGCTTTGGTACAGGCCGATGCCGGTTTGGTAGACCTGTTGCAGACAGATGGTCCATTTACAGTGTTCGCACCTACCGATACTGCTTTTGCTGCCCTATTGGATGCATTGGGTGATGATTACAACAGTTTGGGCGATTTTGATACTCCAGAGGAGAAGGCATTGTTGGCACAGATATTAAAATATCACGTAGTGGCCGGAACAGCGGCCTATTCTACAGACCTTTCCAATGAACAAATGATAGAGACTGCTCAGGGCGAATCCGTAACAATAAATTTAACAGGAGGGGTGTTCATCCAGGATAAAACCGATGTGGACGCAGCCGTTGCACCAGCCGATATTGCCGCTAGTAATGGGGTAGTACATATAATTGATAAAGTATTATTGCCACAGGAGGCCTTGGAGGCGCTAATGCCACCATCTCCAAATATTGTGGAATTGGCAATGGATACAGAATTTTTGTCACTTTTAGTGGGAGCTTTGGTACAGGCCGATGCCGGTTTGGTAGACCTGTTGCAGACAGACGGTCCATTTACAGTGTTCGCACCTACCGATACCGCTTTTGCTGCCCTATTGGAGGCCTTGGGAGATGATTACAACAGTTTGGCCGATTTTGATACTCCAGAGGAGAAGGCGTTGTTGGCACAGATATTAAAATATCACGTAGTTGCCGGAACAGCGGCCTATTCTACAGATTTGTCCAATGGACAAATGATAGAGACCGCACAGGGCGAATCCGTAACAGTAAATTTAACAGGGGGGGTGTTCATTCAGGATAAAACCGATGTGGATGCAGCCGTTGCGCCAGCCGATATCGCCGCTAGTAATGGGGTGGTACATATAATTGATAAAGTATTATTGCCACAGGAGGCCTTGGATGGGCTAATGCTACCTTCACCAAATATTGTGGAATTGGCAATGGACACCGAATTCCTTTCTCTTTTGGTAGGAGCTTTGGTGCAGGCCGATGCCGGTTTGGTAGACCTGTTGCAGACCGATGGTCCATTTACAGTGTTCGCACCTACTGATACCGCCTTTGCTGCCCTATTGGGTGTATTGGGTGATGATTACAACAGTTTGGACGATTTTGATACTCCAGAGGAGAAAGCATTGTTGGCACAGATATTAAAATATCACGTAGTTGCCGGAACAGCGGCCTATTCTACAGATTTGTCTAATGGGCAAATGATAGAGACCGCTCAGGGCGAATCCGTAACAATAAATTTAACAGGAGGGGTGTTTATTCAGGATAAGACCGATGTGGACGCAGCTGTTGCACCAGCGGATATCGCTGCTAGTAACGGAGTAGTCCATGTTTTGGATAAAGTTTTATTGCCACAAGAAGCAATAGATGCCCTATTGCATGAAGATTAGGGTTTGTATGCTTTAGGTTGATTGCTGAAACTGACGGCCATTCTATGGTCGTCGGTTTCTTTTAAATCCATCATTAGGTTGATTCCTACTTAATTATTAAATATCACAGATTTTGAAAGCGCTCTTCGATTCTTCTAGTTTAAAATGTAGTAAACTGATCACCAATACCTATAGTACTTCGTTTTCTTTGGGCATTAGATTGTTCGCGCCCAAAATACGACCGGCAATCTACGCTATTTACGGTTTTGTTCGATATGCCGATGAAATTGTGGATTCATTTCACGATTATAATCAGGAAGAATTATTAACTGAATTTATCCAAGAATATAAGCTGTCCTTAAAAAGAAAAATCAGTCTTAATCCCATTGTCAATTCTTTTCAGGCCGTAGTACATAAATATCGACTTTATGAATATGCCGATATTTTTTTGGAGCGAATGCAATATGATTTGGAGGTAACTGATTACACGACAAAAGAGGCTTATGAAAATTATATTTATGGATCGGCCGATGTGGTCGGCCTAATGTGTTTAAGGGTATTTGTGGATAATGATGATGAAAAGTTCAAAGCCCTTCAATCCTCGGCAAAATACCTAGGTTCCGCTTTTCAAAAAGTAAATTTTTTGAGGGATATAAAACAAGATCTTGAAGGTTTGGGCAGGTCTTACTTTCCAAACGTACATCAAAAGAAATTGACCGACGAAGTGAAAAAAGAAATCATAGGCGACATTCAGAACGACTTTGAAAAGGCCTATCAAGGGCTGGTTCAATTGCCAATTGAGAGTAGGTTGGGGGTTTATATAGCTTATAAGTACTATTCTAAACTTCTGAAAAAACTTGAACTCACCAAATCCGAAAGATTACTGACGGATAGGATTCATATTTCCAATCCAATGAAAATGGTGATATTGGCCAAGGGCTATGTGAGGCATAAGCTAAATGCTATTTAACTTGAGCTCGATTTAAAGAAAATACAAACAATGGATTATCAATTGAATAAGGTCGATATTTCTATTTCCTCGAGCGTGCCTGCGGAAGGTAGGCGCAGGCGAGAGGTTTTAGATGGTAATATCTTTAAACTGAGGTTTCTTGGGTCTCGACCGGCCAACTTCACCTTAAACAATTCATTCATAATTAAAAATCATAGGAACTCACTTTATTTAAGTATTATCTTTCTAAGGATAAGGGCTTAATTATTAAGCATGAACTCTTTCCATGGATCTAGGCTTGTAACCTAATCCCTAAATAGAATGGACAAAAAAAATAGAAAATGGAAATAGTATTGTACATTCTCATAACATTATTGACATTTATAGTGATGGAAGTGGTAACCTGGTGTACCCATAAATTTGTGATGCACGGTTTATTGTGGGTTTTGCATGCCGACCACCACGAGCCTAAATACCCTCATGTATTTGAAAAGAACGATGCTTTTTTTGTAATTTTTGCCATTCCCAGTATTGCACTTCTCTATGTTGGAATAACCCCGTCCCTTAACTATTTGTTCTTCATTGGTTTGGGCATCCTCTTTTATGGTATAGCGTATTTTCTAGTACACGATGTGCTGATCCATCAAAGGTTTAAGTAGTTTAATAATATAAAAAACAACTATTTATTGGCGCTGAGGAAAGCTCATAAAATACATCATAAGAATATGAAAAAGGAAGACGGGGAATGCTTTGGTATGTTATTGGTTCCCAGAAAATACTTTAGGCGCAACTAATTAGGGATTTCCAAGTTTCCTGCTAATGTTTAAAAAAACGACTTCTTGTTTATGCTTCAATACCTCTTTTGTAGGCCGTTAAAGCTCTTTCCCTGGCAAACTTATGCTCAACGATGGGGTCAGGGTATTCAAAGGAATCAAACTCTGGAATCCACTTTCTTATATATTTGAAATCTTTGTCAAATTTTTTTTGTTGCGAATGTGGATTGAAAATTCTAAAATAGGGAGCGGCATCACATCCTGTACCGGCAGCCCATTGCCAGTTGCCATTATTGGAGGACAATTCATAATCCAATAATTTTTCTGCAAAATAACTTTCGCCCCATCTCCAGTCTATCAATAAATGCTTGCAAAGAAATCCTGCTGTGATCATCCTTACCCGGTTGTGCATAAACCCAGTTTTATTTAGCTGCCTCATTCCGGCATCTACCATAGGATAGCCTGTTTTTCCTTCGCACCAGCGCCTAAACTCTTCTTTGTTGTTTCTCCATTGAATAGTATCGTATTTGGACCTGAAGTTTTCTGTGACTACCTTAGGGAAATGAAATAGAATTTGCATAAAGAATTCCCTCCAAATCAGTTCGCTCAGAAAAACAGCATTCTTTTTATCGATCTTAGCAAATACCTGTCTAATGCTTATGGTACCAAACCTTAAGTGTGGACTTAGGTAACTTGTGATGTTCTCATATGGAAAATCCCTTTTATCTTTATAAAGATGCAACTGGGTCAAGTCAAAATCCTTAACCTCAATATCTGACTTTAGGAACCCCATTTCGTCCAGAGTGATCATAGGGTAATCTGCCTTGTGTAGCTTGTCTAACTTTGGATGCACAAGTTGAATTGGGTTATCTTCTTGAAATTTGGCAAGCCATTTATTTTTGTAAGGTGTATATACGGTATAGGGGCCTTGATCGCTTTTTAAAATTTCGTTTTCTTCGAATATAACTTGATCCTTAAAACTAAAAAAAGGGATGTCGTTTTTGTCGAGCAATTCTGTAATTTCTTTGTCCCTAGCTATGGCGTAGGGTTCGTAATCCTTATTGGAGTACACCTTGGTAACCTTCAATTTGGAGATTAACTCCAGCCATACCGTTTTTGGGTTTCCATATAAACACAATATATCCGAACCATGGGCCTTTAAGGCTTTTTTTATGTTGAGAATTGATTGATGGATAAAACTAACTCGTGCATCATCTTCCGGCAATTCATTTAAAATAAGGTTATCAAAAATAAACAAGGGCAGGACAGGAATGTTGTTATCCAAAGCTTTTGTCAGTGCCGTGTTATCCGCTATTCTAAGATCACGTCTAAACCAAAAAATAGAAATGGGTGTTTGGTCATTGGGTAAAAGAGAAAAGTGTTCTTGGCTTATATTTGACACAATAATATCGATTAAAAAACTAATTTGATTTTAATACTTAGGGCTGTGTGCTGAAGTTTGTTTAGGAATAGAACACTCTAGCCTTCCTGTTTCTTACGAGCGTAATTCATTGATGCTACAATTTAGCGATTAATTGCTAAAGATTTGCTGTTTTTAGGTTTAAAAATTATTTCACTTCCAATCCAACAACATATCCTTCACTTCCCCTAACATTAAAGACGGTATCGTCTTCAAAGATGAGGTACTGCCCTTTAATACCTTTTAAAACTCCCGAAAAGGTCGGTGTTTTATTTAGATTAAGACTTTTGACTTTTTTAGGATATTGCAATACGGGAAATTCAAGATGGGTCTCGGCATTGTTTTCTATAAAATAGGCGGCGGCCTCTTCTGGAACATATTCTTTTAATTTATTCCGATACGCTACCAAATTCTCATCATCAACATTATTGGTCAACATTTTACGCCAGTTGGTCTTGTCTCCAATATGTTCTTTTAAGGCGACCTCTGTAACACCGGCCAAATAGCGATTAGGTACTTCTACAATTTCTATGGCCTCATGGGCGCCTTGATCAATCCATCTTGTGGGTACCTGTGTTTTACGGGTTACACCTACCTTGATATTGCTGGAATTGGCAAGGTAAACGATATGTGGCTGTAATTGCACTTTTTTTTCATATTCCAAATCACGATCTTCCTTGTCCAAATGTGCGGTGCTCAATTCTGGTCGCATAATCCAATCCCCCGCGGTAGGAATTTTATAAAAACAGGTCCTACAGAAACCTTGCCTGAAGATGGGGAGATCCTCCCTGCAATTAAGACATTCATATTTAATAAAGGAAATGGTTAGTTCCGTGTTCAATACCTGGTTCAGATTTAGAAAGTCTCCATCAAATATTAAGTAATATTGTATGGGATCCGCCAATTCGGTTGCCATTTTCCTTAAAACGCCTTTATACTGCATATTTTTATTGCTTAACGTAAAATGAATTTGAATATGAATTCAATTAAAGCTATTTTTAGCAAATTTAATTAAATTGGCTCCTAACCCAAAACTCTGTTGTAAACAGGGATAAAGATACCCAAAAAATGCCGATAACATTATTCAATTCCATAGCTTCTTGGCTATTGAAAAAGCGCTATCATCAGATAGAACTTTTTTTAAAGTACCCTGAGGAGGTGCAGGATGAGGTATTACACCAGTTGTTGTCCTTTGCCGAGGACACCGAAATAGGAAGGAAGTACGATTTTGAATCTATCGCCAGTTATGAAACTTTTATAGAGCGGGTCCCAATTGCTTCTTATGAAGAGGTAGAGCCAATGATAGAGCGCGCAAGAAGGGGTGAGCAAAATATTTTTTGGCCAACCACTATTAAATGGTTCGCCAAAAGTAGTGGTACTACCAATGCCAAAAGCAAATTTATACCAGTAAGTTCGGAAGCTTTGGAGGATTGTCACTATAAATCCAGCAAGGACTTGCTCTGTCTGTATTTAAACAACAATGAAAATTCGCAATTGTTTACCGGCAAGAGTTTGCGATTAGGGGGGAGTAAAGAGTTGTATCAGGATAATGGTACCGTTTTTGGTGACCTCTCCGCCATTCTTATAGATAATATGCCATTCTGGGCAGAACTGAGTAGTACCCCTAGTAATAAAGTATCCCTGATGAGTGAATGGGAGACTAAGTTACAAGCTATTATCAAGGAAAGTGTTCAGGAAAACGTTACCAGCTTGGCAGGTGTGCCTTCGTGGATGCTGGTGCTTTTAAACAATGTCCTGGAGGAAACGGGAAAGGAGCACCTTTTTAAGGTATGGGATAATTTGGAAGTATATTTTCATGGAGGCGTAAGCTTTAACCCCTATAAAGATCAATATTCCAGACTATTGCCTAGGAAAAACTTTAATTATTATGAAATATACAATGCCTCCGAAGGTTTTTTTGCTATTCAGGATAGGAATCATGCGGATGACCTATTGTTGATGTTGGATTATGGCATTTTCTATGAATTTATCCCGATGGAAACTTATGGATCAGATGAGCAAGTTACCCTTCCATTGTGGAAGGTAAGGACAGGGCAGAACTATGCAGTGATAATTACCACCAACGCAGGACTTTGGCGTTATAAAATAGGGGATACGGTAAGGTTTACTTCTATTAACCCCTATAGGATCAAGGTTACCGGAAGAACGAAACATCATATTAATGTATTCGGGGAGGAGTTGATTATCGAAAATGCCGAAGAGGCCTTAAAAACGACTTGTATGAAAACAGGATCTGAAATAAAAGACTATACTGTGGCGCCTATATTTATGGAAGGTAAGGAGAAGGGTGCTCATGAGTGGATCATAGAATTTAGAAAGCCCCCACAAGAACTGGCTTATTTTACTGAATTTCTGGACAATGCATTAAAATCCTTGAACTCTGATTATGAGGCCAAGCGTTATAATAATATTACTTTAAAACTTCCCAAAGTGCATATAGCCAGGGAAAATCTATTCTATGACTGGCTAAAATCGAAAGATAAGTTGGGCGGGCAGCATAAAATTCCAAGATTGTCCAATAAAAGGGACTACGTCGAGGAATTGCTTCGTATGAACAAATAAAGTAGGTTTAAACAGTGATAATGTTGAATTTAGAGGTGTTAAAAGTCTTTAACTTTAATATTTTTTATTATGTCGAATAGATTAGTGATATTGTCGGATATGTGGGGGTCGAAAAAAGGGCTATGGATAACCTCTTATTTGGGTTACTTACAACAGTATTATGATATTGCATTTTATGACTGCCAGCATCTGGCCGATATGAGCTTAGCGGTAGATTCCCGAGAAAATATACAAAAGGGATTTAATGAGGGAGGTGCGGAAACGGCCGTGGCGCATTTATTAAAAAAAGAAACGGAGCCAAGCCATTATTTGGCTTTTGGTATAGGGGGTAGTATAGCTTGGAATGCTGCCAGAAAGGGTTTGCCCCTAAAATCGTTATATGCCATTTCAAGTACAAGATTGCGTCTCGAGAGCGTAGGGCCTACAGGGGAGATTCAATTGCTTTATGGGCAAAATGATGAGTTTAGACCATCAACTGAATGGTCTGAACAACTTGGTATAGACGTTGAAATTATGAAGGGTTTTGGGCATGAACTTTATACCGATGAGAAAATAATCAGTAAAGTATGTCAAGATTTATTGGCTAAGGTGATGCAAAAGCATTACGTGGCCTAATGCTTGCCTATTTATAATGTTTTTGGAAAAACGTATCTAGTTTATAAAAATTAAAAGCAGTCTTATGAGACTGCTTTTAATTTTTTAATAGTTTCAAAGGATAATTTATCTTCGGCATAAGGTTTAGTTACCTTAAACTCGGTTTCGTTCGTACTTGGGAATTCGAACATAGCGTCCGTGAAAATTGCCTCGCATAGCGAACGTAGTCCCCTGGCACCTAATTTATATTCTATAGCCTTATCCACAATGTAATCCAATGCCTGTTCCGTAATGGTAAAGGTAATTCCATCCATTATAAACAACTTTTCATATTGTTTTATAATGGCGTTCTTAGGCTCTGTTAAAATAGACCTTAAGGTTTCCTTGTCTAATGGATTCATATGGGTGAGTACCGGTAATCTGCCAATAATCTCCGGTATTAATCCAAAATCTTTTAAATCTTTGGGAACTATATACTGAAGAATATTCTCGTTGTCTACATTTTCCTCTGCTTTCGAGGCACTATAACCAACAGCTTGCATATTAAGTCTTTTGGTAATATGCCTTTCAATTCCATCAAAAGCTCCTCCGGCAATAAATAAAATATTCTCTGTGTTTACTTCTATGAATTTTTGATCTGGGTGCTTTCTGCCTCCTTTGGGCGGTACATTTACCACTGTTCCTTCTAGGAGTTTAAGGAGTCCTTGCTGAACGCCTTCCCCGGAAACATCACGTGTAATAGAAGGATTATCGCTTTTGCGTGCTATTTTGTCAATTTCATCTATAAAGACGATTCCGCGTTCTGCTTTTTCCAAATTGTAATCTGCCGCCTGAAGTAAACGTGTCAGGATACTTTCCACATCCTCTCCAACATAACCGGCTTCCGTAAGTACGGTAGCATCAACTATGGCCAAGGGAACATTGAGCATTTTTGCAATGGTTTTTGCCATTAGGGTCTTTCCTGTCCCGGTTTGGCCCACCATAACAATGTTACTCTTTTGGATTTCTATATCGTCTTCCTTAGTTTTTGGTTGTAGAAGTCTTTTGTAATGGTTGTAAACTGCAACGGACATTACTTTTTTGGTACGGTCCTGGCCAATAATAAATGTGTCCAAAAACTCCTTTATTTCTAAAGGTTTTTTTAGTGTTAATTCGGAGGAAAGGTCATTGCTCTTGGTCTGCTTGGATTCTTCGGCAACTATTCCGTGTGCTTGTTCTATGCAACGATCACATATATGTGCATCAAGACCTGCTATTAATAAATTGGTCTCCGGCTTTTTTCTACCACAAAAAGAGCATTCTAAATTTTCTTTTGCCATATCATTTTATCACTTTCAATAATAGTAACGAAAAAATCCATATTTTGGTTCATCCCTATGGGATTCTACAGGATTCTTTCAAAACTTTTTAGTCGTCTCTAATCTTTATCCCTTACTAGAATCTCATCGATCATGCCGTATTTTTTGGCTTCATCGGCTTTCATCCAATAATCCCTGTCACTGTCATCACTAACTTTTTCTAGGGGTTGTCCTGAATGTTTTGCTATTATCTGGTACAATTCGTCCTTAAGTTTTAGGATTTCCCTGGCTGTAATTTCTATATCGCTAGCTTGTCCTTGGGCACCGCCGAGAGGTTGATGGATCATTACCCTAGAGTGGGTCAGGCCGCTTCGCTTTCCTTTTTCTCCGGCACAAAGTAGTACAGCGCCCATAGATGCAGCCATTCCCGTGCATATGGTGGCAACATCAGGCTTTATGAACTGCATAGTGTCATAGATCCCTAAACCGGCATAAACACTTCCACCTGGTGAGTTGATGTATATTTGTATGTCCTTGGAAGCATCCGTACTTTCCAAAAATAATAGCTGCGCTTGTACAATGTTGGCAACTTGATCATTAATTCCCGTTCCGAGGAAGATAATCCTGTCCATCATTAATCTCGAGAAAACATCCATTGCTACTGCATTTAGCTGTCTCTCCTCAATAATGTTGGGCGTTAGGTTGGTGGGGTACATACTACTTAAGATAGTATCGTAATACATGCTATTTATTCCCTGATGCTTAATAGCGTAGTTTTTGAATTCTTTCCCGTAATCCATATTTTTATTCAAAAGTTTATAAGATAAAAAAAGTGCCGAAAATAAGCTCTTCGACACTGTAAATATACTTATTTTTAGTGAAACTCATTTTAATGGCTTCTATCTTAAGCGTATTTAAAATGAATCGTTCAACTAGTTTTATGACCCGTATACTTCCTTGACAAAGTCTTCGTAAGTAACTTCTTTGGGTTTTAAATTTGCCTTTTCCTTATAAAGGGTCAATAGTTTTTGGCTCATTAGTTGCTCTGATAATCTTTTTACCTCGTCTTGGTTGGAAAGGACTCTGGCAGCAATGCTGTCCAATTCTTCTTCTTTTGGGTCTAATTGTCCAAATTGTGCCATTTGCTGCTTTATAAAGCCCTTTGCAAATTCCTTAAGTTCATCAAACTGAATTTCAACTCCGTTTTCTTGGATAATCTTCCCTTCAATTAATTGATAGCGTAGACCTTTTTCGGATTTTTCAAATTCTTCGTTTGCTTCCTCTTCTGACAATGGCTTTTCTCCGGTCGTCTGAATCCATTTTGTAAGGAATTCGGTAGGAAGATCAAATTTAATATTGTCTATAAAGTATTCCGTAACATCATTTAACAACTTTTGATCGGACTGTTGTTCGAATTGTTTTTCTGAATCTTCTTTGATTCGTTCTCTGAGTGCCTCCTCTGAAGTAACTGTATCCTTGCCAAAGAGCTTGTCAAAAAGCTCTTGGTCTAATTTTGCCGGTTCATTTTCATTTATTTCTTCAATAGTAAAAGACACTTCGATATCCAATTTCTCGGATTTTTCACCGTCTATGCCTAGGGAACTGCCCAATAAATGGTCTTCCTTGAACAACCCTTTGGTTTTTAAGGTAACCACATCGCCTACTTTTTTACCTAGAAGGCTTTCAAGTGCTTTTTTGCTTTTTATTTTTTCGATCTCAATAACAGTCTTGTGGTCAATTTCCTCCGCCTCGTTACTGAAAGTGCCGTTTATTTCATCCTTTTTTCCTACTTCTGTCTTGCTGATCAGTTTTCCATACTGCTTTTGGATACGTTCCAATTGCTCATCGATCATTTTTTTGTCAGCTGTAATCTTGTAGTGCGTTATGGCCTTTTTTGACTTAAGGTCTACATTGAAACTAGGGGCAAGGCCCAATTCAAATTCAAAAGCGAATTCTTCCGAATCCCAATTAAAGTTGTCCTGTTGTTTGGGAAGTGGATTTCCTAGAACATCCAACTTTTCTTCTGTAAGATATTTGTTAAGATTGTCTTGCAACAGTTTGTTTACTTCATCAACCAAAACGGCTTTACCATATTGTTTCTTGATCAACCCCATAGGTACCTGACCTTTTCTGAAACCTGGTATATTTGCTTGTTTTCTGTAGTCTTTTAAGATTGTTTCTACCTTATCGAAGTAATCCTCTTTGGATACCGCAACTTTTACTACTGCATTTAATTCGTCAATCTGCTCTTTAGTGATGTTCATTTCTATATCTAATTTTACTAAAATAAAATGGGATGCAAAAGTACTACATTTTCTAAACTCCAACAAGTTTTTAAATTACTGAATGTCAAAAAGGTATCCTATATTTTTTTGTCGTCGTTTAGAAACGAATAAAATATAGATTGTAGAAAGGAGAGTAAAAGGCTAAATAGAAGTGCCCACCATAAATTATTAACTTGAAAGCCATTAACAAAGTAGTCGGCCAGAAGGATGATTATTGCATTGATAATGAGTAGGAATAGGCCTAGGGTAAGTATAGTGACCGGTAATGTTAGGATTATCAAAATGGGCTTTACTATAAAATTCAATAAACTTAGGACAATGGCAACTATAATGGCCGTGGTGTAGGTGTCTACGCCGACTCCTGGTAATATTTTCGATAAAATAACAACGGCAACGGCACTGAGAAGAATTCTTAAAATCAGGTTCATATTTTTATTTTTTAAGGTTTAGTAATCGTTAGGAGGGTGTTTTAGTATCTAAAAATAAACATTTATTTTATCTGTATTAAGAAGATTTTGCTTCGTTTATAAGTACGTCGTTAATTAAAATCTCTCAATTTTATCGAAAAAAGTCAATGTACTATTGAATAAATTGAAGTGATTTTTCAAAAAACTGCGTCGGGTTTTCTGCATGTAACCAATGCCCGGCCTTATCTATTGTTTCAATTGTGGCCAATGGAAAATGTCTTTTTATAAGGGATAGGTCATCATGGGTAATATACTCGGACCTGTCTCCTCTTAAAAAAAGAGTTGGACCAGTGTAGGTGTCCGTGGAGCCAATGTTTTCTCCGATTTCCTCCATTTTTTCACTTAAAACTTCAAGGTTGAAACGAAAACCCAAAACCCCCTTTTCTACCCAATATAAATTCTTTAACAGAAATTGGCGAATCCCTGTATTGTCTAGGTGTTTGGATAATTGTTCGTCGGCCTCATTTCTTGAGTCAATATTCCGAATATCCAAGGCCTTGAGGCCGTTGATAATATCTTGGTGATGGGGTGGGTAATATTTGGGGGCAATATCGGCTACCAATAGTTTTTTTGTTAATTTGGGATATCGACAGGCAAAAAGCATGGCGGTTTTTCCACCCATGGAATGTCCGAGGATTATGGCATCCCCCAATTGCTGGTCTTCCATATAACGCTTTACATCCTCTGTCAATACCTCGTAATTAAACTCATGGGAATGAAAGCTTTTTCCGTGGTTACGCAAATCGAGCATATGGACCTGTAATCCTACTTCGGCATATTTGCTCCCCATGGATTTCCAATTGTCCGACATTCCTAAGAATCCGTGTAAAATAATAAGAGGCTGTCCTTGTCCTATGATATTGGAATGTAAAATGGGCATTATTTTAATTTGTTTAGATACATATTAATTACATTGTCCAGGCCTAGATAAAGGGATTCGCATATTAATGCGTGGCCAATGGAAACTTCCAGAAGGTGAGGGGTGTTTTCTTTGAAATATGTTATATTATCCAAGTTAAGGTCGTGTCCTGCATTTAATCCCAACCCTAATTTATGGGCTATAATGGCTGCTTCGGTATATGCTATTACGCCTTCCTTGTTTCCTTTGGAATATTCATGGGCATAACTTTCGGTGTAAAGTTCAATGCGGTCGGTTCCTGTTAGTGCTGCACCTTCTACCATTTCTATATTGGCATCTACAAAAATTGAAGTTCTTATCCCGTTGCTTCTGAAGGTTGTTATGACCTCTTTTAGAAAATCTCTATGTTTAACAGTGTCCCATCCGGCGTTGGAGGTAATTGCGTCTAAAGCGTCAGGCACCAAGGTTACCTGAGTAGGTTTAACTTCCAAGACCAAGTCTATGAAGGACTTTATGGGGTTCCCTTCTATGTTAAATTCTGTTCGGACCAATTTTTTTAAATCCCTGGCATCCTGGTATTTTATGTGTCTTTCATCGGGCCTGGGGTGAATGGTAATTCCCTGTGCCCCAAAATCTTCAATATCTTTAACCACTTTTAATAGGTCGGGAGCGTTCCCTCCTCGTGAATTTCTTAATGTTGCAATTTTATTTACATTAACGCTAAGCTTTGTCATGGGACTTTGGTATGTTTAAAGAGCAAAAATACAAATTAGGCATACCTTTTGCTTATTTTATATTGAAAGAATTCGTTTTTCGGACTATAAATTGTTAATTGAGTGTATCTAGGAAATAGGGTACGGATAGTCAATTTGGGTTGCCGTTTAGGAGGTGTTCTGTGGTATTTGCAATTAATCGGGATGGTTTTTTGTTAGCGGTTAAAGGGAGGTTTTTTTTGATACCAATACTTTGGAAGGGCAATAATACTTTGGAAGATTAGGGTTCTTAGAAATTTTTATTAGTATTTTGCGTTTTAATATGTAGTTATGGACATTCAAAATAACATAATTGACTCATTGCCCATTTTTAAAGTAGGTGATTCCTTGAAAAAAGTGATCAAATTCTTTAAGGACTCTACCTATTCCCATATTGCTGTGGTGGAGGAAGGGTTTTTTATTGGTGTTTTGGTTGAAAATGATTTGGATAATTATGAGGCCGATAAACGAATAGAGGATTATAGATATAATTTAGAGACTTTTTCCGTTAGATTGGACACATCCTGGCTTGATGTATTGGAGGTATTTTCGAAAAATGAAGCAAACCTTTTGCCAGTGCTGGATGAACAGGGTTTGGTGGTAGGGTATTATGACCTTATAGATATTGTTGACGAGTTTATAGATACGCCTTTTTTTACGGAGCCCGGCGGGATTTTAGTCTTGGCAAAAGGGGTTAAAGATTATTCTTTTAGTGAAATAGCCCAAATTGTAGAGAGTAATAACGTTAAACTAATCGGAGGTTTTATTACGGATATTCGAAATGATGTTATCCAGATTACCATTAAGATAGGAACTACGAACTTAAATGAGATAATTCAATCTTTTAGAAGGTATAATTATACTATACTATATGGTAATAATGACGATCAATTTATCGAGGATTTAAAACAAAGGTCAGACTATCTGGACAAATACCTAAATGTTTAACTGTTATGAAAGTTGCCATTTACGGACTTACCTGCCAGAATAGTGCATTGGATTACATAGAAGAGTTGCTGGACGAGCTCTATAGGGAGAATGCCAAAATTTACTTCGAAAAAAAATTTTACAAGCTAATAAAAGCCAAGCGCGACATTGGCGAATTTTCAGTATTCACCGATTCCAACGGATTGGATGCCTCATTTGATATGTTTATCAGTTTCGGTGGGGACGGTACAATTTTAAGGGCCACTACCTATGTTCGGGATTTGGGCATACCTATAGTAGGTGTAAATACGGGTAGATTGGGTTTTTTGTCCACCTTTAGGAAGGAAGATGCTCGGAAGGTGGTCATGGAATTTGTTTCCGGCGACTATACCATTGTGGAACGAAGCTTGGTCGAGGTCACCGCCCAGTCCAATATCCCAGAATTTAAGACACTGAATTTTGCACTTAACGAGATTACGGTGAGCAGGAAAGATACTACCTCCATGATTACTGTAGAAACCCACTTAAACAATGAGTACCTAACCTCCTATTGGGCCGATGGGCTGATTGTTGCAACGCCAACGGGATCGACAGGTTATTCCCTTAGCTGTGGGGGGCCGGTAATAGCACCTATGGCAAAATCATTAATACTTACGCCAATAGCGCCCCATAATCTTAATGCAAGGCCTTTGGTTATTTCCGATGATACCCTTATAAGGCTTAAGGTATCTGGAAGGGGAGACAGTCACTTGGTATCGCTGGATTCTAGAATTGCTACAGTGGCAAGTGGTAAGGAGATTTTTATAAGAAAGGCTCCTTTTACGATAAAGATGATTGAATATACTTCCGAAAGTTTTCTAAAAACACTGCGAAATAAACTATTGTGGGGAGAAGATAGGCGCAATTGATTGTTTTTTGGTCAACAATAAAATAGTACAAAATCTGTTTATCAAGTGGGAACATAAATGTAATATTTTACTAGTCTAATAGTCTAAACTACTGAAATTGTTATATTTGCAAACTTTTATTAATAATGAGGTTATTTTTTGCGGCAATTCTTCTTTTTGTTTTTAATGAAACTATGGGCCAGACTTACGAAGTTGGCCTATTTGCAGGAGGAACCAATAATATAGGTGATGTGGGGAGGTCTAATTTTATTTTACCTTCGGGCCCGGCTTTTGGTGGATTGTTTAAGTGGAACAAGAGTAAACGCTACGCCTGGAGGGCCAGTATAATTTATGGAGAGTTTACGGCAGATGATGCAAAATCGGATATACCGTCAAGGCAGCAGCGGAATTTTATAATGGACAACAGTGTTTTGGAGGTATCGGCAGGTTTGGAGTTTAATTTCGTGGAATATAATTTACACCGATTAGGCCCTGCATTTACACCTTACCTATATACTGGGGTTACTTATTTTAGATATGGCTATCATTATTTTGATGCGGCACAATTGCAGGATATTGGCCAAAAGGATGGGGCTTTTGCAGTTCCTATGACCGTTGGCGCTAAATTAAGGATTAGTCAATTTTTTATTGTCGGGGCTGAAATTGGGGCAAGATATACTTTTACGGATAATTTGGATGCCAGTAATCCTAAAGGCTCCAATTATGAAGAATTTAGATTTGGAAATATTTTTAGTGATGATTGGTATGTTTTTTCCGGTGTTACTTTAACCTATACCTTTGGGAGGAAGCCATGTCAGGATTGCTTTCAGTAATTATAAAATAAAAAGTTTGGAAGAGTTGAAAATGAAATCATTGCCAAGACACATAGCTATAATTATGGATGGTAATGGAAGATGGGCAAAAGAAAAAGGGAAGTTACGGGTTTTTGGTCATGAACAAGGGGTAAAGACGGTTAGAAGAACTGTTGAGGACTGTGCTAAATTAGGATTGGAATATCTTACATTATACACCTTTTCTACTGAAAATTGGAATAGGCCAAAATTGGAAGTTGATACCCTAATGCGCTTGTTGATGTCTTCCCTTAGAAAGGAATTGAAAACTTTGAACAACAATAATATTAAGCTTAATACCATTGGTAATATAGAGTCATTGCCTAAAAGTGCCCATAGGGAATTGTTGGATGTCATTGCAAAAACCAGCGGGAATTCCGGAATGACTTTGACGCTTGCCCTTAGTTATGGGTCTCGGGAAGAGATAAAAAATGCGGTACAGCAGATAAGTGTCAAAGTTAAAAATAATATAATTTCTCCTGAAAATATTGACGAAACCATTATTAATAACCATCTTTACACGCAAAATTTACCGGATGTAGACTTGTTGATTCGAACCAGTGGCGAGCATAGAATCAGTAATTTCCTGCTTTGGCAAATTGCATATGCAGAATTGTATTTTATTAATGTATTTTGGCCGGATTTTTCGGAGGAGCATTTATTGGAAGCCATTAAAAATTACCAGAACAGAGAACGAAGATTTGGAAAAACTAGCGAACAACTTACCTAGCGGCATGAATAAATTCATGTCCCTCGAACTTTTTATTACACTTTTATTCTTAATATGTACAACAGTTGCCTCGGCTCAGGATACGTCCTATGAAGATGGTAAAAAGTATATACTTGGAGGATTGGAGGTAACCGGATTGCAAAGTTACAATGAGCAGACCGTTAAGACCTACACGGGACTTAGAATTGGGCAGGCAATTACTTTGCCCGGCGATGAAATAAGTGCTGTAATCAATAAATTATGGGGCTTGGAGCTATTTACCGACATAAGCTTCTATATCACCAATATAGAGGGGGAAGATGTTTTTCTGGAGCTTAATATTATTGAGCGGCCAACACTTTCCGATGTAACCGTTTACGGGGTTAAGAAAAGGAAGGTAGAAGAAATCCTGAAGGACACCGATCTTAAAAAGGGGAAGAAAATTACTGAGAGTTTAATAGCAAATTCCAGAAACTACATCCAAAACAAATATAAAAAGAAAGGATACCTCAATACCAAAGTTACTATAGCTACGGCCAAAGATACCACTGATGCCAATTCCCAGACTATGGTCGTTAATGTTAAGCAGGGTGATAAGGTAAAGATCAACGATATTATATTTGAAGGAAACGAAGAGTTGTCAGACAAACAACTTAGCAAGGCTTTGAAAAAGACCAAGAAAAAGAAGTTTTACCGATTCTGGAAAAAATCCAAATACATTGAAGAAGATTATAAGGAAGATTTAGTCTCCCTAGTGGATAGGTATGCTGAAAAAGGCTTTAGGGATGCACGTATTATTTCGGACACCTTTGTAAAGGTTTCCGATGACCTGATAGATGTGAAGATCAAAGTAGAGGAGGGGAACAAGTACTATTTTGGTGATATAGATTTCGTTGGAAATACTATTTATACGGACCGTCAACTCGCTCAGGTCTTAGGGGTTAAAAAAGGAGATACCTATAATGGGGTATTGTTGAGGAAGCGTGTCGCTGACGACACGAAACCAGATGCGGAAGATTTGACCAATTTATATCAGAATAATGGGTATTTGTTCTCCAGTATCAATCCAGTGGAGATTTCTGCCGAAAATGACACCATTAATTTTGAAATCAGAATTATTGAAGGTAAAGAGACTTTCCTTGATCATATTACTGTAATTGGTAATGATAAGACCAATGATCATGTTATTTTTAGGGAATTGCGAACAAGACCAGGACAACGTTATAATAAATCGGACATTATTAGGAGTATAAGGGAATTGGGGCAACTCGGATTCTTTGATGCCGAACAAATAACGCCGGATATCCAAAATCCGGATCCCAATGCAGGAACGGTGGATATCGCTTATAACTTAGTAGAGTCCGGTTCCAGTCAGATAGAACTTCAGGGTGGTTATGGAGGAGGTGGTTTCATTGGTACATTGGGGCTGTCTTTTAGTAATTTCTCTATGAAGAACTTATTCAATGGAGAGGCTTATAAACCGGTTCCAATGGGTGATGGTCAAACCTTTGCCCTGCGCTTACAGGCTAGTATGACGTATAGGGTATATAGTTTAAATTTCTCGGAACCATGGTTGGGAGGTAAAAAACCGGTAAGGTTTAATATGTCCCTGTCCAGGACCCAACAGTTCTATTACAACCCATATGAAAGTAACAAGCCCGATAAAAGCAAGCAGTTTTCCATTACGGGAATAACCGCTGGTTTGGCGAAAAGAGTGCAGTGGCCAGATGATTTCTTTACTATATCACATTCTTTGGGATATCAATTATACAATTTTCAGGATTATAACTTAGGACTTTTCAATTTCGGAAATGGAACATCCAACTCTATAGCCTACACCTTGGGAATCTCTAGGAATGCTACTGGGGGTGGACGTATATATCCAAGAACGGGGTCTAATTTTGAAATTACCGCCAAATTTACCCCTCCGTTTTCCTTGTTGAACAATATAGATTATAAACAACTGAACGAAGATGAGGAGGTGGCAATTGAGAATTTGGATAGTGAAGAGATAGAACGCATAGACCAGGAACGCTTTAAGTGGCTAGAATTCTATAAGGTTAACTTTAAGGGAGATTGGTATACCACTCTGGTAGATAATTTGGTTTTGAGGACCAATGCGGAATTTGGATTTTTGGGAAGTTATAATGATGAGGTTGGTAAGGTTCCCTTCGAGCGGTTTTATTTAGGAGGAGACGGAATGGGTACCTATACCTTGGATGGTAGGGATGTGATTGCGTTGAGGGGCTATGAGAACCAAACCTTGACTCCTTATAATACGGATCCATTGAGCGGCGGACAAGTACAGGATGGTGGAGTCGTATACAATAAATACTCTTTGGAACTAAGATATCCTTTGACTTTAAAGCCGTCCGCTTCCATTTATGGACAAGTATTTTTAGAGGCAGGAAATGCTTTCAACAATTTTCAAGACTTTAATCCGTTTGAGTTAAAAAGATCTGCCGGAGTAGGGCTACGTATTTTTATGCCAGCATTTGGATTATTGGGTATTGATTTTGGGTATGGATTTGATCAGGATTACAACCCCAATTCAGTTGGACCTAGTGGTTGGCAAACCCACTTCATCATTGGACAACAGTTTTAATATATAGAAATTTACAATTGTTTTATATGTTAAATGGTTCATTCTAGAATATTTAGTTATTTTGGCACGATATTTTCTATAGTATAAAAAGAAGATAGCATGAGAATTAAATCAAAAGTACTTTTGTTTCTAGTGGCGTCTACATTTGTGGCTACAATTACGGCTCAAAGATCAGTTAGGATTGGCTATGTAGATATGGAATATATCCTAGAGAATGTGGAGGAGTACAGGGAAGCTAATGAACAATTGGCGGCCAAAGTTCAGAAATGGAAATTGGAACTGGATAAGGAGAAGAGTGTAATTGAGGAAATGAAAAAGGACTTAATGGCTGAGAAAGTGCTGTTAACGGAGGAATTGATTTCGGAAAGACAGGAGGAAATCCAGATTTTGGAGAACGAGATGTTCGATTATCAGCAGGATAGATTTGGTCCACAAGGCGATTTAGTCCTTCAGAAAAGAAGATTGATACAGCCTATTCAAGATCAGGTTTTTAATGAAGTTCAGAAAATAGGAGCAAATAAAAATTATGATTTTATTTTTGATAAATCGGCAGATGTCGTAATGTTGTATTCCGAGAAAAGGTACGATATTAGCGATCTTGTGTTAAGAGGAATATCAAGGACCAGAAAAATAAGTGCACCTAATAGAAGTCAGGGAGCAAGGGGTAATTTTGAAGATGAGGAATCCGAAGAGAGTATAAACGATGCGCTGTTGGAAAGGCAGGAAAAGGCCAAACAGGCTGAAGAGATAAGGACTAAAACTGCTGAGGAAAATAGAGCGGAACAGCTTAGGATTAGAGAAGAACGCAAAAAAGCATACGAGGAGAGAAGGAAAAAATTATTGGAGGAGCGAGAAGCCAAAAGAAAAATGGAACTTGAGGAGCGAAACGGTAAAAGCGACTCTGAGGAAGGTGATGAATAAGAGTTGAAAGAAAATATATATTGTATAATTAAGTTGAAACCAAATTGCATTTATAACTAAATCTTTAAATTAACACTCAAACATTATTTAAAATCATGAAACAAATTAAAAGAATAGCGGTAGCCATAGTTTTGTTCGTAGCTACTAGTAGTTTTGTTAACGCACAGGCTAAAATTGCACATATAGATGTACAAAAATTATTAGCTGAAATGCCAGAGATGAAAGCGGCGGATGCGGAACTAAAAAAATTACAGGAAACCTATAGGGCGGATATTGAAAGTTCTATGACAGAACTAAAGAATAAATACACTCAATATTCTAATGAATCATCTTCAAAATCTGAGGAAGAGAACCAAAAAAGAGCTTTGGAACTTCAAGGTTTTGAAAAAAATATTGGCGAGGCACAACAAACGGCTCAACAAGAATTGCAAAAGAAACAAGCTGAGCTTTTAGGGCCTATTACGGAAAAGGCTAAAAAAGCTATTGAAACAGTAGCTGCTGCACAAGGATTGGACTATGTGATGGATGCCACTCAAGGTGGTGGGCTGATCGTTGCCAAAGGAAAAAATATCTTGGCAGATGTTAAGAAACAATTGGGTTTCTAATAAGGTAAATTTAAAATTAGGAAAAAGCCATGCAAACGCATGGCTTTTTTCTTTATTATATTCCAAGGTTTTAGAAATAGCCCATTGTATTTGGTCCGGAAAGCGCTAATTGTTGCCTGGTAGAATTGATTTTGGCACGTCGCCTAGGGTACTTGTAAATTTTTCGTACTTTACTTTAAAAAAAATTGTTAATGTATCAATTGTCATATTCCTCCAAGGCCTCCCAAGAAATTACAGATAAAGGCATTGAAAGTATTTTAGAATCTGCTCGTAAACGCAATAGGGTACTTGGGGTAACGGGATGTTTAGTGTTTCATAAGTTTTCCTTTGTTCAAATAATAGAAGGAAATAAATCCAACATAAAATCATTGTTTGAAGAAATAAGGTTAGATAATAGACATTGTGATGTGAGGGTGTTGTGGGAAGGTGAAGCTAAGGAAAGAAATTTTAGTGATTGGAATATGGCCTATTATAGCCAATCGGAAGATTTAGGTGGAAATGGCGATTTGAAAAATTTTGAACGTAATTTAATTTTAATGTCAGAACTGTATACGGGATCCACATCTGTTTTGAATATGTTTTGGAAAAGAGTGGGCAAACTTATTACCGACAATACGAACTAGTTTACAGGTATTTCCTGCCTAAATATAAATTGTATAATTTGTTTAACAAAAGCATGATGCCAATCCAGAAAAAACTTAGAGGAGGAGGTGCTCAATGCTTGATATTTCTTTTTCTAGTTTACTTATTTGTGGGGTGTCAGGACAACCACAATAAAAGAATTATAGTTGCCACAGCCGCCAATATGGAGTCTGCCATGAGGGCTCTGGTGGAAGTTTATACCGGTTTAACGGGATTGGAATTAGAAATAATTGTTGGTTCTTCAGGAAAATTAACGGCTCAGATTATTGAAGGGGCTCCTTATGATGTTTTTGTGGCCGCCAATATGAAATACCCGCAGGCTGTCTATGATAGTGGTAAGGCAAAGAAAGCCCCTAAAGTCTATGCCAACGGAAGATTGGTGCTTTGGTCAATGGATGAGAATATTCTTGTTGCAATTACCACGCTGTCCGATTCTATCGTTGAACACATAGCTTTGGCAAATCCCAAAACAGCCCCTTATGGCGTGGCGGCTGAAGAGGTCTTGCAGCATTACGGATTAAAGGAAGTTTTAGGGTCTAAATTGGTCTTTGGGGAAAGCATTGGGCAGACTGACCAATTTATTGTTTCCCAAGCGGCGCAAATTGGTTTTACGGCCTTATCTACAGTGCTATCACCCCAAATGAAGGGAAAGGGTAGGTGGCTAGTTGTAGATCGATCTCTTTACTCCAACATTAGCCAAGGAGTGGTGCTTGTAGATCGTGAAGAGAATACCAACCAGGACGCCCAAGACTTTTATAACTTTCTTTTTTCAGATGAAGCTATGGAGGTATTAAAAGAATTTGGATATTTGATAGATGAATAGTTTTTTTGGCCATATTGCAGATGTAGAAAGCAATGGCACTATGTCTATAGTTTGTGTTGAGGTATACGGTGGAGAGCAATTGATGTCGGTAGTAATAGATACCCCTGAATCGTCTCCTTATTTGAGAAAGGGTAACAAAGTTAATGTCTTGTTCAAAGAGATGGAGGTAGCCGTCACCACCCAAAACGAAATGGATATTAGTATAGAGAATAAGATTCCTGGTGTCATTTCCAATATGGAAATGGGGGTATTGTTGAGTAGATTGATATTGGAGACAAATTTAGGGAAGGTTGTTGCTGTAATAAGCACGATGAGCGTAGAGCAGTTGGGATTGGTTGAAAAGATGAAAGTGATGATCATGGTTAAATTGAACGAGATAATACTAGCACCATAATGGACTGGCAGCCCCTTGTGCTTACTTTTAAACTTGCGGCTATAACTACGGCCATATTATTTGTGATTTCAATTCCTTTAGCCAGTTGGCTATCAAGTACCAAATCCAAAATAAGGCCTGTCATGGAAACCTTGGTGAGCATGCCGTTGGTGCTGCCTCCTACGGTGTTGGGTTTTTATATGCTAGTGGCTTTTAGTCCTGCCAATACTTTTGGGAGTTGGTTAAATGAATGGCTAGGGATTAAACTTATATTTTCTTTTGGTGGTTTGGTAGTGGCGTCGGTCATTTATAGTTTGCCATTTATGGTGCAACCTATTCAAGCGGGGCTGTCTTCCCTTCCAACTACCCTAAAAGAGGCTTCCTATACCATGGGGAAATCAAAAATGACCACATTATTAAAAATTTTGTTGCCCAATGTTAAGCCTTCCCTTCTTACGGGGATTGTGCTTTCCTTTGCCCATACTGTGGGCGAGTTTGGCGTAGTATTGATGATTGGGGGTAATATGCCTGGAAAGACAAAAGTGGCGTCTATAGCGATTTATGATGAAGTGGAGGCCCTTAATTATGCCGCTGCCAATAGCTATTCGCTAATATTGTTTTCGGTTACTTTTGTCATCCTTTTGTTGGTTTATCTCACTAATGGAGGATATTTTAAACGCTTTGCTCAATGATACGGTTAAACCTACAAAAAACGCTTAATTCCGCGGGAGGAAAAATGATCTTGGATTTGAAATTGAACATTGAAAAGGGGCAATTTATTACCTTGTTTGGCGAATCCGGAGCTGGAAAAACTTCTACTTTAAGAATGCTTAGCGGTTTATTAAAGCCAGATAACGGAAGTATTACGGTTGGTGATACAACATGGTTTGATAGTCAAGGAAAAATAGACCTTAAACCGCAACAACGTAAGGTTGGATATGTATTTCAGGATTATGCACTCTTTCCTAATATGACGGTTAGGCAGAATTTGGAATATGCCCTTCAGAAAGATCAGGACAAAAGTATAATAGGGGAGTTGCTGGATTTTGCTGAACTTGGCGAATTGGCACTGCGAAAACCAGAAACCTTGTCAGGGGGGCAAAAACAGCGGGTGGCATTGGCTAGGGCATTGGTACAACGACCTGAAATTTTAATACTGGACGAGCCGTTGTCGGCATTAGATCTAAAAATGCGGATAAAGTTGCAGGAATATCTGTTGCAAGTTCATAAAAAATTTAAACTTACTACCATACTGGTAAGTCATGATATTGGTGAGATTGTTAAATTATCGGATAGGGTATTTGAGCTTCAAAATGGCCGTGTTATAAAGAATGGTACTGCGGATGATTTTTTTGGACTTAACAAGACCAGTGCTAAATTTAGATTCTCGGGGGAAGTATTAAGAATAGAGAAAGACGATGTGATGTATATAATTTCTGTCCTTATTGGCAATGGAATTATCAAGGTGGTTTCGGACCGTACCGAGGCCTTGGGTCTCAAAGTTGGGGATCAGGTCCTTGTGGCGTCAAAAGCTTTCAACCCTATAATCCAAAAAATATAGGATTTGGGTAGTGCATTATATAGCGGTAATTTATTTTAAAGGGTCATCTCCGTAAACAAACTCTCCAAATTCTTGTTTTTTCTGCTCAATTGAAGGGTCTTTAATTGATTGTCATGGGCAAAGTCGAAGACAGCGGGTCGCATATCCGTAGAGGTGTTAAAGGTGATCTCATAAACAAAACCGCCGATATTTTTTACCTTGTTTACATTGGGCAGTCTATTTAGAAAGGCTTCCTCCACTCTAAAATCGAATTCGACCACCAATACCTGCTCCTGTCCGTCCCGTAATTCCGAAAGCTTCTTGTCTGCCACTAGGGTTCCTTTATTTATGATCAATACCCGGTCGCAGACGGCCTCCACCTCCTTCATAATATGTGTGGACAGTAGAATGGTCTTTTCTTTTCCAATTTCTAGGATCAACTTTCTGATTTCCAGCAATTGATTTGGATCTAGACCTGTGGTGGGCTCGTCCAAGATCAAAACTTCTGGATCGTGCAATAGCGCTGCTGCTAAACCGACCCTTTGCCTATACCCTTTGGAAAGTTGACCTATTTTTTTGTTTGCTTCCGGAGTTAAGCCGGTTTGATCGATCACGGTGTTGATCCTGTCCTTGTTTATTTTATAGACATCTGTGTTGAATCCAAGGTATTCTTTTACGTACATGTCCAGATACAAAGGATTGTGTTCAGGAAGGTAGCCAATGCTCTTTTGAACATTTTTCTTCTCTTTTTCTACATCAAATGAATTCACCTCTGCATGTCCGTCGTCAGCCATGTGATAGGTGGTCAATATTTTCATCATAGTGGATTTTCCTGCGCCATTGGGTCCTAAAAAACCCACTATTTCTCCCTTTTTAATGGTAAAGGAAACATTGTTCAAGGCTTTCTGTTTTCCAAAGGATTTGGTGATGTTTTTTACTATAATGGACATGCTTTTACATTTTTTATCAAAAATAGGTCAAATTAGTGAAACCTGGTTTTAATTATTATTAGGATAAGAGATTGAGTGTTAAGGGTAGTTTGATGTTTTTGGAAACATTAAGATGTTGGATATTGCTCTTTCTAATTCGTAAAATTGGATCGATTTAGGGTTTGAATCGATATTTAATATGCGTATAACTGAAATAAATAAAAAAATGATTGATTAAACACGGGGTTTTAAATTTAATTATTACTTTAGCCAAAGTTTTACAAGAAAAATGACAAAGCAATATTTCTGGAATGGGTTTTACTTTTACTTCTTTTTTAAGGGAGGTATGGGACTGTTCTAGCATATTTTAAAGTGTATATAGAGAAAAGTCCTGTGAAAACCAGGACTTTTTTTTTGGATATAACTTTCGACAATGGGGTGAAATTAAAAAGATGTTTAGCAGTAAGTCATTAACAGACTGGATAGTAATTCAAAAAAAAGGTGAAATTAAAAATTGCAATACAAGGTATAAAAGGTTCTAACCACCATCAGGTGGCAAAGGATTTTTTTGGTGAGGATGTTACATTCGTTGAATGTTCTTCCTTCGATATTTTAGTAGATCATTTGATCAACAAGACCGCTGATAAAGGGGTGATGGCCATAGAGAATTCCATTGCAGGTTCAATTATTCCAAACTATGCATTGGTATTCCATAAGAACCTTCATATAATTGGGGAGCAGTATTTAAATATTCATCACAATCTGATGGGGTTGAAGGGGCAGACAATTGATGATATTAAAGAGGTACGTTCGCACCCTATGGCACTTCTACAGTGTAATGAATTTTTTAAAGATCACAAACACATTAGGCTGGTAGAAGATGTAGATACGGCAGAGACAGCAAAAAAAATTCAGGAAAATCAGTTGATGGGAATAGCGGCTATTGCGCCGAAAGTTGCGGCCGAGTTATACGATTTGGAGATTATTCATTCAGAAATACAGACCATAAAGGATAACTCCACTAGGTTCATTATAGTAAAGACACAGAATACAGTTTTGCCGGAGAATGAAATTAATAAGGCATCCGTTCGTTTTTTAACCGACCATAAACGGGGGAGTCTTGCGGCTCTATTGAATGTGATGAGCGATTGCAACTTGAACCTGACCAAGATACAATCCTTGCCGGTAATAGAAAGACCTTGGAAATATGCGTTCTTTGTGGATGTAACCTTTGAAAAGTATAAGCACTTTGTAAAAGCGAAAGCATTATTGGAAATTATGTCAGAGGAATTTAAGGTATTGGGAGAATATAAAAATGCCAGAATATTATGATTACGGCGGATAGATTAAATACGGTTGAAGAATACTACTTTTCTAAAAAGCTTAGAGAGGTTAGGGGGTTAATGGCGGAAGGAAGAGCCATAATAAACATGGGAATTGGTAGTCCTGACCTAGACCCTTCCATAGAAGTGCAAAATGCTGTAAAAGAGGCTTTGACCCATGATGGGGCACATCAATACCAGAGCTATCAGGGCTTGCCCGAGCTAAGGGAGTCATTTACATCATTCTATAAAAATAAATTTGGCGTAGTTATAAATCCGCAAACAGAAGTACTTCCCTTGATGGGGTCTAAGGAGGGGATTATGCATATTAGCCTGGCTTTTTTAAATCCAGGAGATGAAGCCTTGATTCCTAATCCAGGATACCCTACATACACATCGGTGACTAATTTGGTAGGGGCCGTGCCCAGGTATTACGATTTGACCAGTAACAACGGTTGGTTTCCAGACCTGGAGGAGCTGAATAAGCAGGACCTTACTAAGGTGAAGGTAATGTGGACCAGTTATCCGCATATGCCGACCGGGGCAACGGCAAGTAAGGAACAATTGACGCGACTTGTGGCTTTCGCCAAAGACAACAATATTCTGTTGGTTAACGATAATCCCTATAGTTTTGTGTTGAACCAAAACCCCATAAGTATTTTGGAGATCGAGGGGGCTATGGACGTTGCTTTGGAATTAAATTCGCTTAGTAAGACCTTTAATATGGCAGGCTGGCGTGTAGGGATGGTTTTAGGGAGTAATGAACATATCAATGCTGTCTTAAAGGTAAAAAGCAATATGGATTCCGGAATGTTCTATGGTATACAAAAAGGGGCTATAGCAGCATTGAACAGTAATGAATTGTGGTTCCATGAATTAAATGTAGTCTATAATAAACGGCGGGAATTGATGTTTGTGTTGGCCGATAAGCTGCAATGTACTTATGATAGAAATGCTGTGGGAATGTTCGTTTGGGCAAAATTGCCTGCGGGGGTTGCATCCTCTGAAAAGTTTATTGACAAGGTGCTCTACGAGAACAATATTTTTATTACTCCTGGAACTATTTTTGGCTCAAATGGGGAGGGATATATTCGATTCTCGTTATGTGTTACGGCAGATAAAATTAAAGAAGCGATAAGTAGGTTTTAAAAAAGGAAGGAAGGGTATTGAAAAGGAAAACAGAAAAAAATAGTTAAAGGAGGATAGTTCCTCGTCTGTTATCTAATATTTTTCCAAATAACAATAAAAGATGAATGTATTTGTAATCGGTATCGGATTGATTGGTGGGTCCTTGGCCAAGGATATTAAGCGTAACAGGCCAGACTCCAAAATTTATGGAATTGATGCCAATGAGGAGCACTTGGATGAGGCTTTATCATTATCTTTGATCGATGAAAAATCAGACTATAGTCGGCTTCACGATGCTGACTTTGTGATAGTAAGTATTCCAGTGGACGTTATGGTACGGGAATTACCCATAATTTTAGAGGGCATTCATGATGAGGCTATCGTTATTGACGCAGGATCTACTAAATCCTTGATTTGCAAAGTAGTGGGGAATCATCCTAAAAGAAGAAACTTTTTAGCTTGTCACCCTATTGCAGGCACCGAGTTTTCAGGTCCTAAAGCGGCTATAGAAGGCTTGTTCATGGGGAAGACGAACATTATCTGTGAAATAGAAAAAACAGCCTTTAAATTACAGGAACATGCGCTAGACCTTTTTAGGGAATTGGGGATGAGAATACGTTATATGAACCCAGAAGCGCATGACAAGCATATTGCCTATGTTTCACATTTGTCTCATATTAGCTCTTTTATGTTAGGAAAGACGGTTATTGAGAAAGAAAGAAATGAACGTGACATTTTTGACATGGCGGGAAGTGGCTTTGAGAGCACAGTGCGTTTAGCCAAGAGTTCTCCTGATATGTGGACCCCGATATTTCAGCAAAATAAGGAAAATGTGGTTGAAGCTTTGGGAGAGTATGTTGAAAACTTAAAGGAGTTTAAGGCAATGTTGGTTGCGGATGATTATGAAGGCATTTATAAGGAAATGAATAGTACGAATAAAATAAAGGAAATATTAAACGGAATACCACTTAACAGAAAATAGAGTAAAGAAATGGAAAATTCAAAACAAATGAGAACATGGTTGGACGATATGAAGTTGGACCATCCGTTAGTAATTGCCGGGCCTTGTAGTGCGGAAACAGAGGAGCAAGTGCTTCGAATTGCCAATGAATTAAAGGATACCGATGTAAATTACTACCGTGCAGGAATCTGGAAACCTAGAACACGGCCTGGAATGTTTGAAGGAGTTGGTGCCCTAGGTCTAAAGTGGTTGCAAAAAGTTAAGGCAGAGACCGGAATGAAAACATGTACGGAGGTAGCAAATGCTGCTCATGTAAAATTGGCGTTGGAGCATGACGTAGATTTATTGTGGATAGGAGCTCGTTCCACTGTGAGCCCATTTATAATGCAAGAAATTGCCGATGCGTTGGCAGGAACAGATAAAATAGTATTGGTGAAAAATCCAGTTAATCCAGATTTGGCCTTATGGCTTGGTGGAATTGAAAGATTATACACTGCCGGCATTAAAAATTTAGGAGCCATACATAGAGGTTTTTCTACCTATGAAAAAACAAAATATAGGAATATCCCGGAATGGCAATTGGCTATTGAATTTCAGAATAAATTTCCTGACCTTCCTTTAATTAACGATCCTTCGCACATTACAGGGAATAGGGAAATGATTTTTGACGTCTCTCAAACTGCCTTGGATCTTAATTTTGACGGTCTAATGATAGAAACACATTACGATCCGGATAATGCATGGAGTGATGCTGCACAACAAGTGACTCCAGCCAAATTGATCCAGATCATGAGCGATTTAAAAATTAGAAAAGAGTCTGATACAGAAGCTGAGTATAATAGTCAACTTAGCAACCTAAGAGCGCAAATAGATGTTCTTGATAGCCAGTTGATCGATATGCTTGGTAAAAGAATGAAAATATCCGATGGTATCGGAGCTTTAAAAAAGCAGAAAAACGTTGCTGTATTACAGTCCAATAGATGGAATCAGATTTTAGGGGCCATGATTTTGGAAGGAGAGGCAAAGGGACTAAGCGAGGAATTTGTTTTAAAGATGTTTAAGGCAATTCACCAAGAATCCATTAATCACCAAGAGAAAATAATTAACTCATAAGCTATTTTACTCTTGAGACCCGTGTTTCAAAAGCCGTAGCGTATTGAAATGTGATAATTGAACGAACCCCGTCTTTTTGGCGGGGTTTCTGTTTTAATGCCCCGCCTTTGGGTTGGTTGCCCAAAGGGAGAAAGGGCTTGCTTTGCGGTTTCAGGGTGTGTAGATAAATACCCGCTATTGGCGGTTCTTATTATGTATAGTACTGGTTTTTTTCTGTAGTCAAAAATATCAGATTAACAAAAATATAAATGATTATAGCCCAAATAGGATTGTTGTTGGGTTTAAAAGTTAATTGTTTCTTTATAGAAGTGTAACAAATGGACTTTTGTTCCATCTTTACCAAAAATAGTATCTAACAATAAAAAGTTTTCCAATCCGTATAGGGGAAACAGTAATAAAAAAAAATAGGATGATAAAAAGTGTTTTTTTAATAGGTTTTATATGCTCATCGTTCGCTGGGTTTTCACAGCGTATAGTAGATAAATCGGTAGGTGATTTTGATGAGGTAAAAGTCTTTGATTTAATAGAGGTAAACCTAATCAAATCCGATCAAAATAAGGTTTTGGTAAAGGGAGAAAATGTGGATGATATTCAAATTATTAACAAAAACGGGGTCTTGAAAGTAAGAATGGGCTTAGATAAGATCTTTCATGGTGAAAATACCTTTGTGGAGGTGTACTTTAAAAAGATAGCTGTTATTGATGCTAACGAAGGGGCAAGAATTACCCTGAACGAAACCCTTAATCAGGAAAAAATAGAATTAAAATCGCAAGAAGGTGCTAAAATAAAAGTCGGTTTAGAGGTGCGGGAACTAACGGTAAGGTGTGTTACAGGAGGTATTGTTGAGGCATCTGGAAAAACAGTAAATCAAGAGGTTGTCCTGAATACTGGTGGGGTTTTTGAAGCAAAACCATTACTTAGTCAAAGGGCCAGTATTAAGATAACGGCTGCTGGTGAGGCTTCAATGTTTGCTTCTGATGCTATAGATATTACTATAAGAGCTGGTGGGGATGTATACGTCTATGGAAACCCAAAAGAGGTAAGTAAGAATACATTTGCCGGCGGTAGGGTGAAAATTATGGATTAGGGCGGTTCCTGCTTAAAAATTAACCTATTTCGATTTAAAGGTGGGTTATAAAAATAGTTTAAAACATTGAACCCGGCCAATAGGACCGGGTTCATTATTTATTGTTGGAAGGGGTTACTTCTTAAAAATATATCTCGTAATAAAAATACCTTGGCCATCTCCTTTTCCGCCCTCGCTTTCAACTCCACTGGTTACAAAGGCCAATTCCCATCCCTCGGCTACCATGGTATTGATCTTAGAGGTAATTAAGGCATCATTGGCAGCAATATTTTGGAAGCGGATACCGCCAATGTTATAAAAATTTAAAAGTTTGGTTTCTTCAAAATTCTTGACCCTGATCTCGCCCCGGTCAGATTTATTTCTAGTTTTGTCTTCATCGGTTTGTACGCTGGTAAACTCTTTGTAGTCCTTGTCTTCATTGGCGCTGATGATTCTAGATCGGCCAAGACCATTGGGTACTATTGACTCTACACTGGTGATTACTTTAAACTGTTGAGCATTTACTTCTATAGATGTAGCAAATACAACAAGGGCAATCAATACGATTTTTTTCATGCTTTTATGGTTTTAGCGGTTGGTGTTGGACTATGAACGTTCAATTTTAGGGGGTAGTATAAAACTAAAGTTGTTTCTTTGTAAACAAATTATCGGAATTCTTTAATGGAAGGAACTGTTTATAAATCTACTGGAAGTTGGTACAGCGTAAGAACTGGGGACGGAGCTTTCTACGAATGTCGGATCAAGGGAAGATTTCGGCTTAAGGGAATAAAAAGCACCAATCCTGTTTCTGTGGGCGATGTGGTAGTTTTTGAGATGGATGGCCCCGATGAAAATTTCCAAGGAGTAATTACTGAGATTAAGGATAGAAAAAATTATATAATTAGAAAGTCCGTAAACCTATCCAAACAAACCCATATCATTGCGGCTAATCTGGATCAGGTTTTCTTGATAGTAACCTTAAACAATCCGCCTACTTTTACAAGTTTTATCGACCGGTTTTTGGTAACTTCAGAAGCATATCAAATTCCCGCTATTCTACTTTTTAATAAGATAGATACTTATAGTGATGAAGAATTGGGAGAGATCAAGTATCTCGCAAACCTATACAGGGAGATTGGATATACCTGTATTGGGATTTCTGCCAAAACCGGAAAAAATGTGGATAAGGTAAAGGAAATGATGATCGGGAAAACGAGTATGTTTTCGGGGCATTCGGGGGTAGGGAAATCCACTCTGGTCAATGCCATAGAGCCACAATTGGATCTGAAGACCAAAAATATCTCTTCCCAACACATGCAGGGCCAACATACCACTACTTTCGCAGAGATGTTCGATCTTGAATTCGGTGCCAAGATTATTGATACTCCGGGAATCAAAGGATTTGGAATAGTGGACATGGAGAAGGAGGAAATAGGGAATTATTTTCCTGAATTTTTTAGTTTGAAAGGAGCTTGTAGGTTTAATAATTGCCTGCATTTGGATGAGCCTCATTGTGCGGTAAAGAAGGCCTTGGATAATAATGAAGTGGCCTGGAGCAGGTATAAAAGTTATGTGCAGATGGTAAGTGGGGAACAAGAGCATTATAGGGTGGATATTTACGGGGAAAAATAATGCGGGCAACAATACAAAGGGTGACTTCTGCAAGTGTGACGGTAAATCAGAAACTAGTCTCGGAGATTTCAAACGGACTACTAATATTTTTAGGCATAGAGGAAGCGGATACGGCAGATGATATTAAGTGGCTTTCCAATAAAATTGTGAACCTAAGGATTTTTAATGATCCGCAGGATGTAATGAACTTGTCATTACTTCAGATTCAGGGCGAGGCCTTGGTGATCAGTCAATTTACTTTGCATGCTTCCACAAAAAAAGGAAATCGTCCCAGCTATATAAAAGCGGGGAAACCGGAGATTGCAACCCCTCTGTATGAAAATTTTGTGGCGCATTTGGAAAAGAATCTTGGAAAGAAGGTGGAAACAGGCATTTTTGGTGCTGATATGAAAGTGGCCCTCTTAAATGATGGTCCGGTAACCATTCAAATAGATACGAAAAATAGAGAATAATGAACATAGAAAACGCACAGGAAGCGGTAGACGAATGGATCAAGACCCATGGGGTACGCTATTTTAACGAACTTACCAATATGGCCCAATTAACCGAAGAAGTAGGGGAGGTAGCTAGAATTATTGCCAGACGTTACGGGGAGCAAAGTGAAAAGGAGTCGGACAAGAATAAGGATTTAGGGGAAGAATTGGCAGATGTACTCTTTGTGGTCTTGTGTTTGGCCAACCAGACCGGTATAAATTTACAGGAGTCTTTTGATAAGAAACTGGACTTAAAGACCCAACGTGATCATGATCGTCACCACAACAATAAAAAGCTGAAATAGTGCTATATTTGTCTTTTGTTTTTGGGTATTCGTTCAAAAACAAAAAATAATGCAAATTCGACTTAAAAACTCCATAGAAATTGAAGCTACATTTATCTGCCCCATCGCAAACCTTAATTAAATCAGAAGTAAAAATTACAGGATCCAAAAGTGAGTCCAATAGGCTGTTGTTGTTACAGGCCTTGTTTCCAAACATAAAAATGGATAACCTATCCAATTCCGATGATGCAGATGTGATGCAGAAAGGGTTGAAAATCAGCAATGGGGTAGTGGATATTCACCACGCAGGTACTGCCATGCGCTTTTTAACGGCATATTTTGCTTCGCAGGAAAATAAGGAGGTTACCCTTACAGGGTCTAAGCGAATGACGGAAAGGCCTATAAAAGTATTGGTAGAGGCTTTGAGGAGTTTGGGTGCAGAAATAAGCTACTTAAAAGATGAAGGGTATCCGCCTATTGCCATAAAAGGCAAAAGGTTGACCAAGAATAAAGTTAGTCTGCCAGCAGATATCAGTAGTCAATATATTTCTGCCTTGCTTTTAATAGCGCCAAGCCTGGAGAACGGGATTGAATTGGACTTGGTAGGTAAAATAACTTCGGTACCCTATATTAAAATGACTTTGGGACTACTTTCCCAGATTGGGATAACAAGTACCTTTGAAGGGAATACGATCAAAGTGTTGCCTAAAACTTCTATTGAAGCTTCCACTCAAGTAGTGGAATCGGACTGGAGCTCTGCTTCTTATTTTTATAGTATTGTAGCACTTTGTGATATAGGTACGGAAATCGCTTTATCGGCTTATAATGAGAACAGCCTGCAAGGGGATAGTGTGCTAAAGGGGATTTATACCGATTTTGGAGTGGAAACCAATTTTCAGGGACATAAGGTGATTTTAAAGAAAATCGCCGATCCAAAAAATATCAAATTCCATTGGGACCTGGCAAATGCACCGGATATAGCGCAGACCATTGCCGTAACTTGTTTCGGCTTGGGTGTGGGGTGTCATATGACGGGTCTGCACACTCTTAAAATTAAAGAAACCGATAGGCTGGAGGCATTAAAGACGGAATTGACCAAATTGGGAGCGCCCATATCGGTAACCGACAAAACTTTAACTTTGGAAGCCTCCAGGGAGATAAAAAAAGAAATTGCCATAGATACCTATAACGATCACCGGATGGCCATGGCCTTTGCGCCATTGGGGCTAAAAACATCCCTGTTTATCAATGATGCGGAAGTGGTCTCCAAATCATATCCCGACTTTTGGGAGGATATGAAAAATTTAAAATTTCAAGTACAAACCGTTTGATTTTTAATTAAATGGGGTTTTACTTGACAACGCCCTATCCATCGTCGTATATTTGCATCCGCAAAACATTAATCTAAATTTAAGTAAAAATACTAAATGAAATTATCGCACTTCAGTTTTGAACTTCCAAACGAATTATTGGCAGAATATCCAGCAGAGAACAGAGATGAGTCTAGATTAATGGTCGTTCACAGGGATACGGGCAAAATTGAACACAAAATGTTCAAAGACCTTATAGATTATTTTGATGAGGATGATGTTATGGTGCTTAACAACACTAAAGTTTTTCCTGCTAGATTATATGGCAATAAAGAAAAGACGGGGGCTAGAATTGAGGTTTTCTTATTGCGTGAATTAAACGAGGAGCAGCGTCTTTGGGATGTTTTGGTAGATCCGGCCCGTAAAATAAGAATTGGGAACAAGCTTTATTTTGGCGATGATGAAACTTTAGTGGCCGAGGTAATTGACAATACTACTTCTAGAGGAAGAACTTTGAGGTTTCTTTATGATGGTTCCTACACGGATTTTAGAAGAAAATTAAAGGAACTTGGTGAAACCCCATTGCCTAAATATATTAAGCGACAAGTTGAGGCCGAGGATGAAAAAAGATATCAAACCATCTATGCCAAGCATGAAGGTGCCGTTGCGGCACCCACCGCTGGATTACATTTTTCCAAGCATTTGTTGAAACGATTGGAAATTAAAGGAATCGATTTTGCTGAGGTTACTTTGCATGTAGGCCTTGGAACCTTTAATCCTGTGGAAGTAGAAGACCTTTCCAAGCACAAGATGGATAGTGAGGAATTGATCATAGATGAAAAGGCTACGGAAATTGTCAATACCGCTAAAATTAAGAAGCGTAGGGTATGTGCGGTAGGTACTACTGCCATGAGGGCCTTGGAAAGTGCAGTGTCTTCCAAGCAGACCCTGAATACCTTTGATGGTTGGACAAACAAGTTTGTCTTTCCTCCTTATGACTTTAGTATTGCAAATGCTATGGTAACTAACTTTCATTTGCCAAAATCAACCCTTTTAATGATGGTTTCGGCCTTTATGGGGCACGACCTGATGAAGAAGTCATATAAGGAAGCAATTTTGGAAGGGTATAAATTTTATTCTTACGGAGATGCTATGTTGATTATATAAGAATTCAAATTAAAACTAAAATCCCGTCAGTATCGCAGATTAATGTGGATTGATGGGATTTTTTTATAGAATCATTTACCTTTAGAAAGTGGAAGTTGCAAAAAACAAAAGGGATATAAGAGCATTAACAAAAGACCAACTTAGGTCGTTCTTTGAAGCTCAGGGAGACAAGGCCTTTAGGGGTAACCAAGTCTATGAATGGTTGTGGCAAAAATCCGCCCATACCTTTGGGGATATGACCAATATTTCTAAAGAAACCAGGCAGATGCTGGAGGGTAATTTTGTGATCAACCATATAAAGGTAGATCAGATGCAGCGAAGTAGCGATGGAACCATTAAAAATGCGGTTCGGCTACACGATGATCTAATTGTGGAATCTGTTTTGATCCCTACCAAAACAAGGACTACCGCCTGCGTGTCCAGTCAGGTGGGATGCAGCTTGGACTGCAAATTTTGCGCTACGTCCCGATTAAAACGTATGCGGAATTTAAATCCGGATGAGATTTATGACCAAGTGGTTGTTATTGACAATGAGAGTAGGTTGTATTTTGATCGTCCTTTGAGCAATATAGTATTTATGGGTATGGGAGAGCCGTTAATGAACTATAACAATGTCCTGAAGGCCATAGGTATGATAACCTCGCCGGAAGGATTAGGGATGTCTCCCAAGCGCATCACGGTATCTACCTCAGGAGTGCCAAAGATGATACGGAAAATGGCAGACGAGGAAGTAAAATTTAAATTGGCGGTTTCCTTACATTCGGCAATAGACGAAATAAGGACTTCCATAATGCCGTTTAATGCCACTTTTACCTTGGCCGACCTCCGGGAATCACTTGAATATTGGTACCAAAAAACAAAAAGTAGGATTACCTATGAATATGTGGTTTGGAAGGGTATTAATGATACCCAGACAGATGTTAATGCCTTGGTGGACTTCTGTAGGTTCGCGCCTTCCAAGGTAAACCTAATAGAATACAATCCAATAGATGACGGGGAATTTCAACAAGCAAATAATGCCGCGATTGAAATGTACGTTAATACCTTGGAAAAAAATGGCATAACGGTAACCGTAAGGCGTTCTAGGGGCAAGGATATTGATGCTGCCTGTGGACAATTGGCCAATAAATCCTAGAGAAGCATTAGCGAAACTCTTGCTGCTTAACCTAGGGTGAATTCCAATCAAAAATTCGCTAATATCTATAAATTAAGGTTACATTAGTATTAATGGCTGGTAATTACTATGTTTTTTTGCCTAATTTTGCGCAACTGAACCAGCAAACCAAAATAGCCTAATTTATCCCTTGAAAATTGTATCCCAAATAAAGGAACCGATTAATCAGGAAATGGAACTTTTTGAAAAAAAGTTTTATGAATCCATGTCTTCCAAGGTCGCCTTATTAAATAGGATTACTTATTATATTGTTAACAGAAAAGGGAAGCAGATGCGGCCCATGTTCGTTTTTCTTACCGCTAAACTTCTGAATAACGGGGAGGTCAATGAGAGGACCTATAGGGGGGCGTCGGTTATAGAATTGATACATACTGCTACCTTGGTCCATGATGATGTTGTGGACGATAGCAATAAGCGTAGAGGCTTCTTTTCCGTAAACGCTTTGTGGAAAAACAAAATTGCTGTTTTGGTGGGAGATTACCTGCTTTCAAAAGGGCTTCTGTTGTCCATAGATAATGGGGATTTTGATCTTCTTAGAATTATTTCTGTTGCCGTACGTGAAATGAGTGAGGGAGAATTGCTGCAAATTGAGAAGGCAAGGCGTTTAGATATTACCGAGGAGATTTATTATGATATTATTAGGCAGAAGACGGCAACATTAATAGCGGCTTGTTGTGGTTTAGGAGCCTGTTCCGTTAAACCTGATTCCCCGGATGTGGAGGTCTTTAGAAAATTTGGCGAGCTAATAGGGATGGCCTTTCAAATAAAGGATGATCTATTCGATTACGGTGAAGAAAGAATTGGCAAGCCTACAGGTATAGATATTAAGGAACAAAAGATGACCTTGCCATTAATATTCGTACTTAATAAGTGTACCAAGGCCGAAAAGAAATGGTTGATCAATTCCATCAAGAATCACAACAAGGATAAAAAGCGCGTCAAGGAAGTCATTACTTTCGTAAAAGTGAACGGAGGTCTGGAATATGCTGTTCAAAAGATGCTCACCTACAAGGAGGAGGCATTGGAACTATTGAATTCCTATCCAGATTCGGAATATAAGAGTTCTTTGGAACTTATGGTGAACTATGTGGTGGATCGGAAAAAGTAATTCGTACTAGGGTACATCAATATGTATTTCTTTTAGACTGATTTTTATTTTTTGAAGTAATTTTAATTTTTTTGTTCAATGCTCGCTCCAGATTCAATGCTGTGTCGCATTTCTTCAGTAAATTCATCCTTATAATAAGTTCTTTTGCAATGGGAGCATCTTGTGATGGTTGAAGAGCCTACTTTAAACAGTGAAACCCAGAACAAGTGAAAATAGGTAGTACTTGTTAAGGCTGTTAAAGTGCCTGTGTTTTTGCAATAAGGACAAGCCACGTTTAGAAGTGTTTTAGACGTTGTTTTCCCTGGTTTGGTTCCTAGAAATAATATCATTAACTATTTGTTGTTTATGCGCTTAATAGAAAACTGCAATTTAAATAATATTTGTTTTACAAGCATAGTATTATCTTTTTCGACAAACCTTAAAGGCCTATCTTTAACCAGTTAAAAATTATACAGATTGATTTCAAAATCTACCATAGACAAAGTATATGAGACAGCCCGATTGGAGGAAGTGATCGGGGATTTTGTACAATTGAAAAAATCAGGTTCCAACTTCAAGGGGCTGAGCCCATTTACTGATGAGCGAAGCCCCAGCTTTATGGTTTCCCCTGTAAAACAGATATGGAAAGACTTCAGCAGTGGTAAGGGGGGGAATGTTGTAGCTTTTTTAATGGAACATGAACATTTTTCTTATCCAGAAGCCATTAAATATTTGGCCAGGAAATACAATATAGAAATTGAGGAAACCGAACAGAGCAACGAGCAAAAGGAACAGGTTAATGAAAGGGAAAGTATGTATCTGGTTTCTGAATTTGCCCAGAAATATTTTTCGGAGGTTCTGTGGGAGAGGGAACAGGGCAAGGCTATCGGATTGAGCTATTTTAAGGAGCGTGGGTTTACGGATGACACGATAAAGAAATTTGATCTAGGCTATTGTTTAGATCAGTGGGACGGTTTTACCAAAGCGGCTCTGAACAAGCAGTATCAATTGGAGTATCTTGAAAAAACTGGACTTACCATTGTAAAGGAAGATGCTGCCGATAAGGATAGTAAAAAAACTTTTGACCGTTTTAAAGGTCGTGTTATGTTTCCTATTCATAGTATGAGTGGAAGGGTATTGGGTTTTGGAGGGCGAATATTGACAAATGATAAAAAAGCGGCCAAATATTTAAATTCCCCAGAAAGTGATATCTACCATAAAAGCAAGGTGCTGTATGGCATATACTTTGCCAAGCAGGCTATTGCTAAAGAAGATAATTGTTATTTGGTTGAAGGGTACACAGATGTTATCCAGATGTATCAACGGGGTATACACAATGTAGTTTCATCCAGTGGAACAGCACTGACCTCCGATCAGATAAGATTGATCAATAGGCTCACTAAGAATATTACGGTTTTGTTTGATGGGGATGCAGCCGGATTAAGGGCGTCCCTTAGGGGAATAGACCTTATTCTGGAGCAGGGGATGAATGTAAAGGTGTGTACTTTTCCGGAAGGAGAAGACCCAGATAGTTTTTCCAAGAACAATGATTATGAGGATGTACTACTCTACCTACAGGAGAATTCAAAGGACTTTATTCAGTTCAAGGCTTCTTTGTTGGTAAAGGATGCTGCTAACGACCCCATTAAAAGAGCGGATACGGTTAGGGATATTGTCAATAGTATTTCTAAGATACCAGATAGGATTCAAAAAGAAATCTATATACAGGAATGCGCTCAGATAATGAATATTTCGGAGGCCGTTTTGTTCAATACCTTGGCACAGATTGGAAAAAAGGATATTACAGAAGCCAATAAACAAGTAAAACAGGAGCAGCAAGCCTTTGATGTGGTAAAGAATGAGCCATTGCGACAAAAGGTAGATGTTCAATATGAACTGGAGCGCAAGATAATAGAGATGTTGTTGTTGTACGGCGATCTGGACCAACAATTTGAGGATTTGGTGCTAAAGGAGAACGAAAAGGGCGATTTGGAGTTGGAGCCAGAATCCTTGGAAGCCAAGGTGTATGAGAAAATCTATCTTGATCTCCAAGACGATGAAATAGAGCTGACTAATGAGCAGTTCAGAAATATCTATTATAAGTTGATGGAAGACCTTAATGAGAAGGAAAATTTCTCCATGACAACCTTTATCGCCAATTTAGACCAGGAATTGGCATCGGAAATATCTTCTATCTTAATGGAGGAAGAAAAATACGTATTGCATCAATGGGAACGGAAGGAGATATACCCTAAAGATAAAAAAGTGGGAATTTCCCAGTTGGTAAGCGAAACTATTTTAACGCTCAGATGTTATTTGATCAAAAAAAGGATAGGTTCCCTCCAGGAAAATACACTTAATAATCAGGATGGCAATATGGAAACCATAGAGGAGATTATGAACTATATACAACTCAATGTATTGTTGAACAAAAAACTAAATAGGGTTCTTTCATAGGGGCCGTGATTTGGTTTAAATAAAAAAGACTGAAGTCCTATGTGGATAGGAAATCAGTCTTTTTATATATATGGTGTGTTCTTAACTAGTACAGTTCCAGTGCTTTGGCTTGTTGTAATAGGTCTACTAGGTTGTCTACGTTTAATTTACGCATGAGACGCGCTTTATAAGTGCTGACCGTTTTTTCGTTAAGATCTAGTCCTTGGGCCACTTCTTTGTTGCGTTTTCCACTGGCCAACAATTTTAGAACTTCGACTTCCCTAGTGGAAAGTTTTCTGAAAAATCTTCTTGGTTTTTGTGTGCCTTCGTCAAATGCAAGGCGTTGCGCCAATTCGTTAGTGATAAACATGTTGCCTTCGCTAACTTTTCGTATGGCACTTATTATATAATCTACCTCCGATGTTTTGGATAAATAGCCAAAGGCTCCGGCGCGTATAGTGCTTAAGGCGTACACGTCTTCAGATTGCCCACTATAGATCAAGACCCGTATGTTGGGGTACTGCTTTTTAATTTTCCTAAGAGTTGCAATTCCGTTGATTTCAGGAATGTCCATTTCCAATAGAATGACGTCCGGGGTGTAAATTTCCAGTTTATTGAATAACTCTGTAGTGGTCGATGCATCGGCAATAACATCAATATCTGAAACGGGTTCTAAGACTTGTTTTACGCCCATCCGAACAATAGGATGATTATCAGCAATTAAAATTTTGATCATTTTTGGTTATTTTTCTAGATTTCAACATCAATAATCATGTCTAAAAATACTGACACGCAATGTAGGGTTAAAATATCTAATTCGATAGGCAAAGCTTCATTTTTTTATTGAATACCGAAAATTTTCGGATATTTTTTCGATTTAATCACCTTGTTTATAGGTGAGAGGTTCGTTTTAGCGAATTTGGTATTTCACAAACGGGAATCGGAACCATTTTATGTTTGTTAGCGCGGTTAAACCTATGGTAAATCTGGAAAACCTCTTGCTGTCTATCAGAAAAATCCGTAGCTACTTTTCCTTCTTCCTCCATTTGCATGGCCCACTCCAACTCTGGGTAAGTAGCCCCAATTTGGTCTTCATCCGTTCTGTCATCGCCCCATAAACCGTCTGTTGGTGCAGCCTTTATTATTGCTTCGTTAATGCCTAACACCTTTGCTATTTCGTAAACTTCGGTTTTTAGTAAATCGGCAATGGGACTCAGGTCTACTCCTCCGTCACCATATTTGGTGTAGAATCCTACGCCAAAATCTTCCACTTTATTACCGGTGCCGGCCACCAATAGTTTATCCAATGCAGCAAAGTAGTATAAAGTGGTCATTCTTAGCCTAGCCCTGGTGTTGGCCAAGGACATGAATCTATCTTCTTCATTTGCAACAGCTGGCAGTGCATTCACTAAACTGTCGAAAGTGGGTGTTAGGTTTACCTGTAGTTTATCGACCTTGGTGTAGTTATTTTTTAGCCAGTTTATATGGTTGGTTGCACGGGTTACTTGGTTTTCGGCCTGATGAATGGGCATTTCCAGGCATAAAAGCTGTAGTCCTGTTCTGGCACAAAGGGTAGAGGTTACCGCGGAGTCTATTCCACCGGAAATTCCTATTACAAATCCTTTAACATTTGCTTTGTTGGCATAATCTTTTAGCCAGGTTACAATATGGTCTATAACTTTTTCGGTCTGCATCTGAACAATTTATAAGGTTTAAAATCTTAACTTTGCACCGTAAAAATAAAGCCTAGAATTTAAAATTTAAAACATTAACCGATTTACTTTAGGATGCGAAAGGCCATATTACTTGTTTTTATCCCATTTATAGTTTTTTTTAGTTGTGATCGCAACGATAAATTGGCCGATGAGGTCGCTAAAATAAATGTAGATTTAAAGGTTTCTAGATTCGATAAGGAATTTGCAGCTGTAGAGCCTTCAAGCCTTCATGTTTTGAAAGATAAGTATCCCTATCTTTTTCCTGTTAATTACCCGGATAGCATTTGGACTGCCAAATTGAAGGATACATTGCAGGTAGAACTTCATAATGAGGTAGGTAAAACCTTTCCCGCCTTGGATAAGGAACATGTAGATCTAGAGTGGTTGTTTAAGTATGTTAAATATTATTTTCCCAATTATAAGGTTCCTGAGGTAGTGACGGTGACATCGGATGTTGATTATAACAATAGAATTATTTTAACGGATAGTTTACTTCTAATAGGACTTGATAATTATTTGGGGCCATCGCACAAGTTTTATCAAGGAATTTCCAAATATATTGCCAATAACTTGGATAAGAAATACTTGACCAGGGATGTGGCCAGTGCATTTGCAAAGACCTTTGTGCCGTCACCGCGAGAACGCACTTTTTTGTCGCAACTTATTTATTATGGCAAAGAACTATATCTTATGGAAAAGCTTATGCCTCAAAATACAGATGCGGTTACAATGGGTTACGCCCAGGCCGATCTGGAATGGGCCAATGTCAATGAGGAACAAATTTGGCGCTATTTTATAGAGCGTGAATTATTGTACAGCACAAATAGTAAATTGGGGCCACGATTTTTGGATCCAGCTCCTTTCTCCAAATTTGAATTGGAATTGGATAACGAGTCACCTGGTAAAATTGGCAGGTATATAGGTTGGCAAATTGTTAAGGCCTTCATGGATAACAATAAGGTCGACTTACAGGAAATGTTGACCCTGCCTGAAGAGGATATTTTTAAAAGGTCAGGTTATAAGCCAAGAAAGATGGAATAGATCATACAAATCAAAAACAAAATAATGGCAACACTACATACATCAGAGATTACGTTAAAAGTTGGATTGGATGAAAATAGAGTACCTGAAGAGCTTTCTTGGTCTGCTCAAGATGGGGGTATAGATAACGAAAAAGCGAAGGCAATGCTATTGTCCGTTTGGAACAGTGAAAACCAAGAATCCTTAAAGATTGATTTATGGACCAAAGATATGCCGGTAGATGAAATGAAAATATTTTTTCATCAAACCCTGGTCTCCTTGTCCGATACTTTTATGAAGGCTACGCAGGATGAAAAAATGACAGCTACCATGAAGGATTTTTGCGATTATTTTGCTGAAAAGCTCGAGCTGAAGAAATAAATGCCTGTAGGCTTTTGACCTTATTTATACCAAGGCATTGGTGCAATTAAGTATTTACCTTATTGAACGACTAAGTTGGTGATATGGATTTTGACCGACTTGCAATGGACAGTAATAATTTTGACCGACTCATTTTTGTGTATAATGCCAATTCCGGAATTGGTAATGCATTGTTGGGTGGTATCCATAAAATTTTGAGCCCTAGCACCTATAATTGTAATCTTTGTGCAATAACCTTTGGTGCATTTTCAGAAAATATAAAATGGAAAGAGTTTAGACAGGATTCTGGTCTGGAAATGGATTTTATTCATAGGGACGAGTTTAAGGGGAGTTATCCCAATGAACAGTATGATAAGGCAATTTTTCCGAAGATTTTTATCTCAAAGGGAGGTAAACTTCAAGAGTTTTTGAATGTTGAGGAAATAAATGCTATGGAGGGACAAGAAGATTTAATAATGGCCATTAAGGTAAAGTTTGGTAAGGTTATGGCGGGTAAAGGAAAAGTCTAGTGTGCTTCCTTAAAGAAGTTGATATTTAATTGGTCAATATAGCCAAGCAATTCTTCCTGGCCCAATCCATTGGTAGAAGAGGTGACAAAATAATTGGGGGCCTCCTCCCAAACTCCCTCCAGTAATTCCTTGATATAGGCACTTACATGGTTTTCAATTGCCTTTGGTTTCAATTTGTCGGCTTTGGTGAAAATCATGCAAAACGGAATCTGGTTCTGTCCCATCCATTCCAAAAATTCCAAGTCTACTTTTTGAGGTTCATGCCTAATATCTATTAAAACAAAGGCGCATACCAGTTGCTGTCGTTCTAAAAAATAGTCGGTAATGTATCTTTGAAAGGTTTTTTTGTCTTTTTTGGATACACGGGCATATCCATAACCGGGTAAATCTACCAAAAACCAATTTTCGTTGATTTTAAAATGATTGATGAGCTGGGTCTTACCAGGGCGTCCAGATGTTTTGGCTAAGCTTTTTTTTTGGGTGAGCATGTTGATCAAGGAGGATTTTCCTACGTTGGAACGGCCAATAAAGGCGTATTCTGGCAAATGCTCCTTTGGGCAATTTGTTACGTTGGAATTGCTCATAACAAAGTCGGCCGACTTTATTTTCATATGCGATATCTTTTTATTCCCTAAAAACAAATTAATTAAAATAATGACAACTGAGGTAGTCACTTTGTTCTCACATTAAAAATTATAAACATCATCTTCTGTTTGTAATCGGATTGTTAAGTGGTATATATAATTTGTTAATGCTCGTTTCTTTTATTTGTGATTAAAGTATTCGTTAGTATTTACTATAGGTTATAAATTTCGCTTTTCCAACCAGGAATCAAGATGTGTATTGAATTCCTGGGGATGTTCCATCATAGGTGCATGCCCGCACTTATCAATCCAAAATAATTCGGAATCTGGAAGTAGTGCATGAAATTCCTCTGCAACATTAGGAGGGGTAACACTATCGTTTTTTCCCCAAATAATGCAGGTAGGAGTTAGCATATGTGGTAAATCATTAGACATATTATGTCTTATGGCGCTTTTGGCAATGGATAATGTTTTTACTAATTTAATTCGGTCATTTACAGTAGCAAAAACTTCGTCCACAATTTCCTTAGTGGCTATTTTTGGGTCATAGAACACATCCTGTGCTTTTTTCTTTATAAATTCATAATCGCCACGCTTGGGGTAACCGTCTCCCATTGCACTTTCGTAGAGGCCAGAACTACCTGTAATTATTAGGGCCTTTACCATTTTAGGGTATAATTTGGAGTGAAGTAGACCTATGTGCCCACCCAAAGAGTTGCCTAAAAGAATTACATCTTTCAGTTCTTTGTGTTCTATAAACTGCTCCAAAAATTCAGCAAAGCTCTTTACGTTGGTTTTGAGCAAAGGCATGTCGTAAATGGGAAGCTCGGGCACCAATACCTTGTAGCCCTTAGGTGGGAAGTGATTCATTACTCCGTGGAAATTGCTCAATCCGCCCATGAGCCCGTGCAATATTATAATAGGTGTTCCTTCACCGATTTCAATGTAGCGGTATTTCCCCTCTTTAATTATCTTTTTGTCCATTAAGGATGGTTCTGGTCTTAGTTCGCAAATATAGGCATTTCATTATTATGTAAGTATAGCCAAGTTTTTGGAATGGTAATAAATAATGACATTTTTTTTATTAAAATAATTTTTTAAGGGTGGTCTCAAGATAGTTTTAGTACGGCAATTTAGTTGCCGTTTGTCGATAAAGTATGCATTTTATTAACAAAGTGGTACTTTGTGGTAAATAGTGGTAATAATTTCTATATATTTGAGTTATTAAATTAAAAACCAGCTACTTTAAGTGATAAGTTTCATTGGAACATATGATTGTAAGGCCGATTCCAAGGGAAGGGTAATGCTTCCTGTGGCGCTTAAAAATCAGATGTCCCCGGTCATTAATGAAGGTTTTGTCGTGAAGCGCTCGGTTTTTCAGCCTTGTTTGGAGTTGTATCCGATGGCAGAGTGGAATTTGCTGATGCAAAAAATGAACAAAAAGAATAGATTTAAGAAAAAAAACAACGATTTCATAAGGAGATTTTCTGCCGGTGTAAAAGTAGTGGAAATAGATGCTACCGGTAGGCTATTGATTCCAAAAAATTTAGTGGATGTCGCAGGGATTACTAAGGAAGTAGTACTTAGTTCGGCAATTAACATTGTTGAAATATGGGATAAGGATAGTTATGAAAAGGTATTGGAAGAAACAGCCGAGGACTTTGCAAGCTTGGCAGAAGAAGTAATGGGAGATGACGAAGATGAATTATCATAATCCGGTATTGCTGACAGCTTCTGTTGAGGGGCTTAACATAAAACCGGACGGAGTTTATGTAGATGTGACGTTCGGCGGAGGTGGACATTCTAGGGAAATATTGAAAGCATTGGGAGAGGGAGGTAGGTTGTTGGCCTTTGATCAGGATGAGGATGCGCTGCAAAATACTATTGAGGATGGACGGTTTCAGTTGATCAATGAAAATTTCAGGTATATCAAGCAGTTTTTAAAGTTCTATGGTGTAAGGAAGGTGGATGGTATATTGGCTGATTTTGGAGTGTCGTCCCATCAATTTGATCAGGCGGAAAGGGGTTTTTCTACCCGTTTTGATGCCGATTTGGATATGCGTATGAGCAAGAAGAATCAGATATCTGCCTTTGATGTTGTGAATGTGTACGAATATGACGAATTGAGGAGGGTTCTTTTCCAGTACGGTGATTTGCGTAATGCGAATGCCATGGCAAAAACCATAATAGATCAAAGGGAGAACGCTCCAATTAAAACTACGGACCAATTAAAAGAGGTTTTGGGGCAGTATTTGCCCAGACACAGGGAGCATAAGATATTGGCTCAGGTTTACCAGGCCATAAGAATAGAAGTGAACCAGGAAATACAGGTGATAAAAGAATTTTTGGTGCAAGTGCCGGAATTGTTGAATGAAGGGGGGAGGTTGAGTGTTATAAGTTATCATTCCTTGGAAGATAGACTGGTTAAAAGGTTTATTAGGGCGGGTCAGTTTGAAGGGGAGCCGGAAAAGGATTTTTACGGCAACATAGATGTCCCATTAAAAAAGGTGGGGGGCTTAGTGGTTCCGTCCAAAGAAGAAATAAAAATTAATAATAGGGCAAGGAGTGCCAAGCTTCGGATAGCAGAGCGGGTTTAATCGGTATTTTAAGGAGGCTGTGAGTCCCATCTTTAAAGAGAGTTACTGATGCTTAAGGTGTTCAATTGCATAATTTTTAAGGAATGAGAAAAGGATTATTAGACATATTAAAAGGAAAGTTCTTGGTGAGCGGTGGTGCTCCGAAGAATTGGATGTTTATTATATACGTGTCCTTTTTGGCAACGGTGATGATTGCCAGTTCGCACAGTGCGGATGGTAAGGTGCATAGGATTGCAGCATTGGATGAGCAGGTTAAGGAATTGAGAAGTGAGTTTGTTGATGTGCGTTCGGATATGCAGGAATTAAAATTGGAATCCACTGTATTGCGAATATTGGAGCGGGATGGTTTGTTTCCTTCGGAGACTCCTCCCAAAAAAATTAAAGTTAAAAAAGAAACAGAGGAATAGTGCCGGTAACAGAAAAAAACATATTGACTAGAATGTACATTGTGGCAGGATTGTTATTCCTGTTTGCAATGGCTGTTTTGGTTAAATTGGTTACCATACAAATGGTAGAAGGGGAAAAGTACCGGAAGCTTGCTATGGATCGTACCGAAAAAATGTTCACCATTGCTCCCAAACGAGGCAATCTCTATTCTGATGACGGCAGTTTGTTGGCAACCTCGGTTTCACGATACACCATACGGTTTGATGCGGTAACTGTGGGGAATAAAGATTTCGAGGATAATGTAAAGGCCTTGTCGGACTCTTTGGCGAAACTTTTCGGCAAAACTTCTTCCCATTATCAGCAATTGTTAAGAAAGGCGAAAGTAAATAGGAATAGGTATGCCTTGGTCGCCAGAAATTTGGACTATTCGGACTATGTAGCGGTAAGGCAGTTTCCTCTATTTAAAATGGGGCCGTATAAGGGAGGGCTGATTATAGAGCAGAAAATTGTTCGTGAGCATCCTCTGGGTAAAATCGCTGAGCGAAGTGTAGGGTATGAAAGGGTTGATGAGAATGGATATTATACCAGAGTGGGGCTCGAAGGTGCCTTTGGTCAATATTTGAGAGGGGTAGAAGGTAAGAGGTTAAAGCAAAAGATAGCTAAGGGTCAATGGAAGCCAATAGGTTGGGATAATATTGTTGAACCCCAGGATGGTTATGATGTAGTGTCCACTATTGATATCAATATACAGGATATAGCACATCATGCCCTGTTGGGTCAATTGGAAAAATATAATGCGGAACATGGTTGTGTAATCGTTATGGAGACCAAGACGGGGGAGGTGAAGGCTATTTCCAACTTGGGAAGAACTACAGATGGCAAATATTATGAGCGTTTAAATTATGCCATTGGGGAGTCTCATGAGCCTGGGTCTACTTTTAAGCTAATGTCTATGGTTGTTGCCTTGGAGGATAAAGTAATAGATACCAATACAGTTATCGATACGGAAAAGGGTACGTTTAAGGTTTATAATAGAACGGTTAGGGATTCTAAATACGGAGGTTATGGAGAAATAACGGCGGCCAGAGCTTTTGAGGTTTCTTCCAATACCGCATTCGCCAAAATTATCAATAACAATTATAAGGACAATCCGGAAAAATTCGTAAACCGTCTAATGAACATGAACCTTCATCGAGAATTGGGTTTGCCGGTAAAGGGTGAAGGGGTTCCTGTAATCCGTTATCCTGGGGATAAAGGCTGGTCCGGTGTTTCCTTGGCGTGGATGTCCCATGGCTACGAAGTGTCCCTGACTCCATTGCAAACCTTAACTTTTTATAATGCCATTGCCAATGACGGGGAGATGTTAAAACCTAGGTTGATAAAAGAGGTAAGGGAGTGGGATAAAACAATTTTGAAATTTGATAAGGAGGTAATCAATCCTTCTATATGTTCAAAGGAAACGGCAAAAAAAGTGCAGATTTTGTTGAAAAATGTTGTGGAAAAAAAGCATGGGACCGGACATGGACTTTATTCGCCCAATTTTTCTATGGCAGGTAAAACCGGAACTACACAGAAAAACTATGTTTCCAAGGATCCGGAGGTAATGAAGTACATCTCTACTTTCGCTGGTTACTTTCCTGCGGATGACCCCAAATATTCTTGTGTCGTGGTAATTCATGAGCCGGATAAAAGTGTTGGTTACTATGGAGCGGATGTTTCTGGTCCTGTTTTTAAATCTGTTGCGCAAAAAATATATGCAAGTTCGCCTTTGGTAGATGAAGTTGATGTTCATGATGCCGAGACCAAGCACTTGGACGAGGAGTTTCAAAAATATTTTGCCGCTTCCAATAAGAAATATAATGAGGTCCCCAATGTGGAAGGGATGAGCGGTATGGATGCGGTTTCTATTCTTGAAAATTTAGGAATCGAAGTAGAGGTGAAAGGAAATGGAAAGGTTAAAAGGCAGTCTATAGCCAAGGGTACCGATCTAAAAAAAGTTAACAAAATAGTATTGGTTTTATCATGAAGACGCTAAAGGACATATTGTACGGTGTTGGCCTTTCTGCGGTAAGTGGCTCTACTTCTATTGCGGTTAATAGTATTTGCTTCGATTCAAGAAAAGTTGGCAAGGATGATGTTTTCGTCGCTATTAAGGGTCTAGTCGCTGACGGTCATCAGTTTATAGATAAAGCCATTGCTTCAGGGGCTAAATCTATAGTGTGTGAAGCACTGCCAGATCAATTGGTAAATGAAATAACCTATGTTGAGGTGGATAATGGTAATAAGGCCTTGGCGATTATGGCTTCCAACTTTTTCGGTAGTCCTTCAAAGAATTTAAGACTAGTGGGGATTACAGGGACCAATGGGAAGACCACTATTAGTAGTCTGTTGTATCAGTTGTTCAAGAAAGCTGGTTATAAGGTAGGTTTAATATCCACTATTAAGGTAATGGTAGATAATAAGGAATATGCCGCTACCCATACTACTCCGGATGCCCTTACAATAAATCATTACTTGCAGTTGATGAACAATGCCGGTGTGGAGTTTTGTTTTATGGAGGTCAGTTCTCACGGTATCCATCAAAAAAGAACGGAAGGACTGGTGTTTGAGGGGGCAATTTTCACCAATCTTTCCCATGACCATTTGGATTATCATAAAACTTTCGCCGAGTATAGGGATACCAAAAAAATGCTGTTCGATGGATTGTCAAAAAAAGCATTCGCACTGACCAATATCGACGATAAGAACGGTTTGGTGATGTTGCAGAATACGGATGCCAAGAAGTATACCTATGCGCTAAAATCCTATGCTAATTATAGGGCTCAAATACTGGAAAATCAATTCAATGGTCAATTGTTGAAGATTGATGATAATGAGGTTTGGTCCAAGCTAATTGGAGCATTTAACGCGTATAATATGTTGGCCATATACGCAGCTGCAGATTTATTGGGATTGGAAAAACTTGAAATTCTACGTCTGATTAGTGAATTGGATAATGTGGACGGAAGGTTTCAATATTATATATCAAAAGAAAAAATTACAGCTATTGTTGATTATGCCCATACACCGGATGCCTTGAAAAATGTACTTGATACTATCAATACATTGAGGACTGGAAATGAAAATGTCATCACCGTCGTGGGGTGTGGTGGTGACAGAGATAAGTCTAAGCGTCCGGTTATGGGTTATATCGCATCATCATTGAGCAATAAAGTCATTTTTACCTCTGATAACCCTAGGTCGGAATTACCTGAGGTAATTATCGAGGAAATGGAAGCAGGTGTTGAACCGCAGCATGTAAATAAAACTTTATCGATTGTGAATCGCAAACAAGCTATTAAAACAGCTTGTCAATTGGCAGCCTCTCAAGATATTATTTTAATTGCAGGCAAGGGCCATGAAACCTATCAGGAAACTAAGGGTGTTCGAGAAGACTTTGATGATTTTAAAATGGTAAAGGAATTGTTGACCAGGATAAAGGAATAATACTCTTGGTCATCTACTTGAACGTGATTAATAAAAAAACAATAACCCGGGAATGTTATACTACTTGTTCGAATATTTGGAAAAACACTATCAACTGCCAGGGGCGGGGCTTTTCCAATTTATAACGTTTAGGGCGGCAATTGCAGTCATACTTTCGCTTGTTCTGGCTACGGTCTATGGCAAAAGAATCATTAATTTTTTAAGAAGGAAACAGATTGGGGAAACCGTTAGGGACTTAGGTCTGGAAGGTCAAAAACAGAAGGCCGGTACACCAACCATGGGCGGGTTGATTATTATTATGTCTACCCTGATTCCGGTATTGTTATTTGCCCGTTTCTTGGATAATATTTATGTGATCCTTTTGATCGTTACTACGGTCTGGATGGGGGCTATCGGCTTTCTGGACGATTATATTAAAATATTTAAAAAGGATAAAGAAGGATTAAAGGGAAGGTTCAAAGTATTGGGTCAAGTGGTGTTGGGTCTTATGGTTGGGGCAACTTTATATTTTCACCCAGACGTGACCATGAAAGAACATTCCGCGACCGAGATTACACAAAATTATACCATAAAGCAGGTGGCTGGCAAAGAAATTAAATCTACCATGACCACTTTGCCTTTTATTAAAAATAACGAATTGGATTATGCGCAATTTATTTCGTGGATGGGCGATGGGATGGAGAAATATGCCTGGTTGGTATTTATTCCCATTATCATAATTATTGTCACTGCAGTTTCCAACGGAGCCAATCTTACCGATGGAATAGATGGATTGGCCGCTGGGACATCAGCAATAATTGTATTTACGTTGGGTATTTTCACCCTGGTTTCGGGTAACATAATATTCTCTGATTATTTGGATATTATGTTTATTCCACGGGTAGGTGAATTGGTAGTTTTTATAGCTGCTTTTGCAGGTGCATTGGTCGGTTTCTTATGGTACAACGCTTATCCTGCAACCGTTTTTATGGGGGATACCGGCAGTTTGACCATTGGAGGGATAATTGCGGTTATAGCCATTATTATCCGAAAGGAATTATTGATCCCCGTTTTGTGCGGAATTTTCTTTGCGGAGTCCATTTCCGTGATGTTGCAGGTAGGGTATTTCAAATACACAAAAAAACGATTTGGAGCGGGGAAAAGGATTTTTCTAATGGCCCCATTACATCATCACTATCAGAAAAAGGGATACCATGAAAGTAAAATTGTGACCAGATTCTGGGTGGTGGGAATCCTGTTGGCGGTTATTACCATTGTAACCTTAAAGGTGAGATAAAATGAAGCGGTTAGTTGTTTTGGGGGGTGGAGAAAGTGGCGTAGGAACGGCTATTTTAGGTAAAAAGGAAGGTTTTGAGGTTTTTGTCTCCGATAAGGGGGGCATTAAAGAAGAATATAAAAAAGTTCTTGAACATTTTGAGATTGATTGGGAAGAACAGCAGCATACGAAAGACAAGATTTTGAACGCTGCTCTGGTAATGAAAAGTCCTGGTATCCCCGATACGGTTCCGTTGATAGTCTTACTCAAGGAAAAAGGTGTTCCGGTTATTTCTGAAATCGAATTTGCTTCTATGTATACGAAAGCAACGATTATTGGGATTACGGGTAGTAATGGTAAGACTACTACCACTATGCTAACCAACCATATATTAAAGTCGGCTGGATTAAATGTAGGCATGGCTGGTAATATTGGCGATAGTTACGCTAAAATGGTTGCCGAATCGGATTTTGACTACTATGTATTGGAGATTAGTAGTTTTCAATTGGATGGAATAGTGGATTTTAAACCGCATATCGCCATCCTTACCAATATTACGCCAGATCACTTGGATAGATACGATTATCAGTTTGAAAACTATATAGCATCCAAGTTTAGAATTGCCAAAAACCAGGGAAAAGAAGATTACTTAATATATGATTCGGATGATAAAGTAATCGTTGACTGGTTGAAAAAGAACCCGGTCCGATCAAAATTATTGCCTTTTTCAATCAGTAGAAAATTGGATGAAGGGGCGTTTATTGAAAATGATAAAATAATTATAAAAATACATAATAACACTATAGAGATGGGTACAGATGCTTTGGCTTTGCAGGGTAAACACAATTTAAAAAACACTATGGCTGCTACTACAGCGGCTAAATTAATCAGTATAAGAAAGGAGACGATACGAAGAAGCATAGAGAATTTTCAGGGAGCGGAGCATAGATTGGAAAAAGTACTTAAAATACATCACGTACAATATATCAATGATTCCAAGGCTACTAATGTAAATGCTACGTATTACGCCTTGGATAGTATGAAAACACCAACGGTGTGGATTGTAGGGGGTGTGGATAAAGGAAACGATTATAAAGAGCTTATGCCTTTGGTACGAGAAAAAGTGAAAGCAATTATATGTTTGGGAACCGATAATTCAAAAATAAGGGATGCCTTCGGAAACGTGGTAGACTTGTTTGTGGAAACATTTGCTATGAGCGAGGCAGTAAAAGTGGCCTATAAGATTGCTGAACGAGGAGATACGGTATTGCTGTCACCGGCATGTGCTAGTTTTGACTTGTTCAAAAATTATGAAGATAGGGGAAATCAATTTAAGGCAGCAATACAAAAATTATAAACCGTGTTCGGATTTTTAAACAAAATTAATGGAGATAAAGCTATTTGGGCGGTGGTTGCCCTTTTGGCCTTATTTTCGTTTTTGCCTGTTTATAGTGCAAGTAGTAACCTTGTGTACGTTGTTGGCAATGGAACCACCATAGGTTTTCTATTAAAGCATGCTATTTTATTGTTTATGGGGTTTGGTATCATTTACGGTGTACACCGTATTCCTACCCATTTTTTTAAGGGTTTGTCCTTGATTGCAATGCCGGTGGTGTTGCTGTTGTTACTGTATACATTGGCGCAGGGACAGGTAATAGATGGGGCAAATGCAAGTAGATGGATCCGTATACCAATTGTAGGTTTTACTTTTCAGACCTCTAATCTGGCAGCGGTAGTTTTAATGATATATGTGGCCAGGTATTTAACAAAAATAAAGGATAAGAGCATAACCTTTAAAGAAAGTATTTTGCCTTTATGGTTGCCTGTTTTTTTGGTAATAGTTCTAATACTTCCTGCGAATTTTTCTACCGCGGGTATTATATTTTCAATGGTATTGGTGCTCTGTTTTGTAGGGGGCTATCCCTTTAAGTATTTGCTGGGAATAGTTGGTGCGGGCGTTTTGTGTCTAACGATGTTTATTATGACCGCCAAGGCTGTTCCGGATTTATTTCCCAATAGGGTGGATACTTGGATGAGTAGGATAGAGAACTTTTCCAACCCCGAGGATACGGAGGCCGATTATCAGATAGAAAAAGCAAAAATTGCCATTGCAACAGGAGGAATAGTGGGTAATGGAGCAGGTAAAAGTGTTATGAAGAACTTTTTGCCGCAAAGTTCTTCGGATTTTATTTATGCCATAATTGTGGAGGAATATGGATTGTTGGGTGGCTTTGTACTGATGTTCTTTTATTTGTTGCTGCTTTTTAGAATAGTAGTGGTGGCAAATAGCAACGCAACGGTTTTTGGAAAATTATTGGTATTGGGCGTAGGGCTGCCTATTGTCTTTCAGGCATTCATCAATATGGCTGTGGCTGTTGAACTTTTTCCGGTTACAGGTCAGACCTTGCCTTTGATCAGTAGTGGGGGAACCTCAAGTTGGATGACATGTTTGGCTATAGGTATAATTTTAAGTGCTAGTAATAAACATGCTCAGTCAGAGGCAGAGGAATTGGATGAGACTAACCCTTTAGAAGTTTTAAGTGGGCAGTTATAGATTTATATTATCGGGAGGAGGAACTGGCGGACATATTTATCCGGCCATAGCTATTGCAAATGAGTTAAAAGTTAGGTATCCCGATGCTGAATTTTTGTTTGTAGGGGCAAAAGATAGAATGGAAATGGAAAAGGTGCCCCAAGCGGGGTACAAAATAGAAGGTCTGTGGATAAGCGGGTTGCAAAGGAAGCTCACATTGAAAAATTTAATGTTTCCTTTTAAAGTGATAAGTAGTTTGATAAAAGCAGTAAACATAGTGCGGAATTTTAAACCTCATGCCGTTGTCGGTACTGGTGGTTTTGCCAGTGGTCCCCTCTTGTGGGTGGCATCTGGAAAGGGAGTCCCGTGTGTGTTGCAAGAGCAGAATTCCTTTGCCGGTATCACCAATAAATTATTGGCGAACAAAGCAGCAAAAATATGTGTGGCCTATGATGGCATGGAGAAATTTTTTCCAAAAAATAAAATCGTAAAGACGGGTAACCCGGTACGTGGGGATTTGGTCTCCTTAGTAGAAAATAAAATAGAGGCGTTGAACTTTTTTGGCTTACAGCCCGGTAAAACCACCTTGCTGGTCTTGGGGGGTAGTCTGGGGGCGAGACGTGTAAATATTCTTGTTGAACAGAGCCTGCCTTTTTTTAAAGAACAAGGAATTCAGGTCGTTTGGCAAAGTGGTAAGCTCTATCATGAAGAATATAAGAAATATGAAAGTGCGGATGTCAAGGTAGTGGCTTTCTTAAATCGGATGGATCTGGCTTATGGGGCAGCAGATGTCATTATTTCCAGAGCAGGAGCAGGTTCGGTTTCCGAACTATGTATTGTGGGTAAACCTGTGATTTTTATTCCTTCTCCAAACGTGGCAGAGGATCATCAGACAAAAAACGCCCAATCCTTGGTAGAAAAGGATGCGGCCATTATGGTAAAAGAAACGGAATTAGAAGAAAAGTTCGGGACAGTGTTTTCGGATTTGGTCAATAACGAGGACTTGAGTAAGAAGTTGGGGGTCAATATCAAGAATTTGGCCATGCCCAATGCTACCAAAGAGATTGTAAATGAAATAGAAAAATTATTAGTGCAACAATAAGAAAATGAGCATAAAAGATATACATAACGTCTACTTTATTGGTATAGGAGGTATTGGTATGTCTGCTCTTGCGCGATATTTTAAATTTTTAGGTAAGAATGTAAGCGGCTATGATAAGACCGAAACACCGTTGACTAAGGATTTGATAGATTTAGGGGTGGATGTTCATTTTGAGGATAATTTGGAATTAGTTCCGGAAAATTACCTAGATTCTGACAATACGCTTATTGTTTATACTCCGGCCGTTTCCAATGACCATGCTGAATATAATTATTTCCTAAACAATGGTTTTGAGGTAAAAAAACGGTCTGAAGTATTGGGGTTGATTACAAAGGATACCTTTTGTTTCGCGGTTGCCGGCACCCATGGCAAGACAACTACTTCTTGTATACTGGCTCATTTATTAAAGGAAGCCGGAACACCCATAACTGCATTTTTAGGAGGAATATCCGAAGATTTTAATAGCAATTTTTTATTGGAAGGTTCTGAATATTCTGTGGTAGAGGCCGATGAATTTGATAGGTCCTTTTTGCAATTATCTCCTGATGTAGCCTGTATTACTTCTATGGATGCTGACCATTTGGATATTTACGGTAGTAGTGAGGAGTTGCTTAAGTCATTTGCTGAGTTCGTAAAGCGCATCAAGCCGAACGGTAAGCTTTTTGTACGCAATGGTTTGCCTTTGGAGGGGATAACCTATGGAATTGAAGATGGTTCCGATTATTGTATCTACAATATAAAAGTAGACCAGGGCAGTTATATTTTCGATTTAGAATCTCCCGAAGCCAAGCTAAAGGGGGTCCGTTTTAATAAACCGGGTAGGCATAACTTGCTCAATGGCTTGGTGGCTTATGCCATGGCGGTCCAGTCGGGTTTGTCACCGGAGGACCTGGCCAATGCCTTGGCTACCTTCAAGGGAGTTCAGAGGCGTTTTTCATATCAGATAAAAACAGATGATTTTGTTTTTATAGATGATTATGCACATCACCCTACGGAGATTGATGCTGCTTTTCAGGCTGTTGCGGAAATGCACCCAGGTAAAAAGGTATTGGTAGTTTTTCAGCCGCATTTGTTTTCAAGAACTAGGGATTTTGTGGATGAATTTGCCCAGAGTCTGTCCAAATTTAATAGTGTGTTATTGTTGGATATCTATCCTGCCAGAGAAAAACCAATTGATGGTGTCACCTCTCAATGGTTGATGGGTAAGATAACAAGTCCAAGGAAGAAGCTTATTGAAAAATCAGAGTTGATTTCAGAAGTTATTGCCCAAAACCCGGAGGTTCTAATCACCCTGGGTGCCGGGGATATTGGATTGGAAGTCGCGAATTTAAAAACGGCATTAAATTTAGCGGGTTAAGATTATAAAATTATAAAGAATGAAAATTAATTGGAACTTCATAAAATTCGGGGCCTTATTGCTGGTTGTTACTGGTCTATATGCATTTTCCAATAGCAGGAACAGGCATAAAAAGATCGATAATATTGAAATTAAGTTTGTGGGCGACCAGAATCTATACATGACCCAAGAAACGGTTAATAAATTGTTAATACAAAATTCCGGAGACCTTAAAAACCTGCCCAAAGAAGATATAGTTTTGAATACTATAGAAAAAGCTATCGAAGCTAATGAAATGGTTAAAAATGCCCAAGTTTACCTTACGGTAAACGGGGACCTAATGGCTAAAGTCCTACAGCGTAAACCAATCGGAAGAGTTGAGGGAGTTGCAAAGTTTTATATTGATGAAGATGGGAAACGCATGCCATTTTCAAGATACCATTCTGCGCGAGTACCGATAATTACAGGCTTAATATCCGATAATAGTATAGTGGGGGTGTACAAAATTTTGACTTATGTAAATTCTGATGAATTCTTAAGAAAGAATACCATAGGCGTTCATATTACTAAGGAGCAACAGTATCAGTTGAAGTTTAGAATGGAGAATTTTGTTGTTGATCTGGGTGATGTAAGAGAATTGGAGAAAAAGTTTAGCAATTTGAAGGCATTCTATGCCAAGGCTAAGAAAGATAAAACCTTGAACGATTATGCCAGGGTGAGTTTAGAATTTAATAAGCAAGTAGTGTGCACCAAAAATTAAGATATGGAACAAGGTAATTATTCAGTTGGGTTGGATATTGGAACCACCAAAATTGTGGCCATTATTGGTAAGGAAAATGAATATGGCAAGATAGAAATCTTGGGTATTGGCAGATCTAAAAGTTTGGGCGTGCATCGTGGTGTTGTTAATAATATTACACAAACCATTAAGTCTATTCAGCAAGCTGTTGAGCTGGCCGAAGGCAATTCGGGATTAAAAATCAGTTCCGTGGTGGTAGGTATTGCGGGCCAGCATATAAGAAGCTTGCAACATAGCGATTATATAACCAGGGCAAAATCCGAAGAAGTAATCAATGAGGATGATGTAGAAAAGCTTTGCAATCAGGTTTATAAATTGGTTATGCTGCCCGGGGAGGAGATAATTCACGTCCTGCCTCAGGAATTTAAAATAGATGGGCAGCCGGAGATAAAACAGCCTATGGGGATGTATGGTGGAAGGCTGGAGGCTAATTTTCATGTTGTAGTTGGGCAGGTTTCATCAATTCGCAATGTTGGGAGATGCATAAAGAGTGCTGGTCTTGATCTAGGTAATATTACCTTGGAACCTTTGGCTTCCGCCAACGCTGTTTTAAGTCAGGAAGAAAAGGAAGCAGGGGTGGCCTTGATAGATATTGGAGGAGGAACCACGGATTTGGCCATTTTTAAGGATGGTATTATCCGGCATACAGCAGTTATTCCCTTTGGAGGGAATGTAATTACCGAAGATATTAAGGAGGGGTGTTCCATCATAGAAAAGCAGGCCGAACTTTTGAAAATTAAGTTTGGTTCTGCTTGGCCAGGGGAAAACAAGGATAATGAAATTGTTTCAATTCCAGGATTGAGAGGGCGTGAGCCTAAGGAAATTACCTTAAAAAATCTTTCCAAGATAATTCATGCCCGAGTAGTCGAAATAGTGGAGCAGGTGTATGTGGAGGTCAAGAATTATGGACACGACGATCAAAAGAAAAAATTAATTGCAGGAATTGTATTGACGGGTGGGGGAAGCCAGTTAAAGCACCTTAAGCAATTGGTGGAGTATATTACAGGAATGGATACGAGGATCGGTTACCCAAACGAACATTTGGCCGGTGATTCCGACGAGGAAATAGCTAGTCCGTTATATGCCACGGCTGTGGGACTATTGATGAATGCTGTGCAGAACAAGTCCAAGGTCAGGGAAGTGACCGAGGCGGCGGATGGAGATATGGGGCAGAATGTCTACAATGAGGAGGACCATAGCCAGACCAAAACGGCCCTCAAAAAAGAGCGCAAATCTATTTTTGATAAATGGTCTGAGAAATTGAAGGATTTCTTAGATAATGCGGAATAGATTATAGATTAAGAACAGTATAGTAAACCAGTAAATTAAAAAATATGAGCAAGAACACTGAATTTGAAAGTATAGCCTTTGATTTGCCCAAAAATCAAAGCAACGTAATTAAAGTCATTGGTGTTGGCGGGGGTGGTAGTAATGCAATTAATCATATGTTCCAGGCCGGTATCAACGGTGTGGATTTTGTGATTTGCAATACCGATTCGCAAGCACTTCAAAATAGTCCCGTGCCCAATAAGATACAGTTGGGGGTTTCACTGACGGAAGGATTGGGCGCTGGTGCCAATCCTGAAGTAGGGGAACAAGCGGCTATTGAAAGTATGGAGGAAATCAAGCTAATGCTTGATACTACCACTAAGATGATTTTTATTACTGCCGGTATGGGCGGGGGAACAGGAACTGGTGCTGCCCCTGTCATTGCTAAAATGGCTAAGGAAATGGATGTTCTTACAGTGGGGATCGTTACCATGCCTTTTCAGTTTGAAGGTAAAATGCGTGTCCAACAAGCTCAGTTGGGAATTGAAAAATTACGTGCCAATGTAGATTCCCTGATTGTTATCAATAATAATAAATTAAGGGAAGTATATGGCAATTTGGGATTTAAGGCTGGTTTTTCTAAAGCAGATGAAGTGTTGGCCACGGCCGCTCGTGGTATTGCAGAGGTAATTACACATCACTATACTCAGAACATAGATTTACGTGACGCTAAGACTGTATTGAGCAGTAGTGGTACGGCCATAATGGGATCGGCCATATCCTCTGGCTCCTCTAGGGCCCACGAAGCTATCACGAAAGCGTTGGATTCCCCATTGCTTAATGATAACAAAATTACGGGAGCAAAGAATGTACTTCTTTTAATTGTTTCGGGTGCTCAAGAAATTACGATCGATGAAATAGGTGAAATTAATGACCATATTCAGAATGAGGCCGGTTTTGGGGCCAATATCATTATGGGTGTAGGTGAAGATGAGGGACTGGGCGAGGCCATCGGAGTTACGGTTATAGCCACGGGTTTTAATATTGATCAACAGGATGATATAGTAAATACAGAATCAAAAAAAATCATTCATACATTAGAAGATGAACAACGTGCGGAGCACAATCTAACTCCGAAGAATGTTGTTCACCAGTTGGTCGAAGAAGAGGAAATTACAGCAACTCCGGTTAAAGGTGAGGCGACAAATGCGGAGTCTAAAATGGATTTGATCCCTACCACAAATTATATTAAGAACTTCAATGTATTCTACGATGAAGTGGTAGCGAAAAATGTTGAGGATGATTTTGTTATTATTAATGCCTCTGACGAAATTAAGGATATGGAGGTTGTGGATCCCCGCGTAGTATCCGATAAGGTTGTAGAGGAAGATCAATTTGAATTTAGTTTTGATATGCCTTTGGCCAAAAAGCCTGTGGAAGAGGAGGAAGAATCCAAGCATATTATTACCTTCGATTTGGATGAAGAGGTAAAGGACTTGGAGGTTAAGGATCACGTAGAGGTTATACCGGTCTTGGAGTACAATAAGAATGGGGAGAAGCGGTATAGTTTAGATGATTATATGGAGTTGGAGAAGAAACTTACCGGAGCCAGCTCCAAGGCAGAGGAGTTTGAACCCCGTATTGTTGAGGACGAATTAATTTTTGAAAAGCGCACGGTTGCAAAACAGGAGCCAACCCAGAATAGGGTGAATGTGGATGAGGACGACCCTATTAACACTCCAATAGAAATTCTACTGAAGGAAAGGGCAGACGAAAGACGAAGAAAATTAAAAGACTTTAATTATAAATTCCAGAACAGTCTAAGCAACGTGGAAGAAATATCCAAACAGCCAGCTTATAAGAGACAGGGGGTAAACCTAAATGATAGCCCTAGAGAGAATAAAGTTTCTAGAACGAGTCTTAGTGAGGACAGTAATGATGATCTCCAAATACGGTCCAACAACTCCTATTTACATGATAATGTAGATTAGGATAGTTTGGCAGATTATTTGTACAAAGTTTAGGTCCGAAAATAGCTTTTGTTTTCGGGTTTATTTTTATCTTCGCAGGGCTAAAAAAGAGATATGGGTTTACAGCAAAGGATAATGGAGGATATGAAGGTGGCAATGAGGGCCAAGGACACCGTGGCCTTAGAGTCATTGCGCGCTATAAAATCTGCCTTATTATTGGCGAAGACCGAAACAGGTCCAGGCACTGAATTGTCCGAGGAAGAGGAAGTAAAACTGGTTCAAAAATTAGTGAAGCAGCGCAAGGATAGCGCGGCTATTTATAAAGAACAGGGGCGTGAAGATTTGGCCGAACCAGAATTGGCACAAGTCTTGGTCATAGAAAAGTTCCTTCCAGAGCAATTGACCGAGGAAGAGATAGAAAAGGTGGTGTTACAGACTATTGATGCGGTTGGTGCTTCAGGAATGAAGGATATGGGAAAGGTAATGGGTATTGTATCCCAGGAATTGGCGGGGAAGGCAGATGGGAAGACCATTTCCAATATAGTAAAGGCCAAATTGGCCAATTAAGAAGATATATTTGACCGAATAGGTCAATATTAGGCCCCGTGGCGCAACTGAATACCCGCCCGTACCGAACTACCGTTGGTACGTTCGGGCGGGGCGCATCGGATTTGGAAATGAATGTATAGGGTCTATGTAATATATAGTAGTAAATTTGGAAGGTATTATGTTGGAATTACGGATAACATTGATGTTCGTATCAAACAGCATAATTCTGGAAAGACAAAATCGACCAAGGCTTATGTTCCTTGGGAATTGGTTCTGACAGAGGATTACGAAACTAGGTTGGCAGCTAGAAAGAGAGAAAAGTACTTGAAGTCGGCTGCAGGAAGACGTTGGAGAAAATTAAATATTAGGCCCCGTGGCGCAACTGAATACCCGCCCGTACCGAACTACCGTTGGTACGTTCGGGCGGGGCGCATCGGATTTGGAGACGAATGTATAGGGTCTATGTAATATATAGTAGTAAATTTGGAAGGTATTATGTTGGAATTACGGATAACATTGATGTTCGTATCAAACAGCATAATTCTGGAAAGACAAAATCGACCAAGGCTTATGTTCCTTGGGAATTGGTTCTGACAGAGGATTACGAAACTAGGTTGGCAGCTAGAAAGAGAGAAAAGTACTTGAAGTCGGCTGCAGGAAGACGTTGGAGAAAATTAAATATTAGGCCCCGTGGCGCAACTGAATAGCGCATCAGATTTCGGCTCTGAGGGTTGGGGGTTTGAATCCCTCCGGGGTCACGGATAAACCACAAAAAAGTGGTTGTACAAGCGAGCTTCAAAAATGAAGCTCGCTTCTTTTTTGGAGCATAGTGAAGTGCAACTTTTTGTAGTTTTCAAAGCGGAGCTTTGTAGGGATGGGCGCAGCCAATCCGTAAGATCTGCTCAGTTTGGAATATTTTATTGATGACATAACTCGGGCGGAGCTTTGTAGGGATGGGCGCATTCAATCCTTAGATCTGGCACTTTGGTGGAGCGGGTTGCTTTGAAGTATAGCCAAGCACAACTTATTGTGCTTTTCAAAGAGGAGCTTCGTAAGAAAGGGTGCGACCAATCCATTTTTAAGTCCAGTTTCTTATCTTATACTTCCAATACCCAACGCAACCAAAAACCCAACATTGTGCTCATTTTGGCCGACGATCAAGGCTGGGGAGATTTGGGCATTACGGGAAATACCAATTTAGAAACTCCCAATATAGATGCCATAGCTAAAAATGGTGTGATGTTCAATCATTTTTATGTGAGTCCCGTTTGTTCACCTACCCGGGCCGAACTGCTCACAGGGCGCTATTTTCAAAGAGTAGGGGTGTATGCCACCTCTTCGGGAGGTGAGCGCCTAAACCTTGACGAAACTACCATTGCCCAAGTCTTTAAGGAAGCGGGATATGCTACAGCTGCTTATGGTAAATGGCATAACGGCATGCAACCCCCTTATTATCCCAATGCCAGAGGTTTTGATGATTTTTACGGCTTCTGTTGCGGACATTGGGGCAATTATTTTAGACCCATGTTGGAGCACAACGGGGAAATAGTAAAGGGAGAGGGCTTTATCATTGACGACCTTACTATTAAAGGATTGGAATTTATGGATAGGAACAAGGAGCAACCATTTTTCCTGTACCTACCGTATAATACGCCCCATAGTCCCATGCAGGTGCCCGATGAATATTGGAACAAATTCAAGGACAAGGAACTTGCCATGAAATACCATGGAGATGAGGAAGAGAATGAGAACTTTACCAGGACGGCCATGGCTATGGTGGAAAATATCGATTATAATGTGGGTAGGGTATTCAATAAACTAAGGGACTGGGAACTGGAAGAAAATACTTTGGTGATATATCTGTCGGACAACGGACCAAACGGATGGCGTTGGAATGCGGGAATGCGGGGCAAAAAGGGATCCACTGATGAGGGAGGGGGGCGTTCCCCCTTGGTCATGCAATGGAAGAATAAGCTACCTAAAGGCAAGCATATTTCGCAAATAGCAAGTTCCGTAGATTTATTGCCCACCTTAACGGATTTGGTCCTAATTGAGGTGAATACCCAGAAACCCTTGGACTGGAAAAGCTTGAAGCCCTTAATAATGGAGAATATCCCCACTTGGAACGATAGGGTGGTCTATAATCATTGGAACAGTGGTACAAGTATCCGAACGCAAAAATATCGCTTGGATAGCGATGGTAGACTTTATGATATGGACAAAGATGGCGAACAGACCACAGACCTTTCCGAGAACCTGCTACAGCTTGCAGATTCCTTGAAACAGTTAAAAAGAGATTGGCTGCTAGAGGTAATGCCAAAATCTAAAGAGACGGAGGATCGACCCTTTACTTTGGGCCATCCTGATTATGTGTAGACCCAGATTCCTGCCAGGGATGGGGTAGCATGGCAATATAAAACGGAGTAATAGACATCCCAACTGTACGTTTTTACAAATTAGAAAGCGCAAAGGATAGCATCAGCTGGGATGTGGAAGTGTTGGCTGACGGGGAATTTGAGGTGGAACTTTATTATACTGCCAAAGAAAAGGATTTGAGGTCCGAATTCGAATTGCGCTTAGGGGAAAGTTCCTTAAAGGGAACCATTACCCATGCACATGATCCGCCGCTAGTTGGGGAAGAACGGGATCAAGATCCCAGAATTGAATCCTATACCAAGGACTTTATTCCTATGGATCTAGGGAAAATTAGCTTGAAAAAGGGTAGGGGCAACCTAGTGCTCAAAGTGCTGAAAATACCAAGGGAAGAAGTTATGGATATGTGTTTGTTGCTGTTTAAGCGGGTGAACTGATGCGGTTAGGGTAAATTGGCTTCCAAGTTCCCACCCTTAGACCACCTAGCCTTTTACTTTAAGTCCGAATTGGGATTATTGGGTAGCCCTTTTTTAGATTCTTTAGTGTTGTGCAACGACTTTGGCTTTTGTGTTTTTAAATGGAACTTTTGTCATGTTTGTATTTTTTCGTAAATTACTGAATACTAAACACATAGGATATGAAAATTAATATAGAAAGTATTCCGACTACAATGCAATCACCGGACACTACAATGCGGGCCCAACCCAATTTTGGGGGTATGACCGTTTGTTTTAATGAACTTCCCAAGGGCACCGATTTTACCCCACTCCTACAAGGGTTGGATAATAATAGCTGTCACTGCCCTCATTGGGGGTATGTATTGGAGGGTGCTATGTTGGTTATTTATGATGATGGAAAAGAAGAATTGCTCACAAAAGGGGATGTCTTTTATATGCCATCGGGTCATACGGCCATAGTTAAGGAAGATGTTAAAATGATCGATTTTAATCCAACAAAAGAATTTAATGAGGTAATTACCCATGTAGGTATGAAAATGGCCGAATTTGGAGCTTAATCGAGCTTATTGGCTAGGGCACCGCTGCATTTTAATGATACCCATTTATTGACGGGATATTATTTTTCAATTTTATATAGGAGTAATTCTTCCTTGTTGTTAGGAAGCGTTGTTGTTTCTACTAATGCCAACCCAAGTTTTTCCAAAAGTCTTTGGGAGGCTATGTTGTGTTTGGATGTGATGGCACTAAGGGCATGGAGCCCAAATTCACTGAAGGCTACATTTTTTATTTTGTCGGCGGCTTCAAAGGCAAAACCTTTGCCTTCATAGTCAGGTAAAAAGGCAAAACCAATATCGATGCCATCCAATCCCTCCCTATCATATAATCCACAACATCCAATTTTTACCCTGTCCGTTTTCCTTATGAGGGTGCAATTGGAATATCCAAGCCGTTCCAACTGCGGCTGCATCTTAGTTAGGATATACTTTTTTGCCATTTCGGGCGAGGTGATATTTCTGTCTCCAATGTTTTTAAGCCATTTGGGGCTATTGAACAGTTCAAAAATAAAAGCTGCGTCCTCTTCCGAGGTAGGTTTTATGATTAGCCTCTCTGTTTTAAACGTCTTATAGGGTCCCATATTAAAATTAATTACATTTGTTTGTGCTTAATTTATCTTATCCAAATATCTGCGACTAAGGCTTGTGCCAGCTAGTGAATTTAATGGTTTTTCAGGTTCGCGGCGTGCAATAGGCAAAATAATAAAAAAGACTTGCTTATGATTTACCCTGAAATTTCTAAAAAATAAGCTTGGTTTAATTAATGGATGGTTTAAAAGCTGAGTTACCTGTATAAGAATACTATAGATACTAATAGATACTGCAAATGAAAATCACCATAATTTCCGATATCCACGACAACATCTGGAACCTGCAAAAAGTCTTATCCATGCCGGAACTACAGGCTACGGAAGCGATGCTATTTTGTGGTGACCTTTGTTCGCCCTTTGTCATACATTTATTGGGGCGTGCGTATTCCAATCCTATCCATATGGTTTTGGGCAATAACGATGGGGATGTTGCGGCTATCATAGGGAATTCTAAGAAATATCCGAATATTCACATTCATGGAGAGTATTTTAGAAGTGACTTGGGCGGGAGATCATTGGCCATGAATCACTATCCTGAAAAAGCTAGGGCTATAGCTGAAAACGGTGGTTTCGACGTAGTGTGTTATGGACATAATCATACCGTTGTTAACGATGAAATGGTTGGCGACACTTTACTGATCAATCCAGGGGCCATTATGGGTTATCATGGGGGAAAGCTAATGGATATCCCTGCAACTTACTTGGTGTTGGATACCGACCTGCTAAAAGCGAAAGTTTGTCAAATTTGAACTTCCCGGTCTATAGGATTATAGCAGGCCTGTCTGCCCACTAAGGTAGGCCTACTTGACGGCTAATTAAGCTAGCGCAACCGAGGGTAGTATTTATTTCCTTTTATAATTTGATTTTTCACTTGTTCCATCTGGATTTACAAATTCAAAAGTGTAATTTCCATCCGTATCCCAACCGTAATTTATTTTATGGATTTGTGAGTCCACTTTATAGCTTAAACTATATTGATGGGGTTGAGGGTTTTTAAAGTCAATGATTTCTGCTCCCCGTAAAGGTCTCAAATCTGGTCTTACGCCTCTAGTTTTAGCTTGTGGCATAATTTCATTTTCTGGAGCTTGTGTTCTGGGGTTTAGATTCACCTTTCCTTTCATTGCTGCAATTAAATAAGGGTATTTATTTACAGCATGGTATTGATAAGTACTATCTGAGGTAAATCGACCTAAATTCTCATCCAATTCCTCTGTCGTCTCTCCGTACACCGCAAAGCCATCCAAGGCGAAAGCAATAGGTTTGTCTTCTCCAACTTTAGTTTGTAAATGGGTAGGGGGTAAGTGGTAGTGATAATCATCTGCTCGCCCGCAATGACCGCCCCATTTGTCCAACTCTCCAATAACATTGGCATCTTCACCACGGTTGTTGAGAGGATTAAAAATAGGAATCCCATTTGCAGCTATGGCAATGGCACCTTTCATAAAATTAACTTTTGTGGACAGCGGGTTTTCGGTCAATTCAGGTTGTAAAGGAATTGCCCATGCATTATTGCCCGAATAATTGTGATTAATGGGTACTTGCTGCTGCCAATTGGTGATGCCGGTCATCATTTCGTGCTCTGGTATGCCATCGGATTCTATATAGAAATATTTATTATCGTAGCGTGTTGTTACTTTGTCAAAAACGCCAAAAATTGACTCTAAATAGGTAACATCATTTTTTGCCATTTTAATTCCTTTTGATGAAACATTGGTTTTACATCCCGTAATAACAAAAGCAAGTCCAACAAGTCCAATTAAACTAAAAGCTAAAATTTTTGAGTCACCCTTTTGCCTAAACTTGAAGAGTGAAAAAAGTAACATGGCTACACCAAAACAAATGAAAAAGTTAGCATGGTTTAGTGAAAATAATGGATACGCTGTTTCTAAATCGTTTTTATTACTAATCCAAGTTGCCTTCTTCAATATATATTGTTGCTCTTCACTTGTGAAGTCTGAAATATGGAAGAATACAACGTTGTGTTTATCATTCATTAGATAAACAGTTTCGTCAATTTTCTTAATGAATTCAGCCTTTAAGTCCAATTCACTATTTGTAAAATGCCAAACTTTTGTTGGTGAGCCGTGTCCACCTTCGTGAGCGGAAACGGGAAAGGACAATAATGGAATTATTACTATGAGTAGTAGTTTTTTCATAACATTATTATTCATTGGTGTCTACAAATGTTAAGGTGGTAATATCAATTATTGTGTCTTCGGAAATCGCATTCATAAATGTGTTTAAATCAACATCAAGGGAACTAGCTTGAGGAAGTGATTTTGGCCTTTCCAATAATGCAATTAAAGCAATGGTATAGGTATGTACACCTGGCCCACGAGAACAAGGTGAGGTATAGGAAATGGCATTTCCATCTTTATTGGATCCCATAAACCAATCGGGACTATTAGCCATTTTATAGGGGATTTCGGTAACCGTTGGTTGTATGCCCCATAAAAGTAAATAGGAATTTATTTCTGATTTATCATCTTTTTTGGGGTAGTGGTACATCACTATTGCTAAAGATTTTGTGCCTTCAGGAACATGAGACCAAGACAGAGGAATAGAATTTTCCACTCCATTTACTTTTTCTTCACACTTAAACTCGGCTAATAATTTTCCATCAGCTACCGCTTTACTATGCAATCTAAAATCGGGATTGATGGTTTTAAAATCATCATACATGTATGGTGAAGTTTTTTTTGGGGCGGAACAAGAACTCCCTAGAATCAAAATTAGTATTGTAATGCCTGCTAATAACCTATTTTTCATTTCTTGATTATTTGTTTTTTTCCTAGGTAGATGCATTATTAATTAACGGTATAACGTACTAAAACTTCATTGTCCAATATTACATTTGTTGACCAAATAAATTTTGCATCATTTTCAGAATCATCGAAAATAGACGTAAAATTAGTGTACGAAGGTTTATTGTCTACACCAATGGTTTGATTGGTATACGTGGTTGCATTGGGCCAATTGGAATCATTAAAATCAGTCTTCACCCAATCAGTAGGAATTTCCCAATGCAAAGCATAAAAGGAAGTTCCATCTTGGCCTCCATTTACATCACAATTTTTGGAATATCTATAATTGCCATCTTCGGATACGCAATTTAAGTCCTTAATTGGTGCTGTGTAAAAAGTCTGGGCTTTCCAATTTTCATTGGTTGTGGCTATAATATTATTTTGCTCATCTTTAATTACGGCTACCATTCCGCCATCTCCAGCGTGAAAAGATTTGCCTCTATTGGCCTCGCAGCCCACACCAAGGTGTTCTTCCCAATCCACCAATTTCATGGCTATGGTAAATGGTTTTTCAACTTTAAACTTTACGATACTCGAATTAAATTGAGTAAACGGAACTTTGTCTTTACCTACAGCTATACCATTAACATACATTTCAAAATAGTTGTCAGCAAATATATAGGCTGTAAAAACCGCGCCATCTTCGTCAATTTCCATGATTTTGGAATCATCAAAATGGGAGAGCGCTTCTTGTGTTGTGGCATAATTTTTTCCTTCACAGGAATTAAATAAATCTGCTGCAAATGGAAAATCATTATTGGTATAATTGGTTTGAGCAGGCACTGTCCATTTTTTGCCATCAATGGAAGTAATCTCTCCCACATCCGTTTTTCGTCCACGTTCACAAGAATAAATATCTTCAGCTATCGTGGTGGCTATTCCTTGGGTAATACTTGCGGTTCCATTATATTCTATAGTTTTTGAACTATTTGCAAGTTCTTTCGATTTGGATTTTTTTTCAGCACAACCAACGACTAGGAGTGTAACTATAAGTATATTAAGTATGTCCTTCAATGTGTATTTGTTTTTATATGTTCGTTTAAGTACATGGTTTACACCCAGAGGCCGAGCTCTTTTCAGTACCAGGGTAATACTCTTTTGTTCTTGATTATTGCCCATCCGGGTCTTTAGATCAAAGATAGTTATTTCCCTTTTTTATTAAGGATAAAAATCCTATTTAGTGGCAAAGGGGGTTGGCTAGATTAGAAAAACAAGTGATGAACATTGTGTAGCAAAAAAAGGGTTTGGGTACATTGGAGAGGCCTGTCTGTCAACTTAGGCAGTCCTACCTGATGGTTAGTCAGGCTCACGCTAGCGGGGGTGTAATGTAAAGAAATCAGAAATTTATGAAAATCGATAAGATACAATCATAAATACTTGAGTAAAATGGAAGAATAATTTCAATATAAGTTTAATGGATTCTTTTTAATAAATGAGATCTAAGATCAAAAAGCACCACAATTTATATTGATCCCAATTTTTGCGAAAACAGAAGAATTATCCATTGTTTATATAATTTTCCTTATAAATGGGCGCATATAATACAGGGATATTTTTGATGGGAAACTTAAATGGGATTTAAAATTTGCATTAAAAAAAACAATACCCTCAAGGTATGGTAATGCTCATTGGGGTATTGCCTAATATAGTGTACTTGAAATACGAATCCCTATGGAGTTACGGTAACTTCCAAGGGATGTTGAAGTTGTTCGGAAAAGGTGTTTAAATACTGCTCCCATTCCACTTTGCTGTTAAACTGACCGCTTTTTTTCCATCCGAAACCGGCGTAATAGGTTACTTCCTTGTTTTTAACTTTCAAATGGGCATAGGCATTGCTTAGGTCCTTTGCGGGGACATCGTACTTTTCAAAATCGATGAAAGTATCCTTAGGGGCAAGGATAGCCGTACCCAATTCCGAATCGCCATGAGGCTGCCAGTAGCTTACCCATCCCTTTTCGGTATTCCCGCTAACTTCACCGTCCTTTTCGTGCAGGGTGAGTCTGGCATAAATATCATGTATACCCTCTAGGGTAATATTGAATTTGGATAAATTTTGACTTAGGTCTAAGCTTATGATCCTAGATTCCTTGATGGTTTTTCCATTGGCGTCCCAAGCCGCGTATTCCAAATAAAAGCTGGTCCTAATAGGGCCTGTGGTAATGGTGCGCCATTGTGTATAGTTTTTGGAATAGTAGAAGGTAGTGTCTACCTTGGCAGCAATACCGCCAACCCCACGACTGGCGCCTACGTGAAAATCATCCAGGCCTTCGCCGGTATCCTTATGGTAACTACTTACGTCGCTCAGTTCCTCTTTATATCATTTGTCAATTATGGGGTATTCTACCCGCTTCAACCAGGCATCAACACCGCTGGACAAGGTGCCACCAGGAACCTTATTGTTTTCCCAGGTGTAATCATCGGTGCGTTCGGGAACAAACCTGGAGTAACAGTGTCCTCTGCCGTAGGGTTTTCCCCTGGTGCTACTGTGACCACTTCAAACTTGCTTTCCCCTTTCGCTGCCATTCTGGGTTGAAAAAGGATCATGCCCATGGTTTCATCCCCATCATTATCTACCGATTGGATAATTTCGAGGGTATTGGTTTCCAGGCTCTTAATACCAACAGTGGATAGATCTTCCACTTTTAACATAACCTTGGTGAGTTCTACGGTCTCTGTAGCCCTATCCAGGTCAAGAACGTTTTTTACTGTGATGATGGTGGGTTTTTTTTTCGGAACAGCCTACGGACAGCACTGCAATTACGGAAAAAAGAACTGTTTTATAACCTATTTTCATTACCGTTGTTTTAATTTTCATTCGCTGGTTTTCCAATGGTGGCCAATATGCCTCCATCTACATAAACAATTTGTCCATTTACAAAATTACTGGCCTTGGAACTTAGGAATATGGCTGCACCTTGCAGGTCATCCGGATCTCCCCATTTGCCGGCAGGGGTTCTGCTCACTATAAAATCATTGAACGGATGCCCATTTACCCTAATAGGGGCGGTCTGTGCAGTGGCAAAATAACCTGGTCCTATACCGTTGACCTGAATATTGTGCTTGGCCCATTCAGTGGCCATATTACGGGTCAGCATTTTTAATCCACCTTTGGCGGCGGCATAGGCGCCCACCGTATTTCGGCCCAATTCGCTCATCATAGAACAAATGTTGATAATCTTACCTTCCTTTCTGGATATCATGCCCTTTACCACATGTTTGGAGACGATAAAGGGACTCACCAAATCTACTTTTACGACTTCTTCAAAATCGGCGACCTCCATTTCCTCCAAGGGAATTCTTTTGATGATGCCGGCATTGTTTACCAAAATATCAATATGCCCTAACTCCTTTTCGATTTTGGTGATATTCTCCATCACTTTGGTTTCATTGGTAACATCAAAGAGGTAACCATGGGCCTTTAATCCCAAAGCCTTGTATTCGGCAACGGCATTATCCAATTTTTCTTGGGAGGAGGCTCCGTTAACGATCAAGGTGGCGCCTGCTTTTCCCAGTCCAATGGCCATGGCTTTTCCAAGGCCGTGCGTAGCTCCGGTAATCAGTGCTGTTTTTCCTGTTAAATCAAATAGATTCAATGACATATTTGTTTTTTCTGAGGTTATTTTAAGTCTTTTATTTTGCAGTGGTCCATATCGCCATAGTCCAGGTTTTCACCGGCCATTCCCCAGATAAAAGTATAATTACTGGTTCCCGAACCGGAGTGTATGGACCATGGTGGGGAAATTACGGCTTCATTGTTGGCCATCCAGATATGTCTTGTTTCTTGGGGCTGTCCCATAAAATGGCAAACGGCCTGCTCTTCCGGAACTTCAAAATAGAAATAAACTTCCATTCTCCTGTCATGTACATGTGCCGGCATGGTATTCCAAACACTGCCCGGTTTTAATTCCGTCATTCCCATTTGAACCTGACAGGTCTCCAACAGACTGTTTACGATCAATTTTCTTATAGTTCTGGCATTGGCGGTTTCCATAGATCCCATTTCTACGATCTCCGCATCTGCGCGACTTATTTTTTTGGTAGGGAATACCTTGTGGGCGGGGGTTGAATTTAAATAGAATTTGGCAGGCTTATCCGCATTGTCACTGCTGAAGCTAACCTCCTTGTTTTCTTTGCCAATATATAGGGCCTCTTTATAGTCCAAATCATATTTCTGGCCATTGACGGTTACGGAACCGGCACCGCCGACATTGATGATGCCGATTTCCCTTCGCTCCAAAAAATAATCCGATTTTAATGGATCTATAGTAGTTAGTTTTAATGGGGTTTTAACAGGCACAGCTCCTCCAACTATATACCTGTCAAAATGGGTGTATACCAAATTGACGGTATCTACCTCCATTAAATTTTGGATTAGGAATTCTTTTCTCAGTCCTTCTGTGGTCAACGCTTTGGTCTCCTTGGGAGAACAGGCATATCTAACTTCGTACTTGTTTGTCATGATCGTAAATATCTAATTATTAGTTTATTGTATTTATGCTGTTATGTTTAATAATGTAAATATATTAAAATTTTGACCAAAATACAATCGATTGTATTTTGGTATATGTATCTTTGGAAGACTTAATATATGCTTTATTTGTGGAAAATAAATCAACGATACATGATATTGCCAAGGCTTTAAAAATTGATGCCTCTACGGTTTCAAGGGCATTGAACAATAGCCCAAGGGTGAGCCAGAAGACCAAGGACAGGATAATGGCCAAGGCTAATGAATTGGGATATCAACGGAATCTATTGGCGTCCAACCTCCGAAAGAAGAAAACCAGTACCATTGGGGTAATAGTACCTAGAATATCTAGGCATTTCTTTTCTTCGGTAATTTCAGGCATTGAGGAAACCGCCTATGATGCGGGCTATAATGTAATAATTTGTCAGTCCTTGGAACAGTTGAAACGGGAACGCAAACTTGTAGAGACCCTTTTGGCAAACCGAGTGGACGGAGTATTGTTGTCGGTTTCCATGGAAACAGTAGAATACGGGCATTTGCTGAAAATGAAAAACAATGGTACCCCATTTCTGTTTTTTGACAGGCACTGTGAGATTGAGGATGTCAGCAGTGTGCTGATCGATGATTTTCAGGGCGGGTTCGATGCCACGGAGCATTTAATTTTAAACGGATGTAAAAATATAGGGCATTTTTCGGGGCCCCAAGAATTGGCCATTTACCGGAACAGGACCGCTGGGTATAGAAAGGCCTTGGAAAAGCACAAAATTCCATTTAAATCGGAATTGCTAATACGTTCCAGGCTCATGGAAAATGATGGGGCGGAAGGTGCAAAAACTTTACTTTCCTTGCCCTATAAGGTGGATGGGGTGTTTTCTGCAAATGATGTAGCGGCGATTGGGGCTATGAAGTATTTTAAAAAGGAAGGTGTAAGAATCCCAGATGATATTGCCATAGTAGGATTCAGTAACGAGCCCGTTTCGGCGATGATTGATCCGTCATTGACCACCATTGATCAACCTGGTTTTCAAATTGGGCAAATAGCCACAAAGTTATTATTGGAAGAAATAAGCAACGCACCCAGTGCCAAAGCCAACATGGCCAAAACAACAATTCTAAAGTCGTCCTTAATTGAACGTGACTCCTCAAGAAAGTAAAATGGTGTAATTAAATTGGGAGGTTCTTACCATTAATGTTCAAAATAATTTCACAAACCGAATCGCTATTACCCCATTTTATCTTGATAGGAGAAAACGGATTTGGTCTTCTTTACAATATGGTCCATAATCATATGGGCATGGACCCTAGAATTTTCAATAAACCATTTATGGGTTTCCATTCCTCCACAAATTACTCCGGCCAAGTATAGATTGTCAATATTGGTCTCCATGGTTTGCGGATCGTATAGGGGAAGCCTTTTTTCGTCCTCGGACAATTGTATTCCTATTTTTTCCAAGAAACCAAAATTGGGCATGTACCCTGTTAATGCTAGTACGTAATCGTTTTCCAAGGCCACTGTTCCCGTAGGAGAATTCAGGATAATTTCATCCTCCTTAATTTCCTTAACAGTACTATTGTAATAGACTTTTATGCTGCCTTCCTCAATTCTATTGATGATATCGGGCCTTACCCAATATTTTACCCGTTGGCCCACTTCTGGTCCACGGATAATCAAGGATACATCGGCCCCTTTTCTATAACATTCCAGGGCGGCGTCTATGGCCGAATTACTAGCTCCTATGACCGCTACTTTCTGACTGGAATAAAAGTGGGGATCCTTGTAATAATGGGATACCTTTTTTAAATCTTCTCCAGGAACGTTCATTCTGTTCGGAATATCGTAGAAACCTGTGGCAATGATTACATTGGTGGATGTATACGTATTCTTATCGGAGACAATGTTGAAGTGCCCATCAATTTTGGTAATGGAGTTTGCTTTTTCAAAAAGTGCAATGTTCAAATGATTGGAAGTGACGATACGTCTATAATATTCCAGCGCCTCACTTCTTTTGGGTTTCGCTTCTATACTGATAAAAGGAATTTCATCGATTTCCAGTTTTTCGGAAGAGGAAAAGAACTGCATGTTCAGCGGATAATTATAAAGTGAATTAACAATACATCCCTTTTCAAGAATGATATAGGACAATCCCTTTTTTTTGGCCTCCAGGCCACAGGCAATTCCAATGGGTCCGCCTCCTACAATTACTACATCCCAAATCTTCATTATCCTATTATTTTTTTGAGTTCCTTAATAGTTTTGGTCGGATTATTGCTTTTAAATATAAAACTACCTGCCACTAAAATATCCGCCCCTGCACCTATTAATTGCTTGGCGTTTTCGGAGGTGACTCCGCCATCGATCTCAATTAGGGTATGGGCACTTTTCCTATTTATGAGTTCTTTTAGCGCCTTTATTTTATCATAGGTGTTTTCAATAAACGATTGTCCCCCAAATCCTGGATTTACACTCATGATACAAACTAGATCGATATCATTTATAACATCCTCCAATAAGTTAATGTTGGTATGAGGGTTTAACGCTACACCTGCTGCCATTCCTTCGGCTTTTATGGCTTGTAAGGTGCGGTGTAAATGTGGACAGGCTTCGTAATGAACGGTTAGGTTATTGGCGCCCAAATCTGCAAAAGTCTTTATGTAGCGGTCCGGATCCACAATCATTAGATGAACGTCCAAGGTTTTGGTAGCATGGGTAGCAATTGCTTTTAGGACCGGCATTCCAAAAGAGATGTTGGGTACAAAAACACCATCCATAATATCAATATGGTGCCAATCGGCCTCACTGTGGTTTACCATTTCAATATCGCACTGAAGGTTGGCAAAATCGGCGGCCAGGAGGGAAGGGGCAATAATTTTTTTGTCCATTACTTTATACTATAAATATTTCTACAAAGGTAGTGAATTGATATTTTTTAAGGGAATACGCGACAATGACGTATAGATTGATGAACGCATCATGATTCAAATCAATACCATCGTTTCTTTTTCTTTTTTGAGGCTTCGGACTTCCTGCCTTTTTTATGTTTGCTGCCTTGTTTTTTATGTACTTGTGGTTTTGCCTTGGGATCCAATGGATAGGGATGTTCATCAACAACTTGGATGTGTTTTTGCATCAGTTTTTGAATAGCGGACAAATACCCTTTTTCATCCGCGGAACAAAAGGCGTAGGATGTTCCTGTATTCCCCGCTCTTCCGGTTCTTCCTATACGGTGCACATAGGTTTCCGGTATATTGGGGAGGTCAAAGTTGATAACGGCGTCCAAATCGTCTATATCCAATCCACGGGCGGCAACATCAGTGGCCACCAGAATGTTCGTTACCCCCTGCTTGAATTTCCCCAATGCTGCCTGGCGTTCGTCCTGTGACTTATCTCCGTGCAGGCTATCTACCTTAAAATTGTTGTTTCGGAGTGTTTTTTCCAGTTTGTCCACTCCATATTTTGTACGCCTAAAAATTAGGATATTGCCCTTTATGGTATTCCTTAGTAGGTAAAGGCAGAGCTCTATTTTATTAGGCTTCGGCGTGTAATACAACAACTGATGTACTGTGGCCGCAGCCGAAGAGGTTGGGGTAACGGCTACTTTTTTTGGATCTTTTAAAATAGTGTCGGCCAATTGCACCACTTTAAAAGGCATAGTGGCTGAAAAAAGGAGTGTCTGTTTTTCATTCGGGCATAGACGCTCTATTTTTTTAACGTCATCTATAAATCCCATATCCAACATCAGATCGGCCTCGTCCAGGACCAATGTTTCCACATAATCCAAATTGACCATATCCTGTTTGTGAAGGTCCAATAACCTACCAGGAGTGGCCACCAGGATATTTACTCCCTTTCTTAAGGTGGCTATTTGGGGTTCTATTTTTGTGCCACCATATATAACAGCTGAGGTTAAATGGGTGTGTTTGCCGTAATCCAAAAAACTCTCATGAATCTGTGATGCCAATTCACGTGTTGGACTTATAATCAATGCTTTAATTTTTCTGCCTTTTCCCGAAGTTTCCTGCTTATCAAATAATAGTTGTAATATGGGTAGGGCAAAAGCGGCAGTTTTTCCTGTACCTGTTTCAGCGGAGGCAATAACATCATTCTTTTGTAACACCAAGGGAATGGTGATTTCCTGAATGGCGGTTGGGTCGTCATAGTTTTTTTCTGCGACTGCCCTCAAGAGGTGTTTGTTTAGCTTTAATTCTTTAAAATTCATATGGGTACCTATTTAGGTAGTGATGTCTACAAAGGTAAGGTAAATTAAGGCTTAAGCCTTTGTATGAATTCAACTCTAAATTGCTAATTGTAAAAAACAGTATATCAGCTCGCTAACGTCTGTCTTTAATGGATGATTTTAAAATTAAATACTATAAAATTGGCTTAACCTTAACTCAGGAAATTTAAATGACAAAAGGTAATTTATTAAATTTAGATTTGTTTTGTTTCTTGTTCACTGGTGAATTCAATCAGTGAAATGTAAATAAAAACATACTTCAAAAATCCTAATTATTAATATAATTGGGTGAAATATGATAACAATGCCCCCCTTTTTTAATGGATTTTAATTAGATCGTGATAAAAATCAGTAAAACACAGCTGGGGAAAGGCGTTTAAATTCCGTAGTTTAATTGAAATGGGTAATGCCATGGAATCTCCTTTCCTGATAATCATGAAGTTGCGACTTTGGTTCACTTCAAGATGTACTTCGATGTAATTGATTAAGCTAAAATGTAATTTATTATGGAAAAAAGGAAAATTATTGCTGTAGTAGGGGCCACTGGGGCCCAAGGTGGCGGATTGATCCGCGCAATCTTAAAAGATGGTAAAAAGGAATTTGCTGTAAGGGCAATAACCAGGGATGTTAAGTCAAAAAAGGCCCAGGTATTAAAGGAATTGGGAGCTGAGGTGGTAATGGCTAATCTGGATGATAAGGATAGTATTGTCAAGGCGTTTAAAGGTGCCTATGGAGCCTATTGTGTAACTTTCTTTTGGGAACATTTTTCTCCAGAGAAGGAGATGGAACATGCAAAAAATATGGCCATGGCGGCCAAGGAAGCTGGAATAAAACATGCAATATGGTCCACCCTGGAAGATACCCGTAAATGGATTCCATTAAGTGATAATCGAATGCCAACCTTAATGGGGGACTATAAAGTGCCCCATTTTGATGCCAAAGGTGCTTCCAATACCTTCTTTGAGCAGAGTGGTGTGCCCTATACTTTGTTGTTAACTTCGTTTTATTGGGACAATTTTATATATTTTGGCTCTGGTCCTGCCCAGGGGATGGATGGTAAATTGTGGATAACCATGCCTATTGGCAGTGCTAAGTTACCAGGGATTGCCGTTGAAGATATAGGTAAATCTGCTTTGGAAATTTTTAAGGCCGGTAAAAAGTATCAAAACAAAACGGTAGGGATATCGGGCGAACATCTTACCGGAAAACAAATGGCGGCGGCCTTTACCAAGACTTTTGGGGTCGATATTGCATACAATGCCATTCCAGCGAGTGAGTATCGCAAATTAGATTTTCCCGGAGCTGACGATTTGGGGAATATGTTCCAATTTAATAACGAGTTCGAGGATGATTTTTGCAAGGCACGTGATGTGAAATTTACCAAAGAATTAAATCCACAATTAATGTCTTTAGAGAACTGGTTATCCAAGAATAAAAGGAAATTGGAGCCTATCATAAGTGGTGAAGGCGCCACTGCTTAGTAGAGTTTGGCTATGGTTTACGGAAAAACAAGAAGAAGCATTGAATTGTCAATGCTTCTTCTGTAGTACGCCTTCCCATGTAGGCTTAATACGGTTAAATAGTCCAAGGAGGCACGCCAATTCTTGATGAGGCTATTAAATCTCAATCGATTGGTATTGTGTTCTAATTGGGGCCGCTCTTGGTATGTTTTCGTCTGCTTTAGAAAAGGAATTGTCTGTAATTATATAAATTCAAAGGGTAAGTAGTCCGTGGCTCTTTAATGTTTTTAATGGTTTGGAGTACCAGAACATTTCAAAATTGTCAAACTGCGATTCAAAGTCGGTTTTAAGCTGGCCAAAAGTGTGGAATTTTTCATGTGCGGCCAGCATATTGGCCAAGGTGTCCCTTAACCACTCTCCCTGTTCCTTATCTACGGTAATGCTTATGGAGCTAGATTGGTCATGAAATGTCATTTTTAGCAATTTCCAGCTATTCCCTTTTTTGGATTTTGTAATGGTCTCCACGATGGGCGTACTTCCCAACCACACTATTTTGGCATTGGCTTTGGTGTTAAGAACGGGCTCTTCTGCAAGGGCATTCTTTATAAAATTGGGGGCTATAGTGGTTTTTGGGATTTTGAAATCGAACCATTGTTGCAAGGGATGGTCAAAACAAATGCCGTGCATAAAATTGAAAAGCGATTTTTTTAAACCATAACTAAACTGTTCGTGATCTATGCCAGTGGTATCCCTGAACTGGATGTCATTATTGGCAAATGTTATGGGTTGATAGTCCGGTATAATGTGGTAATCTTTGGGATTGAGACCCACCGGACTATGGGCGGTAAGGGCAAATTGATGCCAGAACCCGGATTGTAGTATTCCTATTTGGAACATTTGCCGCACCATTTCCAAACTGTCAACGGTCTCTTGAACGGTTTGAGTAGGGTAGCCGTACATAAGATAACAATGCACCATAATACCAGCTTCCGTAAAATTACGGTTAACTCTGGCTACCTGCTCTACGGTAACACCCTTTTGGATCAACGCCAACAATCGGTCCGAGGCCACTTCCAACCCTCCGGAAACGGCAATACAGCCCGATGCCTTTAATAATTTGCAGAGATCCTGGCCAAAGCTCTTTTCGAACCTAATATTGGTCCACCAGCTAACAATTATATTTCGTTTTATGATTTCCAGTGCCAAAGCCCTCATTAAAGCTGGAGGTGCAGCTTCATCCACAAAGTGAAATCCTGTTTCGCCGGTTTGTGCAATAAGCTCCTCCATACGGTCTACCAAAAGTTTGGCGGCAATGGGCTCATAGATTTTTATGTAGTCCAGGGAAATATCGCAAAAGGTGCATTTGCCCCAATAGCAACCATGTGCCATGGTAAGTTTGTTCCATCGGCCATCGCTCCAAAGACTGTGCATGGGGTTGGCAATTTCTATGACAGAGATGTACTTGTCCAGCAATAGATCTGAATAATCCGGTGTGCCAACCTCGCTTTGTTTGTAATCTGTTCTTGAGGAGAGATTGTTGTAAAATACTTCGCCCTCCTTGATTAAAAAGGTTCTTTTTAGAAGTGCGGTACTATCATTAGATCCGAACTCCAGGCAATGATCTACTAAAAGCTCTAGAGGTACTTCTCCATCATCCAGAGTGATATAATCAAAGTAATTAAACACGCGGGTATCTGTAACCGACCTCAATTCCGTATTGGGAAATCCTCCTCCCATAGAAACTTTGATTTTCGGAAATTTCTCTTTAACAAATTGTGCACATCTAAACGCACTATATAAATTGCCAGGGAAAGGCACAGAAAAACATACCAGCTCGGGTTTTACCGTATTGAGTCTTTGTTCCAGTAGACGTAATGTAATCTGGTCTATATACGTGCTTGGGTTTTGTAGATGCCCGTATAATTCATCAAAGGAATTGGCACTTCTTCCCAGTCGCTCGGCATACCTACTAAAACCAAAGTTTTCATCTATACATTCCACTATAAAATCCGATAGGTCCTCTAGGTATAAAGTAGCCAAGTGTTTTGCCTTGTCCTGATTGCCCATGGTGCCAAAAGCCCATTCCAGATCGTCTAATTGATTGAATCGTGCGGCTTGTGGCAAAAAGTTGGGAGTACATATTTGTCGGGCAAAGGTGGCATTGTGTCCCTGTAATAAGGAAACAACAGAATCTATAGTCTTTAAATAATCTTCCTGTAAAGCGTTTATTCTATGAGAGTTGTCCGAGCTAATGGAATTGTTGGCTTGGGCAAGGTCAAAAATACTCCTAAGTCCGTCTTGGGAGAAAATTTTTAATATAACCTCGATACCCAAATCCATTTGAAAAGCACTAATACCCTTGGTGTTTAAAAAGCCTTTTAAATAGGCCGTTGCCGGATATGGGGTGTTCAATTGGGTAAAGGGAGGTGTTATTAAAAGAAGGTCTTTCGCCATAGAATAATTGTGTACAGTGATGCAAAGATAGGGGTGTTTGGGGTAATGGGAGTATTTAATTTATCTGGTAAAAAACTAATTTTTCGAGATATGGCGCAGACCTGGCCACGATTATGAATGGCAAGAATAAAAAAACTCCGGTAATCACCCCGGAGTTTATTCATCAATCAAAAAACGAACAGTCATGATAACTGTTGTTGTTATGAACAATTTACGATTTTTGTACTTGCTTTCCAATTAGGGAAGGCATTTGCACATAAATTTTAATTGTTTGGATTAACCAAGATATGTTTTTAGGATCTTGCTTCTTGAAGTGTGTTTTAGTCTTCTAATCGCTTTCTCCTTAATTTGACGAACCCTTTCCCTGGTAAGGTCAAAAGTCTCCCCAATTTCTTCCAATGTCATAGAGTGTTGCCCTGCCAATCCAAAGTATAAACGAATTACATCCGCTTCCCTAGGCGTTAAAGTTTCCAAAGCTCTTTCTATTTCGGTTCTAAGCGATTCGTGTAACAATTCCCTGTCCGGATTGGGAGACTCTCCACTACGCAATACATCGTAAAGGTTGGAATCCTCACCGTCGATCAAGGGCGCATCCATGGATACGTGACGACCGGAATTTTTAAGAGATTGTTTTACGTCCTCAACAGTCATGTCCAATTCCTTGGCTATTTCTTCTGCTGAAGGCTGTCTTTCATGGGCTTGTTCCAAGAAAGCAAATGTCTTATTAATTTTATTGATGGACCCAATTTTATTCAAAGGTAATCTTACAATACGTGACTGTTCTGCCAAAGCCTGTAAGATAGATTGACGAATCCACCATACCGCATAGGATATAAATTTAAATCCACGTGTTTCATCAAAACGCTGTGCAGCCTTTATAAGGCCAAGATTTCCTTCGTTGATCAAATCAGGAAGTGTTAAACCTTGGTTTTGGTATTGCTTTGCAACGGAAACCACGAATCGTAAATTGGCCTTGGTCAATTTTTCAAGTGCAAGTTGATCACCTGCCTTGATCCTCTGTGCCAATTCTACTTCTTCGTCTGCTGTGATTAAATCAACCTTACCAATTTCTTGTAAGTATTTATCCAAAGACGCAGTTTCTCTATTGGTAACCTGTTTTGTAATTTTAAGCTGTCTCATCGAAATTTTTTCTTTCTAAATTATGTGCATTAAGCATAATGCTGCATAAGGTTATACGTTCAAAAGTTGGAAATGTTACAATTAGTCGGTTTTATTTTATTTTTTTAGTCGTAATGCATGAAAAAAGCCACGTTCTCCCTAAAAAAGGAAAAAACGTGGCTTTGATTCTGTGACAGTTATATAAAAACTAGTCCCTTCTTGGCTTGCGATCTCTATCTCTGTTTCGATCGTTGCCCCTGTCATTTCTACCGCGATCTTCGCGTGGTGGTCTTTCTTTAAAACCTTCAGGTTTTGGCAATAATGCCTTACGGGATACTTTTTCTTTTCTTGTTCTTGGGTCGAGACCGAAGTACTTAACATCAAAAACATCTCCCATTTTTACCACATCGGAAACATTTTCGGTACGTTCCCATGCCAATTCTGATACGTGAAGCAATACTTCATTACCAGGTGCGTCCACATATTCGACTACGGCACCAAAATCCAACATTTTGATTACCTTAACTTCGTAAGCGCTACCTACTACTGGTTTAAACATCAAAGAATCTATTTTGGCTATTACAGCGTCAATACCATTTTGATCAGTTCCTAAGATTTCAACAATACCTTCTTCGGTAACAGGATCTTCGTTGATAACGATTGTACATCCAGTTTCTTTTTGAAGTTCTTGAATTACTTTTCCACCAGGACCAATTAATGCACCAATGAATTCATTAGGAATTCTACGCATGATCATTTTTGGAGAATGTGGTTTCACCTCTGCATTTGGTTGCGATATGGTTTCGGTAATTTTACCTAAAATATGTAAACGACCTTCACGTGCTTGTTTTAATGCCTTTACTAAAATTTCGTAGGATAAACCTTTAATTTTAATATCCATTTGACAAGCGGTAATCCCTTCTGAAGTTCCTGTAACTTTAAAGTCCATATCTCCTAGATGATCTTCATCACCTAAAATATCGGACAATACAGCATAACGATCGCCATCAGAAATTAATCCCATGGCAATACCTGAAACCGGTCTTAGCATTTGAACACCGGCATCCATTAAGGCCATTGTCCCGGCACAAACAGTTGCCATAGAAGAAGAACCGTTAGATTCCAATACTTCAGACACTACTCTTACTGTATAGGGGCAGTTGTCAGGAATCATCCCTTTTAAACCACGTTGTGCCAAGTTACCATGACCAACTTCACGACGGGATGTTCCTCTTAAAGGACGTGCTTCTCCTGTACAAAAAGGAGGGAAGTTGTAATGTAAATAGAAATTTTCTTCACCTTCGTAAGATGGCATATCAATTTTATTGGAATCTCTAGAAGTTCCTAAAGTAACTGTTGCCAATGCTTGAGTTTCTCCACGTGTGAAGATGGCGGAACCATGTGTTGATGGTAAATAATCCACTTCACACCAGATTGGTCTAATTTCATCAGTTTTTCTACCATCTAAACGCAATCCTTCCCTTAGCGTTAATTCACGAACAGCTTCTTTTTCTGCCTTGCTATAGTAGCCGCCAACAAGGTGGCCAAAGTCTTCCATCTCTTCTTCCGTAAATGAAGCTTTTACTTCTTCTTTTACTTCTGCGAATGCTTCGGTACGTTCTGCTTTAGAAGTTCCTTTCTTGGCAATTGCGTAACATTTATCGTAAGCTAAATCGTGTATCCTCTTTTCTAAGTCTTCGTTTTTTTCTGCAGTTTCATACTCACGAACCTCTTTTTTCCCAAATGCTTCTGCCAAACGTAATTGAGCAGCAATTTGAACTTTAATAGCTTCATGGGCAAACTTAATGGCATCGGCCATTTCTTCTTCAGAGATTTCCTTCATCTCGCCTTCAACCATCATTACGGAATCTGCCGAAGCGCCAATCATCATTTCAATGTCCGATTCTTCTAATTGGGCACGTGTTGGGTTAATGACAAATTCACCATTAATACGACCAACTCTAGCTTCAGAAATAGCACATTCAAATGGAAAATCTGATAACTGAATTGCTGCAGATGCGGCTAATCCAGCCATTGCTTCCGGCATTACATCATCATCATGAGACATTAACTGAATCATAACTTGAGTTTCTGCATGGTAATCCTTAGGGAAAAGTGGACGTAAAACACGGTCTACCAATCTCATTGTAAGTACCTCGCCATCACTTGGTCTTGCCTCTCTTTTGAAGAAACCACCAGGATAACGACCTGAAGCTGCAAATTTTTCACGGTAATCTACCGTTAGTGGAAGAAAATCCACATCACTTTGTTTGTAATTGGAAACTACTGTACATAACAACATACAATTTCCAGATTGTACAACAACAGAACCATGCGCCTGTTTTGCCAATTTTCCGGTTTCGATAGAAATTTCCCTACCATCACCAAGGTCTATGACCTCTTTAAATACTTTTGGTATCATAAATACGAATTAAAACCTGTACCGTTACAGGTTTGTTAAACAATGGTCTTTCGTCTGCTATAGACGACGTTGTTGTGTTGTAGTTGTGTGTGTTGACCAATGAAAAACTATGTGCAAGCTTTTTGTTTTTGCCCATTGGAAATCCTTTGGGACTTTACAATATTACAGTAATCGGTAATACTGGTATTGTAAAAAAGGGGAAAATTTTACTTTTCCCCTTTTTATGAATTATTTTCTAATTCCAAGTTCTTTAATTATCTCACGATATCTTACAATATCAGTTTTAATTAAATAATCTAGAAGTGATCTTCTTTTACCTACCAGTTTTACCAAGGAACGTTCTGTGTTAAAATCCTTACGGTTTTTCTTTAAATGTTCAGTTAGGTGATTAATTCTGTGGGTAAATAGAGCAATCTGACCTTCAGATGACCCAGTGTTTTTTGCATCTCCGCCGTGTTTCGTGAAAATCTCGGCCTTAACTTCCTTAGTTAAATACATTCCAATATTATTTTAATGATTTTTATGTACATGATTGATTTTCAACCAGGCCGCAAAGATAGACTTTTTTTTAGAAACCTTGGTTAAACATGATGTTTTTTGATAGATGAATTAAACTTTTTAATTAATTGGGGTCAAATTATTGGGCGTTAAAGAAATTCTATAATTCAATGAGCAATATACGATTGTGCTATAGGACTGGCTAAATTAACCCGAATTACATATCGTGTACGTATGACAATTGAAATTAAACAGCAGAAAAAAGGTTTCCTGGAAACGAACTTAACGGCGTGTGATTTAATTGTTTTATGGGTATCGGGCTCCTGTAGTAGTGAGTAGGCCTCGGCTGTGGAAGAGAATTCCAATATAGTAATGGTCGAGCTTGTCTCCAGTGATGAAGCTGATTTAATATCGGAAGAAATTGCAAAAAATGGAGGTGCCTAAAGGTGATGTCAAAGGCGTTCTTATTTATTACAATGGGGAACCAAAGAAGTGTTCCCAAGAAGGTTTAAAGAGTTATAGTAGATTAAAAAAAAAGGCCCCGATGTAATTATCAGGGCCTTTTACTGTTATCCTCTAACCGGATTGTTCTGTATTAAATCTATATAAAGATTGATTTTCTTTTTAAGATCTCTTCGATGAACTATAAAATCTAAGAACCCATGTTCTTGTAGGAATTCCGCAGTCTGGAAACCTTCCGGTAATTCCTTTCCTGTAGCCTCTTTAACAACGCGTGGGCCAGCAAAACCTATCAGAGCACCAGGTTCGGAAATGTTTATGTCCCCCAGCATGGCATAGGAAGCCGTAGTTCCGCCGGTAGTAGGATCCGTACATAAAGAAATATAAGGAATGCCTGCATCCGCAAGTTGTGCTAATTTAGCCGATGTTTTGGCCAATTGCATAAGGGATAGGGCGGCTTCCATCATTCGTGCGCCTCCCGATTTGGAAATCATGACAAAGGGCATTTTCTTTTTAATGGAATGGTCTATGCCCCTGGCTATTTTCTCTCCTACCACACTGCCCATTGAACCCCCGATAAAGCCAAAATCCATACAGCAAATGACTACATCCTTGCCTAATGATTTGCCTACCCCGGTCCTAACGGCATCCTTGAGTCCCGTTTTTGCTTCGGCTGCCTTTAAACGGTCGGCGTACTTTTTGGTGTCCTCAAATTTTAAAGGGTCCTTGGAAGTTAGTTTGGCATCCAATTCGGTAAACTTGTTTTTGTCGAAAAGAATTTCAAAATATTCCTTACTACCTATGCGTACGTGGTAATCATCCTCCGGGCTAACATAAAAATTCTTGGCCAACTCATCGGATTCTACAATTTTACCTGTTGGTGACTTATACCAAAGGCCTCTTGGAGTATCCTTTTTCTGATCAGTGGCAGTTTGTATTCCTTTTTCCTTTCTTTTGAACCAAGACGACATAAGCTTTCTTTTAAGGTTTGGAAATTATAGGGTGTTAACGTTGTTAAGGTCTTCGAAGGCCTTCTTTAGACGAGCAATAAAAGTTTTTTCGCCTTCTCTTAACCAAACACGTGGGTCATAATGCTTTTTGTTGGGTTCATCGGCACCGTTTGGATTTCCGATTTGACCTTGCAAATAATCTTTTTTATCTTGAACATAGTCCCTGATACCTTCTAAGAAAGCATACTGCAAATCGGTATCTATGTTCATTTTAATGACACCATAACCTATAGCTTCACGTATTTCTTCTACAGTTGAGCCAGAGCCACCATGGAATACAAAATCGATATGGTTATTTTCAACACCATATTTATTAGTAATGAATTCCTGAGAATTTTTTAAAATTTTCGGGGTCAACTTAACGTTTCCTGGCTTATATACACCATGAACATTTCCAAAAGCGGCCGCAATGGTAAATCTAGGGCTTACTTTGGATAGTTCTTCATAGGCATATGCAACCTCCTCAGGCTGGGTGTATAATTTGGAATCGTCCACATCGGAGTTGTCTACACCATCTTCTTCACCACCGGTAATCCCTAGCTCTATTTCCAAGGTCATTCCCATCTTGCTCATTCTGGCAAGATATTTTTTGCAAATGTCAATATTCTCTTCCAATGATTCCTCTGATAGGTCGATCATGTGCGAACTGAATAAGGGTTTGCCAGTTTCTTTAAAGTGTTTTTCACTTGCGTCCAACAATCCGTCTATCCAAGGCAATAATTTCTTGGCACAATGATCTGTGTGCAAAATTACGGTTGCTCCGTAAGCTTCGGCCAATTGGTGAACGTGCTTTGCCCCGGCAACGGCACCTAAAATAGCTGCTTGCTGACCTTCATTGGACAATCCTTTTCCTGCATTGAATTGTGCACCTCCGTTCGAGAACTGTATTATTACAGGAGCATTTAAACTGACGGCAGTTTCTAAAACCCCATTTATAGTATTCGAGCCAATAACATTAACTGCAGGTAGAGCAAATCCTTTTTCTTTTGCATAATTGAATATTTCCTGTACCTCATCTCCGGTTGCAACTCCTGGTTTAATATTGTGTGCCATAATTTTATTTTAGTTTAATTAATTAAAAAGATGGGACAAAAGTAATAAAATAATCAGCTTTAAAAAGGATAATTTATACCTATGTTGAATACTGCGTTGGATAGATTATAGTCCCTAAACCATCTTTTGGAAGATTCTTCAGCGGGATTATAGGTTTTAAGTCCCATATCCAACCTAAAAACAAAATAAGTAAAATCATAACGGATTCCAAGCCCTGTTCCCAATGCAATGTCTCCCAGAGAGCTTAAGTTTTTAAAGTTGGCCTTCTCATCGGTTACATTATCTAACACGTTCCAAATATTGCCTGCATCGGCAAAAAGCGCCCCCTTAATGTCGCCCACAATGGGGAATCTATATTCCAAGTTCAGGGCTATTTTTAAATTAGCTTCATTAAAATCGTTGACATCCTGGGTTCTACCGGGGCCCAAGGAATAAGGTAACCAAGCACGGTTGTCATTGGAGCCACCTGCGAAATAACTTCTTACAAAGGGAATGTTATCCGAATTACCGTAGGGTATCGCTATGCCGAAAAAACTTCTAAATGCGATTACATTGGTTCCTGTAGAACTCCAGTGTTTTATGAAATCGAATTCTGTTTTAACATATTGTGAATAGGGAACTCCGAAAATTAGAAGTTTGTCGTCTTCACTTTTGTCGAATGGAATTATATTTGAAATTCCCGACAATAGGCTCCCAGCACTTTCCAATTTGAACCGAAATTGATAAAAATCGTTATCGGTAATGTCGTTTTTATTGTTTTTGTTATAGGTGTAATTGCTTGCAAATATTAAATTGTTCTCTGTAAGTCTTTTTCGTCTCTCCTCAATACTGCTAATATCGTCATAATCAGAAGAACTGGATGGTACCTCGCCATTTAGAATAGCGTTGGTAAATCCTGTGGTGCCTTCAGGGATAATTAATTTTGGATCTGTACTGCCATCGGCTGTTTCAAAAAAAGCGGAAAGTGCGGGTTCTGTCTCATAATTGTCGGCAATATCATCTAAATTTTCATAGGTGTTCTCATAGACCGTAAAAAACCTATTGGGGTTTACATTGCGCACAAATTGTACATTTAACAATTCCACCGAATTTTTTTTGAAATCAGTTGGTGACCAATTATAGCCAAAAATGGTATTAAAGGTTTGCTTGTCCAGACCTATATTCTGTTGAAAACTGGTTCCCATAGATAATTTGGTTTTGGGAAGCATGTAATTGGGTATAATTTTAGATGTTTTTACGAATGGGAACCAAATTCGGGGTAAATTCAGGTTGATATCCCCTCCGACTTCAAGAATATTAAAAAAACGATTGTCAACTATATTTGGGTCCTTGGAGCCTCCAAGATTTACTCTTCCTGAAATACTTAGGTTTTCAGCTCCTTTGAACAAATTTCTAGCCTGTAGGGACGGACTGAAAGCAATTCCCAGAAATTGAATGTTGGAGTGGGTTATGTCAAAATCTGTACCTAAGGAATATTTGGGACGGGGAGAAAGGTAGATGTTGGCTGTTAATTGATCGGCTACACTGTCCTCCACAAACTCAATGTTGGGATATTTAAAGGTGTTTAAATTGGTAATCTGTCTATAGGTCCTAATGCGGTCAATTTCTCTATAAATACTATCTTTTTTTAGAAAAACGGCGTCGATTAGGGTTTTTGGTTTGTAGCGCAACTTACGTTGGTAGTAGATTGTGTAGTCTCTGTAATCCAATTTGTTAAGGCTATCCAGGCCGTTGTTAAAGGTGTAGTTGGTGTATATGTTGATTTTTTTAAACGAATGTACCTTGTATTCCGAGGTAGAAAGGGCGTTGTCTGTCCTTGTTTTTAAATCTTCGATATTTAAAAGAATATCAAGTTTTTCATTGTTCCCTAATTTGGTAGTGTCGCCAACTAAATCATAGGAAATGGAGCTCTCTTGAAAGTTGTGGATCCCAGTGTTTCTGAATAAATTGGTCAGTCGCTCCCTTTCTTTGTTGAAATTGTCAAGATCTATTTGTTCACCTGTTTTTAAGAAAGAACTGCTCTTATTTGCTCTGTGTATGGAATCTAGGGCAGAAGAGGTGATTTTGGTGGATAAGGAGTCTATAAGGTATCGGGTGCCTAAATTTAAACGGTAGTCAATAACAGCTCTTTGCTTTTTGGAGCTGCTGTCTATGACGTAGGTGGTGTTGTTGTTAAAGTAGCCCTTGCTTTTGTAGTAGGCGCTTAATCTCTGCAAGGATTTTCTTGCCTTTGAAGTGTCTATTATTGTAGGGGCTTCCCCTATGTTTTTGAGCCATACACTTGCTCCTTTTACCAAGAAGGATTCGCCTAATCTTTCCACTTGTTTTTTAGACAGGATATTGATGAGGCGCTGCTCTCTTTTTTCATTTTTGTGCAACCATGCCTGATAAGAGGAATCGGGATTTTTCTTTGCAAGGTTGTAAAGATTTAATCTAAGGGGGTATCCCAATAAGGTACTGTTGGGTTTTTGAAAAATTAGGCTGTGAATGTCTTCGTCATTAACTTTGACACTATCTGCATAAAGTGCATTTTTGGTCAATAAGAGTTCGTTGTCACCAACTCTTTTAGTTGCGTTGCACGAGGTAATTGCAATTACTAGCAATAATAACCCTATTTTCGCAATGTTAAAATACATACACGGCTGTGTCCTCATAGAAGTCAAAAATACATCATTTGTATGGTTGTTAAAAGCCAAATAAAATTTATAAAAAATTTACAGCAAAAAAAGTATCGAACGCAAAATAGGTTGTTTGTGGTCGAGGGAATCAAGACTGTAAAAGAACTTTTACAATCTTCCCTCAAGGTCTATAAAATTTATGTCACGGAAAGCTCAATATTGGAGGAGAATGAAGATTTTGTTGAATTGATAAGTGAGGGCGATTTAAAAAAAATGAGTGGATTGTCTTCCCCGAACAAGGTTTTGGGTGTTTTTTATATTCCGGAACATAAAAAAGTAAACTTTTCTAATTGGGTCGTGGCCTTGGACGATGTTCGTGATCCCGGAAATATGGGAACTATTATTCGGCTATGTGATTGGTTTGGTATTAACGATATAATGTGTTCGCCCACTTCGGTAGATTGTTATAATCCCAAGGTTCTACAGGCCACCATGGGGTCTATAAGCCGTGTAAATATTGTCTATGGTGATTTGCAGCAGGTTTTTAGTCAGGCTGAGGTTCCAATATATGGGGCATTTATGGATGGAACTGTGGTTTACAAGGAGAAATTTCCTAAAAGTGGAATATTGGTTATGGGGAATGAGGCTAATGGGGTTTCGGAAGCCATTGAGAGCATAATTGGAAAAAAAATTAGTATTCCGCAATTTGGCCCTAAAACAACTGAAAGTTTAAATGTGGCAACGGCTACGGCTATACTTTTAAACGAAATTAGAAGGGGGTAGATCCTTACTCAAACGTAAAATTGATAAATAGTCCTCTCGTCATCATGGCCTCTATATTACCGGTCCAAGGGCTATTGGGGTCATTATCGCGGATCAACTCATCATTAATTGCAAAAACGCCACGTATGGAAGGAGTGAATTTAAAATATTCAAGGTAGAATTCTATACCGAATCCCATTTCATAGTAGTAGGTGTTTTTTTTCATTCGGAAAGTAGTACTGCTGTTATCGTCCAAACTTTGCTCATTGCTCCCTAAATTGATGGAGGTTGATGCGCCCCCGACCAGGAAAGGTTTCCAATTGCCTAATCTTTTAGTACTTATTTTTAGGAGTAACGGAAAGTTAATATAGGTTGATTTTACCTCTCGGATAGCATCCCTTTCATTGTCAAAACCAGGGAAGCCCAAGTTTCTTTGATTGTAGTGCAGGCCTGGTTCAAATCGTAGGTCTAAGAATTTGTTTAGACGTAGCTCTCCAATAAGACCTACATTAAACCCGAAGGATTTGTCCACCAAAATATCGGGTAGATCGTCTTTGTATTCAAATTTAAAGTCATATTGGTTAAAGCCTAAAAAATAGCCCCAATTTAGCAAGGGGAGGTCTTCGTTTTCAAGGTTTATAACGGGTTTTTCATTAAACTGGGCATTGGATGTGGTGCCAAATAGTATTATACCCAGTAGAAGAACAAGAATTTTTTTCATATTTTACTTTGTAGCTACGTATATGGAGGCAACTCCAAATGTTTGCGGTCTATTATCTATATCTATAAACCCAATTTTATTCAAAATATTGTTGAAGGCCTTACCGTGTGGAAAGGCAGCTGCGGATTCGGATAAGTAAGCATAGGCGCTACGGTCCTTGGAAAATAACTTTCCTATACCTGGCAGGATAAATTTGGTATAAAATTTATATCCTTGTCTATAGGGTGTTTTTGTGGGTATCGAAGTTTCAAGAACCACAAAGGAACCGCCAGGTTTTAATACTCTATATATTTCGGAGAGTCCTTTTTCTAGATTTTCGAAATTACGTACGCCAAAGGCAACAGTAATGGCGTCGAAGGAATTGGCCTCGAAAGGTAGGTTTTCGCTGTCGCCTACAATCATTTTTATAATGTTTCCCAAATTTTTATCAGCTATTTTTCTTTTGCCAACCTCCAACATTCCGGGAGAAATATCCAAGCCAATAACTTCCTTTGCACCTGTTTTAATCATGTTTATAGCCAAGTCTCCTGTGCCAGTGGCAATATCCAAAATTTTTGTTGGATGTTTTTCGGATACTATTTTCACAACACGCTTCCTCCACTTAATATCTATTCCAAATGATATAACCCTGTTAAGTCCATCGTAACTTCCGGAAATTGTATCGAACATTTTTGTTACTTGTTCCTTTTTGCCAAGCGTTGAATCTTTATAAGGGGTCACCTTCTTATCCATAATCATTAATTTTTGGTAAAGATACTATATAGACCTAAAGTTATACTTCTAATTTTTTACAATAAGCCCCGACCACGAATTGTTTTTAACTTCTATCTTTTCCAATACAACCCAATTTAATTGTGTAATTTTGTGCCGTTTATGTTCAGATTTTTAGGGTAATTGACCATACCGAGTTTCTGTGTGCTTTAAGGCTAATGGATTTATGTATTTAAGGTAGTAACCTTTGTGGTGGCATATAGAATAGATATAGTTTCCCTTTTAATTTATTGTAGTTGACGGAAGGTGTAAAATTGTTATAATACAACACCAGTCACTAATTATCATGCACTTAGGTTGATGAAAAATAATGTATACGACAGATGAAAATTATTATTGCAGGAGCAGGTGAAGTAGGTTTTCATTTGGCTAAATTATTGTCTTACGAATCGCAGGATATTACTTTGATAGATAGTAATAAGGACAGTCTGTCATATGCAGATACTCATTTAGATATTAGGGTGCTAAGGGGGGATGCTACCTCCATCGCAATTTTAAAGGATGCGCAAGTGGAGAAATCCGATCTGATGATTGGGGTAACCTCTTCCGAGACCACCAATATAACCTTGTGCATGTTGGCAAAACAATTGGGCTGTAAACGAACAATAGCCCGTATTTCCAACGCTGAGTTTATTCATAATAAAGAAGCTATTAAATTTTCAGATTTAGGCATTGATGAGCTAATTTCGCCAGAGGCTTTGGCCGCTACCGAAATACAGCTTTTGTTAAATCAATCTGCGTTTAATAACACCTACGAATTTGAGGGAGGTCTTTTGATAATGGTGGGTGTTTCCTTGCCCAAAACTGCAACTTTTGTAGGCAAGATGGTAAAGGAAGTGGCAGAAACCTTTCCACAACTTCACTTTGTGCCCATTGCTATTCAAAGGATGGGTACCCAGTATACCATTGTGCCCAGAGGGGATACGCTGTTTAAAGAGAATGATCAGGTGTATTTTATAACTTCCAAAGAGGGCTTGGACGACCTATATAAACTTACTGGTAAGGAGAAAAAGGAAATCAAGAACGTTATGATTCTGGGAGGTAGTAAGGTGGGTTTTAAAACGGCCCGGGATCTTTGTGGGAATAAGTTTAATGTTAAACTTATAGAGAAAAATAAGGAAAAGGCTTTCGACTTGGCAGATGAGTTGCCCAATGCCCTAATTGTTAATGGCGACGGAAGAAATGTAGAATTGCTGGAGGAGGAAAATCTTGAGGCCATGGATGCTTTTGTTGCCGTTACAGGAAATTCGGAGACCAATATAATGTCTTGTTTGGTAGCAAAATCCAAGAATGTTAAAAAGACAATTGCCTTGGTAGAAAACATGGATTATTTTCAATTATCCCATTCCATAGGGATTGATACCTTGCTCAATAAAAAATTACTGGCGGCAAATAACATCTTCAGACATATCCGAAAAGGAGAAATTGTAGCCATGACCAGGTTGAATAATTTAAATGCAGAGATTTTGGAGTTTATTGTGAAACCTACTTCTCAGGTTAATGGTCAATTTATTAAGGACCTTAAATTCCCCAATGAGGCTACTATTGGCGGTGTAATCCGTAACAATCAAGGGTTTATTGCCTTAGGTGGGTTTAAAATTACGCAGGGCGATAGGGTAGTGGTATGTTGTTTGCCAAGTGCTATTCCTAAAATAGAAAAGCTATTCCTTTAGTATGGGTTTAAATTCGAAAATTATTATACACCTCATGGGATTGCTATTACTCTGTAATGGTATTTTTATGATTTTGGCGGCAGTAGTCAGTGGATTATATGACGATGGCGCAACATTGGATATCGCTCTTGCGGCCATAGTTACGATGCTGGTAGGTGTTTTGTCCATGTTCTATACAAGAAATCACAAAAAGGAGGTAAAGCGAAAGGAGGGATATATCATTGTTACTTGTGGCTGGTTGGTAATGTCCGCCTCAGGGATGTTGCCCTATCTTTTTTCCGGAGCTATTCCAAGTGTAACCAATGCCTTTTTTGAGACCATTTCCGGTTATACTACAACTGGAGCATCTGTTGTGGAAAATATCGAAGCCTTGCCTGAAGGGATTCTTTTGTGGAGAAGTCTAACGCACTGGATCGGAGGAATGGGAATCATTGTACTTGCCATAGCCATTTTGCCACTTTTGGGGATCGGGGGAATGCAGTTGTTTGCTGCGGAGGCTCCTGGTCCAAGTGGGGACAAATTGCATCCTAGGATTACCGATACGGCCAAAAGACTTTGGCTAATTTACTTTAGCTATACCATAGCGGAGACTTTATTGTTGAAACTAGCCGGAATGTCCTTTTTTGATGCCTTGAATCATTCTTTGGCAACACTTTCCACTGGAGGTTTTTCTACAAAGAATGCCAGTATGGCTTATTGGAACGATCAACCCTCAATACAGTACATCGTAATCCTTTTCATGTTTTTGGCGGGTAGCAACTTTGTATTAAGTTATTATGCCTTTAAGGGCAAGGTGCAAAAAGTAATCATGGATGAAGAATTCAAGTTCTATTACATTTTTATATTTGTTTTTACCATAGTGGCCAGTTTGGTGGTTTATTTTCAGGCCAATGTGCCAACGTCCGATTTTCATCCTATGGTTCTAGGGGAATGGGAAAGCGCCTTTAGGCATACCTTGTTTCAGGTTGTTTCGGTAATAACAACCACGGGATTTGTAACGGCCGATTTTACTTCGTGGACACCTTTCTTGACGATTTTCTTTTTTGGTCTTTTTTTTCTTGGGGGGTCGGCCGGTTCTACCGCTGGTGGTATTAAGGTAATGAGGCACTTAATTATTATTAAGAATGGTTTATTGGAATTTAAACGTACCCTACATACCAATGCCGTTATTCCTGTAAGATATAATGGGAAGACCGTACAGGAAAATATTGTATACAATATAATCGCATTCTTTGTACTTTATATGTTGCTGTTTATTATTGGGTCTTTGGTGCTTGGTGCGCTGGGGCTAGATTTTGAAAGCGCTATTGGTGGCGCGGCCTCGACATTGGGTAATGTGGGTCCGGCTTTGGGAACCTTAAATCCATTGGCCAATTTTAATGACCTGCCTACATTGGGGAAATGGTGGTGCGGATTTCTTATGCTCCTGGGGAGATTGGAACTGTTTACGGTGTTGATCTTGTTTTCGCCTTATTTCTGGAAGCGAATTTAAAATAAAATCATAAAAAAATGGACGTCGGTTAGGGCGTCCATTTTTTTATGATTTATAAGTGTGTATTATACAACTGCCTTTATTCTGGCCATTGCTTCTCTCAATTCCTTCTCCGAAGCTGCATAGGAAATACGTATACAGTTGGGATTTCCAAAGGCTTCGCCGGTAACGGTAGCTACATTTGCTTTTTCCAAAAGGTATAGGGCGAAATCGGAAGCATTATTGATCAATACTCCGTCAAGTGTTTTTCCGAAAAAGCTGGAGATGTCCGGGAATACATAAAATGCTCCCTCGGGTACATTAAGGTTGAATCCCTTAATTTCACCTAATAATTCCAAAATAATATCACGTCTCTTGTGAAATTCATCGATCATGAACTTAATAGAGGTAATAGGTGCGTTAAGAGCGGCTATAGTGGCACGTTGGGCAATAGCATTGGCGCCACTGGTAATCTGCCCTTGAAACTTGTTGCAGGCCCTTGCGATCCATTCGGGTCCTCCAATGTAGCCAATACGCCAGCCAGTCATGGCAAATGCCTTTGAAACACCGTTTACCGTAATGGTACGGTCGTACATTCCGTCAATATTTGCAATACTGACATGTCCGCCAATAAAATTAATGTGCTCGTAGATTTCATCGGAAACGATAAAAATATTCGGATGATTTCTTAATACGGCAGCCAAGCCTTCCAGTTCTTCCTGATTGTAAACAGAACCACTTGGATTACAGGGAGAGCTGAACCAGATCATTTTGGTTTTTGGCGTAATGGCCTTCTCCAATTGTTCTGGGGTCATCTTAAAATCGGTATCAATGCTCGTAGGAACTTCCACGGGTACACCTTCGGCCAATTTCACAATATCACTGTAACTAACCCAATATGGGGCCGGTAGTATAACTTCATCGCCATTGTTGAGCATAACCATGGCAATATTGGCCAAGGATTGTTTTGCGCCTGTAGATACTACAATCTGATTTAGGCCGTAAGTTAGTCCATTGTCCCGTTTAAACTTATTGGCAATAGCCTGCTTTAAATCTACATAGCCATCCACTGGGGAGTAGCTACTATAATTCTGGTCTACTGCGTCTTTTGCGGCTTCTTTGATAAAATCCGGTATGTTAAAGTCTGGCTCCCCAAGACTTAAACCAATAATATCTTTGCCTTCGCTTTTTAATTCCCTGGCTTTAGCGGCCATAGCCAATGTGGCCGAGGTAGACATGGAGTTGATCCTATCGGATAAATGGTTCTTCATTTTTATGGTATAATTTACTGATATTGTAATTTGGGTTTTTTGCCCAATTCTTTTAGATGCTTAAAGTGCGAAATTATAGCTTTTCTTGTAGTTTTATATTCGTTGTAAGGTAAATTAAACTCTTTTGCAGTCTCTTTAACAATTTTGGCAATTTTTGTGTAATGTATGTGGCTTATGTTAGGGAAGATATGATGCTCCACTTGGTGGTTTAAGCCACCGGTAAACCAGTTCACAATACGATTTTTGGTGCCAAAATTCACAGTAGTGAACAACTGGTGAATGGCCCAGGTATTTTTCATGGTGCCATCTTTTTCAGGTAGTGGTGTTTCCGCTTCGTCTACAACGTGAGCCAATTGGAACACAACGCTCAAAATAACGCCGGCTACATAATGCATTATAAAAAAGCCGATAAGAATTTTCCACCAGGCGATTTCTAAGAAGACCATAGGTACTACAATCCAAACCGTTAAATAAATTAGTTTGGTGATGACCAGCATACTCCAGTTCAGAAATGGATTGGGAAATCTGCCATAGGCCAGTTTTCTTTTGGTGTAGCGATACATTTGTTGAAAATCGGTGGTTATGGCCCAGTTGAAGGTAAGCAGACCGTAAAGGAGTATGGAATAAAAATGTTGAAATTTATGAAATTTATGCCATTTGGCGTGTTTAGAAAACCTCAATATCCTTCCTGCTTCCAAATCTTCATCATGCTCGTGAATATTGGTGTAGGTATGGTGCAAAACATTGTGCTGAACTTGCCAATTGTACACGTTTCCTGCTAGTATATAAATACTTCCACCCATTATTTTGTTTACCCACTTTTTATTGGAATACGAACCGTGGTTTCCATCGTGCATTACGTTCATGCCTACCCCGGCCATACCAACACCCATGGTAATAGTTAATAGCAGATTGGCCCAATTTGGAAGCCCTAGGGTTAATATTAAAAAGTAAGGTGCTAAAAATAAAGCGAACATTACTGCAGTTTTTAAGTGCAATTTCCAATTCCCCGTTTTTTTAAGGTCGTTTTCCTTAAAATAATCATTAACGCGTTTATTGAGGGTTTTGAAAAATTGGGCAGAGTCTTTTCTTGAAAATCTTATGGGATTGTTATCCATGATTTAATTTTTTGTAAATATACGGCAATTCATGCCTAAATTATATATATCTGTTTTGTTAAAACTTAGGGCATGCCCATTAAAGTGCTATTTTTGGCAAAAATTTAATAAAACAAAATGGACTATACAATTGTTTATAAATATTTTCCGGAATTAACCGATTTGCAGAAACAGCAATTTGAAAAGTTGCAATATTTGTACCGGGATTGGAATCAAAAGATAAACGTGGTTTCCAGAAAAGATATAGATGAGCTGTACCTGAGACATGTGTTACATTCATTGGCAATAGCAAAGTTTCATAAATTTAATGCCGGAGTGCAAGTGTTGGACGTGGGTACAGGGGGTGGATTTCCCGGTATTCCCTTGGCCATTTTATTTCCCGAGACACATTTTACCTTGGTAGATGCCATAGGGAAAAAGATTAAGGTGGTTCAAGAGGTTGTGGAGGGTTTGGGGATCACTAACGTGACCGCCATTCATTCCAGAGTGGAAGAAATTGATGATCAATTCGATTTTATTGTCAGTAGGGCAGTTGCCGCCATGCCTACATTTACCCATTGGGTGAAAGGGAAAATTAAAAAGAAATCTGAGCACGAACTTAAGAATGGAATCCTTTATTTAAAAGGAGGAGATTTGGAGGAAGAATTAAAGGATTACCGTACCGTTCAGATTTATAATCTTTCGGGAATGTTTGAGGAGGAATTCTTTGAAACCAAAAAATTAGTTTATTTACCTGTAAAATTTAAGGGTTAAGCTAAAGGCTTAACATATGGTAGTAAGATTCCCTACAAGTTTTGGCATATGCCCTTATTTGTTGTGGGATATTCCTAAAAGAAAAACTTTTTGTTTTTTTGGGTTTATTATTCTCAATACTTTCTTTCATGACATCAGGGTTTAGAGTTAACTTTAATTTGACTGTAAATTTACACTAACTTAACGTTAAATTTACATGAATATTGTGGAATTGAATGTGTATTTTATGTTAAATCTGGATTTTGACCTTGGGTTAGCCCTGGTTTTCTGTTGTATTCGCCTCCAAAGTGATTATTTCCATTATCCGAATCATAGTCCAAATAATTAAAATTTGTAAATGAAAAAGCCCGTACTTGATAAACTCAAATACGGGCATCTTTTTATGTTAGCAGCTTATTTTAACCCAAAAACGGATACCTATAATCTACAGGGGTAACAAATGTTTCTTTGATCAACCTAGGAGATACCCATCGCAAAAGGTTTTGGGCCGAACCAGCCTTATCGTTGGTCCCGGATGCTCTGGCACCACCAAAAGGTTGTTGTCCTACAACAGCACCTGTTGGTTTATCATTGATATAAAAGTTGCCGGCGCAGTTCTGTAATGCTTTTGTTGCTTCGGCAATGGAGTAACGGTCTCCTGAAAGTACCGCGCCTGTAAGGGCATATTCAGAGGTGCTATCCACCAATTTAAGTGTTTTGGACCAATCTTTGTCCTCATAAACGTATATGGTGACCACTGGACCAAAAAGCTCAGTTTCCATGGTGGTATATTTTGGATCGGTCGTTACAATGACAGTAGGTTCTATGAAATAGCCCTTGGATTTGTCATAATTTCCGCCCACAAAAATTTCGGAATTTTTGTCCTTTTTGGCTTGGTCAATGTATTTGGCCAATTTGTCAAAAGAGCCTTCGTGAATAACGGCTGTAATGAAATTATCCATATCCGCTGGAGAGCCTGGTTTATTGAACGATTCTACATCTGCCTTTACATATTCCAATATTTCTTTGGAAATAGATTTTGGAAGGTAAACCCTTGAGGCGGCACTACATTTCTGTCCTTGAAATTCGAAGGCTCCCCTCACAATGGCTGTTGCTACCTGTTTTGGGTTTGCGGTGGGGTGGGCTATAATAAAATCCTTGCCTCCTGTTTCACCTACAATCCTTGGATAGGTTTTGTAGATGTCTATGTTGTTTCCAATTTGTTTCCACAATTCTTTAAAGACTTGGGTAGAACCGGTATAATGTATCCCGGAAAAATCCGGACTCTCCAATGCGACCTTTGTAATCATTACGGGGTCGCCGTAGACTACATTGATTACACCGTCGGGTAGTCCTGCCTCTTTAAAGATGTCTACGATTATCTTTGCAGAAAAAGCCTGACTGTCACTAGGTTTCCACAACACTACATTTCCCATCATTGCAGCACTGGCAGGGAGGTTTCCAGCAATGGCGGTGAAATTAAAAGGAGTTATGGCGTAGACAAAGCCTTCTAGCGGTCGGTATTCTACCCTGTTCCAAATACCCTCGGCAGAATCTGGTTGATCCTCATAAATCTGGGACATGTATTCTACATTGAACCGAAGGAAGTCTATAAGTTCACATGCCGCGTCTATTTCCGCCTGATGTATATTTTTTGACTGCCCAATCATGGTTGCAGCATTGATTTTGGCTCTATAAGGACCAGAGATCAACTCTGCGGCCTTAAGAAAAATTGCAGCGCGTTGTTCCCATTCCAAATCTGCCCATTGTTCTCTCGCCAATAAAGCGTTGGATATAGCGTTGGATACATTTTCCTTGTTTGCTGTATGGTATTGTCCAACTATATGTTGATGGTCATGAGGAGGTGAAATTGGTTTGGTGTTTCCCGTTTTAACATCTTTCCCACCTATATACATTGGAACATCTGTTTGACCCTCGAAAAAGACACTGTATTGTGTGAGTACTTCTTCCCGCTCCGCAGAGCCAGGGGCATAACTTTTTATTGGTTCATTATACGCCGTAGGGACGTGAAAAAATCCTTTGCCCATATCAATTAAGTTTTTAGTTCAAATTCATAGTAAAGGTACTAAATGCATCTGCGAAAATAAAACGAAGTACTAAGTGAATTTTGTGTTTTTAGGATAGAAATACCACTATAGTATTATTAGGATCTTTGGCAATAATTAGGCTGCAGATACAACCAGGGCCTAGAAAGGAATATCAAGGAAAAGGGTGGTAAATAAAATGAAATCTGGAAATTAGTTCAGGGCAAATGGTGCGCTAAATTTAAAAGTAGGAATGTATACCCTAAATTTTTCGGAATTATTTATGCTTACCATGTTGTAATGCCCCTTCATAGCCCCAATGGTAGAGGCTAATAGGCAGCCGGAACTGTAAGTGTGCGATTCACCAGGCTTGATAACTGGCTTTTTACCGATTACCCCTTCACCATCCAAGACTTCCAATTCATTGAGGGAATCGTAAATCTGCCAATGACGTGAAGTCAATTGTACCGAATCCTTGCTTTGATTTTCAATGGTAATGGTATAGCCAAAAGCAAAATGCATTTTGTAATTTTTGAAGAAAGTTCCTTCAAAACTGGTGTTGACCGAAATTTTAATGCCTTTAGTTACCTGTGTTATCATAAGATTGGATTCTAAAATGTGAAAAAACCTTACAAGAAAGCATTACTGTAAAGAATGCTGTCAAAATAGAAAAATACACTATTTTAAAGATGTATTTTAATACGGTTTATATCTGCCTTGCCCGAGGGATTTCCGCATCGTTGTGCAAAGATAAAGAGCAAATGTTATAATTTATCTTAAAATTACAAATCTTTTAATGACGAATACGGTAGTCCTAATAAGCAATTGGTCAGCAAGATAAATAACAGGGCCCTAATTTTAAAGTTAATTTTGATATGATCGGTGTAATTATATTTTTTTCTGATGTAAATCAATAAAATCGATGTAGGTATAGTGCTTAGCGGGGAATGAATACAAATCCTGTTTGCCCGCTGACTTTTTCATCATTGATTTTCACCTATTAAGAATTTTAGTTTTAGAACCGTAAATTTATGTTAGGCGGCGAAATTAAATTAAATGAAAAAGTATCAATTAGTGAATATTGAATTATTTTTATTTGTAATGGCATTCCAATTGTGGAATTTTGTCAAAACCTATTATGATATTTGAAGGTATAATGAATGTTTTATTAAACAGCTGGAGAAAGTTGATAGCGGTGTTTGTTTATCTGCGGAAACACCCTTTTAAATCACTGTTGTTAGCATTGATTGCGGGGTTTTTTAGTTTGTTTATGCTTTTTTTGGTCATCTATATGGGGGCTTTTGGAAAATTACCGACCAAGGCCTATTTAAAAAGTTTAAAAAACCCGGTAACCTCTTCCATTTATGCCTCCAATAAAGAGCCTATTGGATATTATTATCTTCAAAACCGATCCAATGCGGATAGTTCGCAAATAGTACCTTCCCTTAAAAAGGCACTCGTAGCCACTGAAGACGTACGTTTTTATAAGCATGGGGGTGTTGACTATATAAGTTATGGGCGGGTTTTGGTGAAATCCATTATTTTGCAACAAAATGCAGGAGGTGGTAGCACCATTACCCAGCAGGTGGCCAAAAATTTATTTGGGAGGAAAGAACAGTTCTTTCTTTCGACCCCAATTAATAAAATCAGGGAAATATTCATTGCTAGAAGGCTGGAAAGTATTTATGACAAAGAGGATATCATTTTGCTTTATTTCAATACGGTTTCCTTTGGTGAGAATATATATGGGATCGAAAAGGCGTCCTTGCGGTTTTTTAATAAAGCGCCCGAGAAACTTACGCTAGGAGAAAGCGCAACCTTGGTGGGGCTGTTAAAGGCGCCTTCCTATTATAATCCCAGAAGATATCCTGAAAGGTCCGAGGAAAGACGTAATGTGGTCCTATCACAAATGCTTAAATACGAATTTATTACCCCGGAAATTTTCCAAGAGGCCCAAGCTCAATTAAAATTGGAGTATCAGACCCCTAAGAAAGTATCCTCTTTTTCTGCATATTTCAAGGATTATGTAGCTGCTGAATTTGCGCTTTGGGCGGCAGAAAACCCTGCTCCCGATGGTCATATTTATGATTTGGAGGCAGACGGCTTAAATATCTACACTACGCTAAATACCAACATACAGAAGTATGCGGAAGCTGCCCTTCATAGACAGGCGGACAATTTACAGAAACTTATGGATAAATATTGGGCTGCGGCAACAACAGAGGGGGGCAAAGAGATGTTGTTGCAAAAATTGGTAGGTCAAAATATGGAGGTGGCTCAGATGCGTGAAAATGGAAAGTCGGAAGCTGAAATTGTCGCTTTTGTCAAGGAGCAACGGAAAAGAAAATATTGGATAATCGGTAAGGGCTATGAAGAGCAAATGCAGTCCTTGGAAGATTCTATAGTAAAAAGTATAAACAGGTTGCATGCCGGGGTGGTCGCTGTTAGCAGTAAGTCTGGTAGGATAATGGGTTATGTGGGCGGAATCGATTATGGATTTAGTCAAATAGACAACGTTGTTACCCCTAGGCAAGTTGGATCAACTTTTAAACCAATAACCTATTTGGCAGCTTTGCAGGCAGGGGAGGAGCCATGTAGCTATTATGACAATAATCTGGTTACCTATTCGAAATATGAGGATTGGCGACCGAGAAATTCGAATAATAAGTATGGCGGTAGCTACGCTATGCATGGTGCCTTGGCGAATTCCGTTAACACGGTTTCCGTGACCCTACAAATTAAGACAGGGATAGATAGGGTGCTGTATCAGGCAAAGAAAATGGGTATTACAGCGGAACTACCAAAGGTGCCTTCCATTGTTTTGGGCACGGCAGACATTAGTCTAATGGAAATGGTTGCCGCATATGCCAGTATCTCCAATGGCGGTAGCAAAATAAAGCCTTACGCCATTGATCGCATAGAAAATGAGGATGGCCATATTTTGTTCGAAGCAAATCCGCGGTATGAAGGACTGGTAGCCCGTAGGGAGAACATTAAGGCTTTACAAAAAATGATGGATGGTGTTATACAGCAAGGCACTGGTTCCAGATTGTTGGGGTATGAGATTCCTTATAATATTATTGGTAAGACAGGTACTACGCAGAATAATGGTGATGGGTGGTTTATAGGTTGTTCGCCAGAACTTGTCGTGGGTTCTTGGGTAGGTACCTTTGATAAAAGGGTGCAGTTTGCGTCTACCAGTATGGGGTCTGGAGCTAATACGGCCTTGCCTATTGTGGCGTCCGTATTTAAAAATTTAAGTTATTGGAAAAGACCCTTGCTAACCAATTTTGAGTATAGTTTTGATTATTTTCCCTGTAGGCCTTTTGTAGAATTAAATGCGGTGGAGGCTTATGAATTTGCCCAGAAAGATTCTACGTATTTACAGGAATTGAGAATTAGGGATACCTTGGAAATATTGGTAGAGGCCCCAATAACAATAGATACGGTTCAAGGAATTGTTCCTGGAGAAATACCTTTTGATACCATCGTCAAAGATAGTCTAGCCATCAAATTGCCTATATCCGGTGCCGATGTCAATTAGTGAAATTTTTTTCAACGGAAATTAATTTCTGTAAAACCAATACCAATACCCCAAAAAAAATATGTGGCGCATGTTGCTTCTGATCAGGTATTGTTACCTTATTTCATGGGTAATGTAATTTTTTAGATTACAGGCCTTAAGTACTGTAATGAAGGGTGAAATTTTTTTTGTTGTTCATATTGTTTTGCAAGTTGTTCCAAAAGTAAGACCAACCCATTTAGAGCCAATAATTTGGTGAGAACTACAGTTTATACGGGGTAGGTTAGGGGTGTGAAATTTATAAAAAACCACCTAGGGTGTTGGGTCTGACGGAATTTCCAACCATTAATATTGAAACCGTCTATGCACGGTTTTGCCTCTTTAAGCAGATTGGTCTTAGGTATATAAAATTTTTAAACGGATTTAAAATTGTAAACGGGGGAATTTTATTGTTTTGGCCTAATTTAAACTTAAAGCTACCTAGTGGGCTATAGGAAGTTAGAGTTGGAAATTATAATTTTATTATTTAATTTTCACTTACATTTGTAAAAAAAATTAAATATAGGAAAATTACTACTTTTAAAATTTTGACTTACCCAAATAAGGACCACCAGATCTTTAGCCATATTTCCATAGGTATTGTAGGTTGTGCACCATCTACTTGATCATATCCGGAAAATATTTTGCATCTGATGTCTGCGGGCCTTTTTACACGCTATAGAGATTATGAAGATTGAGACAGTTTGTATTATTGATGATGATCCCATATTTGTTTATGGTACGAAAGTGTTGTTAAATTATAACGGCAGTTTTTGTTCCTCAGTTATTGTTCATGAGGATGGAAAAGAGGCGCTGGATAGTCTTTCCTCCATGGTTAAATCCAGAGAGCCATTGCCCGATGTTATATTCCTTGATTTGAATATGCCTATTATGGACGGCTGGGAATTTTTGGATGAATTCGTAAAATTGCCCATTGAGAATAAGCCTAGAGTCTATATCGTGAGCTCATCCATAGATAATCAGGATATAGTGAAAGCCAATAGCTATGATATTGTAAAAGATTTTATAGTTAAACCGTTGTCCGACTCTATACTTGTTGAACTGTTCAAAACCATTGATAAAGAGGGAGCTGCATAAGAAGTTGTAGTAAATTTAGTCCGCTTATAATTGGAGGGGACTAGGGAAGAGTTAGCCATGGATGTTTTGGCCTAGGTTTGGGTTGCCCAAAAGATTTTTGAAAGCAGGAACTTCAAGGCTTTCTTCTTTAAGTTTTGTGATGTAGTGGTTTTAGGGGTACTTTAAGTTAGGCTTCCGATGTTGTAAAGTCTTGTATGCCGTTAAGTACGTCTTTGCACCAATGTTCCAGCTTTGTCTATGCCGTCTGAACGGAAGTTTCTTTTCCGGGACTGCTCAAAAAAATAGATCATACCTAATTTCTGGGTATTTGGATATTTATAGATATATTTAAGTTAACCTAAAAGAGGAAGAATTCTGTATTTATCGGGCCATGATCAATTGTCTTCAATATCGATTCTACTTATCGGGAAGAATCGAGTAAAACTTAGGTGGAAATTATTCTTTCATTTTACTCAATTGGTTGTTATTTTTTTATGAGATTTCGTGAATCTTCGATTTCGTCTTAAATCAAGTGGAAAGTGCGTGGATTTAAAGAAATTTAAAATCAGCCTAGCGTTTTTTGGGCGATGCAAAAAATGAACAAAACACGAATTTAAGAATAGTCTATTCTATTTTTCTCTAATTTAAGCCCAAGTTTTGTTCTTCATCCCAAATTTCAGCCATTGGCCACCCGGGTATTGGCTTTTGCTAATAATGGAGGTTGCTTTATTTATCTGCAAGAATCGTATTATTCTTTGTCTTGGTTTTGGAAACATCCATTTTTCTTACCGTCCCACCTTTGTCTATCAATAGCTGTATGTCTTCTAGTGTTAGATACAGGCAGGGTACAATGACCAATATGATGGCTGTGGCAAATACAATTCCGAACCCTAGGGAGATTGCCATTGGAATCAAGTAATAAGCCTGACTCGAGGTTTCAAGGATAATTGGGGCCAGGCCTCCGAAGGTCGTCATGGTTGTTAGGATGATAGGGCGAAATCTTCTAAGTCCCGCTTCATGTATGGCAGTATAAATTGGGTTTCCTTCCTTCCGCCGCTTGTTGGCATAGTCTATCATGATCAAAGAGTCGTTGACCACGACTCCTGATAGTGCTATAACCCCCATTAAGCTTACCAGAGAAAGGTCATAACCCAGTAAGATATGCCCTATCACGGCGCCAACTATGCCAAAAGGAATTGCGGTCATTACGATCAAAGGTTGTGTGTAACTACTAAAAGCGATCGCGAGTAATACATATATTAATCCCATTGCAATAGCGAAGCCCGATTTTAAGGTATTGGTGCTCTCCCTCATATCGGCCTGACTTCCCTCAAAACTCCAGGTAATGCCTGGAAAATCGGCACGTAATTGTGGCAATGTTTCTTCCTGTACCATGTTGATGACCCTTGTTACTGCATTGGCCGGTTCCACATCCATACCCACATTAACGATTCGGCGACCGTCCCTGCGGTTGATACTGGTAAAGGCCTCTTTTTGCTCTACTTCCACCACATCCATTAACGGAACTTCTACACCATTCGGGGTCCGTATTAAGAAATTTTCCAAGTTTTGTATATCCTTACGTTCTTCTATCGGTAATTTTACCCTAACCTCAATTTCATTCATTCCGCGCAATTGCCGCATTGCCAATGCGCCAAAAAAACCATCGCGCACCTGTCTTCCTACCTCGTCAGAAGTAAGTCCAAGATTCCTTCCTTGAGGCAATAATTTGAAGTCGAACTGCATTTTGCCCTTGTTGTAGTTGTCGGTTACATCTCGAGTGTTGGAAAAAGTATTCATTCTTTCTACGAATACGGTACTGGCTTTTTCCAATACATTGATATCCGAATGGCTAAGGTCTATGCTTATGGCCTGTCTGGCACCTCCCGGACCTCTTTCTGCTTCAAATGTAATTTGGTCCACCCCTTCAATATCCCCAATATTATCGCGCCATAGGGCAATAAGTTCCCCGGCGGTCATGTCCCGTTCATCGGGAGGTAACATTACAATTTCGACATCTATAAAGTTTTGTCCACGTACATTGGTTTTAATTCCTTCCGCTACCTCATGGAGATTGTGTTCCTCGAACATCCGTTGGGTGGAATTGGAAATGGCATGTGCCACTTTGGCGGCCTGATCCGGGGTTGTGCCAACTGGTAAGCGAACCCCCGCTTCAATTTCGTCGGCTGCTACCTCGGGCATCATGATCATGCCCATATGGCCGCTGAACCCATAGCCTCCAACGATTAGCAAAAGTGCCACCGCGGCACTTAGGGTAATATAGCGGTATTGTAAACAGTTGTCCAGCAATGGCCGATAATGATTTTCTATAAAGCGGTCGAAACCTTTGGCGAACGAACGCTGCCAGCCTTCAAGTTTCAGAATCAATTTGTTTTTATTGGTCTCTTTTTTGAGGTGTGCTAAATGGGACGGTAAAATAAACAGTGCCTCCAGTAAGGAAACCGCTAGAATAACAATTACTACCGCAGGTAAGGGTTGCCAGAATTTACCAGTTTCCCCAGGCATAAATAAGAGCGGTACAAATGCAATTATGGTGGTCATAATGCTAAAGACAACAGGCAGTGACACGTCTTTAGTCCCCGCAATGGCAGCCTTGATGGGGCTTAGTCCTTTTTGGCGGTATTCATAGACATTTTCCCCTACCACTATAGCATCATCTACGACGATACCCAGTACTACCAGAAAACCGAACATAGAAATCATGTTTACGCTGATTCCAATTAAGGGTAAAAATACCATCCCGCCAACGAAGGAAACCGTCATTCCCATCATGACCCAGAAGGCTAGTCGATACTCTAGGAAAAGTGTTAAAATAATCAGTACGATAACAATGGCTAGAATACCGTTTTCCGTCAGTAACGATAGTCGTTCCTGATAATCTGCAGCTCTATTACTGTCTGTTCGGTATTTGATACCGGGGGGGAGTTGGAAATCTTCCATGATACCGTCTACAGCTTCTGCAATCTCCAACGGGGATTGGTCCCCAATTCGGAAAATCCGAAGTTCTACGTAGTTTTCTTGGTTGAATTGCCCATGAAATCCGGTTTCTTCAAAACCATCGGTTATGGTGGCTATGTCTTTTAGCCTTACGTTGGCCCCGGAAGAAGATGATACAACAGTGATATTCCCATATTCTTCTGCCCATTGTTTTCGCTCTTGCATCCGTAGTAAGATTTCACCACTTTGCGTTTGAACCGCTCCTGCAGGGACGTCATTACTGCTCTGAGCAATCATGTCCGCAACTTGTCCAAGGGTAAGGTTGTATTTTTGAAGGTTATGGCGTGGTATCTCTATCCTTGTTTCGTAATCAGGTACATTTCCCAATTCTACTTGTGTGATTACGGGGTTGCTCAATAGAATGTTACGCAGACGTTCGGCTAGTTGCCGCAATGTCCATATGTCCGCATTGCCGTATAGCCCGATTTGAAGGACATCACGTTGACGCGATTGAAGACTTACAATGGGTTGTTCAATATCATCAGGAAAGGTACGTATACGATTAATGGCCTGATCAATATCCTGGAAAGCCTTCATACGTTCCGATCCGGCAACCAGTTCAATACTTATCTGTCCAGACCCTTCATTGGCTTCCGAAACTATTTCCTTAATACCCTGAACAGCCCTGACCGCCTCCTCTACGGGTTGCAGAATACCTTGCTCCACTTCTGCCGGTGAAGCACCGGGATATGCCACGGATACTTCTACAAAATCTAACTGAAATTCCGGAAATACTTCCTTCTGTATATTGAACATAGTAAAAATACCACCGCCGAGAAGTACCAACATAAGTAGGTTGGTGGCAATAGAATTTTTAGCCATGTATGCAATGGCGCCTACTTTTCTGGTTTTTTTATTCTCTTTTTTTTTCTTGTCCTCCATGGCCAGTTATTCTGTCATTTCATTTTCCGATTCTGCTGTCCGGGTCCTAAGCGCAATGCCATTGCTCACGGTACTTAGATCCGTTGTAATAACTTGTTCTCCCTCTTTTAGACCGTCTCGGATATATGCATATTTGTTATCGTTCAATACGATATTTACTTCGCGGATTTCCAACTTATCTTCTTTCATTACCCAGACCGTTTTATTACTTCGAATGTAATCTCTATTTAGCCGTACTACATTTTCTATTGCATTGGCCTGTATATTGACCTCAACAAAGGAGCCTATCATTAATTTGGGCTTGCCCTTCATATCGCTATTTTTTGCTAAGGGGTCTGCGACCTTTATGAGCACCCGAGCAAGACGGGTCTCCCCATCCAAGGCCCCAATCTGTTTGTCTAGATATCCTTCGCGAAAAAGTTCGGGAGACCAGTCCGTGGAATTTTTAATATGCACCGTTGCACCTTTTTCTGTCTCTTTTTCTGGGAAACGTAGCCATTGTAGTTTGGAAACCGGCACGGTAGCCGTAACCCAGTAATGTGCGGTGCCTACAAGACGTCCCAGGTCATCACCCTGACCCACTTGGGAACCTTCGGTAACATTTTGACTAAGTATATGGGCGTTAAAAGGGGCGCGAATGGTTGTTCGTTCCAGATTTAATCTAGCTTGGTCTAGGGAGGCCTTGGCGCCAACGATGGTGGCCTTAACGGCATTTAGTTGTGGTTGCCTTAACACAAGTTGGCGTTCTTCTTCAGAAAGTGGATTGTTCCCAAAAAGGGAATCGTTAGTAATCAGTTTTAAATCTTGTTCGGCTATTTGTTGTCGGCCCATTTCCGTATCTAAAGTCGTTTGTGATTGCAGTAATTCACTCTTTCTAAGTTCCATGGTATTTTTGTAATCCGCGGGGTCTATTTGCAGTAGTATTTCATTTCTTTTTACAAAACCACCAGGGGTAAAGGCAGGGTCTCTGCGGGTAATCTGCCCCGAAACCAAAGGACTTAGGGTAATATCTTCTACTGGCTGTACATTTCCTGTTGCGGTTATTATGGGGTCAAATGTGCCTCCTTTTACGGTGGTCACATCTACTAGGATGGCCGTTTCAATACTTGCCCCCTCCGTTTTAGCTTCAGGTTCTGTAGAAAATATCAGTGTGGTAATGCCAATTCCTCCAAGAAGTATTGCCAAACATATCCACAGTATTTTTTTATTGCTCATAAGTTTAAATTTCTATTGGTTTCTCAACTCTATTACAGTTTCAAATCCACCCGCCAATGCTCTGTATAAAGCAATGCGTATCTGAATTAGTTGTCTCTGTGCGAAGACGTAATCCCTACGTAATTGCTGTTCCGCATCCAGGCCTATTAACACATCAAGATAGGGGCTAAACCCATTTAAAAATTCTATACGTAATTGCCGGTTGCTCTTTTGCGCAAGTTCCAATTGGCGTCCGATATTTTCTACACGTTGTTTTTGCATTAGATCCTGAATCATGCCATTTTCCACTTCTTGAAATGCTTCCAAAGTGGTTTGGCCGTATTCTAAAAGGCGTTGTTGCTTTATAGCCTGGGTCCTATCTACTTCAGCAGTTAGTTGTCCGCCATAAAATAAAGGGGCCAATATATTTCCGGCCAAAGTATAGGCCCAATTTTCAAAAAGATTTTGAAAGCTGTTAGAACGCAATTGCCCCCTTCCACTTACCGATATTCTCGGATATTTACTGCTGACGGCAGACGCCATATCCCTATCGGCAGCCAATAATTGGGCGTAGGATTGTTGTATATCCGGTCTACGCCTAATAAGTTCCAGAGGCATGCCTGCATCGGGTAGTTCAGGAAGTGTTGGTAGGGCGGTAGTTTCAAAAACTAAATTAATTTGTGGTTGTTTTCCCAATAGTACTGCCAGTTGATTTTCCAGAAGGGCTACATTAGTTTCAAAGATGATCTTTTGTTCTTTAGTACTTTCCAATAACTGGGCTTGTCTAAGAATATCTACCGCCCTTATCTGGCCCCCTACAAATCGGGATCTAATTAATTTAATAATATCCTCGTTCGTAGAGATTTGATCTTTTGTAATTTGTAATTGTTTTTTTGCTGCAACCAGCTGGTACCATGTTGATGCTATTTCCGCAGAAAGGGATATTGCGGCAGTTTGGTAATCATAAAGGCTTCCATCTGCCCTGAATTTTTCGGCCTGTACCGAGCTACGTATTCTTCCCCATAGATCAATTTCATAATCGGCGGATAGGCCCAATTGTGTGTTTTCGCCCCCCACAAAATCTGGCTCTGGTAAATTTATTGCCGATTGTGCCGTGGCTCCAATTTGCGGCCATTTATCCGAAGTCTCTTTGGCTACTATTGCTTTTGCCGACAAAAATTGCTGCCAAGTAGCCGCTAAATCTAAGTTTGATTGCAAGGCGGAATCTATAAGTGTGTTCAGTTGCGCATCGTTAAAGGCGGTCCACCATTTGTCTTCCAAAACACTATTTCCGTTGTATAGAAATTCTTTTAAATCCGAAATAGGGAGCGCTATATTTGAAACTTTTGGAGAACAGCCAAAAAAGAACAGGATGAAAATTGAAAAACAAATCAGAAAAGACTTTTTTGCACTTTTGAGTTTGAATTGCATTTTCAACTGTTGGAAAGTTATTTTATTTAGCAAAAGTTAGATTAGTTAAGGTTTTCCCTAAAATAGCTTTTTTAGGGCTAAAATTATATTAACAAAATCTTAATTGTAGATGAAATGGTAGGGCGTCTATTTCTCTATGTTGCTATTGGAATACGTTTTTTTTAACTTTTTGCTAACCATTTTCGTTATTTAGTAGGTAAAACATCTCTTGTTTTGGAACCGTCCTCTTTTGGAATGGGATGATTAGGTTTTGATTTAGACCCTAGCATGGTGCCTTTATAACTTTGGTGTGCTGTAAATCTATCGAAAAATTTCACCAGATAGGTATTGGCAGCTTATACTTTTGTTCGGACCGTTAGTTAATAGGTGTTAAAGCATATGCTATTACGATAGGTGACTTTCAAGTTTTAATAAATAACCATTAAGAATTTAGGTTGTATGTCTTTATAATATTAGGGAAGTTTCATTTTGCGCCAAAATGCGATTTGATCCAGAATATAAAATCAAAGTATTTTAAAGATTTTGTCTCAAATTTATCCTTCTCAATATTTTCTATTTTAGGAAGAATGGATTTCCATAAGGTTTGATTTTTAGGTACCGAATTGGAATCGGGGTCGGCCATAAGTACTTTAAGTACTAGTTTTTCTAATTTTGACAATTTTAGTTTATTGTTTATAGCTCTTTTAAAGGCTCGTAATTCGTATTCTAGATAATCTAATTGCTTTCGTTCATAAATAATGATCAGTGCTATGAATTTGGCTATCCTAAATGTGTTGATGGAATAGTTAGGTTTCGTATTTAAAAAAATTTGACTTATGTAGGTATGGGATTTTTTTAGGTCATTAGCCTGAAAGTAGGTCAGCGAAATATTTAATAGCAATTCACATTGTAGAGAATCACTCACATAGGGTATAGAGTCAATTATTTCGTTGTTGACAATGTCTATGTATTCTATAGATTCATTTAAATTTTGATTCTTTAAAAGAAAAACAAGCCTATAATTTATATAGTATAATTTCACTGACCGGCAAAAGTGTTCAGGATAGTCACTATTGTTCAATAAATTCAATTTGTTTAGATAATAGGGTATTTCACTGTGCCCATTAATCGATCTTAAATTATTTAAAATCCCTTCTAGGGTGGATAAATAATCGATTGGTGGGTAGCCCCAAAACTTCTTGTTGTTTTCGAATAGGTTGTTCAGATCTTTAAATATTTTAAGGGCTAACTTATTATTTCCAATATTGGTAAAATAATAGGATTGAAACAAAAGATGGACCGATTGTGATTCGAAACTTTTTCGCATACCTAAAGTCATTAAACTTAATTCACTTAGGACAAGGTCGTCCAATTTCTTTTTTTCATTTTCACTAAAAACACCACCTTTAATGGTTAATCTGTGCTGCAAAAGTTCGTATAAGGAATGGTGTTCATTTATTTGTCTTAACATTTTAAGACTGTTTTTTGCCTTGTTATGGATTGAAATCAGTTGTTTTTCGTCAACCTCTCCCAAGCCTAGCGCTTTTAAGTAATTTAATTCTAATCTGGAACTAAGGTAGCCCAAGCTGTGATCTTGAATATCCTCAGAAATTGATTGAATCTTTTTAATTTTTCGATATCCTTCTTGAGGTAATGATCGCTCAAATAATACATCTGCCCTCATTAATTCCTGGTATGATTGAAATTGCGGATCGTGTTCTGATTTAATGCCTACCAAAGTGTCCAAGATGTTCTTCATTAGATAATGGCATGAATTGTTAAAAGATTTATTGGGATGAAGCAAATGAAACTCTTCTATTAACCTTGTCCAGTCTACAGTTGATTTAGAATTAATTAAAGAAAATAGGTCATAATATGACTTTTTGCCTCCCTGTTTTTTACAATTTAAAGCAAAGGATCTTTTTTCCCCTGAAGACATGGATTTAATAATTTGGAGAAGGTTTTTTTTCATAATTGATAATTTTTGAGGGATAATTTTGTCACTTTTTATCTTTAATAATTAACAGAATTACTTGAAATAAAAATTGTAAAGTATTGAAAATGAAATAATTATAATTTTAATATGTTAAAAATTTAAAATTAAGATTAAATATAGGTTTAATTTTTGGTAAAATGTTTCTGAATTCAAATATTATGTTTGATAAAAATTAGATCAATTTATTAGGGATAATTAAAAATTTTATGACAAAAGTTGCTAAAATAATGGTAATAGGAAGTTCAAACATGGATATGGTAATCCAAACACATCATATTCCGGTACCTGGTGAAACTGTTTTGGGAGGTGGTTTTTTTATGGCCCCAGGTGGTAAAGGGGCTAATCAGGCTGTTGCTGTTGCACGTTTGGGAGGGGAGGTTTGTTTCGTTTCAAAGATTGGAGATGACATTTTTGGTAAGCAATCTATTCAGGCTTTTGAAGAGGAGGGTATAGATACCATTGGCTTGGTGCCCGATGATAGTAATCCGTCTGGGGTAGCCTTGATAACTGTTGATGACCACGGTGAAAATAGTATAGTGGTAGCTCCGGGCGCAAATGCTAATTTGATGTGTAAAGATCTTGAAAAGGTCTTTAATGAATCGGTTGAAGGAGTTCAAATCGTGCTTATTCAATTGGAGATTCCCATGGAAGCTGTAAAGTGTGCCGCTAAGTTAGCCAAGGAAAGGAATATTAAGGTGATTTTAAATCCTGCTCCGGCAAATAAAGATACTAGCAGTTTGTTTGGGTTGATAGATATTTTAACCCCTAATGCAAGTGAAGCTGAAATTTTAACAGGTCTTGAAGTAAAGGACCTGGAAAGCGCCAAAATCGCAGCTAAAGCTATTTACAAAAAAGGGGTTAAAAATGTCATTGTCACAGTGGGCAAGTTGGGAGCCATAATAGTTGAAGATAATGATCAAATAACACATGTAGCTGCGTCCGAAGTGGATGCAGTAGATACAACAGGAGCAGGAGATGCTTTTAACGGTGCATTGGCAGTTGCTTTGTCTGAAGGGAAATCCTTGAAAGAATCGGTGAAATTTGCATGTCGCGCAGCGGCTATCACTGTTACAAGGATGGGGGCTCAATCATCCATGCCATTTCGTAAAGAATTGGTGCTTAATTTTTTGGAGTAATATAAATCTAAATTCTAAAATATGTTTGTAGTAGAGAATTATACCGTTGCAGTTGTGTTTTGCCTTATAACTATGTTGTGTTGGGGTTCGTGGGCGAATACCCAAAAATTGGTTCAGGGAAAATGGAGATTCGAATTATTTTACTGGGATTATTGTATTGGTATATTTTTATTTTCCATTATAGCAGCATTTACAATGGGTAGTTACGGTGAAAATGGAAGGTCATTTTTGGTAGACATTACTCAAGTGGATAACGCTAACATAATAGGTGCCTTTGTAGGAGGTGTTATTTTTAATTTGGCAAATATATTATTGACGGCCGCTATAGCGGGGGCAGGAATGGCTGTTGCATTTCCAATAGGAATAGGAATTGCTTTGATTTTAGGAGTATTGTTCAATTATTTATTACTGGACAAAGGCAATCCCGGGTTAATTTTCCTGGGCGTATTTTTAGTGATAATTGCCATTGTATTAAATGCTTTGGCTTATAGAAAAACAGCCAAATCCCAGGGAGAAGCTAGTCTTAAATGGATAATAGTTTCAATTGTGGCCGGTGTTCTAATGTCGCTTTTCTATCCATTTGTAGCTTCTGGTATGGATTTAGAAAATTTTATTGCTCCCGCTCAGGGAAAAATGACTCCCTACACAGCCATGGTCGTATTTTCTGGAGGTATTCTGTTGAGCAACTTCATATTTAATTCAATCTTAATGAAACGGCCACTTGAGGGTGACCCCGTAAGTTATAAAGATTATTTCACAGGTAGAATGAACCTTCATGTTGTAGGCCTTATTGGAGGAGGCATTTGGGCAATTGGAAATCTTTTTAACCTTATAGCTGCTGGTTTGGCAGGGCCGGCCATTTCTTACGGACTTGGACAGGGTGCAACCTTAGTTGCTGCCTTGTGGGGGGTTTTCGTATGGAAAGAATTTAAAGGAAGTCCGAAGATCGTTGGATACCTAATTTTTGCCATGTTTTTATGTTTTGTTTTAGGTCTTGCTTCAATCATTATGGCAGGACGTAATTTCTAGCATTATTTCTAGGGTATAATACAAATCATTGAGAACTGAAAGAATGAAAATATGTTCTTGTTTTTTATAACTACTTGTTGAGAGTACAAGTTCGGAATCAGAGAAATTGTATGTTCCATTAGGGTTTTTCTGTTCTGTAATATCAGGCCTTTACCAAGCTTGAATCAAAATAATTAATCTATCAAATTTTAACTCATGAAAAAAATATTGTTTTTGCTCTGTATTGTTCAATCAGGTTTTTTGACCGCTCAGATGAACATGTCTATTAGATTGTCAGATATTGGTATATCTGCCATAAATAAAAAAATACCAAAAGGAGTTAGTCAAGAATTTGTTGTTACCGGACAGGTAACAGACAATGAGGGTTTACCTTTAGGTGGTGCTAACATTGTTGAGAAAGGTACTTTGAATGGAAATCAAACAGATTTTGATGGTAATTTCACTATTACTGTGAGTGATCCAAATGCAGTTCTCGTAGTATCTTACATTGGTTTTGCTCAGAAGGAAATACCGGTGGACAATCAAAACACCATTGTAATAAGTCTAGAGGAAAGCGCCTCAGGCTTAGATGAGGTTGTAGTTGTGGGTTATGGAAGCCAAAGAAAGGGAAATATCACAGGCTCAATCTCGACAATAAAATCCGAAGAATTGGTAAGGGCTCCAATAGCGAGTGTTTCTAACTTATTGGCAGGTCAGTTGCCTGGGTTGAAATCCATTCAGTCAAGTGGACAGCCAGGAGCAGATGCTGCAGGGCTAAGCATTCGTGGTTTTGGAAGCCCTTTGGTAATTGTTGATGGAGTTGAAACTTCATTTAATAATATTGATGCCAACCAAATTGAGTCAATTTCAATTTTAAAGGATGGTTCTGCATCTATTTATGGCTCTAGAGCAGGAAATGGCGTGTTGTTGGTGACAACGAAAAGAGGGAAATTAGGAAAGCCGGTAATTACACTTAATTCCTCCTTAACATACCAGGGTGTTACTAGAACGCCTAAACCGGTAAGTTCAGGGCAGTATTCAGAAATGGCTCGAGAACAATGGATCCAATCTGGGAATCCAGAAGCTACAGCACCCTATACATTGGATGAAATTGATAAGTTTTATAATGGTACGGACCCACAATACCCCAATACCAATTGGTATGATGTTTTGACCCGAGATTGGGCACCGCAATACCAGCATAATATTTCTGTGCGAGGGGGGAGTGAAAAAATTAAATACTTCGGTTTAATAGGCTTTTTAGACCAGGAAACGATGTGGGTCAAAAGTGACGGTAATTATAAAAGATATAATTTTCAATCAAATATAGATGCTGAAATCACTGAAGATTTATCTCTAAGATTGGATATTTCAGGTAAGGTTGAAGATCGTAATTTTACCGCGCGAGATTGGTCTACGGATATATGGGGCGATTTTTGGTTGACTTCACCAACAGTTCCCGCCAGTTTTCCCGATGCTACAAAAATCCCGAACACACATGTAACGGCTGGAATAGCACCAGCAAGTATAAGTACAAATCGTGATATTTGGGGATATAGGGATTCCGATGATTTTAATTTTAACGGGACCTTGTCATTAGATTATAAAATTCCGTTTGTAAAAGGTCTTTCGGCAAAGACATTCGTTAATTATCTTAGAAATGACGGTATTGAAAAGTTCTTTAATAAGAGTTTCGAAACATATGATTATGATTATGCCTCTGATGCTTATACTATTGGGGCGGTTAGAAGTAATCCGGAACTCAGTATTAGAAATAGTAATAACAGAACTATAACAAGTCAGACGTCATTAAATTATGAAACAACCATTAATGAATCACATAGAGTATCTGCTTTGGCAATGTATGAGGAGATAGATATCAAAAGCCAATGGACAAGGGCGAGAAGAGACGGGTTTTTAACGAATGAAATTGACCAATTATTTGCAGGAAGTACAGAGAATATGATTGGTGAAGGTGCTGGGGCAGAAATGGGACGCCAAAGTTTTATAGGAAGAGTAACTTATGGATATAAGAACAGGTATTTGTTAGAAAGCGCAATCAGAGCTGATGCATCTGCTAAATTTTCTGAGGTCAATAGGTGGGGTTATTTTCCAAGTGTTTCGCTAGGTTGGGTTGTCTCGGAAGAAAACTTCATTAAAGAAGACTCTTTTTTAAACCAATTAAAACTAAGAGCCAGTTATGGTGAGTCAGGAAATGATAACGTAGGTAATTTCCAATACTTGTCAGGATATAGATTTGATGATACTTATATTTTTCAAGGAACCTCAGTTGAGCAAGGATTGATATCTACAGGATTGGCAAACCCCAATTTAACATGGGAAAAGCTTTCGATCTATAATGTAGGGATAGATTTTCAACTATTTAATAGTAAACTGTATGGGGAGTTAGAGGGGTTCTATAGAGAAAGAGCAGGGATTCCAGCAACTAAAAATTCTACTCTCCCCACTAGTTTTGGGGCAAATTTACCTCAAGAAAATATTAATAGCCAAAATAATAGAGGTGTTGAATTATTGTTAGGAACAAGAGGGAGCTCTAAAGATTTCTCATGGGATGTGATGGGTACGGTTTCATGGTCAAGGTCTAAGTGGGATCATTTTGAAGAGCCTGAATATACCGATCCAGACCAAAAAAGAATTGATCAAAAATCAGGACAATGGACAGATCGTATATTTGGGTATCAATCAGATGGATTATTTACTTCACAAGAAGAAATTGATGCTTTGGAATTTGATCAAGATCAAGTAGGTAATGTCTCGCTTAGACCAGGAGATGTTAAGTATATTGATACTAATGAGGACGGAGTATTAGATTGGAAGGATAGAGTACTTATTGCAGATGGAGGGTTTCTACCTCATTGGATCTTAGGCTTTAATGTAAATTTAAAATATAAACAGTTTGATTTTTCAGCCTTTTTTCAAGGAGGGTTTAATAGTTATGCAAATATAAACTTGAACACGAAGGACCAGGTTTCTCCAGCTGCAAGGTATGAGTTGAGATGGACAGAAGAAAACAACAATCCAAATGCTTTAGAGCCAAGACTTGGAGGGTCGCCTTTAAACGATGCAAGTTCTGACTATAGGATTAAATCCGCCAGTTATTTGCGACTTAAATCTATGAGTATTGGCTATAATGTACCGAATGATTGGGTTCAGAAATCAAGTTTCTCTAAAATCCGTTTGTATTTAGCCGGAACAAATCTTTTCACATTTGATAAATTAAAAGATTTCAATGTTGATCCGGAGTTGCCATCAGGTAGTGCTGGATTGTACTATCCGCAACAGAGAACCTTATCTGTGGGTGTAAATGTTTCGTTATAATAAAACTAATCTCATTAAAAATTACTCTAATGAAAAATAATAATATAAAAACTATATACATATATGCATTATGTGTATTCGGACTATCATCTTGTGTTAAAGACGTATTGGATAAGGTGCCATTGGATTCAATTACAGATGCCGCAGTCTGGAATGATGAAGTGCTTGTAGATTCCTATTTAACAGAGCAATGGGCAAATACTTATGTTTTGGTGAATGAGGTTAATGCCAATCAGATTACCAATGGAAAGGGTTGGTTCCCAATTACATATCCTAACAAGTTAGGGGCGGAAACAAGACATAACTGGGGTGGAAATGTCAATAAATTTAGAAATGGAGGACTCGATATAAATGGAGGAGTGTTGGAGTGGTGGGAGCCATCATATAAAATTATTAGAGCCTTAAATGAATTAATAGAACGTTTGCCTTCGTCTAGTTTTTCTTCAGAATTTATTAACGAAAAAATGGCAGATGCTAGGTTTTTAAGAGCATACAATTATTTTGCTATGGTAAAGCGTTATGGGGGCGTGCCTTTGATAACTAGACTGCAAAGCATTGATGACCCTGAGGAAGAATTGTTTCCGACTAGGAACAAAGAACAGGAGGTTTATGATTTTGTCTTGGCGGAAATGGATGATATAATGAATGATCTTCCGCAAAATAAAGCTACTGCCAAATATGGTAAACCAACAAAATATACAGCACTAGCATTAAAAAGTAGGGCTGCTCTATATGCAGGGAGTATTTCCCAGTTTGGGGACGTAAAATTAGATGGAGTTGTTGGAATTGATGCGAGTTTAAAAGATGATTATTATACAATGGCCTATGATGCGGCTCAATTAATCATCGACAGTCAAGAGTTTGCCTTATACGATCAGGATAGTGATAAAGCCATGAATTTTAGAAAAATCTTTCTGGATAAAAATAACTCAGAAGTAATAATGGCCGTTATCCACGACGGCATTAATTCCCAACAAGGCGGAAATGGATGGGGATGGGATTTTATTGAGACACCACAACCTAATGGCGTGGGAGCGGGTAATGCAGATGGCGTTTATTTGGATATTGTTGAAGAGTTTGAATATATAGATGGAAGTCCCGGTGAATTGGATGAATCCGCAATAACTACTGGTTTATGGACTACCGAAGATTTATGGAGAGATAAAGATCCTCGTTTCTTTGCTTCAATTTATACTCAGAATACATCGTGGAAAGGTCAAGAGTTGCAAATGAACCTAGGGATTAGGGCATCAGATGGTAGTTTGGTTAATAATGGTACTTACAATTCAATCCCAGCTGTGGGTATACATCAAAGACCTAATGGAATTGGGTTTGGAATGTTGAAATTCCTTGATGAGGATCATGACAATACTATTGGATGGGGGACTTCTGAAACAGATTGGTTGGTTTTTCGCTATGGAGAGGTTTTGTTAAATTATGCAGAAGCAGCTTTTGAATTAGGAAGAGTTGGTGATGCATTGGATGCTGTAAATCTTATAAGGGAAAGAGCCGGTATCATAGATTTAACGGCAATAGACCGTGAGAAAATAAGACATGAGAGAAAAGTAGAATTACTATTTGAAGGCCATAGATATTGGGATGTTAGAAGGTGGAGAACAGCCGTAGATGAACTCTCAAATAACGAGTCCGGTCTGCGTTATATTTTAGATTATGATTCTGGGAAATTTGAATTGGAAATTTTGGAAAAAGTACATGGAACAGTAAATGAGCCTAAATTTTTTGAACAAAACTACTATCTGCCAATAAACCGGGGTAGAGTAGCAAACAATCCAAACTTAGTAGAAAATCCAGGTTATGAATTATAGTCATGTTTTCTAATCTTAAATTTATTTTATGGACAAGTTTTAAATGAAAGTAAACAAAATGTTATTTCGTCAAAAATACTTTTTACTGATAGTTTTATTTATTTCTACAGATTTAATAGGACAAACTGGCTTAGCTTATAGCTATTTTGATAGTAAGGATAAGCAGTTTGTTCCTAGAGGATTTGTTATGAATACGGAGGATGGTATAGGTGATATATCCTTTTCGGAAGACGATTATCTTAGAGCAGCACGCCTAGGTGCCAATTTTCAGGTTATAAGATTAAACATGTCCAAATTAGGTGCTTGGCCCGGTCACCAAGTCGATACGTCATATTATGAAAAATTAGACCGTTTAATTGAACTCGGTGCGAAGTATGGGATGAAGACTGGATTTAAAATGACCGTTTATGGAATAAAAGGTTTTGGCGATAATCACTGGAGAGATTTATGGTTAAATAAAAACAATGAACAAGAATTACTATCCAAAGCCTGGCATGTGCTTTGGAAAAGATATAAAGATCATGATTCCCTTTATGCCTATGATTTGTTGAATGAACCTCAGAGGGGAAATTTGGATATTTCGTACGATGCTTTGCAACGTGATAAGTTAGTTCCGTTATATCGTAAATTGATTGATGAGCTTCAAGAGGTTGACCGCAAAAAATGGGCCTTTTTTCAGCCTCTATTAATGGAAAAAAATCCTGATCGGGCAAAATTGCCCATTCCTTTTTATGAAATGAATATTCCGATAGAGAGAAGCAAAGTAATGTTTGCCCCTCATATTTACCAATTGGATTTAGAAAAAATCCAACCATGGTTGGATAGATATCAAAAAGAGGCAAAGCTTTCAGAAGTACCTTTGTTCTTAGGCGAATGGGGTTCGGCTACTTATGACCAAACGGATAACGACATTTTAGAGCAACAGCGTTATGCCAGGGCATATATAAAAACGGCTAAAATCGCCGATTCAATTGGTGTTGGGATGATTAAGGCCTGGTTTCTGGGCTCCCGTTGGAAAGGAACTAATCCAATTGGCAAATTTACATGGGCAATATTTAAAGATAAGGAGGTTGTAGGTACAGCAGAGCGTAGGTATATTACTGATATAATTGCAAGACCCTATCCCTCTATAATAGCTGGCAAACTTTATGGCTTTGATTATAATTATGCGCAAAGAGAACTGAAGTTTAATTTCCAATACAATAGTAATAAAGGAGCAAGTGAAGTTTTTATTGGCGCAAATAGGCATTATCCTGATGGCTTCACAGTTTCTCTGAATAATGGAGAATGGGTAGCCTTTTATAACCCTATTGGAACCAGAGAGTTGAAGGTGCTCAAATCTACCTTCGCCAACGGAGTTAAAATCAGTTGGGATGAGCGTTTACAAAAACTAAGTATCCAGCAATTGCCAATAGATAATGAAGATTATACAGTTACTATTTCTCCTGGAAAAAAACAACTAAAGAATTCCAGATGAAAAAAACAATATTTTATTCAAAAAACAGAGCTGGCATATTGATTAGTCTATTGTGTTCAGTATTCATCTTATCCGCTTTCTGTTGTAAAAAAGAGACGCCTGATGATAAAAGTGAGGAACAAGACAAGGATAAATTTATTCCTGATTTCACACAAAGCTCATTAGGGACGATGACTGCTTTCTGGCGAACAGGAATGATGACCGGAGGAAAAGATCAGATTACACCTTGGCATCTCTATAAAAACCCAGTAGCTTATCTTGATGATACCGATTTTCCTTATAATTATAGTAGGTATGATCTTGATCCTAACCAACCCTTTGTCCTGCATGCCGATGTCTTCTCTTACGTGAGGTTTTTAAGCAGCGGAGAAGATGATACATATGATCTAGCCGAGCGTGTGGATGGCCAGATAATGTTGAGGAAGAGTGAGGTTGCCAAACGTTTTGCGACTACAGAGGCATCAGGAGCGGTGAAGAACTATGTCATCGTATTGGATAACATTCCTTTTTGTTTCCCTAACCCTGAAGATGTAAGGGTAGAAACCTACGGGCAAACTTCCTTACCAGCAGATATGGAGGAATGGAAATCCTTCATTACTGAATTATGTAAAGAAATTAAACTGGTCTTAGGTGATGAGAAGGCTAATAAACTGAGTTTTAGATTGGGTACAGAGGCGCATAATGGTGAAAGGTTTCGTTATAATGACCCTCAAGTGATGCTTGATTTTTATAAAATTACGGCACAAGCTGTAAAATCGGTAATTCCTGAGGCTAAATTTGGACCTTATAATACGCATACGCCTTGGCGTTCAGAAACACAGGTGCTCAAGTTTAATGATTTAATAAGCTTTTGTAAAGCGAATAACCTTCCCTTAGATTTTGTAGGTTTTAGTTGGTATGTACAAGGTAATGATGCCCTTACGGAACCCTCTGGTTTTCTAAGTTTTTTAAATAGTGCAGAAGCAACTGAGCCTACATTGAGCAATGTCCCCAAAAATTATCAGGAATTTGGAGCTCTGGGAGTGAATGGGAATCAATATGTAAGACCTTCCAGCGATAACGCGGCGGCTATGTTCAACATGCTGATGGAGTCAAAAGCCGGTGGTTTTACAGATACGTATCATTGGCCTGTGGTAGCAAATATTTCACAATCACCCGCGGCAAGCGTCCTCAATGGCTTAGGTTGGATGTTTCAGGTCTTAGATCATACCATTGGGGGAGATTCTTACTTATTGAATACAGAAATCGAAGGCAATTCTAAATCAAGGGTAAAAGCCTTAGGGGCCTTCAACTGTGACAATGGAAATAGCTACCTTATCGTTTCGTCTTTTAATACCGACATTAATAAAAAAGCGGGAGAAACTGTAAGGGTGATGATACCTAAACAGCATAAGAATTATGTAAAATCAGACCCTATAGCCAAAGCGGCCTCTTTGGATAGGTTGAACTGTCCGCTATTGGCAATACGTAACGACTTGGCGAATGCCAATATGCTGAATGCCGATTATAAAAATAGACTTAATATCACCACGTATTTTCCGGTTCATTATGTATTGGTAGCTAAAAGCGTTATTAATCGTGAACAAGCCAATGATTTTATTAGCGCTAACCAGCAGAGATATATGGATTTATGTAGGAGTTCACTTGTTTTAAAGGACAAAGAAGTGGGAATTGAGGAAAAGAAAGATGGTCTTGTATATGAAATGTCGATCAAAGCAAATTCAATAACGGTTATTAAGCTGTAGTAGTTATCAATTAATAAGAATATTAAACACTCTAAAGATGATAAAGAACACTAAGTATTATTCCTCGTATTGCTTGCTCTTATGCTTGTTGCTGATTATATCCAGTGCTGCCTGTAAAGGGAAAGCTGACAAATCTACAGAAGAAAAAAAAACAATCGTTCCTGTAATTTTTGACACTGATATTAGTGGCGACTATGATGACGTGGGGGCTATGGGTATGTTACATGCATTAGCTGATAAGGGAGAGGTGGAAATATTGGGAACAGTTGCTTCTAATCTAAGTCCATTAGTTGCCCCAACCATTGAGGTTATAAATACGTATTTCGGAAGACCTGATATACCTGTAGGGGCACTAAAAACCTCAGGGGTATACCAGGATTCACGTGAATTGCATTGGCCAGATTCATTAATGGTTAAGTTTCCCCACACCTACCAATCCAATGATGATGCTCCTGATGCAGTTGAAGTCTATAGAAGAATTTTATCAGAACAACCAGATTCTTCAGTTACTATAGTTACTGTTGGATTCTTAACAAATTTAAAAAACCTGTTACAGTCCAAGCCTGATACATTCTCTCCTTTAAATGGGAAAGACTTGGTGGAGAAAAAAGTAAAGCATTGGGTTGCAATGGCAGGAAAATTTCCTTCAGGTAAAGAGGTAAATGTAAAAAGGGATTCCCTCGCCTCCTATTATGCTATTAGTAATTGGCCAACACCTATTGTTTTTAGTGGTTTTGAAATTGGGAATAAAGTGTTAACGGGACTTAGATTAATTGATGAAGGTCCTGAAAACAGTCCTATTCGCATGGCATATGCAATTAGCATCCCTAAAAGACCATACGATAAATTTGGTAGAATGAGCTGGGATCAAACAGCTTTGTTAGTTGCTGCACGTGGATTTGATCCTTACTACAGGTATAAAACTGGTCGTTTTATTCCAAGTAAGGATGGTAGTAATTCTTGGGAAGATGACCCTCAAGGGAAACATAAATATCTCGTAGAAAAAATGCCTGCAGATTCGGTAGCCCACGTTATAGAGAATTTAATGATGCATAAACCATTGCATTAATGAGGTTGATTTTTATAATTTTTCAGCTATTTATGGTAACACCTGTACTGGTGTTTGGACAACAGGATGTTGCCTTGGAAAAAAGTCAACCTAATATTGTGTTTATAATGGCAGATGATTTAGGGTGGGCCGATTTAGCTTCCTATGGCAATGAATTCAATGAATCGCCCAATATTGATCAATTGGCAAAAGAAGGTATGCGATTTACAAACGCATATACCGCAGGAGCCGTGTGTTCTCCAACAAGAGCAAGTATAATGTCTGGACAATATCCGGCAAGAAATGGGATTATTGATTTTATTCCTGGTCATTGGCGCCCTAATGAAAAGCTCATCGTACCTGTAAATAGGACACAATATTTGCCGGATGAAATAACTACTATTGCGGAGTCTCTTAAAAGTACAGGGTACACTACTGGTTATTTCGGAAAATGGCATTTAGGAGAACTCGAAGAGCATCATCCAACTAAACGTGGATTTGATAAGGCTAATATTGCGAAGGGCAGATTTTATAATTTAGATTTTAAACCGGCAAATCCCAAAATTACTCATAGCAATCGTTTTTCAGAAATAATAACAGAATTTGGAATCGACTTTATTAAAAAAAATAAAGAGAAACCATTTTTTCTGTTTCTATCTCATTATGATGTACATATTCAATTAGATGCAGATATGGCATTAATTAATAAATATAAAAAGAAGAAGAAAGCGAAAGGGTATCCATCAAACGCCATATATGCCGCAATGATAGAACACCTGGATATTAGTGTGGGTAGAGTAATGGATAAGCTAAAGGAATTAAAGTTAGACGAAAACACCATTGTTGTCTTTTATTCGGATAATGGAGGTTTAGTTAAAAGATATGACAAGGCTCCCCTCGTAGTTAAGGATAAACAACATATTTACAAAAGGGATTCATTATTATTTATCGCTTCATCTAATAAACCTTTAAATGGAGAAAAAGGAAATCTTTATGAAGGAGGGATTAGGGTGCCACTCATTGTAAAATGGCCTAAAAAAATTAAAGCAGGAACGCAAAGTGATGAGCTGGTTACAAGTGTAGATTTCTATACTACATTTTTAGACATTGCAGGTTTAAATCAACCAAAAAATCAAATCTTGGATGGTAAATCTATAATTCCTGAGTTAATGGGGTATTCTTATGATTATGATAGAACTCTTTTTTGGCATTATCCAGTTTATCATCATGGGGTTCCTGCAAGTGCAATAAGAAAAGGTAGGTGGAAATTGATTGAGTTTTTGGATGATAATCATGTAGAATTGTATGATTTAAGCAAAGATATTGGCGAGAAACAAAATCTAGCTGCGCTATATACTCCAAAAGTTGCTGAGTTAAAAGGCATCCTGAATAAATGGAGGGTCAATGTTTCGGCACCTATGCCTATGCCCAACCCCTCTTTTGAAGAAGCCCTTAGAGGTACATGGGGCATTCATCCCCATTTACACAATATGGTAAAATATAAAATTCGCAAACCCAAGTAATTTGTTTTAAAATTAGTTGAACCCCAAAACCAATTAAGAATGAAATATCGTTTCCTTTATTTAACTACCATAGTATTGTTCCTTACTACAGTATCATGTGCTGAAAAAAACATAAAAAAGGAATCTGTTCAACCAAATATCGTATTCATTTTGGCGGATGATTTGGGGTATATGGATATTGGTGCCTATGCCGAAAAGATGACGAAGGTTAAACCAGAAAATCAATTTTATGAGACTCCTAACTTAAACAAATTAATAAGTGTAGGAGTGTCATTTTCACAGGCTTATACTGCACCGTTGTGTTCTCCAACAAGATCCTCTATTCTTACTGGAATTTATGCTGCCAAATGGGGTTTCAATACGGCCACACCTGGAGGAGCAAGATCTTTTTATACGAAAGGAGAACTGCCTCCAGAGGGTTTTCATGAACAAGATGTAATGCATGGGGATGATTTTAAATTAGAAAAAGCCTTGAACAATGGGTATACACGAATAGCCTTGCCTTCCGGACAACCGCAAGATTATGGTGAAGATGCCATTACCATAGCAGAATCACTAGCGGATTATACCTCGGCTTTTATGGGTAAGTGGCACCTTGGCGGACATGGGTCGGAAGGGTACCAGCCACATGATCAAGGGTTTGAGGAGTTAAGTTATTTTGATGCAGGAGGTTCCGTTTATTATGACTGGACAGCAACCTGGGAAAGAAAAACTAAAATTTTTCCAAAGATGCGTCAAAAAGAATTAGTGCGTGGGAAAGTTAATGGTGAGATAAAGGAAGGGGAGTATCTTACCGATAACTTGACCCAACAAGCGGTGAATTATATTGATTCTTATGTAAAAGGTTCAAGGGAAAAACCTTTCTTTTTGTATTTTAATGAGTTTGCCGTGCATAGCCCACTTCAGGCACCAGAGGAAGACATTGCTTATTTTGAGAGTAAAAATACCAAAGGATGGAATGGCCATAATAATTCAACTTATGCTGCCATGGTACAACACTTGGATGAATCTGTGGGTCGAATAGTTGATAAATTACGAAGTTCAGGCTTACTTGAAAACACTTTGATTGTTTTTATGTCTGATAATGGTGGTGTTTCATGGGATGCAAGAAAAAACAAGGTTGCCACAACGTCTAATTCACCTTTAAAAGGGGGGAAGGCAATGGTTTACGAAGGGGGTATACGCGTGCCTTTGACTTTTTATTGGAAAGATAAAATTGAGGGAGGGAAATGGATTGACCGGCCTGTGGACTGTGTAGATCTATATCCAACATTACTCGATATTGCCGGATACACTGCCAACCATACCATAGATGGACAAAGCATAGGGCCTTTACTGTCAAATGATTTTCCTGGCGAATATACTAGAGATACTTATTATTGGCATTACCCATTGAATGTTGGTGTCCTAAGCCCGATTGATAACCTTCAGTTAACTCCTCATTCTGCAATTCGAAAAGGAGATTTCAAACTTATTTTTGATTGGTACGGTCGATTAAGTCTTTATAATATAAAAGAGGATATCCAAGAGAATAACAATCTATATGAAGTTATGCCTGCTAAAACTGAAGAACTCTTTAAAGAGCTTATAACTTATCTTGAAGAAAATGTTGAACAACGTTACTGGCCAACAATAAATCCTGATTATAATCCCGAGGAGGAAAAAAGAGATACAAAGTATATCGATTTATATAAAAAGTATAAAGCAGAAGGGTATGTTACTAGGTAAGTATACATTGAAAATAATGAAAGCTATTAAAAGGTTTATACTCCTAGCCATAGTATTGCATGTTTTTTTTGCTAATGCGCAAATAAAGGAAGTATCTACTGGGCCGGAGGTTCAAGATGATATACTGTCCACATTTCGAATGAATCAGAACATCCATAATCTACCGAAAGATGAGGTGGCCCAAGATAAACTTATTCAAAAATATATTGACGGAGGTTATGGAGGATTTGCTGTCAATGTCAGCTATAACGATTATCTCACCACGTCTGGGATGGAGACGTTTAAAACTTTCTGTGACAAAGCAAAAAAGGCGGGTTTAGAACTCTGGCTGTATGACGAACAAGGCTATCCTTCTGGAAACGCAGGAGGAAGAGTGATGAACAAAAATCCTGCTTGGGAATCGATGGGGATATTCAAACAGGACACCATTGTAAGCGGCGGTACTTTAGACTACCTAGTTCCGCCAGGACAAGTTATAAAGGCCATAAGTATCCGTCATACAGATACATTAAACTTGATCTCACATATTGAAAATGGACGGTTGAAATATAACTTCCCTGTTGGGGAATCGAAGCTTATTGTTTTTTCCAAGGCCCCACTATATGAATCTTTTCAGGCCTCACGCAACCCGGGAATTCCAAAAGGAATTTTAACTAGCCATTATCCTTCACTTATGATACCAGAGGTGACAGAATCCTTTCTCCAAATAACACATGAAGCGTATATAAATCTTCTTGGCGAAGATTTGGGACAATATTTTGCGTCTACTTTTACAGACGAACCCTCCTTAATGGCCGTATCTTTTCCTTTGCAACCATGGAGTGTTATCCCGTGGGCAGAGGTTCTTTCCGAAACCATGGAAACGAGGTATGGATACCGACCAGAGGATAGGTTGATGGAATTATTCGAGGATGCTGGCACAGTAGGTCAGCAACTACGTTACCAATATTTCCATACGGTAAGCCATTTGGTTTCTACGAACTATTTTAAGCGGATAAAAACTTGGTGTAATGAGCATAACCTTAAATCTGGCGGACATTTGTTATTGGAGGAGTCCATGATGGCACATGTTCCTTTGTATGGAGATATCATGGCCTGCTTTAGGGAAATGGATGCGCCAGGTATAGATGCACTGAGTAACTTGCCAGAAAATACAGCAGTTCATGCTGCAAAGCTCGCTTCAAGTGCAGCAGAACTTTCTGGAGCAACTAGGGTCATGAGCGAACCGTGCCCTGTAGTGGATAGAAGAGAACTTGGGAAAGAACCCACCACAGAAGAGGTTCGAGGGTTTATAAACATTCAGTTTACGGGAGGTGTTACGGATTTTAATAATTATCTTAATTTAAGCAATGCAAATACGACTGAAAAAAAATCCTTTAATGAATACGTAGGACGTATCTCACAAAATCTCAGGGGAGGGCACGGAGCCGCTGAAGTCGCCTTGTTTTACCCAATTGAATCTTTATGGACGGCATTTGTCCCTGAACCTACGTATATTGTTAGGTGGGACACTATTGGTGGCGGAAATAAAAACGCCATTAAGATTGAACAGGCATTTCGCAATTCGGCCCGTAATCTATTTAAGAATCGATGGGACTATCATATTATCGATACTAAGGCAATCCAGGACGCTCGTGTTCTAAACGGAAGATTAGTACATGGCGAGCTCAGCTGGAAAATGGTCATCTTACCTCAAGTTAATACGTTACCAATTGATGTATGGGTCAAATTACATGAATTCGTGCAGGCTGGCGGATATCTGGTTACTATAGGTGGCCCACCGGTAAATTCAACAACAGACTTTCCGGATAAACGAATGAAAGAGATTTCCAGTAAAGTGATGTCAAATAAAAATGTATTTAGTTTTGAGGATGGTAACTACACAGGTTGGGAGAAAACCTTTGGGGAAGTTCTAAAAAAGGACATTTTATTGTCTGATGAATCCATACCCTTTAGATACACGCGCCGGGTAATAGATGGAAAAAGCGTGTATTTTATTATTAACGACTCAGCTGAAAAACAGCAAACGGGCTTGTCCCTAAAGCAAGAATCCGATTACCTACTTCTAAATCCTTTGGACGGGAAAACAAGGGCATTTAAAAATGGGCAACAAATACAGCTGGAACCATATACCGGGATTATACTTAATGAAAAATAAATCTATTATAAAAAAGAAAACTAAAATATGATGAACACAATTTTTAATAAAAGGTTTTTTATTATTCAAGGAGTATTGATTTATTTTTTAATTCAACCTTGTTTCTCCCAAAATAGAAATCACAACCGATCGGAACGAAATAAAAAGCCAAACGTCATTGTAATTATGACAGATGATCAGGGCTATGGTGAACTTTCTGTCCATGGTAACCCCATCCTGAAAACACCAGAGTTAGACAAGTTACATTCCAGAAGCGCGCGTTTGACAGATTTTCACGTAGCTCCCATGTGTACACCTACTAGAGGACAGTTGTTAACTGGGATGGACGCGGCAAGAAATGGGGCTACTAATGTTAGTAGCGGGCGTACCCTTCTTAAAAAAGGTCTAAAAACAATGGCGGATTATTTTTTAGAGAATGGCTACAATACCGGAATTTTCGGGAAATGGCACCTTGGGGATAATTACCCGTCAAGACCAGAAGATAGGGGGTTTAAGGAGACTTTATGGTTCCCTTCTTCACATATTGGGTCTGCTCCAGACTATTGGGGAAACGATTATTTTGACGATGTTTATATAAAAAACGGACAAAGGGAAAAATTTCAAGGATATTGTACAGATGTGTTTTTTGATAAAGCTAAAGAATGGATGTCTGATTCCAAAGACAAAAACCTTCCCTTTTTTACTTATATCCCAACAAATGCTCCACATCAACCTTTTTATGCCTTGGAAAAGGATATAAAAGAAATGGAAACAATTGTGGAAAACTCCAAGTTTTCATCCATGGAGGCTGATAAAAAATTCAAATTTATACGTTATCTGGCCATGATTAGTAACATTGATCAAAATGTAGGGAAATTAATGGATTTCTTAAAACAAAAGAAGTTATTGGACAATACCATCATTGTGTTTTTAAGTGATAATGGAAGTACTTTCGGACCCGATTATTTTAATGCAGGAATGCGAGGAGGAAAAACCGAATTGTACGAAGGTGGGCATAGGGTTCCCTTTTTTATAAGTTGGCCCAATGGAGCCATTAAATCTGGTGATGTTTCTGGGCTTTCGCAGGCACAAGATGTACTTCCCACCTTATTGGACCTATGTGGTATAGAGCGCTCTAGTAGTGAGGATTTTGATGGTGTAAGTTTAGCTTCCGTATTTAGTGGAGAAAGAAAAATTGACCCTAACAGGTCAATAGTGGTCAACTTTAGTCGAATGCCATTTTATTTTGATTACCCTTCTCCCTATACAAACTCCTTGATGAGAATGGAAGGCGCTGCTGTTTTGTGGAAAAATTGGCGTTTGTTAAATGATAATGAACTGTATGATTTAACAAATGATCCGCTACAGGAAAATAATATTATTGATGATCACCCAACAATACTGGCCAAAATGAGATTACAGTCTTTTAATGCATGGGACCCGGTCAAGGATAGTGCCAATGTGCCGCAGCGCATTATTATTGGTTCCAAGCATGAAGAATCAACGATGTTAAGTGCGAGTGATTGGATGGATGTATTTTTAGATCAACAAACTCAAGTTTCAAAAGGTTTGCAAAAGAATAGTTACTGGCTTTTGGAAATTGAAACATCGGGGGTTTATACCTTTGAATTAAGGCGCTACCCTAAGGAGAGTGCTCTGTCATTGACTGCTGGAAAAGATGATTCAAAAGGTTTGCCAATTCATGCGGCTAAAATTTTTATTACAACACAATCGAATGAATTACGGAAAAAATCCATAGTTAAAAAAGAAGATAAAGGGGTGCAGTATACTTTTCAATTAGAAAAAGGCCCAATTGCCTTACATACTTGGTTTGAAGATGCTGATGGTACTGGTCTAACCGGTGCTTATTATGTATATGTTACTAAAAAGGAATAGAAATTCTAAATCAAATATTATAATATTAATTCAAGTGATCAATGAAAAATTTTTTAAAACTTGTTACAGTAGTTTTTTATTTTTTATTACTGATAAATAGTCCGTATGGAATGGCCCAAGTGAGTGAGCCAATTCCTGTAATATTTGAAACCGATATGGGTAACGATGTGGATGATGCATTAGCCTTGGCAATGTTATTTAGATATGCGGATAAAGGGATGGTTCGGTTATTGGGAATAAGTAATAATAAACAAAGTTTGAGTTCAATACAATATGTCGAATTAATAAAAGGAGCATATGGTTTTGAAAATACTCCTATGGCATCCGTAAAAACGGGAGTTGAAGGAGAAAACGAATCTCGTAATTTTGCTCGTAAAGTTATGGAATATGAGTCGAATGGAGAAAAAGTGTATACCAGTTCTGTTTCTGTCACTAGTTTTGATGAGGTAGAATCATCGGTTGCTTTTTATAGGCGTTTATTGGCAGAGGCCAAAAATAATTCTGTGGTGATTATATCTGTAGGATTCTCTACAAATTTATCGGATTTATTAGCATCGCAACCAGATCAGTATTCTGATTTAACTGGTATGCAACTCGTGGCTAAGAAGGTGAAACTTTTAAGTGCGATGGCGGGTAATTTCAGTATGCCGAAACAAAAGGAATTTAATATAAAGAGCGATGTGGCTGCCGCTAGAAAGGTTTTTGCTAATTGGCCAACGGCTGTTCATATAAGCCCATTTGCAGTGGGTAGCAGTATTAGATTTCCAGGGTCGGCCATTGAAAAAAACCTTGGATTCAAAGGCTTCCATTCATTGGTTACCGCGTATAAGGAATATTTAGAAATGCCCTATGATCGACAAACTTGGGACCTCACCTCGGTATTAATGGCAGTAGAACCCTCTTATTTTAACTTAAAAGGTCCGGGAAAAATGCAGGTGGATAATGAAGGGTATACTAGTTTTGAATTAAATGATGATGGGATGCAATATTACATGGATATTCCAGATAAGCCAGAACAAATCAAATCCCGGTTTGTAGAGCTAATTATGAATGAGAATTAAGAGTATGGAAGAGTGGTCCGCAATTCCTCGTATACTCTATATCACTCATAGGCTGAATTCTTAATCCATCAACTAACTGGGATAAGGTTGTAGAACTATTCGGTACTCTCCTCTGGGTGGAGGGTTAAAAATGTCATACATATAAATACTTCCGGAGGGATTACCTTCGGTTTTCCGTAATGGTCTCCGTCCCGTAAATGCAACTGGCTGTCCTTGCAGTCCAGGTGCTTTAAAACAACAAAGCCCGATCAAGTAAACTTGTCGGGCTTTTAATGTTGCAAATCGCAAACCAGTTGCGCTTAATCGTGGAGCCGGAGGATTACATATCCCAAATTCTCGCAATGTTGCAAATAAAAATACCCATTGTTATCACAATGGGCATCCTAAAGTGTTCTAAAATACTCAAGCAAGCTTGGCATTTTTTCATGCCTTTAGTCTGCTGCGTATTTTTGAGTGTCGTGGAGCCGGAGGGATTCGAACCCTCGTCCAAACAAGCAATTACAATGCCTTCTACATGCTTAGTTCCTAATTAATTTTCGATGTGCACCTGACTAGAAACAGCCTAATACACACTTAGCTCTTTAAGTTTTAGTGAGGATGGCAGAGCAACATCCTCCTTATATTGACTTTGATGGTGCTTCTGATAGGGACGCCGTCAACAAAGGCTTCCCAGAAACATCTCGCTTCCCTACCTTGTAGGGACGAGGCTAAATCTTACTATGATTCGGATTAAGCGGCAAGAGCGTAATTGTTTTCGCCAATTAAAAAGTGTGGAAAATGAGATTAACGAGCTGTAGCCCAGCGCTCGGCATGCTTACATTCCAATTGGTCTCGCTGTCAAAACCAGTCGGCCCCTTCAATGAGTTAGGTACGCCTGGGCACACCGTAAACGAACCTTACTGCTGTCGGGCAGGTTAAATCCCACCTTAGCAGAATCTAGTTCTCTCATCTTTTTTATCAATGAACTATATAGTCGATTCTTGGGCGTTTCCTTTTTTAGACCTTCAAGGTTTTCAAAACCTTGAAGGTCTAAAAAAGGTCGGGCTTTTGGCAGTACACGCCTGCCCAGCCAATGCTGTGCGAGGTCGGGGTACTTGCCTCTATCCCTAACGCGGTCGGTAAAGGTAGTTCAAAAAGTATTCCAAAAAAAGTTTTGCTTGCCAACTTGTCATAAGTTACATTTACAACTATACCGTAATTAAAAGTAGTAAAAGTAATTATATGAAATTTGGGATAATCAGGGAGCGAAAAAATCCACCCGATCGTCGAGTGGTATTAACACCGGAGGCCTGTGTAAAGGTCCTTGGCAAATTTAAGGAAGCTATAATAAAAGTGGAGCCTTCTCCTATAAGGGTTTTTACAGATAAGGAGTATGAGGCAAAGGGAATGCAAGTGGCATCGGAAATGGAAAATTGCGATGTGCTTATAGGGGTCAAGGAAGTGCCTATAGATTATTTATTCCCCAATAAAAAGTATTTCTTTTTTTCGCACACTATAAAAAAACAACCTTACAATAGACAATTGTTGCAGGCCGTTTTGGAAAGGAATATAGAATTGTATGATCATGAGGTGATAACCAATACTAAGGGAGAGCGTTTGGTAGCTTTTGGTAGGTATGCCGGAATTGTTGGAGCCTATAATGGCATAAGGGCGTATGGACTTAAGTTCGGCTTGTTTCAATTACCAAAAGCGGAAAATTTGACAGACCAACAAGCTTTGATATCAGAACTTGGAAGGGTGAAACTTCCCAACATCAAGATTCTTTTGACAGGCAAGGGAAGGGTAGGCAATGGTGCCAAAGAAATGCTGGAGGCCATGAATATCAAAAAAGTTACTGTTTCCGACTACCTATCCAAAGCCTTTCCACAACCAGTCTATTGTCAGATAGATATTTCAGAATATAATAAACGAAAAGATGGGGTGAGGGGAAATAAAGCTGATTTCTTTGCTAACCCTAAAGAATATAAGTCCAATTTTTTTCGCTTTGCAAGGGTCACCGATTTTTATATTGCCGGGCATTTTCACGGAGAAGGTGCACCTTATCTATTTTCTCGCGAAGATGCCAAACACCCCGATTTTAATATAAAAGTCGTGGCCGATGTCAGCTGTGATATAGACGGCCCCGTGGCAACGACCATTAGGTCAAGTACCATAGCGGATCCCATTTATGGTTATGATCCCGCTACAGAAACAGAAACCGATTTTAAAAAACCGAACGCCATTGCCGTAATGGCCGTGGATAATTTGCCTTGCGAATTGCCCCGAGATGCCAGTGTTGGCTTTGGCGAGGCCTTTGTGAAAAATGTAATCCCAGCTTTTTTTAATGGGGATAGGGATGGTGTTTTGGAACGCGCAAGAATGACGAAGAACGGAAAACTTACATCAGGATATTCCTACCTTCAGGATTATGTGGACGGCTAAGGGGTGTTGATCAATAATTAGTAAGCAGTATTTTACGTCCCTGACCTAGGTGGACCACTTAAAGAGGGGGCTATAAAAACAAACGTAGGGAGTATATGCAAATACCGTCAATACTCGGAAGGATTCAAAAAACGCCTTTTATAGATTTCGAGAAAAGCAAGTTCGGTCTTTCGCAATTGTAGAAACCCTTAGCCACAGAGTAACGAGAAGTAAATGCAACGATTTGTATACAGCAAGGGGCCAGCTGACGCAATGGAAAAGCTCTGGGATAAGGAGCCCCAATAAAGGACGACGAGGAGTTTGGTTTACGGTTTTTCTACCTAGTTGTAGAATAAGTTTCTTGGTCAAGTCGTCTTTTCTTTTGGTTCGTTTTATTTTTCAAGTGAGTATAATGATATTGTTCAAAATACTGATTTTGATATGTCTATTAAAGATGCCAATGGTAGTGAAGTCGAGACCGCAATTAAAAGATATAACTACCTAAAACCTCTCGACTGCGCTAGTCTACCAAAGATGTAGGCCTGCCTGGCGGAAGACAGGCTCGAGGAGACAGAAGCATTCACTTTGTTTAATTGCTCTTTCGAGATTTGTATTTAATTTAATTACGAGGTCACGATAAATTAAGTCCATCATGAATCCAACTCAAGAATATGCCCTTAGCCAACCAGGGCCCTACAGGGGAATTCTATGGCACCTGCAATCGGTCATTGCAGGTGCCATTCCAGATGTGGAATTAAAATTTAAATAAAAACTCCCTTTTTACACATAAACGGTAGGCCCTATCGCTATCTAAACCAAAGCAAAGTTTATGAGGACTTGGAGTTCGGGAATGCAGCCCATTTAAATGTACATTTCGAGCAAATGAACACAGAAGGACGAAAAATGATGAAATCTTTGCGCTATCGATCCGTAAAAGATATTATGGTTGCCGTCTTAATGGAGGTCTTGGCAGATGCTTATAGGGTGAGGGATATCAAGTTTTGGAAATAAAATAAAACAAAGAGAAAAGGCAGCCCTAAAATATAGTAGACTGTCTTTGGTTTCATTAAATCTCATTGGTCACTGACCGTAAAGTAATCACGGTTTTCACTATTCTATCCACCCATTGTCCTTGTATAGCTGAATATATTGGTTGCTTAGCGTGTCGGAATCCTTATATTTTTTCTGTAGCTCGTTTAGTTTTTCTTTCATTTCAGAAACCACTTGGGCATAATCCGGATCATTAAATACATTATTGAGTTCCTGTGGGTCTTTTTTACGATCGTAAAGTTCCCATACATCTACGTCGTAATAAAAGTGAATTAATTTAAACTCTTTGGTGGCTATGCCATAGTGACGTTTTACGGCATGTTCAGCGGGATATTCGTAGTAATGGTAGTACACGGCATCCCTATCCCATTTTTCCTTTTCCCCTTTAAGCAAGGGTATAAGGCTTTTTCCTTGCATATCCTCCGGAGCTTTTACACCGGCCACTTCCAAGAAGGTCTGTGCAAAATCTAGATTTTGTACCATTTCATCTTCCGTGGTGCCGGGGGTAATCTTATTTGGCCATTTTATAAGTAGCGGGGTTTTAAAGGATTCATTGTACATAAAGCGCTTGTCGAACCAGCCATGCTCACCTAAATAAAAACCTTGATCAGAGGTGTATACCACCAAAGTGTTTTCACTAAGGCCTTCATCATCCAAATAATCTAAAACTCTACCTACATTTTCGTCAACAGCGGCAATGGTTCCCAAATAATCCTGCATATAGCGCTGGTATTTCCAAACCATAAGGGTAGAATCGTTCATGTTACGGTACTCCTTTTTAAAAGCCTCGTTAATGGGGCTGTATACTTTGTCCCATTCTGCCTTCTGTTCAGGGTTGAATTTTCTTAGACCTCCAATACCCAATTCTTCCTCAATATTTAATTCGTCCAGAACAGCGTCAGTAATCTTTAGGTCATATCTGAGGAACATATGCTTAAGGATGTTCATCTCAGCAGGTCCTGCCGTGGTTTCACGGGTGGTATAATCGTCGAACAAAGTAGCTGGTAAAGGGTAGGTTTTCTGGGTAAATTCTTTGTAATGTCTGGGGGCTGGCATCCAAGACCTATGTGGGGCTTTGTGTAAGTACATCAACATAAAAGGCTTTTCGACCTTTCTTCTGTTTTTTAGCCAGTCCAAGGTGAGATCGGTGGTAATATCGGTAACATAACCCGTAACGGTGGTATCCCCGGTTGCCGTTATAAATTTTGGGTTGTAATAATCTCCCTGTCCCGGTAAGATTTTAAATTCATCGAAACCTTTAGGGTTATTTCCAAAATGAAGCTTCCCGAACATAGCGGTTTGGTAACCTGCTTTCTGTAATAATTGTGGAAAGGTTACATTGGTAGTGTCGAATGGGGACCTATTGTCGATCTTGCCATTAATGTGACTATGTTTACCGGTCAGGATTACGGCACGCGAGGGAGCACATATAGAGTTGGTTACGCTGGCATTGGTAAAGAGCATACCTTCCTTGGCTATTCGGTCTATATTAGGGGTGTTAATGAGTCGATCATCATAGGCGCTAATGGCTTGATAGGCATGGTCATCGGACATGATGAAAACGATATTGGGCTTTGCTGGGCTTTGTTCCTTTGCTTCCTGCTTACAGGAGGTCAACGATAAAAAAGATACTCCAAAAATAAAGTAAAAAAGAATGCGATTCATTGGTGTTAATTAGAGTGATAATAAAAATCCCTGAATCAATGTATAATAGGAAATACAGGCCGGGGTGTCCACAAATTTATGTTTTTACAATGTTAATGCCAACAAAATACCTTATAAGAATTTGACAGAATATATGGGGATTGGCAATGTTGTCTATAAGGGTTTACAGATGGGCGAGGTAGATTTGTCCGCAGCACTAGGGTTTTTTATGATAGAATCGTAAGGGGCAAAAAATGCCGTACTAAAATTTACGACATTTACAGAGTAATTTCGGTTTTAAGCCTTATTTTAAGGAGTTTACCGTTTTACGTATGGCTACCAAATTGGTCAATAGTTTTTCCAGATGATCTAAATGCAGCATATTGGCACCATCACTTTTAGCATTGGCGGGGTCAAAATGGGTCTCCATAAAAATACCGTCGGCTCCTGTAACAATACCAGCCCTTGCAATGGTCTCTATCATATCTGGTCTGCCTCCCGTTACTCCGGAAGACTGATTGGGCTGCTGTAAGGAATGGGTTACGTCTAAAACTACCGGTGCATATTGCTTCATTGTGGGTATGCCGCGGAAATCAACAATCATATCCTGGTAGCCAAACATGGTGCCCCTGTCGGTAACCATAACCTGCTCGTTCTTGGAATCTAGGACTTTTTGCACGGCGTGCTTCATGCTTTCCGGACTCATAAATTGTCCTTTTTTTAAATTGACCACTTTTCCGGTTTCTGCCGCCGCCACTACTAGGTCGGTCTGGCGCACTAGAAATGCAGGGATTTGTAGTATGTCTACGTATTCCGCAGCCATGTGGGCATCAGAAATTTCATGAATATCCGTAATGGTAGGTACCTTAAAGGTTTCGGATACTTTTTTTAGGATTTTTAGTGCTTTTTCATCACCGATTCCGGTAAAGGAGTCTACCCGACTTCGGTTGGCCTTTTTAAAACTTCCCTTAAAAACGTATGGGATTTTAAGTTTATCGGTAATGGAAACTACCTTTTCGGCAATTTGCATTGCCATTTCTTCTCCTTCTATGGCACAGGGGCCACACAGTAAAAAAAAGTTATCGCTTTTCGTATGTTTAAGTTGAGGTACGAGCTCTAAATTCATTGGTTTTCAAATTTGGGGCAAAGATAGGGATTTGATGGAAGCAAATAATCCGCAATTCACTTCTTTAGGATGTTTTTAGTAGGTTAAAGTGGTGATAAAAGTGTTTTTTGTTCTATAGGTATTCTTGTTTGCTGGGATAAATGTCGTAAATTAAAGAAGTATTAATCCTGGAATTAGCGTAGGAACTCGCCGTTACCGATAAGTTTTTGGGACGTATTCCCAAAGATAAATTGGATTGGTGTCCTCATGAAAAATCGATGACTTTGAAGCCATAAGGTAGCCATTTGGCAGAATTGCCCAGTTGGGAGGTTGGGACCATGACACCGGACGGGAAGACCATGGATGGCTATAGGCCTCTAATGTATGACCATGTAGGAGAAATGATTGAAACGCTAAGATATTCGGCAATGGAAGCTATAAAATCCTTAAAGCTGCCAAATGGTAAGTACGATAAGAATTGGAAGATGGAACAAGGAGGGGAAACCCTTATGGAGATGCCAAAATATAGGATGTTGAGGGGGATGGTGGTTAATTAAATTCCATGTCATAGGGCCCAGTTGGGAGTGTCTCTCCGGATGTTAAACCAGTCGTTTCCAGCTACCTATGGTCGTTCCGGCGGATGAGCAATAGTCGACCTTTGTTAAAATAGGCCCTGTGTTAGAAAGTTAATATTGCTTTTCCATATTTTATGAGCCTTATCCTAAGTTTATAAACTACTTCAAAATCAATAAGATAAGAAAAATAGTGCTTTTGTAGTTGGCGTTAAAAAAATGAGTATCTTTGCGCCCGCATTTAGGGTGCTTAGATGCGTTTAAAATCATATTATGGGAGTTACAAAAAACATAGCTATTATAGCCCACGTTGACCACGGTAAAACCACCTTGGTAGATAAAATAATGTATCACTGTCAATTATTTAGGGATAATCAGAATACTGGTGATCTAATATTGGACAACAATGACTTGGAACGTGAAAGGGGTATTACAATTACCTCCAAAAACGTTTCCGTTGTTTACAAGGATACCAAGATCAATATTATCGATACCCCTGGTCACGCCGATTTTGGTGGTGAAGTAGAGCGTGTTCTTAACATGGCCGATGGTGTTCTTTTGTTGGTTGATGCCTTTGAGGGGCCTATGCCGCAAACCCGTTTTGTGCTCCAAAAGGCAATAGACTTAGGTCTTAAGCCTTGTGTGGTTATCAATAAGGTGGATAAGGAAAACTGTACGCCAGAGGAAGTACATGAAAAAGTTTTTGATCTTATGTTCGAATTGGGTGCGGAAGAATGGCAATTGGATTTTCCAACGGTATACGGTTCTGCAAAGAACAATTGGATGAGTGAGGATTGGAAGAAACAAACTGAAAACATAGAGCCATTGTTGGATATGGTTATTGAGCATGTCCCAACTTTTGAACCTAAGGAAGGGAATACGCAAATGTTGATCACTTCTTTGGATTTCTCTTCTTTTACCGGTAGGATCGCTATAGGTAGGTTGCAAAGAGGTTCTTTGAAAGAAGGTCAGCAAGTCTCTTTGGTTAAAAGGGACGGAAGTATTGTAAAAACGAAAATTAAGGAACTATATACCTTCGAAGGAATGGGCCGATTAAAGGTTCAAGAGGTAGCCACAGGAGATATTTGTGCTTTGGTAGGTATTGAAGGTTTTGAAATAGGGGACACCGTTGCCGATATTGAAAACCCTGAGCAATTAAAAACTATTGCCATTGATGAGCCTACAATGAGTATGCTGTTTACTATCAACGATAGTCCATTTTTTGGCAAGGATGGTAAATTTGTAACTTCTAGACATATCAATGACCGTCTAAAAAGGGAGTTGGAAAAGAATTTGGCCCTAAGGGTTAATGAAACCGATAGTGCCGATAAGTTTTTGGTTTTTGGCCGTGGTGTACTGCATCTTTCTGTTTTGATCGAAACCATGAGAAGAGAAGGTTATGAGTTGCAAATTGGTCAGCCACAGGTAATCATCAAGGAGATTGATGGTGTTAAATGTGAGCCTGTAGAGCAATTGACCATAGATTTGCCGGAAGAAGTTTCAGGTAGGGCAGTGGAAATGGTATCTATCCGTAAAGGGGAAATGACCAGTATGGAAGCCAAAGGAAATCGTATGGTATGTGAATTCTTAATTCCTTCAAGGGGTATTATAGGTTTAAGAAACCAATTGTTGACGGCTACTGCTGGAGAGGCTATTATGTCGCACCGCTTTTTGGAATACCAACCTATGAAAGGGGATATTCCTCAAAGACAAAACGGTTCTTTGGTATCTATGGAAACAGGAAAATCTATTCCTTACTCCATTGATAAATTGCAGGACAGAGGTAAGTTTTTTGTTGATCCGGGAGAGGATATCTACGAGGGTCAGGTAATTGGAGAAAACTCCAGAGGAGACGACATGACGGTTAATATTACCAAAACCAAAAAATTGTCCAACGTTCGTTCCTCAGGTGCGGATGATAAAGCCAAGATCGTTCCTGCTATTAAGTTTTCTTTGGAAGAAGCTTTGGAATATATCCAAAAAGACGAGTATGTGGAGGTTACACCTAAGCACTTACGTCTTAGAAAGATACATTTAACAGAAAATGAGCGCAAGCGAAATAAAATAGCTTAGGTAGAAAAGTCCCTTCTTTAAAGGGCTTTTTTTTTAGTCTATTTAATAAACCATGAGCCACCTTTTTAGGTGGCTTTTTAGTTATCACACATTTAGTAGCTCAATTTTAACTAGTTAGGCTTAGTGCAATCAGTCAGGGAAATTGTCATTTTGACCTCTTGGATTAAGAAATCATTAAAATTTTAGGCTATATTTTCCTACTTACTGAATAATTTGAACAAAGCCTATTTTTCTTCGCTTCGGATATGAATTTTAGCTAATTTAAAGTTGAATTTCAACTTAGTTCAGCCTAACCAAAAATTAATAAATATGCAACTAGAAGGAAAAAATGTGCTCATCACAGGTGGTACTAGAGGGATTGGAAAATGTATGATACAGGAATTGGTAAAAGGAGGTGTGCGTCATATTGCCGTAATAGCCCGGGATAAACAAAATTTAAAACAGTTATCCGAAGAATTTGAGGATGTTAAATTTATGCGCATTGTTGGCGATGTGGGAGATATAGAAGTTTTGCGGGGGGCTGCGGCACATATAGAAGACAAATGGGGGCATTTGGATATCCTAATCAACAATGCCGGTATTGTGTCCGCAGGTCCTTTGGAGGATATACAGGATGAAGACCTGTATGATCAAGTAGCGGTAAATATTACTGCTGTGCTCCTGCTTACTAAATATTGCATACCGCTTTTAAAAACATCCGAAGAAGCTTCAATTTTAAATATTTCTTCTGGTTTGGGGCTGTTAGGTATGCCCTTTTATGCGGCCTATGGATGCACCAAGGCTGCCGTACGCCAATTTTCAGACTCTATGAGAAGGGAACTTGCTCCTTTCAATATAAGTGTTACCTGCTCCTTTCCAACCGCAACGGACACGGATATGATGGAGAAATTTAAAGGTAGGGTGATGGATTCTCCGGAATTTGTGGCCCAACGTTCAATAGAAGGATTGCTGAATAAAGAAATATATGTAATTTTTGGCGGTGAGGAACGACTTAAGGAGAATACCATGAATTTTGAGGCGCCTGAAGAATTTGATAAAAAGGTAGCACAGAATTATGAGGACCGAAAAAAAGCAAGTTTAGGCCATAAAGCCTTTTAGTCCTTACGCTAAAATTAATAGTGAAATACAATAATTGAATATGAAGTATACGCTTATTTATGCCGTAATTATATGTAGTTCTTTGTTGTCTTGTAAAGAGACCGGCAAACCACAACAGGAAGTTGTTGAGACCAATCTGGGTATGGAAGCCAATCCTAGTTCAATTCCAATTTCTTGGGTAAATAATAGGGTTGAAAAGGCAAAAAAGAGACTGGATAGGTCGGAGGCCGGGAAAATTATTTGGCAATCAATGGTAGCCCATGGAGGTTTGAATAATTGGTACGGTAACGGTTATTTGTCCTTTAGATTCAACTATCAGCCATTGGATGGTTCGGTACCTCGCGATACATACCAAACTATAGATACTTGGAGCAATAAGGCAAGACACAGAAGTGTTTCGGATAGTTCTGCCATATTTGGATGGGACGGTGAAAATGCTTGGGTAAAAGCTAAGGACAGTAGTGCTTTTAAATATAATGTGCGTTTTTGGGCCTTGACCCCTTTGTATCTAGCCGCACTGCCTCTTGTTTTGGACGGGGAAGGTGTTAATTTGGAATTATTGCCACAAATTAATTATAAAGATACTCCTCAAGATGTGGTGAAGGTAACCTTCGATGCCGGTACTGGTGATGCTCCCGACGATTATTATATATTATATCTTGATACCAAGACACATTTATTGTCAGCTCTTAGGTATATAGTTTCATACCCGGGATATTTTCCTAATGGAGGAAATAATCCTGAAAAATTCATGGAATTGGTAAGTCGTAAAACGATTAACGGTATAAATTTCCCTTTAAAATTTAATACCTACTGGTCTACAGAGGATGGACAACCAAAGGGTGAGCCTATTACGACTATAGAATTGAGCGATATAGAGTTCCAAAGGCAATTGGAGGAGAACTTCTTTAAAAATCCAGAAGGCGGAAAGCTTTTGGAAGGTCTGTGATAGTTATTCCCGAGATCGGTAATTTCAAAGGCTGCAGGGGTATTGGAATGCCGTAGTTGAACTACCCCCGCCAATAAGGCGGGGTTTCTGGTTTAATACCCATTTTTTCTTTATAACTGTAATAAAGGCGCATTTTATAGCGCTATTTTCGGAGATGAAGAGGGGGCATGTCAATTATGTGCAACTACTGTTAATGTAGTACACCTTTTTTGTTATAGCCAGCAGCGGCGGCACCTATTATTCCTGCATGATTTTGTAACTCTGCCGGAATTACAGGGGTTTCAATACTGATATAGTCCTTAAACTCGTCCCAATCCTTGGAGGTGCCTCCACCTAAAATAATTAAATCGGGAGATACGATCAATTCGGCCAACTCCAAGAAGACGTTAAATCTCTTCCCCCATTTTTTATAACTAAGTTCCTCTCTTTCTTTGGCAGAAGCGGCGGCCCATAGTTCAATTTTATCATGTTTTTTATAGGGTATCTGGCCCAATTCAAAATTTGGGATCAATTCTCCATTGTAAAAGGCGCCACTACCTAGGCCTGTCCCTATAGTAATCATTAACACCAAGCCTTCTTTTCCTCGGCCTACACCAAAATTCATGGATGCGTACCCTGCGGCATCTGCATCGTTTACCACGGTAACGGGCATACCTGTAGCTTCACTAAAAAGCTCGTTTACATCTACTCCTGCCCATTTTTTATGAAGATTTCCCGGGGTCTTGCAGATTCCTTTTTTTATAACGGTTGGAAATCCACAGCCAATGGGTCCGCTATAATCAAAATGCTTTACAATTTTGGCGACTACTTTGGCCATAGGTTTTGGTTTACGGGATTTTGGAGTGGGTATTCTAAACCGCTCTGTAGTCATTTCACCTGTTTCCATATTTACTAAAGCTCCTTTTATGCCCGAGCCACCGACATCTATTCCGAGGATTTCCATGTATTAAATTGATGTATTTGTAAACAAAGTAACAAAAAACTTTTGTGAGTTATAGCATCTATATGTTATGGACTAACTTTTACAGGATTGTTGGGCCTAGTTAATAGGGTAACGGCCAACTTGATATACTTATTCTTTATTTTCCTTCATACAGGCCTGTATTCCCGTTTTCCAACAAAGGCGTAAGTGCCTTGATAATCTCGGGATTTAAATGGGCTATATTTTTAGTTTCATTGGGGTCAATGGTATGGTCGTAGAGTTCAATGGTGGGTTGATCTTGTCTGTAGTATTTGGTTAATCTATATTTTTCGGTTCTTAATGATATGCCATTGCTGAAATAACTATAGGCTGCTTGGTCGGTTTTGAGTTTAGCTCCACTAAAACTGTCCCTAAAACTGTCCCCGTCAATGTTATGCTTTATGTCAATATGGCAAAGTTCCATTATAGTTGGGTAAATGTCCACAGTCTCAATAATGGTTTTTACTTTTTTATTTTGATGTTTTTCAAAGGGAGATCTAATGATCAAGGCGCTTTTTAAGGCATTTTCGAATAAGGTATGTTTGCCCCAAACCCGTTGATCTCCCAAATGCCAACCGTGGTCGCCCCATATGACGATTATGGTGTTTTTATCCAGCCCAAGCACTTTCATCTCTTCCCAAAGCATCCCTATTTGGGCATCTATATAACTTATGGAAGCCAAATAGGCATGTCCTAACTTTTTTGCATATTCAAGCGAAACCGGGTCTGATAGGCTTGGGTGTTCATCACCCATGGCATATCCATTAAATTCTCCACTTCCATGCAGACTTTTTAAATTTACATTTTCAGGAATGTTGGGATTGGGAGAAGTGGGTATCTGGTCCCGGTCATAAAGGTCCCAGTACTTCTTGGGGGCATTAAATGGCAGATGTGGCTTGAAAAAGCCGACCCCCATAAAGAAAGGTTGTTGTTTGTCTTTAAGCTCCCTAAGTTTTGAAATCGCCAATTGTGTGGTGAGTCCATCAGGATAGCCTTCGTCATCTACTTCCCCTGCTTCATACGGTTTTACTTGCTTCTTTAGACTTTGCCGATTTTCCCCATCGGCATAGGCAAAAAAAGCATTCCATCCCGTGTCCCATTTGCCAGGATTGAAAAGTAGTTCGTCCCAACTATGGGGCAGTTCTTTTTTTGTGGAAACCGGGGCTTCGTAGCCGTAGACCAAGCCATCGGCAGAATGACTAATTTTTCCTATCCCAACAGTGTGGTAGCCATTTCTTTTAAGATGGTGTATAAAACTTTCGGGAACATCTTTCTCTTCTTTGTCGGATATTTCATTTTCAATAGCATTGTTCCTCAAATGAATCCGTTTGCTAGGCCGCATACCGGTCAATAAGGCATATCGGGATGCTCCGCAGGTAGGGACCTGTACAAAATGGTTGGTAAAAACTGATCCTTCGGATGCCAATGCGTCCATATTTGGCGACTTGGCTATGGGATGGCCGTAAACACCCAATTCTGTTCTCAGGTCATCAACGGCAATGAACAGCACATTGGGCTGTTTTTGTGTTTGCTGGCATTGCAAATTGCTTGTTATGAAAACTAGGAATGAAAGTAGGGTGAGGTGTCTTTTAAAAACGGAAGGCATGGGCAAACTAAATTAATTGATTTAAAATTGTTCTAAATATAACGGGTATTCATGTGTCAAATCAATTGGCCGGATTCTTTAAGGAAATCGAAAATTAATATATCAACTTCAGATACTTTATTCCTATCCTGGTCCGTCAGCCAAACAATTTCACCTACTTCAGGATTGTTTGATAGCTCCCCTGTATATTGAGAAAAGTAACAGGTTTTTCTTACTAAAACACCAGGTTTTTTTCCATTGGCCTGAGCTTCAAATATGGCAATATATTCGAAGGAGGAAATGTCGAGGGTTATTTTCCAATCTTCTTTTATCTCTCTGGACAGCACAATTACATCCGATACTTCTACTTCTTTTAACGCGCCAGGAAGAACATAGGTAGTTTTTCCTTTAGGTTTAATAGCTAATAGTCTTTTGTCTACGAGATGAATCCATGTCAATTGGTCTAAAATCGCAGTTGAAGGTTCAATATAATAGTCAATGGAGTTTAGCGAGTGGTTTTTGTCTATAAAATCAAGTAGCTTATCTATTGCCTTTCCAAACTTGGTGAGTGTTCCCAGCTTGTTGTTTCTTCCAAGCGCACTGGAAATGGTCTCGTCCCTATTTCCAAATTTATAACCGCCCTTTTTAACCCATATCAGGTTTAAAAGGTGTTGCATCCCAACATTTCCCAATTGATCTATGGAGATCGCTATTTCTAATAAATATTCTCCAATTCCTACTATGCCCTTTTTAAATAAGCCATGAAATAATCCATAGGTAAAACCTAATGGAATGGTGAAAATGAATAAAAAAATGGAGATGAAGAACAGTAGGATGCCAATGAGGGGGCTCACCTTTTTGTCTACCTTATAGACTTGCTTTTTTAAAATCATTGGCCTTGGTTATTGGCTTAAAGATATAAATAATTTTTGTTGGGATGTTGGGGGTGAATGTGAAAATCGAAATTTGGAATATGAAAATATTGCAATTATTAAATGTCTGACTAAAATACAATCAAATAAATGCTATATTTGAAAAATTCAAAAATTCAGGGTTGGCTTTTTATTGAAAAAGTTATGCTCCAATGGCATTACAACTTCCAATTATGTTATGTACAATTTAAGCTTCTCTACTAAATCTAATCAAACTTTTTAATATCTTAATTGATGAAAAATTACATTGCGCTTGTTCTTGGTGTTTTTATTGTGTTCTTATCTTCCTGCACCAGTAATAAAAGAGAAGGGGAACCACGTATTTTGGTTTTTTCGAAGACTATGGGCTTTAAACAATCTTCCATTTCCCAAGGTGTGGAAGCCGTTCAAAAGTTAGGGCAAGAAAATAAAATCATTGTGGATACCACTAAAAATGCTGAAATCTTTAATGATGACGACCTAAAGAAGTATTCTGCTATAGTTTTTTTAAACACCACGGGCAATATTTTGGATGCCAAACAGGAGGCTGCCTTCGAAAGATACATCCAGGCGGGTGGCGGATTTGTAGGTGTTCATGCCGCATCTGATACCGAACATGATTGGAATTGGTATGGAAGATTGGTGGGGGCCTATTTTGATAGTCATCCTGCAGGTACACCTGAGGCCGATTTTATTATCAAGGATAATACCTTTAGTGCAACCAATATGTTTACGGATTCAATTTGGAAGCGTGCCGACGAACTCTACAATTTTAAAAAAATAAATCCGGATGTACATGTAGTCATAACGGTGGACGAAAATACGTACGAGGGGGGTAAAAATGGGAGTCATCATCCTATGAGTTGGTACCATGAATACGATGGTGGTCGCGCTTTTTATACGGGCCTAGGACATACGGCTAAAAGTTTTTCGGAGGAGTTGTTTTTAAAACATCTTCTTGGGGGGATTCAATATGCCATTGGAGATAATGAAATCCTTGATTACGAAAAAGTAACTTCGCAAATTCCTCCGGATGCTGACCGTTTTACCAAGGTTCCTTTAAATGTGGGCGAATTTTTTGAACCTACAGAAATGGCAATTCTTCCCAATAACGATGTCCTTATTTCGCAAAGAAGGGGAGAGGTTATGCTCTATAAAGATGCGACCCAAGAAGTAACACAGGTTGGATTTTTAGATGTTTACCATAAAACTTTAAATACGCCAGGTGTAAATGCGGAAGAGGGATTGATGGGCTTGCAAAAGGATCCCGATTTTGAAAATAATCATTGGATTTATGTGTATTATAGTCCTTCGGGTGATAAGTGGGTCAATAGATTGTCTAGATTTAAATTTGAGAACGATATCTTTGATACCTCTTCGGAGCAGGTTATCTTGGAGATAGATAGCCAGCGCGAAATATGTTGTCATACAGCAGGTTCCATAGCTTTTGGGCCGGATAATATGTTGTATTTATCTACAGGGGACAATAGTACCCCTTTTAATGAAAAAGGGGTGAAGTATACCAATAAAGGGTATGCGCCTTTGAACGATTTACCAGGAAAAGAACAGTACGATGCCCGTAGATCTTCTGGGAACACAAATGACCTTCGAGGTAAAATATTACGAATTAAGGTGAATGAGGATGGTAGCTATAGTATCCCTGAAGGTAATTTATTCCCTGAGGGAATGGCTAAAACCAGGCCAGAAATATTTACCATGGGCCATAGAAATCCATATAGAATTTCGGTAGACCCCAAAAAAGGATATGTGTATTGGGGAGATGTAGGCCCCGATGCTAGAATAGATAGTTTGGAAACCAGAGGGCCAAGAGGCTATGATGAAATGAATCAGGCCCGTGAAGCGGGTAACTTTGGTTGGCCATTGTTTGTTGCGGATAACAAGCCATACCGTAACTATGATTATGCCACCGGATTGAGTGGTGCCGCTTTTGATCCAGAGAAACCAATCAACGATTCAAAAAATAATACGGGGCTTAGGGAACTTCCTAAGGCAATGCCGGCCTACGGTTTTTATCCGTACGTAGCATCCCAAGAATTTCCGCAGATCGGTACCGGTGGTAGGAACGCTATGGCGGGGCCTGTATATTATTCGGATATTTACAATGGGCCCAATGCCCTGCCGGAATATTATGACGGTAAAGTGTTTTTCTATGATTGGATCAGAGGGTGGATGATGGCCGTTACTTTTTTTCCAAATGGAGAATTCAACAAGATGGAGCCATTTGCCGATCAAATTAAGGTAAATAACCTTATAGATATGGAAGTGGGGCCGGACGGCAGGGTGTATCTATTGGAATATGGCAGCGGTTGGTTTTCAAAGAATGACAATGCAGCCTTAAGCTATATTGAATTTAATGGAGGTAATAGACCTCCGGTTATTGAAAACATTACCGTTGACAAGACCTCTGGCAAACTTCCATTGACCATCACGGCCAATGTGGAGGCCAACGATAGGGAAGATGATGCTATGACCTTTGTATGGGATTTAGGGAATGGTGAAACTAAGGAGACTGCCACCCCGGAAATCACCTATACCTATGAAGATGCAGGGGACTATTTTGTGTCCGCTATCGTTGTGGATAATAAGGAAGCTTCGGCAAAAAGTGAAACACTGAATGTCGTGGCCGGAAATTCGAGGCCGGAAGTTTCAATAGACATTAGTGGGGGCAATGCATCTTTATTTACTCCTGGGGTAGATGTGAACTATAAGGTGGTCGTTGTTGATCCTGATGGTGCTGCTATTGATGAAAATAACATATTTGTATCTGTAGATTATCTGGAAGGCATGGATGAAGCGTCGCTCTCTTTGGGGCATCAGGAAGTCTCGGCGGCTGTTACCGGAAAAGCCTTGACATTGGCTTTGGATTGCAAAACCTGCCATAAGGAAAAGGAAAAATCCGTAGGCCCTATGTACAGTGATATCGCTGAAAAGTATAAAAATGATAAAAACGGACTAAGGTACATTCAAGGAAAAATAATTTCCGGTGGTAGCGGTGTATGGGGAGAAGTAACCATGCCTGCACATCCCAATATGACAAAGGATGAATCTAGACAGATAGGGTTGTATATTCAATCACTGGCCAGTACCGCTGTTAAGAAGATTTCCCTGCCAGCTGCGGGAACCATAAAGCCAAATCCTGCAAAAGGGTCTACCGTAATGGTAATTACGGCTAGTTATACGGATAACGGAGGAAACAATGTGAAACCTTTGACAGGTTCCAAGTCAATAGTATTGCAGATGGAAGGCAGTCAGGATAATGTGGGGGCTAAATAAATTAGTCGATTGATTTTTAGGAATACTCCTATTGGGGTATTCCTAAACGTTAATCTGGTTGGTGCTATCCAATGATTAAGTTAATAGGGGGTAATTGGAGCTGTAGACATTAAATAGCCCTGTTGTTCACAAGTGGGGTTGTTAATTAAGGGTAACCTTAAGGTCAGTTGTTCATCCAATTTTTAAATTCGGCGGCTTTTGCCTTGCTGACTATTACCCGCTCTTCATAAACAGGGTTTACATTAACGATAAGTTTTCCGTGGAAGTATTGCTTAATTCCAGAAATGGCATCCCGTTGGACAATAAATTGGCGGTTAAGACGGTAAAAAACTACCGGGTCTAGATCATTTTCAATATCTTCCAATTTCTGGTCTATAATATGGGTCTGTTTGTCTTTTGTTACCGCTTTTACTATTCCGTTTTCAATGTACAGGTAAGCAATTTTTTCTGTTTTCAAAGGAATCAATTCATCTCTATGATGGACTAAATACATTGATTTGTAGACCTTTTTCTGATCATTTAAAAAACTTAATAAGCCTTCGACCTGGTTAGTGCCAAGACCTTTGCTTTTTATTTGTGCTTTAAACTGTACAAGGCTTTCTTCTAGCTCATCCTCGTCTATAGGTTTTAATAAATAATCAATACTATTTAGTTTGAAAGCTTTTAATGCATATTGGTCATAGGCAGTGGTAAAAATAATTGGAGCGTCAATTTTAATAGCATCAAAAATTTCAAAAGAGAGTCCATCGGCTAAATGAATGTCCATAAAAACAAGATCGGCTTCCTGATTTGTTGAAAAGTATTCAATTGATTTTTTTACAGAGTCCAGAACAGCTAATACCTCGACCTGGTCTTCTAAATTCTTAAGCATAAACACAAGATTTTCACTTGCTGCCATTTCATCCTCTACAATTACTACGTTCATGTCATTTTGTTCAAAGGTAGTTTTACTCGAAATATGTCATTTTGTTTGTCCACCGTTATTTGTTGCTTTCTTATCATATAATAACGTTTATAAAGATTTAAAAGTCCTGTTCCTGTTCCTACTGCCAAGGTGGTACGAGCCCTTAATATGTTTTGCACATATATAGAGTTGTTCTGTGAGTATATAGTGACTTTTAATGGGTGTGTTTCTGAGATTTCATTGTGCTTTACAGCGTTTTCTACCAATAATTGAAGCGCCAATGGGGGAATTTTTCTGTCCAGATATTCTTCGTTTATGGTAATTTCAATTTGAAATCGGTTCCTGTATCTTGTTTTTATTAAATAAGTGTAACTTTCTAGAAATTTAAGTTCTTCTTTTAAAGAAACTAGATCCCTGTCTCCACTCTGTAGAATATATCGATACATAAATGATAGTTTCTTTACAAACATGGTAGCTTCCTTATTGTCGCGAATAAGGAAGTTGAGGGAATTTAGGGAATTGAAAAGAAAGTGGGGATTTATTTGATTCTTTAGGGCAGAAAGTTCGTTTTGCAGGTTCTGTTGTTTAAGATATTCGTTTTCCAAAATATTTTCCCGCTGAATAATTTGAAGCCTTAAAATTCTAGAAATAAAAAGAATGATGATGAGGACTGCGATGAAAATAAAAAACTGAAAATCTTCATCTTCCTTGCTGGGAATTGGCTTATCAACTAAAAGGGAGTGTGTAAAATTAAGTATTGAGGCGGTGGCTACTAGGATGCCAACATTACCTAGTAGTCTTATTCCCAAATGCAACCAATGCTTTACTTTAGGAATCCGATAAATCCAATTGGTGTTGAATTGTAAGGCGCACCAAGAAAAAAGGAAGAAAAAAAGGAACTTTATATCGAGATCTATAAAAAGTTCACTGGAAAAAATATCTATGCTAAAACCGGTGGTCCTGAAAAGTGATATGGAGAGGGGGAGCGTCACCAAAACAGCGATCAGCAAGGCAATCTTTATTACTTCTAACTGTTTTATCTGTTTGGGTACGTCCATGTTAAGATAGTAGTTTTTAAATATACCTCATTAATTAACCCTATCATAGTTGAATAGTTGGAAATAAATAGACTACGGCTTTTCGTTTTGGGGTAAACCCATGCAGATAACCAAGGGCTGGGCTATGGCCGCCCTAGTCCAATTTTTTGTTATTTGACATGAGGATCAAATCCGGCCGGAAGATAGTTCATAACTTTAAAATCCAGGTAGATCTCTTCTTCTATTTCTTCCACTACAATATCATTAAGGTGCAATTCCATCCCGACATAAGGGTTAAAGTCGGCGGGAAGATATTGTGCAGGATCAAAATCCAGTACTATTTCCTCTTCCGATTCCTCCACTAGAATAGTATTAAGATCTAATTCCATTCCGGCATAAGGGTTAAAGCCGGCGGGAAGATATTTTGCAGGGTCAAAATCCAGTATAATTTCTTCTTCCGATTCCTTCACTACAATAGTATCAAGATCTAACTCCATTCCGACATAAGGGTTAAAGCCAGTTGGGAGGTAGGTTTCGGTAGCAAAACCTAGATCAACTTCTTCTTCCGCTTCTATAAGGATGATTTGATCCAAGCTTAAATTTCTTATTTTTTCATCCATAAGCAAGCCTTCCAAAAAAGGATTGTCGGCTTCATTAAAACGTGTTGTTAGGTTATTACTATCAACAGGGCTTAGGTATATTTCTTTCTCAGTAAATGAAAACAGGAAAAGAGGCGATATTAAGGCAACTAATAATAAACCTGCATTTTTCATAATATTTAATTTTATTTTGTGTTTTATTTCTGAGCAAATATAGTGGCGATGGAAGGGTGTTGGGGGGAGAAAATTATTGAAACGGATAAATTGGTAGGTGAAGTGTCTGTAGGTGTAACTGAAAAGAAACAGAAATAATGGGATGTAGATGTGCCAAGGTTGTTAATTGGCCTTTAGGGTAGTTTAATAAGTCCAAGAAACCGCCTTAGGGGCGTAAATTTTCAAGCTTTTGAAACCGGCCGGGAGCAAAGTGAAGTGAGTGCTGATAAGAGTATTTTCGGGCTAAACTTATACTGCCCGTTGAATTACTTCGAACACCTTGTTGCCATCACATTTTAGTGTTTTGGATGGGTATTTAAGAATAAGGGCGTAGTCATGGGTGGCCATAAGAATGGTCCTTCCCGTTTTATTGATATCCTGAAGTACTTTCATGACCTCGACGCTTGTTTGTGGGTCAAGATTCCCTGTAGGCTCGTCCGCCAGAATTAGATCTGGATCATTCAGAAGGGCTCGTGCTATGGCAATACGCTGTTGTTCCCCGCCAGAAAGTTCATGGGGAAACTTGAAGCCTTTGGTCTTCATTCCTACCTTGTCCAAGACATCTTCTATTTTGGCGTTCATTTTACTCTGGTCTTTCCAGCCTGTTGCTTTTAGGACAAAAAGGAGGTTATTGTTAACGTTTCGGTCCGGTAATAATTTAAAATCCTGAAAAACTACGCCCAATTTTCTTCTCAAGTAGGGTATTTCTCTTTCTTTTAAGGTGGTAAGATTGAAATCTACAATGTAACCGCTTCCTTGTTTTAACGCCAGGTCGCCATATAAGGTTTTCATGAAGCTGCTTTTTCCACTGCCGGTCTTCCCAATTAGGTAGACGAACTCTCCTTTTTTTATTTCAAGGCTTATGTCGTTCAATACTAAATTTTCTCCTTGGAATATGGCTACATCCTTAAGTTGCAATATGCTTTCGTTCATAGTTCTTAATGTTGATATAAATGTAATAAGTTCCTATGGAAATTAATCAAATCTTCTTTAAAAATCTTTTTCTTTATCATATACTTAGGGACAATATTTATCGTTATATAATTTAATTACGGTAATTCTTAACTTCTAGAGAACATTATGCTAAGAAAAAAAACCGCTGTAATACTGTGTTTTTTTGGGACTTTGTTTTATACCAATGCCCAAGAATCAAAAATCTATACTTTCGACCAAAAGGACTATCAGGAAGCTTTGGCATTGTATAACAATAAACAGTATCAAGCAGCTCAGACAATATTTGACAAGGTAAAAAACAATACCAGGGATGAAGAGACCCAGGCTAACAGTGCGTATTATGCCGCTACTGCGGCCATTCGCCTAAATCAGTTGGGGGCCGATAGGTTAATGGAGGACTTTGTAGAAAAGTATCCTACATCTACTAAACGAAATTCTGCCTATCTCGATGTTGCCGATTATTATTTTGAAACGGGAAAATATCCTTACGCACTAAAATGGTACGGGAAGGTAGATCAAAGTGCCATGTCCAGAAAGGACAAGGAGCGATTCAATTTTAATAATGGCTATGCCTTATTTTCATCGAACAAACCAAAAGAGGCCGAGCGTTATCTAAACCAGGTGACCACTTCTCCGACCTATGGTTCCCAAGCCAAGTATTATCTAGGGTATATTGCCTATCAGCAGGACGATTATGTCCAAGCTAACCAGCGTTTTGATCAGATAACCGATCAGAAATTATTGGAGGAAAAACTTTCCTATTATCAGGCAGATATGAACTTTAAATTAGGCAAGTTTGAAGAGGCTATCGCCTTAGCGAAAAAACAATTGCCTAAATCTGATCGTAATGAGGTCTCTGAACTCAATAAAATTATTGGCGAGAGTTATTTCAATCTAAAGCAATATGCAAACGCTATACCCTATTTGTCCGAATACAAGGGGAAAAGGGGGAAGTGGAGCAATACCGATTATTATCTCCTGGGCTATTCGTATTATATGCAAGGTGATTATGCCAATGGGGTACAGCAATTCAATAAGATAATTGATGGCAACAACGATGTATCGCAAAATGCGTATTATCATTTGGCGGAATGTTATTTAAAATTGGATAAGAAACAAGAAGCCTTGAATGCGTTTAGGAATGCCTCCCAAATGGATTTTAATCCAGAAATTCAAAAAGATGCCTATCTAAATTACGCCAGATTGAGTTATGAAATAGGCAATGCCTATGAGCCGGTACCTCAGGTATTGACCACTTACTTGGAAAAATATCCCAATGATGCCCATATGGCAGAGATGCAAGAGTTATTGGTGGATTCCTATATTACATCGAAGAATTTTGCTGGGGCAATGGACCTTCTGGAGAAAAACAAAAACTTTGCAAGTAAGGCTACCTATCAAAAGGTGGCATTTTACAGAGGAGTGGAGTTATTTCTGGAAATGAATTATGAGGAGGCTTCGGCCGTATTCAAAAAATCGTTGGCCAACGCCGAAGATCAATACTTTAAAGCCAGGTCTAGCTATTGGAAAGCGGAATCTGACTATAATATGAACCAGTTTGATGAGGCTTTGGCGGGATACCTTCAATTTAAGGCTATTCCCACTGCCAAATCGACCCCTGAATTCAAGGACTTAAATTATAATTTGGCCTATACTTATTTCAAATTAAGAAATTATACCAATGCAATTGATGCTTATTCCAATTATGTGGAGACCAGCAACGATAGTGAAAAACTGAACGATGCCTACCTGCGCTTAGGTGATAGTTATTTTGTTAGCAGTAAGTATTGGCCGGCCATAGAAACTTACAACAAAGCAATAGCTAGGAACACCGCTGAAAGTGATTATGCCGCCTTCCAAAAAGCGTTGAGTTATGGCTTTGTAGACAGGAGTGCCACAAAAATAGAGGAGCTTTCCAGTTTTGTTGGCAGATACCCCAACTCCACTCTTAAGGATGACGCTTTGTTTGAATTGGCCAATTCCTATGTGAGAGCTAATAATACCGAAAGAGGCTTACAATTGTACGATCAATTGGTCGCAGATTACAGCGGTAGTTCTTTGGTGCCACAGGCCATGTTGCGTCAAGGATTGGTGTATTACAATGCAAATAGCAATGAACAGGCTTTGACCAAATTTAAAACCGTGGTAAGGGACCACCCAAATACCCAGGAAGCACTTCAGGCCGTAACAACAGCAAAACTTATCTATGTAGATATGGGAAGGGTTAATGAATATGCCCAATGGGTAAAAGGCCTCGATTTTGTTGAGGTTACAGATGCCGAATTGGACAATGCCACCTTTGAATCTGCGGATAAACAATATATGGAAGGTAATCAGGATGCCGCCATAAAAGGGTATGAGAGTTATGTTAAACAATTTCCGAATGGTTTAAATACCTTAAAGGCCAATTTTAATGTAGCACAATTATATTTTGGAAAAGGCCAAAAAGATAGTGCTTTACCCTATTTTAAAAATGTAGCCAATAGAGGGGCTAATGAATACGGGGAACAAGCACTTACTAGGGTGTGTGAGATTTACGTGAGCAAGAACGATTATGTTACTGCTATCCCTTATCTGAAGGAATTGGAATCCAAGGCAGAAATTCAGCAGAACATTACTTTTGCACAGTCCAATTTAATGAAAGGCTATTATGAGCAGTCGGACTATGGAAAGACCATTCAATACGCCACGAAGGTCTTGTCCAACTCCAAAATAGATAACCGGATAAAGAGTGATGCCCAAACTATGATCGCAAGATCGGCCATTAAGACAAATGATGAAAACAGAGCGGAAAAGGCCTATGCCGAAGTGCTTAAGATTGCCACTGGGGATTTAGCGGCAGAAGCACTTTATTATGATGCCTACTTTAAGAATAAGGCCCAAAATTATGAGGCTTCCAACGTCTCAGTTCAAAAATTGGCCAAAGATTATGGGGGGTACAAGGAATGGAGTGCCAAAGGCTTGATCATTATGGCCAAGAATTTCTACGCCCTGGGAGACGCTTTTCAGGCCACCTATATTTTGGATAGTGTAATTGCCAATTTTGGTGATTTTCCTGCCATTGTGGCCCAAGCCAAACAGGAGTCGTCCATAATTAAGGCAAAAGAAGCCCAAAGTAATTCTTCCATTAATCCAGATGGAAATTAAAAATCCTTGCAAAAAGAACACCATATGCACAAGCACATTAAGATATCCATATTTGCTATTCTAGGTTTTTTACAGACCGGATGGGCACAGGATGAAAAAGAAGATTTAGGTACAGAAACGGTGACGGTGGTAAAGGCGTACGCACCAACCGTTTCAGATGCTTTTAAAATAAAGTCGGTACCTACTTTAAACGATTCTATTGTTTTTCAAAAAAAACCAATTAAGTACAGCATATTTTCCGTACCCGTTGCTTCTACCTTTACCCCGTCGAAGGGGAAGGCCTCAGGAGTGGAAAAGACGCCTCCTGAAAAAATATATAACTCCTATGCCTCTGTAGGTTTGGGCAATTTTAATAACGCCTTGGTCGATTTTTATACCAGTAGTGCCCTGAACAGGGACGAGCGATTGGATATAAGCCTTAATCACCACTCTTCTCGTGGAGAAATTGATGGAACGGCTTTGGACAATGTATTTTACAATACCAAATTGGACGCGAGCTATACCAAAAAGGACAGGGATATAAGTTGGGGAGCCAATATAGGAGCACAACACCAGTTGTATAATTGGTATGGTATTCCGAATGGATATTACACCGAGGAGGTGGTAAACGGAATAGATGAAAAGCAGCACTATTTTAATGCATTTGCAGGTGGTTTTGTGGAAGTGGATGATTCCTTTTTTAAGAGTGCAGAGCTCTTGGTTCGACGGTTCTGGGACGCAACAAAATCTGGTGAAAATAGAGCAGTTCTAAAACCTGCTTTTGAATTTCCTCTGGGCGATGAATTATTGACACTCAAGGCCAAGGTTGATTATTTGGGGGGTAAATTTAAAAATGGTCAGGTAAGCAATGATACCAATCTTCCTGGTTTTGATTATTCCCATTTGCAGGCTGGAATAAATCCTAATATTAATATATTGGGGGATGATCTTTCGCTTAACCTAGGTGTAAATTTGGTGTATGGTATGGATTTGGAGAACAGTGAGGGCAATTTCTATATATATCCTACTATAACGGCATCCTATCGTTTGTTGGATGATGTAGCCATAGCTTACGGTGGAGTGGAAGGCGAGCTCAAACAAAACTCCTTTTATGGTTTTGTAGAAGAGAATCCGTACGTGTCCCCAACTTTGGCTATTCAGCCTACCGATCAACAATACGATGCATATGTAGGTTTAAAGGGCCAGTTGTTGCCTAACCTAAGCTACAACGTAAAGGGGTCATATACAGCTGAAAATAGAAAACCACTCTTTTTGTTAAATCCAGAAAATACGTCTAGAACTGACGAAAAGGGGTATTATTATGGAAATAGCTTTCAGGTATTTTATGACGATCTAAAGACCTTAGGGGTATTTGGTGAATTAAATGTAGATGTAAATCGTAATTTTAGCTTAGGGATAAATGCCCAAGTGTATGATTATGATACCGAAACCGATAACCCTGCCTGGAACTTACCTGGTCTAACCGCTTCGACATTTATGGATTATCAAATAGGGGAAAAGTGGTTTCTAGGTGCCAATCTATTTTATGTTGGGGAGCGCGATGACTTATACACTGTGGCGTCTCCTGGGATGCTGCCCGAAGACTATACAATGACTGCCATTACCTTGGATAGCTATTTTGATGCCAATGCGCATATTGGCTATCGCGTAAACGACCAATTGTCCGTGTTTGCCAAGGCCAATAATATTGCCAACCAGAATTATATGCGTTGGAACAATTATCAAGTTCAAGGCTTTCAGGTTTTGGCCGGGGCTACCTATAAATTTGATTTATAGGGTGAAAAATATATTGTGAACTAGCAGACGATCATAGATTGCCAAAAACCCCGTGGTATTTTAAGATCGATGTGAAGGTACCTTCTGCCTTTAACCTTCTTTGTAAGGCAAAAAGGCAGTAAGGTATTTTTTGTTTTTACTAGTGCTTTACCATTCATCATGGGCACGGGACATTTGGTGACAGAAATGTAAAAAAGAGTACTTTTTGTTAGTGGATAACTTTCTTTTGTTGTCGAAAAAAATATTAACTTAAATACTCTTTAAAGATGAAAAACCCTTTTGCGCTTGTGTTCTTTTTATGTTGTGCAGCATGTCGCTTTTGGCAGTAAACCCAGTTCATGGAACCTCATACCCCGCCAATTTAACAGAACTGTTGGAAGGTGCCTATAAATCTCTTGTAGGTACCTGGAATTATACCGTAGAGGAAGTTTCTTATGAATATAGTACCGGAATATTAGCTGTTACCAAAGAAAAGGAGGAATATAAGGCAGTAGTAAAGGTTAATTATAATACCTTGACGGCTACGAAAGTAAAGGTGGAGGAAAATATAGTAAACTTTTTAGTTTATTTTTAAGGAGGAAATGTGCAAGTCTCCTTGGAAGTGAAGGGTGATGTAATAAGTGGTAAGGCCAATTCTAAGGAGGGCCCATTTTTATTGAAAGGAAAAAGAAATAAATACTAAAAGTCAGATAGATGTGACGGATATAATTGACTTTCGAGTGTTGTAAACATCCTTATGTTGTAGGATGTTTTTTATTTTTATATTAGATGTGCTCAAATTTTTAGTCCGCTAGATATTTGATCTGTCAATAAATTTGAGGTACAATTGGTTCGGTATGAGGGAATTCATTGTAAGCTGTAGAAATATCGTATGGATTTTGGCTGTATTATGCTTCGGAAGATCTATGTCCCAAAACCTTGTGGAAAATCCAAGTTTTGAATCTTTTTTGGAATGCCCGGATCATTTAGGGAACTTTGGGGAAGACCTTAAATTTTGGTCCGTACCCACCCAAGGTACCACGGATTATTTTAATAGCTGTAGTCTTAGCATGGGCGTTCCCATAAATTTTATGGGAATGCAAACGGCGAAATTTGGTGAGGGTTATTTGGGGTTTTATATGTATGCCCCTAAAGATTATAGGGAGTATATTCATGGAGAATTAAAGCATCCGCTGCAGAAGGGAATTACCTATACACTTTCTTTTTATATTAGCTTGGCCGAGAATTCGGATTACGCGATTCGTGATTTTGATGTTCTATTGTCAACAAAACCTATAGCGCTCAAAATAAAAAAAGGACTCTCCAAATGGCAACTTTCCAAAATTAAAGGAAGTAATTTTACCCATGTTGAAATTTTGGGAGACGAATTTATAACTGATGAGAATTCTTGGAGCAAGGTCTCCACAACCTTTGTTGCCCTGGGCTCCGAAAGGTTTATTACCATTGGTAATTTTGGGAGCAATGCCACCACCAGAAGACAGAAATTAGGAAAGGAAAAAAAAGTAAATGGAGCTTACTATTTTTTGGATATGGTATATGTTGGGGAAGGAATTCAGTCCTATGCCTTGGATGAGGCCCATGTTTTTGAGAATGTACTTTTTAATTTTGATGAGTTTCAACTAGGGGAAAAGGGCGCGCATGAAATAAAGCGGGTGTTCAATTATTTGCAATCCGATAGGACGTTACAGATTGTAATAAACGGATATACTGACAATCTGGGGCCCACCTCCTACAATACGGATCTTTCCGTTAAACGTGCCTCGGCGGTTGCAAATAGATTGATACAATTGGGCTTGGAAGGGAATAGAATTTCATGGAATGGTTTTGGAGCAGCTCAGCCCCTGGGAAATAATGGTGATGAAGAGGGTAGGGCACTTAATAGAAGGGTGCAGTTTATAATTTCCAAAACCTTGGATAGGTAAGCATTTAAAGGGTTGATGCAATTTTTTTAAGGATTTGTTAAAATTGTTGGCTATAAATGATTGTGGTTCAAACTTTTGGAACTATATTTGGTTTATAATAGTAATTAATTTAAATTTTAGTAATGAGTAGAGGAACAGTAAAATTTTTCAACGATGCCAAAGGATTTGGGTTCATCATAGAAGAAGGTTCTAACAAAGAACATTTTGTACACATCTCTGGTTTAATCGACGAAGTGCGCGAAGGCGACGAAGTTGAGTTTGAACTAAAAGAAGGAAAAAAAGGATTAAACGCAGTAAACGTTAAAGTTATTTAATAAATACTTTTTAATTTCTTAAGACGCAAGGCCTATCGTTTGATAGGCTTTTTTTGTTTGTGAGATGCGTATTTCAAAAGCCATTGGCGTATTGAAATACGGTAGTCGAACTAACCCCGCTAAAAGGCGGGATTTTGGCGATGTGAAGCCTTTGAACATTATGATGCTCAAAGACCCCATTACAGCTACATATAATTTGCTATCTTGGATGGTGTTTAGTTGTAATTTCATTTACCGGGAAACATAGTATAAAAAGGAATTCCCAACTTTTAGATGATTGGTTGCTTTCCCAACCTCGAAAATCCTTGTACCTATGTTCGAATATTTGGATAAAATAAAGTTATTGATTCATTAAATGTCCGTTGACCAACAAGATCAATTGGCTTCTACTTCTTAAATTGTAGCGGATGTTATTAAGAATGATGGAATTATTTATACCATGGGTACTGGACATTCCCAGCTGATAGGAATGGAAATGTTTGTAAAGGCTTCTAATTTGGCCAATGTAAATGCTATAATGTACGATATGGTGCTCCTTAATCGAAGAATTTGTGAAGGAAAAAGTGAAGAATAGTCGCTCGATAATTGAACTTTACCTCCTTGGTGGACAAAAAGAATAAGCAAGAATTTAAGGCCTGGAAGACAGGCAAGAATTTAAAATAATTGAATAGTAAAGTGTTGTAAAAGGGTAACTTGGATGTTCCTTTTCTGTTAAATCTTGCTGGTGTAAGGGATTTCAATTGAATTTTTACACTTCATTAGTAAATCATCGGAATTCAATTATTTCATTTTAATATATCATCACCATTCTAGGGTTTGATTAGATTAGGGTCTTGTGGCTTATCGCTCAGCATTATAAAAATTAGGCATGTTTATTTCTTTTTGGTTAATGCTTATTTTTAATACTTTAGAATGTTGGCCCTGTTTAAAGTTCTAATGGGGCTTGACTGGGGGAAACTGGGTTTTATTTATGAAGGAATGGAGTATAGGGGGGGGATTGACCACTTCTTGCTTACTGGCTTAGTTGTTTTTGAATGAAAGTAGTGTATATGTTATTCTGATTCAGCGGATTATATTAATTGCGGAAATTAGATCCATACTAACAATAACCAATACCAAACCAAAAAGAAATGAAAAAAAACAATGTTTGCGGACTACTCTTTTTTCTTATAGTCAATTTCACTGGAATTTCCCAAAATCACCCAGAGAATATAAAAGTGACCAAGATCTATTCCGATGAAAATTACAATGCCTTTACATCTTTAGTGAAGTTTAATGGAGATTTCTATTGTGCGTTTCGCTCGGGAGAAAAGCATGTTTATGGTAAGGATGGGGTTATTAAAATAATCACTTCAAAAGACAGGGTAAATTGGAAAGAGGTAGACCAAATCTCACTCAAGGGTTACGATCTTAGGGATCCAAAATTATCCCTTACTCCGGACGGACGAATAATGGTTACAATGGGAGGTTCTATTTATAAAGGCAAGAGATTATTGGGAGGAGTGCCCCATGTAGCATTCTCCGATCTTCAAGGGACCAAATTTTGTGCGCCACAGCCCATTACATATGATTCTAAAATAAAATCGAAGTTTGATTGGCTCTGGAGCTTAACCTGGTATGAAGGTACTGGATATGGAGGCATGTATTCCAGAAAGGAAAATAAAGAAGGTAAATATGAGACGAACATAAAATTAGTGAAAACCACCAACGGAGTAAATTATCAAAAGGTAGCCGATCTGGGAATTGATGGAAATCCCAATGAATCAACAATTCGCTTTTTGCCCAATGGCGAAATGTTAATGTTGATAAGACGTGAACAGGGAAACAAAAGGGCTTATTTGGGGCAAAGTAGCCCTCCTTATACAGGTTGGAACTTTATCGAATCACCATACTTTATTGGAGGCCCCGACTTTATAGCGATAGGAGAGGGGCAATATATTGGTGGGGGAAGGATTAATAGAGCGTATACCGGACTGGTTTCTTTTGGTAAAAATGGAGATTTTATGCAGGTATTAAAATTACCATCAAATTCCGATAGCAGCTATCCCGGTTTTGTTTTGGAGAATGAGACCCTATTTATGAGTTATTATTCTTCTCACGAGACCGAAAAAACCTACATTTATTTTGCTGAAATACCCTTGAAAAACTTAATTAAGAATTAAAAGAAGGTTATGTCACATAAAAAGAGAGTAATAAATTTAAAATTCGCTTTTAACCAACTGCTACTTTTTGTTCTTCTAGGGTCGGCCTTCTCATGTAGGGATAAAAAAACAACCATGAATGACATTTCGGTTTCCTTGATCCCTAAAACAGTATTGAACCTACAACCTTCGGCAGATAATCCTCGTAACAGTGAAGGCGATTTTATAATGCTAAAAAACGGAAAACTTTTATTTGTATATACCCACTATACCCATGGCAAAGGTTCTGATCACGATCCGGCGTATTTAGCAAGTAGGTATTCCGAGGATGTGGGCATTACCTGGAGCAAAGAAGATGAGGTGGTAGTTGCCAATGAAGGCGAAATGAATGTGATGTCGGTTTCCCTACTGCGACTTCAAAATGGTTCCATAGCCTTATTTTACTTGAAGAAGAATAGTGTTTTGGATTGTGTGCCTATGATGAGGATATCCACGGATGAGGCTAAAAGTTGGAGTGCCCCAGTGTCCTGTATTACGGACAAGAAAGGATATTTTGTTTTGAATAACGACCGGGTTATTCAGTTGGAAGATGGGCGTTTGATGTTTGCAGTGGCGGAACACCCCAACACTGAAAAAGGTTTTATTCAGAAAGGAAACCTTTTCTGCTATTATTCGGATGACAATGGAAACACCTGGACTTCCAGTGAAATGGTGCCCAATAATTCAGAAATTGTTACTCAGGAGCCTGGCCTTATTGAAATGAATGATGGTCGTATTATGATGTATATTCGGGCAAGCGGCGGTGTACAGCAGCTATCTTTTTCTAATGATCGTGGGGCAACATGGAGTTTCATTGAGCCCAGTACCATTTACTCCCCCCTTTCGCCAGCTACTATAGAAAAAGTCCCAGGAACCAAGGATTGGGTCATGGTCTGGAACAATAACGATGGTTCGGATCCAGCTATAAAGACTAAAAGAACCCCTTTAACGATTGCCATTTCCAAGGATGAGGGAAAAACATGGGGCAATATTAAAAATATTGCAACCGACCCTGATGGCTGGTATTGTTATACAGCCATGTATTTTACAGACCCACAAAATCTTATTTTAGGACATTGTGCCGGTAATAGTGCCCAAGGAACAGGGCTTGCGGTAACCAATTTAACCACCCTAAATTGGGATTGGATAGTTAAACCTGAGGATAAGGAATAACATTTTTTGCCTTTAAACAGGTATTAAATTAAGATTTATTGGAAATTAGGTACTGTGTATTCTAGTTTCGTCTGTTTTAAAAATAATCAACAAAACCTCAAACCAGCACTCATGAATTTAAAGTATAGGCATTTTATTTTTCTCTTAATGATTCTGGGGCTTACTTCTAGTGGCTATGCCCAGAAGAACCAACGCCCCAATATAATCTTGGTGATAACGGATGATCAAGGGTACGGGGACTTGGGCTTTACTGGTAATCCCCATGTAAAAACACCCGTCATTGATGCTTTGGCCAAGGAAAGCGTTAGGTTTAACAATTTTTACGTTTCCCCGGTTTGTGCACCCACCAGATCCAGTTTAATGACGGGGCGCTATTCGTTGAGAACAGGTATGAGGGATACTTACAACGGGGGAGCCATTATGGCTTCCAGTGAGGTTACCATAGCTGAGATGTTGAAGCAGGCAGATTACACGACCGGGGCTTTTGGGAAATGGCATTTGGGGGATAACTTCCCGTTTAGGCCAACGGATCAAGGCTTTGATGAGTCGGTGATTCATTTGTCGGGAGGCATGGGGCAGGTAGGTGATATTACTACTTATTTTAAGGGGGAAAGAAGTTATTTTGATCCTGTACTTTGGCATAATAACCAACAGGAAACGTACGAAGGCTATTGTTCCGATATTTTTACAGATCAAGCCATTAATTTTATTGATAAAAATAAGGAGTCCCCTTTTTTCTGCTATTTGGCTTTTAATGCCCCACATACTCCCTTGCAGGTGCCAGATTCCTATTATCAAAAGTATAAGGGCATAGATCCTTCAACGGGCTTTGCCAAAGACGGAAAGCCTTTTTCAAAAATGAGCGAAAAGGACAAGGAGGACGCTAGAAAGGTTTACGCCATGATCAATAATATTGATGACAATCTCGGCAGACTCTTTAAAAAATTGGACGATCTGAAGCTCTCCGAAAACACACTTGTTATTTTTATGACCGATAATGGTCCACAGCAGCCCAGGTATGTAAGTGGTATGAGGGGGCTTAAGGGAGATGTGTACAATGGCGGTGTAAGGGTGCCGTTTTATTTGAAATATCCATCGTTAACAAAAGGAGACACCGATGTGGAAACCATGACGGCACATTTGGATGTACTGCCCACGCTATCCGAAATTTGTGATGTGGAAATACCTAAAGACAGGGTAATAGATGGTAAAAGTTTACTTCCTTTGATAAGGGGTGAACAGGTTGATTGGGCCGATAGGTCGCTGTTTTATTATTGGTCCCGTCGGTATCCAGAGTTGTACAATAATATGGCCCTTCAGAAAAAGGGATATAAATTGGTAGGAAAAACGGACTATGACGCTACTATTGAAGATTTTGAATTGTTTGATCTTGCAAAAGATCCCTACGAACTACACAATGTAATTAGCGAAAAGAAGGGGTTGGCCATAGAACTTAAAGAGGAATTGGATAAAATTTATAAGGAACTGATCAATTCTGAAAATCTTTTAGACCCTCCAAAAATTGAGGTTGGGAACCCAAAGGAAAACCCTGTGATACTCAATAGGAATGATGCGGGCGGGGAACGCGGTATTTGGAATCAGGAAGAAATTTATGGACACTGGGATGTTGATATTAATGAAGGTTATTATGATATTACCTATAAGTTTGTAAAACCTGTAAATGCGAATGGGAAAATGGTTTTGGAGGCCAATAGTCTGGTAAGACAAATGCAAAACAGAAATGACAATACCGATATTATTCAAATGAACCGGGTATATTTTCCAAAAATGACGGCCAAATTAATACCATTTTATGTAGAGGAAAATAAAAATATATTTCCTTTTTGGATGGAAATGAAGAAAGTGGATTAGCCACTTGTTTTATCCTCGTCTCAGAATTAAAATGCACTGTCTGTTTACTTTATAGCTAAACTTTTTGTATCGGGGTCGATGAAGTATTTGTTAAACACGCTCTTTGTTGGCGTACATTCGCAAAAAAAAATTAATGTCCATAGAACGGAGGGCAAAAGCAGTTGAGGAGTTATTCGCTGGTTTAGATTACGAAATAGCTACTTTTTAATCCCAAACAGGTTTGGGCTGTAAGGCAGGGTGTGGTAAGAGTTGCACCCATCCGGATATAGACGCTTCCCCACTGGAGTTTTTACCATGGGCCTTCTGTTTTTTTAAAATGGGATGGCTGAGGCCACTTTGGAAGAAACAAAAGTTAATGATAGTTCTATAAACCACTTTCCGAGTAGGATGATAATAGTGGTAGTCGTATTACTTACAAGTATCTTGGATTAATATGCCGACTGTTTGGATATGGGGCAAGTAGGGACAAGTTGGGAGAATTTCGTTTGGCAACCTGCAAGATTATAAAAGAGAACTTGGCCGAGCGATACGAGATCGCCAAAATAGCTATGAAAAATGGACTATATGTGCCCATATATACCGACAACTATATGAATCTTAATCAGGTCGATTTTAGGATGGATAATAGTATTCTTCCAATTAATATGGCTTGAAGGTGGCTATAGAGGAGGTACTTCAGTATTCTGCGTACCGCCCTTTCCCAGAAGGGCAAAAGTAGTTTGCCTGATATTCTGGGGATAATTTCCTTAAAATACAGGCCTATTGGTAGTTTCTAATCGGCTAGTTACAGGTTTTTTATTTACGGGGTAATATATTAAATCCACCTTGGATTTAATTTGAAGGGATTGCTAAGGGTATGTTGTGTATTTTTTGCTAGTTTTGAAATGGGGTCTAATGAACCATTTTAAGGTATTACAAAATGTATCTCTTATTAAAAATAGGTAGAAATCTCCAATCTAAACAAAAGAATAATTTTAAAGGGTAATTATAAAATGTTGAAACAATTATTGACTGCACTATTTGTTATTTACACTGCATTGGGTGCATTTGCCTCCCAAGTAGATACCGTATATGTCACTAGCAAATCTATGAATAAAGCTATACCTAACCTGGTAATTTTGCCGGATAGTTATACTGAGCAAAAAGAAAGTTATCCAGTGCTTTATTTGCTGCACGGTGCAGGGGGTGATCATACGACTTGGGCAACAAATGTTTCGGCCATTAAGGAGTATGCCGATAGCTATAATATGATTATTGTCTGTCCGGACGGGGACAGAACAAGTTGGTATTTTGATAGTCCCATAGACAGGGAAATGCGGTATGAGACTTATGTTTCAAAGGAGCTCATTGGGGTTATAGACACCAAATATAATACAGCCTCAAATAGAGAATCTAGGGCTATTACAGGCTTGAGTATGGGTGGCCATGGCGCATTTTACCTGGCCTTTAGGCATCAGGATGTTTGGGGTGCTGCGGGAAGTATGAGCGGAGGTCTGGATTTTCGTCCGTTTCCAGAAAATTGGGACTTGCCCAAAAGGTTAGGCGATTATGCTAAAAGCCCTGACCATTGGGAGGAAAATACAGTAATCAATATGGTTCATTTATTAAAGGGAGGTGGTCTAAAGCTTATTTTTGATTGTGGGGTCAATGATTTCTTTTACGATGGGAATAAAAGGATGCACCAAAAGTTGATGGAAAGAAATATAGCCCATGATTATATAGAACGCCCGGGAAGTCATAACTGGGGTTATTGGGCTAACGCCATTCAATACCAATTAATGTACTTTGATGCCTTCTTTAAATCCTAAAGACGTTCATAATTCTTTGTTGCCCTTGCCTAAATTCAAGTTTGGTTTTTGAGATAAGACGGATTACGACTTTAAATCTATTTCTTTTAAATTCTCGATTCTATTGCGGATCAAGAAGGCATCTATGGTCTCGAAATGCTCTATGACGCGTTTGTCCTTAAACTCGAACACCTTTTGGGACAAGCCTTGAAGGAAATCCCGGTCGTGGGAGACTAGGATCAAGGTGCCGTCAAAAGCAAGAAGGGCTTCCTTAAGTACGTCTTTGGATTTTAGGTCCAAATGGTTGGTAGGTTCATCCAGGATCAAAAGGTTAACGGGTTCCAAAAGTAATTTCACCATGGCCAATCGGGTTTTCTCCCCTCCCGAGAGTACACTTACCTTTTTTTCCAAGTCATCTCCGCTGAACATGAATCTGCCTAGGATATTTTTGATCTGCGTACGTATATCCCCTTCGGCCACTTCATCTACAGTTTGGAAGATGGTCAGTTCTGGGTCCAATAACGAAGCTTGGTTTTGGGCGAAATAACCAACTTTTACATTGTGCCCCAAACTACATGTGCCCTCCACCTCAATTTCTCCCAAAATAGCCTTGATCATTGTGGATTTTCCTTCCCCGTTCCTTCCTACAAAAGAAACCTTTTCTCCGCGAGAAATGGAGAGATTGGCATCCTTAAAAACGACATGGTCTCCATAACTTTTGGAAAGACCCTCTGCAGTAGCGGGGTAGTCACCAGATCGTATGGATGAAGGAAACCTCAATTTTAAGGCAGATGTGTCAATTTCGTCAATTTCTATAATCTGTAATTTTTCCAACATTCGTTCCCGGGAAGTTACTTGGTTGGTCTTGGAATAAGTGCCTTTAAACCGGTCAATGAACGTTTGGTTGTCTGCAATAAATTTTTGCTGTTCTTGATAAGCCTTTATTTGATGGCTTCGCCTTTCTTCCCTCAATTGAAGGTAATGAGTGTAATTAGCCTTGTAATCATAGATTTACCCATGGTTACTTCAATTGTTCTATTGGTAATATTGTCTATGAAGGTTTTGTCGTGCGAGATTACTACAACCGCCTTGGCCTTGTTCAACAGGAAATCTTCCAGCCAAATTACAGACTCGATATCCACGTGGTTGGTAGGCTCATCTAAAAGTATGAGGTCCGGCTTTTGCAACAATATTTTGGCAAGCTCTATCCTCATGCGCCACCCGCCACTAAATTCGCTAGTTAGTCTGTGAAAATCTTCACGTTTAAAACCTAAACCTCGCAACGCTTTTTCTACCTCCGCCTCATAATTTATTTCTTCCAAGGCATAAAATTTTTCTCCCAAGTCCGATACTTTTTCAATGATGGACATATAGGTGTCCGATTCATAATCGGTACGGGTTTCCAATTCCTTGTTGAGGCGATCTATTTCATCGCGCATGCTAAAGATTTCTTTAAAGGCTTTTGAAGCTTCCTCAAAAACAGTGCAGCTGTCATCCGTCAGTAAATGCTGGGGCAAATAGGCAATTACAGCGTCCTTGGGATAACGAATATGACCGCGGTTGGCCTTTTGTTCCCCTGCAATTATCTTCATCATGGTAGATTTTCCTGCCCCATTTTTTCCCATTAGGGCAATCTTGTCGTTTTCGTTGATCACGAAAGAGACATCACTAAACAAGGTGTCACCACTAAACTCTACGGCTATTGCATCTACAGAAATCATATTTCAATTTTAAGTTTGCAAAACTATTAAAAAGGCGGATACCATAGACAATTAATTGGGGTCTGGAAAACATTGTTTTTATTTGTTACTTAGGGTAGGGTGGTTGAAACCTGGGTTTTGACAGGAGTTTCCAATGTTATGACTCTTTTCCAAGAATCAGCCAGATATGTTGAAGCTGTTCTGTTGAAAAGAAAGAAGCCACATTTCAATTTAGTGTAAGTGAAATTGAAATTGAAATATGTAATTTGTAGCGGCTATTGGCAATCTATATTACTTTATTCTTACTTGAACCTTGTCCTTTTGCGAAGCTTTAAGAGGCGATCTTTGTAGTAAGCCTTCAATTCATCCAAAAAACTCATTGGGTTTTCGTACTCCGTCAATACTTTATAAGTCTGTTTATTTTTGGCCTCCCTTAATGCTCCTCCTAGTCTTTTATATTCCATTTGTAAATAGGTAAGTTCAGGGATTTTTGAAGGCTTATGTAGGTCCATAGGCTTTAATGCGGTGTTACCGCTAAAAATGTGTGCATGATATGCCTGTAGGGATGCTAGGTCTCCAGATTGGTATATTTCTATGAGTTGGGTGGTTATTTCGGTAGCCAAATCCAATTTTTCAGTTTGCATTGAAAATTTATCGGGATGTACATGTAACATGGCCTCGCGATACAATTGCTTTTTTAGCCCCTGCTCTAGTACGTTTTTTTGGGAAATTGGCTTTGATTTGGTGGGTATTATGGTTTCTGTTTGTTGGTAGTTTTTTCCACTTTTTTTTTGTGCCGATCGTTGAGCCTTTTTTTCTTTTTTCTGTTGCTTGTACAGTAATGTAAGTTCCTGCTCTTCAATTAATTCATCTTCAATTTTAGTGCGAAGAAGATTTTCAAAAGTAGTGGTCTCTTGGGTTATTTTGTTTATTTCGAGGTAGAGGGCATCTATCTTGGCCTGTAGGAGTTGAACTTGGGTAAGGGGGGTGCAGGGCAGCTGATTTTTGCTCATGGTTTCCGGGGTAAGCTTATACCTTTTTGAAGGCAATTTAATCAATAATTATTGGCTAATTAGAGTTTCGGTGTTGATGTGCCCAATAGAAATGGAGAAAAACACTTGTCCTTAGGAGTCTATTAGATGTAAGTTTTATAAGTATTTGATGCCTCTTATAGAAATAAGTTTTAAGGGTTTGGGTGTCTTGCCAAGAATGGGACACAGGACTCTGGATGTTTGTTGCCAATAAAGAATTTTAAACTTTTTGCTTAACCTTGAGGGGACATTGGTATTTGTTACAATCATGTCTCATGGTAGAAGAGGGCTGGCCCTAGTGTTTATTGCCATTTATTGGAGGTGGCCTAAAACGCCTTTAAAGGTCATAAAAAAAACCGAAGTTTTGAACTTCGGTTTTTTTATGTTGTTATTGTTTCCCTTAAAAGTTTATCGGCAAGGAAACTCTAGTGTTTCCCCATCCAAAAATCATATGGGTGCCATCGTCTACATCTTTGTAGGCAATGGAAAAGGCATCCAAGGATTCTGAAGCATTGCTAACACTGGCAGGTACACGTACCACATCAGCATTTTCCTCATAGGAATAGGCGCCCCATTGATTTAAATTTTTGTTTAGGATTACAGTCCATTCTTTATCACCTGGTATTGTATATAGGGAATAAGTACCGGCGGCAACAGGTTTTCCGCCTACTGTGGCATCTTTGTAAAAAATGATTTCAGGGGCCTCGTTGGCTCCAGTTCTCCATACCTTTCCGGCAGGAGCAAGCTCAGAAATTGATCTTCCCTTTAGTTGTGGTCTACTATAGGTTACTCGAACCAATTTTTCAGAAACTTTATAATCAGATGGATATGAGGCAAGGTCAGCGGGACTCTTGTCCAATCCACTGAATTTTTGTGCCGTTGCTTCCGTGCTGAAGGCCAAGGCAAAAACCATAAGTGCAATCGTAAATAAATTTTTCATTTTTTTTTGTTTTAGAGATTGTCAAATTTAACTAGTATTCCTAATAATTAGAATTAAAAGTCGGTTAATTTTGGATAACTTACAAAATAGTGGATTGGTGTAAGTGAATTGATTTATACGGTAACAATATGTTGTCATTATTTATTTTTTAGTTATAGATTATAATTAAAATACACTTTTGTGTTTTGTAATACGTATATTAACTCGATATTTGCTTAAAAATTGACATAAATAGAATTGTATGTGTGGAATTGTTTGTGCGTTTGATGTAAAGGAGAGTACTGAGGTTTTGAGACCTCAATTATTGGAAATGTCCAAGAAAATTAGACATAGAGGACCGGACTGGAGTGGAATATATGCTAACGATAAGGCTATTTTAGCACATGAGCGTTTGTCTATTGTGGATCCAGCTTCAGGGAAGCAACCTTTGTTTAGTCCGGATAAAAAACTGGTATTGGCTGCGAATGGCGAAATATATAACCATAGGGAATTGCGCAAGCAATTTGCTGGTACCTATGACTTTCAAACAGAGTCTGATTGCGAAGTTATTTTGGCCTTGTATCAAAATAAAGGAGTTGATTTCCTGGATGAAATGAACGGTATCTTTGGCTTTGCCATCTATGATGCGGAAAATGATGAATATTTCATTGCAAGAGATCACATGGGGATTATTCCATTGTATATAGGTTGGGACGTAAATGGTACTTTTTATGTTGCGTCCGAGTTAAAGGCATTGGAAGGTATTTGTACTAAAATACAGTTATTTCCTCCTGGGCATTACTTACATAGTAAGGATGGTGAATTCAAAAAATGGTATTCCCGTGATTGGATGGAATATGATGCGGTGAAGGAGAATGAAACCAGTATCCAGGAAGTTAAGGAAGCTTTGGAGGCGGCTGTCCACAGACAGTTGATGTCCGATGTTCCTTATGGAGTTCTTCTTTCAGGGGGATTGGATTCTTCGGTAACGTCTGCCATTGCAAAGAAATATGCCCAGAAGAGAATTGAATCCGATGATACTACGGATGCATGGTGGCCACAACTACATTCTTTTTCGGTAGGTTTGGAAGGGTCTCCGGATTTGGCTGCCGCACAAAAAGTGGCCGAACATATCGGAACAGTGCACCATGAAATTAAATTTACCATTCAAGAAGGTTTGGATGCCATCAAGGATGTGGTTTACAATTTGGAGACCTATGATATTACCACGATTAGAGCTTCTACGCCCATGTACCTTATGGCCAGGGTGATTAAATCTATGGGTATTAAAATGGTTTTGTCAGGAGAAGGGGCAGACGAATTATTCGGGGGATATTTATACTTCCATAAGGCGCCGAATGCTAGGGAATTTCATGAGGAAACAGTTCGTAAATTAGATAAGCTCCATATGTATGATTGTCTAAGGGCCAATAAATCTTTGGCAGCTTGGGGAATAGAAGGTAGGGTTCCATTTTTGGATAAGGAATTTATGGATGTGGCTATGAGAATCAACCCGCAAGATAAAATGATCAACGGTGAACGCATGGAAAAATGGGTAGTGCGTAAAGCTTTTGAGGATATGTTGCCGGAAAGCGTTGCTTGGAGGCAAAAGGAGCAATTCTCAGATGGCGTTGGTTATAGTTGGATAGATACCTTAAAGGAGGTGGTTCAGACAGAAGTAACGGATGATCAATTGGCAAATGCTAAATACAGATTTCCTTTGCAGACACCTACGTCTAAAGAAGAATTTTATTATCGATCTATTTTTGAAGAGCATTTTCCTTCCGATGCTGCGGCATTGTGCGTCCCTCAAGAGCCTTCGGTGGCATGTAGCACCAAAATTGCATTGGAATGGGATGAGGCCTTTAGAAATATGAACGATCCTTCTGGTAGGGCTGTTTCTAAAGTGCATTCCGATGCCTATGTAAAATAAGCCTATTTGGTTTGGGCGGTAGTATTATAAAGATCAAGAGGCATCCTTAAAGGGGTGTCTCTTTTGTTTTTGGTAAGGTTTAGTGGCTTGGATATGAGGAGGAATCAAACAGCCGTACGGAGTTAATACCTTCTATTGGCATAGTGGATAGGATTAACTTAGGTTACTTTTGAAATTGTAATACCTGGGAGTGGTATTTGGAAACGGGTATATATTGCCTTTGCGGGGTGGTTCCCGTAGGGTGGAAATAGAGCTACTTCGCTTTGGGTTTTTAGGCTGATTTCGTAGTAAAGGCTTTGCCGTTTGTTCGGTGGTGCTACTTCTCTTGGGTCTGGTGGCCAGAAGCGGCAAAAAGCCTCTTTGGTGTCTTTTATATCGATTGGTATTTTTCCACAATTTTTGTTGATAACTTAGTAACTAAAATTGGCTTTCAACCCTATATTTCATAGGGTATTGCGTATATTTGTAGGATTGCTAAAATTATTATGAAATAAGTATTTATTTATGAGCGAAGAAGCAAATAAAGACGAGCAAAAAAAGAATAATTATTCCGCAGATAGCATCCAGGCCCTTGAGGGTATGGAGCATGTGCGTATGAGGCCTTCTATGTATATTGGGGATGTAGGGGTACGAGGTTTGCATCACTTGGTTTATGAGGTAGTGGATAATTCCATTGATGAAGCAATGGGTGGCCATTGTAATGAGATTAGTGTAACGATCAACGAGGACAATTCGATTACAACTAAGGATAATGGTAGGGGTATACCTGTGGACCTTCATAGGAAGGAAGGTGTTTCTGCTTTGGAGGTAGTTATGACCAAAATTGGTGCCGGAGGTAAATTTGATAAGGATTCCTATAAAGTATCCGGTGGATTGCACGGGGTTGGGGTATCGGTGGTGAATGCGCTGTCCAACCATTTAAGGGCTACGGTCTACAGGGATGGAAAAATTTGGGAGCAGGAATACAGTAAAGGGAAGGCGCTTTACCCTGTAAAAAGTATTGGGGAAACTGAGGAAAGGGGTACTGTTGTGACCTTTGTTCCGGATGAAAGCATTTTTACCCAATCTACGGAATATAGTTATGAGACTTTGGCGAATAGAATGCGCGAGCTTTCTTTTTTGAACAAAGGGGTTGCTATTACCCTAATGGATAAGAGACAAAAGGATAAGGATAGTGAAAATGGTTTTGTTACCGAACGTTTTTATTCTGAAGAAGGTCTGAAAGAATTCATCAAATTTTTGGACGGAAATCGGGAGCCTCTAATACGTAGCGTAATTTCGATGGAAGGGGAGAAGAATGATATCCCAGTGGAAGTGGCTATGGTTTACAATACGTCATATACGGAGAACCTACATTCCTACGTGAATAATATCAATACCCATGAAGGAGGAACGCATTTAGCTGGATTTAGAAGAGGTTTAACATCTACCTTGAAAAAGTATGCGGATGCTTCGGGGATGCTCGAAAAATTGAAATTTGAGGTTCAGGGTGATGACTTTAGGGAGGGCTTAACGGCTATTATCTCTGTAAAGGTAGCAGAACCACAGTTTGAAGGACAAACAAAAACCAAGTTGGGCAACAGGGAGGTGTCTGCAGCGGTAAGTCAGGCAGTGTCGGAAATGTTGACAAATTATTTGGAAGAAAATCCGGATGATGCAAAGACCATTGTCCAAAAAGTAATTTTGGCAGCTCAGGCCCGTCATGCCGCTACCAAGGCTCGGGAAATGGTTCAACGTAAGACCGTAATGAGTATTGGTGGATTACCTGGTAAACTATCGGATTGTTCGGAACAAGATCCTGCTGTGTGCGAGGTGTTTCTTGTAGAGGGAGATTCGGCGGGTGGTACCGCGAAGCAAGGAAGGGATAGGGCTTTCCAGGCTATTCTTCCGTTAAGGGGTAAGATTTTGAATGTGGAAAAGGCCATGACGCATAAGGTTTTCGAGAATGAGGAAATTAAAAACATCTATACGGCTTTGGGGGTTACCATTGGTACAGAAGATGACAGTAAGGCTTTGAACCTGGATAAATTACGCTATCATAAAGTGGTAATTATGTGTGATGCGGATGTGGATGGTAGTCATATTGAAACGTTAATATTGACTTTCTTTTTTAGATATATGCGCGAACTGATTGAAGGAGGGCACGTGTATATTGCGACTCCCCCACTTTATTTAGTAAAAAAAGGAGCCAAGAAAAGATATGCCTGGTCGGATAAGGAACGTGATGAAATTGCGGATAGTTTTAACGGCAGCGTGGGAATTCAACGTTATAAAGGTCTTGGAGAAATGAACGCGGAACAATTATGGGATACGACCATGAATCCGGAATTTAGGACATTAAGGCAAATAACAATCGACAATGCTACTGAGACTGATCGTGTATTCTCTATGTTAATGGGTGACGAAGTGCCACCTAGAAGGGAATTTATTGAGAAAAATGCCGTCTATGCGAACATTGATGCATAAAAAATAGTGTTTACACAACAAAAACTCGTGCCATTGGTACGAGTTTTTTAGTTTTAACAAAAATCTAGGAGACTATGAAGTATATATTAGTAATTAGTATTTTATTTTTAAGTGCCTTAGGGTATTCTCAATCGAGTGTAAGTGAATTGTTTGCAGCAGGGAAAAATGATGCGGAAAAATTTTCCGATAGTTATTTTGGGCCTGTATCCGAAGCCGCTATTTATAGTTTGTCCAACGGGTGGTATAATTCCGCGGATTCAAAACCTTTGGGTGGTTTTGAGATATCCATAATTGGTAATATGACCTCTTTTAAGAATAAGGAAGATAAAAAAACATTTGTTTTGAATACAGCTGATTATGAGAACCTTCAGTTTGTAGATGATAGTACTTTCAAACCGGTTTCCACCGCTTTGGGTGATTTGAAAGGGATTGATGTTTTTGTTGAGGGTGAGGTGCTTGGGCTGCCTGTAAGGGAGGAATTTGAGTTGCCTACCGGACTGGCTTCGGAAAATATCAACTTTATACCTACCGCCTTTTTACAGGTTGGCGTAGGGTTAATAAAAGGTATGGAGGTGAAAGCGAGATTTTTGCCTAAAATTAATACGGAAGACGTTGCCCTTGGTCTATATGGTATTGGTTTACAGTATGATTTTACCAAAATATTACCTGCCGATAAGATATTGCCTGTAGCTCTTTCTGCTGTTGTTGGGTATACGCATTTAAATGCGACCTATGACTTTACGGACAGTAATATTGTAGATGGGAGTGATCAGAAAATTGATGTGGATATGAATGTTTTAACAGTTCAGGCCGTAGCCTCCACCAAACTTCCTGTTATAAATTTTTATGGAGGAATTGGGTATGTGTCCGGAAAGTCTACCACAGATGTTTTGGGAACCTACACAGTGCAATCAGGTCCTTTACAAGAAGAAACCTTTACCGATCCTTTTTCATTATCAAGAAGGGCCAGTGGAGTTTCGGGTACTTTGGGAGCTAAATTAAAACTTGGTTTCCTTAGGGTACATGCGGATTATTCCATTGCGGAATTTAACAACCTTGTTATTGGGATAAATTTTGGATTTAGATAAATCTTATATTCAGCTTTTATTCCCTTATAGCAAGTACGTTGCCCTTGGAATCGGCTAATACGGTTTTGTTTTCCGACTCCGTCATAAGTACTACATCTTCCTCTTTTTCTAGTCCAGGATAGGATATGACATATATACTGTCTTTGTGAATCCACTTAAAGTCCGAAATAACGGTTAAATTATTGTTTTGATAGGTATGGTATCTGCCTAGATAGGCATCATTAAAAATCCATTCCTGTTTAACAGTTTGTTTTTGGGTGATGTCAACATCTGCGGAGATATGGGACCATATCCCAATAACAGGATCATTGTTCTCGGTAATTCTAGTGCAATTGCTGGCAAGTAGGATGCCAACTATTGCAAAGAATGAAAGTACTTTTTTCATTTTGTAGGAATTTTCTTAAAATTTGGTACTAAGTAATGAACGTACGGTTTTAACTTTCTATTATATTAATTCGATGTATGGGACAATATTTTAACTTTTTTCGATAAAAGGTCTTCTTATGACGTTTAGTATGATTTGGGAAAACTCACTGTTTGATGAACATTTTACCTCGACCTGTAGATTATTATTAAAACCAACTTCTGGTAAAAATTAGCCGGTTTCTATGAATACGCTAGTATTGTTCTGTTTAAAATCAGTATTTTTGACGGATAAAATTTAACTTAAAATAACCTTATAATGAAAGTTACCGTTGTTGGGGCAGGTGCTGTTGGCGCAAGTTGTGCAGAGTACATTGCTATAAAGAATTTTGCATCAGAAGTTGTTGTGTTGGATATTAAGGAAGGTTTTGCTGAGGGCAAGGCCATGGATTTAATGCAAACGGCTTCATTGAATGGTTTTGATACCAAAATAACTGGGGTCACCAATGATTATAGTAAAACAGCAGGAAGTGATGTGGCAATTATAACATCAGGTATTCCCCGTAAACCAGGAATGACCCGTGAGGAGCTGATCGGGATAAATGCCGGTATTGTGAAAACGGTATCTTCCAATCTTATTGAACATTCCCCTAACGTAATATTGATCGTGGTTAGTAATCCTATGGATACTATGACTTATTTAGTTCATAAAACTACCGATCTGCCAAAAAATAGAATTATTGGAATGGGTGGTGCTTTGGACAGCGCAAGGTTTAAGTACCGATTGGCAGAAGCGTTGGAAGCGCCTATTTCCGATGTAGATGGAATGGTGATAGGTGGTCATAGTGATACTGGAATGGTACCACTTACGGCCCATGCTACAAGAAATAGTATTAAAGTTTCCGAGTTTTTATCGGAAGAACGATTGTCCCAAGTTTCTGAGGATACCAAAGTAGGTGGGGCTACCCTTACCAAATTATTGGGAACAAGTGCGTGGTATGCGCCAGGTGCGGCTGTATCATCCATGGTACAGGCCATAGCTTGTGACCAAAAGAAAATGTTTCCTTGTTCGGCCTTTTTGGAAGGTGAGTACGGTTTAAATGATATTTGTATAGGTGTTCCGGTGCTATTAGGTAAGAATGGTATCGAAAAAATCGTAAAAATAGAATTGGCTGATGCTGAAAAAGCAAAAATGAAAGAAAGTGCCGAGGGTGTAAGAAAGACAAATAGCTTATTATCCCTATAATTCACTAGGGTTGGCAAATATTTAGGGCATCCGTCCATAAAGTTTCAGAATACTGTTGGAGCTGGGCGGATGCCCTTATTTTATAAAACTGATAAATATATTGTTAGTTCCTATGGGAAATAATATATTTGCACGCTATTTAAGAATACCATTTTAAAATAATATAACCAATGCAGAATAAAGGACTTATAAAGCTTTTTGCTTTTTTGTTTGGGCTAGTTAGTATTTATCAGCTATCCTACACTTTTATTACCAGTAGAGTAGAAACGAAAGCGGCTGACTTTGCTACGAACAGAATTTCAGAATCTGAAGAAGATTACCTTGAAAAAAGGGAAGCGCTGGAAGCAGTATATCTGGACTCTATAGGAGGTAATTCCATTTTAGGATATACTAGTTATGATGAGGCTAAGAAAAAGGAGCTAAATAAAGGTCTGGATTTAAAAGGAGGTATTAATGTTACCCTTCAGATATCTATTAAGGATATTTTAAAAGGTCTTGCCAACGATACTAAAAATCCTGTATTCAACAAAGCTTTGGCTGATGCGGATATCGCTTCTAAAAGCAGTGATGCTACCTATATAGATTTGTTTTTTGAATCTTTTGACAAAATAAAAGGAGATACCAAACTGGCTTCCCCCGATATTTTTGCAAACAAAGGTTTGAGCGAGGCTATTAATTTTCAGATGACGGATGATCAGGTAAAACCTATCCTTAGAACTAAGATTGATGAGTCTATTGTTTCTGCCTTTGAAGTACTTCGTGAGCGTATTGATGGTTTTGGTGTTACTCAACCCAACATTCAGCGTGAGGGGAATTCTGGTCGAATATTAGTGGAGTTACCGGGAGCAAGGGATATTGGTCGTGCACAGGATCTATTGTCCAGTACGGCCCAATTGGAATTCTGGGAAACGTATAAACAAAGTAACCCTAGCTTAAGCAACTTCTTACAGGCAGCCAATGAAAGATTAAAGAATTTGGTGGAGGTAGAAAAACCTGAAGTATCTGTGAAGCCTGAATCAGAATTGGATTCTTTGTTGTCCGATGTGTCCCAAGATTCTTTAGACTTTTCCCAGGATGTTAATCCGCTGTTCAGTTTGTTGATACCAGCGAATCCTAACGGAAATGCTTTGGTTAGCGCAGCTATACAGGATACGGCCAAAATTGGCGAATATCTTAGAATGAAGGAAATACGTCGTCTTATACCGGCAGATATACAATTCGTTAAATTTGTATGGGAACGTCCAACCGAAGGTTCGGAAATTGTTGAGTTATATGCTTTAAAATCCAACAGGGACAATACTCCAAGAATTAGTGGGGATGTTGTTTCAGACGCCTCTGATACTTTCGATCAATTCAATAAACCTGCGGTATCTATGACCATGAATACCAAAGGGGCAAAGGAATGGGAGGAATTAACCGGAGATGCCTTTAATAATCAGACAGGCATCGCGATTGTTTTGGATAATAAAGTGTATACAGCTCCAGGAGTTTCTTCAGGACCTATATCCGGAGGTCGTTCAGAGATTACTGGTACTTTTACCATCAATGAGACCAAGGATATTGCCAACGTATTAAGAGCTGGTAAGCTACCTGCCTCTGCAGAGATCATTCAGTCGGAAATTGTAGGGCCTTCTTTGGGACAGGAAGCTATTAACAGTGGATTCTTTTCGTTTATGATCGCCATGGCGATTGTATTGACTTGGATGATTTTTTATTATGGTAAGGCAGGAATTTTTGCGGATATCGCCCTACTTCTAAACATCCTGTTGATCTTTGGTGTATTGGTAAGTTTAAATGCGGTACTTACGCTACCTGGAATTGCGGGTATCGTTTTAACTATAGGTATGTCGGTGGATGCCAACGTACTTATTTTTGAACGTATAAAAGAGGAATTGTCAAAAGGAAAAGGGCAGAGTCAGGCTATAGCGGATGGTTTTGGAAATGCACTTTCTTCTATTTTGGATGCCAACATAACAACTGGTTTAACAGCGCTTATATTATTTGTATTTGGTTCTGGACCTATTAAAGGTTTTGCTACTACTTTATTGATAGGTATTGTTACTTCCTTGTTTACGGCCATATTTATTACTAGACTATTGGTTGATTGGTATGTAAGTGGAAAAGGACGAAAGTTGGAATTCTCTACGGTAATGACCAAAAATTTGTTCAAGAATATCAGTATCGATTTCTTGAGAAAAAGAAAGATAGCTTATATAGTGTCTTCCATTTTGGTGGCTATAGGTCTTTTTTCATTATTTACCCAAGGATTGAAACAAGGGGTCGATTTTATTGGAGGTCGTTCTTATACGGTGAGATTTGAGAAAATGGTGAATCCATCTGAAATCGCTTCTGAATTGAATACCGTCTTTGGCAGTGGTACAAATGTTAAAACTTATGGTGAGGCCAATCAAATAAAAATTACCACACCTTATAAAGTAGATGTTGAAGGAATAGAAGTAGATAGCGAAATACAAAATAAGCTTTATACTTCCCTTCAGAAATATTTACCGGATGGTACCACTTTTGATAATTTTATTATCGGTAGCGGTACAAGTTCCTTGGGAATCCTTCAATCTATAAAAGTAGGGCCCACCATTGCGGATGATATTAAAAAGAATGCCTTCCTTGCCATTATTGGTTCTTTGGCTGTGGTGTTCCTTTATATTCTTTTTAGATTCCGTAGATGGCAGTTTTCTTTGGGAGCGGTTGTGGCTGTGTTTCATGATATATTGATTGTATTGGGTGTGTTCTCCATCTTTGGTGAGCTAATGCCTTTTAGTATGGAGATCGACCAAGCTTTTATTGCGGCTATACTAACTGTAATTGGGTATTCATTGAATGATACCGTGGTGGTGTTTGACCGTATTAGGGAAATTATTGCTGAGAAAGGATGGAAAGCAGGTGAGAACACTAACTTGGCGCTAAACAGTACCTTGAGTAGAACGGTGAATACCTCCATGACGACCTTAGTGGTGTTGTTGGCGATATTTATTTTTGGAGGAGAGTCTCTACGAGGGTTTATGTTCGCGATGATCATCGGGGTCGTTGTAGGTACCTATTCATCTTTGTTCATTGCAACTCCTGTAATGTTCGACACCTTGAAGAAAAAAGCAAATTTTGTAAAGGAAGAGGAATAAACCTCTAACCAATTATAATAAAAAAGGCCGCTGTTGAGCGGCCTTTTTTATTAAATAATTTTCCCAATTGATCCCTGGGGAGTTGTTTTTAACTCGTAGATATATTGAGGTTCCAATCCTGGTTCTTTTCTATGGGATACGAATATAATGGCCGTATTACTTTCCTTGGCTATTTTGTTTACAAGGGATATAAAAAGCATGGCGCTTTCATCGTCCAAGCCTGCTGTTGGTTCATCCAAAATTAATAGTGGGGGGTGTTTTATCATAGCTCTGGCAGTCATGGTCATACGCTGTTGGCCAGTGGATAAGTCTGCAAAATTAACGTCCCTTAGGTGCCATAGGTCTAAAATAACTAGCCATTCTTTGGCAAGGGCCCTTTGGTTTTCAGTAGCCATTAAATAGAGTCCAACAGAATCGTTCATCCCGGATATGACCATGTTCATGGTGGAATGTAGGCCTGAAAACTTGTCTGTCATGGAAGGGGTGTAATACCCAATTCTTTTCTTTATATCCCAAACGCTCTCCCCTGTTCCCTTTTGTTGACCGAAAAGGAAAAGTTCCTGGCCATACCCTTTATGGTTGTCACCTGTAATCATGGATAGTAGGGTTGATTTGCCGCTTCCATTCTGACCTTTTAATTGCCAGAACTCACCTTGTTTTATGGTCCAATTAATACTGTCGAGTATTTTTTTATTCCCATAGGTCACGCTTATGTTCCTGCAGTCTATTAAAATGGGTTCCTTATAATCTGGTTGTGTAATCGGCATAGGAATTTGGCCCGAAAAGGGGGATGCCAAAGCTGTGGTGATATTTTCATCCGCCTGTAAACCATTTGGAAGCACTTTTATTGTGGTGTTTTCCAATATCATCCTTTGGGTTATAAAAGGAAGGATATCTGCTTTTCGGCTTATTAGTTGAACAATAAAGGTGCTTAGGGAAATATGGTCAAGTGCCAATTTTAAGTCCTTTTGTGAGTCTTTGTCCAAATTGTCAAAGGGATTATCCAAAACAATATAATCCGGCTTTAAATCAAAGATATATTTCAATAGCGCCTTTTTTTGTTCTCCACTGGACATGGTTTTTAGGCTTTGCCGCGCATTCTGATTAATTACCTTAATATCATGCCGTTCCTCTTCGTCTATAAATTGAGTTAGGCTTATTTTGGAAAATAGTATTCCCTGTAAATCTTGAAGAGCTTCAAATCCATCTAGAGGTGTGCCTTCCAATAGTTTTGTTATAAACTTATTTTTTTGGGAATTGTTATTTATAAATACGGCCCAATGTATTTTGCGATTCATGTAAGATATCTTTTTAAAAAATTCGAAAGAAAATGGTCAAGGTTGCGGTCTTGGTTGGTATATGGATTTTATTTGTTGTGCTAAGAACTTTAAGTTTTAAGGTCAAGGCCCAGTATCTAACTTTACAAGGAAATTTGGGTTGGTGGTTGTCATAGATGGTAAATAAGTTAAAGGCAAACATTTTGCACGGTGGTAAGTGTCTACCTATGTTATTGTTCATGGTATGGGGATATAGTGGAAAAGAACAATTTATGGGTAAAAATAACATTTGCCTTTAAGTCAATAGGGCAAAATCTGGTATGGTACCAATAGGCTTGTAAATTAATATCGTTAAAATTTAAAATCAGTGCTGAAACTTGTAATGGTTTGATGTTTTTGCGGGTTGAATGCACTAAAGTAGTAATTTTACGCGTATCGAAATCCTAAGGTCAATCCCAAAAATAGCAATCTGAGACGTTTTTTATGGTGTTGTCCTATATGTGATGGAATCTCCGACAGCCAAAGACCATTTATCCGATAGACCTGCGTTTACTTCAAGAACATATTTTACAGGTACTTTGGAAGATAAGCTGTTTTCGTTCATAGGTTGTGCATTTTTTTGAAAACTAGCAATGCGCATTTGATCGTCCAGATAAATTAAATCCAAGGGTAAGGCGGTATTTTTCATATAAAAGGAGCGCATGGATACATCGTCAAAAACAAAAAGCATGCCCTCTGTGGGTTGCATGGAGGTCCGGTACATGAGTCCTGTTTCCCGTTCGTAGTCGGTATCCGCTATCTCTATATCCAAAGTTATTAGTAAGGAATCCGATTCTTGTTGAAGAATACGAAGTTCCCCTTCCTTGTTAAAGGTAACCTCAGTTGTTGTTATGGCTTTTTTAGTTTCTTCCTTACAGGAAAGCTGAATGACAAAACATAGAACCAAAAGTAGATAGATTTTATTATTTCCCATTTTACATTTTCAGAGGGTTGTACGTATTTTTTGATTTTTCCCCTATTTCTACTTTATTGTTCCGGATTTTGGTCTAAGAATGTAATAAAACCCGATTAAAATGAATGGTATGCTCAACCATTGTCCGGTAGATAATAGCCCAAGGGACTCCTCAAAGCCTCCTTGGCTCTTTTTTACGTATTCTACAAAGAATCGCACGGTCCATAAAAGTACCAAGAATACGCCGAAAAGGAATCCAATTTTATCTTTTTTGTTGGTTTTCCAATATAAATAATATAAAATGGCAAAGACGAAAATATAGCAAATACCCTCGTATAACTGTGCTGGGTGCCTGTAAGGGATGGCTTCCAAGAATTCCGAAAACCTAGGGTCTTTTTCAATAAGGTTATAGGCGGCGTTTACAGATTTTTCTTTGGTAATGGATAAGGCTTTGTAAGCAGGCATATCGTCAGAATCGCGCACGAACCTTGTTGCTAAAGCATAGGATTTTTCAACTGGTTTGCCATTGATCTCAGAATTGAAGAAATTCCCTAATCGAACGCAAAAGGCACCTATGGATACGGGTATAACAATGCGATCTAAAATCCAGAGAATTTTAAATTCTGGATATTTTCTGGTATAAAGATACATGCCTATAATGATTCCTATGGCTGCCCCGTGACTTGCCAGGCCAGTAAATCCGGTAAATTCGTAACCATTAATAAATCCGAAAAGCGTACTATCGGCACTTGCCCGAATGGGTAGTAAAATTTCCAATATATGGTTTTGATAATAGGCCCAATCGTAAAAGAAAACATGGCCTAGTCGTGCACCTAGCATGGTGGCTAAAACGGTGTATATGAAAAGGGAGTCTAATTGTTCTAGGGATTTTTTTTCTTTTAAAAATATCTTCTTCATAATATACCAGCCCAGAGCGAATGCAATTATCCAAAGAAGATTGTAATATTTTATTTGTATTACCCCAATTTTAAAAAGTGTATCGGCGGGATTCCAAGTAAAGCCTAAAAAGTACATCTACAATTTTTTTAGGGACTAAGATAAGTAAATACTGGAAAGAAAAGTGGACTGAAATAGGTTAATTTGGAAATGTGTTTATTTGAAAACTTATTAATGGATCTACCCCAATGTTGATATTTAATTTAGAAGGAGGCAAAGGGTGGGGAATTCATGGTACAGGGTCGTAACCACTTCCTCCCCATGGATTGCAGCTAATTATTCTTTTAAGTGACAACCATCCTCCTTTGAATAATCCGTGTTTTTGCAAAGCTTTCAAGGTGTATTGAGAACAGGTAGGTGAATAGCGACAGGAGGCAGGAGTTAGAGGGGAAATAAAGCTTTGGTAAAATTTGACCAAAAGGATGAATGGGGCAATTAATATTTTTTTCATCTTTTTAAGAATTTTATATTAATCAGAAAATGAATCTAAGGGAAATTTTCTGTTTACACCAAACACTTCTCATTTTGAATAAAAAAATAGTCACTTAGGTTGTTCGGTAAAAAAACAAATTATGTTTATGTCTTATAACACCACTAAATACGGTTCATTTACGAAAGGCTAAAGGTAGTACCGTCTTTGCCGTCATTCAATTGAATGCCCATTTCTGCCAATTGGTCCCTTATTTTATCCGATGTAGAAAAATCCTTGTTAGCACGCGCTTCATTGCGTAACTGGATTAAAAGGCCAACAACATTACCTAATTTATCCGAATTTATTCCTGCATTATTCTGATTTTCCAATCCCAATAAGTCAAAAACGAAAATTTGCATGGTTTCTAATAAAAGATCTTTATCCTTTTTGGATATAGTTTCCTTGCCCTCTTTTATTAGGTTGATGTGTTTCACTGCTTCAAACAAATTGGCAGTTAGCATAGGAGTATTAAAATCATCGTTCATGGCATCATAACCTTTCTGTTTCCATGCCTCCACATTAAAGTTGGATGATGATGCTGTAGGGAGTTTTTCCAAGTTGCCAAGTGCATCCATCAGTTTTTGATACCCTTTTTCAGATGCTAAAAGTGCGTCGTTACTAAGGTCCAAGATGCTGGTATAGTGGGCCTGCATCATGAAAAAGCGAACAACAGATGGAGTGTAAGGTTTGCTGAGGATGTTATTTTCTCCGGAAAACATTTCATTCGGCAAAATATTATTGCCCGTGGACTTGGCCATTTTTTTTCCATTCAAGGTCAGCATGTTGGCGTGCAGCCAATATTTTACTGGTGCATGGCCATTACAGGCTTCTGCTTGCGCAATTTCACATTCATGATGTGGGAATTTAAGATCCATGCCACCTCCGTGTATGTCGAATGTTTCTCCTAAATATTTGGTACTCATAGCGGTGCATTCCAAATGCCATCCTGGAAAACCATCCCCCCAAGGGGAAGGCCAGCGCATAATATGCTGTGATTCCGCTTTTTTCCATAAGGCAAAATCCTGTGGACTCTTTTTGTCGTCCTGTGCAGTCAATTCACGGGTATTGGCAACCATATCCTCCAATTTTCTCCCGCTTAATTTCCCGTAAACATTGGTTTTGTTGAATTTTTCAACATCAAAATAAACAGAGCCGTTAATTTCATAAGCATATCCTTTTTCTAGAATATTCTTTATGATTTCAATTTGCTCAATAATATGACCCGTTGCGGTCGGTTCTATGCTAGGGGGTAAAAAATTGAATTTTTGTAGAATGTTATGGAAATCCAAGGTGTATTGTTGAACGACCTCCATAGGCTCCAATTGTTCCAATCGCGCTTTTTTGGCAATCTTATCCTCGCCGTCTTCTGCATCATTTTCCAAATGCCCGGCATCGGTAATATTTCGAACATAGCGTACCTTGTATCCCAAATGCCTTAAATATCTGAAAATCATATCAAAAGACATGAAGGTTCGGCAGTTGCCCAAATGTACATTACTGTAAACGGTTGGCCCGCAGACATACATGCCTACATAACCTTCGTTCAACGGTTCAAAATTTTCCTTTTTCCCTGAAAGAGAATTATAAACTTTTAATTTTTGAGTTTGGTGCAAAGGCATTTTTAAACGGGACAATTAAAATTTAGTATCAATGTTTATATAGTCCAGGAATTCTCTTCTAACAGCCTCGTTTTTGAATTCTCCACCGTATTCGGCTGTCACCGTACTACTTTCAATATCACGTATGCCTCGGGAATTTACACATAAATGCTTGGCGTCTATTACACAGGCAACATCTTCCGTGCCCAAAACCTGTTGAAGTTCCCTTACAATCTGAATGGTAAGTCGCTCTTGAACCTGTGGTCTTTTCGCGTAATAATCTACAATTCTGTTCATTTTTGATAAACCTACAACGGTACCTTTGGAAATGTAGGCCACGTGGGCTTTTCCTACTATAGGTAATAAGTGATGCTCACAGGTGGAGTAGAGTGTAATATTTTTTTCAACTAACATTTCACCATACTTATATTTATTGTCGAAAGTAGATGATTTGGGTCTTTTCTTGGGATCTAGTCCTCCAAAAATTTCTTGAACGAACATTTTGGCTACCCTGTTCGGAGTACCCTTAAGGCTGTCGTCCTCTAGGTCAAGTCCTAAGGTCAGCATTATTTCGTTTACACTACCTTTAATGCGGGCTATTTTTTCTTCATCACTTAGTACAAATGCATCCTCACGTAATGGTGTGTCCTCAGCAGCGGAAACGTGATCGTCCCCCAACTCTTCAAAATGCTTTTCCAATGCGTTGTTGATTTTCATTAAAATATTGCTTTTTAAGGCAGCAAAGATATACATTATATGCCACTTTATACCATGTTTGCATTGTTACACAACATAAATTAGTGTTAACTAGACTAGGCGATTACTTTTGGAAATCCCAAATTTTGTAGGTATTCATGAGCAGGTTGGTTGTCGTCTTTGGTTTTGTTTGGTGTTTAGGTGCCACCATGGCCATGGCCCAAGTGGCTCCTGATTGTTCCAATGCGGTGCCAATTTGTAATAATACGCCAGTAAATGGGGGTACCAATGGATTTGGGACAGACGATTTTAAAGGAGCCTCCAAATCCGGTTGTTTGGAAAAAACAACTTCAGGAGCCATTGAATCCAATGCTGCTTGGTATAAATTTAGGACAGGTGCCTCCGGCCAATTGGGGTTTAATATTGGTTTTGATGCCAATGAGGATTGGGACTTTGCACTGTATAAAGCTAGTGACTGCAATTCCCTGGGCGACCCGGTTAGATGTAATTTTTTTGATAATAGGGAGGCGAACAGTTTTATTGGCGTGGGTGAGGATCCCAAAGGAGTTACGGACAATGTTCAATATGAGGAATGGTTGGAAGTTGCCCCCGGTGAAGACTACTATCTGCTGGTCAATAATTTTAGTAATATCAATTCAGGATTTTCCATTCAGTTTACAGGTCAAATTTTTGTTACCAACCCTTATGACGCCTTGGATTGCTCCATAATAAGTAATCTTTTGGGTCCCCCAATTTCGGCATGTGATAACGAAAACATAGTATTGGATGCCACTACCGCCAATGTGGTAAGTTACACATGGTACAAGGACGAAGGGAACGGTTATGCTATTATTCCAGGAGAGGTTAAGGCTACATTAAATGTTCCGGAAGCCGCTCTGTACCGGGTAGAGGTCATTACCAAATCCCAGAATAATATTATTAGTGATGTACAAGTGGGATTTTCCCAAGCGCCAACAACATCTCCCGTAAGTGATGAATACCTTTGTCTGGATTCTGAATATTTGTATTTAAGTGATAAGGGTCAAATGGCTTTGGGCGGACAATCTGGGAACGAGGTAATTATTTCTTATCATGCTAGTTCCGCCGATGCCCAGGCAGGGGTAAATGCCTTGCCATTGGAGTATAAGTTGCAATTAGGGGAACAACAGATATACATCAGGGCCACCTCAGTGAAGAATCCCAGATGCTATGATGCTTCAGAGGATTTTAAATTAACGATTCATGAACCTTTGCCTCCTAATTTTCCCTTGGAGGTTTTTCTCTGTGAAGGGGAGGTCAATACTATAATAGGAGAGACCGTTTCAGATCCAGAATATGATTACCTCTGGAGCACTGGCGAATTAACTTCCAGTATAACCGTTAGCCAAGGTGGGGATTATTCCTTGACTATTACGAATAAATTAGGTGTTTCTGCCTGTGATAATACTTTTTCGATTGCCGTATATGTTTCAAAAACTCCACATATAAAAGAGGTTTTGATCGAGGATTTACAGGATAGCAATACTTTTACTGTTATTCCTGATAGAGAAGGTGATTTCGAATTTCGTTTGGACGATGGGGCATATCGGTCAGATAATAAATTTTATAATGTACTTCCTGGTAGGTATGATGTTACATTGAACGATTTGAATGGCTGTGGGTCTGCCACGGAAACCATTGTTGTAGTGGGTTTTCCTAAATTTTTCACGCCTAATGGCGACGGAGTAAACGATTTGTGGAATATGGAAGAAATTTCCAGTTTGGAAGAACCTATTTTAATGGTTTATGACCGGTATGGTAAGTTGCTTAAGCAATTGTCCCAGAATAGTATGGGGTGGGACGGTACCTATAATGGAGAAGCCTTGCCTTCTGATGATTATTGGTTTAAGTTGAGCTTTCTAGATCAGAATGGGCAACGTACAATAGCGAAGTATATCAACAGCCATTTTTCATTAAAACGTTAGTGGTAAAAAGTTGGGGGTGTACTTAAATTGTATCCTACAAATCTTGACGGCCTATAGGGGGGGTAAATTTAAATATTCACAAATGAACTAATGGTGTCCGTGGGTCTTAGGGCACCTGTGGAAAAGTTTAGGTTTTGCGATAATATATGCCTCGTTTATACTAAATCTTTTTCATAAGAGTTATTATACTTGACCTAAGTATATATTTAGCCCCAATATCTATGCGGACTTTTATCTGTTCAGTATGTGTTATGTTGTTGTTTATCGGCAATTTGCATTCTCAAAACTCACCTGATTGCAGGACTGCTATTCCAGTTTGTGCCGATGCCCCAATAACGGGCGTTGCAGATGGCGGAGGTATAGACGATTTTGATCCGGACGTGGTTCGGCAAACGGGGTGTTTGGAAAAAGGCAGTAATATTTCTGCCAACATAGAGAACAATACCTCTTGGTATGTGTTTAGGGCCGGAACGGATGGTCAGGTCGGATTTGATATCCAAGCATTGCCCGTTGGTAGTAGCACAACAATTACTGCAGAATGGGATTTTGCGGTCTATGGCCCCGATGTGGATTGTTTAACAATCGGTAGTGCGGGGGTAGAACCCATTCGTTGTAACTACGAAACCAATAATACGCGTTATACGGGAATAGGGATTAATCCTGAGAATGGGGATGTGGGAGCCCCATTTGTAAAACAGTCCCAAAACACCTACGATGAGTGGTTGGATGTGCAAGCTGGAGAAATCTATTATATCCTAATAAATAACTGGAATACCAATTTTGATGATGAACCGGAGTCTTTTGAGCTGACCTTTACCACTACATCGGTGGATGATGATCCAAATGACGTTTTGGACTGTACCCTTAGGGATGAGTTTTTGGGATTGGATATTATAGCCTGTGAGGATGATCCAGATGACATTACGCTGTCTGCACTCAATTCTATTGCCGGGCCTAATATTGCCAATATTACATGGTCTGTTGACTATGATGATGATGGGGCAATAGATGACCCCAATTTAGCTTCGGGGCCCACGGAGTATGAATATACGGTAACCAGTCGCAATACGGCTCGTTATTTTGTGGAAATTATAACATCGGAAATTCCATCGACCGTAATTACTGATGATATATTAATCACCTATTTTGGAACACCTGACCTTCAGGAGGTAATCGTAAGGGATGACCTTTCCGATAACAATATTGTAGAATTTGTGGTGGCCAACCCGGACGGTAATTATGAATATGCCATTAATGGAGGTGAGTTTCAGGATGATCCCGTTTTTAACAATGTGCCCCCAGGTGTAAATACGGTAATCATCAACGATAAATATGGCTGCGGTACTACGGAACCTATTGAATTTTTAGTGGTAGGGTATCCTAAATTTTTTACGCCCAATGCCGATGGTGTTCATGACCGTTGGAATGTCTATGGAATATCTACCTTAACAGATCCAGTGGTGTTTATTTTTGATCGATATGGCAAACTGCTGAAGCAAATTGATGAAACCACTATTGGTTGGGATGGTACTTTTAATGGAAAGCCTATGCCTTCATCCGACTACTGGTTTAGAATGGATTATTCCCGGGAAGAAGATGGTATTATAGTGGCGCGATCTATCAGGACCCACTTTACCTTGAAGCGATAATCCAATTATTCCTTGGACCTATATTTCAGTTGTCGCTGGCTTATTGAAATACGATGGTAGAACATATCCCATTTTTTTTTGGAGAGGTTTCAGCTTTAATGCTATTTGTCATAAAACAAAAAAGACGGGTAAATCCCGTCTTTTTTGTTTCTAAAATACTGTAATCGTTAAAAATTCAAGGTATATCCTAAACTCACTACCGAGTTCTTATTGGTAATACTTGCCGGGGTAGGAAGTCCCACGTCATAAAGTTGTTTGTTAATATCCTGCGCGGAGTAGTTGTAGGACAGGTCCAGTCTGCTTCCTCCAAAATTATAGCCGATACCGCCAGAATAACCCTTAAGATCCCCAATGGTCTCTCCGTTGGCATACGGACTTTGTTCAAACCTATATCCAGCCCTTAGGCTAAGTGCTAAAATGCGGTATTCCCCACCTAATCTAAAAGTGGATACGGAACTTAATGTGTTCGAAATAAAATTATTTTCCGCTGCAAAACTTGGATCTGAATCTGGTCTCAATTCGGCTTTGGACATATCCTGGTATCCATAATCAAAGCTTATAAGGCCGTTCTGTCCAAAAATAACAGCTAAACTTCCTGTTAATTTCCCTGGTATTTTAATGGTGTAGTCCTCGTAAACATTTATGATATTAAAATTGATAAATGAAATATCGCTATCTGCTAGATCTGAATATATTTTTTGGGAGGTTTCGTCTGATAAATTGTACCAGGTTGGGGATTGATAACTACCACCGATCCTAAAATTTTCATTTAATTTCCCAATGGCCCCTAAGCTAAAGGAAAAACCATTTCCTTGGGTCCTAAGTAAATTATCGAATATTATGGTCTGAATTTCCGAATTGGAATCAAAGCCTCTTTCGGACAGTCGGGTAAGTTTGTCCATGAATACACTGTGAATGTTCAGGGAAGCTCCCAGATACAGGTTGCTACCGTACTGTGAAGCCAAGTTGGCGGTAAACTTACTATTATACCCCGCAGTACTCTGAGAGAAATTTTGGTTAAGGGTACTGTATTTGGCATTGGAGATGTAATCGGTATTATTGTCGTCCGAGAAATCTACAGGGTCTAATATACCGCCGTAATAACCTAAAAATGCCTGTTGATCAACAAATCCTAGGCTGGCCCCAATGTCAAGATAAGCTTCTTCTATATACTCGCCATCCTGAATTAAAAGTGGCCCAAAGGGTACGCCATTGGCCAAATCCAAAAAGTAGTTGTCTATGCCCTGATTGCTATTGCCTGCAACAAAGAGGTCATCGTCAAAATTTTTAATTAAATCATAGTTAAATGCCAGGGCTATTTTCTTCCACGGAGAACTGCTGTTGGTGCTTTTAAATACAAAAACACCTCCTACCTGGTTGAGGTCAACAGAGTTTAATGAGGAGTTGGAGCTAGCGTTAAAATAAGAGGCATCATTTTTAGCGTTGTAATTTGATCCTGTAAAGGATAACAAGCTATTGTTGAAAACGGCCGAACCGGCAGGATTTATGCTTAGGGATGATAAATCTCCTCCCAGTGCGCCAAAGGCGCCATTTAATCCCTGAAAACGTGCTGTTCCATAGGAGCCTTCTCCGCTCATCCTTAAAACATCATTAATGTTTTGAGCGCTGGCAAATGCACATAACAATAGTAGAATGAAAGTGTAATTCCTTTTCATTTTAATTTTTTTTAGAAAGTTTTTATTGAAATTAGGGCCATATAGTCTAGTTGCGCCTTCCACTACTTCTAGTGGCTGAAGACGACGATCGTGAAGAAGAACTGCTAGAGCTTCTAATGCTGCCACTGGAACTGTTGGAGCTGCTAGAACTTCTATAGGTGCTACTCGATGACTTGGTTGGGGTACTGCTAGAGCTACTTCTGTAGTTTCCGCTTGAAGACCTTGTTGTGGTTGAGCTGCCAGAGCTTCTATAGGTAGCGGTTCTGGGAGCTGTGCCCTTATAGGTTCCGCTAGAGTTGCTGCTCCTGTATGTCTGATTGCTTCTGGAGCTGTTATTGTAATTTGGTACCGCCCTTGTGCTCCTGCTGGTGCGGTATGATTTGTTTCTTTCTAATGCATCTACTCCAACATTACTACGCGATGTAGTTCCGCTACTGTTCACATTACTACGGCCAGTGGTACTTCTATATCTGCTAGTGCTTGTTCGGTTTGCAGTGCTAATATTTGATCTTCCGTTTAGGGCAGTGCTCCTAAGGTTGGAATTGGGGCTGTAAATACCTCTCCTGCTAGCGTTATAAGCGTAATTCCTATTGTAATAATTATTTCCAAACCTGTTGCGGGAATAGTATGGAGAATAGAAGTAGGGGCTGTAATAGCCTCCATAACCATAACCGTAGCCTCCCCAACCATACCCGTATCCATAGCCTCCCCAACCATGGCCGTATCCGTAGCCTCCCCAGCCCCAGTTGTTCCATCCATAACCGTAACGGTTCCACCTCCATGGATTGTGGTAGCCGTAATGGCCGCCGTAGAAACCTCCGTAAAAGCCCCCGTATCCCCATACAAAAGGTGTTCCTCCCCAGCCCCAGTCGTCATAAATATTTATATTGACACTTGTGGCGTTATCTCCCCAAGAGCCATACCCGTTATAGTCATTATAATTGCCATTGTAACTCAAATCTTGGTTTGTTTCAAGACTGTCGTTTTCCATATTACTATAATATCCATCAACATCGGTAAATACCTCGTTGTCGAGAATTGACCCATATTCATCGGCTCTTTGTCCAAAATAATCCCCATAGTTGTTCTGTTGTGGAGCAACCTGCTGGGTTCTTGGCCGCTGTTCCGTAACACGAACTTGCTGTGTATTGCTGGAATAGATGCCGTCATTATCGTAATACGAGGCTTGCTGGTATGACCCGCAAGATGCCAATACTATGCTAAGGAGTGCAACAGTTGCTGCTATATGTATTCTTCGGTGGGGTAGAGAATGTATCATCGCTGTAAATTTAATTGTTGAACATTGTAAAAATAGTTAGTTTTGCCGAACTATTTTATATAAATAAAAGGTTGCAAGTTTTGTGCCAAACTTACAAGTATGAGTAAAAATTTAACGAAAAGAGCGGAGGATTATTCCAAATGGTATAATGAGCTAGTTGTGAAAGCGGATTTAGCTGAAAATTCGGGTGTTAGGGGCTGTATGGTCATTAAACCTTATGGCTATGCTATATGGGAAAAGATGCAGGCACAATTGGATATTATGTTCAAGGAAACAGGTCATGAGAATGCCTATTTTCCATTATTTATACCCAAATCCTATTTGAGTAAAGAGGCCAGTCATGTGGAGGGTTTTGCAAAGGAATGTGCCGTAGTCACCCATTATAGGTTAAAGAACGCAGAGGATGGTAGCGGTATCATTGTAGATCCGGAAGCTAAACTGGAGGAGGAGTTGATTGTAAGGCCAACCTCGGAGACCATTATATGGGATACCTATAGAAGGTGGATTCAGTCTTATCGTGATTTGCCACTTTTGATTAACCAATGGGCCAATGTGGTGCGATGGGAAATGCGTACCCGTCTTTTCTTAAGAACAGCAGAATTTTTGTGGCAGGAGGGGCATACAGCACATGCAACTGAAAAAGAAGCTATAGCAGAGGCAGAGCAAATGATGAACATTTATGCTGAATTTGTAGAGGATTATATGGCGGTGCCGGTCATAAAAGGTACTAAAACGGCAAGTGAACGTTTTGCCGGAGCGTTGGAGACTTATTGTATAGAGGCGCTTATGCAGGATGGTAAGGCTCTGCAGGCGGGTACTTCCCATTTTCTAGGTCAAAATTTCGCTAAGGCTTTTGATGTAAAATTTGCAACCAAGGAAGGGGTGCAGGAATATGTTTGGGCAACTTCTTGGGGAGTTTCTACAAGATTAATGGGAGCATTGATCATGACCCATAGCGATGATAACGGACTTGTTCTGCCTCCAAAACTAGCTCCGATACAAGTGGTAATTGTGCCCATTTATAAAGGGGAAGATCAATTGGATGCTATATCGGAAAGAGTGTCACCTTTGGTAAAGGAGTTGAGGTCCAAAGGAATCACGGTAAAATATGACAACAGGGATACGCACAAACCGGGCTTTAAGTTCAATGAGTACGAGTTGAAAGGAGTGCCGGTTCGCTTGGCCATAGGACAAAGAGATATGGATAATGGTACCTATGAAGTAGCTAGAAGGGATACGTTTGAGAAAGAAACCGTAAAGAGTGATGAAGTAGTGGCGAAAATTGAGTTTTTGTTGGAAGATATTCAGCTAAATATCCATAATAAGGCCCTGGAACATAGAAGAGCCCATATCACAGAGGTAAATTCTTATGAAGAGTTTAAAAAAGTTTTAGAAGATAAGGGAGGCTTCTTGTCGGCACATTGGGATGGGACGCCAGAAACGGAAGAATTGGTCAAAGAGCAAACAAAAGCTACTATTCGCTGTATTCCTATCGATGCCAAAGAGGAAGCTGGAGTCTGTATGGTAACCGGAAAACCGTCCTCAAAAAGAGTTCTTTTTGCCAAGGCTTATTAAAAGATTTTAAAAATTTTCAAAATTTTTTATTTAGGTCTTGCTATAGTAAAAAATAATTGTATTTTTGCATCCGCAATTATGCGATTTGATGGTCCGTTCGTCTAGGGGTTAGGACGCCAGGTTTTCATCCTGGTAACAGGGGTTCGATTCCCCTACGGACTACTAAAGTTATTTTGAAATTTTGGGGTATTGAATTCGACTTAATAATTGTGTCAATAAACCAAAAAATGGTCCGTTCGTCTAGGGGTTAGGACGCCAGGTTTTCATCCTGGTAACAGGGGTTCGATTCCCCTACGGACTACACAGTAGATTTCGGGGTTCATCCCACTAAAAAATTAATTAAATAGAAAATGGCAAATCATAAGTCAGCATTAAAGAGGATTAGAAGGAACGAAGCGGTAAGATTACGTAACAGGTATCAGCACAAAACTACCCGTAACGCTATCAGAAGATTGCGAACAGAGGAGGATAAGAAAGCTGCTGAGACTTTGTTGCCAAGTGTGGTTAGTATGATAGATAGATTGGCCAAGCGCAATATTATCCATTCCAACAAAGCTGCAAACTTAAAGAGCAAGTTAACAAAACAAGTAGCTGCACTATAAGTTTTATAATTTATATATTAGGAACGCCCTTCGCAAGAATGGGCGTTTTTTTTGTTTTAATTATCCACATTATTACGTGGGATAAGGCTTTGGGTTAATATATAATATTAAATTATCAAGATTCTGTTAGGTTAAAGATATGCTTCTGAAAATCGTTGGTATTTAAAAGGAATCCTTTTATATTCGGACTTCATTTACTAAATTCAAACTACTTGAAACCGAAAATAATGGAAATACTACGAACTAAACAGAAATTAGGTTTTATGTTATTTGCAATTCTTTTGGGTTGTAAGTCGCAGCAGGAAAAAGTATCACATGCTCACTCTTCCGAAACTGAACATTCACATTCGAGTAGCCATTATCCCGAATATGATGCAGTAACTGCCCATAAATTAATTTTTCCTTCCCAAGTGCCCGATAGGGTTATATCCAACTTAACGGAAGATCCTGCGCATAGCTTTGCTGTAAATTGGAGAACCGATCAGAAGGTCAAGGCAGGTTATGTGGAAATAGCTTTAGCGACAGATGGACCTGAGTTTTTGTTGAAAGATGTTAGAAGAATTGAAGCTTCCAGTGAAATTTTCGAAAATCAGAATAGAAAGGAGCCACTTGTGAGGGCGATATACCATTCTGCAGTGGTAGATAAGCTACAGCCGAAGACCACCTATATCTACAGGGTTGGTAATGGAAATGAAAGTAATGATGGTTGGAGCGAATGGTTTCAATTTACCACGGCCAGTGCAACCTCTGGAGATCCCTTTAGTTTTATTTATTTTGGAGATGCCCAAAATAATGTCAAATCCCTTTGGTCTAGGGTGATAAGAAATTCTTACCGAAAGTTTCCTGACGTCAAATTTATGTTGCATGCGGGCGATTTAATTAACGATAGGGATGCAAATTTAGAATGGGGAGAATGGTTTTATGCCGGTAGTTTTATTCATGCCACCGTGCCAAGTGTTATGACGCCGGGTAATCATGAATACAGGGATGGTGTATTAACTTCTTTATGGAAACCACAATTCACTTTGCCTGAAAATGGACCAATTGAGGAATTAAAAGAAACCTGTTTTGCAATTGACTATCAAGACATGAAATTGATTTCTATCGATAGCGAAGGTTATGATGAAAGTTTGGAAGCCCGTTCGGCACAGATAAAATGGCTAGATTCCGTATTGCAATCAAATACTAAAAAATGGATAACCATTTTCACGCATTATCCGGTTTATTCTACTAAAGAAGGGCGAGACAATTGGGAGCTGAGAGAAGGTATAAAACCTTTGATAGATAAATATGGTGTAGATTTAGTATTACAAGGGCATGATCACACCTACGCACGAGGATATCCTGATAACGAAGATAAGGGTTTAACTTTGGTGGATGACGCTGGTACCGTTTATGCTGTTTCGATTAGTGGTCCCAAGATGTACGAATCCCAGGACCAGGATTGGATGGTTAGAAGAGGGGAGTACACTCAATTGTTTCAAATAATTTCTGTTAGCCAGGATACCATTAAATATGAGGCGTATACGCCAATTGGTAACTTGTACGATGCTTTTGACCTTGTTAAAAAGGATGGTAAAAAACAATTGATCAACAGGGTGCCGCAAACTCCTGTCCGGCTAAGAAAAGACTTTGTGGAAGAAAAGAAAAGGTAAAGTGTTTTTAGTTGGTTTAGGCTTGTGTTTTTGTGAAAAAACGGGTACTAATCAAGTTTTATTTGATTATACTTAAAGGAAGAACGGCTTTTGCAATGTCCAAGACTTAATAAGAACTAAGGCATGTTTGTGATTTTAAATTACTTTAAGAATAGATTTAATGGTTATTAGACTGAAAACCCATAAGCTAAATGGTTATCTCATAAAAAGAGTGTTTTTGATAATGGCTTTTTTTTTTCTTAATGTGCAGCTGTTTGCTCATGGTGACTTAAGCATGCGTATAGCAGAGAAAACTATCGAGATATCCGAAGAACCCAACAATTTTAAACTTTACTACGAAAGAGGGTTGTTGTACCAGCAGCACAATGAGTACAGCGATGCCCTGGAAGATTACCGTAAATCCCAGGCCTTGGGAAATACAGAAAAGGCTGTGCATTATCGAATTGCCGAGGTGTATTGTTTAACTGAAGACTACAACGAGGCCTTAAAAAGTATAGGCTTTTATTTGGAATTGGATAACATTGATGTAAAGGCTAAAAAACTGGAGGCCCAAATACTGTTCCAGCTACAATCCTATAAAAAATCCTTGGAGGCTTACCGTTATGTAATCCATACTATGGTGGATACCCGTCCCGAGGATATATTGGAATACTGTGACATCATCCTCGCTGAAAACAATAAAAATTATAAGGGTGCTCTGGAAGTCATCCAATCTGGTCTGGAACAACTAGGATCGCATACCTTATCGCTCCAGCTTAAAAAATTAGACTATTTAAAAGATTCCGGTCAAACTGAAAAAGCCTTGGAACAATACAATTATTTTATTCTTCAGTACAACAGAAAAGAGTTCTGGTATTATAAAAAAGCAAAGTATTTAGCAGAAATAAATAAACCACATGAGGCATTCATATCGTTAAAACTGGCTACAGTTGCCATTGGGCAATTGCAGCCAAAGTTTAAAAATATGAGCCCAGTGCTAAAATTAATAGAACAAATAAAAAGCTTGAAAAGCTCCATTAACAACCAAAAATCATGATTAAAAAAAGTATCTTTTTGATAGCTGCCCTGTGTTCGGTGTATTCATTTGCCCAAACCTCTGTTGTAGATATGCCCAATGTCAGTTCCGTTGTGATGACCAACAAGGTGGATCTTCCTCAGAACTCTCCTTCGGTAGTGGTACAAAGGGGGCCTTATTTACAAAGTGGCACCCCAACCAGTGTAGTGGTAAAATGGAGAACGGATACCGCAACCGAATCCGTTGTGAGGTACGGCACATTATTAGGTTCCTTATCTATGAATGAAACAATTACTAATATAACAACTGAACACGAAGTTACCTTAACCGGATTAATGCCCAATACAAAGTATTATTTCAATATAGGCAACCGCACAGAAGTGTTATCAGAAAGTGTTACAGGCGACATGTATGTTATAACGGCACCTACCGCAGGAACCAAACAATTTGTACGAGCATGGATCTTAGGGGATGCAGGTACTGCAAATAACAATCAGCGGAACGTACGGGATGCCTATTACGATTATGTTGCTAATGCCCCCATAAATACGGATAAAACAGATATGATGTTGTTTTTAGGGGATAATGCCTATAAAAATGGGACAGATGAAGAGTATCAAAATGCTTTTTTTAATATTTATGATGCTATGTTGAAAAAATCTGTGGCATGGTCGTGTTTAGGAAACCATGATGGCTATTCAGCAGAGTCCGCTACACAATCTGGCCCTTATTATGATATCTTTACTTTTCCCACTTCTGCCGAGGCTGGAGGCACTGCCTCTGGAACAGAGGCCTATTACTCTTTTGATTATGCTAATATTCATTTTATAATACTAGACTCCCATCATACAAGTCGTGCTGTAGGGGGGGCTATGTATAATTGGACCTTAACGGATATTCAAAACACAAAACAAGATTGGATCGTGACTCTGTTTCATCATCCAGTTTACACCAAAGGGTCTCATGACTCCGATACCGAAGATCGACTTATTGAAATGCGGGAAAATTTTATGCCAATGATGGAGGCTAACGGTGTTGACCTTATCTTAAACGGTCACAGCCATTCCTATGAACGGTCCTATTTCTTGAACGGGCATTATGGATTTGCCAATACTTTTAATCCGGATGAAATTTTGAACGGTGGTCATACCGTTGGGCCCAATGGAAAAGGAGACGGTAAAACGGATAGCAATGGGGCTTACCAAAAAACTAGTGGAGCTGCGGAAGGCGCCGTATATATAACAACTGGGTCTGCAGGTAAGATATCGGGAGGAGACCTTGACCATCAAGCCATGTCCGTGTCTTTAAACCAACTCGGGTCTTGTGTTATGGAGGTTGAAGATGATGGTAGGGGAGGACAAAACCTGACCGTAAAGTTCATGAGGGACACTGATGGTATCGATGATTATTTTACTATTAACAAGACAGATATAGGTCTAAAAGCAAATGTGAAAGAACCTGAACAAATAGGTGTAGGGTTATTTTACGATGCTCAAGTAGATTTGATCAAACTTAATTTGGATAAAAATGAGCGGCTAAAGAATGTTAAATTCTATAACAACATAGGGAAATTGGTGAAGAAAAGTAGAAAGAAAACTATCAATGTAGGCAAGCTGCCAAAAGGTCTTTATGTTATTGAAGTAATTACGAACATTAAGGCGTATACCGAGTCTATTACGATAGAATAGTGTGGTTAAATTACTAAAATGACCATTCAATAATATCCATTTGAATGGATTTATCCAAAGTAAGAAAGCAAATCCAATGGTACTAAAAAGGCCATGAAATGGTAAAAAGCTGTAGTTGAAAATGAAGAAGATAAGTATTTTATTGGGATTTTTTTTTATTTGTCTGTTGATGTTGTCCGGGAGGCAAACGACCACCCCGTATCAAAAGGATACTGTTCCGGAAAAAGTAGCAGCCTTATATAAGTCCAATTTTCACAAGTTTCAAAATGAGGTGGATTCCTTGGCCGCCCTTACCAATAATGCATCTTCTGTGAACGATTGGGAGGCGCTGAAAGGACAGGTTGAAAAAACTAGGTTGGTCTATAAGGAGATCGAGTTTATCTTTGATTATTATCAAACCTTCTACAATGGTACTTATATCAATGGCGCGCCTTTGCCCAAAGTAAGCGAGTATTTTGAAGCGGACAAAGTTATTGCGCCTGGCGGATTACAGGCATTGGACGAAGCTGTTTATGGGGAAGCCTCAATTGAAAATTTGCAGCACATAAAAGTGTTGGCCAACGGACTTAAGGAGCGGGTAGATTTTATATCAAAAATACATTTGCCCATTCATTTAAAGTCGAGCCAGATTATAGAGTGTATTCGGTCTGGTATCGTTAGGATCTTTACCTTGGGTGTAACAGGATATGATACTCCAGGTTCTGTTAATGGTTTGAAAGAAAGTAAAGTGAGTTGGCAAAGTATGGAATCCACATTTTTATATTTTGAACCAGGGATTTCCCCAGAAGCCAAGGTCCAATTTGAAGCCATCAAAAAACGCTTTATTAAGGGCAAGAAAATATTAAACGCCAATACCCATTTTAATGATTTTGATAGGTTGGCATTTTTAAAGGAGGTAGTCAACCCCTTGTATGCGGCCTTGTTGGAATTTCAAAATTTAAATAACATTGCCCTAGAGCCTTATAAAAAGCATGCCCAAAACTATAAGGCCAAGAATATATTCGACATTGATTTTCTCAACACGGATTTTTATTCAGAACTGGTTTATTTGCCATTGGATAACCCCAAAACCATAGCGTTGGGTAAATTGTTGTTTAAGGACCCCCAGCTTTCCAATGGCAATGTAATGGCCTGTATAAGCTGCCATAACCCAAGCAAAGGTTTTTCTGATGGATTGCCCAAAAGTGAATCCAATCAAAAAGGGGTGTTTACCGCTAGAAATGCCCCAACTTTGATAGATGCAGGCTATTCCACACGCTATTTTTGGGACATGCGCGCATTTGATCTTGAAAAACAAGTGGTACATGTTATAGATAACGATTTGGAGTTCAATACCGATTTTGAGGCCATTATTGGTAAACTGAATCAAAATGCCAATTATAATACATTATTTAAAGAGGCTTATGGTGGTATTGATAAAGAGGATATTAATCAGCGTTCCATAAGTAATGCCATTGCGGCTTATGTAAACTCTTTAAAATCCTTCAATAGCCCGTTTGATAAATATGTGCGAAACGAAACAAAGGATTACCCCGAGAATGCCAAACGGGGATTTAATTTGTTTATGGGGAAAGCGGCCTGCGGAAGTTGCCATTTTGCACCAGTGTTCAATGGTAGTATTCCTCCTTTTTATTTAGAATCGGAATCGGAGGTGTTGGGCATTACCCAAGGCTTTGATTCCATTGCCCCAAAGTTGGATATGGATTTGGGACGCATAGACAATGGTTTAAAACTGGAGAACCATCCTTTTTTTAAAAATTCTTTTAAAACGGTTACTGTCAGAAATATAGCCTTAACAGCGCCCTACATGCATAACGGTTTATTTGGCACCTTGGAAGATGTTTTGGCGTTTTACAACCTCGGTGGAGGTGCAGGAATGGGCTTGGAGGTGGAAAATCAAACGCTGCCCGATGCGCCCTTGGACCTGTCCCAGCAGGAGATTAATGATATTATAGCCTTTATGGAGACACTAACGGATACCTCAAGTTTTAAGACTAATATGAATTAAATGGTTGGTGTTGGAACTAGTCTTTAAGTGTATTTTGGACTATGCCAATCCAAATAATGTCGTTCTTTATATGATGCCGTTTTATGCTTAATAAAATTTAATATGAAGTGCCAAGGTCAGTCGAGTACTTAATTGTTTTCTTAGTGATAATTTTAAGTAAATTCGATTTTAAAACCAACAGCCATTAAATGGAGTGGAAATTGGGTTTTCGATTGGGAATTCACTTGGCTTAGATACGATTTTCTACCGAAAATAAAGCCGACTGACCTTAATTTTCATTGGATTTACTCCCTTTGTTTTAATATTTTAGTGTGCGGAATTCTGTAGGGGTAACCCCTTTGATTTCTTTGAATTTTCTATTGAAGTTTGCTATAGTTGCAAATCCGCATTTTTCAGAAATATGGGAAATGGACAGGTCCGGATTGGTGTAAATTAGTTGGCAGGCATTTTCAATTCGTATTTCGATCAAAAATTGAAAAAAGGTTTTATTGGTTCTCTTCTTAAAATACCGGCAAAAGGAGTTCTTGTTCATGTGGGCCTGACCTGCAATTTCTTCCAGGGTAATAGGTTCGTGAAACTTTTCCATAGCATATTTAAAAACATCGTTCATCCGCTTTCCTTCATCGTCTGTATATTTCTTTTTGTAAACAAAAGACGAGAGGGAATTTGTTTCAGCGATACTGATCAGATTTATAATTTTTAAAAGTGTTGCTATCCTTTCTATTTTATTTTGATGGGGTAGCTTTTTGAATTGTTTGGTGATTTTTTGTTTATTGGAAAGTACCCTCATGCCGTATTCGGAGCCTTGGAAAAATGGCTTGGTACTCACCATATCCGCCAAATCAAAAAAATGTTCCCCAAAAGAGTTTTTGTTAAAAAATAGGGAATACTGGATAGATTCATCACTTTTGTTGAGGTCACTTTTAAAGACATGGGGAACAAATCCGCCGATTACTAAGATATCATTCTCCTTATAGTCGTTTATGGTGTCGGCTACCACGAAAGACCCTGCACCTTTCACGACAAGACTAATTTGTATTTCTTGATGTTGATGTAGTTGGTCGTAAAATATCCTTTCGCGATCTTCTTGGTAGATGAGAGCTTCGTTTTTTTGTTTTGGTATTCTAAAGGGTAACACCTTCATAAGTTGATTATTTAATACAAATTGCAAATATTAATTAGAAATGAAATATTTAGTGATATTTGGGGTAATATAGTATAAAGATGTGTGTTCTGAAATATTTTAAATAGTAAAAACAATCATCATCTCATTAAAGTGATAATCCAATTAATTAAATGTGATGGCTTTGTCAGCTCGAGAACTAAGCCAGAAACCGCTCAAGAGATTAAAATCACCTTATATCAAATATTTGATATAAGGTATTTAATTGCTATTTCAATGGCAGTCTACCACTCTGGCGAGAGGTAGGTATGACCGCTTAATATTACCTTTCAAACTAATCAATTATTCATTTTAGATGGGCAGGAATGTACCTAATAAAGGTCGTAGCTTATGCAAAGAACGGTGAAGATGAGAAGGAATTGAAAATGGTAAATAAAATAAGGGAGCGAGCCGGACTTACTGAGGGTCAATTACGATTGGACAATTTTCAGGGATACCATTCTGTGCTGGATATAGTACTGGATGAAGCACGTTTGGAGTTTGCCCATGAGATACATTGTACGGATGATGTATTTAGAAATAAGAAAACAATGGACAGAGGTTATGGGTCATGGCTAGGATGGTCAGGTTCAAGTTCTATTCCATATACTTCTAACCGCATCCTTCATCAGAAACCTGAAGTGCAAATGTTGAAAAATGACAACCTTGTACAAAATCTATCGTTTTCTAATTGTTAGTCACAAAGTTTTGCATGGAGGTAGAATCCGTCAATGAATAGGATTTGGTTCCTGAAATATGAGGTTGTGCTAGGAAGGATAGGAGGATCTATTATTGTGGAAGTGGGTTTGATACCTATCATTGGTCTAGTGTCCCTTCGTATGTATGGTTGGAAACGGACAAAGACGATTTGGGAACCTTAATTTTGGAAGAAAGATGAATAGAGCTGGCCTTTGAATTTAAAAGGCGGTAAAACATAATTCGTAAGAAAAAGGAAAGTGAGGTCTTGGCTGCCAGTGGATTGGGATCTCAATCAAATTTTACGAGTTTAGATACCTGTTGCATCTATTGCGCAAAGCGAAATAGATATAAACCATAAGTTTGTTCAGAACTAAGGATAATAAGAATTGGTTGTTTGGGTTAGTTGCTAAAAGGCATTCTCATTCTTGAGTAGAAAGCCTTTTTTTATTAAAACTATTAGAACCTAGGTGTACCTGATGTGCATTAAAACTTAATATTAAAATCTATAACTACATCTTAAAATATTTGTCTACTGTATTCGCGCTTTTTGCTCGGAAAGTAGAATAATAAAACAAGATTTTAAGGCGAAAATTTCATTTTCTCCGATAGTGTTATACCATGAAGAAATTTTAGTGGGGGCCAATGTGGTTGTCAATGTCGGAGTGTTACTTTTTGATGGATTGGGTATGTCCGCTTGCCATAATTCTAGCGACATTGTTAGTAATGGGGTATTTGATAAAGTAGGTCCAAAGATATCAAAATTTAGGTGTGGCTTATTCCCTTGTTTATTACGGTTGTGCCTAGCAAATTATACTGTGTACGGGTACTAATGATAATCTAATGGTTGATTTTATACTTGAGTTTCAGATTGAGTCCAATGGTAAATTTATTAAAAAGAGAATTGTGGGTAGGTTAAATATATATCAAGTTGCTTGGATCGGAACGATGTGGGTATCCAAGAACTTCAGGGTTTGGGAATCATGAAGAATTTGGTGAACACTATCATTGAGAAATTGGCAGTTTATAAATCCATTAAGTTGCACACTACAGCGTTAGGTATACCGGCCTACCGTAAATTGGGTTTTCAGGAAGAATTGGAAATCGATAGAATGGAAACTCCCAGAATAGTACCATAGATTAAATTAGGCCCATTTAGGTAAGTGATATGGAGGAACAATCAAAGCTGGCTTCCAGGTTTTTGGAGCGAATAGATCTGACTTGATCAATTCTATGACCCGTAGAATTGAGGATAAAACGTGGTGTATTGTGAGAAGTGAACGAATCTTGGTGGGCCAAACTTAGTTTTTTTTAGGAAGGTATGTGGCGGAAACAGTAGATGATGAGATACCTTATTGAGATTATTCTTGAACAACACATCGGTCAATGGGTAATAATTGATGTTTTGCACTATCAAGTAGTATTTAATGAGCTTATTGCTTCTTTAGGGTTTGCCGATCAACGCTCAATTGTCAAATATATTTGAAAGGTAATCCATTTGACAAGTTGTTAAATAAACAGTTTTTAATTGCAAGTCCCGAATTGGGTTAGTATATTTAAAAAGTAATTGGAAGATAATTAATTGTTTATCGAAATCATTTGTAAGTTATTGCCTTTTTTTTACTTTCCTTATAGAAATAATATATTCTAGAATTTAATATTTTCTTAGGTCGATTGTTCATGATTAATAAAAATATATGATTGATATAAAACGAAAAGGTATCAAAGTAGGTTTTGTGCCTATGCCTTATTACTGATGTTATTAATTGTTTCCTGTGGTGAATGCAAATACAACAATAGTCATATAATAGATGAAATAGTACCTACTATTAGGCTGATGAAATTGATTATGATGCTGATTTGATTGGGGAAATTCAAATTAAAAAATCCAAACAAATGAAGGAAGCAAAATAATAATTTCAATCCTTCATCATATTATACCATTTTAATATCTATCTATTTTTATTTAATTATTACCCTATGACCTCACAAAAAGACGCAAAACAATCTAGATTACTATCCCTTGATTTTTTTAGGGGATTTACCATGTTTTTATTAATCGTAGAGTTTACTCTTCTGTTTGATTACCTTACTTCCCCCCAACTTGAGGGCACATTTATTTATAATATTGGCCATCAGTTTCATCATCATCCCTGGCATGGCCTAAGGTTTTGGGATTTAATACAGCCATTTTTTATGTTTATTGTTGGGGTTGCAATGCCTTTATCATTCTACAAAAGGATAAGTAAAGGAGATAGTTATAAATCCATATTGAAACATATACTAAAGCGCTCCTTAATACTACTTATATTGGGATGGGCATTGAATTGCATTCCTGACGGAGTGGTTTTTCGTTTTCAAAATGTCCTGGCACAACTTTCTGTTACAATAATTGTGGCCTTTCTTTTAATGCGAAAACCTGTCATCACCCAGATTGCTGTCTCCGTTGGACTTTTGGTTCTAACAGAGATCATATACCGAAGTTTTTGGGTCGAGGGATTTGACCAACCATTTGTTGCCGACCATAATTTCGGATCATGGTTAGATATGTTGATCTCTGGACAATTGGCAACGGGGCATTGGGTTTCCTTTAATGCAATTCCAACTTCCGCACATACAATTTGGGGCGTGTTGGCTGGGCAGTTACTAATGAGCAAAAAGTCTAACAAACAAAAACTCCTCTATTTGGTTATTGCAGGTGTAACCGGATTGATAATTGGTTATGGCCTGGATCCTATAACACCGATCATAAAACGAATAGCAACAACATCCTTTGTATTTGCCAGTGGAGGATGGGCTTTGCTTGCTCTTGCAGCCTCTTTCTGGTTAATTGATATGATGAAAATGCATAGAGGGGTACAGTTTTTTGCAGTGGTTGGAATGAACCCTTTGTTTATCTATATCTTTGCAAGTGTGGGCGGTGCCGATCTCCTGGAACGAATTATAAAGCCATTTTCAACAGCATGGTTTGGATGGACAGGAGAATTAGGTGCCAATATCATTACTTCCTTATTTGTAGTTTTTGGGCTATGGTACATTTGTTACTGGATGTATAAACGGAAACTTTTTATCAAAATATAATAAATCAAAAATCCTCTTATAGAATATCCATAAAGAATAATCCATTTTTATAAGATGGAATATGTTTTTCCATACCAAGGAATTGGAATAGTAAAAAATCGGTTTATGCTTGGGGACAATAGTGATTTAGTTATAAGTTTTGGACGGGTAAAAAGCTTGAAGAAATAGACAAGGTCTATTCGTTTTTAGCTAATAACGAGACCTTAAGGGGAGATCTTTTGGGTTATGCCTATGAAATTGAATATTTTGACAACCAATTGGGTAAAATGTTGAAAACCTTGGAAAACAGGGTTGAATTGGACAGGCATTTGGATTATGGAAAACATAAGCGTTTGTCCATTCCCAACGAAGGATGGGTTATCCGTATATTGGACCATTTGGGAGGCGACCAAAAAGTGGTCCATGCCAGTAAGGAACTGGGGAATCATCCTAAATTAGTTCCTGACGATCCCTGCCCGTCCGGTCAGGCGGGTATGAAAAAAGGGTCAGACTTTAGATAAAAGTCCAACCCCTGTTATTTTAAACTTACACAGTATATGAGATAGTCCCTGCAAACTGCTTTTGGCTCATAACTAAAGTTACGTCCTTTGACTAAAATTTAAAAAAAAGGAGGCTGTCTAAAAAGGCAGCCTCTTTTCTATTTATACACTTTATGAGATAGTACTTAAAAATATTTTAGGGGTTTTGAGTCAGATTTGTTCCTTCAACGGCTTTCAAAGGTAAAGGAGCCAAATAATGATTCTTGCTAGGTGTACCTACTAAGACTATTTTTTCAGTAGGATCTCTCAATGCTGCTATTTCCTCAACACGTTCTGTACGAACCAAATCAAACCATCTTTTAAATTCACCTGCTAACTCCCATCCACTTTCATCTACAATTTCGTTAGGTGTAGCCGTTACAACATCAACGGATGCATCGGGTGTGAGATAAGGAAGACCTGCCGCTCTTCTTTTTACTTGATTCAAAGCTTCGATTGAAGCTGGGGTAGCTCCTGAGCTAGACCTTGCTTGTGCCTCTGCATAAATCAATAATACCTCCGCATATCTAAAGAACTCAACAGCCCTAAAACTCACCATTTTCGTATCATAACCCGCTACTTCACTTTCTGTATATTTACGATATACGGGGTTATACCTTTGTGTTGCCTCTGAATTTGTCCAATGGACATTTTCAATTGGATCTAAAGTACCTGATTCACGAATAGTTATGGAATCTAAAAAAGTGGCTTCCTTCCTTGGTCCCTCCGGAAATCTATTATAAAAATCCAATTCTGCAAAAAAATCTGACCATCCACCTGCTGTATGAGGTAAAAAAGATTGAGGCAACAATTGGAAGTTGTTATCTCCAGTAGAATATTGAATTGAAAATATGGATTCTTTGCTATTTTCACTTTCTAGCAACCATAATTCATCTATTGGAAGAAGCTCAAAATATCCCATATCAACAATTTCCTTAGCAGTAGAAGCTGCCAAATCATATTTTGTTTCATCTTTTACTGGCCATCCTCCCCAAGTTAAATACAAACTTGATAACCACGCTTTAGCAGCAGCATTTGAAGGTTTTCCAATACTGGAGACAGCTCCCGGAGAAGGTAATTGAGAAGCTGCAAATAATAAGTCGGACTCTATTGCCTCATAAACTTCCAAAACAGTGGCTCGACTTTCGGTGCCATCTGCATCCAAATCTAAAATGAGAGGAACCCCACCAAAAGTTCTTACCAAATCAAAATAAGAAATGGCTCTTGCAAACATAGCATTCGCAATCGCTAAATTTCTAACACTTTCCTCACCTGTCGAATTTTCAGCTCCAACTATTACGGTATTCGCACTATAAATTACATCCCAATAAGGATCCCAAGAAAATTGGGATAACCATTCCAGCTCGGCTCCAACTCCGTTACCATATCCGAAACCATCAAACAGTCCTATAGGCGCTTTATTTCCTCCATTCCAAGTTGTTAAATCATCAGCACCAGTGGTTGTTATTCTTTTATGAGCATCTTTGTTTGCTATAGCCATTCTTGCAAAAACAGGAGCAAGTGCCGCATCAAAATCTTCTTCCGTTTTCAATTCACTTACGCTAAGAATACTGCTTGTATCTTCTTCTAACTTTACGCATCCTACCAATGATATACAAAGTATAAGTGCCAGTATTATATTATTTATTTTCATGATATCTCTAATTAAATTATTATAATGATACATTTAAGCCTACTGAAATAGTTCTAGCCAATGGATATGCATCCCAATCAATTCCTAAATCAATATCAGAATTTCCACCAGACGAGACTTCAGGATCAAATCCTGAATAATCTGTAATAGTAATTAAATTTTCGAAACTCATATATAACCTCATTGATCCAATTCCCAATTTAGAGAGTACATTGGGCCTCAAGTTGTAACCTAAAGTTATATTCTTAAACCGAATATAAGATCCATCTTCCAAAAATTCAGATGACAAAATTTGATGGGAGGCAGCTGTTTTGTCCAATGCTGCTATATTACTTGGGTTACTTGGTGTCCAGCTATTTTTAATGTCCTCATGGACCCCATGAAAGGTAGTAGACCCCAACCCCATTTGTCTAGCTCTAATAAAGTTATAAACATCATTTCCCTTACTACCTTGAACCAAAATATTCAATGAAAAATCCTTATAAATCATATCTGTATTCAGTCCCCAAGTATAGTCTGGATTTCCATTACCTATATTTTGAATATCGTCCGTAGTAATAAAACCATCACCATCTAAATCTTTATATTTTGGGTCTCCAGCTTTAAGTCCTTCCAGGGTCTCTTCTCCTGTTTGATACACTCCTTCATAAACATAGCCCCTAAAAGTTCCTAAGGACTGCCCAACTTCTATACGGGTGGGATTAACACTAAGAACCGAACCTAAATAACTCTCCCCCAAATTAGAGATAGGAGTATCATCAACCAATGAAAGTACTTCGTTGGTGTTTTTAGAAAAATTGAAATTTGTACTGAGGCTAAAATCAGTTTTTTGAATCAAATTAGCACCAATACTTATATCAAATCCTTTATTTTCTATTTCGCCGACATTTTTAGTAATCAAATTAGCGCCTATAAACTCGGGAAGCGTAACGAGTAGTAATAAATCAGAGGTATTTTTTTTATACCAATCAAATGACATGGTATACTTAGAATTTAAAATACCAACATCAAACCCTAGGTTTGATTGCAATGTTTTTTCCCAGGTTAGATCAGGATTTTCAATTATAACAGATGGCCCAATCCCTACTATTGACGATTCTCCATCAAAAGGGTAATTATACTCAGTACCGTAAACGGCTCGTGCTCTTGTTGCCAGTGGCTCTATTGCTTGACTTCCCGTAAGACCGTAACTTCCTCGAACCTTTAAACTATTAATGAATTCCACCTCTTTCAAAAAGTCTTCTTCTGACAATCTCCAAGCTAGAGATGCTGAGGGAAATACCCCCCATCTATTATCTTTTCTAAATTTACTAGATCCATCTGCCCTGACGGTTCCTGTAAATAAATATTTGTTGAGTAATCCATAATTAACTCTTCCAACAAAAGATTGAAGGCGCTCATCATCCGTAAAATTCAATGTATTTTGTACAGTTCCTAATGATAATATTTTATAACTTGATTCATCAGTAGGAAAGCCTTCCGCTGTGGCTGAAGTAAATGTAGTTTTGACATATTGCTGCTCATGAATAAGATCTACTTTTAAATTCTGACTTTCAAATTCTTTGTCATAAGTAATCATATTAGTGTTTTGAAGTTGAATTTTATTATTATTGGTTACCTCTGCGCTACCTAATTGATTTACTTGAATTGAATTATAACTGTTGGCTATTCCATCCGTATATTCAAGACCTCCTAGCGTTCTAAAGGTAATGTCATCTGTAAGCTTATAGGTTAAGCTTGTTCCTACAATAGCTTGATTGTTGAAATTTTCAAGTGTATTAAACTTTGTTGCTATCAATGGATTTATGTCTCCAGTAGCAGCATTTTTTAAACTTGAAAAATTGAAATTTCCATCAGCATCATACACCGGGGTTGTAGGGTCAAAGGTGACAGTACTATTCACATTTGCAGGTTCTCCATTCTTTTCTTCACGACTTAAATATATATTCAAGTCAAAATTTATTTTATCAGTAAAATCTGTATTCAATTTAGACCTTAGTGAATACCTTTTATAATCTTGATCTTTTACAATCCCATCTTGCCCAAAATAACCGCCGGAAACATAATAATTTGTTTTGGCATTTCCTCCAGTAACGGAAAGTTGATAATTCTGTACCACTGCTGTACTAAAAACTTCATCCTGCCAATCTGTGCCTCCATTTTCTCTTAGTTCAATAATCTCTTCCTCTGAATAGTTTACTCCTGTATCGGCTGCGTTGACCATCTCTGCAAAATCGGCCCCATTCATAATATCCAATCGTTTTCGTATCGTTTGGAAACCGGTATTAGCATTGAAATCTACTTTCAATTTTCCATCCCTTCCGCTTTTGGTTGTAACAAGTACTACTCCATTCGCTCCCCGTGATCCATAAACGGCCGTCGAAGATGCATCCTTTAATATTTCTAATGATTTAATATCATTGGAGTTTAAAGTAGAAATACTTCCAACAACCATTCCATCAACAACATACAAAGGTTCATTGCTGCCATTTATTGAATTGGTCCCCCTAATTCTTATTTTAAAACCAGAACCAGGTTCTCCACTAGTCTGACTCACCTGTACTCCTGATGTACGACCTTGTAAAGCTTGATCGACACGTGAAATTGGTTGGTTTTCAAAATCTTTACTAGACACAACCGCAACTGATCCAGTAATATCAGATTTTTTTTGAGTACCATAACCAACGACCAATACTTCATCCAAACTAGTAGCATCTTCTTCTAAACTGATAATAATTTCATTTTGGTTTTCGACAGTTACCTCTTTGGTGATAAACCCTAAATACGAAACTACTAAAGTGGCATTTTGATCAACTAAATTCAAAGAAAAGTTGCCATCAAAATCAGTTTGTGTTCCATTTGTTGTGCCTTTTTCAAGAATATTTGCCCCTGGCAAAGGCTCGCCCGCATTGTCGGTTATTTTACCTGATATTGGAATACCCTGTATGTCATTGTTTGGTGCCATACCAAAACCTGAAAAAAAGCATAAGAAAAAGAAAGCTCTTATAAGATTTGTTAGTAGTCGTTTTCTAATTAGAAAACGACTCTCGGGGGTTTTAATTTTCATAAATTTACATTATTTGGTTAAACATTTAATTAAATAAGCGTACTTATAGAGGGGAGATTATTTACGGTGGAATGTTGATATTTCCCTCCTTTTTTTAGTTCAATATTTTTTTTGTCATTTACCTCATATTGATCTATATAATTAAAGATCACCTAGGTGATAACTGGTAAGGCGAGGAGCTACAATTTCCTAAAAAATGACCACGACCTCACCCAAATACTAAGCAACAGTGACAAACTTTTCATAAAACTACATTTGGTCATATGTCATATTAGGTATTTAATAAGGAAGGTCCCGACTAACGCATCGAAACATCATGCCAAAAAGTATCTCAATGGGCTCTCCTTCAAGTTCACCAATTTGAATGTGTAAGAATATTTGCTCTCCGCATTTTTAATCCTAGGCAATATAATTTCTTACCCTTGACCAACTATTGTTGTAAAATTTATCCTCATATTATATCGTTTCGCAGATTTCAAGGCCGCTATACTTATGTCTAGGTGATTAATACAGACAGACAATAAGGTCCTATCCACACTAGCTCTGCCATTTAATTCCTTACTTTTTTTAATATGCCCCATTAGTGGCAAATCAATTACGCAAGCTTTTAAATTTAAGGCAGTATGCATTCAACGATTATTTTTATAACTATAATAAAAAAGTATTTGAATCAACAAGCCAAATTATAAAATCATTCAATTCAAGAGTTACACAAACATAAAACAATAAATTAAACTTATATAGCCTTTTTTTATAAGGATGTAAAATTAGATATACTTTCATATGTTTAACATTATCAAAAGATTACGCTTGTTTTTGTGCAAGGGGTAATAAGATTGTATAGTCCGCATTATATCAGGTGTGAAATTGAATAAATAAGAGGTTTCAACGGGAATTAATAGGGGATTTTTATTTTAAGTCCCACTATCGGCTAATTGATAAATGCTGAATCAAGGAATAAAACCCCTTTATCTTTTTTTATAATTTATATATCTCAAAGACTTTTTTTTATTTTTGTAGGTAATTTGATGGTCCATTCTCACTGAACCTTCATATTTCATAGCTCCACCACGGGATCGGATCAATAACTTTTTAGATTCGAATATATCTAAATCGTTCCTTATTGTTACTTCTCTCACCTTAAATTCTGCACTTAATTCATGAGCAACTATCTGCCCGTTTTTGTCAAGTAAGTGAAAAATTCTCCTTCGACGTTTTACTGTGGATCGTTTTTTTTTTTTTCTATTATTTTCTATGCTGAAATATTAAATTAGTGGACTCGAATGGCAATTATTGGTTGGTCTCACAACTAATTTATTGAGAGTATTGAATTAAATATAAATGAGGTTACTTCGAAGTATAAAAAAATCATTAAGAAAGATAAAGTAAGTTTTATACCTTTGTAAAGATGCTTTTTGAAAGTTGTCATGTATTAAAGCATATGACTGTAAAATATTTAAATATTGATGAAGCCATCTTAGAGAAGCATGGAGCCATACATACCGCGAGGGAAGTATCAGGTCAACCGGAGTTATGGTATTGCGCTTTTAATAAGGTATTATCCGCGAATCAAAAAATCACTTCCTTTCTTGACGATCTTTTTAAGGACCTTAAAAAGATAATTCTTATTATAGGAGAAGATATTAGTGCATTCTTGGGCAACTCGATTGAAGGAATTCTTCAACGAAAAAGCAAGATTACTACCGTGACGGTGCCCACTACACATTTGGTTTCCCGTTCAAAGGATTATGAGCAAGACTCAATACCCACCTTAGTAAATTCGTTTGCCAAATCTGGCAATAGCTCGGAGAGCGTTGTGGCGGTTAAGTTGTCGGATAAGCATTATGAAACGCGCCATCACTTGGTAATTACTTGTAATTCTGAAGGTAGCCTTGCCAAACAGAAATTTAATGACAAAAGTTTAGCAATTACAGGGAGCTATTCAAATATGTTATTGACAGCCTTACTTATAATGATATCTATAATTTGGAATCCTTAAGAACGACCGTTGAAATAGTAAAGAATTATGGGTCAACATTGCTAGCTAGAAATTTGGAAAGAATTGAAAAAGTAGCGGTTTTACCATTTCAAGGGTAGTCCAAGGGGTAGTTATTTATTAAGGTTATTTTGGCTTTCGAAAACTAAACAATCACTTGAAAATAAAATATTAAAATTATGAAAAATGAGATGTTATACTTATTGGCATGTGCTATATTAACAATTAATGCCATTGGATGTAAAGATAAAAACACTGAAAAACGACAAGATTCAAAAGCTGAAATAAAACCGAATATTGTCATGATTTATGCTGATGATTTAGGTTATGGAGATATTAGTGCCTATGGCGCTACTGAAATCCAAACTCAAGCAATTGATGATTTGGCCAAAGAAGGAATTTCTTTTCATAATGCCTATGCGACAGCTGCGACATGTACCCCTTCGCGTTATTCGTTATTAACAGGTGTTTATGCTTGGAGAAAAAAAGGGAATAGTATAGCCACTGGTGATCAACCTCTTTTAATCGATCCAGAAAAGCCAACACTTCCATCTGTGTTGCAGTCGGCTGGCTATAAAACAGGGGTTGTAGGCAAGTGGCATTTGGGGCTTGGTGGAAAAGAAGGTCCTGATTGGAATGGTAAACTGGCCCCTGGGCCACTAGAAATAGGATTTGATTATTCATTCCTTATTCCGGCAACAGGTGATAGAGTACCTTGTGTATTTGTAGAGAATCATCACATTGTAAATTTAGATCCATCAGATCCCATAAAAGTAAACTACAAACAAAAAATAGGAAATTGGCCAACAGGCTCAGAGAATCCGGAATTGTTAAAAGTTAAACCATCACAAGGTCATCTAAATACCATTGTTAATGGTATAAGTAGAATCGGCTGGATGGAAGGAGGAAAAGCAGCACTTTGGAATGATGAAACGATCGCTCAAGAATTGGTTAAAAAATCGATAGAATTTATAAACACCTACAAAGAAAAACCTTTCTTTCTTTATCTTTCAACGCATGATATTCACGCTCCAAGAGTGCCAAATGAAATGTTTAAGGGTAAAAGTGGTATGGGCCCAAGAGGCGATGTTATTTTACAATTAGATTGGACAGTTCAACAGGTTGTGGCAGCATTAAAAAAGAAAGACCTTTTAGATAATACTATTATAATATTTTCTAGCGATAATGGACCTGTATTAGATGACGGGTATGAAGACCAAGCTAGAGAGCTTGTTGGAAATCATAAACCAGCAGGTAATTTACGAGGGGGTAAATACAGTGCACTTGAAGGTGGTTCAAAAATCCCATTAATCATTAGATGGCCAAATGCAAAATTAGAAGGGGTGATTTCTAATGCCATGGTAAGTCAGATAGACTTATTCAAGTCTTTGGGAACACTTGCAGGTGTTGATATGTCAAAATATGATAACATAGATAGTCAAGATCATTTGTCTACATTCAAAGGTGATAATGAAATTGGAAGAACATCTCTAATTCAAGAAAGTTTTGCTGGGCCATTATCTTATGTCAAAGAAAATTGGAAATACATAGAGCCTCAGGAAGGTCCCCAATTTATACCATGGGGGCCAGTTATAGAAACTGGTTTCGAAACCAGCCCACAGCTATATAATTTGACGGATGACCCGAGCGAGCAAAAAAATGTTGCCTTAAAGAATCCGGGGAAAACCCAAGAACTTCGTGCAGAATTATTAGAGGCTAGAAAAGGCTTGAGTTTCACCGTTTTTAAACCAAAATTAGATTAAGGATTGCACTGGTTTGGTTTTACGGTAACAGCATTAAAGGAGGGGGGAAGAATTATATTAATTCAAATGAATGAGTCAATTATTAAAAAAAATATTATTACCATACAATTAGGAATGAAAAACGCATCATTTCAGAAATCCTATATTCAATTGAGTTCAATAAATGGGCAAATCGTGAATTAGACTGTGGGCTAATTAAAAAATCTATTTCCAAATTATCTAATAAACGCTGAGTGGTACTTATCAGAAGGAGATTTGAAAATAAGAGGTATAGAGGGATTGCAAATCATAGAAAATATTTGGGTCAGTATTGGACATTGATAAAACTTTAAGGATTTGTTAAGTATATTCCAAACTACATATGTAAATGTTAAGTTTAAAATAGTTTCAGCTATTTTTTAGTGGACTGAAAAAGATTACTGGACAAGTGTTTAGTTGTCCGCCTCGCTGTTGTCTTTTTAAATTTTATCCAATCGGATCTTAAAAGTTTTTAAAAGAATCAAAACCATGTAAGTAATAGCACCTACGTGGTTTTGATAGCAATTGAATTGGTTTTTAGTGCCCTATACTGGATTACCTCCGGTGTTCGATTTGAGGCCCGTTTTGCAAATAAGAAACCGCATTGCTATCGCTATAGGTTCTTTGTTTTATTCTAAAATCTCAAATTTTGTTCGGATTTTTCCATAAAATAAAAAACCACGTCGGTTGACGTGGTTTCTTGGGTGTTGTGACCTAGACAGGGTTACCTGCGGTGTTCCTTTGCGCTCCGTTTTGCAAATAAGAAACCCTGCAGCTAAGGCTGCTAGTTCTTTGTTTTGCTCCAAAATTTAGAGCAAGCTCAATTTTTCCGTAAAAAAAGAACCACGTCTAAAAAGACGTGGTTTCTTGAGTGTTGTGACCTCGACAGGATTACCTGCGGTGTTCCTTTGCGCTCTGTTCTGCAAATAAGAAACCCCGCAGCTAAGGCTGCTAGTTCTTTGTTTTACTCCAAAATTTAGAGCAAGCTCAATTTTTCCGTAAAAAAAGAACCACGTCTAAAAAGACGTGGTTTCTTGAGTGTTGTGACCTCGACAGGATTCAAACCTGTAACCTTCTGAGCCGTAATCAGATGCGCTATTCAGTTGCGCCACGAGGCCATTAAATAAAATCATTTTTCCCGTTTAACGGGCTGCAAATATATTTCTTTTTAAATTTACTACAAAATTACAGCAACCAAAATAAATGGATTTAAAGAAATATATTCGGGATATCCCAAATTTCCCTGAAAACGGAATCAATTTTAAAGATATAACACCCCTCTTGCAAGATGCTAGCGCATTGGCCAGCGCAGGGGACTCTTTATTTGAATTGGTCAAAAATAAAAAGGTGGATAAGGTGGTAGGTATGGAGAGTCGCGGATTTATCTTTGCCCCAATGTTGGCAGTCCGTCTGAATGCGGGATTTGTGCCTGTAAGAAAAAGAGGTAAATTGCCACATCATATAATTAGTGAGAATTACGAGCTGGAATATGGTATGGATGTTCTGGAAATCCACATGGATAGCATTTCCAAAGGCGAGAAAGTACTTGTCCATGACGATGTGTTGGCTACAGGTGGCACGGCACAAGCTGTTTGTAGGCTTATAGAAAAGTTGGGGGGAGAAGTGGTCCAGTGCAATTTCTTAATGGAACTCCAATTTTTAAAGGGTGTGGACAAGTTATCCGGTTACCCGGTTGCATCCCTTATACAGTATTAATCCAAAGCATTTGTAGTTACAAAGTAGCGCCAGCCAATAATGGCCATTTGTATTTTTGTAGCTTTTGAGAGATCTAGCTGCTTTTTTGAATAGGAAGGGAAAATTACTGTATTCATTTTTGCCAAAAATTTAAAGAAAGCCTTTTTCATCCGATACTGTTATTTATAGGTTTAATTCTAAAATTAGTTGCTGTCCTTGTTGCAAATATAGAAACTTAGTTGAAAAATGCTTAGAGCTTGGGTGTAGGTGTGGTAACCGGGCTTTAAAAAAGGAGGGGTAACGATAAAAGGGAGTGTAATCCACAAGATATTCCCCAAATATTGCAAGTTGTAGAATAAAACGTATTTTTGCGCAAAATTTTAAAGTAATGAACACAAATAGAACATTTACCATGTTAAAACCCGATGCGGTTGAGAATGGACACATCGGTGGAATTTTGGACAAAATAACTTCGGCAGGGTTCAAAATCGTGGCCATGAAATATACGCAATTGAGCAAAAGGGATGCCCAAGCTTTTTATGCGATACATAAGGAACGTCCTTTTTTTGGGGAATTGGTTGATTTTATGACCAGAGGACCTATTGTTTCCGCTATTTTAGAAAAAGATAATGCAGTTGAGGATTTTCGTGCGTTGATTGGGGCAACAAACCCAGCAGATGCAGCAGAGGGGACTATACGTAAGTTATTTGCTACGTCCATAGCCGAAAATGCGGTACACGGTTCTGATAGTGATGAAAATGCAGCTATAGAAGGTGCTTTTCATTTTGCAGGAAGAGAAATTTTCTAAAAAAAACTTTTGATATTTAATAGGAAACCACGCCGCAAGGGGTGGTTTTTTTTGTTAGTATAAGACCGAAGTTTATCTCAGAACAATTTTTGTAATCAAATTTTTCCCAAGTTCCTCGTTTAATAATTTTATGATTTTTGATTTGCCCAAACTTAATTCCTCTCTTAGCACAGAAGAGGAAAGTGACACAAAGAGAGTGTCGCCCCTTAGTTCAATGGCTGTGGTATAATTGTTTACGCCATTGCCCATTAAATTTATCCAGGCTTCACGTGCGTTTACACGGTCCATTCCCTTTTGTAATTTGTTCTCGGAAATAAATTCCTGTAATGCTTCACCTAAGCGAAGGTTGTCATTTTTTCTTTTGGCCATTATTATTTAATATTGATGGGTTCAAATCTTTTGTAATGGTACTTTAAACTTTCCTCACTGAGTACCGTAAACGTGTTTTCCGATAGTTGTATAATTTTTTCGTGCCATTCACTTAGATCTGTTTTATAGTTTAAGGTAAAAACACCTTCGTTTTCGTAAATAGTGAACATTTCAGCATCATTGGAAGTTTGGTAGGTGCCACTAAAATTTGGTTGAACCTTTTTTCTATACCCCTTTTGGTTATTTACTTCAATATATTCAATACTAGTATTTACCGAATATTCTTTTTTGGAGCCATCTGGGAAAGTGACTTTTTCTATCTCCCAGTAGCCGTTTAAATAGGGTAAGTCCAGTTTGTCCACTTTGTTTTGGCAGCTAATTAGGCTAGTGAGGGCAATAATAATATAAATATATCGCATATTACAACTTAAATATTTTATAGGATTGGTGTATCTTTTTTACAACTTCCTCAGTTCTGTCGGCGTGGGTGTCACTAAGGAATATTTGTCCAAAATTTTCTTCGTTTACCAAATTAATAATATGGGCTACCCGGTTTTCATCCAACTTATCAAAAATATCATCTAAAAGTAATAAAGGGGTAGTGTTGGCCTGCTTTTTTATAAAGTAAAACTGAGCCAATTTTAAGGCGATTAAAAATGATTTTTGTTGACCCTGGCTTCCAAATTTTTTAATAGGGTGTCCGTCTATCTCAAAGTTAAGGTCATCTTTATGTGTGCCAACGCTGGTATATTGAAGTGCTTTATCCTTTTCTAAGTTCCTTTCCAATAAAGTTAATAGATCATTGTCCAATAATTTGCTGTCATATGTTAAATCTACGGGTTCTTTACCTCCCGATATAGCTAGGTACTGTTCCTTAAAAATAGGGATGAACTCTTTCAAAAAATCAACCCTTTTATTGAAAATTTTGCTGCCGTATTCCTGAAGCTGTTCATTGTAGATAGACAGGGTGGTCTTGTCAAAGGTCTGGTTAACGGCAAAATACTTAAGGAGGGAATTTCTTTGACTAAGGATCTTGTTGTATTTAATCAGAGCTTGTAAATACTCCTTATCGGATTGGGAAATGACCCCATCCATGAACTTTCTACGTGTTTCGCTGCCTTCAATGATTAAGTCGCGGTCAGCGGGAGAGATAATTACCAAGGGAAGAAAGCCTATATGGTCTGAGAATTTATCATAGGCCTTGCCATTGCGTTTAATGATCTTCTTCATACCTTTTTTTAGGCTGCAGAGAATCTTTTCTTCCCTGCCATTTTTATGGAATTCCCCATCGACTACGAAAAAATCCTCCTCGTGTTTTATATTTTGCGTGGCCACCGGATTGAAATAACTTTTTCCAAAGGAAAGATGGTAAATGGCGTCCAAAACATTTGTTTTTCCTACCCCATTATCGCCAACGAAACAATTGATTTTAGTATCGAATTCGAAATTTTCTGAAGCAAAGTTTTTGTAGTTAATAAGTGATAATTTCTTTAGAAACATTCTGACTTGTAAAGTATTTATTTTTATTCTCCCTGAAAACTATAAAATATCCAAAAATAACGAATAAATACCCGTTCGGTTTTGGATAAAAACTTTATTTTTGCGCGATTAACAATATTCAATAATGGCAACATACAAGAAAAGAGGTTTTAAACCAAAAAATAAAGAGGAGGAGATTTTGTTGGATGAGCAGGAAAGTACGACTGCCGAGGTATTTAGTTCCTTGGATGAAGGGGCTTCTAAATCAGAAGAATGGGTTTCGCGAAATCAGAATTATATCCTTGGGGTTATCGGAGTAATTGCAGTAGCTGTATTGGGATATATGGCCTACTTTCAGTTTGTGGAAAAGCCAAAAGCAGAGAGTGCTGCCAATGAGATGCTTTATCCTCAACAATATTTTGATCAAGCCGTAGTGGCCACCGCCGAAAAGGATTCCTTGTTTACCCTTGCTTTGAACGGGGCGGAAGGGAAATATGGTTTTTTGGATATCATAGAGGAGTACAATGGTACCCCTGCAGCCAATTTGGCTAAATATTCGGCAGGTATGTCCTTTATGAATATGCAGAAATATGACGAGGCCATTAAGTATTTGGAAGGGTTTTCTTCAGATGATTTAATTCTGGGTGCCTTGGCAAAAGGTGGATTGGGTGATGCTTTTCTTCAATTGAACCAACCTGGTGATGCCTTGGGGTATTATGAGCAAGCTTTTGCACATAGTGAAAACGATTTTACAACACCTAAGTTTCTTTATAAAGCTGGAGTTACTGCATTGGATTTAAAGGAAAATAAAAAGGCCCTTAAATACTTTCAAAACATAAAAGATGAATACCCCAGTTCGGAAGAGGCTAGAACTATAGACGCATTTATAGGTAAGGCTAAAAACAACTAGTATGGCTACGGCTAATAAAAATTTATCGGTTTACGATAAGACAACAATCCCAAGCGCGAATGATTTTCGGTTTGGGATTGTTGTTTCGGAATGGAACGAGGCAATTACCGAAGGACTTTATCAAGGGGCTATAGGAGCTCTTTTAGATTGTGGTGCCAAGGAAGAAAATATTATTCGTTGGAATGTTCCAGGGAGTTTTGAACTTGCTTTTGGGGCTAAAAAGATGATTGAATCTGAGAAATTGAACGCGGTTATCGCCATTGGTAGTGTAATTCAAGGGGAGACCAAACACTTCGATTTTGTTTGCAGTGCCGCAGCTCAAGGAATAATGGACTTGAACATAAGGACGGAAGTGCCCGTTATCTTTTGTGTCTTAACGGACAATAATATGCAACAAGCCATAGATCGTAGTGGAGGCAAACACGGCAATAAAGGAACCGAGGCTGCTATAGCTGCTATTAAGATGGCGAGCTTAGGGAGCTAAACTCTGGAAAATTTCTTCAAAAGACTTGTTGGTTTGGATGAAAACAAGCGTATTTCCTGTAATTGTTAACATTTTTTGGCAAGGGATTTAAGGCATATTTTTTGATTTTAAGTAACTTTGAAACAATTAAGGTTATGGGAAAATTTTCAAAATTACGTAAAAATAAAAAGTTTAATTATACGCCTCGTTACTTCGATGATAAAGGGGAGGGAAGTCCTTTTAAAATAGAGCATAAATTGGATAAATTTAGGCCTACTATGGACGGTCGGTCTGGCTTTAAAGGTAAATTCAGTAGGGCTGTGGACGATTTAAAGCAAAATGGTAGCCGCAATCAAAAATTTAGAACCCTAATAATTATTGCCATCCTTGTCCTTATTTTTCTATATATCATAGATTTCGATCTTTCCATATTTATACCGCGATAATGGCAGATATTATAAAACTCTTGCCAGACCATGTGGCTAATCAAATAGCCGCGGGGGAAGTAGTCCAACGACCTGCATCGGTGGTGAAGGAACTCATGGAAAATGCTATAGATGCTGGAGCTGCGACAATAAAATTAGTGGTAAAGGACGGAGGAAAAACACTTATCCAGGTAATTGATGATGGGGTGGGGATGAGTGGTACCGATGCGCGACTTAGTTTTGAGCGCCATGCCACTTCCAAAATCCAAAAGGCGGAAGATCTGTTTCTATTAAACACCAAAGGATTTAGAGGGGAGGCATTGGCTTCTATTGCCGCTATTGCACATGTGGAAATGCAAACAAGGACAACGGATGATGAGGTGGCAACCCATATAAAAATTGAAGGAAGCAAGATTGTTTCCCAAGAAGTAACGGTAGCACCCAAGGGAACTTCCATGATGGTTAAGAATTTATTCTTTAATATTCCGGCAAGACGTAATTTCCTTAAATCGAACCATGTAGAGCTACGGCATATCATGGACGAATTTCAGCGAGTGGCCTTAGCCCATTCATCAGTCAATTTTCATTTTTATAATAATGGCAGTGAATTGTTTAACTTGCCTATATCCAATAGTAGGCAACGTATAGTGAATGTTTTTGGTGCCAAGACCAACGAAAAACTGGTGCCTGTAAAGGAAGATACACAGGTAGTTCAAATAAATGGCTATATCAGCAAACCGGAATATGCCAAAAAAAGTAGAGGGGAGCAATTTTTTTTTGTCAATAATAGGTTTATAAAAAGTCCATACCTCCATCATGCAATTTTAGGTGCTTTTGATGGACTTATAAAAAAAGAAAATCATCCAGGCTATTTTTTGTATTTAACGGTTGACCCAGGCTCTATCGATATAAATATCCACCCCACTAAAACTGAAATTAAGTTTGATGATGAACATACGTTGTATGCTATCTTAAGATCAACGGTGAAACATAGTTTGGGGCAGTTCAATGTAATGCCTTCGTTGGATTTTGAGCAGGACCAGAACCTGGAAACGCCTTACGACTATAAGGACAAATCCGTGGAATTGCCAAAAGTTGTCGTAGACTCCGGTTTTAATCCTTTTAAGGCGGAAACAAGGGCAGGGTCTGCCCCAAGTGCTAATTTTCAAAAACCAAGTACCAAAGGTTGGGAAAGCTTATATGTTGGCATGGAAAGCAATATGGGTAAGAATACCGATTTTAGCAGTGTAAGCTTTGAATCCGACACTATTACAGGTTCTATTTTTGAGAACAAGAATGAAGCTATAGATACGGGGGCGACCACTTTTCAGTTAAGACGAAAATATATTGTGACCACTATAAAATCGGGCATGGTAGTTATTGATCAAAGTAGGGCCCACCAACGCGTACTGTACGAAAAGTTTTTAAAGAATATTACCATAAAAGAGGCAGTTAGCCAACAACTTTTATTTCCATTATCTTTAATGTTTTCAAAATCCGATTGCGCTATTATTGAGGAGATTCAGGATAGCTTGACTACCGTGGGCTTTATTTTTGATAGTATCAGTGATGAAGAAGTGATAGTTACAGGAGTTCCCTTGTCGGTCCCAGAGAGTGAGGTAGGGATTATTTTGGATCAATTGATATCGGATTACCAACAAGATTTTGTGGTAGATGGATTTTCTCAGACCGATATACTATCAAAGACCTTGGCCAAATCATTATCGGTTAAAACAGGGGAAATGTTGGACAGTGAATCCCAATTGGCCTTAGTGAACGATCTTTTTGCCTGTAAAGAATCCGGGATAAGTCCATTTAACAAGCCAATATACACCACCATTACGGAGGATGAAATTGATAAAAAATTTATATAAATGAGTAGGATTACGGACGCAGTAAAGCATTTGATCATTATTAATGTGTTGTTTTTTGTGGCAACCCAACTATACGGAGATCAAATGTACCAATGGTTTTCACTTTGGTTTCCGAAAAATGAGAATTTTGAATTTTGGCAGACGATATCCCATATGTTTATGCATGGCGGGTTTATGCATATTTTGTTCAATATGTATGCGCTATGGGCCTTTGGTTCCCCTTTGGAACGCATGTGGGGGAGGAATAAATTTTTCTTCTTTTACTTTTCGGCAGGGATCGGAGCGGCCTTGATTCATACTGGGGTTAACTATTATTATTTTAATCAGGGAATGGACGCTTTAATAAGTACTGGTATTCCCAAAGAACAAATAATGGAAATTATTACAAGTGGTAAGTACAGTCCTGGTTGGTACGATGTGGCCCCTAAAGGTACTATTGATAATTTTTTGAGTTCCTTTAATACCCCTGCAGTTGGTGCCTCAGGTGCTATCTACGGTGTTTTGGTGGCCTTCGGAATGTCCTACCCCAACAGTGAACTCTTTTTGATGTTCATTCCTGTGCCGGTTAAGGCAAAATATTTTATTCCGGTCTTGATTGGACTGGATCTGTTTTCGGGAGTAACTGGATATTCCATTTTTGGTAATGGAATTGCTCATTTTGCCCACGTCGGTGGTGCGTTATTTGGCTTTATTATGATGTGGTATTGGAAAAAAAATCAGTTTAACAACAATCGCTGGGATAGATAATGGGCAATGAGAACATTAAATATTATTACAATAGGTTAAATATAGCGGAAAGACTTATCGCTATAAACGTTGTGGTCTTTATCCTCAGCGGGCTGCTCAAAATCCTATTTGGATTTTCTGGGAACAGTATAATGCGTTGGTTTGAACTTCCAAAGGACTTTTTTCATTTTCTTGCCCAGCCATGGTCCATCGTTACCTATTCTTTTTTTCATTCGGGATTGGGCCATATCTTTTGGAATATGTTGATGCTGTATTTCGCAGGTAGGATATTTCTAAATCTTTTTGACAAAAGGAGGTTTCTTAATGTGTATTTTTTAGGAGTAATACTTGGAGGGCTAATATTTCTATTGAGTTACAATATATTCCCAGCATTATTAGGAATAAATACATCCTTGATCGGAGCTTCGGCAGGAGTAACCGCAGTATTGATTTTTGTTTGCGCCTATTTGCCCAATCAGGAGGTTCGTGTTATATTTTTTAATGTTAAACTATGGCATATTGGGGTATTCGTTGTCCTGCTAGACCTCATTCAAATCTCAGTTGGGGGTAATGTAGGAGGACGATTAGCTCATTTGGGAGGTGCAGGATTGGGCTATTTTTATGCACGCCAGCTCATAAATGGTACTGATATTGGTAGCGGTTTTGCCAAGTTCTTGGACGCTATCGCCAATTTGTTTAAACGGAATGAAAGAAAAGCACCCTTAAAAACAGTGTATCGTAAAGAAAATAAGGGTTCTGGTAGAACGGGAAATTATGATAAGGAAAGTCACCAGCGTAAAATAGATGCTATCCTGGACAAGATTAGTAAATCTGGTTATGAAAGCCTTTCCAAAGCAGAAAAAGATTTTTTGTTTAAGGCAGGAAAAGAATAGAAGGTGAGGAATCTCAATATCATTGACAAATTCATGTTCTTCCTTAATGGGGTGTCTGCATTATTGTTGTTTATTTCATGTTTTATACCCTTTATCTCCGTAGTACATTTTGCCTATTTCTCAATTCTTAGTTTAACGGTACCTCTTTTGGTTCTTTTTAATTTGCTCTTTTTAGGGTATTGGGTCCTGAAAGGGAAGAGGCAGTTATTGCTGTCCGCTTTTGTGTTGGGTCTTGGGTATATCTGTTTCGGTAATTTCTTTAAGTTTAATTTGTCTGAAGAGGAAATAAAAGAAGAGGACCTTAGTATTATGAGTTACAATGTAAGGGCATTTAATAAGTTCGAATGGATTCATGATTCTTCCGTAGGCGATCAGATCATGGATTTGATTTCCAAGGAAGAACCAGATATACTATGCATTCAGGAGTTTAGTCGAATGAGGGACAAGCAGCTCAAAAAAATCTATAACTATAGATTTAGTACGGAATATGTTTCCAAAGAAAAGAAAGCCATCCAAGCTATCTACTCTAAATTCCCCATAATAAATAAGGGCTCATTGGATTTTCCTGACAGTGCCAATAATGCCCTTTTTGCCGATATTGTGGTGAAACAGGATACCATTAGGGTGTATAACCTACATTTGGAATCGCACAAGATAATACCTAGTGTAAGTCGTATTTCCAACGAACCTAAAGGGCGGTTGCTAAGGCGTGTAAGCAAATCCTTTGCCAAACAGGGAGAACAGGCCCAATTGGTTGAGAAGCATTTGGAAGCCACATCTTACAGGAAAATAGTCTGTGGGGATTTAAACAATACTCAGTTTTCGAATGTGTATAGTGTAGTCAAAGGGGGTATGAACGACTCTTTCCTAGAGAAGGGAACAGGTTATGGCCGGACCTTTAATTTTAGATATTATCCTGTTAGAATAGATTTTATCTTCGTCGATGAAGCTTTTGAAATAATGGCCCATAAAAATTATGATATAAAATTATCCGATCACTTTCCCGTAATGGCCTCTATTAAAATCGGCTCCTGATTTTTATTATTTCAATACTATTTAATCAAAATCCTGGGTTTGGATAATTCCATCAACTCTTTCTTTTGGCGCTTTGTCTTTCTATAAAAGGCTTTAAAATATTTTCTTTACGGTCTGATCTTCTGAGGTTACTCCTGCAGGTAACTCTATTACTGTAAGATTTTTAAATTGAATTTCCGCACCCTCGGACTCCAAGCACAGGTACCCTTTCTTAATGGACGATTGGCTGATGCCATTTACAAATTTTCCATTCACCGATAGTTTTATTGTTCCATCAACACATACCACTTTGTAGCTGTTCCATTGCCCTTTGCCCATTGCCCTATTTTCTATGGATTTACTCCTTGTGCCCCTTGGGTTGTCGGGAATGGTTTTTACGCCCCCTACGCCAAAAAGTTCCCCATGTACGTAGGCTATGGGTGGCTTTATCCCGTCACGTATATTTTGGTTTACCCAGTCTAGTTCCAGCATTTGCACTTCTACACCGCCTGGCAAACGATTTTTTTCCCCAGGTTTTGCATCACTCCAAACAAATATGCCAGAATTGCCTCCTGCTTCCATATGTCGCCACTCAACCATTAGGATGAAGTTCTCATATAATTTTTCTGAGCGGATTACGCCAATAGGTTGCCCGGAGCAAATTAGTGTATCCTTCTCTTTGTGCCAAGTTTCAATAGCTGTATTTACATTGATCCAATTGATAGGCTTTCCCTTGTTTTTTACTTTGGTGTGCAACTGTTCCAAAGTAGTTTCTGTTCCAAAGCTAAAGAGAGTGTTTTGGGCCAAAATATTAAAGCTGGTCCCTAAAAAAAGTAAAAGGCAAAGGTTTGTAGATATCTTCATTTGGTTATTGGTATTGGTGTTGTCTGGGTGCAAAAACGTACCCCTAAATGCCATTCTGTGTTCTTAAAAGTCTAAATGGGAATCAAGATATTATATAAATTTAGTTTTCCCTGGCACGGCTACGGGGGATGTGGCCCATTGTAAATTCCAGTTATAATCGCCTATATTGGGGCCTAGTTTCTCTTGAGAGTTAAAGGCTTGTTCCCAACTAATGGTCTGTCCGGTATAGCCTACCATTCTTGCCCAAATGGCCAACATGGTACTTGTAGCCATCCATTCGCCATCATTGATCGGACTTCCCTTTCTTATTGAAGCGAAAAGCTCATCGTGTTCTGTTTGGAACATATTGTTTCTTTCGCCTTTAAAGGTCCATTTGTTTTTTCCAGTTATTTCATATCTACGCCCTATATGGACTATAGCACTGCCATCACTGCCCATTGCTTCAACACTGTTCTTGTGCGAAGTATCGCTTTGCTGTCTCGTAAAATGATATCCTTTCGCGCCATTTGCGTATTCAAATTCCACTGCAAAATGATCAAATATATTGCCGTATTTGTTGTCAGTCCTCGCTTGTCTTCCTCCAGTGCCGGTAGCGCTAATCGGCATTTTATCGCCCATTACCCATGACATCATATCTAAGCTATGTACGGCCTGTTCAACAATAAAATCCCCGGATAACCAATTGTAGTAATACCAGTTGCGCATGTGGTAGGTCATATCGGTCCAGTCTGGTTGACGATTCTTATACCAGGCTTCCCCTCCATGTCGGAAGGTGGTCACAGTTCTAATGTCTCCTATTGCGCCATCCAAAACCTGTCCAAAAATGGCTCTATTTGGATAATCATACCTAAAACAGAAACCGGACACCAAGGATAGGTTTTTCTCTTTGGCTATTTTTGCTGCTGCCAAGACTTTGTGAACTCCGGGCGCATCCACGGCCACTGGTTTTTCGCAGAAAACATGTTTGCCGGCATTTACAGCGGCGGTAAGATGGTCTGGCCTAAATGCGGGAGGTGTGGTTAATAACACTACGTCTACGCCAGACTCAATTACCTTTAGATAGGCATCGAAGCCAATAAATTTATTTTTGTTTTCTACTTTTATTTTGTCGCCGCCAATCTTCACTAAAGCCGCAAATGCTTCCTCCAATCGATCTTCAAAAACATCTCCCATGGCAAATAGAACAACATTTGGGTCCGCTTCCAATGCTTGTGCCGCTGCTCCGGTACCCCGTCCGCCACAACCGATTAAACCTACTTTTAGAGGTGAGTCCTTAAATGAATTTGTGGCACTAAAGGAGACAGTTGGATGCACCATAGAGCCTCCTATAAGAGCTATCCCTGATTTTTTTATAAATTCCCTACGTCCAGTAGTCGTCGAGTTCTTTAATGTCTGATCTTTCATTTTTTATATTTGATTTAAGGTTGGCCTTGATCAAAGCGCTAGACAAATTAGCAATTATTTTTTAAAATCCATAGATAGACCCTGTTGTGTTTGTAATATTCTGATTTACTTTGGTTTCGAGATGTACTTGGGTAAGGATGTAGGTTGGGTAGAGCTACTGGAATGGTGTAAAGGAAAGTAATGTACTTGCAGGACTTATGGTAGTCACAGGCCATGAAATCTTGGTGGCAAGATGTTATGTAGGTTGCTAATGGTTTTACATTAGGTAGCAATCTGCTATGTCCGCTAAAATATGTATTAAAAAGGCTATTCCAAAAACTCTAGTCTTTTTGAAAAATAATAATATAAAATATGTGGCTATGGCCCAATAGGTGTGTAGGAGATGAAAGTTAATGCTACATCGGTTTGGGTCAAAGATTGGATTTGCCCATAGGTGATCCAAATCAATAATGATTCCCATCAATAGAATTAGGATAACTTTTAATCGATGTTCCTTATAGAAAGCCAGACCAATAATAATCGGTACTATAAAATGAATGCCATAATGTACACAAAACCTAAGCATTCAGAAGGTTTAATTGGAGGTCCTGTAGATAGGTGAGTGTATTGGTGCCTTCATTAAATAAAAGGTCTAATATGCTAAGATTGGGAATAAAATTATTTCTGTCATCGAAAACCTGAACATATGTTGGCTGTTCAAATTCAAATTTTGATTTCGAATTTATTAAAAACCTCCCATCCCTTTGGTTGTTAAGGTCAACTTCATAGGTCTCGGTCCTATTCCTAGGCATCTTTACTTGGAGGCATTCGCAAATGGTTTCGATGGTTTTTAGGTTAAAATCCATTAGGGAATGATATGTATTTTGAAACAATGGGGCAATGTCATCTTCATAGAATTCAAAGAAGGGAGAGGTTCTGTAGGCTGTTTCCAAGGTTCGCCAGTGCTGCCTTTGCCAAGGATAGTCGTTGTCCATTTTTACATCACTGTACTGCTGTTTGCCTTTTTTGTTCCCAACGTGTTTTATAGGAATTGTGAGCATGTGTTTACCAAGGTCCGTACCAATATAGCACCTGTTGCGATAGGTTTGTTTTTGGTAATTGTCCATCACTTCCCAACATATATCGTGTTGTACGATTGCTGCAAAATTTGCGATATTGGGGAAGTAACCTGGATGAAGCAGAAGTTTCATGGTTTAATTTGAAAATGGGTTAATTTAAAAATATAGCTATTGTTCATTATAATGATTTGTAGAACCTTCAACCTGCCAAATTATAGGGCGAAACAAATGAAGGGGAATTGGATGTTTTGAAGTCTTATATTTTAACTTGTTTTTCCCCTATGCTTGAAACTAACCAATCCCGTAACCTGCTAATGACCCCGGAACAGAACAACCGCTAATGTTACTGTCTACTGTTTAAGGGGCACTGTTTTCATTTTTTCTTTTCCTGAAAAAATCAAAAATAAACCAGGCGGCCAATATGATTAGAAAATACTTAAAGTAGGAGGTAGGTTCGCCATCGCCGTGGACCGTGGTAAAGACCCTATCCCATCTTACCTTCCAGTTGGCCATACCGTCATTTATGCCATCTATGCTCATCCATATAAAAATGGGAGTTCCTACTATATGGTCTTCGGGAACATACCCCCAGAACCTGCTATCTTCCGATCTGTGTCTATTATCCCCTAGCATCCAGTAGTAATTTTGTTTAAAGGTATAGGAGTTGGCCACTTCATTATTTATGAGTATTTGATTGCCATTGACTTTTAGTTCATTTCCTTCATATTCCTTTATTATCTTTTCGTAAATAGGCAGTACCTCCAAGTTAAGCGGAACGGTTTTTCCCTTTTCTGGGATATATATGGTGGACATATTGTCTACTGTACCGGTATGCGCTGCATTTTGGGGGAAAATAGAAGTATCCGGATTCTTGTAGGAGAATTTTTCGATCGATGTAATTCCGTCTTTTCCAGTATATTTTTTGGCTTCTTCTTCGGTTAGGTTGAAAAGAGCCATATTGTTCATGTCTTCGGATTGTAGGTAGTCCTTGACCTTTTGGTTGCCTACATTGCCGGCGTAAAAGCTATAGGTTGAATCTGACTTGATTAGTTCTAAATTCATGGCGTTTATTACCTCTGTAGCCCTTTCTTGTTGCAGGGAACTGTTGGGGATTCGAATTACGTTTCCAGATATATTCTCCCGGCCCAAAAGTTCTATGGCTGCATTGGAGAACTGTCCGTCTACCGTTACGCTATGTAGAAATTCGGGTTTTGCCCTATAGGGTAAGACGGTTTTTTTACCATTGATGTGGACATATCCATCCTTAATGGTCAGGGAGTCACCGGGTACTCCAACACAGCGTTTAACGTAGTTCGATTTTTTATCGATCGGCTTGCGTACCCCTTGTTGTTTTTTAAAAAACTGATAAACAGTATCTGCCGGCCAACTAAAAACAACAATGTCGTTTCTTTTTACTTTTTTGAAACCAGGAAGCCTCAAATAGGGTAACTGTAACTTGTTCCAAAGGGAGGTCTTGTAGGTAGCGGGGTCAACATCGGCAATGTAGGACCTGGTTTTTAATACAGGTAAGGTATCGTGAACCATAGGTGCGGCTACGGTTGTCATTGGTACCCTTGCACCGTAATGAAATTTACTCACAAATAGGAAGTCGCCAACTAATAGGGTCTTTTCCAAAGAACTTGTCGGAATAACAAATGGTTGAATCAGATAAGTGTGTACCAATGTGGCGGCCACTATGGCAAATACTATGGAACTAACCCATTCGCCCAAGGCAGATTTTGGATGTATGTCCCTATTTTCAATATATTTTACGTCTTCAAAATAGTTGACATAGTAAATGTACAGCCCTAAGGTTAATATGGCCAACCAGGTATCCAATAAACTATTTTTTCCAAAACTTCTAAGGGTTTCAACCCAGACTACGGGAAACATTAATAAATTAATAATCGGGATAAATAGTAAAATTACCCACCATTTAGGCCTGTTTATAATTTGCATCAGAACTATGGCATTATATACAGGGATGGCCGCTTCCCACGCTTTTCTACCGGCTTTTACGTACAATTTCCAGGTTCCTAAAAAATGTATTACCTGAATAATTAAAATAAAAATAATCCACTGTGTGCCGTTCATATTGGTAATTGTTATTTAATGATTGATAGTTGGAAAAGAATTAATCAATCGTTAGGTCATATTAAGTTGTTCTTTGTTACGTTCTTTAACTTAGGTTTAACACGTCTTTCATGGTGAAAATTCCTGCTTTGCCAACAATCCATTCGGCGGCTATCACAGCTCCTAGGGCAAAACCTTCCCGATTATGGGCTGTGTGTTTAATTTCAATACCGTCTACTTCACTTTCATAGGAAACGGTATGGGTTCCAGGCGTATCGCCGATACGCTTCGCTGTTATTGGGATTTCCATAGCAGCTGCATTGTCCAATTTCCATTTAGTGTAATTGGTTTCTTTGATAACACCTTCGGCCAAAGTAATGGCGGTTCCGCTTGGGGCATCCAATTTTTGGGTATGGTGAATTTCTTCCATAGAGACCTTGTATTGGTCTAGGGTTCCGATCATTTTTGCCAAGTAGGAATTGAGTTCAAAAAAAAGATTTACACCCAAACTAAAGTTGGAGGCATAAATAAAAGCTCCTTTATTTTTATTACAAAGATCTACAGCTTTTTGGTAATCCTGTAACCATCCGGTAGTTCCTGAAATTATGGGAACATTGTGTTCCAAACAGTTTTTGATATTTCCAAAAGCAGCGTTGGGCATACTAAAATCAATGGCAACATCGATTTCTGAAAAATTTATATCTGTTGCATCCAAATCAATTTTGGCAACAATGGTATGGTTTCTTTTAAGGGCGATCTGTTCGATCATTTTACCCATTTTTCCATATCCGAACAAAGCAATATTCATAAATTAAAACTTAATAGTTAAGGCCATGCCATATACTGGTTTGGCGGTAATAGCGTCCAAGTCCAAATATGGTTTAAAATCCATACTTAGGTCATCATCCACGTTAAATTGTTTTAAATGTGCGTCAACATTGGCATCTATAATATTTAAGGCATACATGCCAATGGTGACAAGAAGCCATAAATCCCTATCTTCTTGGTACCTTTCCTGTGCGCTTTCCAAAGCGGCCTCGGAAAAATCCGGATCCGCTCCAGGGGCATTAGGGGCTCCTAAATCATAAAATTCATCATCTGTAAATCCAGCTTGTCTGCGCTTAAAAGCTGTCCTAAAGCGGTCATAGAGGTCGTCATTGTATATATAGCCATAAACACCTCCGCCAATAATGGCATAAACAAGGGGTACTTTCCAATAACGCTTATTATATATCTGACCAAGTCCGGGGAATACAGCGGAATAGAAGGCCGCCTTACTGGGTGCCAGGGGATTGATGGCTTTTTTTTTGATTTTTAGGGTGTCAACTATAGTAACACCCTCGGTTTTAAGGGTGGTTGTAATAGAATCCGATGCCTGGGTAGTACTTTCTTCCTCTTGGGCAATTCCGAAAGTTATGACAAGAAAATATGCAGCCAGAGAAAAAAGATATCTACTCACCCGTAATCAATTTTTTTAACCTATTGAATTCCTCTTTGGAATGAAAGGGAATGGTAATTTTGCCTTTGCCTTTTTCAGAAGCTTTAATATCAATTTTGGCTGATAAATATTCTGAAATAGGACCAAGGTTTTTGACAATAAAATCTGGTTTTGCGCCCGATTTATTTTGCGTTTTTGTGCCAAGGGAATTGGTGGCGGCTGTGTCAGTAGTACCTTCTTGGTACTCCTTGACCGCTTTTTCGGTATCACGGACCGATAGATTTTCACCTACTATTTTTTCGTATAGGGCAATTTGATCTTGCTTCTTGTCTACATTTACAAGAGCTCTTCCGTGACCCATACTCGCAAAACCATCCCTTATTCCCGTTTGAATAATGGGGTCTAAACGCAATAATCGTAAATAATTGGTAATGGTAGAGCGTTTTTTGCCTACCCGCTCACTCATTTTTTCCTGGGTCAATTGAATTTCATCTATTAGCCTTTGGTAGGAAAGGGCAATTTCTATGGGGTCTAGATCCTGTCGTTGAATATTTTCGACTAGGGCCATTTCCAAGGATTCCTGATCGTTTGCAATTCGGATATAGGCCGGTATGGTCTCCAGTCCTATTAATTTGGAAGCTCTGAACCGGCGTTCACCTGAAACTAATTGATATTTATTGAAATCAAGTTTTCTTACCGTTATAGGCTGTATAACCCCCAATTCCCTTATAGAGGACGCCAATTCCTGTAAGGCTTCATCATTAAAATTGGAACGGGGCTGAAACGGATTTACGTCTATCGCATCTAAATCCAATTCTACAATGTTGCCCACTACTTTATCTGCATTCTTATCGCTTGCAGATTGAATATCGTTTTCAGGATCTTTTAAAAGGGCTGATAAACCGCGCCCCAACGCTTGTTTTTTAAGTGCTTTCGCCATTATGCTATTTCCTTGTTTTTTACCACAACTTCATTTGCCAAATTTAAATAATTGGCTGCTCCTTTACTACTGGCATCATATTTTATAATGCTCTCGCCATAACTCGGGGCCTCGCTCAACCTAACATTTCTTTGGATAATGGTATCGAATACCATTTCGGAAAAGTGTTTTTTTACTTCTTCTACAACTTGGTTGGATAACCTTAACCTGGAATCGTACATAGTAAGGACCATGCCTTCTATATCCAAATCCGGATTGTGTATTTTTTGAACACTTTTAATGGTATTGAGTAATTTGCCCAATCCTTCCAAAGCAAAATATTCACATTGTATAGGAATCATTACAGAATCGGCCGCAGTAAGGGCGTTTAATGTTAAAAGTCCCAGGGAGGGAGCGCAATCTATAAGGATATAATCATATTTGTCCTTTAGCCCACGTATGGCCTTTTTCATCATATACTCCCTATCGTCCTTATCTACCAATTCAATTTCAATGGCAACAAGATCAATATGTGCAGGAATAAGGTCCACATTTGGGGAGGAGGTCTTAACGATGGATTCTTCGGCCGTTTTAGAGTGCTCCAAAAGTTGGTAGGTTCCCATTTCAATACTATCCACATCCAAACCTAATCCTGAAGTTGCATTAGCCTGGGGGTCAGCGTCTATTAGTAATACCTTTTTTTCCAATACACCCAAAGAGGCAGCCAAATTTACTGAAGTAGTAGTTTTTCCTACCCCGCCTTTTTGATTAGCAATAGCAATTATTTTGCCCATTATCATAGTAAGTTAGGGGGTAAAAATACGATTATTTAAGTTGTTAAAAAATGTATTTTGTTAACACTGGGTGAATAACTGTCGTCTTTATCGTTAAATAGCGTTAAAGTTATAGGAGTTTTGTTGTCAGGCTATTAGCGGTTTATTGTTTTTTTAAGAATCACTTATACACAACTTATTAATATGGCCCAATATTCATGAGCCTCAACCGCATGGCAGAAAAATAGTAGAATGGCCCCCTCCTGAATGGTAGGGTCTTTGGTTAAATACCCCGAGTCTTGGGTTTATTGCCAATTGGTGGGATATGGCTTTCCTTGAAGTTAAATCCCATTTACTTCTGTTTAAAAACTACGGTTGTTATATGGTCAGGATTTCTAAAATGTGGATCGCCGTTTCGCTTATTTTGGTCCCAGGGCCAAAAATAGCTACTGCTCCATTATCGAATAAAAAATCATAATCCTGTTTTGGGATTACCCCGCCTATGACCACTAGGATATCTTCCCTGCCATAGGATTTTAATTCTTGTATTACTTGTGGTACCAAGGTTTTGTGTCCGCCGGCTAAAGACGAGATGCCCAAAATATGAACATCGTTTTCTACCGCTTGTTTGGCTACTTCTGCCGGGGTTTGAAAGAGTGGGCCTATATCTACGTCAAAACCTAGGTCGGCATAGGCCGATGCCACCACCTTGGATCCGCGGTCATGACCGTCCTGACCCATTTTGGCAATCATGATCCTAGGTCTACGACCTTCCTGATCGGCGAAATTGTCTGCCATTTCCCGGGCCTTTCCAAAACTGTCATCCCCTTTAATTTCTTTTGAATACACTCCGGTAACCGAATTTATAGTTGCTTTATGCCTGCCAAAAGCATTTTCCAAGGCGGCACTGATCTCTCCCAAGGTTGCTCGTGCCCTAGCGGCCTTGATAGCTAAAGCTAATAAATTTTCCTCAACCTGAATAGATTCCTTGGTTATTTTGGGCGGTTGGGACCCAATTCTATGTTTTGCACCTTCCGTAAGTAGCCACAGGGATTGCTTAACATCATCTTCATTCCTGGTTTCCTTCAGGGCCTTTAAGCGTACCAGTTGTTGTCTTCTTACCTCGGCATTGTCCACTTCCAATATTTGAAGGCTATCTTGTTCCTTGGTCTTATATTTGTTGAGACCAATGATGATGTCTCTTCCATTATCTATGCGCGCTTGTTTTTTTGCGGCGGCCTCCTCTATCCTTAACTTGGGGATGCCGGCGTCTATTGCCTTGGTCATTCCTCCTAAGGCTTCAACTTCTTCTATTAGAGTCCAAGCTTTATGTACTATATCGTCTGTTAATTTTTCCAGATAATAACTTCCTGCCCAGGGATCTACCGTATTAGTGATTCCAGTCTCTAATTGTAAATATAATTGGGTGTTTCGCGCAATACGTGCAGAAAAATCGGTTGGTAGTGCAATGGCCTCGTCCAAGGCGTTAGTGTGTAGGCTTTGGGTGCCGCCAAATATTGCTGCAGCGGCCTCTATGGTCGTTCTGGTGATATTGTTGAATGGGTCCTGTTCGGTAAGGCTCCACCCACTGGTCTGGCTATGGGTCCTTAAGGTAAGCGACTTTTCATTTTTGGGCTTGAATTCTTTTACCAATTTGGCCCATAACATTCTGGCGGCCCTCATCTTAGCGATTTCCATGAAATGATTCATCCCAACTCCCCAGAAAAAAGACAATCTGGGGGCAAAGTCGTCTATGTTCAATCCGGCATTTAGTCCGGTCCTAATATATTCCAGTCCATCTGCCAGGGTATAGGCCAATTCTATATCGGCGGTTGCGCCTGCCTCGTGCATATGATATCCGGAAATGCTAATGCTGTTAAACTTGGGCATAAACATACTAGTGTATTTGAAAATATCTGCAACGATCTGCATAGATGGGGCAGGAGGGTAGATATAGGTGTTCCTGACCATAAATTCCTTAAGAATGTCATTTTGAATGGTTCCAGAAAGGTCGTTTAGTGCAACTCCCTGTTCCTCGGCGGCTACAATATAGAATGCCAGTATAGGTAGCACTGCGCCGTTCATAGTCATAGAAACAGACATTTTGTCCAAGGGTATATCGCGGAATAGAATTTTCATGTCTTCCACGGAATCGATGGCTACACCAGATTTTCCAACATCACCTACTACACGGGGATGGTCGCTGTCATATCCTCTATGTGTTGGGAGGTCAAAGGCCACAGAAAGCCCCTTTTGGCCTGATTGAAGGTTTTTTTTATAAAATGCATTGCTCTCCTCGGCGGTCGAGAATCCGGCGTATTGCCTTATGGTCCAAGGCCTGCTAACGTACATGGTGCTGTAAGGTCCCCGGAGAAATGGGGGTGTGCCGGCGACAAAGTCCAGGTGTTCCAAGTTCTTGATATCTGCTTTGGAATAATTATTTTTTAGAAATATTCCTTCCGCTGTCTCAAATGGCAAGTGAGGGTCATGTTCGCTTGTGTTCGCTTCGGAAACAGACCTTAATTGAATATGTTGTAGATTTTTTCTTGCCATTGTTTTAAATCGTCTTAACCTAATCCCTTATTACTTACTTAATAGATATTACGACCTGTTAAACCCGTCTCACTAAAAGGCTATTCAGTTTTTAATCGCTTTTGCTCTACATCTTCGGACAGCCTTTTTTCAATAATTGGTTCGATCAGGGTTTTTCGGGGATTGGTTTTTACAAAGGGATACAATTCTAAATGATGCTTCATTTTGTCTTCCTGGGAGGCATATCTGTTGGTGCCTACTAGGATTTTGTTGAACCTATTAAAACTTGCCAGTTCTTTTGTAGCACTTTCTTTTATTTTTTTCTGTATGATATGCTCTTTCAACTGTACCAAGAACCCTCCCCCGGTTTCAATTTGTTTAAATAGTTCGAGGGATTTGGAAGCGAGCTGGTTGGTGATGGATTCTATATAATAGGCGCCATCTGCTGCATTGTTCACCTTATCAAAGTAGCTCTCATTTTTTAATATCAACAATTGATTTCTGGCTAGGCGTTCGCTAAATTCATTGTCCTTATGGTAGATAGCGTCATATGGCATATTTAATACTGTGTCTGCCTCCCCCAAAATAGCGGACATGCATTCTGTACCTGTTCGCAATATGTTGCAATTGTAATCGTACAGGGTTTTGTTTCTTAGGGCAGGCGTGGCTAGGATATGACACTGTTCCAAAGCACCATATTCTTTGGCCAAGGTCCTTAATAATACTCTCAAAGCCCTAAGTTTTGCTATCTCAAAGAAATAATTACTGCCTACGGAAACCTTAAAGGTAATTATTGATGATTTAAGGAGGTCCCGGTGGTTTTCGTGTAAATGGTTCAGGTATTCGTTGGCATGAGCAAGGGCATAGGCAAGTTGTTGTATTCGATTGGCACCCGCATTTCCGTACAGACTAACATCTACGGCCAAGATTTGGAAGTGACCTAAAAGCAGAATTTCATCCAATACCTTATGGTCTTGTTTAAGGTTAAATTGCCAATTGCCATTTCTGGCCAAATGACCAACAATGTCAATATTTAAAAAAATCTTGTTACCATGGTTTTTGGTAGCTTCCAATATAGAATTGCAATAGGCAGTAGATAGGAATTGAAGTTCAAAATATATAGTTGATTGTTCAAGGTCAATACCTTTAAGCAGCTCATAAACCCCAATTTCTTCGGATGGAATCGTAAAATGGATACTTTCGGCTCCATTTGCAATGGCATCCAAAGCTTTTTTATTGGCCAATTGGGCATTCCCTGAGAATATCTCTTGGCCAATTTGCCAGCCTGTGCTTTTGGTAGTTCTGGGTAGGTTGAGTGTCTGTAGGTCTTCTGAAGTATAGAATGGTTTTACTTTTATGCCCTCAGGAGATTCCCACACCAATTTGCCATTGTAATCTTCTCCCTGTAGGCCGTACTGGATTTTTTGTTTCCAGGCCTTGGAAGATATTTGGGGGAAATCGCTAAAGAGCGCAGACTTACTCATCATCCATTATTTTTAGACTATCTTCATATTCAATTAGGTAGATTTCTTCATTTTTTCTTTTCAAATAGTATTGTTCCCTGGCAAATTTCTCCAGCTCCTCGGGATCGGATAATTTTTCTATTATGATTTTATCCCTGGAAATCTCTTCATGGAGAAAATCTTTTTGCTTTTCAAGGTTTTCTATTTGATTTTTAAGTTCCCAATGGATTAAGAGTGAGTTGGTGTCAAAAAAAACCATCCATACCACAAAAACCGTTAGTACCAACACATACATATTGGTGATCACCCCAAACCATTTTTTCTTTCTTATGCCTCTGATTCCCATTATTGGTTAACTTAACTTTTCGTTAATTATGGTCCTTACAATATCTACCGCTACCGTATTGTATTTGTTGTTCGGAATAATAATATCGGCATATTCCTTGGTGGGTTCTATAAATTGATTGTGCATTGGTTTTAGCGTATTTTGATACCTGGATAAAACTTCATCCAAATCCCTGCCACGTTCCGATATATCCCTTTTTAAACGCCTGATCAATCGCTCATCCGAATCGGCATGCACAAATATTTTAATGTCGAACATCTCCCTTATTCTAGGATTTGTTAATATTAGGATGCCCTCTACGATCATAACCTTTCTTGGATGTGTTAATACGGTATCATTGGTGCGATTATGTTTAACAAAAGAATAAACAGGTTGATGGATCGGAATTCCTTTTTTTAAATCGTGTAAATGGTTGCCCAGCAATTCAAAATCTATGGCACGGGGATGATCAAAATTAACCTGGGTACGTTCGTCATATGCTAAATGTGCAAGGTCACAATAATAGGAATCCTGCGAAATAACCCCTACTTCCTCAAAAGGCAATTCGTTTATTATTTGATTTACGACCGTAGTTTTTCCACAGCCTGTTCCGCCCGCAATGCCGATTACCAACATGTATTTCTAATTTGTTCCAAAAGTAAGAATTTGCGATCAAACCGAAGGGATAAAAATCATTGCCCGTAATTTATAGCGCTAATCTTTTTATCTGCTGGCAACGTATATACAGTAGATTATTGAATAGATTTTATAGTGATTACTTTTTGAAATAATAGGTCATAAATATTAACAGAATTAAATCTGAATATAACGAATTATACGTTATATTATTTAGAGTATTGATTTTTTTTTGAAAGTATATTTTTAAGGGATTTTATAGACCGAGATAGAATATCTTTGATAGGTTTATAGGGTAGTTCTTTAAAAGGCAGGTTCATATTTTATTCTTAACAAGCGGTATTTTATTTTTATGGATAAATCTTTTTTCTATATGAAAAAGGCGCATTATTGGAACTGCGTTTAGATAGGCAATTACAGCGGGTCTTTCAATTACTGGGGATAAAATATCCACCTCAGGATGTGGACCCCATTTTAAACGCCATCCTTAAAGGCAAGGAAGAGCAACGCATCCACGCCATTGAATTTTTAGACAATATCCTGGATATTCAACTTAAAAAAGAATTGATTCCAGTAGCGGAATCGATCATACAAGTAGGTGTTATTTCCGAAGAAAACTTAAAAAACTTCAATGTAAAGGTATTAAGCGAATCCGAAAGTTATTTCGCCCTTTTAAGTAGAAAGGATATGAAATTAAAACTGGTGATACTTTACCTAATTGAAAAAACCATGGACTCCAAGTTTAATCCCCTTTTGGAATTTGTTTTGGAGGATTCCAATGAAAAGGTAAAAAATAGGGCGGCTGAAATTCTTACTGCCTCTTAAAACACTTAGCGTTTAATAATTTTGTCTATACTACTGGCTAAGGTCATGTGGTCCGTAGCGGAATTCTTTCGCAATACGTTGGTCATCAATACCACCTTATATTTGCAATTGTCCGGATGTTCTATAATGGCTACGGAGTTCACAAAGTTGGTGATATTGCCCATATACTTCCCACAGGGTTCTCCTGTACTTCTCATTTATATAAACTCCCCGATTTAAAATAAACGGAAGCAGGCTTTAAGGCCGGGGATTGGGTGTATCTAATCCTTCGGTCCGTCATATACATAAGACGCTTCATTTCCAAGTTGGATGCTTGGTCTACTATCTTACCCTGCTCCAACTGGATCAAGAATTTCATCAACCCTAAGGGAGACCCTATGCTGCCCATTTTGTCGCCAACAAAGCGATTTGGACTTGACGTAAAGAAGCTCCCCAAGCGCCATTCATCCGAAGTGATCCCCAATTCCCTTAAGGGTAGGTTTACTACGTCATTGGCCAAATCTGTCAATTCCTTTTTTGGGGTAGTTTTAAAATACGTATCCGCCTCCTTCTGGGGTAGACCAGGGTAGGATTCTCCGAAGGCTGCCATTAGAAGGGCTTCTCGCCATACAATACTGGCGGCTCCATTGTTGCTTACGGAAAGCATATGGTCTGCCCATTCAAACAACGTAAAAACATCACTGGCAATCACTTGTCTTTTTAGTAGTTTATTTGTTTCCAAATTAAAAATGGGAACCGTGTGTTCATCCGTCAAACCCCAAACGCCCGACTTTATGGATTTTGAGCGCAATAGCTCCAAGCGTTTTTCGAAGGATTCCGGATATATTTTTTCCAATTGGTCAAATAATGCAGCCATTACAGCCAGTTTTACTGCACTACCAGGTTGATATACAGCAGTTTGCTTTCTATTGGCTTATCGAACACTGTCTGTCTCTGAAATATCCAAAACGGCTACGGAATAACTCTTGTTCAGTCTCCTAAAAAGTGAATTGATGTCTTTTTGGAATTGCTCGTTTACCATTAGGAAAGCACTGGTACTATCCTCTTTTTTGGACAACAGGTTCAGTTCAATATCCATATAGGATTTTTGGGCCCCGGTGGGAATAACCGTTGTAGACTTTATCTCCCCGCTTTTAACGAGTTCCAGATACTTCAACCACTTGATGCTCGTATGTAAATAGCCATTAATGGGTTATAGCTCATAGTAGAGAAGGCCGAACAGACCAATAATAGAACAATATATTTTATTTTCTTAATCATCTTATATTTTTTTAGATAGGGGAATGCTTTTGTTTAAATTGAATTTTGGGGTGATTGATTCCAAATAATCGGAACTTAACGCTTTCTTATTTTCTACAAAAGGGCGTATTTGAAACAGCCACAACTTATTGTTTTGGAAGCCCAATTCCACATCATAGGCCCCTTCATAATCCGAATTGGTCTCCGCAGGCATGGTGACACGGATAGTTTTGGCAAATGCCCTTATTTCCTCAATATTTTCTTGATTTAGGATGAAATTCTCAAAGGTGGACAATCTTTTTTCCGTTCCCCCTGCCGCTGGAAGGCGATTGTGGTACATTTCCCGAGCAGGTGCCAAGAGTTGGGTGTCACCAATACCTCTAATCAAATAAGTTTCTGCCGATTGGCCATCTACAGCGCCACCAGCCCCTCGGCTAAAGGCAATGGTAAGGTCATCTGGATTGCCCGAACTGATGCCCTTGGTTATCAATACTCCGGAATAGTCCACGTCCACACTAGGGATGACCAAAAGGGAGGGGAATACATTTTCAGGGTTTAGAAGGTATTTTTGACGCCATTTAAAACTGCGTTCAGAATAGGGGGAAGCCCAAACATCCTTAATTCCTGATAATATTTTTTCCTTGTTGGCCACATTGAATATAGTGAGGTTTAAACCGGCACCGGTAAAATTCTTCAAATCTTCCATGTTGGTGTCACTTCTAAGAAAAACCGGGATTTCGCCAATTGACTTTCCCAATACATCTTTGAACCTCTCTTCCAATTGAGAAATGAATTTGGCCTTCATTGGCATTTTCTTTATAGCTTCCCTTAGGGTTTCCAATTGCCGCAATTGAAAATTTTCGACCTCGCCTTCCGCAATGCCTTGGGAACGCATATTCTCCGCTTCCTTGAAGGTGGAATTTAAAAACTCCCAATAGCTGCCCTGCTCACCAGTCATGGGTTGGTCCATATGGTCCCTAAAGATTCCGAAAGGGATCACCAGGCCTTCGACCACTTTATCTGGGAACATTTTTTTTAACTGTCCCAAGTTGGCCGCTTTTGGACCACAAAGTTTACCGGAATCATCCGCATCCACGGCTCTTAGGTTTAATATTGCTGTCTCTTCCAATCGTATATTCTCTATGGGAACTTCAATTCTCTCTTCTTTACGCTCTATCTTAATAAACAAATTGCGCTCCCCCTCAGACATATCCTTTTCCAGTTTCATTATTGCGTTGCCCTTATTGGATACGGCATAAAATACTTTTTCTCCGTTATATTTTTGAAGACTTTTAAGATTGTCATCGGCAAGTGCGGCATTGGGGATGCCCATGTTCCTGGCCAGCAATTGCACATGAGACACCATATTACCTTCAGATACGGTGGCAATGCCGGCTACCGGTTTCAGATCGGATGGGGGACGTTGAAAAATATAAATCTTGTCGGAGGATACCTCTATTTCATTAGGGGAGCCACCGACGACTACCAATTCGCCAAGGGCATACCCTGGATTTAAACCCCGTAGCCCACTTTGATTGTCTATGTCCATGACCCTATTGGACAAGGCCGATTCTTGGGCGATGATATCGCCTAGCTCTTCCACTGTTTGGCCTAAATAGAGGGCAATGGAACCTCTGATCTTGTCATCTATAAATCCATGTGCCTTGGGCTCAAAACCGGTATAAATGTTCACGACTTCCTGATAATTGGCCTTGACCATGGAAGAGCTCCATTCCACTTCCCTACGTGCATTTTCCAATACTGTGGTAAGTTGCCCTAAAGACATGGCATTGCTGTTGGATCCTTTTACGGATAGATTGAGTTGTTCCCATTCTCCCAGTTCTAAATATCCGGCACCGGCATTCGCCATACCCAAATAGCAAACTTTGTCCAATAGGGCATTAAGATCTTCCGGCTGCCATTGGGGTGAATTTTTGAATATGACTTCTTCCAACTTTAGAGAGGCGTCCAATAACTGAAGGCGCGCTTCCGCATTTAGTTCTTTTAGAATGGCCAGTCTTATATCTAGAAGCAATTCTGCCGAAGCGGGAATAAGTATAGCTGCATTTGTTTCTCCACTGTAACTGGCCGCAAAGGCTTTTATGGAAACCCCGATAGGGCTATTTTTGACAAGTGGAGTGTTTTTCTGTATTTGGGCAATATCTAATGGTCGGTAGAAATTGGCCATAGTCGACACCAAGGCATCTATTTTTGTTTTTGCCTCATTAGACAGTTTATTACTGTTTTTAGACTTAAAGTCCTTTACCTTATTAATATCCCCAGCATCTGGCTGACTATGGATCTTAATCCTTAAGGCCATAAATTCTGGGACTATGTCTGATATTACCTTTGAGTCGCTCCTTACTTTTTGGGCAAGATTATCATCACCCTTATGGGGCACATCCTTTAAAGACTGTCTAATGAGATAGAAGTGTTTGGTTAAATTATCAGTGTCGGATAATAGCCATTTATAAAAATCTACACCCCAGGCCTCTTCATCCTCGGCTTGTAGAGCGCCGCGATAGTATTGCCCCTTTTCCAATACCCAACCATTATCAACAGTTCTTAAATACTTGTCCAATTGATACTGTTTAAGACGGGAATTGTTGTTTTCGGCGTCCCAAAATTCCTCCTTGGAGGTATAGGATAAAATTTGACCAAAGTAGAGGTTGTTGTACTTTCCCAAATCGACAACAGAGCTTTTATAGGTGGCGTGTTGTACTCCAGGGCCAATGTCGTCGGGACAAGAATCTTTGGGTGGGCGTATGCTTCCGTCCGTACAGAACCACCGAATTTCTTTATAAGGTCCGCGGAGATCTTTTTTGTAGGAGTTGATCAAATCCTTTATTTCCTGATTGCTCAGCTTTTGGCCCACCCCCATAAAAGGAACGCACATTAGTATAATGTAGATAAGTAGTTGTTTTTTCATAGCTCAGCGCTGCAATTGCCAATGATTAATCAAATGTAATATCAATTTCGATGTAAATATCTTTATAGCCCTTAGATTCGATCCTTGAACCAAAGTAACTAGAAATGTTTTAGGAAATGGCCATTGTAAATAATGGTGTTTGGTAATCAATTTTCTAGGTTTAATAATTTAATATTTTTGAGATTGAATGACAAATAATTTCATTTTAATTTGATTGTTGTTTTTTTATTTTAATATATTATACTTTACGGGGTGTTTTTGATGGTAACATTCAGGAATTCAGTGGTTTTTATACGTTCATTAATGTTATGATTTTGTTATTTCCTACAATAATGTGGCTATTTTTGTCCCTTATGATTAATTTTGCCGAATGCAAAAAAATCAGCAAAGACCGCAGTTTGAATTTGTAGCTATTATGGCGTCCTTAATGTCTATTGTAGCGTTGACTATTGATGCCCTATTGCCAGCGATGTCTACCATAGGGAGAGATATTAATAGCTTGGATCCTACTGAAAATCAGAAGTTTATTACGATGATTTTTTTGGGTTTGGGTGTAGGTCAATTGATTTTTGGGCCATTATCAGATAGTTTTGGGAGAAAACCGATTGTTTATATTGGCTTCGTCGTTTTTGGGGTGGCCAGTGTTATATGCGTTCTTGCTCCTACTTTGGATTGGATGATATTTGGGAGAATTCTTCAGGGGATTGGACTTTCTGCCCCTAGAACCATAAGCATTTCGATGATCAGAGATATCTATAAGGGAGATTATATGGCAAAGATCATGTCCTTCGTTACAGCATTTTTTATTTTGGTTCCCATTATCGCACCTGCTATGGGAAAATTTTTTCTTGATCATTACGGCTGGGAAGCTATATTTTACATGCAATTGGTAGCAACCGTAATAGTTGGAATCTGGTTTTGGAGAAGGCAAGCCGAAACTCTAAAACCTGAATATAAGATAAAGTTTTCCAGGCAAGTATTCGTAAACGGATTTAAAGAATTGCTCCAACATAGAGAAACTATGGCTTTTACCATTGTTTCCGGACTAATTACTGGAGCTTTTATGGTGTATTTAAGCGCGGCCCAGGAAATATTTGAGGTTCAATACGGCTTGGCGGATAATTTCCCCTATATTTTTGCTGGGCTGGCAGTATCGGTTGGATTGTCCACATTGTTAAATGGTACTATGGTGGTTAAATTGGGGATGAGAAGATTGGCTTGGATCGCTTTGAGCCTGTTTTGTACAAATTCAATTGTATACGTGGCTTTGTTCTGGAGCAGTCAAAATCCTAGTTTATTTGTGTTGATTACCTTTTTGGCGCTACAATTCTTTACATTAGGGTTCTTGTTCGGTAACCTAAGGGCCATTGCTATGGAGCCAATAGGGCACATAGCTGGAATAGGGGCTGCTATTACAGGCTTTATATCCACCATAATTGCCATACCTATTGCCATTTATATAGGTAGTTTTGTGGTAGGGACAACACTGCCTCTTTTCGTAGGGTTTTCTGTTTGTGGTATTATTTCCCTTGGTATTTTTATGTTGATGAGAAGACGGATGGTATTGGCAGCTGCCTAGTAATAGAGGGAGGATTGCTTGATATTATAATTGGCCAGCTTGTTGAAGCATACAATTCAGAGCAACTAAATGAACTGGGCAATCAGCTTTACCTTTGCCAGGTTTATCCTTCACTCAAAATGTTCGCTGAGAATTGCCGTTGATTTCTTATTTTTAACCTGGGAATTCCTTTTCTTCATTGTACCAAAAGGTTGAGTGATTTTTTTTTACACTGATTGTTAGTGGGTTAACTTAATTATGGAAATGTAATATAATGGTATTCAATGTGTTGTATTTTTATTCGTATCCTAAATAAGAAAATTGTTATGAGGCCAACTAATGACTTCAAAAATTTAAATTGTTTCTAAAGTTGCAATATGTCAAAAATACCGTTACTTGGCCTCTTATTAATGCTGATTTGTTGTTCCCAATCTACCTCAAAAAAAAGTGGAGAGCAATTATTTAATAGCTATTGTTCTAGTTGCCATTTGGCCCCTTCAGTCAGCGACCTGTCAAAAAACATTTGGGAACGGAATATTCTTCCGGAAATGGGAGCTAGATTGGGGATTTTGGACAATAATTATAATCCTTTTGAAGGAATTTCGTTTCAGGAGAGGAGTGCTATTTTAAAGACTAGTGTTTATCCTGATAAACCGATAATTTCTATGGAAGACTGGAATCTTATCGAAAAATATGTTTTGGATATGGCACCGGATTCCTTGGAATTTCAATACCCGTACAATATTCCTTCCGAACTTTCCCAATTTAGTCCCGATCCAATTTCAGTGGACAGGTTTCATGGGTCTTATATTACTTTTATGCGATACGACCAATCTTCCGAAATGCTTAACTTAGGTGATATTCATGGGAATCTTTATGCATATGATTTTGAAAAGAATATATCCGTCCCATTGGACTGGTTTGGGGTTGGTATTGTTGATTATACCGAGAAAGAGGGAGTGGGGTACATAACTAGCGTCGGCAAGTTAAACCCATCAGAATTGCCTTCGGGCAGGATTTCTATAAGCACTAAGGATGACAAAGCCCTATTGCCCCAAATACTCCATAGACCTGTGAACACCTTGGTGGTAGATTTGAACAAGGATGGAAAGTACGAATTGGTGGTAAGCGAATTTGGAAATCTAACGGGTGAGTTGACCATGCTTACAAAAATGGACAATGGAGAATATCAGAAAACGGTATTGTTGGGACAACCCGGTTCCAATAGGGTTATAGCGAAAGACATGGATGGAGACGGGAAACTGGATCTAATCGTCCAAACGGCACAAGGTGATGAGGGAATTACCATTCTTTATCAACAAGACAATTTAAAATTTAAAGCTGAGAAATTAATTCGTGTTAGTCCATTATATGGCAGCAGTTGGTTTGAAGTGATAGATTACAATGGAGATGGTTATGATGATATTGTTACCGTAAATGGAGACAATGCCGACAATTCTAAGATATTAAAACCATATCATGGGCTACGTATATACATTAACGATGGGGAAAATCATTTCAAGGAAACCTATTTCTATGCTATGAACGGGGCATCTAGATTGGTGGCCAAGGATTTTGATCAGGATGGGGATTTGGATTTTGGTATTATCTCTACCTTTCCTGATTATATGAATCAGCCGCTCCAAACATTTGTTTACCTTGAAAATATAGACGCCATTGATTACAAATTTAAACCTTATACTTTTAAGGATTCCAAAATAGGTCGGTGGTTCCTAATGGATACTGCAGACGTAGATTTCGATGGGGATGAAGATATCATTCTGAGTTCCTTTACCTATAAGTTTACCAAGGTGCCAAATACATTAAGTAAATTATGGGATGAAAATAATGTGGATATAATGGTGTTAAGAAACAATCTGAAATAAACCGACAACGGTACTTAGAGATAACACCATAAGGTAACCTTATATTTACGCCGCCCATCCAAAAGTTCTAATCAAGCCAATTAACTTATAAGCGGGTAGGCAATATTTATTTCACCCTTTTACTATTTGAAAAAAATAAAAGTTCCTAAGTACTCAGGTTATTAGTATAAGTGGACAAGTTCAAGAGACAATATTTGGTAACACCTACGCTTTGAAAGGTGAACCGCAATAACGCATGTCAAGACCTTCTCAGCTTATTTCCTATATAATTGATATATAAAATGTGCAGCACCTGTAAGTTTTGCTCCAAAGTGCATAATTGAATATTTTATTGCACATAATTGTCAGATCTCATCGTCTCCTTCTAAGTCATCTATAGGTCCTCAGTTTCGTGGGAATATTGGAGAAGTTTATGCTTTCAGTTCATTGATTTTCTTTCTTGGAAATTAAATTTGTCGCATTACGGTATCCACAATCCATATAAAAATGGATGCTAATCTTAAATATCCGGTCTGATTTCAGGTTTTGGTACTGGCAATTCTTGTTTTCTATGCTTTAAACTTAACTTGATGGAGGTATAGGTAAGGTAAAACTGGATCAATTATAAATTGAATCCTCATCGGGCAGCTACTGTTTCCAGGCCATCTCTGCATTCGTTTTTTGAATTAAAAATAATGATTTTAACGGCATTGGGCGGTACCAATAACTTTCTAGAATCCTGGGTAAGATATCCGGAACCATAATAAAACTCTTGCCTATAGGTCTTGCCATTGGAAAGTTCTATCGTGGCGTATGTGTCCGTTGGTTTAATGGAGATTGTCTTAGTTTGCAATCCTGTGGAAAAACATTGCAGTGCAGAATCGTTGTTCGCAACCAAAAAAACCAAGCTATCATTGGTAATAAGCTTTACGGTACCCCTAGAATCGCCTGGCGTGGCAAATCCACTTTTATCCACGGTAATATCTCGGAATTCTCCCTTGCTATTTCCCAAAAGCACTGTGCCTATAGAGCCGTCTAATGAACCTCCAAGTGTTTCCGTGTCTCTTCTGTTCCCGGTAAGTACTATGTCAAAATGACCGTCCGCATCAAGGTCAGCTATGGAGATACCATAAACGGGCGCCATTTGTGCCTTTAAAGGGAGGGCACTGTAAGAAAATGTGCCATCGCCATTATTTTCCAGATAAATAGTCTTAAGACTAACGGCCTGTTTACGGATTGCCCCCAGCAATTCCTTTTCTTTGAAAACTTGATCAAAAGTAGCATGGCCATAATCCTTGTAAAACGGGAACCTTTTCTTCATGTTAGCAATCTGGCTTATTAGGGCATCCCGGGGAGGTAGGGGGTAATTTATCCCATCTACATAGTATCCTATAACGGCGTCGATCTTTCCATTTTCGTCAAAGTCTTTTGCTACAATGGTTAAGGGTTCCGCTTTGGAAGCCTTTAGATCTGTATTCTCGCCAAAGTTTCCAACTATGTAATCGATATCTCCATCATGGTCAAAATCGGCTCCGTTTATGCTGTTCCAGAACCCACTAAGGCCTGCTACCCCACTTTTGGAGGATACGTCCTTAAGTTTGCCATTTTGATTTTCGAAAAATGAGATTTCCATCCATTCCCCAACCACAATAAGATCGGTATGGCCATCATTGTTGAAATCGGTCCATAAGGCTGAAGTAACCATGCCAATGGCGGCTAACTCAGGAGCTACCTCTGAAGTAACGTCTATAAACGTGCCATTTGTATTTTGAAGGATATAATTTCTGTCCGATTCCGGGTAGCTGCCCGGTTTTAGTCTTGATCCAACGAACAGGTCCAGATCTCCATCTCCGTCATAATCTGCGGCGTTTACCGTGGAGGTACTAGAATTTATTTGGGGAAGGCCATCAGAAATTTCAAATGTTCCGTCCTGCGTTTGAAGGTATAATTGATCTTGGTAATTTTGGGGCAGGTAGGGTAGTTCATTGCCTCCACTTGCGACATACAAGTCCGATCTTCCATCATTGTTAAAATCGGCCAGGACGCACCCTTGCTGCTCGTACTTCCATGAATTTGGCAGTAGCGCTGCTTTTGTGAACGATCCATCTGCAGTTTGTGTCCGGATATACGAAGTGTCCTTTACGGCAGTAGACATGAATATGTCATCCAGCCCATCGTTGTTAAAATCGCCCACGGCAAGGCCCGGCCCTTCACGGGAGAGCATTTTTAGGAGCAAGGGCTGATCTTGAAAATCGATATATGGGTTTTCTTTATGTACTATTTGTGAAACCGTATTATCGGCCTTCACCAAAAGTGTATTTTTCTTATTGGTCTTAATTTTATCCAATGGTTTGGCATCGGCATAAGAAAGGTCGATACGCCTGTTGGCTTTGATATTTTTCAAGGTCTGTGATTTGTCATTCGGCCATATTACCTGAAGACTGTCAACTACTTTTCGTTTTCCAAGTCCAAAGTGGAGGACGTAGTCTACTGAGGAAGTATATCCTCGGACCGGATATTCCTGTGCTTTTTGAATAGTATCCCCGTAATACAGGGTAACAATGGCTCCCAATCCACCAGGGTTCAGTTCATGGCCCCTGAGTTTCGTAGACAAGTAATTTGAACGCTCCGGATTAGTTTCCATCGTCCTATTCTTATAGATATACGCCTTGTCATTGATATTGTTGGTCACTAGGTCAAGGTCACCATCACCATCTAGGTCCACATAGATCGTACCGTTAGACATGCTATTGGGGGCTTTGGTCCAAGTCTTGGTAACATCCTTAAAGGAAAAATCACCCTCGTTTTTATAAAAATAGTTGGGCAGGTTAATGGATGGTAATTTTATCATATCGTCGTAAGCCCTTTTTTCTCTCTTGGCAGGGGTTCCAAAAGGATATTTCGAACCCTGGGAATATACCGTGTAGTCTTGGTCGGTGATGTCCCTTGCATATCCGTTGGAGATAAAAAGATCCTTTAGGCCATCATTGTCTAAGTCTGCCATTAGGGGAGCCCAGCTCCAATCGGTCTTATGTATGCCGGCCAACCGTCCTATTTCTGAAAAGGAAGCGTCCTTGTTTCTAATTTGAAGGGTGTTTCTTACGTATTGTGGCATGTAGCCCATACCGTATCTCATGGTCTGGTTATTGTAGTTCATCGCAGGGGTCATGGTCTTGTTGTGCAAGTTGGTTTCCGGTAGCATATCCACTTGCATGATGTCCATTAGTCCGTCGTTGTTGTAATCGGCAATATCTATCCCCATGCCGTTGTGTGAGGTCTGGGTTATGTATTTCGTTATGTCGTTCGTGAAAGTGCCATCCGCGTTGTTGATCCAGAGTAGGTCGTTGGTGATAAAGTCGTTAGAACAGTATATGTCGGGCCAGCCGTCATTGTTTACGTCCATAATTCCTATGCCCAGGCCATATCCCTCAATGGTAATTCCCGCTTCTCTGGATATATTGGTAAAGGTATTGTTCCCGTTATTTTGATATAGTCTGTCTGTACTGATTCCTTGGCCGTTGTCGTTTATGGGGCGCATATTATTGTGGTTAAAATCTTCCATACCATTCGTTAAAAGGTACATGTCCAAATCCCCATCCCTGTCGTAATCGAAAAAGGCTGCTTGCGTACTATACCCGGAATCGTTGAGCCCATAGGCCTTGGCCTCTTCTTTGAATACATTGTTGCCTTGGTTTATGTACAATTGGTTTTCCGATTTGGAGGCGTCCTTGTTGGCAATGCAGACATAGATGTCCATAAGTCCATCGGCATTGATGTCGATAAAACTAATACCTGTAGCCCATCCCTCCTTTAAGATTCCGGCACTCTCCGTGATGTCCTCGAACTCCATGTTGCCCTTGTTCAAATACAGACGGGATCTAACCTGGTTACCCGCAAAAAAAAGATCTGGGAGGCCATCATTGTTTATGTCTCCGGTGCCCACCCCAGCGCCGTTATAGATATATATGTAGTTTATAGGGTTGAAGTCCGGAGTTTCATGGATGTCGTTGCTGAAGGTAATCCCAGTCTGTTTGGAGGATAAAATTTCGAATTTAATAGGTTCTTGATTATAATCGCATCCAAGAAATAATATGAGAATAATTATGCAGAGAGACAGGGGTTTTTTCATTTTAAATATTTTATATATTAAAGAATTTGAGGCCAATACTGTAATTCACAAGGCTCAAATTTTTATGAAGTTACAGCGTGAAACCTTGTGATTTCATTTGCTTTTGTTAGTATTAATGTCTTCGTTTTGTTGTACGCATACTACCGAAATAATTTTAATTCGATACGTAATCTGATTTGCCGCATTCTATGGTCGACAAAATATCGATAACACTTTCTTTAGGGCGATATCCAGTATCGTTTTTCTGATTTGTTGATCCAACTATGTAATTATGCATATTCTAAAAGGTTTCGTGAGCAAGAATCATATTTATATTGAATATTCCCCGTCATTGAGTTTAAGTATTTTGGTAAAGATATTAAAGGCTCGCCCATCCTGATTTCTAGAAGACAAATTTTCAGCACTGAGCAAGAAATATTGGGGTCGTCATTTTTTGGATGCAGGCTATTGAGATTGGCGTATAGGAAAAATAACTGATGAAATGGAGCAAGAGTATCTTGAGCACTATAAAAATAAGCAGAGTTCAGGAAAAGGCAACGTGGTATTAGAGTAATGCTAAGGAAGAATTTCATTCTTTTGTTAAAATTATGGTTTTCAAGCCTATAGTGGTTTATTTTTAAAAATTAACGGCATAAGATTGGTTTTCGCTTTTATCTCATTTTGAAGGATTCATTGAAATTGGTAATAAAATTAAGTTATATTCTAATTAGCATATTGTCCAAAGCGAATTTTTGAATTCCATCCATACAGAGTAGTCTATACGAAGACAATTTTAGTCACCGTGGCCGCCTTGAAATCTTCTAGATTTATTTTTGTTTATATAAAATGTAAATATATAACATATCTATTTTAGATTATAATCTAAAATTAGGATTATGTTTCAAATAGTTCTGGAATCATCAATTGTACTTCTGAGCTATGTGCTAATAGAAATATGTTTTATGTGTGTGTAAATGCGATATGGATATGATACCTTCAGATTTCAAAGATTTTTACCTCACCACTTCTTCGGCCGTTCAACAGGAGGTAGTGTCGTCTTTATATTTATCGCTTTAGGGGTGCGAGGTAAAGGACAACAATGATGTTATTACCAATCCTCATTGTTCGAAAGAGCGAATCCTAGCGTATGGAAAGCTCAAGGGTGTCCAGCGCTATTTCTGCAATGGGTCTAAGAAGAACTTTAGTGAGATTACGGGGGAGTTTTGGTATAATATTAAAAATAAGGAGAAGCTGAACCGGTTTTTATACTGTCTGTTGTCAGGCCATAGTCTCAAGAAAAGTGCAGATAAAACGGTGATGTCGCTCCAGACAGTCCTTGGGCTGGCGCCATAAATTGCTCTCTTCATTTTCCAGTATTTCGGAGGAGGGGTTTCAGATTATAGAGGAGAGTGTTGACCTATTCTTTGCCTGCTAGGAAAAAAGGTGATTATCATTTGGATTGAATTCCCTAAAGGCATTTAATTGTATTACAATTGCTTCCAATACATTTTTCATTTCCTTGGTGTGATTGTTTATCCCATTTCAATTGAGACATTACGAAAGTTCAAAGCGTAAATAGCTTCCTAAAACCCTAGTGTAAAATTAAATGAAGTGACAATGATGGTAAACAGCTGTCTTCAAACAGTAAGTGAAACCTTACAATGGTCGGTGAAATGCATTTTTTATCGTTAATGTAATTTTTTTACCAGATCCGCTCATCGGTATTATTTCACACTTAATCTAGGATTTTTCCACTTGTCGAGAAACAGTGTTTTTCGTCGAATCTGAACCTAGAGAAGTACACTTGTTCAAGTTATATATATAACAAAACGCAAGTCATGAAAACCATTTTAACTTTAATCTTTGTTCTTTTTATCGGAGTAGTTGCACAAGCTCAAAACGGTGCTACCGACATTAAAGTTGAAACCCTTACCATGGAAATCGTTTCAGTTACTGCAAAACAAGAAGTTGCTGTTAAAAATAACAACGCTGTTGCCCGCTTGTATATGTTCAAAAATTCTAAGGTAACCAAGGAATTGTCTTTCACTACAAAATTGAACAAGGCTAAATTGGCTTAATAATCAATTCTAAATCTGCTGCTCCAAATAGTAGTATTCCAAAATAGCCGTGTAGGAGGGTAATGGCACGTGTAGTCCCATATGCCGTTTTCTCATTTATATGATAGTTTTATCTGAAACAAATCATACAACAAGCAAATAGAAGAAGCTTGTTGGATTTTTACAGAGAGGTACCCTCAAGGGTATGATTACAGATTAGGTTAAAATACCTCAATCCAAAAAGTTGTGTGTGAATTAGAAAAAAATATAATTTACTATCTCAAGTTTGTGTTCTGTTCATTTTTTGCATCGCCCAAAAAACGAACCAAAAAACGCTAGGCTGATTTTAAATTTCTTTAAATCTACGCAATTTCCACAGCCGCGCCGTCCAGGCCGCTTTCACTGAGGTGAAATGCTCTTTGGACAGCTACCTGAACCCAATGTGGAAACCACTTGATTTAAGACGAAATTGAAAATAGGCCGGTCCTTTCGTTCCGTCAACCTTCATGTGGGGATAAGTCATTTTCCGTTATTAAATACCTTTGGGCATTGTCCTCAAGGTCTATGGATTGGTCGTTCTTCTTCCGTCGTGGAGATGGTATGGCCGTTAAGAATTATTGAAGCCTTGGAAATAATTTAGGCCATGGCATCGGTCCTTAAAATCCTAAGATTTTAGGGGCCACCTAGTGAAGAAGGGTCTTTTCTTTTGTTTCGTTTTCTTTGGACAAGCAAAGAAAATGAAAGAATAATTTAATCGTTGGTTTTTCTAGATATCTCCTATTAATTAAAACTATTGTTCAAAAAACATGAGTAATCAAATTAATCCTAATTTTTACATAAACACAACAATTGTACCTGATCCGTTAAAATACCTCAAGTTAAATATTTATCGTAGGCTGAAGTTATAAGATAGCCAAAAGGCTCTAATTTACTAAAGCAAATTAGAGCCTTTTTTTGCTACAGGTCCTTGTAATTCAAGGTTATTAACTAAAATCCTCTATGACAAAGTGAATATGCATTTGAAAAATGCTACCAGGTTTATCATTAAGCGGACTTTAAGTGGATGGTATTTAAAACATCACACCTAAGCTTTATATTTTTTTAAATATTGTTGTGGCGTTGTGCCCCCCAAAACCAAAGGTATTACTCATGGCCACATTTACATTATGGTCAATGGCCTGTTTAATTACTATGGGTATGTTGTTGGGAATTTTGGAATCAATCTTGCTGGTGTTAATCGTTGGTGGTATTATGTTACTTTCAATAGCCTTAATGGATAAAATGGCCTCTACAGCACCTGCGGCACCCAATAAATGACCTGTCATTGACTTTGTAGCACTTATTTTAAGATTATTGAACTCGTTGTTGAAGGTTTTCGCTACGGCCTTTATCTCGCTTAAATCCCCTACAGGGGTAGAGGTGGTGTGCGTGTTTAGATAATTGATTTCTTCTGGGTTTAATTTGGCCTCTTCCATGGCCAATTGCATGGCTTTTATGGCTCCGATACCTTCCGGGTGTGTTGCCGAAATATGGTAGGCGTCATCGGTCATGGCAGCGCCTACTACTTCTGCATAAATTTTTGCGCCACGTTTTTTGGCGTGCTCATATTCTTCAAGAATCAATGCCCCGGCTCCTTCGCCCATAACAAATCCGTCCCTATTTTCATCAAAAGGCCTGGACGCCTGTTGTGGGTTATCATTTCTGGTAGACAAGGCCTTCATGGAACTAAATCCACCTATGGAAGCCTCTGTTATAGGAGCTTCCGAGCCCCCTGTTACCATTACTTTGGCCTTGTTTAATCGAATATAGTTAAAGGCGTCCATAATGGCGGAGCTGGATGATGCACAGGCAGAAACGGCGGTATAATTAATACCCATTAATCCAAATTTCATAGCAATCATTCCCGATGCCATATTGGCTAGTAGTTTCGGAATAAAGAATGGATTGAAGCGGGGATTCATTCCTCCTTGTGTGTAATTCTTCACCTCCTCCTCAAAAGTTTTCATACCTCCTTGGCCTGTTCCCCAAATAACTCCCATATCAAAAGGAGAAATGCTATCTAATTCCAAGCCGCTGTCATGGAGCGCTTCCGTTACGGAATAGAGGGCATATTGGGTAAAAGGGTCACTCCTTTTTATTTCGTTGCGATCAAGGTGTTTTTCTGCTTTGAAGTCCTTAAGTTCAGAGGCAAATGTTGTTTTGAATGCGGAAGGGTCGAATTTTGTTATTCTTGAGGTCCCACTTTTCCCATTTATGGCATTTTGCCAAAATTCATTGACCGAATTTCCAATTGGTGTCAAGGCCCCCAATCCAGTAATTACTACTCTTTTCATATATTGTATTTTTAGATAATTCCCATGGGGTAATTATTTGCTGTCGTTGTCTTTAAGGAACTCGTTCAGTATTTCTTTGTAGGTATCAACGGGCTGCGCTCCTGTTAGGGCACTTTTCTTGTTGAATACCATTGTCGGTACCGAAGAAACACCAAGGCTTTGCCAATAGGTTTCTTGGGATTGTACCTGGTAACGCGCATCGTCACTTTCCAATCTGCTTATGGCTTCGTCGGGATTTAAGCCTACCGCCTTTAATTCCTGAAGAAGTATGGCCTTGTCGGAAACATCTTTTCGTTCACTAAAAAAGGCAGCCACCAATCGCATTTTTAGTTCGGTCTGTTTGCCGGATTCTTTTGCGTATTCCAGTAAAATATGTGCATCCCTAGTGTTTACAATCTTCATTTCATCAAAATAATCGAATGTAAACCCCAATTCGGCCCCAACTTCGGCCATGTATTCTTGGGATTTTTTTTGGTCTTCCATACTGGCACCATATTTTTCCATAATATGTTCCTGTACATTCTGACCTTCTTTGGGCATATTTGGGTTCAATTCAAAAGGGTGCCATTCTATCTCTATTTTGTCTTGTATTCCTAATTCAACGATGGCTTTTTCCAGGCGTTTATATCCTATGGTACACCATGGGCAGACTACATCTGAAATAATATCCAGTTTTATTTTATTAGACATGATTTTATTATTTTGGGGGTTTTTTAATTTGGATAGGTAAAGAACCTAAAATTTTAATTTACTTCCAATTAAAGATGGTTCCAATCTATAGCACTTTGCTATTTTGGACATCCGGGGCTAACATTCGTGAAATTAGGTAGGTCGGCCAAGATTTTTTCGACATTGGCTCCAAACGACTGTTGAAAGGATTCTAATGACTCAAAGGTGAGGTTGGCAATCAGCACATAAGGTGCGGGTTGCCCGGGGTTTTCAGCGGAGAAACCAATGTTGATATCTGATGTTAATATGGCCTCGCGCAATACCTCCTTAAGCAATTGAACGTGTTGATTGTTGTAATATTCCTTATCGAATTTTAAATCGGCGGTATTGGGATATAATACTGTTAATTTAATCATTATAGTATTTTTATTTTATTGATTTTATTCGGAAAAATTGGCCATTACCATAATTATCCGAAAAACCTTGATAAGCGCCCTCAAATTGTTTGGCCAGGTCATCCGGAAATAAATGAACCCCCGAGCTTTAAGTGACTGTAATATACCCTCAGAGGTTACGGAGGTTGCGGCGCCATGGTCAAAACCAGTGGCAGCTCCCATGTCGGTCGCAATTGGTCCTGGGTGGACATTTAGCACACTTACGCCCTTTGCCTGGAACTCTGATCATAATCCTTGGGTTAAGGAATAGGAGGAGGCTTTGTATGCGGAATAGGTAGAGAGTTGAGGATTGTTTTTAATAGATGCAATAGAGTTTAACTGTACCAGGGCTCCTTTGTTTTTTTCCAAGGTGTCGGTAAAGGCGTTGGCTATGCGCAGCAAGCCAAAGGCATTGACCTCCAATTGTTGGGCAAAATCTTTCTCGGCGTCCTTGCCAATGGTAGGGTAGGGGGGCAATGCCGGCATGGTTCACTACAGTATCGACATCTTTAACTTCTTTTGCTAACGCTTGGATAGAATTCACATCCCATACGTAAGCTTTAACGGTAACTACTTTGTCGCCGTATTTTGCTTCCAATTCTTTGATCAATTCTATATTACGAACGGCCAAATATACTTTTTTGGCACTACACTTTTTTATTTCAACCCTTATTGGATACCACACTTTGCATTTCCTTAGACCAACGGTTGCCGGTAATAAACATTTTTAATCACTAAGGTGATTTTGAGTACCCGTAAATTTATCGGCATTACATTTCACTGAACATTTTTTGCTCAACGAATAACATGGTCATTTAACGAATTAGAACCTAGTAAAATACACTTTCGAAGGTTATATATAAAACAAAATAAAAGTCATGATGACTATTTTAACTTTAAACCTTGTTCTCTAGGCCGGGTTTTCTGCCAAAGTATAAAAGGGGAATAATGAAGAACAGGTTTAGATCGTTATCATGGGCATCTTTCAAGATGTTGTTTTGAAAAATGAAAACAATGTTGTCGGTTAATATAGGCTTAAAAATTCCACCTTGACCAAAGAAGTGTCTTTCACTACCAAAATGAACCGCGCTTAGTTGACCTAATAGCCCATGCTTAACATACTACACCAGAAATGGGTAGTAAAATAAACCAATATGATGTTATTTGCACTCTTAGTTCCCGCATTTCTATGTTTGAGTTATATCATTGTTTTTCCGAAAACAAAGGGTATTGTATGCCCCTTAAAAGTACCGGTAAAAAAGGACAAGTAATAGGTGCTCCTTGCTTAAAAGGAGCAGAGGCCAATTTTATATCCTTGTTTAGATATTACTGTGCTTTTAAAAACGAGGCTTGGGTTAGGAGTATGATCTTTTGGGTCAGCTATCGGATTAAGTTTTAAATGGATGCTGAATATCCGAAAATTTCACAATGTAGTTCGTACCATTTTTAGAGGAATCCCGGTTTATAGAACCTTTTAGCTGTCGAGCTAGATTATTGATAAGTTTTAAGCCCAATGATTTTGTGTTTTTATGGCTAATCAATTCAGAAAAACCTGCACCATTATCACCAATATTAAGTACGTAATCCTTTTTGTTCAATTTTACAAGTTCTATATGTATTTCGCCAGTATCGTTGTCCTTTATGCCATATTTAAGGGCATTGGTAATTACTTCGTTAATTAATAGGCCTAATGGTATTGCGGTGTCTATTCCTAGTTTAATATCCGGGATGTTGATATTTAGGACGATGTTGTTTTCGGTGCCTTTAAAGGATCGGATCAAATAATCTGTTAATTCCTCTACATACGACTTATATTCAATTTTGGACAAATCGTGTCGCATATATAACATCTCATGTACCATCGCCATTGAAATCACCCTGTTTTGACTACTTTTTATCAAAGATTTTATTCTGGGTTCCTCAATGCTTCTGGATTGAAGGCTAAGTAGGCTTGATACGGTCTGAAGATTATTTTTTACCCTATGGTGAATTTCCTTTAGAAGCGTATCTTTTTCTTTGATTCGAGCTTCGTTTTCATTTCTGATCTTGTGCAATTCATTGTGTGCTTTTAGTAGGTTTTTACCTATGACGCCGCCTAGGAGGTATACGGAGAATAGAATACTAAAAAGGGCGAACAAGTTTTTACTTTCGGCAGGGACCACATTTTCCGTAAAAGTGAATTCGGCAATGCTCTGGGAGAAAATAAGGATAATAATGAGCAAATTAAGATTCAAATACACTTGACCATAAACCTTTGTGGTGATATAGCCTGCAAATACGATAAGGGCCAGGACAAAGATAAAGGGGCTGTTAATGCCCCCACTAAAGATGGTTATGATGACTGAGGCTGCCAAGGCCATTATAGAAGTAATGTTATAGGTTAAGCCCAACATTTTATGTTTGTGAAACATTATGGTGTTGGTTAAATTTAACATTCCAAAGGCAATAAATGTAGTTGGAATTACTTGAGTAATCTTAAGGAAAAATATGCATATAATACCGAAAATAATGGAGAGTATAGAGGATATATAGTTAACCCTTAACGTTAAACGGACTTTGTCCTTTAGCCGGTACTGATCCTGTATGGGTAATTGCATTAAAAAATGGTTAATGGTTGTATTCTGTGGGTAAAGATAATAGTTTGAATTAAAGCGCGATGAATTTTATGCTTAAAACAGCAGATTTATGGAAATTCCTTTCAGAAATTAGCTTGGATTTTACACTAATTGCATAAATTTCTTAGGTACTTTCTTCGGTTTTATCGCTACTGTGTAGTAGGAAAAACCTTAGTGTAGTCATAAGTATATACGCTATATTATATATTAAGAAAGCGACAACTTTCGATAGTTGTCGCTTTCTTGATGTACTCTTGTAATTTAATGTACCGTAACCTGTTGGGCTAATCTTCCATAATTACCCATTCGCCCCTTTCTAATAGCGGTTCTGCTTGTTTGTATTTTACCGTTTTGCTTTCTCCGGACATTACGTTCTTGATAGTGACCCTTTCATTTCTACCTATTTTAGCCTTTTCCCTAACAATGGTTTCCGTTACCTGTGGCCGTCCACCTTGATTTTGGCCTACGGCCCTGCTTTGGGCGGACATTTCATCACTGTTCGGAATCTCTTCCTTAGAGGTCTTTAGATTCTCCTTGGGCCTACGAATATTTCTAGCCTCTTGAATTTCTGGACTCTGTGTAGGAAGTTCTCCTTTGAACAAGAAGGATACAACCTCTTTGTTTACCTTTTCGATCATACCTTTGAAAAGTTCAAAAGCCTCAAATTTGTATATCAACAAAGGATCTTTTTGTTCGTGCACCGCCAATTGAACGGACTGCTTTAACTCGTCCATTTTTCGAAGATGTGTTTTCCACGAGTCATCGATTATGGCCAAAGAAATGTTCTTTTCGAAATCTGTAACCAATTGTTTGCCATTGCTCTCATAAGCGTTCTGTAGATTGGTTACTACATTCAAGGATTTTATTCCATCGGTAAATGGCACCACGATTCTTTCAAACGTATTGTTATTGTCCTCATAGACCTTTTTTATCACCGGGAAGGCCGTGGCAGCATTCCGCTCCATTTTGTCCTTGTAATGGGTGTAGGCTGTTTTATAAATAACATTCGCCATTTCCTGTACTCCCATTTTTGCAAAGTCGTTTTCGCTTATCGGAGAGGTAATGGAGAAATATTTTATAAGTTCAAATTCAAAGTTTTTATAGTCGTTGGCAGCCTTATTCGTGTCCGAAATTACTTCACAGGTATCGTATATCATATTGGCGATATCTACCTTAAGGCGTTCCCCTTGTAGGGCATGGCGTCTTCTTTTGTAGACCACCTCCCTTTGGGCATTCATTACATCGTCATATTCCAATAATCTCTTACGGACACCAAAGTTGTTTTCCTCCACTTTTTTCTGGGCACGCTCAATAGATTTCGTCATCATGGAATGTTGAATGACCTCGCCATCTTCCAGTCCCATTTTATCCATCATTTTGGCAACCCTGTCCGAGCCGAATAAACGCATAAGGTTATCTTCCAAGGAAACATAGAATTGTGAGCTTCCTGGGTCTCCCTGTCGTCCGGAACGACCTCTAAGCTGCCGGTCTACCCTTCTAGAATCATGACGCTCCGTTCCAATAATTGCCAAGCCTCCGGCTTTTTTTACCTCCGAGCTTAATTTAATATCCGTTCCACGGCCTGCCATGTTGGTGGCTATGGTGACAATACCTGCATTACCTGCCTCGGCAACGATATCGGCTTCTTTTTTATGCAATTTTGCATTAAGTACGTTGTGCGGAACTTTTCTGATGGTTAGGGTACGGGAAAGAAGTTCAGAAATTTCAACAGAGGTAGTACCGATTAGTACCGGTCTTCCAGACTTTGATATTTTGGTTACCTCGTCTATAATGGCATTGTACTTTTCACGTTTGGTCTTGTAGATCAAGTCCTGTCTATCATCACGGGCAATAGGTCTGTTCGTAGGGATTTCCATTACATCCAACTTGTAAATTTCCCAAAATTCCCCAGCTTCGGTAACCGCTGTACCTGTCATACCGGCCAGTTTACTGTACATTCTAAAGTAGTTCTGCAAGGTTACGCTGGCAAAGGTTTGTGTCATTGCCTCGATCTTAACATTTTCCTTGGCTTCTATAGCTTGGTGCAATCCGTCGGAATAACGACGGCCATCCATGATACGCCCAGTTTGTTCGTCTACGATCATTACCTTATTTTCCATAACCACATACTCCACATCCTTTTCAAAAAGGGTATATGCCTTTAAAAGTTGGTTCATGGTATGGATACGTTCGCTCTTTATAGCAAAATCCTTGAACAATTCTTCCTTCAGTTCTGCTTCCGTGTTGATTTCAAGGTCCTGATTTTCGATTTTGGCTATTTCATTTCCAATATCGGGCATGACAAAAAAGTCTTTTTCTCCGTCCCCGGAAATATACTCCACTCCCTTTTCTGTAAGCTCAATCTGATTATTTTTTTCATCGATAACAAACCAAAGTTCTTCATCTACCTTCGGCATTTCACGGTTGTTATCCTGCATATAAAAGTTCTCTGTCTTTTGTAGCAATTGCTTCACCCCTTCTTCACTCAAGAATTTGATCAAAGCTTTGTTCTTGGGAAGACCTCGTTGAACTCTTAACAATAAAAAGCCACCCTCTTTGGTATCACCCTCGGTAATTAATTTTTTAGCCTCAGCCAATACTCCAGTTAAGTAGGCGCGTTGCCTATTGACAATATCACCTACTTTTGGTTTTAATTCATTAAATTCATGACGGTCTCCCTCTGGTACAGGGCCTGAAATAATTAGAGGTGTACGGGCATCATCTACTAAAACAGAATCCACCTCATCCACAATGGCATAATTATGCGGTCTTTGAACCAGATCGGTAGGCGTATGCGCCATATTGTCCCTTAGGTAGTCAAAGCCAAACTCATTGTTGGTGCCATAGGTAATATCTGCGTTGTATGCCGCTCTTCGGCCGTCAGAATTGGGTTGGTGCTTGTCAATACAGTCTACGGAAAGTCCGTGAAACTCGAATATAGGCGCCATCCATGCGCTATCCCTTTTGGCAAGATAGTCGTTAACGGTTACCAAATGAGCTCCCTTTCCAGTTAATGCATTTAAATAAAGGGGGAGTGTGGCTACCAATGTTTTACCTTCCCCGGTATGCATTTCAGCAATCTTTCCCTGGTGCAGGGCTATACCTCCTATTAATTGTACATCGTAATGGACCATATCCCAAGTAACCTGCTTTCCTACGGCATCCCAGGAATTTTTCCAGATGGCATGGTCTCCATCAAGTGTAACATAATCTTTTGTGCCGGAAATTAATCGGTCGTACTCAGAGGCCAAGACCGTTATGGTCTCATTATGGGCAAAGCGTTTTGCAGTTTCCTTTACTACCGCAAATGCTTCGGGCAACAGATCTGTTAATGCCTTGTCAGAAATACCATAGATCTCCTCTTTGAGTTTGTCTATTTCGGTATAAATATCTTCGTTCTTGTCTATGTCGGTAGACGCTTTAACTTCGTTTAAAAGTTTGTCTATCTGTGCGTTGATTTCTTTACAGTCTTCCTTTATCCTGTTTTTAAAAAAGCTGGTCTTTTCTCGAAGTTCGTCGTGGCTTAATTTTTCCAAGGCGGCTTCGAATGAATTTATTTGAACGACTAAAGGCTGAAGATCCTTCACATCTTTCTTTGATTTGTCTCCTACAAATACCTTTAATACCGAATTTAAAAAACTCATAATGTGTTCTGTTATTAATGAAAGGCTCCGCTAAAGCCTTTATATATGATTGTTTTTAGTGGGCACATGTAATGCCATCTTTTGGATAAAGATTTTCCAACAATAAAATTACGTAAAAAAAAAGCCTCATATGAGACTTTTTTGTTGTAATTCCGTTAATATTTTAATACTCGTCCTCGTTCCAAAGATAGTCCTCTTCTGTAGGATAGTCTGGCCAAATCTCCTCGATTGATTCATAAATTTCCCCTCCTTCTTCCTCCATAGATTGTAGATTTTCTACAACCTCTAAAGGTGCACCGGTTCTAATTGAATAATCTATCAACTCGTCTTTTGTTGCGGGCCAGGGTGCATCACTTAAGTAGGATGCTAATTCTAATGTCCAATACATCGTAATTATTTATTTTTAATATTTTGCAAAAGTAATTTTTAAACTGAGACTACCAAGTTTTTTTGCATAAAATTCAACAATTTTATTTAGAATTTTATCGCTTTAATAATTTGATAACGAAGAATTAACGAATTTATTAGTCCTGTTTCTCCGGAATCCATTTTATTTCTTCGGCTTGTACATCATGGGTCAATTTTCGTGCCAATACAAAGAGAAAATCGGAAAGCCTGTTTATATAGGACAAAATAGCTAGGTCCAAGGGTTCGGATTCGCTTAATTGGGAGATCAGTCGCTCCGCCCTACGGCAAATAGTTCGTGTTATATGACAATATGACACAGTAGGGTGCCCGCCAGGCAGAACGAAATGGGTCATAGGGGGCAGGTTCAATTCCATTTTGTCTATTTCCTGTTCCAATAATTTTAAATCCTCAGATCCAACTTTGGGTATATTTAATCGGTCCTTACCATTTTTAAGTTTTTCCTTCTTCGGATCAACGGCTAATAGGGCCCCTAGAGTAAATAAATTAGCCTGTATTTTAATCAATACCTTTATGGATTCCTCGGCAATATCTTGGTCCCGGATTAGGCCGACCCAGGAATTAAGCTCATCCAGTGTACCATAACTTTCTATCCTGATGTGGTGTTTAGGTACCCTTGTGCCTCCCAACAACCCCGTTGTGCCGTTATCCCCTGTTTTGGTATATATTTTCATGTGGATGCTAAATTTTGTTTTGTGAAAATTCGATCTTTAGACCATTTAGTGGCAGCGGCTTTGATAACGAGCCATTCTAGTGATTTTAAACCGGCAGTATTTCTCTTGCACCTTATTCTTTTTGTTTACTGCTATCTCCCCTTTTGTAGCCCTCCATAAATTTTCTGGATTTCCTGTCCTTGGATTTTCCTCTGGAAAACCCTTTGGCCACAAAGAAAATAACTCCTAGGACGCCGAGTACTATGTAAATAATGTAATCCATTGATCAGACTTTTGGAATTCCTTTAAGACCTATAAAAATACAAGTTTAAATCCGAATCTTAAAATGCTCCTTTTCCTGTTCTCTTCTGAAAAAGACCAATCCGCCGTAAAATAGATCAATTGTTGCCTTTACCTGTTCCAATTCTTTTATATTTTCCCACAAGTTATGGGTTTCCCGGCTTTTATATATGTCATCTATATAAATGATGGTATCATTGGAAATGTCGTTATTTTCAACAATATACTTCTTAGTGGCGTCATTGTTCAATATGCCGATATAAATTAATTGGCCGGCCTGTTGTTCTATTGTAATCCCCTTTAAATTTTTAGTTATTTCCTTCTCCAGGGCAATATCCCCAGGAATCAATTCTACTTTGGTCAATTTAAAGTAAGCTATTGTTTTTATCAGAATGTTATGGGACTTGGACATTTTAAAGTTGGGTGCAGCATACAGACATTTTGTGACATAATGGTAGATAAAAGGGGAGTGTACTCCGTGCTGATTGCTGGATGTTATCCAGAACTTTAGAAATGAAAAAAAGCGAAAAGACATATTTTGCTTATTTAATTTAAGAACTTCCTTATGGCCCTCTCTCTCTCTCTCTCTCTCTCTCTCTCTCTCTCAAGCCTGTTTGACGGTTGACAAGGTTTGCAATCTACCTTTTCCTGTGAGGGCGGGAGGCAGGCAGGGTAAGTCGGTTCCAAAAAAAATCTATCCGTCCATAGACATTGAAAGTTCGAACCAGCGTTCCGTTTTTTCTTCTATAGAGTCCGTAATTTCTTTGAGCTCAATGGATAATTTGGAAATAGCCTCACCGGAAAGTGTGCTGTCCGTAAATTTATTTTGTATTTCCTCCTTTTTGGATTCCAGTTTTTTGATTTCTTTTTCCAATTGCTTGTATTCCTTTTGCTCTAAAAAAGAAAGTTTTTTTTCCGGTTCTTCCTCTTTCCATGAGTTTTTGGAATTTTTTTCGTCTTTGTTTTTTTCTTTGGCCGCTTTGATCTCCTGTATGTTACTGTCCTCATACGATCTAAAGTCGGAGTAGTTGCCAGGGAAATCTTCCACTTCGGCATTTCCTCTAAAAACAAAAAGGTGGTCCACTATTTTGTCCATAAAATAACGATCGTGGGAAACCACGAGAAGGCAGCCTGGGAAATCCATCAGAAAACTTTCCAATACGTTAAGGGTAACTATATCCAAATCGTTTGTAGGTTCATCTAAAATTAGAAAGTTTGGGTTTTGTATCAACACCGTACATAGATATAATCGCTTTCGTTCCCCACCACTTAATTTCTCGACAAAATCATATTGTTTTTTACGATCGAAAAGAAATCGTTCCAATAATTGCTGGGCAGATATTTGTTTTCCTTTCATTAGCGGAATATAATCCCCGAATTCGCGAATAACGTCGATAACTTTTTGACCTACCTTAACTGTAATCCCCTTTTGGGTATAATATCCAAACTTAATGGTTTCCCCTATGATCACTTTCCCGCTGTCCGGTTGTACGGTTCCACTTAATATGTTTAGAAAGGTTGATTTTCCCGTACCGTTTTTTCCAATGATGCCTATACGTTCCCCTTTGAGGAAATTATATTCAAATTGGTCTAGAATTGGTTTATTGGGGAATGATTTGGATACTTTGTGGAGCTCTACAATCTTGCTCCCCATGCGCTCCATGTTAATTTCAAGCTGGACCTCGTGTTCTTTTCTACGTTGGCTTGCCTTTTCCTTGATAGTATGAAAATCATCGATCCTGGATTTGGATTTTGTGGTTCGGGCTTTTGGCTGTCTCCGCATCCAATCCAATTCTTTCTTGAATAGAATTTTAGATTTGTGCTGTTCCACTGCTTCCTGCTCTATACGGGCATCCTTTTTTTCCAAATAATAGGAATAATTGCCCTTGTAGGAATACAGCTGCCCATTGTCCAGTTCAATAATTTCATTACAGACCCGTTCCAGAAAGTAACGGTCGTGGGTAACCATGAACAAGGTCATGTTTTCCTTGGCGAAATATTGCTCCAGCCATTCGATCATTTCTAGGTCCAAATGGTTGGTAGGCTCATCCAATATGAGTAGGTCGGGCCTATTAATCAAGGCATTGGCCAAGGCCAATCGTTTCTTTTGTCCTCCAGAAAGTAGTCCCACCTTAACATCAAGGTCTTCCAATTTTAATTTAAACAGGATTTGTTTGTACTGGGTTTCAAAATCCCAAGCGTCAAAGCGTTCCATGGCTTCAAAGGCCTTTTGATAAGCATCCGCATCTTCTGGATTTAAAAGTGCATGCTCATAGTTTTGAATAACTTTTAAAACTTCGTTGTCCGAGGCAAATATCGTTTCCTCTATGGTCAATTTAGGGTCTAATTCTGGTTCTTGTTCCAAAAATGAAATTCGAATGCCTTTTCGGCTATTGATCTGTCCGGTATCCGAAGAGTCTTTTCCGGATAAAATGTTTAGGATGGAAGTTTTACCACTACCATTTTTAGCAATAAGCGCAATCTTCTGGTCCTTATTGATGCCAAAGGAAATATTTGAAAAAAGAGATAATTCGCCAAATGATTTGGATATGTTTTCTACAGTAAGTAGGTTCATCTAAGGTGTTATTTTAAACTGATTTGTTGCTGGAAATAATTCCATAAAAAAAGATATCTTACGCCTAGCATGATCCAGAGTGGTATGGCTAGGGGAGAGAAAACCTGTATTTTGAATATTGCCAATATAATAGCCAAAGCTATTAAGCTCAATAGTAATAAAAAATATTTGGGCAGCCAGTTGGGGGTGTTTTTCTGTTTTAGAATAATAAAACCAACAATTAAGTTTAGCGGGAATACCCATAATATATTAAAGTTGTTGGCGGTAGCCGTATGGTCTGTGAAAAACCAAAGGAATACCAATAGAACCCCTGCCAGACCTGTTGCCAAAAACAGTAGGGAGTCCAAAACCTTGCTTCTCGTCTGGTTTTTATAATCAATAAACGTAATGACCAGGACAAGCGCAAGTAGTGCCGTGATCCAAAATAGGGGCGTGGCTAAGAAATACCCATTTCCCTTCTCTGTTACCGATTCCAATATGGTCCTTTTCTTAACCACTAAATCGGAGTCCGTTAAAGTAGTATTGTCCAATTGTTGCATTACATATTGAGGTAAAAACATATGTTCCTTAACCGTGGCAGTTCTATCTATTACAGCCCCTAATGCCAGATCAATTCCAAAACTGGACCAGGAATTGGTGGTAAGGTTTTGGTGGATCAGCTGTCTGAAGGTGTATGTTTTTTCTAAATGACCTTCGTTAAACAATAATGTTTCACCTAGGGCATCTTGCAATACACCTCCTATTTTAGTGGCGCAATTGTTAAAAAAGAAATCGTATTTATAATCCCTGTTTTCCGGGCGATAGTTGTTCTCCAAAAATTGAAACAACTCATTTTTTTGAAGGGGAGTGAGCTTTAGAAGTTGTTCTTTTACCCACCTGTTCTCCAATTCGTAGGCATACAAAAAATTGGGCATATTCTGTTTGCTCAGGGAGTAGTATAATTGGCCCATAGCGAACTCCACATAAAACATGGGCGGATCAAAATTAAAAGTTCCGTAATTATATACCCAGTCCACCCCTTGTTCGGGATCTTGTATTCTAAATGCGCTATGGCCAAATGTGGTATATAAGTCGTTGCCGGAACCACAGGTTAAAACGCTAATTTGGGCCTCAGGGGTTAACTGCTGGACCTGTGCAGTACCCAAGCTTATTAGGCTTAAAAGAAATATATAAAAAAGAATCCTTATCCGCATATACTTTGGGAACACTATTTTTTCAAAAATATTCCAGCAAATATCGAATAAATTATAGGATTTGGGTAGCATAGTAAGGGGTATTATAAAAAATAGGATATAATTTAACAGCGTTTTTTAATAAATGGTATTTTTACAAGAAAGTATATTAACGGTATTATTCAATTTTTTGTGTTAATGTGTTTACAACTAGACTTATGAAGCGACATATTCCTAATATAATAACCTTGTTGAATCTTTTTTGTGGTTGTGTTGCCACTGTGTTTGCTGTTTTGAACAAGTTGGAGCTAGCTGCTATTTTTGTTTTTTTAGGCATTTTTTTTGATTTTTTCGATGGCTTGGCCGCTCGGGTTTTGGATGTAAAAAGTGAATTGGGGCTGCAATTGGATTCGCTGGCAGACATGATTACTAGTGGACTGGTGCCCGGTATAGTGATGTTTCAGTTATTGAGTATGTCCTACAGCGGTGGATGGAACGTAGGATTGCAATTGGACACTGTAGAGACGATAGAATGGTCTGTACTTGACATTCCTGTGCTTCCTTTTTTTGGGTTTCTAATCACCCTTGCTTCGGCCTATCGTTTAGCAAAATTTAATTTGGATGAAAATCAGGTCTCCTCATTTGTGGGACTTCCAACACCGGCCAATGCCCTGTTGATACTTTCTTTTCCGCTAATTTTGCTATATCACAACAATGATTTATTAAATACTATAATCCTAAATAAATGGTTTTTGATAGGTACGACCCTATTGAGTACTTATTTGTTGAATGCCCGTATTGGTCTTTTTGCCCTGAAATTCAAAAATTGGGGCTTTAAGGATAACGCCCTGCGCTATATTTTTATAGTAGTGAGTTTTGTGATGATACTAACCATGAAGTTTATGGCTATTCCTGCTATTATTGCCTTCTATATTATAAGTTCGTTGGTAAATCACTTAAAAGTCCCCAAAACCATCTAGGGATGGTAAGAAAGCTATGGTAGCTGTTGATTCTGGTTAGTTTAACAAGAGAAATTTTTTTTAAAAAACTTGGGTTAAGGGGTTGCCTATTGGATCCTTCGATTGAAGGACAGGAAGAATTTCCTCAAACTAAAAATCCAATTTCTTTTTACGAAGTTCAAAATTTTGTCCCAAATATACTTTACGGACCATCTCATCGGCCGCCAAGTCTTCTGGAATCCCTGATTTAAGTATGCCACCTTCGAACATTAAATAAGAACGTTCCGTAATTGCCAATGTTTCCTGTACGTTGTGGTCGGTAATCAATATGCCGATATTCTTATTTTTAAGTTGGGCCACAATTCTTTGAATATCCTCAACGGCAACGGGGTCTACCCCGGCAAATGGTTCGTCCAGTAAAATAAATTTGGGATCGGTAGCCAACGCCCTGGCAATCTCGGTCCTACGCCTTTCTCCACCTGATAAAAGATCGCCCCGGTTTTTTCGGATATGGCCCAGACCAAATTCTTCTATGAGCGATTCCATTTTCATCAGTTGCTCTTTTTTACTCAATTTGGTCAATTGAAGAACGCTCAGAATGTTTTTTTCAATGCTCAATTTTCTAAATACAGAGGCTTCCTGTGCCAAATACCCAATACCGTTTTGAGCTCTTTTATACATGGGGAAACGGGTAATTTCCTTTTTATCCAGATAAATATTACCACCATTGGGCTTGATCAGCCCTACGATCATATAGAACGAAGTGGTTTTTCCGGCGCCATTTGGACCTAATAAACCAACGATCTCTCCTTGGTTTACTTCCAAAGAAATTCCTTTAACTACTTGTCGCCCTCGGTAGGACTTCATTATGTTTTCTGCTCTTAGCTTCATAATACCTATGCTATTCCCCAAAACTAAGCCTTATATTAGTTTAGGAAAAGATATTGTAGTTAATTTAACCTTCTTGTTTTTCCAATTCTTCCCAATATTCATAGGCCCTTCTCAAATGGGGTACTACTATAGTACCGCCGACAAGGGTAGCTATGCCCAAGGTTTCCATAACTTCTTCCTTGCTGGCACCTTCAGTATAGGAGCTTTCCAGATGGTATTTTACACAATCGTCGCAACGAAGCACAGCCGAGGCTACCAACCCTAAGAGTTCCTTGGTTTTTACATCCAGAGCACCGGCGGCGTAGGCATTGGTGTCCAGGTTGAAGATTCTTTTTATGATCTTATTGTTGTCGGCCAAAATCTTTTCGTTCATTTTGGAACGATAGGCATTGAATTCCTTAATTTGATTTGACATTTTTCTTCTGTTTTTTAGCCTCTCTTCTTAGGACCACTTTGGAAATATAGATGCTAATTTGGTAAAGGATTAATATAGGGACAGCCACAATAATCTGACTGGCTACGTCCGGAGGGGTAATTACAGCGGAAATAATGAGAACTATGACAAGGGCAATTTTTCTGTATTTGCGTAAAATTTCAGGGGTAACCAAGCCTATTTTTGTCAAGAAATAAATGATAATGGGTAATTCAAAAATAAGCCCACAAGCAATGACAGCAGCTCTTACGGTGGCAATATAGGAAAGTAAATCTATTTCCCGTACCACAGAGTCGCTAATAGAGTAGCTACCTAAAAAGTTAATAGATAATGGAGCTACCACATAATACCCGAACAATACCCCGGTAAAGAACAGTGTTGATGCTATAAAGATAAATCCTCTTGCATTCTGACGCTCATTGTCATACAGGCCTGGGGCAATAAATTTCCATAACTCATATAATACATAGGGGAATCCAATGATGAATCCGGCCCAAATGGAAGTCCATATGTGTGCAGAAAATTGTTCGGACATTTGCCTACTCTGAACCGTGAATTCTGGTTCGGTATGGCAGAAGGCTTCACTAAAACCGAGCAATTTAGAAAAGTGGCAAAAAACGTCGTAGGTTGGGAAATCGGGCATCATAGGGCCAAAAATGACCGTGTCAAATATAAAACCTTTCATTAAAAACGCTACGCTCCCAATAATAACGATAGCCAAGGTTGAACGTATTAGATGCCATCTTAGTTCTTCCAAATGGTCTAGGAACGACATTTCATTAGGGGTCTTAATCTGTTTTGCCATTATAGTATGCCTTCTTTTATTAAATTGTGCAAATGTACTATTCCTTTGTAATTTTTACCTTCCACAACCAATAATTGTGATATGTTTTTGGCCTGCATTAATTCCAAAGCTTTTACTGCTAGTACATCCACGCCTATGGTTTTGGGTGTTGCGCTCATGATATCTTTGGCGGTTAACCCATAAATATTGTCAAATTTGTTGAGCATACGCCTAATATCCCCGTCGGTAATTATACCCACAATTATATTATTTTCCAATACGGCGGTTGCCCCCAACATTTTTTCAGAGATCTCTACGATGACAGATTTCACATCGCTATTGGTGTTTACTTGAGGAATTTGGTTGTTACTTGCAATATCGCCCACCCTAAGATTTAATTTCTTGCCTAATGCACCGCCAGGGTGAAATTTGGCAAAGTCCTTGCTGCTGAAGCCTTTTAGCTCCAATAGGCAGATGGCCAAGGCGTCACCTATGACCAATTGTGCCGTTGTACTGGTTGTGGGTGCAAGATTATTGGGACAAGCTTCTTTTGCGACATAGGTGTTCAGAATATAATCGGCCTGTGTTGCCAAAAAAGAATCCGTGTTGCCTGTAATGGCTATTAATTTGTTGTTGCCACCTTTGATTAAGGGTACCAACAACTTAATTTCTGCGGTATTTCCACTTTTGGAAATGCAAATTACCACATCGTTTTTCTGAACGGTGCCCAGGTCGCCATGGATGGCGTCCGCGGCGTGCATGAAAATAGCAGGGGTACCTGTGGAATTTAGGGTGGCAACAATTTTGGAGGCAATCAAGGCACTTTTTCCAATACCAGATATTATAACCCTACCTTCGGAATCCCTAATACATTCCACTGCTTTTGAAAAGTCTTCGTTTAAAAGGGAACCTAAATGAAATATTGCCTCGGCCTCAGTTTCAATGGTTTTCTTTGCTATGGCCAATATAGCTTTGGTATCGTTCAAAGTTATTTAAAATTATGTGATGATTTTCCTAAAAGAAAGTCTTATATTTATTTTACAAAATTACATAAACTTAATTTTATAGAATATTTTAAATTTGAACAAATTTAATTACATTAAACACTTACCCAAGAGATATAAATTCCTTAACTTAAGGAATTTCTTTTTGGTGTTGGTGCCAATATATATTAATCAAAATGGTGAAGTACGGTATGGGTATAAGTGAGATTGATTTGCATGCCTCTCTAAAAAAGTATTTTGGGTTCTCCCAATTCAAAGGTTTACAAGAAAATGTTGTTAGGAATATTGTACAGGGTAAGCATACCTTTGTAATAATGCCCACTGGTGGCGGAAAATCACTTTGTTATCAATTACCGGCCCTGATGCAGGAAGGTACGGCAATAGTGGTTTCACCGCTTATTGCCTTAATGAAGAACCAGGTAGATGCTATAAGGGGTGTGTCCAGTGAGATAGGGGTGGCACACGTTTTAAACTCTTCGTTGACAAAAACGGAAATCAAACAAGTTAAAAATGATGTCAGCAGTGGGGTGACCAAGCTTCTTTATGTGGCTCCCGAATCCTTGACCAAGGAGGAATATGTAAATTTTTTACAAGGAGAAACCATTTCCTTTGTGGCGGTGGATGAGGCTCATTGCATATCGGAATGGGGTCACGATTTTAGACCTGAATACCGCAATCTTAAATCTATTGTTGGTAGATTGGGAGATGATATTCCTTTAATTGCCCTTACCGCTACTGCGACACCCAAGGTGCAGGAAGATATTATTAAAAATCTGGGAATAACAGATGCCAAAGTGTTCAAGGCAAGTTTTAACCGGCCAAATCTTTATTATGAAGTTAGGCCAAAGACCCAAAATGTTGATGCGGATATCATACGTTTTGTTAAACAAAATGTGGGAAAATCGGGTATTATTTATTGTCTTAGCAGGAAGCGGGTAGAGGAGTTGGCCCAAGTGTTACAAGTCAATGGTGTAAGTGCCGTACCCTATCATGCGGGGTTGGATGGTAAGACCAGATCTAAACATCAGGATATGTTTCTAATGGAAGATGTGGATGTAGTTGTTGCCACCATTGCCTTCGGAATGGGTATAGATAAGCCGGATGTACGTTTTGTTATACACCACGATATACCCAAGAGTATTGAAAGTTATTACCAAGAGACGGGTAGGGCCGGAAGAGATGGGGGAGAAGGGCATTGTCTGGCCTTCTATTCTTATAAAGATGTTGAAAAGCTGGAGAAATTCATGTCCGGTAAACCAGTGGCCGAACAGGAAATTGGAAATGCCCTGCTTCAGGAAATTGTGGGTTATGCTGAAACGTCAATGTCGCGCAGGAAATTTATACTTCATTATTTTGGAGAGGAATTCGACGAAATTAACGGAGATGGTGCGGAAATGGATGACAATACCAGGAATCCAAAGGAAAAGCAGGAAGCGAAAGAGGATGTGATAAAGTTGATTACGGTAGTGACCGGTACTAGCGAAAAGTTTAAGTCCAAAGAAATAGTCAGGGCATTAACAGGGAAGGTAAACGCCTTGATTTCATCACATAAGACAGATGAAAAAGAATTCTTTGGAATAGGAAAAGATAAGGGCAAAGGCTATTGGATGGCTTTGATACGACAGAGCTTGGTAGCTGGTTTGCTCAGAAAGGAAATTGAGCAGTACGGAATTCTGCATGTTACGCCACTTGGAAAGGAATTTATAGCGCATCCAACATCTTTTATGATGACTATGGATCATGTATACAATAAGGCAGCCGATGATGCCATTGTAAGCGCTTCCAAATCCTCAGGGGGTGTGGCCGATAATAATTTGTTGAAGATTTTAAAGGATTTAAGAAAAAAAGAGGCCCATAAATTGGGTGTTCCACCTTTTGTGGTGTTTCAAGATCCCTCCTTGGAGGACATGGCACTTAAATATCCAATATCCCAAGATGAGTTGGTTAATATCTATGGAGTAGGTGATGGAAAGGCAAAAAAGTATGGTAAGCCATTTGTAGAACAAATTTCCGCTTATGTCGAGGACAACAACATTTTAAGGCCGGACGATCTTATCGTAAAAAGCACAGGGGCCAATTCGTCCTTAAAACTATACATTATTCAGAACGTGGATAGAAAGTTGCCTTTGGATGATATTGCTTCTGCCAAAGGATTGGAATTAAAGGAGTTGATTAAGGAAATGGAGCAGATTGTATTCAGTGGTACCAAATTGAATATAGCGTATTGGATCGATGAAATTCTGGATGAAGATCAACAGGAAGAGATTCATGATTATTTCCTAGAGGCCCATACAGATGATCTTGAAGTGGCATTAAAAGAGTTTGATGGCGATTATGAGGATGAAGAACTAAGGTTGTATAGACTGAAATTTATTAGTGAGGTGGCCAATTAAAGGGCTTCCAGTTGTTTATTGTAGATAGTTCCATATTGTAATGCGCTCACTGTGGGGTTGTCCATTGTGCGTTCAGGGCAATTGACAAAATAATTAATCTATTGTGCCTTTTTCTATTGTACCGCTTTTTCCAATAGATGCAAGGTCATCTTATACGTATCCAATTTTGCGTTAATTCCAATAGGTAAAGTCAGGTTATTTTCAATGTGGCCAAAAGTCATCCCATAGATGGCAGGTATTCCCAGAGGTTTGATTCTGTCTGCTATAACCTGCTTTAATGTAAATGTGTTTGGGTCAGGAATACTGTCGCAGCCTTTAAAAACTCCAAAAACTAATCCTGCAGCCTTATTAAAAGTTTTAGCTTGTATTAACTGGGTCAACATGCGGTCAATTCGGTAAGGGGCTTCTTCAATATCTTCCAGAAAAACTATGGAGTCCGTAAAATCTATTTCGTGTGGTGTTCCTACCAGGGCATTTACCAACGTTAGACTACCACCTACCAATTTTCCGGATACAACACCTTGGGTAATGCAATAACGATCATATTCTGGCTTGTTATATTCTTCTAGATCTGTTATTTCCACATTTTTTAGAGTGGCCAATTTTTTCGTTTGCATCACTACATTTTCTAGGTGCTGTATACTGTATGGGTCGTTGATTGTGCTCCCTACGGGACCGTGAAAGGTAATTAGGCCTGTTTCTTGGTGAATGCCGTTCAAAAGGGCTGTAATGTCACTAAAACCAATTAAAGCTTTGGGATTTTTCCTTATTAGGTCAAAATTGATCAAATGCATGATTCTGGTACATCCATAGCCTCCCCGGGCACAAAGAATTCCATCGACGTTTTTGTTAGCGAACATTTCATTCAGATCGGCGACCCTTTCTTTATCCGTATTGCTAAAGTAGCCATGGTTTCCATGAATGCGATCTGTGTGGAAAGGTATAAATCCCATTTTTTTCAGGGTTTCTTTTGCTTCTATCAAAACCTCGGGTTTAACGGCAAAACCAGGGGCTATGAGACCAATGGTATCCCCTTTTTTGAGGGCTTTTGGTTTTATGCTTGTAGGTATGGAATTATTTTCTTGTGGATTGGCAAATATTGTTGAAGGAATTAGAGTAGCCATTCCGGCCCCTAAGGCTGTTTTAAAGAACTGTCTCCTTTTTTTCATTAATCCTGTTTTAGGGTCTAAATATATGGAAAGTTACAATAAAAAAGTCCGCCTGAACATGGCGGACTTCATAGTTGTATTTTGATAACCCTACATGCCCAGTGATGATGAGTCGTCTTTGGATTTGGATCTTCGTAACTGTCGCTGTATTTTCTTGATGGCGGATTCTATAGATTTTTCGGGCTCTATGATGTTGTATTCTCCCCAAAAATCAGGATCTGAGAATCCAATAGCTTCATCCTCAAGAATAATGGATGATTTAATACGGTCCTTAAATTTCGGCATTTCACCAGTGGTGTTATTCTCCCAGTCCGTAATGGCCATTTCGCAGGTCATACTATAGACCGAGTTAAAAAGCCGGTCGTTCCAATTTATTTTGAATTCCAAGAGGACATTACTGTAACCGTAATACCATTTTCCGTTCTTTTCCCTATAGTCTACCCTATAGGCAATATCTGTTGGCCAAACATTGGCATGGGCGGGTTTTTTCCGGACGAACATTTTGGCAGCTTTATCCCGGTCCGTGATGTTCAGGGAATATATGGCACTTGTCAGAATTTTGTGGTCCGCATCAATATACAATTTTCCTTGATACAGCGGATCCAAAATGGATTCCAGTTGTTTGAATTTGATAACAAAGATAAGTTTGTCATTGACCATAGTGGAGTTTTCAAAACTAAAGCTATAATCATCGAATGTTTCTTCTGTAAAGATATACTGTGGATATTTTATCATGTCCACAAATAGGGTATTAAAGGGGCCTCCTTGCAGCTTAATTGCCAAGGTGTCCAATTTATTGTAATCGGTGCTTTTCCTTGCCTTATATAGCTGTAATGCGTCCCTTCGATCGGAATTATAGGGAGATTTGTAAATATTTACTACTGCTTCGGACAAGGATACATTTTTTCTTCTTTTTTTAATGGTTTCCCTATAAAAGGCGGTCATTAAGGTAGGGTCGTCAAAATAATTGACCCCTCTTCTGCGCAAGGTTTCCTTAACTAGCGCCTTGGCGTCTTTCGGAACAGCAAGGCTCACCTCGGATAATTCCGTAAAACTTACGTCCAGGGCAATTACATTTTTAGTTTCTTGAAGTTGGCTTAAAGGGATTGTTTTGGTCCTATACCCCAAAAAGGATACAATAACTTGTCCTTCACTAATCTCTTTGGGAACTTTAAGTGAAAAGTAACCCTCGGTATTACTGACGGTACTAATATTCGAGTCTTCCATGGAAAGAGTAGCGAATACCAAAGGATTGTTGCTATCGCTATCAATAACTTTCCCTTGATATTGTTTAAATGACGTTTCCTGTTCCTGTAGATCCTGGTACAGAAGTGAGGCTGATACGGTGGGAGTTGCCCCTAGGAACAACAGCATTAATATTGCCGCGATAAGGGGAATTTTTCCAAGTGTGCTATTGTTGAGTTTCATCTTTTAAAATTTTATTGCTCCAATCGCTCAAAGGAGTTTGCCAATAAATTTAATTAGTAGTTGATGGAGGTTGGCAAAGGTAAAGTTAAGCCTCTATTGCTTATATCAATGAACGACTGCCTTTCTAAGTTAATGATTTTTAGTGAAATAGCCTATTAAAATTTATTTAAATTTTTAAGGATATGTGACGATAAAACCTCGTTAATGGCCTTGCCTTGAGGTACTATTAATTAGAAAGCCTTCTAAAGTACTATTTTGCCTAGCAATAGGTATCCTCAACAGTATGCAGATTAATGTTGTAATAATTCTTGTGCCAAACAACAATGCAAATCACCCAAAAGGTAATAATAAGGAGGTGTTATGGAGATGTAATACAGGAAGTTATACCTGGTTCCGGAACATTTGCCCCGGAGCCAGAAAATAGAGTAAATTAAGAGGTGAAAATTCCCCTTTCTTGGTTTAGTTGTTTTTGCGCACCTCAAAAATATCGGTTCTTCTATCTTTAAGGTTTCTGACACTTCCAAATTGGTTGAGTTCTCTTAGTAAGTCTATATCCAGGTCAACGATCAAGATCATTTCAGTATTTGGTGTGGCTTCGGCCTTTATTCCATTGGCAGGAAAGGCAAAATCGCATGGGGTAAATACCATGGATTGGGCGTACTGTATGTCCATATTATGTACTTTGGGAAGGTTGCCAACACTTCCGGCAATGGCCACATAGCATTCATTTTCAATGGCTCTGGCCTGTGCACAATATCTGACCCTGGAAAAACCATTTTGGGTATCGGTCAGGTAGGGCACAAATAGAATATCCATCCCTTCGTCTGCCAATAATCTACTTAATTCCGGAAATTCTGAATCGTAGCAGATCAATACGCCTACCTTTCCGCAATCCGTATCAAATACCTTTAGGTCGTTTCCTCCCTGCAAACCCCACACCCTTGCCTCATCAGGAGTTACATGAAGTTTTTCATACCGCTCCTTGGTGCCATCCCGTTTACAGATATACCCAACGTTGTAAAGACTATCATCCCTTATTTCTGGCATACTGCCCGAAATAATATTGATGTTATAGGAAATGGCCAATTCTGAAAATCGCTGTATAATGGTGGCGGTATGCTTGGCTAACTCCCTTATGGCCGCAGATTCTGACAAATGATTGTTCTCTGCCATTAAAGGAGCGTTGAAGAATTCGGGGAACAGGGCAAAGTCTGAGCGATAACCGGAAACGGCATCTACAAAATACTCTGCCTGTTGAAGTACATCGTCCAGGTTTTTATAGGGTCTCATTTGCCATTGAATAAGGCCAACCCTCACCACTTTTTTTACAACGCTTGCCTTTTTATTTTTCTTTTCGTAATAAATGTTATCCCATTCCAAGAGCACGGCATAGTCGTTTGAAGCTGAATCACCTTCCAGATAGTTTTTTAGAATCTTACTGGGATGGAAATCGTTGGATATTTGAAAATTAAGTACGGGGTCGTTAATTTCCTTGCGTTTCACTTTTTCTATATACTCCTTTGGTGATAGACTATCCATGTATTTATGATAGTTGGGAATTCTACCGCCAAAGGCAACCCCTTTTAAGTTTAGGCGTTCACAAAGTTCTTTTCGGTAATCGTATAGCCTCCTGCCCAAACGCATTCCCCTAAATTCCGGTTTTATAAAAACATCGATACCATAAAGTATATCCCCATCCGGAGAATGGGTGTTAAAGGTGTAATTTCCTGTAATTTGTTGGTAGGTATGTTTGTCTTCGAACCGGGCATAATCCAAAATAATGGACAAGGCACATCCGGCAATATGATTGTTTACTTTTATGACTACTTGTCCCTCTGGAAATCTGGATATTAGATTCCCTATTTGATGCTCCCGCCAATAAGATTCCGGCATAGTGGTATAGGATTCTATCATGGCTGTTTTAAGCTCTTGATAATCGTCCAAGCTCAAGTACAATAACTCAATATTCTCTATATCTTCCATCTTCATAGCCGTACTGTTAAAATTAAATTAGGGGAGTAAGTATATTGTTTTTATTTGTGATGGGTCTTGGAGGAATCAGAAATCAGTTCTTTGATTTCACTTAATTCCTTTTCGGATAGATAACGCCATTTGCCTACCGGAACATCCAATTGAATATTCATGATCCTAATACGCTTTAAGGCGGTAACATTATAGCCCAGGTACTCGCACATTCTCCTTATTTGACGGTTAAGCCCCTGTGTAAGGATTATTCTGAATTGATACCTGCTTAATTCTTCGATCTCGCATTTACGGGTCACCCTATCCAAGATGGGAACCCCATTGCCCATTTTTTCGAGAAAAGTTTTGGTTATGGGCTTGTCTACAGTGACTATATATTCTTTTTGATGTTTATTTCTGGCCCGTAAAATCTTATTAACTATGTCCCCATCGTTGGTCAATAATATTAAGCCTTCACTCGGTTTGTCCAATCTTCCTATAGGGAATATTCTGCTCGGGTAATTTATGAAGTCGATAATATTGTCTTTTTCTACTTTGGTGTCGGTAGTGCAAACAATACCTATGGGTTTGTTAAAGACAATGTAAACCGGCTTTTCTTGGGGTTCTGAAATAAGCTCTCCATCAACACGTACCTGGTCGTCCTTCGTAATTTTTGTACCCATTTCTGGAACTACTCCATTAATGGTTACCCTTCCTTGGTCAATAAGCTTGTCCGCAGCGCGCCGCGAACAATAACCCATTTCACTCAAAAACTTATTTATTCGGGTAGCTTCTTTCTCTTTCATAAACACACCTTAAGCCCGATTTATTAATCGGATTTAGAGGCGAAATATACTTAATTAAACTTTTATTATTGTATACATTGTTCAAGATATTTTACCTGCGCTGTTTCGCTCTATTTTCCCAGTGATATTTTCTATTAAGAATTACTTTTTTATGGGATCTGCATTTTCCATGTACATCTCCTTCTCCAATTCCTTGTTCAATTTTTTAAAGTAAAGGATTTCTGCATAGAATTGCCAATCGAAATTTATGGACTGATTGGCCAAATGCACATGATGGTCCTGATCAAGTATGTAATTGTCCGGTTTATTTAAAATTCTTGTTTTCCCATAAACCATTTCCAATGTTTTTCTAAGGCTGCTGAATTCTGTCTCCATTTCCTTTAATTTGGAAGCTGTAGCTATAATGTCTTCCCTGCTTTCCGCCCTGTCGTATTCCCTGAGGGCCAGTAACATCTTTGGGCTAAATTGGGCCAGTTTGTTCACTTGCTCATACACTTGTAGGTTATGGTCATTTCTTAGGGCAAGGGAACGGGCATTCTCAATGATTTTGGCAATACTATCGGTCTTGGTCAAGCTAAGTGAGGCCTTCGTTAGTCTTTCTTCATTGGCCAAACTCCAAGCCCCATTGTTTTCTTTGTTGGGAAAGTCGATTACGGCCTCTTTCAATGGGTCTTTGATCTTATGAAGAAAATTGCGTTGGTCCTTTTTAAGCAATGCATTTTTCCAAAAGGCTACAGGTGACTCAAGTTCGGTAATAAAGGCGTTGTTGTCATTGGCCATGGTGTATCCATATTCCCTATGTCTAAATGCCGACTTTATTTCCTCCTTACTGCGTTTGTCCCCGATCCAGGAATATTCGGCAAAAGCCAAAATGCCTCTCATGTACAGTTCAAAATGCGGGGAATCATCATCCCACAAGGTCAATAACAATCCTTTGAGACCACTATTTATGGAACTAACCGCAAAAGATCTAATGTTTTCCATATTACTTTCTTCCTGCGGCATTAGGACCCATCTGGTCTGACCCGCCGTGGCACCCATAACCTTCATGCCATGGTCTGTAAACCACTGCATCGCCTTAATGTTTCCTAGCGCTTGAGGGGAACTATAGTTCCATCGCATATAAATACAATTCTTAGGGAAGATGTCCAGAAACTCCAATAATTTGTGCTCATTATCCTTCCAAACCTGATCCACCTCTTCTTGGGTCATATCCTTTTTAAACATGGGGTCGTAAACATCAGCCTGTTTTAGAGGCATATCATCCCAGAAAATAGGGGTCTTTCCATGCTCTTCTGCAAATTTGGCAACCTTGTCCAACCACATTAGTTGCAGTTTTAGGGGTGACTCCCTGCTACCTCTTCCGGTAGTGTGTACTTCGTCCCCGCCAACATGTAAGTACTTGCCGTAGGGGAATGCCTCCATGGCGTCCAAATAAAGGTCAAATTGCACCTCGTAGGTTTTTGGGTCTAGTGGATTAAAGGCCCAATCGCTCTCAGGGTTATCCCTCAGTTCCATGTATTCAGGGTGTTTTAGAATAAATGAGGCATGCCCTAACCCTTGTACCAACGGACTGATTTCTATATGCCGGTCTTTGGCGTAATCGCTGATCTTTTTCCATTCCTCAATACTCAAGGCATCGGCAGAGGCTACCACAGGCTGGCGCTTATATTTTAATTTATCCTCAATTTCTAAAATAATACCATTGATCTTGTAGCTGGCAAACCTATCCAATAATTCATAATAGTATTCTGTCTTTTCCAAATGATGTTTAACATCCAATTGGACGGAGCGGTAGGCTAAAAGGGGGTAATCCCTTAATTGGCATAATGGAAGGTTTACCTTTTGGTCCTTGGCATCTACCATTAATTGTTCCAAGGATTTGAACGCATAGAATAAACCGGCTTTATCTTTTCCTTTTATGTGGATCTGTTGGTCGGAGATGGCCAATGTGTAACCTTCCGTTGGTATATCTAAATTAGCATCTATTTCATACAGTAAAGTAGTCCTTCCTTGATTCTTGTCCAATAATAAAATTTCCTTGTCAATTATAGGCAGTACTTCACTGTTTTTGGCCTCGACCTTCAGGCTTTGATCAGCAGATATTGAACTTACTCCTGTAATTTCAAATTCTTGGGGTTGAGGTAGTAATGTAAAGTCGCCCAGTTTGTTTTCTTTAGGAGTACAAGAGGAAATTAGAATGAAGAGTGTAAATAAATAGATTCCGATAGCTTTTTTCATATGATGAATAGTTGGTGATGAATTCTAGGGTTATTTTTTGGATCGTTAATTGACCATGTTGGTTAATTGGTAAAATATTTAATTAGATTCTATAAGATAATCTTTTTTTGAGAATAGGTGGTAAAGCGATAGGAAAGGAGCTTATTGGAGTATTTAGACGCTTTTATTTTTAGGCCTATACCCCAAATTGTTCCAAATGGTGGTTGAGATGTTTGTAGAATAAATTGTTCCACTCTGTCTTGGAAAGGGCACCAAATGAGTGTGATTCCTTATTGTGAAAGTTATCTTCTCCAAGTTTCTGGGTCTTTATCAGATGGTCTATCAATCGCTTCTTTTCAATATCAAACTCCCTTTCGTCAGTGATTAGAAATGCTGGGGCAGTCCTGCTGTTTTTTTTGTACGGTTTTTCATTGACAACTGGTTGTTTTACAAAAAGTTTAAGCATAAGTTTCGTTAGTCCATTTGGTTTGGGATGCTTTTCCGTATAGACCATTTCATAGGGAACGTTGCAGTGGGCAAGCATCTGGGCAACAGTCATTTTGCCCCATAGACCGGTGCTTTTGGAATTTAATTTATTTATTCTTCCAATAACTTTATCTACTGTCTCTTTGTTAAAAATGTTTTCCATATTTTTTTATTTTTGGATTTTTTTAAGATGCCCCCATTTTTTCAATGGTACAGGTTCTATGTTTAAAATATTATAAAGATGGCTCGCCCCACTTTTTGCTTTATGTAGGTTCGGGCAAGTACTGGTCACCCAATAAGTCGTTTTATCCACTTTAATTTGTTTTTGGTATGGGGGTAATATTTAAAGTTGGGCTCGAACCAGGTAGGTTTCTCCAAAATGCCTTTATAATGGGAAAATGTTTTAAACCCGTGTTCACCATGATAGGAGCCAATACCGCTTGCGCCAACACCTCCAAAGCCCATATTGCTGTTGGTAATGTGCATTAAGGCATCATTTACTGCTCCGCCACCAAAGGAGATTTCATTCAGAATTTTACTTTTTACCTTCTTGTCAGCGGTAAAGACATAGCAGGATAATGGTTTTGGCCGCTCTTTTATTTGGCTTATAACCTTGTCAAGGTCATCATATTCAAGAACGGGAAGAATGGGGCCAAATATTTCGTCCTGCATTATTTTATCGTCAAAAGAAATATTGGTCAATATGGTGGGTTCCAAAACTCTATTTTCAAGATGGTACTCCCCTCCTGTATATGTTTTGTCCGCATCGATCAATGCAATAAGACGTTGCAGGTTTTTATCATTTATTATTTGTACGTAATTATCCTCTTCTATCAAAAAATTGGATTGTTCTATTTCCTTTTTTGCCAATTTCAGGAACTCGTCCTTAACCTTTTTGTGCACTACAACATAATCTGGTGCAATGCAGGTTTGGCCAGCGTTAAGGTATTTTGCCCATATAAGTCTTTTGACGCATATTTTAAGGTGGCAATCGGCGGTAATTATGGCCGGACTTTTTCCGCCTAGTTCCAAGGTAACCGGAATTAAATTTTTTGCGGCGGCTTGATAGACTATTTTTCCAACGGGAACACTCCCTGTGAAGAATATTTTATCGAACTTTTGTTCTAATAATTCGGTGGTTTCGGCTATGCCGCCTTCTATCACCTTAAAAAATTGGGGGTCGAAATTTTCATTGATCAATTTTGCCATAACATTACTACTGTTAATGGGCAATTCGCTGGGGTTGAGTATTACGGTGTTCCCCGCAGCAATAGCGGCAATGGCGGGTGCAATGGAAAGTTGAAAAGGGTAGTTCCAGGCCCCTATGATCAAACTTGTGCCAAGAGGTTCAGGAATGATATAGGACTTACCTGGTAAATTGGCCCAATTGGTCTTGACCTTTTTTTTTGCAGACCATTTTTTAATGTTTTTTAAGGCTTCCTTAATGTCGTGATAAAGTAAACTGATTTCGGTGGTATAATTCTCAAAGGAAGATTTTTTAAAATCCCTATAAATGGCCTCATGCAATAGTTCCTCATTAGCTCTTAAGACGGTTTCCAATTTTTGTAATTGACCAATCCTGAAGGCTAAATCCTTGGTGGTATTACTATTAAAGAATTGTTTTTGTGCTACTACTATATCCTCCATATTTCTTTGATAATTTAAATAGTAATGGCTTAATGCCCTCATGGTAAGGACTACTTTATTTTACCATAAACAGGGCATTGACGAAGAAGAGTTTTCCATTCTCCCAAAATCCGCGGAAAAGAGGGTTGTCTACCAGGTAAACAATATGTCCCTTGCCCTTTTCTTCCACTCCGAATACCAATGTGTTTGCAATCTTCTTCTTGGCTTCACTTCCAGCGAAACCGGAAATGGGCGTGGTGTTTTTTTCTAAATACGCCACCGAACCGGTATCCAGATTTTCAAAAGCGTCGTCACTTAATTTAAGTGTAAAGTATTGGTCTCCATAGCCATACGCCAAAGGGTGGGTTGTGTCTACCTTGGTATTGAAAATGGCTCCCGTAATCATATTTTTAATGGCATCCCGTTCTGCTGCCTCGTATGAAAGTATAACTTCTGTGCTATCTAGTGTAACTTCCTTTTCCTTTATATTGAAGCCATGTTTCCCATTTATTCCTGATATGGCCCCTTCCATGGCAATCAGTTTTCCGCCATTGCTTACAAAATTCTTTAAATCCTTTAGTCTGCTTTCGTTGAAGAACTTGGTGTACCATCCATTAGGAAGAACAAGGACATCGTATTCGGTCAAGTCCACCTGGTCATAATATTCCGTATCCAAAACCGTCAAAGGATAGTGGAGCTGTTGTTCAAAAAAGTGCCATATTTCTCCAAATTGAAGCGTATTGGTAGGTTCTCCGGACAAAACTGCTATTTTGGTATCCGTAATCATAGGTGTGTAAGCGGAACCAAAATCTTTTCCTTTTTCTACAAATCCAGTATAGGTTGGCGTTAATGAAATTTTATTACTTAAGGCTACCCGACTTACCGTACCCATAAAATCTTTATGCTGTCTGTTATCTGCCTTGGTGATGATCAGGCTGCCGCGGTCAAATTTCTTGCCTTCAGTGCGAAACGGGTTTTTAGCAAACCGGACCCTTATATTTTCCTTCATTAATGCGGTAAGAAAACGGGCGTCCTTCATACTGGACCAATCGCTGACAAGGGCATAAATATCTTTTGGGAGTGAAGGTTCTTCGGTGTGTTGTGTAATCCTCGTATCCTGTGGATAGGAATCTACCAATGTTTGGGAAGCTATGGTCTCCAATCCATATGCATAGGGTAGGGACCAGGCGGTGATATCATAGGTGAGTGAATCGCTAAGTTTAGTGTTGGGTTCCATAAGGACCTGTGCCAGCGTGCCCTTGGTTTGATCGGTAGAAACTACCAAGCTGGTTGGGGTGGTCTTTAGGTTACCCAATTTTCCAGAGCTATAAAGATAGCCTTTAACCGATCCATCCTTGGCCCAGCCGTATTTAATCTCATGGGATGTAAGCAAAGCGGTAACGGCTTCAATCTTATCCGGGTCCCCGTTCATTACATAACTTTTATATTTAAAATCCCTTTTTTGATAAAACTTCTTGAATTCCCTATTTAATTGGTCTGAATTATTTGAGGCTACCTCCACTGTAGATAAACCTGTAGTAAGATGATGTGCAATACGGTCATGAAGAGTAAGGGTGTCCCCGATCATAGTCTTTACTCCTAAACCGGCATGTCCACTGCCACCCTGCTCATAAGTCATTCCTATACTACCATTATACGTGGGGTAGGTATCGCCATAACTAGGGTATAATAGATCGAATACTTCTTTTGTAAAATAAAACCAACCATTGGCATCGAAATATTTAGCGTGGTTCTTGCCCATGGTTACCTGAAAATCGCGTTGAAAATCGGTTATTACCTCATGAAAGGGTTCTGCGGCAGGGGCAAAATAATAGGGGTTGTTTACCCCCTGCTCATGAAAGTCTACATGTATATGTGGCAGCCATTGGTTAAAGATCTTTATCCGTTGTTGACTTTCCACTTGGGTGAGCCATGCCCAATCCCGATTTAGGTCGAACATATAGTGGTTAGACCGCCCATTAAGCCAGCCTTCATGATGCTCCTTGCTATTAGGGTCTATATTATTGGGGGTGTTTTTAAATTGATTGTACCAGTTAACATAACGGTCCCGTCCATCTGGATTCATACATGGGTCTATGATTACCACAGAATTGTTAAGATAGGAGGCTTTGTTGGTCAAGAGTTCATAAATGGTCTGCATGGAGGCCTCGGTGCTTACACTTTCATTCCCATGCACATTATAACTTAACCAAACAATTGCTTTGGTGGGCAACCCATCTGCAGTAGTGTTTTTAATGTGCTCCGTGCGTATAGATTCCAGATTATTAATATTTTCACTGTTAGAAACATAGGCCAATATTAATGGTCGGCGTTCGTTGGTTTTTCCATATTCTATAAGTTTAACGCGGTCAGAAGCATTTTTAGCCAGGTACTGATAATACTCCACCACTTGATGGTGCCGTGTAAATTCAGACCCCAATGCATATCCCAAAAACTCTGAGGGGGTTAGTAATGTTTGGCCTATGCCTAAGTTAGAGGTAAGGAGTATAAAGGTCAGTAAAAGTTTTTTCATCGAAATCCATTAATTTACTTCAAATCAAATCTAAGGAATATTAGCGATATTAATGGCGCTACAAGTGTACTTGTCAATTCTGGGGCTTCTGAAGGTAAGTTCGAAAAGTTGTTTTAAAATTGAATATTAAACTTCTTAACGTATTTTTAGGAACTGAAAAAAGGGATAATTTTATCTTTACCCGCTATTACCAATATTTCTATGGAAGTCGAAGGCATACCCTTTAAGAAAACCGGTTATTTTTCTAATTTAATATGTGACTATCTGGATGGCAAGGAAAAATTGTCTCCTTTTTATGATAAACCACCACATATAGATCAATTTGCAGAGCAGATAAAGGCCAAGCAGAATTTTCCTGAGACCCATCGAAGAATATTGTATTCGGTGCTAAAGAATCAATATAAGGATATTGCCATTTCAGAGGATACCAAGGTAAATATATCTCTTTTAAAAGAGGCCTCTACCTATACCGTAGTTACCGGGCATCAATTAAATCTGTTTACAGGGCCCCTCTATTTTTTATACAAAATCATCTCCACCATTAATTTAACCAAGGAACTGAAACGGTCCAATCCAGATAATAATTTTGTGCCCATTTACTGGATGGCGACCGAGGATCATGATTTTGATGAAATAAACTACTTCAATTTTAAAGGCAAGAAATTACAATGGAATAAAAAGGCCTCTGGTGCTGTAGGGCCTATTGAAACAGGTGGACTTGAAGCTATCTTGGAGGTGTTTTCAAATGAAATGGGCAATAGTATCAATGCCAATAGATTAAAAGAGTGGTTTGCCAAGGCGTATTTGGAACATGATAACCTTACGGATGCCACACGTTTTTTGGCCAATGAGCTTTTTGGGGAACATGGTCTGGTTATCTTGGATGGAAACGATGTAGAATTGAAACGCTTATTGTCTCCTTATGTAAAGCGGGATCTGTTGGAAAATGCCTCTTACAAAAAAGTGATAGCCACTATAGACCAATTACGTTCCTTGCCTGAAAGTTATGGTATTCAAGTTAATCCAAGGGAAATAAATTACTTTTATCTAAGAGAGGGTGTCCGTGAAAGGATTTTGGAGCAGAACGGCAGGTTTTATGTAAATGACACCAAAATTGAATTTAGCCAAGAAGAAATCCTTAGGGAATTAGAGAGTTATCCTGAGCGTTTTTCTCCCAATGTAATCACGAGACCTTTATATCAGGAAGTTATTTTGCCCAACCTTTGTTATATAGGTGGAGGAGGGGAATTGGCCTACTGGCTGCAGTTGAAATCTATGTTTGATGAAATGGAGGTGCCTTTTCCCGTGTTATTACTTCGGAATTCGGCTTTGGTAATTACGGGGAAACAGATGGAGAAATTGCATCGCATGAATATTTCCCTAACCGATATTTTTTTAGATCAAAATAGTTTTATCAATAAAAAGATAAGGGAGATTTCCAATATTGATATAGATTTTACTCCGCAAAGGAACCTTTTGGAGGAGCATTTTAAAGGATTGTACGAGCTGGCCAAACAAACAGATCCTTCTTTTTTAGGGGCCGTAAAAGCACAGGAGGTAAAGCAATTGAAAGGGTTGGACCACTTGGAGAAAAGATTGTTAAAAGCTCAAAAACGAAAGTTGGAGGATCATGTTATGCGCATGACCGATATTCAGAACCAACTTTTTCCAAATAAATCACTTCAAGAGCGTAACTTAAATTTCTCGGAACTGTATCTGGAGTATGGTAAGCGGTTGATTCCTAGTTTGATGAAAGCATTGAAACCATTATCAGGGGATTTCTCCATTGTGAAATTTGATTGATATCTATAGTGATGTCTAAAGTGTCCACCGGAATTGTAACAATTCAAAATGTTATATTTGTTAAAAACGCACTATGTCAATGCATAAAGTAGATTTTGAAATGGTGGAAATGACCTTGGATGTCATGAAATACGCCATTGGCCGAATTACTCATCCCGCCCCAGAATTGGGCAAACCAAAAAAGGAGGAAGAATTAAGGGCCTTGGTTGGGGAAACCGTAACTCCAAATGGAATAGGAGGTGAAAAGGCGTTTCACCTATTTAAGGAGGTGCTTATTAAGGCAACGGTACCAATTGATCACCCTAGGCATTTGGCATTTGTGCCGGCTTCCCCTACCAGGGCAGCGGTAATGTTTGACCTGGTGACTTCGGCATCCAGTATCCATGGTGCCTATTGGATGGAAGGAGCGGGTGGAATATATTGTGAGAATGAGGCCATGAAGTGGTTGGTTTCTTTAACAGGTCTGCCTCAAGGTTCCTTCGGAGTGTTTACTAGCGGAGGTACGGCTGCCAATTTATCGGCTATGGTTACTGCTAGGGAAAATTGGCGTAAGAACACTAGGAACACCAATAAAAAAGGGTTGATTATAACCTCTTCCGGCGCCCACTCATCGGTAAAGGCTATGGCCAAAGTCATAGACTGTGATGTGATATTGGTGGAATCCGAAGAAAAAATGATGGGCGAGACCCTAAGTCAAACAATTAAATCCTTAGAGGCAGCAGAAAGAGAGAGGTTGTTTGCTGTGGTGGGCACTGGCGGTACTACCAATGCAGGTGTTATAGATGATTTGTCGGGTATTGCTGAAATATGCCTTTTGGAAAATTTATGGTTTCATGTGGATGCGGCCTATGGAGGCGGTGCTTTGGCCTCTAAAACGGCACGACCACTTTTCCATGGAATAGAGAGGGCGGATAGTATAACCATTGATCCACATAAATGGCTTTTTTCGCCCTATGACTGTGGCGCTATAATATATAAAAACCCAGAATTGGCCAAAGAAGCCCATTCACAGGAAGGTTCTTATTTGGAGATATTTAAGGATGATGGAGCCCATGGTTTTAATCCATCGGATTATCAGATACAGCTGACCCGCCGAGTTAGGGGACTGCCACTTTGGTTCTCATTGGCCATGCATGGTACGGATAAGTATTCATGGGCAGTGGATCAGGGTATAGGGTTGGCCAATTTGGCAGGGCGGCTAATAGCGGATCATCCCTTAGTGGAATTGGTTAGGGAGCCCAGTCTTTCATGTGTATTGTTTAGGAGAAAAGGTTGGTTGCCCAAGGATTATACCCACTGGACCTATAAAAATCATAGGGAAGGCTTTGCCCTGGTAACGCCTACAAAGTATAAGCAAAATGGTATTTACGAAACTGTGGCGCGTTTTTGTTTTATTAATCCGGATACGACGGAAAAAGATATTTCCATGATATTGGATTCTATGAATTAAAGAGGGAGGGGTTAAATGGCAGGAAGTGAGCTCAAGGAACTAAATACTCGCTTTCCCACTGAATACCCACCTTGGAATAACGGACCCGGACATGGTTGGGCCGACTTAATTTTAGGTATTCAATTTTATAAGGTGTGATCTCTACAAGGCAGAAATGATTTTCTTCATTTAAAAATTCCAAATGTTGTGGATTGGTTAAATTACTGCCTGGGGACCTGGAGGTAGTGTATTGTTTTTTAGCAAATGTATCCAAATGACTCCAGTATTTTTCTTTTGTGGCATCATCATCTTTATAGGTCGCCGTACCTTCGATTTTTAATTGTAGCATTTTGGTTGGATGGTAAAATAGCAGGCTTACCTTTTTGTTTTCCTTAATATGGATGATTTTTTTAGAACGTTTGTCTGTATAAAAGGTTAGTTTTAAATCTTTGGACACTTCCCTTAGAACCACTGTGCGCAAGCGGGCAACCTTATCCAATCCTACGGTAGCAAATGTAAAAAACCGAAAAGGGTGGTTTTTTTCTGAAGGGCCCTTTTGTAGTTCTTCCTTTATTTCCTCAAAAAAAACGGTGGCCATGATAATCTTTTTTAGATTATTAAAGGTAAAAAATAATTGTTGGAGTAGGGTGTTTCTTTTTTCAGTTGTTATAGATATAAAGTGCTGAGAATTTTAAAATAATTTGGAATAAAATTGTGGGTAGATATATTTAATTGGTTAGGTTGGTTGTGATTAGTAAGCCCGGTGGTTACCGGGCTTTTTTTTTGTCCTAAATCTAAAAATATTGGTAATTACCCCTGGGTTGAAAGGGTGTTTGCCTCTGAGTTTTTGTCTTATTTCGAAATTATTGTATTTGCTCCCAATTGTTTAAGCCCTTTATTTTAAAGGAGAAGGCACCGAATACGGTTGTTATTATCTTTCTGTTTATAAGTTTTGTGATTAATATAACCTAAAGATACTTTTTCAAAAATTTCAAATTGTTATTTTTGCCCATGCAAAATAACGTCCTCATATTAGATTTTGGTTCCCAGTATACACAGCTCATCGCTAGAAGGGTTAGGGAACTTAATATTTTCTGCGAAATAAAACCGTACAACCATGTGCCCGACGATTTATCGGAATACAAGGCAGTGATACTTTCAGGATCTCCGTTTTCGGTAAGGGGAGATGATGCCCCGCATCCGGATTTATCACAGATCAAAGGGAAGAAGCCTCTGTTGGCAGTTTGTTACGGGGCCCAGTATTTAGCGCACTTTAACGGTGGTGAAGTAGCTCCTTCCAATACTCGTGAATACGGTAGGGCAAAATTGTCCTTTATTGATGACAGTGAATCGTTTTTTGAAGGAATTTCGGAAGGAAGCCAGGTTTGGATGAGCCATAGCGATACGATAAAGGAATTGCCAGAAGGAGCAATTAAATTGGCAAGCACCCATGATGTAGAGAATGCAGCCTATAAACTAAAGGGCGAAGAGACCTATGCCATCCAATTTCATCCAGAAGTATATCATACAACCGATGGGAAAAGATTGCTGGAAAACTTTTTGGTTCATATTGCCGGTGTGGCACAGACGTGGACCCCTGATTCCTTTGTGGAAACTACCGTTGCAGAATTAAAGGCCAAAATTGGTAATGAAAAAGTAATACTCGGCCTGTCTGGCGGGGTAGATTCTACAGTGGCGGCCGTGTTACTGCACAAAGCTATCGGGAAACATTTGCACTGTATCTTCGTAAATAACGGACTGTTAAGGAAGAATGAGTTCCAGTCGGTCCTGGACCAATATGAAGGAATGGGGTTAAATGTTAAGGGCGTGGATGCTTCGGCACGTTTTTTGGATAGCCTAGAAGGTGAGAGTGATCCAGAAAAGAAAAGAAAGGCCATAGGTAGGGTTTTTGTAGAGGTCTTTGATGATGAATCCCACTTGGTGGAAGATGCAAAATGGCTGGCACAAGGAACTATATATCCTGATGTTATAGAGTCTGTCTCTGCTACTGGGGGGCCGTCAGCGACTATTAAAAGTCACCATAATGTAGGCGGATTGCCCGATTATATGAAGTTGAAAGTGGTAGAGCCCTTGCGCATGCTATTTAAGGACGAGGTTAGGAGGGTTGGTGCCAGTTTGGGTATAGATAAGGAATTGTTGGGCCGACATCCATTTCCGGGTCCAGGATTGGCTATTCGTATCCTTGGAGATATTACGCCTGAAAAAGTGGCTATTTTACAAGAGGTAGATGCCATTTTTATTAATGGATTAAAGGAATGGGGGCTTTATGATAAAGTTTGGCAGGCGGGAGCCATGCTCTTACCTGTAAATAGTGTTGGAGTAATGGGTGATGAACGGACTTATGAAAAATGTGTGGCTTTAAGAGCCGTGGAAAGTACGGACGGTATGACGGCGGATTGGGTAAATTTACCCTATGAATTTTTACAGAAAACTTCCAACGACATTATTAATAAGGTAAGAGGTGTAAATAGGGTGGTATATGATATTAGCTCCAAACCACCTGCAACGATTGAATGGGAATAATTAGTTGGTACGTAGCGTGAAGCCTAAATTTTAAAATGTGATGTTAATATTTAATTTTTGGTATAACATTATGGTGTTTTTTTACGGTCTCAATTTTGTACTGGGCTTATTATAAATAGAATTAATAAAATCTATTCTTGTGAAAATATATAGAAAAGAAATATTCACAACATTTTTATTAATGTTGTTGAGCATCAATGTAATAGCGCAAAAATTTACGACCCATTCTGTTAAGGCAGGGGAGACACTGGAAACTATTGCAAAACAATACAATGTTGATGAACAAGGAATATTAGATTACAATAAAGAGATAAGAAAAGGGCAGGCCCTTAGGGCGAATACGATCTTGGTAATACCATCTGCTACGGCTACGGTTATAGAAGAAGATGGTGGTGTGGCTGGAGTAACCGCCTTATTGCAGACACTACAAGGTGAGGAGTCTGGTCCTCAAAAAGAGGAGCCTATTGGGTATGTCTCGCACAAGACCAAAAGAAAAGAAACCTTGTTCGGTATCTCCAAACAGTATAATGTTTCTGAGGATGATATTAAACGGTACAATAAAGAGTTGTATTCCGTGCAATTGAAGAAAGGCATGATTCTTAAGATACCCAAATATAGAAGGGTTGACCCATCCGAAAAGGAATTCATGGAAGATAATTATGAAATTTATTCCGTACAACCAAAGGAGACGCGTTGGAGTATTGCGCATAAATACGGAATCACCATTGATAGTTTATTGGTTCTAAACCCTAAATTGTCAAAAATAACAGATTACTTATCTTCGGGGCAAGAGCTTCTTTTGCCAAAAATATTGGGTAGTTCTATCAAAGATCAAGAAACTCAATTTTACAATTCCTATACCGTTCCGCCCAAACAGACTTTTTATAGTTTGGAAAAAAAGTTTGGACTTACGGCCAACGAAATTACGGCATTGAATCCTGAGATTAAGGATAGAGGTGGATTAAAGGAGGGCATGGTGCTGAGAATACCCGTAACAAAAGTAGATACGGGTGAGGTTAATATCGAGAATTTTAATTTTTATGAGGTCAAACCAAAACAAACCGAGTTTTCGCTTACCCGAAAATTTGGAGTTACTTACAAAGAATTACTAGAACTTAATCCAGAACTAAAGGAGGGATTAAAGGCTGGAATGGTCTTGAAGTTACCGAAGGCCCAGACAGGAAATTTTGACGTAAAAAATGCCCTGATTTTGGATAAGATCGATTTAAGGGATAGTATCAATAAACAAAATCGCCCTAAATTATTATTTCTTTTACCCTTTAGGTTGGACAGATTGAATCTAAATGACGATGTGGCCACAAAAAATGCCATAGAAAATAGGAAGGATGTAAAGTATAGTTTGGGCTTATATTCAGGGGCTATGGTGGCCTTGGATTCAATTGCAAAACTGGGGATTTCTGTAGATGTTAAAACATTTGACACCCAGTTGAACATGACCTTTACCAAAGGTATAGTGCAAAGGGAAAACTTGATAGGAGTTTCCGCAATTTTTGGTCCCTTGGAGCCTCAATCCTTAAAGGAGGTGGCACTACAGGCCGCCGAATATAAAGTCCCGGTAATTGCACCTTTGACCGAAAAGAGTGATTTAAGTTTAAACAACGTGTTTTTTGCCCTTCCCTCTGAAAAAGTAATGGAGGACCACCTGATGACTTATGTGGAAGGAATACGTGCCAATGAGAATATTATTATTATTGCCGATCAAAAGAATAAGCCTACTGAATCTGTTTTGAGGATGAAATTTCCAGGGGCTAAAATTGTGGCCTTAAAGGAAGATCGAACAGTGGATATTGAAAAAATTTCTAAGTTACTTTCTTTGGAGACGGAGAATTGGGTGTTTTTGGAAACGGATCAATCCAATGTGGTTTACCATGTAGGTTCGCTGCTCAATTCTTTAATAAGTAAAGATATAAGTATACGTCTATTTACAACGGATAGAAACAAAGCTTTTGATAGTGAAGTTGTTTCCTATTCGCATCTTTCTAATTTGAGGTTTACCTACCCGTCAGCTTCTAAAGAGATTGGGGAAAATAGTTTTGTCAAAACCTTTAGAAAAAGATTTGGCGCGGATCCGGATGCCTATGCCGTACGTGGTTTTGATCTAACCTTTGATCTACTTTTAAAATTAGCCTATAAAAATGACTTGATAAGTGCTTCAAAACTTGTTGGGGAGACAGAATATGTAGGGAATAAGTTTAATTTTAGCAAAGACATAACTTCAGGGTACTACAACAGGGCCTCCTATATTCTAGGGTATGAAAATATGAATATAATTGAGCTAAACGAATAAACAAAATGACCTCGAAAGTAACCTATACAGGTGGACTTAGAACGACCTGCGAACATATTAGGTCAGGTAGTTCCTTTATAACCGATGCGCCATTGGATAACCATGGACTAGGACAGGCATTTTCGCCTACAGATACCGTTGCTACCGGCTTGGCCAGTTGTATGTTTTCCGTTATGGGAATAAAGGCTAAGGGACTGGGGCTGCATTTGGAGAATTCAACGGCCGAAGTCACCAAGCACATGGAGGCCGATCCTAGACGGATTACTAAGATTGATGTTAAATTTAAAATGCCCAAGACAATTTCTGACAAACACAGAAAAATTTTGGAGCATACGGCACTTACCTGCCCAGTGCATTATAGTTTGCATCCAGATATAGTAAGGAACATCACTTTTCATTGGGGTCTATAAGAAAAGTAGTATTGATTGTTGTTTGGCTTATGCTCTATTCGGGTTATGGCCAGGGAGGTGAGGCGGTATTATGGGTTCCGGGAAAAAAATTGACCTGGGCCGATTTCAAGGGAAAGCCTTCAACTATTTCCAATGCAGCGGCGATTACGGCAAGTGGTATATCCTACAGTTTTTCTGCACAAGGAACCAAGGATAAAATGGAGTTGGATTTTGAGGTAGGAGCTTACTTTTATCCTGATAAGTCTTGGTACAAACCCAAGTCGGCCAATCCGATCATTTTGAGCCATGAGCAATTGCATTTCGATATTTCCGAGATGTTTGCCAGAAAAATGGAGCAAATTCTAACTGGGACCAAGTTTACTAACAATGCCAAGTCGGAGCTAAAGGAGATATATAGAAAGATTCTTCGTGAGCTAAACGACTATCAGAACCAGTATGATGCCGAGACCAACTTTTCCAGGGATACTGTTCAGCAATTTATTTGGAATAAAAAGATTAAAAAATCTCTTAACAATTAAAAGGAGACTTTGTGAAAAATCTCCTTTTAAATACGTGAACGTTCTTAAACGTCGCAAATGCTAACCCCCTCTTTTAGAGCGGCTATTTTATCGTCCCAAGTAGGTATAAATTCTTGCGCCACCAATCCTGTATAGCCAGTAGTCAAAATGGCTTTCATTATGGCAGGGTAATTTAGTTCCTGAGTTTCGTTTATTTCATTTCTTCCAGGATTGCCACCGGTATGGTAGTGTCCTATGTACTTGTTGTAATCTTGTATGTTACGTATGATATCACCTTCCATAATCTGCATGTGGTAAATATCATATAGCAGTTTAAAATTGTTGGATTCCAATTTTTTGCACAATTCTACCCCCCATTCAGTGTGGTCGCACATATAATCTTCGTGGTCTACCTTGGAATTCAATAACTCCATTTGTATAACTACACCGTGTTTTTCAGCTAAAGGCATAATCTTCTTTAATCCGTCTACACAATTTTGAAGGCCAACAGCATCGTCCATTCCCCTGCGGTTACCACTAAAACAAATAAGATTGGTGTAGCCTGCTGCTGCCACCTTGGGAATCATCTCTGTATAATTTTTAATTAAAGTTTCATGATACTTGGGGTCGTTCCATCCTTCTTCAAGACTAATTTCGGCTCCATTGCACATAGCGGAGTTGATATTGTATTTTTTAAGTAATGGCCAATCTTTAGGTCCTATAAGGTCTACGTTTTTTATCCCCAAATCGTTTAGCGACTTTAGGAAATCTTCCAAGGGAATGCTGTCATAGCACCAATAGCATACACTGTGGTTAATATTGTTTTTTAATTTTGTAGCTTCTTCGTTCTTAGGGTCCATTTCGTTTCCGGTTTTGCAAGCCAGCATGCCTACTGATGCGGCTGCTGAGGTTCCTATAAATGTTCTTCTTTTCATCTGTTTTATTTTTAAGTATTTAAGAAATCAGGTTGCTTTTAAATATACATATGCTATTCATGTGCATAGGGCGGTGCAAGTTGAATTAAAAAAATTACAGGCCGTAAATATCAGTAAAACAGAATTTTAACACCTTTTGGGTTATAAATGTAAAATTTACGGTTATAAAGATAAAGGTTTGGTTTTAGAATTAGCTAATTTTAAGTTATAATGTTCAGGAGCGACCTGTTACAAATGCTGAAATAGTTTTTAACAAATTAATTGGGGTAGCCGACCCGAAGATGTTATCTTTGGTTAGATATCTTAGTTATGAGGGTGGATCCGGATAAAAGGCAATTAATAGAATTAGCACATTATAGAATGCCATTTGGGAAGTTTAAGGGAAGATATCTGGTGGAACTTCCCGAGCCCTATTTGATATGGTTTCAACAAAGTGGATTTCCAGAGGGAAAACTTGGTAATTTGTTACGATCAATGCTAGAAATTAAAATCAACGGACTTGAGGGGCTAATTAGAAAAATTCAAAAAGATTTTCCCCAATATTAACCGTTAATTGTTATATCAATTCGTATTTTTGCTTGCGTTACGAATTCAACCTAACGCTTCATGTCACAGACTAAATATATTTTTGTAACCGGTGGGGTTACCTCATCCCTGGGAAAGGGGATTATTGCGGCCTCTCTAGCTAAATTGTTACAGGCTCGTGGTTACAGAACTACAATCCAAAAATTAGACCCTTATATCAATGTTGATCCGGGAACACTAAATCCCTATGAGCATGGGGAATGTTATGTTACGGATGACGGTGCGGAGACAGATTTGGACTTGGGGCATTATGAGCGCTTTTTAAACGTGAGGACTTCACAGGCAAATAATGTGACCACTGGAAGAATTTACCAAAGTGTTATTGAAAAGGAACGAAGAGGTGAATTTTTGGGAAAAACAGTTCAAGTGGTTCCCCATATAACCAATGAAATAAAGGAACGCATTCAATTATTGGGTAAAAGTGGTGATTACGATATTGTAATAACTGAAATAGGAGGAACCGTTGGGGATATAGAATCCTTGCCTTATATTGAAGCGGTGCGACAGTTGCTATGGGAGTTGGGGGATAATAATGGTATTGTAATTCATCTTACCTTGGTACCCTATCTTTCGGCAGCAGGGGAATTAAAAACCAAACCTACGCAGCATTCTGTAAAGACCTTAATGGAAAGTGGTATTAAGGCAGATATTTTGGTTTGTAGGACCGAACATGAAATTCCAGATGACTTAAAGGAAAAACTGGCCCTTTTTTGCAATGTAAAACGCGAAGCGGTAATACAATCCATAGATGCATCAACCATATATGATGTGCCTATTTTGATGCAAGAGGAAGGTTTGGATACGGTAACGCTTAAAAAATTGGCCCTACCCGATGACGTGGTTCCAGATCTTACTAAATGGAATCAATTTTTACAATGGCACAAGAACCCTAAAAATGAAGTTACTGTGGGACTCATTGGAAAATATGTGGAACTACAGGATTCCTACAAATCCATTTTGGAATCTTTTATCCACGCTGGTTCTGTAAACCATGTAAAGGTAAAAGTGAAGTCGATTCACTCCGAACACCTTACAGCCAATAATGTAGCAAAGAAGATGCAAGGTTTAGACGGTATACTGGTTGCACCAGGTTTTGGTGAAAGAGGAATCGAAGGAAAAATAAAAGCGGTCCAATTTGCCCGTGAAAGTGGAATTCCATTTTTGGGAATTTGTTTGGGAATGCAAATGGCGGTAATAGAATATTCCAGAAATGTGCTTGGACTTGAGGATGCCAATTCCACGGAGATGGAGGAAAATACCCCTAATCCTGTCATAAGTATTATGGAGGAACAAAAAAATATCATCAACAAAGGTGGTACTATGCGCTTAGGTGCCTGGGACTGTCATTTGGAAAAAGGTAGTTTGGTGGAAAAGATATATCACGGGGAGTCGGAAATTTCCGAGCGCCACCGCCACCGTTATGAATTTAACAATGTTTATAAAAAACAACTGGAGGAAGCCGGCCTTAGGGCTTCTGGAGTTAATAAGGAAACAGGATTGGTAGAGATCGTAGAAATTCCTTCACATCCTTGGTTTATCGGGGTGCAATACCACCCTGAGTATAAGAGTACGGTAGATAATCCGCACCCATTATTTGTTGGGTTGGTTAAAGCGGCTTTAAAGCATCAGAAGAAAGGAAAGCAATAAACTAGTGTCAGTTTGACATATATAGACTAATTGGGCATATATTTGCAAGCTGTTTTAAACTGTTAGGAATATAGCTGTTTGTTGATTCCCTACCGAGAATATTTTAAAATTAAACTTTAGATGGAGGAAAAGAAATTGGATATTAATACCATAATCGGCTTTGTGCTGATTTTTGGGATTCTTATTTTTATGTTTTGGCAAAACCAGCCAACACCAGAAGAGCTGGAAGCACAAAAGGCAAAACAGGAACAAGTTGAAGCTGCCGAAGCAAAAAAGACTAATGAGGTCAGGGATGAATTTGCCCAACCTACAACCATCGATCTGCAAGATTCAACGGCTGTGGCAAGTTATAAAAGCGCCATAGGGGCTTTTGGTTACACGGCTCCAAATGAAGGTACTACAATTTTGGAGAATGATCTTGTTTATTTGGAAATCAGTAACAAGGGTGGACAAATTGTTGAAGCAAGAATGAAGGGCTATGTCACCTATGATTCAGTTCCAGTGTACTTGATAAAGGACGGTAACGCCAATTTTGCACTAAATTTTAGTACTACGGATAATAGGGTTTTGAATACCAATGACTTATACTTTGAACCTTCACTTTCCAAATCTGGAGAAAATCAGGTGCTTTCCATGAAGGCCAAAGTGGCCTCCGATAAATTTTTGGAGTACCGGTACGAAATGGAGCCTAATCAATACCTTATAGGTTTTACAGTGCGGTCCCAAGGTTTAAATGGAGTGGTCAATAGCTCCAAGCCTATTGATTTGGATTGGAAATTAAAGACAATTCGACATTCTAAAAGTATTGAATATGAAAATAGGTATACAAGGGTTACTTATAATCACGATGGAGATAAAATAAGTAAACTATCCGAAGGCAGTGAAGATGAGGAAACGGAAGTAGATATAAAATGGATATCTTACAGACAGCATTTTTTTAGTTCTATTCTTACCTATGCCGATAAATTTGAAACTGCCAGGTTGAACTCCGTTAATTTAGTGGAGGAGGAAAGCCATACCCAACAATTTACAAAGGAATTTGCCTCTGAAGTGCCTTTGAAACTGGAAGGTGGGGAATTGGCCTATAATTTTAATTGGTACTACGGGCCTACAGATGTAAAGGTGTTGGCACAATATAAGGAAATGGGGCTGGATGATTCCATTCCTTTTGGTTGGGGGATTTTTGGTTGGATAAACAGGTATATTTTTACCCCTGTATATACCTTCCTAAGTTCATTTCTACCTTTTGGTATGGCCATCGTGGTCATGACTATTTTAGTGAGATTAATAATGTCTCCGGCTACTTATAAGTCCTACTTGTCCCAGGCGAAAATGAAAGTGCTGAAACCGGAAATTACTGATCTTAACGAGAAGTACAAGGACAATGCCATGAAAAAGCAACAGGAAACCATGAAATTGTATAACAAGGCAGGAGTAAGCCCAATGAGTGGTTGTGTACCAGCTTTATTGCAGATGCCAATTTTCTATGCCCTGTTTATGTTTTTCCCGACTTCTTTTGCATTACGGCAAAAACCATTTTTATGGGCAGATGACCTTTCTTCATATGATGCCATAGCCCAATTGCCATTTACAATTCCATTTTATGGGGATCACGTTAGCTTGTTTCCTATTTTGGCTTCAGTAGCTATCTTCTTTTATATGATGATGACCACAGGGCAAAATATGCAGACGCAACCTGGTATGCCAAATATGAAATTTATCATGTATTTGTCTCCTTTGATGATGTTGGTTTTCTTTAATAACTACGCCAGTGGACTTAGTTTGTATTATTTTGTGTCTAACTTGATTACCATTTTTATTATGTTGGCCATTAAGAATTTTATTTTGGATGAGGACAAGATCCATGCTCAGATCCAAGAAAATAAAAAGAAGCCTAAAAAGGAAAACAAGTTTCAAAAGAAGATGCGCGAGATGATGGAGCAGGCAGAGGAGCAAAAAAAAATAGGTAAGAAATAAAATCATTTTATTTTATAGATAATTAAAGTGCTTGATTTTTTCAAGCACTTTTTTTTTGAATTATCCTTTGTTCCAGGACAACGCTATAAAGGGCATTCAGGGCTCAGGTGTTACCTGAAATCGCCATATAAATTGTATGGCAGAAAAGCCTTTATGTATGCAGTTGGATTTTAGGTGTAAGCGGATGAGTCAATTTAAGAAGGCGTAAATTCTTGGTATGGTGAATTCTGTCTAACTACTTGTATAATTCTTTTAATTAGGCAGTCTTTTAGGAGAGAGGTTTTAGGATTTTGGATGATTTACAAAACAAAAAACCCCGGCCATTCGGTCGGGGTTTTTAGCGTTGATTTGGTCTAGTTTGGTAAGTTTTGGGTCCCCAAAGATTGTTCTTTTTTAAACTGTATAAAACTAATAGTTGTAAAGGGGGCTTTTTAGTAGGTTAAAGTGGCTACTTTTGTTGTTTACGTATTTTTAAAATTATATTTCTTCTTTTTAAGGCGAAAGGTATAGCCGTTTTAGATTCGTGGTTTCCTAAAGATAAAATACCTAGAGGTGAAATTGTTATTGGCCCTGATACTAATATGAATCATTATTATTCATTACCTAATAAGCGGATATCCCCTTAAATGGCAATGAATCCTATTTTTAAGGTAGGCAAATTCCAATTTTGTATTTTTGCATACTAATTGTAAGTCATTACTGGTTGTGTACGACCAAGGGATAACCATAAATAATATCAAATGAAAAAGGTAGTAGTCGGACTTTCCGGCGGTGTGGATTCCAGTGTTACGGCATATCTCTTAAAGGAGCAGGGATATGAGGTTATTGGCCTGTTTATGAAAAACTGGCATGACGATTCCGTGACCATTTCCAAAGAATGTCCATGGTTGGAGGATAGCAATGATGCACTTATTGTTGCCGAAAAGTTGGGTATACCTTTTCAAACGGTAGATTTAAGCGCAGAGTACAAAGAACGTATTGTAGATTATATGTTTATGGAGTATGAAAAAGGTAGGACGCCCAATCCCGATGTACTCTGTAATAGGGAAATTAAGTTTGATGTGTTTATGAAGATCGCCATGCAATTGGGAGCCGACTACGTTGCAACTGGCCACTATTGTAGGAAGGGCGTTCTAAGGAGTGAGGATGGAACAGAAACCTATCAATTGTTAGCTGGTGCGGATGGGAATAAGGACCAATCCTATTTTCTATGCCAGCTTTCCCAAGAACAGCTTTCCAAAACCTTATTTCCGATAGGGGAATTGCTAAAACCTGAAGTTCGTAAAATTGCTTCAGAAAATGATTTGATCACCGCAGATAAAAAAGACTCCCAAGGTCTTTGTTTTATCGGGAAAGTTCGTCTGCCAGAATTCTTGCAACAGAAGTTGAGACCAAAAAAAGGCGTAATTGTGGAAGTTCCCGCTGTATTTGAGCAGTATGTCCATAATGTTCCCGAATTTGGTTCCAAGTTGGAGGAATTGACATTTTTTGCGGAAAAGCCGCATTATGATCTTGCCGATGGAAAGGTTGTTGGGGAGCACCAGGGAGCCCATTATTTTACGAAAGGACAGCGCAAAGGTTTGGATGTTGGAGGTACCAAAGAACCCTTATTCGTTATAGAGACCGATGTTGATAAAAATGTAATCTACACAGGTCAAGGTAAAAGTCATCCAGGACTTTATCGTAGGACCCTATTTGTAAACAATGATGAATTGCATTGGGTTCGGACAGATTTGGCCCTGAAAGTGGACGAGAGTTTGCAGGTTATGGCCAGGATAAGATATCGCCAACCATTGCAAAAGGCTACACTATATAGGGTAGATGCAGGTTTGTATGTTGATTTTGATGAAAAGCAATCAGCAATCACGGAAGGGCAGTTTGTGGCCTGGTATATGGGAGAAGAATTGGTCGGGTCCGGTGTAATCTCATAATATGATAAGGGCTACTCTTTTTATGTACTTAATATTCTCCACTTGGGGAATAGCGCAGGACCATGCTTGGGTATATTTTAAAGATAAGGATAGCGTGGAGGAGTCCATTGCAAATCCATCCAGTATTTTATCGGAACGCGCAATACAAAAAAAAGCGAGGTTCAATATAGCTATTGATGAGAGGGATGTTCCCGTGAACGAGGCTTATATTGGGGAATTAAAACTTCAAACCGGGATTACCGTCAAAGCCAAGTCCAAATGGTTCAATTGTGTTCACGTAATCGGAAGTGTTTCCGATATTGAGGCCTTAAAGAACCTTCAGTTTGTAGACCATGTTTTTTATGCAGATAGGAGTTTCAATGCAAAATCCACAACTACCCGTGAAAACCAAATCGATAATCACACAAATAAGTTTTTGGAACAGAAGGTTGATTTTGTTTATGGGCAAAGTGATATCCAGATAAAACAGTTAGGGGTAGATCAATTACATAAAAACAACTTTACCGGGGAAGGTATGCTAATTGCTGTTATGGATAGTGGTTTCCCTAATGTAGACCAAATGAATGCATTTACTCGTTTAAGGTCTAATAATGATTTATGGGGAGGTTATGATTTTGTAGACCGGTCAACAGATATTTATAAGACCAACGGGGATGATCATGGAACTATGGTATTGTCGGATATGGGAGGTTTTGTAGACGGACAATTTGTAGGCACGGCCCCGGATGCCAGTTATATTCTTTTTAGAACTGAAGATACCGCTACCGAAACTCCGGTGGAGGAAAGTTATTGGGTGGAGGCCGCTGAGAGGGCAGATAGTCTAGGAGTGGATGTTATCAACACCTCATTAGGGTACAGTACCTTTGATGATTCGAGATATAATTATACCCCTGCCGACATGGACGGGAATACTACTTTTATTTCCAAAGGGGCCAATATAGCAACAGAAAAAGGGATATTGGTGGTTAATTCTGCCGGGAATTCCGGTAGTAGCTCGTGGGGTATTATTACAGCTCCGGCAGATGCCAATGTATTTGGTGTAGGAGCGGTAGATGGTGATGATAATTATGTGGGGTTTAGTTCTCGTGGACCAAGTGCAGATGGAAGAATCAAGCCAGATGGGATGGCTCTGGGCGAAGACACCGCCGTAATTGGCCCTGATGATAAATTGGTAAAAAACAATGGGACCTCCTTTGCCTCACCTGTTATGGCGGGGGCCATAGCTTCTTTTTGGCAAGCGTTTCCAGCAAAAACGAATCTTGAAATTATGGACATGGTACGGGAATCATCTTCCTATTATCAAAATCCAAATTCCCAAATGGGTTATGGAATACCTAATTTTGCAATACCCTTAGTGCTATTAGGAATAGATGAACCTATTGTTGATGAAGATTTGTGGTACCTTTACCCGAATCCCTCCAAAAACCAGTTTCAGGTGCAGCTTCCTGAAATTTATGGGAGTGCCGAGCTAAGGCTTTATGATACCTACGGAAAAAGTATCCTTGAAAGGCGTATTAATCAGAGTAGCGAGGAAATATCTATAGAAAATTTAAGTAGGGCCATATATATAGTACAGGTAAATGTGGATGGGGTTCGCAAGGAATTTAAATTGATTAAAAACTAATGGAAAATAGAATTACCAAACTTTTTGGTATTCAATATCCAATAATTCAGGCCGGTATGGTATGGACCAGTGGGTGGCGTTTGGCATCTACCGTTTCCAACGCAGGAGGACTCGGTATCATTGGGTCAGGGTCCATGTATCCGGAAGTACTGCGGGAACATATCGAGAAATGTAAGGTGGCCACAAATAAGCCCTTTGCGGTTAATGTGCCTATGTTATATCCGGATATCGAAAAACTCATGGATATTATTGTAGAACTGGAGGTGAAGATCGTATTTACCTCTGCAGGTAACCCAAAAACCTGGACTACATTTTTAAAGGATAAAGGGATTACTGTTGTACATGTGGTAAGTAGTGTGAAATTTGCGCAAAAATCTGAGGCGGCAGGGGTAGATGCCGTAGTTGCAGAAGGTTTTGAGGCAGGTGGCCATAACGGAAGGGATGAGACCACCACATTGACATTGATTCCCTCGGTAAAGGAAAAAATAAGTATACCATTAATAGCAGCAGGTGGAATTGCCACAGGAAGAGCTATGTTGGCTGCCATGGTTTTGGGGGCCGATGGGGTTCAGGTAGGGAGTAGATTTGTGGCAAGCAATGAGGCTTCTTCCCACCTCTTGTTTAAGCGAAAAGTGGTAGAGGCCGGTGAAGGGGCAACCCAGTTGACCTTAAAGGAATTGGCTCCGGTGCGATTGATGAAAAATAAATTCTTTACAGATATACAGCGGGCTTACGCCGATTGCGCCTCAGTGGAAGAGCTCAAAATACTTTTGGGACGTGCCCGGGCAAAAAAAGGAATGTTCGAAGGCGATTTGGATGAGGGAGAATTAGAAATTGGTCAGGTGGCCTCAATAATCCATGACATAAGACCTGCGGCCCAAATTGTGTTGGATATGGTACAGGAATTTACCGACGCAAAGGCCGAGGCGGTGAATTTTTAAAATGGACATTTTATAAAGTAATTTTCTATCCCCTAAACCAATTACTTAGTTTGGAAATAATTGGTTTTTGAATACAACTGGATTAAGGGATGCCGGCAATTATCCATTGTAATTTTTTTGACGTGCCGTCATAAAACTGAAGTGGTTATTTTTATATTGGCCTTTTTCCAAGCGATATCAAATTCTTTCTTGATTATTTTGGCCTCTTTCAATTTACCCTGTCCCACCAGGCTTTCGTACAAACCCATTAAAGACCAGCCGTTTTGGCGTAGTTTTTCTAGATCCTCCTTATACACTTTTTCCGCTTCTGAAAATTTTTTGGTTTTTAGTAGAATGGCCCCCAAAGTCTGCCTTGCAGGTATGTGCCAGGCGGTAGGCTCGCTATACATTAGATGGTCTTCTAGGTACACTGCTTTGGTGAAGTGTTCCAAGGCCATAGTTAAATTGTCTTCTGCATAGGCAATTTCACCGGAAACAACCTCATGAGCGATCATGGCTAAACTTGAGGTTGGATTGGTCTGGTTGGCAACAATAGTTGCCAGTTCTAAATCGTTCCTCATCATGGTAAGGGCTTCCAGCTCTTCCTTGGCCTCTTTAATATTGTTTTTTCGGATAAAGGCAATTCCCCTTGAATAGTGCCATATAAGTTTTAGGTGTTTATAGGCATCCCCTGGATAGGGTATCGTCAGAATTTCATTCCACTTTCCAAATCGGGTATAGGCCAATAGAGGAGTGGAGGCAAAATCCTGTAGAAAAGGCAAATTTATCATCTCGCCAACGGGGACTTTTTCTGCCGTTTTTTTCGCTGCTTCAATGGCCAGGTCACTATTGCCCAAGAGGGTAGAGGCAGACCATAGAAAATGCAGATTGTGCGGATAATATCCCAATGGATACATACCCTGCGAATAACACTGCGAGATATAATCCTCATCTGCCAAAATAGCGGCCTGATTTGCTTTTACGGCATCCTCGTACCTGCCAACCCTAATGTAAATGTGTGATGGCATATGTACAATATGGCCTGCCGCTGGCATCAGCGATCCTAATTTGTCCGCGCTGGGAATGGCGAGATCAGGCTTGGGAAGTTCTATCGTGATTTTATATGATTTGTGCGCCTAAAAATCGGAGATTTTTCGGTGGTAGCAAATCGCTTGTTCAATGTTTATCAGTTTGTATTAGTTTAAATTTAAGCATAATTTATATGAGGTGTTGGCAACAGTTATTCTATTTTATCGAAATCTATTTCTTTTATTGGACTGTTTCTTAAAACTTAATATTCCTTTTGCTCAATATCAATAATTCTTTCAGTTTCAAAAGTGTAAATCGTCAGTAAAAAGTGGACTGATTTAGGTTATTTTATAGAGAGTGTTTTCAAAATCTTTTACTTTGATATTATGAAAACACAAATAAATTTTTACGGTTCAAAATATTTTATATATTTGCGTCCGCTTTTCATATGTGTATAAACACATATGTCAAAAAAATAAGAGGTATGGATACATATATTAAAATATTTAAAGCCTTGTCGGATATGACAAGATTAAAGATTGTTTGGTTACTTATCAACATTGATGAAAAGATTTGCGTTTCGGAAATTGTTGAGGTATTGGAAGAACACCAATATAATGTGTCTCGTCATTTAAGGATATTGAAAGATGCTAAGTTAATAGAAGAAGTAAAAGAAGGGAAGTGGGTGTTTTACTACTTAACTTCCATAAATAATGAATTTTGGCATTTACTACAAAATTCGATAAGCATCATACCAGAAAAAGAAATGAAAAAAGAATTAACTAAATGTAAAACTTTACTAATCAAACGAGAAAATGAAAATAAGAATTTAGAAAAAACGAAATAGTAACTAAGAATTTTTTTACAATAACATATGTGTTTTTGCGCATATATAAATCAAATTTAGTAAAATAAATACCATGAATGAAAAATTTAATTTAGCTTTAAATGAGTTTATACACGTAGGTGTAGCTTTAATAGTTATTATAGCACTAGTATCAGTTTTTACAGGTTTAATACGAGCATTTGTCCCCCAGAAAAAACTTCAAGAAAAACTATCAAAGACAGGTAAATATGGTGGTTTTATGGGTGCCTTATTAGGTTTGCCAACGCCATTTTGTAGTGCTTCAATGGTGCCGGTATCTATGGGTATGGTAGAGATGGGAGCGCCTTTTTCAATGGTATTTTCATTTTTACTTTCGGCACCTTTGGCTAATTTTGTTGTCGTTGGATTTATTTTTGGTGTTTTTGGTTGGAAAGTGGCTTTGGTGTATTTTCTAATTGTTTTTATAGGAGCCGTTTTAATTGGAACCTTTTTAGGAAAAACATCTTTGAAAAACGAGGTAAAAAGAATTAATTTAAATCCAGTAAAATCCTTTTCAAAATGTGACTCTCAACCTAAAGTTAGTTGTGAAGCCACTTCAAATGAACAAAGTTGTATTTCTAAAGAGCAGGCAGAAGATTCACAACTCACAACACCTTCTTGTAACCAAACCAGTGAATCAAATTCAAAATTTAAAGAAGCCTTTACTTTTGGATGGGCTTTGTTCAAACGTATTTTTCCATATGTTTTAGTAGGTGCGCTCATTAGCGCTGTTTCATCAATCTTTGTACCTGAAGCATGGGTTCAAAAATATCTAGGAAATGATAGCCCATTAGCTATTCCTATTGCTGCAACTGTTGGTATTCCACTATATCTGCGTATTGAAATGGCAATACCTATATTAAAAGCCCTTATTGTTAAGGGAATGAGTATGGGAGCTGCAATGGCATTAATTATAGGAGGAACAGGAGCAAGTTTACCTGAAATAGCGATTATCTCTTCCATGTTAAAAACGAAAGCTATAATAGCATTTATTTTATCTGTTATGCTGATGGCTATAGTAGGTGGCTATATCTTTTACTTTTTCTTTTAAAAAATGAGAAATTTGGGAAATTTTATAAAATCAATAATCAAAGCTTGTCCATATTCAATTGCAGGAAAAAAATGCATTGAAGTTGTTAAGGGGAATAAGCTCGCTGACACGAAGAAAGAAAGCAAAACTCAAAGATTTAAGGAAGGGATAAAAACAGGGCGGAATATTTCATTAATTGGAGTATTCTGTCCTTTTCTTTGGTATTCAATAGTATCTGGAGCTAGTAAAAATTTTATAATTCTGAATTTAATACACTCAGCAATTATTGTAGGTATAGGTATTCTAATTATTATTAGTTATTATTTGGCATTACTGAATTATAGGAAAAAAACAGAAAAATAAGCTATGGAACAAGGTAGAAATGAGTTCCTGAAATTTAAAAAATTAACTTTGAATTAATTAACTAAATACTCTCTATAGAAAAGTCCAAATTAGTTTGAAGACGTACAAGTAAAGTATATTTTTCTATTTCTGAGAAGTTAGACTTTCCTTTCATTCAGAGTTTTTTTTTTAATGGTTGCCAACATATGGATATAATAATGATGGGCTCCGGGATGGTCTGGATTTAACACCATGGCGAGCTCCAAGGCTGCTTTGCCCTTTAGTGTATTAGGGGCTGGGTTGCCATCATTGTCCCAATAATTCCACGGCATAGTGTTCATTACGGCAGCAGCATATAAGGTTTGTACATGGGCATCGTCTGGAAATTGATCTACTACCTTTTCCATGGCATTCATATAGGCCACATTCAATTCTGTAATATCTTTGGTTAAATCATTACTGTATCTAAAAGTTAAAGCCTCTATTAAAGCTTTTTCTTTTGGCGAGCCCATTAGGGCCAATTTTTTGGCTTTTGCAAGTGCTTCATATGACTTTTGCCTGCGTTCCTCATCTGGCATAGGGTCATTTATATTGGGACCTAGGGTGTAGGCTTGTCCCCAATAGGTCATTGCAGCCTTCGGGTCAAGTCGGGATGCCTCCATAAAGGAGCGATGGGCTTCGGCATTGTTAAAGGCAAAGGTAAGTTTTATGCCCTGATCAAAATAGGCTTGGGCTTTTTGGTCCTTAGTGCTAACACTGAAATGCAAATTTCCGAGGTTCGCAAACAATGGAGCAATTTGTTGGGTGGTATCCACATTGCTCAAAAGGTATTTGGCAACGGTACATTTCATACTGTAAAAACTGGCTTCCTGTGGAACTTCCAAAATTTTTGGTGTAGGTTCGGGTGTCCAGAAATAGACTAGCGCCCATAGGACTATTGCCCAAATGGACAAACTCAACTTTGTTTTCATGACATTGAAATTTTATATTGATGTTTCCTATGTAGATTTCCAACTATTAAATTAAATCAACCTATGTTTAAATAATATAGAGAACTAGGGTTTTTAATAGTACACAGCCAATTTATTTAGGGAGGGTTATTAAGGGGTAACTCACCGGGGAGAAGTAAAATTAATTTTATCGATATTTAAAAGTAGTGAATTCTAGGGAGTTATGCCGTAAATTTATAAGTATTTCCTATAAAATAGTATAGGCTTATATACGATAAAAGTTTATGAATTCTTTTAAGAACGAATTTAGTCATGAATTGTTCAAGAAGTATCCTCGACAATAAATGAAAATGTTGATCGGCTTGTCCTTCAAGGCCAGTCCAAAGGTCTAAATTAATCCCCGTGCCTTTATTTCCAAGTATTTATTGATGGTGTTTATAGTAAGATTTTCCGGTTTTGTTAAGATGGTCTGTATCCCATATTTCCTTAATTCGTTCACTATAAGTTTCTTCTCGTAAACAAATTTCTCAGCAATGGTCTTTTCAAATATTTGATGTACCGTCTCGGCTTTTTCATCTACAAACTTGGTTAATTCGGTGTTCTCAAAGAAAATGACCACTAATAAATGTTGCTTGGCAATTGCTTGTAGGTAGGGGAGTTGCCGCTGAAGGGCATCCAAGGTCTCAAAATTGGTATATAGAAGTAGTAGACCTCTGTGGTTAATATTTCGCTTGATGTCGGCATACAGACGACTGTAATCACTTTCTTCGAAGTTGGTTTCCAAGTTGTAAAGTGTTTCCAAAATAAGGTTTAATTGGGAGCTTCGTCTTTCGGCCACCACTCGGTTTTCAATCTTCTTTCCAAAACAGAACATACCTGCCTTATCCTGCTTTTTAAGGGCAATGTGCGAAATAACCAAAGTGGCATTAATGGCATAATCCAATAGGCTAAGTCCGTTAAAAGGCATTTTCATGACCCGGCCTTTGTCTATGACAGAATATATGGGTTGCGACTTTTCATCCTGGTACTGATTTACCATCAGTCCCCCTTTTTTGGCAGTAGCTTTCCAGTTAATGTTCCTAATATCATCCCCCAAAACATAATCTTTAATTTGCTCGAACTCCATGGTGTGTCCAATACGTCGAATTTTCTTAAGACCATATTCAAAAAGTCTATTGGTAAAGGCCATGAGGTCATATTTCCGCAATTGTAGGAAGGAGGGGTAGACGGGTATTTTTTGGTCATAACCAAATGTATATTTTTTGGAGACCAAACCAATTGGGGAGTGCGCAAAGACGTTTAAATTGCCAAAAGAATATACCCCTCTTTCTGTAGGTCTGAGGTAATACGTGAACTCCTTTTCTTTGCCCTTGCCGAGAGTAGAATAAATGCCAAAATCCCGCTTTTGAAATTGATGGGGAATTTCATCTAAAATCTTTAAACCAGCGGGAAACAAATATGAATTGGATACTCTTATTTTAATTTCGTTCTCGTCTCCATTGGAGAGTTTTTCGGGCACTATGCGATTACCTTTTATTTCCCCTTTTGATGCGAATACCAAAATAACATCAACCAAAAAAAATAGGGTAATAATATAAAACAATAACTTTAAGACCCCCAAAATATCAGGCACCATATAGGCTATTAAAAAACCTAAAACCAAGCTGGTCAAGACGATGAAAAATCGCTTTTGTAGATAGATTTTTTTAAAGATTTTTTTCATTGGACTTATAAAGCTAGGGTGTATTCTAATACGGACGGGTTTTGCCTTCTATCTTGGGATTTCAATGGTCTCCATAATTTGTTTTATCACCTTATCCGTAGTAAAACCTTCCATTTCCCTTTCCGGGGTCAATAATACTCTGTGACCCAAAATAGGGGTAGCTACTTTTTTAATATCCTCCGGGGTAACAAAATCGCGACCATTAATGGCGGCCAAGGCTTTAGCGGCGTCCATAATGGCAATTGATGCCCTTGGGGAGGCGCCAAGATATAGATTGGCATTGCTGCGGGTGCCGTTGACAATACTCGCAATGTACTTCATAAGGTTATTTTCTATGATAATTTCCTTAATAGTATCTTGATAATTGGCTATTTGTTTGGCACTAAGTACCGAAGTTATTAATTCTTCCAGGTTTTTATTTTTTTGACGATGTTTGCTTTCCAAGATCTGTATTTCCTCTTCCAAAGACGGATAATTTACCCTGATTTTAAATAAGAATCGGTCTAATTGTGCTTCGGGAAGTTTGTAGGTGCCTTCTTGTTCGATAGGATTTTGGGTAGCGAATACTAAAAAAGGTGGTTCCATAACATATGCTGTGCCATCCATGGTAATTTGTTGTTCCGCCATAGCCTCAAAAAGGGCAGCTTGAGTTTTTGCCGGGGCGCGGTTTATTTCATCGATTAAAATAATGTTGGAAAATAGGGGCCCCTTTTTAAACTCAAACTCCGAGGTCTTTACGTTAAAAATAGAGGTGCCCAAAATGTCGCTAGGCATAAGGTCCGGAGTGAATTGTATTCTGCTAAAGTCTACATCCATAGTCTTTGCCAAGAGTTTTGCAGTCACTGTTTTAGCTACGCCAGGTACGCCTTCTATGAGGGAATGGCCGTTGGCAAGGATAGAGATGATCAGCAATTCGATCATGTCCTGTTGCCCAATGATCACCTTTTCCAATTCTGATTTTATTTGTGTTACCGATGCCTGTAGCTCCCCTAGGTCTATTCTACTCTTAAATTCCAACGAATTGTTTTCTTCCTCTTGCCGACGCTCTTCCATGCCTTATTTTTTAAATTGATTCAATTTTTTGTTCAGATGAATTACATCATTTTCACTGTGATGTGCCTTATTTTTAAGATGTACTATAAGGTCTAAAAGATCTTTGGTTTCCGATAGTGGTTTTCCTGCTTTTGCAGATAGATCTCTAGCTGTTTTTTCGTTTATCAATGCTGTATTGATGTAGTAATGACTTCTTATGTGCTCCAGGAAAAAGTTGATTTTCTTAGCTATTAGGTCTGTGAAATCCCTGTGTTCATAATATAGGCTCCCTACGGTTTTGGCAAATTCAACGGATGAATTCTCCAATGGTTCAATTACTGGAATAATGCGTTGTTCCCTCTTCGCCTTAAAGATGATAAAAATTAATAACCCTATGATACTGATATAATATGCCCATTTTAAGGACTCTTGGTTAAGTACGAAACGCATTGGGGAATCTATAACCCTACGCCCGGATTTCTTGTAGTTGTCCCAATATATATCCGTATTCCGTAAATAGGAAAAAGCATTGCCAACATAGCCGGAGTTGTCCGTTAACATATAGTAGTTGGTAAATGTCTGTGGTGTGGTATTGATGTAAAAATTTCCTTTTCCGAATTTGATCTTTACAAAATTTGGGCTGGCTATTTTTTTAGAGGGACTTGAACTCAATAGTTCTTTTTCCGCCTCATAGGTTATGTAGCCTAAAATAGTAGAATTTAAGGTGTCTACAGAGGTGAAATGTGTATTATAGGTTCCCCTGCTAAGTGAATAGTTTTCTTTGGAAAAAGAATTATGGGTAAGGCTAATTAAAACGGTATCCTCCTTTACCGAATATTGGGTTTCCACCTCAATATTTAAGGTGTCGGACAAGATTGGGCCAAAGCTGGAAGCAGCTATAAAGGAGTCATTGCCTTCATGAACATATTGGAGCAATTGATAGGCTTCCTGTTTGTCCAGATCTAAAAAATCATTGATCAATAAATAATTAGAGGTTTTGGAGGTGTCCCTTTTTACCAAGCCATTGTATAAACTTTCGTTTGTAGCATAAATTTCCTGACCAGGAAATACATTTGGGAGTTCGTGGTATAAAATATAACATCCGAAAGGTATTTTGTCCGAGGAGGTATAGGATGGTCTCCAGTTCAAAGGTTTGGGACGCACAATCTCCGTTACTATAATACCAATAAGTACCATAAGAAATATCCCTAGAATTATTTTAGAACGCTTATCCATTTGTGTCTGTATTGTTTAATTGCACAAATTTCATCTGGGCGGCCTGGTATTTTTGATTGTCGATCTCTTGTTCCCCGTACCAAATATGATCATAGAGGTATGATGCCTCCTTAAAAAGTATTTTGGTTTCCTGGGCTGTTATTTCTTTTTCGTAATCCTGATTTGTTTTTTCAAAATGCCATTCAATTATTTGTTTTTGCGATAGTATTTTTAAGACTTTGAGATATTGATACCTAATGGCCAAACGATAATTTTTTTGATTTAAGGCATCGCTTACCAACACCTCGAAATCCAGATTTTCTATATGTTCTTCTGCCAGGTTTATACTTACAAGGGAAGTGGCTTTTTTTCTAAACAATGCAGAGGCACTTTCTCCGGTCAGGAACCTTACAAGCAGATAGATGGCCAAAGCACCCAAAAGGAAGTATATGATGTACTCCAAAATTTGGGTAATTCCCGGGGGAAGATCTATTCCGAAAACATTATTTAGTCCATTTAAAGCCCAATTAAGAAAGCGGGACAGTACATTTTGGGATTCCCCGTCCTTTATGTTATAGTTAAATTCTTTTCCTTGATATTTCTGCGAAAGGTTGTTGTCCAAAGCGCGCAGCACTATATAGCTGTCCTTGTCCTCACTTAATGCAATAGAATCCTTTTCCCCTTGGGCGGACCCGGAGAATAGTACAAAAAAACAGTATATGATGGAAGCTAATTTTATCACTGGTCCTTAAGTCCTATTTGATCAATTTTACCTCTTGAATTTAAATTATATGTTTTTTCATGAAGGGAAAAGTACAATAGGCCATTAACGAACTGGGACAAACATTGAGAATAAACCCCTATAATTAGTAATAGGCAGGTTCCCAAGGTGTAAATAATGGTCGGCACTATAGAGGCCGTTAGGTCCACATCGTTTTGAACCACGTGAAACGTATATATGCCAATGAGAATGCCAGGGATCATAATTAATACTATGAACAAAAGCCCAATTAAAAATCCCAGGATAAAATTTGACCCGACCGATTTCCAAAAGTTTTTGGACACCAAATTCCATCCTTCGCCAAGGGCATCCGTAACCCCTCTTTTTTCCTTGATCATTACAAAAAAGGAGACCCCTACCCAGGCCATGACAAAATATTGAAGAACGTATTGTACCAACATTCCGATCAAGGGAATGAAGGTCAAGACCATGGCAGCGATCATAAGGCCTATGAAGAGCGGAATCAATAATAATATAAAAACGATAATACTTCCCAAATTGTTTTTTACCTCTTCCCAAACTTCGGTTTTATTGAAATTTTGCCCATTAAGTTCCTCGTATTTTATCATATAGGATGTGCTAAGGCTATAGTTTAAAACGGCCACCATTAGGAAAATAAGAAAGAATAATAATCCGCCAACGGCAAAATACATTATATAGGCTTCACTACCTGATACCACGGTTTCCATTACCGAATTTTCATCGTTGGTTATAACACCAATTACCCCAGATACCAGTAAGTAACTTACGATCAATAGCCCGATTAAAAAAATACCATTGTAGCTTAAAAAAACGTTGGTAAATTTTTTGAGGTTTTGTTTTAAAAAGTCGAAGTAGGTATTGATGATATCACCAAAGTCTCTATCTATTCTAAGTTCAATGGGTTTTTCCTGGTTTTTGGTTTGCATAAGAGTTGTTTAACAATAAGGGGTAAATGATGTAATAAAATAGAATTAGCAATAATGAGCTGCCTATGATCAGAAACGCCAACCATGCCGGCATATTAGAATAACGGGTAATAAATCCTTCAATAAATCCAGCGATTATAAAAAACGGTATGGTGCTGACCACTACTTTTAAACCGTCCTTGGCCCCTTTCATAAAAGATACCCTTCTAGAATAGGTTTTGGGAAAGAGAATACTATTGCCCATAATCAACCCGGCACAACCGGCGATTATAATAACGGAAATCTCTATGGTCCCGTGTAGCCAGATCTGCTTGTTTGCCTGGAAAAAGACATCCTGGGTATAAAAAAAAGTAATGAACGCGCCTAGCATTACCCCGTTGCTGAACAGAATGTAGGCGGTGCCGATACTGGTAATTACACCAAAGGAAAAGGCCATAAAAGCTACTTTGATATTGTTTATGGTAATCCCTAAAAAAGTGCCTATTTCACTACCCCCTTTATAAATGGCCGTTGGGTCCCCTTTGGCAATATTGTTGAGGGTTTCATTAACATAGGCATCCCCTAAAATTAATCTCACAAAGGTATCATCGTTGATTGCGGAAATGCTTCCAATGGCAGAAGCAATAATGAAGATTAGAAAGGCAATGCCTAGTGTTTTGTGATATTGTTTAAAAAAAAGTGGAAATTCGGTTTTCCAGAATTCAAATATTCTATTTCGGCTCTCTTTTTTGTTTTTATATATTTTTTGATGCGCCTGGGATGCCAAGGAGTTTAAGTACAATAAAGTCTTGCTATCGGCGTAATAGGTTTGTGCGTAGGCAAGGTCGTTGGTGAGTTGAATATAGCCATTGGCCAGTTCATCCGGTTTAATGTGGGCATTATAGTTGATAGCCTTTTCAAATGCTACCCATTTTTCTTTATTTTGCTTCACAAAAGCTGCCTCGCGCATACTGGGATAATCCTTTAAAAAATAAAAGTAGTACTAATATGTCCAAACTTCAAATCAATACAACGCAAAATGTCAACCTGGATTATAAAATAGTTGGGATCGGGGAAAGGATTTTGGCTTTTTTGATAGATGGATTTATTTTATATCTATACGCGGTGCTTGTTCAGGCAATAGGAAGTGCCATTGGATATGTGTTTGATGATAGTTGGACACAAATTGGATTGGTGGGCCTTATCTTTTTGCCGGCTATGTTTTATAGTTTAATGATGCACAGTCTTTTTAATGGGCAAACAGTAGGGAAATTGCTATTGAAAATACGGGTGGTGAGATTGGACGGCGCTCCGGTACATTGGTCCAATTTACTGGTAAGATGGATGCTACGTTTTGTGGATATCTGGATTTTCTTGGGTTCAGTAGGATTATTGACTATTTTGTTTACGGATAAAAAACAACGTTTAGGGGATGCCGCTGCGGGGACCGTGGTGATAAGTACAAAAAATAAAGTAAAAATATCACATACTATTTTAGAAGAGGTAGAGGAAACCTATGTCCCTAAGTTTACAAATGTTACCTTATTGACGGATAAAGATATCCGGTTAATAAAGGAAACTTATATCATAGCCAGGAAAAGTCAGGATTACATGACCTTGAAGGCTTTACGGGACAAAGTGGAAAGTCTATTGCATTCAAATTCCGAACTCTATGATATTCAATATTTAGATACTGTTTTAAAGGACTATAATTTTTTCACTCAAAAATCATAACATATGTTCATTTTTATAATTGATTTATTAGGAATAGTTGCATTTGCTATTTCTGGGGTTCTAGTAGCTATGGATAAGAAACTGGACCTCTTTGGGGTGTTTATTATAGCATTTGTAACGGCAACTGGCGGTGGAACACTAAGGGACCTGTTAATAGGGAGTACCCCGGTTTTGTGGATGCAGGAACCCATCTATGTATATACCATTGCCGGGACCGTTGCGGTTGCCATCTTGTTCAGGGATAAATTAAAGTATTTCAGGACTTCTTTGTTTTTATTCGATACAATTGGGATAGGACTATATACTATGGTGGGCATAGAAAAGGGACTCAACATAGATTTATTGCCTATAATGTGTATTGCTTTGGGAACCATAACGGCATGTTTTGGAGGTGTTATCAGGGATATACTCTGTAATGAGATTCCCGTTATATTTAGGACCAAGGAGATTTACGCTACCGCCTGTATCTTGGGAGGAGTAAGTTATTTTTTGGTTCGGAAGTTGCCATTTGACAATGCCTACGCCTTTGTTGCCGCTATACTTATAATTATAGGCGTCCGGATTCTGGCGGTTAAATTTAAGATTGCCCTGCCTAATATTTATAGGGCAAAGAAGTGAGCGGGACGTGTTTGATTGGTTAGAGTATATTTCAGGAGATGTCCAATGCTTTTATATAAGCAATGTTAAACGCTTGTTGCGCCTACTTAACCACTTCTGCTTTAAGAATATAAATGTTTTGGGAAGGCCAATCCCCGTTGTCTACGGGTTGGCTGTTAATGTCATCCACAACATCCATACCTTCAATGACCTTTCCAAAAGCGGTATACCCGCCATCTAGGTGATAGGAGCCAGGTTTGGTAACTACAATAAAGAATTCGTAGGGTGATGCCAATTTGTGGGGGTTGTTTATATCACTACTGGGCATGGATACGATACCCCTATGGTGCTTGTGCCCTTTTCGCGTATCTGGCGGCAAAAGGTATCGCCCAATTTTCGATCTTTTTTTTGCAGTTTCCAAATTGTCGGCATTGCCTCCTTGGATAATAAAATTCTTCACTACCCTGTGGAAATAGGTGTTGTTGAAATAGCCCTTTTTGGTCAGGTAGATAAAGTTGGCTTTATGATATGGGACGTTGTCGAACAATTGAATTGTTATGGTTCCAAAACTAGTGGTAAGTTTTACTTTATCTTCCTTTAGGGTTTTGCTGTAATCAAAGAAAAATTCTATGGCATTATCTTCCGTAAGTTCAAAGGTCTTTTTTTCCTCCTCTTTTTCTTGTTTATCTTGTGGTATCTCTTTGGGTATTACACTGTCTTTTTTTACATTGTTTTGGAGTAAGGGCTTTTCTTGAGGTTTCTGCCCCTCTTTGCAGCTACCTAATAGAAACATAAACAATATTCCATAAAATGATATCCCCTTAAGTGTCATATATTTTAAATTATTTTATAATTGAGTGTTAAATGATTAATATCGCTTAAAAGCTTGATGGTTTTTCAATTAATTTGCTGAAAATTACATAAATTAGAATTTGTGAATTTTGACGATTTTTCCAACAGAATATCAAAAATAGAAAATCTGGAACTTCCAGGCAGCGCTTCGCATTATAAAATGACTCCCCTGTTTCGGGTAAAAGAGTTGGAATCGGGTAAAGTTTTAAAGAAAAACCCCAAGCGCGCCGCTGTAATGGCACTTTTTTACCCCAATCTGGAGGGGCAGACCTATCTTCTACTTATATTGAGAAACACTTATAAGGGTATTCATAGTAACCAAATAGCATTGCCGGGGGGTAAGGTAGAGAAAAGTGATCTTAACTTATTGGAAACGGCTTTGCGGGAAACCTATGAAGAAGTAGGTGCCGATAGGGAGCAAATTACGGTTATCCGTTCCCTTAGTGAAATTTATATTCCGCCGAGCAATTTTGAAGTCACGCCATACCTGGGACTGTATAAAAAGGAGAAACCGTTTTTAATGCAAGTCGAAGAGGTGGCCGCCATTGTGGAGGTTCCCTTACAGGATTTTATGGACGATAAGAAAATATTTCATCAAATTTTAAATACCTCATATGCCCAGAATGTGGAGGTACCTGCCTTCAACTTAAATGGTTATACGGTTTGGGGGGCAACAGCAATGATGTTGAACGAAATCAAGGAATTGTTTAGACAAGTGTTATAAGGCACTTATTTTGTAGTTTTGAACGTTAATAAAAAAAATATGGGCTTGTTTAAGAAAAATCCGTTCGGACATAATTTGTTTATAAAGAAGTGGCTTATTCGTCTTTTGGCCGTCATTACCCACAAAAGATATCGGGGTTTTAATACTATTGAAATTGAGGGTTCCGATATTATTCGGAAATTACCGCCAGAAAATGTCCTTTTCGTAAGTAACCATCAGACTTATTTTGCCGATGTGGTAGCCATGTTCCATGTCTTCAACGCCAGTTTAAGCGGTAGGGAAGATTCTATAAAAAATTTAGGGTACATATGGCAGCCCAAGTTGAATATGTATTACGTGGCCGCAGCGGAAACCATGAAAAAGAGTCTATTGACCAAGATTTTGGCCTATGCTGGTTCTATAAGTGTAGAACGAACTTGGCGGTCCGAAGGTAAGGATGTTAACCGTAAGGTTAAATTTAGCGATATATCCAATATTGGTACAGCCCTTAATGACGGTTGGGTAATTACCTTTCCCCAAGGTACTACAACACCCTGGAAACCGCTAAGAAAAGGAACTTCCCATATTATTAAAAAATACAAACCTATAGTGGTTCCTGTGGTTATAGATGGCTTCAGGCGATCTTTCGATAAAAAAGGCTTACGTATAAAGAAGAAAGGAATTCTTCAATCCATGGTAATCAAGGAACCATTGGATATTGATTATGACAATGAATCTTTCGATGCTATTATTGAAAAATTGGAATATGCCATTGAGCAACATCCTTCCTTCTTGAAGGTTATTCCCAAAAGTGAATTAATGGCGTACGAGGAGGAAAATAAAAAACGGAAATTTAGGGTTTAAATATCCATGTCCATAAGCTCCTTGTAGTTCTTGTTCAGTTTCTTTAGAAGTATTCCGTAAAGTAAAAAATAAATACCACCCATTACTAATGTAACAACAACCCCAAGGGCCACTACAGTGGCCATTAAGGTAGTCTTTAACTTTTCCGGTGCAATGTCTGGCCTATAGCTGTAGCCCATGGCGGCCATAGGGTCCTCGTTTAAGTATATCCCTACGGCCATAACCATAAAGGAGGTGAATATTAGGGATAAACAGAAAATAACATAATATTTAACGGTCTTTCTAGTCTTTAAGATATTGTATAACAGTTTTTTGGCGTTGTCTATGGAAGATATTTCCTTGTATCTTTTGTAAAATTGAAAGATAAAAAACAATACCACCGAATATTGAACGATGTTGGTAAACAATAGGAAATTTCCCAGGCCTAAATCTTTCCATACCGCCAAACTTTTGGACATGGAGGGTAGGAAGTAAACAATATGGGGTAATGCAAATTCAATAATACTTATTAAGAAAATCCATTTAACGATAGAAGAGGATTTCTTCCATATCATATTATAAATTTCATCAAAGGACAATTTAGGCAACTCTTTGTCTTTTTTCTGCCAATCCCTTTTTAATAGTTCCAATTCATCCATCATATATCTAGGGATTTAATATGGTTTTTAACCTATTTTTTATACGATTCATTTTTACTCTGGCATTTACTTCAGTTATACCTAGGGTTTCCGCTATTTCTCTATAGTCTTTGTCTTCCAAATAAAGAAAGATCAAGGCTTTGTCTATATCCCCCAATTCCCTTACCGCATTATACAACAGTTTAAGTTGTTGTTCTTCGGTAGGGTCGTATTCATCGGCTGATATTTTAAAAATCACCGATTCATAATCTTGGGTAGGTACACTTTTTTTTGATTTTCTATATAGTGTGATTGCGGTATTCAGTGCAACCCTATACATCCAAGTACTAAATTTGGATTCGCCCCTGAACTTCGGATAGGCTTTCCATAATTGAATTGTTATTTCTTGAAATAAATCCTTATGTGAATCCCTATCATTGGTGTACAAAGTACATACCTTATGTACAATATTTTGATTGCACTCTAATTCTGTTACGAATTGATGTTCCAAATCTTTGGTCACTCGGTTCTAGTAGTTAGTTGATGATTAGTATCCTTTAGTTGCTTTTTGTTACAATCCACAAGGTTTAATTTACAAGTATTTTTCCGGATTGTTTATTGTTTAGGTGAGACTTTTATCATAAAACCGTACTTTGAGGTTATGACTTTAAGAGAATTTGGGGATACCATTAATAAAGTTGGATTCCAATACATATTATGTTGTTCGAAATATACCAAAAACGCATATTCTTTTTCTTGATTGGTGGCCGAATGTTTAATTTTACCCATATTTATAAGTATGAATATTCCTAAGACTAGTTTTCCGAGAATCGTTATAATAGGTGGTGGTTTTGCGGGTATTTCCATTGCTAAAAAATTAAAAAATAAAGAAGTACAGGTAGTGCTCCTTGATAAACATAACTATCATAATTTTCAGCCCTTACTTTATCAGGTATCCACAGGAGGGTTGGAGCCGGATTCCATAGCCTATCCTATACGCAAAGTTTTAAAGGATTATTCCAATTTTTTCTTTAGGCTGGCCAATGTAGAGGAAATACGCACGGAAGAAAATACAATTGTGACCAATATAGGAGCATTAGAGTTTGATTATTTGGTGATTGCTACTGGTTCGGAAACAAATTACTACGGGAATAGGGAGATTGAAATAAATAGTATGGCCATGAAAACCATCCCTGAATCCTTAAATCTTCGAAGTCTGATATTGGAAAACTTTGAACAGGCATTACTAACCGATCAATATCATGAAAGGGATGCCCTGATGAATTTTGTGATAGTGGGAGCAGGGCCAACAGGAGTTGAATTGGCTGGTGCCCTCGCCGAAATTAAAAAAGGAATACTGCCTAAAGACTATCCTGATCTGGATACAAGAAGGGTGCAGATTCACTTGATCCAATCTGGGAATCGCATTCTTAAGGAAATGAGTGAAAAGGCTTCGCAAAAAGCAGAGGACTTTTTGGAAGGTCTGGGGGTGCAAATTTGGAAAAATACTAGGGTAACTGGTTATGATGGCAAAACAGTGACAACAGATACAGAGAATAATTTTGAAACTGCAACCCTAGTTTGGGCGGCGGGCGTAAAAGGGGTAGAAATCAAAGGTTTGAATGCTAAGGATTTATTGGTGCGAGGGAGCAGGTTGCCGGTGAATCTATTTAATCAGGTTATTGGTCATGATCATATTTTTGCAGTTGGCGATGTGGCCTGCATGCAGACCCAGGAGGCGCCCAACGGACATCCTATGATGGCCCAACCGGCCATACAACAGGGGAGGAACTTGGGTGAAAATTTGGTGCGATTATTGGAAAAAAATACACCCATGGAGCCATTTGTATACAAGGACAAGGGGAGTATGGCCACAATAGGTAGGAATAAGGCTGTTGTGGATATGAAAAATATTAGATTTCAAGGGGTTTTTGCTTGGTTTGTTTGGATGTTTGTCCACCTTTTCTTCCTTATCGGGTTTAGAAATAGAATGATCGTTTTTATTAACTGGGTGTATAATTACATTCGATTTGATAGGGAGGCCCGTTTGATCATTAGGCCCTTCAATAGAAATTACAGTGCTTTTAAGGATTAGGGGAGGTCGGTTTATAATTGATAATCGAGAAAGGTTAATCCTGTTTTCTGGGGTGAAACTTATTCATGACATCGGCCAAATGTGTACGATCTACATGCATGTAAACTTCGGTAGTAGTTATGCTCTCATGACCTAGCATTTGTTGAATGGCCCTTAGGTCGGCACCATTTTGTAATAAGTGGGTAGCAAAAGAATGCCGAAAAGTATGTGGGCTTATACTTTTTTTTAGCCCTATTTCCTGTGCCAGCTGTTTTATAATGGTAAATATCATAGCACGTGTTAACTGCCTCCCTCTACGATTTAAAAATAGAATATCTTCAAAACCCTTTTTAATTGGCATATGTACACGTATTGCCTTTCTGTAGATATTAATATATTTCTTGTTTATTTCACTTATGGGGACAAATCTTTGCTTGTCTCCTTTTCCAGTAACCTTAATAAAGTCCTCCTCAAAATAAAGATCAGAAAGTTTTAGTTCAATAAGTTCCGAAACCCGTAGACCACATCCATAAAGTGTTTCCAAAATGGCTCGGTTCCGTTCTCCTTCTGGTTTGGATAGGTCTATAGCCCCAATGAGAGCATTAATATCTTCCTCGGAAAGGGTATCGGGGAGTTTGCGCCCAATCTTTGGGGATTCTATTAACTCCATAGGGTTGTCCTTGCGATAATCCTCGAAGACCAGATAATTGAAAAAGCTCTTTAATCCGGATATTACTCTCGCCTGTGATCTTGGGTTTACGTGCTCGGCCAGTTCATAAATAAATTGTTGTATGGTGCCTTTGTCTATTTGTAATGGAGTTTCTGTAAGTTGATGGTTTTCTAGAAACAATATTAATTTCTCAACGTCCAAAACGTAATTGCTAATGGAATTCTTGGATAGACCACGTTCCAAGTTTAAGTAGTGTTGAAAATCATGAAGGGCCTGTTTCCAATTCATGGGCTAAATATAATGGACTTTTTTTGGTTGAAAAGGACTTATTATACAATAAAGCTTATGTGACCACTAATTCCCGACTTTTCACAACTTTAATTTTGGAGAAATGGAAACCCCAATTATGTTTGGAATATAATAATCAACATTAAAATTTAATTATGAAAAAAGTATGTATTGCAGTATTGGCGCTAGTGGCCTATGTTGGGAATTTGAACGCCCAGGAGAATGCCGTTAAGGCCAATCCATTGGGTCTGGTTTTTGGTACCGCCCAGTTTGGATATGAACGTGCTATTACTGAAAAAAATTCAATTGAAGTTTCTTTGGCCTATGCCAGTGTTAGCGCAACTGTGGATTCAGATGATACAAAAGCAACCGGTTTTGGTGCCGAGGGGAAATACAAATTTTACTTTTCTTCAAGTAAACAAGGCATTAGAGGATGGTATGCCGCACCTACTGTAGGGTTCAACAGTGCAAAGGCTTCTTCAGGAAGTAGTGAAGGAAAACTTTCTTGGGTTGCTGGAGGTGCCGTTGCGGGCTACCAATGGGTATTTGGTGGCAGTGATAGGGGTTTTGCATTGGATCTAAATCTTGGAGCCCAATATGTTTCGGCAAAAACAAGTGGGGATATTTCCGGGGTATCAATTGACGGAATATTACCAAAATTAGGTTTATCACTTGGCTATGCTTGGTAAGATAATCTGATGAATTTTATAAATAAACATAACTGACGGAGGCTTTAATAGTCTCCGTTTTTTTATTCCTGATCCTAAATGAATTCTTTTTATCTCACTTTAGCGCTAGGAAATAGTCCAGCAAAAAGCTTAAGTATAGAAATTAAGAAATTGGCCAAGTGAAATATGTATATTTTAGTTTCAATATTGGTTGATTTTAAACTTTCCCTAGCCCTAACTTATTCTGTTTCCAAGCATTTTTTGTACGACTTTAGTTTCTATGGCTGAAATTGTAATACACTATGATGTGGTTTAGTAAAACCTTTAGTTTTTTCATTGTCGATTTTATCACCAGGAACCTAAAAAGTTATGAGGCCAATTTATTAATACTAGTGGCCAATGTCAAAAATAAGGTACGTTATGTTTCAGTATTAGTAGGAATAAATAAACGTTCAGTAAGGAGGCTGTTAGTTCTAAAATTATGATTTTATAATATTGTAAGCCCTCGACATTTGTTTCTCTTTTTTTATGAATTACAATTTCATACATTTATCCCATGAAGATTATCATTATCAACGGGCCAAACCTGAACCTTCTGGGCAAGCGTGAGCCGGAGGTTTACGGAAAAACAACTTTTGAGGAATATTTTGCTGCCCTGCAATTCAAGTTTAAGGAGGTGCAATTGGAATATTATCAGTCCAATATAGAAGGGGAAATCATTAATAAATTGCACGATTGTGGTTTTGAAGGATATGAAGGCATTATTTTGAACGCAGGTGCCTATACCCACACTTCCATTGGTATTGGCGATGCCATAAAAGGAATAACCACACCCGTGGTTGAGGTACACATAAGCAATACTTTTGGACGGGAGGCATTTAGGCATACCTCTTATATTTCACCGGCTGCCAAAGGGGTTATTTTAGGTTTTGGACTTAAGAGTTACGACCTGGCCATTCAAAGCTTTTCCAATTAAGGCTAAGGTTACAGATTGGGTGAAGAAAATAATTGCCATTTAAGTTCAAAGCAGCGATTCTTCAATCGTTGGGATAATTAAAGACTGGTTTGTAGCCACTTCTCTCATAGTTATTCATGGCGCACTGGGGACTGTTTACTTAGGACCGTTCACTTTTCACGCCATCTGTGGCTTTAGGTACTTCTTGTCTACATAAAAAGTGCCAAAAGGGACAAGTGAAGCAATTAAAAGGATAGCGAACATCTTTAGGTCCCATTTTTTTTCTATACACACTACTACGGCCAAGAGCACATAGGCCATGAAAAGAAAACCATGTGCATAGCCAATATAGATGTTGGGTTCAGGGATTTGGGCTATATATTTTAATGGCATTCCTATGCCAAAAAGTAGTAGGTAGGAAATTCCCTCAAGAATTGCGGTCAAACTAAATATTTTCAACATAACTTTTCTGGTAATATTTGTAACTGGACTATAATATAAGACCCGTCAAGTTTTTGCACCCCACGGGTCTTAATTTTTTAAAAGATTATTATCTTTTGTCTAAATATGTATTACTTCCCCGTAAGCATGGGCTACAGCCTCCATTACTGCCTCGCTCATGGTAGGGTGAGGGTGTACCGCTTTTAGGACTTCGTGTCCTGTAGTTTCCAATTTACGAGCAACTACTGCTTCGGCAATCATGTCCGTTACTCCAGCGCCGATCATATGGCATCCCAACCATTCACCGTATTTGGCATCGAAAATTACCTTCACGAAACCATCCTTGTTACCGGATGCGCTTGCTTTTCCACTTGCTGAAAATGGGAATTTACCCACCTTTATTTCATATCCTTTTTCAACGGCCTGTTTTTCTGTAAGTCCAACAGATGCAATTTCAGGAGAGCAGTAAGTACATCCGGGAATGTTGCCATAATCCAATGGCTCCACATGCATGTCTGCTAATTTTTCCACACAAAGTATACCTTCCGCCGAGGCAACGTGTGCCAAAGCCTGACCTGGAGTAACATCTCCGATAGCGTAGTATCCTGGAATATTGGTTTGGTAATAATCGTTTACCAGTATTTTATCCCTATCCGTTGCAATTCCAACATTTTCCAAACCAATATTTTCGATATTGGTCTTAATGCCCACGGCAGATAATACGATATCAGCTTCAAGAACTTCTTCCCCTTTGCTTGTTTTTACGGTTGCTTTTACGCCTTCGCCAGAGGTATCAACCTTTGTTACTTCTGAGGAGGTCATAATTTTTATTCCGGTCTTTTTTAAGCTGCGCTCCAGCTGTTTGGAAATTTCCTCATCCTCTACAGGGACCACATTTGGTAAAAATTCCACTACGGTTACTTCTGTTCCCATAGCATTATAGAAATAAGCAAATTCTATACCTATGGCTCCACTACCTACAACGACCATTTTCTTTGGTTGCTTGTCCAAGGTCATAGCCTCACGGTATCCTATAATTTTTTTTCCGTCTTGCGGTAAGCTTGGAAGTTCCCTACTACGAGCTCCTGTGGCAATAATGATGTTATTGGCAGAATACTCGGTTTCCTTACCGTCATCGGACTTAACGCTCACTTTCTTGCCTGGTTTTAAGGTTCCATAACCTTTGATGACTTCAATTTTATTTTTTTTCATCAAAAATTGAACGCCCTTGCTCATGCCTTCCGCTACATTTCTACTTCTTTTGACCACGGCATTAAAATCCTTGTCCACACCTTCGGCCTTTAATCCATAATCCTCGGCATGTAGCAAATATTCGAAAACCTGAGCGGATTTCAATAATGCTTTGGTAGGGATACATCCCCAATTTAAACAAACCCCACCAAGACTTTCTTTTTCTATAATGGCAGTCTTAAATCCCAATTGAGAGGCTCTGATTGCGGTTACATAACCTCCAGGTCCACTACCTAATACAATAATATCGAAATTGCTCATTTATATTTTTTTTGATAAATAAATTAAGAAGTGGCAAAGTTACAAAACCGTATGGAATTCACACGGATGCCTATTTAAATTAATTGGAATAAATAAGGCCAGCCTATAGGAAAGACTTGGTCGGCCCACTATAGTAGGTATTTATTTGAAAGGATTGGTTGTATTTATTTTTCGGGTACAAAGTGTAGGGCGGCCCCGTTAATGCAATGGCGTTCACCAGTTGTTTTCTTTGGACCGTCATTAAAAACATGACCTAGGTGCCCACCGCAGGTAGCGCAGTGTTCTTCTGTTCTGGCGTAGCCCAAGTCATAATCTACGTCAAAGGCTACATTTCCTTTTATTTCCCTGTCAAAACTTGGCCATCCCGTTCCCGAATCAAATTTATGGTCGCTTTTAAAGAGTTCGGTGCCACAGGCAGCACAGGTATAAACACCTTTTTGTTTATTGTGAAGCAAGTCGCTGGAACCCGGGTTTTCCGTACCCGCTTTTCTGAGGACATAAAACTGCATATCGGTTAGCTGTTTTTTCCACTCCAATTCTGTTTTGGTGACTTTGAACTGCCCCTTTTTTTTGGTGTCAATTTTGGAGGCTTCTTTTTCTTGTGAGGTTCCCTTGCATCCCATTAATAGGATACAGATTACCAATATTATTTTTTTCATAAAGCTTTAATATTTATTGTTTGGACGCATTTGTTGAAGCTTCCTTGCAATACGTAGCCCATTTACGTGAATTTTATGATTTGTAAAATACAAAAATAGCCCTTAATTCCAGTCGGAAATAAGGGCTATTTAAATTAGAGTGCTTCCTGTTAATTCATCTTAAAGCGCTTTACATCTTTAGCTTCAACACCTATAGTTCTCATCACGGCATTAATATTGGATTTGTCCAATTTAGATTCTGCAAATTGGCTTGGTAGGATGACAATTCTAAACAACTGGTTGTCCGTAAAAGCGGTATCTAAATTAGCAAGGTTAAAATTTCCGTCAATAAATAATTCAACATCTATAAATGTATGGGCATTGGTATATTGTATGGTTCCCTGCGGCAAAAAGAAGTTTTGTGGAATTAAACTCCATGCATCCGCACTGGTGTTGTCCTGATAATCAACGGTGCCATCGTATCTATAAACGAGTACGGCGTCTGATTCAAAGACCTCAAAACTGGTGAAATCAGCGAATGTAAGAATGTAGGAATAAATGTCGCCTCCAGCATTATAGTTGAAGTTGATATTTTCTACTTCAAACACTTGTCCTGCCAGTCCGTCCACTCCATCAAAACCATCATAGCCCGGAGGACCTGCAGGTCCTTCACAAGAGATAAAAAATAAAGCTATAAATGCCCCGAATAATAAAGTTACCTTTTTCATAATTTTTATTTTAGTGTTTTGCGAAATATATAATTGTTATTGTATTTTTATAGTAGTTTCAAAAAGCGTTCCATTTTTTATATCTATACTTGCAAAGTTAGGTATTAGTTAAAACTTGGTGTCCATGTATCAAAGATAAGGACCAAAGTTGTCTAATATTGCACTAAATAACGTAATCATGACCAAAGTAGTATCCCATAGTTTATTTACGGATTTTGATATCGACCTTTTTAAGGCAGGAAAGCATTTCAGGTTATATGAAAAATTGGGATCTCATCTCGTTGAGGTTAACGGAATTAAGGGTACTTATTTTGCTGTGTGGGCCCCAACTGCCAGGTCTGTTTCCGTTGTAGGTGATTTTAACAATTGGTACGGAGCAGAGTATGAATTATATGTTCGTTGGGATGGTAGTGGCATCTGGGAGGGTTTTGTGCCCGATCTGGGGCAAGGAACTTTGTATAAATATATTATTCATTCTACAAATCATGGTGTAGTTACCGAAAAAGCAGATCCTTTTGCCAGGAGTTGTGAACATCCCCCAATGACGGCATCCATTGTATGGGATGCCAAACACGAGTGGGGAGATGGAAATTGGATGAAAACCAGAAAGGATAAAAACGGCTTGGACAGACCATATGCCGTTTATGAGGTGCATTTGGGGTCGTGGAAACGCAAGTCCAATAATGATTATCTAAGCTATTCGGAATTGGCCGTAGATTTGGTGAAGTACGTTAAGGAGATGAATTTTACCCATGTGGAGTTTATGCCCATCATGGAGTATCCCTATGATCCGTCTTGGGGTTATCAGTTAACGGGATATTTTGCCCCTACTTCCAGATTTGGAAAGCCTGAAGGCTTTAAATTGTTGGTAGATGTATTGCATCAAAATGGAATTGGGGTGATTCTGGATTGGGTGCCTTCTCATTTTCCTGAAGATGCACATGGTTTGGGATTCTTTGACGGATCTCATCTTTACGAGCACCCCGATAGTAGGAGGGGGTATCACCCGGATTGGAAAAGTTTGATTTTTAATTACGGTAGAAATGAGGTCAGGGCCTTTTTGATCAGTAATGCTGTGTTCTGGTTAGATCAATTTCATGCAGATGCACTTCGGGTAGATGCCGTAGCCTCTATGTTGTATTTGGATTATTCTAGGGAAGACGGACAATGGGAGCCCAATATATACGGGAATAATGAAAATTTGGAGGCCATATCATTTATAAGGGAACTTAATGAAACTGTTTACTCTAATTTTGAGGGAATACAGATGATTGCCGAGGAATCTACTTCTTTTTCCATGGTATCCAAACCAGTAAGTATGGGCGGGCTTGGTTTTGGCATGAAATGGATGATGGGATGGATGCACGATACGCTAGAATTCTTTAAAAAGGAACCCATTTATAGAAAGCACCATCAAAACGATCTGACTTTTAGTGCCACCTATGCCTTTACTGAGAATTTTATGCTGCCATTTTCACATGATGAAGTGGTATATGGTAAACAATCCTTGTTATATAGAATGCCTGGTGATGAATGGCAACAGTTTGCCAATCTAAGATTGCTTTTTGGGTATATGTATACCCATCCGGGAACCAACTTAATTTTCATGGGTGGTGAATTCGGTCAATCTTCGGAATGGAACTTTCAAAAGAGTTTGGACTGGCATTTATTGCAATATGATTATCACATTGGAATCCAAAATTTAATAAAGGACCTGAATGAACTTTATCAAGAATACCCTGCCCTTTATGAGAAGCAATTTAGCCCTGAAGGTTTTCAATGGATAGATTATGGCGATCATCAGAATTCAGTATTGACCTATATGAGAAAGGGTGAAGATCCAAAGAAAAATATCTATATAGCCTGTAATTTTACCCCCGTTCCAAGGGAAAAATACAGAATGGGCATTTCTAAAACAGGTCAGATAAAGGAGGTTTTCAATAGTGATGATACAAAATATGGTGGGACAGGAATGAAAAATGGCACCTTGAAAATTGAAAAAACGGCATGGCATGGATATGATAAGTCCGTGGAAATCAACATCCCACCCTTGGGAATGGTCGTTTTTATGTGATTCTAAAGGTTTACAACGGTATGGAATATAATTGCACAACATATCATTTCGTTAAGTCGTGCGAATGTTCTTTTTTTGTATTCGCAAAAAATGACAAGCCATGATCACCAATACTGAACTTGAATATAAAGGCAATTTATATCCCAATACAATTGTCGATTACAGTAGGGATACGGACAAATTGTATTTTACCACTTCAAATGGGGTTATTTTGGAGATGACCATTTTGCGCGATAGTATATTCCGATTTCGATATGCCACAGAGAATATTTTCGAACCCGATTTTTCATATTCCATCAGTGAAGATGTCAGTATAGGCTATAATCACCTTCAGGTAGAGGAAAATGCTACCGAATATTTGGTTAATACGGCCAAACTAAGGGTGCTTGTTGATAAAAAGACCTTAAGGATACAGATATCGGATTTGGATGGAAACATCGTTAATGAGGATGAGCTTGGTTTTCATTGGGAGGAGAATTATGAGTTCGGGGGCAATTCGGTGAAAATGAGTAAGATAACCCAAAATGCAGAGAGTTTTTACGGTTTGGGTGATAAGGCTGCCCATTCCAACCTTAAGGGGAAACGGGTCAGTAATTGGGTAACCGATCAATATGCTTATGGTAAAGATCAAGACCCTTTGTACAAGGCAATTCCCTTTTTTATTGGGTTACATAACAATAAGTCCTATGGTATATTTTTTGACAACACTTTTAAAACAAATTTTGATTTTGCGCATGAGCGAAGAAATGTAACTAGTTTCTGGGCAGATGGGGGAGAGATGAATTACTACTTTATTTATGGCCCTCAAATGAGTCAAGTGGTAAAGGCGTATACCAATTTAACCGGTACCCCGGAGTTGCCCCCTATGTGGGCCATGGGCTACCATCAGTCCAAATGGAGCTATTATCCAGAAAGTAATGTTAGGGCCATTGCCAAGAATTTTAGAAAATTAAGGATTCCATGTGATGCCATTTATTTGGACATTGATTATATGGACGGATTTAGATGTTTTACGTGGGATAAATCACGTTTCCCAAACCCGAAAAAAATGATTTCAGATTTGGATGAGAGCGGGTTTAAAACCGTGGTAATGATAGATCCGGGGATTAAGATAGATAAGGATTATTGGGTTTATCAGGAGGCCGTAGAGAACGATTATTTTTGTAAAAGGGCCGATGGCGCGTTTATGAAAGGTAAGGTATGGCCCGGAGAATGTAATTTTCCAGATTTTACAAATCCCAAAGTAAGGGAATGGTGGGCCGAACTTTATAAGGAAATGATGTCGGAAATTGGAGTTCATGCCGTTTGGAACGATATGAACGAGCCTGCTGTGATGGAAGTGCCGACCAAGACAGCGCCCTTGGACACTCGTCATGATTTTGACGGACATCCGTGTTCGCATAGAAAAGCACACAATGTTTATGGTATGCAAATGGTACGTGCTACCTATGAGGGAATAAAAAAATATGTGTATCCAAAAAGACCTTTTGTAATCACTAGGGCAGCGTTTGCGGGAACCCAGAGGTTCTCCTCTACCTGGACGGGCGATAATGTAGCCACCTGGGAGCACTTATGGATTGCCAATGTGCAGGCCCAACGGATGTGCATGAGCGGATATTCGTTTGTAGGTTCGGATATTGGTGGTTTTGCGGAACAGCCTAATGGCGAGTTGTTCGCCAGATGGATTCAACTGGGGGTCTTCCATCCTTTTTGTCGCGTACATTCCAGTGGCGATCACGGTGATCAAGAGCCCTGGTCCTTTGATGATGAAGTCACTGATATAGTGCGTAAATTTATAGAATTGCGCTATCAACTCTTACCTTATTTGTATACCATGTTTTATTGGTATTCCAAAGAAGGAGTACCTATGTTGAAACCCTTGGTGCATTTTGATCAAGAGGATCATCAGACCCATTTTAGGACAGATGAGTTTATTTTTGGCGAACAAATCTTAGTATGCCCAGTTCAGGAGCCTAATGCTCAGGGAAGAAGGATGTACGTGCCTAGAGGAACTTGGTATAATTATTGGACCAATGAGGCTATAGTCGGGGGTATGGAGAAGTGGGTGGTTGCTGGTTTGGATAAAATTCCAATCTTCATTAAAGCAGGTGCCATGATACCCAAATATCCGGTGCAACAGTATGTTGGTGAACTGGAAATTAAAGAACTCGTTTTGGATGCGTATTATATAAATGGCGTGGAAACCTCAACTGTTTATGAGGATGGCGAGGATGGTTATGATTACAAAAAAGGGAGGTACAGCCTTAGGAACTTTAATTTTAAAGGCAAAGAAACAGAAGTGGTTATTCAACAATTTAAAGATGGTACTTTTATTACTTCCTATGAAACCTTAAAAATAAATCTTCATGGATTGCCCTTTAAAATCAAGAAAATAAAGTTAGATAATGAGTTTGTAGATTTAAAGGATGTTAAGTTAAACGGTAATAATAATATTCATATCAGCAAAGATTTTACTTTATTGCACATTATTGGTGAGTAATTTTGTTGTAATTTTCGTAGAACTAATACTAATTGTAAGATGAAAAAAGTTGTTTTAATTATAATGGTCTTTTTAGGGGTTATGGCTTGTAAGACCAACCCCTTTACTGGACAAAAGGTTTTGAACTTTTATCCAAATAGTCAGATCTTCCCCACGGCTTTTGCCCAGTATGACCAATTTCTTGGTGAGAATAAGGTTATTACCGGAACAGAGGACGCTAAAATGATTACGAAAACGGGTCAGCGAATCGCTTCAGCGGCCGAACGATGGTTAACGGCCAATGGCTATGCTGGTTATCTACAAGACTACCAATGGGAATATAAACTTGTAAATGATGAAACGGTAAATGCCTGGTGTATGCCCGGTGGAAAAATTGTTTTTTATACAGGAATACTGCCTATTTGCAACGGGGAAACGGGAGTTGCCGTGGTAATGGGACATGAGGTAGCCCATGCCCTTGCCGATCATGGGGCCCAACGCATGAGTGCTGGTACACTGCAGCAACTAGGGGCTGTAGCGGGAAATGTCGTTATACAGGATGAGCAAAAGCGGAACATATTTAACCAAGCTTATGGTATTGGTTCCCAGGTAGGGGTAATGCTGCCTTTTAGCCGAAGTCATGAAACGGAAGCTGATAGAATCGGGTTGCAAATTATGGCTATTGCGGGTTATAATCCTGATGAGGCTGCCGAATTGTGGAAGCGGATGAAGGCAAATAGTGGTGGTGGTGCGTCACCAGAGTTTTTAAGTACGCACCCGTCTAATGATACCCGTATCGCCAACCTTACGGAGTGGGCGCCATTGGCGAAACAAGAAGCCGCTAAATTTGGTGTTACCTCCTTTCAGTAGTGAGGTGTAAAATAGAAAAATATACTAATGTAACTTGGGAAGCTGTTCTTTTATAGGGCAGCTTTTTTTATATATGGATAGAACATTTCCGTTAAAGGGCAGTAAAAAATTATTGAACGCTTGGGCATTTTATGATTGGGCAAATTCTGTATACAGTCTTGTAATTTCTTCGGCAATATTTCCCATTTTTTACGGGGCCTTATTTCGAGTGGGCGGAATTGAGAAGATTCAGGTTTTTGGTGGAGAAATTGCCAGGGCACCGCTGATAAGTTATGTAAGCTCGGCAGCCTTTTTGTTTATCGCTATTATTACGCCATTTTTATCTGGTATTGCCGATTATCTGGGGAATAAAAAGTTCTTTATGAAATTGTTTTGTTACTTGGGAGCATTGTCTTGCATAGGGCTGTATTGGTTTTCCTTGGATCATATATACTTCAGTCTTATATGTTATTTTTTCGGATTGGTAGGTTTTTGGGTAAGCTTTGCATTTAATAACTCCTATTTGCCAGATATTGCATTTCCGGGGCAGCAGGACCGTATTAGTGCAAAAGGTTTTTCACTTGGCTACATAGGCAGTGTTATTTTACTACTGTTTAATTTAGCTATGGTAATGGCGCCAAATTTTTTTGGTATAGAAACGGATGTAAATGGAGTGGCCGAATTAAAGGCTATGAGATATTCTTTTTTAACGGTAGGTCTATGGTGGATAGGGTTTTCTCAGTACACATTTTATTTTCTTCCCAAAGGGTTTAAAAGGGAAGGGGAGAGGCGACATTTAATGCTTAATGGCTTTAGGGAGCTTAAAAAAGCTTGGGGGCAGCTAGGGGGGCAAATAAGACTTAAACGGTATTTGGTGGCGTTTTTTGTATATAGTATGGCGGTACAGACCGTGATGCTGATTGCAACTTATTTCGGAGAGGAGGAGATTCAATGGGCTTCCGACTCCGAAAGAACAACCGGATTGATTATTAGTATCCTACTTATTCAACTTGTCGCCATAGCTGGAGCGACGCTTACAGCTAAGGCATCCAAAGCTTTCGGTAATATTAGGACGCTTATTGTGGTGAATGTCCTGTGGGTTTTGATTTGTATTTATGCGTATTTTCTTATTACACCGATTGATTTTTATATAGCTGCCGGCTGTGTCGGGATTGTTATGGGGGGCATACAGGCGTTGTCCCGATCAACATATTCCAAATTTATTCCGGAAACTATAGATACGGCATCGTTCTTTAGTTTTTATGATGTAGCGGAAAAAATAGGTGTCGTAATAGGGACTTTGTTGTATGGGGTCGCGGTACAGTATTCCGGAAGTATGAGAAGTGCCATTATTTTGTTGGGATTATTTTTTATGGCAGGAGCATTTCTTTTGAATAGGGTAAATAAGGTTAGGGAAATTTGAACTTTCGAAAATCAGCGTTACCAATTAATATCCGGTGGTGCCTCCAGATTCTGAAGCTTTACAGCTTATTTTTTTAGTTTTTCCCAAGTCCAAAGTTCCACAATTGGGGATTAGCGGCATTTCCGCTTAGCGCCTTATTATCATTCCCTTTTTTTATTTTTGGGGTGCCTAAGGCAGTCCTTACTGATAAGGAGTAAGTTAATTTGCTGGTATTTGTGTTTTACGGTTGTTTTTTAATCAAAGATATTCCGCCGTATTCACTGTTAATAGTAATCAGATTGCCACTATTTTGACTTCCATAATAGCCTTGGTAATAATTTTCGTTGGATTTTTCACGGTTTATGTTGATTTCCAGATCTCCTTTTCCATTTACTCCGGCATATTCTGTTTCAATTTCAAAATCGAAATGATAATGTGGGGAGTATCCTAATTTAATTCCTGTATAGTCTGTGCTAATGTGTACATTTTTAGCGCCCTGTGCCATCTCATCGATCTTAATTGATCCGTAACTCGATTTTATATCTACATTACCATGTACTTTCCCTAGCTGCACATTTATATAATCCCCATTGCCTTTAATGTTTTTGGCTTCCATAATTTCCAATTTTCCATAGTCACATACATAGGATAGGTCTTCCGCTTTACGGACCACGGCATTTGTATAGTCGGCAGTAATCTCTAGGTTTCCTGCCCTTTCAATGGTAAACCCGGAATAATCGGCATTGATCTTGCCGCTGTTTATATAACCTATTTTGGATTTGGATGTGTAGTCAAAGGATAATTGATTGCTTCTGCCATGTAGTTCCCCAATTTCCAATCGACCATAGTCACAATTTATTTTGGCATGGCCATCTATCCTGTCCAAAAAGATACTACCGTAATCGTTGCTAAGGTTAACACTGTTCTTTATGGGTATTTTAACCGTATAGTTCACCTGCATATTCACATTGCTGGTGTTGCCCCAATTCCAGCCCCAACGATTATTGTCCTTGTTGAAGATCGTTGTTGCGGAAACCATATTGTGGTTGGCTACAAAATCTATTGAAATTCCATCAAGTTTCCGTTGCACCTTGTCTTCATTGTCCCCCGTGGTCTTTATGTGAACTTCTATAGTTACCTTGTCTTGATTCCATGAGGTGATATTTAGATTTCCATAGCTGTTTTCTATCTCTAACAAGGCGTTTAAGCTTACTTTATACTCTTTTTTAATGGTTTTTTCTTTGGTATACTTTCCTCTGGGGATATCATTGTTGGAAAGGGATATCACTGGAACAAGCCATATAATGGCGAATATATATTTAAGCTGTAATATTTTCATTTTTGTAATTTTTAAAATTTTTAATTTCTTCAATTTGCTCCATTACTTCATTTAAAAGATCTATTCGGGTCTGAAAATTGATAATCATGGCGCTTAAAATAAGTTTGCTATTTCCGCCATCCAATAGGTCGCGCTCCATCTTTTTGTAATCGCTGTCCAAAGTGTTAAGTTGGGTCATTGTATCGGCAATCAATTTTTGTGTCTCGGGGGTGCTCTTACTTTGCAATTTTTTGGTCTGCTCCTTTATTAAACAGGCAAAATAATATTCGGAGTTGGTGATTTCCGGCGAAATTTTAAAAACTTGCTGTTGCACGCTCGGGGATGGGATAACGTAATTGAATCCTATTGAGCAAAGTACTGCCAAAGTAGCAGCAATAGAAAGTGATTTCCACCATAGTCCATTTTTTTTTGTGCTTTTTGTTGGGGTGGAAGAAGCCATAAGCTTCGTTAAAAACCTTTGATCATGCCCATCTAAGGGCTCTTCAGTATCAAAGGCACCTTTTAATTCCTTGAACAGATGTTTAATGTTGTCATTTTCCATGGGGTACCGTATTTAATTTTTGACGTAGGCTTTCCTTGGCCCTGGAAATTATTGTTCTGCAATTTGCGTAACTCAAATTCATGATTTCACTTATTTCTTCGTAATCATACCCTTCAATTAAATGTAAGGTCAAAGAAATTCTGTAATTGTCTTTTAATAGTTTCATGGTTTCAATCACCTTTTGGGCCTTTTGTTCTGTCTTAGCATAATCTGGGACATAGCCATCATTATCTTCAACCTTGTATATTACCTTAGCAAGATCCACCTCTTGGCGTTTTATTCGTTTTCTGTATTCTTGAATACTATTGTTTACCACTATTCGTTTTAACCAGGCACCAAAAGAAACCTCCCCTTTAAAAGTGTTTAATTTGGTGAATGCACTTAAAAGGGATTCCTGCATAATATCCTCGGCAATGGCGCTATTTTTTACAATCCTAAAGGCAGTATTGTACATTGCCTTGTAGTAGCGTTTGTAAATTTCCATTTGTGCGCTTTGGTCACCGGTCAGGCATACAGCCAACAATTCGTTAATATGTTTCTTTTTTAAGCTCAAAAAGGAAATGGTTTGCTTAATAGATGAGGTAATTGAGGGAATGTTACAGTTTTTTGTAAAAAGATTTGACTTGTTGGCATAAGAATTGCCCAAATAGAGTTGAAAGGAAACAACAGGATTCATAATCTCCTTGTTTTTAGGGGAGTGAAGGTGAATAAAAGATTGAATATAAATTGTTATTCTGCTTATTAATGACAGAATGACCGATATAATAATATGGCTAAAACAAAAAACATACAATTTGACACTATGTCATTGCAGGGGATCGATGAAGATTCCGAATTAATACCATTGATGACCCCGGAGGATGAGGAGGAAATTAACAATGAAAAGTTGCCCGAAACCTTGCCTATACTGCCATTGCGCAATACCGTATTGTTCCCTGGCGTAGTCATTCCTATTACGGCCGGCAGGGATAAATCAATTAAATTGATAAAAGATGCCAACAACGGTTCAAAGGTGATTGGTGTTGTTTCTCAAAAGGATGAGGAAACAGAAAACCCAGGAGTAAAGGATATAAATACCTTGGGAACGGTAGCCAGAATATTACGGGTGCTTCAGATGCCGGATGGTAATACAACAGTGATTATTCAAGGAAAAAAGCGCTTTGAAGTGGCAGAAGTCCTTACTGAAAAGCCATACATCACCGCGACGATAAGGGAAACAAGTGAAATAAGACCTGAACGGGGCAACAAGGAATTTAGGGCTATAATAGATTCCATAAAAGAACTTTCCCTTCAGATTATTAGGGATAATCCCAATATCCCGAGTGAGGCTTCGTTTGCGATCAAGAATATTCAGAGCGATTCGTTTTTGATCAATTTTGTATCCTCCAACCTCAACTTGAGTGTAAAGGATAAGCAGGAGCTTTTAGAGATAGGAAATTTGCAGGATCGGGCCTTGGCCACACTGAAATATATGAACATTGAGCTGCAGAAACTGGAACTGAAAAATGACATTCAGTCCAAGGTTAGAACCGATATGGACCAGCAGCAAAGGGAATATTATCTTCATCAACAAATGAAGACAATCCAGGAGGAACTGGGTGGTATTTCCTATGAGGAAGAAGTGGATGAAATGCGCCTCAAGGCCAAAAAGAAAAAATGGAACAAGAACGTTGCAGAGCATTTTGAAAAGGAATTGTCAAAAATGCAACGGATGAATCCGCAAGTTGCCGAGTACTCCATTCAACGTAATTACTTGGACTTGTTTATAGAATTGCCCTGGAACGAATATTCCAAGGATAAATTTGATCTAAAGAGAGCTCAAAAAATATTAGATAGAGATCACTATGGATTGGAGGATGTGAAAAGACGGATCATTGAATATTTGGCGGTCTTAAAACTGCGTAACGATATGAAATCGCCTATACTATGTTTGTACGGACCTCCTGGAGTGGGTAAAACATCTTTGGGGAAATCCGTTGCGGAAGCCTTGGGAAGGGAATATGTGCGGGTATCACTTGGAGGTCTTAGGGATGAAGCGGAAATACGCGGACATCGTAAAACATATATAGGGGCAATGCCTGGCCGAATAGTTCAAAGCCTAAAGAAGGCAGGTAAATCCAATCCTGTTTTTATATTGGATGAAATAGATAAACTTTCCAATAGCCATCAAGGAGATCCTTCTTCAGCTATGTTGGAGGTTTTGGATCCAGAACAAAATAATGAGTTCCATGACAATTTTTTGGAAATGGGATACGACCTCTCTAAAGTAATGTTTATAGCTACCGCCAATAACTTAGCTGAAATTCAGCCTGCCCTTAGGGATAGGATGGAGATTATTCATGTTACAGGGTATACCATTGAGGAAAAGGTAGAGATTGCAAGAAAACATTTGTTGCCGAAGCAATTGAAAGAACATGGCTTGGCTCTGAAAGATATAAAAATAGGAAAGCCTCAATTGGAAAAAATTGTTGAAGGCTATACTCGGGAGTCTGGGGTACGGTCTTTGGAAAAGCAAATTGCAAAAATGGTGCGTTATGCAGCAAAATCCATTGCCATGGAAGAGGAGTACAATATTAAGATTTCCTTTGAAGATATTGAAAGAATCTTGGGCCCGGCGCGTATGGAAAGGGATAAATATGAGAATAATGATGTTGCCGGCGTGGTAACAGGATTGGCTTGGACCAGTGTTGGTGGTGATATTCTTTTTATTGAATCCATTTTATCCAAGGGCAAAGGAAACCTAAATATCACTGGAAACCTTGGTACGGTGATGAAGGAATCTGCCACTATTGCCATGGAATATATCAAATCCAATTCGGATAGGTACGGTATAGATCCGGAGGTTTTTGATAAGTACAATGTGCATATCCACGTTCCGGAAGGGGCAACTCCAAAAGATGGACCGAGTGCCGGAATTACCATGCTTACATCCTTAGTATCTCTTTTTACCCAGAAAAAGATAAAAAAGAGTTTGGCGATGACAGGAGAAATAACACTAAGGGGCAAGGTGCTTCCAGTTGGTGGTATAAAGGAGAAAATATTGGCTGCAAAGCGTGCCAGGATAAAGGAGATTATACTTTGTGAGGACAACAGGAAGGATATATTGGAAATCAAGGCGGACTATTTAAAAGGCCTTACTTTTCATTATGTGACAGATATGCAGGAGGTAATAGATATAGCTATTACGGATGATCTTGTGAAAAATCCGAAACAACTTTAAGTCATTTCTTAAAATTAATTTTAATAGCACCTACAGAGTAACTTGTAGGTGCTATTTTTTTGGGTCAATCAGCTGAAAGGCTTAATTAAATATGGGGCAAAGTGTTCAGGGCAGTTTTAATTTTATGGTTGCCGGATATTTATGTTGTCATTTTTGGGGCTGTCCATACTAAGGAATTGGACAATTCTTATTATTTTTAGAACCATGGGAAAAATTACAATTGCAATTGATGGGTTTTCATCAACAGGAAAGAGTACGATAGCTAAGCAATTGGCAAAAGCACTGGATTATGTTTATGTAGATACTGGCGCCATGTATAGGGCTGTGACACTATATGCCATGCGCCAAGGCTTTATTGGAGGCGGAACTGAGGATTTGGAAGGTTTGGCCAATGAACTTTCTGGCATAGACCTTAAGTTTGTGTACAATAAGTCCCTTGGATTTTCGGAAATCTATATGAACGGGGAGAATGTGGAGAAGGAGATCAGGACTTTGCCGGTGTCACAACAGGTGAGTACGATTGCGACCATTGAGGAAGTGAGAGTGAAATTGGTAGCCATGCAGCAAGATATGGGGAAAAAGAAAGGCGTAGTAATGGATGGTAGGGATATTGGTACTGTGGTATTTCCCGACGCCGAATTTAAGATTTTTATGACTGCATCTCCAGAGACCAGGGCGTTTAGAAGATATAAGGAGCTTTTGGATAGAGGGGAGAAAGTAACTTATGAGGATGTTCTAAAGAATGTTCAAACCAGGGATTATATAGATTCACATCGCGAATTTTCCCCTTTGAGAAAGGCTGAAGATGCTATCGAATTTAATAATAGTGATATGGGCTTAAAGGAGCAGCTGGAACGTATTTATAATTTTGCGCTGCGTAAGATTGAAGGGCTATAAGTTGTTTTGGACTAATGATTTCAATTTGGGCGTAGAAAAAAAACGCCTATATGGCATAAATTTTAACTCCGCCCAAATTGAAACAATTTGATCTTTAGTTGGGGATGACCAAAATTTGATCTGGATGTATAACATCCGGATTTTTTAGGATATTGGTGTTGGCTTCAAAAATTTTCTTGTACTTCATAGGGTCGCCATAGTATTTTTTGGAGATTTTACTAAGGGACTCCCCGCTTTTTACGGTATGTCTGTGATAAACACTTTCGTCGGCAACGGTGATGTTAGCTTTGATATCGGAAGGGTTTTCTCCGCCTAATTCTTTTATTTTATCCCATAAAAGGTTTTTCTCGTACTGGGTTGAAGCCTGGCCATTTATTTTTAGGACACCTGCTTCTTCAGTTACATTCCCATCTTTTATTTTTAATTCCTCACCAAGGTTTAAGACAGCTTGATATTTTGCTTTTACACTCATAATAGTATTTATTTAATGGTTAATATTCAATACTCGAATATAAGGATTCTTGATATGCTTTTATCTATAGGTCTAAAATAGTTAAGTATTTGGCATACATCTCATTTTTAGGTTTGTAAAACACATTTTTTAGTTGTATTTTTGCACTCCTTTTTTAGCAAAGCATAAAGCATCAGGAGAAAAAAGGAACGAAAAGAAAATCTATATAACTTCTTCCGTGGTAATTGTTAGCTCTTGTAACTCCAGGGAATACAAATTAATAATCAGCAAATGGCTGAAGAAAAAACAACAGTTGAGGTAGATGAAACTGCCGAAACTACACAAGAAACAAAAGTAGAGACCCCAACACAGGATCCAAAAGAGTTTTTGGAAAATTTTGATTGGGACAAGTATGAGCAAGGAATTGAGCGCGTTGATGATACCAAATTAAAGGAATTTGAGGAATTGGTGGCTGAAAACTTTGTTGATACTGCAGACGAAGAAGTGGTACAGGGAACAGTAGTTTACCTAACAGAGCGCGAGGCGATCATTGATATTAACGCCAAATCTGAGGGGGTTATTTCACTGAACGAATTCCGTTACAACCCTGACCTAAAAGTTGGTGATAAGGTAGAGGTGTTGATCGATATCCGTGAGGATAAAAGTGGACAGTTGGTACTTTCACACCGAAAAGCTAGAACTATCATGGCTTGGGATCGCGTAAATGCAGCCCATGACAAAGAAGAAATAGTTAGTGGTTTTGTTAAGTGCAGAACTAAAGGTGGTATGATCGTGGATGTATTTGGAATTGAGGCATTCTTGCCAGGTTCTCAAATAGATGTTAAGCCAATTCGTGATTACGACCAATATGTAAACAAAACTATGGAATTCAAGGTGGTTAAAATAAACCATGAGTTCAAAAACGTAGTAGTTTCCCATAAAGCCTTGATCGAAGCTGATATTGAAGAGCAGAAAAAAGAGATCATCGGTCAATTGGAAAAAGGACAAGTATTGGAAGGTGTTGTTAAAAACATTACTTCTTACGGTGTCTTTATTGATCTTGGTGGTGTAGATGGATTGGTACACATTACCGATCTTTCTTGGAGCAGGATCAACCATCCAAATGAAGTGGTGGAATTGGATCAGAAATTAAATGTTGTTATCCTTGATTTTGATGAGAACAAATCTAGAATCCAATTAGGTCTTAAGCAATTGGAGAAACATCCTTGGGATGCTCTTAGCGAAGACATTAAAATTGGAGACAAGGTCAAAGGTAAGGTAGTTGTTATAGCGGACTACGGTGCATTTATCGAAGTTGCAGAAGGTGTTGAAGGATTGATACACGTTTCTGAAATGTCTTGGTCTACACATTTACGTTCCGCTCAGGATTTCGTAAAAGTTGGGGACGAGGTAGAAGCTGTAGTTTTGACCTTGGATAGGGAAGATCGTAAAATGTCTCTTGGAATTAAGCAATTGACTCCAGATCCATGGACTGATATCACTACAAAGTATCCTGTTGGGTCTAAGCATAAAGGTATTGTACGTAACTTCACTAATTTTGGTGTGTTTGTTGAATTGGAAGAAGGAATTGATGGGTTGATCTATATCTCCGATCTTTCTTGGACCAAGAAAATTAAACATCCATCTGAATTTGTGACTGTAGGTGATACTTTAGAAGTTGAGGTATTGGAATTGGATGTTGATGGTCGTAAATTAAGTTTAGGGCACAAACAGACTACTGAAAATCCTTGGGACAAGTATGAAACTGAATTCGCTTTGGATACAGTTCACAAGGGGAGTATAGCTGAAATAGTGGATAAAGGAGCAACTATCGATTTTAACGAAGATATCGTTGCCTTTGTGCCATCTCGTCATTTGGAAAAAGAAGATGGTAAGAAATTGATAAAAGGTGAAGAGGCTGAGTTTAAAGTTATTGAATTCAACAAAGAATTCAAAAGAGTTGTAGCCAGTCACACCGCTATCTTTAGAGAGGAAGAACAACGTAATGTAAAAGCGGCTGTTAAGAAAGCTGCAGCATCTGCAGATGAAGCCAAGCCTACTTTAGGTGACGCTAACGAAGCTTTACAAGCGTTGAAAGATAAAATGGAAGCTAACGACAAGAAAAAGAAGTAAGCTTTTAGGTTATTGATATATGAAAGCCCTGGCATTTGTCAGGGCTTTTTATTTGTCATAACACCATATTTTTAATTAGAGGCTTCAATATTTTGATAGAAGGCAACTGATAGGTTCTCAATGAATTGTAGTGCGTTCCAAGTTTCTTGCTTGGGAATTGAGGAGGTCTTTTGGCTTTAAGGCGCCAATATTAAATAGAAATCCCTACTTTTGTACTTCAAAAGCATTGGCCAAATCACCTATGAGTCAAAAAGTATTACTTTCTTCCAAAGAAATAAATATTATCCTGCATCGCTTGGCTTGTCAATTATTAGAAAATCACCTTGATTTTAAAAATACGGTTCTAATAGGTATACAGCCTAGGGGTATTTTTTTGGCATCACGTTTGGCTAAGATACTTCAGGCCGATTATGGGGTAAAAAATATCGATTTAGGATTTTTGGACATTACTTTTTATCGTGATGATTTTAGAAGAGGGGAGAAGACCTTAGAGGCCAATAAGACAAAAATCGATTTTCTTGTAGAGGACAGAAAAGTTGTTTTTGTAGATGATGTACTTTATACGGGGAGAAGTATAAGGGCGGCATTAACGGCTATACAATCTTTTGGTAGGCCATTGGAAATTGAGTTGTTAACCTTGATCGACCGACGTTTTAGTAGGCATTTGCCCATACAACCTAATTATAGAGGTAGACAAGTTGATGCTATTAATGGAGAAAAAGTTAAGGTAATGTGGGAGGAAAATGACGGGGAGGATGTAATATATTTAGTAAAGACATAGCGCATGGGCGAATTAAGTGTAAATCACTTGTTGGGAATAAAGTATCTGAAGGAATCGGATATTCGGCTCATTTTCGAAACGGCAGATCATTTTAAAGAAGTGATCAATCGGTCTATTAAGAAAGTGCCTTCTTTGCGCGATATTACCATAGCGAATGTTTTTTTTGAAAACAGTACCCGTACCCGACTTTCCTTTGAATTGGCAGAAAAGAGATTATCCGCAGACGTTATTAATTTTTCTGCAGCACAATCATCTGTAAAGAAAGGGGAAACCTTGATAGATACGGTAAATAATATTCTATCAATGAAGGTGGATATGGTGGTAATGCGCCATCCAAATCCCGGAGCAGGGATATTTCTATCCAAGAATGTTAAGGCTTCTATCGTAAATGCTGGTGACGGCGCCCATGAGCATCCTACTCAAGCTTTGTTGGATTCGTATTCCATCCGCGAGAAGTTAGGCGATGTAACTGGAAAAAATGTAGTCATCGTAGGTGATATCCTGCACTCTCGTGTGGCTCTTTCCAATATTTTTGCCTTAAAATTGCAGGGGGCGAATGTAAAGGTTTGTGGGCCAAAAACCTTGTTGCCCAAGCATATTGAATCCTTGGGTGTTACTGTGGAAACAAATTTGCGCAAGGCACTCAATTGGTGCGATGTTGCCAATATGCTGCGTATTCAAAATGAACGATTGGATATAAGTTATTTTCCCACTACCAGGGAATATACCCAGCAGTTTGGGGTAAATAAGGCCTTATTGAATAGCTTGGACAAAGAAATTGTTATTATGCACCCCGGGCCTATTAATAGAGGTGTGGAGATAACCAGTGATGTGGCGGATTCAAAGCAATCCATTATTCTTAACCAGGTTGAAAATGGGGTGGCCATACGAATGGCAGTAATTTATTTATTAGCTTCAAAAATTAAATAATAAGCTCATGATAACGGATAAAGAAGGTAACGTAACCACGGTTCTACAGGAGAATATTTCATTGGATAAGTTTATTGCCAATTTTAGAGATGTATATCCAAAAATTAAGAACGATCATATCATCGTTAATCTTTTTTCATTTGCAAAACTTACTTCCAATGATGTTTTGGAATTTTTGGAGCTTTCGGATGCACATCGGAAGACCAATAAATCCTTTGTTTTGGTGACAGGAAAAGTTTCCTACGACGAGGTTCCTGATAAAATCTGCGTTGTGCCCACCATTCAAGAGGCTAAAGATATTGTTGAAATGGAGGAGATCGAAAGGGATTTGGATTTCTAGGAATTCAATATCTATGATTGAAAACCGTAAACGTGGGAAGGAGTGTTGCCGGTAATTAACGCTATGGGATGCTTTCGGTATGGCTAGTAGGTGCAAAAAGTGCAAATTGTACATTCCGAGTTTGTTTTAAGTGTCAATCCCATAAATGTATTATTAACATAAGGAGTATAATATCCGCCTAAGGTTGCAATTATAAGATAGTCCAAACAGAGTAATAGGAGCTCTTAATGTGATGCGCCGAAAAGAATAGATCTAAGATGCTTTTTTATTTTTTATTTTCCACTTCCAATATTTTCCTTTTATGAAACTAACCGTATTGGGTTGTTACGCTGCAACGCCAAGGTCATTGAATAATCCCACGGCCCAAGTCCTGGAAATTAAAAATCATTTGTTTTTAATAGATTGTGGTGAGGGGACACAGGTGCAATTGCGAAAAAGCAAGATAAAATTTTCCCGAATCAACCATATTTTAATATCCCATTTACATGGAGATCATTTTTTTGGTCTGCCAGGGTTAATCTCAACGTTGAGGTTATTGGGCAGAACTAATGAATTGCATGTTTATGGGCCTCATGGAATAAAGGAGGCGATTACTTTATTGTTGAAATTGGGAGATTCCTGGACTAATTATCCACTTATTTTCCATGAATTAACATCTACTGAGCCCGAAATTATTTTTGAAGATGCTAAGGTTTCTATTTCTACAATTCCTTTGGACCATAGAATATATACCAATGGGTTCTTGTTTAGGGAGCAGTTGTCTGAAAGGAAATTAAATATTGCTGCTGTTGCCAAATACAAAATAGACAAGTGCTATTATCAGAATATAAAGAATGGAAAGGACATTGTTTTGGAGGATAATCATATAGTCCCAAATGCTTTATTAACTTTTGATCCGCCACAACCCAAGAGTTATGCTTTTTGTAGTGATACTGCATTTTCAAGGAAAATTGTTCCCTGGATCAAAAATGTGGATGTGCTGTATCATGAGGCCACATTTTTGGAAACAGAAAAAAAATTGGCTCCCAAAACCAAGCATGCCACTGCTAAGGAGGCAGCCGCCATTGCCGAGGAGGCCAATGTTGGGCTTTTGATTTTAGGTCATTTTTCTACTAGATATGACTCCTTGGACCTATTTAGGCAAGAAGCTAAAACTATTTTCCCAAATGTTGAACTAGCGGACGATGGCAAGGAGTTTGACTTTAATTAGATTGCTGGCTTAACTTCTTAAGTCCGGATAACTGTGGTAAGCCGTCTCTTTTGTAGTGATTAAAATGTTGTACTGGGATTTGCACAAAAGGCATTAATTATTGGGTCTTGCTTTACGCCTGTAATTATGGCTTGCCCTATAGGTTGCCCTTAGGGCAAACCTACTTAAAAAAACTCCTTTTACTTTTCGTGTTTCAGTTTGTTTTGTGCAATTTTGTATATTATCTTTCCGAGATATACAAGATGTAAATATCCAACAACACACATGCAAAAGGATCTAGGGAATTACAGAAAATCCTATGAAAAAAGCTCACTTACAGAAGGGGTTATTTCGGAAAATCCTATGGAATTATTTCAGAAATGGTTTTATGAGGTAGAAGCATCGGATGGGGTAGATGAACCCAATGCCATGACGGTATCTACCATTGGCTTGGACGGATACCCCAAGAGTAGGGTAGTCTTGCTCAAGAAGTATACCTTTGAGGGCTTTATCTTTTACACTAATTATGAAAGTGAAAAGGGAAAGGCCATTGCCAATAATCCTAATATGTGCATTTCATTTTTTTGGCCCAATCTGGAAAGACAAATTATAATTAAGGGGAAGGCAGAGAAAATAGCGGAAAATTTATCTGATGGGTACTTTGAATCCAGACCAGATGGCAGTAAACTGGGGGCAATAGTGTCCCGTCAGAGCGAGGTGATTCCAAGTCGGGAGTTTTTAGAGAAAGAACTTAAAGATTTGGAGCGACAATATGAAAATAAGGAAATAGATCGTCCAAAGTATTGGGGTGGATTTATTGTGAAACCCATATCAATGGAATTCTGGCAAGGAAGGCCAAATAGATTACACGATAGGATACGGTACAGTTTACAGGATAATTTCGACTGGAAAATTGAAAGATTGGCGCCTTAATACCCCGTATGATATACGAAATAGATATTAGGGGACAATACATACAAATAAATATAAACGGATGAAAACGCTGATATTGGTAAGACATGGAAAATCGTCTTGGGAATATAATGTCTCCGATAAGGATAGACCACTTATGGAAAGAGGTGTTAAGGATGTTATTAAGGTAGTGAAGGAATTTCAAAAAAATTCGGTTCAAATCGATGCGGCCTATTCCAGCCCTGCAAATAGGGCATTGCACACCGCTATGATTTTTTTAAGAACCATAAACTTTCCGTATACGAACTTTGAAGTGTCCAGCGATTTATATGATTTTTCCGGCGAAGATGTTTATAGGTTTATAACAGGGCTGAATAATGATAAGGATACCGTAATTATTTTTGGACATAATGAAGCCTTTACACATATTGCTAATTCTCTAGGGAGTAGGTCTATTGACAATGTTCCTACCAGTGGATTGGTGCATTTAAGATTTGATACGAACGACTGGAGTGCTGTTACAGCAGGGAATACGGTAAGAACACTTTTTCCAAAACATTTAAAAGAATGATCAAGAGTAAAAATCAATATATAAATAGAGAAATTAGTTGGTTAAGTTTTAATGAGAGGGTTTTACAGGAAAGTGCAGATAAGAATGTTCCTTTAATAGAGCGACTTCGATTTTTAGGGATATTTTCCAATAACCTGGATGAGTTTTTTAAGGTCCGATATGCAACCGTCAAAAGAATTGTAGAAGCAGGTAGAACAGGTAAAAGTGTATTGGGGGGGGAAACCGCAAAGGATTTGCTGGAGGAAATTACTGAGGTTGTAATTAAACAGCAAACCCAAAGCTTAGAAATACTCAGTGATATTGAAAAGGAGCTGGAGTCCCAGAATATTTTTTCGATCAATGAAACCAACATGACCGAGGCGCAATGTCTTTTTGTAAAAAATTATTTTATAGATAAGGTAAGTCCGGTCTTGATGACAATTATTTTGAACGATTTGGCTGGATTTCCCATGTTGAAGGATACAGCGGCCTATCTAGCCGTTAAATTGATACTAAAAAAACATCCAGACAGTGAATCTAGCGTCAAAGAGAAACGATATGCCCTTATAGAAATTCCTAAAGGAATAGATCGTTTTGTGGTGCTTCCAAAGGAGGGCGATAAAAATTACATCATTATTCTGGACGATTTAATTAGATATTGCTTGGGGAGTATTTTTAATATGTTCGATTATGAATCCATATCGGCACATATGATCAAAATTACCCGAGATGCCGAGTTGGATATGGATAATGACCTCAGTAAGAGTTTTATAGAAAAAATATCCAGTAGTGTAGAACATCGAAAAATAAGTGATCCTGTCCGGTTTGTTTACGATAAAAGTATAGGCAAGGATACACTTGATTTTTTAAAGGAGAAAATGGATATTGAGGATACGGATAGCGTAATCCCTGGTGGACGGTACCATAACAGGCGTGACTATATGGGCTTTCCGAGTTTGGGGAGAAATGATCTTATGTATGATAAGATAACGGCCTTGCCGGTTAAAGGAATTTCAATGGAAGGCAGTCTTTTTGAAAGGATTTCTGAGAAGGATTTCTTACAATATACACCGTACCAGACCTTTTCCTATATTATTAAATTCTTAAGGGAGGCTGCCTTGGACCCCAAGGTTCGAAATATTAAGATTACGGTATATAGGTTGGCCGATAACTCCCAAGTGGCTGCATCCCTGATCAATGCCGTAAAGAATGGAAAACATGTAACGGTACAAATAGAATTGCAAGCCAGGTTTGATGAACAGGCTAATATTGAATATGCAGAACAGTTACAGGCAGAGGGGGTTAAGCTTATTTTTGGAGTACGAGGTCTGAAAGTTCATAGTAAAATATGTCTTGTGGAACGTGAGGAAGGCTCTCAAATTAAGCGATACGGCTTTGTTAGTACTGGGAATTTTAATGAATCCACTGCCCGAATCTATACCGATTATACCTTATTCACGGCACATGATGGAATACTTAAAGAATTGAACAAAGTATTCGACTTCTTTGAAACTACCTATAAGATCAATAAATACAAACACCTGATAGTTTCTCCACATTATACCAAAAATGTATTCAAGAAACTTATTGATAAGGAAATTCAAAATGCCAAGGCAGGGAAAGAAGCCTATATTAAGATTAAAATGAACAGCTTTACTTCTTACAAGATGGTAGATAAGTTGTACGAGGCTAGCAGGGCAGGTGTAAAAATTCAACTTATAATCAGAGGTATTTGTTGCTTAGTACCTGGAGTAAAAGGGATGAGCGAAAATATAGAGGCTATTAGTATTGTGGATAAGTTCTTGGAACATCCAAGGGTTTTTATTTTTGCCAATGATGGCAACTCCAAAGTGTATATTTCGTCGGCCGATTGGATGACAAGAAATTTAGACTACCGAGTAGAGGTTGGAGTACCAATTTATGATGTCGATGTTAAGCAGGAGCTACTGGATACATTCGATATCTCCTGGAGGGATAACCTAAAAGCGAGGGTCTTTTCTGAAAAGCACGACAATGCTTATAGAAAAAATAATAATCCAAAAGTGCGATCACAATTCGCTACTTATGATTATTACCTGAACAAGTTGAACCTTTAAAAAAAAGCCTCATTGAAAGTAAGGAAATATGCCGCAATTGATATCGGTTCCAATGCTATACGCTTGCTTACCCATAACGTAATAGAAGAAGAGGGGAAGGATACCATTTTTAGAAAAAGTGCCTTGGTCAGATTGCCTATTAGATTGGGAGAAGACGTCTTTAAGAACGGCACTATTTCCAAACGTAATGAAGCGCGCTTGTTAAATGCCATGAAGGCTTTTCAGCTTCTGATGGAAGTACATGGGGTAGAAAAGTACATGGCTTGTGCTACCTCGGCCATGAGGGAAGCAGAGAACGGCAAGATTGTAATTGATCATATTTTAGCGGCATCGGGAATAAAGGTTAATTTGATCGATGGTGAAAAAGAGGCGGCCATCATAGCCTCTACAGACCTCAAAAATCTTATTAGGAAGGATGAGACTTATCTTTATATTGATGTAGGAGGGGGGAGCACCGAGTTTACTGTTTTTTCAGAAGGGAAGATAACAATTTCCGAATCCTTTAAGATCGGGACGGTTAGACTTCTAAATGGTATGGTAAATGATGAATTGTGGAATGAACTGGAGATTTGGCTAAAGAAGAATGTTAAGGGGTTGCCCAATTTGTCGATCATTGGCTCTGGAGGAAACATAAATAAATTACATAAAATGTCCGGCAGAAAGGTAGGGGAGTCTCTGTCCTATATATGGCTAAGGGCACAATATCATTTTTTGGCAAGTTTAACTTTTGAGGAAAGGGTCTCTGAATTAGGCCTTAATCCTGATAGGGCCGATGTAATAATTCCTGCAACAGAAATTTTTGTCTCCTCCGCCAAGTGGATCGGGGCGAAAAAAATTCACGTACCTAAAATAGGCTTGTCCGATGGAATAATAAAAACCCTGTACTACGCTAAAGAATAAGGAATTCTTGATTGCAATTTGGATATTATAAGAACAAAATTAGGAAATATGGGTTAACCGTGAACGGTTTCGCTACTGCCAAGGTCTTTCATGATCGCCGCTTCGTAGGACAGTAGTTCATCCCATTTTTTATCCACTTCCTTACGGTCTCCATATTTACGGGCAAAGTTCAGGAACATGGTGTAGTGCCCGGCCTCACTGATCATTAGTTTATGATAAAAATCAGCCAGCTCCTTATCCTGTAATTGCTCGGACAGTAACCTAAAACGTTCACAGCTTCGGGCTTCTATCAATGCAGCATATAATAAACGGTGTACTAATTGGGTGGTTCTACTGCCTCCTTTGGGAAAAAATTTTAGTAGCGCAACTACATACTCGTCCTTTCGGTCCCGTCCTAAAATTTTTCCACGGGCCAATATACGGTCGTGTACCATCTTAAAATGTCCCATTTCCTCGCGGGTCAGCGCTATCATTTCTTGGATTAAATCCGTGTATTCCGGAAAGCTGACAATCAGGGAAATAGCCGTGCTAGCCGCTTTTTGCTCACAATAGGCATGATCCGTTAATATTTCGTCGATATTTTTTTCAACAATGTTGACCCATCTTGGGTCTGTGGGTAATTTTAAACCTAGCATAGCATAATTTTCTATTTCAAAAATAGAAAGAATACCATAAACCACGGTAATTTATGCTGATATAGTTTTATATTTAAGCCTTCTATGTAAGCATTGTGTAATAATAGGATTGGCACCTTGGCTTACTTTATGTTTTGTTAAAAATATATGGTTTAATACAGAATAAATTTATTGTAATATGTTATTTAAAAATATCGGGACCCAGCTTCTAAAAGTTTTAGAGGATAATGTTGATAATGAAAATAAGCAATGGCTATTGTTAAAAATTGAAGACATTGTGCAAACGGAATCAACAAAGGACCTATATCTGACCTATAGCCTGATATCCACGAAAATTAAATCGGACAAAGAACTATCACTTTTATTGGATGACAAGGAATTAAAGGCCTACCTGGAAGTGCAGCAGGCCAACCTCCAGGAGATAGCTAGAATTTATTTACTTTGTAAAGTGTTGAGGGCCAAAGAAGACTTTTTTAAGCCCAAAGTGGCCAATATTATTGAGGTGGCCGATAAAAGCGAACTGGAAACCTTTTTGAAATTCTTGGTGTTGTTGCCTCATCCGGAAAATTATATAGTACAGGCCGTTGAAGCGCTTAGGACCAATATTTCTACTGTTTTTGATGCAATAGCATTGAACAATCCTTATCCAGCACTCTATTTTAATGAACAGCAATGGAACCAAATGTACCTGAAGGCAGCGTTTATGCAGCAAAATCTAAACGATATTGTTCAGGTAGAAAAAAGAGGAAACAAGGAGCTTGCAAGAATTATTTCCGACTATGCACATGAGCGTTGGGCAGCTTCAAGGGAAATTGACCCCAGCTTCTGGAGGCCGGTGAGTAATTTTATCAACGAGAAACTTCTAGAGGACATGAAACGGCTATTTTCCAGTGATAATATGGCCGAGAGAAAAGCTGCAGGCCTTTGTTGTTATTATTCCAATTCAAGCAAGGCGAAGGAGCTATTGAATGGATTTCCTGAGCTAGCAAAAGAAATAGAAAACGGAAGTATTTCTTGGAGTAATATTAAGGGATAGTCTTAAGTTTTAAGTAGTAGAAATAGCGGTTAAATAGTACTATTTAACCGCTATTTCTATGGGATAATTTTAGACCTACTTCTTTATGAATTGATCTATTCAGCAATTTTAAGAGGTCCTTGGTGCGCACATGGGTGATGGATGTCCTGTGATGAAGCTTATTTCAACTATTTTTTGGATCGTAGGGCTTTTAGGGAGGACAGGATTTTAGCTGGCTTTATGTTTAATTAATATTAAATGTTTTAAATTGCTGTATTATTGTCCATGCTCTAGGTTTTGGGCAAAATAAGTATCATTATAGGTGTATATTGTTTTTAATAGGATTCGTTTCGTGGTCATACTGCAGTTGTTGAAGAACAAACACGGAACCTTTAGGTTGTATCATTAAAATTAGTAGGTAATATGGGTAAGGTTTTGAGGCTGTTGTTGATACTGGTCCTGGTAGGTTTTTTTGATTCTTGTAAGCCAAAAGAAGTAAAATTATTGGTTTTTAGTAAAACCGAGGGTTTTAGGCATGGTGCTATTAAATCCAGTGTGGTGGCTTTGCAAAAGTTGGGCGTAGAAAATGGTTTTTCGGTTCATGCAACCGAAGATGCAACCTATTTTACGGAAGAATTGTTGCAACAATATTCCGCAGTTGTATTTTTGAACACTACTGGAGATATTTTGAATGATGTACAACAAGCCGATTTTGAAAGATATATTCAAGCGGGTGGGGGGTTCTTAGGTATTCATGCCGCTACGGATACGGAATATGGTTGGCCATGGTACAATAAACTGGTAGGTGCCTATTTTGAGGGGCATCCTAAAATTCAAGAGGCAAGGTTGAATATTGTGGACAAAAACCACCCTGCTACCAAATCTATGCCGAATACATGGATGATGAGAGATGAATGGTATAACTTTAAAGATATTAGTCCAGATATCAAGGTTCTTATAGAAATTGACGAGACCTCCTATGAAGGAGGGCAAAATGGAGCGCATCACCCCATATCTTGGTATCATGACTATAATGGGGGAAGGTCTTTTTATACGGGAATGGGGCATGCCGTTACGACCTTTGAAGATCCTGAATTTCTAAATCATGTTTTAGGAGGGCTTAAGTATGTCATTGGGAATGGAGAATTGGATTATGGAAAGGCGGTAACGGAAAGGATCCCGGAAGAAAACAGATATGTGCGCACAGTACTCGATTTTAACCTGAACGAACCCATGGAACTTGAGGAGCTTCCTGGTAGGGGGATTTTATTTGTAGAACGAAGGGGAGCTTTAAAACTTTATGATTTTAAGGAGGAAAAAACAAAGGAAATAGCTCAATTGGATTTGTTTTATGGCAATGAGGATGGGTTGTTGGGTATTGCTGTTGATCCAAATTACCGGACAAACCATTGGATTTATTTGTTCTATTCCGCGCCTGGTGAAATATCGCAACAACGGATATCTAGATTTACCCTTGTGGACGATACATTGGATTTAACCTCTGAAAAAAACCTTTTGACCATTCCTACAATGCGTAAATGTTGCCATAGTGGAGGAGGTTTGGAATTTGGTCCCGATGGCAACCTATTCATCGGTTTGGGAGATAACACCAATCCTTTTGAATCTTCGGGCTTTGCTCCTATAGACGAAAGGGAAGGTAGGGCCTTGTGGGATGCTCAAAGGTCTGCCGCCAATGCCAACGACCTTAGAGGTAAAATATTAAGAATTAGGCCGGAAAATGATGGTACTTATTCTATTCCCGAAGGAAACCTGTTTCCTGTAGGTACCCCGAATACTAGACCGGAAATATATGTAATGGGGAGTAGAAACCCTTTTAGATTTTCCGTGGATAGTGCTACTGGTTATCTTTACTGGGGAGATGTTGGTCCAGATGCAGGTAAAGGGAATTCCAGTCGAGGACCCCATGGTATGGGCGAATTTGACCAGGCCAGAAAGGCGGGAAACTGGGGTTGGCCTTATACCCGAGGAAATAATCAGCCATACAATGATTATAATTTTGATACCGAAATCCCTGGGGAGAAATTTAACCCTTCCAAATTAATTAACGATTCTCCAAATAATACGGGAATAAGGGAGTTGCCACCAGCTCAGGAATCAATGATATGGTTTTCTTATAGTGTCTCGGAAGAATTTCCCTGGTTGGGTTCTGGTGGGGTAAATCCTATGGCGGGCCCCATTTATCATGCTTCCGATTATCCCAATGCTACCAATAATTTTCCTAAATACTTTGAGAATAAAATTCTCCTGTATGAGTGGATGCGGGATTGGATTTATGTGGTGACTTTGGATGAAAATCACAATTATGTTAAGGCAGATCCTTTTATGTCCAGTGCCGAGTTTTCACATCCAATGGATATGCTTTTTGCCTCAGATGGCAATCTTTATGTGCTCGAATATGGGCAAAAATGGAATTCTAAAAATATGGATGCCCGTTTAAATAGGATTGGATATGTGAGCGGTAATCGGGAGCCGGTATCTAGAATAACATCGGATAAAGTGGTAGGAGGGCATCCGTTAACGGTGAATTTTTCTGGCAGTTCGTCTGAGGATTTTGATAAAGATCAACTAAAATATGAATGGTACTTTAACTCGGAGGAAATTCAAGATACGGCCATGGAACCGAGGTTTACTTTTAAGGAGCCTGGAAATTATACGGTACGTTTAAAAGTGACCGACCAAGTAGGGGGTTCGGATGTCTCTACACAAAAAATACTGGTAGGGAACGATGTCCCGGAAATAAAAATTGAATTGGACACCAAAAATGAATTCTATTGGGATGGCCGTAAAGTTGCTTATAAGGTTGTTGTAACCGACAAGCAGGACGGTAGTACCTTGGAAGGTAGCATAAAATCTAAGGATGTAAAAGTAACTTTTGATTTTATTCCCGAAGGAGAGGATATGGTAAAGGCTACCATTGGGCATCAACAGAACACCATCCCGGAGGGTAAATTAATAATGGGCGATACGGATTGTAAAGCGTGCCACGCCATTGGAGAAAAGGTTAATGGGCCTTCTTACCAAGAAATTGCTGTGCGGTATTCCTTAAATGATAAAAATTACCTGATAGATAAAATTATCAAAGGTGGTTCTGGGGTATGGGGCGAAGGAATGATGTCTGCGCATCCTCAATTAAAGGTAGAAGAAGTAAGTAAAATAGTAGATTATATTCTTTCACTCAATCCAAATATTGAAAAAGAAGAAAATCTACTTTCTTTAGAAGGGATACTGGATTTTAATGCCCATACCGCCAAAGCTACCCAAGGTAAGTATGTTTTAATGGCTTCATATTCGGATAAAGGAGGCAAAGAACAACCGGAATCATCCTTGTCGGAAAGAGAACAAATTATATTTACATTCCCATATTTTGAAGGTGTTAAAGCTGATGAAAAAAGTGAGGGCCTAAGTCATTGGAAAGTAGAGGGTGTTGAAGTTGTGGGGGCTATTAAAAATGCTTCCTATTTAAAATTTAACGACATTGCCTTGGAAGGCCTAAGCCATATAGAGCTGTCCATGTATTTTGGAGCCGATTATCTCTACGAGGGTATGGTAGAAATAAGAGAGCATAGTCCGACGGGTAACCTAATTGGGGAAAGTTCCCTAAAATACTTTAATAAGGAAAAGGGGGCAATGAAGAAGTATTATATTCCAGTAACGCCTATTTCTGATGTTAATACTATTTTCCTGGTATTTAAAGGGATGGAGGATAAGGAGTTGATTATTGGAAACTTTAGCTCCATGGTGTTGAAGTATTAGGGAAGGAATAGTTTTATTGTTAAAACTGTACATAGGCCGGAAATAAGGTTTGTGGGTTAGGTTTCTGTTAAAACACTTTTAAAATAATACCGTTATAAGAGGTAAACCCTATTATTTAATTAACTTTAACGGCTGGAATCGCTGTTAAATAGTTGGATTATATAGTTTGTTTTTTTAGATCCCGATATAGTAGTGAATGATTAATTATTTAGACACATTTATCAATTAAAGTATATAGAATTATTATGGAAGAGAAAATGATGATTATAGATCCCCACGTTCACATGACCTCCAGGACTACAGATGATTATGAGGCAATGGCTGCGGCTGGTGTAGTGGCTGTTATAGAACCTTCCTTCTGGTTGGGACAGCCCAGAACGCAGGTAGGTTCGTTTCAGGATTATTATAGCAGCCTTGTAGGTTGGGAACCATTTAGGGCCAGTCAGTTTGGGATACATCATTATTGTACCATAGGATTAAATTCCAAGGAGGCCAATAATGAGGCCTTGGCAGAACAGGTAGTTGAATTGTTGCCCTTGTACGTACACAAGGAAAATGTGGTGGCTATTGGTGAAATTGGTTATGACGACCAGACCCCGGCCGAGGATAAATATTTTAGGATGCAACTGGAGTTGGCCAAAGAATTAAACCTTCCCGTTCAAGTGCATACCCCACATAGGGACAAAAAGTCAGGAACTATAAAAAGTATGGAGGTGTGTTTGGAACATGGTTTGGATCCCAGTATGGTCGTGATCGACCACAATAATGAAGAAACGGTCAAGGAGGTGTTGGATCGTGGTTTTTGGGCTGCATTTACGATTTATCCAAAAACAAAAATGGGGAATGAAAGAATGGTGGAGGTAGTAAGGAATTTTGGAAGCGAACGTATTATTGTAGATAGTTCTGCTGACTGGGGTGTTAGTGATGCCTTAGCGGTGCCAAAAACAGCCTCTCTCATGTTAAAAAGAGGGATAGCAAAATCGGATGTGGTAAATACCTGTTATCAAAATGCATTGGATATTTTTGGGAAAAATGGTAAAATGAAGGAATCGGATTGGTTGAATCCACAAGGGATCAATCAGACAAAATTATTTAATGATAATAGTGTTTTGCGAGGGCAAGTGCCCAAGGTTGATACAGATAAAATTGTATAATGAATCCTGTATTTAAAGGATATTTAAGACTGGCCAGACCAGCTAATCTACCTACTGCAGCTGCCGATATTTTCGCAGGCGTAGCAATTTCAGGCTTATTTTTAGGGACTTCCTCCGAGGTTAACTGGGATTCCATTAAAATAGTAGAAATTGTGTTATTGGTTTTTGCCTCTATCTTCCTATATGCGGCGGGTGTTGTGCTCAACGACGTCTTTGATCATAAGTTGGATAAAGTGGAGCGTCCGGAAAGACCAATTCCTTCTGGGTTGATTCCAGTGAAATCTGCGGCTATTTTTGCGGGTATACTAATGAATTTAGGAGTGCTTTGTGCATTTTCAGTGAGCTTCTTAAGTGGAATCGTAGCTTTTGCTTTAGGTCTATCCATTCTTTTGTATGACGCTCTGGGGAAGCACCACTCCTTTTTTGGGCCACTCAATATGGGATTTTGTAGAGGTTTGAATTTACTGCTAGGGATTTCTATTTTGGGTGATTTTAGCAATTGGGGATATTTTATTTTTCCTGTGGTGTACATCGGGGCCATAACCCTGATCAGTAGGGGTGAGGTACACGGAAACAACAAGAATCATATTATTTTTGCAGGAGTCTTGTATAGTGTTGTTATTATGGGAATTATTGTTCTTTTTTCAACTTCCGGTCTTAATTTATTGGAATCAATTCCCTTTTTATTGTTGTTTGCTTTCTTAGTGTTTAGACCTTTATGGAAGGCGTATCAGGAAAATTCACCAGAAAATATTAAAAAGGCAGTCATGGCCGGTGTAATATCGATTATTGTTTTAGACGCAACCTTGGCCGTGGGGTTTTCCTATTGGTGGGTAGGTTTGATTACATTATTGTTATTGCCATTGTCTATTTTTTTGTCCAAACAGTTTGCAGTTACTTAACGTTTTAAAGTATGTCACATTATAAACCAATAGAGCAGTCCTTTGAAGTATCTTATAAATATAAGCTACATTTTACAGAAAACTTATTTAGCCCTGATAATCCTCTTTTTAAGGATATTATGGAAGCGTACAATAAGGATGGAAACGTAAAGGTGCTCTTTGTCATTGACAGCGGTGTTCAAGAATGCCATTCCTATTTAAGCTCACAAATAACGTCCTATTGCGAGGCAAATAAGGCCCAGATTCATCTAACAGGGCAAATAGAGATTGCAGGTGGAGAGAATTGTAAGAATGACTATAAAAATGTAGAGCGTATATTGAAGGCAATAAACGACCTGCGTATCTGTAGGCATTCTTTTGTTGTTGCCATTGGAGGTGGAGCAATTATTGATATGGTAGGATATGCAGCAGCCATAGCACACCGGGGAGTGAAACTGATTAGAATACCTACCACAGTCCTATCCCAAAATGATTCTGCTGTTGGTGTAAAGAACAGCTTTAATATTTTAGGCAAAAAGAATTTCCTTGGAACGTTTGCTCCTGCCTATGCCATTATAAATGATAAGAATTTTTTAACGACCTTACATCAGCGCGACTGGATTTCAGGTATAGCCGAAGCCGTAAAAGTAGCTTTAATTAAAGATGAGGTCTTCTTTGATTTTATAGATGAAAACAGCACTAGACTCCAGGCACGGGAAATGGAACCTATGGAGTACTTGGTGTATCGCTGTGCGGAGATGCATATGGAACATATTGCCCAAGGTGGAGACCCTTTTGAAAGTGGCTCCTCTAGACCCTTGGATTTTGGACATTGGGCCGCCCATAAACTTGAATATATGACCAATTACCAGTTAAGGCATGGGGAGGCTGTTGCTATAGGTATGGCCGTGGATTTGGTCTATGCCCATTTTATAGGATTCATAAGTAAATCAATACTAGATAGAATATTAAATGTTTTGGAACAAATTGGGTTTGATCTATATGTCCCAATCGAAACGGAGACGGAATTGAATGAGTTGCTAAATGGCATTCAGGAGTTTAGAGAACATTTGGGAGGTGAACTTACCATAACATTGATATCTAAAATAGGGGCGAAGCAGGATGTACATGAAATTGATATTTCCATCATGGGCAAAGCAATTTTGTGGTTAAAGGAACAGTATAAACCTCAGATTTCCAACAACCTATGTTAGTAGATCAGAAATATCACCTTAGTTATTGTTCCAATATACACCCTGGTGAAGATTGGAATCAAACCTTACATAGCCTAAAATCATACTTGCCCAAAATTAAAAAGGAAGTTTCCCCTGAAAATCCTTTTGGAATAGGATTGCGCTTGTCCAATATTGCAAGTTTGGGGCTTAATGAAGGTAATAATTTACAGGATTTTAAAGACTGGTTGGAGGATAATCAATTTTATGTCTTTACAATGAACGGTTTTCCGTACGGGAACTTTCATAACGAAAGAGTGAAGGACATGGTACATGCTCCGGATTGGACTACTGTGGAAAGATTGGAATATAGCCAACGCCTATTTGATCAATTGGCTTTTTTAATCCCTGAAGGTGTTTCTGGAGGTATCTCAACATCGCCTATAAGTTATAGGCACTGGCATTCTACAATAGATGCTCTGGATAAAGCCTTTATTGCAGGCGCTGAAGGTATGGCAGAGATTGTTCTGCAATTGGTGGATATTGAGAAAAAGACCGGTAAACACCTTCATTTGGACATAGAGCCCGAACCGGATGGAATGATAGAAAATAGCGATGAGCTACTTCATTTCTATGATGCTTATTTAATACCTATAGGCACCAAAAAATTAATTGAAACCTTCGGTTGTAATGAGGAAACGGCTAAAAATTTAATTTTAGGACATATAACCGTTTGCTACGACATTTGCCATTTTTCTTTGGCCTATGAAGAGCCTGCTTACACTCTGGAGAAATTTAAAAAGGCGGGAATAAAGGTGGGCAAAATTCAAGTTAGTTCGGCCCTCAAAATTCTTTTTGAAAAGGGTGAAAATGAGGAGGTATGGCAGTCCTTGGCACAGTTTAACGAACCTACCTATCTGCATCAGGTAACAGAAAAGGTTGGTAGCCAAGTAATTACTTATAAGGATTTGGCTGAGGTCTTGGAGAAACGCCCCAAGGTATCGGAACTAAGGTCCCATTTTCATGTTCCCATTTTTTTGGAGAAATACGACCATTTATTTTCTACCCAAGATCAAATAATCAAAGTGTTGGAGTATCTAAAGAAGGATCAATTCTCCGATCAATTGGAGATAGAGACCTATACGTGGGATGTATTGCCCAAAGATCTTAAAACAGAACTTTCTGATTCTATTATTCGTGAATTGGAATGGCTAAAGAATAACATTTAAAGCATGAGAAAAACCGTAGTACTTAACATAGTAGGCTTAACAAGGGGATTGATCGGGGAGTATACTCCCTTTATTAAATCGTTTCTTGAAAAAGGTACATCGGCAACAATTACACCACAATTACCAGCAGTAACATGTAGTGTGCAGGCTACCTACTTGACGGGTAAACCCCCTTCTGAGCACGGTATAGTAGGTAATGGGTGGTATTTTAAGGAGGAGCATGAGGTGAAGTTTTGGCGTCAATCCAATAACCTGATACAATCCGAAAAGATTTGGGATAAATTAAAAAAGGTGGATGAAAACTTTACCTGTGCCAATATGTTCTGGTGGTATAATATGTATTCCAATGTAGATTATAGTATTACGCCAAGGCCTAATTACTTGGCCGATGGAAGGAAAATACCGGATGTCTATTCCTATCCCGCGGAACTTCGTGACCAGCTGCAAAGTGAATTGGGGACTTTTCCTCTTTTCCACTTTTGGGGCCCTAAGACGTCTATAAAATCCAGTCAGTGGATAGCGGATGCTGCCTTAAAGACAGATTTGTTACATGACCCTACCTTAACATTGGTTTACCTGCCACATTTGGATTACAATATGCAGCGCTATGGTAAGGATATAAGTAAAATAGCAAAAGATCTTCAGGAAATCGATAATGTGGTTAAGCAGTTGGTAGAATATTATGAAAGTAAATCTGCCCATATTGTTTTGCTTTCGGAATATGGAATTACCAATGTAAACCACCCTATCCATTTAAATAGAACACTTAGGCAAGAGGGTTATCTTAATGTGAGAGTGGAAAGGGGGTTGGAGTTATTGGATGCAGGTGCTAGTAAAGCCTTCGCAGTAGCCGATCATCAAATGGCGCATGTTTATGTAAAAGATAAGGAGGACGTGGTAAAGGTTAAGGCTATCCTGAAACAGATGAAAGGGGTAGGTCAAGTGCTTTCTGGAAGTGAAATCCAGAAGGTACAATTAGACCATGAACGCTGTGGGGATATAGTGGTGTTGGCGGATAAGGACTCTTGGTTTACCTATTACTTTTGGTTAGAGGACAGTAAGGCGCCCGATTATGCCAGAATGGTAGACATTCACAAAAAACCAGGGTATGATCCCGTAGAGATGCTGACGGACCCCAAGGATAAATTGTTAATGCCTAAGGTTATTTGGAAATTGTTGAGGAAGAAATTAGGTTTCAGAACGGTAATGGATATTATACCCCTGGATGCCTCCTTGGTAAAAGGGTCGCATGGTAGAATACCAGAGGATTTCAATGATCATCCAATCCTCATTAGCAATAAAAAAAGGGTTGAATTAAAGGAGACCTTGTTGGCTACTGAAGTATGCGAAGTTATAGAAGATCACCTCGTAAACCCTTAAAATGAGACTCGTAGCCAAGATAATATCGGCAGTATTCACCATACTTTTTATTTGGGCTGCATTGGTTCAATACAACGACCCGGATGCCTTGATCTGGTATTTTATTTATGGTTTGGCTGCTATTGCTTCGTTTTTGTTTTTAATGGAGAAATTAACTCTAATAGTGCCGGTCGTATTGTCATTGGCCTATTTTATTGGGGCTTATGTTTTTTGGCCAGTGCATTTTGAAGGGGTTTCCATTGACGGGGGTAACATCACTAATATAGAACATGCACGTGAATCATTGGGATTGATAATAAATGCATTGGTGATGTTGTTTTATGCTTGGAGGGTAAGCGTAGGGAAGACTTTAAATGTCTAAATCGAACTCCTTTCTCAAAAGTTCGATGGCGGGATTTTTTTCCTTTAATTTTAAATATTTTTCTTCTGGAGTAAAGGCAAATTTTTTGGCAGTGGCCTCATTTACTGTTATTCTTAGTTCTATAAAATGATTGTTAAGTTTTAGTTTTAAGTACTCCATTAGGTCGTACTTTTCCCGTTCAACTTCCTTCTTCATAGTGCCATTTGGCAATTCTATCCAAATGGTGAAATTATCAGTTAGTTTGGGTACATCGGAATGTAGGTTGGAAGCCAAAATTTTCCGCCCATCCTTGTCCGATATCTCCACAAAGTCCGCCCAGTGCTTTTGCATATCCTCTTCGGTAAAGGTGCTTTTGGGCAGGTTACTTTCATCGATTACATCTTCCTTTTTGTTTAGTTGATGCTCTTTTTTCGCTTTTAAGCTGGATAGGGAGAGTCCTGAAACCCTTCTTTCTTTGGATTTTAAATTTATTTTTGTCCTAGGCCTTTGATCAATACCTTTTTGCGGTGCAGCATCTGCACTGGGAGGCTCTTCTTGCTCGGATGAAGTTGGGTTAGGACTGGAAGTAGGGCCTTGTTTGGAAGCGCCTTGTGGCTCTATTGTGATGGGCGCTTTGGATTGGTCTGGATTATTACTTGTTGCTTCCTCTATATGCTTTAGTTCCTTGTCTTCCTTAGGAGGGCGGTTAACCTTGTAATGTGAGGCAGGAATTATAAAATCCGGTTTGTTACGACCATTCCCTAGGGAATCAGATTTTTTTTTTCTCCATCAAATTCGATAGAGGCTAATTTCATTAGGGTGAGTTCAACAAGCAAACGTTGATTTTTACTGGATTTGTACTTTATGTCGGAATCATTGGCCAGGTCGATAGCAGTAAGTAAAAAGGAACTTGAAGTTTTCTTGGATTGTTCGCTATAATGCTTTTTGGCTTCATCGCCTACTTCCAAAAGTTCAATGGTGTTGGAGTGTTGGCATACCATTAAATCCCTAAAGTGTGAAGCAAGGCCACTTATAAAATGGTGTCCATCAAAACCTCTGGACAATGTTTCATTAAATAGAAGCAATAAACCAGGAATATCATGTTTCAGTATAAGGTCGGTAGCCGTGAAATAGGTATCGTAATCCAGTACGTTCAAATTCTCGGTTACGGCTTTTCTGGTCAGCTTTTTGCCGGAGTAACTCACAACCCTATCAAAAATAGATAAGGCATCACGCATAGCGCCATCAGCTTTTTGGGCTATAATATGTAGTGCATCGTCTTCAGCTTCTATACCTTGGTTCTCTGCAATATATTTAAGGTACTGGGCGGCATCCTTAACAGTAATACGTTTAAAATCGAATATCTGGCAACGAGACAGAATCGTCGGGATGATCTTATGTTTTTCGGTGGTAGCCAGGATGAAAATGGCATGGGCAGGTGGTTCCTCCAAGGTTTTTAGAAAAGCATTAAATGCTGCCTGCGAAAGCATATGTACCTCATCAATAATATATACCTTGTATTTTCCTACTTGGGGAGGGATGCGTACCTGACTAGTGAGGTCCCTGATATCATCCACAGAATTGTTGGATGCTGCATCCAACTCAAATATGTTAAAGGCAAAGTCCTCATCTTCAGGTTCTCGGCCATCTTGATTGATCTGTTTGGCTAATATACGTGCACATGTAGTTTTTCCTACTCCCCTGGGGCCTGTAAACAAAAGGGCCTGGGCCAAGTGATTGTTCTCTATGGCATTGGTCAATGTATTGGTAATAGCCTGTTGCCCAACAACATCCTTAAATGTTTGGGGTCTATACTTTCGGGCGGATACTATAAAAGGTTCCAAGGCTATTAACTTAAATTCACCATAAATATATTACGATGAAGCGTGAAGTGCAAATATAAAAATAGCAATGCATTCTAGCACCTATTTAAAATTCTTTAGTCTTTTATTTATCAACAATTGAATTACCTTTGTGGCAGCAGGTCGCCTTATCGCTCCCCGCGAAACGCGGGGAGAGGAAAGTCCGGACACCATAGTGCAGTATAGCGGGTAACGCCCGTCCGTCGAGAGATGAGGACAAGTGCAACAGAAAGTATGTACAGGTTATGCTGTAGTGAAACCAGGTAAACTCTATACGGTGCAACGTCATGTAAATTAGTGTTTGAGGGCTGCACGCCCGAGCTAAAGGGTAGGCGGTTGGAGTTAAAGGGTAACCTTTGGCCTAGATAAATGATAAGGAGGCCCTGGAGTATTTCAGGGTTAACAGAATCCGGCTTATGACCTGCTTTTTTTTAATGAGACAGCATTTGCGCAGCAAATGCGTAGTCGAATTAATGCCGCCGCAGGCGGTATCTTGTTGAAGGATGTTGTCATGGGAAGATTCTTCCAATTAATGCCGCCGCAGGCGGTATATTGAGAATTTAATTCCGCTCCGGGTATTAAAATATCTTCCAAATGCCTCCGCAGGTGGTAATATTTCAATGTAATTTAGTTGTATAAGACTTTAGTTATTCTTCGGTCCATTCGAAAAAACTAAAAATACTGCCACCATATCTTCTGTGATTGGTAAAGTGCTCTAAATGGGATAGGTCGGAATGTTTGGAATGTTCAATAATTAGGACACCGTTCTCCAACAATAGCTGTTTTTCAAAAACCAGTTTTGGAATTGCAGAGAATTCTTCAATCGATAGGTCATAGGGAGGGTCGGCAAAGATAATATGGGCCTTTATAGGATTCATTTCTAAATATTGAAAAACATCCTTCTTAATGGCAGTAATGGGGAAGTCTAAGTCTGAAGATGTGGCCGATATAAATTTAATACATCCAAGATCTGCATCTACGGCAGTAATATTTTCAGATCCCCTGGATGCAAATTCGTAACTGATATTTCCTGTGCCGGCAAAAAGATCTAATACGCTTATTTCGTTAAAGTAATATTGATTGTTAAGGATGTTGAATAAGGCTTCCTTGGCCATATCCGTCGTAGGGCGTACTGGTAGTTTTTTTGGGGCAGTTAGCCTTTGACCTTTGTTTTTTCCAGCAATTATGCGCATTAAAGGGTATTTAGCAGTGTAAAATCTATGGTTTCTTTTTCAGAATCCCCAAAATGATAAAATGAGGTGCTTGAAGGAATAAATATGGAGATATCCCTAACATATTGATGACAAATGTTATACAGCTCATCACCTTCTTCAATGGATCCAAAGAGTTTGAGTTTGGTAGTTTCAGGATCTAGCTTTAATTGTTCCAAAGTAAATAATAGATAGTATATAAAATCTTCTTTGGTGTTAAAGCTATAGTTGTTATAGAGTATCAGCTTTTTATGGGATATTACTGCTATATCCATATGTCCCTCTATAAGGTGGATGTAGCAAATGGGTTCATTTAGGCTGCCATGGCTGTTGGTCAGGGTTTGGATAAGGATAGTGCCATGGTGCATGAATTCAAATTCTCCAAATAGATCATAGATGTAATTATTTATATTCATAAAAGGAACATAGACGTTTACCATGTCCAAACTTTTAATTTCATCATATTCGAGATGATCGTTGGCTAAAATCTTGGCGTTGAATTTTAAATAATTGGCAAGTTCTTCTTTGTTGAAAAGTGCTTGAGGAACAAGGCTAAATAGATTGTTCCTATGTATGGCAACAACCTCTGAAAATTTTACATCCTTTATTTTATTTTTCTCAAAAAGCTCCTTAATTTCCTTTTGTACGGCATAAGGGGTAAGTTCATTTTTGAATACTATTCTTTCGGAGGTGAGAATGGTATTGGAAAGTGTATCCAGGACACAAAAAGAAAGTCCATTCAAGCTAACTTGAATGGACAATTTATGATATTCCGATTTAGAATGTTCTAAAATACTATTGGTCGTTTCGTTTGTCATATATAGATGGCCAATTTCCACTAGTGCTTACCTCGGTCAAGGATCCAACCTTAATTACGTTTCCATTTACCTCATCAACATTAACCTGGACATTTTCCCTGGCCAACAAAGTTTTGGGTTGGTCATGTAAAACTACATCCTTGCTAACTTTTACTTCAAAAACAGGAGCTTTGTAGCCACTTTTTTCGATAATGGTAGACTTCATTTCAAATTTTTCACCCTTAGCTGCGTAAGGCACATTCATCATTGTTTTAAAACGATCGTCCTTTTTGAATAAGGAATCCTTAACAGAAACAGTACCTAGGGTGTCAATTATCTTAACCTCTCTCAGCATATCAATGCCAAAATTCTTGTCGTATTCCAAATAAGAGGAATCTCTCTGTTGGGTTATGGTGTAATTTCCAGATTCTACAAAACTTACCAATGTGTTGAAATCTTTGGCATATCTACCATTTACAGTTTTATATGCTTCTTGAGAATTTCTAATGTCCTTTAAATTGGATATTACTTTAGCAAAACGTTCTTGCTTAACTTTTTTAAATTCAATGGGGCCGTTCACAGAATTATAAATCATATACCCTAACACGATAGATGCTATCCAAAGGACAATTTGTAATATGGTCTTCATTTTGTAAGTGTTATTTTATTTAGTGGTTGTCACAAATCTACAATTTTTTTTTAATGGTAAAAGTATTTGACCTTAAAAATACTGATTATCTTTGATGACCTATGACCTCTATAACAGACGCTACTTTTTTTAAACTACTGAAAGATAAATTTCCGCATGATCCAACTGCCAAGCAATCAGTGGCTTTGCAGAAACTCGCAAGTTTTGTTTTGTCCAAGGAAAAGAATAGTGTTTTTATGTTAAAAGGGTTTGCTGGTACTGGAAAGACTACCATAATAGGTGCTATTGTAACCAATCTTTGGGAAACTACCATGAAGGCCGTTTTAATGGCTCCCACGGGAAGAGCAGCTAAAGTAATGTCCAATTACTCCGGAACACAGGCATTTACTATACACAGAAAAATCTATTTTCCTAAAAAACAAAGTGGCGGAGGTGTACAATTCGTATTGTCTCCGAACAAACATAGAAATACTATTTTTATTGTAGACGAGGCCTCAATGATTCCGGATACGCCAGCAGATTCCAAGTTGTTTGAAAATGGTTCACTTTTAGACGATTTGTTGATGTATGTTTATTCAGGGCATAATTGTAAATTAATACTGATCGGTGATACTGCCCAACTTCCCCCCGTACATTTAAACCTTAGTCCTGCCCTTGACGAAAATCAATTGTCCTTGAACTATAATAAGGAAGTTATAAAATTGGAGTTGGATGAAGTAATGAGACAAGCTGAGGATTCCGGAATTTTGGTAAATGCTACCAACTTAAGGGAGCAGTTGCAAAGTGAATTCTTTGATGATTTTAAGTTTTCGGTCAGTAATTATAAGGACATTGTCCGTTTAGTAGACGGCAATGATATACAGGAAGCGATAGATGAGTCCTATTCGCAAAATGGTAAAGAGGAAACCGCTATAATAGTTCGCTCTAATAAGAGGGCCAATCTCTACAATGAAAATATAAGAAATAGGATCTTATATCTCGAAAACGAATTGGCCGTAGGTGATTATATGATGGTAGTGAAAAACAACTATTTTTGGTTAAAACCTACCTCAGAAGCAGGTTTTATTGCCAACGGTGATATCATTGAAATACTGGAGATATTTGCCATTAAAGAATTGTACGGTTTTAAATTTGCAGAGGTGAAGGTGAAAATGGTGGATTATCCCAATCAACAACCTTTTGAAACGGTACTCTTATTGGATACCATTATGGCAGAGACCCCCTCTTTGTCCTACGATGATGGCAACCGCCTATATCAGGAAGTTATGAAAGATTATGCCGATGAGAAATCCAAATACAAAAAGTTTTTGGCGGTCAAGAACAATAAGTTTTTTAATGCGCTCCAAGTTAAATTTTCTTATGCCATTACCTGTCATAAATCACAAGGGGGGCAATGGAATACCGTATTTGTAGAACAGCCTTACTTGCCGAACGGAATAGATAAGGAATATCTCCGTTGGTTATATACTGCAGTGACCAGGGCAAAGCATAAATTGTACCTTATAGGCTTTAAGGACGATTTTTTTGTTGATTAGGAATAGCCTAATTTCGCATGAAAGTTCGGGAATATGACTTTTGAGACCGTTTTAAGCATATTTTTAGGTATTGGGCTGGCGGCATCCGTAGGCTTTAGAATATTTTTGCCTTTGTTTGCTTTAAGTTTGGCCGCTTATTTTGATGTATGGCAGTTAAATGAAAATTGGAAATGGGTAGGGAGTATAGCTGCCCTAATAACTTTTGGCGTAGCCACTATCGTGGAGATATTCGCATATTTTATTCCTTGGATAGATAATTTGTTGGATAGTTTTGCAATACCTATGGCTGCCTTGGCAGGTACAGCTGTCATGGTGTCTACAGCGTCCAATTTAGATCCAGTGATTACATGGACCTTGGCTATAATTGCGGGAGGAGGAACTGCAACAGCAATAAAAGGAGCTTCCGCTACCAGTAGATTGGCTTCAACTGCCACCACTGGTGGAGTGGCTAATCCTGTTGTTGGTCTGGTGGAAACGGGAACTGCCGCCGTAGTAACTACGGCATCAATTTTTGCCCCTATTCTGGCAACATTTTTGGTCCTTCTAATATTGATTGTTATATATAGGGTATATAGAAAAATTAGACCGAGAACATAATCCAATTTAATTTTAAATAATTTTCGTGTGAAATGAGCATGACCCAATACTGGTTGCAAAATCAATGAAGATATACGTATTACTTATGACTGTTAAAAAACAATAAAGATCTACATATGAAAATTATTGCAATGATACCGGCGCGTTATGCGGCCTCTAGATTTCCAGGTAAGCTTATGCAGGACCTACAAGGAAAACCGGTAATACAAAGAACCTATGAAGCAGCAATTAATACTGGTTTGTTTCAGGAAGTTTATGTTGTTACCGATAGTACCACAATTTATGATACCATTACCAATGTGGGTGGAAAAGCCATTATGAGCATAAAGGAACATGAATGTGGAAGTGATCGTATTGCCGAGGCGGTGGAGTCTATGAATGTTGATATTATCGTAAATGTTCAAGGAGATGAACCGTTTACGGATAGGGAAAGTCTGGCCAGTGTAATTGAAGTTTTTAAAGATGATGCTAAAAAAGAAATAGATTTAGCTTCACTAATGACTAGAATTACCGATTGGGTAGAGATCAATGATCCCAATACGGTAAAGGTAATTGTAGATAAACAAAACTTTGCCCTTTATTTTTCTAGGGCCCCCATTCCATACCCCAGGTCAAGGGAGTTGGATATACCTTATTTTAAACACAAAGGAATCTATGCGTTTAGAAAAAGTGCACTCATGGATTTTCAAAGACTGCCCATGCTTATATTGGAAGCGACAGAAAAAATAGAAGCCATCCGTTATCTGGAATACGGAAAGAAAATCAAGATGGTAGAAACGAGTATTAGTGGTATAGAAATAGACACTCCGGAAGATTTGGAAAAAGCCAAGAAGGTATGGAAATAGATTACGGCCATATAAAAGTGGTTGGTTTTGATGCCGACGATACCCTATGGGTAAATGAAACCTATTTTAGGAGTGCAGAGGAAAAATTTGCCAGTCTTTTGGACAATTATGAAACCAAAAATCAAATAGATCAGGAGCTATTTAAAACAGAGATCAAGAACCTGGAACTTTATGGTTATGGTATTAAGGGATTTATGCTGTCCATGATTGAATCTGCCCTGGATCTTTCCAATAATAGGATTTCACAAGCAACTATTTCGGAAATTTTAAATCTTGGAAAGGAAATGTTGTCGCACCCAGTGGAATTATTGGATGGCGTGGAGGAGGTATTGGAAAAGTTAAAGGATAAATATCGTTTAATTGTACTGACCAAGGGAGATTTGTTAGATCAGGAAAGGAAATTGGAAAAGTCCGGCCTGTCCCAATATTTTCACCATGTAGAAGTTCTGAGTGATAAAAAGGAAGAGAATTATAAGAATTTATTGGATCATTTGGAAATTCCGGTGGAGGAGTTTCTAATGATTGGAAATTCCTTAAAATCGGACGTATTACCTATATTAAAAATTGGGGCAAATGCGGTTCATATCCCATTTCATACTACCTGGCAACATGAAGAGGTAAAGCCTGAAGACCAGGGTAATGGCCACCTGACCTTAAGCACTATTTCTGACATCTTAAAGTATCTTAAATAAGTTTATGGGCATAAAGTGTAAAAATAACAATACAATTGTAAACCCCGAATTGAGGACGAATTTCAAGAACTTTCCTATGGTGCCGCGAGTTATATTTGGCTCAGGTTGTTTTGGGCAGTTGGGTGAAATTTTGATGCCAAAACGAATTAATTCTGATGCGCCTTTTATTTTTTTGGTCGACGATGTGTTTGAAGGAAGCGAACTGATTTCTAGAATACCTTTGATTTTTAACGATCAGATAATTTTTATTTCGGCAGACGAGGAACCCAAAACGGACCAGGTAGATGCCTTGGTCCGGAAAATTAAAGATGACTATACCCATTTGCCCTCAGGGGTTATAGGTATTGGAGGAGGAACCTTGTTGGATATGGCAAAAGCCGTAGCGATCATGTTGACCAATAAAGGTAATGCCTTTGAATATCAAGGGTGGGATTTGGTAAAAAGACCATCCATATATCATGTGGGTATACCTACGATAAGCGGTACGGGAGCGGAGGTTTCCAGAACCACTGTATTATTGGGTCCGGAAAAGAAACTAGGAATTAATTCCGATTACACCACTTTTGACCAAGTGTTCTTGGATCCCGATCTAACTAAGGGCATTCCAAAAGAGCAATGGTTTTATACCGGTATGGATTGCTTTATACATTGTATTGAATCACTTAACGGCACATTTTTGAATGCCTTTAGCCAAAGCTACGGTGAAAAAGCACTGGAATTGTGTAGGGAGGTTTATTTAGAGGACTTAGAAAAGGGCGAAGCAAGGAATAAATTGATGATGGCTTCCTGGCACGGGGGGATGAGCATAGCCTATTCACAGGTTGGGGTTGCACATGCCATGAGTTATGGGTTGTCTTACTTGTTGGGAGTTAGACATGGCATAGGGAATTGTTTGGTGTTCCAACATTTAAAGGAGTTCTATCCGGAAGGGGTAAAGTTGTTTAATGAAATGACGAACAAACATCATATTCAACTTCCAAAAGGCATTTGCGGTAATCTTACGGATAGTGATTTTGATATTATGATAAAGGTAGCGCTAAGTCTTGTTCCATTATGGGAAAATGCCTTAGGTAAAGAATGGCGTACTATTATGACACCTGAAAAATTAAAGTCCATTTATCGGAAAATATAATTATGTGATACCTAATGAATCTGTACATTGCCAATAATACGGCGTTTTGCTATTATTGAAAATAAGGTTCAAAATGGTGAAATTGGGTATCTTTTTTATGGAATATTAGAATCCTAAGCTATTTTAAATCATGGAGAGCTCATGCAAGCACTGGCGAAATTTATTTATTTTAAAATTTTAGGATGGAAACTCGTCGGTACATTTCCTCAAGTGGATAAATGTGTTGTTATTGTAGTACCGCACACCAGTTGGGTAGATTTTTTTTTAGGACTATTGATCCGACGGGTCCTGAACAAGGATATTCATTTTATAGGAAAGAAAGCCCTTTTTAGGCCACCTTTTGGTTGGTATTTCCGTTGGATGGGTGGCGCTCCTATAGATAGAAGTAAAAATATGGATACCGTTAGCGCAATAGTCAAAATTTTCAATCAAAAAAAGAAATTTAGACTGGCACTCTCCCCTGAAGGAACCAGAAAAAAAGTGTCTGAGTGGAAAACTGGATTCTATTATATTGCCAAGGCTGCCAATGTGCCGATCGTGCTGGTGGCGTTCGACTTCGGAAAAAAAGAGGTCAAAATATCTAAACCTCAGTACCCTACAGACGATAAAGAAACAGACTTCTCTGTCTATAAGGCTTTCTTTAAAGGGGTGGTGGGCAAGGTACCTAAGAATAGTTTTTAGTAAGTTAAATTTCCCCTTTTTTATAGGTTTTATGCTCCTGGACCAGAATGCCCCCTACCATTACTTCTACGACCGTAACAGGGGCCGCGGAAGATTAAACTTATAGCAAATTTTTAATTGGAGCCAACATGAATAATGATGATGAGACCTTGTTGTTAAAATGTGGTGCCACCCTTACCGACTGGTTAATTTTGGTCCGGAGCGTGTTACTGTAAAAGAATTAGGAGTACCCATTGGCGTTACCCTGTTCTGGTAGGAGATGTCCAAAAAAAATGCATATTGCTTTTGATTTAGGTTTGCCATTCAGAGGGGGTATCTTTATGGGAGTAGTAAGCAAAGATCACGTGCATAGGTATCTTGAATATCGTCCGTCACAATCCATTGGCAGTCTTATGAAAAACTTAAAGGGTAGGGTTTAAGGAAGATGACAGCAGGAATTATCAGAATTTGACATCCGTTATTAGGAGCTTTATTTTTGCCTATAGGTTTCGGATGTTGAAATATGGCAAATATCACTGACAAAATGGTAAATGAATATTGGGAGCATCACAGAAAATCAGATAACGATACAGATGTTTTCATGTTCGGGTAAATAGGTACTACTGACTATGGCCATTTAAAAATCTATGTTACTTTTAGTTTATAGGGGGGGGTATTTTTAAATCGTTTAGGAAATGGGCATATCTGCTTCCCATGGAAAGCCCCCCTAAAAACGTATTCAAACAATTATCTCTCTTATCAGGGATCTAAGCCGAGGTTTGGGTAGCGATCCGTAACGAGTTTTTGGCATGAAATTGGCATTCAACAGAAAAAACACGTTACTATTTGGACTGCTCACAACGGTTTTTAACACTTATACATCTTTGTGGGCAGAATAAATCCTTTATTAGTTGGTTAATACTAATTTTGTATTCAATACGTTATGAAGGAACAAGACAAAGGCGTATTTACAACAAGGGTAAACTTTGTACAAACCAGGAGTTAAAGTGAAATTTCCATTCAGAATGAAAAAAGACAAAATTCTATTTTTTATTATTGGCATCTTCAGTTTTTATGTATCTATAGCGCAAAATGAGGTTACGGTTAACAGCCTTAAGGATGATAATAGCCAAGGTACTTTGCGTTGGGCCATAGAGACAGCCAATGTTGACTCAACTATAAATGAAATCAATTTTGTAGATGGGTTAGCGGGCACGCTTATATTATCTGCAGACTTGCCGCATATCAATGGTGATCTCACTATAATTGGTCCGGGAGCCAAAGAAATCATTATCTCTGGGGACGAGCAGTTTAAAATGTTCGTTGTAAATTCGGGATATAGTTTGAATATCTCGGGATTCACCTTTACAAATTCTGCCGATAGTTATAATAATGGGACTATTTTTGCGGTTTCGGGATCGTCAATAACAGCTTCCGAAATAGTGGTTACGGGTGTTTCAAATGATACGGCATTTTGGTCCAAAGGTGATAATTCTACCATTACTATCTTCAATTCTGATTTTAAATATAATTCTGCTACTTTATTTAGAAGTTATTGGGGGTCTACGCCAAGTTTTACCTCGGACAATGAAAGTGACTATACCAACAGAATTACGATAAAAGGATGCACCTTTATTGGTAATAGAAGTTTAATTTTTTCAACGGAGCGTTATGTAAAAATAGACGGCTGTACATTTAAAGAGAATCACGCGCAAATTGCCAGTTTTAGAGGCGTTAACCGTTATCAGGTGCTAAACTCCACCTTTGTGGACAATTCGGGTTATCTACTTTTTACCTTCTCCAGTAAAATTGGGGATACACCGTCTTGGGGTATGGACACCCTAGGGCCAAATAATACGCTCATTGATGGAAACCAATTTCAGGGTAATAAGGGAACTATTATTAATACAGGCGGGGGATTTAAGTATGATTCTAAAACTACTATTACGAATAATACCTTTGTAAATAACGGAAATATGTGGTTTGGCAATCCTATTGTATCCACAGGAAACCAACAGAATAATTTTACAAGCCCAGTGGCACCATCGAATGAGGATGGAACGGTTTTTCTCACATTGAATAAATCACTTTTGATAGAAGCTGACGAAGAACTGCACTAAAGCGCTAAACTGGCGCATGCCGGAATCGATCTTAAGAAAAAAGCATTGTACTACAAAACCAAAAAGAGGCCTGTAACGGCCTCTTTTTAATGCGTATAAGAAGTTATTATTCCTGCATGGTATGATAGACATTTTGCACATCATCATCTTCTTCTATTTTTTCCAAAAGTTTTTCTACATCGGCCGCTTCTTCCTCGTTCAGGGCTTTGGTGACCTGTGGGATTCGCTCAAAACCTGAAGATAGAATTTCGATTTCCCTATTCTCCAATTCTTTCTGAATGGCCCCAAAACTTTCAAAGGGAGCATAGATTAAAATACCATCGTCATCGGCAAAAACTTCTTCAGCTCCAAAATCGATCATTTCCAATTCCAGTTCTTCAGGATCGATACCTTCGGCAGGAATTCTAAAATTACAGGTATGGTCAAACATAAACTCTACAGAACCTGAAGTTCCCAAACTACCGTTACACTTATTAAAGTAACTTCTAACATTAGCCACGGTCCTTGTATTGTTATCAGTGGCCGTTTCTACCAATATAGCAATGCCATGGGGGGCGTATCCTTCAAAAAGCACTTCCTTAAAGTCGCCCAGACTCTTGTCAGAGGCCCTTTTAATGGCTCTCTCTACATTGTCCTTGGGCATGTTTACGGCCTTGGCATTTTGGATGACCGCCCTTAAACGCGCATTGGAACTTGGATCTGGTCCTCCTTCTTTTACAGCCATAACAATATCTTTGCCTATTCTGGTAAAGGCCTTGGACATTGCGGACCATCTTTTCATTTTACGTGCTTTTCTAAATTCAAAAGCTCTTCCCATTTCTTGGTTTTATTAGGATAATATGAAGCAAATTTAATAATTTTTACAGCTGTGGCAAGTGTTAAGCCTACTTGCTTACAATAATTTCTTCAATACTGTTTGCCAACTTAAAATCCTTTTCGGTAACTCCATCTGCATCATGGGTAGATAACCGGATATTTAAGGAATTATAAACATTGCTCCAGTCTGGGTGGTGATTTTGGGATTCACATTCAAAGGCAATTCTGGTCATAACGGCGAAAGCATCCTTGAAATCTTTAAATTCAAATGAAGTTTCAATGGCCCCATCCACATAATCCCATCCATCCAAAACCTCTAAACGTTTTTCTATTTCTACCTCAGATAATTTTTTCATATCACTATTTTTTATAAAGTTAATTAAAACACTACAATTCAAAGGGGCTTATTCACTAAAGATATGGTGGTCAATTATCGCTTGATAATTGAATGATAAATCTTTGGAGAGTAAGTTTGTTTTTGGCAATACGGCCAGATAACGGTCCTCATTGGTGGTAAAGACTCTTTTGTAGACGGGATTATAATTGCCCAAACGGTCTACAACTTCCTTTGTAAAATCTTCGTGGTGAATTAAGTCAACGCTTCCTAAATGAAATATGCCCGATTTATCGTGGTTGATTAGGTAATGAATTTGCTGTGTTAGCTTGTCGTCATTGGTGACGTTTATTATTAAATTGGGGAATACCTCAATAGGTTCCTTGTTGATAAGGGCATTTTTTATTTCTTTGATACGCGGGGACTTGTTGCCAAAAACCATGGGCACCCTGAGAATGGCCATTTTGGAAACGGGAATCCTCAGTAGCATGTTTTCAATTTTAATTTTGAGTCGGCCGTAGATGCTTTCAGACAATGTCTTGTCATTTTCATAGGAAGGGTATTTGCTGTAGGCGTCAAAAACATTGGCCGACGATATGAAGTAGAGTTTGCAATCATTTGTTTGAATGTATTCTACCATATGCTGATGTGCCATTACCTGTGCCTGGAAATTCCCCCTTAATGCAGAAATAATTACATCGGGTTTTACCTGATCCAAGATGTCAAAAACATCATCTTCCTCCAGATCATACCTAAAGAACTGTTTGTTGTCTTCGAAACTTCTTCTTGAAGAATAGTAGGTGCCATAGGTGTCAAAATAGGAATGTAGTTCCTTGTAAATAGCATTACCTATAAATCCGCTTGCACCTAAAATGAGTATTTTGTTCATTCTATCATCTTCTTTTTCCACACCCATCCGTTACCGCTGTTAAACTTTATAAAAAGGCAGTTTAACAATGGTGGCCGGAACTCTATTTTTTCTAATTTGAATATAAATTTTATCGCCAATTTGGGATTGGGAGGTGGGCACATAGCCCAACCCAATACCTTTTCCCATGGAGGGAGACATGGTGCCAGAAGTTACGACTCCTACCTTATGACCTGTTTTGTCAACAATATCATAATCGTGTCTTGGAATTCCCTTCTCGTCCAATTCAAAAGCTACCAGTTTTTTGGTGACCCCTTCTTTCTTTTCTTTTGCAAAGGCTTCGCTGTTTACAAAATCCTTGGTGAATTTGGTGATCCATCCAAGTCCGGCTTCCAAAGGCGATGTGGAATCGTCAATATCATTACCGTACAAACAGTAACCCATTTCCAAACGTAGGGTGTCCCTAGCGGCAAGGCCGATCGGCTTTATATCATACGAAGCGCCAACTTCAAAAACTTTTTCCCATATCTGCTGTACCTCTTCATTTTTACAGTATATCTCAAAACCACCTGAACCTGTATATCCTGTCGCTGAAATAATGACATGCTCAATACCGGCAAAATCTGCCACCTCAAAGGAATAGAACTTAATTTCGCTTAAATTTATTGACGTCAAGGCTTGCATGGCCTCTACAGCTTTAGGGCCTTGGATGGCCAAAAGGGAATAGCCCTCTGATATATTGCGCATTTCTGCGCCAAAGTCTTTGTTGTATTTCTCAATATGTTCCCAATCCTTGTCAATATTTGAGGCGTTTACAACCAAGAGATATTGCTCCTCCTTTATTTTATATACTATTAAGTCATCCACAATACCACCGGTTTCGTTGGGTAAACAGCTGTATTGGGCTTTTCCTATCGTTAATTTGGAGGCATCATTGGAGGTTACCTTTTGTATAAGATCCAGTGCCTTTGGTCCACTTATTAAAAATTCACCCATGTGGGATACATCAAAAACACCCACGCCGTTACGGACAGTTTCATGCTCCATATTAACTCCTTCGTAGGAAACGGGCATGTTATATCCTGCAAAAGGTACCATTTTAGCGCCTAGGGCTTCGTGAATTTTCGTCAGTGCTGTATTTTTCATCTCTTTTAATTAGAGGGCAAAAATATCGAAAATTAATCGATGTGAAAATCTATAGACTTATTGTTTAGCATAAATTAACGTTAATTGGGCTTAAATTGTTTTGTGAACGGACAGGTACCATTGTTATAATTGAAAATTAAGGTTTTTTGGCTCTTATGGCTGGCTTATGCACATATTGTTCATTCCAATTGCTTTGGCATTAAAATTGGTTATTTTTAAACTTTCTTTCAATGATGATTATGAGGAATTTAATAGCGTTTTCTTTATTTCTTTTTTTTAATTTTTGGTGTTATGCGCAGGATACTCCCAAGGATTTTCTACCGGCCGAATTTCATAAGGGAAGACGCCAGGAGGTACGTAAGGCCATACCTCCAAACAGTGTAGCCGTATTTTTTGCCGCACCAGTTAGGAATAGGGCAAATGACGTGGATTATGTATATCACCAAGATCCGGATTTTTATTATTTAACTGGTTATAAGGAGCCTAATTCACTATTGCTTATATTTTCGGAAGTGCAAAGGAATAATGAGGGGAGCAGTTTTAACGAGGTCTTCTATGCCCAAAAAAGGGACGAAAAAGCGGAACAGTGGAACGGAAAGCGGCTTGGGGTAGAAGGGGTTAAAGAAGAATTAGGTTTTGAACATGTCTTTAACGGGGAAGAATTTTTAAGCTCCGAAATTGATTTTTCCAAGTTTGAAAATGTCCTTTTTTTTGATTTTAATAATGATTTTAGGGATACCAATGACCCAGCGGATATTTTTGATTTAGTCAGAAGTTTTAAGGAAAAATCCAATTATCCCTCAGATTACGATGCTACTAAACAACAGTTGTATAGTATGATCAGATCTACTGAAGTGGAAAATAGTGCTAATGTGGCACAAACCCTGGGAAGGTATTTGAATTATTATCAAGAATTGAAAACCGATAAATTGCTGGTTGATTTTGTAGAGGCTACCGACGATAGGTCGCGAATCGAAATTAAGGAGAAGGTAGTACTTCAGTTAAAATCAAATAATCTTAACAGTGTCAAGCTGGAGGAAATATTGGCAACTTTAAGGGAAGTTAAGACAGAGGAAGAATTGGTACTTTTAAAAAAGGCCGTGGAAATCTCCGCAGTTGGCCAGGTGGAGGTTATGAAAGCCATGCACCCCGACATGTCCGAAATGGAAATCCAAGGGATACATGAGTTTGTTTTTAAGAAATACGGAGCCGAGTACGAGGGGTATCCTTCAATAGTTGGTGGGGGCAATAATGGCTGTATTTTACATTATATTGAAAATAACAAATCTAAGGTAGGGAATGACTTGGTGTTGATGGACTTAGGTGCCGAATACCATGGATACACAGCCGATGTAACGCGGACTATTCCGGCCAATGGGAAATTCACAAAGGAACAAAAGCAGATTTACGATATCGTTTACGATGCCCAAGAGGCAGGAATTAAGGCCAGTATGGTAGGAGCGGCTTTTCAGGCCCCTGGAGAGGTCGCCAATAAAGTGGTTGCGGAGGGATTGATGAAACTGGAAATCATTAATAGTCCTGAAGAGGCTCGGAAGTATTTTCCGCACGGTACTTCCCATTATTTGGGACTCGATGTTCATGATAAAGGCACATATGAACCCTTCAAGGAAAACACGGTTATTACAGTGGAACCCGGAATTTATATACCTGAAGGTAGTGATTGCGATAAGAAATGGTGGGGGATAGCAGTAAGAATTGAAGACGATATCCTTATTACCAAAAATGGTCCTATTAATTTATCGGCAATGGCTCCAAGGACAACGGAAGCTATAGAGGTGGTGATGAAACAATCTAGTCCACTGGATAATTTTAATTTGCCGAAACTGGATTAGATATTTTTATACCCATGACAAAGCAACTTGGAATTATATAAATGGTCTTGTAGAATTTAATGGATATACCTATTCACTATGGCCAATTATATAGAGGAGCTTTATAATTTGTCTTTCATTATAAACACCTTTTATCTGTTATAGAAAGTAAAGGTTCCTGAAGAGGTGAAGTTGACCATAGCGGGACCGGGTTGGCGAGTTGCGGTGTAAAAAGTCCTAAGAATATAGAGGAGCAGTCCCTGGTGCTGGTTGGAAAGGATTTTTATTAAATGTAGGTCAAGGGATTTGCTGAGAAACAATGGGGACGGAAAGCTGCCAAACTGCCTGCCTTTATTTTAAAGTTGCCATAACGGTTTGCTTTTTACCATAATTATTTTAATGATAAATTTCAAGGAGTTCCTAATGGGGCTACAATAAGTTGATTCATGATTTGTGGGAAGGTGTTGGAATTGGTTTGGAAATCGAATTTTTTTAAGGATAATAGGCGTTAATATTACTGGCCGATCATGTATTTTTTACGGGAAATAGACGGGTTTATGATCGTCGCTTTGGTAAACAGGTATATAGTAGCTTGGATTTTAGGCACGAAACTTTGGAAATGTAAAATTATCATGGCAATGCAGAGGTGAATTATACCGCCTAAGAAATTCTGTATACCAGTTACCCTAGAGCATAAGCACTTGGAGTTTGGTATACAGAAAAAGACTGGGATAATTAAAGACTGCTCTATCGAAAGGTCTCGTAATAAAGAGCCCCATTATCCAATCAATGACCTAAGGAACAATGAAATGTACTCCAAGTACAAGACCTTCTCTGAACTGGACCGTATTATTTTTGGAGAAATACTAGTTGGGTATAAGCATTACCTTATGCATCAGGAAATAGCGTCGGCATTGGCCAAGTGTAACATAATCATAGATTAATAAGGAGTCCTATTTTTTTAATAGATAATCTTTTAGCTCGTTATAATGCGAAATTTTTATTGCCTTTTTCTTCTTGCTCATAACTTTCACAATACTTTCCGGTAGATCAATGTTTTCACGAATAGTGTCCTCCACTACGTCTAAAAACTTGACCGGGTGTGCCGTTTCCAGAAATACGCCATAGGTGTCAGGATGAGTTTCCTGATATTTCTTTAGGCCCAAGTAGCCAACAGCACCATGTGGATCGGCCACATAAGTAAATTCGTTGTACAGCTTAAGCATGGCTTCTTTGGTCTCTTTGTCCGTAAAGGAATAGGAAGATATGTTTTCGGAGAGTTCTTTAATATTATCCTTGTACAAATGCCTTATCCTGATGAAATTACTGGGGTTTCCTACATCCATGGCATTGGATATGGTGGCTATGGAAGCTTTTGGTTCATAAGCTCCAGTGGTCATATAACGGGGAACAACATCATTCACATTGGTTGAAGCAATAAAATGCTTGCAGGGCATTCCCAGTTTTTGTGCCATTATTCCGGCACAGATGTTTCCAAAATTACCACTAGGAACGGAGAATACTATATCCTTGCCTTTAGACTTCATCTCTTTGTAGGCGAAAAGGAAATAAAACATTTGGGGGAGCCATCTGGCGACATTTATACTATTGGCCGAGGTTAATTGCATATTTTCAATCAACTCCTTGTCCAAGAAGGCTGTTTTCACCATATTTTGGCAGTCGTCAAAAGTGCCGTCCACTTCTAATGCCTTAATATTTTTGCCTAAGGTGGTCAACTGCTTCTCTTGAATATCGCTCACCTTTCCGCTGGGATATAGAATTACTACCTTGACTCCTTCCACTTTTAAAAACCCATTGGCTACCGCACCTCCGGTATCTCCAGAAGTGGCTACCAATACCGTAACATCCTTAGTGTTTTCGGTGGAAAAATAGCCCAGACATCTCGCCATAAATCTAGCGCCAACATCTTTAAAGGCTAGTGTGGGGCCATGAAAGAGTTCTAAAGTGGCCACCCCATTTTCAATTTCTACTATGGGAAAATCAAAATCCAATACATCTGCAAGAATTTCCTTCAGAGCTTCCTCCGGAATATCCTCACCCACAAATTGTTGAATGGCCAAAAATGCAATTTCTAGATTGGAGTAATCTTCAATGTTATCAAAAAAATCTTTCGGTAAGGCCTTGATCATTTCCGGAAAATATAACCCGCGATCAGGGGCAATTCCTTTTATAACGGCATCTTTGAAAGATACATTTGGAGTTTGTTGGTTTAGGCTATAAAAGTTCATTAGTAATTGTTGTTAAGGTGAAATAAATTTTTCAAGTTTCGTTTTCAATTTCTTGCAAAACTTGTATCTCAATTTTCTATTATTTTAATTCCTTCTGTATTTATTTTTGAAACATGTACGTCATAGTCTACACCAATCTTTTCATATACATTTCTCATGGCTTCGCCTACTTTAGCGGCATTCTCTTTGCCTTTACTTAGCGCAAAGATCGAAGGGCCCGAACCTGAAATTCCACAGCCCAAGGCACCTGCTCCAATAGCCTCCTCTTTGACCTTTTCGAATCCGGGAATAAGAATAGATCTTATGGGTTCTACGATATGATCTACCAAAGATCTACCGATCAGGTCGTAATCATTGGTAAATAGTCCGGCAATTAGTCCACCTACATTGCCCCATTGCTTAATCCCGTCTTCCAGGGAAATAGATGTTTTTAGGATGCGTCTGGAGTCCGAAGTCCGTACTTCTATTTGTGGGTGAATCACTGTGGCGTACAATTCTGGTGGGGTCGGAATTTTTACTATATCCAAGGGTTGGTAACTGCGCACCAAGGTAAAACCGCCGAACAGAGCAGGGGCAACGTTGTCCGCATGGGCTACCCCACTAGCCAAGCGCTCGCCTTCCATCGCAAATTTCACCAACTCAAGGTTGCTAAAAGGACGGCCCAATAGTTGGTTCATGGCCCATACTGCTCCGGTAGAACTGGCGGCACTACTTCCTATACCGCTACCTGCTTTTATTTTTTTGTAAATCTCGATTTCGAAACCACCTACTTGGTTACTTTCTGCCAATAGGGCCAAACCTGCAACCCCGGCAACATTTTGAAGCGTATCTGTAGGTAGGTCCTGTCCTGTCAGCCTGGTGATTTTTATACCTTTATCACTGGATTTTCTTATCACCATCTCATCACCTACGGAGTCTAATGCAAGTCCAAGTACGTCAAAGCCACAGGAAACATTGGCTATAGTTGCGGGGCAGAAAATTTTTATTTCGTCAGTATTCATTTGTAATCAATAAAATTTCACATTTCGGGTCTCTATTAAAAATTACCGATACGTATAATGTCGGCGAATATTCCGGATGCCGTTACATCGGCTCCGGCTCCTGCACCTTTTATGATCATAGGTTGGTCGGGGTAGCGTTCTGTGTAGAACAATACGATATTATCACTCCCTTCCAAATTATAGAAATCATGTCCTTTTGGGATGCGTTGCAAGCCTACACTGGCCTTTCCGTCTTCGAACTGTGCTACATATTTCAACTTGCTGTCCTCGTCCACGGCCTTCTTGTACATGGCTTGAAATGATTCTTCATGCTTGGTCAATGTCTCGAAAAAATCTTTATTGTTGGTTGTTTCTAGGCTCTCTTTAGGTAGGAAAGGGTTGTTTTGGATGTCTTCAATATTTAATACATTGCCGCTTTCTCTTGCTAGAATGAGTATTTTGCGCATTACGTCCACCCCGCTTAAATCTATTTTAGGGTCTGGTTCGGTATAACCTTCTACCTGTGCTTCCTTTACGATATCATGGAAGGTTGTTTTGTCGCTAAAATTGTTGAACACAAAATTCAAACTACCGGAAAGTACCGCTTGGATTTTTAATATCTTGTCACCTGAAGCTACAAGATGTTTTAAGGTGTCTATAATGGGCAAACCAGCTCCCACATTGGTTTCGAATAAAAAGGGGGCATTGTACTGTCTTGCAAGATCCTTTAATTCCTGATAGTTGTCATAGGCAGAGGAACACGCTATTTTATTACATGTTACAACGGAAATACTGTTTTTTAAATAGGAATTATAGGTTTCTGAAACTTCATGACTGGCCGTATTGTCTACAAAAATGCTATTTCTGTAATTAAGTTTTTTAACCTTTGCAAAAAATAGTTCCCTATTGGCAGCTTCGCCCTGATCTAAAAGTTCCTGCCAGTTTTTTAGCGGGATTCCATCTTCCTCAAAAATCATTGTCCTTGAATTGGATATGCCAATTACCCTAATATTAAGCTTAAGTTTTTCCTTTAAATATTTTCTTTGGGATTGGATTTGATGTAAAAATTTAGCCCCTACATTACCCACACCCATGACAAACAGATTCAACTGTTTTACATTTTCTTCAAAAAATTCTTCATGTAAGGTGTTAAGGGCTTTTTTTACATCCTCTTTAAGTATCACCGCAGAAATGTTCCGCTCGGAAGCCCCTTGTGCTATAGCGCGGATATTAACATTGTTCTTGCCCAGGGTACTGAACATTTTTCCGCTAAGGCCTTGGTGGCTTTTCATATTATCACCAACCAGGGCAATTATGGCTAGATCTTTTTCGGCAATCACCGGCTTTATTTTACCAAGGGAAATTTCAATATTAAAAGCATCATTGATAACTTGCACAGCATGGTCGGCATCCTGATTGTCAATTCCTATACAAATGGAATGCTCCGATGAAGCCTGGGTAATCATTACTACACTGATACCTGCCGTTGAAAGTACTTCGAAAAAGCGTCTGGAGATTCCTGTTATACCCACCATTCCCGGGCCTTCGAGGGATACTAGGGCAATATTTTCTACATGGCTTATTCCTCTCACGGTTTTACCTTGTCCATTTCGGTTTTTGGTAATCAATGTACCTAAAGCTTCGGGGTCAAAGGTATTTTTAATAACAATGGAAATTCCTTTGCTCAATGCCGGTTGAATGGTAGGGGGGTATAGTACTTTGGCTCCGAAATGGGAGAGCTCCATGGCTTCTTCATAGGAAATATGAGGAATGGCCATGGCCTGTTTTACTATTTTGGGATTGGCAGTGTACATACCACTTACATCTGTCCATATTTCTAAAACTTCTGCGTTTGTGGCATTGGCCATTATGGCTGCGGTATAGTCCGATCCTCCTCTGCCCAATGTAGTGGAATCGCCATTTACTGCCGAGGCAATAAAGCCGCCCATTACAATTATACTTTGGCTACACTTATCAATATATTCAGTAATATTTTGATTGGTCTGTTCGAAATTAACGGCTGCTTTTCCAAAAAAGGAATTGGTTTTTATAAGTTGTCTGCTGTCCACATATACTGCATTGACGCTTTCTACAATGAAATATTCACTAATGATATAAGACGATAGCAACTCCCCGTAACTTACAATTTTGTCCGATAATTTAGGAGTGATCTCTCCAATAAGAAAAGCTCCTTCTAGCAATGTTTCCAGGGTGTTAAGTTCGCTCTTAACCTTACTTAAAACCTTACTTTGGGACTGTATGGGGATAAGTTCCTTGATGGTCAATAGGTGTCTGTCCTCTATTTCCTTTAGTATGGTCTTATAGGTTTGTTCCTGCACGGAAGCTAAAGCCGCGGTTTTTAAAAGTAAGTCTGTGATTCCGCCAAGTGCGGAAACCACTACTACGGTTTTGTCCGACTCCAAGTTGGCGATTATATTTTTTACTAAGCTTATATTTTTGGCGTTGGCAACCGAAGTACCACCGAATTTTAGAACTTTCATGGTTCAATAGGATTAAGTAATAAAAACAGTATTATTGATATAATTGTGTAACGGACGTATATGTAGTAGCTTACCCCAAAGGGGTAGTGGTGCTGATAACAGTAATAGCAAAGCAACCATCGGATAATGGTGAATTATGAAGTTTTATGTCCGTTTTGTTAAATGTCATCCTCATTATAAAGAATCAAATGTAGTATTTTTGATTACTTAATCAAATGTTAAGGTCAATTTTTGTTAAATTGTTAAAAAATTACTATTAAAATTATCAAATGAATATATTAAATGTTAAACAAATATACGATGCTGATAAAATCACAATAGCTAAGCAGCAAATCACTAGTAATCAACTCATGGAAAGGGCTGCCATTCAAATTTTTAACTGGATGCATGCCAGATTGCAGGGGGCGGAAAAAAGAATTTGTTTGTTTAGTGGTATAGGGAATAATGGGGGTGATGGATTGGTGCTTGCCAGGCATTTAGAACAGCATGGTTATAACGTTGAGGTTTATGTTGTAAACTATAGTGAGAAAAGGTCGGCAGATTTCTTAATAAACCTGGATAGGCTAAAGGAGATAAAAGTTTGGCCAAATTTTTTGAATGAGGGAGCTTCTCTACCTGTTATAGGAAGGGAGGATATAGTGGTCGATGCTATTTTCGGAATTGGATTGAACCGGGTGCCTGATAATTGGGTTATAGGGTTAATTCAGCATCTTAATGCTTCAAATGCGTTTATACTTTCTGTAGATATGCCTTCGGGACTCTTTATAGAGGGCGGAGTGCCCAATGCAAATGGAGTAATCAAAGCAAATTTAGTGCTTACATTTCAAGCACCAAAACTTGTTTTTTTTCTTCCGGAAACGGGGCGGTTTATTGGTCATTGGGAAATTTTGGATATAGGCTTGGATCGAGAGTTTTTACTTGGGTCAGTTTCTGAGTATGAGTTGATGGGTAAAAATGAAGTGCTACCTATGTACATTCCTCGTAAAAAATATTCGCATAAAGGTAGTTACGGCCATTCTTTGATCATAGGAGGGAGTTATGGTAAAATTGGAGCGGTTATTTTGGCAGCCAGAGGCAGTTTGTGTGCTGGTAGTGGTTTGGTAACGGCTTATGTTCCAAAATGCGGATATTTGCCCATGCAAACATCACTGCCGGAAGCCATGGTTGTTACGGATAATGACGAGGAGGAAATTTCAAATATCGATTTCAGTATAACCCCAAATGTCATTGGAATAGGAGTGGGTATTGGCACATCTGAGGCAACTGTTAAGGCATTTTCACAATTCTTGAAGAGCAATAAGGTTTCTTTGGTAATTGATGCCGACGGTCTTAATATCCTTTCTAAAAATCCAGACTTACTCCAAAAAATGCCCCCGCAAACGATTTTGACCCCTCATCCCAAGGAATTGGAGCGTCTTGTTGGGAAATGGAAGGATGACTTTGATAAGTTGAAAAGGACAAAGGAGTTCTCCAGAAAATATGATTGCATCGTTCTTATAAAGGGGGCAAACAGTATTGTTGTTTACGGGGACAAGGGCTATGTGAATACTACTGGTAATCCCGGTATGGCTACTGGTGGTAGCGGGGATGTGCTAACCGGAATAATTAGCGGGTTGGTGGCACAGGGTTATTCTCCCTTAAATGCAACAATATTTGGGGTTTATATCCATGGGAAAGCCGCTGATATCGCTGTAGGGGATTGTGGTTTTCAATCGCTTTTAGCCAGTGATATATTAGATAATATAGGCAAGGCTTATTTAGATCTTTTTAAGGAACCGGAACCGCAAGTTGATTCTGGTGAAAGTGAATAATAGTATGTCATTATCAAAAAAAAATGATAATGACATACTTTAATCCATATTGGCCGTTCTTATGCGTCTTTTTATCCAAGTAAGGGCATTGTCCTGATCTATGAAAAATTTCATAGGTTTTTTGTAAAATAGCCTCTCAATATTAAAATTATGCATGTCGATTTCTTTGATAGAGACTACTGCAAACGCTTTAATATTTTCTATTTCCCTTATCTGATTGTATACCATGGGGTCAATAGCATAGGAGTTCTTTCTTAAACTTATGTATCCAAAGTTTTTATTTCTAAAATGAATTTCCATGATACCAATAAGTTGAAAAACGCGTTCCTTGGTAATGGTACTTCCTTCATCAAAAATAGAAACCATGTAATCGTCAAATACCTGTACTTTTCCAATGTCCAGTTGATATTCCCTAACGATTATAGTCTTCTTGGGTCGTCCGACTTTCATTCTTCGTATTTTATATAGTGTGTCTGCAACGAATGTAGAATTAAGTGCAGCTATTCTAAAAATTATTAGATAAAAGACACTTTAATCGTTTATGTGGAATGTAAATTGGATTACTGTCCTTTATTTCTTACAAAGTCTTGGGAATACATAAAAAAAGGGAGCAGCCAATGGCTACTCCCTTTTTTCTTTTATATTGAGGTCTAAATTAGGTTTTAGGCGACTTTTCTGCTTTTTTGATTTTTATGGTAAGCTCTTCTTTTGCTTCATCCAAATCCATTTGGATAGTATCGCCTTCCTCTAACTTGGAATTTACAATTTCTTCGGCTAAGGCGTCTTCAATATATTTTTGAATCGCTCTTTTAAGTGGCCTTGCTCCGTATTGTCTATCAAAACCTTTTTCGGCAATATAATCCTTGGCTTTATCGGTAAGCTGTAAATCGTATCCTATATCTTTAATTCTCAGGAACAATTTGTTAAGCTCAATATCGATTATCCTGTGTATATCTTCGCGTTCCAGGGCATTAAATACTATGACGTCATCTATTCTGTTCAAGAATTCTGGCGCAAAGGCCTTTTTTAAAGCATTTTCAATAACACTCTTTTGATGTGTGTCTGCCTGGGCCTTTTTTGCCGAAGTGCCAAAACCAACTCCTTGACCAAAATCTTTAAGTTGTCTTGCTCCAATGTTGGAGGTCATTATAATGATCGTATTTCTAAAATCTATTTTTCTACCAAGACTATCTGTTAAATAACCGTCATCCAATACTTGTAGTAGCATATTGAAAACATCAGGATGTGCTTTTTCAATTTCATCCAATAGAATAACGGAATAAGGTTTGCGGCGAACTTTTTCGGTCAGCTGTCCACCTTCCTCGTATCCTACGTATCCCGGAGGTGCGCCCACAAGTCTAGATATGGCGAATTTCTCCATATACTCACTCATGTCCACACGAACCAGGGCATCCTCGGAATCAAATAGTTCTTTGGCCAATACCTTGGCGAGCTGTGTTTTACCAACCCCTGTTTGTCCTAAAAATATAAAGGAACCAATAGGTTTGTTCGGGTCTTTTAGGCCGGCCCGGTTACGTTGAATAGCCTTGGCTACCTTGGCAACGGCATCATCCTGTCCAATTACATTGCTTTTGATAAGCTGTGGCAATTCTGCCAATTTGTTGCTTTCTGTTTGTGCAATCCTGTTCACGGGAATACCGCTCATCATGGAAACCACGTCTGCAACATTGTCCTCCGTTACGGTTTCTTTATGGAGCTTGCTATCTTCTTCCCATCTTTCTTGGGCGATGGCCAGATCTTTTTCTATTCTTTTTTCATCGTCCCTCAGCTTTGCGGCCTCTTCGTATTTCTGTTTTTTTACGACGGTATTCTTTAGTTCACGAACGTCTTCCAGCTGTTTTTCAAGTTCCAAAATTTGTTTTGGAACGTCCATATTTACAATATGCACGCGAGAACCTGCCTCGTCCAGGGCGTCAATGGCTTTGTCTGGTAGGTATCTATCGGTCATATACCTGTTCGTAAGTTTTACACAGGCAATTATAGCCTCGTCGGTATAAATTACATTGTGATGGTCTTCGTATTTACTTTTAATGTTTTTTAAGATTTCAATAGTTTCTGTGACGGTGGTGGGCTCAACAATTACTTTTTGAAAACGCCTTTCCAATGCGCCATCTTTTTCTATGTATTGTCTGTACTCGTCCAAAGTAGTTGCGCCGATACATTGTATTTCTCCTCTGGCCAAGGCGGGTTTGAACATATTGGAGGCATCCAAGCTCCCTGTTGCTCCTCCGGCCCCTACAATAGTATGGATCTCGTCTATGAATAAAATAACATCATCGTTCTTTTCCAATTCGTTCATCACCGCCTTCATTCGCTCTTCAAACTGACCACGGTACTTGGTTCCCGCGACTAAGGAGGCTAAATCTAGGGTTACAACTCTCTTGTTGTATAGGATTCTTGATACTTTTTTGTTAATTATCCTCAGGGCAAGACCCTCGGCTATGGCACTTTTTCCAACACCTGGCTCACCAATTAAAAGGGGATTGTTCTTTTTTCTTCTACTTAGGATTTGAGAAACCCTTTCTATTTCCTTTTCACGACCCACAACTGGGTCTAACTTGTTTTCCTCGGCCATTTTGGTAAGGTCTCGCCCAAAGTTGTCCAATACGGGGGTTTTGGATTTTTTACTTCCTTTTTGTCCTGTACCTGAAGAGCCAAAGCTTCCTTCTTTTTCTTCATGAGGTTCGTCCGAATCACTTGGGAAAGATTCGGATGTTGGGGAATCTATATAATCGTCATCACTTGTTATCATTGATTTGAATTGGTCTTTTACCCCATCGTAATCCACTTTTAATTTATGCAATAATTTTGTGGTCGGGTCATTCTCATTACGTAGGATACATAATAATAAATGCGCCGTATTGATAGAGGAACTTTGAAATAATTTAGCTTCTAGAAATGTTGTTTTTAGTGCGCGTTCCGCTTGTCTGGTCAAATGCAGGTTTTTTTTGTCTTTCTGTGCGGTACCAGCATTTGGATTGGCTGGACTTAATATCTCCACTTTTCTTCGCAGGTGATCCAAGTCCACATCCAATGCGTCTAAAATGCTTATTGCTTTTCCGTTACCGTCTCGCAATAGTCCAAGCATTAAATGCTCAGTACCAATGAAGTCGTGTCCCAATCTTAGGGCCTCCTCCTTGCTGTATGCAATTACATCTTTTACTCTTGGGGAAAAATTGTCGTCCATAAATTATCCTTTCAACTTTAAAAATAGTAAATCTATACCAATCTAAGGCAAATACTATACCTAATATTCAGTAAAGACGGTCTAAGTGACGAAAAAATCCATGAATTACAAAAAAATTAACAATCAATTCGTTGACGAGAGCCGATATTTGAAGTGTTGATAAATTCTTTACAAAAGTATGGGCTATGTACTTGTATAGTGTCGATTTTACGTATATTGTCGTGCTTTTTTAACTAAAAATAAATAGAAGATTTTAAATGGCAGAAGGAGAAAAATTAATTCCGATTAACATTGAAGATGAAATGAAATCTGCCTACATTGATTATTCAATGTCGGTCATTGTGTCACGTGCCCTGCCAGATGTTAGGGATGGTTTAAAACCAGTACATAGAAGGGTTTTGTTCGGTATGCACGAATTGGGTGTTAGGTCTAATAGTGCCCATAAGAAATCCGCGCGTATTGTCGGGGAGGTTTTGGGTAAGTATCATCCACATGGTGATACCTCTGTTTATGATTCCATGGTCCGTATGGCCCAGGAATGGAGTTTAAGGTATATGCTGGTCGATGGTCAAGGTAACTTTGGATCCATAGATGGAGACAGTCCAGCAGCTATGCGTTATACGGAGGCCCGTATGCGTAAGATAGCCGATGATATGTTGGCTGATATTGATAAGGATACTGTTGATCATCAGCTTAATTTTGATGATTCTTTGCAGGAGCCAACGGTGCTTCCTACAAGGGTGCCAAATTTGCTGATAAACGGAGCCTCCGGTATTGCGGTGGGTATGGCAACCAATATGCCTCCACATAATCTCTCGGAAGTAGTGGATGGTACGGTAGCGTATATTGAAAACAATGATATTGAGATCGATGAGCTTATTACGCATATCAAGGCGCCCGACTTCCCCACTGGAGGAATTATCTATGGTTATGATGGTGTTAAGGAGGCATTTCATACCGGACGTGGTCGGGTAGTAATGAGGGCAAAAGCCGGTTTTGAGGAAGTTCAGGGAAGAGAGAGTATAGTAGTGACTGAAATTCCTTATCAGGTCAACAAGGCAGATATGATCAAGAAAACTGCCGATTTGGTCAATGAAAAAAAGATAGAGGGGATTTCTACGATAAGGGATGAATCCGATAGGAACGGTATGCGTATCGTTTATATCCTGAAACGGGACGCTATTCCTAATATCGTTCTAAATACCTTATATAAATATACTTCGCTACAATCTTCCTTTAGTGTTAATAATATTGCCTTGGTCAAAGGACGACCACAATTATTGAATGTTAAGGAGATGATCCATTATTTTGTGGAACATCGTCATGAGGTTGTTGTTAGGCGTACGGAATACGAATTGAAAAAGGCAGAGGATAGGGCTCATATCTTAGAGGGACTTATTATAGCTTCGGATAATATAGATGAAGTAATTGCTATTATCAGAGCATCTTCCAATGCTGATGAGGCAAGGGAAAAGCTTATGGAGCGCTTCAAGCTTAGTGAAATTCAAGCTAAGGCCATTGTTGAAATGCGCTTACGCCAATTAACAGGACTGGAGCAGGATAAATTAAGAACAGAATACGATGAAATTATCCTAACCATAGCCGATTTGAAAGATATCCTTGCAAGAAAAGAGCGAAGGATGGAGATAATCAAGGAAGAGTTGCTGGAAATTAAGGATAAGTACGGGGATAACCGCCGTTCAGAAATCAATATTGCTGGGGGTGATTTAAGTATGGAAGATATGATTCCGGATGAGCAAGTGGTGATTACTATTTCGCATGCCGGTTATATTAAAAGAACTCCGCTTTCTGAATATAAGACTCAAAATAGAGGGGGTGTAGGACAAAAAGCATCTTCTACACGTACAGAGGATTTCTTGGAGCACCTTTTTGTGGGTACCAACCATCAATATATGTTGTTCTTTACTCAAAAGGGCAAATGTTTTTGGATGCGGGTATATGAAATCCCAGAGGGCAGTAAAACTTCTAAGGGACGTGCTATTCAGAACTTAATTAATATTGAGAACGATGATATGGTGAAGGCCTTTATCTGTACCCAGGATTTAAAGGACGAGGAATATGTAAACAGTCATTATGTAATTATGGCTACTAAAAAGGGTATTGTTAAAAAGACATCATTGGAACAATACTCAAGGCCAAGACAGAATGGTATTAATGCAATAAGTGTTCGTGAGGACGATGAACTTTTGGAAGCTAAACTTACTACTGGGGCGAGTCAGATATTCCTAGGGCTAAAGTCGGGCAAAGCCATTAGGTTCGAAGAAGTTAAAACCAGGCCAATGGGGAGAAATGCCTCGGGGGTTCGCGGCATAACATTGGCTCATGATGAGGATGAGGTTATAGGTATGGTTGCTGTACATAATTTTGAGGAAGAGATATTGGTAGTGTCAGAGAAAGGTTACGGAAAACGTTCAAGTATCGAAGATTACAGAATTACCAACAGAGGAGGAAAAGGAGTGAAGACTATTTCCATAACGGATAAAACCGGTGGTTTGGTAGCTATTAAAAATGTTTCTGATTCAGATGACCTGATGATTATCAACAAATCTGGTATCGCCATTAGAATGAGTGTTGAGGATTTAAGGGTAATGGGTAGGGCAACACAGGGTGTTCGACTCATTAATATTAAAGGTAACGACTCCATTGCCGCTGTGGCCAAAGTGATGAAGGATGAGGATGAAATAGATGACATTACAACCTTGGAGGTAGATGCCAATGAGGAAGATGGCACGGCTCTTGATAATGATAGTGCGGAAACTAAAGAATAACTATAAACACTAATACATAAATTTAATTTTGAAATGAAAACAAATATTATAATAATCTCGGCTATGTTATTTTCCGTAGTCGGAATTGCGCAAAAGAATGAGATCAAAACAGCTGACAAGGCTTTAAGACAGGGTGACGCCATGGCAGCTAAAACAGCCTTGGATGGTGCGTCCTCACTTATTGCTAGTGCAGATGAAAAAATGCAGGCCCAATACTACTTTTTAAGAGGAAGTGCTTATGCCGAATTGGCAAAAACAGGTACTGAAGGTGCTTTTGATGAAGCTATTTCTTCCTTTAAGAAAGTAAGTGAGGTAGAGGAGATTAGTGGTAAGGATAGGTACGGATCAGATGCCAAGGAAAAACTTTCTGGTATGACTGCCGACCTTATTAATTCTGCTGTGGAGGATAACAACAATAAAAAGTACGAGGAAGCGGCCGGTAAACTCTATATGGGGTACCAATTAAGCCCTCAGGATACTGTTTATCTTTATTATGCGGCTAGTAGTGCTGTAAATGGAGGTCACTATGAGAAGGCACTTAAGTATTACAATGAGTTAAAGGATTTGGGCTATGATGGAGGTGGAATGGTCTATAAGGCTACTAATGTGTCTACCGGTGAGGTTGAAGAAATGGAAAAAACTCAAAGAGAGTTAATGGTCAAATCAGGAGCATACAAAGATCCAAAGGACGAAAAAACGCCTTCTAAAACAACAGAAATTGTTAAGAATATTGCCTTGATTTATACGCAATTAGGTCAGGATGACAAAGCGTTGGATGCTTATAAGGCTGCCAGGGAAAAAGACCCCAGTGATGTAAACCTTATTTTGAATGAGGCCAACCTGTACTACAAAATGGGGGATAAGGATAAATTTAAAGCCTTAATGGCGGAAGCCTCTGAAGTAGCTCCGGATAACCCGGATTTATTCTATAATGTTGGTGTTATTAATATGGAACAAGGAAGTATAGAGGATGCTAGAAAGGCCTATAAAAGGGCTATTGAAATTAACCCTGGTTATGTAAATGCCCAATTGAATCTTTCTACTACCTATGTTAATGAAGGTAATGGATTAATTGATGAAATGAACTCTTTGGGGAATTCCAAAAAAGATATCGCCAGATATGATGAGTTAAAAGAGAAAAAGGATAGTTTGTTCCGCGATGGGGCGATCATCTTGGAAGATGCCCTAAAATTAAACCCTGACAATCAAAGTATTCTTTCCCAGTTAAAGAATATTTATGGAGCCTTAGGTGATAATGAAAACTTCATGCGTCTTAAGAAGCTTGCCGGAGAATAATAAGGTAGGGATAAATGATATTGAAGGGCCATCGGAATACGATGGCCCTTTTTTTATATGATTTTTTTGATTACCCTGAGTTTATGGGTATAGGTGTTGGTGTCAGTATTGAAAACTCCTGTATGATCTATACGGTCAATTCGTACCTTGCCAAAGGAGTGGATAACGTAATTGTTCTCCATAATGATTCCTACATGATCAATAACCCCATCGTTGTTGTCAAAAAAAGCCAGATCTCCTGGTTCACTTTCTTCAATAAAACTTAGAGCTTCTCCTTGAGTAGATTGTTGTTGGGCACCTCTTAGCAGATGGTACCCATTTATTTTGTAGGCCATTTGGGTAAATCCAGGACCATCAATTCCGAATGTGGTCTTTCCGCCCCACAGGTAAGGGGCATTTAAATAAAGAAGTGCCCTTTGTGCGATTTGGCTTTTATCCTGCATTCCTATGGTGAAAGCGCCATCGAACTTGTGGTGTATTGGGTAATTTTGCTGTATACACGAACCTAGAACTATGGGGAGCAGTACATTATTCTCCGTTTCAATAAATGAAATAAGTTCGGAAGCTATTTTTGTGGAACCCGTACTTTCCATTTCGGAAAATAGGTCATCTGTGATAAGGGTGAATTGCTGGTTGTTGACCCAGCCCTCAAAGTTGTCGAAAGCATTGCGGATCTTACTCCATTTTTTTCTCTGCTCCAATACCTTAAAATGTTCGCCATATAAAAGTTGGGAAACCATTTCGCTGGTGTCATCTGCAATGGAGCGTACAGGGACAATACTAAGGTGGCAAATACCGTATTGCATGGGCTTGCGTTACAAGAACTTATTAATTTCTTTCTATGATTATGGCAGAAGCACCTCCGCCGCCGTTACAAATGGCAGCTGCTCCTATTTTGGCGTTGTTCTGGTCTAGTATGTTCAGCAATGTAATAATGATTCTGGCACCGGAACAGCCTAAAGGGTGGCCTAAAGAAACTGCCCCGCCATTCACATTTACATTTTTATCGGTAAGTCCAAGTATTTTCATATTGGCTAGGCCAACTACGGAAAAGGCCTCGTTAAACTCAAAATAATCTACATCTGCTATGTTGATGCCGGCTTTGGACAACGCTTTTGGAAGCGCCTTTGAAGGGGCTGTAGTAAACCATTTTGGTTCCTGTGCCGCATCGGCATAGCTTTTTATGGTAGCCAATGGTTCTATGTCCAATTCTTTTGCTTTTTCGCTGCTCATTAACACCAATGCCGCTGCTCCGTCATTAATGGTGGAGGCATTGGCTGCGGTAACCGTGCCGTCTTTAGAAAATGCCGGGCGCAATCCTGGAATTTTTTCCAGCTTTACATTTTTAAACTCTTCGTCCTCACTTATTAAAATGGACTCGCCCCTTCTTTGGGGAACCTCCACTGGAACTACTTCATTGGCAAATTTTCCGCTAGCCCAAGCTTCTTTTGATCTTTTGTATGATTGTATGGCAAAATTATCTTGGTCTTCCCTGCTAAATTCATATTCAATTGCGCATGCATCTGCACAGGTTCCCATGGCCTGCTGGTCGTAGGCGTCCACCAAGCCGTCTTTTTGTAAACCATCCATTAGCGTAGCTGGTCCAAATTTTTGACCATTCCTTAAATGAATATAATGAGGTATTAGGCTCATGTTTTCCATGCCGCCGGCAACCACAATGTCGTTGTCGCCCAATGCGATCGACTGGGTGGCCATCATAACCGATTTCATTCCTGAAGCACACACTTTATTAATAGTAGTACAGGGAACAGTATTGGGTATTCCTGCATAAATGGCGGCTTGCCTAGCGGGAGCCTGTCCGGTTCCCGCTTGTACAACGTTCCCCATGATTACTTCTTGGACACTTGAGGGGGGCAAATTTATCTTATCCAATGCACCTTTAATTGCTGTTGCGCCAAGTTCAGGGGCAGTAACGGTAGATAATGCACCCATAAAGCTTCCTATGGGCGTCCTTGCGGCAGAGACGATTACAACATCTTTCATCAAGTTCATTTTTATTATTTGCGAATTTAATAAATTAAAGTGCAATGAAATGGGCAATGGTAGAATATTCCAAGTTTTTATGAATTTATAAGGGTGTTTAGGGAAGGGTTGGAGAGGGGGGTAAAACCTCCAATGCCTTACATAATTGTATTTAAGGCTTTTCAATATCCTTGTTATTTATGGAAAGTGTCATTTTAAGTTTATATTTTTCTATTTTTGACTATATATACTTTCCGTATGCGCACTTTTTTGGACAGCCTTTATAAAAATCAGTCACTGATTTATAAGTATTTTTTATATTTTTTGGCTGTTTTCTTTATTGTATTTTTTTTCCCCAAAGGGGGGAAGTTTAAATATGAATATCAAAAGGGAAAACCTTGGCAGTACAATAATTTCTATGCTCCTTTTGATTTTTCTGTAAACAAGAGTGAGGGAGAGATCACGGAGGAAAAACAGAAGATAGAAAGCAATCATATAGACTACTATAATTACGATGCTGGTATAGTGGCTGAAGTGGATAGTGTTATACAAAAGGAGTTGGTCAAGGTCTTCAATTCCGCTGGTTTCGACAACAATGAACTGGTTAGATTAAAGCGTGTTGCCAATGACGTTTTAACCGAGCTTTATGCGAATGGTATTCTTTCCAAAATTGAGAGGAGAAGTACTAAGGGCAATCTATATTTAGTTAGGAATAACGTGGCCGTAAAGCTAAAATTTGATGACGTTTACAGTTTGTCCGATGTAGAGGGTGTGATTAAGGGGAAATTGGGCCAAACTGAACTATCTGTTTATGAACCTTCCTTTCAGGAGTTGTTCTTTAATTATATTAAACCCAATGTAAGTTTCGATCCTGATTTATCCAACAAGGAATTGGAATCCGAATATTCAAAAATTTCATATACTTTGGGGAATGTAGACGAGGGTAAACTTATCATCGCCAAGGGTGAGGTTGTGGGTGATGGGGATCTACAGGTGTTGGATTCATTGAAAAGAGAGTTTGAGTCTGAACTTTGGGGGGAAAATAATCAATATTTTATACTCGTCGGATACACCGTCTTGGTGGCGATGGTGTTAATGATGTTCTTTCTGTTTTTAAAGAAATATCGTCCCGAAATATTTAGGGATAATACCAAAGTAACCTTCATAGTGGTCAATATTCTTATCATGGTTTTTTTGACCACCATGGTGGTCAAATATAATGTGAAGTATGTTTTTGTGGTTCCGTTGTGTATACTTCCTTTGGTACTCAAAACTTTTTTTGATGCTAGATTGGGACTTTTTGTCCATGTACTTACTGTACTAATTTTAGGTTTTGTGGTTCCCAATAGTTTTGAGTATATATTCCTGCAGACTCTGGCGGGAATAGTTACTATACTATCGGTTTCGGAACTGTACAAAAGAGCTAATTTATTCATTTCCGTAGGTCAGATTACTTTGATTTATATTATTGGATACTTTGCTTTTCATATGATTCATGAAGGTAACTTGGATGATATTCAGTGGATGGCTTTTGGGTATTTTTTCTTGAATGGTATGATTACCTTATTTGTTCAACCACTAATTTATATACATGAGAAAATTTTTGGTTTGGTTTCAGATGTTTCCCTGTTGGAATTGTCCGATACCAATTCAAAATTATTAAAAGAATTATCGAATAAGGCTCCGGGAACTTTTCATCATTCCCTTCAGGTAGCAAACTTGGCGGAGGCAGCCGCCAATGAAATTGGCGCAAATGCTATGTTGGTCAGGGTAGGGGCCCTTTATCATGATATTGGTAAAATGAACAACCCTACGTATTTTACGGAGAACCAGGTTACCAATGTAAACCCACATGATGATCTTGAGCCTAAGGATGCGGCAGCTATAATTATTGGCCACGTTATTGAAGGAATAGAAATAGCCCGTAAAAACAAGGTGCCGGACCGTGTAATAGATTTTATTAGGACCCACCATGGTAGTTCTTTGGTTTTTTATTTTTATAAAAAACAAGAAGCCTTGGAAGGAGAGGTTAATGAGGAGGATTTTCGATATCCGGGACCTATTCCTTTTTCTAAGGAAACAGCAATTTTAATGATGGCAGATTCTGTGGAAGCGGCTTCAAAGAGTTTAAAGAATCCCACTTTTTTGATTATCGATGAATTTGTGGAAAAGATTATTGAGGGCCAGATAAAGGCTGATCAATTTTTAAACGCTAATATTACTTTTAAGGAAATTGAGGCGATCAAGAAGATATTAAAACAAAAACTGGTCAATATTTACCATTTAAGGGTGGAATATCCGGAGTAGTAATTGCTATGAAATATCTGATGCTTAATTAGATAGGGTCTGTAAATAGTAAATAAGTAACAGATGGTGAAAAAAATATTGAAAAATTGTTGCGTTCTTGTGAATGAAAAAGTACATTTGCAACCGCATTTTTAATGCTTGATCTTTGAAGATTATTGGAGAGGTGCCGGAGTGGTAACGGAGCAGATTGCTAATCTGTCGACGGGTAACTGTCGCCAGGGTTCGAGTCCCTGTCTCTCCGCTTTTTTTTTTAGATTAATAATGTGAGATGTTTTTTAAAACATTTCGGGGTGTAGCGTAGCCCGGTTATCGCGCCGCGTTTGGGACGCGGAGGTCGCAGGTTCGAATCCTGCCACCCCGACCAAGAAAATCCGATCACGAAAGTGGTCGGATTTTTTGTTTTTAACGGTGTAGTGCCAAAGGTACTTAAACCGGGAAAAACAAAAAATACGTACGGGCGCAAGCCTGTATCGGATTATCTTGAGCCCCGACCTCTAAAAGGTTCACCGAGCAGAGCGAGGTAATCCTGCATTGGTATTTTTGGATTATAACGCGTAGCACCGCCAGGTGGTTGAGCAGTGGAAAACAAAAAATACGTACAGGCGCAAGCCTGTATCGGATTATCTTGAGCCCCGACC